>OAUR01000001.1_pt1 | contig 802703 bp, 707 predicted proteins | sample 1476311 | NCBI WGS metagenome assembly OAUR01 (sample SAMEA2580058, study PRJEB22360) | human gut metagenome | biome: human gut; feature: human-associated habitat; material: faeces | place: Denmark | collected 2008/2010 | reverse complement strand
AAACTCGTCGCTGGAACCCAAAAATGAAGAAATATATCTTCACAGAAAGAAACGGTATCTACATCATTGACTTACAAAAAACAGTGAAATTAGTAGATGCAGCTTACGATTACATGAAAAACGTTGCAGAAGAAGGCGGCGTTGCTTTATTCGTAGGAACTAAAAAACAAGCACAAGAAGCAATCAAAGATGAAGCGATCCGCGCTGGTCAATACTATGTAAACCATCGTTGGTTAGGTGGTACGTTAACTAACTGGGATACAATCCAAAAACGTATTGCTCGCTTGAAAAAAATCAATGCAATGGAAGAAGACGGCACTTTCGAAGTTTTACCTAAGAAAGAAGTTGCTGGCTTAAACAAAGAACGTGAACGTTTAGAAAAATTCTTAGGTGGTATCGCTGATATGCCAAGAATTCCAGATGTAATGTACATCGTTGACCCACGTAAAGAACGCATTGCTGTTCAAGAAGCACACAAATTAAACATTCCAATCGTTGCAATGGTTGATACAAACTGTGATCCTGATGAGATTGATGTTGTAATCCCTTCAAATGATGATGCAATCCGCGCCGTGAAATTAATCACTGCTAAAATGGCTGATGCTTTCATCGAAGGTAACCAAGGGGAAGACCAAGCAACTGAAGAGTTATTCGTTGAAGAAACACCAGAAGCAACTTCAATCGAAGAAATCGTTGATGTTGTTGAAGGAAACAACGAATCAGCTGAATAATAATGATTACGGAGCTGTCTCAAAGGCTAGGCGACAAAAAGCCTGATTCTCCTTTGAGATAGCTTTTTTAAAAAGAATTGATAATATCCGAGGAGGACACAAATAATGGCAGACGTTACAGCTAAAATGGTAAAAGAATTACGCGATATGACTGGCGTTGGAATGATGGACGCTAAAAAAGCATTAGTAAAAGTAGAAGGCGACATGGAAAAAGCCGTAGACTTTTTACGTGAAAATGGTATGGCTAAAGCAGCGAAGAAAAATGACCGCATTGCGGCTGAAGGTTTAGCAAACGTAGCAACTGTAGGTAACGTTGCAGCAATCGTTGAAGTAAACTCAGAAACTGACTTCGTTTCTAAAAACGAAATGTTCCAAGATTTAGTTAAAGATATTGCGACTAAAGTTGCTGAAAACAAACCAGCTACGATGGAAGAAGCAATGGCTATTAAAACTGAAAAAGGCACAATCGAATCTGATTTAATCGAAGCAACAACTGTTATCGGTGAAAAAATCAGCTTCCGTCGTTTTGAAGTTGTCGAAAAAGCTGACAATGCTGCATTTGGCGCTTACTTACACATGGGTGGCCGTATTGCTGTATTAACAGTTATCGATGGCACAACTGACGAAGAAGTAGCGAAAGATGTTGCTATGCACATCGCGGCAATCAACCCTCGCTATGTCAACGAATCTCAAATTCCTCAAGAAGAATTAGAACACGAAAAAGCTGTGTTAACTGAACAAGCATTAAACGAAGGTAAACCAGCAAATATCGTTGAAAAAATGGTTGTTGGTCGTCTACAAAAATTCAAAGCAGAAATCGCTTTGGTTGACCAACCATTTGTTAAAGATCCAGATATGACTGTCGAAAAATTTGTTGCTTCTAAAGGCGGCGAAGTGAAATCATTCGTACGTTTTGAAGTTGGCGAAGGTATCGAAAAACGTGAAGATAACTTTGCGGATGAAGTAATGAGCCAAATGAAAAACTAAGAGCATCAAACGCTCGGTTGAAAAGCCGTGAATCATAAGTATCTAAACAGACAGCGATCCCCAAAGGAAGCTGCATAAATTGATTACTGCTTGATTCAAGGCAGTCTTTCAGCCATTTGGGAACGCATAACTTTGATATGCGCTCCCTTTTTTTAGGCAAAACCAGTGGATCGCACTGCTTGGTCTAAAAAATCATTTTGGTGAAAAGTCATCTAAATGAGGAATTGAATGATTTTTAGAGAATCTTGGAGGGAATTATGATGGTTAAACCTAAGTATCAACGTGTCGTATTAAAGTTAAGTGGAGAAGCGCTAGCCGGAGAAGACGGTTTTGGCATTAAACCACCAGTCATTAAAGAAATCGTCCAAGAAATTAAAGAGGTCCATGAATTAGGTATCGAAATGGCCATCGTGGTTGGCGGCGGAAACATCTGGCGTGGACAAATTGGTGCTCAAATGGGCATGGAACGTGCACAAGCAGATTATATGGGCATGTTAGCTACTGTGATGAATGCCTTAGCATTGCAAGATACATTAGAAAATCTTGGTGTGCCTACACGTGTTCAAACATCAATTGAAATGCGTCAAATTGCAGAACCATACATTCGTCGTCGTGCAGAACGTCATTTAGAAAAAGGCCGCGTTGTTATTTTTGCCGGAGGAACAGGAAATCCTTACTTCTCGACAGATACAACGGCTGCGTTACGAGCTGCAGAAGTAGATGCGGACGTCATCTTAATGGCGAAGAACAATGTTGATGGTGTTTATTCTGCGGATCCACGTGTGGATGAAACAGCGACAAAATTTGAAGAACTAACACATTTAGATGTTATTTCTAAAGGGCTACAAGTAATGGATTCAACAGCAAGCTCATTAAGTATGGATAACGATATTCCTTTAGTTGTCTTTAACCTAAATGAAGCAGGAAATATCCGTCGTGCCATCCTTGGTGAAAATATCGGAACAACTGTAAGGGGGAAATAAAGAATGTCTAAAGAAGTTTTAGCAACAGCCAAAGAAAAAATGACAAAAGCGGAAGAAAGCTTACGCCGTGAATTAGGTCAAATTCGTGCTGGTCGTGCGAACGCAAGTCTATTAGACCGTATTCAAGTAGAATATTATGGTGCACCAACACCAGTTAACCAATTAGCAAGTATCAATATCCCAGAAGCACGTGTATTAATGATTACACCGTTTGACAAAAATTCTATCGCTGACATTGAAAAAGCTATTCAAATGAGTGATATCGGCATTAGCCCAACCAATGATGGAAATGTCATCCGTTTAGTGATTCCACAATTAACGGAAGAACGTCGGAAAGAATTAGCCAAAGATGTGAAAAAAGAAGCGGAAAACTCAAAAGTTGCTGTCCGTAACGTTCGTCGTGATGCAATGGATGAGTTGAAAAAAGCTCAAAAAAATGGCGACATCACTGAAGATGAATTACGTTCATTTGAAAAAGATGTTCAAAAATTAACAGATGATAGCATCAAAAATATCGATGCGATTACTGCTGAAAAAGAACAAGAACTTTTAGAAGTATAAAACCAATCACTAATAAAAATTATTGAATCCAGAGAAGCAAATGCTCTGGATTTTTTTGTATAGATGAGGAAGGCGTATCTCGAAGCTCTCTTTGCGAAAGTCATTCTAAAGTAATTATTTAAGAAAACGCTTTCTTTAATAAATTTTTTTATTCTACCAGAATTTTTTTCTTTGTGTAGGGACGATCACTTAAAAATATAGAGAAACTTTGAAATATCAGCCTTTTAAAATTTTCCTTCACAAATTGAATCCTAAAATTTGATGATAAGAGTTGTTATTTTTAGCAATTGTAATTTGCGATTCATTCTCAATTAGGCTAAAATGAGTGAGAACGGAAAAACGATTAAAACAAGTTGGAGGGAATTGTACATGTCTGTGTTAGAAATCAAAAATTTACACGTATCAATTGAAGATAAAAAGATTCTAAAAGGGGTCGATTTAACAATTAATACTGGAGAAATCCATGCAATTATGGGACCTAATGGAACTGGTAAATCTACTTTATCAGCAGCAATTATGGGAAATCCTAACTATGAAGTCACAGAAGGAGAAATTCTATTTGACGGCGTCAACGTTTTAGATTTAGAAGTAGACGAACGCGCTCGCTTAGGCTTATTCTTAGCAATGCAATACCCAAGTGAAATTCCAGGGATTACCAACGCTGAATTCATGCGTGCAGCAATCAATGCAAAACGTGACGAAGACAACAAAATGTCAGTCATGCAGTTCTTAAAAAAATTAGATAGCAAAATGGAATTATTAAATATGCCTGAAGAAATGGCTGAGCGTTACTTAAACGAAGGGTTTTCTGGCGGCGAGAAAAAACGAAATGAAATTTTACAATTATTGATGTTAGAGCCTACGTTTGCCATTTTAGATGAAATTGATTCAGGCTTAGATATCGATGCGTTAAAAGTAGTTTCTAAAGGGGTTAATGAAATGCGCGGCGAGAACTTTGGTGCGTTAATTATTACCCATTATCAACGCTTATTGAACTATATCACGCCAGATGTTGTTCATATCATGATGGAAGGCCGCGTTGTGAAAACCGGTGGGGCTGACTTGGCAAAACGTTTAGAAACAGAAGGCTATGCTGGTATCAGCCAAGAATTAGGTATTGATTACAAAGAAGAAGCGTAAGGAGGACAAGATAAATGAAAAAAGTAAATCTAATGGATTATCTTGACGAAGTCACCGCTTTTTCACTAGAACATGAAGAACCAGCTTGGATGACTGAATTGCGAACAACGGCTTTAAAAAACGCTGACGAAAGTGAGTTACCACATATTGATCGTGTGAAATTTCATCGTTGGCCTTTATTAAATGTTCACATGGAAAGTTATGTGCCTTCTGAAGGAAATGTCGCAAGTTTTGATCAAATGAAAGACAATCCTTTAATTGTTCAACAAGGATCTTTTCATGCTTTTGAGCAATTGCCAGCCTCATTAGCGGAACAAGGGGTAATTTTTACAGACATTTTTACTGCTTTACAAGAGCACCCAGAATTAGTTAAAGAATACTATATGACTAAAGCCGTATTACCAGAAGAAGATAAGCTGACAGCTGCTCATGCGGCTTTCATGAATAGTGGCGTTTTCTTATACGTTCCTAAAAACGTAGTGATTGAAGAGCCCATTGAATCTTTGTTTATTCAGGATTCAGATAGCAACCAACCTTTCTTTAAACATGTTTTAATCGTTGCAGATAATCATAGTGAATTCAGTTATTTAGAACGTTTTCAATCAACTGGTCATCACGCAGAGAAAGCTTCTGGAAATATCGTTGTGGAAGTGATTGCGAAAGATGGCGCAAAAGTTAAATACTCAGCCGTGGATCAATTAGGGCAAACTGTAACGACTTATATGAATCGTCGTGGCTATATTATGCGGGATGCCTCTGTTGATTGGGCTCTAGGCGTCATGAATGATGGCGATGTTGTGGCTGATTTTGATTCTGATTTAGTTGGCGAAGGCGCTCATTCAGAAGTTAAAGTTGTTGCAATTAGTGCAGGTAAACAAACACAAGGCATCGACACACGAGTGACAAACAAAGCGCCACATTCAATTGGTCATATTTTACAACATGGAGTCATTCGTGAACGTGGTACTTTAACGTTTAACGGAATTGGCCACATTTTAAAAGGCGCAAAAGGAGCCGACGCACAGCAAGAAAGTCGTGTTTTAATGCTGTCTGATAAAGCTCGTGGTGATGCCAATCCAATTCTTTTAATTGATGAAAATGAAGTGACTGCCGGACACGCAGCCAGCGTTGGTCGAGTAGATCCAGAAGAAATGTATTATTTAATGAGCCGCGGCTTGCGTAAAGAAGAAGCGGAACGTTTGGTGATTCGTGGCTTCCTAGGTTCTGTCATTACAGCAATTCCAGTTAAAGAAGTACAAAATGAATTTGTAGAAGTAATCGAAGGGAAGTTAAACGCATGATGGATGCAGCAACCATTCGTCAATCGTTTCCTATTTTATTTCAAGAAGTTAATGATGAACCGCTAGTTTATTTAGACAATGCTGCAACAACCCAAAAACCAACGGCAGTGTTAGATGTTTTACGAAATTATTATGAAACCGATAATGCCAATGTTCATCGTGGGGTGCACACGTTAGCCGAACGAGCAACGAAGGACTATGAGGCCTCCCGCGAAAAGGTTCGCCAATTTATCCATGCCAAAGAAACAGCGGAAGTTTTATTTACACGAGGAACAACAACCAGTTTGAATTGGATTGCCAAAAGTTATGGTGACTTGGCAGTTACAGCCGGGGATGAAATCGTCATATCTTACATGGAACATCATTCAAACATTATTCCCTGGCAACAATTAGCTCAACGTACAGGGGCCATTTTGAAGTATATAGACGTCACTGAAGACGGCTTTTTAGACATGGCAAGTGCACGTCAACAAATTACAGAAAAAACGAAAATTGTTTCGATTGCTCATGTTTCAAATGTGTTAGGGGTCATTAATCCAATCGAAGAATTAACACAATTAGCTCATCAAAATGGCGCTGTGATGGTGGTAGACGGCGCGCAAGCAGTTCCTCATATGCCTGTGGACGTTCAAGCCATCGATGCTGATTTTTATGCATTTAGTGGTCACAAAATGTGTGGACCAACTGGAATTGGTGTCCTTTATGGCAAACGTCATTTATTGGAACAAATGGAACCTGTGGAATTTGGTGGCGAAATGATTGACTTTGTTCATCTTCAAGAAAGTACTTGGAAAGAGCTTCCTTGGAAATTTGAAGCTGGCACACCTAATATTGCCGGGGCAATTGCCTTAGGTGCCGCCATTGATTATTTAACTGAAATTGGTTTAGAGGCCATTCATCAACATGAAGCAGCCCTTGTTCACTATGTTTTGCCGAAGTTGCAAGCTATCGAGGGCTTGACGATTTATGGTCCACAGGATCCAAAAGACCACACAGGTGTGATTGCTTTTAATATTGACGGTTTACATCCACATGATGTGGCTACGGCGTTAGATATGGAAGGGGTCGCTGTCAGAGCGGGTCACCATTGCGCGCAACCGCTATTAAACTATTTGAGCGTGCCAGCAACTGCACGGGCAAGTTTTTATTTATACAATACCAAAGAAGACGCAGATCGCTTAGTTGAAGCGATTAAAGCGACAAAGGAGTTTTTCCAGCATGGCACTTTCTAAATTAGATAACTTATATCGCCAAGTCATTTTGGACCATTCTAGCCACCCACATCACCACGGAACGCTAGATGCGTCTAGCCAAACAATTGAACTGAATAATCCTACTTGTGGAGATGTGATTGAACTGGATGTGGCCATTGAAGACGGTGTGATTAAAGATATCGCCTTTCAAGGAAGTGGCTGTTCTATCAGTACAGCAAGTGCTAGTATGATGACTGATGCGGTATTAGGAAAAACAATCGCCGAAGCAACGGCCTTAGCAGAGGATTTTTCTCAACTTGTTCAAGGAAATGAAGTGGCCGAAGATGAAAAATTAGGCGATGCAGCAATGTTAAGCGGCGTAGCTAAATTTCCAGCTCGGATCAAATGTGCAACCCTGGCTTGGAAAGCCTTAGAGCAGGCTGTTGCTAATAACGGCCAAGGCGAAGCCGGTCATTTACATTGTGAAAAATAAAGAAAGGGTGACGACGAATTGAGTACAGTACCTGAATTAGAAGAATATAAATTTGGCTTTCACGACGATGTGGAACCAGTCTTTAGTACCGGAGACGGCCTAACAGAAGACGTCGTTCGCGAAATTTCTCGCGTGAAAGGCGAACCAGAATGGATGCTTGACTTCCGTTTAAAATCGTTAGAACAATTCAATAAAATGCCCATGCAAGAATGGGGTCCAGACCTGTCAGATATTGACTTTAGTAAAATTAAATATTACCAAAAACCGAGTGACAAACCCGCACGCGATTGGGATGATGTACCTGATAAAATCAAAGAAACCTTTGAAAAAATTGGGATTCCCGAAGCTGAGCGTGCTTATCTAGCTGGGGCTTCTGCTCAATATGAATCAGAAGTTGTTTACCACAATATGAAAGAAGAATTTGAAAAATTAGGCATCATTTTTACAGATACTGACTCTGCGTTAAAAGAATATCCTGACTTATTCAAAGAGTATTTTTCAAAACTTGTGCCGCCAACAGATAATAAACTGGCCGCTTTAAACTCAGCTGTTTGGTCAGGTGGAACCTTTATTTATGTACCAAAAGGCGTTCGAGTTGATGTACCATTACAAACATATTTCCGAATCAACGCTGAAAATACCGGCCAATTTGAACGGACCTTGATTATTGTCGATGAAGGGGCCAGCGTTCACTATGTTGAAGGCTGTACGGCACCCACGTATTCAAGTAACAGCTTGCATGCGGCCATCGTAGAAATTTTCACTAGAAAAGATGCTTATTGTCGTTATACCACTATTCAAAACTGGTCAGATAACGTCTACAACCTAGTAACCAAACGTGCTAAAGCTTACGAAGGTGCCACTGTCGAATGGATTGATGGGAACCTAGGAGCTAAAACAACTATGAAATACCCAAGCGTTTACTTAGATGGCAAAGGTGCCCGTGGCACGATGTTATCGATTGCCTTTGCTGGCGCTAACCAAATCCAAGATACTGGAGCCAAAATGATTCACAATGCGCCGAATACCTCTAGCTCAATTGTTTCAAAATCAATTGCTAAAGACGGCGGCGAAGTTAACTACCGTGGCCAAGTGACTTTTGGCAAAGACAGCGCAGGCTCGATTTCCCACATCGAATGCGACACGATTATCATGGACGAAAAATCAAAATCAGATACGATTCCGTTTAACGAAATCCATAACAGCCAAGTGTCCTTAGAACACGAAGCCAAAGTTTCAAAAATTTCTGAAGAACAATTATATTATCTAATGAGTCGCGGCTTATCTGAAGCCGAAGCGACAGAAATGATTGTTATGGGCTTTGTTGAACCATTTACGAAAGAATTACCGATGGAATATGCGGTTGAGTTGAATCGCTTGATTAGTTATGAGATGGAAGGCAGTGTAGGTTAGTTGTTAAAAACAGCCTCTAAGTATTGATATATCAGTACTTAGAGGCTGTTTTAATTTGCTAGAAATATATTGGATACCACGTCAGAAATTGACGTAATTTAATAATATTTTGTCAACTTTTTACTTTTTTAAGTGAAATATGAGGCAGGAATTCGTCTTCGATTCCTGAGCTTGATTTGAATTATAATTTTTCAAATAATTTATTTCAGAAATAGTACACTATCAATAACTAATATATTTTGTATAAAAATATACTTGTTATTGCAAAGTATATTGTGTATAATTTAATAAAAGAGGTGAGAATATGATATTTAATAAATTTGTAAAAGAAAATTTGGTAGCGTTTTCTTTTATAGTCATACTGATTCTTTTAAATTCAATGATAGCTCTTCCGTTCCCCTATATTTCAAAAATAATTATCGATAATATTTTGTTGAATGGCAGTTACAATTTAATTCCTAATGTTGTATTATTTTTTTCTTTGTTAGTTTTATCACAAATGGTTGTAGGGAGGTTAAATGCTTTTAAACTAGCTAATTTTTTTCAAATGTTTATCAATAAGACAAGAATAAAGGTCTTTTCGAATTTTGTTGAAAATAATTATATAGAAGAAGGTAGAGGAAAATTAGAGACGGTTGTACTTAGTGATATCGAAATGCTATCAAGTTCTTATCAACAGATAATCTCCGGTGTATGTTCAAACGTAGTTCTTTTAGTAGGTTATACAGTTATTGTCTTTATTATTAATTGGAAATTAAGTATTATTACTTTCCTTTTTTTACCAATGTATATTTACTGGGTGAACAAAGTAGGGAATAACATCAAAATTTTTAACGAAACGAATCAAAAATTGAAAGAAAATTTGTATGCTGATATGAATAAAAGTTTAACGAATATTTTAGTTATTAAAATTTATGATTTTTATTCAATTGTAAAAGTTATCTTTGAAAAAAGTGTTGAAAAAAGCGGAGAAGCAAATAAGAAGTTAATTCTTTATCAGAATTTTATAAATATAATTGCAAATGTAATTGTAGTTGCTGCACAATTTATTCCGTTATTTGTAGGCATATATTTGTTCAGAAATGGAGAAGTTTCTATAGGAGCATTAATTGCATTTAATAGTTATACTTCCAACATATTTGGACCATTAACATCTTTGATTAGCTTATTACCAACTAAAAAAAATGCCGAAGTATATAATCAAAGAGTATCTGAATTAATTAATTTTCCTAAATATGATAAATCTAAAGATAGATTTGAATTGAATGATTCAGAACAAAAAACTAATAAAGAATTACTTGTTGTAAGAAATATGGAGTTGTTATCAGAACAGAAAAAAATATTAAACATAAAAATGTTTTCAATTAATAAAGGAGAATTTTGCAAAATAGAGGGAAATAACGGTAGTGGTAAGAGCTTATTTCTGAAATCTTTATGTAATATCTATTTAAATTATTCAGGAGAAGTGTATATATCGGGAAAATTAGTTAATAAAGGAAAAACAATAACTGAGCTATCAAAAGAGATAGTGTATGTATCAAATGATCAGGGTTTTATTTTTAACTCTATTTCGAAAGAGTTGGAAGAATTAAGTGAATTATTAGATTATCTAGATATACAAAAAGCTTTGAAGACGGTAAATATGTTGGGGAGAGAAAAAGATTCCTCGTTTAGTACAGGAGAATACCAACGGATGAGAATTGCCAGAGCTTTGATAAAAAGACCAAAAATACTAATTTTGGATGAAATCTTTTCCAATATTGATTTTGAAATGACAAGTAAAATACTATCTAATCTTAGAAATAATTATCCAGATATGGCATTAATATTTGTAGAACATCATTTTCTTGCTGAAGATTTTGATTATACTATTAAGTATATTGAAAATGAAATTTTAATTGAATAACAGTAAAAGGAATGAGAGCCATATGAAGAATATAAGACAACAACTAAAAAAAGGTGTCTTGGAAATTATTATACTAAAAATTATTTCGATAGAAGATACTTATGGATATAAAATTGTGAAAAAACTGGAAAGTTATGAAAATTTAACAATTAAGGAAGGGAGTTTATATCCAATACTTTATAGATTAGAAGAGGATCAATTAATTGAAAGTAAATGGTTGGTCAATACAGATAATGGAAAACCAAAAAAATATTATTGTATTACTGAAATGGGTAAAGAAGAATTGGAAAAAATGATAGACGAGTGGTCTGTTTTTGCATATGACGTAAATAAATTTTTAGGAGGTAATTAATTTATGGATAAAAAACATAAGTATTTAAATGAACTGGAATATCATTTGGCACTTTCACCTAAAACTTGTAATGAAGTAATTATAGATTTATTGGAACGAATCGAAGATGAGGAAAAAGAAGGAGTCAATATAGAAGTTATACTGAAAAAAATGGGTACACCACAAGAATTAGCAAAGGAACTAAATGAAACCTACTTTACAACAAGAAACATAGAATATTTTGAATACAAGTCAAATAAAGAAAGCAAGTTTCCTTTGATTCATATTGTGATAAAAAATAAGTTTAATAAAAAAAATAATGGAAAATCTAAAGTACCTATTGCTAGAGGAGTGATAGCTTTTGGCAGATATGCTCAAGGTGTTATATCAATAGGGGGATTCTCACAAGGGATTATTAGTTTGGGATTGATAAGTATGGGAGTTATATCTGGTGGGCCGATTTCAATAGGTGTTGTAGCTGTGGGGATTTTGGCTCTTGGAGGTATTTCAATAGGAACTTTAGCTATAGGGGTAATGGCAATAGGTAATTTTTTGTATGGCTACTCAACCTTTGGAAATATAGTAGTTGGAAAATTTGCTTTTGGTAATATTGTTTCAGGAAATGTTGAAGTTCCTATTGGGAATAATCCATCAATTGAACAGATTATAAAATATTTAAATGAAATTATTGATAAAAGCAAAGATTATCCATTAAGTAATTCATTTTATAAAACTTTACAAAATATTGTTGAAAACCCATCTTTATTTGTAATATCATTAATATTTGTAAGCGTTTTTTTGTTTGGTGTATATTGTATTTATAGATTAAATTTGAAGAAAGTATATATGAAATGAAGGGGGAGATATTATGAAACAATCTGATTACAACATTTTAACTCAAGATGATGAAGGAAAAACTATTTTATTTAACTCAATGACTGGTTCGGTGTTCCGTTTGGATGATAGAGTATCTGAAATTATCCAAATGGATCAAATTGAAAAATTTGAAAAGAAAGAAATTGATTTATTAAAAAAACATGGAATGATTGTAGACAAAAATAATTCACAATTGTCAAACTACGATTATTATCATAATTTACAGAAATATAGTAATGATATGCTAGGAATAACATGGCTGACAACTTGGGGATGCAATTTAAGTTGTACCTATTGTTTTGAAGGGGATAATAAAGATTCGACTATAGTGTCCTCTCATGAAGAAATTGATAGACTTTTGAAATTTATAGAGCAAAATTACCATAGAACTAGATTTAAATATTTAGCGGTTACACTTTTTGGCGGAGAGCCTATGATGAACTACAAAGGGATTAAGTTAGCACTACCAAAAATGAAAGAATTTTGTGTTAAGAATGATGTGATTTTTATTGTAAATATGGTATCAAATGGTTTACTGTTAACAGAAAATAACGTTAAGTTTCTGACAGAGAATGGTCTTGAAACAATTCAAATAACGGTTGACGGTTCTCGAGAATTACATAACACTAAACGAATATACGAAAATAGAAAAGGTACTTACGATAGAATTATGGAGAAACTTGAATTTTTAAAAGATACTTACCCTGAATTGAACACAGTTATCAGAATCAATATAGATAGAGAAAATTTTGAAGATATTGATAATTTATTTAAAGATCTGGAAAATCGAGGGTTAAATAAATTAACTATTGATTTTGGCATTATTAGGGATGAAGCAGTTTCTTGTGGAAACATATCCAATATTTGTTATCTGGACGAGGAGCTTGGAGACATTTTGTATAAATTATGGCTTAAGGCGGTAAAACGCGGATTTATTGTTAAAACTGTACCATCAAGGAGATTTATGTACTGTGGGCTAAATAAAGAAAACAGTTATACATTTGCACCAAATATGGATTTTTATAAGTGTTGGGAACAGTTGGGGGATGAAACACATAAGTTTGGTTATATAGATAAACAAGGCAATATTCAAATAAAAAATGAATTATATTTCGATTGGATGAATAAAAATCCTACTGTAATTGGGGAATGTAAAACGTGTAAATATCTCGGAAATTGTGGTGGTGGATGTAGTGTTAATTCTTTTAATCGTTATGGAACATATAAGGCACCAGGATGTTATCAGGTCAAGGGAGTAATTGAAAAACAATTGGTTTTTTCATTAGCAAATAATCAAATAAAAAAGAATAAGGGGGATTAAATATGCAATATATAAACAATACTTACAAGGATAATAGCATAAATACAAGGATTAATGGATGTTTATGTGGGTTAAATGCCTGTATTGAAGCATGTGGACTAAAATTGTGCGGTGCACATGTTTGTCTTGGTAATTTCTGTGGCATTAACTAAACTTTGAGAGGAGATGAATATTATGGAGTTTTTAGGTAACTATATCCATCAACAAGAAATGATAATTTCGAAAGTATTTGGATCCTGTAGGATTAATAATAATTGCTGGATAAATTGGTAAAGAAAGGTGGAGTAAAAATGGAATATTTAGGAAATACTGAAGGAAATGCAAATATTAAACCACGTTTTTGTGGTATTAATCTGTGTGGAGTAAATGGAAACTGTTTGATTAATTTAGGATAATTTAGGAGGAAAAGTAATGGATTATGTTGGAAATACAAACACTAATACGATTTGCAACAGTAATTTATACACTGCTTGTATTATAGATATATGTTTAAGAAATATTTGTTTAATTGATATTTAAACTAATTGAGAATTCAATTACTCTGTACCATATAATGTTAGTTAAATAAACTACTTGATTTTTTTATTTATTAAATCATAATTTTAAGAATTGTGAGCGGGCATATTGAATAATCTAGTATTTTTATTGGCGTCTCATAAAATAATGTTTTTTAATACCAATTGGAATATCTATTATAAGATATTTTCGAAATACAAACCAATATTCAACACTAGAAATGTTGATTTTTCGATGTTTCTAGTGTTTTTTTTTGAATGGTAACTAAAGTCGTAGTTAAAAAGAAATGTCTTTAATGAATCTAGTAACTTAAATTGTGATATTTCAGTAGCATATCGTCTTTTGCAGCATTAAAGCCTAGTAGACAACCACAGCAGGTAGCACTGTTTTATTTTCTTGATTAGTGAACAGACGGAATATTTTGTCGTTAGCTTTGATTTATTCTATGAATTGGTTTATTTTCTTTCCACTCATGAATCTGTTCTTCGTTTTTATGGAGAGTGATCTTTAGTTGTTGGAAATCGTTTTTTGCTTCAATAGATTGAGATACAAGTTCAACGTTTTGTCCTTCATAGGTGAATTCAAAAGGAAGCGGTGTGGCATTCATCAAATATCCAGCAGGCGCAGCTGTTTCAATGGCTTCATATTTTCCGAGATAAAGTTCTGGCATATTCATTAGTTCACCATTGTTATCTGTTTGAACAGTGGCAACTACACTTCCTTTTTTTGCATGAACATAATTGCCTACTTTAATATCTTCACTTGCTTTGATGGTGAAAGTTACATCCGCCAGAGGAACATAATCGAAAGTGATTTCATGTAGCTTTCCATATTTTGAATCTTTGGTTGTAACACTAGAAGCTTTTTGCCCTGTTTTCTTTAGGTGAAGCAATCCTTGTTGGGCTTTATTTCCAAACACCACATCAATTGTTTTATTGGGTTCAATCGTAATTTCTTTAGATTCACCTTTATTTACAAAGCCATTGTTGACAGTTACTTCGGTGATTTTTATTTTGGTACCAGCTTTTAAGTCATTTATTTGAGCTAAACCATTCGTATCAGTGACAATTTCTTTGGATTGTCCGTTAAACTCAAATTTCATTTTTGTATTGGGGACAGGCTGTCCAGTCTCCTCATCTACTTTTTTCAATTTGATATTGCCATTTAAATTGACTTTGATATTTAGCTGAAAGGAACCGGCATTAGATAATTTAAAAGTAGCTACTTTTTGTTCATTGGGTTTGGAGAAAACAAAACTTGTTCCTACATCATTCGCATTTGCGATATTGTACTGTAATTTTCCTGTTTCTTTTGATAAACTTGTTGCGGTTAACTTCAATTGGTTTCCAGATTTATTTAGTTGTAGGTTTGCTGAATTGCTAGCTAGATTGCCATACTTACTTAAAACACCATTTGTATCATTAAGTGTGATTGTATCTCCAACATTTAATGTAATCGTTTGATTGTTGAATGAAGGTTTTGTATTGTGTGTATTCACTTTTGCTAGAATTTCATTCTTCCGATTTTGATAGTTGGGAAGAGTGGTAGACAGTAGCTGATCGCCAAATGACTCCCAAATCATATTTTGAGTAATTCCATAGTTTTCACTTGTAGGATTCGTTTTATAGCCATAATAGGCAATCAGAGATAAGCGGTCTTTTTCAACAATTGTAAGTTCTGATGGATCAAAACCAGAACCGCCGTTTAAAATGGTACCATGTTCAATACAAAAGGCAGGTTCACCCTCTGCTTTAATCATGTGAACACCATCATCTGTCCAGTGAAGACCAGCAGGGTTCGCTAAATACCAAGTAGAAACGTAATCAGCAATTTTTTCATAGTTGACGGTAGCAGCAAGAGCAGTGATAGGAGTAACAAAAAAACTAGCCATAATGACTATCAATCCCAGATAGTTGGCTAGTTTTTGCTTTTTATATTTAGTTGTCATTGTTTCTTTTCCTCCTTTGATTATTTTTGTTTTTAGAGTTAAGAGAGGGACTTCTGATTGTGGGGACAAGGGTTTTGTTTCAACTCCTTTTTAATAGTATCCATTGTAAAATAAAAAGACGTCCCTGTATAAGAGACGTCTTTGGTATTACAATTAACTACCTTTAGTAAATAAAGGTATAACATTTGAGGTATTAAAATATTCTATTGTAGGTTCTTCTAAATATTTTTCTAAAAATCCATTTTCCAGACCTAAAAGAGATTCTAAAAATGAACGATCAACGTAGTAATCATTTAAGATATCATTAAGAGAAAATAAATGGTTTCTAAAAATTAAATCTAGGAGAGAACGAATTTTTCCGGGGCGGATTACTGCAATATCTTCATCAAATGGCTCATTTTTTTTATAATCTTTTTGATTTAATTTCGCATAGAAGTATCTGTTTTCTTCAAATGTTAGTAATCCTAATTTATATGCTCGATATTCAAGAGCACTAATTGAGACCATATATTTCATTTTCAAATCTATATAGGAATCAGGATTAGATTTTTTGGAAATAGTGGAAAAATCTTCTAAAAATTGTTTTTTGGGAAGTAGAAAAAATGAAGCAAAATCGTTCGCTTCTTTTTCAATTTTTTTATGTTCATCTTTAGTTAAGCTATCCATATCCATCTTATAATGAAGAAGCAAATGACCTAATTCATGTGCTAAATCAAAATTTCTACGAACTGCAGACTTTTTTTTATTTCCTAAGATAATAAAGGGCTTCTCTTGGTTTGTCCAAGTACTATAAGCATCTATACTAGAACCCATATTTTTTTCTAGTATATAGATTCCAGAGAGTTCAAGCCGATATAACAGATCTGAATTGGTCACCACACCTAATTTTTCTCTGGCATTCTCAGCAATACTTTCTAGCTGTAGAACTCGGCCATCTGAGTCAGCTGGTTTGTTATAGAGTTTAATTGATTCATCTCTTAATTGGGAAATATTTGTATTTGGTAAATTCAATCTACTTTCAAATTTATTTAGAAAATAACTTGTAAAATCAATGAAAGAAGTTTCCATCTTAGTCTTTTTTCTAGCATCTCTATCCTCAGCACGATAAGCAATGCTTTCAACTTTAGAAATGTTAGTTATAAATGGTTCTGAATAGAAAAACTGAGCTTTTACATTAAAAATCTTTTTCAATTCAGTAGCGATTTCAAATTTAGGCACAGTATATTCATTTTCATACTGCCAAACTGCTTGTTCACTCACATTTAATTTATCAGCAAGTTCCTTTCTGGAGAGACCGTTTAATTCTCTGACACTTTGTAATTTCTCTCCGAAAAACATATTTATCACATCCTTGCTTATTTATAAAAATTAATTAGCTGGTTCGTCTTTTTCTTCTTCTGGAATCGAGTAACCAAAGGCATTTTTATCAGTTGAGAAGATGGTTTGGTCTGAGACTTTTTCACTCATAATCGGTTCAACATCTTCAGTCGTAACCTCATATTCACTTTCTTGAATCAGGTAACTTAAATCTTCAATTAATTCTAAATTCATTGTTTGACGATTTGGCATAGTTAGTTTAATTGATTCAACAAATTTTGTTTCATCATCAATTTCATAAGTGACAATGTAAAAGCGAGAATAAGCTTGAGAAACATTAAGTTGTGTTCCTTCTAAAATGGCTTTCACTTCTTCTGGATCACTTAATTCAAGCTGAATTTGTTCAGGTTGTGTAATGTAATTTCTATTAGTATTTTTCAAGGCATCCGTATTTATATCAGCTAAATTGACCAAATAATTATCTTCTCTAGTTTTCTTTTTCTGATCTTCAAAGGACTTTTTAACTCTTCTTGAGTTTTTTACAATTACCATATAATTTTCAGCATTTTCGCTAACAGTAAATTGTAAGTATTCCCATGTATATCCAGCTTTTTCAATTTTAAACTGAACATTATGATTTTGTCCAACTTTTGAGACCTGGTCATCGATGTGGTTTCCCTTTGTCCAAGCATAGGCACCGCTGACATTCATTGAATCCTTTTTCTCTTTCCGTTCTTCAAGGTATTGTAAGTAACCTTTTAAAGTACCATCAACAATTGCTTTACTAACTGATTTGTCTAATTTGAATTCGTCCATACATAAGCCTCCAATCTATTTGTCTCTGTTAGTATACAACATTTTTAAAGTAAAAACATTAATTTTTGGTTTTTTTTAAAGTGAAGAAATCTAATGTGCTGAGATATAAACTTATTGACTCTGTTTCAATCTTTATTACCAATAGCAGTTGTAACTGGTAGATGATATACTAAATAAGTGTGAACAATAATTTTCTTAGGAGGAAAATAAAGTGAGTAATCCATATCTTTCAAAAGTAAGAATAAAAAATTTTAGAAATTTTAAGGATGTAGCTGTAGAATTAGAAAAGCAGCAAATTGTTATTGGTGAAAATAATGTTGGTAAGACAAATTTTATTAGAGCAATTCAATTAATTTTAGATCCTTCTCTGTCTGAAGAAGAGAGATACTTAAATGAAACCGATTTTTTTGAAGGTCTTGAATCACCTTTCGAGAATAATGAAACTATTGAAATTGAGATTGAATTAAGAAACTATGAAAATAATTTAAAGCTTTTGACTATTTTATCAGGTGCAACAGTTAGTAATAATCCAGATACTATTAGAATTACTTATCAATTTTATCCAGAAGTTGACTCAATTGGAAATACTGAATATAAATACCGAATTTTTCAAGGAGAAAACAAAGAACTAAATTTTGGTCATAATGAACGTAGATTCTTGAATATGAAAGTAATTCCTCCCATCAGAGATGTGGAAAAAGATATTCGCAACAATAAGAAATCGCCTATAAAAGCATTACTTAAAGACTATGATATAGACGCTAAAGAATTAGAAACTATATCTGAGGAATTAGATAATGCTACAAGTTCTTTGTTAGATATGGATGAACTAAAGTATCTAACAGATTCAATCAACGATAGATTTGGTGCAGTAGTGAATAGCCAAATTGATTTGCCAGTATCATTTAAAACTATGGATATTGCTCCCACTAAGTTACTAAATTCCTTGAAAATTGTTTTAGGAAAGAGCGCAAGAGGACTACACGATACAAGTCTTGGAATAAATAATCTTTTGTATATATCATTACTTCTGCTTTCTTTAGAAGATAATACAGTTCCTAGCATACTTTCTGAAAAACAATATAACACTCTTATAGAAGATGATACAGAGCTGATTATTGATAAATTTTACAAAATTACTTCTAATGGAAAACGTATAATAGATTCTGAAATTTCCGAAGCAGACTATAAAAAACTGTATACCTTCATGGATGAAAATTATAAAAATAAAAATTTTCAAGGTTTCTCAATTCTTGTTATTGAGGAACCAGAGGCTCACTTACATCCGGCGATGCAGCGCACGATTTACAAAGATATATTTAATAGAAATGTCTCAATGCTTATGACTACACATTCTCCACATATTACTTCTGTGGCACCGATAAATAGCATCGTACATTTGAGGAAGAGTAGTCAAGGTACTTTGATAAACAGCACAGCAAATTTAAATTTTACTGATGGAGAACAAAAAGATTTAGAAAGATATATTGACGTAAAACGTGGAGAACTGTACTTTGGAAAAGGTATTCTCTTAGTAGAGGGAGTTGCAGAAGAATACTTAATTCCGGAATTCTCTAGAGTGTTGGAGAAAGATCTTGATAAACATGGAATAATTTGCTGCAATATAAACTCAACTAATTTTAAACCATATTATAAATTTTTAAGAGCACTAAAGATGCCAACTGCAATAATAACTGATGGCGATTTCTACTTCCAAAAAGAGAAAATAGAAGATGGTGAAAAAAAGATAAAATCTATTTTTAATAAAATGGAATATAACACACCTATTGGAGCAAACAAGTTTTATGATGGATTGGAAAGAATGAGCCAACTTGTAAAAGATATAGGAATGTTCTTAGAAGCTATTGATAGCCCTGATAATGAAGCTTTAAAAGCTAACTTAAACCAAGAAGGCATCTTTATCGGTTGCTATACTTTAGAAATAGATATTTTTGAAAATTTAGATGCCATTGACAAAGATAATGTCTGTAACCTATTTAATGAATTAACCGCAGGTGGGGATAAACATAAAAGTAATTTCAAAGACCACCTGGACAATAAAAGATTTGACGAATGTTTAAAGATGATAGAGGGCACCACATCTAAAATTGGTAAGGGAAGGTTTGCTCAGAGATTATCATTAGAGATTTCTCCAGAAATGGTACCAGATTATATTGAAAAGGCTATAAATTATATTGTCGAAAATGTTTAAGGGAGTATTTTAATGACTAAATATTTTGAAAAACTATCCCAGATAAAAAAAGATAAAAATCAGTACGAAGCACTATTAGCAAACTCTAATGCTGTAATTAAAGCAGGACCTGGCAGTGGTAAAACAACAGTTTTAACGGTAAAGTTAAAACAGTTACTGATGGAAAAAATTGTTGAACCTAGAGGGATCGTTTGTTTAACCTATAGTAATTCTGCAGTGAAAAACTTTACTCAAAAATTAAGAGAGTTAGGTGTGAACAAATCCAACAGGGTTATTCTTTCAACGGTTCATGGATTTTGCATTTCTCAGATTCTTATCCCCTTTGGTAAGATTTATGACACAAGAATAAATTTTCCAATTAAAATTATTAGTACAAAGGAAAAAAACGAAATATTTAGAGTTTCTGAAAATGAATTAGCCATTTCAAAACAATATACTTTAAAAAATGTTGAAGAATATAGAAATGAAATGTATGGTTCACGTAGTTCCGTAGATATAAATAAAGATAAGCAGCTAGAGAAGCTATGTTGGCTATTTGAAGCTAAAATGTTAGAAAAAAATCTTTGTGATTTCAACTTGATTATAAGTGAATCTCTTCGTTTAATGGAGGAACAACCATATATTCTTAAATGTTTAGAGGCAAAATTTCCATGGATTTTGATTGATGAATACCAAGATCTAGGGAAAATATTACATGAGATTGTTTTATTGTTTCTCGAAAAAACTAAAATTAAGTTTTTTGTTGTAGGCGATCCTGATCAGTCAATCTATAAATTTCAAGGAGCTTTGCCATTATATTTTTTAGAACTTTATGATCATCCAAGCATGAAGAGAATAAAGTTAACTACTAATTACAGAAGTGATCAATTTTTAATTGATTCTGTATTAAAGACATTAGACTGGGATGATAGAGAGTATGTGTCTGGAATAATTAATGAGAAGCCTGCAAAAATAAATTTTTTTGAATGTGAAAATGGCATGGAACAACAGTATAGGTTAGTTGCTCAACAATTAATTCCAAGATGTATTTCTAATGGTATTTCGCTTTCAGAAATCTGTATCTTGGTTGGATACAATAATCAATTAGATGAGCTTTCCAATGTATTAGATGAAGAAGATATAGCCTATTATAGAGAAGGGTTGCCATTTTTAAAATTAAAATTTGTGTTATGGTTACAAGAGTGCTGTTTATATTTATCAGGTAGTAATAAAGTAAACTTCAATGATATATCTGCTGAATGGTTATTTATAAATAATAAAGATAGAAGTAATTTTGATGAAAAAATGAATCTATATAAGAGTCTAGAAAAAAGCAAATTGAATAAGACTAGTTTTAAAAAGTGGATTAAAGAAATTTTTATAGATTTGGATTTGTCTAATGTTCTGTCTTATTCTCCATATAGCAATGAAGTTGACGATGTTAAAAAGTTCATCATACAAGTTAGCCAGAATGAAGTCTTAGAAAATTATACAGTTAGTCAATTTGGAAATATCTCAGCTATAGATAATCAGGTAACTATCTCTACTCGGCATAGTTCTAAAGGATTAGAATTTGAGGTAGTCATTATTCTTGGCTTAGAAGATGGAAGTTTTCCTCACTATATGCATGAGGTAGGTGGCCAAGAATATCAAGAAGACCGAAGAGTTTTTTTTGTCTCACTAACTAGAGCAAAAAGAGTAGTGTATTTAGTTAGATCTAAAAGTATATCTCGTATCAGTAAACATGGAAAACCTTATTCTATTAAGATGAAACCATCACCGTTTTGGACATTATTAAAACAAAATATTTAAAAAACTATTAGTATTATTCCTAGCTCGCAATTTTCTTACTAAAAACTATATAAAATATCCATATTTTTCTAATTAAAACAGTTTGAAACTAAATCAAAACTAACTACAATTGACAAAAATTACTAGAATTTCGCAGCATTCATAGAAAAACTAGAATGCTGTCATACCAACGATTAGAGCTTATTAGAAGCTCTGGAAAAAGCTAACCTTTTGCTGGAAGGGTCAGTAGGGTAAAACCTTTTTTTGTCAAATAATGTTGGTAAAGAGAAATTGTAGAATCATCTCGAGAAAGTGGGACAATAGTTTTTTCTTGAAAAGAAAACAAGTCTGATTTTGATGATTATGTAGTAAAACCAAAAAGTTAGAATTTTTATAGAGTGGATTTTTCCACTCTATTTTATGTAGTTTTTGGTTGAAGCATCGAGACTCTACTAGCCTTTTCAAGTGGATTTTTTTTGATTTTATGATTATTGTAAAAATAAATATAATTCTCAATACCTTGTTGTAACATGCTTTGATTTTTATGAACTTTCCATAATACAATTGTTTATTTAGAATGCTGAAGAAATTCTTTATAGGAGAATTATCTAAAAAGGCTCCTTTCCAAGACATATCTTGAAAAATAAGTTTTTGTAAATAGGCGTTCATATAAGTCTTCATTGATTAGTTGGCACTAAATTTTGAAGAGACGTTTTTAATTACTTAATTTTAAATCTATTATTTTACTTACAAAAGAATAAAAGAGTTAGACATTATTCTGGTTCTGTTTTTCATCTATTAATCTGGAATTGATATACAGAAGATAGTTATAAAACACATTATCAATTATTTGATTTTATTATAGTTTAGAAGTTTGTACTAACCTGCATTTTATGTTTATTGGTTAACACTCGATAATTAAAAATATTATATTGTAGTGGTAATTTTAATTAAAGGGATTGGCTACAGTTATTTCTTATATCGAACGAGGAAAACTTAATGTTTCGATTGATAATATTAAAATAATTACTCTTACATTAGATATAAAATCTTTTAAGTTTTAGATAAAGAATCAGAGTGTTTATTTTGTATATAGTATATACATATTATGAGCATTTCTTATCTATTTTACATAAAAATAAATAATTTATATCTGTATTTCAGATTAAAAGCTTTAAACTTATTATCAGTACTTATAATGGAAATAGGTGATGAAGATGGTCTATATAAATATTCGGTCAATAAGAGAGGATAGCGATATTACACAGCAAGAAATGGCTAATTTATTAAATATTTCGCAAAATACGTATTCCCAATATGAAACAGGGAAAATAGAGTGGACAGCGAGCACATTAGTGAAAATAGCCGATTATTTTGATGTGAGTATTGATTATCTACTTGATAGAACGAAGAATAAGACGGTGTATAAATAATTTAAATGAGTTTTAATATTGAAAATAGACTATTCTCCTACCAATGGGAATAGTCTATTTTTTATTTCTCTCCTCATAAGTTTGAGGGGAATTATTAGAAAACAATTTTATATGAAGTATATCTTAAAATACGAAGGAGTGGGATTTTGACTAGACTTAATTTTTTGTATGAACGTAAACAAGATGAGAAAATGTTTGTTTTTACATATACAAACAATAGAGGGGAGACTAGAGTCCATGAAGCAAAAAAGGTAAATTTTATTACGAATAATGGAAAATTAGCTTATTTGTTTGTCGGAAATAAAAGTTTAAAATATACTATAGAAAAAATGGAAGATTTAAAGGTTTTAGATGATTATTATGATATAGAAACACGCAGTACATCATACAATAAACAAAATAACGAGACTACAAAAAAAGTAACAAATTTTAGCAATTTAAAAAGGAAAAATTATAGTTACTTAAAAAAGCTTACACAGCAAATGATTGAAAAAAATATTTCAGAGCATGAAATTGATGAAGACAAAGGATTGAATTATAGTTTAAGTCATATAAAAAATGAAATTCTTGCTGACGAAAAAGTAACTTATAATAAAAAAGTGTTAAAAAAGTTTTTGGAAGGGAAAATTGCTGAAAGAAAGCATACTATTGAACCAGTACTTATCCTTCCATTTACTTCAAATTTGTCTCAAAAAGAAGCTATAAAAAATGCATTAATGTATGATATATCTATTATTCAAGGTCCACCGGGTACAGGAAAAACACAAACTATTTTAAATATCATTTGCAATTCAATTATACAAGGTAAAAAAGTACTAGTTGTCTCTAATAATAATAGTGCAATTGATAATGTAAACGAGAAACTTAGTAATTTAGAGAATCTATTTAACTTTTCAGTTAGATTAGGTAGTAGCAAGCCTTATATTGCAACACTCATGAGTGAAATACGCACAAAAATTATTAGAGATAGTACACAAAATTTCCAAATAGATTATAAACTTGAAAGAATTAATCTGATTGGTCTTAAGGGTGAGATAGATGAAAAAGAGAAGAAACTAGAACAATTAATTGATCAAAAAAACTTATTAAATGAGTTGAAAACACAAAAAAGACACATAGAAAAGAAGTTAGCAACTTACGGGAATGAAAAAATGGACATCGTAGTTAACAAATTTTTTACTTTTCCAAGCCAATTAAAGAATGAGATTAATTTTTTGAGAAAGCAAAGAACAAAACCGACCAATATTTTAAGCAAAGCATATTTTAAGTTAAGATTTTCAGCTCCTACAGTCGATGTTGAAAATTATACGTTATATCAGTGGCGTTTAGAAAAATTGTATGCAATAAAAATGATTAATTATTTAGAGAATAAAATAGCTGAAATTCCAATTATTGAAGAAGAACTTAAAAATAAATATGAAGAATATAAAATTGAGTCACTAAATCAAATAAATGATTCTGTTAGTCGCATTTTTCAAAATAAAAAACAAAATATTTCCAAGATAATAGATACTTTAAAAAATGATGCTGCTAAGTTCTCAGATATTAAAAAAGAAATTTTGGATACGTATCCAGTTATTTTAACAACATTAGACTCAGTCGTATCTAATGTAGGCTATAGAAAATATGATATGGTCATTGTTGATGAAGCTTCACAAGCAAATATTATTTCAATATTACCAACTTTAAATACTGCAGAACAAATAGTTGTTGTTGGAGATTCAAAACAACTTTCTCATATTGTTGCTAATGAAATTAAAGAATATGATATGGAACTAACAAAATTATACGAAATAGATAATAATTATAGTTTTTCGAACACAAATTTTTTAGATTCAATAATGCATGTTTGTCAACCTCCAACAGTTCTATTAAAAGAACATTATAGGTGTGATTTCAATATTATTAATTACTGCAACAAAAAATTTTATGATGGAGAGCTAAGTGTTTACTCAAAAAATTCATTTGTGGATAGTTTAAAAATAATGCCTTTAAATAAAGAGAAAAACTCAAGCACTGGGATAAGAAAAAATGGACAAAATAGTTATTTCAATAAAATTGAAGAAAAAGAGATTGTTTCATATTTAAAAAACAATAATGAGAATGTATCAGTAATTACGCCTTATGGAAAACAAGAAGAGAATTTAATCGCAGCTTTACCAGAATTGGAACATTGTATTGGAACTATTTATAAATTTCAAGGTAGAGAAAATAAGAGAGTATTACTTTCCACTGTTTTAACAAAAGAAAGTTCACATCTTCAAAAAAGTGACCTTTTAGGAAACCAGACAGTGAATGTTGCGGTTTCTCGAGCAGAAGAGGAATTAATTTTATTTACACATGATCATTTTTTTAAAGAAATGAATCATGGTTTAAAAGATTTGATTGAATATATCGAAACCTACGGAAGCGTTCTTGAATCTAAAGTAAATTCAATTTTTGCTTATTTATATAAACAACTCCCGTATTATAAAAAAGAAAAAGATTATGACAGTTTATGGGAAAAGCAACTATACAAGATTATGGAACAAGTAATACAAAAGTATCCTGGCTTTATCATTCAAATGAAGTTACCTTTAGCTGATATTGCAAGAGATAAGGCATTTTTAGACTCTAACATAGAATTGAAAAGATTTGCTCTCAATAAAAATACGCATTTAGATTTTACTATCATCAGTGAACTTACGAATAGACCAATTTTAGCTATTGAATTAGATGGTAAATATCATGATGAGTATGAACAACAAATTCGAGATAAAAAAAAGGACAAAATTTTGGATCATCATGGTGTTCCAATTTGGCGTATTAAAAGTACCGACGCTATAGAGAAGGGTGACATAAGTGAAAATTTACACAAATATATATATGATGCCGAGTTAGAAGGGAAGCTTGACTATTTTCTTGAAGATAACAATTGGAAAATAAATTAATTGTAAAGGAAGGGGAAAAAAGTGAATAATGATGCGAGTGCTAGTTGGCATGGGTTTGAGTATCAAGGGAAAGTTACTCTTTATCAAGTATTAAAACGAACTAATGTTTTGCTTGAAGAAGGAAAATCAGAAGAGATTTCTAGGTATAGTTTTTTAGTTGAAGGTGAAGAGGATTTTGATATATATGAGGGTGATGATTTAATCGAATTAAATCAAGTGAAGGCACAATATACGAAAAAGAATATATCTGGTTATATGGAGGCTATTTTAAAGTTATATGCTAGAAGCTCAGCAAAAAAAAATGAATCAGTTGAGTTAAATTTTCATAGTGTAGTTGAAATAGCTGATTGGGATAAAAAGTTTGAAAGTAGATATCAAAAAGAGTTACAAACAATGGAAAAAAGATATGACGAAAATAAATTAACTGATGGAGAGAAAGACATTTATCTTTATATGAAGAATATCTCCTATGACAAAGTACAGCAAAAAATTTGTAGAAAAGGATATGAGAGTGGAAATAAAATAATTTATTATTGTCCATCCGATACGATTGAGGAATTGATTGAAAAAGAAATTAAGAAAAACTTTGAATTGAATCATCGGGAAGAAAAAGTTGGTGATTCTGAAAAATACAAAATTCAGTTATTTTTCTTTATGGGAGATCACATTAGGCTTAGAGCCTCTAAAAATATCCAGAGGAAGAAAATTAGTTTTCAAGATATTCAAGAATGTCTTAATAATGATAGCGTTTTAATTCCCGATGATAAATATTATTATGGACAGATTATCAATCGATTATGCAATGATTGTTTAGAAAGCTATTGCAATTTTAAGTGCGAGCTCAATGAGGTCTGCAAGGGGAATACGAGTTGTTACTTGAACCAGACGCTATTCACCACCTTGAGAAATCTAGGTTTAGAAGAAGCGATAAATGTAATTATTAAGATGTTTCCACATATTGTCATTGAGGATTATAACAAAGATAATTATAAAATTGACAAATATGGGATAGATTTTATTTATAAACAGTTTTCTAAAAAATATTTTTATCATTTGATGAAATTTAATGATAATACTAAAAACTATTCAATGGTTTCAAATGATAAAATAATATATTATCCCACAGGAATGGTGGGTGATTTTGAATATCTAGAAGAATATAAATCTGATTTTAATACAAATATGGCTAGTAAGTTATTTCCTATTGATATGATTTATGAAGTAAACTATTTAATTACTAAAAATTTAGAAACAGGAACAAAAAATATTGGTGATTTTTATAGTGATAGATTAACAACAGATGAGGAATTTGATATTTTAGATGAAAATGAGAATAACTTTAGCGCTAAATCAAAAAGAAATAATTATATTCTTAATTTAAAAAAAATCGAAGATATAAGAGAGGATTGAGTAAATGAATGATTATTTAACACAAATATATACGCAACTATTTGCTGAACTAAATTATACTCGAGATAGTTTAATTCCCAATTTCTTTTTCAATACTGAAAAGAATTCTTTTTATTGTTGTTCTATTATTAACGAAACTGAGAATGAAGTGCTAGTAGAAAAATGGATGTCAGAACAGAAAAATCTATTTCAAACAGTCATGGAAAAACAAGCAAATCCTCAGAGGGTTAAAAATAATACTACGCATTTAGTCTTTTACCTTACGGAAAATGAAAATAAAAATTTTGTTTATGAACTAGAAGAAGATGAATATTATTTCAAGAAAAATGTCATTGTTCTTAATCATAGTGAAATTAGAGATTTCGAAAATCGTTTTACTGATAGTCCATTCGAAACCTATAAATTATTTTTAGAGAATATAGTGGATAGTCATGACCTTTTTGAAAATTATAAAAAATATGGAAACAAAGATTTCTACTCTATGATTTTAAAATTCTACATTAAAATTCCCTCTTTATACTTATCTAAATCCGTTTCTTCTAATGAGCTTGAAACATTAAAAGAATCAATAGAGAAAAAATTAGAGGAAGAAGAGTTAGTTGATTTTGTTAATCAATTAAATGAGGATATTGATAAATATATAAAATCAGATAAAGAACTCAAAAATATAGATGCTGAAACGATTTTAGATATATGGATAGGAGAAAATGACAATGAAAAGTAAAATAAAATCCATTTCATTTGAAAATTTCAAATTATTTTCAGAAGAAAAAAAGGTAAACATTCCAACAGACTCTTTATTTATTTTAGATGGACCTAATGGTTATGGTAAAACAACAGTTTTTGATGCTATCGAAATATTAATTAAAGGTGAAAGAAATCGTGAAAAGAGTTTAGACACAACTTATAGGGCTAAAAATAGAACCTTACCTTTCGCTAATGATAAAAACAAAAAAATTATCATTACTGGTATTTTTGAAGTATGTGGAGAAGAACGTTGCTACTTAAGAGAATTTGAAGCAAACAGTAACAAAGGCAGTCATCAAAATATAAAACAAGCAAGTCAGCTCTATAAAATTGAGAATAATAAAAGACAGTTGATTAAGTCAGAGGATATGTATCAAGAGTTAGGATTAAATACAGATGGGTCAAACTTTAATTTATTACATTATGTCCAACAAGAAGAAAGTACCACTTTTTTGAAGCACACTGAAAAGGGGCGGATGGATGAGTTAGGAAAGTTGTTTAATACTACTGAATCCGATGATGAACTAAAAAAAATAGAGATAGTAAGAAATAGAGTAGGTAAATTAATCAACGAATTAGCAAAACAATTGAAAGAATCTAAACAACGGAAAAATAGTTTTTCAGTAGAGAGTGAAGAGAAGAAAATAGAACAGATACCTTTTATTCAATTATTTAACCAACTAGGATATAGTTGGGATAAAGAAAACTATATTTTTGAAGATTCTAAACGTGTCAAAGAAATAATAGAAGAATTAAATGAATTAAAAAGGTTAGTTGCTCATAAAAATGAATTTAATATCTATAAAAAAAATCGTCAAATTATGAATATTGCAAGTAAAGAAAGACTATTGAAATTATTGCTTGTTTCCTCAGATATTTTAAATAAGAAAGAGCCAATAATAACTATTGCTGATGAAGTAATCAAGAATCAAAAGTGGTTGCAATCTACAGATGCTTCCCAAAAAATTAATTGGCTTTTAGAAGAGCAATATGCTTATGCTTTTAAGTATATAGAGCCTTCACTAGATTCATTTAAAGAATTACAAACTTCTATTTTGAAAAATAAGAAAAGTATTAACTTAAATGAGAAACTATTAATGAGTTTACAACAAGCTAGAGAGAATTTGCATGGAAAACATCAGCAATTTATAGAGGATAACAATGAAGAACAGGTTCCATGTCCATATTGTGGAGAACCTTATTCTACAAAATCTTTAGAAGAGGCCTACCAATTGGCTAAAGAACTTTTTAAAGGTAACAATATTTTGTCAGAAAAAGTATTGTTAATGGAAAGAGAGCGTAGTGAACAAATAATGAAAATTGCTTCTGAAATGAAAAGGTTTAATGAAAAACATCAAGGAGAGGTCCTTCTTAGCAGATGGATAGAGGAGGGGAAAGGTGTTCAAGAAAAATTAGAAAGTAGCAAAAATTATTTAGAAAAACAAGAAATTAGGTATTCTGATTACCAGCTAGATGAAACAAATATTTTGTCTGATTGGGAGAAAAATCTTACTATTTTAAAGAATAAAATTAAAACATTAATAATACCTTTAAGTGATGAGGTAGAAGAACAAATGCCTAAAAATGAGAGAGTATTTTCTATTTTGTTGAAAAATAATGAAGATCAATTAGATAAACTAACAATTGAAAAGATTGAATCAAAACAGAAATATATTGAATACAGTTATTATGACAATGAAAGAATAAGAAGAGAGAAAGAATATAAACTATATAAAGAACTGTATGAGAAATACTCAAAAATGAATAAATTTAAAGAGAAAATTGATGCTGTATTCAATATTTATAATTTGAAAAAGAAAAATTATTTAGAGACGTTAATTTCAAAACTTGAAATTACATTGTATATCTATACAGGAAAAATTATTCAAAATTATCCAGGAGGGTTAGGAGTATTTATGAGTATAGAATCAAAAGGTTCCTATCTCAAATTTTTAGCAAATTATAATGATGATATTGATATTTTTTCAAAATTAAGTACAGGTCAGTTGAGTGCCTTTGTTATTTCTTTAGTACTAGCAATGAATCGTAAATTTTCAACGAAAGAATTTTCATTACTATTGATTGATGATCCAGTACAATCTATGGATGAGTTAAATGTGAGTTCTTTTGTTGATTTATTGAGAAATGAATTTAGTGATTATCAAGTAATTGTGTCTACACATGAAGAACGTATTTCAAACTTTTTTAAGTATAAATACAAAATGTCTAATTTAAATACAGAAAGTATAAATGTGAGAAAAAAATTGAATTCTAAATAATGAAGTATTTTTATTCTTTTTGGTATTCATAAATGTATCTACTGCTTGTTCCTCTTGTTTTTCATTAATATGGGCGGAAACCTCCATGGTGATTTTACTATCTTTGTGTCCCATTCGCTCGGAAACTTCTTTCAATGGAACACCTACCTGTTTCTAATAATAGAGAGACATGCGTATGACACAAATTATGTGGTGTGATTTTAGGTAACTGATATTTCTGAATTAAATAAGACAACCAATCATTAATCGTTTGTGGGCAATACATGTGATTAAGTGTATCCGTAAATAAAAATTGATCTTCACTTGTTATATTGATTCCATTATATATGCATTAATTATCACGACATAACAAGAACATTTATGAAACAAAAAACATATAGAAAAAAGTTTTTTATTTGGAGATCCAGTTAAAAAAAGAAATTTTTTAAAAGGTCTATGATAGTATACGTTTAATTTAGAGGAATTAAATAAAATTAAATTTGCGATTTTTATTTTTACAGTCTATTTTGTTAGATTCCGTATGGTGTCTCTAGTTCTTTTTACAAAGGGAAGATAAGGGTTTGAAGCGAACGGTCGACATGTTAGGCTTCTTTGAACCAAAGAGAAAATTTCTATTTCGTGAGTTCCTTGGGCAACTGAGAAGGAAAACGTCCACGTTTGAAAGCCGAACGAAGGTGATTTCTTGATTTTTAAACGAGTGATAATAGGAGAAGATAGGATAAAATTCTTGGAAGCAATAGTACGTGTATTCTTGATTTTTATGTTATTCAATTGAGTCGAAACTCCTTATTGCCTAGCCTATCCGCTTTACCGTCTCATCCAAATTCTTAGAGGAAGTTATGAGTGAACTTGTTAATAAATCTTTGTTGTATCACTGTTTAGCGTGTTAGAGAGGCGTACAGGAATGGGATAGTTTGAATGGAAGGCTCTGTCGGCTAGTTTTTCACTATACCAACAAAATAATCAACCAAAACAACAACGGAAAGCCAAACAAGAAACACACTAATCATGCTTCTTCAAAGAAAGTACAAATAAAAAAGCGATGACTCGAGAAGAAAATCTCTATGGAGTCATCGCTTTTTCTTATATTTTAGTTAAAAAATCATTTTACTAAAGGTTGAAGTAACTTGTTCCAGAAACTAATGAGTGGGCCAGCACCAAATGCACAAATAATAGTACCAATCCCAATCGGACCACCAGCAATAAAGCCAATTAATAGGACCAACAAATCTTGTGCTTTTCGAACAGAAGCGTAAGGTTTGTTGATTTGTTGACAGATGGTTGGCGCAATAGCATCATAGGGGGATTCGCCTTGATCTGTAGCCATGTATAAGGCGCAGCCAAATGTAAAAATCAGGACTCCGACGAATAAAGAAAGTAGTTTGCCAATTGTTGAGCCTCCTAAACTATCGGCGTAAGGTTGAAGCCAAGTAGAAATCTGTTGAATCAAAATCCCTACTAAAAGCATATTTAAAATAGTTCCCAGACCAATGGCTTTTTTGTTTTTTAAATAGACATAGAATAAAATAAACGCATTGACAATAATTTGAAAAATGCCTAATTGCATACCAAACATCGAAGAAAGTCCGATATTCATAGCAGTGAAAGGATCAACTCCTAAACCTGCCACTCTTAAAGTGGATGCGCCAATCCCGATAATAACTAAACCAATTAAAATTAAAAGAACATTTTTGACTAGTTTCATGATAAGCCTCCTGAATAGATTTTGTGTGTGATAGTACAAAGTCTGCAACAAAAATTCATAGAGAATTTTTGTTGCAGACTACTTTTTAACCAGCTCCGTGTTGGAACGAAGGGTATAGAGACATCCCACCATCTACAAAGAGTGTTGTTCCGGTTACGTATGAGGATTCATCAGAAGCTAACCAAGCGGCCGCAGCAGCTACTTGATTTGGTTTACCAATAATGCCCATAGGAACCATGCTCGTTGTTTGTTTTAACTGTTCGGGATCGGAAAATTTTTCAGCATTAATAGGTGTGTTAATCGCTCCAGGCGCAATACAGTTGGCACGAATACCATATTCCGCATATTCCAAAGCGATTGTTTTCGTGAACATTTCGGTTGCACCTTTACTTGCCGCATAGTGGGCGAACGTTGGCCAAGGAATTCTTTGGTGAACGGAGGACATATTAATGATTGACCCTTTGATTTTTTGATCTCTAAATATTCGGAGTGCTTCTCTAGAACCCAAAAAGACACCGTTTAAATTGACATCAATGACACGTTGCCATTCTTTTAATGGCATATCAATTGTCGGAAAAGAAGCCTCCACACCGGCGTTATTTACCCAAATGTCAACATGACCAAACTCTTTTAAAGCGGTTTCAGATAACGCTTTAATATCTTCTTCATTAGAGACATCAGCCTTCACGAATTTTACGCGGTCTGCGTGCTTGGCTTGGACATCTTCAAATTCTTTAGGCAGCTCACCGACATAGTCAGCAACAACATTCATGCCTTCTAAGATATAACGCAGAGTAATAAATAATCCTAAACCCGTAGCTGCACCAGTGACAACGGCCACTTTACCATGTAATTCTCCATACATTGATTCATTCCCCCTAAAATTACTATTAATAATTTCATGGTAGCACATGTCAATCAGCGTGTTGATAAAATACGACAAACTGTCGGAAAAGTTTATGGTCTAAAGTTAGCTACTATTGTTGAAGGTCTTTAAAAAAAAATACTGGTCGTAGTAATCAATTCCTCTCATTTATACAGTTTTCTAAAAAAACACAAAATATCCAGACGAACTGGTCAAGTCCAATGGTTATTTATGAGTGAATATGCTAAAATAAAACTTGTCTTACATAAGGAAAGATTTGTTCACTAACAGTGGCGACTGTTCTCAGTAAACAGTTGCACTGGTTTATCGGGAAGGGAACAGAGCAAGTTTTACGAGACTTTCCCATGTAATAATAAAAAGCACTGAACGTCAGTGAATGAAGGAAGAAGGACATCTATGAAAACAATTATCACATTCATTATTGTCTTCGGTATTCTTGTCCTCGTACATGAATTTGGCCACTTTTATTTTGCAAAACGAGCGGGTATTTTAGTTCGTGAGTTTGCAATCGGAATGGGACCAAAGATTTTTGCGCATCGTGGAAAAGATGGCACCACTTATACGATTCGCTTATTGCCAATTGGTGGCTATGTGCGAATGGCTGGGATGGGCGAAGACATGACAGAAATCACACCAGGTATGCCTCTATCTGTTGAGTTAAATGCCGTGGGTAATGTGGTTAAAATTAATACAAGTAAAAAAGTACAATTACCTCATAGTATTCCGATGGAAGTCGTTGATTTTGATCTTGAAAAAGAATTATTCATCAAGGGCTATGTCAATGGAAACGAGGAAGAAGAAACCGTTTATAAAGTTGACCATGATGCAACGATTATTGAAAGTGATGGAACCGAGGTGCGGATTGCGCCACTTGACGTTCAATTTCAATCAGCAAAATTATCGCAACGCATTTTGACGAACTTTGCGGGACCCATGAATAACTTTATCTTAGGGTTTATTCTGTTTACGTTAGCGGTCTTTCTACAAGGAGGCGTTACTGATTTAAACACGAACCAAATTGGACAAGTGATTCCTAATGGCCCAGCCGCAGAAGCTGGGTTGAAAGAAAACGATAAAGTCTTATCGATTAATAATCAAAAAATCAAAAAATACGAAGATTTTACAACCATTGTGCAGAAGAACCCCGAAAAGCCGTTAACGTTCGTAGTTGAGCGTAACGGCAAAGAAGAGCAACTAACAGTGACACCAGAAAAACAAAAAGTGGAAAAACAAACGATTGGTAAAGTCGGCGTTTTTCCTTATATGAAAACCGATTTACCGTCAAAATTGATGGGCGGTATTCAGGATACTTTAAATAGTACGACACAGATTTTTAAAGCACTCGGCTCACTATTCACAGGCTTTAGTTTAAACAAACTAGGTGGGCCAGTCATGATGTTTAAATTATCGGAAGAAGCATCCAATGCTGGAGTAAGTACAGTTGTATTCTTAATGGCCATGTTGTCAATGAACTTAGGGATTATTAATTTGTTGCCGATCCCAGCTTTAGATGGCGGAAAAATTGTCTTAAACATTATTGAAGGTGTACGTGGAAAACCAATTAGTCCTGAAAAAGAAGGCATCATTACGTTAATTGGCTTTGGGTTTGTCATGGTGTTAATGGTGTTAGTTACTTGGAACGATATTCAACGTTTTTTCTTTTAAGGAGAAAGCTTAAGTAAAAAAGTGTGTAAAGAAATCAAAAATAGTTGATTTTAAAATAGAGGAGAGTTTTAATGAAACAGTCAAAAATGTTAATTCCAACGTTAAGAGAAGTACCAAATGATGCAGAAGTCTTAAGTCATCAAATTCTGTTGCGCGCAGGCTATATTCGTCAAGTCGCTGCAGGGATCTATTCTTATTTACCTTTAGCCAATCGTGTTTTAGAAAAATTAAAAACGATTATGCGAGAAGAATTTGAGAAAATTGATGCAGTTGAAATGTTAATGCCTGCGTTATTGCCCGCAGAACTTTGGAAAGAATCAGGCCGTTATGAAACTTATGGACCTAACTTGTATCGCTTAAAAGATCGCAATGACCGTGACTATATCTTAGGCCCAACGCATGAAGAAACCTTCACAGAATTAATTCGTGATGAAATCAATTCTTACAAACGATTACCTTTGAATTTATACCAAATTCAAACAAAATATCGTGATGAAAAACGCCCACGTTCTGGCTTATTAAGAGGCCGTGAATTTATCATGAAAGATGGCTATTCTTTCCATGCCGATGAAGCTAGTTTAGATCAATCATACCGTGATTACGAAAAAGCTTACTCACGCATTTTTGAACGCTGTGGACTAGAATTCCGTGCCATTATTGGGGACGGTGGTGCCATGGGTGGTAAAGATTCTAAAGAATTTATGGCGATTTCTGAAATTGGGGAAGATACTATTTGTTATTCAACAGAAAGTGATTATGCTGCCAATTTAGAAATGGCAACAAGTCTTTATACGCCGAAAAAATCACATGAAACACAATTAGATTTAGAAAAAATTGCAACACCAGAAGTGGGTACAATTGCCGAAGTGGCAAACTTCTTTGAAGTTGAGCCACAACGTATTATTAAATCAGTACTATTTATTGCTGATGAAGAGCCAGTAATGGTCTTGGTTCGTGGCGATCATGATGTCAATGATGTCAAATTAAAAAACTTCTTAGGCGCTGATTTCCTAGATGAAGCAACAGAAGAAGATGCTCGCCGTGTCTTAGGAGCTGGCTTTGGTTCAATTGGTCCAGTCAATGTTTCCGAAGATGTTAAAATTTATGCAGATTTAGCTGTTCAAGATTTAGCCAACGCCATTGTTGGAGCTAACGAAGATGGCTATCATTTGACAAATGTAAATCCAGATCGTGATTTCCAACCAATTAGTTACGAAGATTTACGCTTTGTTCAAGAAGGCGATCCTTCTCCTGATGGCAATGGTGTCTTAGCCTTTACCAAAGGAATCGAAATTGGTCATATCTTCAAATTAGGAACGCGTTACAGTGATGCTATGGGCGCAACAGTTTTAGATGAAAACGGTCGTGAAAAATCAGTGATCATGGGTTGCTATGGTATCGGCGTTAGTCGTTTACTTTCAGCAATCGTTGAACAAAATGCAGACGAGCGCGGTATTAATTGGCCAACAGGAATTGCGCCATTTGATTTACACGTGGTCCAAATGAATGTGAAAGATGAGTATCAAACAAAACTATCACAAGAAGTTGAAGCAATGATGACCGAAGCGGGCTACGAAGTATTAGTTGATGACCGCAATGAGCGCGCAGGCGTAAAATTTGCTGATGCTGATTTAATTGGTTGTCCAATCCGTATCACAGTCGGTAAAAAAGCAGTCGATGGTGTGGTAGAAGTCAAAATCAAACGTACTGGTGAAATGTTGGAAGTACGCAAAGAAGAATTAGAAAGTACACTTTCTATTTTGATGAACACAACATCAGAAGCGGAATAATGATGAAAAGGGCGGACAGAATGATTAGGATAAACTGTTTCCGCCACTTATCAGCGTTTAAGCTTGAAGCAAAAATCTAAAGTGATTTTTGCTTCAAGCTCTTCTTAGCTATTTTTAGAAAAGAAACAAGATTGTTTTTTTACAAAAAACGAGTATACTTAATAGAGAAGCGAATGCAGAGAAACCGAAAAAAGGCACTTGACAGATTTGTCTGAGGGCCTTTTTTCAATGATAGAAGGAGGTTCATTTTGTGACAGAAAAAGCACGCGATTTATTTGATAAACTGATGACGCAAATTCAGTTAGATGACACAGCGAAAGAACATCCCTTAATTCAAAATGGCCGGATTGACAAGGTCATTGTTCACCAACAAAGTCGCTTATGGGAATTTCATTTAAGTTTTGATGAATTGATGCCAGTGATGCTATATCAAACATTTATGCAACAATTGGAACTAGCTTTTCAACAAATTGCGCAGGTATCCGTTCAAATAACCACAAATCAGACAACATTTACTGAGGAACAATTAACGGATTATTGGCAGTTGGCCTTGTTAAATAGTCAATGTAATACGCCGTTAGTTCAGAAAGTCTTAAAAACACAGACACCACAATTTGAAGATCGGAAAATTATTTTACCTGTTGATAATGAAGCAGTTATTCCTTATTTGAAGCAACAATATTTACCAATTATTGAGGAACTTTATTTCTCTTACGGGTTTCCTAAATTTCATATTGAACCAAAAATGGATCAACAGCAAGCTGCAGAAGTGCTGAAAAAGTTTGAAGAGCAAAAATTAGAACAAGCCGCAGCCTTTCAACAACAAGCTGCTGAATCGCTTGTTAAACATGAACAAATGAAAAAAGAAAAACAACAACAAGCGCCTGCGTTTGATGGTCCAATTCGTTTAGGTCGGAATATTCCCAATGATGAACCCATTATGCCAATGGGAAATATACTGGAAGAAGAACGTCGGATAACGATTGAAGGCTTTATTTTTGATAAAGAAGTGCGTGAATTGCGTTCTAAACGAAAAATTTTAATTTTGAAAATTACTGATTATACTTCCTCTTTCGTGGTGAAGAAATTTTCGAATGGGGAAAAAGATGAACAAGTTTTTGATGCGATTCAACCGCAAAGTTGGATTCGTGTTCGTGGTAGTGTACAAGAAGATACCTTCATGCGTGATTTAGTCATGAATGCCCAAGATTTGATGGAAGTCGCCCATGCGCCAAGAAAAGACTACGCGCCAGAAGGTGAAAAACGTGTAGAATTACACATGCATAGTAACATGAGTACAATGGATGCGACCAATAAAGTCGGTGACTTGGTGGCGCAAGCGGGGAAATGGGGGCACAAGGCTATCGCAATTACGGATCATGGCGGAGCCCAAGCGTTTCCTGATGCCCATGCTGCAGGTAAAAAAGCAGGCGTTAAAATTTTATACGGCGTGGAAGCCAATATTGTTGATGATGGTGTACCTATTGCTTACAACGAAGAACATATTGAATTAACAGATGCTACCTATGTGGTCTTTGACGTGGAAACAACGGGGCTTTCCGCTGTTTATGATACCATTATTGAATTGGCCGCAGTCAAAATGCACAAAGGAAATGTCATTGAGACTTTTGAGCAGTTTATTGATCCTGGCCATCCATTATCTCAAACGACAATTAATTTAACTGGGATTACAGATGAAATGGTGCGCGGTTCAAAATCCGAAGAAGAAGTTTTACGCATGTTTAAAGAGTTTTCAGAAGGAACTATTTTAGTGGCCCACAACGCTTCTTTTGATATGGGGTTCTTAAATACAAGTTATGGCAAACATGGAATACCTGAAGCGGCTAATCCCGTCATCGATACATTAGAATTATCCAGATTCTTGTATCCACATTTCAAAAGCCATCGTCTAAATACCTTATCGAAAAAATTTGGCGTCAACTTAGAACAACATCACCGCGCCATCTATGACTCGGAATCAACGGGTCATTTGTGCTGGATTTTCTTAAAAGAAGCGAAAGAGAATCATGATATGCATTTCCATGATGATTTGAATCGTCATATTGGCGAAGGAGATTCATACAAACGAGCTCGACCTTTCCATGCAACGATTTTAGCAACAACTCAAGCAGGATTAAAAAATCTTTTTAAATTGATTTCCATGTCCAATGTAGATTATTTTTTCCGAGTACCACGGATTCCTCGTTCGCAATTATCGAAGTTAAGAGAAGGGCTTTTAATCGGTTCCGCATGTTCAAACGGCGAAATTTTTGAAGCGATGATGCAAAAAGGTGTCGAAGAAGCAAAAAATCGTGCCAAATTCTATGATTATATTGAAGTTATGCCCAAACCAGTTTACGCGCCATTAATTGAACAAGAATTGGTGAAAAATGAAGCAGATTTGGAAGAAATTATTAGTAATCTAGTGAAAATCGGTGACGAACTTGGCAAGCTGGTTGTCGCCACTGGAAATGTTCATTATTTAAATGAAGAAGATGCCATCTATCGGAAAATTTTAGTCGGATCTATGGGTGGCGCTAATCCGTTAAATCGCCATAGTTTACCAAAGGTTCATTTCAGAACCACCGATGAAATGTTAACGGAATTCCAATTTTTAGGACAAGACGTCGCTAAGCGAATTGTAGTAGAAAATCCCAACAAAGTCGCTGATTTATGTGAAGAAGTTATTCCAGTAAAAGACGATTTGTATACGCCAAAAATTCCTGGGTCTGAACAAGAGATCACTGATTTAAGCTACAATCGTGCGCGCGAATTGTATGGAGATCCTTTACCAGAAATTGTCGAAAAACGGTTAGAAAAGGAACTGAATTCGATTAACGGGAATGGTTTCTCGGTTATTTATTTAATTTCTCAAAAACTGGTGCATAAAAGTAATGAAGACGGCTATTTAGTCGGTTCACGGGGCTCTGTCGGTTCGAGTTTTGTTGCGACAATGACAGGGATTACTGAAGTAAATCCTTTAGCGCCACATTATTATTGTCCTGAGTGTCAATATTCTGAGTTCTATGAGGATGGTTCCTATGGTTCAGGTTTTGATATGCCTGAAAAAGCCTGTCCAAAATGTGGCGCTCGATTGTTTAAAGATGGTCACGACATTCCTTTTGAAACGTTCTTAGGATTCCATGGCGACAAAGTTCCCGATATCGATTTGAACTTTTCTGGCGATTATCAAGCCGAAGCCCATAACTACACGAAAGTTCTTTTTGGTGAAGAATATGTCTACCGGGCAGGAACCATTGGTACAGTAGCCGACAAAACAGCGTATGGCTTTGTTAAAGGATATGAAAGAGATCATAATTTACATTTGCGTGGTGCTGAAATTGATCGCTTAGCTAAAGGTTCAACAGGGGTTAAACGGACGACTGGGCAGCATCCCGGCGGTATTATTGTAATTCCTGATTACATGGATGTTTATGACTTTACGCCAATCCAATACCCTGCTGATGATCAAGAGGCAGAATGGAAAACGACGCACTTTGATTTCCATTCCATTCACGATAATATTTTAAAACTTGATATTCTGGGACATGATGATCCGACCGTGATTCGGATGTTACAAGATTTATCTGGGATTGAGCCAAAAACCATCCCAACAGACGATCCAGAAGTGATGCGTATTTTTGAAGGACCTGATGTTCTAGGTGTGGATGCAGAGCAAATTTATTCTAAAACAGGAACTTTAGGAATTCCTGAATTTGGGACACGTTTCGTTCGAGGTATGTTAGAACAGACCCATCCATCAACTTTTGCAGAATTACTTCAAATTTCTGGACTGTCTCACGGAACCGATGTGTGGCTAGGGAATGCAGAAGAATTGATTCGCCGTGGCGAAGCCAATCTTGCTGAAGTAATTGGTTGTCGGGATGATATCATGGTTTATTTAATTCATGCTGGTTTGGACAGTGGGATGGCCTTTAAGATTATGGAAACGGTACGTAAAGGACAATGGAATAAGATTCCTGATGAACTACGGGATACGTATTTAAATGCGATGAAGGAAAACAACGTCCCTGACTGGTATATTGATTCTTGTTCTAAAATTAAATATATGTTCCCGAAAGCCCATGCGGCAGCATACGTATTAATGGCGTTGCGGGTCGCTTACTTTAAAGTTTATTTCCCAATCTTATATTATTGTGCGTTTTTCTCCGTTCGGGCGGATGACTTTGACTTAGTGGCAATGTCACAAGGGAAAGAAGCTGTGAAAGCACGAATGAAAGAAATTACGGACAAAGGGATGGACGCCTCCACCAAAGAGAAAAACTTATTAACGGTTTTAGAATTATGTAATGAAATGTTGGAACGGGGCTATAAATTTGGCATGATTGATTTGTACAAATCAGATGCTGAAAATTTTGTGATTGAAGGGGATACCTTGATTGCACCTTTCCGAGCAGTGCCAAGTTTAGGCCTCAACGTAGCGAAAGCCATTGTCGCTGCGCGAGAAGAGCAACCGTTCTTGTCGAAAGAAGATTTGGCAACACGAGGTAAAGTTTCTAAAACATTGATTGAATACATGAATGAAAATGGTGTCTTAAAAGACTTGCCAGATGAAAACCAATTATCATTATTTGATATGTTATAAAAGAAAAATCTCTTAGAAAAAGGCTGGTGAAGCAACTTATTCACCGGCCTTTTTTAGTCATCAAATAAATTAGAAAATCATTGCTAGAAGCGTTTTAATTACTTATTAAAAAGCCATCTTTATTTAATTATGTTGAGCTTGTGCATAAAAAGTAAAATGCTTATGATAAATGAAGAGCTTTATTTTTTTAATAAGAAAGGAATTGGTTATATGGACAAAAAGCAATTACGATGGTTCACCGTCGGGTTAATTGCCTTTAACATGGTCTGGGGTCTTGGAAATGTTGTGAATAATTATGCACAACAAGGGATTTCAGTGGTCACTTCATGGCTTTTGATTTTAGTTTTATATTTTATTCCCTATGCGTTAATCGTAGGACAGTTAGGTTCAACATTTAAAGACAGCAATGGTGGGGTTAGTTCGTGGGTGCAAAACACCAGTACTAAACGTCTAGCCTATTATGCAGCATGGACTTATTGGGTAGTGCACATTCCTTACTTGGCACAAAAACCACAAGCAATTTTAATTGCCTTAGGTTGGGCAGTTCAAGGGAATGGAAACTTAGTCAATACGATGCCAATTGTAACGGTATCATTTATTTCATTAATAATTTTCTTGGTTTTCTTGTTATTATCAACAAAAGGGTTAACCACCTTAAAAGTTATTGGTGGTTTAGCTGGAACCGCCATGTTTGTGATGTCTATTTTATTCATTTTATTAGCGGTAGGCGCTCCATTTATTAATTCAACGGTTGAATTTGCGACGCCAAACATGTCACAAGTCAGCACCTATATTCCTAAATTTGACTTTAGTTATTTTACAACCGTATCGATGTTAGTTTTTGCGGTAGGTGGCGCTGAAAAAATTTCTCCTTACGTAAATGCAACTAAAAATCCAGCCAAAGAGTTCCCTAAAGGAATGATTTTCCTAGCAGCAATGGTTGGTTTATCGGCTGTTTTAGGTTCATTTGCAATGGGCATGTTATTCTCAAGTGACAATATTCCTAAAGATTTAATGGCAAATGGTGCCTATAGTGCCTTCCAAAAATTAGGCGCGTATTATGGTGTCGGTAATCTCTTAATGATTGTTTATGCTTTGACGAATACAGTGGGTCAAGTGGCTGCGTTAGCCTTTTCAATTGATGCTCCACTGAAAATTCTTTTAGCTGAAGCAGATCCAGAATTTGTTCCAAGTTGGTTACGTAAACGTACGAAAAAAGGTACGTTAATTAATGGTTACCTATTAACAGGTATTTTAGTAAGTATTATTATCGCTTTACCGATGTTTGGGTTGAAGGACATGAACGAAGTGGTTAAATGGCTAACTAACTTAAATTCTGTAGTTATGCCAATGCGTTACTTGTGGGTCTTCTTTGCCTATATGCTTCTAAACAAAGCATACAAACAATTTAATTCAGAATATAAATTTGTTAAAAATCCTAAAATTGGTTTTGTTTTTGGTCTTTGGTGTTTCCTATTTACAGCCTTTGCTTGTATCCTAGGAATGGTGCCTAAATTTGAGTATGCCTCAGACCCTCAAGGCTGGTTGTTCCAATTAGCTTCTAACATTGTGACACCAATCGTCTTAATTCTATTAGGAATGATTTTACCAGCAATTGCACGTCGCGAGAAAAAAGACACAATTTTGCCAATTGATTCAGCAGAATAATTGGTTACATGTCCAAGGATAAAATAGTTAGTATAAGTATTTTGCGTGAGATAAATGGTCAATAGGACTGTTTGTCTCACGTTTTTTTCTGTCGATTTTTCTCTAAAATTTCTATTGTCTCTTAAAAATATGAGAAAATTAGAAGAATTTCTCCTGTATACTAAAGGTATCTATCATTAAAAATGGTTATTAACGGAGAAAAAGGAAGTGAACCTCATGACTAAAACACTTGAAACACAATCAGAAGAGAAAACGGTCTTTCTTTGTAAAGAAACGAATCCAGATTTTTTAGGACGAGAAATTTATGCGGATAATGTTGAAACACCGTATAATTTTTACTTAATTCGCAAGCTTTATTTAGCGAAAGAGTATCAAAATTTAGCAGAAGGGGAACAATTTTTTGAGGCTTTATGTGAAAGTTGGGATGAATCAGAACAGTTTGAAGAGTTAATTGTTAAAAAGATTTATGTCTATGTTGAAACGGAGTTAATGTACTACACTATTTATTTTGGAAGCTTTGAGCCGACCACTCGTGACTTACGATTCGCACTAAAACAATGGATGTATGAAATACCGACAACTAAAAATAAAAAAACAGTCCGTATGAATGAAACCAATGTACAAGTAGTGCCGCAAGAAAATCAATTAACGGAATTAGCTGGTGAAATTGCTGTCTTACGTGAAATGTTGACACTTTTAAAAGAAAATTTAGCCTTCTTGAATGAAGCCGTTAATCAAACGAGAAATCCCGTCATTTCTAGACAAATAAAAACGATCCATTTGAAAAGAGCTTCTCCTATGATAGCCGCAGAACAGGCATCTCTGAAAATATCAGAGGCTACTAATCCGGAACAACCAGACGTCAATCTCTCGCCTGATAATCGGGAAAATCAAGAAGTTGAAACAACTGTAGCAACAAGTGAAGCAGTGCTTCCTGTTAACAAACTAGTACTTGAAGAACCAGCGAAAGAACCAGTGTTATCTGAACCAGCGCCATTTGAAGAAGCGCTGCCAGAAGAACCTCAAGAAAACCAGCAGAGTACCGCGGCAAAACCTTTATTTACTTTTCCACAAGAAACAGAAAAAAGCTCGCTAAATTCAGTGAATGAGTCTGCCGAAAAAGAGGAGGAGCAGAAGCCAGAAAAAGAAGCTGCCTCTATGGAAAGTGAAGAAGAAAGTTCATCAAGTCGGACAATTCCTGCAGACTTTCAACGACAATTGGACGAATTAGAAGAGGAAATTTATCGTCGCTTTATGAGTCGCCAGTTAGAGGATACTGATGGAAATCAAGCAGTACCAAAAATAACGATTGAAAAAAGACAGTTAGAAGCACAAATGATTGAAGCAAAAGCATTCTCACAATCATTTAAACAAGTTCAAAAGAAAAAAGCAGGAGACGTGCGAATTTGCAATCAGTTAAGTTGTATGAAATTAGAAAAAGGATTAGATAAATTTTTAGATGAAGTTACAGAATATGTTGAAAAGCGGACATTATTTAATAAAAAGGTTCGTTGTCCGCTACCAGTAATCAGAGAATTGGAAGGCTATGGGCAATTAAACCAGTATATGCAGAAAATCCTTGACTGTTATTAATCGTTTATTTAGGAAAAGGTAAGACAAAAACGTTCAGTTTATCAGTTTTTAAACCTGAAACAAAAATCACTTTGGATTTTTGTTTCAGGTTCTTTCTTATTATCTCTGGAAAAGATTTCAAGAGAATTTTTGAAATACTAGTGAAAATCCTATAAATTGTAGTATAATTTTCAAAGATGAATGAAAGGCGTGAAGTCATTGAAAGACAAACAAGTGTATGCAGTAGTTGACCTTGAAACGACTGGAACAGATCCTACAAGTGATCGGATCATTCAGTTTGGATGCGTTCTCGTTCAAGATGGAAAGATTATTGCGAACTTTGCGACAGATGTGAATCCCAATCAAGTAGTACCAAAACAAATTCAAAGTTTAACGGGGATTAGTAATACGCAAGTTCAAAAAGCGCCTTATTTTGAAGATGTAGCACATACAATTTATCATTATCTGGAAGATACTATTTTTGTGGCGCATAACGTCCACTTTGATTATAATTTTTTAGCTCGTGAACTGGTACGGTGTGGCACGCCGCCACTTACCATTCCAGCCATTGATACAGTGGAATTGGCACAGATTTTTTTACCGACAGAAAAAAGTTTCCGTTTAAGTGATTTGTCGGAAAGCTTAGGTTTGTCTCATGAGAATCCCCATCAAGCAGATAGTGATGCACAGGTTACAGCCGAACTTTTGTTATTAATTCAAGAAAAAATGAAATCTTTACCATTAGTCACTATGGAAAAAATTGCGGAATTAAGTCAACAGACAGCGCGGGAAACCAGTACCTTTATTCAACAAACGTATGAACAAATGAAAAAACAAGTCACACCATTAAATCCAGCCTATCAAGTGGTCAGTGGCATTGCTTTACGCAAAAAAGAAGTTCCTCTTTTTGAAGAAACGTTCTATCAGACTAGTACGTATCCCAAAACTAAAAAAGCCAAAGAAAAACTGTTTGGCGAACGTTTCGCTTATCGTGCGGAACAGAGTCGGATGATGAATTTAGTCTATGATCATTTTACAGAAGGAACGACAAAAGATTTATTTATTGAAGCAGCGACTGGAACGGGAAAAACATTAGGCTATCTGTTGCCAATGAGCTATTTAGCAACGCCAGAAAAACCAGTCATCATTTCAACAGTTTCGATTGTTTTACAAAATCAATTAGTGGAAAAAGATTTACCATTAGCTAACCAAATCTGCCAAGGAAAATTACGTGGCATTGTTATTAAAAGCCATCGACACTATCTTGATTTACAACGCTTTAAGGCAACGTTGAATCAGCCAACTCCGCAAAAACAATACGCTCTTTATCAAATGGGCGTTCTCGTCTGGTTGCTAGAAACAGAAACGGGCGATTTAGATGAACTACAATTGACGAATTTAAATCATTTATTCTGGAAAGAAGTTACACATCGCGGATTGGATTTTCTTTCAAAAAAAGATGAACTTTATGAAGTTGACTTTTTAAGACATCTGTATAAAAAAGTCGCTCAAAGTAACGTGTTGATTGTTAATCATGCATTTTTGGCGCAAGAGTCGCTAAGGAAACAACCGTTATTACCTGAAAGTCCGTGGCTAATTATTGATGAAGCACATCATTTACCAGACATCGCTAGTCGGATGGCGAGCGAACGAGTGAACAGTGTGATACTAAAAAAACAAGTCACGCATTTTATTGAAAAAGAGCAACTTTTTGTTGCTTTACAGCAAATTTTTCAACAGTTTTCTGAAGAGCAGCGGCTTGTAAAAGTTTATCAGCAAGGTTTACTGGATTTTGTGGATGAATGGCAAGATTTTCTTTTTGAATTGCATCGTTTATTTAGTAAAACGCAGAAGCGGATAGACCATCAGGAGTTGCTTTTAACCAAAGAACGTATTGATTATTTATCTGCTGCGGGAGAAAAACATAGTCAAACGCTCCAGCTTTTACTGCAGGAGCTGTTAACTATTCAAAGTAAGTTACAGCAAACAATTATGAGTCAGTTGGAAACCTTTAGTTTGGCTGATCGCATCGTTTTTGTTCGCTTGTTTCAATTTTTTGATGAAATTGAACGTATTCATCACTGTTTTACCATTTATCTTGATGATTGGCGTCCACGTTGGGTAAAAGAATATTTACCACAAAATGAAGACCATGGCTTGATTGAAATTCATGACTTAGAAGCTAGTTTGCTTCCTGAAACAAAGTGGTATCCGCGGTATGAACGAATTATTTATACAAGCGGCACATTGAAGTTTGGCAACAATAAAAAGTATTTACCGCAACGGTTAGGTTTAACAGAGGTGACGTTCAAAACCCTGCCAACGCCATATAACTATGCAGAAAATGCGCGAGTCTATGTACCGGAAGAAGCAGTAGCCATTCAAAATGCCTCTTCCTATGAGATGGGTCAATACATTTCAGATACCATTGAAAAATTGATGGCGCAAGAGGAACGTTCGATGTTGGTTCTTTTTACTTCGCATGAATTATTGTCCACCGTGTATCATCAAGTCCAGCCAAGATTATTGGAAAAAGGACAAGAGGTCCTCGCCCAAGGGATTAGCGGCAGTCGTGAAAAAATTCTTAAACGGTTCTCTAATGGAAAACCGAATGTCTTGCTAGGAGCCGATAGCTTTTGGGAAGGTGTGGACTTACCAGGAACAGCTTTACAGTTATTGATAGTCACGCGTTTACCTTTTGAAAATCCAAAACGACCACTTGTGCAAGCAAAATATGCATATTTAGAAGCAGAAGGGATACAACCATTTGCTCAAGAAGCGGTACCGAAAGCAGCCTTACGTTTGCGACAAGCACTGGGCCGTCTAATCCGTTCTGAAGAAGACAGAGGGGCATTGCTGATTCTGGATCGTCGTTTAGTCACTGCAAAATATGGCAAACGATTAATCAAAGCGTTTCCTAAGGGACTCTCAGTAAAAGAAGCGCCCATGCCTGAAATTTTAGAAGAATTAAAGGAATTTTTAAACAAATAATCGATTATTTTTAGGTCATATTTGTGAAAGGCCGCTATTTTTCTGCTATAATAAGACCCAGTAAGTTTAGAGAGGATGGAAGGATTTTTGGAGGAATTAGAAGAAAAGAAAGAGAAGAAACGGATTACTGTCCTTTTAACCCTATTGGCAATCCTTTTAGCAATTCTTGTAACAATAATTATCTTTTTTGTACGAACCAATCAACCAATGGCTCAAGCCAAAAAAGAAGCAACCGCAATTGCCAAAACTTCTGCTAATTTAGAAACAGTTGATAAATTTTACTGGTTTACACGCAAAAATACGTATTTTACTTTAACCGGCAAAAATGATAAAGGCACAGAGATTGTCGTGATTGTCCCTAAATCGGGAGAAAAAGTCACGGTCTTAAATCAAAAAGATGGTCAAACTGAACAACAAATAACAGACATTGTTGCTAAAGCCCATCCCGATGAATCGGTGATGAAAGCTACGTTAGGGCTTTATGATAAGCGCCCTGCATGGGAAGTGGTCACCGAAAATGATCAAGGAGTACTAACGTATTATCTTATGAGCTTTGATAAAGGCGAAGAGATTAACGTTGTCAAAGATATTTAATTTAGATAGGTTTTGATGAAAGTGGGAGTGAAAGGTGTATGAACGTATCAAATCGAGCACAGCAATTGACTCCTTCTGTTACATTAGCAGCTGCCGCCAAAGCGAAAGCATTAAAAGCAAAAGGTGTAGATGTTTTAAGCTTAACGGTTGGGGAACCAGATTTTGTAACCCCGAAAAATATTCAAAAAGCAGCAATTGCTTCAATTGAGGATGGAAGAGCAAGTTATTACACACCTTCTGGCGGTATTCCTGAATTAAAGCAAGCGATTGTTTCTTATGTGGAACGAGAATATCAACTTTGTTATCAACCCAAGCAAGTTATTGTGACAGATGGTGCCAAATATGCGCTATATCTATTATTTCAAGCCATTTTGAACGTTGGGGACGAAGTGATTATCCCTGTCCCTTATTGGGTAAGTTATGGTGAACAAGTCAAGTTAGCAGAAGGCAAGCCAGTGTTTGTATCAAGCACGCAAGAGCAATCATTTAAAGTATCAGTCGCACAATTAGAAGCTGTACGAACAGACAAAACGAAAGCAATCATTTTAAATTCACCATCTAACCCAACTGGTGTTATTTATACGGAAGAAGAATTACGCCAAATTGGTGAATGGGCAGTTGCTCATAATATCCTCATTATTGCAGATGATATTTATGGTCGTTTGGTGTACAATGGACATCGGTTCACACCAATTGCAACCATCTCAGAAGCAATTCGTCAACAGACAATCATTATTAATGGTGTTTCCAAAACATATGCAATGACAGGCTGGCGCATTGGTTTTGCAGTCTGTGATGAAAAAATTATTCAAGCAATGACACAACTCGCTTCACAATCCACCAGTAATCCAGTCGCAGTTAGCCAATATGCGGCAATTGAGGCTTTAACAGGTGAACAGACGACAGTTGAAGACATGCGTCAGGCCTTTGAAAAACGCCTGAATCATATCTATCCAAAAGTAGCAGCTTTGCCAGGTGTTTCGCTAATAAAACCTGAAGGCGCCTTTTATCTATTCCCGAATGTCAAAAAAACATTAGAAATTTGTGGGTATGATAACGTGACTAACTGGGTGGAAGATTTATTACAAGAAGCGCATGTTGCTCTGGTAACGGGAGAGGGCTTTGGTGCACCAGAACATGTGCGGATGAGCTATGCGACAGATTTAATGACGTTAGAAAAAGCGATTGAGCGAATGAACGACTTTATAGAAAAGAAACGGATTCAGCACAACGCCTAAAAGAATAAACTAAGAAATGAACGGAGAGACAAACGTGGAACAAATTCAAATTATTGATTCAAACAAACATGTTGGAGAAACAGTAAAAATTGGCGCTTGGATTGCTAACAAACGCTCAAGCGGAAAAATTGCCTTTTTACAATTACGTGACGGGACAGCCTTTTTCCAAGGTGTCGTGTTCAAACCAAACTTCATTGAAGCCTTTGGTGAAGAAGCTGGTACAGAAAAATTTCAAGAAATTAAACATTTATCACAAGAAACAGCAGTCATGGTTACTGGTGTTATCAAAGAAGATAGCCGTTCTAAATTCGGCTATGAAATGGATATCACTGATTTAGAAGTCGTTGGCGCTTCAGAAGATTACCCAATCACGCCGAAAGAACACGGCACAGATTTCTTAATGGATCATCGTCATTTATGGTTACGTTCAAGCAAACAACATGCAATCATGTTAGTTCGTAACGAAATTATTCGTGCTACTTACGAGTTCTTTAACGAACAAGGATTCATTAAAATTGATAGCCCAATTTTAACAGGCTCAGCACCAGAAGGCACAACAGAATTATTTGAAACAGATTACTTCGGACAACCAGCATTCTTATCACAAACAGGTCAATTATATGCAGAAGCTGGTGCGATGGCATTTGGAAAAGTCTTTACTTTTGGACCAACCTTCCGTGCGGAAAAATCCAAAACTCGTCGTCACTTAACGGAATTCTGGATGATTGAACCAGAAATGGCATACACAACTCATGAAGAATCACTAGATATTCAAGAAGCCTACGTAAAACATTTAATTAAATCAGTATTGAAAAATCAACAATATCCATTGGATGTTTTAGAACGTGATACAGCGTTACTAGAGAAATATGTTTCGGAACCATTCAAACGTATTACTTACGATGATGCGATTGAGTTATTACAAAAAGAAGAAGCAAACAATGATTATGACCACATTGAATGGGGCGAAGACTTTGGTAGCCCACATGAAACCTTTATTTCAAATTACTATGGCGTTCCAACATTCATTTTAAATTATCCAAAAGCAATTAAAGCCTTCTATATGAAACCACATCCAACACGTGAAGATGTTGTAATTTGTGCCGATTTAATTGCACCAGAAGGTTATGGTGAAATTATCGGTGGTTCAGAGCGTGCAACTGATTATGATTATTTGAAAGAAAAAGTAGCTGAGTTTGGCTTATCTGAAGAAGAATATAGCTGGTATTTAGATTTACGTAAATACGGTTCTGTACCACATTCTGGCTTCGGATTAGGTTTAGAACGTGCTGTTACGTTCATTACTGGTAATGAACACATTCGTGAAGCGATTCCATTCCCACGTATGTTAAACCGTATTTATCCATAGAGAACAAATAAAAAAGAGAACTTCAGCAAAAGCCGAAGTTCTTTTTTTAATTCTGCCATAATTTTTGCATCTGGTCCAAAATATCAATGACTTCTGTCGTGAAAAATAAGGAGCGGTTGGGTTGTGTACCTTTGATTGCTTCAACCATATTGTAGATTTCGTAATTCATGGCTTCAGCTGAGTACCCAGAAACGATGGTCTCAACCGTACCGTCGTTGTAGTGAACAATCGCTTCATCTGCGCGTGGATAATCTGTAATGGTAATATAGGCATCTTCAAAAGCAACAATTCCTTGCTTTGGCATTTTTGCTTGGAATGTTAATGAAATAGTAGCCAACTCATTTTCTTTATTCCGAAGCAATGTCACCGATTGTTCATCAACACCAGTAGAGAAGGGAACCATGCTAGAAGCTAAAACGTCTGGCTGTGAGCTGAGAAACCAACGAGCAAACGAAACCGCATAAGTACCAATATCTAACAATGCGCCGCCTGCTAAGTCAGGATTAAAAAAGCGATTTTTAGGATCGGGTTCTTTGTAACTTCCAAATGGTGCTTGAATCATTTTTAACTGACCAAATTTGCCAGCATCCATCAAGCGACGTAATTCGTCGTATAGTGGCATGTTAAAAATAGTCATGGCTTCTGCTAAAATAAGGTCATTTTTTTCTGCAACTGCCAAGGCTTGTTTTAATTCTGCCGCGTTCATCGTAATAGCTTTTTCACACAACACATGTTTTCCAGCCTGGAGCGCTTTTAAAATGTGTTCAGCATGCTGTTTATTTGGCACTGCTATATAGACAACATCGATCGTTTCATCTGCTAGCAATTCTTCATAAGAACCATAGGCTTTAGGGATTGAATAATCAGCGGCAAATTGTTCTGCTTTAGACAATGTCCGTGAAGCAACAGCTGCAAGTTGGCTAGTTTCTTGTTTAAACGTTGAAGCAAATTCGTGGGCAATCCCACCTAATCCGACGATGCCCCATTGATATAATTTTTTTGTCAAAAGAAGTCCTCCTAATCTATGCAATTTCTTCAAATCTTCTTCATTATTTATTATACTGTAAACAAGAGAAATTAGAAAACAAGGACAATTTTGTAAATATGATAAAATCCAGAGATAAAAAGATGCTTTTTTTAGAGAATTTCAGTAAAATAGAAAATGGAGGCGAATGATTATGCATCAAGTTTATGTAGATATTATTGTTGACGCAATTATTGAACAGTATCAAACAGAAGAAAATTTTTACTCCGCTTATCAAATTCAAGCAGCCGATTGGCAAGCTTGGAAAGAAGGCCAATTTGGTTTGGACAATGAAGTCATGCAAAAAATTAAGAATTTGTTTACGGATTATGAGTGGATGCTGACTCAAAAAATACTCCGCCAAACCATCTTATTTCCGGAAAAACGCAACCTAGCTGTTTCGGAATATAAACGGTTAAAAACAACAATTGCCAAAAAATGGCTGCAATCTGATTTGGGCGTTGTAGAATTGATTCCTAACAATAAACAGGAACAAGAAATTGCTGCTGGTTATATTGATTTGAAAGTGACGCTAGCCTATGGTGAATGGGGTTTTGATGACATTATTACATTCCGATTACCAGCTACGATTCAACGACAATTGGAAGGTTCAAAAGTTGAATTATTAGATTGGGTCAACGAAAATCTGATGGATACTTACGTAGGTGAATAACGAATAGGAAGGATGGTCTTTTGAAATACACAATTGCTGGGATTTTATCTGTGATTATTATGTTTGGTGCGGTTATTTTTGTCTTTTTTGGCAAAAAGCCAGTTGAAGAATCTGTTCACACATCAACTGAAACAACAGTGAAATCATCCACTAAAATTTCTGAAAGTAGTACAGTTTCTTCAACTGCTACCACTGAATCAAGTACTGAAATCACGAGCATAAGCAGTGATGAAAGTTGATAATTTTCTGTGAAAATGATACAATTATTCGGTTATAGTAACAAATGAAATCAATCACGAAAGTGAAAGATAGTGAAACATTTTATCGGAAAATAAAAGATGAAGTGGGGAATTAATGAAGTGAGCAACTATCAGAAAAAAAGAAAAAAGCAGCTGAATTTGCCAAAGTTATTCTTAGGCGTAGTTGTCGTCGGTTTGGCCTTTGTCTTTTCGTTATCTGTCCTTTCTGATTCAGATAAGGGACAAAACGAGTCAGTCAATCGCCAAAATGAAAACATCTCAAAAGAAGAATTTGTTGCTGAAATCACACCGTATGCACGTGAATTACAAGAATCTTACGGGGTATTACCAAGTATTATTATGGGGCAAGCAGTTTTAGAATCAAATTTTGGACAAAGTCAATTAGCATCGAAATATAACAATCTTTTTGGGATTAAAGCATATGGCAATCAACCAAAAGTCAATTTAGAAACAAAAGAGTATGTCAATGAGGTCTGGATTACGATTCAGGGTGATTTTCGAGTTTATGACAATTGGGAAGAATCCATGCGAGATCATACCAAGTTATTTGTTGATGGAGTCGATTGGGATCCAAATTTATATGAAAAAGTCTTGTTAGCCAAAAATTATAAAGAGGCTGCACAAGCGCTTCAAGATGCTGGATACGCAACGGATCCTACATACGCTGATAAGATCATTCATGTAATTGAAGAATACAATTTAAATAAATACGACCGTTAAGCATGGAGGAACGATGACAATGAGCGAAAAGTGGATTCCAGAAATTATGACGCCGCTGAAACAAGATATTGTAAAAATGCCAGAGATTATTCGGCAAGCCAGTGGCATTAAAATTTTTGGCCGTAAAATAAAATCAATTATTTTTACGACAGACATTGCGATTATCCGCAATACGGATGCACAGGCAGTGATTGCTGTATATCCTTTTACACCGCATCCAGCGATTACAAAAGGCATTATTGAAGCAGCGGATATTCCTGTCTTTTCAGGAGTCGGCGGCGGTTTAACGCAAGGCATGCGTTCTGCTTATATGAGTTTATTTGCAGAAGCACAAGGCTCAATGGGTGTCGTTTTGAATGGTCCTACACCAATTGAAACAATTAAAATGGTGGATGAAGCAATCGATATTCCTATTATCAGCACAGTAACTTCTATTCATACGCCAATTGATGAAAAACTTGCGGCTGGCGTGGATATGATTAATATCAGTGCAGGAAAAGACACTGCAGCCACCGTACGCTATTTCCGTGGCAAGTATCCAGAATTACCGATTATTGCAACAGGAGGACCAACTGAATCGAGTATTCATGAAACCATTATCGCCGGAGCGAATGCTATTACATATACGCCCCCTAGTAACGGTGAATTATTCAGCAAAAAAATGAAAAAATATCGTGAACAAGAAAAAGCAACCGATGAAGAATAAAAAAACGCTTTGGCAGGATAGACTGCCAAAGCGTTTTTGACTATTTAATGTTCGCTTTTACGGAACAATGGAAGAATGAACCAATTATTTGAAAATTCTAATGAAAAAAAGTTGTTAAACCATTGAAAGTTAGAGATTTTTGTACTATCCTAGAGAAACATAGAAGCTTGTATAAGGTCAAAATACGGTTGACCGTCTCTACCCAGCACCGTAAATGCTGGTCTATAAGTGAAGAAGAGCGGATAGCCCTTTTTTGCTTTGGCAAAATGGGCTTTTTTCTTTTGTTAGAACACGAATATAAATAGCACTTTGTTTTATTTCGTTCGTTTTTAACGAACCGTCCTTTCCTCAGGATGAGAACAAAGCATCTATCGAAAAATAAGTAAAGGAGTTCATATTGTGAAGGAATTAGTCGAACGTATTAAAAATGATGGCCGTGTATTAGGTGAAGGTGTTTTAAAAGTAGATAGTTTTATTACGCACCAAGTGGATCCAGAATTGATGGAGGCTATGGGTAATCGTTTTGCTGAGGTTTTCGCAGAAGCAGGCATTACCAAAGTAATTACAATTGAAGCATCAGGAATCGCTCCTGCCTTATACGCAGCGCAAAAATTAGGCGTGCCAATGATCTTCGCTCGTAAGGCAAAAAGTTTAACCATGGATGAAGAGCTTTTAACGGCTTCAGTTTATTCATTTACAAAACAAGTGACAAGTCAAATTTCAATTTCAAGAAAATTTTTATCTGATGCTGATAAAGTGTTGATTATTGATGACTTTTTAGCTAACGGACAAGCTGCCAAAGGATTGGTAGAATTGTGCCAACAGGCTGGTGCAAAGGTTGAAGGAATTGGTATTGTAATTGAAAAATCATTCCAAGATGGTCGTCAGTTATTAGAAGACATGGGCTTAAATGTAGTCTCTTTAGCACGTATTGCTTCATTAAGTGAAGGAACGGTGACGTTTTTAGAGGAGGATGCATAATCTTGGAAACAAAACAATTGAATACACCACAACAGACGGAAACATCAAATGGAAAAGCCGCCGTTTTAGGATTGCAACATTTATTAGCGATGTACGCTGGGGCAGTTGCCGTACCTTTATTAATCGGAACCGGCTTGAATTTTGATTCGCAACAAATGACGTATTTAATTTCAATCGATATTTTTATGTGCGGTGTTGCGACACTTTTACAATTAACGGTGAATAAGTTTTTTGGGATTGGCTTGCCAGTCGTTTTAGGTTGTGCCATTCAAGCAGTTGCGCCTTTAATCATGATTGGTACGAACAAAGGGGTTGGGGCAATTTACGGTTCAATTATTGCTTCGGGCATTTTTGTCGTTCTTATTGCAGGATTTTTCTCAAAAATTAAACGTCTATTTCCGCCTTTAGTCACCGGTACAGTCATTACAGTTATTGGTTTGACCTTAATTCCTGTTGCTGTTGAAAAAATGGGTGGCGGCTTAGCAACGGACAAAAGTTTTGGTGATCCTAAAAACTTGCTCCTCGCATTTGTAACAATTGCCTTAATCATTGTTGTGCAAGTTTGGGGACGTGGCTTTATCAAGTCAATTGCCGTGTTAATCGGCCTAGTCGGCGGCACAATTTTAGCTGCGTTTCTGGGATTAGTGGATTTGTCTCCTGTTAGTCAAGCTACGTGGTTTCATTTTCCACAGCCATTTTATTTTGGCAAACCAACGTTTGATCTTTCTTCTATTGTGTTGATGATTATTATTTCAATTGTTAGTATGGTTGAATCAACAGGTGTTTATTTTGCCTTAGGAGATATTACAGGGAAGAAAATTGGCGAAGATGATTTACGTCGTGGGTATCATGCAGAAGGTTTAGCCGTCATTTTAGGGGGAATTTTTAATACGTTTCCTTATACAGGTTTCTCTCAAAATGTCGGGTTAGTTCAATTATCTGGGATCAAAACACGTCGACCAATTTATTTTTCTGCTTTTTTCTTAATTATTTTAGGCTTATTACCAAAAATTGGTGCGATGGCCCAAATTATCCCAGAGCCAGTTTTAGGCGGCGGAATGCTGGTTATGTTTGGAATGGTGGCTGTCCAAGGAATGCGCATGTTGTCAAAAGTTGACTACTCAAATGACAAAAATTTATTAATTATTGCCATCTCGATTGGCTTTGGTTTAGGCTTTAATATTATGCCGACGCTCTTTAATAAAGTACCAGAAACTGTTAGCATGTTTACTGGTAATGGAATTGTCATGAGCAGCATTACCGCAATTATTTTAAATCTTTTATTCAATGGTTTAAAAGAAACCTCAGAAAGTAACGAATAGTTTCAAAAAAGTATGATAGATAAGGTCAGGTGGCTTTTCTTTCATACTTTTTTGACCTAATCATCGTTTAGAAAAATTTAATGTTTTCATCAATCTGAAGAGAAAAAGAGAAAAAAGCTTGGTTACAAAGAGACGAGTGGTAAGTTACCGCTGTTTTATCCTAAAGTATGTTAATAAATTCTGATGAGAAAACCTAATGGAAACACTGCTGGCACTTGAAGTTGAGCCTTTTTCCTTGTATCATGTAAAAAGAGCACTCTTAAAGGCTAGACTGCGACGAGAAACCGCAGAAGGATTTTAAGGATAAAACTGTGATGGAAAGTTGTGATGAACTTGGATAAACCACTATTACCTGGTCAAGTGATTGGTATCATTGGTGGCGGACATTTAGCAAAAATGATGGCCCTTAGTGCAAGAGAAATGGGGTTTCGAGTGGGTGTGCTAGATCCACAAATTGATTGTCCTGCTGCACAAGTTGCCGATTGGCAATTATTAGGAGCATATAATGATCCTGAAGCGTTAGAGAAATTGGCAAAACGTGCCCAAGTGATTACGTATGAATTTGAACATGCAGATGTTGATGCGTTAACAGCGATTCAACATTTAGCGAATATACCACAAGGAACAGACATTTTAGCGATTACGCAAGATCGCTTAATGGAAAAAAGTTTCTTGGAAGATAATAATATTGTGATTGCACCTTATGCAACGATTGTTAGTCCGACTGATATTCAAGAAGCAATTGATGGCATTGGCTACCCGTGTATCTTGAAGAACACGCGAGGGGAAGGTCGTTATGTACTACATAGTACTTCAGACTTAGCGCCATCCATGAATCTTCTAAGAGAAGGAACCTGTGTCTTGGAAGCTTGGATTCCTTACGAAAAAGAATTATCTGTTCTGATTTCTGGTAATGGTCGTGGCGAATTTGCGACATTTCCAGTTGTGGAAACAATTAAAAAAGAGCGTAAGCTACATGAAACGATTGCGCCAGCCCGAATTGATGACGAAGTCAGTGGCGAGTTGCAACGAATTGCTAAGGTGATTGCTAAAGCAGTTGGTTTAGTCGGCACCCTTTCAATTGAAATGTTTTATACAGAAACAGGCGGGATTTATGTAAATAAAATTTTACCTCGTCCAGAAGATGCAGGGAATTTTTCTATAGATGCTTGTTCTTTTAGCCAATATGATACGCATATTCGTGGTTTATGTAATTGGCCAATGCCAACGATTCAACTGTTGTCTGAAGCGATCACGGTCAATGTACTTGGGAATGAAGCCTATGAAACGATGGACATTATTAATGAACATCCAGATTGGCATTTCCACTATTATGGCCACAGTGAAGCAAAAGCGCAACGAGCGATGGGGCATATTACTATATTAACCAAAGAAATTGATGAAACACTGGAAGAAATTAAAGAAACAAAGATTTGGTCGTAATTATTTTTCAAAAATTGAGGAGTAAAGAGGGGATAAGGCACAATGATTGATCGTTATACAAGACCCGAAATGGGCGCAATTTGGACAGATGAGAACCGTTACAAGGCATGGCTAGAAGTTGAAATTTTGGCGGATGAAGCTTGGGCAGAACTTGGCGAGATTCCTAAAGAAGATGTACAAAAAATCCGAGAAAATGCATCATTTGATGTTGCACGTATTTTAGAAATTGAAGCAGAAACACGTCATGATGTTGTCGCTTTTACCCGTGCTGTTTCAGAAACGCTTGGTGAAGAGCGAAAATGGGTACACTATGGGTTAACCAGTACAGATGTTGTGGATACTGCCTATGGTTATCTATTGAAACAGGCGAATGATATTTTACGGAAAGATTTACAAACATTTACGGAGATTGTCGGAGCCAAAGCTAAAGAGTATAAACATACGGTCATGATGGGAAGAACGCATGGTGTTCATGCAGAACCTACTACATTTGGTTTGAAATTAGCGTTGTGGTATTCTGAAATGAAACGCAATATTGAACGTTTTGAACATGCAGCCAAAGGTGTCGAAGCAGGTAAAATCAGTGGAGCCGTAGGTACCTTTGCCAATATTTCACCATTTGTTGAAGAATATGTTTGCGAACATTTGGGGATCCGTGCTCAAGAGATTTCGACACAAGTTTTACCACGTGATTTACATGCAGAATATGTTTCTGCCATGGCATTAATTGCGACAAGTATTGAAAAATTTGCAACAGAAATTCGTGGTCTACAGAAATCAGAAACGCGTGAAGTAGAAGAATTTTTTGCAAAAGGACAAAAAGGGTCTTCGGCAATGCCGCATAAACGGAATCCAATTGGTTCTGAAAATATGACTGGCTTGGCACGTGTGATTCGTGGTCATGTCATTACTGCCTTTGAAAATGTGAGTTTATGGCATGAACGAGATATTTCTCACTCGTCTGCTGAACGGATTATTATTCCCGATACGACGATTTTGCTAAATTACATGTTGAATCGTTTTGGTAATATTGTCAAAAACTTAACGGTCTTCCCAGAAAATATGAAACGTAACATGGATGCGACCTATGGACTAATTTACAGCCAACGTGTCTTATTAAAATTGATTGACCATGGCATGACACGTGAAGAAGCGTATGATCTGGTCCAACCAAAAACAGCTTACGCATGGGATCATCAAACGGCGTTCCGTCCGTTGCTAGATGCGGATGAAAAAATTACATCTGTCTTATCAAAAGAAGAGCTAGATGATGCCTTTGATTACCATTATCATTTAAAAAACGTTGACACGATTTTTGAACGTGTTGGTTTAGGATAAAAAGAGAGCAGTTAGGACAAAAACACTTTGTTTTTGTCCTGGCTGCCCTTTTTTATTTTCAGAAAAAAAGTTGAAAAGTTATTTAGTAGAAATTAGAGAAAAAAGTATTAAATTTTAGCGAGCAAACGTCAATAGGTGAAAGAACGACACTTATCTTATGATGTTTGTTCGCTATTTATTTGTTTGCTCTTTAGATTTTAAAGGAGATATTTTTCAAAACAAGAGGGAATTTAGAGGTTTTCATAGGGAGAAAGTGCCGCTAAACCCTTGTGGAATAAGAAGATACTGTTTTTTTAATTATAGGTTTAAAAATTCAAAATTATTTTTTGTGTGTCTTCAGATATAATGAGTCTATTAACGGTAATTCTTAAAAGAAAGGGGGAAAGTTGGTTGAAATGAAATTGTCACAAGCCCCAAATAAGACTACAGGGGATGGAATGAAAGTATTTAGCTATCTCTGTTTTATAATTATTTATTATCTAATCTTCTTACATTTCGAAGTTGCTTTAGCGCAACAACCTGAGTCAAAACCGCTAGCAGGTTTCACAGTTGAAAGTATGATACCAGATAATCAGCTAGATAAGAACCAAACTTATTTTTATTTAGGTGTTCAGCCAAGTAGTCAGCAGATTGTTCAAGTAAAAATCAGAAGTTTGCAAAAAGAACCAGTCACTGTCGCTTTAAGTATTCATGATGCGGTTAACGGAACGGAAGGACAGATTGACTATACGCAGACGAATCCTAAATTAGATTCTAGTTTAACGAATTCCATCACGCAAATTGTACATTTACAAAATAAGGAAGCTACGGTCACTGTAAAAAACTTTGAAGAAAAAATAGTAAATTATGAAATTAGAACGCCTAAAGAGCCATTTTCGGGAGTTAAATTAGGTGCATTACGATTTGTCAAACAACTAGAGGATGAATCATTAACAACTAATCAATTTACATCAACCTATGCTTATACTATTTCAATCATGCTGACAGAAGATAAAGAGCCATTTGATGAAGGAGCAGAATTGAAACTAAAAAAAGTTGATACAACGATCAGCGGTGGCCTACCTGTTGTTCAAGCAACATTCCAAAATCGACAACCAAAAGTTATGAAAGGAGCAACAATTACCAACTGGTTAACCAAAAAAGGTCAGCCAAAAGAGTTACTAAAAAAAGTACAAGCAGATGTGTCAGTGGCACCAAATTCTCTATTAGCTATGGATTTATCATTGAATGAAGTCGCCCTTTCACCGGGAACGTATACTTTCCATAGTCAAGCCAGTGCTGGTAACCAAGAATGGCACTGGCGAAAAGATTTTACAATCACACAAATGCAAGTAAACCAATGGTCGGCTAGTACAGCTTCAGCAATAAGTCAACCGCTTTTGTTAATAGGTCTTAGCGCATTGTGTCTTGTTACAATTAGCGTTTATTTTTATTTTAGAAAGAGTAGGACAAAATAAAGGAATAAAAAGGAAAAGAAGGTGTTGGTTATGAATAAGAAACCGAGTTGTCTTATTTGTGTCATAGTCATATTATTAGGAACGATGATTTTACCAATTAATGGCTTAGCTGAGGGGTCTAAGCCGACAACAGTAACGAGTGAAGTGCAACAAATTATTGAAGATTCATTACCTAAGCTATCAGAGCCATCACAACAAGCGACAGAAACAACCGATTCTTCAACTGCAACAACAGAAACAACCGATTCTTCAACTGAAAAAACTCAAGAAACAGAAGAGACGAAAGAATTAGAAACTGTTTCTTTTACTTGGTCACAACAAGAACCAGAACGGCAAGTGAGTGCAGGCTCGGATTTTTATCTAAAAATAACTAGTAATGTAACCTGGGCGGAAATACAATTGCCTCAGGAAATTCAATATAATCCCCAAAAAAATCAACAATTGAAGGAGCATAGTTCCTATAATCAAGAACAACATAGCTTGGTTTTAAGAAACTTAGCTCAGTTTGGGGAGAGCTACTTGCTGTTGACAACGACAAAAGCAGGAACTTTCACTTTATCAGTCAAAGACAAAAATCAAAAAGAATTGGCTAAAAATTTAGACGTAACGGTTGCTAAAGAACAAATACCTGAGGCTCAAAAGCCACAGGAGCGTAGTGAGCAGAAGCAAACGAAGGAAAACAAAAAAAGTAGTCCGGTCCTTAAATCTAAAACTATTGCCTCAAAAGCGAATGGAATTACGGTCGGTTTGACTGCTCCTGCCACTTATCGTACGTATACCGACTCTACCACAGGAACAGCACCAGATTACTTAACGATTTCTATACCAGTTTCCATCAGCCAAGCGGGCCTCACTGGTACTTCAATTGAACTTCCTTATGGCTTTTATCCAAGTAAAAGCGACCCCGTTTTTAAATACTTTGATAATACAGCACCCATTTTTTCGTTGGTGACACCTAGTACGCCTAGTGCTAATTCAATTGTAGCATCGTATGTAAATGATACGACCAATAAAAAGTTGATTATTCGTTTGAAACAAACCAAGACAACATTAGAGACGATTAACTTACGATTTAAATTTAATAACGTCTATAATGCCAAAATCCCACCTGAACAAATCGTGTGGAATAATCTCCAAGCGAAGGTATTTGACAATACCGGTAAACAAATCGCAAGTTCAGGGACGAATAAAACTATAAAAACTAGCTTAAGTTCTGTACAGTTAAGTGTAGGTTCTACCTATGGGGTTCCTAGTAACGACAGTTATTTTGACGGTGATATTGTTATATCACATGGTTATTTGCTTAATTATTTAGCTGGGGCGAATTTAGACCCTAGTTATGATCATCAAGTGTATGTGGAAATTCCAACGGGAGCTACATTAAAGGGAACTTTAGCCAGTAGATTATTAAAAACAGGGATCACAAATCTACAAGATTCTAGTGTTCCAGTGGGTTTCACTCGGTACTATCAGAAATTTGCAACCCTCTCACCAACCATTTTAGACAATCCAGCAACTCGTATTGATTTATACTATCGTGATACAAGGGTTACTTTAAATAAAACTTATGCAGAAGGTCGTTCTTTTTCCGTAAATTTTGGGATGAAGGTAAAATTCCTGAATGGGAAAATAAATACGCTCACAAGTACGAAAAGTTATATAAAACGTTCTAGACCAAATTTTCAATTGTCAGGAACAGGTTATCATTTAACTGTTGTAGGCTCTACTAATACAGTTAATAACCTAGATAATTTAGCGACAGCTGGACATTTTTATGCTTTTGGGATTGGTATATTTAGTAACTCTACAGATATTAAGAATACTGGGACTAAAGCAATTCAAGGGGTAACATATAAAGTACAAGAATTAACTGCAGGCTCAGCTAAAGGGAACTTTACTAATTTATATATTTATGTTTCAACTGATGGAGTGAATGCGCCAGCTTATTACCGCCCTCGGTTTCAGATAAAAAATGCTGTAACTGGAACGAGTCGTTCTGTTTGGAGTACTACACCAGCTAAGAACAGCAGCTTTAGCCCCGCTTTGCCGACTTTAGCAACTAATGAGTATATTTCAGAAATTTATGTCGTTCCTATGGGAACCGATGGCAAAACAACCAATTCGTTACCTCCAGGGAATGGGATGACGCTTCGCTATCAAATCAAAAGTTGGCCTACTGGGAAGTGGCCAGATGGAACCGCGCTGTCTAAGAAGTCTAATCCAATCACCTTTGGAGCTACTATGCAGTACCAAGATGCAACTGGTACGCCTAAAGAGCTTAAATTAAGAAATAATGAAGTATATTATAATAAAGGTGTAGCTTTAAATGGTTCTGCCAGGTTGGCCAGTGTTAATAGCCAAAATAAACTGCCTGGAGACACGATTAACTATGAAATAATCGGGAGTAATAGTAGCTACTATACACGTACATCCTATGGGGATTGGACGAATCCTATTATTACAATTAAAGTTCCCAAACAGTTGCGATTAAAAGCTACTACGAAAAAAGATTTTATTGATGACAATAACCAAGTTACTTATCCAGCTTCGGTGACCGTTGAAATGTTACCGATCAAAGACACGGCTTACAATTATTATCGTTTTAAGACATCCAGCACGGCTTATAAATCTAAAGTAGCAAACAAGGATAGTATTTTTCGGATTCCTTTAGAATTTATCGTGGATAGTTCAACCGCTTCTGGAAGCTATCAGATTCCTTATGTAGCTTATAGCAGCTCTAAGGCAACGGATTTCTTTAATCGCGTACCTACTCAGCTAAATGCTGCAGAGGCTAAGAAAATCGGTTTAGACAACGCGAATGAAAATAGCTACGGGGTGAACGCATCTACTGCTAGTAACACCGGCTTCTCCGTTGTTGATGCTTCAAAACTGGACAGCGCAACGAATGCTCGTGGATCGGCAACGCAAGCTTGGTCTAGCAGTAATATCTTTGCGGTAGAGAGCAAAGGAACTCCGCAAATGCAAACAGTGATTAAAAACTCAGGGAATACCAGCTTTACGAGCGTTCGGTTATATAACATATTGCCTTCTGCTAGTGATGGTCGTGGTTCAACAGGAAGCATCGGTTTTACAAACTTGACCAATAATAGTGGGACAGCCAAAATTTACTATACAACTAAGCCTGTTTCACAATTACCTAGTTATACTAACAATGATTTACAAGCTTGGAATGCCACTAAATTAACCGGTTTAGGGTTCACTACAACTAAACCCGCTAACACTGCTTTAATCACAGCAATCTATGTCGATTTTGGCGCAACCACAATCAAACCAGGCGAGACCTTAGATGCGATTATGGACTTTTTAGTGCCGGAAGCGGAAAATCAAAAAGCGATTAACCAATTTCAATATTCTGCCAAAGAAGCCAAAGCGGGAGCAACTTTAACGGCAGTCAGTAACAAAATCACCTTTAGTACGGAGTTTGCTCAAGTAGCCTATGAACAAAATTTACCAAATGTTGTTGTGTCAGGAAGTGGTGTTAAAGGTCTACCTTCTCCGCAAACAATTCAGTTAGATGTCAATGGTGCCGGAAAAGTTATCATTCCAACAACCAAACCAACACTTAGTGGTTATACGTTTGTGGAATGGCAAGATGTTGCAACAGCAACCAAAAAATATCAACCTGGTGCAACGATCAGCTTTACGTCTACTTCAACTACTACAAAAATAACACTGAAAGCTATTTGGAAGCCTATCTCAGTGAATGTGACTTTTAATGCCAATGGGGGCTCGGGTGGTACAGCTGCTAAAGCGTATACTTTTGGGACAGTGGTTAATTTAAGTACTGTTGCGAAGCCAACAAGAACGGGTTACACTTTCCAAGGTTGGGCTACAACAGCCAACGCCGCAATCCCCAATATTACAACAAATCCTCTCGTTAATTATACTTCAGCTAGGACCTATTATGCTGTTTGGAAAGGGAATAGCTATACTGTGAAGTTTGATGCTAATGGAGGAACGGGTACGATGCCTAATACGAGTTTTATTTATGGAATAGGTAAGCCATTACCAGCCAATACTTTTACAAAAGAGAGTAATACATTTCTTGGTTGGGCAAGGACGCGAGCAAGTGAAGTTGTATATACAGATAAACAAATAGTTTCAATATTAACATCTACTAATAATGGGACTGTAACGTTATATGCGAAATGGAGTGGACAACGGCCTGTATTGATGGGGACACCAAGTACTTTTGATTTTGGCAAACAAGCTATTTCGCCGATGACAAAAAATTACGGATTAAATTCAGCAAACTATGTAGGAAGTCCCGAATTTCAACAAGCTGGTTTTAAGTTACGTCTAGAAGATAATCGACCAATCAGCACAGGTTGGAAATTAAACGTTAGTTTATCTGAATTTAAAGATAGTACTGGTAAATCTTTACCACAAGGAGAAGGGATTACCTTGAACTTTGCGAACACTCAACTTCAAAAAGTTCAATATGCTAATACAGCTGTGGAATCAGTAACTAATAGTTTTACCAACGGACCGACGTTAGGTTCTCAAGCTTTTCGATCGGGTGCAACAGCCCAATCAATAATAACAGCAACTGGAACGCAAGGAAGGGGAACTTGGCAACTATATTTTCCTTTTGAAGAGATAAAATTAACTGTGCCTGCAAATGTAGGAGAAATATCAAAAGTATATCAATCTACAGTAACCTGGTCATTGGACGATGTAGTCTAATCTTAGTATGTTTCACTTGAAAGGAAAGTTAATTGTATTAAGAAAAAATATAAGTTTTACAGTAACATTAAAAAACAAACGTATTGTTAAATACGTTTGTTTTTTTCTATACTTTTTTCGATTTATCCTTTATAATGTAACTTAAATAGTTACATTAACTATTTAATGCAAACAAAGGAGGAGAAGTATGGATAAACAACAGCGAGGCATTCAAGTGATTAGAATTTGGCTAGGGGTGACGATGCTAATTCATGGAGTGATGAAAGTAACGTCATTGGAAGATACTTTAGCGTTTTTTGCTAGTATTGGTTTGCCAAGTCTTTTCGTTTATGGTGTAGCGGCAATTGAATTAATTGGTGGGTTATTTATGATTATTGGCTTTTTAATTCCTTTGGTATCAGTAGGATTCATAGCAGTTTTAGTCGGAGCTATTTTTTCTTTTGGTTTGGCAAGTGGTTTTAGTGGTTATGAGTACGAATTATTTTTAGCAATAACCAGTTTGGCTATTTTGATTAGCCATGCCGATAAAAAGTATCTTACGTTAAAACTTTATTTTTAATAAATCAAAGCAATAAAGAGTTGGTCAAACTAGTTGTTATTGCGAAAAAAGCCCTAAATCAGTGATAGTTAGCTGTTTTAGGTTTTTTTTATTGAAAAGGTCAAAAAAGGTCAATTTATTCATTGACCTTTACTGACCAATGGAGTATAATAAATTTATAAGGTTTACAGATACCTTAACTTTTGAAGAAATCCATCAAAAGTCGGATAATAATAATTGTAAAGAATGTTAAAATAAAAAAGACAAAACAATAAACGGGAGGGATCGTTTATGAATATTGAAAAAATGACAACCACGCTACAAGAGGCGATTGCTGAAGCTCAAAAAGTTGCGGTGACACGGCAACATCAAGAAATTGATATCGCACATTTATGGAAAATTTTTCTTCAACCAAACCATTTTGGGCGTAATTTTTACACAGATGCTGGTTTAGATGTTGACGCATTTGAACGAGAAGTAGATAACGCGTTAGATGAATATCCAAGTGTGGCAGGCGGTAATGTGCAATATGGTCAAAATTTAAGTCAAAATTTGTTCCATTTATTGCAAGAAGCTGATTCACTTCGAGAAGAATTCCAAGATGAATTTTTATCAACCGAAATTGTACTGTTAGCTTTAATGAAATTGAAAAATTATCGTTTAACAAAATATTTAATGCAACAAGGCATTACGGAAAAAGAATTAAGAAAAAATATTGAAGAGATGAGAGGAGGAGATCGTGTGACTTCTCAAAACCAGGAAGAACAATATAAAGCACTAGAAAAATACGGTGTTGACTTAGTACAACAAGTAAAAGCAGGAAAACAAGATCCAATCATTGGTCGTGACGAAGAAATTCGTGACGTTATTCGGATTTTATCAAGAAAAACTAAAAATAATCCAGTCTTAATTGGTGAACCAGGTGTTGGTAAAACAGCGATTGTTGAAGGATTAGCACAACGAATCGTTCGTAAAGATGTTCCCGAAAACTTAAAAGATAAAACCATTTTTTCTTTAGATATGGGTGCCTTAATTGCGGGAGCAAAATTCCGTGGCGAATTTGAAGAACGGTTAAAAGCTGTTTTAAAAGAAGTGAAAAAAAGTGATGGCAAAATCATTTTATTCATTGATGAAATTCATAATATCGTCGGAGCTGGTAAAACAGAAGGCAGTATGGACGCCGGGAACTTATTAAAACCGATGCTAGCACGTGGTGAATTGCATTTAATCGGTGCCACAACGCTTGATGAATATCGCCAATATATGGAAAAAGATAAAGCCTTAGAACGTCGTTTCCAAAAAGTATTAGTCAAAGAACCAACAGTAGAAGATACAATTTCTATTTTGCGTGGCTTAAAAGAACGATTTGAAATTCACCACGGCGTGAATATTCATGACAATGCTTTAGTTGCTGCCGCTACTTTATCCGATCGCTATATTACTGATCGTTTCTTACCAGATAAAGCGATTGACTTAGTCGATGAAGCAAGCGCAACGATTCGAGTGGAAATGAATTCAATGCCAACAGAGCTCGATCAAGTAACACGTCGGTTAATGCAACTAGAAATTGAAGAAGCGGCCTTGAAAAAAGAATCGGATGATGCAAGTAAAAAACGGTTAGCCAACTTGCAAGAAGAATTAGCAGATTTGCGTGAAGAAGCTAACTCAATGAAAATGCAATGGGAAACAGAAAAAGAAGAAGTTAATGCGGTTTCCAACAAACGTGCAGAGATTGATAAAGCAAAACACGAATTAGAAGATGCTGAAAATAATTATGATTTAGAACGAGCTGCTGTTTTGCGTCATGGAACAATTCCGCAATTAGAACATGAATTGAAAGAATTGGAAGAAAAAAACGCCAAAGATAACGTCAAAATGGTACAAGAATCGGTTACTGAAAACGAAATTGCGCAAGTGGTCGGTCGTTTAACTGGCATTCCTGTGACAAAATTAGTTGAAGGCGAACGAGAAAAATTAATGAAACTGAATGAAACATTACACAAACGTGTGATTGGTCAAGATGAAGCCGTCGATGCTGTTAGTGATGCGGTGATTCGTTCAAGAGCAGGCTTACAAGATCCAAATCGCCCACTCGGTTCGTTCCTTTTCTTAGGACCAACTGGTGTTGGTAAAACAGAACTTGCTAAAGCTTTAGCTGAAGATTTGTTTGATTCTGAAGATCATATGGTACGGATTGACATGAGTGAATACATGGAAAAACATGCCGTATCTCGTTTGGTTGGTGCCCCTCCAGGCTATGTTGGTTATGAAGAAGGTGGCCAGTTAACGGAAGCTGTTCGTCGAAACCCTTATACAATTGTCTTATTAGACGAAATTGAAAAAGCGCACCCAGATGTCTTTAATATCTTATTACAAGTTTTAGATGATGGTCGTTTGACAGATTCTAAAGGTCGGGTCGTTGATTTTAAAAATACAGTTTTAATTATGACAAGCAACATCGGTTCTCAGCTTTTATTGGAAGGTGTGACACCTGAAGGAACAATTCCAGAAGAAGTTGAAAATCAAGTCATGAATATTCTAAAAGGACACTTTAAACCAGAGTTCTTAAACAGAATTGATGATACCATTTTATTCACACCATTAAGCTTGGATAATGTGAAAGGAATCATTGGTAAAATGACCGCACAACTTGCTCATCGTTTAGAGCAACAAGAAATTGTGTTGGAAATCACTGATGAAGCTAAAACATGGATTGCTGAAAATGGGTATGAGCCAGCTTATGGAGCTCGTCCGTTAAAACGTTTCATTACTCGCGAAGTTGAAACACCATTAGCAAAAGAAATTGTTTCTGGACGAGTAATGCCAAAAACAAAAGTAACGATTAGTCTATTAGACAATCAATTAGTTTTTGAAAATGAACCGATAGAAGAAGTATAAAAAAAGAACGAGCGAATTCGCTCGTTCTTTTTTTGTTATGACAATCGTTGCTTAATTTCTTCCAACAAATCCTCTTCTGAAGAAACTACCCGACCATTCAATTTAATCAAACCAACTGTGTAAAGGTTTAAATAATGAAATTGATTTTCAGCGACTTCGCTCAAAGCGTCAAGCTTTTGGTGATTATCAGCACCTTGTTGGCGGCTGTCTGTGTAAAGGGCAACCACCGGAATTCCTTTGGCATAAGCAACACCAATTTCGGAAGCTACGCCCGCATCAATGGTTGGGCCGTCTAATAAAGCAACCAATAAATCGCTAGCAAGGACGTTTTCTGTATCTGCTAAGGCAATCATTTTACTATCGGCATAAGCAGATTTGTCGTTAATTGCCGCATTTTCTTGTGGTAAATAAAGATCGATTGTTTTATCCAATTGTCGAATTTGTTCGACTAAATAGGCATTATAACGTAAGTCAGCTTGCGAAAATAAAGGTCCTGCAAAATAAATTTTTGTCATTTGTCTGTCTCCAATCCAAGGGTTTAGAAATAATCACTGAAATAAGCTTCTTGGTCAGGAAAAATCCGTTCCAAAGAATTTAAAGTTTCTTTATCTGTATCAATGCGCTCAATTCGATGTAAGTACGAAGGGCGTCGGTAATTCATGACTAAACAAGTTAGTGTTTGAATATCTAAGTGAACGGCGGTGCCTAAAGGTTCATCCGTAATGGTTACTTGATCATTTTCATCCCAAATTAAGCCAAAAATACCATTATTCCACTCAGCGACAGGATCTTTAACGACAAAATGGAAGGGCTTAGCCGTACTTTCAAATGGAAAGTTTTCTAAAAAGGCTTTGACATCAACAATTCGCGCCATATAATAGGGTTCAATGCTTTCTTTAATTTGGCTGTCTTCTAAAAGAAAGGCTAGTGGTTCGTTTTTATAGATATCGCCCTTGACCCAATAAACCATCGAAAAATGCGCAGTAATAAAATTCCACAAGCCATTTCGGGCTTCTTGGTTCAAGTAAAACATTTCCTTAATATGAAATACCTCATCGGCCACCCAATAGAAAAGTACTCCTAAAGGTTCTTGATTGGCACCATAATAGACAGCAGCAGTCCGTTCTTCCTCGTTTTCGAAACGCCAATATTCTTCCCAGTTGAAGGCACTACGAATGAGTGCGCCGTGATTTTGACGAGCGAATCGCGCATAGACATCAAAGACATCTGGGTGATCGACAGCTAACCGTTCAATCATTCCTGGAACAGGAACGGTTTTTGGTAATTGCGTATCCCGAATTTTAAAAGATAACTTGTCAGACATGATTTCCCAACCTTTACGTCGGTAATAAGGAATGTTGTAAGGGAAAAGATAAGAAATCCACTGTTTATCTTGGCGCATTTCTTCTAATGCCGTTTGAATCAAGTCTTTCATTAAACCGTGGTTGGCATATTCAGGATAGGTACCGACACCAGTAACGCCGCCCATTTTATATAAAGCACCATGGATATTGACTTCGCATGGATAGATAGCAATTTGTGAAATTAATTGATTTTCGTGAAACCAGCCAAATACTTTTGAAAGTTCTAAAATCGGTTGTTTTGATTTGATAAATGCGCGTTTGTTTTCAAAACCACTTTCTTCAATATCTGCTTCAGTCACTTGAAAAACATAGGAAAGAAGTTCATTAAATTGATCAATGTGTTCTTCCTCAACAGGCTTTAAGGTCAGTTGCTTTCGAAATTCTTGTTCATCCATTTTTCCATCTCCAATAAATTTACTGTTTTTAGTATACCAAATTTTTCGAAACTCTGTTAGCCTTTCGAAACCAAAAGAATAAAAGGGAAGTGCTTTAAATCTTCTTCAAAAATTGGTATAATGAAAAGTGCTGATTATCCTAGACCTTTAAACATGATAATTTGATAAAAAAGGCAACTAAAATATAACAATTGATTGATGAAGCTAGCAGGGAGCTAGCTTTTCTTAAAAGAAATGAGGCAAAAAATGAACAATAAAGAAATGAAAGCAAGACAAGAGAAAATTCGTAATTTCTCGATCATTGCCCACATTGACCATGGGAAGTCAACTTTAGCCGACCGGATTTTGGAAAAAACAAATACAGTCAGCAGTCGAGAAATGCAAGATCAATTACTTGATTCAATGGATTTAGAGAGAGAACGCGGCATTACCATCAAATTGAACGCAATTGAATTAAACTATACAGCCAAAGATGGTGAAACCTATACTTTCCATTTGATTGACACACCAGGGCACGTCGATTTCACCTACGAAGTTTCTCGTAGTTTGGCAGCTTGTGAAGGGGCTGTTTTAGTTGTTGATGCGGCGCAAGGAATTGAAGCGCAAACGCTAGCAAATGTCTATTTGGCATTGGATAATGACTTAGAAATTTTACCTGTTATTAATAAAATTGATTTACCCGCTGCTGATCCAGAGCGTGTTCGGACAGAGATTGAAGACGTAATTGGGATTGATGCATCGGAAGCTGTTTTAGCAAGTGCAAAAGCAGGGATTGGGATTGAAGATATTTTAGAACAAGTGGTGGAGTATGTACCAGCTCCATCAGGCGATATTGAGGCTCCTTTAAAGGCTTTGATTTTTGACTCTATTTACGATAGCTATCGAGGAGTTGTTTTAAACATTCGTGTAATTGACGGTGTCGTTCGTCCTGGAGATAAAATCCAAATGATGAGTAACGGTAAAACGTTTGATGTAACAGAAGTCGGCGTTTTTTCACCGAAACCAATTGCTCGTGATTATTTAATGGTTGGTGATGTGGGCTATATCACCGCTAGCATTAAAACGGTTCAAGATACACGGGTCGGGGATACAGTGACTTTGGCTGACAATCCAGCAGCAGAAGCACTACCAGGCTACCGCAAAATGAATCCAATGGTTTATTGTGGCTTATATCCAATTGATACGTCGCGCTACAATGATTTACGGGAAGCATTAGAAAAATTACAATTAAATGATGCGGCGTTACAATTTGAACCGGAAACATCGCAAGCTTTAGGGTTTGGTTTCCGTTGTGGTTTCTTAGGTTTGCTGCACATGGATGTTGTTCAGGAACGTTTGGAACGAGAATTTAATTTAGAGTTAATTACAACAGCACCGTCTGTAATTTATCATGTTAATAAAACAGACGGAACAACCGTTGTTGTTGATAACCCAGCTGAATTTCCAGAACCAGTAACGATTGAATCTGTGGAAGAACCTTATGTTAAAGCGCAAATCATGGTGCCAAACGATTATGTAGGAGCAGTAATGGAATTATCACAACGTAAACGTGGCGAATTCATTACAATGGATTACTTAGACGATTATCGTGTAAACGTAGTTTATGAAATTCCGTTATCTGAAATCGTGTTTGACTTTTTCGATAAATTGAAATCAAGTACAAAAGGCTATGCATCCTTAGATTACGAAATGGCTGGCTATCGTACCAGCCGCCTAGTGAAAATGGATATTCTATTAAATGCTGAAAAAGTGGATGCGTTAAGCTTTATTGTTCACCGAGATTTCGCATTTGAGCGTGGGAAAGCGATTGTTGAGAAATTGAAAAAACTAATTCCACGTCAACAGTTTGAAGTCCCAGTTCAAGCGGCGATTGGTCAAAAAATTGTGGCTCGTTCAGATATTAAAGCCTTACGCAAAAACGTACTGGCTAAATGCTATGGTGGCGATGTTTCTCGTAAACGTAAATTGTTAGAGAAACAAAAAGAAGGGAAGAAACGGATGAAACAGATTGGGTCCGTGGAAGTTCCTCAAGAAGCCTTTATGGCGGTTCTGAAAATGGATGAAGATGATCAGAAAAAATAACTTATTAAAAAAGTACCTCAGTCTGAGCTGAGGTGCTTTTTTTTTAAATATAAATTAAAGTAAACTATATTTTAAAATAAAACACGCAAAATTGCGTGCTTTTTTATATTGTGATAGAATATACATACGAAAGCTTATAAATAATCAAAATAATTTTGCAAATCAAGTAAATAAGGAGAGAACAAATGGCTGGAACAATAAAAGAAATTGCTGAAAAAGCAGGAGTATCTAGGGGAACTGTGGATCGAGCATTGAATAATCGCGGCCGAATCAATCCTGAGGTTGCTGAAAAAATTAAAACAATAGCGAAAGAAATGAACTATGTTCCGAAGAAAAAAAAGATGGCCAAAGAAGAACCAATCAAATTAGGTGTTGTGACACAATTGGCAAAATCATCTTTTATGATTCCAATTCGATCAGGTTTACAAGCAGTTATAGGTGATCTAAAAAAAAGAAATATCGATTGCTTTTTAGAGGAAATAGACGGGGTCGATGAAGCGGCGCAGTTACAGGCACTTGAACGCTTGTTAGAACTTGGTGTAAAAGGAATTGCCATCATGCCAGTTGATAGTGTGGCGATTAGGGAAAAAATCAATCAGCTTACGGAACAAGGCATTAAGGTCATCACATTCAATTCGGACATTGTTGGTAGTAAACGTCAGTGCTTTGTCGGAATGGATAACTTTAAAAGCGGGAAGACAGCTGCTGGATTATTAGGAATGTTGACAAAAGGAGAGGGAGATGTCCTAGCTATTACTGGATATTTTGGAAATAGTGTGAATAGTTTACGAGTTGCTGGTTTTGTTGAAGAATTGAAACAGTCATTTCCACAATTGAAATTAACAGGTGTTCAAAGCAGTTTTGATTCGAGCGATGAAGTTGAAAAGATTTTAAGTGACACATTAGAGAACTATACTAATTTAAAAGGTGTCGTTGTGTTTTCAGGAGGTCAAGCAGGAATTGCTCGTGTGTTGAAAAAAAGGGCAGGGAAAGACAGACCGTATGTGATTATCTATGATTTAACTGAGAAAAATATCGAGATGCTGAAAAAAAATCAAGTTGATTTTCTAATTGATCAAGATGGTTTTACGCAGGGCTATCGGTCTTTGCTACTATTAGCGAATCAACTACAGAATAATAAATTTATAACAGAAGAGATGTTATTTACAGATATCATTATTAAAACAAAATATAATCTTTAAAAGAAGTGTGAATCTTGCTGTAAAGCAATTCATGCTTCTTTTTTTGCGTTCTTTTAAAATGCACGCAAAAATAATGTGCAAATTTAATGTTGCACGCGTTTTGAAAGCGTGCTATAATTCGTTTGTAAATAATAGAAGAACGAAGAAGAGGTGGATCTATGAGTTATATTAGCTTTGATCAATCAAAAGAATTTGATCTAGTTCTTTTAGGTAGAGTGGCTATCGATTTTAACCCTGCCTATAATGAGCAAGTTAAAGAAGAATTTAAGCCTTTAAAAAATGTTCATATGTTTGAAAAGTTTGTGGGAGGTTCTCCTGCAAATATTTCCGTGGGTATCACCAAACATGGGATGAAAGCTGGCTTCATTGGGAAAGTATCCGATGACCAGTTCGGAGAATATGTTATTGATTACTTTAATGAGCAAGGCATTGATACTTCTCAGATAAGTAAAGCACAGCATGGCGAAAAGTTGGGTCTGACTTTTACAGAAATGCTATCACCTAAAGAAAGTAGCATTTTAATGTATCGGAACCAAGCTGCGGATTTACAACTAAGTGTCGAAGATATCGATGAAGATTATTTGAAACGTTCAAAAGCCTTATTAATTTCAGGAACTGCTTTGGCGGAAAGCCCTTCAAGAGAAGCCGTGTTAAAAGCTGTGATGTTAGCGAAAAAAAACAACGTCAAAATTATTTTTGATATCGACTATCGAGAATACAATTGGAAAAATGTGGATGAAATCGCTATTTATTATTCAATAGTTGCGAAAGAATCAGATATTATTATGGGCTCGAGAGAAGAATTTGATTTAACTGAAAGATTGATTCAACCAAATATGACAGATAATGAAAGCGCTGTTTTTTGGCATAATTGTGGCGCTCAAATAGTCGTTATTAAACACGGAATGAAAGGCTCAACAGCTTATACAGCAGATCAACAACAGTTTTCAATTAAACCATTTCCAGTGGAGGCACGTAAGGGATTTGGTGGCGGTGATGGCTATGCAGCTGGATTTTTATATGGTTTATTTGAAGGTTGGGAAATTATCGATTGCTTGGAGTTTGGCTCAGCGGAAGCTTCGATGATGGTCAAAAGTAACAATTGCTCAGATTCTTTACCAACGACGCAAGAAGTAAAAGAGTTCATTAAACTGGAGAAGGAAATATACGGCGAAATGATCGCCAGGATTTAAGGTGGATAAAATGGAAAAGACGATTCGTTTAACGACAGCACAAGCATTATTAAAATTTTTGAATCAACAATATATCAGCATTGATGGAAAAGAAACACCTTATGTGGAAGGAATCTTTCATGTATATGGTCATGGGAATGTTTTAGGGATTGGTCAAGCGTTGGAACAAGATCCGGGACATCTAAAAAGTTACAGTGGAAAAAACGAACAAGGGATGGCTCATGCTGCTATCGCTTTTGCTAGACAAAGTTTACGTAAGAAAATATTCGCAGTTTCAGCGTCTGCTGGTCCAGGTTCTGCTAATTTATTGACTGCTGCTGGAACGGCTTTCGCTAATAATATACCTGTATTGTTTCTGCCAGCAGATACGTTTGCTACTCGGCAACCAGATCCCGTATTACAGCAGTTGGAACATGAATCAAGTGTAACCTTTTCTACCAACGATGCTTTCCAAGCGGTTTCTCGCTATTGGGATCGTATTAATCGGCCAGAACAGCTGATGTCAGCATTGCTACGGGCATTTGAAGTTATGACCAATCCTGCAACTACAGGACCTGCCACCATTTGTTTGCCACAAGATGTTGAGTCAGAAGCCTATGATTATCCAGTAGAGTTTTTTAGAAAAAGAGTTCATTATATCGATCGACGGATGCCGACAATTCGTGAGCTTAAAACAGCTAGTCACTTGATAAAGGATAGTAAACACCCAGTAATTATTGTGGGGGGCGGTTGCAAGTATTCAGAAGCAGGTGAGAGCCTTCAGAAAATTTCTCAAGTTCATCAGATACCTTTGGTTGAAACACATGCTGGTAAATCAACTGTTTCATGGGAATTTGAAAATAATCTTGGAGGCTTGGGAATTTTAGGTACCTCGGCTGCTAATAAAGCTGTTCAGCAAGCGGATTTGATTATTGGAATTGGCACGCGTTATACGGATTTTACCACTGCATCAAAAAGTATTTTTAATTTTGAACAATCAAAAATGATAAATATTAACGTAAGTCGACCACAGACTTACAAAATGGAAGCGTTTCAAATTGTGGGAGATGCTCGAGCAACCTTAGAAGGAATTCTGCCAATGATTGAAGGATATCGAACGGCTTATGGTGAAAAAATCACTGAACTGAAGAACGAATGGGTGAAAGAGCGGGAGCGATTAAAAACAACTCATTTTAAACGGAAAGATTTTGATCCGGAAATCAAAAACCACTTTACACAGGATATTTTAAATGATTATGCTGATTCTTTGAATACAACTCTGACACAAACAGAGGTTTTCGTTCATCTGAATGATTTTGTCGAAGATGATGCGATTGTGATTGGTTCGGCAGGGTCATTGCCAGGCGATATGCAACGATTGTGGAATCCTGTAAAGGAAAATACTTATCATTTAGAGTATGGCTATTCTTGTATGGGCTATGAAATTGCTGGTGCAATGGGGGTACGGCTTGCTAATCCTAATCAAGAGGTTTACGCATTAGTCGGTGACGGTAGTTTTTTGATGTTGCATAGCGAACTGGTCTCTGCATTACAATATGACAAAAAAATCAATATTGTTCTGTTCAATAATTCTGGGTTCGGATGCATTAATAATCTGCAAATGGAGAATGGCGGCATAAGTCAAGGGACGGAATTTAGAAATACAAAAGGCGAAATTATGAATATCAATTATGCTAAAATCGCTGAAGGATATGGTGCCAAAGCGTATCAAGTCCATTCGATTGAAGAACTAAAACAGGCGATTGTCGACGCGAAAAACCAAACGCAATCGACATTGATTGAAATAAATGTTCTTCCTAAAACGATGACTGCTGGTTACGATGGTAGTTGGTGGAATGTCGGTGTTGCTGAAGTATCAGAAAAACCAGCGATTCAAGAAGCATACCAAGTTAAAAAAGAAAAACTTGCAACTGCTAGAAAATATTAGGTATTCGTTATACAACCAAAAAGTTAGGAGCGAATGAATTGAAAAAAACATTGAAACATCAACCGTTGATAAAAGAACTAGCTCCCGGTGTTCGACAAGTTCAAAATATTCGAAAAAACAACACTGATTTACAGTATATTGAGTTTCAAGTTCTTGAATTAGATAATGGAGCAATGTATCAAGAAGCTGGTAATGAACTGGAAGTTTGTATCGTTGTATTAACTGGCAAAATCAATGTTAAGGTGGACGATAAATGGTACGAGAATTTAGGTAAACGAACTTCCGTTTTTGAAAAAATTCCGACAGATAGTATCTATATTCCAGCAAAAACGTCGTTTAAACTAATAGCAACTTCTGATACTGTTCGTTTGGCCCTTTGTTATTCGCCAGCTAAAAAAACGTTGCCAGTGCACGTGATTACGGCTGAGGAAAATACGGTTGAAAAACGAGGGATATATCAGAATAAACGACTAGTGCATAACATTTTACCAGACAATGTCGATACTGCCAGTAGTTTGTTGGTGGTTGAAGTCTACACTGAAGGTGGTAACTTTTCTAGCTATCCACCACACAAACATGACCAAGAAAATTTACCTGACGAATCTTATTTAGAAGAGACGTATTATCATGAGCTGAATCCAGAGCAAGGATTTGTTTTCCAACGAGTATATACGGAGGATGGTTCTATAGATGAAACGATGACTGTAGAGCATCAAAATGTTGTGGAGGTACCTAAGGGATATCATCCTGTCGGCGTGCCAGATGGCTACACCTCTTATTATTTAAATGTGATGGCAGGACCTGAACGAATTTGGAAGTTTCATAACGAGAAAAAACACGAGTGGATTTTAAATCGGAACGAATTGACTAACAATTAGAAACAAAAAAATAAGTAGACTTTTTTAGGAGGAAAATAAATGACTCGATTTTTAAAGAATTATATAGGTGGCCGCTGGGTAACAAGTGCAGCCACTGAATTTGAAGAAGTGGTCAATCCGGCAACAGAAGAAGCATTAGTAAATGTTCCATTATCTAGTGAAGCAGAAACTGCAGAAGCAATCAGAGTAGCGGATGAGGCTTTTCAAACATGGAAAAAAGTAAGTGTTCCAGTTCGTGGCCGCTATCTTTTCAAATTGCATCATTTATTGATGACGAATAAAGAAGAGCTAGCACGATTAATTACGCTTGAAAATGGAAAATCTTTGTCAGAATCATTAGGTGAGGTTCAGCGAGGGATTGAAAATGTCGAGCACGCAGCGGGCATTACGAATTTAATAATGGGTGATTCTCTATCCACAGCGGCTACAGATATTGAAATTACCAATTACCGTTATCCCATCGGTGTTGTGGGGGGAATTACTCCTTTCAATTTTCCGATGATGGTACCGTTTTGGATTTTCCCAATGGCGTTAGCAGCAGGGAATACGGTGGTGCTGAAGCCTTCCGAAAAAACGCCATTATTGATGGAAAAAATTGTTGAATTAATAGAAGAAGCAGGATTTCCAAGTGGCGTCTTTAATGTTGTCTATGGGGCACACGATGTTGTTAATACTTTATTGCGTGATCCATTAGTAAAAGGAATTAGCTTTGTAGGTTCAAAAAATGTTGGTGAATATGTCTATAAAGAAGGAACAAAAAATCTGAAACGAGTCCAGGCATTAACTGGCGCAAAAAATCATGTCATCGTTTTAAAAGATGCCAACCTTGATCGTGCAGTAAAAGACATTATCGGTGGCTCTTTTGGATCAGCCGGTGAACGCTGTATGGCCGCTTCGGTGATCGTTGTAGAAGAAACTATTGCAGATCAATTCGTTGAAAAATTTAAGGCTGCAGCACAGACGATAAAAATTGGAAATGGTCTGGAAGAAGGAGTCTTTTTAGGCCCCGTGATTCGAAAAGAGGCGCAGCAACGAACATTTGATTACATTCAAAAAGGTATTGATGAAGGAGCGGACTTATTGTTAGATGGCCGTGAAAATATTCCTGAAAAAGGCTACTTCGTGGGACCTACGATCTTTGATCGTGTCACGATGGACATGAAGATTTGGCAAGATGAAATTTTTGCACCCGTTGCCTCAATTGTTCGAGTGAAAAATCTAGAAGCAGCAGTTACACTGACCAATCAATCAGAATTTGCTAACGGTTCATGCCTCTATACGAGTAATGCTTCAGCTATCCGTTACTTTAGAGAGAATGTTGATGCAGGAATGTTAGGCATCAACTTAGGTGTACCAGCACCAATGGCTTGGTTTGCTTTTTCCGGCTGGAAACACTCTTTCTATGGTGACTTACACGCCAACGGAAAAGACAGTGTAGAATTTTATACACATCGAAAAGTTGTGACCGCTCGATACGCTCCTAGCGAAATAAACTAGTTTTACTTCGAAGCTCTGTCAAAGGAGCTTCGAAGATTCTATGATTAAAGCGGTGAAAGTATCTTTTGTTAGTACAAATGTAAGACAGGACTTTCTGAAAATAATGATTGACTAAATAAAATTGTAAGCGTATACATAATACGCATAAAATAAAGAAATCGGAGGACAAATAATTGAAAGTAAAAGTAGGCGTAATTGGCACAGGGGCGATTGGAATTGAACATATTAATAGAATTAATCACAAGACACAAGGCGCTTTTGTAACAGCAGTATCAGATATTAATGTTGAAGCGGCAAGCAAAATTGCTGAGGAGATTGGGGCTCAATTTTTCAAAACTGGCGAAGAATTAATTGCTTCTGAAGAAGTGGAAGTGGTTGTTGTTACTTCCTGGGACCCAACACACGAAAAATATGTCTTAGAAGCAATCAAGCATGGAAAATACGTATTCTGCGAAAAACCATTAGCAATGGATGCCGCAGGGTGTCGCCGAATTGTAGATGCAGAAGTCGCTTATGGTAAAAAATTGGTACAGGTGGGCTTCATGCGTCGATACGATCGTGGCTACATTGAGTTGAAAGAAGCAATTGAATCAAAACAGTATGGTGAAGCGCTGATGCTCCATTGTGCGCATAGAAATCCAAGCGCTGATGAAAATTATAAGACGCCAATGGCAATCAGTAATACTGCAATCCATGAAATCGATGTTCTTCGTTGGCTATTAGACGAAGATTATGCCTCAGTGCAAATGATTTTACCAAAGAAAACCAGCCATACACATGCAGATTTACATGATCCTCAATTACTGATTTTCCAGACGAAATCAGGTGTAACAATTGATTTAGAAATTTTTGTTAATTGTCGTTTTGGCTACGACATTAAGTGTGACGTAGTTTTTGAAACGGCAGAAGTCGGAATGACGGATCCAGCCTATACCAAAATTAAAGCTGCGGAGAAAAATTACACACCAATTTCGCCCGACTGGCAAACGCGTTTTTTAGATGCGTATGATTACGAATTTAAGTTATGGGTTGATTCAATTAAAAACGATAAACTTGTTGGTCCAACTGCTTGGGATGGCTACGTGGCAGCAATCACAATGATGGCTTGTCATGAGTCTCGTGAGTCAGGGGAAAAAGTAATGATTGAAATAGATGAACAACCAGCGTTATATACCAAATAATTCTTAAAAAAAGGAGGGGTTTTGTGGAAAATATTAGAGTAGGAATCGTAGGACTAGGTAGATTAGGCAAGGTACACGCAAAAAATTTATCTTCTGCTGTTAGTGGCTGTGAACTTACGGCCGCCTGTAGTTTAGTTGAATCAGAATTAGCATTTGCACAGAAGGAGTTAGGTGTTAAGTATACGTTTTCTAGTTATGAAGAAATGGTTCAAAGCGCTGTAATTGATGCCGTTTTTATTGTTTCACCTTCAGGATTCCACTGTGAACAAGTCCGTTTAGCTATGGAAAATGGGAAACACGTATTTACTGAAAAACCATTGGGAATTGAAATTGAGGACATAAAAAAAACACAAGAGGTTATTGGAAAATATCCCGAGCAAGTATTTATGTTAGGTTTCATGCGCCGTTACGATGAATCTTATCAGTATGCGAAAAAAATGGTAGAAGATGGGGAAATCGGGGAAGTCACGTTAATCCGTTGTTATGGAATTGATCCGAGTGATGGACTGGAAAGCTTCGTTAAGTTTGCAATGAACAATGATAGTGGCGGTTTATTTCTAGATATGGCGATTCACGATATTGATTTGGTTCGTTGGTTTACTGGTCAAGAGGTAGAACAAGTTTGGGCAATTGGTAAAAATGCTGCATATCCAGAATTGGATCAAGTCGGTGAATTGGAAACCGGAGCAGCTATGATGAGTCTTAAAGATAAAACAATGGCTTTACTAGTTGCTGGAAGAAATGCTACACATGGTTACCATGTCGAAACAGAAATCATGGGCACCAAAGGGATGTTACGAGTAGCGCAAGTACCTGAAAAAAATTTAGTGACTGTTATGAATAATCAAGGGGTTGTGCGACCTTGCTCTCAAAACTTTCCAGAAAGATTTAGAGAAGCGTTCATTCGAGAAGCACAAGAATTTATTTCCTGTATTCAAGAAAAACGTCAACCAGCAGTTAATGCAGAAGATGGTCTACAATCAACAAAAATTGCATTAGCTTGTCAAGAATCATTTGATACGAATCGTTTGGTACAACTATAAATAAAGTAGGAGAGTGACATAATGGCGAAACAAATTCAACTAGCTATTGCGCCGATTGCATGGACAAATGATGATATGCCAGAGCTAGGAAGCGAAAATACGTTTGAACAATGCGTTAGTGAGATGGCGCTAGCTGGATTCACAGGTACGGAGATTGGCAACAAGTATCCAAAAGATCCACAGGTTTTAAAACAATATTTAGATATTCGTGGACTAAAAGTAGCGAGTGCCTGGTTTAGTACATTTTTAACAACAAAACCTTTCGAAGAAACCGCGGAAGACTTCAAAAAACATCGAGATTTTTTACATGCAATGGATGCTAAGGTTATTGTTGTGGCTGAACAAGGACACAGCATACAAGGAATTATGACGGCTCCTGTTTTTAATGAGAAACCAATTTTTTCTGATGAAGAGTGGCAAAAACTAGCTGAAGGATTAGAAAAACTAGGAGACTTGGCACATGAAAAAGGTATGGAGATTGTTTACCATCACCATATGGGGACAGGAGTCCAAACGACTGAAGAAATCGATCGATTAATGAAAATGACGGATCCGACAAAAGTTAAATTATTGTTTGACACTGGCCATCTTGTCTTCTCAGGAGAAGATCCAATCGCAATCTATCAGCGCTATCAAGACCGGATTAAACACATTCACTTCAAAGATATTCGCCAACAAATGGCAGAGGAAGTCAGAACAGAAGAAGATAGCTTCTTAAAGGCCGTGAAAAAAGGCGTCTTTACAGTCCCTGGGGATGGTATGATTGATTTCAAACCAATTTGGTCAGCAATCGAAGAGAGTGGCTATGAAGGTTGGATTGTGGTTGAAGCGGAACAAGATCCTGCCAAAGCCAATCCGTTTGAATATGCCGTCAAAGCACGAAACTATATCCGAAAGGTCACCGATCTTTAATCTAATCGAGAAGGAGCTAGACAATGAATCTATTTTCAATAATCAGTTTCCTAGTAATTGTCATCTGCGTATGGATTTTTGCCTATTCTCGATCCAGAAGTGTAGATACTTCTGGATCAGAAGGTTTCTTCATGGGTGGCCGAAGCTTAACAGCCTTACCGATTGCTGGGACAATTATTATGACCAACCTATCCACAGAGCAAATTGTTGGACAAAACGGTCAAAGCTATCATGCAGGAATGGAAGTAATGGCTTGGGAAGTAACTGCTGCAATTGCAATTGTCGCATTGGCAGTCATTTTTTTACCAAAATATTTTAAATACGGTATTAATACGGTTTCAGATTTCATTGAAATTCGTTATGATACAGTTACAAAACGAATTATTTCAATCTTGTTTATTGTTACCTATATGATTTCTTTTTTACCAGTAGTTCTTTATTCTGGATCACTAGTATTCAATAAGATTTTTCATATTGATGAGCTGCTGGGTGTCGAACCTATTGTCGCAATCATTCTTGTGGCGATGGTGATTGGTATTGTTGGGATTCTTTATCTGCTGATTGGCGGCCTATCTTTAAGTGCCAATAGCGATTCGATTTATGGCGTTGGTTTATTGGTTTGTGGTTTGTTGGTTCCAATACTAGGTTTAATGAAACTGGGTGATGGCAGTTTTATTGGTGGGATTGAACAGGTTGTTGAAAACACACCATGGTTACTGAACTCTGTAGGTGCAATTGATTCTGCTGTTGTACCATGGCCAACATTATTTACAGGGATGTTGTTTAATAATTTGTATTTCTGGTGTACCAATCAGATGATTGTTCAAAAAGCACTTTCAGGAAAAAATTTAGCAGAAGCACAAAAAGGGGCTTTTTTAGTGGGGATTTTCAAAGTGTTTGGCGCATTATTCTTAGTATTTCCAGGAATTGTTGCAAGAAATCTTTTTGGGGATGCGTTGATGTCCAATCCTGATAACGCATATCCATATTTAGTAACTGAAGTTTTACCAAAAATGCTTTTCGGCATTTTTGCTGCAGTTATTTTTGGAGCAATTTTATCTTCCTTTGCGGGGGCTTTAAATGCAACCTCCACTCTATTTTCGCTAGATTTTTACAAACCAATTATCAATAAGAAAGCAGATGACAAACAAATTGCTCGTGCGGGAAAAACAGTTACAGTTATTGTAGGGATTATTTCAATTATCGTTGCACCGTTTATTTCTTTTGCACCAGCTGGATTGTATCAATTTGTTCAAGAGTTTAATGGATTATACAATATGCCGTTGTTAGTGATTATACTTTTTGCATTTTATTCCAAAAAAGCAACTGCTTTTGGAGCAAAAATGACAATTGCTATCCACATTGTTTTGTATGCGCTATCAAAAGTATTTTTGAAAGATATCCATTTTTTATATGTCTTAAGCCTGCTCTTCTTCTTAGATATTCTTATTTTAATAGTGGTTTCTAAAATAAAACCAGATGGCGAATTTGTTTTAAATTCTTTTGATACGAAAGTAAATATTGAACCTTGGAAACATACAAAACTCGTCGCAAGTATATTAGTTGTCGTGGTTATCCTAACCTATGCAGCATTTTCACCAATCGGATTTGCTAGATAAAAATATTTCATGAATGAGGAGAAGTTTATGAGCAAAAACATATTGATTATTTGTGAGACAGGAATTAGTGCATCGCTGTTAGTTTCAAAATTACTTGAAGCAATTAGGGAAAAAGAGTTATCTTATGATTTAGATTATGCACCTGTTTGTCGGATTGAGGAAAAACTTGGTTATAAAGAGTATGATGTGTTAATGTTGACCCCACAAGTCGCTCGTGTCAAAGAAAAAGTGGAAAAATATTTAGAAGGCTGTCAGGGGCAGGTTGTTTTTATCGATCAAGAAGATTTTCGTTATATGAACACAGAGAAGATACTCGCAAGTATCGAAAAGTAAGATTTAGAGAGTGGGACATCAGTCAACTTTGGTTGATGTCTTGCTTTTTTATTGTGTTCAAAAAGAGCAGAGTCAAAATCTTACGTTTTATAGTGAATATCAAATGCTTTTATAGAAATAAAGCTAAAGTTATTATTTTAGTAAAAAATAGATTAATTTACTAAAATAATATATAATAAAGGTAAAACTAGGAGGGAAGCATATGACGTGTATTTCATTATCGATTTTAAATCAAGAACAAGAAGTTAGAAAAGCTAAGATAGATGATTCAGATTCTTTGAAAGAGTTAACTATTACAGGGAAAGATTTTGTTTGTTTAGCTGCTCGGGATTGTCAATTACAAGACGGCGATGTGATTCAAGTTTGTTTAGATACGCCCAATACTTATTTAATGGTGAAGTTAGATGCTACGCTTGATAGCAGTTTAATTTATGTTCCAGAACAAAAATGGACGTTTCCAATCACAAAAAATGAAAACGCTATCGAAGCGCGAGCAGCGTATCGTTTTGAAACCAAGAAACCTTATATAAGTGTGCGTATTGCCACGAAAGAAGAAATTAAGAGTTATCGTAATTGGGCGTTAAATCCGCATGATTTACAACATTTTACTGGTGCGTATCCTCATGCATCTGCCAACGTGGAAACGCGGAATGATGCCACCTTTTTTGCTTGCAATGCGATTGATGGTACCTTTGCTAATCTTTATCATGGGCCGTATCCTTATCAATCATGGGGGATTAATCAGCAATTAGATGCCGCATTAAAAATTGAATTTGGGCGTGAAGTCTTGTTGGATAAAGTGATCTTAACATTACGAGCGGACTTTCCCCATGATAATTATTGGCAACAAGTGACTTTAAAATTTTCCGACGGTACACATGAAGTTTTTAAAACTGTTAAGACTGAGCAACGCCAGAGCTTTACCTTTGCGAAACGGGCAGCGGAGTGGGTGATACTAACAGAGTTAATTCAAGCAGATGAACCATCACCATTTCCAGCATTAACACAAATTGAATTATTTGGTCAAAACAAATAAAAAATAAGGACGGTTCCTTTATAGGAGCGGTCCTTATTTTTTATTTCTGGCGTGGGCTAGTTGTCGATTGGCGGACAACCAATTCTGTGTTTAACAGGACTCTACGAGGAATGCTAGGCATTTGAATTCGTTTGTGCAATAAATTAATGCCTGTCTCGCCCATTTCTTCAGTAAAGGCATGGACAGAGGATAGCGGCGGTGAGACATATTGAGAAATAGAGATATCATTGATCCCCATAACACTAATTTCTTCAGGAACCTTTATACCGTGTGCGGCTAACGTATGTATCACACCGATTGCAAAGGCGTCATTATAAGCAAGAATCGCAGTAGGTAAATCATTTCCCCATTTCTCTAACGCTTCTTCTGTCAATTGTTCCCCCGTTTTGACATCCAACATGCCATTTTCTTTTAAGATAAAATAATCTTCGTTAAACAAGTGATAATGCTGCATAATGTCAAGATAAGCGTTGGTTGTCGGTGTTTTATAGCGACGGAAACCATACATATTTTCGCTTTCTTCGGCACCAATAAAAGCAATTTTTTCGTGACCTAATTCTAAAAGATGGGTTAAGGCAATCTCGGTTGCTTGATAAAAATCAGTATTTACAGAATCAAATTCTTCCAATGGAAAATTACTGCCAATTACACAAAGGTTTGGATGCAGTTGCTGCAACTCTTGTAACGTCTTTTGAGTGAATTTGCCAATTGCCAAAATGCCATCAATCCCTTGAAGGTTATGTTGTTCCAATTGAGAAACTTTTAGAATATTGTAACCTAACTCTTCGGCCCGTTTTTCAGCGCCTAAACGAATCGACATATAGTAAATATCCGTTAGTTCTTCATCATCTGAACGCCACTGAACGACGGCAATCGAAGGCTCTTGCGGAGCTGTTTGTACGGAAAGGTTAGGTGTCAGTTGCTCCTGCTGTTTGTTTTTATTTTTAGTTTTATATTTCGTATAATTCAGGGTTTCTGCTGCTTCAAAAATTTTTCGCTTGGTTTCCTCTGTAACGGATAAGTTTGGATCATAGTTCAGAACTCGCGATACAGTTGAAATTGAAACATTCGCGACTTTTGCGATATCTGTGATAGTTGCCATTCTAAATGCCTCCTTCTCAAGTACTATTATAGCATATAGTATATTTCTTTTTAGTAAAAAAAAGCAAGAAAAAGCTTTTTTTACTTTTTTTTAGCAAAAACTATTGATTTTTTGACTAAAAAAATATACTATAAAGTCAAAGAAAGCGCTTTAATTCGATGGAGAAGGTGGTTTAGTGAAAAGATTTTCACTTTTTTTACTAATTTTACTTACTTTAACAGGTTGTAAATCTGGTGAAAAAGAATTTGATGAAGAGTCTCTTCAAAATCTAAAGGAAACGGCACAGTCTTATTCAGAAACAGAATTACAAAATGGTGACGTTCGTTTAAATGAATATATTTCCTTGAAAGGGGAGATTGTTGAGAGTGACAGTCGTTCCAGTTTAATAAAAAAAGGTGATCGTTTTATTTTGAAAAGTGGTTCTAGTAAATATCAAGTTTTTAATGAGCAAAAGAAAAAATTGAAGATTGGTGACGAAGTGACAGTTTATGGAGAATATTACGGCTTTTTGAAAGGGACATTAATTGAAAGTGAGGAGAATCATGATTCAGCCACGAATTAGACAGAATCCTTTTGAAACATACGAAGAAGTTGCAGAAGGATTTGAAGATTTATTAGCGCCACTGGAATTGTTTTTTGATCGAGAATATCAAGGTCATCTGGATTTAGGGACACACGGGACAGTTTATTCTAAAGGAACACGTGATGCGGAGGCATTTTTACGACCATTATGGGGACTAGGTCCTTATGTAACGCAAAATGAAAGTGAGTATTTGAATGACTTTCTAACGGGAATTATCGAAGGAACCGATCCTGAGAGTTCATCTTATTGGGGAAAAACAAAAGATTATGATCAATTGATTGTTGAGATGGCAGCATTAAGTACATTTCTTTTGTTAAACAAAGAAAAAACGTGGGACCAATTAACAAAAGAACAGCAAAACAATTTACACAGTTGGCTGATACAAGCCAATGAAAACATTATTCCGCCAAATAATTGGCATTTCTTTAGAGTGTTGCTGAATTTAGCGATGAAACATTGTGAAATGCCGTATTCAAAAGAACAGATCGCTGTTGATTTGGCTGTTATTGATCGTTTTTATGTCGGTAATGGTTGGTATTATGACGGAGTCGAGACACAAGTTGATTATTATGTTTCTTTCGCTATTCATTATTATAGTTTATTGTATTGTCGTTTTGCCCCGGAAGATACCGCAAGAGTGGCTATTATGAAGGAACGAGCAACTTTGTTCGCGCAAGAGTTTAAATATTGGTTTACTCAGCCAGGAGAAGCGATTCCCTTCGGACGTAGCTTAACGTATCGTTTTGCTCAAGTGTCATTTTTTAGTGCCTTAGTTTTTGCAGATGTTGAAGCATTGCCGTGGGGTGAGATCAAAGGTCTAATCAGCCGACATCTTCATCAATGGATGAACAAAGATATTTTTACAACAGATGGATTATTGTCGGTAGGTTATGATTATCAAAATATGGTCTTTGCCGAAGGCTATAATGGTCCTGGTTCACCTTATTGGGCCTTTAAAACATTCATTTTGTTAGCGGTACCAAAAGATCATCCTTATTGGCAAGCAGAAACACAGCCTATTAGTTTTCCAGAAAAACACTTACCTTCACCAGAAAGTCGGAACTACTATCAAGTAAATGATGCAGGGACACATGGTTTAATGTTTCCAGCTGGACAATTTATTAATTATCAAGCTCATGCGCATGATAAATATAGTAAATTTGTTTATTCTTCCCATTTTGGTTTCAGTACTATAAAGAGTGATTATTGGTATTACGAAGGTGCTTATGATAATTGCTTGGCTTTAGCTGAAGACGACCATTATTTCCGCACGAAAGGATTAGATGATCAGTACGAAATTCTTGATGATCGTATCATTCATCAATGGCATCCTTGGTCCGATGTAGCAATCAAAACGACAATTGTACCATTAGAAGGCCAACATTTACGGATCCACGAAATTGAGACACAACGTGCATTAGTGGCTTATGAAGGTGGCTTCTCAATCCCGCTCTTCGATGAAAAGGTCACTTGCGTTTCTGATCAAATGGCTGAGGTAAAAAATGCAAAAGGTGTGTCAAAAGTAGAAAATATCAACGGTTTTTCTGAAGCTGCGATTATTCGGACAGAACCGAATACAAATTTACTTTATCCGTTAACGGAGTTGCCATATTTGAAAGCAAACTTGTCGAAAGGGAAACATCTTTTAATTTCATTGGTGACAGGCGTACTACCGAATGAACAAATTGAGCCAGTTAAAGTTAGGTTAAAAGAAAATCAGCTTTTAGTTGAAGAAAAAGTTGTAATTTTGGGGAATTAGGGGGAGAAATACACAATGACAGAAAATGGACAGATTGAGTGGTTGCCGAAGCAAATCAGTTTTGCTTTAAACAAAGTTCGAGGAAATTTAGAGACATTTAAAGAATTAGTTCCACCCGCGGCAAGTTTAAATCAAATTTATTATCCTGAAGAAAATATTGACTGGACGGCCAGCTTTTGGCCAGGAATGTTATTTTTAGCAAAGGAATTAACAAATTCAACAGAGTTCGATGAAGTGATTACCACACAGATGGCTTCTTTTCAACATCGCTTGGATGAACAAATTGAGCTGGAAACACATGATATAGGCTTTTTGTATATTTTAACAGCCATTGCCGATTATCAAGTCAATGGTCATGAGGCCTCAAAAGAAATGGCCTTGCAAGCTGCGGACTTATTAATGAAACGTTATTCACCAAAAGCCAAGATTATTCAAGCTTGGGGGAATTTAGACGATCCAGAGCAACGAGGCAGAATGATTATTGATTGTTTAATGAACTTACCATTATTATACTTTGCAGCAAAAATGACTGGCAAGCAAGAGTATTATGAAGCTGCCTACAATCATGCGAAACAAACACAAAAATATATTGTGCGAGAAAATCACACCACGTTCCATACGTATTATTTTGATACGGAAACAGGCGAAGCCTTGTACGGAAAGACACAGCAAGGATATTCAGATGATTCTTGTTGGGCTCGCGGCCAAGCCTGGGGAATTTACGGCTTTACGTTAAGTTATTTATATACAGGAGATAGTAGTTTTCTGGAAACAGCCAAAAATGTTGCTGATTACTTTATTCAAGAATTACCAGAGGACAAAATCTGTTACTGGGATTTAATTTTCAATGAAGGGAGTGAAGAAGAACGTGATAGCTCATCTGCTGCAATTGCTGCATGTGGCTTACTAGAATTATCTCGTCAGCTTCCATTAAATGATGAAAAACATGGCTATTATGAAAAGGTTGCGCTAGAACTATTACAAGCATTAGCGGAAAAGTATACAACGGTTTTACGACCAGAGTCGAACGGCCTATTGCTTCATGGTGTCTATGATAAAAAAACAAATACAGGAGTCGATGAATGCATGATTTGGGGCGACTACTTTTATTTGGAAGCGTTAACTCGTTTGGCGAAAAGCTGGTATTCTTTTTGGTAATTCATGGAGGAAAACTCCTAAAAAATAATAAATAGCGGAGGTAGTACAAATGAAATTTTGGAAAAAAGGCTTAACAGCGGCAGCGTTGTTAGCGGTGGCGGCAGTAACTTTAACAGCATGTGGTGGTTCAAGTGAAAAGAAAGCAACTGAAAAGAGTGAAGATGGCAAAACAAAATTAACAGTAACTACTTGGAATTATGACACGACCCCAGAATTTGAGAAATTATTCAGAGCTTTTGAAGCGGAAAATCCTGATATCACTATTGAACCGGTGGACATTGCTTCAGATGATTATGACACAAAAGTAACAACGATGCTTTCATCAGGAGATACGACGGATATTTTAACCATGAAAAACTTACTTTCATATTCTAATTACGCGCTACGCAATCAATTGGTGGATTTAACCGATCACGTTAAAGATTTAGATATCGCACCTGCCAAAGCAAGTTACGAGATGTATGAAATCGATGGTAAAACCTATGCTCAGCCTTATCGTACAGATTTCTGGGTATTGTATTACAATAAAAAAATGTTTGATGAAGCCGGAATTGCCTATCCCGATAACTTGACTTGGGACGAATATGAAGCATTAGCGAAAAAATTATCTAAACCAGAAGAACAAGTATATGGTGCCTATCAACATACTTGGCGCTCAACCGTTCAAGCGATTGCTGCTGCTCAAAACAATGCCAATTTGATTGAACCAAAATACAATTATATGGAAACTTATTATGATCGCGCATTGAGAATGCAAAAAGATCAATCACAAATGGATTTTGGAACAGCAAAATCAACAAAAGTAACGTATCAATCACAATTTGAAAATTCAAAAGCGGCGATGATGTACATGGGTAGCTGGTACATGGGGACTTTATTAACCAACATTGATGATGGCAAAACAAATGTCGAATGGGGGATTGCCGAAATACCACAACAAGAAAAAGGCAAAGCAACTACCTTTGGCTCACCGACAAGTTTTGCAATTAATAAAAACAGTAAAAAACAAAAAGCTGCTCAAAAATTCTTAGACTTTGCTTCAGGTAAAGAAGGTGCAAAACTTTTAGCAGAAGTAGGAGTGGTTCCTTCTTATAAAACAGATGAAATTGACAAAATCTACTTTGCAAGAAAAGGAATGCCTTCAGATGAAGTCTCACAAAAAGCCTTTAACCCAGATACAATTAATTTAGAATTCCCATCTGATAAAAACGGTGCCGCAATTGATAAAGTATTACAAGAAGAACATGATTTAATTATGGTCGGCGACGAAAAACCAAAAGATGGTATTGCTAACATGGAAAAACGTGTCAAAGCAGAGATAGACTAACTATTATTTCCTGCAAAAACACAAAAGATTGATGAAAAAAATAAGCTGAAATGAGTAACCTACAATGAATTTCAGCTTATTTTTTTAAATAAAGAATGTAGCTTGAGTTTGGAAGGAGGGCCTGTTAAGTTCACTTAACAGAATACAATTATGGAAATTACTTCAAAAACAAAAACAGCAAATAAATTGAGACGAAAAAATACGTGGACTGCGTTATCTTTTATCGCACCAAACTTTATTGGCTTTTTCCTCTTCACTTTAATCCCGGTTATCTGTTCACTGATTTTAGCTTTTATGAGTTGGGATTCTTTTTCAACTCCTGAATTTGTCGGAATGAAAAATTTCACCAAAATGATTCATGATGATACGTTTTGGATTTCGTTAAAACAAACGTTTATCTATACGATTGGTGTTGTTCCGTTAACATTGATTTGCTCATTAGGACTAGCAATTTTGTTGAATCGTAAAATTAGAGGGATGAAATTTTTTAGAACGGCTTTTTTCTTTCCTTATGTAACGTCATTAGTTGCGATTGCGGTCGTTTGGAATATGCTATTTCATCCAACGATGGGACCAATTAATCAATTTTTGAAATTATTTATTGAAAATCCTCCTGGCTGGACATCTAGTTCTACTTGGGCTTTACCAGCAATTATCATCGTTAGTGTGTGGCGCTTTATGGGGTATTATATGATTTTGTATTTAGCTGGTTTACAAAGTGTGCCAAGAGAATTATATGAAGCAGCGTCAATGGATGGCGCGGGTAAATGGAATCAATTTTTAAATGTTACCTTACCTTCATTACGACCAACGACCTTTTTCGTGACTATCATGCTTGTAATTAACTGTTTCAAAGTGTTTGACTTAGTTCAAGTTATGACTGGTGGTGGACCAGGACGTGCAACGAATGTGTTAGTTTATGAAATTTACAATGAAGCCTTTGTCAAATTTAATTTTGGTTATGCATCAGCCATTGCGATGGTCTTATTCGTCATCGTTCTAGCGATTACTGTGGCTCAATTTAAATGGAATCAACATCAAGAGAAAGTTTAGGAGGAGAAAAGATGGAAGCAACTTTTTCAAAAAAAGAAAATACTCGAAAAGCAAAAACGAAAAAAGCAGAAAAAGTCACACCTGGTGGGATCCTTGTAATCATTCTCTTAACTTTACTTGCGTTAATTACTTTGGTGCCTTTCATTTGGATGGTTTCAGCATCATTTAAAACAAACAATGAAGTTTTCACCATTCCAATTCAATGGATTCCTAAAAGTTGGCATCCAGAAAACTATTCCGTTATTTGGGAACGCATTCCATTGTTAACTTTCTTTAAAAATACGTTATTTTTAAGTATTGTGATTACAATTATTCAACTATTTACTTCAAGTTTTGCAGCATATGGCTTTTCAAAAATGAATTTTAGAGGAAGAGATACACTTTTTATTACGTACATCGCAACAATTGCTATTCCTTGGCAATCGTATATGATTCCACAATTTATTATGATGCGTCAACTAGGTTTGACTGATACATTATGGTCACTTGTTTTATTACAAGCATTTAATGCATTTGGGGTCTTTTTACTGAAACAATATTACAGTAGTATTCCAGATTCACTATGTGAAAGTGCACGGATTGATGGGTTAAGTGAGTGGGGAATTTATTGGAAAATTATTTTACCATTAACCAAACCAGCTTTAGCCAGTCTCACGATTATTACTTTTGTGAATACATGGAATGACTATATGGGACCTTTCATTTATTTATCTTCTACTGAGAATAAAACGATTCAGTTAGGTTTGAAAATGTTCGTCGGTTTATTTGATGCTGAATATGCCTTAATCATGGCCGCATCAGTGGTTTCTATTTTACCAGTAGGGATTGTCTTTTTAGCAATGCAAAAATACTTTGTTGAAGGTATTGCTACATCTGGAATGAAGAATTAGGAGGAAGTTTGAATGTTTACTAAGCAAACCTTTGATAATAATATCTATATGAAAATTTTTCGCTGGCTTTACATTTTATTTATCGGTAATCTAGGGCTTCTCTTAGTGAACATTCCTTTTTTCATAGCGGTGATTAGCTTAGACATTGATCCACGAAACCTCCCACTTTTTGTAGTAACGTTGTTGCCGATGGGGGCAGGGATGATTGCACTTTTAGGCTTAATCGATACTTTTAAAGAAGAAAAGGAGCTGGATCCATTTAAAACTTTTTTCCAAAAGTTTCGTCAGTTTGGGTTAAGAGGCTTTCTTATCAGCTTGCTAGGCTTAGGAAGTAGCATCATCAGTGTGACAGATATATTCTTTTTTGCCAAAACAACGATTGGTAAATGGTTTATTCCATTGATGGTCCTTCTGCTAATTTTTGGGTTAGCTATTATGCTGAATGCTTGGTATTTTCAAGTACGAAACCCGCAGGCTTCTTTTAAAGATGTGTTTCGGATTTCTGTTTACTATGGACTGCGGAAATGGTATGTCAGCTGTCTAAATGTTTTTTTACTATTCTCAATGTTTGCAATGATGTTTTTGAAGCCACAGTTTGGGTTTGTTGTAACCCCTGTCCTTTTCCTAGGGATTATTTATTTAAATACTGGGAAATTGCATGAAAAGCAAAAAAAGAATAAATAATTTTTACATAATAAGTAATCTCGATTTTCAGGAAAATGAATGAAGGTGGGGTTGCTTATTTTGTTCTTGCCTTGTTTATTAAAGTGGAGGGAGCGAACGAATGAAGAAAAAAATAATTATTTTAAGTAGCTTTTTGATAGGTGCTATTTTTGTGCTCGTTATTTTTACTACCAGTCAGCAAAGTATGATTAATAACGAAGCAATCCAAGTCGAAGAATTAATTGTTTATGGCGATAAAAATATGAATCGTGTAGCGAAGCAATTCTCTGATCAGAATAATTTAACTTCGTTTGGGAAAAATTTCTGGCGCAAAACGTATAACGGAAAATCACCCACTAAGGAACTACTGAAGGTTGCAACGGAGGATTTAGTACAACATAAAATGATTAAACAGCTGGCAACGGAGTTAGAAATAGCCCACTCACAAACATTTGGGCAAGAAAAAAAAGAATGGCAAGACCAAAAGAGCAGTTTAACGCTCTGGCAATTTTTAGATGCAAAAGATCAACAATTACAGGACCAAATAAAAGAGAAATTAATGGAGAAAGAAAAGCCAACGCAAAAAGAATTGCGGCAGGCCTTTGAGCAATTGGATGATAAATATAAAAAGACCGATTACTTTGTTGAAGCAATTGAAATTCCAACTTTTTCAGGTAAGCAAGCAGAATTAGAAAAAATAGCCAAAGCAATCTCTACGAATCTATCTTATGAGGAGACGTTATTGGAGTGGCAAAATAAATTACCTAATCTTGTTATTGAATCGTATCAATTGAAGAGTGCAGAAATCCAAAAAGAGGATATTTATTCGTTGTCTGTTGGGGAGATTCTTAGTGAAAAAGCTGTTGGTACCGTGGTGAAAGGATACCACGAAAACCAATACTTTTATATTTTTAATAAGGAAGGAGGGCAACTTTTACAGTTTGAAGAAGCACCACAATTTGGCAAAAATGCCTATATCAACACGTGCTACAAAGAGAAATTAGCTACGTATCAACAAGCAACCAAAGTAGACTTGTTGGAGAAAGACAGAGAAAAGTTTTTTCAAAATTATCAAAATAAAAACAGTTAAGGAGCAGAAAATGAGAAAAAAAGCGTATTTTAAAAGTGTAACCATTTTCCTTTCTATTTTGCTTGTTTTTTCCCAGCTTCAATTATTTAGTCTTCCTGCTTATGGGGAAACAGTGAGTGATCAACCGTTACTTTTTCGTTCAGCAGGTGTCGCTCAAAATGGGACGACCTACTATGTGGATGGGGAAGGAGGAAATAATGCCAACGATGGGCAGTCTCCAGCCAGTGCTTGGCGTGATTTTGAAAAAGTGAATCAGACGGAGTTTCAGCCAGGCGACCATCTTCTGCTGAATGCGCAAAGTACCTGGAATAACCAATTGTTGCATCCAAAAGGGAATGGGACAGCGGCACAAAAGATTGTCATTGATTTTTATGATACGAATGACAAAGGAGAAACCATTTTTGAAACAACACGGCGTCCGATTATTAACGGTGGTGGCACCTACAGCACAGGGACTTTCAAACGTGCAATCTCAGGGGCCGTGCAGTTAGTGAACCAAGAATATTGGGATATTTCAAACTTAGAAGTGACAAATACACCAGAGCTAGATAATCTCGAAGGCTATAAGAAACCAGGAGATGCTCAAAGAGCGGGGATATTAGTCCTAGGATATGAACAAAATCGAACGTTCAATAGTGTCACGATACGGAATAACTATGTTCATGATGTTCAAACAGAATATTATTTGAATCTAAGTGGGAATACTGCAACCAAACGATTAAAAGCGGTAGGTGGAATTATTGTTTTAGGAAGTTGGTTTGATGAGAATGGCAATGTAGTAACAGCAGCCAATGATCATCGAACAACGACTGGATTTAATGATATTTTGATTGAAAATAACGTGATTCAACGAGTGGGACTTGAAGGAATTCGAACAAAAGCTGATTCAGATACATCAAGAGGCAACACTTTCTACAAAACGTTTTCTAATATTACGATTCGTAATAACTATTTAGAAGATATTGCTGGCGACGGGATTGTCTTGTCAGAAGCCAAAAGTGGCGGTGTCGTCGAAGGAAATGTTGCTGTCCGAATGTGCAATGCCGATTATGGTACACAAAATTACGCGGGCGTTTGGGCAATGTCTGTAGATGACGGACTGTTCCAATATAACGAAGTATACGGAATCAAATATGGATTTAACGATGCCGAAGCTTATGATGTGGACATGCAGTCAAACAATGTTATTTATCAATATAACTATTCACATCATAATACTGGCGGCTTTTTATTGCTTATGTCTGATCAAAAAAATTCGGTTATTCGGTACAATATCTCAGCTAATGACGGCGGTGGTAACCGAGGAACAGGTAAAGACAATCCAGGCGGAGCTGGGGGCTACAATTATAAAGAACAAAGCATTTTCCATTATTGGGTAAAAAATGATGGAGCGGCAATGCCAACTATCCACAATAATACGATTTATGTTGGCGACGGCATTTCAACGTCATTATTTGGTGAAGGAAATAGTTCTGACAACAGTGGTACAGTAGCCAATTTTTACAATAATATTTTATACAAAGAAGGTACCAGACAATTAAAATTCTTATCTAATTATCCAACAAATGGGACACAACCAATTGAACGTAAAATGGTCGATAATCCAGAAAAATATTTCAAAAATAATGTTATTTGGCCAAAAGAAATTGCTACAGAAAAAAGTGGTGCAACTGTTGCAAAATTAGTATCAAGTGGAAACATTTTTGAAAAACCACAATTAGAAATCACAGATAACCCTGAAAAAGTGAAAGAGTTGGCAGAGCAAGAATTTACGACAATGAAACCAACAAAAGATAATGTGGTTGAATTTACTTCTAAAGAACGCTTACGTCAGCGAGCACAAATGTTCCAATTAAAAGAAACCTCTCCAGCGATTGGTAAAGGCTTGTCGGAAGTGAATAGTGCGGCCGAAGACTTCTTTGGAAATAGCTTGAAAAATAAAGTTTTAGATATTGGTGCGCAACAAGCATCCACAATTGAAAAAAGTATTCGTTATCAAAATCAAGTGTTAGAAATTAGTTCGGCAACAGGTGTGTATCCTAATTTGCCAGAGCAAGTTGAATTAACGTACGAAGAAGTCGTTAATGAAGAAGTGGTTGCGACAGGCAAAAAAGAATTTAAGTTACAATGGGAAGCAATCCCTCAAGAAAAAATTAATACAGCAGGCACAGTTGAAGTTGCAGCAACAGTTATCGGCTTACCGATAGATGCTGTCAAAGTAACAGCCAAGGTCTCTTTTGAGGGTGAACTTGGTGAAGGAAAAGACACCGTTAAACTAAAAACAGCCCAAACTGCCTATGTTCAAAAGAGTGATGGTAACCGAGCATACTCTGCTATAGCAGGCGGTACTGCTGCCATTAGTTCAGGAGACGCCTATAAATATCCATATGGAGTAAACTATACAGGCAATTACGCATTAAAATTAAAAAATGCTAGTTCTGCGGGGTATAATCGCCGGATTTACGTTGAAATTGATACACAAGAATTGAAGAACTATCAATCACTAAAAAGTGCCAATTTAGAATTAAATGTGATGCGTTATGATGCGTGGAATGGTGCTGGCAATACAAATGATGAACGTTTGAAAAATACGCAGTTCCAAGTAGATGTTTATGGAACAGATACTAATTGGATGAGTAACACCATTACTTGGAACAATGGTCCAAATAATTTAAATGTACCAAATGAAGAATTTATTGCTCGACAATCTTTTACAAATAGCTCAATTATGAATAATCAAAATACAATCTCTATTGATATTAGTAACTATCTACGGAAGCTAATTCAAAGTGGTGAGACAATTCCAGCCAAGTTAAGTTTCTTATTAGCGATTACAGACAGTCGTTTGCCTGGTTATGATTCTGATAATGCTGGGTTTGATGCTTTTTCAAAAGAAGGCGCACAAAAGGCCTATCAAGACTTTTTAGCAGGCAAATGGACCTTGCCAACTGGTCAACAGCTAACAGAGGATAGTTTAGCTCCTAAAATTGTTTTATCGAATGTTTTCGAAGTCAAACATGAGTCGATTGAGGTCACGACAGAAGCGGGTCAAGCCCCTAATCTACCAGAAAAAACAACTATTTTTTATTCGGATGGTTCACAACGAGAAGTGACTGTCAATTGGTCAGAAGTTCCAGCATCTTCTTATCAAAAAGAAGGAACATTCACTGTTGTAGGACGAGCAGCAGGTGTCTCAATGCCAATTATTGCCAATGTAAAAGTCACCGCTAAACATATTGTTGGATTCAAGGAATTGCCTACGCTGGATCGACTAACAGGCACCTCGCGAGGCGAACTGAATTTGCCAACTGAAGTAATTGCAAAATTAGATGATGGTAGCGAAACGAAATTGAAGGTTATTTCTTGGGATGACGATGTTAGTAATTATTCGCCAAGTAGCCCGCCAGGTACTTACCAGTTCCCTGCTGCAGTAGAAGAAAAAATAGGAATTGCGAATCCCGATGAACGAAAAATCTTCCAAGTTGTGCAAACTCATGCGATTCCTGAAAGAATTCAATTTGCTACAGAAACAGCTACTATAAAATCAGGCGAAAATTATCAAATTCAATCTAAAGTGATCGGTCAAGCGCCGCACACAGAAACGGATGCTTGGAGCTCACAAGTAACATATGAGTTGGTTACACCAGATGCTGGCAATACAGTAAGTGTAGATGGAAACGGTCTGATTAGGACAGAAGCAACGACTGCTGCAGGAAATTATCAAATCAAAGTAACAAGCAAAGTTTTGCCGATAGTAACTGCACAATTTTCAATTAAAGTCACAAAATAAACGAACTGTTTGAAGAGACTGGAACAAGAATTGCTGTACCTTGCAATCTTTCTAGTCTCTTCGATTATCTAGAATCAATAAATATTCTATTGCCTACTATTCATTCTTTTTAAAACAAGGTAAAATAATAAATGAAAGTAAATGATAAAGGTGTGTAGACAATGAATACTATCTTAACAGGTGATCGTCCAACTGGTAAATTGCACCTAGGACATTACGTAGGTTCTTTAAAAAAACGAGTAGAAATGCAAGCAGATCCTACAAATCAATTATTTGTCATGATTGCAGATTTACAAGCATTGACAGATAATGCAAAAAATCCCGAAAAAGTTTCAGCCAATGTTTTAGAAGTTGCTTTGGACTATTTAGCAGTTGGTTTAGACCCTACGAAAACAACAATTTTTATCCAATCGCAAATTCCACAGTTAGCTGAATTAACAATGTACTATCTAAATTTAGTGACCACGTCACGTGTTCGTCGGAATCCAACGGTCAAAGCAGAAATTGAGCAAAAAAAATTTGGGGAGGGTGTTCCGACAGGATTCTTTATTTATCCCGTTTCACAAGCTGCTGATATTACTGCCTTTCAAGCGAACTTAGTCCCAGTTGGGGAAGACCAAAAACCAATGTTGGAACAAGCGCAAGAAATTGTGCATAGTTTTAATCAGACGTACGGTGAAGTTTTAGTTAGACCGGAAGCTGTGTTACCACCAAAAGGCATGGGACGCTTGCCAGGAATTGATGGCAACGGAAAAATGAGTAAGTCGTTAGGTAATGGTATTTATCTTTCAGATCCAGCTGAAGTGGTACAGAAAAAAGTAATGAGTATGTATACCGATCCAAATCATATTCGTATAGAGGACCCAGGACAAGTTGAAGGAAATATGGTCTTTACTTACTTGGATGTTTTTGGGAAAAATAAAGAATATATTGAAGAATTAAAAGAGCACTATCGCCATGGCGGTTTAGGAGATGTGAAAATTAAACGTTACTTAATTGATGTCCTAGAAGAAGAACTCGCACCGATTCGTCGACGTCGTGAAGAGCTGGCTAAAAATCCAGAAGCGATTATGGAAATGTTGCATAAAGGAAGTATTGCTGCTGAAAAAGTGGCAGCACAAACCTTAACAGAAGTCAAAAAAGCAATGGGAATTCAATACTTCTAAGCAATAAAAGAACTGGAACAAGTCAAAAGAAGAATGACTTGTTCCAGTTCTTTTTAAGTGGTTTGAAATTGACTATTATATAAGCTGGCGTAAAGAGTCGGAGCTTGTAATAGTTCCTGATGCGTTCCTTTTTCAATAATATCGCCATTTTTCATCACTAAAATTAAATCAGCATTTTCAATCGTGGATAATCGATGAGCGATAACGAAGCTTGTTCGATTTTCTGTGACAGTTTCCATCGCTTTTTGAATATGGGCTTCTGTTCGTGTGTCCACACTCGAAGTTGCTTCATCGAGAATAACAACGGGCGGATTTGCTAAAATGATTCGGGCGATGGTTAATAACTGTTGTTGCCCTTGTGATAATGCACCATTTTCGCTAGAAATAATTGTGTCATATCCTTGAGGAAGGGTCCGAATAAAATGATCACATTGAGCAATTTTAGCTGCTTCAATTATTTCTTCACGAGAAGCATCTTTTTTTCCATAGGCAATATTATCTGCTACGGTTCCTTCAAATAGCCAAGTGTTTTGTAAAACCATGCCAAATAAATTTCTTAGATTTTGTCGAGAAAGTTTCGTAATATCAATCCCATCAAAAGTAATGGCACCTTGATTTATTTCATAGAAACGCATTAATAAGTTGACTAATGTTGTTTTACCAGCACCGGTGGGTCCTACAATGGCCACTGTTTTTTTCGGTTGAACAGAAAAATCAACATTCTTCATTAAAATTTTTTCTGGTGTGTAGCCAAATTGAACATTTTTAAATTCAATGGCTCCTTTAGGAGAAGAAATAGTTTCTAAATGAGTTGCTTCTGGCTGTTCATCAGCTTCATCTAAGATAACAAAAATCCGATCAATGGAAGCCATCGCTGCTTGAATTGAGTTAATGACATAAGAAGCGGTAGAAATCGGCTCAGAAATTTGGTTGATATATTGCAAATACGCTTGCAAGAAACCAATCGTAATACCACCAGATAAAACGAGCATTGCGCCTAAGATAGCACTGATAATAAAAGCCAACTGATTGATAAAACGAATAGCTGGATAAATCGCAAAATTTAGAAACTGTGCTTTTTTAAAGGCACGATAATGTTGTTGATTAACAGCATCAATTGTTTTTTCAGCATTTTGCTGTTGATTAAAGGTTTTTGTGACCAAATTTCCTGCTAAATATTCTTCCATCTTATTATTTAATTGACCTAATTCAGCTTGACTTTGATCAGCAAACACCTTGTTTTTATTCGCGATTTTTGTCGTCATGAAAGTACTGCCGCCAATTAGCAGCAACACTAAAATGGTTAATTTTGCATCAATATAGAACAACATGATTCCTGCAAATAGGATAGTCACGACGGAAGTGAAAAATTGGTTGATTCCTGTTAAAAGAACTTGTGACAATTGGTTTAAGCCAGTTGTTGAACGACTGATGATATCGCCCACTTGGTGATTGTCAAAGAAGGCCATTGGTAAAGTTTTAAACTTTTTTGTCACTTCTTTTCTAATTCTTAAAGTAACCCGTTCGCTTAAAGAAGCCATTGCTCGTTCCTGAATAAAAGAAGTGATACTACTAATGATTGAAAAGAGAATTAAAAGTAAGACGGGACCTAAGAGCGCTTCTTCAACTAAAGGAAGTGTCATGCCTTTGAGCCCGACACGCTTGATCGCTTCTAAGAGGTTATCAATCCCGATTGCCATAATATAGGTCATGGCAACAATTAATAAGTTTCCAATTAAACTGCAGATCATTAGACCATAAAAGATTGGATGCTCAGGTTTAATCATTTTCCAGAAACGTTTAAAGCTTTGAAGATTCATTGTTTTTTTCATTGTATGGCTTGAAAAGAAAACTTTCTTTCAAGCAGTCACATCCTTTCTTTAATTACTTGGGTAAGATACCTTGCGATTTAGCAAAGTCTTGGTAATAGCTATTAGTGGTAAGTAAATCAGCGTGGGTGCCTTGACCAACAATCCTTCCTTCATCTAGGACGATAATATTGTCAGCGTTCATGATTGTACTTAACCGTTGAGCAACAATGAGTAAAGTTTTGTCCGCCATTTGTGCATGTAAAGCGGCACGTAGAGCGGCGTCAGTTTTGTAATCTAATGCGGAAAAGCTGTCATCGAAAATATAAACGTCTGCCGGTTTGATTAAGGCTCGTGCAATACACATTCTTTGTTTTTGACCACCAGAATAGTTGGACCCGCCTTGTGCTACGAAACTTTCAATCCCTTGTGGTAAGGAATCGATAAATTCAGAAGATTGTGAAATTTCTAGTGCCGTTCTTATTTCTTCTGTAGTTGCTTTGGCATTTCCCATTAATAAGTTTGATAAGATTGTCCCACTGAAAAGAAAGGCTTTTTGTGGCACATAACTGATGATTTGGCGAATCGTTTGCTGAGATAATGAGCGGATATCTGTGCCAGAATAGCTAATCGTGCCGGCTGTGACATCATTTATTCGTAAAAGTAACTTAACTAAAGTACTTTTACCAGCGCCAGTTGCCCCAACAATCGCCGTTGTTTTTCCTTTAGGGATGACAAAACTAACATTTTCTAAAACAGGATCAGCTGTTTCTGTGTATTGAAACGTGACGTGATCGAAGCAAATCAAGGCTTTCTCAGGATGATAAGCAATGGTTGCTTCAGTATGAGGATCGCTAATTTCAATTTCTTCTGACAAAACTTCTTGCAAGCGATTCAAGGAAGCAACGGACCGTGGAATGACAACTAATACCATAGCCGCGATCATTAAGTAGGCCAAAGTTAGAAGGGTATATTCAATCACAGCTGTAACGGTGCCAATTTGTAGGGTGCCTACTGCAACTAAATTACCGCCAAACCACAAAATAGAGGCGTACACAACGCCCATTAATAAAAAGGCAACGGGAGTAATCCAAGCAAAGATTCGATTCACTTTACTCATGCGTTCAGCATAATTTTTAAATGTTTGATTGGTTCGCTGCTCTTCAAAGTCTTGATTATTGAACGCACGAATCATATTAATTCCAGTAAAGAACTCTCGTAAAGTCGTAGTAATTCGATCCATTTTTGGTTGAATTTTTAAAGATAAAGGGGTACCTTTTTTCATTAAAAAATAAACAACGACTAAGTAAAATACGATGGAAGCCAATGTTACCCAAGCGAGTGAAACTGAATAAGAAAATGTCATCACTAAGGCAAATAAACTAATAATAGGCGCTGGAAAGATTAATTGGCAAAACAGCACAATCATTGTTTGAACATTATCTACATCGTTGGTCATTCTAGTTAGCAAAGAATTTGAACCAAATTTATCAACATTTTTCATCGAGAATTGTTGAAATTTTTTAAAGAACAATCCTCTAACTTGAAAACCAAACTTAGCAGCTACTAAAGCAGACAAATAGCTAGAAATAATTGCGGCAATTGTTCCAATGAATGCCACAAGAAACATTTGTATGCCAATCGTTTTAATTACTTGTTGGTCACCGCTAACGATGCCCACATCAATCAACTTGCCAACTAATTTAGGGACGCCAAGGGTTCCTGCGATTTGCAAACAGATGGTTAAAGTTGTCGCAAGAACAATCCATTTATTTTCTTTAATAAACTCTTTCATTAATTTCATGAAATTTCCTCCTTAAACAATACCGTTTTAGCTGTTACAAAGAGTCATTGTACACGTTCAAGTAACTTGAATGTCAACAGTAGAAATGCTAAACTTTTTGATGGAGGGAACAGGATGGAAAAAAATTACACAATAAAAGATGTTTCTGAGTTGTTAAATATCCCTAAGTCCACGATTCGTTATTGGGACGAGCAAGGGTTGATTAGTACCACACGCAATGAAGAAAACGGATATCGAACGTTTGATTTAGAAGATTTGTTCAAAATATATGATATTGATTTTTATCGAAAAATGGGGATTCCTATCAAAGATATGTTGAATTTGTATAAAAAGACACCTACCGATCTCTATGCCACCATGGAAGCAACAGAAGAACAACTGGGGCAAGAAATAAAAAGGCTTCAACATAAATACAAAGAAATTAAGAAAAGAAAATTACATTTACATGCGTTAATTGATTTAGAAACATTGGTTTTTTCAGATGAACCAATTCCTTTTGATAAAATTGTTGTTGTTGATATTGAGGATCCAGAAGAGATGAAAGTTTATATGGAACACATTTCAACTTTAGGTATTTACGGGGATTTAAGTGAATCCAATGAACTGACGTATGGGATTTGTTTGGCAAATCATGTGAATAAAAAAAGTTTAGATAAAGTGATTTGGCTCAAAGAATCAAGTAGCCAATACAAAGGCTTTATTTTAAAAGTCAATACACAAGATACCCGTTTGAATAATATCGAAGAAGTAAAAAAGCGTTTAGCAAAACAAGGATTTGAAACAGGCATCGTTGTCGGGGAGCATATCTTGACACAACTAGAAGAGGAGAATCAATATATTGAATATTATTATGGTTGGATTGAAATTTTAGGGGAAAAGTGAAGTAATTGAAACAAAGAAGGAACTAGCAATAGCAAATGTAGCTAAGCTAGTTCCTTTTTTTATTTATAACAAGAAACCCAACATATTATTAATAATATGGACAGCCATAACAAATACAAGCGAACGATTTGATTTTAAGTAAGCTGCAGATAATAAAATAGCTCCTGGCAGATAAATGAGAAAATCAAGGGGCTGTTGTGTGTGCATAAAGGTGAATAAAAAAATTGAAAGCATAGTTGCACAGGCTATACCAATTGTTTCCGATAAACAATTCATTAATACTTGCCGAAAAACTAGTTCTTCAGCAATTGGCCCCACGATTGCTAAGAAAAATAGAGTAACAAGCAATGGGACTTGTGCACCAAATGAGAGAACATCTTGTTGATTAGCAATTGGATTATTACTCATGATTTTTTGAATAATAACATCGACTAAAAAAATCAGCCCCACCCATAAGAAAATGCTGAAAATACGCCAAAGGGTCTCTTCTTTAAAATAGTCGAACCCTGCAACGATTTCTTTCCAAAATAAAACTATTCCCACAATTGCAGTAATAGTCAAGCCTGTTACGAGATTTGCAAAAGATGATTCTACTAAATTATTATTAAATAGTAGTGAAATAGCTAATAATAATAAAGAACCAGCTTGCATTAAAACTGTGAAAAAATAAACCACAATTAAAATAATTGCTCTAGTGTTTTTACGGATAAAATTCAAAAATAGTCCTCCTCAAAAATAATTAGATAATATCCTTTGTGAAAATAACAAGTTCTCAGCTTTTATACAACAAATACGCACTAGTGAAATCGCTTTATGAGTGAGATTTATTCAATTATTTTTAAGGTTCTTAAGCAGTTGTTAAACAAATATCAGATAAACGTTTTCACAAAGAAAAGTCTATTTGACAAATTTTTACCTTAAAATGATACAAAATCTATAATTTGTTTCTCAAATCCTATAATTTGTTCCTTAAAAAGATATTATGAAAACGCTATTATATTTATGAAAGGAGCGAAACGAATGAAGAAGAAAAACGGTTTTTTTCAAAATGTATGGCGTTATAAGGCCTTAATCCTTATGGCGTTACCAGGATTTATCTGGTTTATATTTTTCTTCTATATACCAGTCTTAGCCAATGTGGTCGCATTTAAAGATTTTCATATTTCACCAGATGGTTTCTTAGCTAGTCTAAGAGAAAGTCCTTGGGTTGGTTTTGAAAACTTTAAATTTTTATTTGCGTCAAAAGATGCTTGGTTAATTACTAGAAATACCATTTTGTACAATGTCGTCTTTTTAGCCTTTAACTTATTCTTCGCGATTGCTTTTGCTATTATTATGAGTGAATTAAGAAATCGTCGCTTGGTTAAAGTTTATCACACGATGTCATTGCTACCATATTTCTTATCTTGGATGGTTATTAACTATTTTGTTTATGCCTTTTTAAGTCCAGATAAAGGGATTTTGAATCAATGGATTACTGGTAATGGCGGCACAATGATTAACTGGTATGCAGATCCACGTTGGTGGCCAGTAATTTTTGTCTTCCTAAATGTTTGGAAGAGTCTAGGCTACAACAGTATTATCTACTATGCTTCTGTGATGGGGATTGATCCGACATACTATGAAGCAGCGATGGTAGATGGTGCCAACAAATGGCAACAAATAAAAAATGTTACGATTCCACAAATTTTACCAATGATGTCTGTTTTATTAATTTTAAACATCGGCGGTATCTTCAGAGCAGACTTTGGTTTGTTCTACATCGTACCAAGAAATTCAGGTGCGCTTTACAACGTGACAAGTGTGTTAGATACCTATATTTACAATGGCTTAACGGCTACTGGTGATGTAGGCATGACGGCAGCTGCAGCGTTATATCAATCTGTCGTTGGGGCATGTTTGTTATTAATTGCGAATTTAGTTGTTCGTCGAATTGAACCAGATTCAGCACTATTTTAGGAGGAAGGATTATGAAAAAGAAAAAAGTCACTAGCGTTAACGTTCGATCCTTCAACCCGACAGCGAATTTGATTTTCAATATTGTCATTGCTATTTTTGCTATTTCCTGTGTGGTTCCGTTTTTCTTTGTTATTATGATTTCATTGACAAGTGAAGGATCATTAGCAGCAAACGGCTACCGGTTTTGGCCAAAAGAATTTTCATTGGAGGCCTATCGTTACATTTTCCAAGGGGCAATGAGTCAACGCATTATTCATGCCTTAGGGGTAACGGTCTTCATTACGGTGACAGGGACGATTGTCAATGCAACAATGACGTCATTATATGCCTATGTCATTTCTCGTTCCAACTTTCCATTTAAAAAATTCTTTACATTGTTTGCGTTAATTACAATGTTATTTTCACCAGGGATGGTTGCGAACTATTTAGTAATGACAAACTTATTGCAATTGAAAGATACAATTTGGGCGTTAATTTTGCCTTTAGCTTTAGGACCATTTAATATTTTAGTGATGCGAACGTTTTTCAAGAAAACCGTGCCTGACAGTATTATTGAATCGGCACGTATTGATGGCGCAAGTGAAATGCGCATTTTTGTCAGCATTGTGTTACCACTAGCCGTTCCAGGGATTGCCACAATTAGTTTATTTGCGGCTTTGGGTTATTGGAACGATTGGTTCAATGCGTTACTTTACATTCAAAAAGATACCTTGGTACCATTACAGTATTTATTGATGAAAATTCAAAACAACTTAGAGTTCTTATCAAGAAGTACGGATATGGGTGCAGCAGCACAAGAAGGCTTAGGCGTTCTACCAAGTGAATCGGCTCGAATGGCGATTGTTGTCTTATCTACGTTACCAATTGCGTTAACTTACCCATTCTTCCAAAAATATTTCGTGGGTGGTTTAACAATCGGCGGCGTGAAAGAATAAAATTGTACAGGAGGAAATAAGGAATGAAAAAATGGCAAAAAGGATTAGCCGTAGCTGGCGCAGCAGCTTTAGCTGTAGGACTAAGCGCGTGCGGTAAATCTTCAAAAGATGCAGCGTCAAAAGGTGATGATAGTACACCAACGTTATTAATGTATCGTGTTGGGGACAAACCAGATAATTATGACCAATTAATCGATAATGCGAATAAAATTATCGAGAAAAAAATTGGGGCAAAATTAAAAATGGAATTTGTTGGTTGGGGCGATTGGGACCAAAAAATGTCAACAATCGTTGCTTCTGGTGAAAGCTATGATATTTCATTAGCACAAAATTATGCAACGAATGCACAAAAAGGCGCCTATGCTGATTTAACTGATTTAGCACCTAAATATGCAAAAGAAGCCTATGATCAATTACCAGATAACTATATTAAAGGAAATACGATCAATGGAAAACTGTATGCGTTCCCAATTTTAGGTAACTCTTACGGTCAACAAGTTTTAACTTTTAATAAAGAATATGTCGATAAATACAATTTAGATATTAGTAAAGTCGATGGTAGTTATGAAAGTGCAACGGAAGTTCTAAAAGAATTCCATAAAAAAGAACCAAATATTGCTGCTTTTGCTATCGGCCAAACATTCTTTGCAACAGGTAATTATGACTTCCCTATTGGTAACCAATATCCATTTGCAGTAAAAACAACTGATACTGGCTCACCAAAAATTATTAACCAATATGCCGACAAAGACATGATTAATAACTTAAAAGTCTTACATCAATGGTATAAAGATGGCTTGATTCCAACAGATGCTGCTACAAGTACAACACCATATGACTTAAATACCAATACTTGGTTTATGCGTCAAGAAACACAAGGACCTATGGATTATGGTGATACAATCTTAACACAAGCTGCTGGCAAACCACTTGTTTCTCGTCCACTAACAGAACCATTAAAAACAACATCACAAGCGCAAATGGCTAACTATGTTGTTGCAAACACGTCTAAAAACAAAGAAAAATCTGTTGAATTGTTAGGTTTATTGAACAGCAATCCAGAATTGTTAAACGGACTTGTTTATGGTGAAGAAGGCAAACAATATGAAAAAGTTGGCGATGATCGCGTGAAATTATTGAAAGATTACACACCAACAACTCATTTGAGTGCTTGGAACACAGGAAACAACTTAATCATTTGGCCAGAAGAATCTGTCACTGAAGAAATGGTTAAAGAACGTGATAAGAGCATCGAAGAAGCAAAAGATTCACCAATTCTTGGTTTTACTTTTGTAAATGATAAAGTGAAAACTGAAATCACTAACGTTGCTACAGTTATGAACCGTTACGCAGCAAGCTTAAATACAGGAACTGTTGATCCAGAAGAAACACTTCCAAAATTAATGGATGACCTAAAAACAGCTGGCTGGGATAAAGTTCAAAAAGAAATGCAAACACAATTAGACGAATATATCCAATCTCAAAAATAATCACAGGAGGCTGAGGCATTAGCTGAGCGCTTTTGGCTCAGCCTTTTACATAATAGAAAGGAAGAGGAAGATGGAAAGTACAGGGATTCAACGGTTGTTTTACCTTTCCTGGACAGTAATCAAACTAAATTTACTGTTTGTTTTATTTAGTTTAGCTGGAGGGATTATTTTTGGTGTTGGTCCAGCACTCCAAATGATGACTGATTTCATTTTGGAAGAGGGTATGAATTATCAAGCAATTACCGTTAAACGAGCATTTGAATCATGGAAAGCACATTTTAAAAGAAGTAACTGTTATTTTTTACTTTTTCTCTTCACTTTAGGATTTGTATTTTATAATATTTATTTAGCCGTTCAATTTACCGGAATAATGTGGTTAATTATTACATTTATTTTATTTTTTGTTTCCCTAATACTCGTTATTTTTTATATTTATATGCTACTATATGAAGGAAGCTATTTTATCTCAACTATTGATTTAATGAAGCTTTCATTTATCAGTATCTTTTTAAACCTCGGTGTATTTTTTAAAGTCTTATTCGGTGTAATTAGTATCGTTGCTTTAACTTGGAAAATGAAAGGACTGCTACTATTTGCTTCGTTTGCCTTAATTATGATGTGGTGTGCCTATGTCACGCGTAAAAATCGCCAGTTTATTGATGGAAAGTTGGAACAAAATGAAGCGAATCTTCAAAAAACTGTTTAAAAAAAAATATTTATTAAATCGATTAGTACAAAAATACAGTCTACTGTTAACAAGTATTATTTTGTTAACGGTGGCTGCTTTGTGCGTTTATGTTACTTATACAATTAACTTATCAATTGATTCACAAAAAAATAACGCCGTTTCCCAAATTGACAGCTATGTAACGAATAAAAATAATGCGGCGACGAATATGATTAATGAATTAGCTGGCTCTGCAAGTAAAATTGAAAACATGCGAAAATATATGGAACTTTCTCCTCCTGAGTACTTTGACTATACGTACAGCCAATGGTCGGAAGATCGGGTCAGTACCCACTTTGGAAATAATTTAAGTACATTATTTAGCACCTTTCCTGACTTAGAAGAAGTGATTATTCGCTTAGATGAATTTGATCAGGTTTTGTTCGCCAATCGCACAGCTACAAATGGGAAAAAAATGGATATGTCATCAATTAAAAAACATGGCTTTCAACTAATGCGAATTATCTCCGATCCTTATACAGGACAACCGTTGGGAGAATTGTACACTGTGTTTTCAAGTCAAGAGTTGCTAGGCAACCAAGCAGACTTATTGAAAAAATCAGGTATTAATGCGTTTATCTATGATAGTGCTGGGAATCAAATTTTTTCTGAAAAAGCACAATTTACCAAAGAAGAAGAGCGGCAACTAGATAAAAGAATGCACACCGATAGTGACATTCAACAGGTTTTTCATAATCGCTACGATATTACGGAAATAGAAAGCAGTGGCCGGAGTACCATTCTCTTATTAACAAGCCGCCGAGTCTTATTTCAACAATTGTTTATGAATTATGCGGCCATTTTAGGGATTGGGTTACTTTTGATTGTTATTTTATTAGTGGGCTTAAACCGCTTGTTTAAACGCTATTCTCAACAAGTCCAATTAATTTTAGAAGCGACACGAGCCATTGGCGATGGCAATTTAAAAGAACGAATTGACACGAATCAAGTTCAGGAAGAATTGAATGATATTGCTTCTGCGATTAATTTTATGGTAGACAGTTTAGATCAATACATTCACGATATTTATACTTTAGAAATTAAGCAACGCGATGCTCACATGAGAGCATTACAGTCGCAAATTAATCCTCATTTTCTTTATAATACGTTGGAATATATTCGCATGTATGCCTTGAGTCGGCAACAAGAAGAACTAGCTGATGTTGTCTATGCTTTTTCAACGTTACTTAGGAATAATATTAACCAAGAAAAAACCACGACCTTGGCAGAGGAAATCTCATTTTGTGAAAAGTATGTGTATTTGTATCAAATGCGTTATCCCGACCAATTTGCCTATAAGTTCGAAATAGAAGAAACAATTGCTGATGTCGAAATTCCTAAGTTCATTATTCAGCCGCTTGTCGAAAATTATTTTGTGCATGGTATTGACTATCAACGACAAGACAATGCTATCAAGGTCCACGCCTACCGAGAAGATGAAAAAATTATTGTGGCTGTTGTGGATAATGGAAAAGGAATTACCGCCAATCGGTTAGAGGAAATTCGCGCACGTTTAAATCAAACAGAAATAGAAACGGAACAATCCATTGGATTAAGAAATGTTCATGAACGTTTACAACGCTTTTTTGGGGAGAGTTATGGTTTAACCATTGAAGGGAAAGAAGGAGAAGGGACGACAATTCGTCTTTCGTTTGTAGCATAAGGGGTGAAAAGATGTATCGAGTGATGTTTGTTGATGATGAATATATGATTTTAGAAGGCTTAAAATGGATTATTCCTTGGCAAGAGTTAGGCTTTGAAATTGTTAAAACAGCGCGTAGTGCGCAAGAAGCATTGGCTTTTTTAGAAACAGAATCCATTGATGTTTTATTAACAGATATTACGATGCCGGAAATGAGCGGGATCGAATTAATTGAGCAAGCAAAGAAAAAAGGACATCAATTTATTAGTTTAATTTTATCAGGTTATCAAGAGTTTGATTACGTCAAAAAAGGCATGGCTTTGCAGGTCCAAGATTATCTTTTGAAACCAGTCAATAAACAAGAACTATTAGCCAATATCCAGAGAATTAAAACAGAATTGGACCAACAAAAAAAATCCCATGCCCGCGTGCGTCTATATCTAGAAAATGGCTTGATGCGTTGGCTTAATGATGAAATCAGCGAAGGGGAATACGAAGAGTTAATGCAGCAATTTGCGACTATAAAACCAGGTGATTTTACCGTTTTATTGGTTGAAGCTGAGATGCCATTTTTAGAAACAATCAAGGAACTATTTATGAAAAAAGGTCAACTGTTATTCATTGAAAGTTGGATGAGTACGTACCACCAATTGTTACTTATCTATAAAGGGGCCAGACAAGAAGCGTTCTTATTTATTCGTGAAATTGAAGCGATTCTAGCTGGTCAAGGTCAGATTTTTGTAGGGGAATCTGTCAATGAATGGGAAACGGTTTATGAAAGTTATGAGAAAGTAAAACAGTTGCAAGCAATTGAAACGTTCTATCAAGAATTTCTGCCAAATAATCAAAAAGAACAAATGAATCGTTCGGCAGAAGATTTTACTTTTCTAGCGTTTAACCAAGCCTTGATGATTGGGGATATGCAGACCATTCAACGGGAGTTAGATGCTATTTTCAATCAGTTAAGTCAACAACATGCTACGCCAGAATATGTACGCTATGTAGTCTTCTTACTTTTTTCAGATATCTCCCGTCAGTATCCAACTGTGTTAGAAGAAAACTATGAAAAAATCGTGGAAGAAATTCGAGCTAGCAACAATCTTAATACACTGTATGCGTTAATGCAGCAAGTCTTGGCAGAAGTGAAAAATAAACCTAAAATAAAAAAATATTCAGAAAGTGTTAGCCAAGCTGTAGAAAGAATTGAACAAGGCTATTTAGAAGAATTAAACTTAAAAACGGTGGCGGATGAGCTTCATTTGAATCCTAGTTATTTAGGCCAAATTTTCAAAAAAGAAACCAAGCGGAGTTTTTCTCAATATTTGAATCAAGTGCGTACCAAGCATGCCCAAAAATTATTATTGTACACGGATGATACAATCAACGAAATTTCAGAAAAAGTAGGATTTAACAATACCAACTATTTTTCAAAAATGTTTAAAAAATTAAATGGAATTACGCCAAAAGAATTTCGAGAGCAATACCAATCAAATTACGCAGGTGTCGAAGAATAAAAAGAAAGATGTTCAATTTTTATGAACATCTTTCTTTTTATTATTTTTCCGTACTTAATGAAAACGGTCGTTCTGCTGTGTTTTGTGGATTCGGGACGATCCCTAATTGATAATCTAAAGTCCCGCCGTTTAATAGTTCTTGATGAGTAAAATAAGGCGCAGTATGTTTTTCTTGGTTTAACTGAATTTCATGAATAAATTGTTGTTGGACTTTGTTTGGTGATGTCTGAATGGTTAATTGTTTACCATTTGACAGTTTTACTTCCGCCGTCTGGACTAAAGGCATCCCGATTACATATTCACCAGTTCCTGGTGTGACGGGATAAAAGCCTAAGCTATTAAAAATATACCAAGCAGACATGCTGCCATTGTCTTCATCACCTGGATAGCCAGTTGGTGAAGCATTAAATGTTTGCATTAGTTGTTTTAAAAGTGGTTGAGCCATCTCTGGTTTGCCGATGTAACTGAATAGAAACGGATAATGGAAACTTGGTTGATTTGAGATGGCTAATTGACCAAAATCAATTGCCGCCATTTCACTCATTTCATGAATTTCAAAACCATAGCCTTCAACGTTAAAGTTAGGCGCTTGATTGCAGAGCTGAATTAATTTTTTTTCGAAAGCTAACTCGCTACCATATAGCTTAATCAAACCTGCAAAATCTTGATAAACCGCAAAACTTGATTGCCAAGCACTTCCTTCGGCGTAATCTTTGCCCCAACGAATATCTAAAAAGTCAGGACGGAAATTGCCTTCAGTATCCTTTGCTTGCATAAAGCCAGTTTCAGGATTAAAAAGTTGTTGATAATTCAAGGCTTGTTGACGATAAAACGTTGCGGTCTCTGAATCATTCAATGTTTTTGCAACTTGCGAAATACAGAAATCGCTGTACGCATAGTCTAAGGTATGATTGACAGATTCATGATAGGTTGAAGGAACATAGCCATATTTTAGATAATCCAGAGTTCCTTGACGTCCATAATTTTCTCGTTCGCTTTGTTGTGTGGCGCCTTTTTTCATCGCTTCTAGGAACTGAGGCATCAAGTCAGGACGAATCTTTTTCACGGCGGCATCAGCAATGACAGCGTCAATCAAGGTGCCGGGCATTAAACCACGCTCATCTGGAGATAACCATTTTGGCAAGAAACCTGTTTCGTTGTAACTATTTAAAAAGCCTTCTAGCATCTCTTCGTATTTTTCTTGAGCAATTAGTGAGAACAATGGGTAAACCGTTTTATAAGTATCCCAAAAGCCATTATTGGTATATAGTACACCAGGACGAACCGTTTGCGAGAACGTATCATAATGAATCGGCTGCTGATTTTCGTCCAATTCATAAAAGGTTTGCGGAAATAGGAATGTTCGATACAGTGTATGATAAAACGTTTTAGTATGTTCAGGATTTTCATGCGTTACTTTAAGGCGATCGAAATAATTATGCCAATCTGCGATTCCTTGTTGCAGCATCTCAGTAGAACGCAAAGAGATTTCTCGCGCTAAATTTAACAGCGCTTGTTTTTCAGAAATAAATGAACTACTAAAATGAACAACTTGTTGAGCAATATTTCCAAAAGAAAGAAGGATTTTGCCATCTTCACCTGAAGAAGGGGCAAACCATTTGGTTAAAGGCTGTTCAAAATGAAGCACAAAATAAAAACTAAAATCTGGATCTTCACAACCAGAATAGTTGATGACTTTTACAGCCACTTGATGGTCATCTAATTGTTTTACTTGATAACGTCCAGGCAGAGTTAGTAGTAAGTGATTATCTTTTTGTTGATAATCAATGGTTAAGATACCACCATACATGCTTGGGATTAATTGAGAAGTTATTTGATAGCGTAATTGAGTTAAGTTAATTTCGACAGGAGAAAAAAGGCTTTCTTCTGGACGATAAGAACTTTGGGCATGGAATAAAGAAAGTTCCGACAATGAACCACTGACAGGGGTCATTAATAAATGGCTAAAATCACCCATCCAAGGACTTGGTTGATGCGTTACTCGATAGCCTTGAAATGTTCGATCTTCTGGATGAAACCACCAGCTGCCTTTTTGGTCAGTTGTTTGCGGGGCGTAAAAGTTCATCCCAAATGGCACGCCAGTATAGGGTAGACAATTTCCATTTGAAAAACTATGTTGGTTGGCAGTTCCGTGTCGCGTATCAATCGCTTGAATATTCATGAAAGTAGCTCCTTTGTTTTAAATGATATATCATATAGGCTGATTATAGCACAAAAAACGAGAAATGAAAGCGTATTTATTTGCTTTTTTATTTATTTTTAACGAATTGGTATATTCAATTTGGAGAGGGAATTGACAAGCATGTTACAATGGATAAGGAATCGATATTGGAGTGATTGTTATTTATTTTTTTAGTACAAAAAGTCAGCAATTTTTTGCGTATGTTTGGGCCATTTTCCCAGTCATCGCCTTTTTTTTGGTTAGTTTTTATACATTGGATTTTTTATTTTCCCCAAGCTATTTAATTATGGTGCCTGTATTTACTATTATGTTTAAAATTAACTATAAAAAAGATTATTCATTTGTAGCGCTGCTCAAAATGAGTATCAGGCAATTTGTGATCAGTTTTTTAGCATTTATAGCTAGTAGTTCCTTTAGCTGGTCTATTATTTTAAATAGTAGTGTGACATTTTTAATTGTTTATTTATTTTATTCATCTGGGACACCGATGCGGTATCATAGTTATTTGATGATGTTTACGTTTTGTCAGTTAATTCAGGTTAAAGGAAATACATTTTTGATGCAATCTCAAGTTGTGGCCTTTTTAATTGGTCTTTTTTTATTGGCTTTAACACTAAACGCTTGGTGGCAAACAGGATTAAGTCAGCTAACCAGCTTAAAGAGTAGAGGCCATGTTCGCTTTTTTAAAAGCATTCAATTAAATATGAAGCAACAAAAATTGGCGGTTATTAATTTCTGGTACGACTTACAACAGACTTTTTTTGGGATTACAAGTTTCAAACAATTTTTAGAAAGTCCTGACGAAAGGGTGCAACGATTTCGTTTAGCTATTCGTATGAGTTTCACCATTACGCTGAGTTTTATTTTAATGTGGAGTGTAGGAGGCATTAAAATAATTTGGATTCCGATGAATGTTTTTCTACTCTTGCATCCAGTGAAGGCAGAAATGAACACGCGTATTAAGACACGTTTTTGTGGGACTCTTTTAGGATGTTTCCTCAGTCTGTTTGTTGTCAATTGGCTTCAATTGCCACTGACACACCTCGTTGTTTCTAGTTTGATTGGCATTTTTGTTTATGCCCTAAAACCAGGAACCGTGTTACAAGTGACAATGGCAACGATTTTTGGGTTATGTTTGGCAACAATTAGTTTACGAGGGATGTACGCCGCAGAGTTGCGGGTCTCTTTTGTATTATTGGCAATTTTTGTTGTTTGCTTAATTGATTTAGGTTTATTTGTTTATCAGCGTATCTTACGTTTTTAAAAAGTGTGGCACAGAGGGTTATTTACCCGTTGTGCCACACTTTTTAATTTTCTAAATTCGTTAATTTTTCTAAGTAATGATTTTCTATTTGCGGAAAATCTATTTTTTCTGGTGCTGCATCAGGGGTTTCAACTACTTGCTTCAAGCGGTTGAGAACAATTGACCAACCAGCGATATCTTTATGGCGAGGTGTTGTAAAATTTTCTGGGAGAGATTCTGAAAAGACTAACAGGGTCTGATGAGGTGCTTGTTCTTTTAAGTCAAAATAGATGATACCAGTATCCCAAGTCACGCCCAGATATTTTTCCTCTGCATAGTCAGTGAAAGGCATTGTTTCTTCAAAATCGGGCAGAATAAACCGCCAAAACCCGTTAACACCTAATTCACCAATTTCTAATTCTGGAAACCATTGTTTTAGCTTGTCTGTCTCAGTCAGGTAGCGCCAAATCGTTTGAGGGCTGGCTGAAATTGCCCGTTCTGTACCAAAATAAATCGTCTGGTTTTCTAAGCGAAAGGTATCTTTCATTTTGTTTCTCTCCTTTATTTATTATTCATGAAGTTCTAAAGGTAGTCCATCTGGATCAAAAAAGAAGGTCATTTTTTCACCCGTAAAATCATCTACTCGTAGCGGTTCTGTTTCAATTCCTTGCTCATTTAAAAAAGCAATCACTTCTTCAATATGTTCAACTTTAAAAGCTAAATGACGTAATCCTAAAGCTTCAGGATAAGAGGGGCGAGCTGGAAATTGATCAGAAATGAAAATTTCCAATTCTTGGCTGCCTAATTTTAAATCTAATTTAATATCGTTTTTTTCGGGACGATGATTTTCGCGAAGAACTTCAAAGCCCAACTTTTCGACATAAAAATTTTTAGTTGCTTGATAATTTGAGGCATTGATTGCCACATGATGAATTTCTTTAAAAAACATTTTTCATACTCCTTTTCGTTTTTTCCCTCTGTAGTATAGCAATAAAGAAGCAGCTAAAAAAGCGTTCTGTTTGACTCTTTAAGAAAAGACAAGGGATTTGTAAAAAAATAAAATTATTTTTTTGAAAGAAAGCGCTTGCCAAAAAAAGAATAATCAAGTATGATGTATATACAACTTAATTGTATATACAAGTTTGAGAGGAGAATGTAAAATGGGTAAGTTTCAAAGCGATGCACAACAGTTGTTGAAAGCAGTAGGAGGCAAAGAAAATATTTCAGCTGTTTCTCATTGTGCAACTCGAATGCGTTTTGTATTAAAAGATCCAAAAAAAGCGGATGTACCTGTGATTGAAGATATTCCTTCTGTAAAAGGAACCTTTACAAATGCTGGACAGTTTCAAGTAATTATTGGGAATGAAGTCCCACAATTTTATAATGATTTTTCTGCAATTTCCGGTTTAGAAGGGGTTTCAAAAGAAGAAGGGAAAGCAGCTGCCAAAAGTAATTTGAGTCCTGTTCAACGAGTTGTTTCTGTTTTAGCTGAGATTTTTACACCATTGATTCCTGCACTTGTTATCGGGGGATTGATTTTAGGATTCCGCAATATTTTGGAAGGGGTTCCATTTGGCTTTCTTGATGGTCAAACAATCGTGGAAGTTTCTCAATTTTGGAATGGAGTCAATTCATTCTTATGGTTAATCGGCGAAGCAATTTTCCACTTCTTGCCAGTTGGGATTACGTGGAGTATTACGAAGAAAATGGGAACCACACAAATTTTGGGGATTGTCCTAGGGATTACATTAGTCTCACCACAACTTCTGAATGCTTATTCAGTTGCGACGACTAAAGCAGCAGAAATTCCTTTCTGGGATTTTGGGTTTGCACAAGTTAACATGATTGGTTATCAAGCGCAAGTTATCCCAGCCATGTTAGCCGGCTTCTTGCTTGCCTATCTTGAAATTTTCTTTAGAAAAGTGATTCCTCAAGCAATTTCAATGATTTTTGTCCCATTGTTTGCTTTAGTACCAACAGTATTGGCTGCACATGTCATTTTAGGACCAATTGGTTGGACGATTGGTAGTTGGGTTTCTGATATTGTAAATGCAGGATTAACGTCAACATTTAATTGGTTATTTGGCGCCGTCTTTGGCTTTATGTACGCACCATTAGTCATCACTGGGTTGCATCATATGAGTAATGCTATTGATTTACAGTTGATTGCTGACTTTCAGTCAACCAACTTATGGCCAATGATTGCTCTATCAAATATTGCACAAGGTTCAGCGGTTTTAGCAGTTATCTTTATGCATCGTGGAAACAAAAAAGAAGAACAAGTTTCGATTCCAGCAATGATTTCTTGTTACCTAGGTGTGACTGAACCAGCGATGTTTGGGATCAACTTAAAATATGTTTATCCATTTGTTGCGGGCATGATTGGTTCAGCAATGGCAGGAATGTTTGCCACTTTAATGGGCGTTCGTGCGACAAGTATCGGTGTCGGTGGCTTGCCAGGAATTTTATCTATTGTGCCACAATATTACTTGCCGTTTTTAGGCGCAATGGTGATTGCTATTATCGTACCAATGGGCTTAACTTATATTTTCAGAAAGAAAGGCATTTTTAATAAAGTCGATCCAGTTGATGAAGCAACAGGGATGTTATACAGCGAAGAAGGGTAATCGCTTTTTGAAGTAAAGAAGAATTCGTAGAAAAATGTCTACGAATTCTTCTTCTTTTTATAGAAACTATTGGCTTTTTTCTCTCTTTCAGTTAGACTAAAAAGGTTGAGAAAAGGAGAGCGTAAAAATGGATATTTATTTAAAAAAAGCAATTTTACACATTATTGATCGAGAAACTGGGACGCCGGTTTTCTCTGAAAAGGAACTAGATTTAACCACTGAGTATATCCGAACGTATTTAACTGCAAAAATTTCAAAACTTTCGACTGCACAAACAAAGACTGGAACATTGGCGGAAAATAGTTCCTTTGTTGACACGTTACGTGGGATTCCTAGTGATTTTGTGAAGAAAAGCCAAGAAGTTACCCAACATTGGTATGATGTTTATTCAGGAAGCGAAGATGCGCCTAGTGCTGATATTTTGTTCATTTTATATGAATTAGATACGGTGTTACATGTCGCAATGATTAAATTAAACTATAAAGAAAGTTACACGCATTACGTCGACTATGAAGAAGAATCCGTTTATAACAAACTGATTATCAATCGAGCAATTTTGTCTTCAAAATCACAAAAACCAGATGAAGGGATTACGGTTGACTTAGATACATTAGCGTTTGAATTACTAGAGAAAAGATATGAATTTTCAGGAGAAAAAATCTGGTATTTCTCTGAAAAAGTGATTGAGACGCAAGCGGCACCTTCCATGGAAGAAAATATCAAAGAAATTAAAAAAGCAGTCAAACGCATTGGAAAGAAATTTAACGAAGATGAGTTTGAACTAATGGCTTCTGTAAAAGAAGCGGTATATGATAGCATTGAGGAAACGGGAACGATTGACAATGAGCAAATTGCTGAGCAAGTGTTTAAAGAAAATGTATCAGCTAAATTAGCTTACCAAGAAGAAGTGAATGAGTCGAAGTTTGTCGACAAAACACCGCCAGTCAGAGAATCTCGCGAAATTTCTGAAAAGAAATTTGGCAAACAAAAGTTAAAAATGGATAACGGTATTGAATTAATTGTTCCGTTAGATGTTTACCGCAATGGGGATTTAATTGAATTTGTTAATAATCCAGATGGCACAGTGTCCATCATGCTAAAAAATATCGAAAAAATTAGTAATCAATTATAAAGAAAAAAGCCGTTGGCAAGCGACCAACGGTTTTTTCTTTATTTTAATTTTTCCAAAGCTTTTTCTGGGACTTCTTTTTCTGTCACTTCATTCCAGCTGATCACACCTTTACGGGGATTGACTTTCAATTTTAGATAGGCTTTCATACGCAAAGGTTGATCACGATATTCGTTTAATTCAACGGTCTTTTCTTCACCGTTTTTATTAAACGCAGGTTGTTGATAGTAATACAAAGTCGTCGGTTCACCAGAAGCTGATTTTTCATCTTTCTTTTCACCAGATGTTGTGATTTGTGTATAGTAGGCTTCTCCGCCGTAATAGTAATTATAAACGCCCCAGCTACCGCCAGCTAAAATGACTATGGGAATTAATATTTTTAGTAATGTTTTCATTTTCCTCACCTCAAGGAATAGTATGCCTTTTTTTTGGGAAATTTGCCATATTTTTTTCCGTTAATTGAGTGACACTTTTGTTAGTTTTGGCACTTTCTTGAAAAATTCATCATTTTTTTAAACAAAAGACAACGTTTGTCGCTCCCTTTTTTTCACTATCATGCTACAATAAAGAAAAAAAGATGGAGGTAGAGGACAATGATGCCCTTTTATTTTGGAATCGATCCAACCTATATATTGGTAATTATCGGAATTGCGATTTCTGGTGCGGCCTCCGCATATGTTAACAGTACCTTTCGTAAATATGATCAAGTACGAAGCAGTAAACATGTTACAGGTACGCAGGCAGCACAATATATTTTACAAAAAGAACAAATTAATGATGTTGGAGTTCAGCAAATTGCTGGTGATTTAACCGACAATTATAATTCTGGAAACAAGATGTTGAGTCTATCCGAAGCCACTGCTCAATCGACATCGGTCGCGGCTATTGGCGTGGCGGCTCATGAATGCGGACATGCGGTACAAGATCATACGAATTATGTGCCTTTACGTCTTCGTGCAGCCATTGTTCCAGTTGCCAACATCGGTTCAACCATCTCCTTTCCACTAATTTTGATTGGTGTTTTATTTAGTTGGAATCAAACATTAATCAACATTGGAATTTTGGCTTTTTCATTAGCCTTGATTTTTCAATTGGTGACTTTACCGGTGGAGTTTAATGCGTCTAGACGTGCATTAAGTATTCTTTCTGAAGGTGGGTTATTAACAGAAGAAGAAGTCCCAATGGCCAGAAAAGTTCTTTTTGCAGCTGCACTTACCTACGTAGCAGCGGCGCTTTCGACCTTTTTACAACTTTTACGTTTGGTTATTTTATTTGGTGGCAACAACCGCCGAGACTAAGTGCCAGCAAAGGTCTTTCTATTACGCATAAAAGTAATAATATGTTATGATTAAAATAGAAAATAACAAAGGAGCTGAAGGAAATGAAAGCATCAACAAAAATTGGTATCGGTTTAAGCATTGCTGCAGTTGCAAGTGTCTCTGTTGCAGTCATCGCTTCTGAAAAAATTATTAAGAAGGTATCTCATGTTTCCAATCGTTATAAAGTTAAAAAGTTTGTAGACGATAAATTTGATGGAAACCAAAAATTATTATCGATTGTCGATGATTTATCCGATGATGAATTAGATTCTGTTTTAAATGTTGTTGATCGTGTGAAAGATGGCGGTTCAAAATTAGCTGAATATGGCGAAAAAGTTAAAGACAATACAGATTCTTTAAAAGAACGTTTTTTCACATTTATTGAAGATGCAATGAAGTAAAAAAGATGGCCTAGGCCATCTTTTTTTTATAAAAATAATTCTTTTGTTTCAACATAATAGCCTCTGCCACCAACTAGAACTTGATCAATTGTCTTTTGAGGTGTAGTGTTCAAACGCACTAAGACTTCTGAAGGAGCGTTTAAGGTATAACCTTGGGCAAAAGTGTAATTGGTTTTTTGTAAAATTTGGTGATGGTACAGATAACAAGCTAACGCACCATTTGATGTACCAGTAGCGGCTTCTTCATCGATGTCATAAAGGGGCGCAAAATTCCTACAAATGATATTTTCTTCAGACAAAGCAAAAAGATGCATCCCAATAACTCCATACTTTTGACTAAGTAACTTAATTTTTTCAAAGTTTGGTTGTAAATCCTGTAATAATTGCGCATTTTTAATGGGAACCAAAATATCTTTTAGACCCGTTGACACAATCTGGATAGGAAAAACAGTTGCCACTGCGTTTAAATCAAAGCAGCCGCTCAATTCTTCTAAAGTGAGCGTATCGTAAAAAGTTGGGACAGTTTGTTCCATAAATAGTTGTTCACCGTTCGCCGTGATTGCGAGCAAACCGCTGTTCGTTTCGATTGTATATGCTGTTTGCAATAATTTATTTAAGTGCTTCATGATGGTGAAAGCGCCAATTGTCGCGTGGCCACATAAGTCGACTTCTTCTTTTGGTGTAAAATATTCAAGTCGGAAATCAGCAACCTTTGAGTCTGAAATAAAAGCAGTTTCTGCAAATCCTAGTTCTTTGGCGATGGCCATTTTTTGGGTTCTCGTTAAGGGCTGTGTCATAAAAACAACGCCTGCTTTGTTGCCACCTTCGTGGTTTTTACTAAATGCACTAGCGACATATGCGGTAATTTTCATTGGAATGCCTACTTTCTAATTGGGAATAAAAAACATACGAGTAAAAAATGGACGTACTACTTTCTTAATAACAAATAACAAAAGATTAAATCATCCATTTTTTTTAAAGATAAGCCAGTTTGTTCAAAAAACTTTTCCAACCGATAGTGTAAAGTATTTCGATGCATAAATAAATCTTTTGCAGTGGAGCTGATATTGCCTTGATTTTTCCACAAAGCGCTGATGATTGGCTGAATATCGGTGTCTTTATTTAATAAACGACGATAATACTCAACAAGTACATTTTGGCTCATGGCTTCCTTGGTAAAATAGTGGAGGGCGACATCGGTTAAACTAAAAACAGTCGTCCGGCTAGAGGAATTAAGTTCTTCTGAAAAAATACGTTGTTCTTCATGGAAACAACGCCGGAGAATGTCTTCAGAGGAATAAAAATTGCCAACAAATACAGCACTAGTGCAATCAAAGTCTGTATCTAATGTTAAAAAGATCCCTTGAATTTCTTCTTGTTGAAAGGTATTTTTTGACTGTTCTTCAACTAAAATATACATATTATTACTTGGACTGAAACAATCAACTGTATCTGGAAACATCTTTGTTAAATTAAATTGCCATTCAGCTTGTAATTCTTTTGGGACATTCGTTTGAATTTGCAACATACGAAAGGTCCCTTCGGCAGGTAATTTTGCCTGTTGAAATAAGTAACTGAACCAAGGATGGTTACCAGTAATGGTTGGGTTTTCAGAAACGGGGAAAAGCGCTTCCAACAAATGCTGTTCTTTAATGCTTAAGAAAGCTTTATTCACAATGAAAAATTGGTCGTCAACAGGAATTGAATAGGTGGCTTCGGAACCAATTGTTTTTGATAAATAGCCTTTGGGATAAAGCTGAGATAAATTTTCAATAATCATAGACACACCTCACTGATTTATTGTACCATGAAGCAAGACAGAAGTTTAGTGGGAAAAAGCCGAAAGGTGGAAATTAATTGGGAAAAAAAGAAACAACGTTAACACAAGAAGAAAAAGAATTTTTTATGCGAGAAGCCATTGCAGAAGCGAAAAAAGCAGAAGGTTTGGCTGAGGTGCCTATTGGAGCGGTAATTGTTCGACAAGGGGAAATTATTGGCCGCGGGCATAATCTGAGAGAAGCACGGCAAGAAGCAACGGCGCATGCAGAAATGTATGCAATCCAAGAAGCGTGTCGCGGGATAGAAAATTGGCGTCTAGAAGAAACCCAATTATTTGTAACTTTAGAACCTTGTCCAATGTGTAGTGGGGCGATGCTTTTGGCACGAATTCCAGAAGTTTATTATGGCGCAATCGATCCTAAAGCAGGCACTGCTGGGACTTTGATGAATTTATTAGAAGATGAACGCTTCAATCATGTGGCCTATGTCGAAGCAGGCGTTTTAGAAGAAGAGTGTCGCTTATTGCTAGTTCAGTTCTTTAAAAAGTTACGGGCAAAGAAAAAAAAAGAGAAACTTTTAAAAAATCAAAAGAAAGACTAGTCAAAAGAATAAAAATACGTTATACTAGGTTTTGCCGAAAGGCTAGGACAATGGCGGGCTAGTGAATTGTGTCAGATCCGGAAGGAAGCAGCACTAAGCAAGTGCCGCCATGTGTCTGATTGAATAAGGAACGTATCAAGGCTGAGAAGCCTTTTTTTATTTTATCTAAAATTAAAAAGACAGGAAAGTTGGTCGCTTTCCTGTCTTTTTTAGTGGATTCAAGATAATACAGCAGCTGCTAAGGCTTGTTGAATAGCAACAATATCTTTATCTTTTCTAAATTGAAGACTTACTGAAGGTAATTCAGCACTTGAAATCCATATCTTTAGTTCCGCATCTAGGTCGAAATGTCCACTAGTTTCAACAGAAAAGCGTGAAATAGATTTGTAGGGAATCGATTTATAATCAACTTTTTTACCTGTAATTCCTTGTTTATCGACTAAAATTAAACGTTTATCTGTAAAGACAATTAAATCTCTTACTAAAGTGAAGGCCATATCTACTTTTTCGTTAGGGATTAAAACATCCCGTAATTCTTTTTCAGCTGTTTCATTATTATTTTGTGTTGCATTTCCTAATAATCCATCAAATAATCCCATGTTAATTCTCCAATTCTACTTTTTTGAAAAAAATTCTTTTATTTAAAAGTAAACTTATATCGTGTAAAAGAATCCGCTTTCAATTTGATTATAACGTTAAAGGTCCTTCGAATGCAATTGATTTTTTAGCATAAGAAAGTGAGGCCTAAGTCGCTGCAACTTAGGCCTCACTTTCTAAATTTTAAAAGAACCTACTGAATAAAAGCAGTTTCTTCTTATTTCTTGGAGCTAAAAACTTTGGTTTCAACATTTGGTAGGACTATGCCCAATCGCCATTTCTAAAAACTGGAACAATCGTCCCGTCTTCCTTAATGCCGTCAATATTCATTTTGTCAGATCCTACCATAAAGTCCACATGTGTTTGGCTACGATTTAAACCAGCTTCAGCTAATTCTTCTTCGCTCATCTCCGTGCCGCCTTGTAAGTTGAAGGCATAGGCCGAACCAAAGGCTAAATGATTAGAGGCATTTTCATCAAACAATGTATTATAAAAAATCAAACCGGATTGTGAAATTGGTGAAGGGTCGGGTACTAAAGCAACTTCTCCTAAGTGTTTGGCACCTTCATCAATAGCTAAGAGATTTTTCAATGCTTCTTCACCTTGTTCAGCTGAGAAGTCAACAACTTTTCCATCTTTAAATGTAAATTTCATTCCCGAAATGATAGTGCCAGCATAACTTAGTGGTTTTGTACTAGAAACATAACCATCAACGCGGCGACTATCTGGGGCGGTGAAAACTTCTTCTGTTGGCATATTAGCCATAAATTCTTCCCCACGCGCGTTATAACTACCAGCGCCTTCCCATAAATGGTTTTTAGGCAAACCAATCGTTAAATCTGTCCCAGGAGCTGTGTAGTGTAAAGCAGTAAATTGTTGTTCGTTTAATTCAGCCGCTTTTTCTTGTAATTTTTTATCATGGATATCCCAAGCAATGACTGGGTTTTCTTCATAAATTCGTGTTGTTTTGAAAATTTCATTCCAAAGTGCATCAACTTGTTCTTCACTTGTTGCTAATTCTGGAAAGACTTTAGCTGCCCAGCCTTCACTAGCAGCAGCTACAACAGTCCAACTTACTTTGTTGGCTTGCGTTGCTTTTCGTAGATTGACCAATGCTTTCCCATTAGCCGCTTGGAAAGTTGCTACACGTTGTGCATCCACGCCAGCTAATGCATCAGGATTAGAAGAAACCACGCTAATTCGGCTTGCGCCTTTGGCAATCCAATCATCGGTTTGATCAATTTTATATTGAGGAACATTTTCAATACGATCAGTTGCAGCATGAGCTAAAAATTCACGTTGAATGGTTTCGTCGCTCCATTGAACAATTACTTCGGCCGCGCCTAAGCGATAAGCTTCTTCCGTAATTAAGCGGGCAAGGGGCGCTTGATCGACACTGATTTGTAAAACAACCGTGTGATTGTCCTGAACATTGACACCCGTTTCAGCAATTAAACGTGCATATTTCTTTAGATTTTCATTAAAATTCTCTAAGGTCATTCGTGATTCCTCCTTCATTTTGATGGGTAATGACTGCTCATATCATAACACGGAAGAGCAGGGAACTCAACGAAATAAAGCCTTTATCAACTGTTATTTTAAGTCGGGGTAAAAGTTGTCGTGCTCCCGCTCAGTGAACTTTTGTACAAAGAGTTGTTCTAATTTTGCATAATAGAAAAATCGTGTTACAATAACCATAAGCATTTATTTGGAAGCGTTGTATATGAATGAATAAAGGGGATAGGGAATTATGGCAAGAAAAAAAACCATTACGAAAGAGCAGATTTTAACAGCTGCCTATGAAGTAGTCGCCACTGAAGGATTTTCGAAGTTCACTGCACGTAATATTGCTAATAAAATGAAATGTTCCACCCAACCGATTTATTTGGAATTTAAAAACATGGATGATTTACGCGATGCTTTATTCCAAAAAATTCATAAATACTTAGCGAAAGAAGTATTTCCAGTAAAACATACCGGGAATACAATTGTTGATTTGGCTTTAAACTATATTCATTTTGCGACAAGTGAAAGTAAGTTATACCGTGCGCTTTATTTAGAAGAATATGGTGGCGGCAAAAAAATGCAAGAATTCTCTTATCACTATTTTACTGAAGCGGTAAAAGCTGATCCTGAGTATGCTAATTTAAACGATGTTCAAATTGACTCTTTACACATGGGAACATGGGTGGTCGCTACTGGTGTGGCTGCATTGATGACTTCTGGAATTATCCATCCTTCAGAAGAACAAATCATTCATTTAATGAAAGATAGTATTGAAGCAATTCTTGAACGAGATGAACCAATTGATATTGACCTATAAAAATTAAAAAAAGTGTAACCTCATGCTGATAACTTCTGTGAGGTAACAGCAAAAGACTGTTTCTTAAAAGAACGGTCTTTTTTTGTTAAGTGTATTAATGGTAGATTATTCGCAACCATGCTACAGTAAAGAAGAGAAATAGAAAGGGGCAAAAAACATGAACCGAGTGAAAGATAAGCGTTTATGGCTAAGTATTGTAGGAATTACCGGACTAGGGCTCTTGTCGGGCTTATTTTCAGTAAATGCGAGAGAATATTATCAAGCGTTGAGATTACCAAGTTTTGCTCCGCCAGGCTGGTTATTTGGACCGGTGTGGTTGGTGTTGTATATTTTTATGGGCATTACTTTTTATTTCATCTTAGTTCATCCAAATAAACAACAGAAAAAACGGATGATTACGCTATTTATTTTACAATTTATTGCGAACTTTTTCTGGACATTTTTCTTTTTTTCTTTACAAAATAATTTATTATCTGTGATTGATATCTCATTGTTATGGCTATTATTAATAGTTCAACAGTGGGACTACTTGCGTTATAAATTAATAACGCGTGGCTGGTTGATGATTCCTTATATTCTTTGGGTTACTTTTGCGGCAGCTTTAAATTACAGTATTTTATTTTTAAATTAGGAATATCAAAACACCAGAGAAAAATGGAAACTAGCCATTTTTCTCTGGTGTTTTTTTATTTATTTCAACGTAGTTATTCTGCGGCAGTTGCTAATTTTTTCGCAAATTCTTCTAAACGTTGGATGTCGTCTTCTTCAGCGGCTAGATCAACTTTAACGCTGTCGGCGCCTTTTTTTGCCCCAATTTGAGTAAAGACTGCTTCGAAGTCGTCCACCGATTTACAAAAATCATCATAAAACGTGTCTCCTGAACCACAAACGCCGAAGATTTTTCCTGATAAATCAATCTCTTGTAAGTCTTCATAAAAGTCGACAATTTCATCAGGTAAATCGCCATCGCCATACGTATATGTAGCTACTACACAGATATCGGCCTCTTCAAAATCAGCGGCATCGACTTGCGTACACTCATCAATTTCGACCTCTAATTCTAAATCTTCAAATGCTTCTGCAACAATGTCGGCAATTTCTTCTGTATTCCCAGTCATGCTTGCATACACAATTTTAGCTAACGTCATAAACTTTCTTCCCCCTCATACAATTCTGTCACTTATTATAGCAGATGCGCATTTCTTATAAAAGACTAGTGAGTGCTTTTATTAAGGGACTTTTTGAAAATTGGTGTTTGAACAATCTTTTTTGCAAAAAATGTGATAAAATAATTTGAATGAAACAAGTTTAGGAGAGATAGTATGATTACATTAAAATCACCACGAGAAATTGAAATGATGGATGAATCAGGGGAATTATTAGCGGATGTTCACCGTCATTTACGGACGTTTATTAAACCTGGCATTACAAGCTGGGATATTGAAGTATTTGTGAGAGACTTTATTGAAAGTCATGGTGGCGTGGCGGCTCAAATTGGCTATGAAGGTTACAAATATGCTACTTGTTGTAGTATCAACGACGAAATCTGCCACGGATTTCCTCGTAAAAAAGTATTAAAAGATGGCGACCTAATCAAAGTAGATATGTGTGTCGACTTAAAGGGCGCAATCTCTGATTCATGCTGGTCTTATGTCGTGGGTGAATCAACACCTGAAATTGACCGCTTGATGGAAGTAACCAAAAAAGCGCTATATCTTGGAATTGACCAAGCACAAGTAGGAAATAGAATTGGCGACATTGGTCATGCAATTCAAACGTATGTAGAAGGAGAAGGCTATGGGGTTGTTCGCGACTTTGTAGGCCACGGCATTGGCCCGACTATCCATGAAAGTCCAATGATTCCTCACTATGGTGAAGCAGGTAAAGGACTACGTTTAAAAGAGGGAATGGTTATTACCATTGAGCCAATGGTTAACACAGGAACTTGGCGCATGAAAATGGACCCAAATGGTTGGACTGCTTATACTGAAGATGGCGGTCTAAGTTGTCAATATGAACATTCATTAGCGATTACGAAAGAAGGTCCAAGAATCTTAACGTCACAAGGCGAAGAATTGACTTATTAATAAGGAGAGTGTGTGATGAAGTTTCTCGACAACATCAAAAAGAATCAATCTTTGATGCGTTTTATTGAGACAACGCAAAGTCACATGGTCACAGCCGAAATAGGCAACAGCTCAGTGGTTGTTGCCTATTATTTATTACTCTCGCTGTTTCCATTACTGATTGCGGTAGGTAATGTCTTACCTTATTTAAGAATCGACCCTAATTCTGTGTTGCCTTATATTGCAGAGGCGATTCCGAAAGATGTTTATAAGAACTTAGAACCAGCGATTCGTTCACTATTGACTCAACGTTCAGGCGGGTTGCTTTCTGTTTCCGCTTTAGCAGCATTTTGGAGTGCCAGTCAAAGTATTAATGCACTACAAAATGCGATGAATAAAGCTTTTGGTGTCGAACAAAGGAAAAATTTTATTCTCGTAAGAGTGGTTTCATTTTTAGTTATTTTGTTATTTATGGTAGCGATTGTCGGTGTAGTAGTAATTTTAGGTCTGGGTCAGTACATTATTGAATTACTGCAACCAATTTTCCATTACTCAACATCTGTGATCGATACTTTCCAAGCGTTAAAATGGCCGTTAACGACCGTTGTTTTATTAGTGATTATGTGTTTGATTTATGCGGTCGTTCCTAATCGGAAATTATCGTTACGTTCTATTTTGCCAGGGGCTATTTTTTCGACAGTCGGTTGGATGCTATTATCACAAATTTTTGGTTTGTACGTAAAATATTTTAGTTCTAGAATTGCAAGTTATCAAATCATCGGGAGTTTTATCATCTTGATGTTATGGTTGAATTTTGCTGCCACGATTATTATTTTAGGAGCAATTGTCAACGCTGTCGTTGATGAATACTTATCTGGAGATAAAGAAAAGAAACAACCAAGTTTTGAACAACGCTTGTTTAGATGGTTTAAAAAGAAAAATAAATAGATTTCTTTAAAAAAGTCTAAACCGTTGCCAGAACACATGTTTCAGCTTGTAAATGCTTCAGTTTACGGTATAATATACCCTGAACGAGAAGAAAGTGGGTTCGACTATGTCACTATTTATTTATGAAGTTTTGATACGTTTATTTATGACATTTATCTTATCTTTGCTATTAACACCACTTGTTAAGCTTCTAGCGTTTCGGATTGGCGCCTATGATGCACCAGGAGAGCGACGAATCAATACCAAAAATATGCCTACAGCAGGAGGACTTGCAATCTACATTGCTTTTGCTAGTTCATGTTTATTGATTTTTCGTTCGATTATCCCACAAGATTATATTTGGCCGATTATTTTGGCTGGTGGAATGGTTGTTTTGACAGGCCTCATTGATGATATTAAAGAGATTACTCCAATGAAAAAAACAATCGGTATTTTGTTAGCAGCATTAGTTATTTATTTTGTTGCTGGAATTCGGATAGATTTTGTGACGTTGCCAGTTGTTGGAATGATTGATTTACGCTGGTTTAGTTTACCACTAACTTTATTGTGGATTTTAGCGATTACGAATGCAGTAAATTTAATTGATGGTTTGGATGGTTTAGCATCAGGCGTATCCATTATTGGATTAACCACGATTGGTATTACAGGGTATTTTTTCCTACATGCTAAAACGGTCTATATTCCAATTGTTATTTTTATTTTAGTTGCGAGCATTGCGGGATTTTTCCCATACAATTTTTATCCGGCTAAAATATTTCTAGGAGATACCGGGGCGTTATTCCTCGGGTTTATGATTGCAGTAATGTCGTTACAGGGCTTGAAAAATGCTACGTTTATTACGGTAATTACGCCAATGGTGATTTTAGGTGTGCCAATTACGGATACGGTTTATGCAATTATTCGACGGCTATTGAACAAGAAGCCCATTTCCTCAGCAGATAAAATGCATTTACATCACCGCTTGTTATCTTTAGGTTTTACCCATAAAGGGGCGGTCATGACTATTTATGCATTAGCGTTAGTTTTTTCCTTTGTCTCTTTATTGTTCAGCTATTCAAGTACAGTAGCATCAATTTTATTAATTGTCTTTTGTTTAATTGGCTTAGAACTATTCATTGAACTAATCGGTCTAGTTGGCGAAGGGCATCAACCGTTGATGTATTTGTTACGGATTTTAGGGAATCGTGAATATCGTCAGGAGCAAATGAAAAAGCGACTTGGCAAGCATTCTAAGAGAAAGTAAAGAAATCTTTAGGTTGCTTTGCGAGAGCGTAAACCTATGATATAATTCCATTAAACTTAAAAAAGTATATGTGTGAAACATATGCTTTTTTTTTAAGACGATGTTTCAGTAGTAAGGAGAAATGAGCATGCAAGAAATGGTAACAATCTCGATTGTCACTTATAATAGTCGTTACATTTTTAATGTATTAGACCAATTAAAAGCCGAACTAGGTACTGATAGTATCTATGATATTCATATCTATGACAATCATTCTGAAACAGCGTATCTTGAAAAATTAACAACATATGAACCATTTATTACTATCCATCGCGCTGAAGAAAATCAAGGGTTTGGTCATGGTCATAATCAAGTGTTATTCAATGCTTCGACAAAGTATGCAATTATTTTTAATCCCGATGTGTTGGTTACTAAAGACGTGCTTGATCGTTTATTAGACCGTATCAAAATAGATAAGAACATTGCAGTCGTTAGCCCTAAAGTGTTAAATGAAGATGGCACGACGCAATATTTAGTTCGTCAAAAATTAGATGTCTTCGATTATATGTTACGTTTTATTCCCTTTCAATTTGTAAAGAAAATTTTTGATAAACGTTTGAGCATTTATGAATGTCGCGATTTGTCGGATACAGAAACAACGGATATTAAAATGGGCTCAGGTTGTTTTATGTTGATTGATCGTGAAAAATTCGTTGAAATTGGTGGGTTCGATGAACGTTTCTTCATGTACTTTGAAGACAACGATTTATGTTTACGCTTTGGCAAAGCAGGCTATCGGATTCTCTATACGCCTTTTGAAACGGTTGTTCACATGTATGAAAAGGGCGCCCATAAAAGTCGAAAATTGTTTAAAATCTTTATGCAATCAATGGGGAAATTTTTTAACAAATGGGGCTGGAGGTTCTTTTAATGAGTCAAAGATTAGCGGTAGTCATCGTCTTATATCAAATGAAAATGGCTGATACGCCGAATTATTTGTTATTAAAAGAAGTGGTAAATCATCCCGAATTGCACTTATTTATTTATGACAACAGCCCACTTCCTCAAGAAGATGCATTATTTTTACAACAAAATGTTACTTATCGACATAATCCTGATAATCCAGGCCTAGCGACCGCTTATAATGAAGCGATTGCTTTTAGTCAAACGAATCAATGTGAATTATTGTTGCTCCTTGACCAAGACACAGAAGTACCAGCTTCTTATTTTGATACGTTGATCATCATGCCGTTAGATCCGACTGTGGCAGTCTATGTTCCAATTGTAGAAGCAAATGGACAACAAATTTCGCCAGTATATAGTGATCAATATGTTGGACTTAAAGGAGCAAAGCCAACAGCAGGGATAGCCAACCAACCGTTGATGGCTATCAATTCTGGTACAGTCATTACGGCAGAAACACTGCGCTGGTTGGAAGGATTTTCGGAAGAATTTCCTTTGGACTATTTAGATCATTGGTTCTTTTATCAATTGAATCAAGCCAATAAAAAGATTGAAGTCTTACCAATCCACCTAAAACAAGAATTGTCTGTTTTAGATTATCGTACAATGAGTCCTCAACGTTATCGCTCTATTATTGAAGCAGAAACGTTATTTTATCGTCGATATGATCAAGAAAAGTTTTCCCATCATCGACGCCATTTATTTTTACGCAGTAGTAAGCAATTTTTAACTGTCAAAAATCGCCAAATTTGGCGGCAAACATTGGCAGAATTTCTCAAGTTAATGAAAGGATAATCTATGATTTCAGTTTGTATTGCGACATATAATGGAGAAAAATATCTCGCGGAACAATTAGATAGTATTCTTTTACAAGTCAGTGAAGAAGATGAACTAATTATTTCAGATGATGGTTCTACTGATCATACGTTGGAAATTTTGAGGACGTATGCAGCGAATTATCCCCAAATTCAATTGTTACAAGGTCCAGGGCAAGGAGTGATTGCTAATTTTGCATTTGCGCTTACGCATACGAAAGGCGAAGTGATATTTTTAGCAGATCAAGATGATGTTTGGTTGCCAAATAAAGTAACGACGGTGACAGAATATTTTGAAACGCACCCTGACATCCAAGTGGTTATTAGTGACTTGAAAATTGTTGATGCGGATTTACAAGTTACCAATCCCTCTTATTTTAAGTTTCGAAAAGTCAAACCAGGATTTTGGCGCAATGCAATAAAAAGTGGCTATATTGGGGCAGGTATGGCCTTTCGTCAAGAGATGAAAAACGTCATTTTACCCATTCCGCCAGAAGTTCCTATGCATGATATGTGGATTGGCTTATTAGCTGCACGGAAGAAGCAAACGGGTCTCATTAAAGAACCATTAGTGCTTTACCGACGACATGGAGCGAATGTCAGTCCCATTATTACCAAAACAAGTTTCCAACAAAAATTAAATTGGCGTGTGAATTTATTAAAAGCTTTACATCAGCGTTTAAAGGAACAACGCTAAACTTTTACAGATTTGTAAAATTTACGTAAATAACATGACAAACCCTATGCTTAATGCGATAATAGGGAAGGATATTTGGTTTTATAGAAACTAAAAATAGAAGTATTTAAGGAGATTGTTCATGAAAGGAATTATTTTAGCAGGCGGAAGCGGGACACGCTTATATCCGTTAACAAAAGCAACATCAAAACAATTAATGCCAATTTACGACAAACCAATGATTTATTACCCAATGTCAACGTTAATGTTGGCGGGAATTAATGAAATTTTGATTATCTCTACACCAGAAGATACACCACGTTTTGAAAGCTTATTCGGCGATGGCCATGATTTAGGCATTCATATCGAATACGCGGTGCAAGAAAGCCCAGATGGTTTGGCGCAAGCATTTATTATTGGTGAAGAATTTATTGGTGATGATAGTGTCTGCTTAGTTTTAGGGGACAATATTTATTATGGTGGCGGTTTGTCAAAAATGTTGCAACGAGCGGCTTCTAAAGAGTCAGGGGCAACAGTCTTTGGCTACCATGTAAATGATCCAGAACGTTTCGGCGTGGTAGAATTTGATGAAGAGATGCGGGCGCTTTCTATTGAAGAAAAACCAGCACAACCGAAGTCAAATTACGCAGTGACAGGTTTGTATTTTTACGACAATGAAGTGGTTGAAATTGCGAAAGGGATCAAACCGTCAGAACGTGGGGAATTAGAAATAACAGACGTTAATAAAGTCTACCTTGAAAAAAATAAACTTTCTGTTGAGGTAATGGGCCGTGGCTTTGCTTGGTTAGATACAGGCACACACGAATCCTTGCTAGAAGCGTCAACATTTATTGAAACAATTGAAAAACGTCAAAATTTAAAAGTCGCTTGTTTGGAAGAAATTGCTTATCGAATGGGCTATATTACAAAAGAACAATTGGTAGAATTGGCACAACCATTGAAGAAAAATGGCTACGGCCAATACTTGCTACGTTTAGCAGCAGAATAGGAGCGAAGAAACGTGAAAGTTATTGATACAAAATTACAAGATGTCAAAATTATCGAAATGGATGTTTTCGGTGATCATCGTGGCTTTTTTACAGAAAGTTATTCCAAAGCTAAATTTGCAGAACATGGATTAGACTTTGATTTTGTCCAAGATAATCATTCATTATCAACAGAAGCAGGTGTCTTGCGTGGATTGCATTTTCAAAAAGGCGAAGCTGCGCAAACAAAACTAATTCGCGTTGTAACAGGTGCGGTATTAGATGTGATTGTTGATATTCGTAAAGGGAGTCCAACCTATGGTCAATGGGAAGGCTACATTTTATCAGAACATAATCACCGTCAGCTTTTAGTACCAAAAGGTTTTGCCCATGGTTTTGTCACTTTGACACCGAACGTGAACTTTATGTACAAGTGTGATAATTACTACAATGCGGCAGCAGACGGCGGTATTGCTTTTAACGATCCAGCGTTAGCTATTGATTGGCCAATTGCGCCAGAAAAAGCGATTACGTCAGAAAAGGATCAAAAACATCCAACCTTAAAAGAATTTGAAGAGGAAAATCCGTTTATCTATGGCGAAATTTAAGAAAAAAGTAGGAGAGTTTCAATTATGAAAAAAATCATCGTAACAGGTGGAGCTGGTTTTATCGGCTCAAATTTTGTTCATTATGTTGTAAAGAATCATCCAGAAGTTCATGTAACTGTATTAGATAAGTTAACGTATGCAGGAAATGAAAAAAATCTTGAAGGTCTACCAAGTGATCGCGTGGAATTAGTCGTAGGAGATATCGCTGATGCTGAATTAGTTAATCGTTTAGTCGCTGAAACAGATGCGGTCGTTCACTATGCTGCTGAATCGCATAACGACAACTCATTAAACGACCCATTCCCATTTGTACAAACCAATCTGATTGGGACGTACACATTGATCGAAGCTTGCCGTAAAAACAATGTTCGTTACCACCATGTATCGACTGATGAAGTTTATGGCGATTTACCTTTAAGAGAAGATTTACCAGGACATGGAGAAGGCGAAGGGGAAAAATTCACTGCCGAAACGCCTTACAATCCTTCAAGTCCTTATTCTTCAACAAAAGCAGGATCTGACTTGTTAGTCAAAGCATGGGTTCGTTCTTTCAACTTACAAGCAACAATTTCAAATTGTTCAAATAACTATGGTCCATATCAACATATTGAAAAATTTATTCCCCGTCAAATTACCAATGTCTTAAGTGGCATTACACCAAAACTTTATGGTGCTGGTAAAAATGTTCGTGACTGGATTCATACAAACGACCATTCTTCGGCTGTTTGGGCAATTTTAACAAAAGGTCAAATTGGCGAAACATATTTAATCGGAGCCGATGGTGAAGAAGACAATAAAACAGTGATGGAATTAATTTTAGAATTAATGGGACAACCTGTTGATGCCTATGAGCATGTCAACGATCGTGCAGGACATGACTTACGTTATGCGATTGATTCAACCAGATTACGCGAAGAATTAGGTTGGGAACCAGAATTCACGAATTTCCGTGAAGGCTTGGCAGAAACAATCAAGTGGTATACAGAAAATGAAGACTGGTGGCGTGCAGATAAAGAAGCTGTTGAAGCAAAATATGCACAAAATGGTCAGTAATTTTTTCTGACATGTGAGATAACAGTCGAAAGGCGATGGCAAAGTACAAAAGCTACTTTGCCCTGCCTTTTTTTCAAGAAGGAGCGAAAAAAATGATTTTAATTACTGGTGGAAATGGCCAATTGGGCACAGAATTACGTCACCTATTAGATGAACAAGGAATTGAGTATGTTTCAACGGATTCAACAGAATTAGATATTACTGATGCGGATAGTACGTTGGCAAAAGTGAAAGAAATTCAACCAAGCGTCATTTATCATTGTGCTGCTTATACAGCTGTTGATAAAGCAGAAGACGAAGGCAAGGAATTAGATGAAAAAGTGAATGTAGACGGCACACGTCATGTTGCAGAAGCAGCTAAAGCAGTGGGGGCGACACTTGTTTACGTAAGTACAGATTATATTTTTGATGGAACTAAAAAAGAAGGCGTCTATGCGATTGATGATCAACCGAATCCTTTAAATGAGTATGGTCGGACGAAGTTATTAGGTGAACAAGCGGTCCAAGAAATCCTGGACGACTATTATATTATTCGAACATCATGGGTATTTGGCCAATACGGTCATAACTTTGTCTTTACCATGCAAAAATTAGCGGAAACAAGAGACCAACTAACGGTAGTGGACGATCAGTTTGGCCGCCCAACTTGGACAAGAACGTTAGCCGAATTTATGGCATTTGTTATTGCAGAAAAAGCGCCATTTGGTGTTTATCATTTGTCTAATGAAAACAGCTGTAGCTGGTATCAGTTTGCTAAAGAAATTTTAAAAGATACTGAAGTGGAAGTACTGCCAGTGGATTCAACTCAATTTCCACAAAAGGCGCAAAGACCACAATATTCTGTCATGGATTTAAGTAAAACAGAAGCGTTAGGCTTTAAAATTCCTACTTGGCAAGAAGCCTTAGCACAAATGTTAGAAAATGTTCAACAATAAATTGCTTTGTGTAAGTGAGGGGTTTTGTTAGAGAAAAAGTGGAAAGGTGTTTCTCTTTATGAAGGTACTTTTAATCATTCCTGCTTACAATGAGGAAGAAAACATTTTGCGGACGATTGCTTCCATTGAAACATTTAAACAGGAAGTTACGCATTTTCAACATGAATTGGATTATGTGGTAATTAATGATGGCTCGACAGATGGAACCAAACAAATTTTAGAAGTCAACCAAATTAATGCCATTCATTTAGTGTTGAATTTAGGGATTGGCGGGGCGGTACAGACCGGCTATAAATATGCCTTAGAAAATGAATATGATGTGGCGGTTCAGTTTGATGGTGATGGTCAACATGATATCAATAGTTTACCTATTTTACTGGAACCATTAGCAGAGGGTAAATGTGATTTTTCGATTGGCTCTCGTTTCATTCCTGGAAACGAAGCGGCTTTTCAAAGTACGAAAATGCGCCGTTTTGGTATTCGTTTGTTATCTTTTTGCATTCGAATGGCTTCTGGTAAAACAATTTATGATGTGACTTCGGGGTATCGAGCAGGAAATCGGAAAGTGATTGCTTTTTTTGCAAAGCGTTATCCGACAAATTATCCCGAGCCAGAATCGATTGTTCACTTAATTAAAAAACGCTTTGTGATTGTTGAAAGACCTGTCAATATGATGGAACGGCTTGGTGGTGTTTCTTCGATTCGTGCCTTGGCTTCTGTGAAGTATATGCTGGAAGTCGGCTCAGCAATTCTGATTGCTGCCTTTATGAAGGAGGGAGATTAATGCTACCAACCGTGTTATGGCTAGCTTTATTTTTATTTGCAATTGGCTTTTTCTTATACATTATTCGAGGGATTAATAAAAATATTTTTCTCCTAAAAAATGCTTTGATTTGGTTATTAATCTCAATTGTCTTAATTATTTTTGCTATTTTCCCGCATGTGGCAGAATGGTTAGCAATGGCCTTTGGGTTTGAAACAACATCAAACTTCTTATTATCAGCTGCAGTGATTGTCCTTTTAATTATGGAAATTAAAAATTCTGTGTTGATTTCAAAACACGAAAATCGCATTAAAACATTATTGCAGGAATTATCTATCATGAAATCTGAAGAAAATAAAAAAGATCGCTAATGTGTAGTGACCCTTAAAAGTTGGACCTGAAAGTCTAATTTTTAAGGGTCAGCTCAATGGATAGCGATCTTTTTTATTTAAGATTCATAATCACAATGCCGACAATAATAACCACAGCACCAATAAGGGCATTCGTTGTGATTGTCTCTTTTAGAATCAGATTTGAAGCGATTAAAATAGCAATGTTTGTACAGGCAACGCCTAAAGGAACAATGTAAGAAACATCGGAACGACTAATAATTAACATCCATAAAATAAAACTAATTAAATAACAAAATAAACCTAATAAAGAAATAAGTGAGATATTCATTGAAAAGATTGTTTGTTGAAGTTGGATGTTCAAACTGCTAGAACCTAGTTTAAATAAGACCAGACCAGCAGAAGACAGAAATACGTAAATAATAAAAAGAACCATAATTTCCCTTCTCTCAAAAATAGTTTCCGTGCAAAAAATGCAAGACCTCCATTATTGTAGCATAATCTCTTAAAAATTGGACAAGATTTTTTAATATAGCGAAATCAGTTAAATTTTTCTTTATAAAAAGGGGTCTACTATTGAAAAGCTAGGCGTTTATCGATAAAATAGAAATGTTGTTTAAAATGGCATTTTTGTATCCAAAAATTTTAGATAAAAATAGTTTATTACGGAAGGAATAAGTATATGTTTAAAGAAACATTTTCAATTTTCAAGAATATTTTTCAGAACAAAAAATTGTTACTACAATTTTCATTTAATGATTTTAAGGCCAAGTATGCTGGTTCAGCACTAGGAATTGTCTGGGCGTTTTTAACGCCATTAGTAACTGTTTTGACGTATTGGTTTGTCTTTTCTGTAGGCCTTCGTTCTAGAGCTGGCGACAATATGCCGTTCATTGTCTATTTAGTAACAGGGATGGTGCCTTGGTTCTTCTTTTCAGATTCGTTATTATCAGCCACGAATGTGTTTCGTGAATATAGTTATTTAGTTAAAAAAGTCGTGTTTAATGTACAAATTTTACCAACGTCTAAAATTTTATCGAACTTGTACACCCACTTGTTTTTCATTCTAATTGGTTTTGTGATTACTACAGCTAACGGTTATTATCCAAGTTTGTACAGTTTGCAATTAATTTACTACTTAGCTTGTTTATTAGTCTTTTTAACAGCAATTACGTGGATTACTGCTTCAACACAACCATTTTTACCTGATATTATGCAATTTATCAATATCATTATGCAAACAGTTATGTGGACATTACCAATTTTATGGCAACCAACTGGAATGATTGCGACAATCTTAAAAATCAATCCATTATATTATATTGTTCAAGGATACCGCGAATCTTATTTAGGCGGTGCATGGTTCTGGGAACATTGGCAATATAGCTTATATTTCTGGGGAGTTACTATTGTTTTACTATTAATTGGCTCAACCGTGTTTAGACGCTTAAAACCACATTTTTCAGATGTACTATAAGGAGAGAACGACATGTCAGAATATGCAATCGATATCCAACATATTACCAAAACATACAACATGTATAAAAAGCCGTCCGATCGGTTTAAAGAAGCGCTTAGTCCAACCAAAAAATCTTACCACGATTTGTTTTATGCGTTAGACGATGTCACGATGCAAATTAAAAAAGGCGAGATGATTGGTTTTGTCGGCGAAAATGGCTCTGGAAAATCAACAATGTTAAAAATTATTACAGGAGTATTAACGCCAACCTCCGGGTCCATGGTGATTAATGGGAAAATTTCAGCGTTACTTGAATTAGGTTCAGGTTTCAACCCAGAATATTCAGGATATGAAAATATTTTCTTAAATGGAATGGTCCTAGGTTTTTCCCGAGAAGAGATGGAAGAGCGTGTCCAAGATGTCATTGATTTTGCTGACATCGGCGATCATTTGTATCAACCAGTTAAAACGTACTCTAGTGGTATGTTTGTCCGCTTGGCTTTTGCGGTAGCTATTAACGTGGACCCAGATATTTTAATTGTCGATGAAGCATTAGCTGTCGGGGATTTAGAGTTTCAATTAAAATGTATGGAAAAATTTACGGAAATTAAAAATTCTGGTAAAACAATTTTATTTGTTTCTCATGATGTAAACTCCATCCGTCGTTTTTGTGACAGAACTTTTTGGTTGCAACACGGGAAAGTCGTTGAATATGGAGATACGATGGATGTGACTACCAATTACGAAAACTTTTTGAAAAAGAAATCAATTAAAACAGTTGACCGCGAAGCGACCATGAAAGATGAAACCCCAACACCAGATATTATTGAAGTGGATCATGCGGAACTTTTAAACGCGGATTATGAACCATTAGAAATGGTAACGCAAGATGAAAAAGTGATTGTAAAAATTGAATATACTGTCAAAAATGACCAAATTAAGAAGCCTGTTTGTGGGGTCGCTATTCGAACAGTGGACAATCATTATGTCTGTGGCTTAAATACGTTGTTAGATGGCGTGCAAATTCCTTGGAAAAAAGGACGGAATGTTTTTTATTTAGAATATGAAAAAATGTCATTATTAACAGGTGAATATTATTTTGATATTGCTTTCTTTGAGGAACATGCAACAGTCCCATTAGTCTACAAAACAAAATACGTGACGATGTTTATTACCGGTCGTTATGCCGGAGAAGGAATTGTCATCTTAGATCATAAATGGAAGGATACGACAAAAGATGAAGTATGATTTTGAAATGGAAACAGACGAGAGTACCAGTGTTGGGAAAATCGTAGCACAAATCAAAGAAAATAGTGATGTCTTGGAATTTGGTCCAGGTAATGGGCGAATGACTAGCTATTTGATGGAAGAAAAAAAGTGCCAGGTCTCAATTGTTGAATTAGACAAAGAACTTTATGATCATGTCAGTCAATTTTCAACAGATGCCTTTTATGGCAATATTGATGAAAATGATTGGGTCGAATACTTTGCTGGTAAGACGTTTGATTATATCGTTTTTGCGGATGTGTTGGAACATTTAATGAATCCTCAAAGCGCCTTAGCAAAAGTCAAACCGTTTTTAAAACCAGGCGGTCAAATTTTAATCACGTTCCCTAATTTGGCACATAATTCGGTCTTAATTGATTTATTTAATAATCGTTTAACATGGAATGAAACTGGGCTATTGGATGCTACGCATAAATCATTCTATTTACAAGAAGGATTTGAAAGAGTTTTTGCAGAAGTTGGTTTATACATTGCCAAAGAAGATTTTACATTTAATCAAGTTGGCTACAACGAAATTCCTACGACGTATGAAGCGTTACCTGTAGAAGTGCAAGCAGCTTTTAAAGCGCGTCCCTTTGGCGAAGTGTATCAGTACTTTTTTGCCTTGACTGCTGAACCAGTAGAACAGCCAGAGCGAGTGACACCAGTAAATTCATACAATGAAAAAAACGTTCATATTTTAATTAATTGCGGCGAAGAAAAAGAGACTGAGTTGGATCAACCAGTTGATTTACAAAAACCTGAAACAAAACAGTTCCAACTGAAGATACCAGAAGACGTCCAACTGATAAAATTATTCCCAAGTTTAACGGGGGCAATTGTCAAATTATCCATGACGATAGACGGGGAGACAGTCCCAGTCGCAGCAACAAATGCTTTTCTGGTACAAGAGAATGTCTATTATTTCTTAGATACGCAAGTACCTGTAATCGAAGTAACCGATGCACAAATGGCAGGCAAAGACCTGACAGTAGACATTGATTATTTCTTTGAAGGCAACTATTCAGAACGTGAGAATACCTTTATTCATGCACTGTTAGATGAAAGAAATCAATTTTTAGAAGAAATGAATAAACAGACGGAGACATCCCCTATGCCTACTGGAAAATATAAACGAATTACGTTAACTAAATTTGATAAAATGATTAATTTAACCATCGATGATATTGCTCGCGATGTAGAAAATAACGTTTCTGTTATCAGAGGGTGGGCGTATGACAAACAAACAAATTATCCGCTAAGATTCAGCATTGCAGAAGCTAGTGAATCAGTCACTTATACGGTGGAAACAGAATACCGTCGTGATGTTATTGATATGTTTGAATTAGAAGGCGATCAAGACTATGGTTTTGTCATTACGATTAAAGATCCAGAAGATTTACCAGCCTACACGCTAAACATTGACACCAAATCAGGTCAGAAGGTTCAATACGTGGTGGAGCGTCCAAACATGGTTCAACCAGGTACGAAATTTGATCGAGCATGGCGTTCGATTCAGACACGTGGTTTCATGGGCTCAGTGAAGTGGTACTTTAAACGACAAGAAAAAGCAGAAGCCCCTGTTGACGTGGAGGCAGTTTTAGCGGAAATTAAAACGTTCCAATTTCAGCCTAAAATTTCTGTCGCTGTGCCTGTTTATAATGTCGAAGAAAAATGGCTTGCAGCATGTGTCTCTTCTTTACAAAATCAGTACTATGAAAATTGGGAGTTATGTTTAGCAGATGATGCATCGCCAAGCGAACATATTAAGCCCATGCTAGAAAAATATAAAGAACTAGATCAACGAATCAAAGTTATTTATCGCGAAGAAAACGGACATATTTCAGAAGCAACTAACTCAGCTTTGTCGATTGCTACTGGCGATTTTGTTGGTTTCATGGATAACGATGATGAATTAGCGCCACAAGCATTATATGAAGTGGTCAAAGCTTTAAATACAGACCCAACGATTGATTTTCTTTATACTGATGAAGATAAAATTACAGAAAATGGTCGTCGCTTCAACGCGTTTTACAAATCGGACTGGAATCCAGAACTGATTTTAAACCATAATTACATTACACACTTTGTTGTTGTGAAACGTGATTTATTAGAAAAAGTAGGCGGACTGAATTCAGCATATAACGGCGCTCAAGACTATGATTTCGTATTACGAGCAACGGAACAAGCAACGAAAATCAAGCATATTCCTGGCATGATGTATCATTGGCGTGCCATTGAATCATCGACTGCTCTAAACCCTGAAAGCAAAGGTTACGCCTATGTAGCTGGTCAAAAAGCGGTCCAAGCGGCAACGGAACGCCGTGGCTTAAAAGCACAAGTAGAGATTGCCGAATTTTATGGTTCCTATAAAATTAACTATCTTTATGATCATGTGCCGATGGTATCATTGATTATTACGAATGATACAGAGAATATGAGTAGTTACTTACGTCAATTATTAGAAAAAACTGCCTATACAAATTATGAAATTCTATTGCCTGCACGCTTCGAGAATCAAATAAATATCCAAAATGACCGTCTTCGTTATGTTTCAACAGAAACTCGTCATGGCATGATTCAAGCTGCTAAGGGAGAATATGTGGCTTTATTAAATGCTGGATTGGTACCAACGAAAAATGATTGGTTAAAAGAGTTAATGAACATTGGTCAACAAGAGACCTCTGGTTTAGTGACTGGCCGCGTAGTTGACGCACGCTATCGCGTGGAAACGGTGGGAGTATCAGTTGATACAGACAAAGGTCGATTACTTTATCCCGAAAAAGGCACCCCTGGTAAAAGCTTAGGTTACTATTACAGAATTGCTTTACCAAGAAATATTCAAGCGGCAACTGAAGACTGCTTACTATTCAACAAACAACTTTACCTAAATTTAGAAGGAATTAACGAAAACTTAGGAAAAGAGTGGATGGGTGTCGATTTATCGTTACAATTTGCTAGCGCTGGTAAACGAAATGTATATGTGTCCTATGCAATTTTGAAAGCAGACGAAAAAATGCAAAACCATGATAAAAAAGGATCTTATAAAGAACTTGCGGAAAAATGGACTGCGGAAGCTTTAGTTGATCCTTACCGAAATCCGAAACATCTATAAGGAGAATGCACATGAATGAAGACATTAAGGTGATCTTTGATAGTATCTATCGCGACAAAACAACAAATAATTTAACCATTACAGGTTGGGCGTTGGATACAATCACTAAAGAAAGCCCAACTTTCACAATTAATAATGAAAACCAAGTGTCCGCTTATAACATTCAGCGCGTTTTACGTGAAGATGTTAATCAAATTTATCAAACAAAGCCTGCGATTGAAGCTGGCTTTGTTGTTACACTTGAAGGAATTAAACAAAAAAAAGTACTCCCTTTTCATTTTCAATCATCAGCACATGTTGTAACGGTGGATTTTCCCTTGAATAAAAAATATCCAGTGATTCCAGGGACAGAAGATAAAGTAACTCGTCTTTGGATAAAAGCCAAAAAAGGATTTAAGTATATGGCTAAAAATGGTATTTCTCATACCATTCAACGAGCGAAAATTGAGAAACTAAGAAATCAAGCTTCGTATCCTAACTGGTTAGCTAGAAATGAAGTACTAGACATAGAAGCGATGACGCAAGAAATCGCAACATTTCATTACCAACCTAAAATTTCCATTGCGATGCCAGTGTATAATGTTGAAGAAAAATGGCTTCGGTTGTGCATTGATTCTATTTTGAATCAAGTCTATACTAACTGGGAATTATGTATGGCCGATGACGCCTCAACAGATCCTAATGTCAAAAAGATTTTAACAGAGTACCAACAATTGGATGAGCGAATTCGGGTCGTCTTTCGTGAACAAAATGGTCATATTTCCGAAGCAACCAACTCTGCTTTAGCGATTGCTACCGGAGAATTTGTCGCCTTACTAGACAACGATGATGAATTAGCGATCAATGCTTTTTATGAAGTGGTTAAAGTGCTGAATGAAAACCCAGAACTGGATTTAATTTATAGTGATGAAGATAAGATTGACATGGATGGAAATCGTTCTGATCCAGCCTTTAAACCAGATTGGTCACCTGATTTACTTTTAGGAACGAATTACATTTCGCATTTAGGCGTGTATCGTCGGAGTATTCTAGAAGAAATTGGCGGCTTTCGAAAAGGTTACGAAGGTTCTCAAGACTACGATTTAGTCTTAAGATTTACTGAAAAAACGACAAAAGAACGCATCAAACATATTCCAAAAGTTCTTTACTATTGGCGGATGCTGCCAACCTCAACAGCAGTGGATCAGGGCTCAAAAGGTTATGCTTTTGAAGCGGGGCTAAGAGCCGTGCAAGATGCGCTCGTTCGTCGAGGTATTAATGGTCATGCAACGCATGGGGCGGCGAATGGCTTATACGATGTTTATTATGACATTAAATCCGACAAGTTAGTCTCAATTATTATTCCAACTAAAAATGGCTATAAAGACGTACAACGTTGTGTTTCATCGATTATTGAAAAAACAACCTACCAAAATTACGAGATTATTATGGCTGATAATGGAAGTACAGATCCAAAAATGCACGAATTATATGCAGAATTTGAACAACAATTACCTGGCCGCTTTTTCGTTGAATCAATCGATATTCCATTCAATTTCTCAACTATTAACAATCGTGCAGCGAAAAAAGCGCACGGAGAGTATTTATTATTTTTAAATAATGATACCGAAGTGATTACAGAGAATTGGTTAACATTGATGGTTTCATTTGCTCAGCAAGAACGGATTGGCTGTGTAGGTGCGAAATTATTGTATCCAAATAATACGGTCCAACATGCAGGCGTTATTTTAGGATTAGGTGGTGTCGCTGGACATGGTCATTATGGTTATCCCCATGGTGACTTAGGATATTTTGGGCGGTTAGCTATTAATGTTAATTATTCAGCAGTAACTGCCGCGTGCTTACTTATGAAAAAAGCAGATTTTGATGCAGTTGGTGGTTTTGAAGAAGCATTTACCGTAGCTTTCAATGATGTTGATTTATGCCTGAAAGTCCAAGCTTTAGGACGTGACAATGTTTGGCTTCATGAAGCAGAGCTTTATCATTTTGAATCTCAAACTCGTGGATATGATGATAAAGGCAAAAAGAAAAAACGTTTTGAACAAGAAAAAGTGATGATGGAAGAAAAATGGGGACCTTTAATTGAAAATGATCCATTTTATAATCCTAATCTGACAAGGGATATTCCCAACTTTTCATTACGAATTGACTAGATGCAATTGCGGATGACGAAATGGAGCGAAAAGATGGAACAACAACTAACTACAAGAAAAGAAAAACAACCATTACGCAACCAAGCTGAGCAGAGTGCTCGCTTGGTTGATCATTTGTTACGCTGGCGCTATCTGCTAGCGGCAGTCATTTTTATTTTACTGGTCGCCTTTAAAGTCCATGGTAGTTCATTAAACATGTGGGATGCGTATGTTTCTGAATATGCGGATGGCCAAAAAAGTTCATTAATTGCTGGTGAACCAAGAGGTGTTCGCTCGGATGAATGGCTCGTTCAAACCCCATTTAGCCTCTCACAAACACAAACAGGTTTGAAAACACATAATGATGTGATTACGTTAAATGGGCAAGACATGGTGGTAGGCTATAATTCACCAGCGTGGAATTTGGCCACGTTAGCGAAACCTTTTACGTGGGGCTATGTACTATTAGGCAAAGAATATGGCTTATCATGGTATTGGAATCTTAAATTAATTGGCTTAATTTTATTTTCTTTTGAAATTGGCTTGATCGTCACACGGCGGAATAAATATTTAGCTTTGTTAGCAAGTGTTTGGATTCCGTTTTCTTCGGCCCTTCAATGGTGGTTTGTCTCGCCAGTTGGAGATTTAGTATTTTTTGGCTTAGGTTTTTTAGTGGGAATTTATAATTATTTCTATTATCATAGTAGTGTTCGACGTCGTGTCATTTGTGCGATAACGGCTGTTATTATGGCCTCAGGATTTGTTTTAGTTATTTATCCTGCGTTACAAGTACCACTTGGTTATTTGATTTTATTATTTTTAATTTTATTCTTTTTAGAATTTCGTAAAAAAATTAAGTTGGATAAGTGGGATGGGGTCCTGATAGGTGGGGCACTCTTGATGACGGCGATTATTGTTGGCGGATCGCTATATGGCTCATTGGATTCCTTAAAAGCAGTAATGGATACCGCTTATCCAGGAAAACGGGTAAGTTTAGGTGGCGATATGCCTAAACGCGATATTTTGTTATTTTTAACAAATTGGAAAATGCCGTTTCAAGATGTTCCATATTCCAATAATTCGGAAATCAGTAGTTTTTATCAATTATTTTTTGTTATTTTGCCGCTCTCACCATTTATTTTTTATAAAAAAATCAAAGAAAACATTTACGGTTTTGTCTTATTCGTGTATTGTTTATTTAACTTAGTTTGGATGAGCGTTCAATTTCCAACAATTTTTGCTAAGTTGACATTGTGGTCTTATGTGCCAGAACAACGGGCGATGTTATCCTTCGGGTTTGCAGCTGTGTTGTTGAGTTTATGGTTCATCGATTATTTATGGAATCGTCAAGCAAAAATTCCAATGATGGCCTGGTTAGGAGCGCTAGGATTAAATGTTGTTCTATATTTCTTTGTTTTATATACGGGCAATTTACGGTTATACGTTACACGAATGGACATCATTGGTGTCTTAGTTGTCGCTACCGTTTTAATTGTTGCTTTATTTAAACGTTGGCGCACGTTATTTGTCCTTGTTTTATTAGGAATCATTATGGTTTCTGGTGCCTTTGTTAATCCAATTTCTCGAGGCGTTTCTGCTGTCTATGGAAAAAAATTAGCGGTAGAAGTGGAAGAAATTAACAAAAAAGACCCCAACCAATTGTGGGTGGGCGAACGCTTGATGTATGGCTATTTGCCAATGTTAGGTGTGCATACATTTAACGGTGTTGCTTTTACACCTGACTTAGAGGCTTGGAAACCATTAGATCCAAAAGGAAAAGACACATTTATTTATAATCGCTATGCGCACATCAATGTTGAAGTAGGAAATCAGACCCCTGTTTTAGAGTTGATGCAAAAAGATGCGATTATTGCTCGTTTATCTCCAGAAAAATTAAAAGAATATGGGATTAAATATGCGGTCGTTTATAAACCATTAGAACCGTTAGAAACATCAACGATTCATTTTGAAAAATTATATGGACCTGATCAGAACGGGGCATATATTTATCGAATAAACGACTAGTGATTCATTCATGGAATGAGGTTTGAATATGGGAAAAGTATTGAATAGAATCGGTCGACTTATTTTATTAGTTACAATGATTGGCTCGTATACGATGTGGGTCGTAGGAATTGATGCGCCAGTCACAAAATATATGTATGGCAATAGTTCAATTTTATTATTAATAGCAGTAATACTTGTACTGCTATTAAATTGTACGAAATTAAAATTTATTGACTGGCTGACCGTAGCGTTGGCGCTAGCCACCTGGCTCTTGTTTCACTTTACGGAATCAATCCGTCAAAGCACAATGCAAACAGATACAATGATTCCTTTAATTATTTTGTTGGTTCTTTGTTTTAAAGTTTGTGTCTTTGATCGTTTGGATCAAACGCTTTTATTAATTGTCTCTTTAGTTGCTTTGAGTGCGACTTTGTATCGGATGTCCGTGGAGTTGCCTCAGTTGATTCCAGTAGACGAAATTTTTAAAGAATCAAATAAACTAGAAAGTATTTGGATTAATACCAATACGATTGGTGCAACGTTGATGTTTTCAACAATGATGGCCAGTAGTTTGATCAAAGCATATAGAAATAAGGTTTTTAACCTGCTGCTTTTACCTGTATACATTGGTGGTGTTTTAGGTACATGGGTCAGTCAATCAAAAACCTCTTTTGCCATTTTAGTTGGTTTTATTCTGGTGGATAATCTTTTACCAAAACGTTTCTTGCAACGTTCGAAAGTTTGGCTGTTTGGTTTTGTCGGAGTAGCTACATTGGGACCGTCGTTATTTTACTTATGTGCGGAAACAGATACTGTTGATTTATTTACAGGAAGAGAACGAATTTGGCATGAGTTTTTTGCTAAATGGTTATCTGATCCTCAACATATTAAAGTCGGTATGGAGCCTTTTGTGGCCTCATGGAAACCGCTGGGGACACATAATGCTTTTCTATTTACGTTAAGTAATTTTGGTGTCATCGGCTATCTGATTTTATTTGGTTTTTTAGTCAGTATGATTTTATTGATTGGTTTCCGCAAAAAAACATTGGATCGTTTGCAAGTTAGTTTACTTTTAGGCTTCCTTTTAATCTGGATTCATTCATTTATGGAAGATATTTTATTAGCGCCTCATTGGATGCCGATTGTTTATAGTTTCCTTGGGCTAGCCTTCTACTTCCGGCCAGAGAAAAAACGAGGAAGACATGAAAGACCAACGACGCCTAAAAGAAGAAAACGAATGAAACAAACAAGTCCTGTTAGCAATGAAGAGCGCCCGATAGCACCTGTTGACGAAGAGGGCTGGGACCAACCGGAAGAATTAAGTCGTGTCCAAAGACATCGCAGATAATTTTCATCCTATAGAACTTTCTTGTCCGCTGACATTATGGTAATATAGGGGTTGCATGTTATTACAAATAATGTAATTACTGGAAGTGAAGAGAGGAAGTTTTTAATGACATCAAAAAGTGAATGGAGTAATGCAAGACGGATTGTAATTATTTTAGCAGACGTTTTGCTCTATAATTTATCAATCATCTTAGGGTTTATGGTGAAATTTGGCCGAGAAATTCCTTCATTTAACTTTGTGGCTTATGAAAAATCAGCAATTTACATTTCAATCTTTTTTATCTTTTTGAATTTGTTGTTAGGTGCGTATATTTTTTATAATCGCAAAATTAGTGACATCATTTTTGTCACGGTGATTGGTCAAATTTTAATGACTTTAACGATTATGATTGTGACATTTGCCGGACGTTGGTTTACGTTCCCGCGTTCTGTTTTAGGATATTCCTTTATAATCGGAATTATTGTTCTAAGTCTTTGGCGAATTCTTGTTTATTATCTTTACTTAAAGGTCAGCAATGAGCGAAAAGTTGTTTTACTAGGTAAAGAAAATCAAGTTATGCGGTCAATTCAAAACTTTATGTCTGATAAAAATAACAAGCATAAAGTAACGAGCGTTGTTGTCAGCAATTACTATGAAAACTTAAAAAAAATTATCGATGAAATCGATATTGTTTATATTTCAAGTAATGTTGATGAGAACGAAAAAGTAAAATTGTATCAATTAATTGTCAAACACAAGAAAAAAATCTTTTTAGATACAAGTTTTGAAAATCTAATTATGTTAAAACCGAACATGATGAACTTTGAAGATGAAAGTATTATCGAAGTCTCAAATTTTGAAATTCAACCAGAAGAGAATTTTATTAAACGTTTATTTGATATTTTAGTCTCTGTTTGCCTATTTGTGATTACCTCCCCCTTAATGCTTATTGCAGCAATTTTAGTCAAAGCAACCTCACCGGGACCAGTGATTTACAAACAAACTCGGATTACATTAGATCAACGTGAGTTCTCGATTTTAAAATTTAGAACGATGTCGGCAACAGCGGAAGCAAAATCAGGTCCAGTCTTATCTACAAGTAACGACAGTCGCGTCACTACAGTTGGTAAATACTTGCGCGCTTTACGTATTGATGAGTTGCCACAACTAATCAACGTTATTCGTGGAGATATGTCCATTGTCGGACCACGTCCTGAACGACCATTCTTTGTTGATCAATTTAATCAGGAAAACCCGAATTACTATTTACGTCACAATGTACGTGCGGGGATTACCGGCTATGCCCAAGTTTATGGGAAATATGCTTCTGACTACAATAGTAAATTGAACTTTGATTTACTGTACATCAAGAATTATTCATTACTATTGGATATGAAAATTCTGCTTCAAACCATCAAAATTCTCTTTGATAAAGTATCATCAAGAGGATTGGATGAGTCTGAAGAACGTGAAACGATTACTTGCTCTTATTTAAAAGAACGAAATATAAAGTTATTGAAATGAGGATTTTATTGTGGAGACTGTGCCTATAAGTATTCTAATGTCAATTTACAAAAATGAAAAACCAGAGTATTTAATTGACACAATGGAGAGTATTTTAAGACAAACTATTCAACCTGAAGAAATTTTTTTAGTAAAAGATGGCCCTTTAACGTTAGAACTAGATGAAGTTATTGATGAATATAAACGAAAATTAGGCAATCAACTAAGTCTTTATTCGTTATCAGAAAATAAAGGATTAGGTATAGCGTTGGCAGAGGGAGTTTTAAATTGCCGAAATGAGTTAATTGCAAGAATGGACACAGACGATATTATGGTAGAGGACAGATTGGAAGTTCAGTATAAACTATTTAAAGAAAACCCAAGTTTAGCGATTGTTGGTGGTAATATTATAGAATTTGAGGGGAATGTTACCAATATTTTGGGAAGACGTATAGTACCAGAAAGTAACGAGGAAATTCGCCGCTTTTCGAAAAGAAGAAATCCATTTAATCATATGACAGTTATGTATAAAAAAGAGGATATTATTCAGGTTGGTAACTATAAACCTTTGAAGGGGTTTGAAGATTATTATCTTTGGATAAGGCTGTTGAAACAAGATAAAAAAGCGGCAAATATAAATAAGATTTTGGTTTATGCTAGAGGTGGAAAAGATATGTATTCTAGGCGTGGCGGGATTAAATACCTAGTTCCAGGATTAAAAGCGCGTAAAGTAATATATCAGGAAGGATTAGGATCTTTTTCTGATTTTATATTTGTTTCTGCAGTACATTTAATTATTAGTTTACTTCCTAATGGTATACGTGGAGTGATTTATCAAAAAAAGTTGAGAAATAAATAATATTCAAGGAGAGAATAATGAAAAAAATTTTATTACTGTTGTTACTTCCTATTTGTTTTTGGAGCCAAACGGTTTTTGCTTCAGATAAGCTTCAGGATTCATTACCTACAGAAAATCATAAAATGGGAGATTTTATTTATTCAACGTCAAGTTTATCTAATCAAATTTTATTTAGAGCAATGAACCAATTATCGCCAGTTGATGTAAATGCTGGCGATAAAAACACTCCAGGTCAAGATTTTATTGATGTTTCATACTGGAATGGATACATATCTACTACTCAATACTCTATGATGAAAAACCAATATGGTATTAAAGGTGTTGTAGTGAAGTTAACAGAAGGCACGTACTATATAAATCCATATGCAGAAAGTCAAATTAGAAATGCCCAAAGTGCAGGCCTAGTAGTTTCTGTGTATCATTTTAGTAGATATACGACTTCTGAGGAAGCAATTCAAGAAGCAAATTATTTCGTAAATTATATGAAAAAATTGAAACTTAACTCAAGTACTATTGCAGTTAACGATGCTGAAGCAACGGAATTATTGCAGGGGAATGTAACTGAAAATAGTAAATCTTTTATAAATCAAGTTAAAGCACATGGATACAATTATTCACTTTTATATACAGGAAAAAATTGGTTAAATAGTGGTTATATTGATCCTAACCAATTTGGATATAAAAATATTTGGGTTGCTCAGTATCCCTTCTATCCCGCTGCAGATTCAATTTGGAATCAAGAATATGGATCTTGGCAATGGAGTTCTCAGTTTTATTTTCCAGGTATTGCTCATCCTTTTGATATTTCTATGAGCTTTACTGACTATTTTGTGAAATCGCTGAGCGGTTATGATATCATTACAGAAGAGAAATCATTAAATAAGGACGGAAATATTTTATCTACTCCTTTTGATGAATATGGTAATAAACCATGGGGAACAGAAGGTTATCAAAAATTAGGAGCTGTAACTCAGTTTTTAAACAAAGACATAAAAGTTAAAAAAGAAGTGGTAACGACATCTAACAATAAGTATTATCAGTTTGAAGCTGATGGAAATAATTATTGGACTGACTACAGAAATATCAAATTATTTGATCAAGTCGTTTCAGAAAAGCAAATAGACGCAGATGGGACTATCCAATATTTCGAGTATTCAGAGTATGGAAGTGTTCCGTGGGGAACAAGAGGGTACCAATCATTAGGCGTATTGAAGAATTCTATCGGAAAAACAGTAGAAATAACTAAAGAAGTGACAACCTCAGGGAACAATACGTACTATGAATTTGAGCTGAATGGACAGAAGTATTATGGGGATGTCCGGAACTTTAAGTTAAAACAATACGATCAAATCGTTTCAGAAAAACCGCTAGACGCAGATGGTACCATTCAATATTTTGAGTATTCAGAGTATGGAAGTGTTCCGTGGGGAACAAGAGGGTACCAATCATTAGGCGTATTGAAGAATTCTATCGGAAAAACAGTAGAAATAACTAAAGAAGTGACAACCTCAGGGAACAATACGTACTATGAATTTGAGCTGAATGGACAGAAGTATTATGGGGATGTCCGGAACTTTAAGTTAAAACAATACGATCAAATCGTTTCAGAAAAACCGCTAGACGCAGATGGTACCATTCAATATTTTGAGTATTCAGAGTATGGAAGTGTTCCGTGGGGAACAAGAGGGTACCAATCATTAGGCGTATTGAAGAATTCTATCGGAAAAACAGTAGAAATAACTAAAGAAGTGACAACCTCAGGGAACAATACGTACTATGAATTTGAGCTGAATGGACAGAAGTATTATGGGGATGTCCGGAACTTTAAGTTAAAACAATACGATCAAATCGTTTCAGAAAAACCGCTAGACGCAGATGGTACCATTCAATATTTTGAGTATTCAGAGTATGGAAGTGTTCCGTGGGGAACAAGAGGGTACCAATCATTAGGCGTATTGAAGAATTCTATCGGAAAAACAGTAGAAATAACTAAAGAAGTGACAACCTCAGGGAACAATACGTACTATGAATTTGAGCTGAATGGACAGAAGTATTATGGGGATATCCGTAACTTTGAGTTGAAACAATAGTAAAAAAGGTGTACGTAAAAGTTTATGTACACCTTTTTAAGTAAAATCGTAATTTTTTTGACTTTCCAGTATAGAAAAGTGTATCATAGAATGAATTAGTTTAAAAGAAATGAGTTAGGAGATAAGATGAAATTAGTCAGTGTAGTCATACCCGTATACAATGTAGAAAAATACGTAGAAAAATGTTTAGACTCAGTTATTAATCAAACCTATCAAAATTTAGAAATTATCATTGTTAATGATGGATCCACCGATAATTCTTTAAGTATTTGTCAAAAAAAGAAACTATCAGATTCCAGAATAAAATTAATTAACAAGGAGAATGGAGGACTCTCTTCTGCAAGAAACGCTGGGATTGAATGTGCACAAGGTGAATTTATCTGTTTTATCGATAGTGATGACTGGATTGAGCTGGATTATATTGAAGTGTTATTGAACGGCATGGAAAATACGAATGTGGATATATCGGTTATTCAGATGATTAAAGTAAAGAATTTTAATAAAATTGCCTTTCAAAGTGAAAGCCAAACTAAGTGGGACATATTCGAACGAGAAACTGCAATGAGAGAACTATTCTCGAGTAATTTAATTGGTTATTCGGCAAATAATAAGTTATATAGAATTAGTTTGTTTAAAAGCATAAGATACCCAGAAGGGATGTTAATGGAAGATAAAGGAACTACGTATCGTTTAATTGATAGTTCAACCAAAGTTGCTGTTAATGGTTCTACTAAGTATCACTACTATTTACGAGATAATAGTATTTTAAGAACAGATTTTAATCAAAAAAATTTTGATTCTTTTATTATCCATGAAGAAATTTTAAATTTTATGGATGAACATTATCCTAGTATAAGTCCTAAAGTAAAGTCTAGATATGTCTATGAAGCAATTAGAATGATGATGAGAATGATTGAAAGTAATTATACCTCAAAATTAGATTATACTAAATGTATGGATATTGTAGAAAAATATCAAAGTGAAGTACTAAATGATAATAAGATATCTGTTAAGCTTAAATTAATCACAAAACTATTAGTTAAGTTTCCTAGTTTACCAAGTCGCATCTCTAAGAATAAATTAATCGCTAAAATATTTAAAAAAATGGAAGGAATTAACCGATGATAATAAAGATAAAAAAATTTCTTTCACGCTATATTTATCCTGTGTTTTTTTTAATGTTGCCTATTCAAAATAAAAAAATATTTTTTTCTAGTTTTGGCGGGAGAAACTATTCAGGTAATCCGCGAAGAATATCTGAAGAGCTTTATAAATTGAATCCTAAACTAAAGTATATATGGTGCATTAATAAAGATGTTTCTGTTCAAAACCTGCCACCATATATAAAACGTGTTGACAATAATTCGCTTTTGGCTACTTTTCATCTATATACAAGTAAAGTTTGGATTGATGACTCAAGAAAAACAATTTTTTTTAAAAAACGTAAAAATCAGATTTACTTTCAAACATGGCATGGAACTCCCTTGAAAAAAATAGAGTTTGATGCCGTGGATAAACTCCCAAATAGTTATTTAAACTATGCTCTAAAAGATTCAGAAAGCTTAGACTATCTACTTTCTGGTAATAAGTATAGTAGTGATATCTATGCTTCTGCTTTTAGAATAGATGAAAATAAAATTGCTAATGTTGGAACGCCGAGAAATGATCAATTATGCCTAAAAATTGATAAAGAAGTTTCGTTGTTTGAAAAAGAAACTATTAAGTTGCTATTTGCACCAACTTTTAGAAATAATAAAGCTGATAATGGTCAAAAGCAACTAGATATTTTAGGTATTCCGTACCTAGTTAAATATTTTGAATCACTCAATAAAAAAGTAGAAATTTATTTGAAATTTCATCCTAATGTAAATCAAAGCCTAATTAAGCAGGTAGAAATACGAGATTTGATAAAAAAATATTCAGTTCACTTAATCGATAATAATGTAAGTTCAGAAGATACGTTTCTTGATATGGATTTACTGATTACCGACTACTCGTCTATTTTCTTTGATTTTGCATTATTAAATAAGCCGATTATTCTTTTAAACTATGATGAAGATGAGTATAAGAAGGAAAGAGGATTTTATATTGATTTAGATTATTTACCTTTGCCGAAAGCAAAAAGTTACCAAGAAATTTTGGCTATTTTCGAACATGATAGAGAAACGTTGATAGAAGGTCCTAAAATGTTACTGAAAAAAATAGGTAATTTTGAAACTGGAAAAGCAACAAATTTTGTCACTGAAAAAATATTAGAAAATATTGAGAGATGATAGAAAAATATGAAAAAATTCATTAGTGATGTTTTGTTTAATGCAACTTACCAAGTATTATTAATTATACTGCCAATTATAACAATGCCTATACTTAGTCGGCGGCTGGGAACAGAAGGATTAGGGATATACAGTTATGTATTCTCTATCGCTCAGTTTTTAATGATCTTGATATCAGTTGGGATGAATCCCCTTAGAATTAGAAGAATAGCACAAAATAAATTTAATAAAGATGAATTAAATAAAGAATTTTGGAATCTTTTTATCATGCAAGCATTAATTGGATTAGTGATCACAACTATATATTTTTTCGTAATTTTTTTATTTAAAATTGAGTATAAAGAATTATATTATATACAATTAATTTTTTTAATAGGTACAACCTTTGATATTGCTTGGTTTTTTCAAGGTATTGAACAATTTGCTCAGGTAGTTATTAGAAATGTGATCATAAAATTGTTATCAGTATTGTTGATTATCTTGTTAGTGAAAAACGATAAAGATTTACCTTTGTATGTTTTAATTACATCTGCATCTACTGTAGTTGGAAGTTTAATTTTTTGGCTGAGTCTAAAAAATAAAATTTCTAAACCTAACTTTTCTATGCCTATTTTTAAATCTTTATGGAAACCTAGTTTGATTATCCTTTTGCCACAAGTGTTTATGCAAGTTTATACAACTTTGGATAAAACGGTAGTGGGATCTTTAACTACCAATACAGAGCTTTCTTACTATGATCAGTCTCAAAAAATTGCAAGAATTCTACTAACATTACTCTCATCTTTAACTATTGTTATGTTACCTAAAATGACTGGAGCTATCAAAAATGGGGATAATGATAAGGTATATATGTATACTAAAAAGGCATTTAATTATACGTTGACTTTTTCATTAATTTTGTTTTCTATTATTTTTGCTAATACGAAAGAGTTTGTTGTATGGTTTTTTGGACCTAAATTTGTTCCTATGACCGCAAATATGATGATTGTCTCATTTATTATTATATTAAATCCGATTGGAGGGATTTTCTCTAATCAGTTTGCTTTGGCTATGGAAAAAGACAAAGAATATGGAATCCCATTAATAATTGGTTCAATTGTTAGTTTACTTGGCAATTATATTCTTGTTCCAATTTATAATGCATTAGGTGCGACTATTGTACTAGTTTTTGTAGAACTCATCGTTTGCATATTAAGAATAGTATTGATTAAAGATTTTATTAATTTACAATTTTTAATTACCAAACAGATACTTATTGAATTGGGCTTAACAATAGCAATTACAATTACTGGGCTTCTATTACCTTCAATTTTTGCTAATTCTTTTTTTAACATTGCATATAAATCAATGGTCATGTTATTATTGTTTGGTATCATATTATTTACGACTAAAAGTGAAGTTGTGTTAGATGTAAAAAAAATACTAAAAGGAACTAAAAATTAATGAAAAAACATGTTTACTTAATCATGGCGCATGACAATTTCGATATGTTAAGCTTATTGTTAAAAGAGTTAGATGATATTAGAAATGATATTGTAATTCATATTGATAAAAAATCTAGTAATGTTAATATAGCTGATTTAAAAACACATTGTCAGTATTCGGAAGTTTCTTTTATTGAAAGTATTTCTGTAACATGGGGGGCTTATTCACAAATTGAATGTGAACTGTCATTACTTAAAGCTGCTGTGAAAAGAAATTATAATTATTATCATTTGATTTCTGGGCTTGATTTTCCTCTTAAAAGTCAAGATTATATTCATGAATTTTTTGATAAAAATGATGGAAAAGAATATATACAATTTCAGCAGCCAAAAATTAAACAAAGAAATTTAGAGCGTGTTATGTATTACTACCCATTTCAAGAAAAAGTTGGTAAGAAAAAAAATTTTTTATGGTTTTTAGGTAAACTGTATAAAATTATTCAAAAATTTTTAAATAGTAATAGAATAAAATCAGATAAATATACATTTCAAATGGGGGCAAATTGGTTTAGCATAACTAACGATTTGGCCAAATATGTGTTAGAGCAGGAAAAGTTTATTAATGATTATTTTAAAGATACGATTAACGGAGATGAATTATTTCTACAAACGATTGTTTATAACTCTAAATTTTTAGAAAAAGTAAATACACCTAATTTTGATAATTCTTGTCATTCAAATATGCGTTATGTAGTATGGGAAAATGATACACCAAAATATTTTTGTGACAGCGATTATGATATGCTGATTAACAGAGAAGAATTATTTGCTAGAAAATTTAATGTATCATATTCTGGTCAGTTAGTAAATAAATTAAAAAATGCGAAAGAGAGGAGATATAAATGAGAAAGATAATAACATATGGTACCTTCGATTTGTTACATTATGGACATATTAATCTTTTAAGAAGAGCGAAAGAAAGAGGAGACTATTTAATCGTTGGACTATCTACAGATGAATTCAATTGGGATGAAAAAGGAAAGAAAACCTATTTTTCTTTTGATAAGAGGAAAAAATTATTAGAAGCTATCAGATATGTAGATTTAGTTATTCCGGAAAATAGCTGGCAACAAAAGATTCAAGATATTAAAGAATTTCATGTCGCTGAATTTGTGATAGGTGATGATTGGTCAGGGAAATTTGACTTTATCGCTAATGAAACTAATGCGGAGGTTATTTATTTACCAAGAACACCTGAAATATCAACAACTCAGATAAAAAAAGATTTAGAAAATAAAACATTTTAAGTTTTTAGGTATCATAATATTTGTATTTAAAGCGTAAATTTGTATGAGGAAGTGGATAACTAGATGCTAAAACCAAATAGCACACTAAAGAATATAAAAGGAATATATATCTTATATTTTGAGCTGATATTAATTTTTCGTACAATCGGTCCATTAATATTAATGCCCAACTTGTTGGATAAACTATTCTTTGTATCATCTGGTCTTATAGGATTAACAATTATTTTTATTGATGCAATTGATTCTATTAAAAAGAGTAATCAAAAAAAATTTGACATATGGCTCATATTATTTATTGCTATTATGTTGATATCTAGTTTAGTCAATATAAAGTATGGATTGGCTGGTAATTTAAAATTAATTATGTGGCAAGCTATATACTTTTTTGTAATATTTCAATATGGCAAAGATTATGGTAAAAAAGATAAGATTTTTGATTATTTTTTTGTTATATTAATAATCTTCTGGTTCTTTTCTGCTATTATTTCTTTATGGATGTTTTTTACGCAATTTGGCGTTAAAATTCCTATGGATAACCGTTATTATCCATTACGTATGGGGTTTCTAGGAAATAGACTTTTCGGAGTGTTTCCAGACCCCAATTTTGGAGCTACTATATCCGTTGTTGTAATTTTACTTTCTGTTTATTATATTAAAACAAATTCTAATAGAACGTTTACTTTATTTAATAGCCTTAATATTTTGTTACAGTTAATGTTTATATCGCTATCAGGGTCTAGAACTGCATTAATTGTGTTATTAACAGTAACTGCTGTAGGTATGTTTTTTGTTAGCTATCATAGCAAAAAGATAGATTCTCAGAAATTATTTTTACGTTGGATTCTATCTATAATTAGTTCGCTCCTCACTATTGCGGTCTTGTACTTGATAATTGATGCTCTTAAAACAGGTTTATCATATATTCCAAGCCTTTTGCAAATGAAAGAAGCCACGCTTCCTACGATTGATACTAAGAATAATTTGAATAAAGTAAACTTAGACAGACCAGATGTTTCTAATGGCGGTGATATATCTAATTTACGATTTTCTCTTTGGAGTAGTGCTGTTGAGATATTTAAATCAAGTTGGTTAGTAGGTGCTTCAGCTGCTAATTATATTCCATATGCACATGATGTTTTACCAGATTCATTTATAGGGCAAAATACATTAACAACACATAATTTTGTGTTCTTAATCATGGCTTCTACAGGAGCTTCTGGATTATTAGTTTTCTTTATATTCTTTGTAAATAAAATATACATTTCTTTAAAATATTTATTTGGTAAAAGTAGTTTGATGCAAGATATGAATTTTTACGTAATACTTAGTGTTTTAGCTATTACAATATCAGCATTGTTTATTACCGAGCTAGTGTTAGTGAGTACAATTGGTGCTGTTGTGATTTGGTTCTTTTTGGGTAAAATTACATCTTTAGAAAATAAAGATTCTTTGTCAAAATAATGTTGGCAAAGAAAAATTATAGAATAGAGTCTCGTCCAGAGGAGAAAATTCTCTGGGCTTTTTTCATTTGGTTCGTATTTCGTGTGTGTACTTGATAGAAGACAATTGGCAATTTGAAATTATAAAAGTTACAAAACATAGGAATTTCATTTAAACTGTTGTTTCCTCAATTGCAGATATGTTTTGAATTTTGTGACTTCATTAAGAAACAATCAAGTGTTTGTAATCCCATAGCGAATGATAATTAAATGATTTGTGCAATGTTAAAGTAAGTGGAGTATGTTGATTTTCCTATATAAATGGTGCATTTAGTTTACAAGTAAAAAAATAAACATTTAGTTATACTAATTTTTCAACAAAACTATTAAAAAGTAGATATGCCCAGTTATTTATGAATTTCCTTTGCGAACAATAATTACTAGAAAGTACCAGGTTATTAAATTTTAACTTATTAATATAAATTTTCTATTTATTAATGGAAATATATCGAGTTTTAAAACTTGATATTTCATGATAATCTTGTATTGCAAACAATAAGTGTTTAGGTTATCATTTGTTATGTTAATATAGAGTTAATAACTATTTAAGGGGTTAATTAAATGAAGTCATTTCTAATCACAGGCGGCGCCGGCTTTATCGGCTCAACCTTAGCAAATTATTATAGTAAAGACAATCAAGTTGTGGTCATTGATGATTTATCAATGGGCCAAACTGAAAATTTAAACGCATCTGAAAATATCACGTTCATTGAAGGTAGCGTGATTGATCAACAATTAATGGAAAAAGTACTACAAGAGTATCAGTTCGATTACATTTTTCACTTAGCAGCGATTGCTAGTGTAGCAGACTCAGTAGCACGTCCAGTGGAAACACACCAAGTCAATTTTGAGAGTGTGTTACAATTACTGGAATTAATTCGGAAATACCAGAAAGATTTAAAACGTTTGGTGTTTGCTTCTTCTGCAGCGGTTTACGGCGATGAGCCAACTTTACCAAAACAGGAAGAATCAGTAATTCGTCCATTAACGCCTTATGCAGTGGATAAATTTGCTTCTGAAAAATATGTGTTAAACTATTGTCATTTATATGATGTTCCAACAAGCGCTGTTCGCTTCTTTAACGTTTATGGGCCAAACCAAAACCCTAATTCGCCTTATTCTGGCGTTATTTCGATTGTGATGGACTCTTACAAACGCTTATTAGCCAATCAAGAAGTGACATTCAATATCTTTGGCGATGGAAAACAATCTCGTGATTTTGTCTTTGTTGAGGACGTGGTTCAAGCATTGAATCTTGTCGCTCATTCTGACCAATCACTTGGGGAAGTGTATAATGTCGGAACAGGGAAAGCAACCGATTTAAATGAGTTAATTTCTTCTTTAAATGATATTATGAAAGTCACTTTGCCAGTTGAATACAAAGAAGCGCGAGCCGGGGACATCAAAGATTCCTTAGCGGATATATCTAAATTACGTACCATTGGTTATGAACCGAAATATAGTATTCAATCTGGTTTGGATAAATATGTTAAGTATGAATTAAAAGAATAAATAAAACTTCTTGAGAGCTGATAGTTCTCAAGAAGTTTTCAGGTAATTTATACGAAGTAGTCATAGATAAAAAAGGTTTAATATGGTATGCTAAAATTTGTATGTAAGTATTAAATTTGGGGGATTTAACCTGTGAAAAAGAAAATTTTAATTTCAATACCCGCGTATAATGAAGCAAATAATATACGTCCTCTATATAAAAAATTAAATGAAACTTTAGAAGAAAAAAGAGATGAAGTTGATTTTGAAATACTATTCATTAATGATGGAAGTAAAGATAACACTGTAAGTGAAGTTTTATCATTAATTGAGCAAACGGACAATGTTTCTTTAATTGATTTGTCCAGGAATTATGGAAAAGAGATAGCAATGAGTGCGGGATTTGATTATTCTACACATGATGCTGTTATTACAATGGATGCTGATTTACAACATCCACCAGCTACAATTATTGATATGATTGATCTTTGGCAGCAAGGTTATGAAGATGTCTATGCTAAAAGAAATCAACGCAAAGGGGAGTCATGGTTCAAAAAAACATCCTCTAAATGGTTTTATAAAGTATTAGGAAAACTAGCCAATACGCCTGTTTTACCAGATGCAGGAGATTACCGGTTACTTGATCGTAAGGTAGTAGAGGCGCTGAAGCAAATGAGAGAATCTCAACGTTATACGAAGGGGTTATATAATTGGGTAGGCTTCAAAAAGGTTGCGATTGAATTTGATGCGGATGAAAGATTACATGGTGAAACAAAATGGAGTTTTGGCGCATTATTGAAATTGGCAATTGAAGGAATTACTTCTTATACAACGGCTCCTTTAAAGATTTCAATGTATTTTGGCTTTTTAGTTTCTTTTGTTGCGTTTATTTACATGATATATGTATTAATTAAAACATTGATATTTGGGGCGGATACTTCAGGCTTCCCATCGCTGATGATTATGATGTTGTTTTTGGGTGGATGTCAATTGATTTCTGTAGGTATTTTAGGAGAGTATGTAGGACGTATTTTTTTGGAAACAAAAGACCGTCCATTATACTTTATTGGTAATAAATATAAGCCTAAAAGTAAAATTAAAGGAGAAAAAAGTAAATGAAGGTTATTAACTCAAAGAAGTTTTTTTTTAGTGTATTTTTTTTAATATATGTAGTACTATTGGTTTTAAATTTTTTAACACCGTTGATTGCAGATGATTTTGCATATATTTATAAAACAGAGGGATTTCATACCATATTTCATGATGAGTATTTACAATATATCACACAAAATGGTCGTTCAGTAGCCCATATTCTAGTAAGATTTTTTTTACTACTTCCGAAATTTATCTTTAACTTTTTGAATCCACTGGTATTTTTAATTATTTCATATCTTATATATATAATGACTAACTTTTCTAACCAAAAATGGAACACCGTTAGATTCTTGTTGATTATAATATTGATATTTTTGTTTATTCCTCAATTTGGCGAGACAATTCTTTGGGAGACTGGTTCTTTTAATTATCTATGGACTTTTGGAATTATGTTATTGTTTGTATCTAAATTCCATTTTGCTGTGATAAATAATGATAAAATGAAGAGTAGCTGGCAAATAATATATATGTTTTTTTTAGGAATTGTTGCAGGATGGTGTAACGAAAATACCTCAGCGGGAATCATTCTCATAGCTAGTGGTTATATGTTGGTATATAAATTTGTAAACAGAGCGAAAATAGAAAAGTGGATGAAAACAGGAGTTTTAGGATTAACTATAGGTTTTATTATTATGATGAGTTCCCCTGGTAATAAAATTAGAAGTTCATGGTTTGAAAGAAGTTCATGGTCATTGCCTAAGAAACTTTTATATGGCTTAAGAGATGTATCAAATACTATGTCTGAACATGCATATGTAATGATTTTTATAGCTGTTATATCAATAATATTTTGTATATTTTTATACAAAACAAAATATAATTATTTATTTGGAATAATTTATTTATTTGTAGGTGGGGCTGTATGCTATTCTTTGGCATTATCGCCTTCTGGTTATACTTGGGGTCGTTCATTTTTTGGCGGAGTAATGTTTATTATTATAGCAATAATGATGTGCTTTCCAACATTCGAAGTTCATAAAATTGGACATATAGTTAACCCTATATTTACAACACTTTATATAATGTTAATATTTTCTGCTTTTTTTACAAGTACAAACGCATTATATGATACTTATTATTCCTACAGTGAGGTAACTAAACGTTATAAAGTTATTGAGAAAGAAAAACAAAACGGTAATTTGAATCCAGTTGTCCCAGATTTTAATTTTCAGCCGAATACTGGTTATCCAGCTTATTCAAATAAGTTATCGCATATCAATGAAGATATTAATTATAAATATAATATTTATACAGCAGATTATTTTGATGTAAATACAGTAAAAGCTATTCCCATGAAAGAATGGGAAGAAAAATATGGTAGATGGTAAGTGGTTTCTAAAAATATATTAAAAATAAAGAGGGAATCTAGCCCCTTTATCAAATAATGTTGGTAAAGAGAAACTATAGAATTGCATCACGTCCACACGTCCGGAGGAGAAAATCCTCTGGATTTTTTTATTTGGTCTGTATGGCTTGTTCTTATTGGACGAAAATCCGCAATTTGAAATTATAAAAGTTACGAAAACCATAGGCATTCCGCTTTAACACTTTGATATGATTATTTAGACATTCCAATTGTCTATTTGAATAATAATAACTCAAGGCATGATGAAACTGTTTTTGATTTTTTTAAAAGTTCGTAAAGTGGTTTGATAAAGTACTTGGCAAGTGAAAAACACTTTGCGTAAGCAAGCATCAAAATACGTTTGATTTCGTTTATGAACAGCATACAAGAAGTCTTGGTACAACGTGTAGCCTTATGCTAATTCAACGCTATAGAAAAGCAGGCTGTCCACAAGCTCTATTTCAGCCAAATAAGTTTTAAACGAAGGGTGCCAACAGTGGTTTAAACTATCCAACTTTTCTTGATTTTTTTGTAATAACTTCCAGTGTTTTTTGAGTTGTTTTCCTTGGCGTTTTTCAGCCAAACTTGAACTTTTTAATAGGCGGTTTGCCCAAGTGATTCTATGGTTTCGAAAGGTCCAGCTGATATGTTGAACGATATGTAAGCAATCAATGATGAGCTTCGCGTTAGGAAAGCATTTCTTCACTAGAGAAACAAAAGGTGCGTACATATCAATGACAATAAATTGGACGTTTTTCCCATATTTGAACCCACCTCACTCCAATGGTACAATAAACAAGATTGGAGTGAGAGCATGACAGACATTATTGCACATCGAGGAAGTAAAGGCACCCACCCTGAAAATACGTGTATTGCTTTCAGAGAGGCTGTTCGTGTTGGTGCTGAAGGAATTGAATTAGACGTTCACCTATCTAAAGATGGTTATTTAATCGTTATGCATGATGAAACGGTAGATCGTACGACAGATGGTCATGGTGAAATCCAACAGTTAACATTAAACGAATTAAAACAACTGGATGCTGGAAGCTGGTTTCAGAAAAATCCTTCTGTTCAATGTGTTCCAACATTGGAAGATGTTTTAAATTGTCTTGAAGAAGAACAATTCAATGGTTTTTTGAATATTGAACTTAAAACGGATATTATTCATTATGAAGGAATTGAGAAAAAAGTTGTCCAACAAATGAATCAAAAAAACTGGCCGTTTCGTTATTTATATTCCAGTTTTTATTTCCCAAGTTTAGTTAAATTAAAAAAAGCTGATCCTAAGACAGAAATTGCCTTTATTTATGAATCTGCAGAGGATTTAAGTCAAGCGGGACCGGCATTCGCGCTTGTCGATAGTTTACATCCAAAAATGTCTTGGGTGTTGGCTCATGAAAAAGAACTTATCACAATTGGTAAACCGCTGCGGCCGTGGACTGTTAATCGGATGGAAGAAATGGAAAATTGTTTTCAGCTAAAATTGGCAGGCGTTCATACAGATTTTCCTGAAGAAGCAAAATTTGCTCGTCAAAATTGGCAAGAAGAAGGAGAAACATAATTGGAGAAAGTATTAGTTATTGTAGGACCCACTGCGGTGGGGAAAACAGCATTAAGTATTGCTTTAGCAAAAAAATTTAATGGTGAAATTATTAGCGGTGACTCCATGCAAGTTTATCGCTCGTTAGACATTGGCACCGCTAAAGTCACAGAAACAGAAAAAGAAGGGATTCCTCACTATTTAATTGATTGCCGTGAAGTCAGCGAAACATATTCTGCTGCTGATTTTCAGAGAGAGGCTCGTCAAAAAATCAAAGAAATTACTGAAAAAGGGAAACTACCAATTATCGTTGGAGGAACAGGTTTGTATATTCAATCACTCCTTTATGATTTTCAACTAGGAAGTCGTGAGATAGATGACTCGCCTGAAATTAGAGAAACGTACAATTTATTTGCGGAAGAAAAAGGGAACCAAGCTTTATGGCAGTTATTACAACAAAAGGATCCTCTAGCGGCTAACAGCATTCATTTTAATAATCGCAAAAAAGTCATTCGTGCGTTAGAGGTCTTTGACAAAACCGGTTATAGTATTTTGACCCCAAAGGAAAAACCAGCTCGTCTCTATGATTATTATTTGTTAGGTTTGGAAACAGATCGAGCTTTATTGTATGAGCGTATTAATCAGCGGGTGGATCAAATGATGACAGAAGGACTGTTGGAAGAAGCAAAACAGATGTTTCAGCAACCACATGCACAAGCAGCTCAAGGTATTGGCTATAAAGAATTTTTCCCGTATTTTTCCGGTGAACAATCATTAGAGATGGCGGTTGAAACAGTCAAACAGCAATCACGGCGATATGCCAAACGTCAATTGACTTGGTTTAGAAATCGCATGGCTGCGCATTGGTGGGATTTGGTTCAACAGCCAACAGATTTGCCCAAGTTGGAAAAAGAAGTAGCGGAATGGCTACAACAGAAGGAGAGTGAGTAGGCGATGACCACTCATGAAAAAGTGATTCTAGTAGGAGTTGAGACGGAAAAAAATTATCAGACATTTTCTGCATCAATGGAAGAACTGGCGAATTTAACGGAAACCGCTAATGGAGAAGTGGTGTTTGTTTTAACGCAAAAACGACCACAAGTTGATCGACAAACCGTAATCGGTAAGGGGAAATTGGAAGAATTAATTCAATTAACAGATGCCTATGAAGCGGATCTTGTGATTTTTAATCATGAGCTCACACCGCGTCAAAATCAACTGTTATCTGAAGCATTAGCTGTGCGAGTAATTGATCGTGTACAATTAATTTTGGATATCTTTGCTTTGCGTGCGCGCTCCAAAGAAGGAAAGTTACAAGTTGAATTAGCACAATTGGATTATTTATTGCCTCGCTTGGCTGGCCAAGGAAAACAGTTGTCCCGACTTGGAGGAGGTATTGGGACACGTGGGCCTGGTGAAACGAAATTAGAGTCGGACCGCCGACACATTCGGAATAAAATCTTAGGCATCCGTCGTGAGTTAAAAGAAGTCACTGCTCATCGTGAACGAAGCCGCCAAAAAAGACAAAATTCAGAACTATTTCAAATTGGCTTGATTGGTTATACCAATGCTGGCAAATCAACCATTCTCAACATGTTGACAACAGCAGGAACTTATTCAGAGGATCAATTGTTTGCAACGTTAGATCCTTTAACTAAAAAATGGCAATTGCCTCAAGGCATGGAAGTTACTCTGACAGATACGGTCGGCTTCATTCAAGATTTACCAACACAACTGATTGAAGCCTTTCAGTCGACATTGGAAGAAAGTCGGACGATGGATTTACTGCTCCATGTGGTGGATGCAAGTGCGCCAGATCGGTTACAACATGAACGCACGGTTCAAACATTGATGAAAGAACTAGCGTTGGAAAATATTCCGTGCTTGACGGTTTATAATAAAAGAGATCAAGTGGACAGTAAAGAATTTGTCCCAACCTTATTTCCCAATGTATTGATCTCAACTAAAATTCCTGAAGATAAAGAACGACTGGTTCAAGCTATCCGTGCCCAAATGATGGAATTACTCGAGCCTTATCAATTAGAAATTAGTCCAACTGACGGACAACTATTAAGTGAACTTCGCCGGATGACACTAATGGTTTCAGAAGAATATGCTGAAAATGAAAATCGGTATATCGTGAAAGGCTTTGCGAAAAAAGAGTCTAAATGGTTGGCTGAATCCGAAAAAGAATAAAAATGGTAAGTTGATTAGAAATGATTTGTAAAAACAAATCATTTCTATTTTTTTGATTAGTAGGAGAAAATCAGCCGTGAAAAGATGGGAAAGTCCATATTTATCAGGTTTTTTGTTTTATGTTAGAAAATCTAACATAAGTTCTTGACAATTTGTCATTCTATTGTTATTCTAAGAAATAACTAAGAGAGGAGGATGGAGATGAGAGAAAAAGAGTTACGCCGTTCCATGTCGGTTTTTCCAATTGGTACAGTTATGAAACTAACAGATTTGACCGCTCGACAAATTCGCTACTATGAAGAACAGGGATTGATTCATCCAGAACGTAGTGAGGGCAACCGACGCATGTATTCTTTAAATGATATTGATGTTTTGTTAGAAATTAAAGACTATTTATCTGATGGATTGAACATGGCAGGGATTAAGCGTGTGTATGAAATGAAATTAGAGGAACAAAAAAACACCGCCGAGGCAACTCGTCCATTAACCGATGCAGATGTTCGTCAGATTTTATACGACGAAATCCTTTCGCAAGGAGGACTTACTCAGCAAAATCCGTTCCAATCGAATGTACCAAGGCTTTAACGTTTCAGCAGCCAATAAAAATGAAGGATGGGGATCAGACCGATGACAAGAAAAGCCAAAACGGCAGAAGAGATTAAACATATTGCAGAAGAAGAAAACGTACGTTTTTTACGACTAATGTTTACCGACATTATGGGAACAATTAAAAATGTTGAAGTTCCTGTGAGTCAGCTAGATAAAGTATTAGATAATAAAATGATGTTTGATGGGTCATCCATTGAAGGATTCGTTCGTATCGAAGAAAGTGACATGTATTTATACCCTGATCTATCTACATGGATGATTTTTCCGTGGGAAAGCGACCATGGAAAAGTTGCGCGCTTAATTTGTGATATTTACAATCCTGATGGTACCCCTTTTGCCGGAGATCCCCGCGGTAATTTAAAACGCGCCTTAGCAGATATGAAAGAATTAGGCTTTACTTCTTTTAACTTAGGGCCAGAACCAGAATTTTTCCTATTTAAATTAGATGAGAATGGTGAAATTACCACTGATTTGAATGATAAAGGTGGCTATTTTGATTTTGCGCCAACCGATTTAGGTGAAAATTGTCGCCGTGATATTGTTTTAGAGTTAGAAAGTTTAGGCTTTGAAGTGGAAGCTTCACATCATGAAGTAGCACCTGGTCAACATGAAATTGACTTTAAATATGCTGATGTAGTTGATGCTTGTGACAATATTCAAACGTTCAAATTAGTTGTGAAAACTATTGCGCGTAAACATGGCTTGCATGCAACATTTATGCCAAAACCTTTGTTTGGAATTAATGGTTCTGGTATGCACTGCAATATGTCATTATTTAATGAAGAAGGTAATGTTTTTTATGACGAGTCAGGAGAGATGGGCTTAAGCCAAACTGCGTATCATTTCTTAGGTGGTTTATTAAAACATGCCCGTGCCTATACTGCGGTATGTAACCCAACAGTGAACTCTTATAAACGCTTGGTACCAGGTTATGAAGCACCTGTTTATGTAGCTTGGAGCGGCAGAAATCGTTCACCACTCATTCGAGTTCCTGAATCTCGTGGTTTATCGACTCGTTTAGAATTACGTTCTGTCGATCCTTCAGCGAATCCGTATTTAACAATGGCTGTCTTATTACAAGCAGGTTTGGATGGTATTCGTAATGAACTTACGCCACCGCCAGCAGTTGATCGTAACATTTATGTGATGAATGAGGAAGAACGTCAACATGCACAAATTGAAGATTTGCCATCAACCTTACACAATGCCATCAAAGAATTACGTAAAGATCAAGTAATGATTGATGCATTAGGTCGTCACATTTTTGCCAATTTTGTAGAAGCGAAACGAATGGAATGGGCAGCCTTCCGTCAAACCGTTTCTGAATGGGAAAGAGAACAATATTTGGAGTTGTACTAAAAGCCGTTACTTTTAATAATCTTAATGTTTAGAAAGAGGGAGATAAGTCGAAACGCTTATCTCCCTCTTTCATTCTTTAGTTTGTGAACGAATAGATAATTTCTATTTCACAAAATAAAGTAATTTTAATTCAGTGAAATAGTTTGTTTATAGGGAATAAAGTGGTTTTTTCTCAATTTCTCTTTTATTTTTAAGCAAAAAAATTGACAAAATCTTTCATAATTTGTGAAATTCAGCTATAATAAACAAGAATATGCGTGCAACTATTCTATTTTTTAGATATAAAGGATGAGAAAAACATGCGGAAAATGAAAACAATGGATGGGAATGCAGCAGCAGCTTATATTTCCTACGCCTTTACGGAATTAGCAGCCATTTATCCAATAACACCAAGTTCAACGATGGCTGAGCTTGTTGATCAGTGGTCGGCCGAAGGTAAGAAAAATATCTTTGGTCAACCTGTGAAAGTAGTCGAAATGCAATCGGAAGCTGGTGCTGCCGGCGTGGTCCATGGCTCTTTAAAAACTGGCGCGCTTACCACGACCTATACGGCTTCACAAGGGTTACTTTTAATGATTCCTAATATGTACAAAATAGCTGGAGAACTATTACCATCTGTTTTTCATGTGGCGAGCCGAGCTTTAACTACGAATGCTTTAAATATTTTTGGTGATCAAGGAGACGTAATGGCCGCACGCCAAACAGGCTTTGCTATGTTGTCAGAAAGCAGTGTACAAGAAGTGATGGATTTGGCACCAGTGGCTCACTTGGCTTCGATTGAAGCGAGTGTTCCATTTATGAACTTTTTTGATGGCTTTAGAACAAGTCATGAAATTCAAAAAGTGGCAGTTCTTGACTATGAAGAATTAGCACCCTTAGTAAATCAAGAGAAATTAGCCGAATTTCGTCGTCGAAGCATGAACCCGAATCACCCTTCCGTTAGTGGAATGAACCAAAATCCAGATATTCACTTTCAACAACGAGAAGCAATAAATCCTTATTATGAAAAATTACCTGGTATTGTTCAAAAATATATGACAGAAATTAACCGGTTACGGGGAACCAATTATGATTTAGTGACGTATTATGGCGCAGAAGATGCAGAAGAAGTGATCGTTACAATGGGTTCAGTTGCGCAAACAATTGAACAGACTGTTGATTATTTACAACAACAAGGAAGAAAAGTTGGCTTTCTTAATGTCCATCTCTATCGACCATTTCCAATTGAAACATTTCTCGAAAAAGTACCTCAATCAGTTAAAGCAATTGCTGTCTTGGATCGGACGAAAGAGCCCGGTGCTGGTGGCGAACCGTTATTATTGGATGTCCAAAGTGCGATGTATGAAACGGATATTCGCCCAACAATTATTGGTGGGCGCTATGGGTTAGGTTCTAAAGATGTACTGCCAAATCAAATTGTTGCGGTTTTTGATGAATTAATGAAAGAACGTTCTGCCATGAAGAAGCGCTTTACAATTGGGATTGATGATGATTTAACTTATACTTCATTAGAAGTTGGCAAACCACTTGATTTGACGAATCCGAAAACCTATCAAGCTAAATTTTGGGGCTTTGGTTCTGATGGGACAGTAGGGGCGAACAAGTCAGCGATTAAGATTATCGGTGATCATACAGACAAGTATGCTCAAGGCTTTTTCTATTATGATTCAAAAAAATCAGGCGGGTTGACCGTTTCTCATTTACGTTTTGGCGAGACACCCATTCGTTCAACGTACCTCATTGAACATTCTGATTTTGTGGCTTGTCATACAGCCGCTTATTTGCATACCTATGATTTAGTAAAAGGATTAAAAAAGGGCGGGACTTTCCTCTTAAATACCATTTGGAATGATGAACAACTAGCACGATTTTTACCCAATCAATTAAAACGGTATCTAGCTGAAAATGAGATTCAGTTTTATACAATCAATGCAGTGAAATTAGCTAGTGAAGTCGGACTAGGCGGGCGAATTAATACCGCGATGGAAACAGCTTTCTTCAAATTAGCGCAAATTATGCCTTTTGAGCAAGTGTTACCAATTTTAAAAGAAGAAGCACTGAAAAGTTATGGTCATAAGTCTATGAAAGTTGTCGAAAAAAATATTCAAGCAATCGATAAGACCGTTGAATTGTTGCATCAGGTACCTGTTCCAGCAGAGTGGAGAACGCTTGAAGTTCAACCGCGAAAACGTTCAGAAAATGTTAGTGATTTTGTTCATGAAATTGTTGAACCGATTAATCGTCAAGAAGGCAATGTGTTATCTGTTGCGACACTAGCGAAAAATGGGATGACAGATGGGCGAATGCCTTTGGGAACTGCGGCAGTTGAAAAACGTGGAGTTGCATTAGAAGTACCTGAATGGATTAGCGATCGGTGTACCATGTGTAATGAATGCGCCTTTGTATGCCCCCATGCGGCGATACGACCATTCTTAGCCGATGAAGAAGAAATGACTGAAGCGCCAGAAGGATTCATTGTACGTGATCTACGTGGTGCCGACGGCTTGAAATATCGTATCCAAGTCTCAGTCAAAGATTGTACTGGCTGTGGACTTTGTGTTGAAGCCTGTCCAGCTAAAGGCAAAGCTTTAGTAATGAAACCTTATGAAGAAGAAAAAGAGCAGGCTATGAACTGGGCGTTTGCTATGACATTACGTCAAAAGGAAAACCCAGCAAAACCGAATACTGTTTTAGGTTCACAATTTAATAAACCTTTATTAGAGTTTTCTGGTGCTTGTTCTGGTTGCGGCGAAACGCCTTATGTTAAATTATTGACGCAAATGTTTGGTGACCGAATGCTGATTGCTAATGCAACAGGATGCTCATCGATTTGGGGTGCTGCAGCGGGTGTGACACCATACACTACGAATGAACAAGGACAAGGTCCAGCTTGGTCAAATTCTCTTTTAGAGGATAATGCCGAGTTTGGTTATGGCATGTTGTTAGCAACGCAAGCGCGTCGCGAACGTTTAGCTAGTAAAATGGCCAAAGCTTTTTCTGTAGCCAGTGATTCTTTACGTTTATTGATGGAAGATTGGATAGCACATCTGTCCGAAAGTGAAGGTACGCAACAACGTGCAGCTAAATTACGTGCAGCTTTGCTTGAAGAAAAAACAAATCAACCTTTATTGGAAGCAATTTATGACGATCAAGATCTTTTTGTCAAACCAAGTCAGTGGATGATTGGTGGGGACGGCTGGGCTTACGATATTGGTTACGGCGGTATTGACCACGTGTTAGCTAGTGGCGCGGATGTAAATATGTTAGTTCTAGATAATGAAGTCTATTCCAATACAGGTGGCCAAACTTCCAAAGCAACTCCTGCATCAGCGATTGCGAAATTTGCTGCCAGTGGGAAATATGCTTCTAAAAAAGATTTAGGGATGATGGCAATGACTTATGAAAATGTCTATGTCGCTCAAATTGCCTCAGGTGCAAACCAAATGCAGACGATTAAAGCTTTTGAAGAAGCAGAAAAATTCCCTGGACCATCGATTATTATTGCTTATACACCATGTATTACACATGGTTTAGCAGGTGGGATGAGTCAAACGTTGAAAGAAGCGAAAGATGCAGTTCATTCAGGTTACTGGTCTTTATATCGCTATAATCCATTATTGCGAGAAAAGGGCAAAGAACCAATGACATTGGATTTCAAAAAACCAGATTTTTCATTAATGAAAGAGTTTATGCGCCAACAAGTTCGCTTTGCATCCTTAGAATCTAGTCAACCAGATACAGCGGAATTGTTATTTAATAAAACAATTAATGATGCTAAGAGACGGTTCTATAATTATGCTCGTTTAGCTGGTCAAGAAGAAAAAATTCGAGCAAAACTTGAAAAACAAAGTGAACCAGAAATAACTGCGCCAGAGAACGAGAAGCCACGAGTGAAAAAGGAACGCGTAGTTGATCCGGAAGCGGAAGCAAGAAGGGCTGCCCGCCGCGCAGAACGAGCAGCCAAGAGAAAACAACGTGAGCAAGATTAAATAGAAATCAAAAAAACGTGTCTGAGCTTTTTGCTTGGACACGTTTTTTAGTTAGAAATGCGATTTTTTGATGAAAAATTTCAAGTTATTTGAAAAAGTTCCTAAATTTTTTTGATGTTTCCGCTTGCGTTCTGTGATGAAAGAAAATAATGTGGTATACTTGTTAGGAAATCTTGAGAGAGAAGTGAGGGGTATGATGTCGTTTCAATTGAATCAATTATTAGATTTGAATTATTGGCAGCAAGTCATCTCAACGGATTTCTTATCTAAGGATTTTGTTATCAATATCATAGATATCCTAGTCGTATGGTACCTCGTTTACAAATTAATCATGCTTGTTCGTGGAACGAAAGCAGTCCAACTATTAAAAGGTGTCGCTGTTTTTATCATTATCCGCATTCTAAGTGAGATAATTGGTCTACATACATTATCTTGGTTAATGAATCAAGTCATCATGTATGGTGTAATCGCCGCGGTTGTTATTTTTCAACCAGAAGTGCGAAGAGGGCTGGAACATCTAGGGAGAAGTTCGTTTTTCCGCCCGAATAAAGGTGCGCAACAAGAAGATGAGCGTATTATTCAGGCCTTTGACAAAGCCATTCAGTACATGTCAAAACGGAAAATTGGTGCTTTGATAACCATTGAACGCAATACTGGTTTAGATGAATACATTGAGACAGGTATTGATTTGGATGCCGATATTACTGGTGAATTACTGATTAATATTTTCATTCCAAATACACCACTACATGATGGTGCAGTGATTATCAAAAATGAAAAAATTGCTGTTGCTAGTGCGTATTTACCGCTATCAGAAAGCAATTTAATTCCAAAAGAATTTGGAACGCGCCATAGAGCCGCAGTCGGTATCAGTGAAGTCAGTGACGCCATTACGATTGTTGTTTCTGAAGAAACTGGTGACGTTAGTTTGACGTTGAACAACGAATTAATTCCTGGCCTAACGCAAGAAGAGTATTTAACAATTTTGCGTAAGGAGTTAATTTCGGAATCATCGGAAGATAAAAAAAGTGCTTTACAGCATTTTATCGATGATGTAACAAAGGGGGTTAAACGCAAATGAGAAAAGCCTCCCAAAAAAGCTGGTTTAATGGTTTGCTTTCATTGCTGTTTGCATTGTTGTTATTTTTTAATGCCAATGCAACAGGCAATAATCCCTCCAATTCAGGTTCAAGCCAAACGTATAGTGAAACACTGAATAATATTCCTGTCCAAGTCCAATACGATAAAGACAAATATTATGTCTCTGGATTTGAAGAGAGTGTAAATGTTCATTTACGTAGTGCGAACCGCATTCAATTAAACATGGAATCAAATGCTGACACACGAAATTTCCAAGTGGTCGCAGACTTAACCAAATTGCCATTAGGGACTTCGGAAGTACCTTTGACAGTTCGAGGACTAAGTTCAGCTGTTACAGCTGAAATTGAACCGAAAACAGTGACTGTAACGATTGAAAAGAGAGTAACAAAAAAATTCGATGTAGAAGCACAACTTTCTGATAACATTGAAAAAGAAGGCTACAAAGTAAAAAATATTTCTGTAGATCCAAAAACCGTAGAAGTAACAACTGGAGAAGAAACAGCGAAAGCAATTGACAAAGTGATTGCGCCAGTCTCAAGTGCCAAACAAACAATTGATACGATTAAACAAACGGTAAATGTTCAAGCGCTAGATGCCAAAGGTCAAGTCCTAAGTATCGAAAATCCAGCACCACAAGTCAAAGTAACAGTAGGTTTAACTGCGCCAACAAAAGATGTACCACTGAATGTTAGTATGACAGGTACGCCACCAGCTGGGATCGCTCATTACAATTATAGTTTATCAACGTACCAAGTTAGGGTCAGTGGCCCGCAATCAATTTTAGATACGCTAGAATCAATTGAGGTACCGGTAGATATTTCTGATATTCGTAAAGAAACAAAACAATCAGTGACTATTCCCGTTGATGGAGAATACGTAGTTACACCAGATGAGGTTGACGTTTCTTTGAGCCCCGTGTACAATCAACAACAGTCATCAAATACAAATGAAACTTCAGGGGAACCTGCAAGTTCAACAACGGTTGGCTCAGGTAGCCAAGCAGTACAACCAAGTACATCCAGTCAAGTAGAATCAAATACTTCTGAAACAACAAGTGAGGGATCAACAGTAGAAAGTACAACTGCTGGTTCAACTGAAAATACAGAGAATCAAGTGACTAAGGAGAATCAAAATGGGTAAATATTTTGGAACAGATGGTGTAAGAGGAATTGCAAATAAGGAGTTAACACCTGAATTAGCTTTTAAATTAGGACGTTACGGTGGTTATGTGTTGAGTCAACATGAAGATAGTTCAAGAAAACCTCGTGTTCTCGTAGGCCGCGATACACGTATTTCAGGTGAGATGTTGGAACAAGCATTGATTGCTGGATTATTATCAGTCGGAATTGAAGTTTTCCAATTAGGGGTGATTTCAACACCTGGTGTAGCATATCTTACTCGTTTACAAAAAGCATCCGCTGGCGTAATGATTTCAGCTTCACATAATCCTGCGGAAGACAATGGGATTAAGTTCTTTGGGGCAGATGGCTTCAAATTAGTAGATGATCAAGAAGCAGAAATTGAAGCATTGTTAGACGCAGAAGAAGACACCTTGCCAAGACCTTCTGCAGAAGGCTTAGGCTCATTAGATGAATTTCCAGAAGGCTTACTAAAATATTCGCAATTTTTAGTTCAAAGTATTCCTGGCGATTTAGCAGATATGACTGTTTGTTTAGATGCTGCCAACGGAGCAACTGCAACAGCAGTCAATCGTGTCTTCGCGGATTTAGAGACAGATTTCTATACAATGGGAACAAGTCCTAATGGATTGAATATCAATGATGGTGTGGGTTCCACTCACCCTGAAGCTTTGGCAGAAATGGTTGTTGAAAAAGGCGCAGATGCTGGTTTGGCTTTCGATGGCGACGGTGATAGAATTATTGCAGTCGATGAATTAGGACGAATTATCGATGGTGATAAAATCATGTATATTTGTGCCAAATATTTAGCTGAGAAAAAACGTTTGAAAAAAGATACAATTGTTACAACAGTGATGAGTAATCTAGGTTTCCATAAAGCTGTAGAAGAAATTGGCTTAAAAGATGTGGTAACGCAAGTGGGTGATCGCTATGTTGTAGAAGAAATGCGTAAAAATGATTACAATTTTGGTGGCGAACAATCTGGTCACATGATCTTTTTAGATTACAACACAACAGGTGATGGCATGCTGTCAGGGATTCAATTGTTGAATGTTATGAAGCAAACGGGCAAAAAATTATCTGAATTAGCGGATGAAGTGACGATTTATCCACAAAAATTAGTCAATATTCGTGTCACAGATAAAAATGGTGCAATGGAAGTTCCAGCAATCAAAGCAGTTGTCGAACAAGCAGAAGCAGAAATGAATGGCGAAGGTCGTATTTTAGTTCGTCCTTCTGGAACAGAACCATTGTTACGTGTGATGGCCGAAGCGCCAACACAAGAAAAAGTTGATTATTACGTTGATAAAATTGCCGAAGTAGTACGTGCAGAAATCGGCGTTGAATAAGAACCAATTAGAAACCAGACACTTAATGCTAGCTTGCGTTAAGTGTCTGGTTTCTTTGTTGGAAATCAAAAAAAGAAAATAGCTAATAAGCTCCGTCTATCATTGACATAGAGCGGTTAAAAGGGTACTATTTTAGAAGTAAGATGCACCGCGTATCTTCTTTTTTTATTCGATAAAATCAAGAAGGGAGCGGCTGTAAATCAATGGAGTTATAGAATGGAGGAGCGAAATGAAAGAAAAAATGTCCGTCAAGACAATTGTAGCAATTGGAATTGGCTCTGCAGTTTTTGTTATTTTAGGTCGATTCGTTGTAATTCCAACTGGGATTCCTAATACGAACTTAGAAACGTCGTATCCATTTCTTGCTTTAATGTCAGTTGTTTTTGGACCAGTAGCTGGAGGGCTAATTGGTTTGATCGGTCACACGTTAAAAGATTTTACCACGTATGGTAGCGCTTGGTGGAGCTGGATTATTTGTTCAGGAATTATTGGTATTATTTTTGGCTTCGCTGGTCGTAAAATGGATCTTCAACATGGTGAATTTACAACAAATGACATGGTGCGTTTCAATATTTTCCAAGCCTTTGGCAATATCGTCGTTTGGGGCTTAATCGCGCCTAGTTTGGATATTTTGATTTATAGTGAACCCGCAAGTAAAGTGTTTACACAAGGAGTATTCGCGACTGTTTCAAATATTGTCGCTGTGGGGATTATTGGAACATTGTTGATGAAAGCTTATGCATCAACAAGAACAAAGAAAGGCAGTTTATCGAAAGATTAAGAAACTGTCGAAATAATTTAAATGGTTAAGGGTCTGCCCTAGTAATTACTTTGCTAATGCTCAGACCCTTTCTTTTATGGAGAAACTGAGGTGAGGCCGAATGAAAAAACCAATCATTACTTTTAATAATTTTTCCTTTCAATATCATAGCCAATCTGAACCAACATTAAAGGGGATTCAATTAACCATCTATGAAGGAGAAAAGGTTTTAATCGTTGGGCCTAGTGGTAGTGGTAAATCAACATTGGCGCAATGTATCAACGGGTTAATTCCCAATATTTATGAAGGTGAGATTCAAGGAACAGCTACGGTTGCTGGTAAAAATATCCAAGAAACAAGTCTATTTGATTTGTCTTTTGATGTAGGAACTGTTTTGCAAGATACCGATGGGCAGTTTATCGGTTTAACGGTTGCTGAGGATATTGCTTTTGCTTTAGAAAACGATGCAGTTGAACAAGCAGAAATGAAAAAAGCGGTCCACAAATGGTCTGAGATTGTTGAGCTGAATCAGCTATTACAACACCGTCCACAAGATTTGTCAGGTGGTCAAAAACAACGTGTATCTATGGCGGGCGTTCTAATTAACCAATCAAAAATTTTACTTTTTGATGAACCTTTGGCTAATCTTGACCCACGAGCGGGACAAGAAACAATGACTTTGATTGACACCATTCAACAAGAAACAAAAGCGACCGTTTTAATAATAGAACATCGCTTAGAGGACGTTCTTTGCGAATCAGTTGATCGAATTATTGTCATGAATGAGGGCGCAATTATTTCTGACACAACGCCAGATGAATTGTTACGTCAAGATACGTTGACCCAACAAGGGATTCGTGAACCTTTGTACGTTACAGCTATGAAATATGCTGGGATTGATTTAACACAAGTTAGTCATTTAGACAAATTAGCCGAAGTATCAGGCGAAACGGTTTTGCCTAAAATGACACAGTGGTCTGTCCAACCTAGTTCAGTTAGTGCAGTCAAAGGAGCTGAACTATTACGTTTGGAACAAGTGTCCTATCAATATGATCGTCACGGTGAAAAAGTGTTAGATGACTTCTCAGTAACGATTCATCATGGAGAAATGATCAGCATTGTAGGAAAAAATGGTGCCGGGAAGTCTACACTTTCTAAAATAATTTGTGGGTTCATCACGCCTCAATCGGGCAAGATTTTATGGGAAGGACAGGATTTTTCCAATTATTCAATCAAAGAACGTGCAGATAAAATTGGTTATGTGATGCAAAATCCCAATCAAATGATTTCTAAAAAAATGATTTTTGAAGAAGTAGCTTTAGGATTAGTTTTACGAGATGTGCCACAAGCAGAAATTGAGGAACGTGTGACGAATATTTTACATATTTGTGGGCTGTATCCCTTCCGGAACTGGCCGATTTCTGCATTGAGTTTTGGGCAGAAAAAACGGGTAACTATTGCATCGATCTTAGTTTTAGAACCTGAATTATTAATTTTAGATGAACCAACAGCTGGGCAAGATTTTAAACATTATACAGAAATGATGACATTTTTAGAAGAATTGAACCGCTTAGGTGTGACTATTTTAATGATCACTCACGATATGCACTTAATGTTGGAATATACAACACGTGCGTTAGTAGTTTGTGATGGACGTTTACTAGCAGATGCGACTCCAGTTGCTGTTTTAACAGATGAAAAATTAATTCAAGCAGCTTCTTTAAAAGAAACGAGCTTGTTTACCTTTGCTAAAGCGTTAGGCTTGGAAAATCCCTTGCTATTTACGGAAAAATTTGTTGCTTACGATCGTGAGGTGCGTTTTGGATGAGTGAACGACAAATGTTAGGCTATCATCCTGATTCAACCTGGATTCATCGCTTAAATGGCACAAGCAAATTAGTCTTTTTAATCGTTGTCTCTGTGGCTTGTATGACCACGTATGATACTCGTTATCTGTTAGGAATGTCTGTGGTTTCGCTTGTTTTGTTAAAATTATCAAATATTAAATGGCATCAAATATCTTTTGTTATTAAATTTATTGCTATTTTTTCTTTGTTAAATATCTTAACGGTTTACCTTTTTGCACCTGAATATGGGGTTGATTTATATCAATCACGTACCGTGATTTGGGAAGGAATCGGACGGTTTACTTTGACACAAGAAGAATTATTTTATGAATTTAATTTAGTTTTAAAATATTTCTGTACGATTCCGTTGGCATTAATCTTTTTATTAACAACAAATCCTAGTGGATTTGCCTCCAGCTTGAATCGAATTGGTGTGAGTTATCGGATTAGTTATGCAGTAGCGCTGGCTATTCGTTATATTCCCGATATCCAAGAAGATTTTTTTAATATTTCTTTAGCACAACAAGCGCGAGGGTATGAGATGTCTAAAAAGGGACGGTTAGGCCAACGAATCAAAGGCGTAGCACAAATCGTTTTACCCTTAATCCTATCTAGTTTAGATCGAATTGAAACTGTGAGTACCGCTATGGAATTAAGGCGTTTTGGTCAAAAAAAAAATCGAACGTGGTATGCGCAACAACCTTTTTATCTGCGTGATTTTTCGGTAATGATACTTGCCTTATGCTTATTAGGAATCAGTTTCTGGTTGTTCCATGTGAATGGTGGCCGGTTTTATAATCCATTCCAATAAATAACAAATTGATAAGGTTCTATAAATAGAGCGGATATTTTTTATTATTAAGAATCTAGTACTTTCTCTTACTATGAGTGTACTAGATTCTTTTTTTTACAACTTTAAAGAACTAGACCAATTTTTGGTTTTTAGATTTTTGTTGACAAGCACCTACTTTTAATTGTATGATTGTTTATGTTTCTACGGAATATATTTACAAAGGAGGTATATAGACCAATATCGGATAGCGCCAGACCTGAACGTTCAGGTGACGAGGAGAGAGCTTATCGAAGATTCGGCGGGTGGCTCTAGGGACTGCACTCTACAGATAACAAAGAAAAACTAATTGTGAAGTTAGAACAAAGCGGTTATCACGCAGGTAGAAACATATAATGGGATTTGCTAGTTAAACAGGACCTAGTAAATACAGAATTTCAATTGGAAAGTAGGAATTAGCATTATGTGTGGAATTGTCGGAATGATTGGAAAAGAAAATGTCACGGAAAGTTTGATTCAAGGATTAACAAAATTGGAATATAGAGGTTATGATTCTGCTGGGATTTGTGTGAATGATCAAAGCCAACAGCCCCATGTAGTTAAGGCAGTTGGAGGCATTGCCGATTTAGCAGCAAAATTAACGCCAGAAATCGATGGAACAGTTGGTATTGGTCATACTCGTTGGGCCACTCATGGCGAACCAACTGTCGCCAATGCACATCCCCATGTTTCAAGCGATCAACGCTTTGCATTAGTGCATAATGGTGTCATTGAAAACTTTGAAGAATTAAAAGAACAATTTTTAAGTGGTGCTCACTTAATTGGTGATACAGATACTGAAATCGTCGTTCAATTAATTGCTCATTTTGCTGAAAATGGTTTTTCAACAAAAGATGCTTTTAAAGCGGCTTTAGCCGAAATTAAAGGTTCATACGCTTTTGCATTAATGGATAAAATGGATCCCAATACTATCTACGTAGCGAAAAATAAAAGCCCGTTACTTATCGGTCTAGGTGAAGGCTTTAATGTTATTTGTAGTGACGCGATGGCGATGATTAAAGAAACCAATCAATTTGTTGAGATTGTTGATGGTGAAATTGTAACTGTTACAGCGGACAAAGTAGTAATCGAAACGCCAGAAGGCCAAGTAATCAACCGAGAACCTTTTGAAGCGCAATTAGATTTAAATGACATTGAAAAAGGAACATATCCGTTTTATATGCTCAAAGAAATTGATGAACAACCTGCAGTGATGCGCAAAATTGTTCAAGCATATACTCAAGGTGAAAAAGTGACTTTAGATGAGGCATTACTTGAAAAAATTAATCAATGTGACCGAATTTACATTATTGCTTGTGGGACAAGTTATAATGCAGGTTGGGTCGGAAAATCTTTAATTGAAACGATTGCCAGTATTCCTGTGGAAGTTCATTTATCAAGCGAGTTTGGCTACAACATGCCTATTTTATCTGAAAAACCGTTCTTCATTTTCTTAAGCCAAAGTGGTGAAACGGCAGATAGTCGCCAAGTACTGGTACAGGTTAATGAATTAGGTCATCCATCACTTACATTAACAAATGTTGCTGGCTCAACATTATCACGTGAAGCGGACGATACCTTGTTATTACACGCAGGACCAGAAATTGCTGTCGCTTCCACCAAAGCTTATACTGCTCAAATCGCTGTCTTAGCTATTTTAGCAAAAGCAATTGGTGAAGAACGCCAGACATTAGCAGCCGTCTCATTTGATGTGGCTCACGAATTGAGCGTGGTAGCGGCTGTCATGGAAACCTTGATTGATGAAAAACAACAAATGAAAGCCTTAGTGGAAGATTATCTGACGTATACTCGAAATGCCTTCTATATCGGGCGAGGAGTCGACTATTATGTGTCGATGGAAGCGGCCTTGAAGTTGAAAGAAATTTCCTACATTCAAGCAGAAGGCTTTGCGGCAGGTGAATTGAAGCATGGAACGATTGCCTTAATTGAAGAAGGAACACCTGTGATTGGGATTGTGACAGATGCCAAAGTCGCAGCCCATACAAGAGGCAATTTAAAGGAAGTCGAAAGTCGTGGAGCAAGAAATATTGTGATTGCCTTGGAATCCTTGGCAAAACCACAGGATCAACTGATTATTCCAGATGTTCATCCGTTACTTTCTGCCTTAGTTAGCATTGTTCCAGGTCAATTATTAGCGTACTATGCAACCTTACAAAGAGGCTACGATGTTGATAAACCAAGGAACTTAGCCAAAAGTGTAACTGTTGAGTAAATCAAGAACCTGAGAGAAAGATGTTTAACGGGTTCTCATAAGTTTTTGAGCGTGGAGCAAAAATCCAAAGTGATTTTTGTCCCACGCTCAGATATTTTTTATAAAAGAAAGATATTCAGTCAAAAATGAAAGATTCCAAAGAAATTCTTTTTTTCCGTTGAAAACTGTTTGCATTTTAGTAAAATTAGATATAATTAATAAGAACCGAAAAATAAGAATTAGCCAGTGAGGTAACTTTGTTTGAAAGAAAGCAAAAAGTAGGTTAAGCTGAAAAGTGCTAATTTATTTAACAAAAAAAGATTGTGAGTTGTTTGATATGGATCAGTTTAGTACATTAACTGAACAAGAATTTACTACCTTTGCAATGACACATCCTGCAGGTAACTTTTTAGAAACACCCGAAATGAAACATTTATTGGAACGACGTGGCTGGCATTGTGAATACGTTGGCATCAAACGAGAAGGTCAACTAATTGCTGCGTGTATCCTAAGCAAGAAAAAAGTCAAAATTGGTTATGCTTTCGACATTGACGGCGGAATTTTGATGGATTATACAGATAAAAAATGTGTAGAAGCCTTTTTCACAGGCTTAAAAAAATATGTGAAAAAAAATGATGGCCTTTATTTAACCTTTACTCCAAATAAACAAATTTGTTTACGTGATTTTAATGGCGGTGAAGTTGAAAAGGTCAATCAAGAAACATTTGACTATTTCACATCAATTGGTTTTGAACACCAAGGGTTTGATGTGCACAATTTTGATGGCGCGCCACGTTGGCTGTTTGTCAAAGATATGGCTGGATTAACAGAAGAAGATCTTTGGAAATCTTATGGAAAAGATGCTAAATATGACATCAAGAAAACATGGGAATATGGAGTAACAACCCGAGAACTTCGTTACGAAGAGTTACCTCTCTTTAAGAAATTAACGGAAGAAACAAGTGCACGACGTAATTTTGAAGATAAGGATTTAGCTTATTACCAAGCTGTTTATGAAGAGTTTGGCGAACGAGCGAAATTTATAGTGGCGGAACTAAACTTTGCTACTTATTTAGAAAATCTTCATGAGAAATTACGCAAATTACAAGAGACGCTCAACGAAGTCAATGAAGCGTTAATTGCCAATCCTAAAAGCCGTAAAAAAAATAACCAGAAACGTGAATTTGAAGATGAAGTTCGTACCGTGCGCAAACGGATTGACGAAGCTAAAGAAATGAAAACATCAGATGAACCTGAAATTTTAGCAGGCGCCTTATTCATTGTTCATCCACAAGAAGTGGTTTACTTGTTTAGTGGTACGTATGAAAAATATAAACAATACTATGCACCGTATTTAATTCAACATAAAATGTTAACTTACACAGTAGAAAATAACATTCCCAAATATAATTTTTATGGCGTTGACGGTGTCTTTGATGGAAGTGATGGGGTTCTTAAATTCAAACAATCCTTTGGCGGTCATGTCGAAGAATTAATGGGCAATTTCCAATGGAAAGCCAAACCAATGAAATATGCCTTATATCACGCATTAAAAACAATTAAAGAAAAAGTCTAAAATTAAAACCTAATCCTTAAAAAGGAATGGCAAAGTGAGGCGTTTAAATGGAAAATCAAGTTGAGGTTATGACGTATGCACAGTTAAAAGAAATTATGCAGGCGTTAGAAGCAAACGAAGCGATTACAGAAGATACAAAAGTCTTTATTGATACAGGCTGGGATAGCGTGCAAGAAGTAGCACCAGATGCAGTCAGTATTGAAAAAGTTGCTAAATTTACAGTAGCAGATGTTTTAACAAACGAAAGTTTTGCTGGGTATAGTTTAGAAGAAAAGGCGGAGAAGATGAACGCTGAAGGCGACCTAGAAACGGCAATTATTATTCGTAATCTTTACTAAAAAAGTCCGTTTGAATAGTTAAAATCGAGGTCGGGACAGAACCGTTTAGCTCCTAGCAACGCGTAGTGTTGGTTCTGTTCCCGCCGGTTATCAGGTTTTGAGCCTGGAGCAAAAATCCAAAGTGATTTTTGTCCCAGGCTCATCTGCTTTAAATAAGAAATAAAGGAGGTTAGATATGAGTACCATTCATGAATTTCCCAAAAACTATGAACGTTTTATTGCACAAGGAGAAGAAGCACTTGTAGAACATAATCAGATCGCCGCTTTAGAAAATTTTCAACAAGCCTATCAGCTAAAACAAACGCCGCCAGTAAACCAAAAAATTGTCCAATTATTGTTGGAAATGGGTGAAGCTGACGAAGCACTAGCATTGGCAGAAGCGTTCCAAGAGTCTTATTTTGAGAACCTTGAAACAGCGGCAATTTATATGCAAATTTATAGTCAAAGTCGTCGCTTTATTGAAGGGTATATTTTATTGAAGCAATTACTTCAAACTAAAAAAATAACGCTAGCACAACAAAAAACGTTAGAACAGCAATTAATGCAAGTGGAAGAGGCGTATCAACAATTAGAAACGCAGCAAATTCAAGCAATTAAAAGGAACTTGTTAGTAAGCGATCAATTGCCCGTTTATCAACAATTAGCGAACATTAAAACCAGTTTATATTTGCCTAAACCAGTATTTGTGGAAGTCGCAAAAGATTTAGTTATGAACCAAGCACTTAGTTATTTTGCTCGGGAATGGTTCATTGAAGAATTAGCACTGTTGCAATTTTCAGAACCACTGACCTTTCTTTGGTATGACAATCAGCCTCAGACAGTCTTACTAGAAGGAAAAACTGGACCGTTAAATACGCCAATCTATTCCGAAATTTATACTGAACTTAGGAATCGCTTAGAAAATGATGATCCAATTATGCTGCAGCATTTGGAAGAAGAAATTCGATTGCATCTTGCCTATTTGTATCCATTAGCAGAGACGGTTATTTCAGATCCAACTATCTGGGTCTGGGGTTATTTGGCAACCTATTATCCTGAATATATTGAAAAAGAATTGACTGAAGCAAAAGGCCATCAAATCGCTGCTGTTCAAAATGTTCAACAGGCGATACGAACGGCATTTACACAAATAATGCTTTAAAAAATGGCACGTCCTAAAAGCGAGGACGTGCCATTTTTTCGGTTTCAGAAATTTGCTGAATCTGCTCTAATTGCTTTTCTTGACTGATTATTGCGGATAATAGAAAAAAGCAAGACAGAAATAAGTAAAAAGGATTCCTTGAATCAAGCAAATCACAACGAACAATGGCGTTGCTCCTGGAAAAGAATCAGAAATCCGTGTAATTAAGAATTCAACCAACCACAAAATCATTGAAAATAAAAATAATTTTTTCTGACGAGTTCTCATAGTCCGCAACAACCTTTCTGGTGATTTTCACTTCTCTATCATAACATAGAAAACGAGCTGTTTTTTCTCAAAAATTTTGTTACTTCATAAGAAAAATGGGAAATAAACAAGTTTCAGGAAGTACTAGCTTTATCCGAAAAGAGTACTTAATCCATCTTAATCAAACCATACAGTCACGTTTATTGCAAAAGAAGTGTTTTTGGATGGAACAAATTATTTCATAAACACAAATATTTCTTTGTTGTTTGTATAAATGTCATAAAAGTGATTACTTACTACTTTTTGATTTTTAGACATATCCGTGTCGGTCAGTGGTGCCATCTCTACTCCTAAATTCGATGAAGTATTGAACCAAACATAATTAGGGAAATATAGACCGTCATTTGGTGGCACGATTTTTGAAAGAATTGGGTAGTTTCGACTTGTATTAGCATAAACAGTTGAATTTTTGAAAAACGTATTTAAATAAACTTTTTTTCGTTCGTTTGTTACAACATTTTTTAAATCATCTGTTAAAACAGCTGCTTGGCGATTGAATGCTTCTTTTTGATAGTTTAATGTGGAAGAATACACCAAAACAAACGATAAAATATAATAAGATAACAAGCTGGCCACAAGTAACGAAGTTAGATAAATTGCTTTCACTTGTCGATTGTTAAATAAACTTAACATGCTGATTGTAACAAAAACAGCAAATCCGTAAATATAGCGAGGCGCATCACCTGCGATATTTCTTGAATAGACAATAAAAATACCAAAACTTAAGAGAGAAGCAAGTCCTAAATACAAGATACAATAAAGGAAACTTAAGCCTAAGTTGATTTTGCTATTTGATAGATGACTAATAAAAAATAAAACAAGCAGTAGGAGCAGTAATAAAAGCCATAAACGATTACTCTGGTTCAATAGCTCTGAAAAATAATGGTAACTATTTTGATAAGCCACACTGGGAATATCGTGCAAACTTGGTAAGGCCTGACTGCCCCCAATGTTGTTTGTTGCGGAAGGTACAAATTTTAACTCGATAAGGTAGCTGACTATAGAAAGTAGATAAGCGATAGCAGCAAGTGCGACTTTTTTACAAAGAGCAAAGAAATTTTCTCCAGCAAGTAACTGCTTGAAAGTAAGGAATAAGACGATAACTATATAAATTCCTGACGATGCTTGGTAAGTATTAAACATAACAAACAGTGAAAAGACAGAAACCAAGAAAAACGTAAAAGAATTACGCTGCCACCAATAAAAAGGAAGAAACGAACAAAAAATACTCAATGCCATATAGGGACTATCAAACCTGAAACTAAGACATTGGAGGAACCAAGGATTGAGGCCAATTAAAGTAGCTACTAAAGAGGAACCCCAGCTAATTTTTTGGTCATTGATGATATAAATTGCCAGTATGCTTGTGAGAGATAAGATAAGACCTGTTAGAATCGGTGTGGTCAAGCCCAGATCTGTCAAATGACGACTTCCTTGAACAAACCATGAGAGAAATTCACTGCCCCAACGTGCGTAAGTCGTACCAAAATCTGTCATTCCAGCGACTTGGCGAGCATTATCATCTAAGTAAGGGAAATTGATAATGCCGATGGATAAAACTGCCACTTGATAAATTAAAATGATCAATAGAAGATAGGCTTTATTTTCAATACACCAATTCTTTAAATCAAATTTTTTTGATTCTGTAGGTAATTGTTTCATCATTGTACTCCACTCCAATAATTATTTAACAATTAAAATATACCATAACGAGTGGAATGAAGAAATTGCTTTTGTTATTTTCTCATCTTGACAGAACACTAAGGGTAGGCAAAACAAAAAAATCCCAACTCTTTATTAAAGAGTTGGGATTTTACCAAAAAGCCACCTGCCGGGCTTGAACCGGCGACCCCCACCTTACCATGGTGGTGCTCTACCAACTGAGCTAAGGCGGCACTTTCAAAGGCTAAACTAACTCGAGGATTGCAACGAAGTGAAACCCATAGAGTTCACTTTCAAAGGCTACACTGCGACGAGTAATCGTCAAAGTTCCTTTTGAAAAATCGTACAAATCTCGTGCACAAGAAATAGAATAACGTATAGACGAAAGTTTGTCAATTGCTCTTTCGTAAAAAAAGAAAAATGATTTTTTTCTAAGAAAAACTGTTGACAATCTCTTTTTTCTCTAGTAAAGTGTAAATCAACATCACAGATAACTATTCATTCGTTGAAGAGAAGAGTAAATTTTGATGACCTTCAAAAGAGAGTCCTGATTGGTGAAAAGGGACAAGGTTCAGAAAAGTTGAAGATGGCCTCTGAGAATAAATTGCTGATAAGTAAGCAATTTCGGCTAAGCACCCGTTACCATGTGCACCAAGTTAATAAAGACTTGGATAAGAGATGAGATATAAAGAATCAGTTATATTTCGAAAAAAGGTGGTACCGCGAATCATTCGCCCTTTACTAGCAAAACGCTAGTGAAGGGCTTTTTGCTGTGAATCACTACGACTGGCGCGAAGCGACAGAGTAGATGATGAACAGTACAGGGTGACCGAAGGACAAGTTGTGTCATTTACACGAAAGTGTTCCTACGATTCTCGCCAAAGCTGCGATTCTCGTCACAGTTAAATCCTGTTGAGCACTACGACTGGCGCGAAGCGACAGAGTAGATGCTGTCTGCGGTTACTCGACGCAGTATGGCCTTTGTAAGTGATGAACAGTACAAGCTGTTCGAAGAGAACATTAACTCTAGTCTGTTTAATTTTGAAAACAGATGAAAATCAGTTTAAAATGAATAGAAATAAAAAAGCAGTGATATAGTAAGTACAAGACTTGATTTGTCTAACAGAGAGCCTAGGTAGCTGAGAATAGGTGACAAAGACGTTTTGGAAAATGGCTATTGAGCAAGCGCTCCGAGTGTTAAACACAAGGCGGCGACGGGGGCTCCCGTTATCGAGCTAGGGTATCGAACATATTGTTCCGTACTTGAAAAGGGAATTTGTGTGAGCAAATTCTGAACATGAGGTGGTAACACGCAAAAAAGCGTCCTCAACGATACAACTCGAGTTGTGTCGTTGAGGATGCTTTTTTCTTTTTTATGAAAAAATGCAGGTTGGTAAGAATGAAGGGGGATAAAGAATGATTGAACTAAAAAATATCAGTGTGACATTTCAACAAAAAAAACAAGAAATTCAGGCTGTCCAAGATGTTTCTTTGACAATTGATAAAGGGGATATCTACGGAATCGTTGGTTATTCCGGTGCTGGAAAAAGTACGTTAGTACGGGTAATTAATTTATTGCAACGACCAACAGCGGGCACCGTTATTATTAACAAAGAAAATATTTTAACTTTTTCTAAAAAGGAATTACGACAACAACGAAAAAAGATTGGAATGATTTTTCAACATTTTAATTTGATGAAAGAGCGGACCATATTTAGTAATATCGATTTTTCATTAAAATATTCTGGGCTAAGTAAAAGTGAACGGCGTCAAAAAATCAGCCATTTATTAGAGCTAGTTGGACTAAGTGAAAAACGGGACGCTTACCCCAGTCAACTATCAGGAGGGCAAAAACAGCGGGTTGCGATTGCCCGCGCTTTAGCAAATGATCCTGAAATTTTACTTTGTGATGAAGCGACGAGTGCGTTAGATCCAAAAACAACGGGACAGATTTTAGCCTTGTTAAAAAAGTTAAATCAAGAACTGAACTTGACGATTGTCTTAATCACCCATGAAATGCAAGTGGTTAAAGAAATTTGTAATAAAGTCGCGGTGATGGAAAATGGCTGCGTTGTCGAATCAAACGATATTGTTTCGATTTTTAGTCAACCCCAACAACCTTTAACCAAAGATTTTATCCGGACAGCAACTCATATTGACCAAGCATTAACCACGATTCTTGAACATCCTAAATTAGCTGATTTAGATAAAAACCAAGAATTAATTGAATTTTCTTATGTGGGAGATCAAACGAACGAGCCATTAATTGCACAATTGTATAGCCAATATCAGGTGTATACGAATATCCTTTATGGCAATGTCGAAATTGTTCAAAACGTTCCTATTGGCCATTTAATTGTGGTGCTTTCTGGCGATGAGGCCCAGCGTCAACAAGCCCTTGCTTATTTAGCGAAACAAGGCGTGCGAACCAATGTTTTGAAAACCTATCAGCAAACGAAGCAAAAGCAGAATTTACAGGTGATTTAAAAAAGGAGTGAACTGAGAATGTATCAATTATTTGAGAAATATTTTCCGAATGTTGTCCAATTAAAACAAGAGTTTCTTCAAAGTACATGGGAAACAGTATACATGGTTTTTTGGACAGCCTTGATTGCTGGCGTGTTAGGAGTCTTGTTGGGTGTTGTGCTTGTCAGTACTGGGCCCAGTGGTGTTTTGAAAAATCCACCCCTGTATAGCGTCTTAGAAAAAATTATTAATGTTTGTCGCTCTATTCCGTTCATTATTATGCTCGCATTGATTCAACCATTAACACGAATTTTGGCAGGAACAACAATTGGTACAACCGCGGCGTTAGTTCCATTAGTTATTGGCGTAATCCCGTTCTTCGCGCGCCAAATTGAAAATGCGTTATTAGAAGTAGATCCTGGTGTTATTGAAGCGGCAGAAGCCATGGGGACGAGTCCCTTAGGGATTATTTTTCGGGTCTATTTAATTGAAGGGTTACCAAGTGTTATTCGTGTTTCAGCAGTGACAATTATTAATTTGATTGGATTAACAGCCATGGCAGGAGCGATTGGAGCCGGTGGTCTGGGCAACTTAGCGATTACTCGAGGGTACAATCGGTTTCAAACCGATGTGACATTTATGGCCACATTAATTATTTTAATTATGGTATTTATCAGTCAAGCCATTAGTAATCAATTAATCAAAAAAACATCACATTAGAAAAAAGGAGAACTGACAAATGAAAAAATTTAGTAAATTAATTGGACTTATTGGAGTATTAGCTTTTACGATTGCAGGTTGTGCATCGGGGACTGCGAAGGATACTAAGACAGAAACTGTTAAACTAGGCGTTGTAGGAACAAAAAACGATGAATGGGAATCGGTCAAAGACCGTTTGAAAAAGAAAAATATTGATCTACAATTGGTAGAATTTACAGACTATACGCAACCAAATGCAGCATTAGCAGAAAAAGAAATTGATTTAAATGCCTTTCAGCATCAAATCTTTTTAGACAATTACAATAAAGAACATGGGACGAAATTAGTATCAATTGGCAATACAGTCAATGCACCATTGGGAATTTACGCCAATAAATTGAAAGATATCACGAAAATTAAAGACGGCGGAGAAATTGCTATTCCTAATGACCCAACGAATGGTGGGCGGGCGTTAATTTTATTACAAACTGCAGGACTGATAAAAGTTGATCCTGCGAAACAGCAACTACCGACTGTCAGTGATATTACTGAAAATAAACGCCAATTGAAAATAACTGAATTAGATGCTACGCAAACAGCGCGTGCTTTACAAGATGTCGATGCTTCAGTGATTAATAGCGGCATGGCTGTCGATGCTGGGTATACACCAGATAAAGATGCTATTTTCTTAGAACCTGTAAACGAAAAAGCGAAACCTTATGTGAACATTGTCGTGGCTCGAGAAGAAGATCAAGAGAATAAACTTTATCAAAAAGTTGTAGAAGAATATCAACAAGAAGAAACGAAAAAGGTCATTGCAGAAACATCAAAAGGCGCCAATGTTCCAGCCTGGGAAACATTTGGTAAAAAATAAAGGAGGCATTTATAATGAGTACAACAACGATTCAAACAATCCAAGAAGCTATTGCTACAGAAAAGGAATGGATAATCCATTTAAGACGTCATTTTCATCAATACCCTGAAGCAAGTTTAAAAGAATATGAAACGATTAAGCGCATTAAAGAAGAACTACTAGCCTTAGCTATTCCTTTTGTAGAAGTAGGGGAAACGGGTGTTTTAGCAACCATTGAAGGAGGTCTTGGCGCTGGCAAAACGATTTTATTACGTGCAGATATTGATGCGTTGGAATTGCCAGATGCAACAGGCGCTGCCTATGCTTCTAAAAATCCAGGACTCAATCATGCTTGTGGACACGATGGTCATGCTGCAGCATTGCTAGGTGCAGCTAAAGTGCTCAAAAAACATCAGGATACCTTTTCAGGAACGGTTAAACTGGCCTTTCAGCCCGCTGAAGAAATTGGTGCAGGCGCTCGACAATTTGTGGAAGGAAATTATTTAGAAGCAATCGACCAAGTGTTTGGGATTCATTTAGATTCTAGTGTGCCGGTCGGGAAATTAGTCGCTACCAAAGGCGCCACCAACGCCTCTTGTGATATTTTTAAAATTGAAGTCAGTGGTCAAAGTAGTCACGTCGCCCAACCACAGAATGGCCGAGATGCTGTTTTAGCAGCGGCCAGTATCGTTGTGGAATTACAAAAAATTGTAGCTCGCGAGATTGATCCTTTAGATTCTGTCGTAGTAGGAATTGGCGTTTTACAAGCAGGAACACGCTATAATATTGTAGCAAACCAGGCAACCATTGAAGGTACTGTTCGAACATTTAGTCAGGAAACGCGCCAATTTGTTTTACAACGAGTCGAAGAAATTGCCCATGAAATTGCCCAGTCTCATCGCACAGAAATTGCTGATTTTTCTGTTTATGCGGCAGCGAATCCATTAATTAATGAAGAACAAGCAACCAACCGTGCACAGCAGGTAGCCAGTGAAATTGTTGGTTTTGAAAATGTTGTGACCGATCATCCTAAAAGTTTAGGGGCGGATGATTTTGCTGATTACTTAGCGGTAATTCCTGGTATCTATGGACGGGTCGGTTCACGAAACCCTGAAAATCCTGCTACTCATTTTGGACACCATCATGAACAATTTGATATTGATGAACGTGCCTTACTTTTAGCAGCAGAGTACCACGTACGCTATGCATTAAATTATTTATCAGAATAATAGGGATAGGGAGCCGACAAAATGATTGTTTGTGGGCTCCTTTCGTTATAAACCAACGTGGCTTGCTTTCTTGTCATTCTATGGTAGAATACAAGCATAAGAAAGGTGATTCACATGTTTTTTGTTTTAACTGATAAATTAACAAGAAAAGTAGCTCCCGATAGTTTAAGAACAGATGAAGCACTGTTGTGGAGCCGAGCAATTAATTTCTTCATCGCTTGATAGCACATTTTTTGACTAGAAAAGCTAGTCTTATTTGAGTGTACGTACAAGCGGTTGTCGGGATTTCTGTCAGGATGGACGACGTGCAGACGTGGTTCTTTTTTTGTTGTCCCAAAATAATCAGTTAACAAGAAAGAAGTGACGAAAATGAGTATTTTAACTATTGAACATTTAACGCATCGATTTGGCGAAAAGGTCTTGTATGAAGAGGCTTCATTGCAAGTGAATAAAGGAGATCATTTAGGCTTAACTGGCCAAAATGGTGTCGGCAAATCCACCTTAATTAAAATTTTAACGGGGGTAGTATTGCCAGACGAAGGAACGATTCAGTGGCAAAAAAATTGCAAGATTGGGTACTTGGATCAGCACGTTTCTGTAGAACAATCACTAACGATGGTTGATTTTTTGAAACAAGCCTTTCAAGAACTTTTTGATAAAGAAGCGAAACTGACAAAACTTTATGAAAAATACAGTCAAACGGCTTCGGAAAAACTTTTAGAACAAGCAGGCAAGTTGCAAACAGATTTAGATGAAAGTAATTTTTACCAAATCGACACGATTATTCAGGATTTAGCCAATGGGTTAGGACTACAAGCAATTGGTTTGGATAAAAAGTTAGGGGAGCTAAGCGGTGGTCAACGTTCAAAAGTGATTTTAGCAAAATTATTGTTAGAGGCCCCTGATGTGTTACTTTTAGATGAACCCACCAACTATTTAGATGATACACATATTCAATGGCTTGTTCGCTATCTGAATAATTTTGAAGGAAGCTTTCTATTAGTCTCCCATGATTATCAATTTTTAAATGAAGTGACGAATTGCATCGCAGACATTGAGTTTGGCAAGTTAACCAAATATACTGGAAATGTAGAAAAATCTTTTGCACAAAAAGAGCAGAATAAACAAACCTATTTGAAACAGTATCAGGCCCAACAAGAAAAAATTGAAAAAATGGAAGCATACATCCGTAAATACAAAGCTGGAAATCGAGCAACGATGGCTAAAAGTCGACAAAAACAATTGGACCGCTTAGAACGATTGACTCCGCCAGGTTCCTTGACTAAGCCGGCGATTGAATTTCCTTATCAAGGGTTAGTTGCAACGCAAGCACTAACGACCCAAAAGTTAGTTGTTGGCTATCGGGAACCTTTGTTAGAACCGTTAGATTTAATGGTTCATGTCGGTGAAAAAGTCGCATTGAAAGGTTTCAATGGGATTGGCAAATCAACATTAATTAAAACGTTAACGAAAGTGATTCCTTCATTAGATGGAGAATTTCATTATCCGCTGAATACAAAAATTGCTTATTTTACCCAAGACTTAGCGTGGCCTAATGAGCAGTTAACGCCACTAGACTATTTATCAGATCGTTTTCCAGATACCACGATTAAAGAGCGAAGAAGTCATTTGGCTAGGGCAGGTTTACCAGATAAGTTAGCAATGCAGTCGCTAGCCCTGTTAAGTGGTGGTGAGCAAACAAAAGTAAAACTAGCGGAACTAATGATGCAAACAAGTAATTTGTTATTTTTAGATGAGCCAACCAATCATATTGATGAAGCGGCCAAAAAAAGTTTACAAGAAGCAATTCACGTTTACCCAGGAACGGTTTTTCTGGTTTCCCATGAAGCAGATTTTTATGAGGAAATTGTGGATCGAGTAATTGATATTGAGGAATTAGTTAAATAAAGAAGAAAGAACCAAGTTGAGGGGGAGTCAACTTGGTTCTTTCTTCTTTATTATTTATTTACTCATTAAGCCATCATGGATTTTTGTTAAATTCCAGTTCATCATGCTGTAGTACGTATCGCCTTCTGTTCCTTCTTTGGCAAGAGAGTCTGTGAAAAGTGTATCGTAAATTGGTCGTTTCACTTCTTTTGAGACACGTTCCATACTACGTTTATCGACACTGGTTTCAACAAATAACACAGGTGCTTTTGATTTCTTAATGGTATCAATAATCGTGGTCATTTGTTCAGGTGTTCCTTGACTTTCTGTGTTAATTTCCCAAATATAAGCGGCATTTAAATCATAAGCTTTGGAGAAATATTTAAAGGCACCTTCACTTGTAACTAATAATTTTTTATCATCAGGAATATCAGCAAATTTAGCTTTGGCTTCCTCATGTAGTTTGCTAAGTTTTTCGGTATAATTTTTCGCGTTTTCTGTATAGAAATCTTTATTTTTTGGATCTTTTTCTACTAACACGTCACGAATGTTTTCTACATATTTGATACCATTTTCAATGTCTAACCAAGCATGCGGATCTTCTGTTTGTTCTTGACCGGCACTTGTTAAATATTGTGGCGTAACATTTTTGCTTGTAGAAAAGTAATCTTTATTCTCAACTTTTTTGGCCGTTTTCATTAATTTGTTAAACCAGCCATTTCCGCCTGTTTCTAAGTTCAAGCCGTTAAAGAATAAAATGTCCGCTTCAGAAGCTTTCGCAATGTCTTCTGGTAACGGTTCATATTCGTGAGGGTCTGTCCCAATTGGCACAATACTATGCAGCTCAATTTTGTCTTGCCCAACATTTTTCACTAAATCGGATAAGATCGAGTTCGTTGTCACAATTGCTAATTTTTCTTTCTTTTCAGCTGCTTGATTCCCGCAAGCAGCTAACGTTAACCCTGCTAAAAGTGTTAAAAAAAATAAACTAAATTTTTTCATTCGTTGATTCCTCCATTTCTTTCTCACGGTTTACAAATACTAGGCCTTTCTTTGGTGAGAAAAAGAAAGCCAATAAAAAGAATAAGGCGGCGGTTAAAACAATCGTCGCACCAGAAGCTAAGTTATAAGAATAACTGAAGAATAGGCCAATCACTGAACTTAAAATCCCAAAAGTAGAGGCTAAGCCAATCATTGTCGGTAAGTGATTTGTTAATAGATAAGCTGTTGCCGCTGGCGTAATCAGCATGGCAATGACTAAAATAGTTCCGACGGTTTGTAAAGAAGAAACAGCGACTAGTGTTAGTAAAAACATCAATGCATAGTGGAAAAATTGAATATTTAAACCATAAGCCTGAGCCATTGTGGGATCAAAAGAAGTGAGTTGCAACTCTTTATAAAACAATGCCACAAAAATCAAAACAATCACGCCGACGACACAAGTAATTAAAATATCGGTATCTGCGACCGCTAATACATTTCCAAACAGAATATGATATAAATCGGTGGAACTTTTTGCAAAAGAGATAAAAATAATCCCTAAAGCAAAAAAAGAACTAAAGACAACACCAATGGCAGTATCATTTTTTAGTGGACTTTTTTGGGTAATAAAGCCGATCGATAATGCAGCTAATAAGCCAAAAATAGAAGCGCCAAAAATATAATTGAAACCAAACATATAAGAAACAGCGACTCCTGGTAAAACGGCATGGGAAATCGCATCACCCATCAAAGACATCCCACGTAAAATAATGAATGAACCAATTACCCCTGAAATGAGTCCGACAATTACAGACGTCAAAAGGGCATTTTGTAAAAATTGATAACGGAATAAACCATCAATAAATGCAGCAATCATTTTGCAACCCCCTGTATTAATAAATCACCTAACAAATCACCGTATGCTTCTTGGAGCGTTTCTGCAGTAAATGTTTGTTCAACAGGACCTGCAGCAATTAGCCGGTTTTTCAAAACGATTAATTCATCAAAATAGTGGGACACTTTGTGCAAATCATGGTGAACAATGATAATCATTTTACCTTGATTTTTTAATGATTTGAGAATATCCATAATCACTTTTTCACTAGACATATCAATGCCGACGAAAGGTTCATCTAAAAAAATCACCTCAGCACCTTTGGCCAAAACACGGGCGATAAACACACGTTGTAATTGGCCACCAGAAAGTTCACCAATCTGGCGTTGCGCACAGTCTTCTAATTGCACCATTTTTAATGCAGCCATGGCTGCTTGCTTTTCTTTCTTTCCTGGGCGTTTTAATAGTCCCAAGTTTGGATAGGTTCCTAGCAAGACCGTTTCAAAAACGCTAATGGGGAAACTAAGATCCAAGGCGCTACGTTGTTCTACATAGGCAATGGTTGTTTTTTGTTGGTCAATCGCTTGATTATTTAACAAAACATCACGTTCCTTTGTTTTAATCAAGCCTAATAACCCTTTAATAAATGTTGACTTTCCAGCACCATTTGGTCCGATAATTCCAGTAATTTTACCGGAGGGAATAGTAACGTGGATATTATTTAAAGCGGTCCGTCCTTGATATTGAACGGTTAACGCTTGAACAGCTAAGTTAAAGCTTTTTCTCATGAAATTCCTCCTTTTTAGGTTTGCCTTAAAATCAGTATAAGGGATAGTTTAAGAAAATGCAAATAATTTTTAGGTGCACCTAAATACAAGCGCTTTTTTCACAAAGAAAACCGTTTCTTTCAATAAATTAAGGAGGATCCCATGATTTTTATGACAAAAAATGGTAGAATATGAATGAAAACGACTATTATTTTATATTGACGGAGGATATCATGACCGAAAACTATCAAGATGACACCTTACGCATCTTCAGTTTAAATGCAAATCGACCACTTGCTGAAAAAATCGCAGCATCAGTAGGAACAGAATTAGGAAAAAGCACCGTGCGCCAATTTAGTGATGGCGAAATTCAAATTAATATTGAAGAAAGTATTCGTGGCGATCATGTCTACATCATCCAAGCAACGAATGCTCCTGTAAATGATCATTTGATGGAATTGCTTATTTTAATTGATGCATTAAAACGTGCTAGCGCAAAAACAATTAATGTTATTTTGCCTTACTATGGTTATGCTCGCCAAGACCGCACAGCGAAACCAAGAGAGCCCATTACTGCGAAATTAGTTGCTAATATGTTGGTAGAGGCAGGCGCAACACGTTTGTTAACATTAGACTTGCATACTGTTCAAGTCCAAGGATTTTTTGATATCCCAGTAGATAATTTATTTACAATGCCTTTGTTTGCTCATTATTATCGTCAACAAGCATTAGTAGGGGAAGAAATTGTGATTGTTTCGCCTAAAAACAGTGGCGTTCAACGCGCACGTAGTTTATCGGAGTACTTAGATGCGACCTTAGCAATTGTCGACCATGAAGAGATTGATGGGGTGCGTCAAGAAGGTTACGTTATTGGGAATGTCGCTGGGAAAAAATGTATTCTTGTTGATGACATTTTGAATACTGGTCAAACGTTAGCCACAGCGGCGGAAGTTTTAATGAAAAATGGTGCGCAAGAAGTTTATGCTTGCGCCTCGCATGGTTTGTTATCAGAAGGCGCAAAAGCAACCTTAGAAAATGCGCCAATTAAGGAAATTAGTATTACTGACTCTGTTTATACGACAGCAGACCGCCAACCAGCAACCTTGAATATTATTTCTTGCGCTGAGTTAATGGGGGAAGCGTTACTTCGTATTCATGAAAATAAACCAATGAGTCCATTATTCCGTTTAGAACCAAAAGGAGAATAAGTGATTCCTTAAACTAGAAATAGGTCTAACAACTTTAATAGTGTTGGGCCTATTTTTCTTATCTCTTTTATAAATAGAAGAGAAAGTATTCTGATTTTGTGTTTTAAGCTTTTTATGCTAGAATAACGCCAGAACATAAGGAAAGGGACGAGTCATTTGGAACCCATTTATTTAGATCATGCGGCAACAACGCCGCTTCATCCAACGGTCATTCAAGCGATGACTGAAAATATGCAAACGACTTTTGGCAATCCATCAAGTATTCATCAGTTTGGACGAAAGGCACACGGTCTTCTGGAAGAAGTGCGTCAAACGATTGCCGAGAGCTTACAAGCCAAACCCCACGAAATTATTTTTAATAGTGGTGGCACAGAAGGGGATAACACAGCCATCTTGGCAGTTGCTTTTTCTCGTCAAAAGGAAGGAAAACATATTATTACTACGGCAATTGAACATCCTGCTGTGTTACGAACGATAGAATACTTAGAGACGTTAGGTTTTGAAGTGACTTACTTGCCTGTGAATGAAAATGGTCAGATTTCAATGGATCAATTCAAAAAGTCTTTACGCGAAGAAACAATCTTGGTTTCAATGATGTATGGCAATAATGAAATTGGAAATCGATTACCGATTGCTGAAGTTGGTGCAATTCTTAAAAATCATTCGGCGATTTTTCATACAGATGCCGTCCAAGCTTATGGAAGTGAAGTCATTTTACCTCATGAATTAGGGATCGACTTATTAAGTATTTCCGCTCATAAAATCAATGGTCCAAAAGGCGTAGGTTTTTTATTTAAAAGCGATGCAATCCAATTACCACCTCTTTTACATGGTGGGGAACAAGAAGAAAAACGACGTGCGGGCACGGAAAACTTAGCTGGAATTATTGGCATGGGTACTGCCGTTTCATTACTAACTTCTGCAGAAAAGCAAGCAAGAAAAACAGCCTATCAAAGTTTTCAAACGATTATTTTAAAAGCGTTAGAAGAAGCCAATATTGATTTTTCAATTAATGGTGAACCAACCAATCGTTTAGCGCATGTCTTAAATCTTCATTTAAAAGGAATTCCCAGTGATTTGCTCTTAATGCATTTGGACTTAAGAGGTATTGCGATTTCAACAGGTTCGGCTTGTACAGCGGGAACTGTGGATCCTTCGCACGTGTTGACAGCGATGTATGGAGAAAATTCCTCAGCTATTAAAGAATCAATCCGGATTAGTTTTGGCTACGGGAACACACCAGAAGAAATTGCGACTTTTTCTGAAGTACTAGTTGCAGTGATTCAACAATTGAAAAAATAATCTGATTGCGGCAGCTACAGGTTTTCGCTATAATGAAGATAACAATGAAAATAATGAGGTGGAACCCATGGCATTTACAACAACGGCTGCTGTTGAAGGCTCAACAGTTTTTTACAAAGTACATCCTAGTGCAAAACGCTATACATTAAAAGATAACGGCTTTACTGAAACAAAATCAGGGAACTTTCAATTGATTCGTTCCTTAGATCCAACGCCTCAGAGAAATGAAGGCTTCAAATTGAAAATTACGATCACTGCTGATCTAAAAGAGTTGAAAATGTCCATTACAACGGCAAATGGTTTAAAACCAATGAATATTTTCAAGAATGAACAACATGAAATGAGTAAAGAAAAATACTTTTTCTTAATGGATGGCTTAATTAGCCGTGGTGTATTAGAGAAAGTAGAATAACTTAGAGAAACCTGAAGAAACAAGTGAAAGTAGCTTGTTCCTTCAGGTTTTCTGTTTCTTTGAAAGCAATAGCTTGTTGGCTGTGTCTTTGTTCCAAGTATTTTCTCATTATACGCCCGGCTTGCTTTACTTATTTCAAAAAAATAGTATAATGAAAAGCACTGAAAAGTTACGACCTTCAAATCGTGGATGATTTCAGAATCTAATTGAAATGATGGTGATAAAATGGCAGATAACAGCAAAACGCGTGTCGTGGTAGGCATGAGTGGCGGTGTCGATTCATCTGTCACAGCGTTGCTTTTAAAAGAGCAAGGCTATGATGTAATTGGGATCTTTATGAAAAATTGGGACGATACAGACGAAAATGGTGTCTGTACCGCAACTGAGGATTATAAAGATGTCGCAAAAGTAGCGGATCAAATTGGGATTCCGTATTATTCGGTCAATTTTGAAAAAGAGTATTGGGACCGTGTGTTTGAATATTTTTTAGCAGAATATCGGTTAGGACGGACACCAAATCCAGATGTCATGTGTAATAAAGAAATTAAATTTAAAGCATTCCTAGATTATGCCATGCAACTAGGCGCTGACTATGTTGCAACTGGCCACTATGCGCAAGTAGAAACGGATGAAAATGGCGTAGTGCATATGTTACGTGGAATTGACAATAATAAAGACCAAACCTATTTTTTAAGCCAATTATCACAAGCACAATTGGCAAAAACGATGTTTCCATTGGGTGGCATGGAAAAATCAGAAGTTCGTGCAATTGCTGAACGTGCTGGATTAGCCACAGCCAAGAAAAAAGACTCAACGGGCGTTTGTTTTATTGGTGAAAAGAATTTCAAAGAATTTTTGAGTAATTATTTACCAGCTAAAAAAGGCAACATGGTGACAGAAGATGGCGAAATCAAAGGACAACATGATGGTCTGATGTATTATACTATCGGTCAACGCCAAGGCTTAGGAATTGGTGGCGGCGGTAAAACACAAGAACCATGGTTTGTGATTGGGAAAGATTTAACCACCAATACATTATATGTGGGACAAGGATTTCACCATGAAAAACTATATGCAACACATTTAGAAGCCAGTGAGGTTCATTTTACTGTTGATACACCAATGCCAAAAGAGTTTGACTGTACGGCTAAATTCCGTTATCGTCAAGCAGATATCCCAGTGCATGTTTCCTTATCTGAAGATGGCACAAAAGCAACCGTTACGTTTAAGGAACCAGCGCGCGCAGTCACTCCAGGTCAAGCTGTTGTTTTTTATGATGGGATGGAATGCTTAGGGGGCGGCTTAATTGATCGCGCCTACCAAGATGAAAAAGAACTACAATACGTCTAAAAAGTTTCACGAGTTGTGAAACAAAAAGGATGAAGTTAACCAAAAGAAAAGCGGATATGCTGGTCATAAAACCAGTAAATATCCGCTTTTCTTTTTTGTTTTATATGCCTAATTTTTTTAAAATAAGAAAAAGAGAAAAATTAAAAATTAAAATTGTGGATAACTTTTCTGTGTATAACTTAGGCATCATTTTTCTCTTTTTTTAATTCGGCGGTGCTTCGACGAACCCATAGAAGGTTAAGGAGAACCAGACAAGAAGTGGAAATAAAGACCCCACGATAACCGAAAGCAGCAGATACGCTTGAACCAATCATAGGACCAATCACATTTCCTGTCGCTTGGAAAGATTGATTGTAACTGAAAATACGACCTGCAGCGTCACTTGGGGAATAACGAGTGATCAATGTTTGAACAGCTGGTAGTAAACAGGCATCGGAAATCCCAACTAAGAAACGAAGCATAGCAAGCTGCCAGACATTTTGAACAAAGGCCATTGGTAGATAAACGAAAATGGCTAAAATTAAGCCAATTGTCAAGATGCGTTCACTGCCAATACGATCGCCTAACCGGCCGAAACGAGGGGCGGCTATTAACGTTGCAATCCCTGGAATAGAAGCAATGACTCCGCTAATTAAGGTGACATTTCCGTGACCACCCAACAATTGTTGAATATATAAACTGATGATGGGACTAATTGAATTATTGGAAGCTTGAATGATTAATGTCGTAATAAACATTCCAAGAATCACGTGGGGATGTTCTAGTTTTTTTAAAATTTGTTTCCCAGATGCGGCTTGATTTTTTTCAATTGGCACAAACTCTTCATGGACAAAGACAAGACTCAAAACAAAAACGAGTAATAAAATCGTACCAGTAATGAAAAAGGTTGGCCGATAACCGAAAATAGACGCAGTGACACCGCCCAAAAGAGGACCAAGCAACGTGCCGGTAACAGAACCAGTGGCTAAAGTACCAAGCACTTGACCGCTTTTTTCCTTAGGTGTGCCTGTAGCAACTAACGCAGTCGCATTACTGATATAACCAGAAAAAACACCTTGTAATAAGCGCAAGCCAATCAATTGATAAACACTTGTGACTGCGCCCATTAAACTAATGACGATAGCCATCCCTAATGAAGCACGTAATAACATTAACTTGCGTCCTTTTCGGTCGGCTAAACGGCCCCACCAAGGAGAAACAATGGTCGTGACTAAAAAAGTGGAGGAGAACGTGATTCCGCTCCAAAAATTCAATTGTTGGTGGGTAAAAGTACCTAATGTGTTGATATAAAGAGGCATGAATGGCATCACTAAGCTAAAGCCAATACCAGCCATAAATGTGCCAAACCATAAAACAAGCAGATTTTTTTCCCAAGGTTGTCTTGGACGGAAAATTTTACTTTTAATTAATTCATACATTCTATTTCCTCACTTTCTAGTAAAGAAATTCAAATTTGGCTTTGGCGAGTAGTTGATCATTCAATGCTTGATGCAATTCATTCGCAAAAAAGCCTTCTTTTAAATTTAGTGGATTTTTTGTAGCGTACACATATAACGTATAGGTGTGCACACCAGAGCGAGGGCTTAACCCCAGATAACGTTCGGTTAACTCAGGTAACGTTTCAGTGGCAAGCGCAGGAATCATCTGTTTCCCCAAAGGAGAAGCAAGACTATTTTTTCCTTGAATGGTAGGCTTGAGTGCTGTTCGACTAAAGTCTTCAGGAATCTCATTGGTTACAGGAACATTGGCAGCTAACCAATGAATAAAAGGGAAACCGATTAGAGGAATCGTGTCATAATCAATTAATTCCCAGGATAAATAACGGGCTTCTTTAGGAATGGCCGCTAAAGAAATAGGAAAAGATAAAATAGGACGTTCGTGTAATAAAAATTCTGCACTGGTTCGTTTGCCATAACGATCGGCCAAATGAGAACGGTTGGTAATATGCATGCCAAACAGCCTTCTTTCAAAAATGATGTTTACAAATTATTATTATAAACTATAATTTATAGTTTAAAAAGAGTCAATAGATATGATAAACTAATAATTGTCCAAAATTTAAGAATTGGAGGCGTCAGAAAGATGGCAAAAAAACGGAATTTAACGAAAGCCAAAATCCTTGAAAGTGCCCGCAACCTAGCGGAAGAATTGGGCGTTCAACAATTAACCTTTCAAAATTTAGCCGTCGATTTAGGCATCAAGTATCCTTCACTCTATAATCACTTTAAAAATATTGCTGAAGTAAAAAATGCTCTAGTGGACTTGTTAATTCAAGAATTAAATGATGCATTGCGAAGAGCCTTAGTGGGTAAGAGTGGCGCAGAAGCAATTCGGATATATGCTGAAACGTACCAACAATTTGCTTTTGAAAATTCTGCAGTCTATGAATTACTTATCAGTGTGCCGAAAACGCAAAACCAACAATTAATTGAAGGCATCCATGAAACCAATCAAATTATCTTACAACTTTTAGCTTTTTATCCATTTAATAATGAAGAACGACTGCATAAAAGCCGAGAATTACGTAGTTTAATCCATGGCTATATTACCTTACGTTTTTTAGGTTATTTTCAACGCGAAGAAGCCACGCCAGAAGAAAGTTATCGTCGCATGATTGAAGATTTTATTGCTTCTTTAGAAGTGGCAGGATAAAATAAATTTCAAAAATTTCTCAGTCCGAAACCAAATCCTTGCAACTTTTTCAGAAAGTGACTATGATACCTACAGTAGCAAAAAAAGGAGCGGTTCAATGTATCAAGTAATTACAATGTATGGCGACAATGAACCTTGGTGGTTTTTTGATGATTGGCAAGAGGACATTGTTCAAGAAAAAACCTTCGATAACTTGACCGATGCAGAGACATATTATGTGGAAGTTTGGCAAAAACTTTCTCAGAATTATACATACGTCAACACAAAGCCTAATTATTTAACGGCTTTCTGGAATGATGGGGAAGAACGCTGGTGTGAAGAATGCGATGAAGATTTACAACAATACTTCGGTTTAGCATTACTAGAAAATCATCATGCAGTTACTTTTGAAAATAAAGCTGAGTTTACCACAATATCCAATCATTTTGGCAAAACAAAATTCTGCAAACGGAAAGTTATTTGAAACGCATGAGTTTAAAGAAAAACCTCAGGGAATTTTCTTTAAACTCTTTTTCTATTCTCGGAATTTAGAGAAAATCGAGCTAATATTTGGTATAATACGAAAAGATAGCACTCAAAAAGGAGCGAAACTAGTGGTTGCAAAACAATTAATTATTGCCGAAAAACCTAGCGTAGCAAAAGATTTAAGCCGCGTTTTAGGAGCAAATCAAAAAAATAAGAATTATTATGAAGGACCCAACGTGATTGTCACCTGGGCTTTAGGCCATCTCTTAGGACTAAAAATGCCAGAAGATTTAAACAAAGAATGGCAAACGTGGCAAATGGAAACTTTACCGATGATTCCTAAGAATTTAGGGATTAAACCGTTACCGAAAACGGGACATCAATTAAAAGCGATTAAACAATTAGCTAATCGTAAAGATGTTTCTGAAGCCGTGATTGCCACCGATGCTGGTCGTGAAGGTGAATTAGTGGCCCGCTGGATATTAGAATATGTCCGTTTTAACAAACCAGTCAAACGCTTATGGATTTCATCTCAAACAGACAAAGCCATTAAAGACGGGTTTAAGAAAATTCGCCCAGCGAAAGACTACGATAATTTGTATTACTCTGCCTTGGCGCGCGCAAAAGCTGACTGGTTGGTGGGGCTAAACGTCACACGGGCCTTGACAGTGAAATATCAAGATAACTTATCCGCAGGTCGTGTTCAAACACCAACTTTAGCAATGGTACGCCAACAAGAAAAAACGATTGAACAATTTAAGCCTCAAACTTATTTTACTATCTCGTTATCTGTTGAATCAGAAAAAGCAAAGATGACCCAAAAAAATCCATACGCTTTAAAAGAACGGCAGGAAGCAGAACAATTAGTCAAAGAACTCTCAAAACAAAAGGGCTTAGTTACCGATATCCAAGAAAAAGTTAAAACAGAAAATGCGCCGTTACCGTATGATCTAACCGAAATCCAGCGTGAAGCCAATCAGCGATTCCAATTTTCTGCAAAGAAAACGTTGTCTCTTGTACAAAGTTTATACGAAACCCATAAAATTGTTTCCTATCCTCGAACTGACAGCAAATATCTAACAACGGATATGAAAGGAACGATGAAAGAACGCCTTCAAGCCATTGCTGATTTTTCACCTGAAGTGAAAGGCTACCTTAAAAATGGGGCTGTTGTTAAACAACAAAAAGTTTTCCAAAATGCAAAAGTCACGGATCACCATGGGTTGATTCCAACTGAACAACGTCCTCGTTATGAAAAGCTAAGCAATGATGAACAAAAAATCTATCAAATGATTGTTCAACGATTCTTAGGTTTGTTTGCTGAGCCAAATCAAACCAAACAAACAAAAGTTACAGTCGCTTTTGGAAAAGAAACATTTGTCTTTCATCAAAATAAAGTAGTTGTTGCTGGCTGGAAAACAACAGCCGAACAGCCGCTATCAACTGTCCAATGGCAAAAAGGCATGACCGTTGCGCCAAACTTTACCATTAACAAAGAATTAACATCGCCGCCAAAACCATTAACCGAAGGAACGTTGTTAGGAAAAATGGAGAAACACAGTTTAGGCACACCGGCAACGCGAGCTGAAATCATTGAAAAACTGATTAAATCAGAATTGATGGAACGAACCAATAGCGGTTTAAGTGTCTCTGCCAAAGGAAAGCAACTATTAGACTTGGTGAATCCATCACTTGTGACACCTGAACTAACGGAAAAATGGGAAAAATCGCTCGAAGCAATCGCTTCGGGTCAACAAAAGAGTCAACTTTTCTTAAAGGATATTGAAGAGGATACGAAAAAATTAGTCCGTGAAATTAAACAAAGCGAGAAAAAATATCAAGATTTTTCCATTACGCAAAAAAAATGTCCAGATTGTGGCTCAAACTTACGGGAAAAAAATACGAAAGATGGGAAGATTTACGTTTGTACAAACCAAGAATGTTCTTATCGTCGGCGAAAAGATCCTAAAGTATCCAATCACCGTTGCCCACAATGCCATAAAAAAATGGTCATCATAGAAGGAAAAAATGGTCGTTCTTTCAAATGTAAATTCTGTTCGATTACTGAAAAAATTCCCGATAAAAAAGAACGAAAACAAAAAATGACTAAACATGAAGAACGTCGTTTGATGAAAAAATATTCACAACCAGACGAACCTGAAGAAAGTGCTTTAGCACAGGCTTTAAAAGCCGCTATGAACCAAGAGTAGCGATTTGACGAATGTTGGCTCTAAATAATCAAGTCATCCTTGTTGGTCTTTAGTAAACTTTCAAATAGAAAGAGAGGGACACGGATGCTCGCAAATTTGAATCAAGCAATGGATTATATTGAAGAACATTTAACGGAAGAAGCATCCTTCGATGAATTGGCGAAAAAGACAGGGATTTCTGTTTACCATTTTAAACGAACTTTTTCGTTTATTTCGGGGATGAGTCTGGCTGAGTATATTAAAAAGAGACGTTTGGCGGAAGCAAATTTAGCATTACTTGCTGGTGAAAAAGTGACAGATGTAGCTTTTAAATATGGTTATCAAAGTATTGAAGGATTCTCAAGAGCTTTTCGCGATTGGTCAGGACAAGCCCCTTCTGAAGTAATGAAAACACAAATCCAAAAAACGTTCCCTAAATTCTCTTTCTATATTGATATTAAAGGAGGACAATCAATGGATGTTAAATTGATTGAAAAACCAGCGTTTCAAATAGTCGGAGTTAGTCAGAAGGTTCCCTTGCAGTATCAAGGGGAAAATCAAGCAATCATGGAATTGGCACAGCGCATTACACCACAACAACGAGCGGAAATGCATACATTTGATGACATATATCCTCATCAAGTAGTAAATGCTTCTTTTGACTTTCAAGAGGGACGAACAACAGAAGGTGGAGAAATGACACACATGATTGGCTTTGCCACTTCGCAAGAAAATACCTATGAAGATTTGGAGCAACTAAGCGTACCTGCTCATACATGGGCGGTTTTTCCAAATGAAGGTCCTTTCCCACAAACTTTACAAGAAACCTGGGCAAGGATATTCTCTGAATGGTTGCCTTCATCTGGTTACCAAGTCGTTGCAGCACCAGAAATTTCGTTTACGCAATATCAAGGACCAGCAGAAGCTAAGTACAGTGAAATCTGGCTCGCTGTTACAGCTACTAAATAAAGAAGAGGTCGGGACAGAAGTGTTTAACTCCGAGAAATAAGAAGGAATTTCCGAAAATTGTTCTTTAATTTTTGGAGAATTTCGGCTTATTTCCGAAGGAGTTGCTTCTGTTCCCGCCGTTTATCAATTTTTAAGCCTGGGACAAAAATCCAAAGTGATTTTTGTCCCAGGCTCTTTTCCGCCAAGAAGGAAAAAGTTTGGTATAATAAACGTGAAGAAAAAAATCAGACCTTCTAAACTGAAAACTAGCTATGGATAAGTGATGCGAATACGGAATCATGGAGAAAAAATAATTCTCCGAGGTTTTAGAGTCATGTTGTTTGGAATGGTACCAAAACGATACTTCGAGATATGACGGGTTGAAATCAGTTTTAGAGTCATGTTGTTTAGAATGGTGCCAAAACATTACTTGTTAAGGCTTCAATTATCAATTCGTTTTAGAGTCATGTTGTTTAGAATGGTACCAAAACGTTTCGGCAAGGCGAACCCTGGTATTTGGTGTTTTAGAGTCATGTTGTTAAAAAACAAACTATCACCTCAAGCAATCCGTAATTTTCATCACAAGATTAGAATTTTTATCATCAAAGACGAGCTGCTTCAATTTTCGGGAGCTAATCAAGTGATAAGTCAAAATGTTGATAGATTGAGATTAGTTCTTCCTTTTTTTAGGAAGGGCTTTTTTTATTGATAGAAGAAAGGGAAGAAATCTTGGTAGCACCTAAAAAAATTGTGAGAAATGCTTCTGTATTGTTTGGTTTCTGCCTCAGAAAGTTGTATACTTAGATTGGAATTATTCTATATTACATGCATTTTCACACTTTTTGGAAAAGTTCACTTGAATTTTCTTTTAGTTTCGTAGATAAAAGGAGTCATCGCTAATGGAAATGAACAATTCAGGTAAGCTTGTTTCTTTGTGTGGAGGCAAATCAGGGAGGAAATAATATGTTTGATATTGTAACATTGGCGAGAATCCAATTTGCGATGACAACAGTTTTCCACTTTTTCTTCGTACCGTTTTCAATAGGATTAGCACTTGTTGTAGCAATTATGGAAACAATGTACGTTGTGAAAAAAGAGGAACGTTATCGTAAAATGGCCAAGTTTTGGGGAAATATATTCCTATTAAGCTTCGCTGTTGGGGTTGTAACCGGGATTATTCAAGAATTTCAGTTTGGGATGAACTGGTCTGATTATTCTCGATTCGTCGGAGATATTTTTGGGGCACCGTTGGCGGTAGAAGCGCTCTTAGCTTTCTTCTTAGAGTCAACATTCTTAGGTTTATGGATCTTTACTTGGGATAAAATGAATCCAAAAGTTCACGTAACCTTTATCTGGTTAGTCGTATTCGGTTCAATGATGTCTGCTTTCTGGATTTTAGTTGCCAATAGTTTTATGCAACATCCAGTAGGTTATGTCATCAATAATGGCCGTGCTGAAATGGTGGACTTTATAGCTGTCATCAGCAATCCAAAAGTTTGGTATGAATTTTCACACGTTATCATGGGCGCCTTTACATTGGGCGGCATGGCAGTAGCTGGTATGGCTGCTTTCCAATTGTTGAAAAAACGGGATATTTCATTCCACAAAGCATCTATGCGCATTGGTTTATGGGTTACTTTGTTCGGTTCAATCGGCGTTTTATTAGCTGGCGACTTGCAAATGAAAGCTCTAATTGAAGGACAACCAATGAAATTTGCGGCGATGGAGGGGGCCTATGAAGACTCTGATGATCCTGCTGCTTGGACATTGATTGCTTGGGCAGATGAACGGGAACATAAACAAGTTTTTGGTATCGATATTCCGTATATGCTAAGTATTTTATCGTATAACAAATTATCAGGTTCGGTTGATGGAATGGATACAGTCAACAAGCGCTTGGTAGAAAAATATGGGGATGATAAAAATTATTATCCACCAGTTAACACTTTATTCTGGAGCTTCCGTATCATGGCTGGTTTTGGTGCCTTAATGTTATTGGTTGCTGCCTTAGGACTATTCTTTACAAGGAAGAAAAAACCATCTCTGTACGAGAAGAAATGGATGTTGTGGATTGTTGCTTTATGTACGTTCGCACCATTTCTTGCGAATACAACAGGTTGGTTAGTCACTGAATTAGGTCGTTATCCGTGGACTGTCTATGGATTATTTACGATTGAACAAAGTGTTTCACCAAATGTATCGGTTGCTTCATTAATTACGTCAAATGTCATTTATTTCTTATTATTTGCTGGTTTAGGTAGTGTCATGGTTTACTTGGTCATTTTAGAATTACGTAAAGGACCAGACTATGAAGCGAAAAAATTAGCGAAAGAAAATGAACCAGCGTTGGATCCATTTGATAAGGGGGTATTTGGCGAATGAGTACACTACAATTATTATGGTTTGTCCTTATCGGCGTCTTGTTCTCAGGTTTCTTCTTCTTAGAAGGATTTGACTTTGGTGTTGGAATGGCCGTTCAAACGTTGGCACACAATGACGACGAAAAAGATCAAGTCGTTGCAACAATTGGACCTGTTTGGGACGGAAACGAAGTTTGGCTATTAACAGCGGGCGGCGCAATGTTTGCCTCTTTCCCATATTGGTATGCTTCATTATTTAGTGGCTACTATTTAATTCTATTTACGATTTTATTTGGCTTAATTATTCGCGGAGTTTCCTTTGAATTCCGCCACAACATGCCGGAAGGTAAACGTCGTCGGATGTGGAACTGGACGCTATCAATTGGTAGTTTCCTTGTACCGTTCTTCTTTGGTATTTTGTTTATCAGCTTAGTCCAAGGGATGCCTTTAGATGCAAACGGCAATATGCATGCGCAATTTACGGATTATTTTAATCTGTTTTCAATTGTTGGTGGTGTAGCCTTAACATTACTTTGCTACTTACACGGTATGAACTATATTGCTTTAAAAACAGAAGGCCCAATTCGCGAACGTGCTCGAAATTATGCAGAAATCTTATACGGCGTTTTATATGTCGGTTTAGTAGTTTTTGCAGTGTTGATGTACTTCAAAACGGACTTTTATGAAAAGAACTTTGCGGTCACTTTAATTTTAACGTTAGCAATTGTGGTCTTAACGGTCATTGCTAATGTTGGGGTGTTTAAACGCAAAGAGATGTTAGCTTTTCTAGCGAGTGGTTTAACATTAGTTGTACTAGTTGCTCTCTTGTTCAGTGGCTTGTTCCCACGTGTTATGATTGGTAGTGAAGGTTTTGATTTGTTGATTAAAGATGCAACAAGCACACCATATACACTAAAAATTATGACGTGGATTTCTTTAAGCATTTTACCATTCGTGTTAGCTTATACTGCTTGGTCCTATTATATTTTCAGAAAACGTATTTCACAGACAGCCGTACCAGAGGGGTATTAAATCTATGATTGATAAAGACATCTTACAGATGCCTAAAATCAAAAAAATTCTTGTCTTGCTTGCAGGTTTTTCTTTCCTGCAAGCAGTCTTTATAATTGGGCAAGCTTTTTTTCTTTCAAAAGCCATTGTCGGCCTTTGGAGTGGCGGGCATCTTAACCAACAACTACAGAGTATTTTACTCTTTTTTATTTTTTATCTTGGTCGACATGTTATTACGTATTTTCGTGAGAGAATGCTCGATACATTTAGTTATGAACGCTCGAAAGAATTACGCGAACAATTATTAACTAAAATTTTCCGTTTGGGGCCAAATGTTGTTCAAAAAAATGGGACTGGAAATATGGTTACCATGGCTTTGGAAGGCATCAGTCAAACCGAAAATTATTTACAATTGATTTTGACAAAAATGATGAATATGATGATTATTCCTTGGATTATTTTGGCCTTTGTTTTTACACAAGATATTCGTTCAGGCGTAACATTGCTGATTGTTTTTCCGATTATTATTATTTTTATGATTGTGTTAGGTTATGCAGCACAAAGTAAAGCGGACAAGCAATATGCGGCGTTTCAAATGCTTTCCAATCATTTTATTGATTCCTTGCGAGGAATTGACACGCTGAAACTGTTTGGGTTGAGCAAAAAATATGCTGGGAGTATTTACCATACAAGTGAACGATTCAGAAAAGCAACCATGAGTACATTGAAAATTGCTATTTTATCAACCTTTGCGCTAGACTTTTTTACGACATTATCGGTAGCTGTTGTGGCAGTTTTCCTTGGATTAAGTTTATTAAACGGCACGATTTTATTATTTCCTGCCTTAGTTACTTTAATTTTAGCACCTGAGTTCTTTTTACCGATTCGTGATTTTTCAAGTGATTATCACGCAACCTTAGATGGAAAAAACTCTTTTCAAGCGATCCAAGCGGTATTAGCATTGCCAGAAGCAGAACAGACCGATGTGCTCACGTTAGATGATTGGCATCAAGAAAGTCAGTTGTCAGTCACAGCGTTAAATTTTTCCTATGAAGATGCAACGCAAGAAGCGATTCAATCGTTGCAATTCTCTGTTGATGGTCGTAAAAAGATTGGAATTATTGGGGCGAGTGGTTCTGGTAAGTCAACGTTAATTAATTTATTAAGTGGCTTTTTATTACCAACAGAAGAAACGAGTCAATTGGCGATAAATGGCCAAACGATTCCACATTTTTTACAAAAAGACTGGCAAAAACAAATCCTTTATATTCCGCAAGCACCATATATTTTCCAAGATACTTTGGCAAACAATATTCGCTTTTATACACCTGAAGCGACAGATGAGGCAATTCAGCAAGCGATTCAGTTAGTTGGCTTAGACGAGCTGGTTAAAGACCTTCCCGAAGGAATTCATACCTTAATTGGGGAAAGTGGTCGAATGTTAAGTGGGGGACAAGCGCAACGAGTAGCGTTGGCCCGCGCCTTTGTCGATCAAAAACGCCACGTCTTGCTATTTGATGAGCCGACAGCGCATTTGGATATTGAAACAGAAGTTGAAATGAAAGAGCGCATGTTGCCATTAATGAACGATCATCTCGTCTTCTTTGCGACACATCGTCTTCATTGGATGGAAGAAATGGATTACATTTTAGTGATGGAAAAAGGTCAATTAGTGGAACAAGGAACGCTAGCAGAGTTGATTGAAAAAGATGGCTACTATGTTCAATTAATGAAGCAAATGAGAGGAGGACGCCAATGATGGAAAAACAGCCGACAACGAAAGACGTTTGGAAAAACGATCAATGGGTTCGTCCTTTCTTAAAACGCTATAAAAAAACCTTGTATTTTGCCTTACTTTTAGGCTTCTTGACGTTCTTTAGCGCAGGGGCATTAATGTTTACGTCTGGTTACTTAATCAGTCGTGCGGCTTCCTTACCAGAGAATATTTTATTAATTTATATTCCCATTGTTTTAACAAGAGCATTTGGGATTGGCCGTCCTGTTTTTCGTTATGTGGAGCGTCTAACGAGTCATAACTGGGTGTTAAAAATGACCTCTGATCTGCGCTTGAAACTTTATAATGTACTAGAAAAAGATGCGATTTTCTTTAAGACAAAATATCGCACTGGGGATATCTTAGGTTTGCTTTCAGAGGATATTAATCATATCCAAAACTTGTATTTACGAACGATTTTCCCAACCGTTATTGCTTGGATTTTGTATATCTTTTTAGTGATTGCGTTAGGTTTCTTTTCTTGGTGGTTTGCTTTATGCATGTTACTGATGTTAGGAGTGATTGTTTTTCTATTGCCACTTGTTTCAGTTCTGGTGAATGGTGCGCGTCAAGAAAAACATAAATATGCCAAAAATGAGTTATATCAAACACTAACCGACAATATTCTAGGTGTGTCTGATTGGGTATTTAGTCAACGAGGCTCTGAATTCGTTGCTCGTTATGAAACAGATGAAGCAAACGTTCGTGTATTAGATGAAAAAATGAAGCAATTTAACCGTGGCCGAGACTTTGTTTTACAACTTCTGTTCGGTGTGATTGCGATTGCTGTCTTAGCTTGGACTAGTGTGCGGTTTCCAGGTAATCATGGGGGCGCAGCCAATTGGATTGGTGCCTTTGTTTTAACCGTTTTTCCGTTAATTGATGCTTTTGCTCCGCTACCTGCTGCAGCACAGGAAACAACGATTTATAAGGATTCCATTCGTCGTTTTAATGAGCTTCCTGAAGGGGAAGACGACTCAACAGAAACGCCTGTTCAGCCAAATGGCACCAGTTTATCGATAGAACATTTGTCTTTTGCATATGAAAATCAAGCGAAAAAGGTATTAAATGACTTATCGTTAACAATTCCTGAGAAACAAAAATTAGCGATTTTAGGGCGCAGTGGTTCCGGAAAGAGTACGTTGGCTTCGCTCATTCGTGGTGATTTACGACCTACTTCGGGAGAAATCCTTTTAGGAAACATCCCAACTGAGGCATTTGGTGAGACGATGACTGAATATATTGGGGTTATGCACCAAGCACCGTACCTATTTCGAACAACCATTTTAAATAATATTCGGATTGGTAGAGAAGAAGCGAGCGAAGCAGAAGTTTGGGCGGTTTTAGAAAAAGTTGGCTTAAAAGAAATGGTTGCCCAATTACCAGAAGGTTTACAAACAATGGTGGATGAAGCAGGTTTGCGTTTTTCTGGTGGCGAACGACATCGCTTGGCACTGGCGCGGATTCTTTTGCAAGATACACCGATTGTGTTATTAGACGAACCAACTACTGGTTTAGATCCAATTACAGAACAGCAATTGCTGGAAACCTTTTTTGAGGCATTAAAAGATAAAACCGTCATCTGGATTACCCACCATTTGCAAGGCGTAACTTTGATGGATCAAGTGATCTTTATTGAAGATGGTCAATTAGAGATGAGTGGTACGCCAGAGGAATTACTTGCAACCAATGCGCATTATCAGAAACTTTACCGAATTGATCGTGGCATTAGTTCTTTCGAGGAATAAAAAAACGACTGGTTGTTGATTAAAGCAAACAATCAGTCGTTTTTCTATTTCAATTAATGGCAATTCTTCTATAAAACGTTTAAAATGAACGATGTAATAAGAGCTCAGTTAAGGAAAGTAAGGTTTCTTTTGCTGTGCCATCAGGCAATTGTTGAATATCAGTGATTGCTTTGTTGGTTACTTTTTTAGCAAAAGCTTGTGCTTCTGTAACGCCATTATAGTCATTAACTAGCGCCGCAACTTCAGCTGCCTCTTCTAAGGTAATGGCGCGTCCTTTATCCAAATAAGGGCTGAATACGTGAGGTGCTGCTTGATAAGCGAAGAGAAGGGGTAACGTATAAACACCTTGTGACAAGTCTTCTAAAGCGGGCTTTTTCAAAGTTTCCGTGTCGGCAGTATAATCTAAAATATCGTCATAGACTTGAAAAGCAATGCCAATATGACGGCCAATTCGTTTAGCTAAACGTTGGACTTCTTTTGAACTATGACCGAAATAGGCCCCTTCAAGACAGCTTAGTGAAAAAAGTTCGGCTGTTTTGCCGTTGACACTTCTTAAATAAGCAGGAATCGACATGCGGCGGTCAAATCGATGACTCATTTGATCGAGTTCACCAAGTAATAACCGTTTCATTCCTTGTGCATTGATTTTCATAAATTCAGAGCCATTCATGGCATCTGCAATCAAAGTAAAGAATTCAGTGAATAGTAAATCACCTGTGTAAACAGCCACGTCTTTACCATATTGTGATTGAATAGTCACAGCGCCTCGGCGCAATGGAGAATCGTCAATAATGTCATCGTGAATCAACGTAGCCATATGTAGGATTTCCAAAGATGCAGCTATTTTTAATAGTTGTTGTTTCTCTTGTTTTTCTTCATCACCCAGTTGAGCAAAAAGAAAGAAAAAAGCGGGGCGTAATAATTTGCCGCCAGAACGAGCCAAAGTTACTAAGGCTTCTTCAATGTCTTCGTTGCGTGTATGCAACGTTTGTTCAATTAATTCACATGTTTCCGTTAAAGAACGTTCAACGTCAGGAAACGACTTCCAAAATGTGTTCATAAATATACTACGATCCTTTCAGTGGTTCAATACTATTTGATTGTATACGAATTGGCGACAGAAATACAGTAATTAAGTTTTAAAAGTAACAAAGTTTGTAAAAAAGTAGCGGAGGGATAGTTTGAATCGAGAAATATTTTTTGAATTAGTAGAATTAAAAGCAAAAACAGCTAGTGTTTTGCCATTTTTGTTAGGAATTTGTTTTAGTTGGTACCAATATGGGCGGCTCCATGTCGGCTATGTTTTAATTTTTTTCATTGCGATGTTTATTTTCAATATGGCGGTCGATATTTTAGATAATTATAATGATTACCATCATGCCACAGAAGTTCATGATTATAAGGAAAAAACGAATATTATCGGTCGAGAAAATTTATCTTTGCCATTAATACGCAAAATGATTTTTTGGATGATTCTCGTTTCTGCTTTAATGGGGATTGGGTTGTCATTTATTGTCGGCTGGCCGTTATTAATTATGGGTCTTTATTGTTACTTAATTGGTATTTTTTATTCATCAGGACCGAAACCTTTATCCAGTCTACCATTAGGGGAAGTTTTCTCAGGATTTACAATGGGGTTCATGATTACCCTTATTTGTGTCTACATTAATACGTTTGAAGTTTTCAATTGGTCAGCAGCTAATTTATGGGGGATTTTCTTAGTCGCCTTACCTAACACTTGTTACATTGCTAACTTAATGTTAGCAAATAATATCTGTGACTTAGAGGAAGATGAAAATAACAAGAGATATACATTAGTTCATTACCTTGGCAAAGCAAGTTCTTTGAAATTATTCGTCGGATTAAATACAATAGCAATGTTAGCCATTTTGTTAGCTGTCGGTTTAGGATTGACGCCGCCAACAATGTTACTCATGCTTTTAACTTTACCTTTTGTACGGAAACAAACCCAAGCCTTACTGAAGGAACAAGTGAAGAGTAAAACATTTGTTTGTGCTGTGAAGATCTTAGCTGTGGGAGCAACTGCACAAGTGCTATTTTTTGCCATAGGTTTGTGGTGGCTGTAAATTTTTTATAGAGTGGAAGGGAATCAAAATGAATAAGAAACATGTTGTTATTTTAGGTGCTGGTTACGCAGGCTTAAAAACATTACGCGAATTACAAAAAGGCGCCAAAGACGTCGAAATTACTTTAGTGGATCGTAATAACTATCACTACGAAGCAACGGACTTGCATGAAGTTGCTGCTGGAACACAACCAGCTGAAAAAATCACATACAATATTATGGATGTTGTCGATGAAAAAATGACCACCTTTATCCAAGGAACAGTTAAAACAATTGATGCTGCAACACAAACAGTTGCTTTAGAAGATGGCCAAACAATCAATTATGATTACTTAGTTGTTTCTCTTGGGTTTGAATCAGAATCATTTGGTATCCCTGGTGTGCAAGAACATGCTCTACAAATGGTAGATGTGAAAACGGCTTTAAACGTGTATGAACATATCCAAGAACAAATGCGTCAATACAAAGCAACTCAAAACGAAGAATTCTTAAAAATTGTTGTCTGCGGAGCAGGCTTTACAGGGATTGAATTATTAGGTTCTCTTGTTGAAAACAAACCAAAATTTGCTGAAATCGCAGGTGTCTCAGCAGATCAAATCCAAATTTATTGTGTCGAAGCAGTTACTCGCCTATTGCCGATGTTTAACGAAAAACTTGCGAACTATGGTGTGCAATTATTAAAAGATTCAGCTATTCATTTATTATTAGGTAAACCGATTAAAGAAATCAAACCAGGCGCAGTTGTTTATCAAGATAACGAAGCAGGCGACTTGGCAGAACTTTCTGCTAAAACAATTATTTGGACAACGGGTGTTAGTGGAAGCCACGTTGTAGGCGATTCTGGCTTTGAAGCTCGTCGTGGTCGTGTCATGGTTCAACCAGATTTAACAGATGCGAACCATAGCAACGTCTATATTATTGGTGACTGCTCAGCAGTGATGGATACAGAAACCAATCGACCTTACCCAACAACAGCACAAATCGCCTTGAAGATGGGCGCTCATGCTGCTAAAAATATTCAAGCACAATTGAAAGGGGAAGCAACTAAACCTTTCAGCTTTAAATCACAAGGTTCTGTTTGTTCTGTCGGAAATACACGTGCTTTAGGAATTGTTGGTAAAACAGACATTAAAGGATACCCAGCTTCATTCATGAAAAAAATTATCATGAACAAAGCGCTCTTTGAAACAGGTGGTACCAAAGAAATGATGGCTAAAGGTCGTTTCGACTTATACCATTAAGAATCAGCAAAATAAGAAATAATGAGGTCGGGACAGAACCGTTTAGCTCCGAGAAATAAGAAGAAATTTCCGAAAATTGCTCTTTAATTTTTGGAGAATTTCGGCTTATTTCCGAAGGAGTTGGTTCTGTTCCCGCCGTTTATCAGTTTTTGAGCGTGGAGCAAAAATCCAAAGTGATTTTTGTCCCACGCTCATTTTTCTTAAATGAAAGTTTTAAAAAAATTTCCATGATTTTTCAAGTAAAATGAGGTGGGCACTTTTGTTCGATTCCATTTTTATGTATAATGAGAAGTGATGGAAAGAGGGAAGTTAAATGGCACAAAAAAGAGCAACAAATAAGAAAAAAAGTACGACAAAGAAAAAGACCAAAAAACAACAGCAACAACAAGAACGTTTAAATTATATGTTTCTTGGCCTGATTTTTATTTTATTCGGTGTCTTTGGACTCTTTCGTTTAGGGTTTTTAGGCACGTTATTAGCGAATTGTTTACGCTTAGTTGTAGGTAATACCTTTCCATTTGCAGCGATTTTACTAATCCTGTATGGCTTATTAGTCATGATTTATGGGAAAGATTTTCCGTTAAAAAGAGGGCGCCCTATTTTTGGGGCTGTTCTGATTTATATTAGTGTTTTGTTATTTTTCCATGCCTTTATGTTTCGAAATGTTAGTGGCAGTCAACCAGATATTTTAGGTAACACTTGGGAATTTTTGCAAAGCGATTTAAAAGCCAACCAAGTGACGCAAAACGTAGGGGGCGGTATGATTGGCGCGCTGCTTTATCAAGGAACGTACTTTTTGGTGGCACAATTTGGTAGCTATTTAATTGCTACATTGCTACTGTTAGCGGGTATTTTCTTGATGAGTATGTGGGATTTTCAGCAAATTGTTGATCATTTCCAAAGTATTCAAGATCGCCTAAGTCATGTTTCGGCAAAATCACAGGCGCGACAAGAAGAAAAAGAGGCGAAGCGAGCAGGGAAGAAAGAAGCTAAGGCTGCAGAACGCCAAGCAAAAATTGAAGCCGCTGCCCAACAAAAATTACAAGAGCGGGAACGTATGGAACAAGCGGCAGCCGAGCGCTTAACAAAAACACCAGTTGAAACCCACCAACCAATGGTGGAAGAACCGGCCGCACCAACGCCTGTTCAAATTGATTCGTTTCAACAGCAAAATCAGGCGATGCCTGTACCACCAATTGCAGCAACAAAACCGCAACGAGAGCAGGAAGAAGAGGCGGCAGATGAAGCTGGTGTTCTCGAATTTGAAATTTCTGAAGAAGCGGAAGATCGTGATTATCAACTACCACCAACTGATTTGTTAGATACAATTCAAGCAACGGATCAAAGTGGTGAATATGAAAAAATCGAAAAAAACATTGGCGTCTTAGAACAAACCTTCAAGAGTTTTGGTGTTGATGCTAAAGTAGTCAAAGCTAGTTTAGGACCATCTGTCACAAAGTTTGAAGTTCAACCCGCTGTTGGGGTAAAAGTTAGCAAAATTGTTAACTTGACGGATGACATTGCTTTAGCGCTTGCGGCCAAAGATGTTCGTATGGAGGCCCCGATTCCTGGGAAATCACTAATCGGGATTGAAGTTCCTAATAGTGCAATTAGTACAGTATCCTTTAGAGATATTGTTGAGGCACAACCAAGTCATCCAGATAAACTATTAGAAGTACCTTTAGGTCGAGATATTTCAGGGATGGTTCAAACTGCGGATCTATCAAAAATGCCGCATTTATTAATTGCGGGATCGACAGGGAGTGGGAAATCGGTTGCTATCAATGGCATCATCACAGGTATTTTGATGCAAGCGAAACCCCATGAAGTAAAATTAATGATGATTGACCCGAAAATGGTGGAATTGAATGTTTATAACGGGATTCCTCATTTATTAACGCCAGTGGTTACTAATCCGAGAAAAGCGGCCCAAGCCCTACAAAAAGTAGTTCAAGAAATGGAATTTCGTTATGAAAAATTTGCAGCAACAGGCGTCCGAAATATTACTGGTTACAATCAACTAATTCAACAGAAAAATGCGGAAGATGGCGAAAATCGTCCAATTCTACCATTTATTGTTGTCATTGTTGATGAGTTAGCTGATTTAATGATGGTGGCAAGTAACGAAGTAGAAGATGCGATTATCCGTTTAGCCCAAATGGCACGGGCAGCAGGTATTCATATGATTTTAGCGACACAACGGCCAAGTGTGGATGTCATTACAGGAATCATCAAAGCAAATGTCCCTTCTCGAATGGCTTTTGCGGTCTCAAGTGGGACAGACTCGCGTACCATTATTGATACCAACGGGGCGGAGAAACTATTAGGTCGAGGCGATATGCTCTTCTTACCAATGGGAGAAAATAAACCAATTCGTATCCAAGGGGCCTTTATCTCTGATCAAGAAGTTGAACGAGTGGTTGCGTTTGTAACGGACCAACAAGAAGCTGAATATCAAGAAAGCATGATGCCAACAGATGAACCGACCACTTCAGGCGGTGGCGAAGCTCCTCAAGATGAGTTGTTTGAAGAAGCGAAAAACTTGGTAGTTGAAATGCAAACAGCTAGTATTTCATTGCTACAAAGACGTTTTAGAATTGGCTATAATCGTGCGGCTCGCTTAGTAGATGAATTGGAAGCACACGGAGTTATTGGACCATCAGAAGGTAGCAAACCACGAAAAGTCTTTCTACAAGCGGAATCAGAAGAGGCAGCACCTGAAACACCAGAACAATAAACAAAAAGAACAAAAATAGATAAATTTATCTATTTTTGTTCTTTTTTTATAATTTCAGCAAAGCATCATGTTATAATCATCATTTTCTGGTAAAATAGAAAGGAATAGTGCGGTTGGGAGGGAGCGTATCATGAGAAGAAAGAGCGTGCTTTATTTAGAAGTAGCAGATCAGATTAAAGAAGATATTTTGAGTGGCAAGTATCCAGTAGGAACGTTTTTACCAACAGAAACAGAATTGGAAGAGATGTTTAATGTTAGTAAAATTACGATTCGGCGGGCAATCGAAATGTTAGCAACAGAAGAATTTGTTGAGAAAAAAAGTGGCCGAGGCACAACTGTGTTAAGCAATCGTCCCTATAATAAACTATCAAAAGCAGGGACATTCACTGAATTTTTGAATGAATCAGGTCAGAAAGTAACCAAAAAAGTTTTACAAGTTGAAAACTTGACGTTGTCAAAAGAGATGCCGGCTTATCAATTTTTAGGAGAAGAAGTGGTTCACCTTTCACGGTTATATCTAATCGATGAACAACCCTATATTTATTTTAATTACTATTTGCCAGCTGCCATGAAAGACGTATCATTGACTGAATACAAAGAAGAATCCTTGTATCGTTTGATGGATCGACATGCCATTGAAATTTATAAATTTGAAGACCGTTTTGAAGTTGCAACTTTGACAGAAGCAGAGCAAAAGATGTTGCAAACAACTGAAACAACGGGCTTAAAAAGAATTCGGCGTTCGTTAAGCCCAACAGGTCGTTGCGTAGAATATTCAGAAGCTATTTATAATACGAAGATTCATCCTTATGTGATTGAATATGAAGCATAACTTTTAAAAGAATAACAGTGCACTTACAGTAATGTAAGTTCATTGTTATTCTTTTCTATTGTCGTTTTTTTTCGTTTTCGATACACTAAATGAGTGAGAAGAATAGGAGTGGAAAATATGTTAGAAGTACAAAATTTGAAAAAAGTTTACGGAAACGAAATTAAATATGAAGCTTTAAAAGGGATTAATTTAACTGTCCAAGATGGTGAATTTATTGGTATTATGGGACCTTCTGGAAGTGGGAAAAGTACACTTTTAAATTTATTGGCAACAATCGATAGTCCAACAGACGGTGAAATACTTTTAAATGGAAAAAATCCAAACAATTTGAATCAAGAACAAATTGCTAAATTCCGTCGTACAGAATTAGGATTTGTTTTTCAAAGCTTTAATTTAATGCCAACATTAACTGTTGAAGAAAATATTATTTTGCCATTGACACTTGATGGAGAAAAAGTCTCTGTAATGAAACGACAATTAGCAGAATTAAGTGAGCGTTTAGGTATCAATCATCTGTTGAAAAAACGAATTGCAGAAATTTCTGGTGGACAAGCACAACGGGTCGCCGTTGCTCGGGCAATGATTCATCATCCACAATTATTATTGGCTGATGAACCAACAGGAAACTTAGATACGAAATCATCTAAGGATGTGATGGGCTTGTTACAACAATTAAACGAAGAAGAAGCGGCGACTATTTTAATGGTAACCCATGATCCGCTAGCCGCAAGTTATTGCAAGCGCATCGTCTTTATTAAAGATGGTGAATTAATTGATGAAATTGTCCAAAATGGCAATCAAAAAGAGTTCTACGATTTAATCATGGTGAAACTGGCTGAGATTGAAGGTGTCGATAATGAATTTTAATCAGTTTGTTATAAGAAACACGATTCGAAATAAGCATTTATACTTGGCTTATTTCCTAAGTACAATGTTTTCTGTGATGATCTTTTTTACGTTCACTGGTTTTGTCTTTCACCCAGCCTTAGCTAATGGTTTAAATCCTAAAGCACAAATGGGAATGACGGCTGCGGCTATTATAATCTATGGTTTCTCTTTCTTATTCGTTTTATACTCGATGGATGTCTTTATCCAATCTCGGAAAAAAGAGTTTGGAACCTTGATGATTCAAGGGATGAGTCCAAAACAGTTAAAGAAAATGATTTTTATTGAAAACTTAGTGATTGGTTTCTTTGCTACAATTTTTGGTAGCATTTTAGGTGTTGGATTTTCACAGTTTATTTTATGGATTAGCAATTTATTGATGCATCTAGGTTTAGGTTTTTATTTGCCAGTGATGCCGTTTATCATTACTGTCATTTCATTTGCGGTCTTGTTCTTAGTAATTTCTTTCTTTATTCAATTCCGCTTGCCAAAAGCGACACTTCAAGAGCTATTAAAAGCAGGGGAAATGGGTAAAGGTGAAATCAAAAGCTCTAAAGTTAAATCTTTCTTAGCCGTGTTGCTTTTAGTTGTCGGTTACGGAATTGCTTTAGTTGCTAAGGGACAGTTGGTTTTAATGGTGATGTTCCCAGTAATTTTCTTAGTTATTTTAGGGACAAAATTCTTATTTGACCAATTGAGTGTTTCTGTCATTGAACGTTTAAAACGGAAACCAAAAATCTTTTGGAAAAAAACCAATATGGTTGTTTTATCAGATTTGGCTTTCCGCATGAAAGATAATGCACGTTCGTTCTTCTTGGTTTCGGTGATTTCAACGGTCGCTTTTGCTGCCATTGGAACGTTATACGGCGTGAACGAGATGATTTTTAAAGGAATAAGTTCTGTACCGTACGAACTAACATTGTCTGATTCGACCAACCCAGAAAATCAAGAAATGAAACAATTTGCGACAAAAACATTCCAAGAAAAAAATATTCAGTTTGATCAGATTGATTACACAATGTACAAAACAAGTGCCGGTATCCAATTAATCAAAACATCTGAATATAATAAACTCGCAAAATTTATAGATGAACCAACTTTAACAGGTGAGAAAGTAGTTAATTTATCACAAAAAGATGCTCCTTCTGCTGCATCAGTAGATGTCAAATCTGTTCAATTGGGAAATGATCAAGTTTTAAACATTGATAAAACAGAAGAAACCAATGTATTACCGACTTTTGGCGGTGTGGTTGTTATCCCAGATAGTACTTCAACAGATGGAATTAAAGAGGAAACAGAAACGATTTGGCAACCAAAAGAAGGCACAGATAAAGAAACCTTAATTGATGCTGAAAATATTATTGGTGAAAAATACCCAATGTTACTAGGAACCGCGGCTACAGTTGCAGGTATTACGCAATTTTATACGCCAGTTCTTTTTGTCGGACTATTTATCGGTATCGTGTTCTTTGTTTCGGCGGGTAGTTTCTTATACTTCCGTTTATACAGTGATATGAATACGGACGTTGAAAAATTCAAGATGATTTACAAACTTGGCTTGACGAAAAAAGAATTGAAGAAAATGATTTACCAACAAGTAGGTATTTTATTCTTTACCCCAATTGTTGTTTCATTTATTCATGGAGCTGTTGCTTTGAAAGCAATGTATGCTGTCTTAGATCAGCCAATGCAATTAGCTGGCTGGGAAGTTTTAGGCGTTTTCTTATTGATTCAGGTCGTTTACTATTTAATTGCCAGAACGTTCTACTTCAAAAAAGTTTATCACTTAGTGAAAGATTAATTATAAAAAATCGTTAAGCATGCACGCTTAACGATTTTTTTGAGACTCTTCGTGATATTGCATTCAAAGTGAGAATACGTTATAGTTATGAAGCGAATGTAATAGCAGAAATGAGGAAAAGAAATGCAGAAAGAATCCATTTATGGACTGACGAGAGAACAGCTTGTGGACTGGTTTTTAGCCCATGGCGAGAAGAAATTTCGCGCAACACAAGTGTGGGAATGGTTGTATACAAAACGTGTTGCTTCATTTAGTGAAATGTCGAACATTCCTAAATCGTTGATGACTTTATTAGAAGAAAATTTTTCATTAAATCCATTAAAACAAGTCATTGTGCAAGAAGCACAAGATGGTACTGTGAAATATTTATTTGAATTACCAGATAAAAATATGATTGAAACAGTCTTGATGCGTCAAGAATATGGATTATCTGTTTGTGTGACCACTCAAGTTGGCTGCAATATTGGGTGTACATTTTGTGCTAGTGGGCTATTAAAAAAACAAAGAGATTTAACTGCTGGCGAGATTGTTGCCCAAATTATGTGGGTGCAACATTATTTCGATGAACGTGGGTTGGATGAACGTGTTAGCCATGTCGTTGTGATGGGAATTGGTGAACCATTTGATAATTACGCCAATGTCATGAACTTTTTACGAACGATTAATGATGATAAAGGTTTGGCCATTGGTGCCCGCCATATTACAGTTTCAACAAGTGGTTTAGTGCCAAAAATTCGTGAATTTGCAGACAGTGGACTACAAGTAAACTTAGCAATCTCATTACATGCTCCTAACAACGAAGTCCGTACATCAATTATGCGGATTAATCGTAGTTTTCCAATTGAAAAATTAATGGCAGCAATTGATGAATACATTGAAAAAACCAACCGACGTGTTACATTTGAATATATTATGTTGAGTCAAGTGAACGACCGACCAGAACATGCTCAACAATTAGCAGATTTACTACGGAATAAGAAAAAACTTTCTTATGTTAATCTGATTCCGTATAACCCAGTGAGTGAACACGATCAATATAGCCGAAGCTCTAAAGAAGCGGTATTAAAATTTTATGATGTACTCAAAAAGAATGGCATCAATTGTGTTATTCGTAAAGAGCACGGAACAGATATTGATGCGGCTTGCGGACAATTACGCAGCAAACAAATGAAAAAAGAAAAAGTCGAAAACCAATAACGTAGTTAAAATCGGATCAAAAAGGTTTCTTTTTGATCCGATTTTTTATTTATTTAATGAAAAATCGTAAATTTCTCAATTCTTGTTTATAAACAAAAGATGAATGCTCTAAAACTTTTATGACAAATTTTCTTTTTGTGGTTTTCAAACTTGAAATTCTAAAAGAAATAGCTATACTGAAAAGAGATCGTTACAGAATTTTTCATGAAAACAGCTATTATTTTCGTTATTTTTTCAAGAAAGTGGAAATTTTGTTACGCTTGTTTATTTTAGATGAAATGAGGGAGTCTATGGAGAAAAAGCAATTAAAAAGAGAGATAACAACGTTTGGTGCGTTATCCACGGTAATGGGTACGGTGATTGGCGCTGGTGTTTTCTTTAAAGCTGCGAGTGTCGTTGGACACGCACAGTCAGCTAGTTTAGCTATTTTTGCTTGGGTGTTAGGTGGTGCCTTAACCATTTGTGCAGGATTAACCAGCGCCGAACTTGCTACAGCAATCCCTGAAACAGGTGGCGCAGTGAAGTATATTGAATATACATATGGTAAATTAGCTGGTTTTCTTTTAGGGTGGGCACAAAGTATCATTTATTATCCTGCCAACATTTCGGCGTTATCCATTATTTTTAGTACACAACTAATCAATTTGTTTCATTTATCGGCAAATTTATTGATCCCGATTGCCATTCTTGCGGGAACTAGTATCACCGTAATTAATTTATTAGGAACAAAAATTGCTTCTTTGGTCCAATCAACGACATTGGTAGTAAAACTGATTCCAATTGCCTTGATTTCTTTAGTGGGGTTATTTACTCCAGGACAAGTAGCTGTTTCGCTTTTTCCGATTGAAACAACAGCGAATACTGGCTTTTTAGTTGCTTTTAGTGGCGCCTTAGTTGCTACCATGTTTGCTTATGATGGCTGGCTAGGTGTGGGTAACGTGGCTGGTGAAATGAAGCGACCAGAAAGAGACTTGCCTAAAGCCATTATTTTTGGTTTGTTATTGATTACTTTAATTTATGCTTTAATTAATTTTGTGTTTCTAAAAACATTACCAATTGAGCAAATCGCTGGGAATTTGAATGCAGCTTCTGATGCTTCTGTGGCTATTTTTGGACCAATTGGTGGCAAAATCGTAACTATTGGGATTTTAATCTCTGTATATGGTGCGTTAAACGGCTACACAATGACAGGGATTCGGATTCCTTATGCCTTAGCCTTAGATAATCTGATGCCTTTTAGTCGTCAGTTTCAAAAGTTGTCTAAACGCTTTGTTGTTCCTTACGTTGCTGGAATTTTCCAGTTAGCTGTAGCCATTATCATGATGTTTTTCGGGACCTTCGATTTATTGACGGATATGTTAGTTTTTGTTATGTGGCTGTTTAATCTATTAATTTTCTTAGCCGTTTTTATTTTAAGAAAACGAGAACCTGAATTAAAACGACCGTATAAAGTTCCTGGCTATCCAATTATTCCAATTATCGCAAGTCTAGGTGGTATCTTTATCTTGGTTACAACGAGTATTACACAGCCTATTCTAGCATTGATTGGTATAGGAATTACGCTTCTAGGAATTCCAGTTTATTTAGTTAATAAACAAAAAACGAAGCCAAAAATGTAAACGATCCGATCTGATTCTCATAGTTTTTCTCAAAAATTTTGTGATTCAGAGAAATTTTTGAAAACTAAACGCAAAATTTTTTTAGTATAATACTAAGTGTCTAGTAGTTCCACTATTTTGGGGAAGATAGATGGACAGCGCAAACTTCAAAAAAGAACCTTCATCTTATTGGTGAAGGTTCTTTTTTTTGCTGAAATCATAAAATAAATGCGTAGTTTATTAGTGAGAGGAGGAAATGAATGACTGAAAATGTAAAAAAATTGGCCCATCAATTAATTGAATGGGGCGTCCTTCATGGGGCACAAGACGTTTATTTTTTACCCAATGATACCGAAATAGCTATCTCTTTTCGGACAGGGATGCAACGGACACCTTACACACAAGTTTCCGCAGAAATAGGCGAAAAGTTAATTTTCCACTTTAAATTTATAGGCGGCATGGATGTCGGAGAAAGACGAAAAGCACAATTAGGCGCGACAACTTATCTAATTGGCGAGATGAAGCAACGCTTGCGTTTATCATCTGTGGGAGATTTTCAGAATCGAGAGAGCTTAGTGATTCGTTTTTTGCACCGATTCGGTGAACAAGCTGAACATTTTTTCTTTCCCCACCAGCTAAATGAAATTGAAGCATCTTGTCAGAAACGAGGACTTTATTTATTCAGTGGGCCAGTTGGTTCCGGGAAAACAACAACCATGTATCGTGTGGCTAAACAAAGAAGTGGCGAACAACAAGTGATAGCGATTGAGGATCCTGTTGAAATTGAGGAAAAACAGTTTTTACAGTTGCAAACAAATGAAAAAATTCAGTTAACGTACGAAGCCTTGATAAAAGTTTGCTTGCGCCATCATCCTGATATTTTGATTATTGGTGAAATTCGTGATGGCGAGACGGCTCAAGCAGTTATTCGAGCCGCCTTAACGGGTCATACTATTTTTGCGACAATTCACGCCCGTAACTTATTGGGGGTGCAACGGCGTTTGATAGAATTAGGTGGCCCAGAGCATGAATTGGCCGAATGCTTGCAAGGTATCATTTATCAACAGATTTTGACAACCACGATTAATAAGGAACAAGTAGCGGGAATTCTTTATGATTATTTCTTCTTTAAGGAAGCCGTTATAAAGAGTAGTTGGCAAAAGAATCTAAGAAAGGCGTGGGCGTATGGGTTTATTACAGAAAAAACGTATTTTCAAGCCATCGAATAAATTAACGAAAAAACAACAGCAGCTTTTTCTGAAACTATTAGCGGATTTGCTTGCAAATGGTTTTAATATACAAGAAAGTTTTTCCTTCATGAAAAAATCAAACGCATTACCCCAGCACAGTATAACTTTTTTAGTTGAAGGCTTTTCCTCAGGCGTTGCCTTACAAGCTTTAGTCGAAGAATTAGGATTTTCAACAATGGTCTCGGCACAATTGTCGTTTGCTACTGCACACGGGGATTTGGTAGGGACACTACAAGCGATTTCCGAACATTTTTTTCAAACGGAAAAATATCGGCAACAGTTCTATAAAATAATTAGTTATCCGCTGCTCCTGATTGTTTTTTTGATTCTCGTCATTGTTGGTATTCGGCAATTTTTATTGCCCAAATTAATGGAAAATGATGCCAATAGTTATTCTAAAAATATTGGGATTCTTCTGATTGTTTACAGTCCATATATTCTGGTTACCTTAGTTTTTGTCCTCTCATTTAGTTTCTTCATTTTAAACCGTTATTTGAAGCATCAGTCTGCTATTCAGCGGGCCTTCGTATATCTGAAACTGCCAATTATCCGTGGCCTTTATCGGGAATACGTCAGTGCTTTTTTTGCACTAGAATGGGGGAAGTTGCTTGCGCAAGGATTAGAAATGAAAGAAGTCATCGATTTGATGCGCCATACAACCAATTACCCCTTAATGAAAGAATTAGCTGGAGCAATTAGTGAAGGTCTGCTAGTTGGTGAAACCTTACATAGACAATTAGCTGCTTATCCTTTTTTTACAAAAGCATTGGGTTTAATGATTCAACAAGGAGAAGTAAAAGGAAAATTAGGCAAGGAGTTGATGGTTTATAGTAATGTCTGTTTCCAAGGTTTTTTCAAAAAAATTGAACGAGTCATTACTCTTGTTCAACCATTTATTTTTATCATAATTGCTTGTTTAATTATCGGTGTTTATGGGGCAATGTTGCTGCCTATTTATGGCAATATGGAAGGAGTTTTATAATGAAAAAGAAACAAAAATACGCAGGTTTTACATTATTAGAAATGTTGATTGTCTTATTGATTATTTCCGTATTGATTTTACTTTTTGTTCCTAACTTAGCGAAACATAAAGAAACAGTTGATAAAAAAGGCAATGAAGCAATCGTAAAAATTGTAGAATCACAAATCGAGCTCTACACACTAGAAAAAAATAAGACGCCTTCCTTAAATGAATTAGTCAACGAAGGCTACATTACTAAAGAGCAGTTAGATAAATATACAGCAGAAAAGCAATGAACAAGTCAGCAGGATTCACATTAATGGAAACACTTGCTAGTTTAACGATTGTTTGCTTTATGACTATGCTCCCAACACTCGCTATTCACCGCTGGCAAGAAACATTAAAAATTGAACAGTTTCTTGCTACGGTAGAAAAACAACTTCGTTTTGCGCAACAGCAAGCAATTGTTTTAGAGGAAACACAAGAAGTTTGGTTTTTTGAAGAACAACAAAGCTTTTCATTTCCTGATAAATTGAACCAATCAGCTCGAAGGACTTCGCTAGCTGTACCTGAAAAAATGACAGTGAGTGGCCCAAGCAAACTCAGTTTTCTTCATTCGTCAGGGAACAATGGCCGTTTAGTGAAATATATTTTTACTTGGACTGAAAAGAAACAGCAACTTATTTTACAATTTCAGATGGGGAGTGGCAAATATACGAAGAAAATTAACTATTTATAGCGGTTTTATTTTATTAGAGAGTCTCGTTAGTTTTAGTATTGTATGTGTGGTAGCAGGGATATTCTCCCTGACTATTACACAATTAATTCAGCAAAATTATCAACGGGAGCAAGAATTAACGCGCACTCGTCTTGGATACGAAGCAATTTTATTTTTAGAGCAGACGGGTGATTTACGTTTCAAAGAGCGGATATATCAAGGAGAAACTTACCGATTTTTTTTGATGGAGAACGAGGGAAGAAGGATACTAAAAGTCACAGATTCAAGAGGAGCGATTTTGATTGGTGAATAAAAAATATGCGGGTTTTACGATGTTAGAGTGTTTAGTGGCACTAGTCGTTTTAAGTTGTATGTGTCAATTGTTTCAGTTGATGATTCAACAAAGTTTTATCGGAAATCAATATTTGAAAAACAATGATTCGAAATCCTGGCATATTTTTTTAATTCAATTAGAAAAAGAATGTCAAAAGCTCGTTTTCCAAACAGGCTCTGCGCAAGAGATTTCTTTCCTCGACTCAGAAACAAACAAGACTATTTCAATTCAAATCAAAGAAGATAAAATTATTAAGCGAGTCAATGGTAAAGGCTACCAACCGCTGTTAATTGGTATCAAAAATGGCCAGTTTAAAAATGAAGGACAATCGTTTACTTTGGAAGTTACTTTTACTTCTGGAAAAACATTTGATAGTTTTTTTCCAATAAAGGGAGAATTTTAATGAGGCAAAAATATTCAGGAAACTTATTGTTCACGGCCATGGCATTTGTTTATTTGATGAGTTTTCTCGCCCTTCAGTTACTAGAAGAACGTCAGTTAACACAAAAATTTACGCAAGCTACCCAGGAATACTATGCAGGGAAAAGTATCCTTCATTTATTTCTTGCAGATGTTAAACAAAATAGACGAAAGTTAAAAACAGACGAAAGGCTCGTATACGCGCAAGTGACCCTCGATTATACATACAAAAATGAACAATTAAGAATAACTGTTTTATTAAACAAATCTGGTCGAAAATACCAATATCAAGAGAGAGTTTCTCATCAAAAAAAAGCGGAAACAATACTGGAATAGCGTTGTTTTTCTACAAATTATTAGATTTTAGAAGAAAGACAGTAAAGGCATTGATTATTCTTTCTTTTTTCGTTAAAATAAAACAGGTATGGAAGTTGTTACATTTTGAATAGAATAGAGGTGCTAATTTGTTCCCAGAAAAAATTGAAGAGGCTTTCGAGCCAATGGAACAAGCAATCCAGTTATTGCAACAGTCATTGGATACTTCTTTTTTAGATGCGTATATTGAAAATGGTGAAAATATTTTAGATGATTTTCAAGTACGAGTACTTGACGGAGTACCTAATCCAGAGACAGTGAAACAATTAGAAACGCTGTATCATACGATTAAAAAAATTGATTTAGCTCCTGAAGATGTGCGACGCTTGTCCCAATTACTTTTGTTAAAAGGAACGAGAAAAGAGCAGCTTCAAGCAAATCATCAATTGACGCCAGACGGTATTGGCTTTTTGTTTGTTTATTTAGTAGAACAATTAACAAATAAATCAGAGCCATTAAAAATTTTAGATCCTGCTTCAGGAATGGGAAATTTACTGTTAACGGTTCTGCTGAACCTTGAAACAGCTGGTTACAAAGTTTCTGGTTATGGTGTGGATATCGACGAAACACTTCTGGCAGTATCTTCTGTGAACAATGCTTGGTCACAAGCCAATATTCAGTTGTTCCATCAAGACGGATTGCAAGATTTGTTATTGGATCCAGTTGATTTAGCATTAAGTGACTTGCCGATTGGCTATTATCCAAATGATGAGCGAGCAAAGGGATTTGCTGCTGCTGCTGAGGAAGGCCATAGTTATGCGCATCATTTATTAATGGAACAAGCCATGAAATACGTGAAGCCAGCAGGGTTTGGCTTATTCTTAATCCCAACCAATATTTTAGAGACTGAGCAAAGTGAATTCTTTAAAAATTGGTTGACAAAAAATGTCTATTTACAAGGAATGATACAGTTACCTGATGAATTGTTTAAGTCAGAACAATCACGTAAAAGTATCTTGCTTGTTCAAAACAAGGGTGCAGATGCTGAGCAAGTGAAGGAAGTTTTGTTAGCAAAACTTGCCTCTTTGAAAGATATCAATAAAGTAACGGAGTTCTTTAAACAATTTGAAGCTTGGAAAGCTTCAAATTTAAAATAAAATAGTAACGAAGAGGAGAAAATTATGTCTAAAACAATTGCAATTAATGCAGGTAGTTCAAGTTTAAAATGGCAATTATACCAAATGCCAAATGAAGAAGTGATCGCTAAAGGAATCGTTGAACGTATTGGCTTAAAAGATTCTATCTTCACAATTAAATATGGTGAAGGACAAAAATATGAAGTAATTGTTGATATTGATAACCATGAAGTGGCAGTAAAAATGTTACTAGACCAATTAATCGACTTAAACATTTTAGGTTCTTATGATGAAATTACTGGTGTTGGTCACCGTGTAGTTGCTGGTGGAGAAGAATTTAAAGATTCTGTTGTTATTACAGACGAAGTATTAGAAAAAATTGAAGCTTTATCTGAATTAGCACCTTTACACAACCCAGCGAATGCGATGGGGATTAAAGCATTTAAACATATCTTACCAGAAATCATTAGCGTGGCAGTCTTTGATACGTCGTTCCACACAACAATGCCAGAACACAACTATTTATATAGTGTACCGCGTGAATACTATGAAAAATTTGCTGCTCGTAAATATGGGGCACATGGAACAAGTCATCGTTATGTCTCTCAACGTGCTGCAGAAATGCTAGGTCGTCCAATTGAAGACTTAAAAATTATCACTTGTCACTTAGGAAATGGTGCTTCAATCACTGCAGTTGATGGTGGTAAATCAGTCGATACATCAATGGGCTTCACTCCTCTTGCTGGTGTTACAATGGGGACTCGTTCAGGGGATGTTGATGCGTCACTATTGCCTTATTTAATGACAAAACTTGGCTTGACTGATGTGCAAGACATGGTTGATATTTTAAACAAAAAATCTGGTCTATTAGGTTTAACAAATGGTTTATCAAGCGACATGCGCGATATTCAATCAAACTTAGATAAACCTGAAGTTCAAACAGCATACAACATTTTTATCGATCGTATTCGTAAATACATTGGTAGCTATGTCACTGTTATGAATGGCGTTGATGCGATTGTCTTTACTGCTGGAATCGGTGAAAATGCAGTTGGCGTTCGTAAAGATATTATTGATGGAATGACTTGGTTTGGTTGTGAAATCGATGATGATAAAAATAATGTACACGGTGAAGAAGCAGTTATCTCAACTGATGATTCAAAAATCAAGCTTCTATTAGTACCAACTGACGAAGAGTTAATGATTGCCCGTGACGTAGAACGTCTAAAATAATTAAACGAACACACCTACACCTTGTGAGACACTCTCACAAGGTGTGTTTAATAGGTCAATAAAGAGAAACTGAGCCAACTATCAAAAGTGATAGTTGGCTCAGTTTCTTCTTATTTTTTATTTTTCTTCATTTTTTGGTAATTTGTTGTCTAAATCCGTCCGTACAACGAGAACATCGCAGCTAGCGTTACGGATAACTGATTCAGAGACAGAGCCAATAAATAAACGCTCAACGGCATTTAATCCAGTTGCTCCTAACATAATTAAATCAATGTTGTATTCTTTTGGTAATTCTTTGGCAATAATGTTCTTAGGAGAACCATAGGCTAGAACGCTAGAGACTTTTGTTTGTCCCATATCCACCGCTTGTTGTTGGTAGGTGTCTAAGGTTTCTTTTGCCATTGACATTGCTTCTTCTGCTAGCGCACCATCAAAAGAGGACACTGATTGGAAAGAGCGCGTATCAACAACATGTGCTAATAGTAATTCAGCATCGTTTCGTTTAGCGACGTTGACCGCTTTTTTAAAGGCTAAGTCTGCTTCGTCAGAACCATCGATTGCTATCATAATTTTTTGATATTGTTGTAACATAATAACCGCTCCTTTCAGCGTAAAAAAAATCATTAATTGTTTCTATAATAATTGTAAAACAAATAAAGAAAAAAAGAAACTGAAACCGCTTCTTTTTTTCTGAATATTGGCATTTTTTTGTAAAAAAAGAGGTCGGGATAGAAGCGTTTAACTCCGAGAAATAAGAAGGGATTTCCGAAAATTGTTCTTTAATTTTTGGAGAATTCCGGCTTATTTCCGAAGGAGTTGCTTCTGTTCCCGCCGTTTATCAGTTTTTGAGCGTGGAGCAAAAATCCAAAGTGATTTTTGTCCCACGCTCTTTAAATTCATCGTCTTTTATGACATTTTTTTTGCAAAAGTTAAACTAAACAACGTTGAAAGTAATAAAACAAAAAAGATAAAACCAATTGACAATAACGGGCGATTAAAAATAGCCGCTAGAACACCTAGAATGGCGATAATCAAGTAATAACGCCCAAAACGTTCGATAAACTGTTGACTTTCTGTTGCAGTTTCTTTTTTTAAGAGTGGTAAAAAAGCTGCACTTTTCTTCATCAAATAATAACTGGCTACGCCTGTGACAACGGCGAGTAGTAGTACGAGTATACGAATCATCTTGTCCTCCAAAAAAAAACAACTTGCCAGAGCAAATTGTTTAGAAATCTTCATAAAAATGGTAAAATCCGTCGATGCCGGTAATCGTCCTAGAGTATTGAACCCGCAAGATAAGCAGGTGGGTTCCTCGATCGCAGTATTGAACTACCAAAAGAAAAGGCATGTTACCAACTTTGATACAAGCAGGATCCCTAGATATCAATAAAAATGTTCGGTCAACACAGTGAAAGGACAACGCGTACATCACAGATTTACCATCTTTATAATAGCATACTCTCTCAAAATCGGCAACGAGATTGTTTCTTTTTTTGAAAGCGTATTATTTTGTTATTTTTTCTGTTTCCATTCTTGGATACGCTTGAGTTGCTGATGTAAGGCTTGTTCATATTTACCAATATCAATCGGTTCGTAATAACGTGCCTCTTTTAATTTGTCAGGTAAGTATTGCTGATTGACCCAACCGTTTTCAAAATTATGTGGATATTGATAACCAATACCACGGTTTAATTCTTTGGCTCCAGCATAGTGGGCATCACGCAAATGATCAGGAACGTCTCCCACAGAGCCTTGTCGAATATCTGCCAAAGCAGCATCAATCGCTGTGACTGCAGAATTTGATTTTGGTGATAAACATAAATCAATGACGACACTGGCTAGAGGAATTCTAGCTTCTGGAAACCCTAGCTTTTCGGCGGCTTGAACAGCGGTGACTGTCCGAGCGGCGGCCGCAGGATTCCCAAGACCGATATCCTCGTAAGCAATGACCATTAAACGACGACAAATAATCGGTAAATCACCTGCTTCAACTAAGCGACCCAAATAATGAAGTGCAGCATCTACATCGCTTCCTCGAATTGACTTTTGGAAAGCGGAAATCACGTCATAATGGGCATCGCCATCTTTATCATGGGTTAAGGCTTTTCGTTGCACGCACTCTTCAATAATCGGTAAGGTGATCTTAATTTCGCCTTGTTCATTTTTGGGTGTTGATTTAACAGCTAATTCTAGTCCATTTAGCGCACTACGTAAGTCACCGTTCGTTGCGCGTGTCAAATGTTGTAATGCTTTTTCTTCTAAGTGGACGGGATAATCACCTAAGCCACGTGTGCTATCGGTTAAGGCTTCTTGAATCGCTTGCTGAATGTCTGTTTCTGTTAAGGGCTTTACTTCAAAAATTTGCGTGCGACTACGAATCGCAGGGTTAATTGTAATATATGGATTTTCGGTAGTGGCTCCAATCATAATAATTCGTCCGTTTTCTAAATGAGGGAGCAAAAAATCTTGTTTTGTTTTATCTAATCGGTGAATTTCATCAAGCAGTAAAATCACTGTGCCACTCATTTTGGCTTCTTCAGCAACGATTTGTAAATCTTTTTTAGTGTCTGTGGCCGCGTTCAACATGCGAAAGGCATAATTTGTTGAACCAGCGATTGCGCTGGCAATACTGGTTTTTCCAGTGCCAGGCGGCCCATAAAGAATCATCGATGAAAGCATTTTGGCTTCGACCATCCGACGAATAATTTTACCAGGGCCGACTAAATGTTGTTGACCAACTACTTCGTCTAAGTGACGAGGTCGCATTCGATAGGCTAAAGGTTGTTGCATAAAAGGACCTCCTTTTTCATAATCATCTTATTATAACATAAAGAACGTACATTCGCTTTTTGGTGGTTTTTTGGGTTTTAGATGGATATAGCGGAAGGTTTCGTGTATGATAGGGAGTGGTGAAAGAAATGAAAGAAACGATAAATATCTTTAACAAAAAAACAACTGAAGAAGTGGCACAATACTTGTTAGGGATGTATTTAGAGCACGAAACAGCAACAGGCGTTTTAGGTGGGTACATTGTGGATGCAGAAGCTTATTTAGGTCCTGATGATGAGGCGGCCCATAGCTTTGGCTTGAGAAAAACGCCACGCTTACAAGCTATGTATGACAAACCAGGCACGATTTATTTATATACTATGCACACGCATTTAATTTTAAATATGGTGACACAAGAACAAGGCAAACCACAAGGGGTGATGATCCGCGCGATTGAACCTGTTGAAGGTGTCGACAAAATGATTGAAAATCGCCAAGGACGTCAAGGCGTGGAATTGACCAATGGACCAGGTAAATTAGTTGCAGCCTTAGGAATTGATAAGCAATTATATGGGCAGTCGATTTTTTCTAGTTCGTTACGGCTCGTGCCAGAAAAACGAAAATTTCCGAAAAAAATTGAGGCACTACCACGAATTGGGATTCCCAATAAAGGTCGTTGGACAGAGTTGCCTTTAAGATACGTCGTGGCTGGCAATCCATATATTTCTAAACAAAAAAGAACAGCAGTAGACCAAATAGATTTTGGCTGGAAGGATGAAGAAAATGAAAAAAGCAACAATGCTCACATACTTAGAGGAACAACTTGAAAAACACTTAGCAGATTACGAAGTAGGACTTGATTGGGATCGTAAAAACCATACCATCGAAGTTATTGTTCGTTTATATGCAGAAAACAATGAGCAAGTGGCGATTGATGATGTTGATGGTACGCTTTCAGAAGAAGAATTCATTGAATTTGAAGATGGTTTGTTATTTTACAATCCACAAAAGTCAGTCGTTGATGATGAAGATTATTTAGTCACAATTCCTTATGAAGGAAAGAAAGGGCTACGCAAAGCAGTTTTAGACGGATTCATTCACTACTTAAAAGTGGTTTTAGATGAAGGGCAAAGTGATTTGTTAGACTTTTTATCAGATGAAACAGCGGAAGTTTTTGAATTGCATTGGGAGCCAGCAGATTTTGAAGCGATGATTAAAAAAGTGGCAGAAACAGAAAAAGAACAATGGATTGCGTATCCAAGTTATTAATTTAGAGGTGAGAACATGAAGTGGACAGAAGTAAAAGTAGAAACGGCTAGCGAAGCAGTTGAAGCAATTTCAAACATTATGATGGAAGCTGGCGCAAGTGGTGTGGCCATTGAAGATGCGTTGGACATTGAAAATTTTGAAAGTGATCTGTATGGGGAAATTTTAGATAAAGAGCAATTCACCCACATTAAAGAAGGGGCGATTGTGATGGCTTATTTTCCTGAAACAACCTTCTTACCAGAAATTTTACCATTTATGAAAGAAAATATTTTACGCTTGCCTGAGTACGGCTTATCCATTGGTAAAAACGAAATGACAATTAGTGAAGTAGCAGAAAGCGACTGGGCAACAGCTTGGAAAAAATATTATCATCCTGTCCGTGTCACACGATTCTTAACGATTGTGCCAAGTTGGGAAGCCTATCACGCGCAAGATGAAGCAGAAAAAATTATCACATTGGATCCGGGGATGGCGTTCGGTACAGGCACGCATCCAACGACTCGTTTAACCTTGCAAGCTTTAGAAACTGTTTTACGTGGTGGCGAAACAGTTCTAGATGTAGGAACGGGTTCTGGTGTTTTGAGTATTGCAAGTCGCTATTTAGGGGCTAAAGACGTCTACGCATATGATTTAGATGAAGTAGCAGTTGCAGCGGCAAAAGAAAATATGGATTTAAATCCCATTGCGGCCGATGTTCATGTGTCAGCCAATGATTTACTAAAAGGGATTGACCATTCTGCTGATGTAATCGTCGCAAATATTTTGGCAGATATTATTGTGTTAATGATTGAAGATGCTTGGCGTTTGCTAAAACAAGACGGTACCTTCATTATTTCTGGAATTATTGAAGATAAAAAAGCAATGGTTTTAGAAGCACTAACGAAAGTCGGTTTTGTGGTGGACCAACTCTTTAATCAAGGCGATTGGTATGCGATTATCTTGAAGAAACCAGAGGAAGAGTAAAATGCAACGGTATTTCATGAAAGAAGATTATCAAGAAAAAGATTTGTATAAAGTCGCAGATGAAAACTATCATCATATTGTGCGAGTTATGCGAATGACACCGAATGATCGTTGTTATTTAGTATTTCAAAATAAAACTGCCATTTTAGCTGAGATTGTGGAAATTGATTCAACATCTGTTTACTTTAAAGAAATTAGTAAAGAAGAAATGGACAAAGAATTGCCAATTGAAGTGACGATTGCGTGTGGATTACCAAAAGGGGACAAGTTAGAATGGATTGTTCAAAAAGGCACGGAGCTAGGTGGCAATCAGTTTATCGGCTTTCCTGCGAAAACTTCCGTTGTCAAATGGGACCACAAAAAAAGAGCAGCCAAAGAAAAAAGATTACAAAAAATTGCCACAGAAGCGGCGGAGCAATCGCATCGGCAGCAGACACCAAGTGTTTCTTTGGTGGAAAAAACACAAGAAATCATTGCGCAATTTGACACATATGACACAGTCTTGGTTGCGTATGAAGAATCAGCAAAACAAGGAGAAAAAAGTCAATTAGCACAAGTATTATCCACTTGCCAGCCAGGCGCACGTTTGTGTGTGCTCTTTGGACCTGAAGGTGGCTTTGCACCGCAAGAAATTGAACAATTTCTGCAGTCTGGGGCGAAACTTTGCGGGTTGGGTCCGAGAATTTTACGAGCAGAAACAGCACCGTTGTATCTTTTAAGTGCAGTTAGCTACCAAATGGAACTTTTAAATTAAACGAAAGCCCGCCTGTAAAATTCTTGTAGGCATTCTCTTTGAATAAACAGAGAGTAAAAAAGCGACAGTGATTGAAATTTAAGGGAAATTTAGTATAATAGAGTTGTTGAAAGTGCTACTGTTTCAAGTGGTACTTTTCTTTTTTATTAAAATAGATAAAACGTGAACGAAGTGTTCTTTATCCAAAGGTCACCTTCATAGAGGAGTGAATACCATGCCAAAAGAAGAAATACTGACAGGCCCAGCGGTCATCAAAATTGTAAGTACCTATATGGGACCAGAACATGTTGAGTTGGTTCAAAAAGCATTAACTTATGCTGAGAAAGCACACGAAGGTCAAGTCCGACAATCAGGTGAACCTTACATCATCCATCCGATTCAAGTGGCAGGCATTCTGGCTGAATTACATATGGATCCCCATACTGTAGCAACAGGATTTTTACATGATGTTGTCGAAGATACGGACGTAACACTGGACGATTTAAAAGAAGAATTTGGCGAAGACATCGCAATGTTAGTCGATGGCGTGACGAAACTAGGAAAAATTAAATATAAATCTCATGAAGAACAATTAGCTGAAAATCATCGAAAAATGTTATTGGCAATGGCGCAAGATTTACGGGTTATTATGGTGAAACTAGCCGATCGTTTGCACAATATGCGCACATTAAAACATTTACGTGAAGATAAGCAACGACGGATTGCACAAGAAACTTTAGAAATTTATGCGCCTTTAGCACATCGCTTAGGGATTAGTCGAATTAAATGGGAATTAGAAGATACGGCCCTACGTTATATTAACCCCAACCAATACTATCGAATTGTTAATTTGATGCAAAGCAAACGCGATGAACGTGAAGCTTATGTGGCAGAAGCAGTCGAAGATATTCGTTTAGCTACGGAAGATTTAGAAATTTACGCAGAAATATATGGTCGACCAAAACATATTTATTCAATCTATCGTAAAATGAAGGACCAAAAGAAACAGTTTAATGAAATCTATGACTTATTAGCCATTCGTGTTATTGTCGATTCCATTAAAGATTGCTATGCCGTGTTAGGGGCGATTCATACACGTTGGACACCAATGCCAGGTCGTTTTAAAGATTATATTGCTATGCCAAAAGCGAATATGTATCAATCTATCCATACGACAGTTATTGGGCCAAAAGGGAATCCAGTAGAGGTCCAAATTCGGACCCATGAGATGCACCAAATCGCCGAATTTGGGGTGGCGGCTCACTGGGCCTATAAAGAAGGCAAAGCGGAAAAAATTGAAACAGATGAACTGACGAAGCAAGTCGATTGGTTCCATGAAATTATTGAATTACAAGATGAAAGCTATGATGCTTCTGAATTTATGCAAGGTGTGAAAGAAGACATTTTTAGCGACAAAGTCTATGTCTTTACGCCAAGTGGAGATGTAACCGAACTGCCAAAAGGCTCCGGACCACTAGATTTTGCCTACAGCATTCATACTGAAATTGGGAATAAAACAACCGGTGCGAAGGTCAACGGCAAAATGGTACAGTTAGACTATGTCCTAAAAAATGGGGATATTATTGAAGTCCTAACATCACCGAATTCTTTCGGACCTAGTCGCGACTGGCTGAAAATGGTTAAAACAAGTAAAGCCAAAAATAAAATCAAACGTTTCTTTAAAGAACAAGACCGTGAAGATAATATTATTAAAGGGCATGATGCTGTCATTAAATACATGACAGAAATCGGCTTTACACCGAAAGAATTTTTAACGAAGAATAAAATGGCGGAAGTGCTAGATAAATTTAAATTTCAAACGGAAGATGATTTATTTGCGGCAGTAGGTTATGGCGAAGTAAGTGCGCAAGTAGTGTGCAATCGTTTAACAGAAAAAGAACGCCGCGAACAAGAGTTGGAACGTCAACGTCAAGAAGCAGAAGAGTTGTTAAATCAGCCAGCTAAAAAAGAATCAGAAAAAATGAAAGTTCGTCATGAAGGCGGCATCGTGATTCAAGGGGTGGACAACCTATTGATTCGTTTAAGCCGCTGTTGTAATCCAGTGCCTGGTGATGAAATCGTTGGTTACATTACCAAAGGACGTGGCGTTTCAATTCATCGTGCGGACTGTCCTAACGTACAACATCAAGAAGAACTAGCACAACGTCTAATTGAAGTTGAGTGGGAAGATACCGAGCACAGTCGCAAAGAATACGCTGCCGATTTGGAGATTTACGGCTATGATCGTAGTGGCTTACTAAGTGATGTTTTACAAGTCATTAGTTCAATGACAAAAAATTTAGTCGGTGTTGAAGCTCGTCCATCCAAAGATAAGATGGCCCAGATTCATGTCACTGTGAAAATTCAAAACCTTTCTCATTTAAAAACCATCGTTGACAAAATTAAAAGTGTACCAGATGTTTATAGTGTTCGTCGAACCAATGGGTAAGTGTTAAAAGTGAGGCAAAAAAGATGAAAGTAGTTATTCAAAGAGTTAGTCAAGCACAAGTTGCGATAGAAGAGCAGATAGTGGGACAAATCAAACAAGGCTTCATGGTGCTGGTAGGCATTCATCAAGAAGACACGCCAGAAGATGTGGCTTATGTTGTTGGCAAAATCAGTAAATTACGTGTTTTTGAAGATGACGAAGGAAAAATGAATCGCAGTATTCAAGAGATTGAAGGATCAATTTTGAGTATCTCTCAATTTACCCTCTATGCAAAAACTAAAAAAGGCAATCGTCCCAGTTTTATTGAAGCGGCTCGTCCAGATGTGGCGATTCCTTTGTATGAATTATTTAATCAACAATTAGAAGCAGAAGGAATAGCGGTAGCCACAGGAGAATTTGGCGCGGATATGCAAGTGTCGTTGACCAATGATGGTCCAGTGACCATTGTGATTGATACACGAGAAAAATAATTGATTTTCCTGTCGGAACCCCTTGACTTTCTAAGAGAACTTTAGTAGTTTATAGATAATATTAAAAATCTACGAAGGAACGAGTAAGTTTCATCTGTCTGCGAAGAGAGAGTTGCCGTGGCTGAGAGCAACTTCAACAGTGAAAGTGAAAGACATTCTGGAGATGGACGGAAGAAAAGCCGTCCCGTTACGAGCGTTAATCGTTGAGGAAAGAGTAAAATCTTTCAAAACTAGGTGGTACCGTGTAAAAGAGACTTTTACGCCCTTGTATGTTCAACATACAAGGGCTTTTTTCATTTTTAGAAAAAAGAAAATGGCGCACACATTTTTGTGGAATGATAGAAGGAGAGAAAGACAATGAGTTATCAAAAACCAAAAGGAACAAACGATATTTTGCCAGGAACTTCTGAAAAATGGCAATTTGTGGAAGAAACAGCTCGTTTGATTTTTAAAGATTATCAATACCAAGAAATCAGAACCCCAATTTTTGAACATTATGAAGTGATATCTCGCAGTGTTGGCGATACTACAGATATTGTTTCAAAAGAAATGTATGATTTTTATGATAAAGGAGACCGTCACGTGACGCTACGTCCTGAGGGGACAGCACCAATTGTTCGGGCCTTCGTTGAAAATAAATTATATGGTCCGGAATATACGAAACCATATAAAACCTATTACATGGGGCCCATGTTCCGCTATGAACGCCCACAAGCTGGTCGTTTGCGTCAATTCCATCAAATTGGTGTGGAAGCATTTGGTAGTGAAAACCCAGCATTGGATGTTGAAATTATGGCTATGGCTTTGGACTTCTTCAAACAATTAGGCATCCAACAAATCAAATTAGTTATTAATTCCTTGGGGGATAAAGAAACACGTGCTACGTACCGTCAAGCATTAATCGATTATTTAGAGCCACATATGGCAGAATTAAGCGAGGATTCACAGCGTCGCTTACATGAAAATCCATTGCGGGTGTTAGACAGCAAAGATAAAAAAGACAAGGTGATTGTCGCAGAAGCGCCCTCCATTTTAGATTATTTAAATGAACCATCTAAAGCACATTTTGAAGCAGTAACTGATATGTTAGATTTACTAGAAATTCCTTATGAAATTGATAGTAATATGGTTCGCGGTCTGGATTATTACACACACACAATTTTTGAAATTATGAGTGAAGCGCCTAAAATGGGGGCGCAATCAACTATTTGTGCAGGGGGCCGATACAATGGTTTAGTTGAAGAATTAGGCGGCCCAGATACACCAGGCTTTGGTTTTGGTATGGGCATTGAACGAGTGTTGTTAACAATGGAAGCTGAAGAAGTTGTGATTCCAGCGTTATCTGAATTAGACGCATATGTGGTTGGCATTGGTTCAGAAACCAACGTCGCAGCTTTGCAACTTGTTCAAAGCATTCGTAACTTTGGTTTCTCAGCTGATCGTGATTATATGAATCGCAAACCAAAAGCGCAATTTAAAACGGCCGATAAATTACAAGCAAAATTAGTTTTAACAATCGGTGAAAATGAATTGAATGAAGGCATTGTCAACGTAAAATCAATGGCAACACGCGAAGAAAAAGCCTTCCCGTTAAGTGCTATTCATGATTCATTTGATGAAGTGTATGACGAAATGATGACAAAAATGATTGAAAAATAAAAAGGAGAGATTGAGAAATGGCAAAACGCACAACCTATTGCGGCAATGTATCTGCCGAATTTATTGAAAAAGAAGTTGTATTAAAAGGATGGGTTCAAAAACGTCGTGACTTAGGAGGCGTTATCTTTATTGATTTACGTGACCGTGAAGGAATCGTCCAAGTGGTCTTTAACCCAGAAAAGTCAAAAGAAGCATGGGAAATTGCTGATAAATGTCGTAGTGAATACGTCATCGAAGTTAAAGGTCAAGTCGTTTATCGTGATAAAGAAGCGATTAATCCCAAAATGAAAACTGGCGAGTTTGAAGTGATGGCGACTGATATTACGATTTTAAATACTGCGAAAACAACGCCATTTACCATTGAAGATGACAATAACGTTAATGACGAATTGCGCATGAAATATCGTTATTTAGATTTGCGTCGTCCATCAATGACAAACAACATTAAATTACGTCACCAAGTAACGAAAACAATCCGTCACTATTTAGATAATCATGACTTTTTAGACATTGAAACTCCTTATTTAGGCAAATCAACACCAGAAGGCGCTCGCGATTATTTGGTTCCTTCTCGTGTCCATGCCGGTCATTTTTATGCTTTACCACAATCACCACAACTCTTTAAACAATTATTAATGGGGGCAGGCTTCGATCGCTATTACCAAATCGTTCGTTGTTTCCGTGATGAAGATTTACGAGGCGACCGTCAACCAGAATTTACACAAATCGATATCGAAACGACCTTTTTAACACCAGAAGAAATTCAAACATATACAGAAAATATGTTGGCTGAAGTGATGAAAGAGACAAAAGGAATTGAGATTTCTGTTCCGTTTCCACGAATGAGCTATGACGAAGCAATGGCACGCTATGGTAGCGATAAACCCGACACTCGTTTTGCTATGGAATTAATTGATGTTGCAGATGTAGTGAAAGACGTAGACTTCAAAGTTTTCCAAGCAGCGTTGGAAAATGGCGGACATGTGAAGGCTTTGAATGCAAAAGGCGCCGCAGATAAGTATTCTCGTAAAGATATGGATAACTTAGGTAAGTATGTGAGTCAATTTGGCGCAAAAGGCTTAGCTTGGTTAAAAGTTGAAGAAGATGGCTTAAAAGGACCGATTGCTAAATTCTTAACAGAAGTTAGTGATGAATTAATTGCTGCTACCAATGCAGAAGTCGGTGATATTTTAATGTTTGGTGCCGATAAACCTGAAATCGTAGCCGCTGCTTTAGGTGCGGTACGTACACGTTTAGGTAAAGAATTAGGTTTAATTGATGAATCGAAATTCAATTTCTTGTGGATTGTGGATTGGCCGTTGTTTGAATATGATGAAGAAGCTGGTCGCTATGTTTCTGCTCATCATCCATTTACACAACCAAAAGCAGAGGATGTGGACCGCTTAGCAACAGACCCAGCCTCTGTGTATGCTGAAGCTTACGATGTTGTCTTAAACGGCTACGAATTAGGCGGTGGCTCATTACGGATCCATACACGAGAATTACAAGAAAAAATGTTTGAAACGTTAGGTTTTACAAAAGAAGAAGCACAAGACCAATTTGGTTTCTTGCTAGACGCATTAGATTATGGCTTCCCGCCACATGGAGGGATTGCTTTAGGGCTAGACCGCTTAGCAATGCTATTGGCTGGGGAAGAAAATATTCGTGAAGTGATTGCCTTCCCTAAAAACGGGAAAGCAATTGACCCAATGAACAACGCACCAAGTTTAGTTTCTCCATTACAATTGTTTGAATTAAACATTGATGTAACAGCCATTGACGAATAAGTATTAAATCCAAAGAAAGAGTGACTTCATTGACGGATGAGGTCACTCTTTCTTTGGGAAGGAAAAAGATAACGAAAGACTTAAAAAGTGGCTGAGCTAAAAATCTGCCAATTGGCTGTTTTTTCTTTTTAGAAAACTTTGTATGATAACTGAGTGTATAAAGGAGCGAAACAAATGACAAAAATAATTTTAACAATTGGCGGTTCCGATCCTTTTTCAGGTGGCGGGATTCAAACAGATTTAAAAACGTTTGAAAATCATCAAGTCTTTGGCTTATCAACTTTAACTTGCCTTGCTACAGCCCCCAAGAATCATTTTCAGATTCATGACCTGGAGACTTCTTTGGTGAAAGAGCAACTCGCTTCCATACCTGCCGGGAGTTTAGACGGCATCAAGATTGGCTTGATTCACAGTGAAGAAAGTATGCTACAAATTGCAACCTTTTTGAAAAAGTACGCAGGTCTGCCGGTGGTGTTGGATCCTGTCTTGGCTTTTAAAGAAACGACTTCAGTTTATGAAAAAAGATACATGCAGTTATTGATTGAAAAACTTTTTCCATTCGCAACGATTATAACGCCTAATTTGAAAGAAGCAGAATTACTCATTGGCAGAAAATTAACAACCGTCGAAGAAGTCCAACAAGCGGCGGAAGAGTTAAACTCTTTAGGAGCGGCAACGGTGGTGATTAAAGGCGGTAATCGTTGGCTTGGTCAAGAAGCACGTGACTTTTTTTATGATGGACAACAACATATTCAATTGGCCAAAGAAAAAGTAATGGCCCACACCATTGATGGCGCTGGTTGTTCCTTTGCCTCTGCAATTGGTGCGAATTTAGTTAAAGGATATCCGTTAATTGAAGCAGTTGATTTAGCAAAAACATACGTTCATGAAGCCATTGTTTCTGGGGTCCAGCTAAATGCAGCTTTTGGAAGTGTGTGGCATGAAGGATTACTAGCAGGAGGTGTGGCGGATAATGACAAGAAAAATTAGTCTATATGCAGTAATTACCGCTTTAACAGTGGCTGTGTCAATGGTCTTTATTATCCCCGTCCCAGCAACAAATGGCTTTGTTACATTGGCGGATGCAGGGATTTACATTGCTAGTTTACTTTTTGGTCCGATCGGTGGCTTGACAGTGGGAGCTTTAAGCGGTGGTTTAATTGATTTATTGTCAGGCTATCCACAATGGTTCGTTTTTTCGTTATTGATTCATGGCGGACAAGGTTGGTTAGCAGGGCACTTCTTTAATAAAAATAAAAAGATGCAAACGCTAGGATTACTTTTAGCCAGTCTCCTCATGATTAGCGGGTATGCTTTAGCGACTAGCTGGCTTTACGGCGTGGGTGCGGGGATTGCCTCATTACCAGGGAATATCATTCAATCCTTATTTGGGGTGATTGTAGCATTGCCTCTTAGTCAAACATTAAAACGTGTGTTACCAAAAAATGGTCGTTTAGAAGAAAGAAGGATGAACAAATGACTATCGATGAAAAAATGTTAAAAGAACAGTTAGTGACAATTACAGAAGAAGTCATTACAGCAGGAAATTTACAAAAAGGGGACCTATTTGTTTTAGGTTGTACCACCAGCGAGGTAGTAGGTGGCGTCATTGGTAAAAATTCCAGTGCCGAAGTAGGACAATGGATTGTCTCAACCTTAATTGAACAATTAGATAAAAAAGGCATCTCTTTGGCTGTCCAAGGATGCGAACATATTAATCGTGCTTTAGCGATGGAACGTCGTGTGGCTGAAGAAAAAGGCTTTGAAATTGTCTCGGTAGTACCACAATTACATGCTGGCGGTTCTTGTTCAGTGGCTGCCTTTGAAAAATTTGATGAACCTGTGGAAGTTGAACATATTGTTGCTCAAGCAGGGATTGACATTGGCGATACATCTATCGGTATGCATGTAAAACATGTGCAAGTTCCTCTTCGCTTGAGCATTCGAACGTTAGGTGCGGCTCATGTTACAGCATTATATTCTCGTCCTAAATATATTGGTGGACCAAGAGCCCATTATGAAACAACCCAAGAACGAAATCGTTAAGATTTCGTTCTTTTTTCATTTCTATAAACATTTGATGAATCTTCCGTAATTATTATAGGAATCTCTTTTTTTCTATTGGCAAACCACGTATAATATGAAAAGAAATGTAATTTATTGAAAACCTGAAACGAGGCTATTATTTATGAAAAAAATTTATGACGGACTGCCAGTTCATGACTATACAACAAAATTTTCTGTGTCGATTGTCTATGCTATTCTTGCATCAATTGCCATGAACTTTTTCTATCAACCAGGAAATATTTATTCCAGTGGCTTAACAGGCTTGGCCCAAATTTTAACAACCCTCTCAACAAAAATTGTCGGTTTTAATGTGCCTGTCTCCATTACATTGTATCTGTTAAATGTGCCGTTATTCTTTATTGCGTGGAAGAAAATAGGTAAGAAGTTTACGATTTTTACTTTCATTACCGTGACTTTAACTTCATTATTTATGCATATTGTTCCGCAAACGGTGATGACTCAAGATCCAATTATCTGTGCTATTTTTGGTGGGGCGATTTCTGGATCAGGAATTGGTTTTGTCTTAAAAAACGGGGTTTCTTCTGGGGGCTTAGATATTCTAAGCATTACCATTCGGAAAAAAACGGGGCGTTCCGTTGGCTCGATTTCAATTTATTTTAACGCACTAATTGTCTTCGTTGCAGGTTATTTATTTGGCTGGCAGTACATGTTCTACAGTGCGTTATCAATTTTTGTAAGTGGGAAGGTCACAGATGCCGTTTATACTAAGCAAAAGAAAATGCAAGTTATGATTGTCACTAAAAACCCAGATCGAGTCGTGGATGAGATTCAAAAGAAAATGCGCCGCGGTATTACAATTATTCATGAAGCGGAAGGGGCATATCGCCACGACCGCCAAACTGTTTTGCTAACTATTGTGACACGCTTTGAGTTGCCAAGTTTAGAAGCAGCCATGAAAGAAAGCGATCCGAATGCCTTTGTCAGCATCTCAGATAATGTCAAAATTTTAGGACGTTTTTACGAAGAAGATTACAAATAAAAGGATATGAAGCAACGAGAGAATGGCTGTGTCTATTCTTTCGTTGCTTTTTTTGAAAAATAAGTAAAAAAATGCTTTGTGAGAGGACCTGAAATTTCCATTTAAACAAGAAGTTAATTGAAAGACGTTCGTGAATTCCTTTGCTTTTGGTTTAATTAGATCTAATTATTCGGAAATAAGTTGCTATTATTTCCCACAAACGAATGCTTTGTTTGGATTTGAAAGAAAACGATGAAAAAAGAATCATTTTTATTGAAAAGACCTAAAAAAACTGGTACACTAAGTGTGTAATTGATAAGTACTTTTAATACTGTTATGAATAAATAGTAGGAAAAACGAACATCAATTCTATTTTTTTAAAGTTCATAGGTCGTTTTCAGTCTTACTTGGACATATTTCGACCCACAAAAGGAGCGCATCATGTTAAAAGAATTTAAAATGATTGAAGCAGTTGCTCCAGATATGCTCGATGTATTACAAGAAAGATTCCAAATTCTTCGCAATATTTATTGGATGCAACCTATTGGACGTAGAAGTTTATCAGAAACGATGGGAATTACAGAGCGAGTCTTGCGTACAGAAACAGATGTTTTAAAGCAACTCAACCTGATTGAACCTTCAAAAAGCGGGATGACATTAACAGAACGCGGTTTGGAAGTCTACCAAGGCTTAGAATTAGTCATGAATCAATTGCTTGGTATGCACCAAATCGAAAAAGAAATGACACAGTACTTTGGCATTCAACGTTGTATCGTTGTTGCAGGAGATAGTGATATCCAAAAGAAAGTTCTTTCGGACTTTGGAGATGTCTTAACCAATACGCTGAATTTACTCTTACCAAATGGTGAGAATACAATTGCGGTTATGGGTGGGACAACAATGGCCATGGTGGCCGAAAATATGGGATCACTAGAAACTGAAAAACGTCATAATTTGTTTGTTCCAGCCAGAGGAGGGATTGGTGAAGCAGTTTCTGTCCAAGCCAATTCAATTAGTGCTGTAATGGCCAACAAAACGGGTGGTAACTACCGGGCGTTATATGTCCCAGAACAATTGAGTCGTGAAACGTATAATAGTTTATTACAAGAACCCTCGATTCAAGAAGTTCTTACGTTAATTAGTCATGCCAACTGTGTGGTGCACAGTATTGGTCGAGCGTTGCACATGGCGGCACGCCGAAAAATGTCTGATGACGAAATGGTTATGCTCAAACAAAAAAATGCCGTGGCAGAATCGTTTGGTTATTTCTTTGATGAAGAAGGAAAAGTGGTCTATAAAATTCCACGAATTGGCCTTCAATTAAAAAACTTACAAGAAATTCCCTATGTCGTCGCAATTGCGGGCGGCAAAACGAAAGCCAAAGCCATTCGCGCATATATGAAAAATGCACCAAAACAAACGTGGCTCATCACAGATGAAGCTGCTGCAAACGAGATTTTAAAAGGGGTAACCCTTTAAAATAAAAAATTTTTGATTTTCATAAGGAGGAAATCTTTAATGACAGTTAAAGTAGGTATTAATGGATTTGGACGTATCGGACGCTTAGCTTTCCGTCGTATCCAAGATGTAGAAGGAATCGAAGTAGTTGCAATCAACGACTTAACAGATGCTAAAATGTTAGCACACTTGTTAAAATATGACACAACTCAAGGCCGTTTCAACGGTACAGTTGAAGTTCACGAAGGTTCATTCAACGTTAACGGCAAAGAAATCAAAGTTTTAGCTAACCGTAACCCTGAAGAATTACCATGGGGCGAATTAGGCGTAGACATCGTTTTAGAATGTACTGGTTTCTTTACTTCTAAAGAAGCTGCTGAAAAACATTTAACTGCTGGTGCAAAACGTGTAGTTATTTCAGCTCCTGGTGGTAACGATGTACCAACAATCGTTTACAACACAAACCATGAAACATTAACTGGAGAAGAAACTGTAATTTCAGGCGCTTCTTGTACTACAAACTGCTTAGCTCCAATGGCTAAAGCTTTACATGACAACTTTGGTGTTGTTGAAGGTTTAATGACAACTATCCACGCTTACACAGGTGACCAAATGACATTAGACGGACCACATCCTAAAGGCGACTTCCGTCGTGCGCGCGCTGCTGCTGCAAACATCGTACCTAACTCAACTGGTGCTGCTAAAGCAATCGGCTTAGTAATCCCAGAATTGAACGGTAAATTAGATGGCGCTGCTCAACGTGTTCCTGTAGCAACTGGTTCATTAACTGAATTAGTTACTGTATTAGACAAAGAAGTTACTGTTGATGAAGTGAATGCAGTAATGGAAAAAGCTGCTAACGAATCTTATGGTTATAACACAGACGAAATCGTTTCTTCTGATATCGTAGGTATGACTTACGGTTCATTATTCGATGCAACTCAAACAAAAGTTATGACAGTTGGCGACAAACAATTAGTTAAAACTGTTGCTTGGTATGACAACGAAATGTCATACACTGCTCAATTAGTTCGTACTTTAGAATACTTCGCTAACTTATAAGATTCATTCTTATCATTAGTGAAATTTGAACAATTGTGAAATAATAAGCGGGGAAGCAACGCGCTTCTCCGCTTTCTTTTTTTAAAAAAGAAAAATCCTAAAATTGACAATACAGGAGGTCTACTCATGGCTAAAAAGACAATTAAAGATGTAGATTTAAAAGACAAAAAAGTCCTTGTCCGTGTTGACTTTAACGTTCCGTTAAAAGATGGCGTGATCACAAACGATAATCGTATCGTAGCGGCTTTACCAACAATCAAATACGTGATTGAAAATGGCGGAAAAGCAATTCTTTTCTCTCATTTAGGTCGTGTAAAAACAGAAGAAGACAAAGCTGGCAAATCATTAAAACCAGTGGCTGAACGTTTAAGCGAATTACTAGGTCAACCAGTTACTTTTGTTCCAGAAACACGTGGTAAAGAATTAGAAGACGCTGTTAACAATATGAAAGACGGCGACGTTTTAGTATTTGAAAACACTCGTTTTGAAGATGTTGACGGCAAAAAAGAAAGCGGCAATGACGCTGAATTGGGTAAATACTGGGCTTCTTTAGGCGATGTATTTGTCAATGATGCTTTTGGTACTGCACACCGTGCACATGCCTCAAACGTTGGAATTGCTTCAACTGGTATCCCAACAGTTGCTGGTTTCTTAATGGAAAAAGAAATTAAATTCATCGGCGAAGCTGTTGAAAATCCAAAACGTCCATTCGTAGCAATCTTGGGTGGCGCAAAAGTTTCTGACAAAATCGCTGTCATTGAAAACCTAATTGAAAAAGCCGACAAAATTTTAATCGGTGGCGGTATGGCTTACACATTCATGAAAGCACAAGGCTATAGTGTTGGTTTATCTTTACTTGAAGAAGATAAAGTGGACTTAGCGAAAAGCTTAATGGAAAAAGCTGGCGACAAATTAGTTTTACCGGTTGATACAGTTGTCTCTAAAGAGTTCAGCAATGACGCTCCTTTCCACACGGTTCCTTCAACTGAAATCCCAGATGATGAAGAAGGCTTGGATATCGGTGAAAAAACAATTGAATTATTCGCTAACGAATTACAAGGTGCGAAAACAGTTGTTTGGAATGGTCCAATGGGCGTATTTGAAATGAGTAACTTTGCCAAAGGAACAATTGGTGTTTGTGAAGCGATTGCTAATTTAGAAGATGCAACAACAATCATTGGTGGCGGGGACTCTGCTGCTGCAGCAATTCAATTAGGCTACGAAAACAAATTCTCTCACATCTCAACAGGTGGCGGAGCAAGTTTAGAATTATTAGAAGGCAAAACTTTACCAGGTTTAGCTTCTATTAACGATAAATAATCAGTTTAAAAGACAATATTTTTAAAAAAAGAAAAGGATGTGCTTTTCATGCGCAAACCAATTATCGCTGGTAACTGGAAAATGAACAAAACTTTAAGCGAAGCACAAAGCTTTGCAGAAGCAGTAAAAAATGCTGTTCCATCAAACGACGTTGTTGACGCTGTGATTGGATCTCCAGCATTATTCTTAGCTCCTTTAGCTTGGAACCTAAAAGATTCTGAAGTGAAATTAGCTGCACAAAACTGCTACTGGGAAAACGCTGGTGCCTTCACTGGTGAAAACTCACCCGCTGCAATTGCAGATTTAGGTGTGAACTATGTGATTATCGGACACTCTGAACGTCGCGAATATTTCCACGAAACAGATGAAGATATCAATAAAAAAGCCAAAGCAATCTTTGCAAATGGTATGACACCAATCTTCTGTTGTGGTGAAACTTTAGAAACGTATGAAGCTGGTAAAACAGCGGAATGGATCGAAGGTCAAATCACTAACGGCTTAGTTGGTTTATCAAACGAACAAGTTGCTTCAATGGTTATCGCTTACGAACCAATCTGGGCAATCGGAACTGGTAAATCTGCAGATGCTAATATTGCAGATGAAATCTGTGGTGTTGTTCGTTCAACAGTTGAAAAATTATACGGCAAAGAAGTTTCTGAAGCTGTTCGTATTCAATACGGTGGTTCTGTTAAACCAGAAAACATCGCTGAATATATGGCAAAAGAAAACGTTGACGGTGCTTTAGTCGGCGGCGCAAGCTTAGAAACAGACTCATTCCTAGCTTTATTAGATGCTGTAAAATAAGAAATCACTAACGGTAACGTTTTCTCAATGACTTTTGTAAAAAAATGTTTGCATAGTTTGCGAGAATTAACTACAATCATACATGAGGGAATCCCCTTAGTATAAATACAAACTCAAAGGAGAGACAAAACATGTCAATTATTACTGATATTTACGCACGCGAAGTCTTAGACTCACGCGGTAACCCAACAATCGAAGTAGAAGTTTACACTGAAAGCGGAGCTTTCGGCCGTGGAATGGTTCCTTCAGGAGCTTCAACTGGTGAATACGAAGCAGTTGAATTACGTGATGGCGACAAAGCTCGTTACTTAGGTAAAGGTGTTACTAAAGCTGTAGATAACGTAAACAACATCATTGCTGAAGCAATCATCGGTTACGATGTACGCGATCAAATGGCTATCGATAAAGCAATGATCGATTTAGATGGAACTCCTAACAAAGGTAAATTAGGTGCTAACGCTATTCTTGGTGTGTCTATCGCCGTAGCTCGTGCTGCTGCTGACTACCTAGAAGTACCTTTATATCACTACTTAGGCGGATTCAATACAAAAGTATTACCAACTCCAATGATGAACATCATCAACGGTGGATCACATGCTGACAACAGTATTGACTTCCAAGAATTCATGATCATGCCTGTAGGTGCGCCTACATTCAAAGAAGCTTTACGTATGGGTGCAGAAGTATTCCACGCATTAGCTTCAATCTTAAAAGGTCGCGGCTTAGCTACTTCAGTAGGTGACGAAGGTGGTTTCGCTCCTAACTTAGGTTCAAACGAAGAAGGTTTCGAAGTAATCATCGAAGCTATCGAAAAAGCTGGCTATGTTCCTGGTAAAGACGTTGTTCTTGCTATGGATGCTGCTTCTTCAGAATTCTACGACAAAGAAAAAGGCGTTTACGTTTTAGCTGACTCAGGCGAAGGCGAAAAAACAACTGAAGAAATGATCGCATTCTACGAAGAATTAGTTTCTAAATACCCAATCATTTCAATCGAAGACGGCTTAGACGAAAACGACTGGGACGGATTCAAAAAATTAACTGAAGTATTAGGCGACAAAGTTCAATTAGTTGGTGACGATTTATTCGTAACAAACACAACTAAATTAGCTGAAGGTATCGAAAAAGGTATCGCTAACTCAATCCTAATCAAAGTTAACCAAATCGGTACTTTAACTGAAACATTTGAAGCAATCGAAATGGCTAAAGAAGCTGGCTACACTGCAGTTGTATCTCACCGTTCTGGTGAAACAGAAGATTCAACAATCTCTGATATCGCTGTTGCAACAAACGCTGGCCAAATCAAAACTGGTTCATTAAGCCGTACTGACCGTATTGCTAAATACAACCAATTATTACGTATTGAAGATCAATTAGGCGATGTAGCTGAATACAAAGGCTTAAAATCTTTCTACAACTTAAAAAACAAATAATTCATTTAATGAATAACGCTTAAAGGGACAATTGGTTAATGAACCAATTCTCCTTATACTCGGACGTAAAAACACGCCTTTCTGCAAAGAAAGGCGTGTTTTTTTATATTTATAAAAATATTGAAAAAAATAGATTAGAAATAACTTCAACCGTACATCGCTCTATAATCACTTGTTTAAAAATAACAAAACATTAACAAAACAACATTATATAAAAATTTAATAAAACAAAATAATTGTTATTTTATAATTTTAGTATTGACTGCTTTCAGATAACGCTGTACGCTTAAAGAAATAGTATAGAATTTCACAAAAAAATGAAAACACAAATTTAACTTGGAGGATGTTGAGTAGTGAGCAACGGGAAAAAGATTTTTATTAGTCATAGTTCAAAGGATCAAGAATATGTGGATGCGTTTATCCAATTGTTGAAAAAAATGGATAAATGTAAAGCTACTTGTGCATTTTATTTAGAATCCTGAAATAATTTTAAAGGAGGTCTTAAAAATGAAAGTAAATTTATATAAAATTTTAACTGAAAAAGAGGAAGAATTTTTTGAGCAAATTAATTTAGAATATAGAATGGAAAGTGATGAGGTTCGTCAATATAGACAAAAAAGTGTACATATTCAGTTATATATTGATCGAAATAACTTAGAGGGAACTCCAAAATGGCAATGGATAATTGATGAATTGACAGAAGGAATACATCTAAAAACTTATGGGGCACCCAAAGGAATTTTAACAGTTTCTTTGGATGATGAGTTGTATGCGTTCTCTTTTAGTCATGCGCATCATTGTGTTCATAAGTTTGCAGATAAAGAATTTGCCTTTCGTTTTGCGAGAAAGTTAGACTACAAAGAAATAAAGCGTACAGCTAAAGCAGCGCCGCATAGTTCTAAGGTAAAGATGATTGATGCTTTTAAAGATAATAAATACTTTGATTTTGATAGTGGTGAAGCTTATTTAAAAGTTAAAGCTACCCAAAAATTACCAAGAGATTTTGGAATATATAAAGAAAATATCGAAATTGGGGATGCTTTATCTGTTGAGTTGAAAAATGACTGTCTAACACACATGTTAGCGCTTGTATTTTATGCAAAAAGAATCATTATATCTGAGAAAGAAGAAATAAAAATTCCATTATTGAAGAAATTGGACAAGAATGATGATAATCTTATTAAGACATTAGACGGGAAATTAATAAAAAAAATAATTGATGGAGAAACACCTATTTATTTTTCAGATTTTGACATTATAGGAAACATAGAGAGCTTTAATGATTATAGTACGGAATATACAGTACATTATTTAAATAGAAAACCGGTTTTTTTAGATGGATTTGACATCAATGATTTACGCATGTTCATTGAAAAAAACAAATTAATAGGCGAAGATATTTTTAAAATCTTTATAGGTAAAGAAATTGAAGGCAAAAGAAAAAAATATGAGATAAAGAAAATCTTAGATTACACAGATGAAGAAGAGCGTTATACACTACTAAATGGTGAGTGGTATTCTTATAATAATGACTATCTAGATTATTTAAATGATTCACTTAGTGAAATTCCAGTAATCTATAATCCTGAGTATGATTTTTCTAAAAAAAGGCATGAAACTTTTTGTGCTAAGAAATATGAAGAAGAAAAAAATAGATCTGATTTTACTGGCAAAACAAAGAAAGAGATTAAAGAGTCAATAAAAAGAAAATACTATAAAGAAAGAGTTTATAATCTCTTGCTAGCAGAAGAAAATGAACATTTGGAGAATCATGATCGTCAGTTGACCAAACTATCTAATAATGAAGACATTGAGATTGCAGATATATACTGTAAAGAAACGCAAACATTATTTGCAGTTAAAATCGGTGATGCATCATCCAAGCTAAGTTATGTAGTTACTCAGTCACTTGCTTCTTTAGACATTATTCGCTCAGGATTAGTAAAAGATATACCGTCTGTAGAAAAAATAGGTTTGTGGCTTGTATTAGACAAGAAGACTAAGTTGATTGAGCGAGAAAAAGGAATACCAGACTTAACATATTTGAAAATGTTTTTATTCAAAAATTATTTAGACAATTGGAAAAAACATGTATTATATTCTTCTAAAAAGCCAGTTATCTATATAAACTATATGATAGAGTAGAGCAACTTAAAATTTGAGAAAAAGCTTCTCAGCGGTTGCCGCCGCTGAAGAAAACTAGTTCAGTGCACAGGCTGATCGTTTCAGTAAAAATTTTAAAGATGCTAGTAATTTCACTGAAAATCGGGTACACTAAAATTAGCTAGTGTAACTAGCAAAAAAGGCAACTGGAATAGATAGGTTGTGCTGTCTATGAAGGGCTTTGTTTGTCAGGTGGTGCTGACATGCAAAGTGCCTTTTTTCTTTTTCTCAACATTTTAAGGACAAAAAACGATTGCAACATGTCACAATCGCTAACCTCGGAGAAAAAGGAATTTTTCTCCAATGGCCATTTCGATAACCTGTTGTGTGTTTCGAAACATTCAGAACGGTGGTGCGTTCTTTCAGTGCCTAATTATCCAATTCGTTTCTTGTTCCTCTATTTACAGTATACTGAATGAAAGCCTATTCTGCAATGATAGAATCAGGTTCCTGTGATTAAATAACATAAAAAATGGGCTCCTTATATAAAGAAAAATAACAAAAGAAATTTTGAATATTGACGTTTTTTTTAGGTACGTTATGATAAACGAGAGGTGATTTTATGTTAAAAACGCAAATTGTTGATTATTTACGCAATCAAACAGCTTTTTTTGAACCATCTTTAGTCAGTGAAATTTTCACAGCAAGCAATATTGCAACGACATTTTCTATCAAACGAAATACAGCTAGTCACTATTTAAATCAGTTAAACGAAGAAGGAATTCTAGTTAAGATCAATACACGACCAGTTTACTTTTTTCATAAAGAAGCGTTTCAACAACAAAACTATCTTTTAAAAAGAACTGTTTATCAAAGTTTCCAAGAAATGATCGATGAACAGCCTGTTTTTGATCGCAAAAGTGATTTTTTTCAGTCGGTCATTGGTTATCGCGGTAGTTTAGCTCAGACCATCGAACAATTAAAAATGGCAGCGCTTTATCCTGGCGGTGGCTTGCCTGTCTTAATTACAGGTGAAAGTGGTACGGGTAAAAGTTTTTTAGCATCCTTATATTATCAGTTTTGTCTTTCAAAAGAACTACTTGACGATTCAGCACCTTTTGTGACAGTTAATTGTGCGCAATATGCCAACAATCCAGAGCTTTTAACTAGTCAATTATTTGGGCATCTTAAAGGCGCTTTTACGGGAGCAGATTCCGATAAAATTGGAGCCTTTCAAAGTGCAGAAGGGGGCGTTTTATTTTTAGATGAAGTTCATCGTTTGAGTCCTGAAGGGCAGGAAAAATTGTTTACATTTTTAGATCAGGGTATTATTTATCGGATGGGTGAAACCAATCGGCCCATTCCTGTTACGTGTCGGTTGTGCTTTGCCACAACTGAAGAAATTTCTAGCACCTTTTTAACGACATTTTTAAGACGAATTCCTATTCAAATTAAAATCCCAAGTCTTGCTGAACGCACTCAAGCGGAAAGAAAACAATTAATTATGCGAGCATTTTATGAGGAACAGCAAGCTATTCAAAAAGCAGTTACTATCACGCCACAAGTTATCCAACTTTTAGAAAATCACCATTATGTAGGCAATGTAGGTGAATTAAGAAATAATATAAAAATTATTACTGCACGCAGCTTTGCCGCCAATCTTGATAAACGTGTTATTCCAATCACTTTGCACGTTCTACCGAAAGAATTTCTGGATCAATCGATCAGACTAGCTCCTGATGAAAATGAATTGCCTATTCGTTTAGATGAGCAAACAAATCTGGTTAGTTTGTTAGAGGAAACAGAGCTTGCGCAAAGAAAAATTATCCAGAGTTATGAACGAATCCTTCGTCTTTATGTCTCTCACCATCATCATCTTTCCACTGCCAATAACGACATCTCGAAAGAAATTGAACGCTTATTCGATGATTTATTATTTGAAAAGAAGCGAGAGAAAAATCACGAAATGTTATTGTTTATTACGCAAAATATCCGTCAATTATTGGAAACGATTGAATCGTCTTATCAAATTCGGTTTAATGGCAGTTTAGTCTATGCATTAAGCACCTATCTGTTTCAACGAAGATGCATTGATTGGTTTCCAGAAAAAGAACCTACAACAGTCATTGACGAACTTTTAACAGAAGTTCAAACCAAATTAGCAACTAGTTATGGCTACGCTGAGCAACTGTTAACTTTAGTGAAACGTTCATTAGATATTGAGCTATCCCAGATGGATCGAATTATTGTCACCATTTATCTTCACTATTCGGGTTCAGTAAAGGAAAGTCACTATCCGAAAGCGGTGATTGTTGCCCACGGATATGCTACAGCAAGTAGTATTGCGAATGTTGCAAATCGGCTGTTAAATGTGCCAATTTTTCAATCGTTTGACATGCCGTTAGATGTTACTCCCAAAAAAATTTCCGAACACTTAATTCACTATATGGAACGTCAAGAAACGAGGAATGGTTTAGTAATTCTTTTTGATATGGGTTCATTGAAAGAAATTTATCAGTATTTTCCGGCAGAAGAAGAAGGTCCTTTTTTATTAATGAATAATGTGACAACAAGCTTGGCTCTGTCTATAGGAGAAGCCATTAAAGACGAAGTTTCTTTTGAAGAATTGCCCCAAAAAGCGTTAACGGTTCATCCAAATGAATGGGAAATCATATTACCTGAAAATAAAACGGAACGTGTCATTTTAACAACGTGTAGTACCGGAATTGGCACAGCCGTTAAAATTAGAGATTTACTTGAAAAAAGTTTACCTGCAGAAGCACAATTAAAGATTATTCCTTGTGAATATAATCAATTACGTAATGCAGAATCGATCAAAGAAAGTTTTCCAGAATATGAGATTGTCGGCATCATCGGTACAAACAACCCATCTTCAAATGACCTCCCGTATATCTCTTTAGAAGAGTTGATTGCAGGAAAAGGAATTACGACCCTTTTAGAATGGACAAAGAGAGAATTAACTAAAGATATGCTGTCCTATGTAAATCATGAGTTGATTCGTAACTTTTCATTAGACCGGGTCATTCAATCAGTGACGATTTTAGATACAGAAAAAATTATTCGACAAGTAGAAGTCTTTTTAATTCAATTAGAAGAGCGGTGGCAACAAACGATTCAAAATGATCGTAAATTGGCGGTATATGTCCATGTCAGTTGTTTAATTGAACGATTAATCCGGAATGAACCTATTGAAAATTATAATGGCGCCGAACAATTAAAGCAGTGTCAAAGAACGGTCTTGCAAGAGTTAAAAGAGGCGTTTAGTGTCATTGAAAAAGTTTATAGTGTCAATATACCTGAATCGGAGCTTTTTTATGTCTATGATGTGTTGTTTGGAAAAACGGAGTTTAACAACGCAGAAAACGATTTTTAAAATAAAAAGGAGGGAGTGCCACTTTTTTGGCACTCTTTTTGCTATATAAAGAAGTAAGTGAGGTGAAGAAAATGGAACGTAAAATTATTCTGGCAACACATGGTAATTTCGCTGCAGGGATTCAGACATCATTAGCTTTAATTTGTGGTGAAACAAAGAATGTGGAATGTCTTTGCGCTTATATGGAACAACCTTATGATTTAGCCAAGACGGTCAAAGACATTTTAAAGAACAATCAACAAAATGAATTAATTGTGATTACAGACCTATTTGGCGGAAGCGTGAATAACGAATTCTTTAATTATGTGGGGAAACAAGCAATGCATTTAATTTCAGGATTAAATTTAGCAACATTAATTGAAATATATACCCAAATAAATACTGTTGATTCATTAGTTGATTTAGTAAAACGTGCCGTTGAAAACGGACAAGAAAGTCTTTGTTATTGTAATGAGTTATCTAGTAAAGAAATTTTAGAAGAAGAATTTTAGGAGGAAATGAAATGATTAAATTGTTAAGAGTCGATCATCGCTTGTTACATGGTCAAGTGGCTTTTTCATGGACCCAAGGCTTAGGAGCCGATTGTATTTTAATCGCAAATGATGACGTACCTAAAAATGATATTCGAAAAACAACCATTAAGCTAGCTAAACCAGCAGGAGTAAAACTGGTCATTAAAACGATTGAAGATGCGATTGCTGCACTAAAAAGTGGTGTTACAGAAAAATACAAACTTTTTATTGTAGTTGAAAGTGTGGAAGATGCTTATCGATTGGCTACTGCTTATCCAGAAATAAAAGAAATTAACTTAGGGGGGATGAAAGTAAGGGAAAATACTCGAAACATTTCTAAAGCAATTAATATCACACCGGATGAAGAAAAAATGGTTAAAGAATTGGTCGCAAATGGTTGTGAAGTTGAAATTCGACAAGTCCCAAATGACAAAAAAGTAGCAGCATTAAATGTTTTATAGAAAGGAGAAATACAAATGATAGGACAAGCGATTCTTTTAGGTTGCATCGCTTTTATTGCACAGTCGGAATATGCTTTAGGAACCTCGTTGCTTTCAAGACCAATTGTAACCGGTTTATTTGTCGGAATTGTATTAGGTGATGTCAAAACGGGCGTAATCATGGGCGCGACCTTAGAGTTAGCTTTCATCGGTTCTTTTTCAGTGGGCGCATCAATCCCACCTGATGTAGTGACTGGTGGGATTCTTGGTACAGCGTTTGCTATTACTGCTGGCGCAGGAACAGAAACAGCCTTAGTATTAGGCTTGCCAATCGCAACGTTAACGTTGATTCTTAAAAATATTTATTTGGGTTTGCTCATCCCAATCATGAGTCAAAAAGCTGATCAGTATGCTGAAGAAGGAGCATATAAAGGGGTGGAGCGCATGCATTTACTTGCAGGCTTTGGCTTATCGTTCATGCTAGCGCTCATTGTAACTATTTCATTTGCCGTGGGCAGCAACACCATTAAAGGCTTACTTGATCTGATCCCTGAATTTATTCAACATGGGTTGTCTGTTGCAACGGGGATTATTCCAGCATTAGGATTTGCGATGCTTGCACGCTTACTGATTAACAAACAAGTGGCGCCATATTTCTTTTTAGGCTTTGTCTTAATGGCTTACTTTAAGTTACCTGTAACAGGAGTAGCAATTTTGGGTGCCATTACAGCAGTAATTGTTGTGAATATCATGAATTATGCCAAAGGAAAGAATGAAACAATACAAACAACGAGTGGGGAGGTAATTGATGATGACGAAGACTTCTAAAACTAAGACAGAAAACTTAATTACAAAAAAAGAACTTAATCAAGTCTTTTGGCGTTCATTTCAAATGGAATTTTCATGGAATTATGAACGTCAGATGAATATGGCTTATGTCTATGCCATGATCCCTATTTTAAAGAAATTATATCCTCAAAAAGAAGAGATGGCGGCAGCTTTAAAACGGCATCTTGCTTTCTTTAATACTACGCCGCATATTGTGACGTTTATTTTAGGAATTAATGCTGCAATGGAAGAAGAAAATGTTCTGGACGAAAATTTTGAAGTTGGAACAATCGATAGTATTAAAACCTCGTTAATGGGACCTTTAGCTGGTTTAGGTGATTCCTTTTTCTGGGGAACCTTACGCTTGATTGCAACAGGTGTTGGAACTTCGTTAGCTTTACAAGGGAATGTGTTAGGGCCAATTCTATTTTTACTCATTTTTAACGTCCCCCATGTGATTGTTCGTTATTTACTGAATCGTTGGGGCTATAAATTAGGAACTGGTTTTCTCAAAAAAATTCAAGCAAATGGCATGATGGAAAGTCTCACATTAGGTGCTTCAATAATTGGCTTGATGGTGGTAGGTGCTATGACCGCCTCCATGATTGATTTAACTATCCCGATTACAATCAGCGGAAGTGGCAAAAATGCAGTCACGGTTCAAAGTATCTTTGACGATATCATGCCTAAATTATTACCGCTTGCATCTTTTGGTTTTGTTTTTTATTTATTGAAAAAAGAAGTAAAACCTTTAGCGATTTTAGGTGGCATGGCAATTGTCGGAATTCTTGGCTCATTAATTGGTCTATTTTAGGAGGCAAAATATGAAAACGATGCTGGATTATATAAATGAGGAGCAAGCAGCTCTAACTCAGATTCTTAACCAATTTCAATTAACTGATACAGACGTTTCAAAGGTCACGCACTGTCTAATTTTAGCAACTGGCTCGTCACATAACGCTTGTCAGGCGGCTAAAGTTTACCTTGAAGAAGTGGCGCCTATTTATGTGGAAATCCAAGAGCCGTTCAATTTTGCTCATTATGGCAAAGTGGATGATCGGTTTGATCTGGTCGTAGCGGTTTCGCAAAGTGGTAAAAGTGCTTCAACAATTGATGCCATTGCAAAAATTAAAAACCAAACGTCTGTAAAAACAGTGGCCTTGACAAGTGATGTCACCAGCCCGATTACGGAGGTTGTGGATGAAGTCCTGGATTTAAAAATAGGGCTTGAAACAGTTGGTTTTGTCACAAAAGGGTATACGGCAACACTTTTAAATTTATTTCTATTTGGTTTGAAACTGGGCTATCAAAAGCATCAATTAACAAAAGTAGAGGTTGAAGAAGAATTAGCAAAACTTACCAAAGCAATTCAGGAAATCGATTCGGTGATTTATAAAACCGAACAATTTTGGCAAAAAACGAAAAAAGAATTAACAGAGGGGACACGATTTATCGCAATTGGTTATGGGCCCAATATTGGTACGGCGAAAGAGTTTGAGACGAAGTTTACAGAAACAGTTCGCTTACCTTCCCAAGGATTTGAAGTCGAAGCCTATATGCATGGGCCTTATCTTGAAGCGGATACTACACATCTTTTGTTTTTTATTGAAAATCAAAGTCCTATTCAAGCACGTAGCCAAGCCTTGAAAAATTATCTAGCCAGTTATGTTGGCCAATGTTACACAATTACAACGCGTTCAACGAGAGCATCAAATACGTTAGATTTAGCAAGTGATGTCGAAGAAAAAATTAGTCCTTTATTGTTAGTTATTCCATTTCAATACTTGGCGTATCAAGTAGCTACAAGTAAAGGAATTGATTTATCTCAACGGATTTTTGATGATTTTGATTGTGTCCTAAAAAGTAAAATAGCAAAGAAAGAGGGAAATCAGCCATGTTAAAATTTAATGAAGAACAACAAATCAAAGACATACGAGGTGCCTTAGCCTTGCGTTCAGATGTTGAAAAAGTTGTTGATCAAGTTTGGACGAAAGGATTTGATGCGGTTTATTATTTAGGAATCGGCGGTACTTATGCTTCAGCCATGCAAGCAGTTACTTATGCGAATGGAAAAAGTAATTTACCAATCTATGTTCAACATGCTGCTGAGTATTACACAACAGGCAATAAACGTTTAACAGAAAAATCATTCGTCATCTTGTCTTCCGTTACTGGGACAACACAAGAAGTGGTGCAAGCCGTTCAAGAAATCAAAAAGGTCGGCGCAACGCTATTTGGTTTTATTGATGCAAAAGATAGTCTTTTAGCAGATTTATGTGATTATGTGGTGACTTATCCAGCTCCAGGAACTGAGCAAATCAAGTTCTTTATGGTAGCTGATCGTTTAATGCAAAAAAACAACGAATTTACAGATTACGAAAATTATTACCAAGAATTGGAAGAATATTTGCCTACAGGTTTAGCTGAAGCCGAAAAAAGTGCCGATGCGTTTGGCTTAGCTTTTGCGGAAAAACATCGTCATGATAGCATTCACTATTTTATTGGCGCAGGGAACCAATGGGGAGCGGTTTATTCTTATGCAATGTGCTATTGGGAAGAGCAAAGTTGGCTTCGTTCAAAATCAATTCATGCAGCAGAGTTCTTACATGGAACGCTAGAAATTGTAGATGAAACTACGCCAGTAACGTTGTTTATTGGAGAAGACGAGCAGCGACCGTTGGCAGAACGAGTAGCAAAATTATTGCCTAAAATCTGTGCCAATTATACAATTATTGATTCGAAAGCGTATGAACTTCCAGGAATTAGTGAAAAATATCGTGGCCGAGTTGTTTCATTTCTCCTAATGCATGCGGTAACGCAACGCATTGATGCGCATGTAGAAAAATTAAATTGTCACCCATTAGAGATTCGTCGTTATTATCGTCAATTTGATTACTAAGACAAAATAGCCTCTTTTTCCAGCAAGCCTGTGGTAGACTGAAGAGAGAATACTTCAGAAAGTAGGAAAACCAATGACAAAACCGAAAATCTATACAATGACCTTTGCCAGTGTTTACCCGCTATACATCCAAAAAGCAGAACGTAAAAATCGAACGCAAGCGGAGGTTGACGAAATTATTTACTGGTTAACTGGTTATGATGAAAAAGGCTTGCAACAACAATTGGCTCAAAAAGTAACGATGGAAACATTTTTTGAAGAAGCACCCAATTTTAATGAAAACGCCCAATTGATCAAAGGCGTAATTTGTGGCTATCGCGTGGAAGAAATTGAAGATCCTTTAATGCAAAAAATCCGTTATCTAGATAAATTAATCGACGAATTGGCCAAGGGAAAAGCGATGGAAAAAATTTTAAGAACATGAAGAGGTCGGGACAGAAGTGTTTAACTCCGAGAAATAAGAAGGAATTTCCGAAAATTGTTCTTTAATTTTTGGAGAATTTTGGCTTATTTCCGAAGGAGTTGCTTCTGTTCTCGCCGTTTATCAGTTTTTGAGCGTGGGACAAAAATTCAAAGTGATTTTTGTCCCACGCTCTTCATGTTTTCTTGTACACGGAATTTAACTATTTCCTGTATTAATGAAAGAGGTAACTCTTGCGTGTAGGGAAATTGAATGGCACCTTTCGAGGTTTTAAAAGGGCGTAATTCTTTGCTGAAACGTTGGATGGCTGATGGCGTAGGATAGAAACCTAAATGTTGCTTAGCCGCCGCAAAATGCACTAAATTGCCATTTAAATAAAAGGTCGGCATTCCATAAGCGATTTTTTCAGTAGTCTCCTGAGGAACAACCGCTAAAATTGCTTGGTAGATTTCTGTTAACTGTGTTTGATGTTGGGGTTGCTGGCGAATATAGTTTGCAATGATGGTCATATAAAAACACCTCCGTTTGTTTCAGTATACTATGTAAAAAATAAAAGGCGAAGAGGATACAAAAAAACCGTCTAGTATTTTTTCTTTACTAAACGGCTTTTAGCTTAAATAACTACCTAAAGGGTCTTGCATGGAAATGTTTGTCACTCCTTAGTTTAATTGTTTTAAGTGTGCAATTGCTTCTTCAATTGTGTGACCAGTTGCTGTTTTACTTTCATTTTTTGCATCAAAAACAATGAAAATATTTTTGTCTGTGTCTAATTGAATACGGTATTGAATGTTTTTTACTTTGTAAGTCATAGTTATTCTCCTTTCATAAAGTACTCTAAAAAGGCGACGATAACTGATAACGAAATTCCATTGTTACTATACCACTGGAAAATTATTTTTGCAACAAATAACATTTTTTCTTTACCATTCCTTAGACTTCTTTGCTAGCTACTTCTTTACATTCTTTTTCAAGAAGCATAAAATAAATACATTACTAGTTTTTGAATAGGAGATCGATGTGAAAAAGAGAGTTGAAAAATTTAGACGATGGCCCTACCGCTACCTTTTGTATGGAATCGGATTCATCTTATTAATTATTTTTAGTAATTTATATTTGCAATGGTGTCAGAATAACTTGTCTGTTGATTTAGCCTTCAAGTTTGCTTTTTCGTGGCATACGGAAAAGTTTTTCTTAGGTTGTTTTGTGCTAAGCGTTTTTTTACTTTTTTTATGTAGTTTGGCAGGTTCATTAGGAGTTGGCGCTCTTTTATATAGTGTCATAATAGGTGTTTTAGGATTTGCGGACTATCAAAAGATGTTTTATCGTGTCGAACCTATTTATCCAGACGACTTAAAAATGATCACAGAAGTTAGTTTATTAAAAGAAATGGTTGGTTTATGGCCGTTTATTTTTGTGGTAGCGTTAGGTTGTGTAGCACTTTTTTTCTTAGGAAAAGCCTTTTATAAAAGTTTCTTTTTATCGAAGAAAAAACAAACGATTCGTGTGTTAAGTCTTGTTCTTTCGATTGGTCTATTTTCATATATTGGTGATTTTAACAATCCGCAAAATTTGTTACGTAAAGCCTATAATAAAACCGCGTTATGGATTCCTTACAGCCAAAAAATGAATTACTACAATACAGGATTTATTGGTGGTTTTCTATATAATTTAAAAGTAGAGGCTATGGACCAACCAAAGGGTTATTCAAAAGAAGCTATTTCAGAAATTACTCAGAAGTATCAAAAGTTGGCCGAGACGAAAACAGTGCCGAGCAATGAGCAACCAAATATTGTGTTTGTCATGAGTGAAAGTTTTTCAAATCCAGATCATCTGAAAGGCTTGTCCATTATTGGTAATCCTTTAGCTGATTATCAGCAAATCGCTGATAAAACTTACAGTGGCCAGATGCTTTCACAAAACTATGGGGGCGGAACTGCGAATATTGAATTTGAAGCCTTAACAAGTTTTTCGATGGAATTAATGAATGCTCAAATGACTACACCTTATACGATGATGATTCCTAAGATGACGGAATTGCCTTCCATTGTTTCATTACTTAAGGAACAAAAGTACCAAACAACGGCTATTCATCCGTACAATACATCTATGTATAAACGAAAAGATGTGTATAAAATTTTAGGTTTTGATCAATTTATCAATGAAAAAACAATGAACTATACGGATAAACTAGAAAATAATCCTTACATTTCAGATCAAGCAGCGTATCAGGAAGTGACGACACTGCTTAAAGAAAAAGAGCAACCGCAATTCATTCATTTAGTTACTATGCAAACACATATGCCCTATGAAAATAAATACACAACGTCCAATTATTTTTCTCAAGGAAACGGCAATCAAGTCGCGCTCAATAATTACTTGCAAGATATTGCCTACAGTAGCGAAGCTTTGAAAAATTTCCTACAAGAAATCGAAAAAATGCCCAAACGCACATTAGTCGTTTTTTGGGGAGATCACTTACCAAGTATTTATGATGAAAACATTCAAGCGTTGAATGAAGGAGCAGCCCTTCACCAGACAGAATTTCTAATGTATGATACGGCGAACCAGTTAACAGAAAAAAATCAGCATCAAGCAACTATTAGTCCATTTTATTTTGCTCCCTCACTTTTCCAACAAAGCGGCTTACCGCAATCGGGATTTTACGCTATGCTAAATGAGGTACAAGAACAATTGCCTGCTTTTGAAAAGGGAAATTACTATCTCGGTGGGAAATGGAAAAAAACAGTAGAAATGAATAAAAAGCAAGAACAACTATATGAGGAATACCGACTGATTCAATATGACATTGTTTCAGGGAAGCAATATAGTTTAGAAAATCAATTTTTTAGCTAAGAAAAACACACGAAACATTCGTGTGTTTTTTGATTTTTATTTTAAAGTTTTACGATAAACAATGACATAATAGCTGAAAGCTAACAGACAAGCAAAACTTAAAAAGTAAAGCGGTAAGACCCAAATGGTGCCATTGTGAAAGTAACTAATTAAATAGGTAAAGAAACTAACAAACAAATAATAGACAAAACTAAAAATTCCACTGGCAGTACCAATTACAGATTCATAGCCTTTTAAGGCCATACTTAAGGCATTGGGCAAAGTAATATTAATCCCTAAGAAAAAGAGAAAAATAAACAAAATAAGACCAATGATTGTTTCAAATTGTGTCATTATTAATAAACAGCAAGCCGCAAAGATACTTAGCAGCAAACCAGCAAAGGCAATTTTTTCCGCTGACCAATATCCCAGCAACCAATTGATAAGAACCGCAGCAAGAATACTAGACACAGCTAAAACTAAACCAAGAAAGCCATATTGGACACTGCTAAAGCCAAAGTGATTGATGAAAATAAACGGAGCTTCTGCATAGTAGCTAAACAATAAACCATTAATGCCCCCAATCAATAAGCCGTAGCACCAAACTTTCGAGTCGAAGGAAAGGCGTTTCGCCACGGACCAAAAAGGCGCTTTCGTTAAGGTATTTCCTAAGTGAAAGGTTTCTGGTAAACGATAAAAACTATAGAAAAGTAATAGAACAGCCATGACAATTAAGGTGCTAAAGACATGCTGATAGCCAAAATAGGTTTGAACAAGTCCGCCGACTAAGGGTCCGATGGCAGGAGATAGCGATAGGGCAGCGCTTGTTTGGGCAAAAATTTTCCCTCTTTGAAGATCGTTAAAGCTTTCCCGCATCATTGATTGGGTAATGACAGAACCAACGCTTGCACCAAATGCTTGAATTAAACGGAAGAATAACAGCCAAGGAAATGTCGGACTCAAAAAAAGGCCAATATTTCCAATTAAATAGCATAAAATTCCTAATAACATAGCTGGGCGACGTCCAATCGTATCGGATAAAATTCCCCAGAATAAAACGCCAACGGCAAAGGCAACAAAATAAATACTCATGGTTAATTGTGCCACGCTATCGTGAATGTTAAAAGCAGAACTAAGCGCTGGCAAAATGGGTGTGAAAATCGACTCGCTGATTTGTGGAAATCCCACAAGCAAAATAATAATTAGTAATGATGGGACGGTGTTTCGGGTGTTTTTCATGATTTTTCTCCTTAAAAGTTTAATCTAATCAAAAACACCCATTGTCTTTTACAACCGCCAAATTTAAAATAAGTAAAATAATGTCACCAACTTTCCTTGAAATTTTTTATTATACAAAGTCTAAATGAAGAAGCGCTTCTTCTTGACTAAATTCATAAGTGTAGCGACCGGATAAACCGGCAAGCTCACCTGATGCTTGAAATAATTCACCTGGGCAGTCTAAAAGACCCTGTGTAAACGTCCCTTTTTCGCAAGCAGTAAAGGTGCCTTTTTTTCCTAAATAAGTTCCTTCGAAATGTAGGAAACCGACCACTTGAGCCACAGCTTCAAGCCCATCAGCCATTGAAGAGCCTTGATAAGTCATTAAGTATTCCACAGAAGCTGTCCCAGATAAGGCGCCTGACAATTGATAAGTAGCGCTCGCTTGATTCACTGGGAAATTTTCATTAAGATTGTCAATCGGTTGTTCTTGCCAACTAGATACAGTAAATGATGCTTGCTCCATTGCTGTCCCTTCTTTCTTATTAATAAGAATAGGGTAGCGGGAAGCGCACTATTTGTCAACAATCCACCACTTTAACTCTTCATTTTTTGCACAAAAGAATGTAACGCTAAGCGGTTGATGTGATAAGCAGTTCCTTGTTTTTGAATAAAGCCGCGCTCTCGAAATTGTTTGAAGGTATAAATAAGATGGCGATAACTAACCCCTAAGTATTCGGCAATCTCAGTATGTTTTTCTTTATAAACATCTTCGTGATTAGCGGCAACCAATAGCAATTCCGCTAGCCGATAACTTAGTTCATAGGTCTGATTCGTTGTAAAGTGGTCCACCCGTTGGAGCATTTTTTTTCCTAGATAATGGCTGAGTTGCTGCATAAAAAGCACCTTGTTTTTTAAAACAGTTTCTGCGTAAGCTAAAGGAATAGCCAAACAACAGGTTTCACCTAAGGCGATAACGTCCTTGGTTATCGTTTCCGCTTGAACTAATGTTAAATCGCCAATTAAATCACCTGTCGTTAAAAACTGAACAATGGATTGGCGGCCATTACGCTCTGTTTTTAAAATTTTCGCTTTTCCTTTGATTAAATAAAAAAGATAATTTAATGGCTCTGCTTGGTGATGAATGAATTCTTGATTTTCAAAATCGATAATAAAACTGTGTTTTAAATCAGTTTCATTAAAAAAAGGCGTATTTTTAGCTAATTCTTGTTTCGGTGATTGTTGGTAGGCTGTTTTAAGCATTTTTTCTCCTTATAATAGGAGATATCTCCTATTTGTTTCTTCTATTGTAGCACATAATAGACGTATCAAGAGTAGAGGAGTTTTTATAATGTGGAAGAAAAAAATTGTACTATCGTTTCTTTTTTATTTAATTAGTGCATTGGGCATCAGTTTGACAATTCAAGCAGGCATCGGGGTTAGCAGTTTTAATGCGTTTAATGTGACCTTTGCAACACTTACACATTTAAAAGTCGGGACGGTTACCACAGCTATCAATTTAGCTTTTTTAGGCACGTGTTGGTTGTTAGATCAGCAGCGTAAAATTCAGGACTATTTGATTATTTTGGTGGCGTTAATTGGCTTTGGTTTTGTCATTAATTTTTTCTTATATCAATTATTTGGTTCGCTTGTTTTTCAAAATTATTTGGTTAAAATTGTTCTATTTATTTTAGGGACAATCATAGCAGGAATCGGGACAGGACAGGTAGTTGCGCTAGGTGTTTTGCAATTTCCCATTGAAAAATTTTGTACACTTATTTCTGAAAGAACGCGCTATAGTTTTCAGTTTTATCGTTATTTAGTTGATATTTTTTGTGTCAGTTTGGCACTAGGATTGTCCATTAGTTATCATTTGCCGATTTTTGTTCGTGAAGGAACCGTGATTAGTCTTTTCTTACTTTCTTGGGTTATTAGTTGGTCGAGAAAGCGGGGACAACAGCGTATTTTACGAATACAAATCAAGAAACTGGAATCCGAATGAAAGGATTTCAGTTTTTTTCAAATGAGCAGAACTTTTATTTGAAAAAAAGAGTGGAAAACGGTATACTAATTAAGTAATTATTCATAACATTGGTTCTCCAATCAATGTTAAATAGTTTTTTCATGAGGGAGTAACTGACAGTATTTATGCTGTGACAACATCACCAACTCCGAAAGCAATTTCTGGTGTTGTCTTAAACGGTGAGACTTATGTATGTTCGACGAAGTAGCATACACAAGTCTATTTTTTTTCATTTATTTTTGATGAAATGTAAAATAGTACTTGAAGGATGCTGCAAAAAATAGAGGAGGAAGAACATGTCAGAAGAAAAGAAAACACAATTGTCTGAAGCGTTTTACGCACAAGACGACACAGTTGTTTTGGAGAAAATGAACACAACAACTGATGGATTAAGTGCACAGGAGGCTCAAAAGCGTTTAGAAACGTACGGGGAAAATGTGCTAGATGAAGGGAAGAAAAAATCACTTGCCGTGAAATTCTTTGAGCAATTCAAAGATTTTATGATTATTGTTTTATTAGCGGCAGCGGTCATTTCAGCCGTCTTTTCCCATGATGTGGTAGACTCGATTATCATCTTAGTGGTTGTTATCTTGAACGCCATCTTTGGGGTCATTCAAGAAGCTAAAGCAGAACAAGCCATTGAAGCATTAAAAGAAATGTCTTCACCAAATGCGAATGTTCGCCGTGATGGACACGTCATTACTGTTAAAAGTGATGAATTAGTACCAGGAGACATTGTTTTATTAGAAGCAGGCGATGTCGTTCCAGCTGATTTACGTTTATTGGAAGCGAATAGCTTAAAAATTGAAGAAGCAGCGTTAACCGGTGAATCTGTTCCAGTTGAAAAAGAAGTAACCATCTTAGAGGGAACCGATATTGGTATCGGTGACCGAATCAATATGGCTTATTCCAATAGTAATGTGACGTATGGACGTGGTCTTGGCGTTGTGGTTGGCACAGGGATGAATACAGAAGTCGGTAAAATTGCTGGCATGCTAGCAAGCGAACAAGAAACGGAAACGCCCTTAAAACAAAACTTAAACCAATTGGGTAAAATGTTAACAATTGCCATTCTAGTTATTGCAGCGGTGATGTTTGTGGTAGGAATGATGAATGGTCGTTCATGGATTGACATGTTATTAACGTCAATTTCGTTAGCTGTAGCGGCAATTCCAGAAGGATTACCAGCGATTGTCACGATTATTTTGGCTTTAGGGACTCAAAAAATGGCCAAGAAAAATGCGATTGTCCGTAAGTTACCAGCCGTTGAAACATTAGGAAGTACAGATATTATCTGTTCAGATAAAACAGGTACGTTAACCTTAAATCAAATGACCGTTGAAGCGTTGTATACAGATGGTCAAGTGTTATCTGCTTCCACAGAAATCCCTGCTGATAATATGGCTTTAAAAATCATGAACTTTACGAATGATACAAAAATCGCTCAAGATGGTTCATTAATTGGTGACCCAACAGAAACTGCCTTAGTACAATTTGGTTTAGATCATGCGTTTAACGTAACCGAAAAAGTAGCAGCTGAACCTCGTGTGGCAGAGATTCCTTTTGACTCTGACCGTAAATTAATGACTACTGTTCATGAATTAAAAACAGGTGGCTTCCTAGTTTCTGTCAAAGGTGCACCAGATGAATTATTGAAACGTTGTACAGAAATCTTATCAAATGGAGAAACAAGTCCATTAGATGAAACAAAACGTCAAGAAATTTTGAAAACCAACACCTCATTAGCGAAACAAGCCTTACGTGTTTTAGGAATGGCTTATAAATATGTTGAGACGATTCCAGCCGAAATGAGTTCTGAACTTGTGGAAAAAGATTTAACATTTGCTGGTTTAGTCGGTATGATTGACCCAGAAAGAAAAGAAGCTGCAGATGCTGTAAAAGTCGCGAAAGAAGCGGGTATTCGTCCAATTATGATTACGGGTGACCACCGTGATACAGCAGAAGCAATTGCGGCACGTTTAGGCATCATCAAAGAAGGCGACGACGATGCCGTCATTACAGGCGCTGAATTAAATGAATTGTCAGATGAAAAATTCGCACAAGTCGTGGGACACTACTCTGTCTATGCTCGTGTTTCACCAGAACACAAGGTTCGGATTGTTAAAGCGTGGCAACAAGAAGGCAAAGTGGTTGCGATGACTGGTGATGGCGTAAATGATGCCCCAGCCTTAAAAGCTGCTGACATCGGGATTGGTATGGGAATTACCGGAACAGAAGTATCAAAAGGTGCTTCAGATATGGTCCTTGCCGATGATAACTTTTCAACAATTATTGTAGCAGTAGAAGAAGGACGTAAAGTCTTCTCAAATATCCAAAAAACGATTCAATATTTACTTTCAGCTAACTTAGGGGAAGTATTAACCTTGTTTATTGCAACAATGCTCAATTGGGATACCTTGTTACCTGTTCACTTATTATGGATTAACTTAGTAACGGATACTTTCCCAGCGATTGCGTTAGGTGTGGAACCCGCAGAACGTGATGTGATGAGCCATGAACCTCGTGGTAAAAAATCGAACTTCTTCTCTGGCGGCGTTTTAAGCAGTGTTGTTTATCAAGGGATTACGCAAGGGGCATTGACTTTGATTGTGTATAAAATGTCAATTATGTTCCCAGCACATACCGCAGCTAACACAAACTTATCGGCGCAAGCGTTGTATGATTTACAACACGGCGATGCTTTAACCATGGCCTTCGCTACTTTGGGATTAATTCAATTGTTCCATGCCTTTAATGTGAAGTCGATTTATCAATCAATTTTCAAAGTTGGCTTATTCCGCAACAAATCATTTAACTATGGGATTCTTGTTTCGTTCTTGCTATTAGCTGCAACGATTGTTATTCCAGGATTTAATGATTTATTCAGCGTCACACATTTAGATGCATATCAATGGGCAATTGTAGCAGGTACATCTTTTGCTATCATCCCAATTGTGGAAATTGTGAAGTTCTTCCAACGTAAAGCAGGTAAAGGTGCTTAATAAATAAGAAAAGAAAATTGGCTGGTACTTAAACCAGTCAATTTTTCTTTATGTAAGGAGTGAAAGGGCTTGAAACGGAAAATTATTTTCGAAACACAACGACTTATTGTCAGAGAATGGCAGTTGGAAGATGAAGTGGAATTGAAAAAATTTTTGCAAGATGAAAATGTGATGTATGCCTATGAACACGCTTTTTCTGATGAAGAGGTTGCAAACTGGCTAAAGTGGAACTTACAGTCCTATCAAGAATACGGCTACGGCTTATGGGCGTTAGAGAAGAAACGAACAGGAGAAGTTATCGGCGAGTGTGGTCTCACCAATCAATTAGTAAAAGGTAAGAGCTATCCAGAAATTGGTTATCATTTATGTGGGAAAGAATGGCACAAAGGGTATGCGATTGAAGCTGCCGCAGCGACAAAACAGTACGCATTCGATGTATTAAATTTTCCAGAAGTTATTTCAACGATTCGTGATACGAACTTAGCCTCTATGAATGTCGCTATTCGAAACCAGATGCTTGTTAGGGATCGATACATTAAAACATACCGTGGCAAAACGATGCCTCACTATATTTTTTCTGTTAAAAATCAAAAGAATAAAGACTGAAAAAGTGCCACTTGTCAGATGGAATAGAAAAAGTGTAAAATGGAGTGAAAGAGAAAAGGGAAAAGAGGGATGGTTATGAGACCAAATTTAGGATTTTACGTTCAAACAATTAATGATATCGTTAAAACAACAGAAGATATTGGCGAAGTCATGAATCCATATTACGAAGAAGTTCGTCAAGCGATCGATAAGAATAAAGTGAATGATTTAACAGCCGAACGAATTGCAGAAATTCAAGCAAAATTTAAAGAAGGTACTGAAAAATATGAATTAATGCTCAAAAAAGTCGGAACATTAAAACCAACACCACAAGTACTTGGCATTCACAAAAAATTTCAACATGCTTATACAGAATATGTAGCAGGATGCAATGAAATGATTTTAGCAACAGATCCAGAAACAGGCATTGATGCAGATTTATTTAATGCTTCAGAGGAAAAGCAGGATCAAGCAACGGATGAATTAACCTTTGCCATTACGCGAATGAGCAACATTCTTTTGAAAAAATAAAAAACTAATAAAAATAACTAACGAATTTAATATTTTTTTCATGTCTTTTTTATGGACAAAAGAGAAAGTGTATTGTATTATTAATTCATACCAACAACAACCTTTTTATTTTTCATTTTACTCTTATTGAGTAAATACTCCTTTTCCATCGGCAAAACTGCCGGTGGTTTTTTTGTTATTTTTTTTATTTAATAATAAAACAACCTTTGATTTTATTAAAATCAAAGGTTGTTTTAGCTTGTTAATTTTCAACATTTCGCACATAATCATCAAAGTATTGAATTAACTCTTTCTTGATTTGCTGATAATCTGCTTCAGAATAGTTCTTTTCTTCTAGCGTACCATTAAAAAATGGCAAATTTAGTTCTTCTTTTAAACGTTCAATCACTTCTTCTTGCTTCATAAGGACCCCTTCTCAACGAATTGTTCTCTTCTATTATAGAACATTGTAGTCATCCGTCAATTGTTCAAAGGCAATTTTCATTTCCTCTAGACGTTCATTCAATTGGTTGGTTTCATCTTCTTCATTGAAAAAATGTTGTTTTAATTCAAAATAAAAATTTTCGAAGGCTTGGAAAAAAGGCTCAGACTTGTTGTTTTCAAGAGCAGGAACACTTGTGTAGAGAACACGAGCGCTATGGTAGTAAGTAAAAACCTCGTTAATATTTAATAAAATACGCGCTTCCTCTGGGCGTGGTCGACTTGTAACTAAGTCATGTAAAGATAAACTTTTTGTATGGGTTTCAGATAAATAAAATAAAAATAGTTCCAATTGCTCTTTCGTTGCAGACATGAAAACTCCTCCTCAAACAGTAGTAACATTTATTATAAATGAAAATGAAAGTGCTTGAAAAGCAATGCGCTCAGCAAAAATAATTATTTTAAGGGAAAACTATAGTTGTTGCTTTAGCATTCTTTTTAATCATGATAAACTGAGAGAAGTATAGTAGGTCCTGACAGAGGAGGAAACAAATGAAAATTGTGATTATTGGTGCATCATTCGCAGGTATTTCCGCAGCAATTGCTTCAAGGAAAAAATATCCCCAAGCAGAAATTTCTTTAATTGACAAACAAGCAACAGTGGGGTATTTATCTGGTGGCTTAAGTGCGTATTTTAATCATACCATCAATGAATTACACGAAGCACGTTACATAACGGAAGAGGAATTACGTCGTCAAAAGATTCAGTTGCTTTTAAATAGAGAAGTCGTGGCAATGGATGTTGAGAACCAATTGATTGCTTGGGCACGAAAGGAAGAGCAACAGTGGTATTCTTATGATAAATTGATTTTAGCGACAGGCGCGAGCCAATTTTCCACGCAAATTCGTGGTAGTCAAACAGAAAAATTACTCAAATATAAATTTTTATCAGGTGCTTTAGCGGCTGTTCCATTACTGGAAAAAAGCCAGACAGTAGCTGTCATTGGTGCAGGGCCCATTGGAGTAGAAGCAATTGATTTTCTTGTGAAAATGAAGAAAACAGTCCATGTCTTTGAAAGTTTAGAAAATCTATTGCCTAAATATTTTGATAAAGAAATGGTCGCAGAAGTTCAAAAATCTTTGGAAAAACAAGCAGTAATTTTCCATTTTGAAGAAACGGTCCTAGGAATTGAAGAAACAGCAAATGGTATTGTTCTTGAAACAAGCGAACAGAAAATTTCTTGTGACAGTGGGATTTTTGCTTTAAACTTACATCCTCAATTAGCCTATTTAGATAAAAAAATTCAACGGAATCTGGATCAGACAATCGCGGTGGATCCTTATTTACAAACTTCAGTGCCGAATGTTTTTGCCATCGGAGATTGCATTTCAGTTATGAATGAACCAGTCGCGGAAACTTTTTATGCTCCGTTAGTGAACAATGCGGTACGAACTGGCTTAGTAGTCGCCAACAATTTAGAAGAAAAAACACACCGATTCATTGGCTCTTTGCGAACAATGGGAACAAAAGTGGGGGACTATTACCTTGCTAGTACAGGTCTAACCGAAACGGAAGGTTTATTTTTTCCGCAAACACTTGCTTCCATAATTGTTAGACAGCCAGCGCCGCCTCTACAACATGGGACAGAAATTTTAGGCAAATTAATCTATGATAAAGTGACGCAACGGGTCCTTGGTGCACAGCTTTGTTCAAAAAACAATTGTTTAGAAAAAATAAATACGTTAGCATTAAGTATCCAAACAGGTCAGACACTGACAGACCTATTACAAAAAGATTATTTTTATCAACCTTCCTTAACCAATATTTATGATATTACAAATTTGATGGGTGCTTCGGCTTATTGGAGAGAGAACGATGAAAGTTGAGACGTTATTGGAAAAGAAAGCGATGCGACAATTATTAACGGTGCAACAAACCATCTTAGCAGGCGGTACCTGCTCAGTCTCTGATTTAACAGCATTTTTAGCAGTCACAAAAGCCTCTTTTGAAAAAGACTTAGAGGATTTACATTATTTTTTGAAACCTTTTGGACAGGACTGTCAGCTTACTTATGATGGCCAGCAGCTATCAATCACCTTATCGGATTTTTTTTCGTTGAATCATTTAATTGAAGCATTTGTAAAAGAGTCTCTTAAATTTCAACTTTTAGATTATTTATATCGTAATAAAGAGTTTTCTATTGTTCAATTAACGACTAAATTTATGATTAGTGAGTCTTCTTTATTTCGAAAGATTAAAGAACTCAATCAATTGTTAGCCGCCTTTGATTTGCAAATAAAAAATGGACAACTACAGGGAGAAGAATTGCAGATTCGTTACTTTTACTTTCAGTTGTATTGGTATATTACTCCCTATGAAATACACCAGAAAAAAACAATGTCGCCGTTAAATAAACGGATAATTGAAGGGATTGAGACTGGCTTAGGTTTTACTTTTAATGAACATAATGCGTTAAAAGTTAGCCTTTGGTTGAGTATTACGAAAAAGCGCTTAGCGGTCACTTCAAAAAAATATCAACAATTAAGAAAGAAAATGATTGATTTTAAAGAAGATCCGTTATTTAAGCAAGTTCGACAATTGTTTTTCCGTTTTTCTAGTCGCTATTCATTAGAATTAGACGAAGGAGAAAGCATGATTCATTTTGTTTTTCTAATCACAATGTCGGTCTTACCAGAATCAGCTTTTGATGAATATTCCTTAATTCGGGGACGTCGTTCCGCTGTTTCTTTAGCTGATACGTTTATCTTGGAAAATGTGGTCTTGTATTATCGGCCCCATAAATTTGAACCTACTCTTGAGAAAACCATGGCTTACTATTTTTCACAAATTCATGGAAAACTGTATTTTTTTAAAGGAGAATTGGAAGTCTTTGATCGGGCTCATATCTGGGAAAAAGAACAGCAATTATCTAGTCGGGAATTAGCTTCTTTTTCAACAACGTTATTAGAAAAAGCTTTAGCTTGTTTTGATGAAACGTATCAACCAGGAGATAGTTTGCATGAACTTTCTCTGGTCAAATATTTAAGCGTGTTGGCATTAATTGAATTTAAAATGATTGGTGAAATAAAAATTGGGATTCACTTAGCAATGGATGCTCTTTATCAAGCGGCGTTAACACAAGTATTAATGTTCAGTCTTAAAAATATGAATGGCACGCTGGTGGAGAGGTATCAGCCTGAACAAACATATGATTTAATTGTGACCAATTATCAGCAAACGAGCTATCAAGGAACACCGGAAGTCTATGTTTTGTCAGAATTAAGTTCAACCTATGATGTGCAACAATTAAAAAAGAAAATACGCGCCTTGCGGGAGAAATAAAAAAAGGTTGGTGTGACGGAAATTGTCTGATCCTCGCACCAGCCTTTTTACAACTAAAAGTCGAAAATTAGGCTTTTTTAAACAAAAATGTTTCTTTTTATTTAAAAATTAGAGATAATAAAAGTATTATTGAAAGCGTTGTCTTTGTTGGTTTTAGTAGAAATCCTTTCAATTTTTTTAAAATAAAAAAAGTTTTTGACATGTTTAGTTAGTCTTTTGTTTGTAAGATAGGGACATAAAGAAAACGATTTCAAAAACGTTTAGGAGGAATTATCATGGCAGAAGAAAAATACATTATGGCGATTGATCAAGGAACGACTAGTTCTCGTGCAATTATTTTTGATAAAAAAGGAAACAAAATTGGTAGTTCACAAAAGGAATTTACTCAATATTTTCCTAATGCAGGCTGGGTGGAACATAATGCCAATGAAATTTGGAATTCTGTTCAATCCGTTATTGCAGGTTCTTTAATTGAGTCAGGAGTGAAACCAACGGATATTGCCGGAATTGGGATTACAAACCAACGGGAAACAACCGTTGTTTGGGACAAAGCAACTGGGTTACCCATTTATAACGCAATTGTTTGGCAATCACGCCAAACGACACCCATTGCTGATCAACTAAAAGAAGATGGCTACAGCGAAATGATTCATGAAAAAACTGGGTTAATCATTGATGCTTATTTCTCAGCAACGAAGGTTCGTTGGATCTTAGATCACGTAGAAGGTGCGCAAGAACGTGCAGAAAATGGAGAATTGATGTTTGGAACAATTGACACTTGGCTCGTTTGGAAATTAACGGGAGATACTCATGTCACTGATTATTCAAATGCAAGTCGGACGATGTTGTTTAATATCCATGATTTAGATTGGGATCAAGAAATTTTGGATCTTTTAAATATCCCACGAGTGATGTTACCGAAAGTTGTTTCAAACTCTGAAGTGTATGGCTTAACAAAAAATTACCATTTTTACGGAAGTGAAGTTCCTATCGCTGGAATGGCTGGTGACCAACAAGCCGCTTTATTTGGTCAAATGGCCTTTGAACCTGGGATGGTTAAAAATACCTATGGAACAGGCTCATTTATTGTCATGAACACTGGCGAAGAACCTCAACTTTCTAAAAATAATCTGCTTACCACTATTGGCTATGGCATTAACGGCAAAGTACATTATGCCTTGGAAGGAAGTATCTTCGTGGCTGGTTCAGCGATTCAATGGTTACGAGATGGCTTAAAAATGTTGCAAACGGCTGCTGAATCTGAAGCAGTAGCCAAAGCGTCAACAGGGCACAATGAAGTTTATGTGGTTCCGGCATTCACTGGTTTGGGCGCACCATATTGGGATTCACAAGCGCGTGGGGCTGTCTTTGGATTAACACGCGGTACCACGAGAGAAGATTTTGTCAAAGCGACACTTCAAGCAGTTGCGTATCAAGTTCGTGACATTATTGACACGATGAAAGAAGATACAGGCATAGATATTCCTGTCTTAAAAGTAGACGGTGGAGCAGCAAACAATGATTTCTTGATGCAATTCCAAGCAGATATTTTAAACACTGCTGTTCAAAGAGCCCATAACTTAGAAACAACGGCCTTAGGCGCAGCTTTCTTGGCGGGCTTAGCGGTTGGCTTCTGGAAAGACTTAGAAGAAATCAAAGCATTCCAAGAAGAAGGACAACAATTTGAACCAATTATGGCGGAAGAAGAACGAGAAGATTTATATGAAGGTTGGCAACAAGCAGTAGCAGCTACCCAACAATTCAAACGTAAAAATAAGTAAATGGAAAAGGGGAATTTTCTATGACTTTCTCAATAGAAACACGCCGACAATCAATCGACGCTTTAAAAACACAACACTTAGATGTCTTAATTATTGGTGGTGGCATTACTGGCGCAGGCGTTGCCCTGCAAGCCAGTGCCGCTAAAATGAAGACAGGGTTAATTGAAATGCAGGATTTCGCAGAGGGCACCTCTTCACGATCAACCAAATTAGTTCATGGTGGTATCCGCTATTTGAAAACGTTTGACGTGGAGGTGGTGGCAGATACAGTGAAAGAACGAGCCGTCGTTCAATCCATTGCGCCACACATCCCTAAAGCGGATCCCATGTTATTGCCGATTTATGATGAGCCAAATGCAACATTTAATCTATTTTCTGTCAAAATAGCAATGGATTTATATGATCAGTTAGCTGATGTAACAGGTACCAAGTACGCCAACTATCTGTTAACAAAAGACGAGGTTTTGGCACGTGAGCCACAACTAAAAAGTGAAGGTCTACAAGGTGGCGGTGTTTATTTAGATTATCGAAATAATGATGCTCGTTTAGTTATTGAAAATATTAAACAAGCAGTAGCTGACGGGGCGCATGCTGTGAGTCGGGTTCAAGCGGTGGGCTTTTTATACAATGATGAAGGGAAAATTACTGGCATTCAAGCAAAGGACCTACTAACTGACGAACAGTTTGAGATTCACGCAGATGTTGTGATTAATACTACTGGTCCTTGGTCAGATAAATTAAGAGGCTTAGACAAAAACGATTCATTTACACCACAAATGCGTCCAACTAAAGGGGTTCATTTAGTTGTCGACAAAAGCCGTTTAAATGTTCCTCAACCAACGTATTTTGATACAGGTAAACAAGATGGCCGCATGGTCTTCGTTGTTCCAAGAGAAGAAAAAACATATTTTGGGACGACGGATACAGATTACCATGGAGACTTTCAACATCCAACAGTAGAACAAAGTGATGTGGATTACCTATTGGAAGTAGTCAATAATCGTTATCCAGAGGTACAATTGACAATTAATGATATTGAAGCTAGCTGGGCTGGCTTACGACCTTTAATTTCTGCTAACGGTGGCTCAGATTATAACGGGGGAAACAATGGCAAACTTTCAGATAAAAGTATTGATGAAGTCATTGATGTCGTTGACAGATACCAAAAAAATCAAACAGATAAACGAGAAATTGAAGAAGTCCTAAACCATCTAGAAGATAGTTTGGTGGAAAATAAAGTCAATCCTTCAGCTGTCTCTCGAGGCAGCTCATTGGAAAGATCAGCGGATGGCTTGCTCACTTTGGCTGGTGGGAAATTAACAGATTATCGTAAAATGGCAGAAGGTGCGATGAAAATGATTCAAACCATCTTAGCAGAAGAATACCAGAAAGAATTCACCTTAATTGATTCTAAAAACTATCCAGTTTCAGGCGGGAAATTGAACCCTGCAACGGTAGACGAAGAATTAGAAGCGTTGGCAAAACATGGCGTATCTAAAGGGTTAAGTGAAAAGGATGCACTATACTTAGCTCATTTATATGGCTCCAACGTATCAACTGTTTTTGAAATGATTGATGATGCCAAAGTAATTCCTGGTTTAACCTTAACAGAAACTGTCTCTTTAAACTATGCGATGGAAGAAGAAATGGCTTTAACACCCGTCGACTTTTTATTGCGACGGACCAACCACTTATTATTTATGCGTGATCGTTTGGACCAAGTGAAAGCGGGAGTCATTGAAGAAATGGCACAGCATTATCAATGGACAGCGGAAGAAAGAGCACGACACATTGAAACATTAGAAAAAGTAATTGAAGAATCAGATTTAAAAAATTTGAAAGTAGGGTGAAGAAAAAATGGGAACTTCGATGATGACACAATTATTCGGTGAATTTTTCGGAACGATGATTTTAGTTTTACTAGGGGATGGCGTCTGTGCCGCAGTTAACTTGAAGAAAAGCAAAGCCTTTGCTTCTGGTTGGGTCGTTATTGCTTTAGGTTGGGGCGCTGCTGTTACATTAGCTGTTTACATGTCTGGGTATATGAGTCCAGCGCATTTAAATCCTGCTGTAACAGTTGCGATGGCAATTACTGGAAACTTTGAATGGGGCATGGTTTTACCTTATATCGTAGCTCAAGTCCTAGGCGGTTTTATTGGTGGTTTAGTTGTCTGGTTAGCTTATTTACCCCATTGGAACATTACAGAAGACAAAGGTGCTATTTTAGGAACCTTCGCCACTGGTCCAGCTGTCCGTAACTATCCAGCCAATGTTTTAACAGAAATTATCGGCACATTTGTCTTGGTTTTTGGCTTACTAGCCTTTTCTCAAAACGACTTAGCGGCTGGCATTAACCCAATGCTTGTTGGGATTTTGGTCTTAGGACTAGGTCTATCATTAGGCGGACCTACAGGTTATGCAATTAACCCTGCACGTGATTTAGGACCTCGTTTAGCGCACCAAATTATTCCTGTGAAAACAAAAGGTGATTCTGATTGGGCTTATTCTTGGGTGCCAATTGTGGGACCTATCTTAGGTGCTTCATTAGCTGCAGTAATTTATTTATTCACTATTTAATAAAATGAAATGTAAATAGTTGTTTTAGACAATAAAAAACGCTTGTGAGAAGTAATCAATTCTTGCAAGTGTTTTTTGCTACATATTAAACCAAAAAAGATTTCCTTAGACATTTAGACAATTTGTCCAAATGCGGAACAGAACAATTTTCCTATATGATACAATAAAAGTGCACAAGTAATTGGGGAGTAACATTTCATACTTATTTGTCAATTTTAAGCTGGACAATGTGTTCAGTAATATATACTAATTTAAAAAGGAGTACATGATTTGAATGGGATAATGGTTTTGTTAGTGGGCGCTGGGTACATCGGTTGGGTTATTTATAGAAATGGTCGTACGTATTTCCGTTATAAAAAAAATCTAAAAAAATATCAAACGACGCACCATCTAACGGACAGTGACCTAGAGATGTATCAAAGAATTATGGACGAATTAAAAAAACAAATTATTTATTTAAACGAACTAACGAATAAGTCACGAAATTTAAAAAAAATTGAACAAGTAAAACTGGGTGTTGCTTCCGCTAAAGGTATCTTTAAACACTTAGTGAAGTATCCTGAAGCAATTACTCATTTTAGTGATTTTTTATATCATAAGGTACCAGAGATGTTACGAGCATCAGAACGGTTTTTAAGCATTAAAGAAGATAAATTGTCAACAGAAGAAATAACACTTGCAACCAATGGTATCTTAAGTACCATAAGAGTGTTGTCGGAAAGTATCACAGATGATTACGAAAAATTAGTCTCCGAAGCATCTGAGGAAATTTCCTTATCAAAAAAATTAGTGGAGAGAAAAAATGGCTAAACAAAAGAATTTTTATGATACATATGATGCGCTTTTTCAAAAGCCAAAATGGTCGTTTTTTCCTGTCACAAGAACAGACACAGCAAAGCAACTTCCTAACCCCAATAAAAAAGTGCTAAAACCACAGACGAAAAAAAAGAAAAAACAAAAAAAGAACAAAAAAATTATTTGGATAGGCATTGCTGTAGCAATTGGCTTTATAGTATATATTGATCTTGCGGAGAAAGATGATTATTGGGATTACTCCGCTTCATCAGAAGATGTTTATCCTTTAAAAGAAGCTGGACTTACCACAACTGGACCTGTTGATTTAGAAAAACCACTAAAAGTCACAATAGAACAAAATAAACTTTTATTTAATCAAGGCTACCAAATAGAAATTATCGGCGATGCCGATATTGAAACCAGTGGCGGAAAGAACTTTTTAATTTTACCTTCTACAGAGGAGTATCCAGATACAAAATATCTAGGCAATATCAGTTTTTATGAAAAAAGAGACTATTATACATCGGCAGGTATGTACCTTTCTGGCAATCTTGTCAACAGTCTTTCTGATTATTTAGATACAAGTAAAGAGTTTATCAAAGCATACCCAATTGATAAAATTGCTGATGTACAAACTGGCTATATTTTAAAACGGAATCAAGGATATACAGACATCTCAAAATATTATCTCTTTAAAGATGGGACGGGATTTGAATTAGAAGTCTCTGTTGACCAATTGGAAAAGGTCAAAGATCCCAAAGACTATTCTTCTTTTGTAAAAACATACGCAAAAGAAGTCGCTTTTATAGAAAAAAGTTTTAAATTTGAGTCTACTGATGAGGAATCTCGATAGAGAAACTAGTTTTCAGCTTCAAGTAGCGCCTAGCAATACCTTTGTTGAAAAAATGTAAGAGCCTGAGACAAAAAACACTTTGGATTTTTGTCTCAGGCTTAAAAACTGATCAGCGGTGGAATAGTAGCACTTTAAGGACTGAAGTACGACGTGTACCCACTTACTAGATTGTCTTTGAAGGTAACGTAGAAAAGAACAGCAATATACAAGCGACCTACAAACTATTTTCTGTCAGACTAAAACTGGCAGAAGTGGTTTGTAGGTCGCTTGTTTTCATTATGGCTGGTGAGACAGGTTGGCGCTTGATGTTTGTTTTAATATTGCAAATCAAAAATGGCGATACTTATTTTACTGAAAATTAGTTCCCAATCTTCTCGGGTTAATTCTTCTTCTAAAATGTAAATTCGGTCAATTTCTTTTGGTAAATCAAATAAGGGATAGTCAGTAATCACAATATCACAACTAGAAAAATCGGTTCGTTCAAAAATAATATCCTCACTAAATGCTTGCTTGATTTTCATCATAATAAAGCTAGCAATGTAAAAATCGCGAGAATATGCAACACCAATTTTAATTTTTTTGCGGGGACTATAGTGCTTATAAATTCGTAACAACAATTCACATGTCCAAATTGGGTTCTCCTGATCCTTAAATCTTAACTGATAAGAGGAATGCGCTGAAAAATTTTGATAAAAAGCATAGATTTCTTTCTGTAAATCTTTTTGATAAGTACTATTTTTATTGACTAAAAAATCTAGAATTGCGGTATTTGGTTGCTGTGAAATAAATAATTGGTTATAGATAATATTTTTAAATAAAATAAGTAAGAAGTAATGACGATCAAATTCACGCATTTTTGGAATTTGAAAAACTTCGCAAAAATTGGTTAATAAAGAATCAACGTAGAAATATTCTGGGCAAGAAATTTCATTTAGAGCAGTCAGTAAATCTTTGGCTCGTTTTGCTGAATCAAAATTATCAATGGCAATGGGTGCAATGATATCTACAACCCGCTGTTGATCTTCTGAAAAATTTGATTGGGAACAAAAAATAGTTTGTTTTGAGTCTGAGAAAAGCCTTAAATAAGGATGTTCTTCAAATTCTTTTTGGAGATCATCTTCACAAGTATATGGAAAGCGATATTTTGCGATGTGTAAAAGTAAATTTAATTTTAGTAGAGAAGCGTGTTCCAAGCGTTCAAGAATTTCTGGTTTAATATGCTGCGTCAGTATATCTTCAAAATAAGTAGAGGTATAACGTGGTAAGGCTAAGGTATTTAAAAAGATGGTCCAGTAGACATCAAGAAAAGCATATAGGACTTGAAATTCAGAACCTGTAATCACTTTACTCGCGGAGGGGGAAAAATGGACGGAAATTCCATACAAACCAAATAGTTTATTAATGTTATTTAACCGTTTGTAAATGTAAGATGAGCTAAAATTAGTTTCTTGACTCACTTTCCAGACAGAATTGTTTTCTTTTTTGATAATTGCTTGAAAAAGAATGAAGTCAGTAGAATGGACACAGTAATAATTAAATAATAAAAAATAGTGGGAAAGAAAATCATTGGAAGTCGTATGTAATGAAATTTTTCCGTGATGGATCTGAATCTCTAAGGTATTTTCAGGAAGGGTTGCTAAGTCTTCTTGAATTTCACGAAGATAAATTGATAAATTTTTAGTAGAAAGATCGAATTTTCGGGCAACACTAGATAAATCAAGGTTCGTTTGTTTTGCTAAGTATAAAAAGACAGCCAATTTTTTTTGTGTTTTCTTTGAAAGTAAAAATGTTTTTATGGCATCTTGTGTTTTGATGAGACTCACTCCTTAGTAATAACTTCTCTTTTATTATAATAGTTCGCCTAATAAATTGTAATAAAAAAGAACAATTCTCATTGGTTTATGAGAAAATAACAAGATATTCAGCAGGAAAACACCTGTGTCAGTCAACACAGGTGTTACGATGAGCAAAAAGAGCGGGTTCTTTTTTTATCAAATAATTTTCCAAAGTGACGTGATCAACTAAAGAATCAATCACTCCTTCTTTAGAAACTGAAAATCCTGCAGCCTGAATTGCTATTTGAATGGCTGCTTCAGTCGGATAACCTTTCGAAAGATAGGAGGCGAGCGCGCTGATAAAGCTGTCACTGGCACCAGTACTATCCACAGCTATATTTTCTGTTGCAGGGAAATAGTGGCACACTTGGGGTGTTTTTAATAACACGCCTTTTTTTCCTAAAGTAACAATGACATTTTTTACGCCCATTTCTAAGAAGTACGCCGCTTTCTCTTCTAATGTACCAGTATCTGGTTGAAGTTCCAATAATTCATCTTCATTGGGAATGAAAAAATCAACCTTTTCTAGTATATTCACTGGAATATGATGAATAGCAGCTGGTTTTAAAATAATCGGTACCCCTGAATGTTGGGCGATTTCACAAGCTTTCTCTACAGCAGACAAAGGAATTTCTGTTTGAATGAGACAAAAACTGGCATCCATAAATAGGTGTTTTTGCTGTGCGATTTTTTTAGGTGTAAGCGCTGTGTTTGCACCAGGTAAGATTGAAATCATGGAGTCACCGCTTGTCTCAACATAAATATAAGCTTGACCAGTCTCAGTATCTTGAATACGTGTGATACCATCTGTCGTAACGTGGTATTTTTCTAATTCTTTATATAAGTAATTCGCATCTGTGTCTGAGCCTAAACAACCAATTAGGGTGGCCTGATGGCCCAGTTTGGTTAAGCCAACAGCTTGATTTAATCCTTTTCCGCCGGGGAATTTAGCATAGCTAGACAGAAAATTTGTTTTGCCGTTATGTGGTAAATTTGTTGAATATAGATAATTATCAACGTTTAAACTACCCACTACAATCATTTTGCTATGTGGATTAATACTAGACATGCCTAATGTATTTTTGTGATCTAGCACTAATTTTTCAGCCTCATTAATCAAGGCTGTTTTTTCTTTGCGTTTGTTAAGCAATAATAAGGCTAACTGGCTGCCAAACGTCTCTGTATCTAATAAAACGGAAGAAATATGATCAGGTAAAAATGAACGATCAATTTTTCGCTTAATTGCGAGTAAAGAGTAATTATCGGGGGTTCGCAAACCGCTCTGCTTTAAAAGCTGTTCCAAAAAAACAGCTTGGGTATAGTCATCGGTAAGGATACCCGTAATCCCATCTGTGATAAGCTGATTACTGAAATCAGCAGGGATAGTAGTTAAAATATTTTCTTTACTAAAGGGTAAATTGACATCAAACAAGGCTTTTTTATAGCCTGCAATAATTGCTTCTTTATATTTTGGGTTAGTGACGAAATAACTAATTTTTTTATGGTTATTCTGTAATAATTCTTGGGTTAAAACATAACTAGCTTCTTCATAAAGCCCCGCTAGAGAAGGCAATTCGTTAGTTGAGTGATTGACGAAATAGTAAGGAATCGTTAATTCTTCTATAAATTTCGCGTATTGTTTACTGTTTTCATTGATTGGGTCCCAAATAATGCCACTGGCTTGTTTTAAAGTTGGCGAGGTAATATTTTTCAGTTCTTGTTCTAAACTACCGTGACTATTTAAAATCAAGCAGTTATAGCCATTTTCTTGAGCTTTATCAATAAAGCTCGTAACCCAAGCCTCAAAAGTTTCATGGCTATTTAATAATAACACGAAGGTTTTTGTAGTACTATTTGTGACGAGATTTGCTGAGTAAGGTGTGTAGTTGTAATCTCGAACGATTTTTAAGACACGCTCACGGGTTTCTTTACTAATAGTTTGATCTTTATTATTTATAATTTTGGATACAGTTGAAGCGGAAACGCCAGCTAATTTTGCAATATCTTTAATATTCATCATTTTCGTCCTTTCACTGAACTCTTTTTTATAGTAAGCATTCTAAAAGCAGAAAGTCAAGAAAAAGCCTAATTATTTATTATTTAGAAATTCTGCTTGACTTTTAATGAAAGCGCTGTTAATCTCAAATTAAGAAAACGTTTCCGGAAATGTTTTTCCTAAATGTGAATGGAGGAAGAAAAATGGATACAAAGAAAAGACCGATCATTATTGATACGGACCCAGGAATTGATGATGCTGTAGCTTTAGCGATTGCACTGAATCATCCTAACCTAGAAGTTCGCTTAATAACGACGGTTGCAGGGAATGTAGATGTAGAAAAAACAACAAATAATGCTTTGAAACTTGTCGATTTTTTTGGGAAAAAGGTTCCTGTAGCCAAGGGGTGTAATTGTCCGTTACTTATTCAATTGGAAGATTCTGCTGAGATTCATGGGGAGACTGGCATGGATGGCTTTGAGTTTCCGCAACCTATCTCTACGTGTTTAGATATTCATGCAGTGGAAGCTATGCGAAAAGAAATTCTGTCTAGTGATGTTCCTTTGACCATTGTTCCAATTGCTGCATTAACGAATATTGCTTTGTTACTGACCCTCTATCCAGAAGTCAAAGAAAATATTGCAGAAATCGTCATGATGGGTGGCTCATTAGCAAGGGGAAATACAAATACAAGTGCCGAATTTAATACGTATGTCGATCCACACGCTGCACAAATTGTTTTCCAATCAGGTGTCCCACTAACAATGGTAGGATTAGATGTTACAAGTCAAGCTGTGTTAACGAATCATGAAGTAACAGCCATCAGAGCGCTTGGCAGAGTGGGGGAAATGTTTTATGGTCTTTTCCGTCATTATAGAGGCGGCAGTTTAACTACAGGTTTGAAAATGCATGATGTCTGCGCGATTGCCTATTTAACTTCACCAGAATTATTTGAGACAACTGAAACGTTCATTGAAGTTGCTTTGGAAGGTCCAGCTGCGGGAGCTACTGTTGCAGATTTAAAAATGAAGTATCATAAAAACACGAATGCCGTTGCCTGTATAGATGTAAATGTTGAAGCTTTTCAAAAATGGGTTGTCGAAAAAATGAAAGCGGTTAATTAACTGAAGGAGGATAAGTATGATTGAAAGTTTATTGGTATTGGTCGTTTTAGTTGCTGTAGCCTATTTGATTGTAAAAAATTATCATCCCGCACTCAGTTTAATTATTGGTGCGCTTGTTCTACTTGCATGTGCATGGATGTTAGGACATCCCATTTATCCTGCAGAGGAAGGAACCGGTTTTGGATTATTTGATATTTTCTTGAAGTTTAAAGATACAATTATTGCACAAGTGAGTTCAGCAGGAATTGTAATTATGATTCTTTTTGGTTACTCAGGCTATATGAATGCAATCGGGGCCAATCAGATGGCTGTCAACTTTTTGGTGAAACCATTAATGAAGATTAAACGTAAATCGTTATTTGTCCCTGTGGTCTTTTTAATTGGAAATTTAATGTCACTAGTAGTTCCTAGTGCATCAAGCTTAGCGATTATTTTAATGTCTATATTATATCCGATGCTAGCCAGCATGGGGATTTCATCATTAACTGCTGCAGGTGTGATTGCAATGACGGCAACTATCATGCCAACACCTTTAGGCGCGGATAACGTAATCGCCGCAAATACCCTTGGTTATGATGTGTTAAATTATGTTGTATGGAATGCCAAAATTTCACTGCCATCGTTATTAATCATTGCGGTTGCACAGTACTTCTGGCAAAAATACTGCGATAAAAAAGAAGGTGAGGCTGCCTATGTCTCATTAAATGAAGAAGGCTTAAGCAAACAAAAAGAATTTGATGTTCCTAAATTTTATGCAATATTGCCAATATTACCGCTATTATTAATTGTTGGAGTGGGAATCGCAGGAATGTTTATTAAAGGAATAACGATGGATATTTTTGTTCTTACATTTATTTCTTTCTTCATCGCTGTATTGGTTGAGACGCTTCGCTTGAAATCTTTTAAAAAAGTTCAAGATACGGCTGTCGAGATGTTTAAAGGAATGGGGCAAGGGTTTAGTCAAGTTGTGATGCTTGTCGTAGGCGGTTCATTGTTCACGTCTGCGATTCAAACGTTAGGAATTATTGATAGTATTATGGCATCTGTCGAAGCATCAAGTTCAGCAGGAATTGTCACGACCTTAATTTTCAGCGGTGCAACGACCCTTTTTGGAATTTTAAGCGGTGGTGGACTGGCAATGTTTTATGCGGTTATCGAACTAATCCCTGGAATTGCCGAAAAAGCTGGGATTGATGGCATCTTAATTTCCTTGCCAATGCAGATGATCGCGAATTTAACTAGAACGATTTCTCCTGTAGCAGCAGTTGTCATGATTGTCGCATCAACAGTAGGAGTTAGTCCCATCAGAATTTTAAAACGGACGAGTGTACCGACCATCATTGGCATTATTAGTGTGATTGTCTTGTCGATTCTATTGTTACCTTATTAAGAGAATAAACAATGAAAATTAGAGTGGCTGATGAGAAAGAGTTACCGATGATTCTTCAATTTTTAACAGAAGTAAAGGCATACATGGATGTTGTGGGCATTACGCAGTGGACAAAGGACTACCCTTCTCAAGAAGATATCCAAGAAGACATTACAAAAAAACGGTTGTATTTGCTAGTGCACGAAGAAATGATTTTTTCAATGGCAACGTTATGTATGGAGCAGGAACGAGACTTTGTTTGGCTAAAGCGCTTTGCAACTTCGCCTAATTATATTGCCAAGGGTTATGGCAGTTTGTTGTTCCATGAATTGGAGAAACGAGCAGTCTGGGAAGGAAGACGTAAAATGTATGCTCAAACTAATCATACAAACCATAGAATGATTCGATTTTTCGAAAGTAAAGGGTTCACAAAAATTCATGAATCTTTACAAATGAATCGCTTAGACTTTGGCTCTTTTTATTTATACGTTAAAGAATTGGAGAAGCAATCCATCGTTTAAAATAAGAAAACAGGGAGCGTGGGACAAAAATCACTTTGGATTTTTGCTCCACGCTCAAAAACTGATAAACGGCGGGAACAGAAGCAACTCCTTCGGAAATAAGCCGAAATTCTCCAAAAATTAAAGAACAATTTTCGGAAATTCCTTCTTATTTCTCGGAGTTAAACGCTTCTGTCCCGACCTCCTGTTATTTTCCAAGGAAATAGTCAACTTAATTATACAAATAAAACACAAACACATTCGGGAACAGCAACATCTTTTTGAATCATTTCTAATAAGCCTGTTTCTTGGTTCCGACGATAAAGTGTTAAATTATCAGAGTCTTGATTAGCAACAACGATGAAATCTTCAGAAGGATCTAAATCAAAATCTCTCGGAATATCGCCTTCTGTTGAAATTAATTGAATTCGTTCAATCGCTTCGCCGTTTTCTGAAACAGCATAGACAGCAATCGAGTTATGGCCACGGTTTGAAGCATAAAGGAAACGGCCATCAGAAGAAATACGAATTGCAGCACCACCATTAAACGCATCATAATCAGCAGGTAAAGTAGAAACTTTTTGTAATTCAGTGAAAGAACCATCTGTTTCATCATATGAAAGAACTGAGACAGTGCTATCTAATTCACCAAATAGATAAGCCAATGATTTTGTTGGGTGGAACACTAAATGACGTGGACCAGTCCCTGGCTCAGTCACGAATTGAGCGATTTCAGAAAGCTTTCCATCTAAGCTAACATTATACGTATACACGCGATCGGTTCCTAGATCACAGACGACTAAGCGTTGATCAGGCGTCAAATCTGTGTAATGAACATGGGCATTGTTTTGATTTTCATGAGGACCAGTTGGCTCTGTATGAATCACTTTGTCAGCATCTTCCAAAGAACCATCTTCTAAGATACGATACACGTGAACGATACCTTGGTGATAATTTGCTGCATAGACAAGTTGTCGGTTTTCGTCAACAGCTACATAACATGGCGGCGCACCTTCCTCAGTTACTTTATTCAATAAATTAAAATGGTCCATTTCTGGTTGATAAGCGGCAGTGCCACCTTCACCGTCAACACTAGTGACGCTAAAAAGTTCGCCCTTTTGACTCAGAGCAAGATAGGTAGGACTCGTTTCTTCTAACAAAAGTGTCGCTTCTGTTAAACGACCTTGTGTCGTATCTAATGCAATTTTATAAATGCCTTGGCTGGCTCTTCGAGTATAGGTACCTAGTAAAATTTGTTCTAACATCACAATTCCTCCAATTTGTTTCAACACAATCACTTTTTATGAAAGTGCTTTTATATAATGTAGTATACCATAAGAAGTCTAAGAACAATAAAACTTTCTATCTGAGATGTTCGCATTTTAAAGTGGTTTGTGCTATTATGATGAGAGACTGTGATGACAGTCATTTTTTGATTTTTAGAGGGGTGACGAACATGTACGACAATACGGATAATAACGGGACCGTTCGTTGTTCATTTTGTGGGAAAACACAAGAAGAAGTAAAAAAAATTGTTGCTGGTCCGGGTGTCTATATTTGTAATGAATGTATTGATCTATGTAAAGAGATTATTGATGAAGAATTTTATGATGAAGCAGTCCGAGAATTAACGGATGTGCCAAAACCCCAAGAAATTTTAAATGTTTTAAATGAATATGTTATTGGACAAGAACGTGCAAAACGCACACTTTCTGTTGCTGTTTACAATCACTATAAACGTGTGAATCAATCAGAAACAGCTGCAACTCAAGATGACGTTGAATTGCAAAAAAGTAACATTTGTTTAATTGGACCAACAGGTTCAGGTAAAACTTTCTTGGCTCAAACGTTAGCAAAAACATTAAATGTACCTTTTGCAATCGCTGATGCGACCAGTTTAACAGAAGCAGGTTATGTAGGGGAAGATGTTGAAAATATCCTTTTAAAATTACTACAATCTGCTGACTATAATGTTGAACGCGCGGAAAAGGGCATTATCTATATTGATGAGATTGATAAAATTGCCCGTAAGAGTGAAAATGTTTCGATTACTCGAGATGTTTCAGGTGAGGGTGTTCAACAAGCCTTACTAAAAATTCTTGAAGGAACAGTTGCAAGTGTACCACCACAAGGGGGCCGCAAACATCCACATCAAGAATTTATCCAAATTGACACAACGAATGTTCTCTTCATCGTTGGTGGAGCATTTGATGGAATTGAAACCATTGTTAAAAACCGCTTAGGCGAAAAAACTATTGGTTTTGGTAAAACTAATTCTGCTTTAAATGAAGAAGAAAGCATCATGCAACATATTATTCCAGAAGATTTATTGAAATTTGGTTTAATTCCAGAATTTATTGGACGCTTACCTGTAATGGCTGCGCTTGATAAATTAACGAATGATGATTTGGTTCGAATTTTAACAGAACCGAAGAATGCCTTGGTGAAACAATATCAAAAATTATTGTCTCTTGATGACACTAAATTAGAATTTGAACCAGAAGCATTAAAAGCCATCGCAGCCAAAGCCATTGAACGTAATACTGGCGCACGCGGACTTCGTTCAATCATTGAAGAAATTATGATGGACGTAATGTTTGATGTTCCTTCAGATGAAAGCATTGAAAAAGTTATCATTACTAAAATGGCAGCTGAAGGTACCGGTAAACCAACAATTATTTATAACAAAAAAGATAAAGAAGCTGTATAAGATTGAAGCTGAAAACAGCTCTTTCGGCGGATTTCCGAAAGAGCTGTTTTTGTTAAGCTTTTGAATGAAAGACTGAATAGAAGAACGGAGGAAAACAATGAACGTACATAATGCAGAAATCGTGATTAGTGCGGTATCCCCTAAACAATATCCTGAATCTCAATTACCGGAGATTGCTTTAGCTGGACGTTCGAACGTTGGGAAATCATCTTTTATTAATACCTTGATTAATCGTAAAAATTTAGCAAGAACTTCAGGTAAACCTGGTAAAACGCAAACGCTAAACTTTTATTTAATTGAGGATGCCTTACACTTTGTGGATGTTCCTGGCTATGGTTATGCCAAAGTTTCTAAAACAGAACGTGCGAAGTGGGGAAAAATGATTGAAACGTATATCACGCAACGTGAGCAGTTACGTGCAGTCGTTTCTTTAATTGATTTACGTCATCCGCCGACCCAAGATGATATCCAAATGTATGAATTTTTGAAATACTATGATTTGCCAGTTATTATTGTGGCAACTAAGGCAGACAAAATTCCGCGGGGCAAATGGAACAAACACGAGAGTGTCATCAAAAAAGCCTTGAATTTTGATAAACAAGATGACTTTATTATTTTCTCTTCTGAAACAAAAGAAGGAAAAGAAGCAGCTTGGACAGCAATTGAAAAGTTTCTATAGAAAAAAACAAGCAAAATTATTCTTTTGCTTGTTTTTTTGCTTCTTCTTTTTTTGCTTCTTGTCGTTGTTTTGCTAGTTCTTCAAGAGGTACTTCTTTCTTTAATGGATCAACGGCGAAAGAATCGAAGAGTTTATCTAAGTCATTGGAACGTTCAAATTTTAATCCCATTTACTAAGCCTCCATTCCTTTTTTTATAGTGTAGCACGTTTTTTTTCATTTGGATAGCAACAGAAATGTAAGAATTCGTAATAGGTGCACCTGGTGTGATTTCTCGTAACTAGGACTTGCCAAACATGAAAAAACAAGCTATTCTTTAGTAAGAATTAGTTAGAAAGAAGGCACTTTATGAAAAATCCGTTAATCGGCGGTGTTCGTTTTTATCAACGATTTATTTCTCCAGGATTGCCTGCACGTTGTCGCTATTACCCAACGTGTTCACAATATATGATTGATGCAATTCATACACATGGAAGTGTCAAAGGAACCACGATGGGAGTAGCACGGATTTTACGATGTCATCCTTTTGTTAAAGGCGGCATTGACTATGTTCCGTTGAAATTTCGCTTGACGAAAAATCCTGATGAGACCTATCATGGACCGTATACGTATCGAAGAAATAAGAAAACAGAAGTAGAAAAGGATGGATAAATATGGCAATTTTAGCATTTGATCTTGGCGGTTCTTCCGTGAAATACGGCGTTTGGACAGGCAAAGAATTAACAAATCAAGGGAGCTTTCCAACACCTGGCTCTTGGGAAGAAATGAAAGCGCATTTATATTCGGTTTATGCAGACAAAAGAAATGAGTCGATTAGTGGTGTTGCTTTTAGTTCACCTGGAGTAGTTGACGAAAAAAGACAACAGATTTTAGGGATTTCCGCCATTCCATATATTCATCATTTTAACATTTATGAAGAATTAGAAGCGTTGTTTGGCTTACCAGTGACTATCGAAAATGATGCGAATTGTGCTGGTTTAGCTGAGATATATGAAGGCGCGGCGAAAGGGAAAAAAGAAGTGCTTTTTGTCGTTATTGGGACAGGAATTGGCGGAGCGATTTTTCGCAATGGTGAATTGTACAAAGGCGCTCATTTATATGGAGGCGAGTTTGGACTGAACTTTTTAAGTAATGGCCAAACATTCAGTGAAATTGGCACAGCTGTCAAAATGGCTCAGCGCTATTGTGAACGAATTGGAGTCGAAAAACAGGCGGTGACAGGAGAAGAAGTTTTTGAACTGGCCCAACGAGGGGATGAGATTGCTCGCGAAGAAGTCAATAATTTTTATGATTATTTAACACAAGGATTATTCGGCTTACAGTTTTCTTATGATCCTGAAATGATTGTACTCGGAGGCGGTGTTTCTGCTAAAGAAGGCTTATTAGCAGAGATTAATCGCCGGATGCTAACGCATTTACAAACCTTTGAATTAAAAGATTTTGTTCCAGAAATCGTGACCTGCCATTATCAAAATGATGCCAACTTGATTGGCGCAGCCGCCAACTTTCAAGCAAAAACGAATTGGGAACTATAAAGAAACAGCCGATTGTTATTCTCTTCAATCGGCTGTTTCTTTATTTATTTGCCTTGTCGTCAGTGTTTTCTTCTGCGGCAATCCGCGCTTGAACTTGTTGGCGTAAAGCTTCTAGTTCTTTTTCTTTCTTTTCTAATTCAGCTAAATCTTCAGAAATTTCATGGGCTTCTTCTGCTGGCTTAGGTTGTAAAAAGACGTTTAAACCAATCGCTATAAAGGTCCCAATGAATGTATCCAACACACGTTCCATTGCATATTGAAAGGAATCGCTTTGCGGAATACTTAAAGAAATCATTAAAAGTGTCGCAGTTGCAGAAATGATTCCAGCATTGTTATTAATCCCATCAGAAACAACGATGACGATAATGACTAAAAGTGGTAGCAGCAGTAATTCTACTAAGTGTTGATTAGGAAAATAATCTTGTGCTAAGACATAAAGCAAAGCTAAAAAGCCACCCAATGTGTTTCCAATAATGCGCGATTTTCCAAAAGACAAACTGGTATTTAAATCTTGTCTTAATGAAAAAACAGCTGCTAAACAGGCAATCATAGGTGAGCCACGATGGAAAAATTGAAATAAAAGAATACACAGCATGACAGCAATTGCTGTTTTTAACGTTCGCATGCCTAAACGAAATCGACCCACTATCATAAATATTCGCTCCTAAATAACTTTTCTCTTTAATGATAACCGAAATAGAGGTAAAATTACTAGAGAAAAGTGAAGAATTATTATTTTTTAAGGGGAGTATGCATGAAAATTGGTTTACGAACAGTCAAGACAGCCATTAGCGCTGCATTAGCAATGATTATTGCAGAAAAACTGGGATTACTTTATGCCCCTTCGGCAGGGATTATTTCAGTTTTAAGTGTTACTAGCACGAAAAAAACATCTGTCATGACAGGAATTTATCGTTTGTTATCCTTAGCTTTAGCAACTATTTTAGCGTATATTTGTTTTACTTTTTTAGGTTTTACAGCGATTGCTTTTGGTATTTTTTTGTTATTATTTATTCCAGCAGCTGTGTATTTTCAATTATCTGATGGGATTGTTGTGAGTTCCGTTTTGGTAACTCATTATTTAGTCGAAAAAAATCTTTCTTGGGCGATTATTGGAAATGAGTTTTTATTAATGAGTATTGGTGTGGGACTAGCGTTATTAGCTAATTCTTATATGCCTGATACAGAAAAACGTTTAAGAGAAGACCAAGAAGTCATTGAAACAATGTTTCGTAAAATTTTAAGGGAAATGGCGCTACATTTAAACAACGCTGCAGGAGAGCGAAATTTGGTCATGCATTGTGCAGATTTAAAAACCTTTATTCGCACAGGCGAGACGTGGGCCAAAAATCATGCCGAGAATCAATTGCTGTCTACCAATACGTACTATTTAGAGTACTTTGCGATGAGAAAAATGCAAAGCAATATTCTAAAAAACATGTTGGAATTATTAGAAGATATTACTGTTGATGCGCAACAAGTTCGCTATATTCAACAATTGTTGGAATATACGGCAGAAACATTTGCAGAGAATAATGATGGACAAGAAATTATGAATCGAATTAAGACCGTTTATGAAACCTATCGCACAAAACCATTGCCGCAAACAAGAAGTGAATTTGAAAATCGGGCGCGACTCTTTCAGTTTTTACAATTGTTTCAGTCATTCATTCAAGTCAAAGCGGACTTTGCCAAATTACAACTAGATAAATAAACAAAAAAGAAACCTTTTTAAACGGAGGTTTCTTTTTTTGTTCTCTTAAAAATTCAGGCAAGTTCTTTAGTATTCATTGAGAATGTGTTAAACTAATGAGAAAGAAAAATAAAAGGAATGACCGCAATGGATAATGCTCAAGTGAAGAGAAAACATTTCCGTTTTCCAGCATATGATGATGAACAGGGCGTAAAATTACCAACAGATAATGAACGTAACTTATTTCAAGATGATCTGATTGGTAAAGCAATGTCTGGTAGCAGAAGAACTGCAACATCTGCCGAAGATACCAGACAAAGCACACCATCCGTCCAACAACCAACAACGAATCAATCAACTACAAATAAACAAACACAACAATTAACAGCAGCACAACAAGAGCAATTAGCACGTCATCGTTCTAATTTGCCAGACTACACAAAACATGCTAGTAAAGCAACGAAAAATAAACAAGCAACGAAAAAAAATAATAGCCTTTTTGGGACGCCAAAAGGAAATGGCTGGACACAAACGTATAAAAAAAAAGAAGTCGTAGCGAAACCAAGTAGACCTGCCGCATCACCATTAGTGCAGAAAACGACACCTTCTTATTTTGTTCCTAAATATATCCCGGCTTCTGTGATTCCTGAGGAACAGGAACCTAGTTTTACTGAAGAAGAGTTGCTAAAAGCAATGAAAAAAGATCGGCGTTCATATGTCATTCTTGATGATGAACCAACGGCTTTTCAAGTGAAAGATACGGAAGAAGATCCAACGGTGCGGAAATTTAATATTCCAACCTCAGAACCTGAGATTCCTTTAACCAGACGACAATATCAACAAATCAAACCAGACTTAGAACGTTTTGGCGAAGATGCGTTGGATTTACGTTCGCGTTCCCGTTTGAATGCCGCAAAGAAAAATGCTAAAAGTCAAACGGCTTATGGGAAAAAATTAGCTAAAGCGAATGCTCAAGTGGAGCCGGAAGCACCTGTGACAGAAGAGAAGAAAAAGGGCATCTTGGATAAACCATTAAGTGGGATGCTAGAAGATTCAAGTTCTGTATTAGAAAACAGTAAATATTTTAGTTAAGAGATGAAACTTGCATGTGGAATTGAAACATGTAAGTTTTTTATTCTGTTTTAATAGTTGATTATTTTTTTGTTTTATACGATAATGAATCTCGTATGATTGAAATTTTTTTAAAAAAGGTATGTTTTATATAGTGACAGAGAAGAGGATTATAATGGGAAATCAAGAGAACAAATTATACCATTTTGTCGGAATTAAAGGTTCTGGCATGAGCTCATTAGCGTTGGTCTTACACCAAAAAGGCTACAACGTTCAAGGATCAGACGTAGAAGAGTATTTCTTTACACAACGGGATCTTGAAAAATCAGGTGTCCCTATTTTACCATTTAATGCAGATAATATTGATAAAGACATGATTGTTATTGCTGGAAATGCTTTTCCAGATACCCATGAGGAAATCGCCCGCGCCATCGAATTAGGCGCAGAAGTAATTCGTTACCACGATTTCATTGCTCGTTTTATCGAACCGTATACAAGCATTGCTGTAACAGGGTCACACGGGAAAACAAGTACGACTGGTTTGCTAGCACATGTATTAAGTGGTATCAATCCAACTAGTTATTTAATAGGGGATGGCACTGGCCACGGCGAACCAGATGCTGATTTCTTTGCATTTGAAGCGTGTGAGTATCGTCGTCATTTCTTGGCTTATTCACCAGATTATGCGATTATGACGAATATCGATTTTGATCATCCAGATTACTACAAGAGCATTGAAGACGTTTTTTCAGCGTTCCAAACAATGGCCCATCAAGTCAAAAAAGGAATTTTTGCTTATGGTGATGATAAGTATCTTCGTCAGTTAGAATCAGAAGTGCCAGTTTATTATTATGGCGTCAGCGAAGAGGATGATATCCAAGCACGAAATATTCAACGAACAACGGAAGGCTCATCTTTTGATGTTTATCACAAGGATGATTTTGTAGGTCATTTTGTCTTACCAGCATTTGGCCATCACAATATCATGAATGCGCTAGGTGTGATTGCTGTGGCTTATTTTGAAAAACTTGATATGCAAAAAGTCGCAGAAGAAATGCTAAGTTTTAAAGGTGTGAAACGTCGTTTTAGCGAGAAAAAAGTCAGTGACATGATTATTGTTGATGATTATGCGCACCATCCAGCTGAAATTAAAGCAACGATTGATGGCGCTCGTCAAAAATATCCTGATAAAGAAATTATTGCTGTCTTCCAGCCACATACATTTACACGAACAATTGCCTTAATGGATGAATTTGCTGAAGCACTGGATTTGGCAGATGAAGTATTCTTATGTAATATTTTTGGCTCTGCGCGTGAAACACAAGGCGAGGTACGCATTGAAGATTTAGGTGAAAAAATTCAAAAAGGTGGACAAGTAATTACCGAAGATAATGTATCGCCTTTACTAGATTTTGAAAATGCAGTGGTTGTCTTTATGGGCGCTGGCGACGTTCAGAAATTTGAACAAGCCTACGAAACATTACTAAGTAACACAACTAGAAACGTTTTATAAGAGAATATAAACAAAATCGGGACAGGGGTATCTGGCTTCAAAAAATAAGAAGCTGCTCCTGTTCCGTTGTTTGTTTTTAAAATCTAGCATGGCAGATAAGTTGGTTTTGTTTAAACATCCTTTAAAGACTACTTTTTAACTTGCCTTTTAAGTACATTTTGGTACAATTATCTTATCAATAACGGAGGTGTACTAATTTGAATATCGGAAAACCGAGAAAATTAGGCAAAACCATCGAAGATATCGAAGAGGGAGATTCGTTGTCCTTGACAGAGTCAATTGAAGACAAGGACTTATTACTTTACTTGGGCTTGACCAATGATGCGAATCCTTTATATATCCAACATGATTATGCCCAAAAAACAGAATATGAAAAACCAATCGTACCATCAATTATGCTGATGGGAATTATCACTAGTGCGATTTCAAAACATTTACCAGGACCAGGTTCACATGTTGTGAATTTCTCTGTGAACTTTGTGGAACCCGTTTTTCATTACGAAACATTGACTTTCCAATTAGAAGTAATCAAAGTCGACAAAATGAAAGATGTGATTACCATTTCAGTTGAGGCTGTTAATGAGCAAGAAAATCGCGTGTTAGATGCAGTGGTGATGGTTCAACCACCCCAAGTGACGATTGATGAACTAACAGAGAAAGAAGGGACTTTAACTTATGAATAATCAAGAGTATATCCAAACTGGAACAGGTTTGAATAAATTTTATGCCAAAATTTACGGATTTTTAGCGTTAGGAATTGGTATTAGCGCAATCATGGCTTATGCAATGACAACTGTCTTTTTACCTGTTCTAGCTACTTTATTCCAATCAAGCTTAGCTTTTTGGATGATTTGGCTTGTTGAAATTGGCTTAGTTTTATATCTAGGCGCAAAAGCACAGAAGAATCCAACCATTGCGATTGCAGGATTTGTTGCGTATGCATTATTAAATGGTGTCACTTTATCCGTGACGTTATTAATGTATACTGGTGGAACAGTGGCCGGCGCATTTTTAAGTGCAGCAGCTACCTTTGGCGCGATGTCATTAGTAGGTGTCTTTACGAAGAAAGACCTATCAGCAGTTGGTCATGCCGCTTATAGTGCCTTAATCGGAATTATCATTGCGATGTTGCTAAATATGTTCCTTTTACACAGTAGTGCTGTAGAATTCTTTATTTCCATTTTAATGGTCCTAATTTTCTCAGGGATTACTGCTTATGATAACCAACGTATACGCCAAGTCTATGCGCAAACAGGTGATCAAGCAGGTACTGGGATGGCCGTTTTCTTCGCATTACAATTATACCTTGACTTCATCAACTTATTCTTAGCTTTCTTAAGACTTTTTGGTAAAAACAACTAACATGAACGTAAAAGAGCCAATCTGCTGAGCAGATTGGCTCTTTTTTTAACCCATTCCAATAGCGAAATTCAACAGTTTATCGGAGTATGTTGGATTTTCTAAATCGGTTTTCATTGTTTCATTCAGTAGACTGAGCTGATCGGTAATGATGCCATCGACACCATAAAAAATCATTCGCGTCATAACATCTTCATCATTTGCTGTCCAAGCATAAACCTTTTTCCCATCATGATGAGCGGCATTTACAAAGTTACGATTCATTGTACTGTATTCCATAGTAAAAAAGTCAACTGGCATTTTAGGCGGTCCCACAATGTTGAAAGGAATAACGTAGCCTACATAAAAGCGTGGTTCTTCTTTCTTTAAGGCCATCGCCGTATCATAGGTTAAGGTATGAAGGATATGGCCGTTTTCTAAAATATTTTCACGGTATTGTTTGACAAAGCGCTGTACTAAATCAGGGCTATCTTGAGGCGTGGTTTTGATTTCAATTAATAAACGTTGTTTTAATTGATTGGCTTTGGCTAAATAATCATCGAAAGAAACCATTTTAGCAGTTTGACCATTTTCTGTGACATTCATGTTCGTTAATTCTTTAAGTGTTAATTGATTTGGTCGTTTATTAACACCCGTTAACGCCCGTAAATTAAAATCGTGCATGACAATAAATTGATGGTCTTTGGTTTCTTGAATATCCATTTCAACATAATCAGGTTTTGCCTTATTGGTCTCGATTAAAGAGTCCAAGGTGTTTTGAACGCCATTGTTACCATTAACACCACGATGGGAGATGGTAACCGGTTTTCGGTCAGGTGTATGACTTAAGTAATTCGTATTATAGGTGCCTACACCAATTCCGAAGATGATTGCAATCAAACAAAAAAGAACGACTCTGAAGGTGGTCCATTCTACCCGAACCTCTGATTTCGGGGTGAACCATTCTGGCGTGTCAGGCAAAATCCCTTCATCCTCCATATCATCAACAATAATGTAAAAAATAGCAACACTAGACAACACCAAGTTTAAGAGCATCATAACCTGAAGGAGTGTCATAGCGATGACAGCGCTAGGTAAAGACCACTCAGGTTTAAACGTTTCGACTGCGGTTTGACCTAAAAATATCAAGAAATAGCCAGCCGTAAAAATCCCTAAAACAGTTCCTCCAATGATAATAAATTGCCCTAAAATCTGGAAAAAGCGCCGCTTTGTAATTTGCCAACTACGTTTTAAAGACTCACGAAAACCAACATCACGTAAAATCAACTCTGGGAGGGCAAAAGCAAGTCGAATCGCTAAATATAAGATAATCAGCTCTAACAATACGAAACCAATAATAATAATGACGCGATTTGCAAAAATAAAATCTAAGATAAAGGCTGGAATCTTAACTCTTGTTAATAAATAAGAGCGGAAGGTTAACCCACTTAATGGTAAAATCAAAAAGAAATATGCTAGGAAAAACAGAAAGGTAATTCCTCGAACTTTTTTGATCTGAAGCAAGGTGCCGTGCAATAATTGCGTTAGAGTAATTGGTTGCTTTTTCTTAATAAAATAAACACTAAGCAATAAAAAGGTAAATTCAAAAAAGAGCGCCAGTAAAATTAACAGCCCAATTAGTAGAAAAGTCAAAAGGACATAGGGATGTTGCGTAGCAATTGCCCCTAAGTTATCGTAGGAAATATAATCAATCCCACCTTCTTTGAGTACCAATTTGGACAAACTTGTCAATAAAGGCAATAGAACGAATAACATAAATCCGTGCATCAAGAGCACGTCGCGAAAATACGCCGTTGTCCCTTTAAGAAAATCTAGCGTATTCACAATACTATTTTTAAAATAACTAAACATCAAAAGTCCCCCAGTTTCTACCAAAATTCCATAATAAAAGGACTAAATCAAACTGACACAGGCAGAGTTTTGATTTAGTCCGTTCGCTTTTTTATTTATTTTACATTCCCAGTAAGCTAGTTAAAAATGTACCGCCATAAATTAACGCAAGACTATATAAATAGATAGAAGCAGGTTTTGCTAATAAAATAATCAGAGTAAATTTTTTCACAGACATTTTTGTTAAACCGGCCATTAAACAAAGCGCATCATCCGGTGCAATCGGGAAGAAAATTGCTAAAGCAAACAATCGTTCAAAACGTTTTTCATTGTCTAACCAACCGATATACTTGTTATATGTTTTATCACTGACAAGGCTCATAATGAATGGTTTCCCATAATTACGACCTAATAAGAAAATGATAATAGAGCCAAGTGCAATACCAACGTAATTATAGACGAAGCCCATTGTTGGCCCGAAAATCAAGACCCCTGCAGCACAGCTAACACCACCAGGAATAATCGGAATAACCACTTGAATAATCTGAATTAACATGAAAATAATCGGACCGAGAATGACAGATTGCCCTACTAGTCCTCTTAGTGCATTGATGTCCTTGAAGACACCTAATCGGATAAAATAGATGGTTGCAATTATGGTTGCAACAATGCCCAAAATGGAAATAATATTAACAATTTTTCTAGATAGGGTAACACTCACATTTCTCATCTCCTTTAGTTATACTCATCGTACTTTTAGTATATAACTTTTTATCAATAAAAAACATTGTTTGTTCTTTCTGCAAACGAACAAAGTTGTAAGATACACATCATTTGATAAGTTTATTATACAAAAAAAGAGACAGAAAAGACATCCTACTTAAGACCCATTCTGCACTGATCTTTCGAAAGAGAGTTAAAGAAACGAAAGTGGCGCATCTTTTAGGAATATTATAGAGGGGCAAAGAGTGAAATTAAATTTGCATCCACGTCTTTAATGATTGCGTATCGTTGGCCCCAAGGTGCATTCCAAGGTTCTTTAAAAACAATGTAACCAGCTTGGCTCATTTTTTTCACGGTGCTATCAACTTCTGCGGCCGTTTCACAAAGAAAAGCAAGTTCAATTTTATCGCCTTGCTGACTAGGCGCAAACCCATAGACACCAGTAATCATTTGTAGTGAATTTAAAGAAATCCTGACGCCATTGTTTTGTAATTCTGTGTAATCGGGCGAAGCTTCTCCCAGCACGTTAAAACCTAGCGTTTGGTAAAAAGAGAGTGCTTGTGTCATATCGTTGACGATAATACCGACCATATCTAACTTCATCCTCATAACCTCCGATCTATGATAAAATAAGTGTAAGGGATTTTTTGGTAAAAACCAAACGATTTATAGCGAAAGTGCTTAAAAAAATTAGAATGTAACAGTTTACAACGAAGAATAAGAAGACTATAATTATGTTAACTAGTTTTAGGTATACCTAAAAGTGAAATGTGTGAACAAGATAGATTGAGGGATGTTGGATGAAAGAAAAGAAAACGGAAAAAATGCTTAATTATGCAAATGGACCTAGTTTAGAAGAGATAAATAATACCGTCGAGGTACCTAAAAACGCAAGCTTTTGGCGAACTTTGTTAGCCTATAGCGGACCTGGCGCTTTAGTGGCTGTTGGTTATATGGATCCAGGAAATTGGATTACGTCAATTGCTGGCGGAGCGGAATATAAGTACACGTTACTTAGTGTGATTTTACTTTCTAGTTTAGTTGCCATGTTACTACAAAGTATGGCTGCGCGCTTAGGAATCGTGACAGGAATGGATTTAGCCCAAGCGACTAGAGAGCATACAAGTAAACGAACGGGCGTTGTCTTGTGGGTGGTGACGGAGTTAGCCATAATGGCTACAGATATCGCTGAGGTAATTGGTGGTGCCGTTGCTTTGCAATTATTATTTGGTTTTCCATTATTAATTGGTGTGTTGATAACAACGTTTGATGTTTTATTACTGTTGCTACTGACAAAGTTAGGCTTTCGCAAAATCGAAGCAATTGTTTCTTGTTTAATTGCAGTCATCTTTTTTGTTTTTGCTTATGAAGTGGCATTAGCAGATCCAAATGTTGGTGAAGTATTACGAGGTTTTATTCCAGACACAAAAATAGCGACAGATAAATCCATGTTATTTTTAGCCTTGGGAATCGTTGGAGCGACAGTCATGCCTCATAACTTATATTTGCATTCTTCCATTGCGCAAGCACGGAAATTTGATCGTAACGATGATGCTGAGAAAGCCAAAGCAATTCGTTTCACTACTTGGGATTCAAATATTCAATTAACTGTCGCTTTTATCGTAAATTGTTTGTTGTTAATTTTAGGAGGGGCATTATTTTATGGAACCAACAGTGAATTAGGTAAATTTGTTGATTTATTTGATGCTCTGAAAAATCCAGATATTGTTGGTAATATTGCTAGCCCAGTGTTAAGTATTCTTTTTGCAATTGCTTTACTGGCTTCGGGTCAAAATTCAACGATTACAGGTACGCTGTCAGGACAAATTGTAATGGAAGGCTTTATCCATTTAAAAATGCCGTTGTGGGCACGACGAGTGTTAACTCGTTTGTTAGCAATTGTGCCAGTCATTATCTGTGTCATTATTTATGGCGGTAGCGAAACGGCTGTTGAAGACTTGTTACTTTATACGCAAGTTTTCCTAAGTATTGCTTTGCCAGTGTCGATTATTCCTTTAACGATGTATACAAGTGATAAAAAATTAATGGGCCAATTTGCGAATCCAGCGTGGGTGAAATTTTTAGCTTGGATTATTGCTATTGCCTTGACGTTATTGAATTTATTTTTAATTTATGGCACATTAACTGGTTTAACGAATTAATAAAAACAAAGGCTGACTAGAAAAGTTGGCCTTTGTTTTTTCATAGAATTTGCGCGTAAGAAATGGTAGAATAGGAAAGATGAAATACAAGGAAGAGAGGCTTTCACGTGACAGATTATTTAAATGTAGGGAAAATTGTGAACACACAAGGAATCAAAGGGGAAGTTCGGGTCATTTCGAAAACGGATTTTCCAGAAGAACGTTATCAAAAAGGGGCAACGTTACTGCTATTTCAAGAGAAAAAAGCACCAATTGAATTGGTCGTGAAGTCCCACCGCAAGCATAAGAATTTTGACATTTTAAGCTTTGAAGGACATCCAAATATCAATGATGTTGAAAAATATCGTGACGGTATTTTAAAAGTTGCAAAAGACAATCTCGCTGAATTGGCAGAGGACGAATTTTATTATCACCAAATCATTGGTGCTACTGTTTACGATGAAACCGGTAGTGAACTGGGAAAAATTAAAGAAATTTTATCTCCTGGTGCGAATGATGTGTGGGTCGTCCAACGACCAAAGAAAAAAGATTTACTTTTACCGTATATTGAAGGCGTTGTTACAAAAGTCGATGTCGAAAATCAACGGATTGATGTGGACATTCCAGAAGGATTGATTGACGATGAGAATTGATGTATTAACTCTTTTTCCTAGAATGTTTGAAGGACCAATGGGGGAATCAATTATTGGGAAAGCTCGGGAAAAGCAGTTATTAGAATTGAATGTCTCTAATTTTCGCGATTTTTCAGATAACAAACACCAAACGGTCGATGATTATCCGTATGGCGGTGGCGCGGGGATGCTTTTAAAAGTACAACCGATCTATGATAACCTAAAAGCAATTGAAGAAGAGACAAACCAGCAACCAAAACGGGTCATCTTATTAGATCCGGCAGGAAAACCGTTTAATCAAAAAATGGCCGAGGAATTTTCACAAGAAGAACATTTAGTTTTTATTTGTGGACATTATGAAGGCTATGATGAGCGAATTCGCACGATGGTCACAGATGAAGTTTCATTGGGGGATTATGTCCTAACAGGTGGCGAATTAGGTGCGATGGTTATGATTGATGCAACAGTCCGTTTATTACCTGATGTCTTAGGTAACAATCTTTCTGCACAAACGGATTCACATTCCACTGGCCTATTAGAACATCCACAATATACCAGACCTGCTATTTTCAACGATATGGAAGTCCCTGCCGTGCTAACGAATGGTAACCATAAATTAATTGCAGAATGGCAACTAAAAGAATCATTACGGCGGACCTTTTTGCGTCGACCTGACATGTTGGAATCAGTAGAAATGACGCCTGAAATGTTGAAGTTATTAGAGGAAATTAAACAAGAAGAGCAAAAATAAGGGAACTTTCAAGAAAATTCTCTTTACAGCTTATTTTGTCTGTGGTAAACTAATTTGGTGAGTGCAATGCGCTCTAACTATTACAATATTCCGCTGTGGCAGAAGTGACCATAAGAATATTTGGGAATAAGGAGAAGGATAAAATGAATCCATTAATTCAAGAATTAACACAAGAACAATTACGTACGGATATTCCTGCGTTCCGCCCTGGTGACACTGTTCGCGTTCATGCGAAAGTAGTCGAAGGTACTCGTGAACGTATCCAGTTATTCGAAGGTGTTGTAATTAAACGCCGTGGTGCTGGAATCAGCGAAACTTACACAGTACGTAAAGTTTCAAATGGTGTTGGTGTGGAACGTACATTCCCATTACACACACCACGTGTTGCTCAAATTGAAGTGGTTCGCTACGGTAAAGTACGTCGTGCAAAACTTTACTACTTACGCGCATTACACGGAAAAGCAGCTCGTATCAAAGAAATCCGTCGTTAATCTTTACTATTCGACAAACGAACACCCTCTTGCTCAGCAAGAGGGTGTTTTTGTGTGTAATTAAGTAGAAAATCAACATTGACTTTTTTTGAAGTCACATAAGTGTGAAAAGTCCTTGTCTAACAAGGACTTTTTGCTTTTCTCAAGATCAAAATTTTGGACAATGATTCAAAAATTTCCTCAAATTGTCCTAGCTTTTCTCAATTTGATGATTAAGGTGGTCAAAAGAGTGTCAAATAGCAGAGAAAAATTGACGGCAGAAGTCATCCGAAAAATATCAAAATGTTGACCGAATTTTGCAGTTTTGAGCAAAGGCTTGCAAAAAAGAGCGGGCTTTTGAGAAAATACCAAAACAATTACCTTTTACGAAAAAGGGATTGTGTCACACTGTTCCAAATAGTTATTTAGAGGTACATTATGAAAAAGTAGATAGAAGGGGCATTCTGGAAAATATGAACGAGCTTTAATTACTTCTTAAAATTAGTCAATTTATCGAAGAAAATAGCATAAAAACATGTAGTCAATATCAAGAAAAATTAAACGAGTTTCCCAAAGAAGTTCCCAGTGTCTGGTTTATTATTCAAAGATATGGCTCTTGGAATAACTTATTAAGAAAAATTGATAGGAAAGAAAATCAACATTATCAATGGAATCACCATTCAGATGAAGAGCTTATTGACATCGCACGTTCATTTATCGAGAAAGAACAAATACGTTCACAAACTGCTTCATTAAAAGCGAAAGATTTAGTTTTGAAAAAGAATGGTTCCGTTTCACGTTTTTTTTGTTCGAATTCTTGACATAGAATCGAAAAAAATCAATTAAAGAAACTGTACCATGAAAGTAAAAAAGAAAGAATCAAAAAAAGCGAAAATGGAACTTGCGTTAGAAGAAGTCTTGTGTGGCTTTCCGAGAAAAACAGCTATTGATTCAATTATAAAGAATAAGATGATTCAAGAAGATACAAGTGAATGCAAAAAAAAGGAAAGTTCCCAGATTATTAACGATATAGGGAGAAATATAGTGTATTTAAGGAATTTGAGTGACGGTAAATAGTTGATGAATATATACTTTTTTAGTAGAAGAAAACTACTAATAGGAGGTATAATATTGAAAAAGAGAATATGTATTACTACTGGGGTTGCAATGTTATTAGGATTATCACCGATATTAACAACAGGGGCTACAGTATACGCAAATGAAGAGAGTAACTATGTACAAGTAAATTCTACAACAAAAGAGTTAGAGCAACGGATGGAGGCGCTAGCCAATCAATACAAAGGAGTTTCTCTATTTGAAACCGAATTCAATAAAGAAAATATGACTCCTGTTCAATTAGAATTATATAACAAAGTTTTAGATCTACAATATGATATTGCTTTACAAAATGGAAGTACAAATGGGATGTCTAGAGAGCAATATAAACAATATCTATCAAACGCTATGCAAGGTTTTATAATACAACCTAGAAATGCTGGACATGGTTTGATTTCTGTTGACGTCTTAGGAACAGTTTTAGATACTGCGCTTAATGTTGTATTAATTATCGGAGGTTTTGGGTCAGTGTCTGCAATGGTTAAAGCATTGGGTCAAGAAGGTGCAAAGAAATTTGTAAAGAAAGAAATGATTCCAGTAATTATTAAAGAAAGCGAGAAGCTAGGAATAAAAGGCGCGAAAAACTATTTACAAGATAAAGCAGTTGGATTAATTATTAGTGCGATTCTAAGTCCTGGAAAGCAGGCTGCAAAATTATTAGATTCTATTGACAAAATACCCAATAATGGCTACATTGAATTAACTTAATAGAGTTTACGAAAGGATTGAAAAAGATGTACCTTGTAATAGGGTTAATCCTAATAATCTTTATAGTCTCAGTTTTTATCGCTACTATAGGGATTTTGAATGAAAAAATAAAGAATAAATTCTACTTATTTGTTAAATTTTCGTTTAATATTTCTATTGCTTGTATTTTTTTAGGTGGTATATCTTTTCTTTATGCTTACTTTGTTTTTGACGAGTTTAAAAATTTTAAAATTATCTTGATATCCATATTTTTATTTGCAATCTCTTACAAAGGTTATATGGATAAAAAAAATATTTTCCATGAAGATGTATGATACTAGACTTAATTAGTAAGAAGGAGACATATTGATGATTCAACTAATTTCTATTATTCTTGCGTTTTTGATTATATACACTTTATTTAAAACAAGAGAAACAAGTAGTTCTTCAAGAAAATTAAGAATGTTAGTGTACACTTTTTTTGGGATAATTTTTCTATTAGGTTTAGTAAGTGTCGTACTAGGAACCTATGGGCTGCTGAATTCTTATAACATTAGTGGAAATTGGCGTATAAATATGTCCTCTATTTTAGTTGTGTTGGCTGGATTTTTACTAGTTGTACTTTCTTATGTTGGTATTTCAAAATTTAAAATGAATTGTTAGGTGAATTAAATGAAGAAAGTTATCTCTACCATTTTACTAGTAATCCTTTTTGTGGGATCAGGTTATGTGGTAAACGCTGCTCCTGAAATGAAGAGTTTGGCTAATTTCGAAACGAATGATCAACATTATGATTTACAAGGAATAGAGCATTCTTTTGCTAAAGTGTTGAACTTTAAAACAAATAGAAAAGATATTACAGCAAAAACGATACTAAAATTTGTATATCCAAAAAAGACAGACAAAGAATTTAATAATGCTTCTGTGTCTATTAAAGATTGCATTCGCTATGCCACTTCTATTGGGGTAAATATGGAATGGCTTGATGCAACGAAGAATGAACTTAATTTCAACCAAGTGAAGAGTGAGCTTGATAAAGATCATCCAGTATTACTATGTTATAAACCAAACAAAACCGATTGGATGGAACCTTATTTATTAGCTGTAGCGCATGGATACGTATACGTTGCTCCAGATGGTGAAAATATTAAAGAACCATTTATGAGTACAAGTATCTGGATGTCGAACTATATCTATCCTTCTAGCCTGACTACGTTGACGAATAAAAATAAGTTAACTGTTACGGATTTTTCAGTGAATAATACACCGCAAAAAGATTATACCTTTATAGGTATGATTATTCTTAAGTAAGAGAGGTTGAAAGGACCGTGAAAAAATACATTTTAGGGATAGGCTTGTTTTTAACAAGCCTTTTGTTTGGAATTAATGCTTCAGCAATGGATGGTGATAATACTCCACTGTTCATTCAAACAAAAGAAGTACCTTCAGAATTGAGGATGTATGCACAGCAAGATTGGCAATTTTATTTTGAGAACTTGTCTGTAGTGGAAAATACAGAACCTTTAAGTACAGATGATTTTTATTTGGGGCAGCCATTTACTTTAACTAATGAAACAGATACTCAAACAGCCTATTTTCCTATTATCGATAAAGAATCTGGGCTTATTCATGATTTATTAGAAGTTTCTTTAATGAACAATACGCCATCGCTAACGATTTCTAGTCAGTTTGTTGAGCTGTTAAATAGACTAACACCTACAGCAGAAGGTACCAGCTTTTCTTTGAACCTTGATAGCGAGAGCCACCAACTTCTGTCTGCAGAAGAACCAACTCGTGAACAAGCAGTTGATATTAAGCAATCGGTAGACAACTTTAATAGAAAGAAACGTTCTGTACCTGATGATACGGTTCCAGAGTATAATCGAAATATTATCCCTAATTGGATGATTACAGAAACGCAAGGATTAGAACCATGGTGTGCATTTTATACGTTATCTACAATGATTAATTCGATTGAAGGGAAAGCCATAACCAATGCAAAAACGCTCATCAAAAAAGCTTTTCGTACTGCCTCAGAAGCAGAATTAGTAGATGGGAAGTATATTACAAGTAAACCTTTTGCACATACCGTTCAAACTATGCAAAAGGAATATGGTTATACTTTGGATATAAAAAATAGTCGATTGACACCAGCGGAAGTTCAAACACAAATTGATAAAAAGGCTCCAGTGTATGTTCATTTAGACAACGTTACTCAGAATTATAATCCTGCAAAATCACATGGAGTTACTGTCATCGGTTATATTATAGCCAAAAATAATACGTTAGATTCTTATTACTACTTTTGGAATCCTTGGTGGCAAAAAGTGATGTTAACTAATCAAAAAGATATGAGTAACTGGAAATTAAATGATAATGTTTATTCATGGAAGTATTCTGGTATTAATTTTAGAAAAGAACCAATAAATTATGCAATGAAAGGTAAAATTGCTACTTTATTATCAAGAGCTACTTACTATCAAACTGGAGAAAAAATTCCTACTGATTTAAGAAATAAAGAGTACATTATCAAGGATGTAAAAAGCATTTCACAATCGAGTTCTAAGGTAGCTTATTATTTAGAGGGGATAAATAAGTGGGTATTAGAGCAGGATGTAAAAGAGTTTCCTACGCCACTGCTTAATAAAAAAGTAACTTTATTATCAAAAGCTAGTCAATATCAAACTGGAGAAGCAATTCCAACTAATGTAAGAAATAAACAATATACCGCTCTAAAAGTGAAACCTTTTAGACGCTCTAATTCAAAATTAGCCTATTTTCTTTCAGGAATTAACAAATGGGTATTAGAACAAGACATTCGGTAGTCATGCATGTCAGAAGTAATTCTCAATTTCAAAAGAGTGTGTTTTTAGATAATAAAAATCAGTAAGAAAAATTTTAGTAATGGTTCTCCCCTAAGTAACTGTCTCTATTATATATTTAATTCAGTTTAATGTTTAAAAGGAACTGGCGAAGAACAAAAGAAAACACAATTCTAAGAAGTTTGCGTTCTTTTAAGATGGGATAAACGTTAAATAGGGATTTTGATAGCAAACTATCTTTAATATCGCTATAATTGTAACCAACAAAAAAAGAAAGTAGGGACTTAAACATGGAAATTACTTTTTCTAAAAAATCAAAGTTCTTCTGTTTGGCAATGACGTTACTTATGGCATTGAGTATATTTGCTAGTGCTGGTGCAAGTGTTTATGCTGCTACGAATGAAAATTTAGAGAGACAGCCATTGAATACTATTGAACAAGAAAAATTCTCTAGAGAATTTGAAAACGATTGAAATTCCATTTTTGATAATGCAGTAACCTATGATGATTTAGGTAACGTCGAATCTTTAAATTTCAATGTTTTATATGCTAAATATGGTCATGCGGCTGAGTTAACTAAACTTGAAAATCAAGTAAAAGAAGATATTCAACAAACGCGATTTAAACGTGCAGATGCCAAGCAATGTGCTATCACAGCCATCCAAGATACTTTAGGAGTTTCTGCTATACAAGGTCTACTTAGTGGTGGTATTGTAGGTCTTCTACAAAGAAAAGCAGCCGCAGAAGTAGCTAAGTTGGTAGCAAAGTATGCTTTTAAAGGTCTTTTGCCTGCGGCAGCAGCAGCGTCACTAATTTGGAGTTTTGGAAGGTGTATGTGGTTTTAATGAAAAATAAAGATGTGGTTTTAGTGTTATATTCGTTCTTTGTAATATTACTAAGCTCTTGTATTTGGTTTTTAATTAAAGGAGAAGCCTTTCAAAAAGTACTATTAAATTCTTTTGCGATTTCTGTTGTAGGAACCATTATTTTTGTAATAGGACTTTATGTTAGTAAAATAAAAAAATAAATCACAATTAAGGTTCTGGTTGTTATTAATCTATCTCATGAAGCATTAGATGAATTAGTTCTAGAAGTACCTGTTGTACTAGTTAAAAATACTGTTAAATCAAATTTTTTGTTTAAAAGAATCATTAAGTTGGTGCCTAACTATAAAATCAGATCAATTGACTAAAATCCAATAACATTGGGGGATACTCTGTAAATCGTGTGTCGTAGTACGTTAGTCTTGTAATAAATATTAATTAGGAGGGGTTTCTATGAAAAATATTTTACTTTCTATTCTAGGGGTATTATCTATCGTTGTTTCTTTGGCGTTTTCTTCTTATTCTGTCAACGCAGCTTCTAATGAGTGGTCGTGGCCACTGGGCAAACCATATGCGGGAAGATATGAAGAAGGACAACAATTCGGGAACACTGCATTTAACCGAGGAGGTACTTATTTCCATGATGGGTTTGACTTTGGTTCTGCTATTTATGGAAATGGCAGTGTGTATGCTGTGCATGATGGTAAAATTTTATATGCTGGTTGGGATCCTGTAGGTGGAGGCTCATTAGGTGCATTTATTGTACTACAAGCGGGAAACACAAATGTGATTTATCAAGAATTTAGCCGAAATGTTGGAGATATTAAAGTTAGCACTGGACAAACTGTTAAAAAAGGACAGCTGATAGGAAAGTTTACTTCTAGTCATTTACATTTAGGAATGACAAAAAAAGAATGGCGTTCTGCTCATTCTTCTTGGAATAAAGATGATGGCACTTGGTTTAACCCAATTCCTATACTTCAAGGAGGATCTACGCCTACGCCTCCAAATCCAGGACCAAAAAATTTCACAACAAATGTTCGTTACGGATTGCGGGTCCTCGGAGGTTCATGGTTACCAGAAGTAACCAACTTTAACAATACCAATGATGGTTTCACAGGTTACCCTAATCGTCAACATGATATGCTTTATATAAAGGTAGATAAAGGGCAAATGAAATATCGTGTTCACACGGCTCAAAGCGGATGGTTGCCTTGGGTAAGTAAAGGGGATAAGAGCGATACAGTAAATGGAGCGGCAGGTATGCCTGGACAAGCAATTGATGGTGTTCAGCTAAACTATATAACTCCTAAGGGAGAAAAATTATCACAGGCTTACTATCGTTCACAAACTACGAAACGATCAGGCTGGTTAAAAGTAAGTGCAGATAATGGTTCTATTCCTGGACTAGACAGTTATGCAGGAATCTTTGGAGAACCGTTGGATCGCTTGCAAATAGGTATTTCACAGTCAAATCCATTTTAAATTTAGAAAATGACAGTAGGATTATGCATTTAATAAATTTTAAAGAGGTGAACGAGTATAAATAGAAATACAGTTACTATACTAAAAAAATCGTTTATTCTACCTTTACTTGGCTTATTCTTTATAGTTGGTACCAATGCTTTTGCTTCTGAAGATTACAACTTACTTGGAGTGAAAAATTATGATCAGTATGCCTTAGGAGCGCCTAGTGGGTGTGAGGGGGCTTCACTATTACAAGGCTTACAGTATAAAGGAAAAATTCCTGATTGGGACTTAATCAAATTTTTAAAAACAATTCCTATCTCTCCTAATGGAAATCCTTATGATGGATTTGTAGGTAGTCCTTTTGTTGAAAACTCATGGACTTACTCTGCTATCTATCCTGTGCCTTTAGTAAAATGGGGAAAAGTATATGGAGATGTACAAGATATGTCAGGTCATTCTTTAGATGAATTACTAGAGGAAGTGAAAAATAATAATCCAATTGTTGCTTGGGTGACGATAAAATTTCAACCGGCACGATGGGGAATATGGGATTTTGGTAAAGCGGTAAATAATAATCATGCAGTGACATTAGATGGCTACGATTTAAAAAATGGAACGGTTCACGTATCTGATCCGATTTCCGGTAAATATTGGATCAATAAAAATACCTTTGAAAGTATATATAATGAGAGGAATTTTGCAGTTGTAATTCGTTAAGTCCTATTTTTCAGTACTATATGGGAATAAATGAAAGCACCTTTAAAATTAAAGTCATACGAGAGTGTACAGAAAAGTTTTCCTTTCTGTACACTCTGTTGTTGTATTTTCTTATATGAGTATATTTAGTGTTTATAAAACATAACAAAAAAACAAATGAGGAAAGTAAAACAAAAAAATCTCTCCAGTTTTTAATATAGTGAAATTAGTTTAATGGTTAAAACAATTGAAGGCAAGTTATTAATACTTATAGGCTCTGCTTTAAACTATTATATTAGATGTCATTAAAACAATTAAGAGATTTAAAAAGACAAAAACAAAAGAACAAACAGCAAAAATATTTTTTTATTTTTAGGTATTATTTCTAAATTTATATAAAGCTTAGTCTCTATAAACAGTTACCTTAGATTAGTTTTTTAGTTCAATGCATTTTTATATTCATTTGTAGATAAAAGTTAGATTTCTATATAAATGTACTTTGTAAAATATATTTTCAAGCAAGAGAAATTGAGGAGGAACCAAAATGGATTATGTAATACTTATTGGCAGTATTATTGCAGCGATTGGCTTGATTCTTTTAATGATGACAACAAGATTTGTTTGGGGGTGGAATTGGGGTTATCCTTACCGTACCACGAATAAACCTTTAGCAATTATTGGCTGGCTATTAATAATTATCGGAGTAGTGATAGTTCTTGTTAAAGCTAAATTGAATGGACAATTAGTATAAGTATGAAAAAGAACAAAAAAGGCTAAACTTATACAATACTTCGGTTACAAATATTATAATAGTACGTACAAAATCGTCACCACCTATGTACTAACTCCTGCAGAAGTTGTAACAAAAAGATGCACTTGGAAATGAGGTAGAGGGTAGTTATTCGTATAAGTATTCTGCCGACTTTGTAAAGTAAAATGGAGAACATCAGAAAATAAATTGGGAAGTTTCAGGTAAAGTTCCACAACCATTTGAAGCTAAGTCTTACATAAAAGCAGAGATAAGTAATAAAAGAGTGAATTATACTGTTTAAGTTTCTCAAACTAACGTGCCAAATAAAGTAGATACTAAACAAGTAAAATATACTAAGAATAGAGGACAAATTCATCCGTCGATGAACTTGCCCTCTATTCTTAGTGACTTTAAAAGTGTTATTCCCAATCCATTTCACCGGTTACAACTTTAGCACTCATTTCAAGGTTTCCTTCTGGTAATTTTGGATAATAGTTTTTCATTTTAGTGATAATTTCACTGCTTACTTTGCTCTCTTTCTCAGCTGTAATAAATTTTTCAATATACTCTTTCGTAAATTTAATATTTTGGGGCATAAATTGGTTTCCAGCTTCAAAATGACCAGGAATAACTGTTCTTAGTGATAAGGATTCTAATTCACTTAAATCATTTATCCATTGTAATTGACTGTCAATAGATTTAGTGTCAGCCATAAATAAGTGGCTACCAGTAGAAACTAAAATACCGCCTACCAATAGTTGATCGTTTTTATTATAAAGTGTTTGTTTTTTTATATCATTACCAAAGATTTCAAACTCTACGTCTTCTAAATTAATTGATTCCTTTATTTCATTTGGAATAATAATTTTGTCTGGTGCGTTCTCCTTTAATGTATCTGCCCATACGGATAATTTTGATTTATAAGTGTCTTTAATCCGTGAAATCGTAGAAGCTGTGGCTACTACATTTGCTTTAGGAAAAGATTTTTTTATTTGATTTGTTCCAAAGTAATAATCAGGATCACTATATGAAATATAAATTGTTTCAATATCAATATTGTTTGACTTTACAAGTTGGACAATTTTATCTGCGTCCTTTTTTGAAAATTGCGTATCTACTAAAAGTCCCTTACCGTTTTTTTCGATAATTGTTGCAGTAGAGCCAAACACGGGATCAGGATTCATTATTAAATAAGTAGCATCGATACCTTGTATTTTTTTGTACATTATATTTTCCTCCTCATTAGAAGTCTTAGTGCTTATGCTACTGTTATTATCTTTTCTCATATTATAATTTGAGCAAGAAGATAATAACAAAGAAGTAAGTCCAATAGAGAATAAAAGCAATCCTATTTTTTTCATAAAAAACCTCTTTCTTTTTCCTGATATTAATGTAACTGATTAAGTTACATTTGAATTATATTTAATTTTACTGTTTTGGTCAAGCAAAAAAGGCATGAAATAAAAATTGTTATTAGTGAAGTACACACATCAGCATATATTGAATTTTTTGTTGTACAAATTTATTTAGTTAACAATTATCAAGAAAGCAAATGCTTACAGATTGAATCCATTAGCATTTGGTAAATATAAGTAAGTACTCAAGTTGGGAAGGTGATTTATTTATATATAAGAATATGTAAATAAAGATATTGACAAATTAAAAAAAGGTTGATAAGATATCGTTGTTAAAACGTAATCATTACGATTTGTATTTTTTATCTGTAATGCACAATTGCGTGTTACGGTTTATTAGTGTATCAATAGTATGTTTTAAATATTCAAATCTGATTACAAATTAGGAAAGTATTTTAGAAACGTTTATAATTTAGGAGGTAATAAATATGGCTGTACCAGCGAGAAGAACATCGAAATCAAAAAAAAGATTGCGTCGAACACATGGAAAATTAATAAAACCTGAAATTTCGTTTGATGAGAATCTTGGTGATTATCGTAAAAGTCATCATGTATCTTTAAAAGGCTATTATGGTGGAAAAAAAGTGATGGATAAAAAATAGGAGGTAATAGTATTGAAGAAAATGAATATTATTTATCCGCCACTTGTGGAACAGAGCTTTAAATTTTATCAAGATTATGAACAAGAAAGATATGATAAGTCTGAATTATACAGAATAATGGTTATGAAGAATATTATTAATGAAAATGGCACTCCAACAGAAGAGGCTCTTAAAAAAGGATTAGTTAAAGACTTTTATGAAGAATATGATTTATCTTTTGAAGAATTTTTAAAATTGTACCCATTTTTTAAAAATTATGACCCTGATTATTTCCGGAAAATAGATGGTTTTTGGGAAGTTCCTGTTTGTTTAAAAGAAGAATTAATATTATTACTGAATGACAAAGATTGTGACTATGATGTACGGATTCAAATTCAACAATTTCTTGAAGAAAGGTGAGTAAAGACAAGATGTTCAGAAACAAATGGAAAAACAGTTCACTAATTCTTAATAAAAATGTATAGAAAGGGTCTGATGAAAAAAGGAGACATAATAGTTATTATCTTTTTAATAGCTATCTCTTTTTCTCCATATTTTATTTTTTTTCATAATAAGCCATTTAACTCCAAAAGTTTTGACGACACTAAATATGCTGTGGTCAAGATAGATGGGAAAGAGATTGAGCGTATAAATTTAGATGATTCAAAAGAATTTATCAAAACATATTATCCATCAAAAGGGCAATATAATACTATAGAAGTTAAAAATGGGCACGTTCGTGTAAAAAAAGATAATAGTCCAGATCAAATTGCGGTGAAAACAGGATGGATATCAGAACCAGGGCAAACTAGTATCTGTATTCCTCACAGATTCATTTTAGAAATTGTTCAACAATATTCTAAGGATTATTATATTTACTAAAATCCTTTTTTAGCATGTATGCTAAAAAAGGATTTGTTGGATTTATTTTAAAAAAGTAATTAAAGAAGAAAATCAAGTGAGTAAAATTATTATTCAGAATTTATAAAGCGTATAGTGAAGAAGTTGTTATAGATATGAAACAGAAAATAACTCCTAATTTTCCTACTTACGTCCTTTGATAACTAAATAAAAATTTATCAGGCCTTTCCGTGAGGAGTATGTTTTAGTTACGCCAAGACAAAAAAATAACTTTGAATGAATATATTTCTAAAACAACTTAACTATCAACTAACGCCAAGATTCGTAAACGCATTAATGATGCTTCCATAAGGCTCGCCATTATAAGCAGAAAATCAACATTGACTAAGACCAGAAATACTTCCTTTAGTGCTCCAAGTTGCTCTAATATAAGACACCAAATTGATAACCATTTGCTTGATAAAACTCTATTAATTGTGGCAATGCTTGTTTTGTTAATTCCTTATCTACTGAATCATGCATTAAGACTACTCTAATATTATAATCTGGATAAACCTCAAGTGAATGTTGATGGAAAGCGAGCATTTCTGCGACTGTAGTAGGCTGTCTGTCTAACGGTTCCGCATCCCCAACCATCGCATTCCAGTCAATCCAATGGATGCCAAGTTGTTTGAATAATTCATCAGATTTTTCTGTACCTCCCCATGACATATGACCTCCTGGGTATCGCCAGAGAGTTGTTTGAAATGTTTCGCCCAGTATTTTTTTTAGAGAGTTCTCCATGGTTGCTATTTCCGCTTGTATTTCTTCAGTGTTGACAATCCCGTTTGGATATAACGTTGCATAATCATGAGTTGAACTATGAAAGCCTATTGAATGCCCTTCTGCAACTTCGCGTTTCACTATCTTTTGATTTTCGGAAGTTAGGGTATTTCCTACAAGAAAAAAAGTTGCGTGGACGTTATACTTTTTTAATGTATCTAGGACTTGTGGGGTTATTTGATTATTAACGCCATCATCAAAGGTTAAGAATACTAATTTTTCACCTTTGTAAGGTTCTTCTCCAGTTATATATTTTCTGATTTTGTCTGCTGAGTAAGCATATTTTTTTGATGAAATAGTCATGTGTGTTGATTCCTTTTCTAACTTGGTCGGGGAATCTTTTTTTGCAGTTGAATTTTTAGTCGATGTCTGCGTAGTATCATCATTTTTACTTGTTATCTTGGGTTGAGTTAAAAGGAACATTTGAATGAAAACAAGAACAATGAGGATTAACGCACTAAATAATACATACCCGTTTATTTTGAATTTTCTTTTCTTATGTCGCATACTTTCACTCCTCTTTGGTTAATGAAAAAGTTAAAAAATACACCTCCACGTTATACAAAATTGAACGATATTTAGATGACTTATTACAGGCTTTAAATTGTTCTTTAGAAAATGCCGCTGGTTCTACAGTAAAAAATTATTATATAAAACTATTCGTTCGGCTATTCAGAAAGAGGGATTTGATGTTCTGGCCGATGGGATGATTATGGATGATAATACTGACTTTCGTCCTGGATTAAGAGCAAGAGATCAAGAAGGGGTCATCAGTCCGTTACAACAAGTTAAATTATATAAAATTGAAATACGTCAACTTGCTAAAGACGCAGGTATTTCCAATTGGAGTAAAGTTGCCTCATGTAGCATTGCTTCAAGAATTCCTTATGGCATTAAGTTAACACGCTCAGCTATCGATCAAGTATTTGCTAGTGAAAAATATTTACGGGAAATAGGTTTTCCAATTGTCCGTGTCAGAGCACATCATGATTTAGCACGGATTGAAATTCCAGAAGACAAACTTTCTCTGTTATTAGAAAACAGAGAAAAAATTGCAGATTATCTTAAAAAACAAGGATTTAATTATGTAACTTTTGACTTAGAGGGATTTAAATCTGGCCGAATGAATGATATCCTCACAGAAACTGAAAAAAAAAGTTTTTTGTGAATGTTAGACAGATAAGTTTATAAAATTGAGTCGGTGTAACGGAGTCAGGACAGGGGTATTCCGTTACAAAAACCAAGTTTTCTGCTCGATTAGGTCGGTTGTTTTCATTGATTACTCTGCCAGTAGTTTATCAACTTTTAAGCCTAGGAAAAATTCCCTTTGGATTTTTCCTAGGCTTTTTGTCTATTTAATCATTTGATATTTGCTAAAAAGAAATTAGCTGTAGAATTTTTTAAGATTACCAGTGATTGTTCAATTTGAGGAAAATAAATGGATTGTTTGGACTGGTTGATTAGTCGATTATTTTTGGGATTCGTGAGTGAAAGTATTTGCTGTGAATAGTTAAATAACTCAGTGTTTAGTGTGTCCGGCCTAACTGGCGTTAATTTTTTTAAGTAGTGTTGTGTTTTCATAAGTTCTAAAAGAAGCTCTTCCATAGCAGTTTGCATTTCCAACAGTTGATCATTTAGTTGTTTTTGTTGCATTAAGCTTTCAGCAGAGGCATCGTTACTATAAATAGGAGATTCAAGAACAATTTCTTGAATAGAATAGTTTACTCTACGTTGTACTCGATAAGCTAGTACCCAAGCATCACTAGGCAACGTGGTCTCTTCATTGATTAACGCTAGCAAAATAGAGCTGATCGTTTTTGACCAACTATTGATATTTTTACGTAATACTTGACTATGCCATGTTGGGAAAATAAAAAACATAACAAAAGCAATCAGCGCACCAATAATTACATCAAAAACTCTTGTATAGCCTGCAGAACTACCACCTAATGTGAAAGTTAACCAAGTGGTCACACTTAGCATTAGAAATGCTTGACTTAATTTACGGACGGTTTCATACAATATAACTAGCAAACAAGACAATAGCATTGGCCATAAAGGATTTAGGTTTGTTAAGTTAGCAATTAATTGAGACAAAAAAATGCCTAAACAACCACCTAAAATAGAACCAATAGTTCTTGAAGTGATTTTACCGAGTGTACCATGATAACCTGGCATAACCATTAAACAACCAGAAATAACTACCCAGAATTCGTGATTAGCTAAAGGCAAAGGGTACATGTAATTAAGAATAAGCGAACAAAAATGACAAACTAAACCTGTTAAAGCTAAACGAATTGCAAATCTAGCAGAGCTGCCTTTGTAAGAATGAAGGATCTCTTTGGCTTCTGCAAGTCCTTCTTTTGTGGGTAAGAAAGATTTAAATGAGATTTTTTTAAAGGATTGTTCGTTTTGTATCAGAAGGATTGCTGATTTTATTTCGGTGTTTGCTGAAGCAAATTCTTGAAGAGGCAGGGTTAATTGTTCTCCTTTTAAAAAGAGTTGAATTGCTTTTAAAGCAGGAAGATTTTCAGCTGCATTGGTTGAATCTAACGAGCCTGCAATTGCATCTGCTTGTGAAACCAAGGGATAAATCCATGGTGTTTTTTGATGATTGACCCAGGGCATTGTTTCAACAGATTCGCGTACTTTTATTCTGAAATGGACATAGCGTGCGGGTTTTCCTTGTGCTAATAAATATAATTGTTCATATAAATCGGCTACTAATTTTCGTGCTTCATTATTTTGCGGCTTAGAATAAAGACAATAGAACAAACAAAGGATGGACATACCTAAAATTATTGCACTCAGACCTTCAAAAGTTTGACCAATAGACAAATTGCCTTTTAATTGCGCACCAGCTAGTAAAGAAATGGTCCCAAAGAGACATCGGATATACAGACCAATACTAAAGTTTCTCACAATCCCTGAAAAATACAAACCAAGGACGAATAATAAAATAATGAATATACTTGACGACTGTAAAAGTATCCCCAGACTGGCACCAATAAAAATCATTAAAATACCATCTATGGCACTTCTTTGTGGAGAGCCATGTCGTGGTAAGACACAAATTACAGTGCCCAAAAAGCTACCAACATTTACTAAAACAAAAGCGAAAGGAAAGACTATTGTTAGAACAGCACCAACAGCATTTGCAATAATGATACTAAGAACAAGGGCAAACCAGTTCTGTCTTGTATCAAAAGTTAGTATAGGGCGACTATACGCCCAAGACGATTCTAAGAAAACCTCAAAAAATTTTTTGATAGATAATTTCACAAAACATTCCTTCTTTAAAAATTTATTAGAAGCTAAAAAATTATTCCTCTGCTAGTATACACCTCTAAATTTTTTTTTCAAATTTGCTCTTTTTAAGAAAACTCACAATTATAAGCCAACATTAAGTTTAGCCATATATTTTTGTTGAATAAATTCTGTAAGCTCATGCCAACTTTCTTCATTTTCAATGGAATCTAAGTAGAAAATATCTTGATTAGAAGTAGCTTTTTCGAAGGAATCTGTGATGATGATATCCGCATTTGTGAAGTCTTCGGTAATAAAGATTGCGTTTGTATTATATAAGGAGGATAACCGTGTTTTAATAAAATAATTTGCATAAAAATCTTTGATAATTTGTAAATAGATTCTCACTTGTACTTTTTTTTCGGACACAGACAATGTGTAAAGCAGTTGACTGAGTAACTCTAAATGCGTTTCTTGGTGAACTAATTTTGCCACCGTTCCTTTTATTCGATTAAAGTATGCCACATCTGACGGAGTACAAATTTCTGGCTGCGGTAAATAAAGTGTTAAAAAAGTATAATAATTGCCCTCCGTTAAAAAGTACCAAGCATTAAAAATAGAAAGATAGTAAACGTATTGATAATCATGCTGATTTGTCAGTAAGTAGGCTACTTGCTTAAACAATTTTTTTGATAAAACACAATAAGGATGGTTAGATTCTATAAATAATTTTTCTATTTGTTTCGTTTGCTTTTCCGAAAAGATATAAGGAATAAAAATGCGAGATAAAAAATTAAAGTATAAAATTTCAGTTTTTCTTGTTTCGCATTGAATGTCAGCGAAGGAGTGTTCAAGAAAAAATAAAGTCACATGACTGTATTGATTGATCAGAATAAAAAAAGAATGCAGATTTTTAGAGTGCGGCATCTTTAAGAAGTTTTGTGCACTTGTTCTAGTTTTAAATATCGCATATAAAATATAAAACGCTCTTTTCTTCATTCGGACATTTTTATAGGATCGTTCAAGAAGTTCATCGGGTAGACTTTTTTTTATCTCTTCAAGACTTATTTTAGAGAAAGGCCAAGCCAATTCTTGAAAGGAATCTTGTAGGAAAATGAAAGAAAACACTCGAATCGATAATTCATTGCCAGTTAATTGATAAATACCCTTAATACTAACGATTACTATATCAAAAATTTTAAAAAAGTTATTCAGTTGTTTCGTGATTTTTACCAGATAATGTTCAGAAATATATAAAACTTTAATTAATTCGTTTTTATCAATGGAAGAATGTGTGACTAATTGTACGCAATAATTAAATTGTACATTGTTTTTTAAAAGATTGAGTTTTAACGTGTAGGCGTATTCGACCGCGCTTTTTCGGTACGCTGGATTTACACAAACAATGCCATTATTGTTAGAGACAATAAAATGTTGGATTTGATAAGTATCCTCGAATTCTTGATTTATTTTTATCAGATTTTCCTTGACCGTTCTTTTTGAAATTTTTAAATTGGAAGAAATTTCATTTAATGACGTATGAGCTCGCTTCACTATATAAAATAAAATTTCTAGCTCATTCGTTAGGTAGGATGGAAACATGTTATGGACCTCCAAAAGTAAAATTTAGGTTCATTGTAGTCTACTTTCTTTAAATTTTTGTATTGATATGTTAACACAAGCGCAATAAGAAGCGGCCATCACAATTAATGTACAGCCTTATACATTAATTGTGTGTGGCAAAGCAATTTCAATGTTGATAAGCTAGCAGTAGTTAGAATAATTATTATTTAGTTTCTAATTCCAAAAAAGGTCAAGGTGAGTAAGCAATGAAAAAAATCAACGAACAATTAAAAATTAAAATGCCAACCTACAAAAGAAAAAAAAGCATTGCTTATTTCTTTTACTCTTGTCTACTATTGGTAACGATTTCTTGTTTTTTGAGCTTGCACTTTCAAGAATGCGAGGCAGCTTCGCTCTATCAAGCGGGAGGGATAGCCATTGATTTGAGAACTGATTTACCTTATGGAATGGAGATAAGCCATGACGGGGGTGGTGGTCCTGATGGATCATTTGGAGGAAAATTACACGTAAAATTATACGGAACAGTGGACACTTCTCATACACAAAAAATTACTGCTCTTGCTTTCGATACCGATGGGATGCAATATGGTCTGATGTTTCATTTGCCAGAAAATATAAGTGCAGATAATTTTAAAGCGGCTTATGACAAGGCTTATGCGGATAATCCAGAAAATTTTTATTCAATTAGTGGACAAAAAAATACACGAATATCAATCATCAACACAAAAGGAATGCGGACGTTTAACGGTTTTTCAGAAGATGGTTCTCCAGGGTGGGGTGATCCCGAACAAGACTATAGTGGGATTGATACTGAGCATCAGGTGATGTTTTGTGAACGTGGAGATTCTATTGATTTGTCTCTTGGGAAAATTTATGACATTTGGAGTAATGAACCTGATAAAACTAAAATAACATTTGAGCTTCATTTTGATTTAGATGTGGCAACTTTGATGAAAGATGGCGATTCGAAGGATTATTCCCTCAATAAAAGTTTAACGAAACATCGCTTACCTGTATCAAATGTTTTGTCGGATGGTAATGAGAGTGATCAATTTTCGTTATCGGCAGATTTTTTTGGCCGGACGTATGAATTGGGTAGATTTTCAGATACAACGAATACAGTTAATCATAATATGGTAACGGCTAGTGCAGACATGTGGTTACGTGCGACAAGTTTAGCGGCAGCAGCAAAGCAAGATCCAAATAATTTGAATCATCAAATTATCACTGGAATCACCGGGAAAGTGGCTACTTGGTCTTCTTATATCTCGCCATGGGACAGCGGTGATAAAGACAATCCATTATCCAATTACAATACCCAAGATGCCTCTAAATATCCTGAAATACCTGAAAGCAAAACGATGTTACCAGGGGATTTTTTATCACCAAAGTTTACGATGAACCAAAGACAAGATAATCCGCTTAATTGGACAGATGGGTATGTTGCTCAACGGTTTGCGCGCGTAGTTAATTTTCATACTCACACAGTTGATCCTAAGGCCAATGTGAATGTCTCTTCACAACAACAAAACGGGTTAACGACTTATTTGTTTAGTGGCAAAGATGGTTGTGGGCGGCCGTTAGTCAATCCGCCAGGAACGGATTCTTCAGAGCCCACAGATAAAACATATATGCGCGTCACAACAGATCCATACCAAGTGCCAAGTTTAGAAAAGGCAGCTTTTGTTAAAGGTCAAACAACATTTCACCCGCAACAAAAGATACCAGTAGAACTAACCGTTAAGGCTCTGACAACTAGAAAAGTTCAGATTGAAGAAAAAATTTCAGGTGCTGCTCAAACTGATTTTCATAAAATTGGGGAGCAAGATTTAAAAAATTTACCAGTCACAGATGATTGCGTTAGTTTTAACTGTTTAGCAGATGCTTTACCAACTTCAGGAGATTACACATTAACGTTTAGAATTCTTGATGTTGATGATACATCTAAAAGCTACTCAAATGAGAAAAGTTTAGCTGTACACATTGATCAAGCGCAAATTAAAGTTAAATCTCAAGATACGATTTATCAATATACTCAATGGCAACCAGAAAGTGAAGTGACTAGCCTACAAACACCAGACGGTAAAAAAGGTGATTTTCGAGACGTAAGTGTCACTATATATAAAATGGACGGAGAGCAAAAGGTTCCAGTAGATACGGTGGATACAAAAGTGGTTGGTAAATATGAAATTGATTATATATACCTAGGATTAGAGGCGCAGACTACACTAGAAGTCATTCCCTCTTCAGCTCATATTGGTGCACATAACGGCAGCTTTTCTGTGGGAACGCCCTTCGATCCAAAGCGTCTTTTTGATAGTGCAACAGATAATGATGGGCAGTCTATTCCTTATAGCAAGATAACGATTCACTATACGCCTGATCAGGTAAACGATGAAGTAGCGGGCATCTATAGAATTACTTATGATATCTCTAAAATAGTAGGTTTTAGTAAAAGTGTTACTGTTGATTGGACCTACTATTACTCTAATCGTCTAGACTTTTATCACTTATCTGAACAACTAATGCCTTTTGAGAACGTAAAATTTAATGGCCAAGATCAAACACAGACATTAAAAAGTTGTGAGATGAACATTGAAGATACGGGGGATCCTAATCGGACAACTGGCTGGCAGCTTGAAGTAGCCTATAATTTAAATGATCAGAAAACACAAGCGTGGAAAGACGCAGGGCTTGATCTCACGTTAAATCCAAAGTCAGTCGATTATGTAACAACTGAGCAAAATATCATGGTTAACGATGAGCAACAATTAGTAGCTGGCGTAAGTAACCAATCTATCAAAAATAAAAAAGTTTTGACGAAATTACAATTATTGCCCACATTAACTATTTCAAAAGTCACACCTGCTGATAAATATGAAGCTCAGTTAATTTGGAACTTAGAAGCAACACCGTAAGGGAAGAGGGAATAGCTGTGAAATGGTTTATCTATGATTTATTGTTTGTTGCCTTTATTCTCGGTTTGCCAATTCAAGCACAAGCTGAAGACAAGACAACTGACGCACAAGCTGGCACAAAAGTCATGGTAATAGTGAAAGAGAGTGAGGATATTGTTCCACATCCCAATGAGCTTGTACCGCAGACTAACGATATGCCAACTTCACGAGGACAACCTAATTTTTTACCAAAAACAAACGAGATTACGTCTCAAGAGACGATTTTAGGAATCGTGGTACTCGGAGGTACATTAATCGTCGGACTTTATAAAGAAAAGAGGAAAAATAATGAATAAAAAAATAATTGGTTTAACTGTCACTTTAGGAACGGGGATCTTTTTAATTGGGCAACAAACTGTGAATGCGGCTGATAATACCAATACCACAGCGAATGTGTCGGTTTTGGGTGGCGGATTAACCATTACACCATTAGCACAAATTAACTTTGGGACGGTGACAAAAGACGGCCAAGATCATACGCAACCAGATCAAAGCAAGTCGCAACTTATCATTAATGATAATCGTGGGACAACGAATACAGGTTGGTATCTGACAGCGAATTTAGAAGATAAAGGAAAAGGTGTCACTGGCTTAGACGGAATGACACTTCATTTAGACACTAAAAAACCTGACGGATCTTCTGAAAAAGGCACCTTTACGGGCGTTGATTTAACCACAGATGCTTCAACCATTATTTCGCTAGATAAAAGTGATATCCGTTTATCAGACACTGTCACGACAGCCGATTTAAATGCAACGTTAAATATACCTAAAAGTATTGCTGCAAATACCTACTCTGGGACCATCGTCTGGAATGCCATCGATGGAGCACCCGCCTAAGAATTTAACATAAAACGATGTAAGAAAACGAGGCAGATAAATTGAAAAGAATTTTAAAGATACTTTTTATATTGACTATTCTCTGTTTAGGTGGAGCGATGCGTGCCTGGGCAGAGCCGTCTAATACCAATAGTTCAGCAACAATTGACAATGCGAATGCGTATACAGTCACACCCGTTTTCGGAGCAACTCAAAATAACAAAACCAGTAATTTTTTTGATATGACATTAACTCCGAAACAAAAAGATACATTCAAATTAACGATAACCAATACTACGCCGAACCCTCAAAAATTTAAAGTTCAGGTAAATACAGCAACAACAAATAGTAATGGGATAGTTGACTATACAAAAAGTAGCTTTGAAAAAGATCCATCGATGAGTTTGGTACTTAGTGATTTGATTAGTCCCAATAGGAAGGACATTAGTGTTCCTGGTAAACAATCACAAACGATTGATTTTCAAATAACGATGCCAGAAAAGTTATTCTCAGGAATTTTATTAGGTGGAGTGACGATTCGACCTGTAGAGATAGCTGGGGACCAAAGCAAGGGTGGGATTCAAAATGTTTATATGCATACGATTGCTATTCGGGTGAATGAAACAGCAGAGACCATACCTGCAAAATTGGAAAGTGGTTCTGTTAAAATTGGGCAAATGAACCGCCACAATACTGTTTCGATGGAAATTAAAAATCCACAGCGGAAGTTATTGTCAAAAGTCGAAGGAGATTTTTTTGTTAAAGAAAAAGGAACAAACAAAACGATCATTCACGAAAAGAAAAATAATCTGAGTTTTGCACCAAACACAAGGTTTGACCTGCCTATTTTACTGAAAGATTCATTTAAACCTGGAGACTATACCTATACCATTAAGTTGAAAAACCATGAGGGGAACTGGACGTTCTCAAAAGATTTCACGATAAACAAGAAGCAAGCTGATCAGTATAATAAGCGTTCTGTTGATCATAAAGCCAAAAACCTTCACTGGCTTAAGTACCTCATGGCCTTTTTAATTCTAGTTATTTTAGGTACCGTCTGCTATATCTTGGGAAAAAAGAAGGGAAAAATGAGGTTGTAAAACCTGCCTTTAAAATAGTTGACAATTATGCAGAAAAAATCATACTAGTATGAATTATCTATGACATAAGGGAAGAATAGCTGTCTAGCAAGGATAAACTGTCAAATTAGCGTTAATTTACGCAAGTCATTAGTGTTCCTTATTTTGGAAAGTAGTATTATACTATTATTGTTCAATGATTCACAATAAAAACAAGGAGGAAAGAACCATGTATAAAGCAATTGTCGCAGCAAAAGGAAAAACAACAAAAATTGTTGAAAAAGAATCGCGTCCATTGAAAGATAATGAAGCGCGGTTGAAAATGGAAGTCTGTGGTGTCTGTCATACGGATTTACACGTTAAGAATGCAGATTTTGGCGATGTTAGTGGTTGTACCTTAGGTCACGAAGGAATTGGGATTGTGACGGAGGTTGGAAAAGACGTTACTAGTTTAAAGATTGGTGATCGTGCATCTGTTGCATGGTTTTATGAAGGCTGCGGCCATTGCGAATATTGTACTTCTGGTCGAGAAACGCTTTGTCGTTCAGTAAAAAATGCTGGATATACAGTTGATGGTGCCATGGCCGAAGAATGCATCGTCACAGACGGTTATGCAGTGAAGGTGCCAGAAAATTTAGCATCAGAGCCAGCTTCCTCTATTACTTGTGCAGGGGTAACAACCTACAAAGCGATAAAAGAATCTGGGATTCGTCCAGGTCAATGGCTAATGATTTCAGGATTAGGTGGGCTAGGTAATCTAGCTTTACAATATGCCAAGCATGTCTTTAATGCCAAAGTAGTAGCTGTTGATGTGAATGATGATCAGTTAGTTTTTGCGAAAGAAATGGGTGCTGATCTTTTAATTAATCCAGTTAAAGATCCTGATTTTGCTGCACAACTTCAAAAAGAAATTGGTGGTGTCCATGCAGCAGTAGTCACTGCGGTAGCTAAATCAGCATTTAATGGCGCAGTCGATGCAGTCCGTGCGGGAGGAACGGTTGTCGCCGTTGGATTGCCTGTTGAGACAATGGATTTATCTATTCCACGTCTTGTTCTTGATGGCATTCACGTAGTCGGATCGTTAGTTGGAACCCGTCAAGATTTAAGCGAAGCTTTCCAATTCGGTGCAGAAGGAAAAGTTGTTCCTGTTTGTCAAACACGCCAACCAGAAGAAATTAATGCTATTTTTGAAGAAATGGAACAAGGAAAAATTCGCGGGCGAATGGTCATTGATTTTCGCAGTTAATTCAGTTTTTTAGTGATTCGTTGATTTAATCTGAAAACCATGAAAGGATGGATGGAATGTTTGCGAATCTTACTCTCCGTGAGAGACGACTGCTTAAACAAGCACAAGTGGGAGCCACAATTAGCTTTATTCTTTTGTTTGTACCAATTCTGACAATCATTCTTTTGCATACCAGTGATTTATTAGCAAAATGGCTAGGTATAGTTGGGGTAATTATGGTTTTACCATTGTTGTATTTTGCGTGGCAGATTTTAAAGATAGCCTATAAAGATCAAAAAGATAATCCAACGCCTCCTTTGTGGGTTCCGAAAGTTTATGGAATTGGGCTTTCGATCAATCCCTATCACCGGTTTGGAAAGTTAATTTTTATATTGCTAGCGGTACTGATAGTTGGCATCATAATTAGTTTGCTTTTCACACCAGCAAGTCAAATCAATCACTAAAAAACGAGTAATCAACACCCTCTTGCTGAGCAGGAGGGTGTTGATTATTTTTAAATAGACTAAATTTGAGTAACAGGTATTAGATTTTTGAAAAAGTCTTTCTTTTTCTGATGTGGATATTTTCGCAATAAAACCATCATTATAAGTGAATTAACAGGTTTATCAAGGGTTAATACTTGTTAATGGTGGCTGCTATAATTAACCGTTGACAAACACAAAAAAACCATCATACGATAATTATGTTATTAAAAAAGTGAAAAATTGGTAGTCAATAAATGAAAACGCATTCATCAGGAAATTGTGATTCTGTACTAAAATTTTTATATAAGATGAAAATGGATTGTTTTCATTTAATAATTTATTGAAAGGATGTGTTTATGAAGGGGTTACTGAAACTGACTTTCTAACAGTCTCAGTAAACTAAGAAAATCGTTATGACTTTTCATCTGGATAAAACTTTGTTGGGTTTTGGATTTTGTGAGTAATTGTGTCGGAACTATTCTATGGGGAGCAATTTTAAGGAGGAAAAAATGAACAAAGAGTATCAGGGTAAAAAAATTTACGGTAAAAAGTACTGGTTGACATTTTTATTAGTGAGTTCGTCTGTATTGGCGTTCCATTCGTTTGTTACGATGGATTCTCAAGTGGTTGATGCGCAAGAGCAAACAGCAAAAGAAGACGTAGCTGATTCAGCAACGTCAGTCGGAGCAATTGTGGCGATTGAAAAAGCGGAGAAAAACTTTGTCATTACGTATGCTTCTGGAAAAAAAGCACAAATTAGTATTTTAAACGACCATCTTTTTCGCTATCATCTAGATCCAACTGGTAAATTTGAAGAATATCCAACGCCAAATGATCCAAAGCATGTTGCGAAAATTACGGCTAAAACAATGGCCGACTATGGCACACAAGCCTTTGAGCAAACGAACGTCACAGATTCAGGAAACCAATTTATTCTAGAAAATAATGGTTTAAAAATTATATTCGAAAAAGAAAGCGCTTTAATGAAGGTTCTAGACAAGAAAAAGAATCAAGTCATTTTAGAAGAAACCGCTCCGCTATCCTTTAAAAATGATAAAGCTACACAAACGTTAAAACAAAGTAGTCAAGAAAATTATTTTGGCGGAGGAACTCAAAATGGTCGATTTACGCATAAAGGAACAGCTATCCAGATTGTCAATACGAACAATTGGGTAGATGGCGGAGTAGCATCGCCTAACCCATTTTATTGGTCAACTGCAGGGTATGGCGTTGTTCGAAATACATGGAAACCTGGCAACTATGATTTTGGAAGTCATGATCCACAAACAACCACAACAACGCACGAAGGAACAGATTTTGATGCCTTTTATTTCTTTAATGATTCCTCAGCAGGTATTTTAAAAGATTACTATGAATTAACCGGGAAACCAGCTTTGATGCCAGAATACGGGTTCTATGAAGCACATTTAAACGCGTATAATCGGGACTATTGGGTGAAAGTAGCAGAAGGAACCGCGGGAGCAGTTAAGTTTGAAGATGGTAATTTTTACAAAGAATACCAACCAGGCGATCTAGGAAACTTAAATGGCACGCTAGAATCTTTAAATGGAGAAAAAGAGAATTATCAATTTTCTGCACGCGCAGTTATTGATCGATATAAGAAAAACGATATGCCGTTAGGGTGGTTCTTGCCAAATGACGGCTACGGTGCTGGCTATGGCCAAACAGATTCATTGGACGGCGATGTACAAAACTTAAAAGAATTTACAGAGTATGCTCAAGCCAATGGTGTTGAAGTGGGGCTGTGGACCCAATCTAATCTCCATCCAGCGGATCCTAAAAATCCTAAAAAAGGAGAACGGGATATTGCGAAAGAAGTTAGTGTCGCTGGTGTTAAAGCCCTCAAAACTGATGTGGCGTGGGTTGGGTATGGGTATTCCTTTGGCTTAAATGGTGTAGAAGATGCTGCAAATGTTTTTGTAAAAGAAACAGACGGCGCAGTTCGTCCGATGATTGTCTCATTAGATGGTTGGGCCGGAACCCAACGGCACGCTGGGATCTGGACAGGCGATCAAACGGGTGGTCAATGGGAATATATTCGCTTCCATATCCCAACATATATCGGGACTTCGTTGTCTGGACAACCAAATGTTGGTTCAGATATGGATGGAATTTTTGGTGGAAAAAATAAAGAGGTCAACATACGTGATTTCCAATGGAAAACTTTTACACCAGTGCAGCTAAATATGGACGGCTGGGGCTCCAATCCGAAAACGCCATTTGCTTTTGATCAAGAAGCTACAGATTTGAACCGAGCGTATCTAAAATTAAAATCAATGATGATGCCTTATAACTACAGTATTGCCAAGGAATCAGTTGATGGACTACCAATGGTACGGGCCATGGCTTTAGAATTTCCTAATGAAGGAACAGCATATACAAAAGATTCTCAATACCAATATATGTGGGGACCCAATTTACTCGTTGCCCCAATTTATAATGGCAATCAAGATGAGGCAGGAAATTCAATCCGTGATGGAATCTATTTACCAGATGAAAAACAAGTCTGGGTTGACTTATTTACAGGCGAAAAATATCAAGGTGGCCGTGTCTTAAATGGAGTAAAAACACCGCTGTGGAAGGTGCCCGTTTTCGTCAAAGATGGCAGTATTATCCCAATGACGAATCCAAACAACAATCCAAAGGAAATCCAACGGGATCAACGATCTTTCTTGATTTATCCAAATGGCGCCACTTCTTTTAATATGTATGAAGATGACGGAATTTCAACTAGTTATGAAGCTGGGCAATCAGCTACGACTAAAATAAATAGTCAAGGCCCTAAATCAAACGAAAAAGGGGATCTGACCGTTACTATCGAACCGACAAAAGGAAGTTACAAAGGCTTTGTTGATGAACGAAGCACCACGCTTGATTTGCTAGCTTCAGAAGCGCCCGAAAGCGTAACAGCAATGGTGGGGGGAACAGAAGTAACCTTGAAACAAGCAGCTAATAAAGAAGAATTTTTAGCTGGCACAAATCTATATTATTTTGATAAAGAATTCCAAGTGAATCAGTATCTTTCTGAAGCTTCAGGAGAAAAACTGAACCAATCAGCGTTATCAGTAAAACTAGCGAAACAATCTGTGACCGCCAAAGATGTTCAAATAACTGTCAAAGGTTTCATTAATAAAGGAACGGTTGACGGAGGAAATACAACGGTCGATGATCAGTTAACTATTCCGGCAAATGTCGCAATCAATGAAGAAAAAACAACGCCATCTTCTTTGACTCTTCAATGGGATCAAGTAACTGAGGCAACAAGTTATGAAGTAGAGCGTGACGGGACTGTTTTCGGAAATATTCAAACGAATACAGCAACATTTGATGGATTTTCCTTCCTAAGCGAACATACTTTTCGAGTTCGAGCTGTTGGAAAAAACGGGGTCTCTGAATGGAGTGAACCGATTAAAGGAAAAACACAAGATGATCCCTATAAAGAAACAATTAATCAAGTCAAAGCAACAAGTAATTTACCAGAACAACCAGGCGCAGAATTGAAGAAATTAACAGATAAAGATTTGAGTACAGGTTGGCATACGAACTGGTCAACCGGCATCGCTAATCCAAGTGATGGAAATTTCTTGACTTTAAAATTTGATCTTGGTGCGGAGTATCAAATGGATAAAATTGAATACTTGCCAAGAGACAATGCCGGCAACGGAAATATTTTGCAACTCCAGTATCGGACGTCGAAAGATGGAGCTAATTGGACAGAGTTTTCAGAACCTATTAACTGGAAGCAAGATGCTTTGACAAAAACCATTGAAACGAAGGACCAAGCGTATCGTTTTGTTGAAATGAAGGTATTAAAATCGGTGGGTAATTTTGGCTCTGGTCGTGAGATGCTCTTTTACAAACAACCAGGAACAGAAGGAATCTTACATGGAGACATTACTAACGATGGAACGATTGATGAAAATGATGCAATGAGTTATCGAAACTATACAGGCTTAGAATCTGTGGACAGTGACTTTAATGGCTATGTTGAAAAAGGCGATTTAAATAAAAATGGGGTAATTGATGCTTATGATATCAGTTATGTTTTACGACAATTAGATGGTGGGATTGAGATACCTGATGTCGAAGAAATTGCGGGCGGTTTATCCCTTGCTGTGGTTAATGAAAATGGCAAGGATACCTATCTTCCTGGCGATACATTAACCTTTACACTTAAAGGTCAAGACTTAAAAAACATTAATGCGTTAAGCACAAAAATGTCCTTTGATTCTAGCAAATTTGAACTTGTCGGTCAGCCTGCAACCACGAATAATACAAAACAAATGGAAAATTATTCTAAATATCGGAAACATTCAAATGGTGTGGAGAATCTATATTTAGTTCTTAGTAATCAAGGAAATAAACAATTGTTAAATGGTTCAATGGACTTAGTTACCTTTAAAGTTAAAGTAAAAGAAACAACTCGCGTAAAACGTGCGACAACTGTTGAGCAGCCATTACAATTTGATATGAGTCAAGGCTTATTAGTGGGCCAAGGATTCCAACAAGCCACACTTTCAGATTTTTCTGTAACAGTGAAGCCAACAGAGCTAGTAGATAAAGAGTTATTACAAGCGCTAATTACGCTAAATCAAGCACGTGTCGAAAAAGAATATACGCCTGAAACTTGGGCAATCTTTAAACCAATCTTAGATGAGGCAGTAGCTGTTCTAGCCAATGAGCAAGCCACGCAGACAGAAGTTTCTGCTGCTGTGGAAAACCTAAAAAAGGCTGTAGAACAGTTGGAAAAAATGCCTAATGTAGCGAATAAAGCTGATTTAGAAAAAGCAATTCAAGAGGGGCTGGCGAAAAAACCAAGTGATGGGCAAGAATTCACCGAAGAAACTAAAAAAGTTCTCGAAGAGTCATTAGCAGCAGCTCAAAAAGTATTTGCTCAAGAAAAAGTTACCCAAGAAGAAATAGACCAAGCGACTAAAACATTGCGTGAAGCAATTGCACAATTAAAAGAACAACCCGTCGCCGTTAATAAGGAAGCTTTAAAAGAACGAATCGCTCAAGCCCAAGGAAGAAAGCCGGAAGAAGGATACCAATTTACAAAAGAAACAGAAAAACAATTGCAAGAAGCAATTCAAGCGGCTGAAGCAATCGTAGCGAAAGAAACGGCGACAAAAGAAGAAGTCTCAGAGGCTCTAAACGCATTGGAAACTGCAATGGCTCAATTAAAAGAAGTACCCCTTGTAAATAAAGACCAATTACAAGAAGTTGTCAAACGAGCGCAGCAAGTTACTCCAAGTGAAGGGCACCAATTTACTGCCTCCTCGTTACAAGATTTACAAAAGGCGCTTTTAGCAGCTAAAAACACATTGGAAAACCCAGCAGCTAATCAAAAAATGATTGATGAAGCGGTTGCTGAATTAACTAGTGCCATCGATGGGTTACAAGAAGAAACATTAGTTACAGATAAAAAAGCCTTAGAGGCAATGATAGCCAAAGCAAAAGCAATCAAACCATCTGCCGGAAAAGAATTTACCAGCGAGTCTAAAGCGCGCTTAACTGAAGCAATTGACCAAGCGGAAGGCATTTTAGCTGATAAAAATGCTCGGCAAGAACAAATTGATACTGCTGAAAAAAATGTAAAAACTGCTTTGGATAGTTTAGAGGAACAAGTCCTTCAAACGGATAAAACAAAGTTGAAAGAACTGCTTCAAAAAGCAGAAACTTTGAAACCTAAAGCAGGAAAACAATTTACAAAAGCATCGCAAGAAGCTTTAGCTGAAGCAATTAAACAAGCAAAAGCACTTGTTGAGGACCCAAATGCGACGCAAGAAGCTGTGGACAAATGTTTAATTGTTTTAGCACAAGCCATTGAAGCAATGGCAGAAGAGCCAATCAGTAGCAACTCTACAGGTAACAATGGAAATCATGGCACGGTTAGCGGGACTGGTGGTGCAACCAGCCCAGGAAAGGGCACAGCAGCAAGTGGAACGACAACGAAAACCAACACTTCTGGCACTTTGCCAAAAGCAAATGAAGTTGTTTCGCCAATCTGGTCAATCAGTGGTTTTCTATTGATAGTAAGTATTGGTTTAGGAAAATTATTCTTCAAAAATAAAAAAGACCAAAATTAGCGTATCATTAACTTACAAGGCGCATTTGTACAAAAACAGTGTGCAAATGCGCAAGTAAGTAATAGGAGAGGATTTTTACGAATGAAAAGAAAGAAAATCAAGAATCAACTACTTGTTTTAACAAGTATTCTCGTTCTTCTGAGTTTGGAAGTCGCTCCAGTTGTTACGTTGGCTGCAGAATTACCAAGTAGCTCGCTACAAACAGCTCTGTCCTCGGAAACGACAATTACTTCGGAAGAAAAAGTAATTGAAACAACCAAAACAACCGAAACAACCGAAACAACCGAAACAACTGTTGCTACATCGACAACGTCCACTAGTAGTTCGTCATCTGAATCAAGTAGTTCTACCGATACGACTACCGAATCAACGAGTCAGTCAACGACAGAAACGACAACCACAAATACTAGTTCTGAAACAAAAAAAGAACCTACAGAGCCAACGGTATCATCAGAAATCACGCAGCCTGTTGAACAATCGCAACCACCACAAGTTCCTGTGACCAAGCAAGAACCTGAAGAACCTATTCAAGTTCCTGAAGCCACCAATAACGTTGTTGAAGAAAATCAGGCTGTATCGTTAAATCCGTCCCTCAAAGTAGATGAAATAGCTTCTTCAAATTTAAAAGGCTACGAACTTCCACTGTTGTCGTCTTTTGGCGAACAGAAACGGGCAGTTGTGGTGGCTGAAGCATTAAGACACGTTGGGAAAACAAAAAAAGAATTTAACTTGACGGAGCAAGCATTAACCAGTAGTTTCCTTGCCCAAAAAATTTACCAACAATTATTTAAAATAGACATTGGCAGTACGCCGCAAGAACAAATGACATTTGGTAAAGTTCGTTCTATAGAGGAGGCAGAACCTGGTGATCTGATTTTTTGGCAAACAGCTGAAGGAAAAACGCTTCAAAATGGTGTTTATCTTGGCCAAGGAAAATATTTAATTGCCGCAGCGGAATCGGATTCTAAAGAGAAACCAGAAGTAATCGCTCAGTTAGAGAATATCTATACTGCCAAACAACAACCAGACTCAAAAGAGGAAATACGCTTGGTAGTGACTAATCCTTTTAAGGAGTTCACATTAACGGAGTATGGCAAAGAAGTTTTAGCAACATATGGTGCGTCATTTGAAATGCAGAAGTCAGAACAAACCACAGCGTTTATTAAAAAAATTGGTGAGACAGCCAGAGAACTTGGCGAAAAATACGATGTTTTTGCATCAGTGATGATAGCTCAGGCTATTTTAGAAAGTGGCTCTGGCGAAAGTCAACTAGCCAAAGAACCTTATTATAATCTCTTTGGCGTGAAAGGTTCGTTCCAAGGAAATAGTGTTAGCTTTTCAACAAAAGAGGCTGATCAGAGGGGCCAACTTTATACAATTTCCGCTGGGTTTCGCGATTACGGTGGCTATAATGACTCACTGCAAGATTATGTTCAATTACTCCGACAAGGGATTGACGGAAATCAAGATTTTTATAAACCAGCGTGGCGTTCGGAAGCCAAAAACTACCTTCAAGCAACGCGTTTTTTAACAGGTAAATATGCAACAGACAAGCAATACGATAATAAATTAAATTCGTTAATTGCGGTTTATAACTTAACGCAATTTGATTTACCAAAAACAGTGGACGGTTTGATTATCCAATCTAAAAATGAGCTGTCGGAAGCGGAACAGCAACAAATGCATTTTCCAGTCTATGATGGGATCAATTACAATCGAAGTGGTAGCTATCCCGTGGGCCAGTGTACGTGGTATGTCTATAATCGTTTCAAACAGTTGGGCACTTCTGTGGATGAATTTATGGGAAATGGCAGTGACTGGGGAAGAAAAGGACGTGCATTAGGCTATCAAGTTAGTTCATTGCCTAAAGCTGGTCGTGCGATTAGTTTCCAACCAGGAGTTGCCGGCGCAGATAATCAATATGGACATGTTGCTTTTGTTGAAGCGGTCACTTCTGATGGAATCATTATTTCTGAAAGCAATGTCATCAATGATCAAACGATTTCATATCGTGTCTTACCTAATGTAATTGCTTATAGTAGTGGCGTGACCTACATTGGCGCTTAATCCACTCATTCAACAGGAAGAAGTGTGGATGTTTAAGTAAAAAGTTAGCACAATGATCCATGTGTGAACTAACAAATTAAATTAACCAGAATCGACCAATGAATTGATTTTGTCATGTATAAAATGACAAGAACAGTTTGGCGGTTGATTCTTTGTTTTTCATCAACGAAGAGACAATCGTCCTCATGATTCGTTAGTAAAAGATGAATAGTCCAAAGTACTCTTTCTTGATGCTTTGTTATTTTATGTTTTTGTTTGCAGGAAACTACTGAAATCGCTATACTAAATTTATGTGAATATACTAACAGACAATCAATTTTTTATCTCTTTTATTGGTGTATAAATTGATTGAACATTATAATCATTTGTCTTTTGTTGTGTAATTTTATATCTTCTTGAGAAAGGGATGAGTGAACAAATGGCTATTTATATATTAGAAGACCAAATTATTCAAGCAAAAGCGTTAGAAGCATTGGTAACAAATATCCTACATTCAAGAAATATTTATAATGAAACAATCCATTTATTTTCACGTTCAGATGAATTATTACAAGTGGCACACCAGGACGCCCAACTAAATATCTTTTTCCTAGATATTCAAATGAACAATCATATCCAGGCAGGATTTGAGGTTGCTAAAGAAATCAGAAAAACAGACAGTGAAAGTCTGATTGTATTTATTTCTACTCACACAGAATTAGTTTTAACTTCCTACAAATATATGGTTTCAGCTCTTCAATTTATTCAAAAGAACGTGGATTTTCTAGATTTCCAAAAAGAGGTCGAAACATGTGTCGATGCATATATTCAACAAAAAGAAAATATAAAGACAAAAAGTGAATATATTATCATTAACTTAAAAGCGTCTTCTATAAAAATGGATATTAATGATATTTATTTCTTTCAAACGGAATACGATCATCGTGTGTCAATGGTTGGAAAAAATTTTAAAAGAGAATTTTATGGAACGTTATCAAAAATTGAACAACTGCATCCAGATTTGATTAGAGTCCATCAATCAATCATCATTAATAAAAAATATGCGTCAAAATTAAATTATAAAACGCATCTTTTAACTATGAGAGACGGGACGGAAGTACCAGTCTCAAGAAGATATTATACTCAGGTTAAGGCGCTGTTTCTTACTTAGGGAGGGATAATGACCAATTAAGGAATTATCTATCTATTAGTCGCTATATTCGTTATAATTTAGTGCAATACTTGAAGAGGAGGGCGATATGCTAATCGATTGGATTCTAAAAAATATTATGGATATGGATCAGGAAGATCAATCAGGAAAAACACAATGGACAAAGTATTATCTAACCGTTTATTTTTCTGGCTTATTTAATTTTCTGATGATTCTGATTTTATCAGTTTTATTTGGGACGTTAAGCGAAACCTTTATTGTATACGTCGTACTGATTTTTTTACGGCCTGTCGCAGGTGGCTGGCATGCAAAAACTAAATGGCTCTGTCGTCTAGAAAGCATTGTTATATATGTCGCCATACCATTTGTATTGAAAAATTCTTCTGTGAGCTTACCGTTTATTTATAAAATTCTATTGATTTGCCTCTTAGTTGTATTATTTTATTGGTATGCGCCACAAGGAACAGCAATCGAACCTGTTCAGCCATCTGATTTAAACGTGCTCAAAAAGCAAAGCCTTATAAGGGTGTGTTTACTTATTTTATGTAGTCTGTTTGTCAAAGAAAAGATTGCTTCAGTAATACTCTACAGTCTAGTCATCCAAGGTCTGATGATACTCCCTGTAACAAAAAATTTAATTGAAGGAAGTGTTTTTATGAAATTTGGTAAAAAAATAATTAAAAATGTTATTGAAAAAAGAGTTGCAAAAGTCAGTGATGGTGTGGGAACTAAGCCTAGATTAAATCAAAATTCGCCCAATATATTTGGACAATGGATGGGACAAACTGAAAAACCTAAAAAGAATATTGAAAAATGATTTTGTCGTTATTAGCTACTAACGTTTTGCTGGCATCTAGCTTTATCGTTTTTGTCTTTTTACGAGTAACATTGATCAAGATTGAATATAAAATACCGTTACTTTCATTGCTTATTGTCATTAATCTTTGTTCGTTTGCGGCATTAATGTTGGGCTATTCTTGGTTGATTTATGCGCTGACAGTCGTTATTTTTACAGGATTTTTACTCATTCACAAAAAGAGGTTCTCAATTTTTAAAGCGATATTTTTATCCGCTTTTACATTGCTTATGGTTTCGTTTATCAATTACACGGAGCAAACGATTTTAAGTGTTTTTTTTCAACAGATTTATCAAAATAAATTATTATGGATTGCCTCAAATGTTATTCTGTTGCTTATAAATATCTGGATTGCTTTAAAAATTCCCAATAGTGTTTTTTTAAGATTAAATCGTGTGTTAGAAAATAGCCGAATTTTTTTTGGTTGTTTACTTTTATTGTTGATTCTGTTGTTACTTTTTGTGTTTTTGATTTCGCCAGAGATTTCACCTGACTTTATGCGAGGATTTGTCACGGTAAATAGTTCTAAATTGGAGTTATTAATAAGTGTAGGTTTATTTTTAATTCTGATTGGCTTAGTCATTGAAGCTTATTTGGAAGAACAACGTATCAACACTCAATTATTGAATAATTTAACGATTTATACTGAAAAAATAGAATCCATTAACGAAGAGCTAGCGATGTTTCGTCATGATTATAAAAATTTATTGTATAGTTTACAAATTGCTATTTCATACGAAGATATTCTAGAAATCAAAAGAATTTATGAAGAAACGATTGCACCAACCAAAAAAATTATTGATAATGAAGAATTTGAACTTATGAAGTTAAATCGTTTGAAAAATATGGAACTTAAGGCACTCATAAGTATGAAAATTAATACCGCAAAGCAAGCAAAACTAAAAGTGATTGTTGATGTGCCAGAAGTATTTATTCTTGATACATCAATCGACTTAGTGATTGTGATTCGTTTGTTGGCTATTCTATTAGATAACGCGATTGAAAACAGTGCAAAATCAGAATTGAAAATGTTCGCTATCTCAATTTTCAATAAAAATGAAACACAAGAGTTTGTGATAACAAATAGTGTCCAAGCCGAATTTGATTTTAGGGTTATGAAGAAAACCAAATTTAGTTCTAAAAGTAACCCTGAAGAGCATGGTTGGGGGTTGTTATACGTAAAAGAAATTGTTGATTTTTCAGATCAATTTGATTTGCAAACGTCCTTCAATGAAGGAGCGGTCACTCAACATTTAATTATTGAAAAAAATCATAATAGTAAAAAAGTTGTTAACGAATGAATTTGTTAACAACTTTTTTGCTATGGTATTGAGATACGAGGGGCAATACAGGGAAAAATGTCGGCTGATTAAGGAATTTAGATAGTGCCGGTTAGGTAGTTGTCTATAATGAAAATAGCAACAAATATTTACGCAGGGAAAGGGGCGGTCGTTTAACGGGAAAGATTAGGGAGGATAAAGCAATACTTTTGTTGGGAAAAGAAATAAAAGGAAACTGGGGAAGGAGTTAATCGTTTGATGAAGGGAAATAAAATTTTATACATTTTAGGTACAGGCATCTTTGTTGGAAGTTCATGTCTATTTTCTTCACTTTTTGTAGCAGCAGAAGAACAAGTTTATTCAGAAAGTGAAGTTTCAACAGTTTTATCGAAGTTGGAAAAGGAGGCAATTTCTGAGGCAGCTGCTGAACAATATACGGTTGTAGATCGAAAAGAAGATGCGTGGGGGATGAAGCATCTTAAGTTAGAAAAGCAAACGGAAGGCGTTACTGTTGATTCAGATAATGTGATTATTCATTTAGATAAAAACGGTGCAGTAACAAGTGTTACAGGAAATCCAGTTGATCAAGTTGTGAAAATTCAATCGGTTGATGCAATCGGTGAAGAAGGAGTTAAAAAAATTATTGCTTCTGATAATCCGGAAACTAAAGATCTTGTCTTTTTAGCTATTGACAAACGTGTAAATAATGAAGGGCAATTATTTTATAAAGTCAGAGTAACTTCTTCGCCAACTGGTGACCCCGTATCATTGGTTTATAAAGTAAATGCTACAGATGGAACAATTATGGAAAAACAAGATTTAACGGAACATGTCGGTAGTGAAGTAACGTTAAAAAACTCTTTTCAAGTAGCGTTTAATGTGCCAGTTGAAAAAAACAATACGGGAATTGCTTTACACGGAACGGATAACACAGGGGTTTACCATGCAGTAGTTGATGGCAAAAATAATTATTCTATTATTCAAGCGCCATCACTAGCGACATTAAATCAGAATGCTGTTGACGCCTATACGCATGGAAAATTTGTGAAAACATATTATGAAGATCATTTCCAACGACACAGTATTGATGATCGAGGGATGCCCATCTTGTCAGTTGTTGATGAACAACATCCAGATGCTTATGACAATGCTTTTTGGGATGGAAAAGCAATGCGTTATGGTGAAACAAGTACACCAACAGGAAAAACGTATGCTTCCTCTTTAGATGTAGTTGGTCATGAAATGACACATGGTGTGACGGAACATACTGCCGGTTTAGAATATTTAGGACAATCAGGTGCGTTGAATGAATCTTATTCTGATTTGATGGGTTATATTATTTCGGGTGCATCTAATCCAGAAATTGGTGCGGATACTCAGAGTGTTGACCGAAAAACAGGTATTCGAAATTTACAAACGCCAAGTAAACACGGACAACCAGAAACCATGGCTCAATACGACGATCGAGCACGGTATAAAGGAACGCCTTATTATGATCAAGGCGGTGTTCATTATAATAGTGGAATTATTAATCGGATTGGTTACACCATTATCCAGAACTTAGGCATTGAAAAAGCACAGACTATTTTCTACAGCTCGTTAGTAAATTACTTAACACCTAAAGCACAATTCAGTGATGCTCGTGATGCGATGCTTGCTGCTGCAAAAGTTCAATATGGCGATGAAGCAGCTTCAGTGGTGTCAGCAGCCTTTAACTCTGCTGGAATCGGAGCTAAAGAGGATATTCAAGTAAACCAACCAAGTGAATCTGTTCTGGTCAATGAATGAAAAAAATTCCCCAATTAAATAAAAATGGAAAAGGAGTGGCATAATCTTATGAAAAAGTTCTCCATACGAAAAATTAGTGCTGGTTTTTTGTTTCTGATTTTAGTAACTTTGATAGCCGGTTTTAGCTTGTCTGCAAATGCAGAAGAGTATATCGTTCCTGCCGAAAGTCATTCACGACAAAAAAGATCGTTACTGGACCCTGAGGACAGAAGACAAGAAGTGGCAGATACAACCGAAGCGCCTTTTGCGTCAATCGGAAGAATCATTTCCCCTGCCAGTAAACCAGGCTATATTTCTTTAGGAACAGGCTTTGTTGTTGGAACTAATACAATTGTCACCAATAATCATGTGGCTGAAAGTTTTAAGAATGCCAAAGTATTAAATCCGAATGCCAAAGATGATGCTTGGTTTTATCCAGGTCGAGATGGCAGTGCGACACCATTTGGCAAATTCAAAGTGATTGATGTAGCTTTTTCCCCGAATGCGGATATTGCGGTAGTGACTGTCGGCAAACAAAACGATCGTCCAGATGGCCCAGAGTTGGGAGAAATTTTAACGCCATTTGTTTTGAAAAAGTTTGAATCTTCAGATACCCATGTCACAATATCAGGCTATCCAGGTGAGAAAAACCACACACAATGGTCTCATGAAAATGATTTGTTTACATCTAACTTTACAGACTTAGAAAATCCATTACTATTTTATGATATCGATACAACCGGTGGTCAATCTGGTTCACCAATCTATAATGCTCAGTTTGAAGTAGTTGGTGTTCATTCCAATGGTGGCATTAAGCAAACAGGAAATCATGGTCAAAGACTAAATGAAGTGAATTATAACTTTATTGTCAATCGAGTGAATGAAGAAGAAAATAAACGTTTATCCGCTGTGCCAGCAGCGTAAAGAACCATAAAAATACTCGGAATTTCCAGAATCACGGGAAATCTCGAGTATTTTTGTTTTTTAAGATAGTGTAAGTTACGATAAAAGTACCTTGTAATTATCGGTTAAAAGCATATAATAGTGCTGAAAAGAAGGCAAATAATTCGATTAAGTTAGTATTTCTAAACCATCATAACTCGTAATGATTTCATGCTTTTGAGATAAAGCCGCCATCTCCGCATAAGACAAGCCGCCATTGTGAGAAAAATGGTTGGCAACGTAAATCGTTTTATCTGTGACGAGTTTTCTTTCTTTTAATTCTGCAATTAATTTTAAATTTTCTTCCCAATTCATATGACTATTGCCAGTTTCGTTTGTTTGACTAGTACAATCTAAAGAAACAATACTAAGAAGTAAGTGGCTCTTTTCAAGATATTCAAACATTTCTGACGTAAAGTAACCTGTATCATGGGTGGATAAAAAAGCATCTTTGCCATCATCAATAACGAAAATAAAACAATCTTCGCTGAAATTTCCATGTTGTGCAGGAAGGGGATAAATCGTATAGTTCGCAATAGTAAAACATTTGTAGGGCTGAATAACCTGATACTGTAATCGGGTATCGTCTTGACGACCTTCTAAATCAAAGGCGCGCTGATAAAACGTCTTAACTGCTTCATTTCCGTAAACAGTTAAACGATTGGGAATATCTAATGCATAACCAGACATTCGATAAGCCAAATCCTCGCCGTAAAAATGATCGGAATGCCAATGAGAGATTAGTAAAGAGTCAAAGTCTGCAAAACACAAGTCGTACTGCAACAGGTGTAAATAAGAATCCCCTGGAAAATCAATCAGCAGGACATCATCAATAATTAATTGAGTTTGTGTACGAATTTCTCGTCCTTTTTTCTCTCGAGCGTACTTACATAATTTACAATTACAAAAAATTCCTGGAATCCGTTCTGCTGCACCCGTACCTAAATAGTTGATTTTCATTGGGAGTACCTAACCTTTCTTTGACATTCTTCATGCTTAGTAGATAACGCTGAACCTTAAAGTAAATGGGCATGGAAACTGAAACATTTGTTGTGTCCATCTTACCTTTTTTAGAGAAGAATTGAAATGGAATTTCTTAAGTAAATTTGCGTAAAATAGAAAAAGCTAGACGCCTTTTTTGATAAGCTGAATTTGTTGTGAATGTTCATGCTATTTCCGAGAAAAAGTTTTACCAAAGACACTTTCATATTCATCTACTATTAGTTATAGAAAAATAACAAGATGGACATAGCTTATTAGAGCAAAAATAACTACGCTATTGATAAAGAGTGAGGCGTGTTTTGAACAGGCTGCGTGGGGAAATGAATTTGAATAAAAGGGATGACAAAAGATGACTATTGAAAAATTAGAATATTTTTATACCATTGCAAAATATAATAGTATTTCCAAAGCAGCCTCTGAACTTCATGTTAGTAAATCAACCTTAAGTGCGTCATTAAAAGATTTGGAAAGTGAATTGGGCCATTTACTTTTTGACCGTAACGGTAATTCTTTGACGTTAAATTCCTATGGTGATAAAATCGTCCAATCTGTATATATCATTTTAAACGAGGCTAAGAAAATGAAACTTAATTTGCATGAAATGATTGAGAATCCAGTGATGCGTTTAGGTTTTGGAAATACGTCCTTGATGTATAAAGTGACAGAAAGCGAGGATCAACTGAATCGTTTTTGGGAATGTTACCATGGTTCATCGTTTGAGTTATTGAATAAATTGGAGAATCATGAGTTGGATTTTGTGATTACTTCTGCAGATGTGAATAGTCCAGTTTTAAAGAAAGAACAATTAATTGAACTAAAAATGTATCTTTGTGTTTCAAGAGAAATTAAACAAGAAATTGAGGAAGAAGGTTTCATCTGTTTGACCAACTATCCATTTCTATTTTTACCTCATCACTTAGATCATTTAGAAGCTACCAAGAGTGTGCTAGAAATGTTGCAATTAACAAGTCCGCTTGTTTGTTGCTACGATACGTTGATGCTTACTCGTCTCATTGAAAAAAGTAAAGGAGTTTATGCGGTGATCTCTCTTCGGAAAGAACAACTGCAGGAAATTGATTCTAAACTCTTCTTTTTACCGATTGAACGAAAACAAAAATTTTATTTATACCGAAATGTTTCCAGTTCGGTTTTTGTCCAACCTAGTCAAATCAAGGCAACTTTACAAAAGTTGCTAGAGACTTAGCCATTAAAATTACTTTGGAATAGTTACCAAAAATAGCATTATTCGCTTAGATTTACTTCTGCTGCGGATAAGGCTATTTTTGTTGTTCATTGTTTAAAAGAGATGCTCAATTATGGGACTGTTCGATATTTCTGAACGGAATGTTCAATTATTTAATAACTTAAGAATCGATAAATCGTATCTATTACGGTTCAATTTAAAGGGGTTCTGGTGTATAGTTTGGCTATCTAAAGATTTACTTTTTTAAGTATAAAATAACTAAATGGCAAGGAATATAAAGAACTGTTGATACGTGAGTACTTGCGATAACCGTGTCGTTAGAAGTTTAAGTGTCATTGTTGCTTTTCCTGTTTTATGTAGTTGCTAGAAAGGACTGTTTTTATGATCGATAGAAAAAAAGTTATTTTGTATACTTGTTGCATGAGTTTGTTTGTAGTGACCATGGATGTTACGGTTGTCAATGTGGCGTTACCATCCATTCAAAGTGATTTTCACACGAATCTGTCTACATTACAGTGGGTAACAGATGGGTACACTTTAATGGTAGCATCCTTATTATTGTTATCTGGGTCTACAGCAGACCGAATTGGCCGTAAACGAGTCCTTCAATTGGGCTTAGCCTGTTTTGGTTTAGCGTCTTTCCTATGTGGGATTTCGCAAACCCCAGGGCAATTGATTGCGTTTCGCATGCTGCAAGGGATTGGTGGTTCTATGTTAAATCCGGTAGCAATGTCTATTATTACACAGGTATTTACCGAAAAGTTAGAACGAGCGAAAGCAATTGGCTTGTGGGGCTCTGTTACAGGGATTTCCTTAGGAATGGGCCCGATTATTGGCGGACTGATTGTTTCTTATTTTAGCTGGAGGTATGTCTTTTTTGTCAATGTACCGATCATTGCTGCGGCAATCATCCTTACACAAAAGTTTGTACCTGAGTCAAAAGTAGAGAAGACGGTGAAAAATGATTTTGTTGGTCAAGCATTGATGATTCTTTTTCTATTTAGTTCTATCTATTCCATTATCGGACTACCTAGAAAAGGGCTTTTCGCGCCAGATATTTTAAGTACTGGGATAATCGGCTGCTTAGCCATTGTTATTTTCTTTATTTATGAATATAACATTGACAATCCGTTAATCAATCCGCGCTTCTTTTTATCTATTCCCTTTACATCGGCTTCTTTTTTAGCTATTTTTGGCTTTATCATATATAACGGTTATTTATTTTTAAACACGCTATATTTGCAAGAAATGAGAGGCTTCAGCCCGTTGGAAGCTGGCTTATCAACCATTCCTTTGGCTTTTGTTAGTTTTCTTGTTGCCCCGAGAGCCGGCGAAATGGTAGGGAGAATAGGGACGAAACGTCCTATTATGCTTTGTGGTATTTCAATGTTGGCTGTTAGCTTTTTACAATTATTTGTAACTAAAACAACGCCTATGATTATTTTATTTGTTATTTATATCTTTTTAGGCATTGGGTTTGGGATGTTAAATTCACCGATTACCATTACAGCGATTGAAGGAATGCCATTTTCTCAGTCAGGAACGGCAGCAGCCATTGCGGTGACATGTAAGCAAATTGGCAATTCTTTAGGGGTGGCGCTACCAAGTCTTTTAATTACAAAGCCTATTACTAGTTCCCTTACTCGAACACCTTTTACAAACGTATGGCTTTTATTTGGATGTTGCGCCATTGCGATTATCTTTTTAAGTTATTTATCCAATTCTCCGCTAGCGAAAAAGTCATTGCGCAGAGTTAGGTTTTATTTTTAACAAATCAAGATTTTTTTGAAGGGAAAGGAAGACAAACTTAGATGAAAAAAATAAATAACCGATTAGGACTCTTTTTATTTTTTGTTTTACTCTTTTGGGCAAAAACGATTCTGGCGTATTACCTAGATTTCTCATTGGGCGTTAAGGGCAGTCTCCAACGAGAAATTTTGTGGTTCAATCCAGTTGCTACTACGCTGTTATTATTTGGCTTTAGTTTGTATTTTAAAAAGCATAAAACATTTATGCTTAGCTTAACTCTTTTAAATGTTTTAAATACATTAATTTTATATTTGAATATTATTTTTTATCGTGAATTCACTGACTTTATTACCATCCAATCTGTTTTTGGCTTTTCAAAAGTTTCAGAAGGGATTTCTGGTGATTTACTTGCCTTAATGAGGGTCCACGATGTCTTTTATTGGCTAGATACTTTAGTGCTGCTCGTTTTGGTATTTTACTCTTTTAAACAGCGACGGAATCATCAAGTCTTCATGACTAAACCTATCAACAGAAGATTGGCGATCTCAATTAGTTGTTTAAGTGTCTTGCTCTTTTCGGTTAACTTATTTTTAAGCGAAACCGATCGTCCTCAATTGCTTCAAAGAATTTTTGACCGTAATTATATTGTAAAATATCTTGGCTTGGATGCATTCACAGCCATCGATGGTGTCAAAACAGCCATGTCAAATGAGGTAAGAGCAGAAGCTAGTTCAAACGAATTACCTGAAATCATGAAATTTACCAAGCAAAACAATTTACCGCTTAATCCGCAGTATGCCGGGATTGCCAAAGGAAAAAATGTATTTGTGATTCATTTAGAAAGTTTTCAACAATTTTTGATTAATATGAAAGTCCAAGGCCAAGAGGTTACACCGTTTTTAAATCAGCTCTATCAAAACAAAGCGACAATCAGTTTTGATAATTTCTTTCATGAAGTAGGGCAAGGAAAAACGAGTGATGCGGAGAACATGTTAGAAACAGGAACATTCGGGCTCCCTCAAGGCTCTCTTTTTACACAATTAGGATCAGACAATACTTTTGAAGCGGCTCCCGCTGTTTTAGGACAAAAAGGCTATACAACCGCTGTTTTCCATGGGAATGTGGGGAGTTTTTGGAATCGAGACCATGTGTATAAAAACTTAGGTTATCAATACTTTTTTGATCGATCATATTTTTCAAAAGATGACAAAATGCTAGGCTACGGTATTTTAGATAAACAATTGTTGCGTGAATCAGCTAGTGAGCTTGAGCATTTACAGCAGCCATTCTATGCGAAGTTTTTAACTGTGACCAATCATACCCCTTATTATACGGATGACCAAAACTTCCCGTTTCCTAAATTGAACACAGGCAATTCGATTGTGGATGATTATGTTCGAACAGCGCACTATTTGGATCAATCGCTAGAACAATTTTTCCATTACTTGCAAACAACAAGTTTATACAATCATTCTATTTTTGTTATTTATGGTGATCACTTCGGTATTTCAGATGCGAACAACAAGGACTTATGTAAAGCCTTCAACCGCGATCCAAAAACGTGGACAAACTATGACAATGCGCAATTGCAAAGAGTGCCTTTGATGTTTTACATGCCAGGCTATACGCAAGGGAAAATCATGCACGAATATGGTGGAGAAATTGACGTTTTACCGACACTGTACCATCTTTTAGGTGTCGATGATAAAAATTATATCCATTTTGGCACGGACCTTTTATCCCCTCAATATAAACAAGTGGTTCCTTTTAGAAATGGCGATTTTGTAACGCCTCAATTTTCTTATCTAGGTGGGGAAATCTACAACAATCAAGGGAAAAAATTAGACCAAGTTCCAGCAGATTTAAAAGCAGAAGTCACGAAAGATAACGATTGGGTGAAAAAATCGTTAAGCTTATCTGACAAATTAAATCAGGAAAACCTTTTACGTTTTTATAAACCACAAGGATTTCAAGAAGTGCAACCAAAGGACTACAACTATGATGTGACTTTTGAAAAAAACAAAGTCTTAGAAGTAGAAAAACAAAAAAATGCACAATCAACCAGCTTGTTTAGTCAAAATGGCAATCAAACGACAGTCCAAAATTATCCGACTACGCCGTAGATCATTTAAGAAGGATAACTTTTGTAAGGGAAAGAGAATCATATATGAAGTGAAGGACAAAAATCATTTTAGATTTTTGTCCTTTATTTTTTTCTTAGAAAGAGAAAAAATATTAAATTGTATGATATTTTGACACAACTTTATAAGAAAGCGATTTCAAAATCAGGAAATGTTGTTTTGATTTAAGTATACTATGGATGTTCTGAATTGTAATAATTCTAAATTGATCAAAACTTCAGTTTGGGGGTGCTATTCGATTAATGGTAAGGGGGACAACAAATGAAAAAATTTAGTAGACAATTGCTTATAATGCTAATGATGATTGGATGTATTCAAATATCTACTAGTTTTGGACAGGATGCTTTTGCAATTAGCGAAAAAAGTAACGTTGGCATTACCTTTAAAGGCAATATGCCACAACAAAAAACGAATAATTCAGATGTACAAACACAAAACAGCAAAAAGTATCACGAAATGAAATCCCAGAAATTATTTCCAATGACTAATGAACTAAAAAATCATTTTTTTATGCTTAGTGGTTGGTTACTTATTGGCGGATTACTATTATGGATATTTTTCAAAAGAAGAAAGAAGGAAACAGAACAATGAAAAAAATGATTTTAATTACGGCATTATTTAGTTGTGCAACATTAGGTAGTACAGTCGTTCATGCTGAAGATAAAGATGCTACAAGTACAGCCAAAATCGGTATCTCACAAGCAGATCCAGATAATCCTGTTGGACCAATTGATCCTATTGATCCAGATGATAATCCTAGTTCCAATGATCCAACAGGAAACACTGGGGTCTTGCGTATCGATTACATTTCTAATATTGATTTTGGTACGCAAACAATTTCTGGTTCTACAGAAACGTATGCTGCACAAAAACCTTCTTTACGTACAGAAGCTCAAGTATCCGATTTACGGGGAACTGGTGCAGGTTGGAATTTACAAGTCAATTATGATAGCGAAAGTGCTGGATTCAAAACACAAAGCGGGCAAGAATTGAAGGGGGCACAATTAACTTTACCTAACGGCACGCCTAAAACGGTGAATGATAATCAATCTGCAACGCCATCTACAGCAGTTGTAACAGTTAACACAGAAGCCCAAAATATCATGACCTCAGCAGTGAATACAGGGTTAGGAACATGGGCAGATCAAATGACTACAACAGATGTTTCTTTGAAAGTTCCTTCTGGAAATTTGGCTGGGGATTACACAGCGACTCTTGAATGGACGTTAACGGATGCACCCGCTTAAAAAAAGTTACAAACACATAAAGGAGAATGAATATGAAAAAAAGTATCTTATATTCTTTAGCAGCGACAACATTATTGTCTGCAACACTTTTGACTGGAGTTTTAGCAAATGCAGCCGAGTCAGGTGATGCAACAACGACTACAGCAAAAGTCACTTTTACTGGAGGAAACGATGATCCAGTTAATCCGGTTGATCCAGACGATCCAGATAATCCTGTCAATCCGGTTGATCCAGATGATCCAGATAATCATGGAACAGATGATAATGGTCCTTTATCTATTGATTATGTCTCTAATATTAGTTTTGGGACCCAAGAAATCTCTAGTGATAGTCAAATATATAGCGCTTTAAATGCTGAACCACATGTCCAAATTACTGATAAACGTGGTGTTGAAGGAGGTTGGACTTTAACCGCAAGTGCTTCTAAATTTAAAGCAGAGGATCAATCTGAATTAAAAGGGGCCGTCTTATCGTTTGAAAATGGAGTTGCTCGAAAAAAATCAGATAATACCAGTGCACAACCTACTGTAAACGAAGATGTAACTTTCAATAATACTGAAGCACAAAATGTCATGTCAGCAACTAGTCTGACAGGAGAAGGAACCTGGCTAGATGTGTTTCCTGGTGAGGAAGGACATAATACAGATGTTCAACTAGCCGTTCCCTCAGGGAGTGCTCAGGCAAAAGAATATACAGCGACGATTACTTGGACTTTAACTGCTGGTCCAATTGATGCTCATGAATAAGAGCAGACCTTGTTTCTCCCTCATTAAAAGTTGTTTGTTTATCGGAATAAGTTTTATTATTTTAGGAATGAACAATGTAAAAGTGTATGCTGATTCCTCAGAATCAGCATACAGTGTTAGCGCAAATCTTCCATCTTTTCAAAATAATAAAAAGCTTTCTTATTTTGACTTATTGTTAAAACCGAGTCAAAAAGAACAAGTTTCTATTCATATAAAGAACAATAGTCAAGAGAAGGCGACTTACCTTGTTGATGTTAATAACGCTGTAACGAATAGTAATGGTGTCATTGATTATGGACAAAAAAACGTAAAAAAAGATGTATCAGCTGATTATGTGTTAAATCAATTGGTTTCACCAGAGACACAAGAGGTGATATTACAACCTGGAGAAGCAAAAGATATTCCCTTTCAAATAAAGATGCCAAAACAAGCTTTTACAGGGATAATTCTTGGTGGTATTCATATCACTAAAAAAGATACGCTAAGTAAAAAGGTTAGTGGGACAGCAATAAGAAATAAATATGCCTATGTAATCGGAATGAAATTAGAAACGAATACAAATAAAGTGACGCCAGATTTAAAATTACTAGCTGCGCGGCCCGGTTTAGAAAATTCGTATACGACTATTTTTGCAAATGTCCAAAATCCAACACCAACAATTATCAGTAAAGTAAGTTTTGACGCAACAATTACAAAAAAAGGTTCTAAAAAGGTTCTTTATAAATCGAAAAAAGAAAATATGTCCATTGCGCCTAATACAAATTTTAACTTTCCAATTGGCTTAAATAAAGAAAAGATTACACCAGGTAACTATACCGTCACAATTGATGCTAAAGAAGGGACTACCAATAAAACTTGGCATTTGACGACTGATTTCGAAATACAAGCTAAAAAAGCAGAAAAAATAAATAAAAAAGCTGTTCTAGAAAACAAAGGAGTTCCGTATTTACCGATCATTATCGTGGTAGGTTTATTATTAATAGGGATTATTCTAGTTTTAAGTTATAAATTACTTAAACAAAAGAAGTAGGTGAGCATATTCAATGAACATAATTAATAAAAAATTTTTTGCCACCAATTGTTTAGTTCTAATGTGTGCCATTTTTATTTCTCTGATTTTTTTTTCAGGGAATGTTTTAGCTGCAGACTACCCAGATAATCAAGAAGCAACCATTTTGGGTGGTCATGTGAAAGCTACAATTGCTTATGAAAAAGACCATTCACCGTACTATACCGCTGTTGGGGACACGGTCACAGTCAATACAACTTTGGAAAAACTAGATGATGGCGTCTTACCTGAATCTTTTAATCAATCTTCCATGTTAGTTCTTTTTCCAGATGAAACACAAGGATTGAAATTAGAAGGAGAACCAACGTTTATTTATAAAAGAGGAAGTTTATCTGATACTGGCTCATTTGTTGATACTGCTAAAGAACTTCATCGAGATATATTTTGGGCCTTTAATACAGAGGCACAAGTGATGTATCATGATACTGTTTCCTATGATGGTCGGATGACAGAACTGCAAGTAACGAATCAATATGATGATGGTCCTTATGATGACACTTATCGAATTTCCAATTTGTTAATAAACAAAGGAGATAAAATTATTCTTTCGTATAAAGCCAAGGTTACAGAGGAAGCGTTAAAAAATAAAGAGTTTTCTCTACATTCAGGTATTTATGACAGCTCTAAAGGTGATTTTGATTGGGAGGATTTTTTAACTAGTAAAATGCCAGCTATTCAAAGTATCAATGTATCTTTTGATGACGGAAGTAAAAATAAAGTAGTCGACATCACTGATGCAAATTCCTACCATATAACTTTAACCGGTACATGGACTGGAAATATAGCGGATCTAAAACCCACGTTAACTGTTAATGGTCAAACTGTTGCGATACCAACTGGGAGTTTTCAAAAAGAGGGAACATTTTCAATACCCGTTGATTTAACTAATATAGGAATGATTGGCCAAAATAAAACACAGATTGAAATAAAAGATAGTATGGGGCAAACCGCATCCGATAACGGGATACTAACGTTGGTACAAAAAAATACACCTCCTCAACTTCAGTTGGTGGACGCATTATCAAATAAAACTATTCCGATAACACCGAATCTTTCATCCTTTAAAGTGGAAGGACAATGGAAAGACGCTGAGAGTCAAACGGGGACTCTTTATTACAAATTAAATGGGGTAGAACATCTACTAGAAAATTCTGTAGCGAATGCAAATAAAGGGAGTTGGAATGCTTTTTCACAAGATATGCCATTAGCCGATTTAAAACTTGGAGCGAATGTTGTTGAAATTTATGTGGTAGATACAGAGGGACTCAAGTCAAATGTTGCAACTTTTACCTTACAATTAATGGAAGGCACTGTACATTTTAAATCTGTTGATTCAGTCCTATCTTTTCAAGATGCTGTTATTAATGGACAAACAGTTCACTCTCTTCCTCAAAAACCAGTCGATATAAAAATTGAAGATACCACGCGTTCACCAGGAAACTGGCAATTAGTAGTCAGCCAAATAAGCACATTTAAAAATACGCAAAGAGAACTTCCAGCCGTTCTCAGTTATCAAAATAATAGAGATAATTTAGTCATTACGAATAATCAACAAGTTACCTTACCTGTTGTCAAAGAAACTGACACGGAATATGGTCTGATACAAGATGGAAATCATCAATTTGATTTAGCGATTTCATCGAATGCATATATTGGCGATTATCAATCTGAGTTAGAATGGACAATTATTGAAGCGCCCTAGTTAAAAAGAAAGAAAAACATAAATCCTTTGTTTTTCTTTCTTTTTTGGTATGATAGTATAGGTTAGCAAGTCAGGAGTGGAAGTAAAATAATGGAATTAATTGTGTTTGTGGGTATGGTGTATGTAAATATTTTAATAGGCATCAATCTATTATTTCAGGAGCGAAGTACGTACTTTTTTACTATCTTTTATTTATTATTGGCGGTTTGTAATTTACTTATGATAAAATATACATTCTTTTTTTTATTACTGCTCTATTTTTCTCAATGTTACTATATCTATATTAAAGTAGAGAACATTTATCTTTCTATCTTACTAAATAATTTTTTAATGAGTTGTGGGGGATTAATTATCTTCTTGTGTATTGATCTTCCACGATACCTAGGATTCAATCATTTATATATTACTGTTTTTCTAGAGATCGCTATGACAGTAGTTTTATGTCTGTACTTAAAGCATCTCGATAAAAAATATCATATTTTTGACTATTTTACAGATTATACGAAAAAAATGAAAAGCATTACCTTATTGTCTACTTTAATGATGGCAGGACTTTATTTTCTACATGCACAAGTGAACCTATATTCACTAGATTACGTGTTAACTTCAATTATTATGTTAGGATTCAACCTTTTTAGTAGTGTAGCTTTTATAGTGTTCATTATTAATAGAAAACGTAAGGAATTTGTTACTTCTTACTTAAAAGATTTAAAAGAAACACAAGAATATTACAATAAATTAGATGAATTTCGTCATGATTATTTAAATTTTATTGCCGCTTTAGAATATGGAATTAGTCACCAGACGCCAGAAGAGGCACAAGAACTGATAACTCATTTTAAAGAGTATTCTCTAGAGAGGATAGAAGATGCTAGACATAATCCAATGAAAAAGATTACAGACCCAGTGATTAAAGGTTTACTTTATGACTTTATCGATAAAGCAGAAAAGAATAATAGGTCATACTCTATTCAAGTTTTAAATGTGATTTCAACGGTTGCTGTGGACTATATCGACTTGATCCGTCTACTTTCTATTGCTTTAAACAATGCCATTGAGCATTATTCGGCAACAGATAATAATCAACCGATTGTTATCTGTTTAAACGAAAAAGATCAGGCTTTTCATTTTTTAGTTAGAAATCCTGCGATAATTGACCATGGTGGCAATTTAACGGTACTTTTAAAACGTGGTCATTCCGAGAAAAAAACAGGAGGACTAGGGCTTTATAATTTTTCAAGAATTGTTAACCTGTATAACAATATTAATTATGATTTGCGTTATGATAAACAAGAGAAACTGTTTGAATTATCTTTAACTATTTCTTTTAAGTAAACAAAAAGCAGGCATATTTTGCCTGCTTTTTGTTTATCCTAGAGCATCAATGTACGTAAGTAATTTCTTTATGCTGGTGGCACTCAATGCCAAACACTCTTCGTTTTTAAAAATAACTTCCAATGTATTTTTATTTATTTCTTTAATATTATACGGATTAATGGAAAAGCTTTTTAAATCGTTAAAGTAATGATAAGGAGCAAGTAATTGTTTTAAATTTTTCATTTTATCTTGAATGATAAAATTTTCTGTTGTACCGAAAAATTCTATAGACGAACGAAATCCTTTAATAGTGGAGAGGTAATTAATTTCATCTGGATGAATCAGATAGACTTTTGAAGAACCTTTAAGTTCAATAAGAGCAGTTGTGTTATTAACTTTTTTTAATCTAGATACCAAGATATTTTCCAGAGCTAAAAATACGTTGCTCATTTCATTTTTAGAGAGATATAAATCAGGTCGAATATGTTGATTGATAATTTCTAAACCTTTAGTTGTATCATTTGATAAAAAGATGATGTAGCAATCAGGATTAATTAGTCGAATCTTTTTTGCAAAATCAATACCAGAATGAAGGGATTGCAAATCAATATCAATTAAGAAGATATCGGAGACTGAAAAATCAAAAGTATCTAGTTTTTTATAAATACTTTCTAATTTATTATTGGGAAATATCTCTACAGGAACAGAACGTAAACTTTCATAGTTGTGGCGTTCTTTTTTAAATCGCTCTTGATGAAAAGGATTGTCTTCAATGTAATAAATTTTCATAAATTTACGCTCTCCTACCTACATATTTCTTACTTAAGTATAACAGAAATAAGTTAGGAAGAGAAAGTGCTACGTATACTTTCTTCCATAAGGCTAATACTGTAAAAGTCACAAAAATGAACCTATTAATAGATAGTTTTAATATACTCAAAGTATTGCTGATATTTGCGAGAAAAATTATCCATCTCTAATAAATGAAAAATTTGAAAGGCCTCATTAACTTTTTTTGTACCCGCAAGTTGTGCTCCTTTGGCATAGCAAAGCAATCCTTCTAAGAATAAAGCCATTGTTTTTCCGTATAAATCTCGAATTTCTAACATTGCTCGAAACTGTTTCAAATAACTTAGCCCTTCGTTGAGATACTTGTTGTTTACACAGAGAAGGATGGTATTGATGAGTATTTTGCTATATGGAGAATTGTAGCCATCAGAAGCAGAATAAAGATTTCTTTTTTTGAGCAATCGATTGACAATAATTAACAAAGTTTCGATAGGAATTTCGTCCATAATCGTAATGAACATCGTGACTTCCCTACTTGTCCAGTTCTCTAAGTTCATCAAGTTTTGAACAATATTTGTTATATTTTCGGCAACGACATTGCCGCCCAAACGATAAATAAACAGGTTAATTAATTGAATCGTAATTTCTTCTTCGTGTGGCAGTTTTCCAGTTAAAATCGCTGTTTTATAGTCCTCAAGACCTTTCATATTTCCTGCATGATAAAGTTCGGTAATCTCAAACCAAGTCTGATCTTTTAAAGCTTTCTGGTAACCATTGTGAATATACATAAATTCTTCTAATCGAACATTCAAATTTTTTATGATCTCCATAAATATATCGATGGTAGGGGTACTAATGTTTCGTTCAATTCGGCTGTAATAGCTCAGTGTCACAACTCCTTGGCAAACATCTTTTTGAGTTAACCCTTTGTCTTTTCGAATTTTTCTGATTGTTTGACCATACACGCCAGTTTCCCTCCTTGGTCTCTGAAAGTTTCTTTCTGTTTCCCTATTATACCATCATAGAAAGGTCTTTCTCTAATGAAAATGACTTATAGTACATCTTTTTTAAAAAGGAAAAACATCTTGTGTTATGCTCCAATTCAGGCTAATTATCTTTTAGGTAGTTAAGGTCATTTTTTGAAAATTTTAAAAAGGATGGGATAGGATGAAAAAAAGTATTTTATCAACAATAGCAGTACTGGGAGTAACTTTGGGAGGTGGCGCAATCAATTCATATGCCGCTGAAGCGAACCCAACAGCTGAATTGACAAGTGAAGCATCTTTGACAATTCAACCAGGAATCTTAAATTTAGATGCAGTTTCTAACTTTAATTTTGGAGAGCTAACGATTCAAGATGTTGCGGAATCTGATCAAACATTGACTGGAACACCAGAGATAACGAAAGTATCTGATTATCGAGGGCCAAACGAATCCGGCTGGATGTTATCGTTAAAACTATCAGATATTAAAAATGAAAATAACGTAAAATTACAATCTGCGAAATTAAATTTAGCAACCACACATGCAAAAGGTGATGCGACAGTTACTGCTACGACAACAATTGATGCTGGCACGACTGAGCCGACACTTGTCGCTAGTGCAAACGGAACAACTGGATTGGCAGCGAATGAATTTGATTTATCAAACACAACGTTAACTTTTCCTAAACAAAATATTAATAGTGGCCGCTACAGAGGGACGGTTACTTGGGTGTTAACAAACGCTTATACCCCTGAATGAAGCAATCTAGACAAAAAAATTTAATATTTTGTCTGTAAGTTAAATGGCTCAACAATAGAGTTGAAATTTTGGCTGTTAGGAGGAGAGAGCATGACGGTTAAAAGTAACACTACTTTTTTGTTATTTTTTTTCACATTATGTAGCATATTTTTTAGCATAAATAGTAAAGTACTGTCTGTAGAGGCGGAAACGACCGCTTTTACTGTGACACCCGAGTATCCTGAAAATCAAGTATCAGAAGCTACATATTTTGATTTATATCTTCAGGAAAATAAACAAACGTTGACTCTTCTAGTTACAAATACATCTGAACAAACATTGCAAGTAAAAGCGAGTGCTTTAAACAGTTATACAACATCTACGGGCATAATTGCTTATCAAAGCCGTGAAACTGCAGAAATGTATCAGGGACAGTCATTTACTCAATTTGTTGAACCAAAACAACAAATAATAAGTCTGAAGCCTTCTGAAAGTAAAAAAGTTTCGTTTCAGTTAGATAGTCAACGACAAAAAATTACTGGAGAAGTGCTGGGTGCTTTTGCTTTTGAAACAATTACTTCCCCAAACCAAGAAAAAGCAATGCATTCAATGATTCAGGCAAAATATCTAACCCAAATCGGTGTCAGGTTACGCACCGATTTGGGTTCACTGCCTGAGCCTAATTTACTTTTTGACAAAACTGAGCCCGTCATAAAAAATGATACTGTAGTTATCAAAAGTACCTTGATAAACAAACAGCCTACCGCACTTGGTAAAGTAAACGTAGAGACAACTGTCTATGATAAAACAAATAAAAAAATAATTGGTACGAAAAAAGCAGACAACTATCAAATTGCTCCTAACTCCTTGATGCCAATTTTAACAGAGTTAAAGGAAGAAACTTTAAAATCTGGAACATATAATGTTCATATCGCAATTCATTCCTCAAAAGGCAACTGGATGTTCGATGACTCGTTTACTGTTTCTGCTGCTCAAGCGAAAGCAATTAATCAAAAAACAGTCTTTTTTGCCAAACAGAAAGATGAATCTATTATATTTTCAATTTTAGTTGGAATGCTATTTGTGTTTTTACTAGCAATTCTGGGCTTGCTTTGGAAATATTACCAATTAAAAAATAAAAAGAGGGTGAATCAAGAATGAAGCCCAACAAATTAGGCGGCTTGTTTTTTTTACTTTCCTGTGTATTACTTTTCTTTGGTGGTCTATTTTTCCTTCCCAGTGAAGGGTTAGCAGAGATTATTGAACCAGCGTTTGAGACATTGCCAATTGATCAAACGATGATTTCGACGGTAGGAAAAGCGGGAAGTCCAAGTGGATCTGAAAATCACCGCTATGTTCAGATTAATGATACAACACCGAGTTCTAGTGGGGCAGTTTGGTTTAATAACCCAGTGAGTTTTACAAATGATTTTAAAATTGAGATGGCTTTTTATATTGAAAACGTAACAAATGATAGTGATGGATTAACATTTGTTATGCAAAGTAATGGTCCGACAGCAATAGCCGCAGAAGCTGGTCCAACGATTGGAGTATGGGCAAACACAGGAGATTCTACACCACTAAGTAAGGGGGCAATTCCTAACAGTTTGGCGATTGAATTTGACACTTTCTATAACAATAATAGTAATCTTATTGCAAACGATGGCATGATGGATCGTGATACAAGTTCCAAAGGCCATCATATTGCCTGGGCTTATCCAGGGGCAGAAACTTCCTATACAAAAGATGGTATTTTTAAGATTGACAAAGTCCTTCATCACCGAAATGAAAAAGGAGTGGCAGATTTATCTGATAGTAATTGGCATAAATTTGTCGTGGAATTTAAACGAGAAGCGGGAACATTTACCTATTCTGTTCCTGATTATGCCTTAAATATTACGATTCCTGTGGATACGGAGTTTAAAAATAACTTAGGCTTAAATGAAAATAAACGTGTTTATTTTGGGTTTACTGGAGCAAATGGGGGCTATGCACAAGCAAAAGCTATTTCATTTACAAATGTGGAAGGGCTGGTAGATTTGCAATTACGTACGGGTGTTGCACAATCAGCGGATAACCAATTGCTAGCAGACACTGGGATTCCTCAAAACGAAGTTCATTCTGTCGACAGAAGTCAAGAAATCACGTATATGACAGCGATTGATTATTTACAAACAAGTGATTTACTTCGTTTACAAGCCGGGACGAGGATCCAAATGACACTCCCAGATAACTTTGAAGTGCTGGAGAATAAGGTTTACTTCGGGAGTGCTCAAGAAATTGGGACAGGCGCTCAACCAACGGGAGGACAAGCACTTCCTTTTACAAGAGAAAAAGACAAAATAGTCATTACATTGCCGGAACTTGAAAGAGGCACGTTGTATGGTCTTTATTTCAAAGTGAAAAATAAGCTCGTTCAAATAAATAGCCTGCTGGATTTAACTGTTCCTGTTTCTAGTACTTTTTCCGGGAATGCTTTTTCTAAACCAGTGACTACCGGGGATCCAGCTGCCCATTATTACAAGCTAACAGGGAAATGGATGCCGACAATTACAATTGGTCATTCTTCTGCAACGGAGGCAGCTCAGTCTCCTCAAATTGTAAGACAAAAACGTAAGGCCTACCTTCCTGTTCAAATTGAAGATGAAAATTCTACGTCCACTAAACTGTTTATGAGTCCTATTGTTTCAGAAGAAGAATTAGCTACGACTACTTTTACTGAAAAAGCACATCTTTCGAGAGAAAATTTAACGGAGAATTTTGAAACAACTATTGAATGCGAAACTTCACAGCTTCAACCTGAAAAAATGTATTACGTAGGTATGTATACAGTAGATGCTGAAGGAAATCAATCAGAAACCAAAATTCAAGCCATTGATTTCAAAGGAATTATAGAATTAACTACAGTTCCTACTGCTTTTGTTGGAAACACTTTGACAATCAACGAATTAGTTCAAACGAAGCGTGAAGATGGTTATTTCTATATGAAAATAGAAAATTTACCAGAGAATGATTCGTTGACAATTACAAATACAAGTAGTTACTCTTGGGAATTAAGCGGACAACTAGCAACTATCGTTGAACAACTAGAAAGCTGGGGACAAGAGGTCTCTCTTTGTTTTTTTGAAAAGAATACTCAAACATTGCTTTTTCAATTAACCAAAGATGAACAGTTAATTCTAAAGCAAGAAGTAGAGGGTAAGGATGTAACTAAAAGTCTCAATGATTATGATCTCTATTTTCGTTTTAAAGCTGATCCTTTAAAGGTTGTACCAGGACGATACTCAGGAAATGTTAGATGGCGGTTATCAGAAGTTAAACCTTAAAAATGAGAATATTTCTAAAGATTATTAAACAAAAAACTGACTATTTAACTGAGTAGTCAGTTTTTTTATCCGAAGTAAAAAAATAGTAGTGATAGTATTAAGTAAGTTTGGTTTTTCTTAATATATCCCTAAATTAGAGGTCTATTATTTATTTTTGTTCCCTCATAAATATTATTTTATAGCCATAAAATATATTTTTATTATAATTATATTATAAATTAATGAGCATATAATTTGCAGATAAGTTTTTCAGGGCCTATTCTGAATAGGAACTTAGCTATAAAAATAAAAGAGGAGAGTGGTTTTGATGAGAAAAACTCAGAAGATTGTGCCAATTGTGACAGCTTCAGACGAAAATTATGCTCCTTATTTGAATGTAATGATGACAACTGTTTTAGAAAATTGTCATGCGGAGAGACCTGTTCATTTTTATGTGATTGATGATGGGCTGTCGCTATCTAGCAAAAAAGCACTCCGAGAAACGGTTAGTAGTAACTCACAAAGTGCGACTGTTGAATTTCTAACAGCAGACAAAGAAGTTTATCAAAATTTTTTAGTGAGTGATCATATTACAACGACCGCATACTTACGCATTTCTTTACCGTCACTTTTACAAAAATATAGCTATAAAAAGGTTCTTTATTTAGATGCAGATACGCTGGTTTTAGATGACATTGTCCAGTTGTATGATACGCCATTAGTGAACCAAACGATTGGTGCGGTTATTGATCCTGGTCAAGCATATGCCTTGAAACGTTTGGGCATCCATTCCTCCGATTATTATTTTAATTCAGGAGTCATGATTATTGATATTGACCGATGGAACGAGAAAGCAATCACTCAAAAAACAATTCAGTATCTAGAAGAAAATGGGGACCGCATAGTTTATCATGATCAAGATGCTTTAAACGCTGTTCTTTATGAAGATTGGCTAGCTCTAGAACCAAGATGGAATATGCAGACGTCTTTAGTTTTTAATCGTCATGAAGCGCCTAATGAAGCCTATCAAAAATTATATACAGCGGGAAATCAAGAGCCAGCGATTATTCATTTTACTGGTCACGATAAACCCTGGAATACGTTAGAAAATCATCCTTATACAGCTCTTTATCTAAACAAGTTAAAGAAAGTAGGTGCAAGAAATGGAAAATAGAAAAGAATTAGCGATTGTCTCCTGTTGCAATACCAACTTTGTGCCGCATCTTGCTGCTATGTTTGTTTCAATTTTAGAAAATAGTCCTTCAGCGGCAGCTGTTCATTTTTATGTGATTGATGACAATATTAATTTTGAAAGCAAGCAACTACTGTATTTTACGATTAAACATACCCAAATCAATGCAGAGTTAACATTTTTAAAAATCAACCCCCATTTTTTCAAAAATGTTGTAACCAGTGAGCGAATTCCCAAAACAGCTTACTACAGGATTGCTATTCCAGAGCTGTTTAGAGGAAGCCAGATCGAACGGCTGTTGTATATGGATTGTGACATGATTGCCTTAGATGATGTCGCAAAATTATGGACAGTAGATTTAGGTGAAAATATCATCGCCGCTGTTGAAGATGCAGGGTTCCATCAACGTTTGGAAAAAATGGCTATTCCTGCAGAATCTATGTGTTATTTTAACTCAGGCTTGTTGCTAATCGATGTTAAAAAGTGGTTGAATTTAGATGTAACCACTAAAGTCTTAAGATTTATTGAAGAAAATCCAGATAAATTACGTTTCCATGATCAAGATGCATTGAATGCGGTTTTACACGACCGTTGGACCCAGTTACATCCTAAGTGGAATGCCCAAGGTTATATTCTGTCAAAAGCGAAAAAACATCCGACTATTTTTGGAGAAAGACAATATGAAGAAACGAGAAGAGCACCATCCATTATCCACTTTACTGGCCATGTCAAACCTTGGACGAAAGAATTTCAGTGGTATACCAAGCGTTATTATGATCAATATGCGAATAGGACGGCCTTTCGTTGTGTCAACACATTCAATCAATATTTATCTTATACGAAAATTAGCAGAAGGATTGAATATGCTCAATAATGAATATTGTCATGGATTTCGTAAAATCAGTTATTTGTTAGTTGTTGCCAGAACCAAACAATAGAAATGAAGAAGTCGGGATCGAACTGTTTTTCAGATTTTGAGTATGAGACAAAAATCTAAAGTGATTTTTGTCTCATACTCTTTTTTGTCTATTTAAAATAAAGCCAGCAACTGGTATCATATTTAAGGATGGTTTTTTATAAAAAAATGATTTCTTGAGGAAAAAAATATTACAATAAAGAAAAATAAAAAAATGTAAACGTTATCATTTCAAGGTTATAGCGGTATGAAGATATTTATTAATACTTTTTATTGACAAAATAAAAAAAACCACCGTACTATTGGTTTGTGGTTATAACCAGTTAGGGTAAAGGAGAAAGTTATGGAAAATGCCTTTAAAAACAAAGCTTTGTATCATCAACTTGTCGATTTACTGCAGGAACGAATCGAAACATGCATGATTCCTCATGACAAGTTGCCCTCTGAACGTGAATTGACTGCACAATATGGAGTGAGTCGGACGACGGTCCGGTTAGCGCTACAAGAACTAGAAAATAGAGGTTCCATCTATCGTCGTCATGGCAAAGGAACATTTGTTTCAGATATAAAAAAAGAGGCCGCTGATTTAGCTGGCGCATATAGTTTTACAGAACAAATGAAAGGGCTGGGCCGAAAACCACATACCCGTATATTATCCTTCGAAAAATTGGAAGCGGATAAATTTATTTGTCAGCATTTGAATCTTTCGTTAGGAGAGGCAGTTTTTAAATTAAGTCGGTTGCGGATTGCTGATAACGAGCCATTAATGGTTGAAGACACATACTTGCCTGTGAAATTTTTCTTATCACTCACGGATCAATTACTACGTAGCAAACCATTATATGATTTGTTTTCGGAAGATTTTAAGCAAACCGTTCGTTTAGCTGATGAAGAATTATACGCTAGCATTGCGTCAAAAGAAGATGCCAAATTATTGATGATTCCAGAAGGAGCGCCAGTCCTTCATTTAGCACGCCAGACATATAACATGAAAAATGAAATTATTGAATTTACGTTGAGTGTGGCACGAGCAGACCAATTTCATTATCAGATACGCCATATTCGGAATAGTTAGGAGAGTTAAGTATGTTTACAGCAGAAAAAGAAGAACTAGAACAACTAGGAGCGGAAATCACGACACGTGAAATTCGTCAGCAACCTGAGCTTTGGCAAGAAACCGTGACACTTTATCATGAAAATCAAACAGCTTTGGAAAACTTTTTAAAAGAAGTCCAAGCCAAAGCGCAAGGAAAACGCACAAGAGTAATTTTTACAGGAGCAGGGACTTCGCAATATGTCGGTGATACGGTTGTACCTTATCTCCGAGCACACGGCGACACACAAGCCTTTTCATTCGAAAGTATTGGGACAACGGATATTGTGGCCAAACCAGAAGATTATCTGATTAAAGACGAACCAACATTGTTAGTTTCGTTTGCAAGAAGTGGAAATAGTCCTGAAAGTTTAGCGGCAGTTGAAGTAGCTAATCAAGTGGTTGAAACAATTCATCATTTAGCGATCACTTGTGCCGAAGAAGGACAACTGGCACAAATAAGCCAAAAAGAAGAAAACAGCTTTTTATTCTTAATGCCAACACGTTCCAATGATGGTGGTTTTGCGATGACTGGTAGCTTTTCTTGCATGACCTTGGGTACATTACTACTCTTTGATCAAACAGCCTTTGAGCAAAAACAAGATTATGTAACCGCTCTAATTAAATTAGGTGAAGAAGTGCTATCCCGTGAAGAAGAATTAAATGAAATTGTTAACCTTGATTTTGAACGCATTGTTTATGTTGGTTCTGGAAGTTTAGCTGGTTTGACAAGAGAAGCGCAATTGAAAATTTTAGAACTAACAGCCGGCAAAGTTGCCACAATTTTTGACTCTTCTATGGGCTTCCGTCATGGACCAAAATCATTTATTAATGAAAAAACAATAATGTTTGGTTTTGTTAATAATACACCATACACAAGAGATTATGACTTGGATATCTTAGAAGAAGTTCACGGTGACGAAATTGCGGCGGGTGTTTTTGCGATTGCTCAACCCGGCAAACGTAATTTCTCAGGTTCAACTATTGAATATTCCGCAGAAACTGCTCTATTACCTGATGGCTATTTAGCATTAGCAGATATTATGGTAGCCCAAACAGTCGCACTTTTAACATCTATTAAAGTTGGAAATAAACCGGATACCCCTTCACCGACAGGTACAGTGAATCGTGTGGTTAAAGGCGTAACGATTTATGATTATAAATAATACAACATTTGGAGGAGGAACTATGCTTACGTTAACAGCTGGAAAAAAAGCGGCAATGGATCGTTTGTCAACCCAAGAAGGAATCATTAGCGCATTAGCCATTGATCAACGAGGTGCCTTGAAGAAAATGATCAAAGCACTAGATGTAGAGCCAACTGATGCACAAATTGAAACGTTTAAAGAATTAGTCTCGAAAGAATTGACACCTTATGCGTCCGCCATTTTATTGGATCCAGAATATGGATTGCCTGCTGCAAAAGCACGCGATACCGAGGCTGGATTGTTACTCGCTTATGAAAAAACGGGCTATGATGCAACAACTCCGGGACGATTGCCTGATTTACTAGCAGATTGGTCTGTTTTACGCTTGAAAGAAGAAGGCGCAGACGCGATTAAATTTTTACTCTACTATGATGTGGATGATGATCCAGAAATCAATCATCAAAAACATGTATTCATTGAACGCTTAGGAAGTGAATGTGCAGAAGAAGACCTACCATTTTACTTAGAATTAGTTTCTTACGATGCACAAATAGCAGATGCGACTTCTTTAGAATATGCAAAAGTTAAACCGCATAAAGTGAATGAAATGATGAAAGAATTTTCTAAACCTCAATATAAAGTAGATGTATTGAAAGTGGAAGTTCCAGTTAATATGAATTTTGTAGAAGGTTTTGCGCCGGCTGAAACAGCGTATACAAAAGAGGAAGCGGCGAATTATTTCTTAGAACAAAGTCAAGCCACTGATTTACCATTTATCTTTTTAAGTGCCGGTGTCTCAACAGAGCTATTCCAAGAAACACTACGTTTCGCTAAAGAAGCTGGTTCAACATTTAATGGTGTTTTATGTGGCCGTGCTACGTGGAAAAATGGCGTGAAACCTTTCGTTGAAGCAGGAGAAACTGCGGCTTGTGATTGGTTAAAAACAGAAGGCCGAGAAAACATTGAAAGTTTAAATGAAGTCATCGCAGCAACCGCCAGCTCTTGGCATGCGAAAGTTCAAGTAAACGAAGGGTAATTGGGAGGCATAGCTGTGATAGTAACAGTAACAATGAATCCGTCAATTGACATCTCCTACCTATTAGATCATCTAAAGCTTGATACCGTTAATCGGACCAGTCAGGTGACCAAAACTCCTGGTGGCAAAGGACTAAATGTCACTCGCGTTATTCATGATTTAGGTGGAGATGTTATAGCTACCGGCGTTCTTGGTGGTTTTCATGGGGCGTTTATTGCAAACGAGTTAAAGAAAGCAAACATCCCCCAAGCATTTACGTCAATCAAAGAAGAAACGCGTGATTCGATTGCGATTTTGCACGAAGGGAATCAAACTGAAATTTTAGAAGCTGGACCGACTGTTTCCCCAGAAGAAATCAGTAACTTCCTTGAAAATTTCGATCAATTAATTAAGCAAGCAGAAATTGTCACACTTTCTGGCAGTTTAGCGAAAGGATTACCATCAAATTTTTATCAAGAATTAGTTCAAAAAGCTCACGCACAAGAGGTTAAAGTGCTACTAGATACTTCTGGTGATAGTTTAAGGCAAGTTCTTCAAGGACCATGGAAACCGTATTTAATTAAACCTAACTTAGAGGAACTAGAAGGATTACTAGAGCAAGATTTTTCAGAAAATCCATTAGCAGCTGTGCAAACAGCTTTAACAAAACCAATGTTTGCTGGAATTGAATGGATTGTCGTATCTTTAGGAAAAGATGGTGCAATTGCCAAACATCACGATCAATTCTATCGTGTAAAAATTCCAACAATTCACGCTAAAAATCCTGTTGGTTCAGGAGATGCAACCATTGCTGGTCTTGCATATGGACTAGCCAAGGATGCCCCAGCTGCCGAACTGCTAAAATGGGGCATGGCAGCTGGAATGGCTAATGCCCAAGAAAGAACGACTGGGCATGTAGACGTAGAGAACGTGAAGAAACATCTTATGAACATCCAAGTAGTTGAAATTGCTAAATAAAGAGGTTTCTTTATTTAGCAATTATCCAGTAATTGAAAGCGTTTACTAGAAAGGGTGGCAATGTGGACAGATTTGAAATTAAAGAGGAGTTTCTTTTAAATGGTCAACCATTTAAAATTTTATCAGGCGCCATTCATTATTTTCGTGTAGATCCCTCAGATTGGTATCATTCACTTTATAACTTGAAAGCTTTAGGCTTCAATACAGTTGAGACATATGTACCATGGAATTTACATGAACCGCAAAAAGGAACATTTCATTTTGAGGGAATATTAGATTTGGAGCGCTTTTTAAAATTAGCACAAGAACTTGGACTATATGCGATTGTGCGGCCGTCTCCTTATATTTGTGCAGAATGGGAGTTTGGTGGTTTTCCAGCTTGGCTATTAAATGAACCAGGACGGATGCGTTCGAATAATCCAACCTATCTGAAGCATGTTGCGGAATATTATGATGTTTTAATGGAAAAAATTGTTCCGCATCAACTTGCTAACGGTGGCAATATTTTAATGATTCAAATCGAAAACGAATATGGTTCATTTGGCGAAGAAAAAGCGTATTTACGGGCGATTCGCGATTTGATGATTGCACGCGGCGTGACAGCACCATTTTTTACTTCTGACGGGCCATGGCGCGCAACATTGCGGGCAGGCAGCATGATTGAAGATGATATTTTAGTAACTGGGAATTTTGGCTCAAAAGCCAAAGAAAATTTCGGTATGATGCAAGCCTTTTTTGAAGAACATGGTAAAAAATGGCCGTTAATGTGTATGGAATTTTGGGATGGCTGGTTTAATCGTTGGAAAGAGCCAATTATTAAACGAGATCCGCAAGAATTGGCTGAATCAGTTAGAGAAGCATTAGCATTAGGCAGTATCAACTTATATATGTTTCATGGCGGCACCAATTTTGGGTTTATGAATGGCTGCTCCGCACGAGGAACCATTGATTTACCACAAATCACTTCCTATGATTATGATGCGCCACTTGATGAACAAGGGAACCCAACCGAAAAGTATTTTGCGTTACAAAAAATGCTTCACGAGGAGTATCCTGCGTTACCACAAGCTGAGCCATTAGTAAAAGAATCTTTTGCGCAAACAGCAATTCCTTTAACCAACAAAGTGAGTTTGTTTGCAACCTTAGAAACGATTAGTCAGCCAGTAATTAGCGTTTATCCGCAAACCATGGAACAATTAGGACAAAATACAGGCTATCTTCTTTACCGAACAAGCATTGAAAAAGATGCTGCAGAAGAGAAGCTAAGAGTGATTGACGGTCGTGATCGTCTGCAATTATTTGTCAATCAGATACATCAAGCAACGCAATATCAAACGGAAATCGGCGAAGATATTTACGTTACACTGCCGCAAGAGAATAATCAAATCGATGTTTTAATGGAAAATATGGGTCGTGTCAATTACGGGCACAAATTATTTGCAGATACTCAGAAAAAAGGGATTCGAACGGGTGTCATGGCAGATTTACATTTTATGACGCAATGGCAACAATATTGTTTACCTATGACAAGCTGTGAACAGGTAGACTATTCAAGAGAATGGCAACCTGATCAACCAAGCTTTTACCAGTATCATGTGGAGTTAGCAGAAGTGAAAGATACATTTATTGATGTTTCTAAATTCGGCAAAGGAATTGTTTTTGTTAACCAAACCAATCTTGGTCGTTTCTGGAATGTTGGTCCGACGCTTTCCTTATATATTCCCAAAGGATTATTAAAAGAAGGGCAAAATGAGATCGTCATTTTTGAAACGGAAGGAACGTACCAACCAGAAATTCAGTTAGTAAAAGAACCACTATATAAAGAAATGAAAGAGGGATTACAATGAGTATTATTGGCGTAAGAATTGATGGACGTTTGATTCATGGACAAGTGGCAAATTTATGGGCGACAAAATTGAATATTTCCAGAATTATGGTCGTTGATGATGAGGTTGCAGGGAATGCCATTGAAAAAAGTGGCTTAAAATTAGCAACACCAGCTGGCGTGAAACTAAGCGTGTTACCAGTTGAAAAAGCTGCTCAAAATATTTTAGCAGGAAAATACGACTCACAACGTTTACTAATTGTGGTACGGAAACCAGATCGTTTATTAAAACTAGTAGAACTTGGGGTGCCGATTAAAGAAATCAATGTTGGGAACATGTCACAAACAAACGAAACACGGTCGATTACTAAGTCAATCAATGTGGTCGATCAAGATATTGAGGTTTTTAAAGAGTTAAATGCTAAAGGCGTCCATCTGATTGCTCAAATGGTGCCAAGTGACAAAGCGGAAGACTTTATGAGTTTGATAACAAAATAGGAGGGAACAAAAAATGAATATCTTATGGTGGCAGATCTTATTATTAACATTATACGCAGGATACCAAATTTTAGATGAATTACAAATTTATTCTTCATTAAGTGCGCCAGTGTTTGCAGGTCTTTTTGCAGGATTAGTGATGGGGGATATTAAAGCAGGACTTATTATTGGTGGAAGTATGCAATTAACTGTATTAGGAGTTGGGACTTTCGGGGGTGCTTCCAAAATTGATGCTAACTCAGGCACGATTCTTGCCACAGCATTTTCTGTGTCTTTAGGAATGAACCCTGAACAAGCAATCGCTGCTATTGCAGTACCAGTTGCTAGTTTAATGATTCAATTAGACATTTTGGCTCGTTTTGCGAATACCTACTTTGCACATCGGATTGATAAAATGGTCGAAGATATGAACTATAAAGGAATTGAACGTAACTTCTTAATGGGTGCCTTACCTTGGTCTCTTTCTCGAATGATTCCAGTCTTCTTAGCACTTGCTTTTGGTGGTGGTTTAGTACAAAAAGTTGTATCTGTCCTAAATGGCGATTTGAAATGGTTAGGTGATGGCTTGTCTGTTGCTGGGGCGGTCTTACCAGCGGTCGGTTTTGCAATTTTACTACGTTACTTACCAGTGAAAAAACATTTCCCTTATTTAATTCTTGGTTTTACTGTAACTGCTTTACTAGGAACAATCTTTACAAACATGCAACTTTTAGGAACATCTGTTGCGAGCGTTGTGAAAGACTTCAGTGGTGTATTTAACGCATTACCAATGTTAGCAGTTGCTTTAATTGGTTTCGCTTTAGCCGCAATTAGCTACAAAAATGGTCAAATGATTCCGAGTGGGCCAGCAGCCAAAAAAGAACATGCAGCGAATGATTCAGACGAAGGAGAGATTGAAGATGACGAAATCTAATTATAAATTGACGAAAGAAGATTTTAAACAAATTAATCGCAGAAGCTTGTTTACTTTCCAATTAGGTTGGAACTACGAAAGAATGCAAGGATCAGGTTACTTGTATACGATTTTGCCACAATTGCGTAAAATTTATGGGGATGATACGCCTGAATTAAAAGAAGTGATGAAAACACACACGCAATTTTTCAATACTTCAAACTTCTTTAATACGATTATTACAGGGATCGATTTGGCCATTGAAGAAAAAGAAGGCATTGCTGGAAAACAAACAGTTTCAGGTTTGAAAACTGGTTTAATGGGACCGTTTGCAGCAATTGGGGATTCAATTTTCGCAGCTTTAATTCCAACTATTTTTGGGGCGCTAGCTGCCAACATGGCGATTAATGGCAACCCAACTGGTATCTTTATCTGGATTGTTGCTCAAATTGCCGTGATGGTCTTCCGTTGGAAACAATTGGAATTTGCGTATCGCGAAGGAATTTCTTTGGTGACAACTATGCAACACCGCTTAACTGCCTTAACAGACGCTGCAACTTTACTAGGGGTCTTCATGGTTGGCGCTTTAGTGGCAACGATGGTTAATGTCAAACTATCATGGGCACCAAGTATTGGGGATGTAACACTTAACATGCAAAATAACTTGGATATGATTTTACCACGTCTACTTCCTGCAGGAATTGTCGGTGGCGTTTATTGGATGCTAGGTAAAAAGAATATGACATCTACTAAAGCCATTTTTATCGTATTAATTGTCTGTGTCGCATTGTCTGCGTTAGGTGTTATTTCAAAATAAGTAAGACAGGAGAAAATCGATGAGTGAACATTTAGTTTTAGTAAGTCATGGCCGTTTTTGCGAGGAATTGAAAAAAAGTGCGGAGATGATTATGGGACCGCAAGAAACAATTTCCACTGTTGCTTTATTACCAGAAGAAGGTGAAGCTGACTTTTTAGAAAAATTTGAAGCGATTACGGAATCGTTAGAAGATTTTGTTGTCTTTGCTGATCTATTAGGGGGGACACCGTGTAATATATTATCTAAAAAAATTATGCAAGGTGCTTCGTTTGACTTATATACTGGAATGAATTTACCGATGGTTATCAGCTATGTAAATGCAAGTTTATTAGCGATCGAAGGTGACTATGTTAAGGAATCAGCAGAAAGTATTGTGAAAGTCAACGAATTGCTGCTAAATGTTGCAGTAGATGACGAGGATGAATAATTCTGACTTGTTGTCGTAAGTAATCAAAGTTTTTAAGAGAATGATTTAGAGATGGACGTTCCAAAAATAAAAGAATTTATTTTTGGAACGCCCCTTTAATTGTTAATAATGAAAGCGTGTTCAAAAATGTTAGGGGGCTGATTTATCAGATGAAACATGGAAAAATAAAACGATTTAGTACATTGACACTATTGGCAAGCGCAACGATTTTAGTACCATTAAGTACGTCTGCAGAAGAAACAACAAACAGCAGCACTGAAACAAGCTCATCAATGGTGGAACCTACCGCAACAGAAGAAAAATTGTGGCAATCTGATTTTCCAGGAGGGAAAATTGGTGAGTGGCAAGATGTGATTGGTAAAACAAATCGAGAATTAGCAGGAGAGTCATTGGCGATTTCACGAGATGCAGCAGCAGGTAATAATGCCGTATCTTTAAATTTAGATTCCCCTAAATTAGCTGATGGTGAAGTAGAAACAAAGTTTAAATACACTGCTGGAAGCGGTCGAACGGGTGTGATTATTCGTGGTAATACCAAAGATAGCTGGGTTTTTGTAGGCTATAACGCGAATGGCAAATGGTTAGTTGAAAGCCCTAATTCGTGGAATGATTCGATTTCTGGGCCAACATTAAATGAAGATACGAATTATTTGTTGAAAGTACGTTATGTTGGTGAAAAAATTACTATCTGGCTTAACACCACGTTGATTTACGAAGGAGAACCTGTTTTAGCCAATGGAGACAAAATTCCAACAGAAGCCGGACATGTGGGTGTCCGTTTGTGGTACGACAAAAAAATTGTCAATTATGACTATTTTAAAAATGGCCCCGTAGATAGCATTCCGGAAATTGTGCCAGAAGTGACACAAATTGCGCCAGTCAAAGTTTTTACAAAAATTGGTGTCGCACCAAAATTACCGAAACAAGTAAAAGTGACCTATAATACTGGTAAAGAAGCCAATGAAGCAGTCCGTTGGGATGAAATCGATCCTGATGCATACAAAGAACCAGGAACTTTTGAAGTCGACGGTACTTTGGAAAATACAAACATCAAAGCAAAAGCCAGCATTGTTGTTGCTAAAGACAATGAAGCTGAAAAAGGCGACAAAATCTCTTCTGCAGATTTAACAGCCGTGGTTGACCCACAATTTCCACGAATTATTCGTTACGAAGACCCTCAGAGTAATCAAGTGATTTTTAATGGCCAACACGAGAAAATTGACCAAGTAATGATTGATGGCAAAGCATATAAAGCAACTGCTGAAAAACAAAAGAGTGAAGCAAATCAAGCCGTTTATAACGTAGCTGTCCCAGAAATTGGTCTGCGTTTCACAACGACATTGACTGTTTCCGAAGGCCAAGAATTAGCTATGAAACTCTCAGATATTCGTGAAGAAGGAACCAAAATACACACAATTTCAATTCCAAATCAAGGCTTGATTTCTGTCAATAGTACAGATGAAGGGGCGACTTTTGCTGGCGTTGTGATGAATACTGGGACAAATGCAAATAACGGAAATAAAAATGGTGATACTATCCAAGATTTAACTACAACAAGCCAAGAAGAAACGAAAAAATATATGTATGGTTTCTTAAATACGGCGAATTATGCTGCAAGTTTTTGGACGAACGCCTATGGAGACGGCTCTGTCGATGGTAGTGACAACAATCGAATCCATAAACAAACAAAAGAAGCGGCGACTGGTTTTGTAACAACCTTGTCAAGTGGGGCATGGACCTATCGACCATTTGATGCACCGGAAGATTACACAACTGGGGAAACGCCAGAAGTGAAAGTTAAATTCTCAAAAGATAGCAATGACGACAACCGGGTGGATTGGCAAGATGCGGCAATTGGGTTCCGTTCAATTATGAATAACCCAATGGGCGCGGAAAAAGTCCCTGAATTAGTCAACCAACGGATTCCTTTTAACTTTGCTAGTCAGGCGACAAACCCATTCTTAGTGACGTTAGACGAATCAAAACGCATTTACAATTTAACAGATGGATTAGGACAAATGAATTTACTAAAAGGGTATCAAAATGAAGGACATGATTCTGCGCATCCAGATTACGGTGCTATTGGTCAGCGACCTGGCGGGGAACAAGCGTTGAATCAATTAATTGATGAAGGCCATAAATTAAATGCCGTTTTCGGTGTGCATATTAATGACACCGAGTCTTACCCAGAAGCAAAAGGATTTAATGAGGAATTAGTTGATCCAACGAAGCGTGGCTGGGATTGGTTAGATCCGTCTTATTTTATTAAACAAAGACCCGATGCATTGAGTGGTCGTCGCTATGAGCGCTTTAAAGAATTAAAACAAAAAGCACCGAATCTAGATTATATTTATGTTGATGTTTGGGGCAACCAAGGCGAATCAGGTTGGGCAAGTCGTCAACTAAGTAAAGAAATTAATTCACTCGGTTGGTTTACAACCAATGAATTTCCGAATGCTTTAGAGTATGACTCGGTTTGGAACCATTGGTCTGCAGAAAAAGATTACGGCGGTACAACAACGAAAGGCTTTAACAGTACAATCGTTCGTTTTATTCGGAATCACCAAAAAGACACTTGGATTATTTCCGACAACCCTTTGTTAGGTGGAGCTGAATTTGAAGCCCATGAAGGTTGGGTGGGTAAAACCAATTTTAATACCTATCGCCAAAAAACTTTTGCCATTAATGTCCCAACTAAGTTCTTACAACATTACCAAATTACGAACTGGGAAACTACAACAGCAGAAGATGGTCAAATCTATGGCACGATTAAATTAGCGAACGGTGCTGAAAAAGTGACCGTTACTCAAGCAGATGCTAATTCGCCAAGAAGCATTACGTTAAATGAGACAGAAGTTCTAAAAGGTGATGCGTATCTACTGCCTTGGAATGTCAATGGTCAAGACAAACTATATCACTGGAATCCAAAAGGCGGTACCAGCACTTGGTCATTGGATAAGAAAATGCAAGGAAAAACGAATTTACATTTATATGAATTAACAGATCAAGGGCGTATTGACAAAGGCGCAATTGCCACTACAAATAACCAAGTGACCATCCAAGCCGAGGCTAATACACCGTATGTCATTGCTGAACCTGACAGTATTGAACCGATGACATTTGGAACAGGAACACCATTTAAAGATCCTGGATTTAATGAAGCCAATACCTTGAAAAATAACTGGAAAGTTTTCCGAGGTGATGGAGATGTTAAAAAAGATGCTAACGGTGATTATGTCTTTAGTTCAGAAAAAGAAAGAACCGAAATCAAACAAGACATCAATCTTCCTAAACCAGGAAAATATAGTTTGTATCTAAACACAGAAACACATGATCGTAAAGCCACAGTAACTGTTAAAATTGGTGGTAAAAAATATACGCGGACAGTGAATAATTCGGTTGCCCAAAACTATATTCAGGCAGATATTAACCATACAAGCAGGAAAAATCCGCAGTATATGCAAAATATGCGAATTGATTTTGAAATCCCAGATAATGCCAAAAAAGGCTCGGTGACGTTAGCGGTTGATAAAGGCAATTCCGTTACAAAATTTGATGATTTACGAATTGTTGAGCGTCAAACAGATATCATGAACCCAGACAAACAAACAGTTATTAAGCAAGATTTTGAAGACACACAAGCAGTTGGGTTATATCCGTTTGTTAAAGGCTCAGCTGGTGGTGTAGAAGATCCACGGATTCATTTATCAGAAAGAAATGAACCTTACACACAATATGGTTGGAATGGAAACCTTGTTTCAGATGTATTAGAAGGCAACTGGTCCTTGAAAGCCCATAAACAAGGAGCAGGTTTGATGCTTCAAACAATTCCGCAAAATATTAAATTTGAACCGAACAAGAAATATACGGTCCAATTTGATTATCAAACTGATGGTGAAAATGTCTTTACTGCTGGGACCATTAATGGGGAGTTGAAAAATAACAATGACTTTAAGCCAGTCGGTGAGTTGACTTCGACAGCAGCAGATGGTCAAACCAAACATTATGAAGCAGAAATAATTGGGGATGCTTCAGGAAACACTACGTTTGGTATTTTTACAACAGGTGCCGATAAAGATTTCATTATGGATAACTTTACGGTCACAGTGGAATCGAAAAAATAAATTTAGTCTATCTAAGCAACTTGGGCTACAAGTTAAACGTACTTGTAGCCCAAGTTGCTTCTTTTATGAAAAGAAGCAAGGTCTAGTGCCTCATTTTTATACTGCAGAATAAACCGACACATTTTTTAAAGTGTCAGGCTTCTTTGTGTATTTCATCAAGAACGAATGGACAAACTTGCCTTTTGCCACAAATCGTTTACAATTACAATGATAGGCATAATTTATTTAGAGGTGAAGTGATTGAAGAAATACAATGTTGATTGGAATTACTGGGTTGTCCGCTTTTTATTTGTAATGGCGCTGATTGTTGGCTATTTATTAATCACGAATTATCAGCACTTTGTCCATAGTGTTTCGGGTTTATTAGGCATCTTATCCCCATTCATTACTGGGTTTGTGATTGCTTATTTATTGAGTGGAAGTCAGAAAAAAATCGAGGGATTACTAGAAAGAGTTCCTTTACCAGTCGTTAAAAAAGCGAAACACGGCTTGAGCGTACTCCTTTTGTACCTGATTATTTTGTTTATTTTTGTCTTGACATTAAACTATATCGTTCCGCTACTCATTAGTAATTTAGTAGATTTAGCAAACTCTTTACCCACTTTTTATGATCACATGGTTCAGTTTGTGATGAGTTTAGAAGATAAAGGGATTTTAAAAACAGCCGCGATTGAAAAATATTTAAATAGTGTCCTTAAAGATTTGTCGCCAGAACGTTTTTTAAATCAATGGACACAAGCGTTATTTTCATTAGGAACGTTGACTAAAAATGTTTCCTCATTTTTTTTAAATGCATTTTTAACGTTGATTATCTCAATATATGCGCTGGTATTTAAGCAATCTATTTTGACATTTGTTGAAAAGGCTGCCCACAAATTGCTGTCTGAAAAAGTGTACAAGCAAACACAAACCTGGTTAAATACAACGAATAAAATTTTCTATAAATTTATCAGTTGCCAATTTCTTGATGCTTGTATAATTGGCGTTTCATCAACGATTTTGTTAAGTATTTTGAATGTGAAATTTGCTGTGACTTTGGGGATTTTATTAGGTATTTGTAATATGATTCCTTATTTTGGTTCGATTTTTGCGTCAATTGTTGCTGGTGTGATTACGCTTTTCACGGGTGGTGTTACTCAAGCAATTACGGTGTTACTAGTTTTATTAATTTTACAACAAATTGACGGCAATATTATTGGTCCTCGAATTATGGGAGATGCCCTAAATGTCAATCCGATTTTAATTATTGTTTCAATCACGATTGGGGGAGCGTACTTCGGCGTCTTAGGGATGTTTTTAGCAGTTCCTGTTGCTGCAATCATTAAAATTATTGTCTCGGAGTGGCTAAATGAATCAAAAGAAAATGATAAGATTGTAGATTCTATTGAATCCTAAAGTAAAACTTTTCGTCGCGCGTTGACGAAAAGTTTTTTAGTGGAAAAGAAAGTTTAATTATTTGGAATTTTTGATATGCTATACTTAAAGTAAATAAAAAATCAAAATTGAGGTGAATAGATGCAGTTTTTAAAAAAATATGGCGGCTATTTTTTAGTTTTAGGGGTCTTACTTGATTTTTTTACACCTTATTATGTCGGATTCAAAGATCAAGGTTACAATCAATTGACAGAAGTAATTAGCTTATTAGGTGATGTGAATAGTCCAGTTAGGGAAAACTTTAATCGGTTAACTATCATTGCGGGAATGTTGATGTTAGCAAGTTTACCTAGGATCTATGCTATTTTTTCCAGAAAAACGAAAAAAGGTGCTTGGTTAGTAGTGGCAATGATTGGCGCTTATGGTTTATTTGATTGTATTTTCAGTGGGCTCTTCAGCGTAGACACTTCAAGCGCTGGCACAGTTGCTGCCGCGCTTCATAACGGAGGATCAGCAGTCGGTTATACAGGCTTTTTGTTGTTATCAGGCGTCTTAACCATTATCTATAGTAAATACGGTTCGCAAAAAAATAAAAAACTTTTTGGCTTTTTGTTTATTTTATGTATGCTTGCAGCCGGCTTATATGGCTTAGCAAGGATTCCACAACTACAACAGGTAAAACCATTTAATTATTTAGGCTTATGGCAAAGAGTGAGTTCATTTTGTAATTATCTACCAATGCTGGCACTGTGTTTACAAACTAAAACCAATGACAAATTTGATTGAACATTCGTCATTGGTTTTTTACTAGTTAAAATTGTCTGGTAAGAACTTAATTATTGGCTACGGTGACTTCACCAGTAACAGTGGCACCATCTTTTTCTAAGTCAGCAGAATCTTTGTATTCTTGTTTATCAAAAGTAATATTGCCATTAACTTTGGTACCATTTAAAGTAAAGCCATTTGCTTTCACCTCAATATCACCTTTGACAGTCCCGTGAACGATGTTGAAATTTTCAGAAGAAACGATTAGCTTAGGAACCGTGATTTCATATTCAGCAGTTACTTTTTTATTATCATCTTGGGAATAAAGCGCTAATTTACGATAGACATCGTTGGAATCTTTCCCCTTATCATGGAAAGTACCAGCAACTGTTACCTCTTTATCAAAAGTGACATTGTCAGTAGCTGCGACAATCCAATTTCCTTTATCACTTAACGCCATTTCGAGCTCTTCAGGCTTGGCACTAATTGAAGCACCAGAGACTACTTCTGTACTTGAATTAGCTGTTTCTTTGCTACTAGAACTACTATCTGTTTTTTTATCAGATGAACAAGCACTAAGCAGCACAAGAGCAGCAGTTGCCGTCAAAACAGTGGTGAGTACTTTAGATATTTTCATGAAAATCCCTCCAAAAAATTTATTTATTTCTTCCTTTATCATAACTGATTCAAAGGGAAATGAGTAATCATACACTCAAAGATTGAGAAGTTTAGCCAACGGGAAATTAGGCTTATTCTCTCAAGAAGGTTCAGGAAATATTCAAAGTAATCATTTCTTTTTCAAATGTTCCTTTTCTGTAGTAAGCTAGTAATAGACAGAATTTAAGGAGGAGATTTTGATGCCTTGGAATATGAATGATTATCCTACATCAATGAAAAATTTAGCACCTTTGATTCGGAAAAAAGCGATAGATATTGGCAATGCGTTGCTTGCGGATGGCTACCCTGATGATCGTGCCATTCCAATTGCGATTAGTCAAGCGGAGAAATGGTATCAAGAGGCAAGTGCAGCAGACAAAAAGGCCTTCGAACATGAAGCAAATCCTACGAAACAAGATTCGCATAAACAGGATAAACATGCTGGGAAATTATTAACGGCGGCTGTCAACGTTAAATATAAAGACGACCAATGGTTGGTGATTTCAGACAGCGCTGAAAAAGCAAGTAATACATTTACCCACAAACAAGAGGCGGTTGAACGAGCTCAAGAAATTGCTCGGAATAAGCAAACAAAGCTGAAAATCTATAAGCAAGATGGGACGTTACAAGAAACCAAAGAGTATACTGAATAATTTTTCGAAACCTTGATATTCCGTTGTAATTGAAGAAACGGCTATCAAGGTTTTTTGGCGAGGGAGAAATGGACAAGTAAGAAAAAATAACAAAAGTTAAGAATGAGAATAAGGCTTGCTTTTCTAGTTTTTGGTGGGTACAATTACACTAATTAAGATAAAAAATCAAAATAATTGAGGTGCTACGACAATGGAAAAAGCCAATCTTGATTGGAATAATTTAGGATTTTCTTACATTAAAACGCCTTTTCGTTATATTAGTTATTGGCGAGATGGCAAGTGGGAAGAAGGCACGCTAACAGATAACAATCAGTTAACGATTAGTGAAGGTTCGCCTGCTTTACATTATGGCCAACAATGTTTTGAAGGATTAAAAGCGTATCAATGTGCAGATGGTTCTGTCAATTTGTTTCGTCCAGATGAAAATGCCAAACGGTTACAAAAAAGTTGTGCGCGTCTACTGATGCCACAAGTGCCAGTAGAAACCTTCGTTTCTGCATGCCAAGAAGTGGTGAAAGCCAACCTTGCTTATTTACCGCCATATGGAACGGGTGGCACGTTGTATCTTCGCCCTTATATGATTGGTGTCGGCGATAATATTGGCGTAGCGCCTGCCAAAGAATACATTTTTTCTATTTTTTGCGTGCCGGTTGGTTCGTATTTTAAAAATGGTTTAGCACCAACCAACTTTATCGTTTCTGAATATGATCGAGCAGCGGGTCGAGGAACTGGGGCCGCTAAAGTGGGGGGCAATTATGCAGCTAGTCTTTTACCAGGTGCAGAAGCACATGAGAAAGAATTTAGTGATTGCATTTATTTAGATCCGTATACGCATACGAAAATTGAAGAAGTTGGTGCAGCTAATTTCTTTGGTATAACCAAAGATGGTACTTTTATTACGCCGAAATCAGCGTCTATTTTACCAAGTATTACTAAATATTCATTATTGACGCTAGCAAAAGAACGTTTAGGGATGACTGCGCTTGAAGGAGACGTTTACATTGATCGATTAGCGGACTTCTCTGAAGCAGGTGCTTGTGGCACAGCGGCGATTATTTCTCCTATCGGTGGGATTCAAAATGGCACAGATTTCCATGTATTTTATAGTGAAACGGAAGTTGGACCAGTGACTAAGCAACTGTATGATGAACTGGTTGGCATACAGTTTGGTGACAAAGAAGCGCCAGAAGGCTGGATTGTAAAAGTTTAAAGAGATAAAAAAGAGAGAATTCATGCTCTCTTTTTTTGTGTAGAATATTCAGAATTTTCTATAAAAAAGATTGACTTTGATACTATTTAAAGGAATAATGGAAGATACAAGATTTAAAAAAGGAGGGAAAGCTATTGCTTATTAAATCAGCAGAATCAGAAGAAATGACGATTTTTTTTGATAAAGAAAACCAACCAAATGCACAAGTTCAAATGGGCATTATTACATTACAGCCTGGTGAAAAACGACCTTTAGCTGGATATGCTCGCCATGAACAGGATGAATATTCTTATGTGATTTCTGGCGAAGCACATACGATTTTAGAAGATGGTCAAGACTTAGTTGGAAAAGCCGGACAAGCCCAATTAATTGAAGCTGGTGAGGGGCACATTAATTATAATGATGGGTTGGAGCCGGCGGTCGTGGTCTGGATGCTTGTGGAAAGGACAGAATAAAAGGGAAGCTGTCTTTCTGTAAGTAAAAGCATAAAAAAATGAAGAGCTATAGGAGAAAGAAGATGAAAAAGTATTTAAAAATCACAATGGTTTGTATTTTATTGGTAGGCTTTTTAGCTGGGTGTACCAATAAAAATGAAAATAAAAAGAAACAGAAAAATACCAAAGAAGCCGTTCAACTGATGTCACCCTCGGAATTAACAACGCTCAACACCTCTGTATTATTGGATTTTCCAGATGCTATTGTCCAAACAGCAGCGTTTGAAGGGTTATATAGTTTAGATGAACAAGACCAATTGGTACCAGCCGTAGCAAAAGCATTGCCGACGATTTCAGAAGATGGAAAAACCTACACGATTCCTTTAAGAAAAGAAGCGGTTTGGAGTAACGATGATCCTGTCACAGCACATGATTTTGAATATGCTTGGAAAAAAATGATTGATCCTAAAAACGGCTTTGTTTATAGTTTCCTCATCGTTGAAACAATTCAAAATGGGGCAGAAATCTCAGCGGGGAAATTAGCACCCAATGAACTTGGTGTCACAGCTGTGGATGATTATACATTAAAGGTGACGCTCAAAGAGCCAAAACCGTACTTTACGTCCTTGTTAGCTTTTCCTACATTTTTCCCGCAAAATCAAAAAGTAGTCGAACAATTTGGTGCAGACTATGGAACTGCTAGTGATAAAGTCGTCTATAATGGTCCCTTCGTGGTAAAAGATTGGCAGCAAACAAAGATGGACTGGCAATTAGCAAAAAATAATCGCTATTGGGATCGCCAGAACGTGCGCTCAGACATTATCAGTTATACGGTTATCAAAGAAACATCTACCGCATTGAATCTTTTTGAAGATGGACAATTAGATGTGGCTACACTAAGTGGTGAACTGGCGCAACAGAATAAAAATAATACGTTGTATCATTCGTATCCAACAGCGACAATGAACTATTTGCGCTTAAATCAAAAACGGAAAGGGCAAGCAACGCCGCTTGCAAACGAAAACCTGCGTAAAGCGTTGGCTTTAGGCATAGATAAAGAAAATCTAGTCAATAATATTATTGCAGATGGTTCTAAAGCGCTACATGGTGCGATCACGGAAGGTTTTGTGGCGAATCCCACAACAGGCCTCGATTTTCGTCAAGAAGCAGGTAATTTAATGGTTTATAACAAAGAAAAAGCGCAAAGTTATTGGAAAAAAGCACAAGCAGAATTAGGAGAAAAGGTTAACGTTGAATTGATGGTAACAGATGATGGTTCTTACAAAAAAATTGGTGAAAGTTTGCAAGGCTCGCTACAAGAACTGTTTCCTGGTTTGACAATAGAGCTAACCGCATTGCCGACTGAAGCTGCATTGAACTTTGGGCGAGAAAGTGACTATGATTTATTCTTAATTTACTGGACACCAGACTATCAAGACCCTATTTCTACCCTGATGACTTTATACAAGGGCAATGATCGCAATTATCAGAACCCTGTCTATGACAAATTATTAGATGAAGCAGCCACAACCTATGCCTTAGAGCCAGAAAAAAGATGGGCGACACTGATTGCAGCTGAAAAAGAAGTGATTGAAACGACTGCTGGCATGATTCCACTTAGCCAAAATGAACAAACAGTCCTGCAAAATGATAAAGTCAAAGGCTTGAATTTTCATACCTTTGGCGCTCCATTAACGTTAAAAAATGTTTATAAGGAAAAATAAAAAGAGAGCCTGGCCTGAAAATCGCTTTTGATTTTCGGCCCAGGCTTAAATCCTGCTTTTTAACCCAAAATTTGTCACCATTTAGCCTTTTCGGGTTTTATCTCGAACGCTTCTGTTCTAATAGTTCAGAATCAGGTGCAGTGTGTGGCTAGGCATATTTTTTCATATATGTCGGCAAGGCTTGACTAATCTTCGTTGGTAAAACAACATAGTCGGTTTTGGCCAAATCATCTCCAATGAGACTGTGTAAGTAGACGGCGCCAGCAATGGTTTCAATTGTCGGCTTAAACTGAGCTAAAAAACCAGCAATGATGCCAGCCAAGGTATCCCCAGTTCCGCCAGTAGCCATCCCAGGGTTGCCGCCTGTATTTTGAAAAGGTTCTCCTGCGTGGAAAATTGTGGTGCGATGACTTTTTAAAACAATCGTACTGCCTAATTTTTCTTGTTGGTGCTGGTTATTTGCCAGTGTTTGTTGCTCGATAGGTAAGTGACTCAAACGTTGCCATTCCATTTGATGAGGTGTGAAAACAACTTTTTCAGGATAAGTAAGGGAAAAACTGCCTTGGCTAAACAGGGTAATTGCTGAGCCATCGATAATTAACCATTGTTGTTTTTGATGTTGGGCGAGTACCATCTTTAATATTTGTTGTGCAGTAGCATCTAAGCCTAAACCTGGACCAATTAAAATAACCTCCGCTTGCTCTACGACGTCCGTCAGAAGGACTGTTTCTTCAAAGCCCACGACCATCGCTTCTGGGCATCTTGCATGTAAAGGCCCGTGGTTTTTAACATCAGTAATCACAGTGGTGAGACCAGCGCCACTATTGATACACGCTTCGGTACTCATGATGATGGCTCCGCCATATTGACGGTTTCCTCCGATTAATACGACACGCCCAAAATTGCTTTTATAAGAGTCGGAGGGACGTTGAGTGATGACTTTCTCTAAAATGTCCTTGCTTAAATAGCGCATTCTATCACTCCTTTTCTTGGGATTTCTTTGTTCTCAGTATACTACAAGAGCACCGAAAAAATCAGTTTATTTAATGTTAAAAGTTACTCTATTGAAGGCAATGAGGTGTATAATAAGGACCAGATAAATGAGTTAGGAGAGTGAAACAGATGGAAGAGAAAAAAACATTTTATATGAGTGGCTACGTAGGAATTGCGAGCTTATTAGTTATTTTAATTGCGGGAATTGGTTTATTTATTTATGGAGCGAGTCATACCAATGGTTTTCTTGTTGTTTTAGGTATTATTTTGTTAATTGGCGCTATTTTATTTTTAAGTTCCTTAACTATTGTTAGTCCCAACCAGGCGAAAGCGATTTTATTTTTTGGTCGCTACTTAGGTACGATTAAAGAAAATGGGTTGTTTATTACCATTCCATTTACGCAAAAAATGAACATTTCTTTGAAAGTACGGAATTTCAATAGTTCTTTGTTAAAAGTCAATGACTCTGACGGGAATCCAATCGAAATCTCTGCGGTCATCGTTTTTCGGGTAGTCGATACAGCTAAGGCGTTATTTAATGTCGATTATTATCAAGACTTTGTGGAAATTCAAAGTGAAACGGCAATCCGGCATGTAGCAACACAATATCCTTATGACACTTTTTCAGATAATGATGTAACTCTGCGAGGAAATACCGAACAAATTTCCGAGGAGTTAACCAAAGAATTGCAAGAACGCTTGGCAGTGGCTGGTGTAGAGGTTATCGAAACACGGTTGAATCATTTAGCTTATGCAACTGAAATTGCTAGCTCCATGTTGCAAAGACAGCAAGCAAAAGCAATCTTAGCGGCCCGACAAACAATTGTTGAAGGTGCGGTAAGCATGACACAAATGGCCTTAGAACAGATCGAAGAAGGGCAAGAAATTAATTTTACCGATGAACGAAAAGTACAACTTATTAATAATTTATTAGTCTCAATCATTACTGATAAAGGCACACAACCAGTTATTAATACAGGCGACGTTTCTTCTTAAAGAGGAAGCAACGCTAAAAATAGCAAAAAAGAGTCATCTTTCCGATGACTCTTTTTTGCTAAACACGAACATTATATAATTTTAATCTATAATATTTCGGTTTTTCTTTGACATCTCTTTTTCTCATTGTTAGAATAACAGTGAAAAAAGGCGGAAGGAGTTATTACATTCATGAAACCATTAGTCGCTGTGATTATGGGAAGTACCTCAGACTGGGCAACGATGAAAGCTGCTTGTCTTGTGTTGGAAGAGTTGAAAATTACTTATGAAAAACGAGTGATATCAGCACATAGGACACCTGATTTGATGTTTCGTTTTGCAGAGGAATCACGAACAAAAGGATTGAAGGTTATTATCGCTGGCGCTGGTGGAGCGGCCCATTTACCAGGGATGGTAGCTGCAAAGACAACCTTACCTGTCATTGGTGTTCCAGTTAAAACACGAACATTAAACGGTATTGATTCACTGTTGTCTATTGTGCAGATGCCAGGCGGAGTTCCTGTAGCAACAACTGCGATTGGCTCAGCAGGTGCTACCAATGCTGGGTTATTAGCTGCAGAAATACTAAGTATTGATGATTTACAGTTAGCAGAAAGAATCCAAGCAAGACGACAATCATTGGAAAAAGCGGTTATGGAAAGTGGGGAACAACTTGAATAAACCTTTAAAAGTCGGAGCAACTATTGGCATTATAGGTGGAGGACAGTTAGGGCGAATGCTAGTCATGAGTGGTAAAAAAATGGGTTTCCAAATGATTGTGTTGGACCCAACGCTCAATAGTCCAGCTGGTCAAGTAGCTGACCGTCAAATTGTGGCAGCCTTTGATCAGACATCTGCTTTAACTGAACTAGCAGAGTTATGCGATGTGATCACCTATGAATTTGAAAATATTGAAGTGGCCTCCCTAGAAAAGGCCATTCCACTAGAAAAGCTGCCACAAGGAACAGAATTGTTAAAAATTACTCAAAATCGATTGCTTGAAAAAACGTTTCTTCAATCGATTGGCTGTAAGATTGCCCCTTTTGCGGAAGTAAAAAGCCAGAAAGAGCTGCCACAAGCAATAGAAAAAATTGGTTTTCCATGTGTCTTAAAAACTATTCAAGGTGGATACGATGGAAAAGGACAGGTCGTCTTAAAATGCGCAGAGGATTTCTCCCAAGCGACTGAATTATTAGCTAACGCAACTTGTGAATTAGAAAAGTGGGTGCCTTTCACTAAAGAACTTTCAATCATCGTTGCAGGGAATAAGCATGGTTACCAAAGCTTTCCTGTATCTGAAAACATTCATCGAAAGAATATCTTGCATGAATCAATTGTGCCAGCTCGAATCTCTGAGAATGTGCAACAAAAAGCAGCGGAATTGGCGCAACACATTGCTGAGGAATTAAATTTATCTGGGGTTTTAGCTATCGAACTGTTTTTAACGGATTCAGAAGAGTTGTACGTCAATGAATTAGCGCCACGGCCTCATAACTCAGGTCATTACTCTATTGAAGCTTGCTCATTTAGTCAATTTGATGCGCATATTCGAGGAATTAGCAATTGGGGCATTGGGTTACCCCAGTTACTTCAACCAGTGGTTATGGTGAATCTCCTAGGCGAACACTTAGAAAAAAGCTACCAGTTATGCACGTCAAAACCTACTTGGCAAGTCCATTACTATGGAAAAGCCGAATCAAAAGTTGGCAGAAAAATGGGCCACGTCACCATTACAACACCTTGCTTATCAGAAACGTTAAAGGAAATTGAGACTGTTGGTATTTGGAACGTAACTTAATAATGCTTGCTCCAAGCAAGTTTTTTATTTTTACGTTCGACAAACACGAACAATTATTGATTTTTTGTAACTAATGTAAGTTTTTGTCTGATGTAAATCAGCTGACTTAGAAAGAATAGGGTTCATGAAGCTAACGAGAAGAGGGAAAGAATGGAAAAGAAAGCACTTGTGTATACAGGAAAAGCGAAGAAGTTGTATCAAACAGAAAATGCAGCGGTTCTTTTTGTGGAATATCTTGATCAAGCAACAGCTTTAAACGGTCAAAAAAAAGACAAAGTTCTTGGGAAAGGCGCTTTAAATAATCAAATCACTAGTCTAATTTTTGAACATTTACAGCAACAGAAGATTCCCAATCATTTTATCAAAAAAGTATCTGAACACGAACAATTAATTCAGGCCGTAGAAATGATCCCTTTGGAAGTTGTCGTACGTAATTATGCGGCAGGAAGTTTTTCAAAGCGTTTAGCGATTGAAGAGGGCACTAAATTAGTGACGCCCATTATCGAATTTTATTACAAAGAAGATCGTCTGGATGATCCTTTTATTAACGAAGACCATATTCAATTTCTAAAAGTAGCCACTCCTGCTGAAATTGTGGAGATCAAAGCATTGGCTTTACAAATTAATCAGGCGCTTAGTCAACTCTTTCAACGCCTCAATATTTGTTTGATCGATTTTAAAATCGAGATTGGTCGGACGAAGGCCAATCAATTGTTACTGGCAGATGAAATTTCTCCAGACACCTGTCGTTTATGGGATTTAAACACAAACGAACATCTGGATAAAGATGTTTATCGCCGTGAATTAGGAGAAATAGTTCCTGTATATGAAGAAGTTTTACAACGTTTACTAACAGCTAATTGAGGAGGAAGCGCGTATGTATTTTGTCAAAGTCTATGTTACGTATAAAGAATCAATTTTGGATCCCCAAGGTGAAGCGGTTAAGGAAGCAGTCCATCGGCTTGGTTTTACAGAAGTAGCCGAAATCCGTGTCGGTAAGTATTTTGAAATGCACGTCCAGCAGACAGAAGCAATTGAAGAGAAAATTGAACAAATTTGTGATCAACTATTAGCCAATGTAAATATGGAATCCTATCGTTTTGAAATTTTATCTTTGGAGGAAATTTAAATGAAATTGGCAGTGATTGTTTTTCCAGGATCCAATTGTGATGCAGACTTATTGTGGGCTGTCAAAGAGGTGATGGGCGTCGATGCAGAATTTGTCCGACACGATGCCACTTCTTTAGCAAAATTTGATGGCGTATTGTTGCCTGGTGGTTTTTCTTATGGCGATTACTTACGTTGTGGTGCAATTGCTCGGTTTTCGCCAATTATCAATGAGGTGATTCGCTTTGCTACAGAAGGCAAAATGGTTTTTGGTACTTGTAATGGCTTTCAAATTTTAACAGAAATTGGCTTGCTTCCTGGTACGTTGTTAAGAAATGATTCGCTTCGTTTTATTTGTAAAAGTGTCCCATTGAAAGTGAATACGCACACAAAGTTTACAAGCGAGTATCCTGAAAATGTTTCGATACATTTACCAGTAGCACATGGCGAAGGGAATTACTATTGTGATGAAAAAACGTTGCAAGAGCTGAAAGAAAAGAACCAAATTGTTTTTACGTATCAAGAAAAGGTGAACGGTAGTCTTGCGAATATTGCTGGTATTTGTAATGAACAGGGCAATGTTCTAGGAATGATGCCTCATCCGGAACGAGCGATGGAAGAATTGTTAGGTTCAACAGATGGACGCAGCTTTTTTGCTTCAATCATTAAAAACTTTGGAAAGGAATTAAGCCAATGATGAATGAACCAACACCAAAAGAAATCAAGGAGACACGGTTGTATGCAGAATGGGGACTAACAGATGAAGAATATCATCAGATTGAGACCATTTTACAAAGAGAACCTAATTATACAGAAACTGGCTTATTTTCCGTGATGTGGAGTGAACATTGCTCTTACAAAAATTCCAAGCCCGTTTTAAAAAAGTTTCCGACGGAAGGGCCACAAGTGCTTCAAGGTCCTGGTGAAGGAGCTGGGATTGTCGATATTGGTGACGGATTAGCTGTTGTTTTTAAAGCAGAGAGCCATAATCATCCTTCTGCAGTGGAACCTTACGAAGGAGCAGCTACAGGCGTTGGTGGAATTATTCGCGATATTTTCAGTATGGGGGCACGGCCGATTGCTTTATTGGATTCGTTAAGATTTGGCGAATTGACGGATACACGAACACGTTATTTGTTTCAAGAAGTTGTGGCGGGGATTAGCGGTTATGGAAATTGTATTGGTATTCCAACCGTTGGCGGCGAAATTGCTTTTGAGCCATGTTATCAAGGAAACCCACTTGTTAATGCTATGTGTGTGGGATTGATTCGTCATGATGAGATTCAAAAAGGCCAAGCAAAAGGCGTCGGAAATAGCATTCTTTACGTAGGTGCGAAAACAGGACGAGATGGAATTCATGGTGCGACCTTTGCTTCAGAAGAATTTAGTGAAGGTGAAGAACAGCAACGATCTGCGGTACAAGTAGGTGATCCGTTTATGGAAAAATTATTACTGGAAGCTTGTCTTGATTTAATCAAAAATCATCAAGATATTTTAATCGGCATCCAAGATATGGGGGCGGCTGGCTTGGTTTCTTCAAGTGCTGAAATGGCATCAAAAGCAGGTTCAGGCTTGATTCTAGAGCTAGATAAAGTTCCGCAGAGAGAGACGCAGATGAGCCCCTATGAAATGCTCTTGTCTGAGTCCCAAGAACGGATGTTAATCTGTGTGGAAAAAGGAGCAGAACAGCAAGTTTGTGAATTGTTTCAAACATATGACTTAGAAGCGGTAACGATTGGATCCGTAACAGATGATGGACAGTATCGTGTCTTTCACAGTGGCAAAATAGTCGCAGATGTACCAGTAGATGCTTTAGCAGAAGAAGCACCTGTTTACCAGAAAGCCTATCAAGAACCAGAACGTATACGTGCTTTTAAAAAATTAGCGCCCTTCATTCCAGAAATTACGAATAGTACGGAATTATTAAAACGCCTATTGCAACAGCCAACGATTGCATCGAAAAAATCAGTTTACGAAACCTATGATAGTCAAGTACAAACGAATACAGTGGTGCAACCAGGAAGTGATGCAGCTGTTTTAAGAGTGCGGGGCACCAATAAAGCCTTAGCGATGACGACAGATTGTAATAGCCGTTATTTGTATTTAAATCCTGAAATTGGTGGGCAAATTGCGGTTGCAGAAGCAGCCCGTAATATTGTAGCAAGTGGAGCACAACCTTTGGCTATCACTGATTGCTTGAATTATGGTTCCCCAGATAAACCAGAAAGTTTTTGGGAATTATGGACGTCGGCGGATGGAATCGCCGCCGCCTGCCGTCAGCTAGGAACACCCGTGATTTCAGGGAACGTCTCTCTTTACAATGAAACAGATGGTCAAGCCATTTACCCTACGCCGATGATTGGTATGGTGGGAGTAATTGAAGATGTTTCACAAATTACCACACAAGCGTTTAAACAAGTTGATGACTTAATTTATCTCATCGGTGAAACCCACGCAGATTTTAACGGCTCAGAAGTTCAAAAAATGCAACTGGGTCGAATTGAAGGGCAATTACGCTCATTTGATTTAAAAGAGGAAAAAGCAAACCAAGAATTAGTTTTAAAAGCAATTCAAGCAGGCCTAGTTGCTAGCGCGCATGATTGCGCTGAAGGCGGCGTTGCCGTTGCTTTAGCCGAGTCGGCTTTTGCTAACGAACTGGGGTTACAGGTGACACTGCCATTGACAAAAGAATATCTATTTGCGGAGACGCAATCCCGTTTTATTCTTTCAGTTAGTCCCCAGCATCAAGAAGCATTTGAAACACTTATCGGAAGAAAAGCCCAACATATTGGAAAAGTGACTGAAACTGGTTTGGTCATTCATGCGTTAGATGATGTGATCAATTGTTCAACAAAAGAAGCCAAAGCCTTATGGGAGGATGCGATTCCATGTCTTATGAAGCAAAAAGCTTAAATGAAGAGTGTGGTATTTTTGGTATTTGGGGTCATCCTGATGCGGCACAAGTGACCTATTTTGGCTTACACAGCTTACAGCATCGAGGCCAAGAAGGCGCGGGAATTGTGGCGAACAATTCTGGGAAATTAGATGGCCACCGTGATTTAGGTTTATTAGCAGAAGTATTCCAAAAGCAAGAACAACTGAATGCGTTAGAAGGAACGGCGGCTATTGGTCATGTACGCTATGCAACCGCTGGTACGGGTAGCGTAGATAATATTCAGCCATTTTTATTTAAATTTTATGATAGTCAAATTGGGTTAGCACACAATGGCAATTTGACAAATGCCAAGCGTTTACGAAAACAACTAGAAAGAGAAGGCGCTATTTTTCATTCCAATTCAGACACTGAAATTTTAATGCACTTGATTCGAAAAAGCACTGCTGCCTCGTTTCTCGATAAATTAAAAGAGAGCTTGAATTTGGTTAAGGGTGGCTTTGCTTATCTTTTATTAACAGAAACGATGATGATTGCTGCACTGGATCCCAACGGCTTTCGCCCTCTCTCCATCGGACAAATGAACAATGGGGCGTACGTTGTGGCATCCGAAACGTGTGCATTAGAAACAGTTGGGGCTAGCTTTATTCAAGATGTGGCGCCTGGTGAAGTAGTCATCATTTCTGATGAAGGCTTGAAAATAGAGGTTTTCACTATGGAAGTCCAACCGGCGATTTGCGCAATGGAATATATTTATTTTGCACGACCAGATTCAAATATTGCTGGAGTTAATGTGCATACAGCTCGTAAACGAATGGGGAAGAACTTGGCAATCGAAAGTCCAGTCGCAGCTGATATGGTGATTGGGGTGCCCAACTCGTCATTGTCTGCAGCTAGCGGCTATGCAGAAGAAGCACAGATACCTTACGAACTAGGTTTAGTAAAAAATCAATATGTCGCTCGAACATTCATCCAGCCGACACAAGAATTAAGAGAACAAGGTGTCCGTATGAAACTATCGGCAGTTCGTGGCGTGGTCAAAGGAAAAAAAGTCATTTTAGTAGATGATTCGATTGTTCGCGGGACCACTATTCGGCGCATTATCCATTTATTAAAAGAAGCAGAAGCGCAAGAAGTTCATGTCAGAATTGCTTCACCACCATTAAAATATCCGTGTTTTTATGGCATTGATATACAGACGCGGGACGAACTAATTGCGGCAAACTATTCAATTGAAGAAATCAAAGAGCAGATTGGCGCAGATTCGCTGGCTTTTTTGAGTGAAGCAGGGCTGATTGATGGGATTCAATTAAATTATGATGCTCCTTATTCTGGGCTGTGTATGGCTTACTTTAATGGAGACTATCCAACGCCTTTGTATGATTATGAAGAACAATATCAAGCATCCTTGAAAAAAGAAACTAGGAGGAATTGACATGGAAAATGCCTATTCAAAAGCTGGTGTAAATGTTGAGGCGGGATACGAAGTAGTAGAACGAATTCAAAAGCATAGCCAAAAAACACAACGGACGGGAACGTTGGGCATGCTTGGTGGTTTTGGTGGTTGTTTTGATTTAAGCAGTTACAAGCTTAAAGAACCAGTTTTGGTATCAGGAACGGATGGCGTAGGCACAAAGTTACTCTTGGCAATTGAAGAACAGAAACACGAGACAATCGGAATTGATTGTGTAGCAATGTGTGTCAATGATGTCGTCGCACAAGGCGCCGAACCGTTATATTTTTTAGATTATTTAGCGTTAGGGACCGTTAATCCAGCTAAAGTTGAAGCAATTGTTGCGGGTGTTGCGGCTGGCTGTTGTGAGGCGAATGCAGCCTTAATTGGGGGCGAAACAGCTGAAATGCCTGATATGTATGAAGCAGATGCTTATGACGTGGCTGGTTTTGCCGTGGGTATTGCTGAGAAAAGTCAACTCTTGACTCCAAGTAACGTAAAAGAAGGCGATTTCTTGATTGGTCTTCCTTCAAGTGGTCTTCATTCTAATGGTTACTCTTTAGTAAGAAATGTTTTTTTTAAGAAACATTCGTTTAAAACAACGGACAAGCTTCCAGAATTGGCATCCAAAACGTTAGGGGAAGAATTATTAACACCAACAAAAATTTATGTGAAGGAATTATTGCCATTGTTAAAAGCAGGACTCGTGCATGGGGCTGCGCATATTACCGGCGGCGGGTTTTTAGAAAATCTACCAAGAATGTTTTCTTCCTCATTAGCTGCAGAGATTCAATTAAATAGTTGGCCAGTGCTACCAATTTTTAAATTGATTCAAAAATACGGTGAAATTCCACCTGAAGAAATGTATGAAATTTTCAATATGGGCTTAGGGATGATTTTAGCGGTGAGTCCAGAGCATGTTGAAAAAGTTCAGGAGCTTTTGCCAGAAGCTTTTGAAATTGGTCGTTTGGTACCTAGGAAAACGAAAGCCGTTATTTTTAAGGAAGCTTTATGAAGATAGCTGTTTTTGCATCTGGCAATGGTAGCAATTTTGAGGCGATTGCTGCAGCTTTTTCCCAGAAAAAAATCGCAGGGCAGTTGAGCTTAGTCTTTTGTGATCAGCCTGAAGCCTATGTATTGACCCGTGCCCAAAAACGCAAGATTCCCGCTGTTTGCTTTTCGCCATCTGATTTTCCATCTCGTGGGCAGTATGAGGAACAAGTATTGAAACATTTAAAAGAGCATCAGATCGATTTAATCGTGTTAGCTGGTTATTTGAGAATTATCGGCAAGACTTTACTGGAGGCTTATCCAAAGAGAATCGTCAATATTCATCCTTCTCTGTTACCTAGTTTTCCAGGTCTCCACGGAATTGAAGAGGCATTTCATTATGGAGTGAAAATAACAGGAATCACTATCCATTATGTTGACTCTGGGGTTGATACAGGACCGATTATTTTCCAAACAACAACCAAGATTGATACTGAAGATACTTTGGACACATTAACAGAGAAAATTCATGCTCTTGAGCACGAATGGTACCCAAAAATAATTTCACAAATTGTAAAGGAGACAATGAAATGACCAAAAGAGCATTGATTAGCGTTTCAGACAAAACAGGAGTGACAACATTTGCAGCAGGCTTAGTTGCAAATGGCTTTGAAATTATCTCCACTGGGGGTACAAGGAGTGTCTTAGAAGAAGCGGGGGTACCGACACTTGCTATTGACGACATCACTGGCTTTCCAGAAATGTTAGATGGCCGTGTCAAAACGTTACATCCGAATATCCATGGCGGACTTTTGGCAAAAAGGGGAAACCAAGCGCATCAAAAAGCACTGACTGAACAAGGCATTCACTTTATTGACCTTGTAGTAGTGAATCTTTATCCATTTAAAGAAACAATTTTAAAACCAGCGATTTCTGAAGCAGAAGCGATTGAAATGATTGATATTGGCGGTCCTAGCATGTTACGTTCAGCGGCAAAAAATTATCAAGACGTAACAGCAGTGATTGATCCTAGTGATTATGAACAGGTATTAAGTGAAATTAGCAGCACCGGAACTAGCCAGTTAGCCACTAGAAAAAGATTAGCAGCAAAAGTCTTTCGTCATACCGCTGCTTATGACGCGCTTATCGCTGACTATTTGACGACGCAAGTGGGTGAAACTGAGCCAGAGAAACAGACGCTTACTTATGAACGCAAACAAACATTGCGCTATGGTGAAAATAGCCATCAACAGGCCACCTTTTATCAATCCGTTGTACCTGTATCACTATCCATTGCTTCCGCTCGACAACTTCATGGCAAAGAACTGTCATATAACAATATTCGAGATGCTGATGCAGCACTCCGGATTGCTAGCGAGTTTACAGAACCTACGGTCGTCGCTGTTAAACATATGAACCCATGTGGAATTGGAACAGGAAAAACGATTTTGGCAGCCTACCGTCAGGCATTTGAAGCAGATCCAGTTTCAATTTTTGGTGGCATTGTTGTTTTGAATCGTCCAGTGGACCAAGCGACTGCGGCTGAAATGCATCAAATCTTTTTAGAAATAATTATTGCGCCTAGTTTTGAGGAAGAAGCTTTGGCACTGTTATCTCAGAAAAAGAATCTTCGTTTGTTAACGTTAGATTTTCATGCTCAAGAAAAAAAAGCGGTGGAATTAGTTTCTGTTATGGGTGGGTTATTAATTCAAGAACAAGATACAGTTGTTGAAAATGACCAAGCATGGCAAGTTGTTACAGAGCGCCAACCCACACCAGCCGAAAGAGACGCCTTGAACTTTGCTTGGAAAGCAGTCAAGCATGTAAAATCAAACGCTATTGTTTTAGCCAATGAAAGCCAAACGGTGGGGATTGGCGCTGGTCAAATGAATCGAATTGGTTCAGTAAAAATTGCAGTTGATCAAGCCCAAGCAGCTGGAAAATTACAAGGGGCCGTCTTAGCAAGTGATGCCTTTTTCCCCATGGCAGATAGCGTGGAATATGCTGCACAACAGGGTATTCAAGCAATTATTCAGCCAGGCGGGAGCATTAAAGACCAAGCATCAATCGATCTAGCGAATCATTATGGTATTGCGATGATTTTTACTGGGACTCGTCATTTCAAACATTAATTTTTAAAGGAGAAACCGATGAATATATTAGTGATTGGGCGTGGTGGTCGTGAACATGCAATCGCCAAAAAATTACAGCAAGAAGACAAAGTCAAGACTGTTTATTGTGCACCAGGTAATCCTGGTATGAGTGGTGATAATATTCGGACTGTACCTATCGGTGAAGAGCAGCAAACGGAACTAATTCAATTTGTGAAGGATAATCAGATTGATTGGACATTCATCGGACCGGAAACGCCATTAATTGAAGGAATTGTAGATGCCTTTCAAGCAGCGGGATTACTGATTTTTGGCCCGACAAAAGCAGCTGCAATAATTGAAGGTTCAAAAAGTTTTGCGAAAGATTTTATGCAAAAATACCAGATTCCAACGGCAGAATATCGGGTCTTTCGACGTTTGGCACCTGCCTTAGAATATATTGAACAGCAAGGAGTACCAATTGTTATTAAGGCGGATGGTTTGGCAGCTGGAAAAGGAGTAGTAGTTGCCGAAACAAAAGCAGCCGCAAAACGTGCGCTAGTTGCGATGATGGAGGACCAACAATTTGGAGCAAGCGGTCAAACGGTTGTAATCGAAGAATTTTTGCAAGGAGAAGAATTTTCCTTAATGGCTTTTGTTTCTAATGAGAAGGTATATCCGATGGTGATTGCTCAAGATCATAAGCGGATTTTCGATGGGGATGCTGGGCCGAATACAGGGGGAATGGGCGCTTATACACCAGTGCCTCAGATCCCAGAAGAAGCGGTTCAGCAAGCCATTAGCCAAGTCCTGAAACCGACTGCTAAAGGAATGGTGGCTGAAAAACGTCCGTTTCAAGGGATTTTATATGCTGGTTTAATCCAAACAGCAACTGGCCCCAAGGTTATTGAATTTAATGCTCGATTTGGGGATCCAGAAACACAAGTTGTGTTGGCACGTTTAGAGAGTCCCCTTTCAGAAATAATTTCTTCATTGCTGGCGAAAGAGCAACCAACGATTGTATGGAATGAGTTAGCGAGTGTTGGTGTTGTTGTAGCAGCAGAAGGCTATCCTAATCAATACAAGACAAATCTACCATTGCCCGAAATGTCTGGTGAAACCATCTATTATGCAGGGGTAACTCGTTCAGAACAGGCTCTGGTTTCGGCTGGCGGACGAATCTTTTTAGCAGAAGCAACTGCTTCGACTCTTGAAGAAGCCCGCAAAAAAGTTTATCAAACATTGGATAATTACTCATTTCCTGGAATGTACTACCGAAAAGATATAGGTGTGAAAGGCTTGATTTAGGATTTTCAAAAACAGAGGCAAGGACATTTAATCGAATGTTTCCTTGTCTTTTTTTATTGCAAATTCAGATAGGGAGGCATAAACTGAAAGTATATCCATCATTAAACTAGAGGAGAAAGCTAAGATAATGAGAGAGAAGCAGATTGAAAAAGTTAGTCAGGGATTATTTATTGTTACAAATGTCTTGGCAGTCAGTTTACTGTTATTAAGTGCGGTGGTTTATCCTGATTTACCAGCTCATGTGCCCATTCATGTGAATTTTTGGGGCGAGGGTAATTCGTTTGGCCCAAGATCTAGTATATTTATGTGGCCAGCGGTCCTGTTTGGCTTGAGTATTTATCAACGAAGTTATCAATCAGTACAACCATACGGTGGATGGCTGAAGGTGTTCTTAATCATTGTTAATCTTGGCGTTTTGTTTAGTATTCTGCGTCTATTTATTCATTTGTTGGTTTGAAGGGGGCGAAAGGTGAGAAAATGAGAAAGCTAATTTTGGTTTTTGTGGGCTGTGCCATGGCCTTTTGTTTATGGCCTAATCAAGCGGTGGCTGTAGCTGGTGGCTATGGCGGTGGACGTGTAGAAAGTCCTAGCGGGGGGAATCCCTCGAATGGTTTCTCGCCAAGCGGTGATGGATCAAAAAGTTATGGTCATCATAACGAGACTGGGACCAGCAACACAACGCCACTGGAAGGCTTAATTTCAACAGTGTTTTTTGTTCTTTTTGGGGGCGCGATGATTTGGCAAAGACGCCGTAGAAATCAACCAGTCGATGAAGGAGCTTTTCAAGAAATGTGGGCAGCATTACCTGGAACATCAAAAGAAAAAAAGGCACTCTTAAAAGAAATACAACAAACGTTTTTAGAAATACAACAAGCGTGGGATCAAGAAAACTTGTCTGTAGTCAAAGATAACTATACAGAAAAACTTTATCAAAAACATCTTGCAGTATTACAAGAAAATCAACAAGCGGGCATCAGAAATCATGTAAAAAAAGTGAAAGTAGCGCCAGCTTCGAATTATCATCATATTAGTGAAACCAGTTTTTCACTGATGCTTCATTTTTCTTGTATTGACTACGAGGAAGATACTCAAAGCGGTCGTGTTTTATCAGGATACAAGCATCAAAAACAATATTTTTCACAACTTTGGTATTTTGATTACAATCCATCCCTTGGAAAATGGCAAGCAGACTTCATTCAACCTAAAGGATAGTGCTAAAAAGCGCTTGGGGTTTAAATCCCAAGCGCTTTTTTATTCTTCGATGCGTTTTACAAGCTGTATTTTTTTATTTAATACGTAAATCAGGATACCGCCGACTGTCATTGAAAGAAGTTCACCAAGTCCAACGGTCAACCATGTGTACCAAAAAGGTAACTGATAAAAGAACGTTAAGGGTCCGGCGACAGTGAACATGGACAAAGCAAAAATAATGGCCGTTAGCATCAGTTTAATCAACAAATTTTGCTGATTTTTTGTCGCCAAATAGGCAATCCATAAGACTGCGCACGTTCCAGCGCTACCGATGACTATATCGATGATGCCAAGAGGCGAAGCGGTGTTGGCAATCGCAACCCCTAACGTAATGGACCAGATATATCGCTTGTTAAAAACGCCTAAATAATTAAATAATTCGGCAAGACGAAGCTGTATCGGACCAAAACTAAGCGGAGCGAGAAGTACAGTGACAACGACATACAAAGCGGTAACCAGCGCCATTTTAGCCAAAGCCGTAGGTGACCACGTACTGGTTTGTGGATTTGATGAATGATTCATTTGAGATTCTCCTTTATAAAACAACGACGTGTTTTAGTGATAACCATAACCAAAGGAAGGGCAGTAAAGCCAACTGAAGTGTTATGGTGTGAGTTGCCTCACTGTGTTACATGTTACTGAAGAACAGACACTCTGTAAAGTCTTTTTATTTCATGGTCCAACCACCATCAATGGTCATAACTGTGCCATGGATATAATCAGCGTCATCACTAGCTAGAAATAATGAAAGTTTTGCTACTTCTTGTGGCTGTGCCCAACGGCCCGCGGGTGTTTCACGTGCTACCCAAACAGCCATTTCACCTTCTCCTGCAAAATCAGCTGCGTTCATGGGTGTTTGGATGGCACCTGGCGCAATCGCATTTGCTCGAATGCCTAATTTGGCATAATCGTAGGAAAGCTGTTTTGTATACCCGATGATTGCGTGTTTAGAGGCAGTGTACGCTGCGCCGCCGCCCCCAGCTACTAAGCCAGCGATAGATGCCATGTTAACGATTACTCCTTTTTTTTGTTGGAGGAAATAAGGTAACAGAGCATTGGTCACTAAAAAGACACTTTTTAAATTGGTTGCTAAAATTTGATCCCATAAAGCTTCCGAAGTTTCTAGAGAAGGACGATAATCATCTAAAATACCTGCCGTATTTAATAAAATATCAATTTGGCCGTTGTTTTTCACAATTTGTTTCATCGTGGCTTGCACAAATGAGGGAGAAGACACATCACCGACAAAATAAGTAAATGGCTTAGTAGAATCTGGGTTAACCAGTGCGGCTGTCTGTTTTAACCCCGTTTCGTCTAGGTCGATGCCAATAACTTCAGCACCTTGCTCAGCAAAGGCAATTGCTTGTGCTTGGCCAATCCCTGAAGCTGCACCGGTTACAAGCACCCGTTTTGTTTCAAATTCTTTTGGCATAAGAAAAACTCCTTTAAACATTTAAAAATTAAGGTCTGGAAGAACGAGCAATCGCCGTAATCTGCCAGACCTTATGTGTATAATTATGCTTCAACAATCACCCAATCTTCTGCTAAGACATCACAAGGTGTTGGTGAAAACATGCTGTAGCCTTCATCAGAAGTTTTGATTAAAAAATACGGGGTAACTTGTAAAAATTCACCTTCGGAGGTGCCAATTTCATCACGTAATTCAATAAAAAGTTCAAAACCGCTCCAGCCTTTACGTACGGCTTTTTTTCCTGCTTTAATCTGTGGCAATACTTCTTCAAATGTCATTTGATTGTGCTCCTTTTTCGTTAAATGGTAGTTCGTGATAGCTCGTTGTGCCTTTTTCAATTGTCAACTGACCGTTAAGTAGATCTGTCATTTCAGCTATAAATGTTTCTGTTGCTTGTTCATCTACTAAACAAATTAACTGAATAGACTCTGTGTAAATAGTTTCTTTAAGCGTGTAGGGACTATGTTCCAAAAAGGCTTGGGCTTTTCCTAATAAAGGATAGGCGATCGTAATCAATAGTTCTTGTTGCAATTTGCCAATGACTAAACCAATTTCATCTAAAGTGTGGGAAAGAGCATGACTATATGCTCGGATTAAACCACCAGTGCCTAATTTTATTCCGCCAAAATAACGAGTGACAACAGCCACTACGTTGATTAACTCTTTTTTCTTTAAGACTTCCAGCATTGGAACACCAGCAGTGCCACTAGGTTCGCCGTCATCGCTGCTCCGCTGAATGTCATTTTTTTCGCCGATCACAAAAGCACTACAATTATGATTGGCTTTCCAATGTTCTTTTTTTATTGCGGCGATAAAGGCTTTTGCTTCTTCTTCTGATGTTACGCGCTTTACAGAACAGATAAACCGCGATTTCTTGATTTCAATCTCGCTGAAACCATCTTGTTTGACTGTAATATAGCTTTCTAACATATGGGCATCCTTTTCTCTCGTAATAAAGTCAGTATAAAAAAGAATCAACTGAATAGCAACTTTTTCTCTCATCTTTTTTGTGAGATTTTTGGAAAAAAACGTTATAATAAGGTATGATAGAGAAAAGGGAGGCGCTGGAAAATGGTACATACACGACAGAAAAAATATGATACAATTACTCATTATTTGAAAACGAATGGCGGTTCCCAAGTTACCTTGACCTTTACCCAGTTTGATGAATTGTTATTCCCTCATTCTGGTTTACCAAAAACTGCTAAGACAGATGTCGATTGGTGGGCAAACGATTATAAGCATCCAGAAAAAGGCGCTTATGGGTGGTTGAATGCGAGTTACCAAGTAGTTCAAGTGAATTTGGAAAAAGAATATGTGGTATTTAATAAATTGCTGAAATCAGCATGGTACGTTTAAACCAAGATTGTATCCGCTTTAAAAAACAAGAATGATTGACAAAAATTAACTTTACACTATAATATTTTTAATAGATACTGTTGAAAATTGAAAAAGGCAAAGGTAAAAGGGGCTGTTAAAATGTCAAAAAAAACAATTATGTTAGTTTGCTCCGCAGGAATGAGTACTAGTTTACTTGTTACAAAAATGCAAAAAGCAGCATTTAATCAAGGCTTAGATGCCCATATATTTGCGGCTTCTGCATCGGAAGCAGACACAAATTTAGAAAATAATCCAGTCGATGTGTTATTGTTAGGTCCACAAGTTCGTTATATGAAGAGTGATTTTGAAAAGCGTCTATCACCAAAAGGTATCCCAACAGATGTCATTAGCATGTCTGATTACGGCTTAATGAACGGGGAAAAAGTGTTGGAACAAGCCTTGGATTTGTTAGCACAAGCAGATAAAAAAGAGTAAAAACAAGTTGTTTTTTCGAGAATCTTCGAAAAAGCAACTTGTCTTTTTTTATGACTTTAGTTAATTGGAATTGAGCTGAAGCAGTCATTCTGGTTTATCAGTTCCATAAATTATAGAGCCGAAATTAGTCCTGTGAGCTAGAGAAAGATAACTGTCTTTAATTTTTTACTTTAATCTAGATACTAAAAAAGCATACTTAACAATCTATTTTCTGAATAATAAACGCCTTTTTCCGTAGTCTAAAAGTAGTAATTCAAAGAATGATTAACAATATTTTTATATACGAGTCATTATAGTATGGCATAAGCAATTCGAATAACAGACTTATTCAGCAAATAAATGAGAGATAATTCTGTTTTTGTTGTTTAAAAATAATGAGGTTATTTCATAAGGCATACTTTCTTCATACGTGATTTCTAAAGGACTATCTTTATCAAAAGAAATAATTTGTGAGTCAGGCATTGCAAGTAATATAGGTGAATGAGAGACAATAATAAACTGAGACCCCTCATCAATTAGTTTTTTTATAGATATCATTAAGGCTAGTTGGCGTTGAGGTGAGAGAGCCGCTTCAGGTTCATCTAACAGGTACAGACCATTTCCTCTAAACCGATGGTTCACCAGATTCAAAAAACTTTCGCCGTGTGATTGATGATGTAGGGATTTATCGCCGTATTCAGAAAAATCTAAGTCTATATTTTCTGCATATGTAGCAACATTGTAGAAACTTTCAGCTCTTAAAAAGAAACCATCCGTAGCACGCTTTACACTTTTTCCAACAGTTAAATAATTATGTAAATCCAAGTGAGTATCTTTTGTAGAGAAATTAAAATTAATACTACCGCCTTCAGGATTAAATCCCCAGTTGACTGCGATTGCTTCTAATAAAGTGGATTTTCCAGTTCCATTTTCACCTGAAAAAAAAGTAATAGGTTTTTTAAAATTTAGTGAATTAAATTTATTCAGCCCTTCAATTTTTGAAAAAACAGAATCTTCTTCAAAAGCTTTGAGTTCTAGTCTTTTTAAAAAAATATTTTCCATGATAAAGTTTGCTCCTTTCTAGTCTTTTCAAATTAAAGCTTGAATTACTAGATATACTTTAACATTAATTTTTCTTTAAAGGTAGATAAATTTGTTTATAAAAAAGCTGCATATAGGTAAGTCGAAAGTAGAAGATTCGTGTAAACAATAAAGCGTATCAAGAGTTTGTTTAGTAGGTAACGACTAGATAAGAATAGAAAGATAACGGTGGGAGATCTCCTTTTTCGCAAAAAAGCTAGAGAAATGCGTATTTTATAATTGAGGTGGTTAACATGGAAGATTTGCATGGACGTAAAATAATTCTTGAAGAAACAGAACCTTCAATACAGACAAAACTGGTTTATTTACCAACAATGTTAGAGCGTTCACCCCTAACAATTCAATGTCAGCGGTGCGGGGAAGTCGTATCCAAAAAAGAAAACAGACTGGCGACAAATGTATACTACTGTCATGCGTGCATTCAATTAGGCCGTGTGACTTCTTGTCAAAAATTTTGTCATTTACCAGAAAGGCCCAATAGCCCAAGAACTGTCTTTTTTGAGTGGTCTGGACAATTAACAAAGGGACAGCAAGCGATCTCAGTTGAACTTTGTGAGACGGTAAAAATAAGGGAGAATCGCTTAGTGTGGGCAGTTACAGGTGCAGGCAAAACAGAAATGTTATTTGCTGTTTTGCACCAAACCTTACAAGAAGGGGGGCGGATTGCGCTGGCTTCGCCGCGTGTCGATGTTTGCTTAGAACTGTTTCCCAGAATCCAAGCGGTTTTTCCTCATGAAGCAATTGCTTTACTTCATGGAAACAGTCAAGAAGCGTATCGTTATACGAAACTAGTGATTTGCACCACCCATCAATTATTGAAATTCCATCAAGCATTTGATTTACTTATCGTTGATGAAGTCGACTCTTTTCCTTTTGTTAATAACGAGCATCTTTATTATGGAGTGCGTAACGCACGAAAAAAAAGAAGTAGTTTGGTGTACTTAACAGCAACCCCTACGAAAGAATTGCGGAAGCTTTTACAGCAAAAGAAGTTAGCAGCCAGTATTTTGCCAGCAAGATATCATCGTAGGCCATTACCTGTGCCACGCCGATTTTGGGTTCAGTCGTGGCAACGTCTTTCTAGCAAAAATATTAAAATCATTGCACATCATTTGAAACGTTTATTGGTGCGTAATTCAGTTTTACTATTTTGCCCAAGTATTTCATTAATTCACCAATTGCATCCATTAATAGCTGAGCGATTTTCCGACAAAGAAGTTGTCGCTGTTTATGGTAGTGATGAGCTTCGCCTGGAAAAAGTTCAAGCAATGCGTCAGCAGAAAACGGATATTTTGATCACTACAACCATTTTAGAACGTGGTGTGACTTTTGATGCAGTCTCAGTTATTGTTTATGGTGCCAATCATCGAGTCTTCACTTCTTCAACACTTGTCCAAATTGCGGGCCGAGTCGATCGAAGACAAGAATTCAATTACGGTGAAGTTTTATTTTTACATGATGGGGAAACAAGAGACATGAAAGAGGCAATTCGGCAAATAAAGCAAATGAATCGCTTGGCTAGCAAACGAGGGATGTTAGATGGATTGTAAAAATTGCGCAAGCCCCATTCGTTTGGAGATAACATTAAAAATGCTCTTACGTTTTAAAAAATGGGCGAGGCCTTTACTTTGCCAGCACTGCCAAGCAAAGTTCCAGAAACTGCCAATGATAGGCACTTGTTTTGGCTGTAGTCGCGTCAGCCAAGAGCGCTATTGTTTTGATTGTCAAAGGTGGCAGCTGCTTTATCCAGAGTATTCTTTTCATAATGCAGCGTTGTTTCATTATGATGAAGGAATGCAAGAGTGGATGGAACGCTATAAATTTCAAGGAGACTATCGCTTAAGAACGTGTTTTAATGAGGAAATCAACTTTTACTTTCAGCAACAATCTGTGGACTATATTATTCCGATACCCTTATCCGAAAAACGAATGCAAGAACGAGGCTTCAACCAAGTAATTGGCTTACTAGAAGCGGCTGATGTTCCGTACAGCCCTTTTTTAATTAGAAAAGAGGAAAATGTTCCGCAATCTAAGAAAACTAGAAAGGAAAGGATGCGGTTGCAACAACCATTTGCCATCCAAAAAGAAAACCAAAAAAAATTAAAAAATTGTTCTGTTATTTTGGTGGATGACATCTATACCACTGGACGAACTCTTTTTCACGCAGCGGCTGTTATCAATGACTGTTATCCTAAAAGTTTGAATACGTTTACTCTCGCGCGGTAAAAAGAAAAGAATTCATAAATTTGATGACTATTTTGTTGGCAAAACCCAGATTATTCGATATAATGAAATTAAGAAGAAGGGAATTAAAGAGTGGTCCTTTAATCTTTTCTTTACTGGTAGATGAAAGGGGTAATTGTTATGTTTAGATATAATGTACGTGGAGAAAATATCGAGGTAACCGAAGCGATTCGAGACTATGTTGAGAAAAAAGTCGGTAAATTAGAAAGATATTTCAGCGATTCACCTGAAGCAACGGTTCACGTGAATTTGAAAGTGTACACTGAAAAAACAGCCAAAGTCGAGGTTACTATTCCTCTTCCTTATCTAGTTTTACGAGCTGAAGAAACGTCACCTGATTTATACGCAAGTATTGATTTGGTTGTCGATAAATTAGAACGACAAATTCGTAAATTTAAAACAAAAATCAACAGAAAATCTCGTGAAACAGGACGTAACAATACAAAAGCCGCTGTCTTCTTAGTTGGTGAAGAAACAGAAGAAACACCTTCAGAATTAGACATCGTTCGTACAAAACGTCTATCATTAAAACCGATGGACAGTGAAGAAGCTGTTTTACAAATGAACATGTTAGGACACAACTTCTTCATTTTTGAAGATGCTGAAACAAATGGAACAAGCATTGTTTACCGTCGTAAAGATGGCAAATATGGCTTGATTGAAACAGACTAAAGCTTAAAATAAGAGCTGAAATGCCTTCGTGCATTTCAGCTCTTTAAACATCTTTAAAGCACGGAGTAAAGAAAAAATAAAGAAATACATAAAATAACTTTAAAAGTTCCTCTTTTAAAGGAAAATGTCTGTAAAATAGAGAGAAATGGTTTTCTTTCTCGTCAAGTAATGATAAAATAAAACGGATAGATTGTGCTTCTTGTACAAAAAGGATACAAAAATAAAAAGAGGTAATTGAAAGGAACACAGATACCAATGGCAAATTTTTTGAAAAAAATGATCGAAAACGATAAAAAAGAATTAAGACGATTAGAAAAAATCGCCGATAAAATTGATGCACATGCAAGTGCAATGGAACAACTAAGCGATGAACAATTACGTGAAAAAACAGATGAATTTAAAGCCCGTTATCAAAAAGGGGAAACCTTAGACGAACTATTACCAGAAGCGTTTGCGGTTGTCCGTGAAGCTGCTAAACGAGTACTAGGTTTATTCCCATACCGTGTCCAATTAATGGGTGGGATTGTGCTTCATGACGGGAACATTCCTGAAATGAGAACAGGTGAAGGGAAAACCTTGACTGCCACAATGCCTGTATACTTGAATGCACTATCTGGCGAAGGGGTACACGTTGTTACAGTTAATGAATACTTAGCAACCCGTGACTCTAACGAAATGGGAGAATTATATAATTTCTTAGGCTTAAGCGTTGGCTTAAACATTAACTCTAAATCTTCTGATGAAAAACGTGAAGCGTATAACTGTGATATCACTTATAGTACAAATAACGAATTAGGATTTGACTATTTGCGTGATAACATGGTTGTTTATCGCAGCCAAATGGTTCAACGTCCATTAAACTATGCAATTGTCGATGAAGTGGATTCAATCTTAATTGATGAAGCAAGAACCCCATTAATTATTTCTGGACAAGCTGAAAAATCGACAGCACTCTATACGCGTGCCGATAATTTTGTCAAACGCTTAAAAGAAGACGAAGATTACAAAATTGATATTCAGTCTAAAACAATTGGTTTAACAGAAGCAGGTATTGAAAAAGCTGAACAAACTTTCGGATTGGATAACCTTTACGATATTGAAAATACAGCATTAACGCACCATTTAGATCAAGCGTTACGGGCAAACTATATCATGTTATTAGACATTGATTACGTGGTTCAAGACAATAAAGTCTTAATTGTTGACCAATTTACTGGTCGTATCATGGATGGTCGTCGTTATTCTGATGGCTTGCATCAAGCGATTGAAGCAAAAGAAGGCGTCGAAATTGAAGATGAAACAAAAACAATGGCGACGATTACGTTCCAAAACTACTTCCGGATGTACAAAAAACTAGCCGGGATGACTGGTACTGCTAAAACAGAAGAAGAAGAATTCCGTGAAATTTACAATATTCAAGTCATTCAAATCCCAACCAATCGTCCAATTATCCGTGACGATCGTCCAGATTTACTTTATCCAACCTTAGAAAGTAAATTTAATGCAGTGGTGGAAGATATTAAAGAACGTTACCACAAAGGGCAACCAGTGTTGGTGGGGACTGTTGCGGTAGAAACGTCAGAATTACTTTCTGATAAATTAAACGCAGCTAAAATTCCTCATGAAGTATTAAATGCGAAAAATCACTTTAAAGAAGCCGAAATCATTATGAATGCCGGTCAAAAAGGCGCAGTTACAATTGCAACAAATATGGCTGGTCGTGGAACGGATATTAAACTTGGTTTAGGTGTACTTGAACTAGGTGGTCTAGCGGTTATCGGGACAGAACGTCATGAGTCACGTCGTATTGATAATCAGTTGCGTGGACGTGCAGGACGTCAAGGGGATCCAGGGGTTTCACAATTTTATTTATCTTTAGAAGATGACTTAATGAAACGCTTTGGTTCAGAACGAATTAAAACATTCTTAGAACGAATGAATGTGCAAGAAGAAGATGCAGTTATTCAAAGTAAAATGTTTACTCGCCAAGTAGAATCTGCTCAAAAACGTGTGGAAGGAAATAACTATGACACACGTAAAAATGTCTTACAATACGATGACGTGATGCGCGAGCAACGTGAAGTTATTTATGCGCAACGACAAGAAGTAATTATGGAAGAAAATGACTTGTCTGATGTATTGATGGGCATGGTAAAACGGACGATTGGCCGAGTGGTGGATAGCCATACACAATTAGAAAAAGAAGAATGGAATTTAGATGGGATTGTCGATTTTGCAGCCTCAACGCTTGTCCATGAAGATACGATTTCTAAAAAAGACTTAGAAAATAAATCGGCTGAAGAGATCAAAGACTATTTAGTGGCACGTGCGCAAGAAGTATTTGAAGAAAAATCTCAACAATTGAATGGTCAAGAACAATTGCTAGAATTTGAAAAAGTAGTCATCTTGCGTGTCGTCGATACTAAATGGACAGATCACATTGATGCAATGGATCAATTACGCCAATCTGTCGGCTTACGTGCGTACGGTCAAAACAACCCATTAGTAGAATATCAAACAGAAGGTTATTCTATGTATAACAATATGGTGGGTTCAATCGAATATGAAGTAACACGTTTATTCATGAAATCGGAAATTCGCCAAAATGTCCAACGTGAGCAAGTAGCTCAAGGACAAGCGGAACATCCAGAAACAGAACAAGATGCAGCTGCACAAAGTAATACAAGTGCGAAGCGTCAACCTGTGCGTGTAGATAAAAAAGTGGGCCGTAATGATTTATGCCCATGCGGAAGTGGCAAAAAATTCAAAAATTGTCATGGAAGAAACGCTTAATTAAAGAAAAAACGCAGGGTGGGGCAATTTGTCCCGCCTTTGCTCTTTTTACAATAAAGAGAAAGAAGGAATCATTTTGGAAAACCCAGAAATTCGTACATTATTAGACGAAATGACACAAAAAATTACTAGCTTCAGGAGGTCTCTTTGACTTAGACCAGTTAGAAGAAGACATTGCCGAGGCGGAAAATCGGATGGGAGAACCTGGTTTTTGGGACAACACAGAAACGGCTCAAAAGCTAATTAACGAAACCAATAGTTTGAAAGAAAAATATCAACAATTTCATCAGCTCTCTGAGGAACTTGACGAATTAACGGTGATGTTTGAATTACAACAAGAAGAATATGATGCAGAGATTCAAGAAGAATTGGAAGAAAGAATTCATCTCTTGCAAGAACGTTTAACAACTTATGAGCTATCCTTACTACTAAATGAGTCATATGATCATAATAACGCCCTAATTGAATTACACCCTGGTGCCGGTGGTACTGAATCACAAGATTGGGGAAGTATGCTTTTACGAATGTACACACGTTGGGCAGAAAGTCATGGTTTCCAAGTTGAAACGTTGGATTACCAAGCTGGAGATGAAGCAGGGATTAAAAGTGTCACCTTATTAATCAAAGGTTACAATGCCTATGGCTACCTAAAATCAGAAAAAGGTGTCCATCGTCTTGTGCGGATTTCGCCCTTTGATTCCGCTAAACGCCGTCATACTTCGTTTTGTTCAGTTGATGTAATGCCTGAATTAGACGACACAATAGAAATTGCGATCAATCCAGATGACTTAAAAATTGATACCTATCGAGCAAGTGGTGCCGGTGGTCAGCATATTAATAAAACAGAATCAGCTGTTCGAATCACACATATTCCAACAGGCACCGTTGTTGCAAGCCAAGCACAACGTTCTCAATTAAAAAACCGTGAGCAAGCAATGAGTATGTTAAAAGCCAAATTATATCAATTGGAAATGGAAAAGAAAGCCCAAGAAGCAGCAAGTTTACGTGGTGAACAAATGGAAATTGGCTGGGGCTCACAAATCCGTTCTTACGTGTTCCATCCGTATTCAATGGTCAAAGACCATCGGACAAATTACGAAACCGGTAATGTACAAGCTGTGATGGATGGAGACCTTGATGGTTTCATTGATGCCTACTTAAAACAGCGCTTAAGTTAAGCTCTTCATTAAATTGAAATAAAAATGTAACTTAATGCAAGAAGTTTGCAATATTCACATGTTATAATAAGTAGGATTGAAGAAAAAAGAGATGGAGAGAACGCCATGATTGAAATGAAAGATGTAATGAAGAAATATTCGAATGGTACAACAGCGATTCGGAATATTTCAGTAGAGATTGACCAAGGCGAGTTCGTCTATGTGGTTGGTCCCTCAGGTGCAGGGAAATCAACCTTTATTAGATTAATGTATCGTGAAGAAAAAGCAACAAAAGGTAATTTGACAGTTGCAGGTCATGATTTAATGAAAATAAAAAATAAAGAAGTTCCTTATTTACGTCGTGAAATCGGCATCGTTTTCCAAGACTATAAACTATTACCAAAGAAAACTGTGTATGAGAATGTGGCCTATGCGATGCAAGTTATCGGACGACGTCCTCGTGAAATCAAAAAACGCGTGATGGAAGTTTTAGATTTAGTTGGTCTAAAACATAAGGTACGTGTTTTTCCAAGCGAACTTTCTGGTGGGGAACAGCAACGGGTATCCATTGCACGAGCAATCGTAAATACACCGAAAGTTTTAATTGCCGATGAACCAACTGGGAACTTAGATCCAGAGAATTCATGGGAAATCATGAAATTGTTGGACCGGATTAACGCACAAGGAACAACAGTCGTGATGGCAACGCATAATAGTACAATTGTAAATACGATTCGTCACCGTGTTATTGCCATTGAAAATGGTCGCATTATCCGTGACCAAGTGGAAGGAGAATACGGCTACGATGATTAGAACATTCTTTTCTCATTTATTTGAAAGTATCAAAAGTTTAAAACGGAACGGTTGGATGACTGTTGCCTCAGCAAGTGCGGTTACAATTACATTAGTTTTAGTTGGTATTTTTATGGGCGTTATTTTTAATGCAACGAAACTTGCTGATGATGTCGAAAAAAACGTGACAGTGTCAGTTTTTGTCGATATTGGTACAAAACAAAATGAAATGAAAACATTAGAAAAACAACTTAAAGGATTAGACAATGTTGAAGATATTTCTTATTCAAACAAAGATCAACAATTGAAAAAAATCCAAGAACAAATGGGGGATGCTTGGAATCTTTTCGAAGGCGACAGTAACCCATTATACGATGTGTATTATGTCCGTGCGAAAACACCAGAAGACACGAAAGATATTGCGAAACAAGCAGCTAAATTCCCAAGTGTTTTTAAAGCCGATTACGGTGGTGTAAACTCAGACAAAATCTTTAAAATCGCTCAAACCGTTCGAACTTGGGGCTTAGCAGCTGCTGCATTACTTTTATTCGTTGCAGTGTTCTTAATTTCCAATACCATTCGGATTACGATTTTATCTCGTCAAAAAGAAATCCAAATTATGCGTCTTGTAGGAGCGAAAAACAGTTTCATTCGCTGGCCGTTCTTCTTAGAAGGTGCCTGGATTGGGTTGATTGGCGCAATCGTGCCAGTCATTATTATGACGTTAGGCTACCATCAAGTTTATAACATGTTCAACCCGCAGTTATTGCGTTCGAATTATTCATTAATTCGTCCAGAAGATTTTATCTGGAAAGTTAATCTATTAATGATTGCAACAGGAATGATTATTGGATCACTAGGTTCAGTTATTTCAATGCGTCGTTTCTTGAAAATTTAAAAAAGTATAATTTTGCGGGCAAAAACCTTGCCATCTAAGTGATCTATCGCATAGAGATTGTTGTGATAGGAGAAATGTTTTTGTTCAGTAGACTATCTTAAAAGTTAAAAAATGACACATAAGTTGACTCGACTTATGTGTCATTTTTTAGTTAATAATCAATACACCAATCCATCGGAGTCTGTAGTAGATTTTGTATACGGGAGGACCTAGTTAATGGTGAAATTTATTGCCAGATGCTTAAAACGTATATATTATTTAAGTATAAGCAGATAACCGTAGATTAAAATTGTGGAAGTTGTTATTTTTTTCTTTCTAAATCATGATAAATTAAAGGGATAATAGTTATCATAAATTTCTGAAAATTATTTATTGAAAATTGTATCCCTTTACAAAAAATATTGTATAATTAAATTATTAATTGTCATTGCTTAAAGGAGGTTCTCATGTACAGTATCGGTTTAGATTTAGGGATTAGTAGTGTTGGTTGGTCAGTGATTGATGAACGGACAGGCAATGTTATTGATTTAGGTGTCCGTTTATTTAGTGCGAAAAATAGTGAAAAAAATTTAGAACGAGGCACAAATCGTGGTGGACGTCGTTTAATTAGACGGAAAACGAATCGCTTAAAAGATGCAAAAAAAATACTTGCGGCTGTTGGATTTTATGAAGATAAATCATTAAAAAATAGTTGCCCGTACCAATTAAGAGTAAAAGGATTGACAGAACCATTAAGCAAAGGAGAAATTTATAAAGTGACTCTTCACATTTTAAAAAAACGTGGAATTAGTTACTTAGACGAAGATGATACGGAAGCAGCGAAAGAAAGCCAAGATTATAAGGAACAAGTTAGGAAAAATGCTCAGTTGTTAACAAAATATACGCCGGGTCAAATCCAATTACAGCGGCTGAAAGAAAATAATCGAGTGAAAACAGGAATCAATGCTCAAGGTAATTATCAGTTAAATGTTTTTAAAGTTTCTGCTTATGCAAATGAATTGGCAACCATTCTTAAAACCCAACAAGCCTTTTATCCTAACGAATTGACAGATGATTGGATTGCATTATTTGTACAGCCTGGTATTGCAGAGGAAGCTGGATTAATTTATCGCAAACGACCGTATTATCATGGACCAGGAAATGAAGCCAATAACAGTCCTTATGGTCGTTGGTCTGATTTTAAAAAAACAGGCCAACCAGCAACAAATATTTTTGATAGATTGATTGGCAAAGACTTTCAAGGTGAACTACGAGCAAGCGGCTTAAGTCTATCTGCACAACAATATAATTTACTCAATGATTTAACCAATTTAAAAATTGATGGAGAAATACCACTTTCGCCAGAACAAAAAGAATACATTTTAGCAGAATTAATGACCAAAGAATTTACTCGTTTTGGCGTTAATGATGTGGCTAAATTGCTGGGTGTAAAAAAAGAACGATTAAGTGGTTGGCGTTTGGATAAAAAAGGTAAACCAGAAATTCATACATTAAAAGGCTATCGGAATTGGCGAAAAATCTTTGCAGAATCAGGGATCGATTTGGCTACGTTACCAACAGAAACGATCGACTGTTTAGCAAAAGTTTTAACCTTAAATACCGAACGCGAAGGGATTGAAAATACGTTAGCTTTTGAACTGCCTGAATTAGCTGAATCTGTGAATTTACTCGTTTTGGATCGCTACAAAGAATTGAGTCAAAGTGTTAGCTCGCAAGCGTGGCATCGTTTTTCTTTAAAGACATTACACTTATTAATTCCAGAACTAATGAACGCTACTTCAGAACAAAATACACTATTAGAACAGTTTCAGTTAAAGTCAGATGTTAGAAAACGTTATAGTGAATATAAAAAATTACCAACAAAAGATGTTTTGACAGAAATTTATAATCCAACGGTGAACAAAACAGTGAGTCAAGCCTTCAAAGTCATAGATGCTTTGTTAGTAAAATATGGAAAAGAGCAAATTCGTTACATCACTATTGAAATGCCTAGGGACGATAACGAAGAAGATGAAAAAAAACGAATAAAAGAATTACATGCAAAGAATAGTCAACGAAAGAATGACAGCCAAAGTTATTTTATGCAAAAGTCTGGATGGAGCCAAGAAAAATTTCAAACGACCATTCAAAAAAATCGTCGTTTTTTAGCTAAGTTATTATACTATTACGAACAAGATGGCATATGTGCCTATACAGGACTGTCTATTTCTCCTGAATTATTGGTTAGTGATTCAACAGAAATTGATCATATTATTCCAATTTCGATTAGCTTAGATGATTCTATTAATAATAAAGTACTGGTTTTAAGTAAAGCTAATCAGGTCAAAGGACAACAAACACCATATGATGCATGGATGGACGGTTCTTTCAAAAAAATTAACGGGAAATTTAGCAACTGGGATGACTATCAAAAATGGGTGGAAAGTCGCCATTTTAGTCATAAAAAAGAAAATAATTTATTGGAAACGCGGAATATTTTTGACGGTGAGCAAGTCGAAAAATTTTTAGCTAGAAATCTGAATGATACGCGTTATGCCAGTCGTTTAGTTTTAAATACCTTACAGAGTTTTTTTGCGAATCATGAAACGAAAGTTCGAGTAGTTAACGGAAGTTTTACTCATACTTTACGGAAAAAATGGGGTGCTGACTTAGATAAAACTCGTGAAACACATCATCATCATGCCGTTGATGCGACATTGTGTGCAGTCACCCCGTTTGTCAAAGTTAGTCGTTATCACTATGCAGTGAAGGAAGAAACTGGTGAAAAAGTCATGCGTGAAATCGATTTCGAAACTGGTGAAATTGTCGATGAAATGTCTTACCGGGAATTCAAAAAATCAAAGAAGTATGAACGAAAAACCTATCAGGTAAAATGGCCTAATTTTCGTGAGCAATTGAAGCCAGTAAACCTCCATCCAAGAATTAAATTTTCTCACCAAGTGGATCGTAAAGCTAACCGCAAACTCAGTGATGCCACTATTTATTCTGTTCGAGAGAAAACGGAAGTCAAAACGCTGAAAAGTGGTAAACAAAAAATAACGACTGACGAGTACACAATCGGTAAAATCAAAGACATTTACACGGTAGATGGTTGGGAAGCCTTCAAGAAAAAACAAGATAAACTTTTAATGAAAGATCTTGATGAAAAGACCTATGAACGATTGTTGTCTATTGCAGAAACAACTCCTGATTTTCAAGAAGTGGAAGAAAAAAATGGTAAGGTAAAGCGTGTTAAACGTTCACCGTTTGCTGTTTACTGTGAAGAAAATGATATTCCAGCGATTCAGAAATATGCGAAAAAAAACAATGGACCACTTATTCGTAGTTTGAAGTATTATGACGGTAAATTGAATAAACATATTAATATCACCAAGGATTCACAAGGACGACCTGTTGAAAAAACTAAAAATGGTCGCAAAGTTACGCTACAAAGTTTAAAACCATATCGCTACGATATTTATCAAGACTTAGAAACTAAGGCTTATTATACAGTACAACTATATTATTCTGACTTACGTTTTGTGGAAGGTAAGTATGGAATCACAGAAAAAGAATACATGAAAAAAGTCGCCGAACAGACAAAAGGACAAGTGGTGCGTTTCTGTTTTTCTTTACAAAAAAATGATGGTTTGGAAATCGAATGGAAAGATAGCCAACGCTATGATGTGCGTTTTTATAATTTCCAAAGTGCTAATAGTATTAATTTTAAAGGGTTAGAGCAAGAAATGATGCCAGCAGAAAATCAATTTAAGCAAAAACCTTATAATAATGGAGCCATCAATTTAAATATTGCTAAATATGGCAAAGAAGGCAAAAAGTTACGAAAATTCAATACAGATATTTTAGGAAAGAAACATTATCTGTATTATGAAAAAGAACCAAAGAATATTATTAAATAAAAAGGAAGAAACGAAAAGAAAAGGGTTGCATGATTAGCGTTTTTGTAGTAATCTTTAATTGTAGTCGACGGACTACCGCGTTTGACGAAACGCGTCTTTAATAATTTTACTGATAAGAAATTATTGAGAATCTACAAAAATAAGGCATTTTGCCGAATTTACCGCCCTACATATGTAGGGCGGTTTTTTTATTAAAAAGGAGGAAATGTTGTTGGGATTTCGAACAGTTTTCGTAAAAAATGGCGAGAAATTAAAAGTAAAGTTAGATAATTTAGAAGTGATAAAAGAAGGGAATACATATGTCATTCCTTTGACAGATATTGAAAGTGTAATTTTAGAAGGCGACCAGACAGTCATCACTACACGGTTACTAGCGAAGTTCGCACAACATCATATTGATACTGTGATTTGTGATAATACGTTCATGCCTGTAGGTGTTTTTCTTGGTATTGGTCAGTATCATCGCAGTGCGAAACGAGCAATCTGGCAAAGTAATTGGACAGAAGAACATAAACAAGTAGCGTGGTGCGAAATTGTAACACAAAAAATTCAGAATCAAATCGCAGTTGCGAAATATTTAGGAACAGATTCCGAACGAGTGGAAGTATTAGAAAAACTTAGTGAAGGAATTTTACCAGGGGATACAACGAATCGTGAAGGACATGTTGCAAAAGTATATTTTCATTCATTGTATGGTGTGGGTTTTACCCGTGAAGAAGAGTGCTTACCAAATGCCTGTATGAATTATGGCTATGCAGTTATTCGTGCACAAATGGCCCGTTGCGTGGTAGCGTTAGGATTATTACCGATGTTAGGGATTTTCCATAAAAATGAATATAATTCGTTTAACCTAGTTGATGACTTAATGGAACCTTTTCGTCCATTAATGGATTGGTATATTCATCAAACGATATTGAAAAAGAATGAAAAGTATTTAACCTATCATAGTCGTTTAACCTTGGTGGAATTTTTACATCAAAAGATTAAGGTGAAAAACAAAAAAATTTATATGAACCAAGCAATGTCTGAATATGTAGCTGCTTTTGTGAAAGCAATGGAAACAGGTGATTTTGAAAACGTTCAGAAAATTCATTTGGTAAATATGTTGGAGTGTGAGGGGAAGTGAGTTTAGGAGTCGTGCGATTAATGTGTTTATTTGATTTACCCTTTGAAACGAAACAGGAGCAAAAAGAATACCGAATTTTTAGAAAACATTTACTGGAAAACGGATTTATTATGTTGCAGTATTCTATTTATTATCGGAGTTTGCCCAATCGTAGTGCGTTAAAAAAATATGAAACAATTCTAAAGAGAAAAGTACCACGTTCAGGGAACGTTCGATTGTTGTATGTTTCAGAAATTCAGTTTCAAGATATGCTATTATTGGCGGGCAGTCGTAGTCATCAAGAAGAAGTAGTTGGCGTTCGTCGATTGGTGGTGATTTAATGAAACAAATTCGTTTAGAATATCAGTATCAACAATTTATTGAATTCTTTTTGGAAGATTATGTATTTTTTTATGGAGGAGAAAACCAATGGCGTCGTAAAATATTACGAACATTAAAACGGTTTGCGAAACAAAAAGCGTTAAGTGACTTAGAAGAATCAATCTATGGAGATAACGGTATTGAAATTTTTTTAGAAGAAAAAAAGTTAAAGGCAAAGAGTATTGATTTTTACTTTTTAGAGGACAATACAAGTATTTTTCAACAAATGAATTTTATCAAAGGTACGTTACTTCACCAGGAATTACTTTATTTACAAGATGATTTTGATATTACAAATCAAATGAGCAATTTAAATGATCAGTTGTTAAAACTAGAAAATTTAATGAATGATAAATTAAATAACTATTTAACGAATATTGAACCGCATTTTTTAGAAATGAATTTTCAGGATATTTTGAAGTATTCGTTGTCATTAAACTATTTAGAAAATGGCCAATCGTTGCCTTTAGAAATGATGGATACAGGGGAATTGTTGGCTGAATTTATTTATCTCTTGCAACGGAGTATCAGCCGAAGAGAACAGCCTGTCTGGCTTGTTATTACAAATCCAGAAAGTTTTTTGGAGACGGAATCAATTCATTATCTCTTTCAGCAGTTAAAGAAATTGGCTCAAGAAACAAAGCAGTTGAAGTTTTTTATTTTTAGTAATAGAAGCTTACCTTTACCGTATACGGAGGAAGATGTTGAGAAAACGATTTTGTTATATGATAAGTATCAGCAGTTGCCAGTTTTTGATGTTTTTCGTCAAAGTATCGAGCGACATTATCCAGATCAACTCTCTTGGACAAATCAACAACTAATTGATGCTTTTTATCGAGTCTGTCATTTTGTTGGTGATCAGTATACAAAAAATTATCTTTTACCTAAAGATATGATATTATTAAAATTGTTGAAGGAATTGTTAGATGACAATAGTGAGTGTGTCGATACGTCGATGGAAAAGCTCACTGTATTGGAAGAACAATATTTTCGCGAACGATTATTGCGGAAAGAGTGAGTTTGGAATTTTAACCGTGTAAAGTTATATTTTTTATCAAAAGGATTATTAATGAGACTTCAAATTTTAAATTTGAGGTTTTTGTACTCTCAATAATTTCTTATCAGTAAAACTGGTTTCTTATTAGGAATCAATAAACAGGTGTTTTTGTACTCTCAATAATTTCTTATCAGTAAAACACCGCAGTTTTACATGCAACTGTAGCTTTTGTTTTTGTACTCTCAATAATTTCTTATCAGTAAAACATACCTAACTTGGCTTATTGAAGATATTGAGTTTTTGTACTCTCAATAATTTCTTATCAGTAAAACGAAACAGGTGACTTGTTTCTTTACCGTCAAGTTTTTGTACTCTCAATAATTTCTTATCAGTAAAACAATTTCTTAAAAGAAAGGTGGACGAATAATGTTTTTGTACTCTCAATAATTTCTTATCAGTAAAACACCCTACTCTCCCAAGGGGTTCATACGTTCTGTTTTTGTACTCTCAATAATTTCTTATCAGTAAAACATGGAATCAGACATTAAAAGAATCTGGCGGGTTTTTGTACTCTCAATAATTTCTTATCAGTAAAACAAATTGAGTGTGGGAGCTACGGCTCCCTCTGTTTTTGTACTCTCAATAATTTCTTATCAGTAAAACAAAAAACACTAAAAAATATTCAAAACGAACGTTTTTGTACTCTCAATAATTTCTTATCAGTAAAACTTTTCTACCGCAACCAAGACCCACAAGCAAGTTTTTGTACTCTCAATAATTTCTTATCAGTAAAACAAAATGTTTGCTTCTGGCTCTCAAGGCGCTGTTTTTGTACTCTCAATAATTTCTTATCAGTAAAACCTTATAAAGAGTTGGTAATTCCTAAAGGTGGTTTTTGTACTCTCAATAATTTCTTATCAGTAAAACGGAAAGGAACTTTGATTGGTGTTGTGGGTAGTTTTTGTACTCTCAATAATTTCTTATCAGTAAAACTTTTTCAAACTGGGAAAAACTGCTTCGATTGTTTTTGTACTCTCAATAATTTCTTATCAGTAAAACTGCTTACAGCTTCTGAAATCAATTCTTTGGGTTTTTGTACTCTCAATAATTTCTTATCAGTAAAACGTCCTTTTTGTAATTTTGGAAAGTTGCGTGGTTTTTGTACTCTCAATAATTTCTTATCAGTAAAACTTTTTTGCTGCACGTCACGCGTGAACACTCGTTTTTGTACTCTCAATAATTTCTTATCAGTAAAACAGAATATTAGTATTTCTTGGAGTTCAGCATGTTTTTGTACTCTCAATAATTTCTTATCAGTAAAACAAAGTGTCGCCTTCAAAAACAAAATATTCTGTTTTTGTACTCTCAATAATTTCTTATCAGTAAAACTTCGATTTCCTTGGTTATCTTCTTTAACATGTTTTTGTACTCTCAATAATTTCTTATCAGTAAAACTCAGTTAACTCTTTAGTAATTTCGGTATATGTTTTTGTACTCTCAATAATTTCTTATCAGTAAAACCCAAGTGACAAATCAGTTAAACAAAAAGAAGTTTTTGTACTCTCAATAATTTCTTATCAGTAAAACAATAAGGAAGTAGGTTGGATGTACGAACTCGCTTTTATACCCCAAATAATTTTCAAAAAAGCCATCCCCACTAAATGTTTAAATATAGTCATCTTTCTAGCATAATTATTTGTATCTGAAGCAACAGCCAAATTGGCTTTTTCAGATACTTTTTGTTATTTAATTTAAGAGTTTTCTCAGTTGTACCAACAAATTGATAACTTATAATTTTCAAGTCCTACATATAATGGTAAAATAGAATAGATTGAAATTAATTGGAGGAATAATGAATCGATGAAAAAAAGATTGCTATTATTTATTGGTTTGGCAAGTATACTTACTTTAACAGGATGTGCAAAATGGATTGATCGTGGTGAATCCATCACAGCGGTAGGCTCATCAGCTTTACAACCATTAGTAGAGACAGCGAGTGAGGAATATCAAAGCCAAAATCCGGGAAGATTTATTAATGTCCAAGGTGGCGGAAGCGGAACAGGTTTGAGTCAAGTCCAATCTGGCGCGGTAGACATTGGTAATTCTGATTTATTTGCAGAAGAGAAAAAGGGCATCAAAGCGGAAGACTTAATTGATCATAAAGTTGCTGTCGTTGGGATTACACCAATCGTTAACAAAAATGTCGGTGTCAAAGATATCTCAATGGAAAATTTAAAGAAAATCTTTTTAGGTGAAGTAACAAACTGGAAAGAACTTGGCGGGAAAGACCAAAAAATTGTTATTTTGAATAGAGCGGCCGGTAGTGGTACGCGCGCTACTTTTGAAAAGTGGGTCTTGGGAGATAAAACAGCCATTCGTGCGCAAGAACAAGATTCCAGCGGCATGGTTCGTTCCATTGTTTCTGATACACCAGGAGCGATTAGTTATACCGCATTTTCATATGTTACTGATGAAGTAGCTACGTTAAGTATTGATGGTGTTCAGCCAACAGATGAAAATGTAATGAACAATAAATGGATTATTTGGTCTTATGAACACATGTACACTCGTAAAAATCCAAGTGATTTAACCAAAGAGTTTTTAGACTTTATGTTGTCAGATGATATCCAAGAACGTGTGATTGGTCAATTAGGGTATATTCCTGTTTCGAAAATGGAAATTGAACGGGATTGGCAAGGAAATGTCATTAAATAATTCTCTTAACACAAAATTTACAAACTTAACATAAAATTTACATGTTATTAAAAACAAATTGATGTAAAAAAGGTACACTATTTTTATCTGTAAAAGTTGGATTGTTTGAGGAGGAAATATTCTTGGAAGATGTACAGAAAAAATTATTAACAAAATCGAAAAGAGCCAAGATGGAGCAACGAGGGAAATTTATTAGTTTCCTATGTATTGCCTTAATTGTAGCAGTGGTTGTTTCAATTTTCTATTTTGTTGCAAGTAAAGGACTTGCTACATTCTTTAAAGATAAGATTAACGTGTTTGATTTCTTATTTGGAACAAACTGGAACCCAAGTGATATCGGTGCAGATGGTAAACCCATGGTTGGGGCTTTACCAATGATTGCGGGTTCTTTTATTGTAACTTTTTTGTCAGCGATTGTTGCGACGCCATTTGCGATTGGAGCGGCTGTTTTTATGACAGAAATTTCACCTAAAAAAGGAGCGAAATTTTTACAACCAGTTATTGAATTACTTGTAGGGATTCCCTCTGTTGTTTATGGATTTATTGGTTTATCTGTCATTGTTCCTTTTGTCCGTTCAATCTTTGGCGGAACTGGCTTCGGTATTTTAGCTGGTACGTTTGTGCTATTTGTTATGATTTTACCAACGGTCACGACAATGACTGTGGATGCGCTAAAAGCTGTGCCCAGACATTATCGTGAAGCGTCGTTGGCGCTTGGTGCTACGCGTTGGCAAACGATTTATAAAGTTGTCTTGCGGGCAGCTGTGCCTGGTATTTTAACTGCTGTGGTCTTTGGTATGGCTCGTGCGTTTGGTGAAGCCTTAGCAATCCAAATGGTAATCGGAAATGCAGCTGTGATGCCAACTAGTTTGACGACACCAGCTTCGACACTAACAAGTATTTTGACAATGGGGATTGGGAATACGATTATGGGAACAGTTGAAAACAACGTTCTTTGGTCTTTAGCCTTGATTCTATTGTTGATGTCTTTACTATTCAACATTGTTATCCGAATTATCGGTAAGAGAGGAGCCTTAAAATAATGAATGCAAAAAAAGCAGATAAAATCGCAACAGGTATCTTATATGCCGTATCTGGCGTCATTGTTTTAATTTTGGCGGCCTTACTGATTTACATTTTAGCTAGAGGAATTCCACATATTTCGTGGGAATTTTTAACACAACCATCCAGAGCCTATCAAGTTGGTGGTGGGATTGGTATTCAGCTTTTCAACTCACTATATTTACTATTGATTACAATGATTATTAGTATTCCAATTTCATTGGGTGCTGGAATTTACTTATCGGAATATGCGAAAAAGAATTGGTTGACTGATTTAATTCGTACCTCGATTGAAATTTTAAGTTCATTGCCTTCCGTTGTTGTCGGGCTGTTCGGCTTCTTGATTTTCGTTGTACAAATCGGATATGGCTTTTCAATCTTATCAGGTGCGTTAGCATTAACATTTTTTAACTTACCATTATTGACTAGAAATGTTGAGGAATCTTTGAAAGCCATTCATTATACACAGCGTGAAGCGGGGTTAGCCTTAGGTCTTTCACGTTGGGAAACAGTTAAAAAAGTTATTTTGCCAGAAGCGTTACCAGGAATTTTGACAGGTGTTATTTTGAGTTCTGGTCGGATTTTCGGTGAAGCCGCTGCGCTAATTTATACAGCAGGACAAAGCGCACCTGCCTTAGATTTCAGTAATTGGAATCCATTGAGCGTTTCAAGTCCAATTAGCATTTTCCGTCAAGCGGAAACGTTGGCTGTGCATATTTGGAAAATTAATACCGAAGGAACGATGCCAGATGGCGCTGCGGTCTCAGCAGGTGCCTCCGCTGTGTTAATTTTAGTAGTTTTACTTTTCAATTTCGGCGCTCGTTTTATCGGCAACCGTCTTTATAAGAGAATGACATCAGCTTAATGTTAGGGGAATTAGCATGAAAGAATACAATTTAAATGATACCCATTTACTTCAACTAGATAGCCAAAAAGACCCGATTGCGTTACACACGGAAGACTTACATGTCTTTTACGGGGACAATGAGGCTATCAAAGGTGTTGATTTGCAATTTGAAAAGAACAAAATAACCGCCTTAATTGGACCTTCTGGTTGCGGTAAATCCACGTATTTACGTTCGCTAAATCGTATGAACGATGGCATTGCCAATTCACGTGTTACTGGAAAAATTATGTATAAAGATGTCGATGTCAATACGAAAGAAGTTGACGTCTACGAAATGAGAAAACGCATTGGCATGGTTTTTCAGCGGCCCAATCCATTTAGTAAATCTATCTATGAAAATATCACATTCGCATTGAAACAGCATGGTGAAAAGGATAAGAAAAAATTAGATGAAATCGTTGAAACAAGTTTGAAGCAAGCCGCACTTTGGGATCAAGTGAAAGATAACTTAAACAAAAGCGCCTTAGCTCTGTCTGGTGGGCAACAACAACGTTTGTGTATCGCTCGGGCAATTGCGATGAAACCAGATATTCTGTTATTAGATGAACCAGCAAGCGCCTTAGATCCGATTTCAACAGGAACGGTTGAAGAAACGTTAGTGAATTTAAAAGATGATTACACTATCATCATTGTGACACATAACATGCAACAAGCGGCGCGGATTAGTGACTATACAGCTTTCTTCTATATGGGCAAAGTCATTGAATACGACCATACAAGAAAAATCTTTACACGACCAAAAATTCAAGCAACGGAAGACTACGTTTCAGGACATTTTGGTTAGGAGGAGCAAGATGGGCAAAGAAATTATTTCATCAAAAGATTTACATTTATATTACGGGAAAAAAGAAGCATTGAAAGGCATTGATTTAACTTTTAATCAAGGAGAATTAACTGCCATGATTGGTCCTTCTGGTTGCGGGAAGTCAACGTATTTACGTTGCTTGAATCGTATGAATGATTTAATCCCAGACGTAACTATTACTGGAAGTGTTGTCTATAAAGGAAAAGATATTTATGGACCGAAAACAGATAACGTTGAATTACGTAAAGAAATTGGGATGGTTTTCCAACAACCTAATCCATTTCCATTTTCAGTTTATGAAAATGTGATTTATGGCTTGCGCCTAAAAGGAGTTAAAGACAAGCAAGTCTTAGATGAAGCAGTTGAAACCAGTTTGAAAGCAGCTGCCGTTTGGGAGGATGTCAAAGATAAACTTCACAAAAGTGCACTTTCACTTTCTGGTGGACAACAACAGCGGGTTTGTATCGCTCGTGTTTTAGCTGTGGAACCAGATATTATTTTATTAGATGAACCAACTAGCGCCTTGGACCCAGTTTCTAGTGGTAAAATTGAAAACATGCTGTTAACATTAAAAGAGAAATATACCATGATTATGGTGACACATAATATGTCGCAAGCATCACGGATCTCTGATAAAACGGCCTTCTTTTTACAAGGTGATTTAATTGAATTTAATGACACGAAAAAAGTATTTTTAAATCCAAAAGAAAAACAAACAGAAGATTACATTTCTGGTAAATTTGGTTAAAAGGGGGAAAAAGAATGTTACGGACACAATTTGAAGAAGAACTATTAAATCTGCACAATCAATTTTATGAAATGGGTATGATGGTTAGTAGTGCCGTCCATAAATCCGTGAAAGCATATATTAATCATGATAAAAAATTGGCTCAAGAAGTGATTGATCGCGATATTGAAATTAATGATATGGAAGTCAAACTTGAGAAAAAGAGTTTTGAAATGATTGCGTTACAACAACCAGTGACAACAGACTTACGTATGATTATCACTGTTATGAAAGCTAGTTCGGATTTAGAAAGAATGGCGGACCATGCCGTTTCAATTGCTAAATCAACGATTCGCTTAAAAGGAGAAACACGTATTCCTGAAATCGAAAAAGAAATTTCAGATATGTCTGATTATGTGAAAAAAATGGTGGATAATGTTTTAATCGCCTATGTTAAAACGGATCAAAAAGATGCACGAATGATTGCACAAATGGATGATCGTACTAATGAATATTTCGATAGTATTTACAAACATGCCGTAGAAGCAATGAAAGCTAATCCAGAAACAGTCATTAGCGGAACTGACTATCTACATGTGGCACAATACTTGGAAAGAATTGGCGACTATGTCACAAATATTTGTGAGTGGATTGTTTACTTGGCAACTGGTAAAATTACCGAATTGAATAGTAATCGTGACGAACAATTTTAAGATAAACAAATAAAAAAACTAGGAGACGGCCTTTTTTAGACCAATTCCTAGTTTTTTTAGCGTAAAATGAACTGATTTTATAAAACTAGTCCTTACTAATGAGAAGAAATCGTTCTTAAGTCCTATGACAAATGATCAAAAACAAGGCATAATAATGCATGTAAGGAAAACACTATTGAGTGAAAAATTTGCTAAGGAGGCAATATCCATGAAAGAAAGAGAACGCGTATTAGAATTAGTGAAAAAAGGTATTCTAACGTCAGAAGAAGCGTTAATTTTATTAGAAAATATGGCAACTGAAAAAGATGAAAAACAAATCGAAAAAGCTGCTGAAAAAGTCGATACACAAAATATTGGAACAACAAATAAAGAAGATCAAGTCGCAGATTTGATGGATGCATTAGAAAAAGGCGAATCAGAAGGACCTACTGTTGATTCGTTTGAAGAAAATACACAGGACAGTGCAGAAAAAGATCGTGAAAACTTAGAAAGAATTCTTGATGAGTTAGCAACAAAAGCCAATCGTGCTTCGGCTGAATTGGACGAAGTCAACGCAGAAATTGCCGGCATCAAAGAAGAAATTAAAGAAGTCGCAGAAGAAATTGGAACATTAGATACAAAAGAAGAATTAGATGCATTAACAGAAGATGAACAAGTTCAACGAAAAGACTTGCACGTTTTACTTGCACAATTAGAAGAAAAATTAGCGACTCAAAGTACTGAAAAAACAGCACTGGAAGAAGAACTAAAAAACATTCGCAAAGAACAATGGAAAGGTCAATGGAATGATACAAAAGAAAAAGTTTCTTCTCAATTCTCTGAAGAGTGGAAAGATCAAGCCACAGATACCTTTAACCAAGTCGGCGGCAAAGTTGCCGAAGTTGGCGGCCAAGTGGGAGAATTCTTGAAAAAAACATTTAATTCTTTCAGTGATACCATGAATGATAATGTGGAATGGAAAGACATTAAAATGAAAGTTCCTGGTGTGGCAACAACTAAGTTTGAACATGAGTTTAATTATCCAAATCCACAAGCAAGTTTAATTGATGTCAAGGTAGCAAATGGTACCGTGGTTTTCAAAACTTGGGATCAAGAAGATGTGAAAGTCGAAGCAAAAATCAAATTATATGGTAAAATGGCAGGAGATTCACCAATGGAAGCTTTCTTAGAACGAAGTGACATTGATGTGGATGATGAAACGATCTCTTTCCAAGTGCCAAACAAACGAGTGAAAGCAGATTTAACGTTCTATTTACCAAAACGCACTTACGATCATGTATCTGTTAAATTATTAAACGGAAATGTCTTAGTAGAAGAGTTAACAGCGAAAGATGTTTACACAAAATCAACGAATGGGACGATTACGTTTAAAAAAATTGATGCAACTATGTTAGAAATTGAAGGCGTGAATGGTGAAATTAAAGTCCTAGAAGGAACGATTTTAGATAACATTATTGAAACAGTCAATGGTGATGTGTCTATTTCCGCGGCACCAGAAAGTCTAAGTGTTTCTCTGATTAATGGAGATATCCGCATTACAGCTAAAGAAAAAACGCTTCGCCGTGTTGAAGCAAGCTCTGCAAATGGGAATATCAAGTTGGCCTTGCCAAATGACTTAGGCGTTGAAGGGCAAGTGAAAACTAATTTAGGTAGTATTAACAGCCGTTTAACAGATATTGAAGTTGTTCGTGAAAAGAAAGATCGCGGCAATCAACAATTACATTTTAGACGTGTACTGGAAGAATCAATGGCTCAAATTAATGCTTCTACAACAACGGGAAGTATTTTCCTAAAAGATACGGATAAATAATTAATAATTTTAAGCTAGATGGGCTGACGAATCAGCCTTTCTAGTGTAAAATTTAGTAGACGAGGTGAAAACATATGAAAAGAAAACTAACAAAATCTCCGAATAACGTGGTTTTAACAGGAAGCTTAGCTGGGATTGCTGATTGGCTAGGAATTGACCCAACAATTATTCGTGTCGTTTATGTCTTGCTCAGCTTTTTCTCAGCAGGATTTCCAGGCATTCTCTTATACATTGCCTTAGCAGTCTTGATCCCTTCTGGAAGAACAGGAAGCGATCGCGGCTACGGCCATCAAAATCCTTATAATAGAAATGTTCGTAATGAAAATCCTTATGCTGCCAATAAAAAGCAACGTAAAGAAGCGGAAAAAATTGATGATGACGAATGGAGTGACTTTTAATGACATATTTTCAGCGATTGGTTGTTAATACACTGACGTTCATTTCTTTATCAGTTGTTTTTCCTGGCATGATTCATGTGAGAGGCATAATGCCTGCAATTATTGCCGCTTTTGTTCTCTCAATCCTAAATATGTTGGTGAAACCAGTCTTAACAATCTTGTCGCTCCCATTTACTTTATTAACGTTTGGTCTATTTAGCTTTGTTGTCAATGCAGCGATTTTACAAATGACCTCGTTTTTTGTGGGGGAAATGAACTTTGGCTTCTCAAGTTTTTGGGCAGCGGTGCTAATGGCTGTAATTATGTCAATTGTCAATACGATCGTTACGGATCACAATTTATCTAAATATGAATAAAAAAAGCCTGAAGAACGTAGCATAAAATGCGTTCTTCAGGCTTTTTCGATGGTTAAATTTTCTAGGTGACATTCTGGATGGCGGCTGATATAGCCATATAAAATGTTTAAAAAATCAACTTGTTGCTTCGAGTAATGCTCAATTGTTTTCGGTGGTTTTTTGGGCATGATTTTTTTTGCTAGTTCAAGCGGTGAATATTTTTGAAACGTTTGTTTAGTTACAACACGTGTTGCTACCACCAAGCCTTGGTAAATTAAATAGTATTTGATTTTTTTCTGACAAGGTAACCACATCAGTTGCCAATCTCGTTGGTTAGCTTGACTAATTCGTTGATTTTGGTTTGCAAAGCGCGTCAAAAAGAGCCAATCTTCTTTGAGTTTTGCCGCTTTTTCGAAGGCTTGTTTTTCAGCAGCCTCTTGCATTTGTTGAGCAATTCGTTTGATTGGTTCTCGTCCTTGATTATGGAAAAAGTCGAACAATTCTTGTTGAAATAGTTCGGTCGGAATGGCACTCTCTTTTTGAAAGGTTTGATGCCAATAGTTGGTTGGGACGAGATCGTAGATACTATCCAAAATTATTTTTAAACGGTTTAATTTTCGACGAATCGAATAAGGACCAAAACAGTTCTCTTTAGTGGGAATATTTAAGAGTTTAATCTCTAATTGCCGCTCATTAACGGCTACCGATACATAAGAATATTGTTCATAAGCATTCATTTGGCGATTGTAACGCGGCCGATACTGTTGAATCAGTTGACATTCTAGGAGGAGCGCATCCAATTCTGTGTCAGTATGGAGAACATCGAAGTCTATAATTTGTTTGACTAAGCGCATCGTCTTTCGAGAATGTTGATTACTATTAATAAAATAGCTCGACACGCGATTTTTCAATTTTTTGGCTTTACCCACATAAATAATTGTGTCGGTTGCGTCTTTCATTAAATAAACACCCGGCGTTAACGGTAATTGATGGGCTTTTTCCTTTAAATATTCTTTCATAAGTTTCCTCTTTTCTTAAAAGGATCGGCTTCAAGTATACAAAGTTTTCTGAAATAGTCAAGTAACAGAAATAGCATAGATAATTTCATTGAAAAATAGTTTCATTTTTTTGAAATATGATAATTCTAGGAATTATCTAGTGAATAGCTAGAAACTTGTATTTTTAAATGATAAAATATAACAAGTAGCAGAAAGGACTGACATTCGATATGACAGAAGTGGTAAAGATTTATCAACTGGTAGAAAATCTTTCTTTAGAAGTAGTCTACGGAGATGAAGAAAGCTTAAATAGAACAATTAAAACTGGTGAAATTTCCCGGCCAGGTTTAGAATTAACTGGGTATTTTAATTATTATTCCCATGACCGTTTACAATTATTTGGGAGCAAAGAAATTACCTTTGCAGAACGAATGATGCCTGAAGAGCGTTTATTAGTGATGCGCCGTTTATGTGCGAAAGATACTCCAGCCTTTATAGTATCCAGAGGACTAGAAATCCCCGAAGAATTAATTACAGCAGCAAAAGAAAATGGGGTTTCTGTATTACGTTCACCGATTTCAACTTCCCGTTTACTAGGGGAACTATCCAGTTATTTAGATGGTCGTTTAGCTGTTCGGACAAGTGTCCATGGGGTTTTAGTTGATGTTTATGGACTTGGTGTTTTGATTCAAGGAGATAGCGGTATTGGTAAAAGTGAAACAGCTTTAGAGCTTATTAAACGTGGACATCGGCTAATCGCAGACGATCGTGTCGATGTTTATCAGCAAGATGAATTAACCGTGGTTGGAGAGCCACCAAAAATTTTGCAGCATTTAATTGAAATTCGTGGTATCGGAATTATTGACGTCATGAACCTGTTTGGAGCTAGTGCGGTCCGCGGCTTTATGCAAGTTCAATTGGTCGTTTATTTAGAGGCATGGGAAAAAGACAAGAAATATGATCGTCTTGGTAGTGATGATGCAATGGTTGAAATAGCTAACGTTGATGTCCCTCAGATTCGTATTCCTGTTAAGACCGGCCGAAATGTGGCCATTATCATTGAAGTAGCAGCAATGAACTTCCGCGCGAAAACAATGGGCTATGATGCAACAAAAACGTTTGAAGAGCGCTTAACCCGTTTAATTGAAGAAAATTCAGGAGAATAGAAGGAGAAGATGTGATGATGTTAGCTCAAGTAAATTCAATTGCATTTCGCCTTTTCGGTATTCCCGTCTATTGGTATGCAATTATTATTGTTTCAGGGATTGCTTTAGCTGTTTGGCTAAGTAGTCGTGAAGCCGTTCGTGTTGGTTTAAAAGAAGATGATGTCTTTGACTTTATGCTCTGGGGATTACCTGCAGCAATTGTTGGCGCGCGTTTGTATTACGTCGCTTTTCAATGGCAAGATTATGTAGACAATCCGATTGAAATTTTCTTTACTCGAAATGGTGGCTTAGCGATTTATGGTGGTCTTATTGGTGGGGGACTGGCGCTGTTTTTCTTTACGCGTCATCGTTTCATTTCTACATGGACTTTTTTAGATATTGCCGCACCAAGTGTGATTTTAGCGCAAGCAATTGGTCGTTGGGGCAACTTTATGAATCATGAAGCCTATGGGCCAGCGACCACCAGACAATTTTTAGAAAATCTCCATTTACCAACGTTTATTATTGATAACATGAATATCAACGGAACGTATCATCAACCAACATTTTTATATGAATCTGTCTGGAATGTTTTAGGCTTTATCGTTTTAGTGTTATTACGCAAAAAGCCACACTTTTTAAAAGAAGGCGAAGTCTTTTTAGGTTATATAATATGGTATTCTTTCGGCCGTTTCTTCATCGAAGGCTTACGGATGGACAGTTTGTATGCGTTTAGTAACATTCGTGTCTCACAATTGTTGTCTTTAGTGATGTTCGTGGCAGCAATTGTTATTGTGATCGTTCGTAGAAGAAATCCCAATTTGAAATTTTACAATCGGGAGAAACAAAAGAAAAAAATAACAACTTCTTAATCCAACTTGATCGAAGAATATGGTAGAATAGAGAAGTAACGTTGTTTAGCGAAAGGAGAGTTTCACCGATGAAACAAAAAGTCGCTGTTTTAGGTCCAGGTTCCTGGGGGACAGCTTTAGCTCAAGTATTAGCCGAAAATGGACACGAGGTCTGTATTTGGGGAAATAAACCAGAGCAAATCGATGAAATAAATACAAAACATACCAACAAACATTATTTACCAGAATTAATCTTACCTACTTCAATTCAGGCAACCACTGATTTAGCTACTGCTTTAGTAGATGTTGATGCGGTACTGTTTGTGGTACCAACTAAAGCCATTCGTTCAGTAGCACAAGAAGTGGCCCAACATTTAAAAACAAAACCAATTATTATTCATGCAAGTAAAGGGCTCGAACAAGGTACACATAAGCGGATTTCAGAAGTGATAGCGGAAGAGATTCCAGCAGAAAAACGGCAAGGGATTGTGGTTTTATCTGGTCCAAGCCATGCAGAAGAAGTCGCTGTTCATGACATCACAACCATTACAGCAGCAAGCGAAAATTTAGCAGACGCTGTGTATGTGCAAGAGTTGTTTATGAATGATTACTTTAGAATTTATACGAATGATGATGTGATTGGTGTAGAAACAGGGGCGGCCTTAAAAAATATTATTGCTTTGGGCGCCGGAGCGATTCATGGCTTAGGCTTTGGTGATAATGCCAAAGCGGCAATTATGACTCGTGGTTTAGCAGAAATTAGTCGTTTAGGGGTTGCGATGGGAGCAAACCCATTAACATTTATTGGTTTAAGTGGTGTTGGGGATTTAATTGTTACTTGTACAAGTGTCCATTCTCGAAATTGGCGTGCAGGTAATTTATTAGGAAAAGGCCATAAGTTAGATGAAGTCTTAGAAAACATGGGCATGATTGTGGAAGGTGTTTCAACAACTAAAGCAGCCTATGAATTGGCACAACAATTAGAAGTCGAAATGCCAATCACAGAAACCATCTACAATGTCTTGTACAATGACGAAGATGTACAACAAGCAGCAAAAGAAATCATGTTGCGCGATGGCAAAACCGAAAACGAATTTACACTTGATTTTTAGGAGGAAAAAAGATGAAAGTTAAAAAGGCAGTTATTCCAGCAGCTGGGTTAGGAACACGTTTCTTGCCGGCTACCAAAGCAATGGCAAAAGAAATGTTACCGATTGTTGATAAACCAACGATTCAATTTATTGTAGAAGAAGCACTAGCTTCAGGAATCGAAGATATTTTAATTGTGACAGGCAAAGCCAAACGTCCGATTGAAGATCATTTTGATTCAAATGTTGAATTAGAAAATAATTTAAAAGAAAAAAATAAAACCGATTTATTGAAATTAGTCGAAGAAACAACGGATGTTAATTTACATTTTATTCGTCAATCCCATCCGAAAGGCTTAGGACACGCTGTTTTACAAGCGAAAGCATTTGTTGGCAATGAACCTTTTGTCGTGATGTTAGGCGACGATTTAATGGAAGATAAAGTGCCATTAACGAAACAATTAATGGATGATTACGAACAAACACATGCTTCGACAATTGCGGTAATGAAAGTACCCCACGAAGATACTTCAAAATATGGTATTATCAACCCAGAAAAAGAAATCGAAAAAGGACTATACAATGTCGAGAACTTTGTTGAAAAACCAAAACCCGAGGAAGCACCAAGTGATTTAGCGATTATCGGCCGTTATTTATTAACCCCTGAAATTTTTGATGTACTTGAAAATCAAAAACCAGGCGCTGGTAACGAAATTCAGTTAACAGATGCGATTGACACTTTAAATAAAACACAACGCGTTTTTGCTCGTGAGTTTAAAGGAGAACGTTACGACGTTGGCGATAAATTTGGGTTTATGAAAACAAGCATTGAATATGGTTTGACTCATCCAGAAGTAAAAGATAATTTACGAGAATACATTATTAATTTAGGTGCTCAGTTAGCGAAAAAAGAGCAACCAAAAGAAAAATAAATAAAAATAAGCGTAAAATTTCAATTCGTTAGAAGGAAATTTTACGCTTATTTTCTTAAAGAAAAGGGCATGAGAATTTTATAAAATAAATTGTCATTCTTAGCTTTATGAGTTGTGAAAAATATAAGTTGGTGTTATCCTAAGATTATAAATAAAATTTCAGAGGGGAGTAATGATATGTCAGGTGGGGAAATTGCTGCCTTAATTGCAGCGGTAGCATTTGTTGTTTTAGTCATCTTTTTAGTACTTGTGTTATATAAAGTTTCTCAAGTTGTTTCAAAAATTGAAGATACAATTGATGAAACAAATACAACAATCAAAGTCGTGACTAGCGATGTGAATGTATTGAGTCGCCAAGTGGAAGGCTTGCTTGTTAAAAGTAATGAACTATTAACAGATGTGAATCAAAAAGTGGCAACGATTGATCCGTTGTTTACGGCCGTTGCTGATTTAAGCGAAAGTGTCTCTGAATTGAACACCTCAAGTAAACATTTGATTACGAAGGTAGGAACCGTAGGGAAAGGCACAGCGAAAGCTGGTTTAGTGAGTAAAGTAGGCGGTTCTGCTTTTAGAGCAATGCGTTCAAAAAATAAAAAAACAAATAACTAATTGGAGGAGATTTTTATGGCTAAAAAAGGCGGATTTTTCTTAGGAGCAGTAATTGGTGGAACAGCAGCAGCCGTTGCCGCATTATTACTTGCACCAAAATCAGGTAAAGAATTACGTGATGATTTATCAAATCAAACAGATGATTTAAAAAACAAAGCGCAAGATTACACAGATTATGCTGTTCAAAAAGGAACAGAATTAACAGAAATCGCAAAACAAAAAGCCGGCGTTTTATCAGATCAAGCCTCTGATTTGGCAGGTTCTGTCAAAGAAAAAACAAAAGATTCATTGGATAAAGCACAAGGTGTTTCTGGCGACATGCTTGATAACTTTAAAAAACAAACAGGTGATTTATCTGATCAATTTAAAAAAGCAGCTGACGATGCTCAAGATCACGCGGAAGATCTAGGTGAAATTGCTGAAGATGCAGCAGAAGATATCTATATTGACGTTAAAGATTCTGCGGCAGCAGCCAAAGAAACTGTTTCTGCTGGTGTCGATGAAGCAAAAGAAACCACCAAAGATGTTCCTGAAAAAGCTGCAGAAGCAAAAGAAGATGTTAAAGATGCAGCGAAAGACGTAAAAAAAGAATTTAAAGGGTAACAAGCGTTTAGCTTATGAAAGTTAGCAACGGATCGTGTTGCTTTTGTTCAGCGGCTTACCTTAAAATTTAGAAATGAGGCCATCAGTCCGGTTGACTGATGGCCTCATTTTATTTTTATGCTATTCAATAATTTGCAATTCTTTGGTTGTCTTAGTGAATGGTTCGGAGCCTGTTTTCGTTACGTGTAAACAATCTTCAATACGAACGCCTACTTTTCCAGGAATGTAAATACCGGGCTCAATAGAGAAACACATACCTTCTTCAATGACTAAATCATTGCCATGAACCAGCGATGGGTATTCATGGACAGTGGTTCCAATGCCATGGCCTAAGCGATGGTTAAAGTATTCACCATAACCAGCTTTTGTGATTACACCTCGAGCAATATCATCTAATTCGCCTGCTGTAACACCAGGTTTCACCGCTTCAGTTGCTGCTAATTGTGCTTCTAAGACAATTCCATAAATTTCTTTTTGGAAATCAGAAGGTTCCAAGTAGCTGACTGTTCGTGTGGCATCACTACAATAGCCATTATGAACGACACCTAAATCAAATAGCACTAAGTCATGGGGCTCAATTTTTGTTTCGCCAGGTACCCCGTGAGGACTAGCTCCGTTTTTTCCTGTTAAGACTAACGTATCAAAACTCATTGAGCGAATACCTTGACGTTTTAATTGATACTCGATTTCTGCAACAATTTCTTGTTCCGCAACGCCTGCTTGAATTGCTTTGAAGCCAATCTCAAAAGCGACATCCGCCCAACTACCAGCTTCTAGTAAACGTTGAATTTCAGGTTCTGTTTTAATTAATTGAAGTTTTTCAATTAAAGGCGTAACATCATGCGAAAAATCGCTAGCTGGGAAATAGGTTTTCAATTGATCAAAACGAGCTAAAGAAAGAGCTTGTTTTTCTAAAGCAAAGCGTGGTGTGCCTTGTGTTCGTTTATTTAATAAAGCCGCAATTTTTTCCCAAGGATTTTCGCTATCTAAATAACCATAAACGGGATAAGTCCAACTACTATTTTCGGCATCTTCGACTTCTAATGCAGGTGTAAATAAAAATGATTGGTCGTCCGCAGCGATAAACAAAGCTAACACGCGTTCATGAGGTTCGCTTTCGTAACCGGAAAAGTAAGCGATATGACCAGGATCACTAATATAAGTGAAGTCAATCTTTTCTTGGTGCATCCAATTTTTCAAATCGGCAATTTTTTCTTGATTCATAAAACATCCTTCTTTCTTTTATTCTGAAGTGAATCACAGTACTATCATAACATGAAATGACAAAAAGTTCCTTTTGAAATGGAAAGTAAATTTTCATGAAAAAACGATAAAACGGTTGCAAAAATAGAAGAATTTTGATATTCTAGGCTAGGAAAGAAATGTAAACAGTGTTTTCAGAAAATGAGAACAAATTCATATTTATAGGAGAAGAAACATGGAAAAACAAACAATTACAATTTATGATGTTGCTAGAGAGGCAAATGTATCTATGGCTACTGTTTCTCGTGTTGTCAATGGTAATCCCAATGTAAAACCAGCAACGCGTAAAAAAGTCTTAGAAGTGATTGATCGTTTAGATTACCGTCCTAACGCAGTCGCACGTGGTTTAGCAAGTAAAAAAACGACAACAGTGGGTGTCATTATTCCAGATGTTAGTAATGCATTTTTTGCTTCATTAGCACGTGGCATTGACGACGTGGCTACAATGTATAAATATAATATCATTTTAGCTAATTCAGATGGAGACGATCAAAAAGAAGTTACTGTATTAAACAATTTACTTGCCAAGCAAGTAGATGGGATTATCTTTATGGGTCATCGCATTACAGATGATATTCGTGGTGAATTTTCACGTTCAAAAACACCTGTTGTCTTAGCAGGTTCAATTGATCCAGACGAACAAGTTGGTAGCGTTAATATTGATTACACAGAAGCAACGAAAGATGCAACAGCGACTTTAGCGAAAAATGGGAACAAAAAAATTGCTTTTGTTAGTGGTGCATTAATCGATCCAATTAATGGTCAAAACCGAATGAAAGGCTACAAAGAAGCTTTAGCGGAAAATGGCTTATCTTATAATGAAGGCTTAGTTTTTGAATCTGAATATAAATTTAAAGCAGGCATTAATTTGGCTGAGCGTGTCCGTAATAGTGGGGCAACTGCTGCCTTTGTTACAGACGATGAGCTAGCGATTGGTTTATTAGATGGGATGCTAGATGCTGGTGTGAAAGTTCCAGAAGAATTTGAAATCATTACAAGCAATAACTCATTGCTTACAGAAGTCTCTCGTCCACGTCTATCAAGTATTACACAACCTTTATATGATATCGGTGCCGTGTCAATGCGCTTATTAACAAAACTAATGAACAAAGAAGAAATTGAAGAAAAAACAGTTGTTTTACCTTATGGAATTGATCAAAAAGGCTCAACAAAATAAGAGAAAATTCTATTAGAAATGCAAAAAAGCACAAGAAGAAATCATTTTCATGATTTCTTCTTGTGCTTTATTTGATAATGAATTACTTCTTTGCATTCTGCTATTAATACACAGTAAGGTTAAAAATTAAAATAAGATTAAATTGATTAGGAAACAGGTCGGTAAAACATTGCGCATGGTATCTTTAGATTAAAAAAAGAGGTGTTTTTGTGAAGGTAAAAGAATTAACTGTCGAGTATGGTAATAGAACAATTATAGAAAATTTATCTATGCAAGCTGAATTTGGTGAAATAATTGGCTTAGTTGCTCCTAATGGAACTGGAAAAACCACGTTTTTTAAAGCTATATCTGGTTTAATCCCTAGAAAAAATGGAAATATTAGTTTAAATAAGATTGATTACAATAGTAGAGGTGCAACGTATTTAAAAGAACTATTTTTTCTTGAAAGTAGTAAAAATTTATATGATTATTTGACGCCGAAAGAACATCTTGAATATATTAAAGCCGCTTGGAAAAGTAATAGCGATATAGAGCATATTTTTGAACAATTAAAGATGAAAGAATACCAAAATAGAACAATAAAAAAATTATCTCTCGGAATGAAACAACATGTATTATTAGCGATGTACCTAGCAAGTGATGCAACAATACTTTTGTTAGACGAACCTTTTAATGGCTTGGATCCTACTAGTGTTAGTTTATTCATAATGTGCTTAAAAGAAATAGTTTCTAAAGATAAAATAGTTATTTTATCTTCTCATGATTTGTATAATGTTGAACACACATGTACACGTATTTTATTTATGAAAAATAAAAAGCTGGTTGAGAACGATCAACGTAACCTTTCTTTACGTGAACAATATGATAACTTATATTTAAGAGGAGAAGAGAGAAATGCTTAAGATAGAAACGATAAAAATATTGAAAGAGAAGAGTCTGTGGTTTGTGTTTGTAGCCTTTATTTTAATGTTAATTTATCCGTTGCTAGCTCAACCCCAACAACTTTCTTTTAAAGAAATGCAATATGAAAACCGAATCAAAAATAACGAACAAGCGAAAGAAAAAATGAAAAATGAGCCTGCAGCAAAAGAAACTTTAAGTGAGATAGAAGATGAAAGTGAGCAATTAAGGAAAGCAATTAATGCCATCAAAATTGGTGATGAATGGGCTTTATTAGAAGCTGAGAAAAAATTGGAAGAAAGTAATTTAAACGCAATGTTAAAAGGAACGTTGTACAGTATACCAATTATTGAGCAACAAAAAAGAGTCAAAGAATTGCAATATTTATCTGAAAACAGGATCAAACAAGTGGATTCTTCTGAAGTTGCTAAAATGCCTGCTTTGAATTACCTAGGTTTTCTTTTATCGATGGATTTTTCATATACATTATTATTAATTATCCCTAGTTTAATGATTATAGCGCTCGCAACTTTAGAAAAAAGAAAAAATACTGTTTCTTTATGGAATGGCCTTCCCTTAAAACTATGGAAAAAATATTCTATTAAAATAAGTAGTATTTTGTTTACAGTCGGATTGGTTTCTTATCTGTCAATCTTTCTTTCTGTAATCAGTGCATTTTTCAAAAATGGTCTGGGAAACCCTGATTATCCAGTCGCGATTATTGAAAAGGGACAAAGTGTTACAATCATTTCTCTTTCTAACTATTTGTCGAGAAGCCTAATTATGTTTGGTATGCTGTTATTAGCATTGACAGTATTCAGTTTCTTGCTTTCACTATTTACTGGAAATTTGATTGTTCATAGCTTGCTAATTGTTGGTGTGATATTATCTTCAGGAGTTAGCATGATTTCCAATAAATTTTTCTTTACATCTTATATGAATTTTCCCAAAATTATTAATGGAGGAAATGGGTATGAGCCGATGGATGAGATAAGTCTCACATTTGATTTTTCTTTAAAGATGATAGTTGTCTATGTATTAATAAGTTTAATAGTATCTGCTATTGTTTTGAGAAACAGAAAGGGATTATTTTAGTTAAAATAGGTTGATTGCTGCATATTATTTCATTAAATGTAGGAGCTATTTTTGAATAGCTCGAGCTAGTATCGATGGTAAAGAATAAGAGAAACAATAAAAGTAGAGACGTAATCCATCAATTGATGAATTACGTCTCTACTTTTTTACATAATTTTGGTTGCAAGCTTAACTTACCAAATTCTTTAGTTGTTCTTTTTATTGTTATTGTTGTTGTTATTATTTGTAGTGGCACGTGGAGCAAGATTTCCCCAGTAAGAAGCGTAATTGCTGTCTGTTCCACCGATCCCAAATTTATAGGTACTTTGTGGTGCACCATCTTTGGCATAGTATGAAGTCGTTGTTTTGCCAGGTGTATTGAACTTGGCACCATTATAGGTAATTGAGCCAGGCTTTTCACCTGTAAATTCAGAAACTTTTGATTTAATGACACTTGGATCTAATTCAAATTTTTGACCAATGCCAAACAATTCTGGATTCGCATAGTACAGCGCATTAGCTAAGTTCGCCATATAATTCCCGTTATTGTCGCCGCTGGTCGTCGTCATTGGCGCTGGTAGATCATGTCCTGACCAAGAACTTAGTGTCACAGTCGGGGTAGAGACAATCAGCCATGAATCTTTATAGTCATTAGTTGTCCCAGTTTTTCCAACCCAATCAGCACTGGCTAAATGAGGATTCAAGCCAGCTAATGTTGGTTTGAATTTTGTCGTATTCGCAGAATCCACCACTGAGCGCAACAAGTCATTCATAATAGAAGCGGTCGCCGGTGAATAAACTTGCGCTCCTTCATCTTTGTGTTCGTAGACCACATGTCCGCTATTGTCTGTGATTTTTTCAATCATGTAGGCTTTTTGATATTTACCTTTGTTAGCAAGCGCTTGGAAGCCGTTTGTTTGTGTTACAACATTTGTTTCTACTGAACCCAATGGCGCAGATTCATAAGCCCAAGCATCTGAAGCTGGATAGTTCATTTTACTTAAGTAGTGATTGTAAGAGAAATTATCATCACCCATTTTTTTCCTTAGCTCATTATTAACATGAACGACAGGTATATTGAAAGACCAATTCAAGGCATTCCGAACAGTCACGAATTGATTTAAATCCACATTTGTGGAATTAACAAATTCTGTACCATCAGCATAAGTCGTTGGGTAGTTGGCCAGACGACTTTCAGAACCAATGAGTCCTTGATCAATCGCAGGACCATAGACAGAAATTGGTTTAATCGTAGAACCAACTTGACGATCGGCATTAAAGGCATGGTTGTTTTGATTAATATCGAAGTTTCTACCGCCAATAAAACCGAGGATACGACCAGTAGCGTTATCCATTAAAATATTGCCAGTTTCAATCATTGTATTCCCGTTGACATCTGCAGTGCCATCATCAAGCAAGTAACCATAATTTGCGACAGCGGTTTGCATCGTGTTGTAAATATTCTGATCAATGGTTGATTGGATTGTATAGCCTTGCGACTGGATTTCGCGACGTGCTTGTTCTTCATATTGATCTAAACCAACTTGATCTAAATCATCACGATTAACTTTAGCTTTTTTCATATCTAAATCCATGACAATCTCAACTGCTTTATCTAACACTGTGTAGTATAGATAGCCTTCTGTATTGACATTGGCCTGTTCAGTTGGTAAAAAGTCTTTTTTCAAGTCGTAAGCTTTGGCTTCTTCATATTCCTTTTGCGAAATAGCTTTTTCTCGGTACATACTGAAAAGAACAAAATCTTTTCTCTTCATTCCTAAAGACAAATCGTCTTTCAAGGCACCGGTGTTAGTATAGGGCGTGTAAACAATGGGACTTTGGGGAAGTCCTGCGATAAAGGCCGCTTGAGGAAGATTCAAGTCCTTGGCACTTTTACCAAAGAGTCCTTTGGCTGCTTCTTCCACGCCTGCAATATTTTCACCTTTGTTATTACGACCAAAAGGGGAGACATTTAGATAAGTTGTCACGATTTCGTCCTTAGAAAAGTATTTTTCAATACGTAAAGCTAATAAAATTTCGTTGGCTTTCCGTTTAAAAGTCGTTTCGTCAGTTAAAATCTGTTGCTTGACCAATTGCTGAGTCAATGTTGAACCACCAGAAGAACCGCCGATACCTGTCGCATCAGAAATCAGCGCTCGAACTAGCGCTTTTGGTACCACCCCATGATGTTCTTCAAAATATTCATCTTCTGTTGAAATAATGGCTTTTTTTAGCAATGGAGACATTTGATCGCCATTAATTCGTGTCCGAATTAAATCTGATTTGATGTTAGCAATCGGGGTACCGTCTGCGTAAGTCATTTTTGACACTTCGGTAATATCACTGATTTCTTTTTGCAATTCTTCCTTCGTTGGGGGCTGTGTATCTTCAACTAGAAAAGCAAAATAGCCCATTCCGATACCTAAGCCAAGAGAGCCACCTAAGACAATCAGAATAACCCCAAAAACCACTAATGACTGAAAAACGCGAATAATGACATTTAAAATAAGTAAAAAGACATTGCCGCCAGAAGAGGTCGTTGGTTTTTGCTTATTGTTACTTGAATTATTTTTCAAAAGCTTCACCTCAATAAAATGATACATTCTGTGTTATTATAGCAAAAAAAAGCTTCTATGAATAGTTTCTACACCAATTGCCATTTTTTGTTGAAAAAACTTAAGAGAAAATAGGGAAATCTCATTTTTTGACTTTTCAAGTGTGACAGAATCGGTTACTATGAATAGGGGAATTTGATCTATTATTATGTTTTACTATAGGAGGAAAATCATGAATTCAGCTTTTTTTGAAGAATTAAAAGCCCGTGGGTTGGTCTACCAAGTCACAGATGAAGAAGCCTTACAAAAACAATTAAATGAAGAATCTGTTAAATTATATATCGGCTTTGATCCAACGGCAGACAGTTTACACATCGGGCATCTACTGCCAATTCTTATGTTACGTCGTTTCCAACAAAATGGTCATGTGCCCATTGCTTTAGTTGGTGGCGGAACAGGCATGATTGGTGATCCATCATTCAAAGATGCAGAACGTAGTTTAAACACACTTGATACAGTGAAAGCTTGGTCTGAAAGTATTAAGGGCCAGTTGTCACGTTTTATCGATTTTGAAGATGAAAAAAATCCAGCGATTCTAGCAAATAACTATGATTGGCTTGGAGAGCTTTCATTAATTGATTTCTTACGTGATGTTGGAAAAAACTTTACGATTAACTATATGATGAGTAAAGAAAGCGTGAAACGCCGAATCGAAACAGGAATTTCTTATACTGAATTTGCGTATCAATTATTACAAGCGTATGATTTCTTGAAATTGTACGAAACAGAAGGCTGTTTATTGCAATTAGGCGGCAGTGATCAATGGGGGAACATTACTTCAGGGATTGAATTATTACGCCGAGAACAAGAAGTTCAAGGATTCGGCTTAACCATGCCTTTAATTACAAAAGCAGATGGTACCAAATTTGGTAAAACAGAAGGAAACGCAGTTTGGCTAGATGCGGAAAAAACTTCGCCATATGAATTTTATCAATTCTGGATTAACACAGATGATCGTGATGTCGTGAAATTCTTGAAATACTTTACTTTCTTAACATTGGATGAAATTGCAACAATTGAAGAAGAATTTACAGCGAACCCAGGTCAACGTGCTGCGCAAAAAGCGTTAGCCAAAGAAGTGACTACTTTAGTCCACGGTGAAGCAGCCTATCATCAAGCGGTTAAAATTTCAGAAGCGTTATTCAGCGGAGATATCCAAAGCTTAACAGCAGAAGAAATTAAACAAGGATTTAAAGATGTACCAACGTACGAGGTGCAACCAGAGGATCAATTAAGTTTAGTCGACTTATTAGTTACCTCAAAAATAGAACCATCCAAACGTCAAGCCCGTGAAGATGTTCAAAATGGAGCGATTTACGTCAATGGAGAACGTAAACAAGATTTAGCAGCTGAATTGACAGAAACTGATAAAATCGAAGGACAATTTACTGTGATTCGTCGCGGGAAGAAAAAATATTTCTTGTTAAAATACTAAAAAAATGAAAGCTTGGGACGAAGGTCGTTTAGACAACAGGTTCCAAGCTTTCGCTTTTAAAAAAGATAAATTGGGATTAATTCTGTTACAAAAAACTCTTTTTTACTATTGGGCATATTCAATTACAGATAACTTGTGCTATGCTAGAATAAAAAGTGCAGTCGCTATAAGGAGTAGGTTATGAAATCAATTGTCGAAAAGTTAAACTTAACGAAGTATCAGCAACCAGTTATTTTAAATAGACCACAGGCAGAGTATCTATCTGAATTTGCTTCAGCCGCGCAGCAATTACCCTCAGAACCAGTTGAGCTGATTTTTGCATTTGTAAAAACGATGGCGGAATTTCAAGAGATTGTTTCAGTGGTGATTGAAGGTCAACATTTAGTAGAAAATGGGTTGTTATATGTGGCTTATCCGAAAAAAGGCAATAAAATGTATCCAACCTTTGTCCACCGAGATGAAATTTTTCCAACATTACAAGTAAACGAGGCAGATGGGTATATTAAAGGATCAACTTTAAAATTTAATCGCATGGTTAGTTTAGATGAGACTTTTACGGTTGTCGGCATGAAGAATGTTCTTAAAAAGCCAGCGAAGAATCAGACCAGTTCTGCTGTTGTGGATTATGTTCAATATTTACCAGAAATTGAAGCGTTGGTACAAACAGAACCAGCTGCTGCAGCGACATTCGCTGCATTAACGCCTGGTTATCAAAAAGAGTGGGCGCGGTATGTATTTAGTGCAAAGCGAGCGGAGACACGGAAAAAGCGGCAAACTGAAATGTTAGTCATTTTAAAAGAAGGCTATAAAACCAAAGCTCTTTATCAGCAAAGGAAGAAATAATGGGGCAGTCAATTGAAACAGTTACAGCATACATCGATACAGTTGAACCAAACTGGCGAATTGCTTATCAGCAAGTATTAGATGTCGTTTCGCAAAATTTGCCAGCAGGATTTGAATTAACGATGCAATATGGTATGCCAACCTTTGTTGTGCCGCTTTCAGTATTTCCAGAAGGCTATCTCAACCGTGGTGATGAGCCGTTACCATTTATCAGTTTAGGCGCTACTAAAAGGCAAGTAGCTTTATATCACATGGGATTAATGGGAAATGAAGCCGTCCGAAGTTGGTTTCAAGAAGCCTATCAGGAACAAGTGTCAACAAAGCTAAACATGGGGAAAAGTTGTCTTCGCTTCACTAATCCTAAGCGAATACCCTATGAACTAATTGGCGAATTAGTAACAAAAATCACGCTTGAAGAATGGCTGCAACAGTATCAACACTACCAAAAGAAAAAGAAGAATTATTAGGAGGAACCACATGTTATTAGGATCACACGTTAGTATGAGTGGCAAGAAAATGCTATTAGGCTCTGCCGAGGAAGCGGCTAGTTATGGCTCAACAACCTTTATGATTTATACAGGTGCGCCACAAAACACGCGCCGGAAACCGATTGAAGAAATGAATATTGAAGCTGGGCAAGCGTTTATGAAGGAACACAATTTAAGTAATATCGTCGTTCATGCCCCGTATATTATTAATTTAGGCAATACAATCAAAACGGAAAATTTCGGTTTTGCCGTAGACTTTTTGCGACAAGAAATTGAGCGAGCACAAGCGTTGGGAGCAACGCAAATCACGTTACACCCAGGTGCGCATGTTGGCGCAGGTCCAGAAGCCGGCATCAAACAAATTGTTAAAGGTCTAAATGAAGTCTTGTGGAAAGAGCAAATCCCTCAAATCGCTTTAGAAACAATGGCTGGTAAAGGAACCGAAATCGGCCGTACGTTTGATGAACTAGCTGCAATTATTGACGGAGTTACGCTAAATGATAAACTTTCTGTCACTCTGGATACTTGCCACATTAATGATGCAGGTTATAATGTAAAAGATGATTTTGATGGCGTATTAGTTGAATTTGATAAAATTATCGGATTGGATCGTTTAAAAGTTATTCATGTGAATGATTCTAAAAATCCTATGGGCTCACATAAAGATCGTCATGCCAATATTGGTTTTGGCACTATTGGTTTTGAAGCTTTAAACGGTGTGGTTCACCATGAAAAATTAACTGCTTTACCAAAAATTCTAGAAACACCTTATGTCGGAGAAGACAAAAAAAATAAAAAGGCCCCTTACGGCTTTGAAATTGCGATGTTAAAAAATCAAACATTTGATCCAGAATTATTAGAAAAAATTCAAGGACAAAACTAAAGCAACAATCGCTCTTAAAGCTCCTATTGACATTTAAGAGCGTATATTTTTGACTTTTAATCACTATTTTGCAAAAAAATCAGACTTTTTTCATTATTTAAGAGAAATCCCGCAAAAAGAACTTTTCTTTTTTTGCTATTTCTAGTAAAATAATTCATTGAGAGCAAAACTATACGGAGAGGAGAGAGTTTCAATGGCAACAGGTTGGGTAGTATTAATCGCAGTAATCGCTTTATTAGTAGGCGCTGCAGGGGGCTTTTTCCTTGCACGCAAATATATGCAAGATTATTTCAAAAAAAATCCTCCCGTTAATGAGGATATGTTACGCATGATGATGGCATCAATGGGTCAAAAACCGTCAGAGAAAAAGGTTAGACAAATGATGCAACAAATGAAAAACCAAGGAAAATAGTAAAGGTTATTCAGGTAATCATGAATAAGTGTAAAAACGGGCTGATTTTCAGTCCGTTTTTTTGTTGTTTTGCGGGAGAATAGGATAATCTAGGAGGAAAAGAGCGAGACGTTTAATCAAAAACAACACAATAACGAAGAAACCTTCTAGCTCGAAAGTAGTCTTCGTAGAACAACAAAGTAAAAGGAGGGACAACTGAATGTCCATATTCAAAAAATTAGGCTGGTTTTTTAAGCAAGAGAAAAAAAGTTATATTATTGGGGTTTTCTCATTAATGATGGTCGCTCTTGTTCAATTAGTCCCGCCCAAAGTTATTGGCGTCGTTGTAGATGAAATCGTTAACAAAGAAATTCGCTTAACGAAAATTATCGTGTGGGTTGCACTCTTGGTTGGTGCTGGGCTTGCCCAATATCTTTTTCGCTATATTTGGCGGATGCATATTTGGGGGAGTGCCGCTCGTTTGGAAAAAGAGCTACGGACTCAATTATTTCATCATTTCACAAAAATGGATAGCATCTTTTATCAGAAATATCGGACAGGTGACTTGATGGCGCACGCAACCAATGATTTAAATGCCATCCAAAATGTGGCTGGAGCTGGGATTTTAACGTTTGCCGACTCTGTGATTACGGGAGGAACAACGATTATCGCAATGGTTCTATTTGTCGATTGGCGCTTAACATTAATTGCTTTATTACCGCTGCCTTTATTAGCCGTCACTTCACGAGTTCTAGGCTCTAAGTTGCATGATGCCTTTCGAGATTCACAAGCCGCTTTTTCAGCGATTAATGATAAAACACAAGAAAGTATCACTGGAATTAAAGTCATTAAAACGTTTGGGCAAGAACAAGAAGATCTTGCTGATTTTACAGAGAAAATTGATGATGCTATCGTCAAAAATAAACGAACGAACTTTTTAGATGCACTGTTTGATCCGTTTATTACGCTGATTATTGGTGTTTCTTATGTTTTGACAATTATTATTGGTGGTCGTTTCATCATGGAAGGAACGATTAGTTTAGGTCAGTTGGTCTCTTTCATTGCCTATATTGGGATGCTAGTTTGGCCAATGTTTGCGATTGGGCGCTTATTTAATGTGTTGGAACGTGGGAATGCTAGTTACGATCGTGTGAACGAATTATTGCATGAAAAAACGCATATTATCGAACGAAAAGATGCCATCAAAACAATGGCAAAAGGGACAATTTCAATGAAGATTGATTCTTTTTCTTATCCAAAAGAAGAGGCAGTGGCATTGGAAAACATCCAATTTTCGTTGCAAGAAGGAGAAACTTTGGGGATTGTTGGCAAAACAGGCGCTGGTAAAACCACTATTTTGAAGTTGTTGATGCGTGAATATGACCAATACCAAGGAACGATTTACTTTGGAAAACATAACATTAAAAATTACACATTAGATGCATTGATGGGTGCAATGGGTTACGTGCCACAGGACCATTTTCTCTTTTCCATGACGGTACGAGATAACATTCGTTTTGCTAAACCAGACTTGGAACAAGCGGCAGTTGAACAAGCGGCAGCATTAGCGTTTATTAACCAAGAAATTAAAGCATTCCCTGAAGGCTATGACACAATGGTTGGGGAACGTGGCGTTTCGCTTTCTGGAGGACAAAAACAACGGATTTCTATTGCACGAGCCTTGATTGTTGAACCAGAATTGTTAATTTTAGACGATGCCTTATCTGCAGTCGATGCGAAGACTGAAGAGGCGATTTTATCAAATCTAAAAGAAACTCGCCAAGAAAAAACCACTATCATTACAGCACATCGTTTAAGTAGTGTCATGCATGCAAAAGAAATCTTAGTGTTGGATGAAGGGAAAATTATTGAACGGGGGACGCATCAAGAGTTACTGGCTCAGAAGGGTTGGTATCAGCGGATGTGGGAAAAACAGCAATTAGAAGCGAAAATTGAAGGGAGTGAGAGTTAATGGAAGAAAAGTATCAATCCGAATGGTCCAGAGAATTACCGTTGAAAGAACAATTAACGATTGTTCAGCGTTTGTTTCGTTTTGCCAAACCATTTCGGCGCATGTTTTACACAGCTATTCTCTTTGCGTTTGGCTTATCAATTATCAATATTCTTTTGCCTAGAGTCATTCAAGTTTTTATGGATAATTATTTAACGCCTAAAACTGCTACAATGCAAGTAATTCTAACTTTTGCTGCTATTTATTTTTTTGGTGTCATTGTCAAAAGTATTGTTTGGTTTTTCCAATGGTATTTGTATTCGATGGCTTCTTTAAAAACGTATCAATATATACGAGTGAAATTATTTGAAAAATTACACACTTTAGGTATGCGTTATTTTGATCAAACACCAGCGGGTTCGACGGTGTCTCGTGTTACCAACGATACAGAAACATTGTTTGAATTCTGGTATGTATTCTTAATGGTGATTACAGGAATTTTTGCCGTAATCTCGTCATTTTTTGCAATGTTTCAACTCAGTCCAGAAATTTCATTTTATTGTCTAATTTTCTTGCCAATTTTATTAGTTGTAATTTGGTATTACCAAAAATTTAGTTCAAAATTATATCGCAGTATGCGGGAAAAATTAAGTCAATTAAACACCAAACTAAATGAATACATCTCTGGTATGCAAATCATTCAACAATTTCGCCAAGAAAAGCGTTTGGAAAAAGAATTTGAAGAAACCAATGATGACTATTTAAAAACACGAGTAGCAATGATTCGTATGAATTCGTTATTATTAAGTCCCATCATTAATTTGTTGTATACGTTGGCGATTGCATTGGCCTTAACTATGTTTGGCATCGATGCTTTACATTCACCTGTTGAAGCGGGGATGATTTATGCTTTTGTAACGTATGTCCAAGCTTTTTTTAATCCGATGACACAAATGATGGACTTCCTAAGTATCTTTACAGATGGGATTGTCGCAGGTAGCCGTATTTTAAAAATTATGGATACGGAAGAATTAACGCCGCAACAATCAGTAGGTGCGAATGGGGAAATTATCCGCGGGAAAATTGAATTTCGCAATGTTACTTTTTCTTATGACGGCAAAAACGAAGTATTGAAAAATATTAGCTTTGTCGCAAATCCAGGGGAAACCGTCGCTTTAGTCGGTCATACAGGAAGTGGTAAAAGTTCAATTATTAATGTACTCATGCGTTTCTATGAATTTTATGAAGGGCAGATTTTAATTGATGATCGTGATATTCGTGATTTTCCCATGACAGAATTACGGGAAAAGATGGGCTTAGTATTGCAGGATGCTTTCATGTTTTATGGAGATATTGCTGGAAATATCCGTTTACTGAATCCAAACATCACAGATGAACAAATTAAACAGGCTGCGGAATTTGTTCAGGCGGATAAATTTATTCACACGTTACCCAATACCTATCATGCGAAAGTCATTGAACGAGGAGCGAGTTATTCTAGCGGACAACGTCAATTAATTTCGTTTGCACGAACAATTGTAACTGATCCCAAAATTTTAGTTTTAGATGAAGCAACCGCTAATATTGATACAGAAACAGAAGGATTGATTCAAGAAGGATTAGCCAAAATGCGTCAAGGGAGAACGACAATTGCGATTGCGCATCGCCTTTCGACGATTCGTGATGCAAACTTGATTTTAGTTTTAGACAAAGGGCAGATTGTAGAACGAGGAACGCACGAAACGTTACTGGCAGAAGGTGGCCTTTATGCGGATATGTATCAGTTACAAAGTACGGAAGTTTAACGTAACAACAGAAAGAGTTAAATAACCCAAACAAAGGCATTTAGTGTTAGGAAATTCCTAATTCTAGGTGTCTTTGTAGCTCTTTAAATTGCAAAAAAGAAGAGAAATGGTATGATATGAAGAGAGAAAAATAAACGAGGAAGTTAGGTGGAACTGTGAAGCCAGTTATAGTCAAAAATGTGCGAATAGGTGAAGGGAATCCCAAAATTGTGGTGCCCATTGTTGCTCCAACAGCCGAGGATATTTTGGCCGAAGCAACGGCGAGCCAAACACTAGATTGTGATTTGGTGGAATGGCGTTTAGACTATTATGAAAATGTCGCTGATTTTTCCGATGTATGTAATCTTTCACAACAAGTAATGGAACGGTTGGGGCAAAAACCGTTATTGTTAACTTTTCGTACACAAAAAGAAGGCGGCGAAATGGCTTTTTCCGAGGAAAATTATTTTGCTTTGTATCATGAATTAGTGAAAAAGGGTGCGTTGGATTTATTAGATATTGAATTATTTGCGAATCCGCTGGCGGCAGATACGTTAATTCACGAAGCTAAAAAGGCGGGGATTAAAATTGTTCTCTGTAATCACGACTTTCAGAAAACACCGTCGCAAGAGGAGATTGTCGCGCGGTTACGCCAAATGCAAATGCGTCAGGCGGATATTTGTAAAATAGCTGTGATGCCACAAGATGCGACAGATGTACTTACGTTACTTTCAGCAACCAATGAAATGTACACCCATTATGCATCCGTCCCAATCGTTACTATGTCAATGGGACAGTTAGGGATGATTAGTCGCGTAACAGGTCAACTGTTCGGGTCGGCACTAACTTTTGGCTCAGCCCAGCAAGCGTCTGCACCAGGCCAACTATCCGTACAAGTATTAAGAAATTATTTAAAGACATTCGAACAAAACAAGTGATTCAGAAGGTGAAAAAAGTGGCAAAGAAAAAAACACAACAAAAAACGAATGCGATGCGCATGGTGGAACAACATAAAGTACCATATAAAGAATATGAATTCGCTTGGAGTGAAGATCATTTAAGTGCAGAAAGTGTCGCTGAAAGTTTAGGTATTGAAAAAGGACGAATTTTTAAAACCTTGGTTACAGTAGGTAATAAAACAGGTCCAGTCGTGGCTGTCATTCCTGGTAATCAAGAATTAGATTTGAAAAAATTAGCGAAAGCTAGTGGCAACAAAAAGGTAGAAATGCTTCACTTAAAAGATTTAGAAGCAACCACAGGCTATATTCGTGGGGGCTGTTCCCCAATTGGGATGAAAAAACAATTTCCCACCTATTTGGCTGAAGAAGCTCAACAATATTCTGCAATTATTGTTTCTGCAGGCAAACGTGGCATGCAAATTGAATTAGCGCCTGAAGCAATCCTTTCGCTAACCAATGGACAATTTGCGGGAATAACGACAGAAGAATAAGTGGTTATAAGAAGAGGTTGAGACAGAACCGTTTATCTGTTTTTAAGCGTGGAGCAAAAAACACTAGGGATTTTTGCTCCACGCTTAACTATCAAATTAATAAAGGAAAAACATTAACTAATCTGTGCTACTTTTTATTGGGATAAAATTTTTGTAATGCTTGCCGTGCAAGCATATCGGCCGCTTTGTTTTGACTTTCAGGTAGCCATTTGATTAAGAGTAAAGGAAAATTCTTTTCTAGTTGTTGATATTCTGCTAAATAAGGCTGGTACTTTTCATTTTTAGCATAGTTTTTTTCAATTGTTTGGACAACAATTTTACTATCTGAGTGGAGAAGAACGGTTTGTTGATTGTCTTCATTGGCAATCGCTTGTTTTAAAGCTTCAATCAGCACTTTAAATTCGGCTTCGTGATTACTAACAATGCCTAGAGGCACATGCAATTGTTGCCGCGATTGGTCGGTGAGGTAAACGATACCGCCGCCAGATTCACCTGGATTGCCTTTTGTTGCAGCATCTACATAAATTCTTAACATAAAATTACTCCTAATTTCTTTTTGTTCTTAAAAAAAGTATGTTACTATTATAACATATTTAAATTTAGCGGCGTTGATCCAGAAGTAGTGAGGGCACTTTATGAAAAAACAGAAATTCTATTGGCAGCCAGAATTAGCATCAACAATTATTTACTGGTCTTGCACATTTTGTATATTATTTATTAGTTTAATTTTAGCATTGGAAAATAATGGTCCTTACTTGATTAGTAATCTGGTGATGGTTCCATTTTTTGTGTTTGCGTATCTAGGAATTGCGCGGTCTTTTAACCTGACAGAAACATCTTTAATTGTCAGAGATGTTTTATGGTTTCGCAAAAAAGCACTTCCGCTTTCTCAGATAGAAAAAGTAACCTACAATGAAAAAAGCATCGAAATTTTTTCCTCAGAATTTAAGGAAGGCTCAAAAGTCTTTTTAATGAAAAAGAAAACGATTCCGTTATTTCTTGAGGCACTTAAGATAAAAAAGCCTGAATTGAAGGTAGCAGAAGATCATTCTTTGGGCCTTCATAAAAAAGAAGAAAAAAACAAGAGTGAGTCATAAGTCGAAACGACTGGTGACCCACTCTCAAAATCTTAAAATAATCAGCTGAAACAAACGCTACGTTTACTTACTTTTTGGAGCTAAGCGCTGTTGGTTCAGCTTTTTTAGTTATCTATTTTTTTGACATGTGCTGCTTGTAGCCCACGATTGCCTTCCATTATCTCGAATTCTACAGATTGATTCTCATCAAGTGATTTGAATCCGTCACCTTCTATAGCAGTGAAGTGGACAAAAATCTCATCTTCTTCGTTGTAAACGATAAAACCATAACCTTTTCTGTTATCGAACCATTTGACAATTCCTTTTTGCATCCAATTCACGCTCCTTTTAGATTTGTAAAGACACTTTCATTATACGAGAAAAGGCTACCAAACGTCAATGGTTGGGTTGTTTAAAAAAGGTTATTCTAGCCATTCTATTCAATACAAGCTATAATTTAAAAGAAACAATGTGTCACAAAGACGATAAAGAATTGAAAAGGGGTCCGTTATGAAGACAGATATTAACATTGCACAAGCAGCAACATTAAAACCTATTCAAGAGATTGCCGAAACAATCGGTCTTTCAGAAGATTCGCTCGAACTTTATGGAAAATACAAAGCGAAAATAGATTTCCCAACGCTTCAATCCTTAGAAGCGAAGCCAGAAGGTAAATTAATCCTCGTTACATCGATTAATCCAACACCAGCAGGAGAAGGAAAATCAACCGTGACCATTGGCTTAGGAGATGCATTAAATCAAATCAATAAAAAAACAGTTATTGCCCTAAGAGAACCATCATTAGGTCCTGTGATGGGGATTAAAGGTGGCGCAACAGGTGGCGGTTACGCACAAGTATTACCAATGGAAGAAATCAATTTGCATTTTACTGGTGATATGCATGCGATTACGACAGCCAATAATGCCTTAGCTGCGTTACTAGATAATCATTTACAGCAAGGAAATGAATTAAAGATTGATTCTCGACGGGTGATTTGGAAACGGGCAGTGGATCTAAATGATCGTGCGCTCAGACAGGTCGTTGTTGGTTTAGGCGGTCCTTTCCAAGGTGTACCAAGAGAAGACGGTTTCGATATTACTGTGGCGAGCGAAATTATGGCGATTCTTTGTTTAGCGCAAAATTTAACGGACTTAAAAGAACGCTTAAGTCGGATTATTGTCGCCTATAATGACCAAAGAGAGCCGGTGACGGTTAAAGATTTAAACGTGGCAGGTGCGCTGACTTTATTATTAAAAGACGCCTTAAAACCTAATTTAGTTCAAACGATTGAAGGAACTCCAGCTTTTGTTCACGGTGGTCCTTTTGCCAATATCGCTCATGGATGTAACAGTATTTTAGCGACAAAAACAGCTTTGCATCTAGGGGATTATGTCGTAACAGAAGCAGGTTTTGGTGGCGACTTAGGTGGCGAAAAATTTTTAGATATTAAAGTACCTTCTTTAGGAAAAGCACCCGATGCCGTTGTGATTGTGGCAACGATTCGCGCGTTGAAAATGCATGGCGGTTTGGCGAAAGATCAGTTAGCAGAAGAAAATTTACCAGCGTTACAAAAAGGCTTTGCCAACTTAGAAAAACATATTCAAAACATGCAACGTTATGATGTACCAGTAGTTGTTGCAATTAATGAGTTTACACAGGATACAGAGAAGGAAATTCAACTGTTGAAAGAAGCTTGCCAAGCGTTAGGCGTGCCCGTCGAGTTAACAAGTGTTTGGGCGCAAGGTGGCGCAGGTGGCACGAATCTAGCGAAAACAGTGGTAGCAGAGATTGAAGCCAATACAAAGCAGTTTCAACCTTTGTATAATCCTCGCCAAACAATTGAAGAAAAAATTCAAGCCATTGTACAAACGATTTACGGCGGGGAACAGGCGATTTTTTCTCCGAAAGCACAAAAGCAAATTGCAGACTTTACAAAAAATGGTTGGGATCAATTACCAATCTGCATGGCGAAGACACAGTATTCACTTTCTGACGATCCTCAAAAACTAGGACGGCCAGAAGGATTTACGATTACAATTCGTGAACTAGTTCCAAAAATCGGTGCAGGGTTTATCGTGGCGTTAACGGGTGACATTTTAACGATGCCTGGCTTGCCGAAAGTTCCTGCTGCGTTAAATATGGATGTAGACGAAACGGGTCAAGCGAGCGGTCTCTTTTAAAGCCGCTCTTTCCTGAGACCTATTTTTAGTATATACTTGAAAGTAGCTCAATAAAAAATAATGACGGAAATTTATTGCGTAGTTTATTATAAGGAGCAACGACTATGGGGGAACGAGCAGATACATTTTTAGCACACTTTAATCGCATTGAAAAGTGGATGAGAGAGAGACTGAACAATCCTGTCAATATGGGATTCAGTGAAATGACAAGACGTCTTTCCCGAAAAGAAAAAGGACAGATTGCTCAATTTGAAGAGGATTTGCTTCAAATGGCTCAGTTAAGAAATGCCATCGTTCATGAGCGAATTGCTGATGATTTTGTAATTGCAGAGCCAAACGAATGGGCGGTTCAACGTATTGAAACGATTGAACAAGCTTTAACAAAACCAGAAAAAGTAGTGCCTAAATTTGCGAAACGTGTTACAGCTTTTGAAATCACCACTTCTTTAGAAACGTTATTAACGATTATTGCAAAAAAACAATATTCTCAATTTCCGATTTATGAAAAAGGTGTATTTAAAGGATTAGTCACGGTTCGAGGGATTGGTGTATGGTTTGCCATTGAGAGCACCAAAGGCGAAGTTCACATTGCCAACCGAACGGTGCGAGAATTGTTGGCATCAAATTATAAACGCAGCAACTATCAATTTGTTTCAATTGAAGCAACCGTTTTTGAAGTTGAACAAATGTTTCGGGAGCAGCCACGCTTAGAAGCTGTGCTTATTAGTAAAAGTGGCCATCCTAATGGTGAGTTAGTAGGCATTGTTCGACCAAGAGATTTAGCAAGTATTCATAGAGAAAAGGAATGACGCGATTGTTAGTAGTATATTTTTTAATCAGTGCCTTATTAGTAGGGCTTGACCAATGGAGCAAATATTTGACGGTCCAAAACATTTCTTTGGGTGAAACAAAAGAATTCATTCCTGGATTTTTGTCGCTGACCCATTTAAGAAATACCGGAGCTGCTTGGAGCTTATTAGAAGGAAAGATGATATTCTTTTATGTCATCACAGTAATTGTTAGTGTCGTGATTATTTATTTATTAATTAAGAATTATAAAAAAAGTATCTGGTATTCTGTAGGTTTGTCTTTTGTCTTAGCAGGTGCCATTGGGAATTTTATTGATCGTGTACGGTTAGGCTACGTGGTGGACATGCTCCAAACGGATTTTATGAATTTTCCTATTTTTAATGTTGCAGATAGTACGTTAGTGGTCGGCGTTATTTGTATATTTATTTATTTGATTTTAGATGAAAAAGCAGCAAAGGAAGGCAAAAATGGAACAAATTAACGTAACGATTCAAACAGAAAAAGGCCGGATTGATAAAGTATTAAGTGAACATTTACCCAATCATTCCCGCTCGCAAATTCAACAATGGTTAAAAGAAAAACACGTAACAGTTAACGGTGAAACGGTCCGCGCAAATTACAAAGTTACAGCAGGCGATGAAATTGTGGTAACAATTCCTGAACCAGAAGTGCTAGATATGGTAGCAGAGGATATTCCTTTGACCATTGTTTATGAAGACAATGATGTGATTGTCGTCAACAAACCTCAAGGCATGGTCGTTCATCCTTCGGCAGGGCATCCCAAGGGTACATTAGTGAACGCGTTACTTCATCATGCGGATCACTTATCGGCGATTAATGATGTGGTGCGACCGGGAATTGTTCATCGAATTGATAAAGATACTTCGGGACTATTGATGGTGGCTAAAAATGATCAAGCCCATGAATCATTAGCGAAACAGCTAAAAGAAAAAACATCGTTACGCAAATACGTCGCCTTGGTCCACGGCGTTATTCCTCACGATAAGGGAGAGATAAATGCGCCTATTGGTCGTTCCAAGGTTGACCGCAAAATGCAAGCGGTCATTGAAGGCGGTAAAGAAGCAGTCACGCATTTTACTGTTTTAGAGCGTTTTGATGCATTTACCTTAGTTGAATTACAACTAGAAACGGGCCGGACACATCAAATCCGTGTTCACATGAAATATATCGGTTATCCATTAGCTGGAGATCCGTTATATGGACCGAAAAAAACATTGCCTGGCAATGGACAATTTTTACATGCGAAGTTATTAGGCTTTACACATCCTACTACAGGTGAACAATTAGTCTTTGAAGCACCTTTACCAGAAGTTTTTGAAAAAACTTTACACCAATTAAGAAATAATCATTGATTTTTTTCTGAAGAAGAGGTAAACTCTTTTTTAAGAAGAAAAATAACTAAATAACTGTAACCTTTAAGTTTAGTCCCGTGAGGCTAAGAAGGAATCATGCAAAAGAACACTAGGTGCGCTTAGTTAGTAAGTTGTGTGGGCTACATGGTACCCTTGTACCTTTTTAAACTGTAACCAACATCCTCCTATCCTCATACGGGTAGGAGGATTTTTTGTTGGAAAAAATAACAGGACAATTTCAATAAAAACCCACTTATTTTTCAGCTGCTCAATTGAAGGAAGAATCGCTGACCCCAAGACAGCGAGGACGTAGATAAAAAAGAAATGAGGAGGAAATTATTATGCCAAAGAAAGAAGTTGTTGACGCAGTCACAATGAAACGAGCGCTTACTCGAATCTCGTATGAAATTATTGAAAGAAACAAAGGAATTCAAGACATTGTTTTAGTAGGAATTAAAACGCGTGGGATATACATTGCACAACGTCTAGCCGAACGCTTAAAACAATTAGAAGATATTGACGTGCCAGTTGGTGAATTAGATATTACTTTGTATCGTGATGATGTGAAAGATATGGAGGAACCTGAATTACATTCTTCTGACGTACCAGTCTCAATTGAAGGTAAAGAAGTTATTTTAGTGGATGATGTCTTGTACACGGGCCGGACCATTCGTGCTGCAATGGACGCAGTTATGGATTTAGGTCGTCCAAGAAAAATCTCTTTAGCAGTCTTAGTAGATCGTGGGCATCGGGAACTACCGATTCGTGCCGATTATGTAGGAAAAAATATTCCAACATCAAAAACTGAGGAAATTATTGTGGAAATGGAAGAGCGTGACGGCGCAGATCGTATTATGATCAGTAAAGGAAACGAATAAAAAGGAGTGAACAACGTTGTCAGAAAAAGAATTTCGAAATGAGGATGCAGTCTTAGATATTAAAGACAGACCGCAAGCTTTTCACTGGGTTGGCCTAAGTTTACAACATTTATTTACGATGTTTGGCGCAACGGTTTTAGTACCAATCTTAGTGGGAATTGACCCAGGGATTGCGTTAGTCAGTTCAGGATTAGGAACAATGGTCTATCTGATTACTACAAAAGGAAAAATCCCCGCTTATCTTGGCAGTAGCTTTGCTTTTATTGCAGCCATGCAGATGTTAATGAAGAGTGATGGTTATCCAGCCATTGCCCAAGGTGCTATGACAACCGGCTTGGTATACCTAATCGTTTCATTAATCATTAAAAAAATTGGTTCCGACTGGTTGGATAAAATTTTACCGCCTATCGTTGTAGGACCTGTCGTGATGGTTATCGGTTTAGGTTTGGCAGCTAATGCCGCAAATAACGCAATGTATAACAACAACGTTTATGATTTTAAATATATTGCCGTAGCCTTAATTACTTTAGGCTTAACCATTTTTTACAACATGTTTTTCAAAGGCTTCCTAGGATTAATTCCAATTCTTTTGGGAATTGTTAGTGGGTACCTAGTCGCTTTAGCTTTCGGAATTATTGATTTAACCCCTATTAAAGAAGCTGCTTGGTTTGCTTTACCGAATTTTGAAGTACCTTTTGTTCAATATGAACCGAAATTGTATTTAAATGCTATTACAACAATGGCACCAATTGCTTTTGTAACAATGACAGAACATATTGGTCATTTAATGGTCTTGAATAAATTAACCAAGCGCAACTTTTTCCAAGACCCAGGCTTATCTAAAACTTTAATGGGAGATGGCTTAGCGCAAATTGTAGCAGGTTTTGTTGGTGGACCGCCAGTTACAAGTTATGGTGAAAATATCGGCGTGCTGGCAATTACAAGAGTACACAGTGTCTTCGTAATTGGTGGAGCCGCGGTGTTCGCTGTAGCTTTAGGCTTTGTTGGAAAATTAAGTGCCTTGATTCTAAGTATCCCAGGACCAGTTATTTCAGGAATTAGTTTCGTCTTGTTCGGTGTGATTGCCGCAAGTGGTTTGAAAATCTTAATCGATAATAAGATTAATTTTGATAAGAAAAAGAATTTATTGATTGCTTCAGTAATTTTAGTTATCGGCATTGGTGGCTTAGTCTTCAAAGTAGGAACCTTTGAATTGTCTTCAATGGCATTAGCAACCGTCTTAGGAATTGTTTTGAATTTAATTTTACCGGAAAACGCACGTAGCGAAGAACAGTAGGAGGACTGGACGAATGATTATTACATCTGAACGAATTAGTTTAAAACATCTTTTAACTGCAGAGGCTTTAACCGACCGTGAAGTCATGGGGTTAATCCGTCGCGCAGGAGAATTTAAACAGGGGGCAAAATGGCACCCAGAAGAACGTCAATATTTTGCAACAAACTTGTTTTTTGAAAATAGTACTCGAACACATAAAAGTTTTGAGGTAGCTGAGAAAAAATTAGGCTTAGAAGTGATTGAGTTTGAAGCAAGTAGAAGTTCTGTTCAAAAAGGAGAAACATTATACGACACAGTACTAACGATGTCGGCAATTGGTGTAGATGTAGCAGTCATTCGTCATGGTAAAGAAAATTATTACGATGAATTGATTCAAAGTAAAACGATTCAATGTTCTATTATTAACGGTGGGGACGGGAGTGGACAACACCCTACACAATGTTTATTGGATCTGATGACTATTTATGAAGAATTTGGTGGATTTGAAGGCTTGAAAGTGGCGATTGTGGGAGATATTACACATTCTCGCGTTGCTAAATCAAATATGCAGTTATTAAACCGTTTAGGCGCTGAAATTTATTTTTCAGGTCCAGAAGAGTGGTACGATCATCAGTTTGATGTCTATGGACAATATGTGCCATTAGATGAAATTGTTGAAAAAGTCGATGTGATGATGTTGCTTCGCGTGCAGCACGAACGTCATGATGGTAAGGAAAGTTTTTCAAAAGAAGGCTATCATTTGGAATATGGTTTAACCAACGAACGGGCAACTCGTTTACAGAAACACGCAATTATTATGCATCCAGCGCCAGTCAATCGGGATGTTGAACTGGCAGATGAATTAGTGGAAAGTCTGCAATCAAGAATCGTCGCGCAAATGAGTAACGGAGTCTTTATGCGCATGGCAATTTTAGAAGCAATTTTACATGGAAAGGCCTAGGTGGAGAAATGAAGACGTTAATTAAGAATGGAAAAATCATCAAAAAAGAGAATCAATTGATTGAGGCAGCACTTTGGCTAGAAAATGGTGTGATTCACGCAATCGGGGAATCGTTTGACGAAGCAGATTTTGAGCAAGTGTTTGATGCGAAAGGGCAACTAATCACGCCAGGCTTGGTCGATGTGCATGTTCACTTTAGAGAACCAGGCTTTACGTATAAAGAAACGATTAAAACGGGCAGTAAAGCTGCTGCTCGCGGTGGTTTTACTACGGTTTGCGCAATGCCCAATTTGAATCCAGTACCAGATACGGCTGAAAAATTAAGTGAGGTTTACGACTTAATTCAAAAAGATGCAGTCGTGAAAGTTTTACAATATGCCCCCATTACAGAAGAGCTACGGAGTGAAGTTTTAACCAATCAGAAGGCCTTAAAAGAAGCGGGCGCCTTTGCATTTACGAATGATGGTGTTGGTGTCCAAACGGCAGGAACGATGTACTTAGCCATGAAAGAAGCGGCTGCATTAAATATGGCGCTTGTTGCGCACACGGAAGATGAATCTTTATTATTTGGTGGTGTGATGCATGAAGGCGAAGTTTCTAAGAAATTAGGCCTACCAGGGATTTTAAGTGCAACGGAAGCTTCACAAATTGCTCGGGATATTACTTTAGCAAAAGAAACAGGCGTTCATTATCATGTTTGTCATGTTTCAACAGAAGAAAGCGTGCGCGTTATTCGAGATGCTAAAAAAGCAGGGATTCACGTAACAGCCGAAGTTTCGCCACACCATTTAATTTTAGTCGATGAGGATATTCCTGGTGACGAAGGGTTTTGGAAAATGAACCCGCCATTACGTGGTTTAGCAGATCGACAAGCATTGATTGACGGCTTGTTAGATGGCACGATTGACTGTATTGCTACCGACCACGCGCCCCATGGTTTAGAAGAAAAACAACAATCATTTTTAAACGCACCTTTTGGTATTGTCGGTAGTGAAACGGCCTTCCAATTGATTTATACGAACTTTGTCGAAACAGGCATTTTCACATTAGAACAAGTGATTGATTGGATGGCAGTGAAACCGGCAGAAATTTTTGGATTAAACGCAGGAACACTAACAATTGGTGCACCAGCAGATATTGCAGTTTTTGACTTAGCAACAGCTGCACCAATTGATGCAGAAGCATTTGAATCAATGGCTGTCAATACACCATTTACAGGGTGGACAGTCAAAGGAAAGACACTTATGACATTTGTTGACGGAGCATTAGCTTGGTCGGAGGAGGCGCAGTAGGTTTGAAAAGGTTATTGATTTTAGAAGACGGAACAGTATTTGAAGGAAAAGCGTTTGGTGCAGAAGGCAATGTAGTAGGAGAAGTTGTTTTTACTACTGGCATGACAGGTTACCAAGAAGCAATTACTGACCAAAGTTTTAATGGACAAATGATTACTTTTACGTATCCATTAGTTGGAAATTACGGGGTCAACCGAGATGATTATGAATCCATTGCACCAACCTGTAAAGGTGTCATTGTTAAAGAGCATGCGCGGGTTGCTTCAAATTGGCGTCAACAAATGACCTTGGATGAATTTTTAAAGCGCAAAGGGATTCCGGGAATTTCAGGAATTGATACGCGTGCGCTGACTCGTAAGTTACGATCAGCTGGAACAATGAAAGGGAGCATCATTGATGCCGTGGATGATTTGCCGCATGCATTTGATCAACTAAAAGCGACGGTCATGCCGAAAAATCAAGTGGCACAAGTCTCCACCACTAAACCTTATCCGAGTCCAGGTATTGGGCGTAATGTAGTCGTCGTTGATTTCGGGTTGAAACATAGTATTTTGCGAGAATTATCAAAACGGCAATGCAACTTAACCGTGTTGCCTTATAACACAACGGCCGAAGAGATTTTAGAATTAAGTCCCGATGGTGTCATGTTGACAAATGGGCCTGGAGATCCCAAAGATGTGCCTGAAGCTATTGAAATGATTCAAGCAATCCAAGGAAAAGTTCCAATTTTCGGTATCTGCTTAGGTCATCAGTTATTTTCATTAGCGAATGGTGCGGATACGTATAAGATGAAGTTTGGACATCGCGGTTTGAATCACCCTGTACGAGAAATTGCAACAGGACGCATTGATTTCACTTCACAAAATCACGGATATGCCGTAGATGAAGCAACAATTGATCCAGAAAAATTACTTGTGACCCATGTGGAAGTCAATGATGGAACGGTTGAAGGCGTGCGTCATCGAGATTATCCAGCTTTTACTGTGCAATATCACCCAGATGCGGCTCCAGGACCGCACGATGGTCTTCATTTATTTGACGAATTTATGGAATTAATGGATGCATGGAAGGAGCAAAACTAATGCCAAAACGAACGGACATCAAGAAAATCATGGTGATTGGTTCAGGACCAATCATTATTGGACAAGCAGCAGAATTTGACTATGCAGGCACACAAGCCTGTTTAGCGCTAAAAGAAGAAGGGTATGAAGTTGTCTTAGTAAACTCAAATCCAGCGACTATCATGACCGATAAGGAAATCGCGGATCATGTTTATATCGAACCGATTACTTTAGAATTTGTTTCAAGAATTTTGCGAAAAGAACGTCCTGATGCTCTTCTACCAACATTAGGTGGTCAAACTGGATTAAACATGGCGATGGAATTATCGGAATCTGGAATTTTAGACGAGCTAAATGTAGAATTGCTAGGAACAAAGCTCAGTGCGATTGACCAAGCGGAAGACCGTGATTTATTTAAACAATTGATGGAAGAATTAGAACAACCGATTCCAGAAAGTGAAATTGTCAATACGGTGGAACAAGCCGTGGCTTTTGCCAAACAAATTGGCTATCCAATTATCGTTCGTCCCGCATTTACCTTAGGTGGAACAGGCGGCGGCATGTGCGATACGGAAGAAGAACTCCGCCAAATTGCTGAAAATGGTCTGAAATTATCACCAGTTACACAATGTTTAATTGAAAAAAGTATTGCTGGTTTTAAAGAAATTGAATATGAAGTGATGCGTGATTCGGCTGATAATGCGATTGTGGTTTGTAACATGGAAAACTTTGATCCTGTCGGCATTCACACTGGGGATTCGATTGTTTTTGCTCCGAGTCAAACCTTATCAGATTATGAATACCAAATGTTGCGAGATGCGTCCTTGAAAATTATTCGTGCATTAAAAATTGAAGGTGGCTGTAATGTTCAATTAGCTTTGGATCCGCATAGCTTTAATTATTATGTGATTGAAGTGAATCCTCGTGTTTCTCGATCATCTGCACTTGCTAGTAAAGCCACAGGGTATCCCATTGCGAAGTTAGCTGCAAAAATTGCTGTTGGTTTAACATTAGATGAAATGAAAAATCCAGTTACTGGAACCACTTATGCCGAATTTGAACCCGCTTTGGACTATGTTGTTTCCAAAATTCCTCGTTGGCCTTTTGACAAATTTGAAAAAGGTGCTCGAGAACTAGGAACGCAAATGAAAGCAACCGGGGAAGTCATGGCAATTGGCCGCAATATTGAAGAATCCTTATTAAAAGCAGTTCGTTCTTTAGAAATTGGTGCTTATCACAACGAGTTAGCAGAACTAAGTCATGTCAGTGATTTAGAATTAACGAAGAAAATGGTCCATGCGCAAGATGATCGATTGTTCTACTTATCAGAAGCCATTCGCAGAGGATATAGCATCGAAGAATTACAAAGTTTAACGAAAATTGATTTATTCTTCTTGGATAAACTTTTACACATTATCGAAATTGAAACAGCCCTTGAAAGTCACGTGGACAACGTAGCTGTTTTGAAAGAAGCCAAACAAAATGGTTTTTCTGATCGGAAAATCGCAGCACTTTGGGGACAAACAGAACAAGCCATCGCTGACTTCCGCAGAGCCAATCAAATTGTGCCCGTCTATAAAATGGTGGATACGTGTGCTGCAGAGTTTGAATCACACACGCCTTATTTTTATAGCACGTATGAAGTGGAAAACGAAAGCAATGTTTCGAAAAAGCCTTCTGTACTAGTATTAGGTTCTGGTCCCATTCGCATTGGTCAAGGGGTCGAGTTTGATTATGCAACCGTTCATTCTGTCAAAGCGATCCAAGCGGCTGGTTATGAAGCAATTATTATGAATAGTAATCCTGAAACAGTTTCAACAGATTTCTCTGTTTCTGATAAATTATACTTTGAGCCATTAACTTTAGAAGACGTCATGAATGTGATTGATTTAGAAAATCCGATTGGCGTGATCGTCCAATTTGGTGGACAAACAGCGATTAATTTAGCTGAGCCGCTCACAAAACAAGGCGTTAAAATTCTTGGAACAACGATTGAAGATTTAGATCGTGCGGAAAATCGTGATTTATTTGAACAAGCTTTGCAAGAGTTAGCGATTCCTCAACCACCAGGAGATACAGCCACAAGTGCAGAAGAAGCAGTCGTGATTGCTGATCGTATCGGCTATCCCGTTTTAGTGCGTCCAAGTTATGTTTTAGGTGGTCGTGCAATGGAAATTGTCGAAAATCAAAAGGATTTGGAAGATTATATGCGACATGCAGTCAAAGCTTCTCCAGAACATCCTGTCTTAGTTGATAGCTATTTATTGGGACAAGAATGTGAAGTTGATGCCATTTGTGATGGTGAAACAGTACTAATTCCAGGGATTATGGAACATATTGAACGAGCTGGCGTGCATTCTGGCGATTCAATGGCGGTTTATCCACCGCAGTATCTTTCTCAAGAAATTCAAGCAACGATTGCCGATTATACAAAAAAACTGGCACTTGGTTTAAACTGTGTAGGTATGATGAATATTCAATTTGTTATTCATGAAAATCGTGTTTATGTGATTGAAGTGAATCCTCGTGCGAGTCGAACAGTTCCTTTCTTAAGTAAAATCACAGGGATTCCGATGGCCCAAGTTGCTACAAAAGCGATTCTTGGTGAGAAACTGACTGACCTAGGATATCAAGATGGATTATATCCTGAAAGTAAACAAGTTCATGTGAAAGCCCCTGTATTCTCCTTTACGAAACTACAAAAAGTAGATACGTACTTAGGGCCTGAAATGAAATCAACTGGGGAAGTGATGGGTAGTGATTATTATTTAGAAAAAGCCTTGTATAAAGCCTTTGAAGCATCTGGCTTGCATTTGCCAAGTTATGGGGCTGTACTTTTCACCATTGCTGATGAAACAAAAGAAGAGGCGTTAGAAATTGCTAAGCGTTTTTCAGCAATTGGCTATAGTTTAGTCGCAACGGAAGGAACCGCTGACTTTTTAGCGAAGCATCAGTTGCCTGTTAAGAAAGTGACGAAAATTTCTAATCCTGAAGGGGAAACCGTGCTGGATGTCATTCGCAATGGGAATGCACAAGTGGTAATCAATACCATGGATAAAAATCGTTCCAGTGCCAACCAAGATGGGTTTTCAATCCGTCGGGAAGCAGTCGAACATGGGATTCCATTGTTTACCTCACTTGACACAGCAAATGCGATTTTAAAAGTTTTAGAATCAAGAGCCTTTACGACAGAAGCCATTTAAGCAAAAATCTGGAACAATCGTCTGAGGAGGACTGTTCCAGATTCTTTTACGAAGAAATAGAAAATCATTTATAGGGGAATCAGAGAATAAAGGAGTGAAGGATACTGATGCAGAGAAAGCAAGAAATGATGACCATTGTAGCTCAAAAACAGTTAGCGCCACGGATTTATCAGTTAGACTTACAAGGCGAGTTAGTGAAAGAGATGACACGACCTGGACAGTTTGTGCATATCAAGGTTCCGCGTGCAGATTTACTTTTGCGGCGACCGATTAGCATCAACCAAATTGATCATTCGAACGAAACCTGTCGTTTGATTTATCGAGTCGAAGGCGCTGGAACGGAAGTGTTTGCCACCATGAAGGCTGGTGAACAATTAGATATTTTAGGTCCTTTAGGAAACGGCTTTGATATAACTACCGTAGCAGCTGGTCAAACTGCTTTTATCGTTGGCGGAGGAATCGGGATTCCCCCATTGTATGAATTATCAAAACAACTCAATGAAAAAGGCGTGAAAGTGATTCATTTTCTTGGTTATGCATCAAAAGAGGTTGCTTATTACCAACAAGAATTTATGGCATTAGGAGAAACACATTTTGCCACAGATGACGGCTCGTTTGGCGCTCATGGCAACGTGGGCCGTTTATTGTCAGAAGCGTTAGCAAAAGGACGGATCCCTGATGCAGTTTATGCTTGTGGTGCGAATGGTATGTTAAAAGCAATTGATTCTTTATTTCCAACACATCCACACGTTTACCTTTCTTTAGAAGAACGGATGGCCTGTGGAATTGGGGCTTGCTATGCCTGCGTTTGCCATAAAAAAGGAGACACTACTGGAGCAAAAAGTGTCAAGGTCTGTGATGAAGGTCCGATTTTTAAAGCAAGTGAGGTTATCTTATGATGAAAAATCCTTTAGCTGTTTCAATTCCAGGTTTAACATTAAAAAATCCAATTATTCCCGCCAGTGGTTGCTTTGGGTTCGGGGAAGAATATGCTAACTATTATGACCTTGATCAATTAGGTTCAATTATGATTAAGGCAACAACGCCCCAAGCACGATATGGAAATCCCACACCACGTGTAGCTGAAACACCTAGTGGTATGCTAAATGCCATTGGATTGCAGAATCCAGGTTTAGAAGTGGTGATGCAAGAAAAATTACCGAAATTAGAAAAATACCCTAACTTACCGATTATCGCAAATGTTGCAGGTGCTTGCGAAGAGGACTATGTGGCTGTTTGCGCAAAAATTGGGCAAGCGCCTAACGTCAAAGCAATTGAACTGAATATTTCCTGTCCTAATGTGAAACATGGCGGCATAGCTTTTGGTACAGATCCAGACATTGCTTTTCAATTAACACAAGCAGTCAAAAAAGTCGCCTCTGTTCCGATTTATGTTAAACTATCACCAAACGTAACGGACATTGTGCCGATCGCCCAAGCAATTGAAGCAGGGGGCGCAGACGGTTTTTCTATGATTAATACATTGCTAGGGATGCGCATTGATTTAAAAACGAGAAAACCTATTTTAGCCAATCAAACTGGTGGACTATCTGGCCCAGCCATTAAACCTGTTGCCATTCGCTTAATCCGACAAGTAGCCAGTGTTTCTCAGTTGCCAATTATTGGAATGGGCGGTGTTCAAACAGTGGACGATGTCTTGGAAATGTTCATGGCAGGTGCTAGCGCTGTGGGGGTTGGTACGGCCAACTTTACAGATCCATATATTTGTCCGAAGTTGATTGACGGATTACCTAAGCGAATGGAAGAGTTAGGCATTGAATCGTTGGAACAATTAATTAAAGAAGTGAGAGAGGGGCAGCAAAATGCACGATAGACCAATTATTGCGTTAGATTTTCCCACGCAAAAAGAAGTGGCTGTTTTTTTAGAAAAATTCCCTAAGGAAGAAGACTTGTTTGTTAAAGTGGGGATGGAACTTTTTTACGCAGAAGGACCAGCGATTGTTCGCTGGCTTAAAGAACAAGGACATGATGTTTTCTTAGATTTAAAATTACATGATATTCCGAATACTGTGGAAAAAGCGATGACAAATTTAGCAAAATTAGGCGTTGCCATTACTAATGTCCATGCAGCAGGGGGCGTTCGAATGATGCAAGCAGCTAAGGAAGGTCTAATCAAAGGGACTCAGCCAGGCGCTAAGGTTCCTGAGTTAATTGCTGTAACCCAGTTGACTTCTACTAGTGAAGAAGAGATGCACCACGATCAATTAATCAACGTTCCTTTAGAGACAAGTGTCATTCATTATGCTAAATGTGCGGAAAAAGCGGGTCTAGATGGCGTGGTTTGCTCGGCCTTAGAAGCACGTGGTATTCAAGAAGCAACCAAGCAGACGTTTATTTGCTTAACACCTGGTATTCGCCCAGCGGGAAGTGCGGTAGGTGACCAGCAACGGGTCGTTACGCCGCAACATGCTCGCGAAATCGGGTCCACATATATCGTTGTTGGCCGACCTATTACCCAAGCAGAAAATCCTTATGAAGCCTATCAAGAAATCAAAAAAGACTGGAGCGGAAAGTAACATGACAAAAGTAGCAAAAAAGATTGCCAAAGATTTATTAGATATTGAAGCGGTATTTTTAAACCCTAATGAGCCTTTTACTTGGGCTAGTGGCATAAAAAGCCCGATTTATTGTGATAACCGTATCACGATGAGTTATCCTGCTGTGCGTAAAGAAATTGCAGAAGGCTTAGCGGCAAAAATTAAAGAGACTTTCCCAGAAGTCGAAGTGATTGCTGGGACAGCTACCGCAGGGATTCCACATGCGGCATGGGTAGCCGATATTTTAGGATTACCAATGGTTTATATTCGCAGTAAAGCCAAAGATCACGGAAAAGGGAATCAAATTGAAGGCCGAATTTCTGAAGGACAAAAAATGGTAGTTATCGAGGATTTAATTTCAACAGGCGGTAGCGTGTTAGAAGCGGCAGAAGCGGCGGAACGTGAAGGAGCAACGGTTTTAGGCGTTGCGGCAATCTTCACTTATGAGTTACCCAAAGGAACGGCAAATTTTGCAGATAAACAGATGACGTTACTAACGTTAACCAATTATTCAACTTTAATTGATGCTGCATTAGAAGCAAATTATATCGAAGAAAAAGATGTTACCTTATTACAAGAATGGAAAAAAGATTCTGAAAACTGGGGCAAATAACCGTTGAACTAAAGATAGTTCTTGTCGTCTGATTTTTAGTGTCATTTTCAGTAACCAGATTTAACGGTAGGAGAACTTAGGTCATTTGTCGAGGAGCGTAATGATCTAAGTTCTTTTGTTTGACGTAGAAAAGATGTTAGGATAGAGTTTTAACATGAGTTTTACCTGATTACTATGTGGAAATGAAGGAAGAGTGTATGAAAAAAATAAAAAATATGGACGTTGAATGGAGCTATACAGGCAACGATGGACCGGAACATTGGCATACGCTATGTGACTGGTTTGCAGAAGGTGCTAAGTTTGCTTATCAATCGCCAATTGCTTTAGAAAAAGAAAGTGCTGAGACAGTAAATTCTCAGATTACGTTTCATTATAAAAAAGAAGAATTCACTGAAAAAGAATTCAAAAATACGTTTCATTTTGTACCACCAAATACGGAAAGTTACGTAATGTTTGAAAATGTTGCGTATCATTTAACCGATATCCATTTTCATATGCCTAGCGAACATTTGCTATCGGGAAAGCAGTATCCGCTAGAATTCCATTTGGTTCATATGAACGATGCTGGCGAAAATTTAGTTGTCGGTTGCCTGTTTACCATCACAGAGGAAGAAAATCGTTTTTCAGAAGCGAATCATCCGATGGACTGGGAAAACGGCACGCACCAACAATGGTTTAATCCGTCAATCTTTTTACCAGAGGAGCGTCTACACTACCATTATGTAGGCTCGTTAACAACACCGCCAACTAAGGGTCCAGTGAAATGGTTTGTATTTGATACCATTCAAAAAATGGATCAAGCCTTTTTAAATAAGATCAAGGAAGGTATGTTGGCCTTTAACAATCGGCCCCTTCAGCCGTTGAATGGGCGTAAGATTTATTTTTCAAATGATTAGTGTGTGGAGGAAAAAGGGTTGAATATTCAACAAATGAAGTATGTTGCTGCCATAGCTAACAATGGGAGTTTTCGGGAAGCAGCCAAAAAGCTATTTATTACACAACCTAGCTTGTCAAATAGTATTCGGGAATTAGAAGAAGAACTAGGGATTTCCCTCTTTTTACGTACTAATAAGGGCGCTTTTTTAACAGAAGAAGGAATGGTTTTTTTAGAACAAGCAGAGAAAGTTTTAGTTCAAATGGAGTTATTGGAAAATCGCTATCGCGAGACAGTGACCAGCGAACGATTCTCCATCTCTTCGCAACATTACGATTTTTTAGGTGAGGTAATTGCCAAAGTTCTTAAAAAGTATGGGGATCAATATAAAGATTTTCGTGTCTTTGAAACCACGACCTTAAAAGTAATTGAAGACGTCAAAGGATTTCACAGTGAGTTGGGGATTATTTATTTAAATGAACAAAATAGTGTCAGTATTGAACGGTATTTAGAACAAGCCAATCTAGCCTACGAGGTAATTAGTACTTTTAATACACACATTTTTTTAGGAAATCATCATCCTTTGGCCAAGCAAAAAGAAATTCATTTAGAGGAATTAGTTCCCTATCCACAAGTTCGTTTTAATCAAGAAGGAAGCAATTTTTCCTATTTTTCTGAAGATTTAGTTGAAATTCCTGAACAGGAATCGGTCATTCATACTACAGATCGTGGAACCTTGATGAATTTGTTGGTAGAAACCAATGCTTATGCTTCTGGTTCAGGAGTCGTAACGGGTTTTACGAAGAAAGAAATTCGGTTAGTGCCATTGGCGCCAGCCTTGGAAAATCGTATTTGTTTACTCTTTCCCAAAAATCGGGAAATCAGTCCGATTGGTCGCTACTTTATCAAAGAACTAAAAGCGTTGTTTAAAAAAGAGGTAGATACCAAAATGTTTAGCACTAAGGAATAAAAAGAAGGAACTATCAGTGATTTGACTGATAGTTCCTTCTTTTTTGGCTCATTTTGAAACAGTAGAAATGGTTTCTCTTTCAATTAATGTGACAGGCACTTGAATGTCTTCTATGACTTGAACATCCTGTTGCATCGTTTGTAATAATACTTCGCCAGCTAGTTTTCCCATTTCTTTAAAGTCTTGCGCCATGGTTGTTAATGGCGGTTCGACAAATGCTGCTGCTTGAATATCATCAAAACCAATAATCGATAATTCCGCTGGTACATGAATACCTAGGTTTTTACAGTTTCGTAAACAATGTAACGCGCTGAAGTCATTATCGCAGACCACGGCTGTGAGTTGGTGCGCCTCAAAATACTGTTTAAAGTTGTGTTCATCTAAGAGATTGGTTTCCGTGATTGCTGTATGGAACGCCAGATTGGCTTCTTTTAAAGCTTGGAGATAACCTAAATAACGTTGCCGAACGGATTGTAGGGCTGGACTCCCTGAAAGGATATATCCAATTTTCGTATGTCCTAAGCCAATTAAGCGTTCGGTTGCTGTTTTACCACCAGCAAAGTTGTCTGATTGAATGGTTGCAAAAGGTAAATCATGGATCTTTTTATCCAAGACAACGACTGGAAAATTCATCAAAGCCAACTCAAACAATAAGTCGAGGTAGTCATTACTAGTAGCAGCATAATAGACAAGCCCGGCAAACTCATTCACAATGTCCGCAGCATTTTTCTCTCTCAAAAAATTAGGCGAGGTCATAAAGACTTCTAAACCAGCTGCTTGAATAGTAGGGGCCAAACCGCTATAGAAATTTCCTACTGATAAATCGTCTGCAAAAGGCAATAAAAAAAGGACTTTATTTAAAGAGGTATGGAGAGGGTGCTTTGGTGCTTGAACAAAACTTCCTTTTCCTTGGTGACGTTGGATTACGCCTTGCGTTTCCAACTCAGTTAGCGCTCGTTTGGACGTAATTCTACTGACGTTAAACTGAGCCGATAATTCTTTTTCGGTAGGCACTTGCGCTCCAACAGGCAATCGCCCAGAATCAATTTCATTTTGTAAATAATCAATAATTTGTTGATATAATGGTTGCTTCATTCATTTCACCTCACAATAAGATATATCTTATTTATAGTTTACCATAAATTAATTGGTTTTAAAATGAAAAAAATGATCGAAATCACTAGACAAAGTGAAATGTAAACGCTATAATTCAATTGTGAAATGATATATCAAATTTAAGAGGTGACGAGAATGGTTTATACAGAAGTTCCAAAATCCGTAGCAACATTTATGGAGACAATTACAGAAAAATGCGGTGAAGCACATCAAGATTGGGCAAAAAACTTTCAGGCGGCCTTTGCCAATACTTTACTAACAACAGTGAAACGTCAAGAAGATGGTACTACCTTTTTATTAACAGGCGATATTCCAGCAATGTGGTTGAGAGACTCAACAGCGCAAGTTCGTCCCTATTTAGTGATTGCGAAAGAAGACGAAGATCTTGCTCAAATGATTGCTGGTTTGGTTAAGCGCCAGTTTCGTTATATTTGCATTGATCCTTATGCCAATGCGTTTAATGAAACAGATAATCATGCAGGCCATCAAACTGATAAGACAGAAATGAATGGCTGGATTTGGGAACGGAAATATGAAATTGATTCATTATGTTACCCGGTCCAATTAGCCTATTTACTTTATAAAAATACTGGGATGACCGAACAATTTAATTCAGATTTTGTGGAAGGCGTCAAAAAAATTCTCAACGTTTTCACAACAGAACAAGATCACGCACAGTCACCTTATTTATTTGAACGAGATACGTGGCGCCAAGAAGATACGTTGGTTGAAGCAGGGAAAGGAACACCAGTTGGCAAAACAGGGATGACATGGTCAGGCTTCCGTCCTAGTGATGATGCCTGCCAATATGGTTACTTAGTTCCTTCTAATATGTTTGCAGTCGTAATTTTAGGCTATATTCAAGAAATTTTCTCTGATGTTTTAGAAGATGCTACGATTGTGGCGATTGCTAAAAAATTACAAGAAGAGATTGAAGAAGGCATCCAAACATTTGGACGAACAAAAAATCAAAATAACGAAACGATTTATGCGTATGAAGTGGATGGCTTAGGCAATGCAAGCGTGATGGATGACAGTAATGTTCCCAATTTAGTAGCAGCCCCTTATCTGGGATATTGTTCAACAGAGGATGAACAATATTTAACAACCCGTCAAACCTTATTAAGTAAAGAAAATCCTTACTTCTATGAAGGCAAATACGCGAAAGGGATTGGTAGCTCGCATACACCAGAAAATTACGTGTGGCCGATTGCTTTAGCAATGGAAGGAATGACAACCAAAGATAAAGCTGAAAAAGAACGAATTTTAGATTTATTAGTTGCCACAGATGCGGGGACTCATTTGATGCATGAAGGTTTTGACGTAGATAATCCTGAAAATTATACAAGAGAATGGTTTTCATGGGCTAATATGATGTTTTGTGAATTAGTTATGGATTATTTTGACATCCGAGTGGAAAAATAGGAGGAAAAGTGATGACAAAGAAAAAAGTCTATATTGTTTCCCATAGTCATTGGGATCGTGAATGGTATCTTCCTTATGAAGAACATCATATGCGCTTAATTGAATTAGTGGATAATGTATTAGATTTAATTGAAAATGATCCAGAGTTTAACAGTTTCCATTTAGATGGACAAACGATTATCTTAGACGACTATTTACAAGTTCGCCCAGAGAAAAAAGAAGCCGTAAAAAAAGCTGTCCAAGCAGGCAAACTAAAAATCGGACCATCTTATATTTTACAAGATGACTTTTTAATTAGCTCTGAATCCAATGTTCGAAACATGCTGATTGGGCATTTAGAAAGTCAAAAATGGGGAGCACCAGTTCAATTAGGTTACTTCCCGGATACATTTGGGAATATGGGTCAAACGCCTCAAATGATGCAATTAGCAAATCTGCCTGCGGCTGCCTTTGGACGCGGGGTGAAACCGATTGGCTTTGATAATCAAGTCTTAGAAAGCGACTATAGCTCACAATATTCTGAAATGTGGTGGGAAGGTCCTGACCAAACGAAAATTTTCGGCTTGCTTTTTGCTAACTGGTATAGTAATGGGAACGAAATTCCTTCAGAAAAAGAAGCGGCAATCGCTTTTTGGAAACAAAAATTGGCTGATGTGGAACGTTACGCTTCCACAAATCATTTATTGATGATGAATGGGGTCGACCACCAACCGGTACAAAGAGATATTACTAAGGCCATCGCTTTAGCAAATGAACTATTCCCAGAATATGAATTTATTCATTCCAATTTCGATGACTATTTGAAAGCTGTTCAAGAGGAGTTACCAGAAGATTTAGGAACAGTAACAGGTGAATTAACGAGTCAAGAAACGGATGGCTGGTACACATTAGCCAATACTTCTTCTGCTCGCGTCTATTTAAAACAGTGGAACACAAAAGTACAACGCCAATTAGAAAATATCGCAGAACCTTTAGCAGCAATGGCTTACGAAGTAACTGGCGACTACCCACATGACCAATTTGATTATGCTTGGAAAACATTGCTTCAAAACCATCCGCACGATAGTATTTGTGGCTGTTCTGTCGACGAGGTTCACCGAGGCATGATGACTCGCTTTGAAAATGCCAATGATGTCGGGCATTTCTTAGCAGATGAAGCAACACGACAATTAACAGAAGCAATTGATACAAGTGTTTTCCCAGAAAAAGCGCACCCGTTTGTTTTATTTAATACTAGTGGCTATCAGAAAACGGAGGTTGTCACTGTGGAAGTGGAGATTGAACGATTGCCATTTTATACAGGAAAACCGGAAGATCTTTATCATGAATTAAAACAAAAAGCGACACCAGATTATCAAGTGATTGATCCAACTGGAAAAGCCGTTGCAAGCCGTATTGTCAAAGAAGATGTTCGTTTTGGTTACGATTTACCTAAAGATGCTTTCCGTCAACCGTACATGGCTAAATACTTAACGGTCGAATTATCTGTTAAAGAAATGGCGCCATTCTCTTGGGATAGCTTTGCATTGATTCAAGGAGAAACGAAAGCTTTTGAAGGAAGTCTTTTGGCTAAACCAGCAATAAATGAAATGGAAAACGAATTTATTCAAGTGAAAATTGAAAACAATGGTAGCTTAACCATTGCTGACAAAAAAACAGGAGAAACATTTTCAAAATTGTTAACATTTGAAGATACTGGCGACATTGGGAATGAATATATCTTTTTCAAACCGACCGAAGACCAAGGGATTACAACCGAAAATGTAACGGCTGAAATTACGAATAAAGAAAATTCCCCTGTAAAAGCAAGTTATCAAATTAAACAAACCGTCATGTTACCAGTTTCAGCAGATGAACGATTAGAAGAAGAACAAAAGGCTGTTCGTGAGTTTAGAGAACGCCAAGCACAACGTTCAACGACGCTTCGCCCGTTCGAAATAACGACAGTGATTACAATGATCAAAGAAAGTAACCAATTATTCTTTGAAACAACCATTAATAATCAAATCAAAGATCATCGTTTACGCGTGCTTTTCCCAACTGGCATGGTCACAGAAACACACGAAGCGGATAGTATTTATGAAGTCGTGACACGACCAAATCAAGTAAGCGATACATGGGAAAATCCAACAAACCCGCAGCACCAACAAGCGTTTGTGAATGTTCATGACCAAAATAAAGGCGTGACTATCTTCAATGAAGGCTTAAATGAGTATGAGGTCTTGGCAGATGGAACCATTGCGGTCACATTAATTCGTTGTGTTGGCGAACTAGGTGATTGGGGCTATTTTGCGACACCAGAAGCACAATGCCAAGGAGAATATACCTTTAAATATGGTTTGTCATTGCATGGAAAACCAGAAGAACGCTTTGCTACGTATCAACAAGCCTATAGTGCACAAATTCCTTTTACTGCAGCTACTACTGCGCGTCATGAAGGTAAACTAGCACCGAACCATGTCTATTTGACAACGGCAGAAGGACCAATTGGTTGGACAGCCATTAAACGTCAAGAGCAAACAAATCATTTAGTCGTTCGTGGCTTTAATCTAACAGCGCAAAATATTCCTTGTGAACTTCACAAAGAGACACAACCAGCGACTTGTTTAACAAATGTATTAGAAGAACCGTTGACACCAGCGATAGAAGTTGATGCACCATTACGTCCGTTTGAAATTCGGACATGGCGTTTCGAAAAATAAATAAATAGGAGAACTTTGTTGAAAAGGACAAAGTTCTCCTATTTTCTTCTCTGTCGTTTTTTTGAGATATTTATAATAAAAATCTAGCGAAACAATGAGAAAATCATTCATTTTACGGTCAATTTGTGCTACTATAACGTCAACTGAAGGAGTGAAGCTAAATGGATTTAACCAATCGTTTTAATCGTCAAGTAAATAAAATTGCTGTTTCTTTAATTCGTCAATTTGACGAACAAGTCTCAGGAATTGAAGGTATTTTAAAATTAACACTAGGAGAGCCGGATTTTAACACACCTGAGCATGTCAAAAAAGCAGCCAAAGAAGCAATTGATGCGAATTTTTCTCATTATACAGGGATGTCTGGTTTGTTAGATGTCCGTGAAGCAGCCGCTTATTTTATGAAAGAAAAGTACCATTTGACTTACCAGCCTGCGACAGAAATTTTAGTAACAGTTGGAGCAACAGAAGCGATTTCAGCTTCGTTATTAGCAATTTTAGAACAAGGTGACAAAGTGCTATTGCCAGCACCTATTTACCCAGGGTATGAACCAATTATTACATTGGCGGGGGCGGAGCCGGTATATTTGGATACACGAGACAACGATTTTGTCTTGACCCCTGAAATGATTGAAGCGGCAATGGCCGAGCATGGGGAACAAGTCAAAGCAATTATTTTAAATTATCCTAGCAACCCAACTGGTGTCACCTATAACCGCCAAGAGTTGCAAGCAATTGCTGACGTTCTAAAAAAATACGACATTTTTGTGATTAGTGATGAAATTTATAGTGAGTTAACTTATGATGAGAGTCATGTTTCGATTGCTGAAATGTTACGTGACCAAACGATTTTAATTAACGGTTTGTCGAAATCACATGCCATGACAGGCTGGCGGATTGGCTTTATTTTTGCACCAGCGATTTTAACAGCGGAGATTATTAAAGTTCATCAGTATTTAGTTACTGCGGCTGCAACAGTGTCTCAAAAAGCGGCTGTTCGTGCCTTAATCGAAGGAATGCATGATGCTGAAATTATGAAAGAAGAGTATCGGAAACGGCGCGATTTTGTTTATGAACAGATGACTCAATTGGGGTTTGAGGTTGCGCGTCCAAATGGCGCCTTTTATATTTTTGCTAAGATTCCTACTGGTTATGAACAAGATTCTATGAAATTTTGTATTGATTTAGCGCAAAAAGAAGCAGTAGCGTTGATTCCAGGTATTTCTTTTGGTCCAGAAGCAGAAGGATACGTCCGAATTAGTTATGCGTCCGATATGGATAAATTAACAACGGCCATGGAACGAATCGCACATTACATGGCGACCCAACGCGTAACGCACTAGCCTTTATAGATTCTTTACACACCTTTACCTTTTATTTACATTTAATTGAAACAGAATTAACAGAGTCTTGGTAGACTAAACTTGTAACTAATTGAAAAGGAAGTGCAAAGATGAAAAAACGTGTAATTGCAGCAACTATGCTGAGTCTAGGGTTATTATTAACTGGGTGCGGAGCTCAAGGAGGCACAACTGAAAAATCCAGCGAAGCGGATAGTAACAAACCAGTTAAAATTGTCGCTGTTGGTTCCACCGCTTTACAACCGTTAGTAGATGCTGCGAAAGATCAATTTACACAAGAATATCCTAATTATACAGTTTCTGTCCAAGGTGGCGGCAGCGGAACAGGACTTTCGCAAGTTGCAGATGGCGCAGTGACCATTGGAAATTCCGATGTGTTTGCCGAAGAGAAAGATGGCGTGGATGCCTCTAAACTAGTTGATCATCGGGTGGCCGTGGTTGGTATGGGACCAGTGGTCAACAAAGAAGTCGGCGTGAAGAATTTAACAAAGCAACAATTGATTGATGTCTTTACTGGCAAAGTCAAAAACTGGAAAGAAGTGGGCGGCAAAGATCAAGAAATCGTCGTAATAAACCGCGCAAACGGAAGTGGCACCCGAGCAACATTTGAAAAATGGGGCTTAGATGGAGCTAAACCAGTTCAATCACAAGAACAAGATTCTTCGGGAACAGTTCGTAAAATTGTTGAACAAACACCAGGAGCAATCAGCTATTTAGCTTTTTCTTATATGGATGATTCCACCGTTGCTTTAAGCATTGATGGTGTTGAACCAAAAGAAGAACACGTGAAAGACAATTCATGGAAAATCTGGTCTTATGAACATATGTATACAAAAGGGGAGCCTAATAAAGAAGTAAAAGCCTTCTTAGACTATATGGTCACTGATGATGTTCAAAAAACAATTGTCAAAGACTTAGGTTATTTAGCCATCACAGATATGCAAGTAGAACGTGATGTAAATGGAAAAGTAACTGAAAAATAAACAAAAAACTCAGCCAATAAACAGGATTGGCTGAGTTTTTTTAGGCTTCTTTTTTTGTTAAAGGCAAGGTGATTGTAAAAGTGGTCCCTAACCCTAAGTGACTATCAATGGCGATTTTACCGCCTAATAATTCTGTGTAATTTTGGACAATAGCTAGACCTAGACCGGTGCCACCAGAATGACGGCTACGTGCTTTATCGACGCGATAGAACCGTTCAAAGATCCGTTCTTGGTCTTTTTGACTAATGCCAATGCCAGTATCTTGAACAGATAAACGTAATTGCTGATTTTCAATAGCATAAGAAATAGTAATCTGACCATTTTCTTGGGAATACTGAATGGCATTTTCAATTAGATTCTTCACGATTGGATAAAACAATTCGTATTTGGTGAAAAACTGGCTCTCTGGCAGACCATGAACGACTGTTTTCAGCTGTTTTGCTGCCAATTGTTGCTGATAAGAACCGAGAATTTCTGTAATAAATTTTTCTAAAGTAATTTCTTGTTCCGCATAAGGAATTGTTGCGCTGCCCCGAGAAAGTTCTAAAATTTCTTGAATTAATTGTTGCAGACGCTGGGCATCTTTTTGCATGATGTGCAAAAATTGATCAAGGACTTCCGGATCTTCTTTGGCGCCGTCTATGAGTGTCTCGGTAAAGCCTAAAAGAGAAGTGACAGGCGTTTTTAATTCATGAGACACGTTTGATACAAAATCTTTTTGCATTTTTTCTAGTTGGCGAACGCGCGTTAAATCATAGGCAATTCCTAATACTTGATAATCATTGGCACTTTGATCATCCAAGTAACGAAGAGAAAGATCTAATCGTAAAGGTGTTGGTCCTTGTGTCACAGTAATTTCTTGATGTAAACTGTTTTTTTCAGCGACGACTTGATGGATTAAATGAATCAAATCGGCGTCTTGAATCACTTCAAGATAATTGCTTTGCATATTTTTAGCAGAGAGTCCTAACATTTCCTGCATTTTAGGGTTCAACAGACGAAGCCGTCCTTGCGTATCAATGATAAAGACACCAATCATCAGCTCATCTAAAAGTTCGTGAAATTGCTCATCCGCAGACGTATACGCTTTATACGTTTGACTTACTTGTTGACTCAGTAGGTTAATAGTTTCGTAAAGTTCATTCCATTCAGAAGATTGCTGGATAATGGATCGATTTTCATCTGGATGTTTAAGCATTCGTTTCAGAATCGGTAAGACAGTCACTAGCGGTTGATTTTTTTGCCGTAACAGTAAAAAGATAAACAAGGTAATTAGTAGGAACAAGATACCAAATGTAAAGATAATATAGCGACGAAAAGATTGGATATTTTTAGAAAATAGCGCGGTTTGTTCCGAAATTCGAATAATGCCAACGATTTCTCCTGATTTTAAAACAGGCGTGGCAACGTACAGAAGTTCTTTATTTAACGTTGTACTCTTTCGTAAAGCTGAACCATAGGTAGCTCCTGATAGAACCGCAGCGATTTCAGGCCGTTTTTTGTGCGACTCTAGCGGTTCATTTTGGCTGCTGTCAAAAAAGACGGTACCATTTTTTTGCAACAAAGTTACCCGTTCTTCTGCATCATCTAACGCATGGGTTACAAGGAGTTGTTGCTGGTTTGTCAGTTGCCCTTTTTCGAAAACGGAAGGGGGCAACTGGTCTGTTAAAAGGGTATTTTTTCTTCTTAAATAGGTTTCTTGCTGAGCAACCATTTCTTTTTGAAAGAAAAAATTGGTCGCTGCAATACTCCCGACAAATAATAAAAGCATGACTGCCGCAACTAAAAAATATTCAATCCGCAGTCTCTTTTTCATCGTTTTGGCTCCTGAAAACGGTAGCCAAAGCCACGGACAGTTACTAAGTAAACGGGCCGTTTGGGATCGGGCTCGATTTTATCGCGTAAATGACTAATGTGGACATCGACGATGCGACTTTGTCCAGCGAAGTCATATTGCCAAATTCGTTCCAACAAGGTTTCCCGATTAATGACCCGATCTTTGCGTTTCATGAAGTAAACGAGCAATTCAAATTCTTTTGGTGTTAGCTCAATGGGCTGATTGCGCACAAAAACTTCATAATTTTGTTCATCCACACGAATCTCGCCAATCACAAGCGGAGCTTTAGGTGTGTCCTCTTGAAGCGGTTCGGTCGTGGTAGGTTTTAAACGACGGAAAATAGCTTTCATGCGTGCTAGGACTTCTCGGGGACTAAAAGGTTTTGTTAAATAATCATCTGCCCCAATTTCTAATCCGATGATTTTATCTACTTGTTCATCTTTGGCAGTTAAAATCAAAATAGGCGTGTCAATTTTTTCTCGACGAAGTGCTTTGGTAATTTCTAAGCCATCCATACCAGGAAGCATTACATCTAAAATTATAAAATCATATTGATTAGACAAAGCTAATTCGAAGCCGTTTTTACCATCTTCGGAAGTAGTCACCTGATAGCCTTCTTTTTCCAAATTAAAGGTTAACAAAGTTAAAATCGATGGTTCATCATCGACGACAAGAACTTTTTTCATTTACATAACTCCTTCAAGAAATTTCTGAAAATAAGTGTATATTTCACTATTGTTAGTTTAACATATTTTTAGAGGAAGAACGTACTTTAAAGTAAGCGAGAATGCTACTTTTGAGAAAAGTCAACTCATGGTATAATAGAGAAATGAAATGAGGAGAAGCGAATGATTGGTATTAGTAGTTGCTTAGGTGGGATTTGTTGCCGTTACGATGGAAAATCTCAAGAACAAGAAGCGTTAAAACAACTTGTAACTAATGGAAAAGCAATAATGATTTGTCCCGAAGTTTTAGGGGAGTTGCCCATTCCACGTCCGCCAGCAGAAATCATTGGCGGGGATGGCTTTGATGTTTGGGCGAATACTGCTTATGTATATACGGATAACGGGGAAGATGTGACTGAGGCATTTAAAGCAGGGGCACAACGCGCGTATCAAAAATTAAAAGCCCAACAAATTACAACCTTGATTTTGAAAGAAAAAAGTCCCAGCTGTGGCAGCCAGCTGATTTATGATGGACAATTTTCTGGCATTAAAAAAGCTGGAGTTGGAGTCGCAACTGCTTATTTTATTCAACAAGGAATGACCGTTTATTCTGAAGAAACATGGCAACTTGCGGACATTTCTTTTTAAAAGGTAAAAACTTAGTAAAAAAAGATTGACTATTCCCTATGAAATCGGTAACCTATAAGGGATTGAAGATGGGAGCACGGCTCATGGAAATGGAAAAAACAAACCGCATGAATGCGTTATTTGAATTTTATTCGACATTATTAACGGAAAAGCAGATGAATTATATGGAGCTTTACTATGCTGATGACTTTTCTTTAGGAGAAATTGCGGAAGAATATGAGGTTAGTCGCCAAGCGGTTTATGATAACATTAAACGAACCGAAAAAATTTTAGAAGAATACGAAAAAAAGTTACATCTTTATTCAAACTATGTTGTACGGAAAGAATATCTTGAACAACTACAGCAGTATGTTCAAGAAACTTATCCCAAAGATAGTGAAATCAAAAAATATATTGAACAAATTCAAGAAATAGAGGAATGAAACTATGGCTTTTGAGAGTTTAACAAACCGCCTACAACAGGCAATGAGTAAAATCCGTCGTAAGGGAAAAGTTTCCGAAGCCGACGTAAAAGAAATGATGCGAGAAATCCGTTTGGCTTTATTAGAAGCCGACGTTAATTTACAAGTGGTCAAAGATTTCACAAAACGTGTCAGAGAACGGGCAGTAGGAGTCGAAGTATTAGAAAGCTTATCACCAGCCCAACAAATTGTAAAAATTGTTGATGAAGAATTAACGAAAACGTTAGGTTCAGAAACGGTTGAACTGAATAAATCTCCAAAAATCCCGACAGTGATTATGATGACAGGGTTACAAGGGGCTGGTAAAACAACTTTTACTGGTAAATTAGCCAAACACTTAATGAAAACTGAAAACGCTCGTCCGCTTTTAATCGCTGGTGACGTTTATCGTCCAGCAGCGATTGATCAGTTGAAGGTTTTAGGTCAACAATTAGAAGTTCCCGTTTTTGATATGGGAACCGATGCTAATCCAGTGGAAATTGTTCGTCAAGGGTTAGCGTTAGCAAAAGAAAAGAAAAATGACTATGTCTTAATTGATACGGCCGGCCGCTTGCACATTGATGAAGCTTTAATGGACGAATTGAAACAAATTAAAGAGTTGGCTAATCCCAATGAAATTCTGTTAGTTGTTGATGCGATGACGGGGCAAGATGCTGTCAACGTTGCAGATAGTTTTAATGAACAGCTTGGAATTACTGGGGTTGTTATTACCAAAATGGACGGCGATACTCGTGGGGGGGCTGCGCTGTCAATTCGGGCAGTAACGGGCGCTCCGATTAAATTTGTCGGTTCTGGTGAAAAATTAACCGATTTAGAAATTTTCCATCCCGATCGTATGTCGAGTCGTATCCTAGGTATGGGGGACATGTTGACGCTAATTGAAAAAGCGCAACAAGATTACGATGAGAAAAAAGCAGAAGAACTTGCTCAAAAAATGAAAGAAAACAGTTTTGACTTTAACGATTTCATTGAGCAATTGGATCAAGTTATGGGCATGGGACCGATTGAAGACTTATTAAAAATGATCCCTGGAATGAGTAACATGCCTGGTATTGAAAATGTCAAAGTCGATCCAAAAGATGTGGCACGGAAACGGGCGATGGTCCTATCAATGACCCCTGCAGAACGTGAAAATCCTGATCTATTAAATCCTAGTCGCCGCCGTAGAATTGCAGCTGGTTCAGGAAATAGTGTGGTTGAAGTCAATCGTATGATTAAACAATTTAAAGAATCCAAAAAAATGATGCAACAAATGTCCAAAGGGGATATGAACATTCCTGGTATGGATCAAATGCTAGGTGGCGGCGTTAAAGGCAAGCTAGGTAAAATGGCCATGAATCGTATGATGAAGAAAAACAAAAAGAAGAAAAAGAAAAAAAGATAAACAGGCTTTAGTTAATTATCATAATAAACAGAAAGTGCGCCATCAGTCTCTTCGACTGATGGCGCACTTTCTGTTTAAGCGTAGTTTTGGATAATTGCGTTTAACGCTTCGGCAAAACCAGCGCCGTGTTGTTCATAATATGACGTAAATCGTTCATCGCCAACATACATAAGGCCTAAGCCTTTGTGTGCTTCTGGCGAATAGCTTGACCAAGAGTACATTAACCAATCTTTGTGTAATTGGAAAATTTCTTGCGCAAGTTGACTAGTCAACTTGGGTGATTTTTGATACATGGCTAACTTAGAAAATAAATCTTTTTCCACGTTCTGCATTGCTTGCATGTCTTTTTCCGTCAAGTTTAAATATTTTTTGTTGGCTTGTTCAATCGTTTCGTTGCCATATTTTTCCCGAATCTCTTTACCATATTTTTCTTCGTTTTCTTGAACTCGTTGTTGTTTGAATGCTTCGAATTTTTGCTGATCTGACATGTTTATCTCTCCTTTGTAATGGTGTAAGGTTTGTTGAACAGAGGCTAAAAGACGATCAATTTCATTGCGCTTTTCCAATAGTTTTTGTTGATGCTCGTATAAAGCCTGTTCAACATTAAAGTCAGGTTGCTCCAAAATTTCTTTAATTTCATCTAGTTTCAGATCCAATTCACGGTAAAAAAGAATTTGTTGCAAACGATTCACCTCGGCTTGCCCGTAAATTCGATAACCAGAAGAATTAATTCTGGCTGGTTGAAGAAGACCAATTTCATCATAATATCGTAACGTCCGTGCACTGACGCCAGATAGTGAAGCCATTTTTTTAATTGTATATTCCATCATTCATTCCTCCTGACAAAATCTATCATAAACCTTTACGTAACGAGAAGGTCAAGCAAAAAAATAAAAAAAGTGAGACAACCTGTAAAAAGTTGCCTCACTTTTTCTCGATTGATTCAATTAGGCAGTTAAGCGATTAAAGAAATCCACGTAAGCATCTACAATTGATTGTAAGAAGCCAACAGTGCCATCAATAATTTTACCATCTTCATCAATTAAGTTCGTAATACCGCCAATATAGGCTTCAGGTTGTTGTAAAGTTGGAACATTTAAGAAGACTAATGATTGTCTTAAATGATGGTTTGCACCAAATCCGCTAATTGCACCTGGTGAAACACTCACCACAAGTCCGGGTTTTTTATCCCAAACGCTTTCGCCATACGGACGTGAACCGACATCCAATGCATTTTTTAAAACAGCTGGTACTGAACGGTTATATTCTGGTGTTACAAACATCACACCATCTACTTGTTTGACTTCTTCACGGAATGTTGTCCAAGCTTCGGTGGGGGTTCCTTCATCATCCAAATCTTGATTGTATAACTCTAAATCACCAATGTTAATAAAAACAGGTTCGAAATCAGCTGGAAATAAGTCCGCCATTGTTTTTGCTACCAATTTGTTAAATGAATCTTTTCTTAAACTCCCTACAAAAATACCAATTTTTTTTGTCATGTAAATCCCTCCATTTTTCTTTTACTTACTTTATGATAGTACTTTTTCGAAAAAAGCGCAAACGTTTTATCCTTGTACATTGTTGAACTTCGTAACTTCACGTATAATAGCTAGTAAAAGGATGAGTAAAGGAGCAACTGCTTGAATAAAAAAATAAATTGGCGCCGACAGTTAACACCGTTGGAGAAACAAACATTGACTGAATTAAGAAACAAGGAAATGATTAAACAAGGAACTTTTTATAAATTGGAACAAACATTTCCTGAGGAATCAGCTTATACTTATTATGGTTTATACAGGAAGGAACAAACCATTCAAGCATATATCGTAGGGTATTGTTTTGATGGGGAAACCTTGGAAGCGACGATTGTTGCGCCAAATGTAGGGCCATTTTTTGAAGAACTTGTTCAAGAACTCGAAAAGCAAGCAGCTTTGTGGGGAATGAAAGAAGTCTTTCTCGTGATGGACGACAAGCAATCTGTTGGCCTGAATTATTTTAATAGACAAGGAATTGTGCCAGCTTTTTCAGAACAGTATCTGGTTTTTCAAGGAAAAACTTACTTACAGGAGTTGGCGAAGCTGACACTTCTCCGACCACAAGTGGCTGATTTGGATTCCTTGGCTAGGTTACTCGAAGGTACGCCTTTACCGGAGGACTTTCAACGAACACTTATTTATAAAGAAAACAATCAACTTTTAGCCACGCTACGTTTGGATCATTTTGAAAACGAATGGGGGATTTATGGCTTTGTTGTGACAAAAACGCAACGAGGTCGCGGTCTTGGCCGTCAAGTGTTACAGTCTGCGCTCCGAATGATTTTAGAAAATTCAGCTTCAGCGACTATTTTTTTAGAAGTTGAAACAGAAAATCAAGCAGCGCTTCATCTCTATCAAACAGAAGGCTTTCAAGTGAGAAACCAGTACAACTATTATCAAATTTTGTAAAAATTCTTCATTATTTTGTTTGTTTTCCTGCAAATTGGCTAAAAAAATTGAAAAAAAGTAAAGGTGTCAAGAAAAAACTCTTTACAGGTTGTTGTTAATCTGTTAAACTAACTCTTGTGATTAAGTTAATGGAGGTGTATTTAATAATGGCAGTTAAAATTCGTTTAAAACGTATGGGTTCTAAAAAGAGTCCTTTTTACCGTATTGTAGTAGCTGATTCTCGTTCTCCTCGTGATGGACGTTTCATCGAAACTGTAGGTACTTACAACCCTTTGAAAGACCCTGCAGAAGTAGTTTTAAAAGAAGATTTAGTTTTAGATTGGTTATCTAAAGGTGCGCAACCTTCTGATACAGTTCGTAACATCCTTTCAAAAGAAGGCGTTATGAAAAAACATCATGAAGCTAAAAACGTTAAGAAATAAGGTGATTGAATATGGCAGATGTGAAAGAGTTAATTTTAACTATTGTCCGTCCGTTAGTCAGTCAACCTGAAGCAGTCTCATTAGAAATTGAGGAATCAACTGATTTCCTCGAGTATAATTTGACTGTGGCCAAAGAAGATATTGGACGTATCATTGGTAAACAAGGGCGTGTTGCAAAAGCAATTCGGACAATTGTTTATAGTGTACGTATCGATGGTCCGAAAAAGGTCCGTTTAAATATTCTTGATGGTAAATAAGCATTAACAAGGAGGTAGCCTAGCTATCTTCTTTTTTTATACATAACCAAAAAGTTTTCATTGCTAGAGACAGGCCTTTCTTGCTAAAATAGATGTATCCAGAATAAAGGAGCGATTTGTATGGCAAAACGAATTATCATTATGAACTTTGATATTGAAAGTAAATCGTACCAAGCATTTTCCGAAATAAAAAAGATGCAGGCAGAAAGACAGCTTAAAGGTGAGCAAATGGCGGTTGTTACGCATGTTAATGATGGCCAGCATCAATTTAAAATCAATGATTTTATCGATTTTACAGGCAACAATCATACATCAAAAGATAGCATGATTGGGATGCTAGTAGGCATATTAGGTGGTCCTCTGGGCATTCTTTTTGGCTGGTTTGCTGGAAGTATGTATGGTGCAAGCAAAGACGCCAAAGAAATTCAAGAAGCACAAACGGTTTTTGAACATGTGATTCAAAAGATTGATGAAGGACAAACGGGATTGTTATTAATTGCAGAAGAAGAAGACAACCGTCCACTCAACCAGTTGGTTATGTTTGACTTAGGTGGCGAAATCACGCGGCTTGATTTAGAGGAAGTCCAACAAGAAATTAACGATGCGAACGAAGTTGCAAATGAAGCGAAACAATCGTGGCAAGCAAAAAAAGAACAACATAAAGAAGCGACATCGAAAGAAGAATAAGGATCAAAGACTGTTTTCTGAATAAAGGGAAACAGTCTTTTAAAATACTAAGAAATCACGGTTTTTTATGGTAGTTTGCTAATTTTTTGTTATTTTATCGTAAAATGCGGTAAACTAAGAAGAAAACTTTGAGAAAATGGATAAATTATTATTTGCTAAAGGAGCAAACTTCTTCTAAAATAAAAAGGAAGTTTAAAAGAAAGTATGGTAGCAGATGGAAATACAATTTTTAGGAACAGGCGCTGGTGTACCAGCAAAACATCGCAATGTAACAGGGATTGCGTTGAAATTATTAGATGAACGAAATGCAGTTTGGCTCTTCGATTGTGGGGAAGGGACTCAATTGCAAATTTTAAAAAGTAGTATTCGCCCAAGAAAAATTGAAAAGATTTTTATTACACATTTACATGGGGATCATATTTTTGGGTTACCTGGTTTGTTAAGTAGTCGTTCTTTTCAGGGCGGGACAGAACCTTTAGAAATCTATGGACCAGTTGGGATTGCTGATTTTGTTAAAACTTCTTTACGGGTCTCACAATCACGGTTGTCCTATCCACTGAAATTTATTGAATTAACGAAAGAAAATGACGTTATTTTTAAAGATAAACAATTCACTGTTCGCTGTAATATCTTGGACCATGGCATCACGAGCTTTGGCTATCGAATTGAGGAAGCAGCGCATGAAGGAGAATTACAAGTAGAGAAACTTCAAGCTTTAGGGATTCCTTCTGGGCCATTGTATGGCAAACTTAAACGTGGTGAAACGATTGTTTTTGATGGACAGGAAATTAATGGACAAGCGTTTGTGGGAGAGCGTAAACCTGGACGAATCGTGACGATTTTAGGAGACACTCGCAAAACCAAAAATAGCGTAACCTTAGCACGACGAGCGGATGTTTTAGTCCATGAAAGTACGTTTAATAAACACGAAGCAAAAATGGCAAAAGCCTACTTCCACTCAACCAGTCAACAAGCAGCTGAAGTTGCAAAAGAAGCGCAAGTAAAACAACTTATCTTAACGCATATTAGTGCCCGTTATTTAACCAAAGAGGCCTATCAGCTTCAAGAAGAAGCCCAAGAAATTTTCCCTAATACAAAAATCGTGAAAGATATGGATATCATTGAGATTCCATTTGCCAATGAAGGAGGAGCTTAGATGGATTTAACAAATAAAGTCGTTGTCGTTACTGGAGGTTCAGCTGGTTTAGGTGAACAAATTTGTTATGAAGCAGCTAAACAAGGAGCGGTCGTCGTTGTCTGCGCCCGCAGAATTAATTTGATTGGTAAAGTTCGCGAGCAGTGTGCCGCTTTAAGCGGACGAGAAGCATTTTCTTATCAATTAGATATTGCCGATCCAGAAAGTGTTGAACGTGTGGTTGAAGCTATTTCAGCAGAAGTTGGTCCTATAGATGTTTTAGTCAACAATGCTGGTTTTGGCTTGTTTGAAAATTTTGTTGAGATTGACTTGGCTGTTGCGCGCCAAATGTTTGATGTCAACGTTTTAGGAATGATGACGTTTACTCAAAAAGTAGCTATTAAAATGATTGAAGCTGGACAAGGACATATTATCAACGTTGCTTCAATGGCTGGGAAGATGGCTACAGCTAAATCAACCGTTTATTCTGCAACGAAATTTGCTGTGTTAGGTTTTTCAAATGCTTTACGTTTAGAATTGAAACCGTTGGGTGTAGCAGTAACGACTGTCAATCCAGGACCAATCCAAACAGAATTCTTTGATAAAGCGGACCCGACAGGCACTTATCTAGCTGCGGTGGATAAAATTGTTTTGGACCCTACGAAATTAGCGAAAGAAGTGGTTGGGAGTATGGGGACTTCTCGACGTGAGATTAATCGTCCATTTGTCATGGAAGCGGCTGCCCGCTTTTATACATTGTTTCCACATTTAGGAGATTTCATAGCGGGAAATATTTTAAATAAAAAATAAAGGAGTCGATCAAGTCATGAAAAATCAATGGCGTGTTATTTTAGGCCTTGTGTTGGTCTTAATTGTTGTTATTTTTGCTGTTTTAAATAATCAAGCTGTTCCAGTAAACTTTGGTTTTACTAAAATTAGTGGACCGTTAATCTTAATTATTTTAGGTTCTGCAATTATTGGCGCACTAGTTGGGTTACTAACCTCCACAACCACCATTTGGAACCAACGTAAGGAATTAAAAGCTGTACAAAAAGAGTTGGATATTTATAAAAATGATATGGATAAATTAGTCAAAGAAGAAACGGAAAAAGTTCAACGTTCTTTTGATAATCAATTGGCTGATTTGCAAGCCAAACAAGCGGCAGCACCACAAGTCGCAGAACCAGTGGTCAACGAACAAACATCAAACACAGAAGTAGACGCAACGCCTGTGTCAGGTAGTCGTATTGATCGTTATGTGAAACCTCGTGTGAATGAAGAGGAACAAAAATAAGGAAGAGACTTTATCGCTAAGTTTCTTTTAAAATAAAACTGTGATATCTGCTATTTATCTAACAGATATCACAGTTTTTTTCTCAGATTTAAAAAAATGCTTTCTTTAGTTTTTGGAAAAATTTTGCTATAATTACTTGGTTAGGAGTGACGTCGTGAAAAAATCAAACTATCAATGGCAGTTACAGACAAAGACAGAATTACCTGTAGAATTTATAGAACAATTAAAAAAAGAAGAAATTAATCCATTAATTGGCCAACTTTTATGGCACCGCAATATCCGGACAGAAGAAGCATTACGTAAGTTTCTACATCCGACTATCGAAGATATTTATGATCCGTTCTTAATGCATGATATGGAGAAAGCAGTAGCCCGCATCCAGCAAGCCGTCGAAGCGGGTGAACAAATCCTTGTCTATGGGGATTATGATGCAGATGGCATCACTAGTACCACGGTTATGAAAGAAGCAATCGAATTAGTCGGTGGCATTGTTCAGTACTTTCTACCGAATCGTTTTGTTCATGGATATGGACCTAATAAAGACGTATTTGCTGAACAAATTGAACAAGGAGTCCAATTAATTGTAACCGTTGATAATGGTGTGGCCGGACATGAAGCAATTAACTACGCTATGGCACAAGGAGTAGATGTAATCGTTACTGACCACCATGAGTTGCCTGAACAACTACCAGAAGCCTATGCAATTGTTCACCCTAGACATCCACAAGGAGACTATCCTTTTGGAGATTTAGCTGGTGTTGGCGTGGCTTTCAAAGTCGCTACTGCGTTACTTGGTGAATTGCCAATTGAGTTATTAGATTTGGTAGCAATTGGGACAATTGCTGACTTGGTTTCATTAACCGATGAAAATAGAACGTTTGTCAAAATGGGCCTTCAAATGATTCAAACTGGTGATCGAATTGGTTTAGATGTTTTACTACAAGAAGCAGGTGTAAAAAAGGAAGCTGTTTCAGAAGAATCAATTGGCTTTACCATTGGACCTCGTTTAAACGCGTTAGGTCGATTAGGGGAAGCCGCACCAGGTGTTGAATTAATGACTACATTTGATGAAGAACAAGCGCTGGAAATCGCTAAATATATTGATCAACAAAACAATGAACGAAAAGACATTGTAACGACGATTGCCAAAGAAGCGCTGGATTTAATCGACCCGAATGCGCCGGTCCATATTTTAGCGAAACAAGGCTGGCATGAAGGCGTCTTAGGGATTGTCGCGGGCCGCATTATGCAAGAAACGGGGAAACCAACCATTATTTTAGCAATAGATGAATCTGGTACGACCGCTAAAGGCTCTGGACGTAGCATTAGCGCATTGAATCTCTATGAGGCGTTGAATGAAGTGCGTGAGCAATTCACTCATTTTGGTGGGCATCATATGGCAGCGGGAATGACTTTACCTGTTGAAAATATTCCTTTTGTTCAAGAACATTTGGCACACTTTATTGAAAAAAATCAAATTGATATGGCTAATGGACAAGAGTTGCTCATTAGTGAGAGCTTAGCGGTTTCGCAGGCAACGACTGATTTTATTGATCAATTGCGTATTTTGGCGCCTTTCGGGACTGATAATACTGTTCCAACTTTTGTATTTAAGGAAATCACGCCTACGCAAATTCGTCAAATTGGTGCAGATAATGCACATCTGAAATTTCAAATGAATCAAGAAGGGGCACAATTGGATGCAATTGCTTTTCAAATGGGGCCTCAAGCGGATGAACTAGCACAAGGAACCGCCGATGTGGCAGGCCAACTTTCCATCAATGAATGGAATGGTCGTAAGAAACCACAATTAATGGTGACTGATTTTGCTGTATCGGGAAGACAATTATTTGATTTTCGTGGCAAAAATAATCAAACGAAACCAATTCCTTCAGAAGCAACAGTTTATCTTTTATTTGATGAAAAAAATCAAAAATTCATTTCAGATCCAACCGCTAATATTATTGTTTGGTCAAATCAAGAAGAATTGGTGGAAGTTGTTTCTCAAAATCAAATCGAACAACTGGTTTTTGTCGACTGTCCTGTGGAAGCAATCACGGTTAAAGAAATTGTTGAAGCAACTGAGATACAACGTATATACATGATGTTTATTTCACCAGAAGAAGCTTATTTAAACGGTATGGCTTCACGTGAACAATTTGCAACATTGTATAAATTTATTTTGCAGCAAGAAGAAGTAAATCTACGTTCCCAGCTATCGAAGGTGGCAAATTACTTAAATATCCAAGAAAAATTATTAATTTTCATGATACAGGTGTTTTTTGACTTAGGATTTGTTACAATAGAAAGCGGTGTTTTAAACAGTATTGAGAAACCCGACAATCGACCATTGACTGAAAGTCAAGTGTACCAACAACGATTGAAAAAAATAAAAACAGAAGAATTTCTACTTTACAGTGATTGTCAAACAATACAACAATGGCTGTGGAATGAGGAGGACAAATAAAAATGGATTTAAGAGATTACATTGCAAGCATTCCAGATTATCCTGAGAAAGGGATCGTGTTCCGTGACATTTCTCCATTAATGGCTAATGGGGATGCCTACCGTGAAGCAACGAAACAAATCGTGGATTACGCGAAAGAAAAAAGAATTGATATGGTTGTAGGACCGGAAGCTCGTGGCTTTATTGTCGGCTGTCCAGTGGCTTATGAACTAGGGGTTGGCTTTGCTCCGGTTCGTAAAAAAGGAAAACTTCCTCGTGAAACCATCGAAGTGACTTATGACTTAGAATATGGTTCAGATACATTAACGTTGCACAAAGATGCCATCACACCAGGTCAACGTGTTTTGATTTGTGATGACTTGCTAGCAACTGGTGGTACAATTAAAGCAACCATCGAATTAGTCGAACAATTAGGTGGTATTGTGGTTGGTTGTGCGTTCCTAATTGAATTAATGGATTTACATGGCCGCGATAAAATTGATGGCTACGATATTGTTACCTTAATGGAATACTAATCTAATTTAATTAGAAAGAGCGAAGGAATTTAATCCTTCGCTCTTTCTTTGACATATTTATAAAAACGGAGCGTAGCTTGGGGGGAACACACCGTTTTATTATTTATTAAGGGAACTTACGATAAACGTATCTTGCTTGCTGTTGTTTACGTGTACGTGTATAACGCTTCTCATCCCATGACATAAACCAAAGAATAAATAACGGCGTCACGATCATAAAAGCAAGACGTAATCCTAATGTTCCCAAAAAAATACCTATAACCAATACAAAAAATAAAAATCCAACACGACGAATTGCTTCCATGTGTATCACCTCTTCATTTGATTCGAACGAGTGTTCGTATTGTTATTATACGAATGTATGTTCGTTTTGTAAAGTCTTTTCTACTAATTTATGTTAAAATAATTCGAAAAGAAGAATAATCCTTTATAATAAAGAGATTTAGGGCAATAAAAGAACACGATGCTTTGAGCATCGTGTTCTTATTGTGCTGTGGTTACGTATAAAAGAGAACAGAAAAATACATGAGGATCGCTGCAAGCATGACGAACAAATGCCAAACTACATGCATAAACCGCACATTTTTCAATGAATAGAAGGCTGCACCTAATGTGTAAGACACGCCTCCTGCGACCAATAACGCTGTTCCTGTAAATCCAAGAGATTCATATAACGGACGAGCAGCGATGATACAGAGCCAACCTAAAACAATATAAATAATCGTTGAAATGTTTTTCACTGTTTCTTGTTTATGCAACGTGAGGGATTTATAGACAATACCGACGATGGCGATTAACCAGACTAAACTAAATAAGGTCCAACCTAACCAACCGCCAATACTAATTAAGCAAAAAGGCGTATAGCTGCCAGCAATCAATAAGAAAATAGAACTATGATCGAAGACCTGAAAGACCTTTTTGGCTCTTGTAAAAATTAAACTATGAAATAACGTTGAAGATAAAAAAAGTAGAATCAACATGGAGCCATAAATAGCATAAGATACCACGTGAATTGGTGAACCTAAACGAGCTCCTTTAACAAGTAAAATGACTAAGCCAGCAATACTTAAACCTGCGCCTATGCCATGTGTAACTGCATTTAAGACTTCGTTCACGATTAGGTATTTTTTTGAGAAATGCGTTTTTTCCAATAAATTCACTTCCTTTATTTTAATTTGATGAAAAATTCGGCAGTGTCTGTTATACTATAACTAGATAATTAACCGTTTAATGGTATTCTACCATGAAAACAGGTTCCTTTTAAAGAAAGAGTGATAAATTTATGACAAACGTTAAAATCGTAACGGATTCTTCATGTACGATGGAAAAAAGTCTTAGAGATGAATTAAATATCCATATGATGCCTTTATCAATTATGGTTGATGGCGTTGTTTATCCAGATGATGATCATTTGCCAGGCGAAAAATTTATGGACATGATGGCTAATGCGAAGGCCTTACCCAAAACGAGTCAACCACCAATTGGTGAATTTGTGGAATTATATGATCGCTTAGGTGAAGATGGCAGTGAAGTAATTTCGATTCACATGACAAAAGGCTTAAGTGGAACGGTTGAAGCGGCCCGTCAAGCTAGCAACTTATCATCAAGTAAAGTAACGGTGATTGATAGCGATTTTACAGACCAAGGTTTGTCTTTCCAAGTCATTCAAGCAGCAAAATTGGCACAAGCGGGAGCTGGTGTTCCAGAAATTTTAGCTGAAATTGAACGCGTCAAACAGAATACTAAATTATACATTGGCATTTCAACATTGGATAATTTGGTTAAAGGTGGACGAATCAGCCGTACAACAGGATTATTATCAAACATTTTTAATATGAAAGTTGTCATGGACTTTGAAAATACGGAATTGATTCCTGTAGCAAAAGGCCGCGGCGTTAAAACGTTTAATAAATGGTTTGACGAATTGAAATCAGAATTAAGTAAGATTCCAAATGTTCGACAAATTGGCATTTCTCATGCGGATGGGCTAGAACTAGCAAATGGATTCAAAGAAGGATTACAAGCAATCTTTAAAGACATGGATATTCCCGTATTACATACGAATCCAGTCATTGCAACACATACAGGAAAAAATGCCTTTGCTATTATGTACTATACAGACTAAGAAATAACGAGGTTGGGTCTCACTCTTAAATGAGTAGACGCAACCTCTTTCTAACAAGAAAAGGAAAATTTCTTGTTAGTTTATTTAAAAGGAAGTGACAAAGATGAAAAAACAAACACAGCATATTTTGCTGACCATCTTAACACCTATCCTCATTGCGTTAGGTGTTTTTACATTGTTAAGTGTGGCCATCCCCAAAGCAAAGCCACTATTAAAGCAAGAGAAAGTGGCCACAACTGCTCAAAAAAATCAAAAAGAAGTTATTCATTATACAGCAATCGGTGATTCTTTAACTGAAGGAATTGGCGATTTGACGAATAGTGGAGGTTTTGTTCCTATTGTGGCAGATGATTTAAAAGAACACTACAACTTGAACGGTGTTCAAACAGACAATTTTGGGAAAAATGGGGATCGTAGTGACCAAATTTTAAAACGAATCAAAGAGAAACCTGAAATTCAAAAGGGCCTTGCCTCTGCGGACGTGATTACGCTAACGGTTGGTGGAAATGACTTAATGAAAGTAATTAGTAGTAATATTTTCGACTTGAAAGTCAGCTCGTTCAATCGTCCGCAAAAAGCCTATCAACGCCGCGTAAGACGACTACTTGAAGAAATCCGAGAATACAACGAGAAAGCCCCTATTTATGTCTTAGGAATTTACAATCCCTTCTACTTAAACTTTTCCGAAATTACAGAAATGCAAGAAATCGTTGATAACTGGAATCAAGCAACCGAAGAAATGGTTCAAGAGCAAAAACGAGCCTATTTCATTCCTATCAATGATTTACTCTATAAAGGTCGTGGCGATGAAGTTGGCGTAACTGGTGGTGACTCAGAAACTACAGGAAGTAGTGCTAGCAAAGAGGATTTAAACAATTTGTTATATGAAGAAGATCGCTTCCATCCGAATAATCTTGGCTACCAAATTATGGCCGGAGCTGTCCGGGATGAAATGGTCAAGACAGAGAAAGAATGGATAACCAAATCAGAAGGTAGTGAATAAAATGAATGAAGAAAAGCCAAAAACAAGTAAATCAATTAAAAAGATACAACCAACCAATCCTAAACGAAATCCCTGGAAAATCGCTTTTCTTGTTCTAGTGGGTTTAGTCATTGGTAGTGTAGCTTTCGTGACATTTCGAGCAACACAAGTTCGCGAACCAGATTTAAAGAAAATACCAGCAATTGTTGAAAAAGAAGGCGAGCCAGTCGTCACAATTCAGTCAAAAAAACAACAAGTGAACAAACTGATTGACTTTTATTTAGCCGACTTTCAAAAAGGTTCGGAGATTAAATATAAATTTTATTTAGAAAATGATGCTTTATTAAATGGAACATTTCAGGTGTTAGGGCATGACATTCCTTTTTACTTATATTTTGATCCTTACGTAATGGCGAATGGTAATGTACAATTAAAAGCAAAAAGTTTATCTATAGGAACGTTAGGCTTGCCAATTAAAGAAGTATTGAAATTTGCTAAACGTTCTTACAAACTACCTAAATGGGTTGAAATCAATCCAGATGATCAAACTGTTTTATTACGTTTAGATCAGTTTAGAATGCAAAATGGTCTATTTGTTCGAGCAGAAAAGATTAATTTAGTTGACGATGACATTCGGATGAATATATACTTGCCAAAAGAGAAATAAAAAAGGAGTGTTAGAGATGGAAGAAAAAGCAATTTTTGCAGGCGGCTGTTTCTGGTGTATGGTGCAGCCTTTTGATACACAACCAGGGATTATCTCAGTTGTTTCGGGTTATACAGGTGGGCACGTGCCTAATCCAACATATGAACAGGTTCTAACACACACAACAGGCCATACGGAAGCAGTAGAAATCACTTTTGATCCAGCGATTATTTCTTACGAACAATTAGTGGATATTTATTGGCAACAAACAGATCCTACTGATGCTTTCGGTCAGTTTCAAGACCGCGGCGATAATTATCGGCCAGTTATTTTTTATCGTTCCCAAGAACAAAAAGAAATTGCTGAGAAAAGTAAAGAACGTCTAGCTAATAGTGGTCGTTTTACAGAACCAATTGTTACCACCATCGAACCAGCAGCACCATTTTATCCTGCTGAAGAATACCATCAAGACTTTTATAAAAAAGACGCTTTGCGTTATGGATTGTCCCATCAACGTAGAAGTGAATTTATCGAAGAAAAATGGAGTGACTAATTTACATGAGACGAAGCTTTTACCATTACTTAATGACATTAAAAGGTCCGGCTAAAGATCCTGAAACTGATTTTGCCAATGAAGCGGCCAAAGATATTCAGTTTCCAAAACAAACCGAGGATTATCATGAACTTTCTTCTTATTTAGAAATGAATGCTGACTATTTAAGCAACATGGACATCTTTGATGAGTTATGGGAAAAGTACCTTGAAAACAATAAATAAATCCAGAGCGTGGGACAAAAATCACTTTGGATTTTTGCTCCACGCTCAAAAACTGATAAACGGCGGGAACAGAAGCAACTCCTTCGGAAATAAGCCGAAATTCTCCAAAAATTAAAGAACAATTTTCGGAAATTCCTTCTTATTTCTCGGAGTTAAACGCTTCTGGCCCGACCTCTTTTTTCATTCATGTTATAGTAAACAAAAGTAGTGACGAATTTGTTAGAAATGAGATGAAATCTATGAAGAACAAACGAACTGTTCCTTTTTATCAATATATTATTTCGCTCCTCTGTGTCGCATTTTTAGCTGGAGGAAGTAGTTATATTTATTTTGATCATCGTGTTAAAAAGATGAGTCAAGAAGGGGCAATTACCAATGCTGATTTAAGCAAAGTGCAGGATTTATATAATGAAATTAGTACCAATTATGTAGGTGAAGTAGATAAAAATGAATTAGTTGAAGGCGCCTTAAAAGGCATGTCTGAAGCCATTGGAGACCCATACTCAACTTATCTAAATGAATCTGCTGCCAATGATTTAAACGAAAGCTTATCTGGCGATTTTGAAGGAATTGGTGCCACTATGACAATGAAAGATGGCGAACCAGTTGTAGCAGAGGCACCTGTAGCAGATTCCCCAGCTGAAAAAGCGGGAATCAAAGAAGGCGATATCATTGAAAAAGTTGATGGTACAGCTACAAAAGGGATGAAACTAGCAGAAGTCGTCTCAAAAGTCCGAGGTAAAAAAGGAACTTCCGTTGAATTGACTATCCAAAGAGAGGGAGAAACTAAAAATATCTCAATCAAACGTGGGAAAATTCCCGTTAAAACAGTGACTGGTGAGTTAGACAAAAATGATGCACAAATTGGCTCGATTAAAATTACGTCCTTTGGTAAAAAAACATATCAAGAATTGAAAGAAACAATCACGAATTTACGAGACAAAGGAGCTAAATCCTTTGTAATTGATGTACGCCAAAATCCTGGTGGACTGCTAGATCAAGCAGAGCGAATGGCCAGTATGTTTTTAAAAAATGGCGAAACAATTGTTCAATTTGAAGACAAAAAAGGACGTACGATGAAAGAAGTTGCTTCCAAAGAATTAGACGACGGCTTTAAAGTAAAAGAACCTGTTGCAGTTATCATTGATGGCAATAGTGCCAGTGCATCCGAAATTTTTGCTGCAGCACTGCATGAATCTGCGAATGTCCCATTAATTGGAACGAAAACATTTGGCAAAGGAACGGTCCAAACGGTGAAGGATTTAAATGACCAAACCGAAATAAAATTGACTGTTTTAAAATGGTTAACACCAAAAGGCGAATGGATCAACGAAAAAGGAATTGAACCAACCATCAAAGCTGATTACCCCGAGTATGCCTATTTAAAATTAATTCCTCGCGATAAAACGCTAAAAGAAGGAGATCAATCTGAAGATATTCAGAACTTAAATGCTATTTTAGCTGTATTAGCGTATCCTGTTGATGAAAACAATGCAAACTACACCGCAGAAACAAAAGCAGCGGTTAGCGATCTTCAACAGAAAAACGGCTTGCCTGTAACTGGAGAAATCGACAATGAAACAGCCACAAAAATTGAAGCCACTTTAGGTAAATTAATTCTTGAAAATGACGCTGCCTACGATACAGCAGTCAAAGAAATTCAAAAAAACTAGAAAAAAGGTGGCACGAAGTTGAAGAAGAAACGTGATTATGTTGGGTATTTAATGTACTTTCTGAAAATCTTAGTACCAGCAATCGTAGCCGTTTTTATTTTAAGAGGATTTTTCCTGATTCCTGTTCGGGTGGATGGCCATTCCATGCAAAAAACCTTGAATCAAGGAGATATGATTGTGATGGAAAAATTCTCCGCCATTAAACGGTTTGATGTGGTGGTCTTTAAAACAGACACAGGATCGATTCTGATTAAACGTGTGATTGGTTTACCAGGGGAAGCTGTGCGTTACGAAAACGATCAATTATATGTCAATAATCAGCCAATCGCTGAACCCTATTTAACTAAAAACAGAAAAAAAGATCATGAAACGATGCCTTACACTACGAATTTTGATTCAAAAGAATTGTTAATGCAAGAAAAATTACCTAAAGATAGCTATTTTGTGCTTGGTGATAATCGCCGTATGTCCAAAGACAGCCGTTCTTTTGGTGCAATACATGCAGATCAAATCTTAGGGAAAGCACAATTTGTTTATTACCCACTCACTCATATGAAGATCATTCCTAAATAAGTAAGACCATTAGTTCGTTTATTTAAATAACGACTAGTGGTCTTTTCTAATCTGAAAAATTGTTCTCTTAGCTGAAAAATGTTAAGGTTAAAGTAATGATAGATGTAGGAGGTCATGCAAGTGATTAGAAAAACAATTTTAGCAAGTTCTATCTTAGGTGTTGGGTTACTGATTGGTGCATGTGGAAACCAAACCCAAAACCAAATGAATTCAACCAATACCAGTGAATCATCACAGTCTAAAGTAACCGAATCAAGTCGCAAGTCATCTGAAAGTGCGTCTAATAACGAAGGTGTATCAAGCGATTCTAGTAAATCCACAAGTTCCACTACAGAATCAGAAATGTTAAAAGGTCTGGCGGAAGAAAAAACGCTAAAAGAAAAAATTCCGTCCTTAAATCAAACAACGATTAAGAAAGTCACTGATAATGAGTATAAACGCGTTCTTGTGATGGAAGAAAAGGCTACAGGAACGACCTATAAAAGTATTTTGATAAAAAAACAAAATCGCTTAAAAATTGTCAACGAAACAACCGATGAATTGTTATACAATGGAACCCTATAAGAACGAAACCATTCAATAAACTCAAAAGTATCGCCATTGTTTTCAAAGAAAAATTTCTTTGGAAACAATGGTTTTTTATTGACAAAAGAATTTCTAGGATATATAGTTAGTTACATAAGTAGTTAACCATTTAAGCGAGGTGTAAAAATGGAATTTAATTTTTCGGGGGAAAAGCCTTTATTTCAGCAAGTAGCCGATCAGATTGCCGAAGGAATTTTTAATGGCGCTTACTTAGAAGGCGAACAAATTCCCTCAACCACAGAAATATCAAAAAGTTACCAAATCAATCCAGCCACCGTTTTAAAAGGAATGAATTTATTAGTAGAACGACAGCTGATTGAAAAGAAACGGGGGATTGGCATGTTTGTCTTACCAGGCGCTCAAGAGAGAGTAAGAAGTGCACGGAAAGAAGAATTTTTAAATAAAGAAGTCTTAGAAGTTGTCGCCGAAGCCAAAAAATTAGGGATCACAGCTGAACAATTAAAACAACTAATTGAAAGAGGGTATGACGCATGAGTTTGCGGGTGGAATCAGTAAGTAAAAAATATCATCAAAAAAAAGCACTAGATAATATTTCAATTACTTTTGAAAAAGAAACGATTTATGGGCTCTTAGGCAGAAACGGGGCTGGTAAAAGTACGTTATTAAATATCATAAATAATCGAAGTTTTGCCACTTCAGGTTCCGTTAAATTGGCGGGAGAAACAGTGACCGATAATGAGGCTGCTTTGACTCATATTTACTTAATGAGTGAAGATAATTTGTTTCCTCCTCAGTTAAAAATTAAAGATATTTTTAAAACGACTGAAGGTTTTTATGGATCCTTTGACTGGTCTTTAGCCGAACAAATGTTAAGCGATTTTGATTTAGATGGTAAAAAGACATTCAAAAAATTATCAACTGGTTATCGGAGTATTGCTAAACTAATAGTGGCGCTATCCGTCCCCTGTGAGTATATTTTTTTAGATGAGCCAGTCTTAGGTTTAGACGCCAATCATCGGGAATTATTTTATACTTATTTAATTGAGACATACCAAGAACGTCCCCGTACGTTTGTGATTTCCACCCATTTGATTGAAGAAATTGCGAATTTATTAGAAGATATTATCATTATTGATCAAGGAAAATTGATTCGCGCAGAATCTATTGAAACAATTTTGAAAAACGGTCGCATTGTTTCTGGGCCGAAAGAACAAGTAGAGCGCTATACTCAGTCATTGGAAATCTTAGGCATGGACACTTTAGGTGGAGCAGTTACGGCTTACGTGTACGGCGACTTGCCGACTGAAAAAGCAGAGGTTCAAATTGCGCCGCTAAATTTACAAACATATTTTGTGCAATTAACCAATAGAAAGAAGGAAAAGTAAAATGAAATTTAAAACAGCTTTGCGGTATCGTGTTATTTATCAAGTCCGTTCCTTAGCAATTTATTTTGGCTTTTATGCTTTGTTCGGCATTCTTTTTCCTCTTATTGGCTTGCTCTTTTCTAACGACGTGAATACTGTCAGCTCTGATGCAGTAATTCCTTGTCTGGTTTTTATGGGGATACTATCATTTTTAGGGGTGAACACAGATTTTAAACTGTTTATTCAAAACGGGCTTTCCCGCTGGACAATTTTTTTGGTGAATTTTGTAAGTAATGCTATTTTATCTTTGGTTGGATCCTTGGCTGTACTTGTACTGATTAAAGTATTTAGCGGCAATTTCATTTCTCATTTTCAATTATCAATGAAATTAATTGATGTCTATGCGCAAGGAAACTTTTTCATGTCGTGGTTGCTCTTTTTTATCTTACTAATGCTTAGCGGCTCACTTGGCTTGTTAGCAGGTGTCTTTAATGATCGGATAGATGGCGTAAAAAAACTCATTGTTTTATTGCTGTTATTAATGATTCCTATTTTACTGGGCACGATTGCACAATTAGGGGGGGCACCAATGCGCCTGAGAATGCTCCACGTCTTGCAAACAATGGTGGGTTATCAATCCACTGGTTTTACTGTCCTGCCACTTCTTCTGACAATCAGTTGCTTTGTGGGCATTAATCTTGGTTTGACCTATTTATTGAATAAACATCGTGAAATTAAACGCGTAAATGCATAACTAATTAAATTAAAACAGATTGAGATTAATAATAAATACACTTTCTCTCAATTTAACTAAAGCATATTCTTATATAAAAAGAAGGCAATAGGCGTATACTGAAAGTGTGAAAAATGAAACAAATGAGAGGAAGTTGGTTTATGAAAGCTGTTGTGATTAATCAGTACGGAAGTAAAGAGGTACTTGAAGAAGCAGAAGTAACACTGCCAGAATTATCGGAACATCAAGTGTTGGTAAAAGAATACGCGACATCAATTAATCCGATTGATTGGAAATTGCGTGAAGGATATTTAAAACAGATGTTTGATTGGTCCTTTCCGATTATTCTTGGTTGGGATGTCGCTGGTGTGATTACAGAGGTGGGGAGTCAAGTAACGGATTGGCAAGTTGGCGATAAAGTTTTTGCTCGTCCTGAAACTACTCGTTTTGGTACTTATGCAGAAGTAACGATTGTGGATGATCATTTATTAGCAAAAATCCCTGAAACAATTAGCTTTGAAGAAGCTGCTGCCGTTCCGTTGGCTGGTTTAACCGCTTGGCAAGCATTGTTTGATCATGGTCACCTTAAAGAAGGAGAAACTGTTTTAATTCATGCTGGTGCAGGTGGGGTCGGTACTTATGCGATTCAACTAGCAAAAGAAGCGGGCGCACATGTCATCACGACCGCTAGCGCCAAAAATCATGCCTTACTGAAAAAAATTGGTGCAGATGAAGTGATTGATTATCATACAACGAATTTTGCAGAGGTATTAGCTGATGTTGATTTGGTCTTTGATACAATGGGTGGTGAGGTTCAAAAAAATAGTTTTGCCGTCTTAAAACCAAACACAGGTCGTCTTGTTTCAATTGTGGGCATTGAAGATAAACAATTGGCAGCCGAAAAAAATATTTCTGCTGAAAGTATTTGGCTTCAACCAAATGGAGAACAATTACAAAAAATTGCTGATTTGATGGCAGCTGGAAAAGTTAAATCAATTATTGGTGAAGTTTTCCCTTTTTCTAGACAAGGGATTTATGATGCACATGCACTCAGTGAAACGCACCATGCAGTTGGTAAAATAGTTGTTCAAATGGCAGAATAAAAAGAAGCTCAGACAGTGAATTATCTTAAAATAGAAAAAGTGGGTCCTAAGCCATTTCGACTTAGGACCCACTTTTTTGTTAAGAGGACAGATGTGCCAACCAAGTTTGTGTTTCCTTAATTTCTTGATAAGTTAATTGATGACTTTGTGTCCAAACCTCTTGTACGGTTGCTCCATGATTCTGAAATAATTGAATCACACGCATACTTTCAGGAAGTGGGACAATCGGGTCATGCTCTCCTAGAGATAATAAAACAGAAGTGTCGGTCAAGTCTGATTGATTGGTCAATTCAACAGGAAACATGGGATGATAGAGGACAGCTTGATGGTAACTATCGGGATGAGTAAGCAATAATTGAATAGCGATATTGGCCCCATTTGAATAGCCAATAAAAATAATTTTATCCAATGAAAATTGATGCTCGTTAGCGGCTTGTTGAATAAACTTATGAAGCGCCTCGCCGCGTTTTTCTAGATCTTCTAAGTCATAATGACCTTCCGCTAGGCGTTTAAAATAACGATTCATTCCATTTTCTGAAACATCACCACGAATACTTAGCACAGTAGCTTGTTTATTTAGTTCTTGGGCAATTGGTAGGAGAGATGTTTCATCACCACCTGTACCGTGAAGTAGCACAAAGACAGGTGCTTCAGGATGTCCTTTTTTAAAAATTGAATGCATGTTTTTTTCCTCCTTAGGCTCGTTTTGTATTGAACGGCTTGATCACACTCTCAATATACTCACGACGGTTTTCTAAAAATGGCGCAAGAGATAACTTTTCTCCTAATGTTTCGTAAGGTTCATCCCCCATAAATCCTGGTTCATCGGTGGCTAATTCGACTAAAATATGCCCAATGCGAACATACAATGATTCAAAATAATAACGATCGACATAGCCAGAGTTTTGTAAGCCTAAATGATCAAAGAGCGCTTGCCAAGTCCCAAGTGATTTACGATCCGCTAGGCGGAATGCAACGTGATGTACTTCACCATATCCTTGTTGCGCTTGTGAGCTAGTATCATCGTCTACCAAAACGACTTGGGCACCATTGCCACCTTGGCCAACTTCTAGTAAATAGCGATTGCCTTCTTGTGCCACTAGGTGAAAGCCTAGAATTTCTTCAAAGACTTCTTTGAATTCATGAAAATAGGAAATAGCTATTTCGACAGGTCCTAAGCCATAAATCACAAATTCTGTTGGAACAGGTCCTTTTTTCCAAGGGGTGCCCGCTGCAACGCCCTGATTTAATTCATCAGAGATTAATTGATACGCTTGATCATCAAAATCCCAGAAGCGAAGGACTTTTTTGCCAAATTCTTCAGAAATACCTGTGTGTTTGACCGCAAATTCATTAAAGCGATTTTCATAATAAGTCAAAGCTGCATCTGAAGGAACCCGGAACCCTGTTCTTGAAATTGTATTGGTTCCTTTTAATCCTTTAGGGTTATTGGGAAAATCGAAAAAGGTCATGGTTGTACCTGGTGTACCCAAATCATCAGCAAAATAGGTATGGTAAGTATAGATATCATCTTGATTTACTGTTTTTTTGACTAAACGCATCCCTAAAACGTCTGTAAAGAAGTGATAGTTTTTTTCTGCATCACTTGTCATAGCTGTAACGTGGTGGATTCCTAATAATTGATCTTCTTTTTTCATCATTGTTTCCTCATTTCGTTTCATTTGTTATTTTTCGTAAAGTTTTTTGAAGAAGTGTTAATTCTTCAGAAGAGAGTTGTTCAAATGCTTCTGCAATTCGCTTTGCATGCGTCGGGAAAATTTCTTTAATTAATGTTTTTCCAGCTTCTGTTAATTCAACGTAAGTAATGCGTCGGTCTTTTTCACTGGGGGTGCGCGTTACATAGCCTTTTTTATGTAATTGGTCAATAACATAAGTGGTGCTACTGCTAGCAATTAAAATTTTCTCCTTAATTTTTTGGATGGTCTGAGGACCTTTATGGAGTAACAGCTCTAATACTGAAAATTCTGTAATGTTTAAGTCATAACAAGTGACATCTTGCTTGGCAAGTTGCTCTAGTTGATGGCTGGTTCTTAATAAACCGATATAGGCTTTTAAAGCTTCTTGCTGTTGGGTCATTGTTTCACCTCTTTTTATTTCGAATTCGAGATAAATATAACTTACTTTTGGTAAGTAATCAATTAATATGCTTAAAAAGACAGCCAGCAAAAAATGTGAATTTTTGCTGGCTGTCTTTTTTGTTTATTTTAGAATATTGTTGGAACTAAGCCGCCATCGATTCTTAAGGCTTCTCCTGAGAAGGAAGAAGAATCCGGGCTGGCCACAAAGGTAACAAAACGACCAATTTCTTCTGGTCGAATGAGCCGTTGGATTTGTGAACGAGAACGATGATTTTTCATGAAATCTTTTTCCCAATCCTCTTTGGGAATGTCTGAATCAGCGTACATATCTTCCAACATTTTTTCTACACCTTCGGTAAGGGTTGAGCCAGGCATAACCGTGTTAACAGTGACATGTGTGCCGACAGTTAAGTTGGATAAACTTTTAGCTAAGGAAAGATTCATCGTTTTTGTCATGCTATATTGGGGCATTTCGCCAGAAGGCATCACCGCTTCTTCGCTAGCGATGAAAATAATGCGACCAAAATCTTGTGCAAGCATTTTAGGTAGATAAGCTTTTGCTAATGCATTGCCTGACAACACGTTCACAGTAAAAAATTTTTCCCAAGTGGCGTCATCGATGTCCCAGTATTCCATTGGCTCAAAAATCCCCATATTGTTCACTAAAATGTCGACTTTAGGGAATTTTTCAAGCAAAGTAGCTCGTTGACTTTCAATGGAAATATCGGCAGTCCCTGCTTGAGGATGAGTGTCTGGAAACATTGTTTTTATTTCTTTAACAACTTTGATTACTTCGGCTTCATTGCGCCCATTGATAATGACATCGGTCCCTTCACGAGCCATTTCAATCGCAATTGCTTTGCCAATTCCTTTGGTTGAACCAGTAATTAATGCTAATTTATTCGTTAAGTGTAAATCCATTTAAATCCCTCCAACGTTTGTCTATCTCTAGTGTAGGTCTTTTTCTGGACTTTTAAAAGGAAAAAGTTTTTTCGGCCTGCGGGAAACAAGCCCCAATAATTACTTAACAGCTAGATTTTCACTTTTTGGGCGTAAAACGAGTAATTATTGTCAGTAAAAAAGCATCACTTTTTTGATAGAATAACTAGAGACGAAATTGGCTAAGACCAATTTTGTAAAATTGTACATAAAAAAGAAGAGTGGGAATGCTATGAAGAAACAATATTACTGGAATATACCCGATAACTTACTAAACTCGTTAAAACAGCGGAAAAAGTTATACAACTTTTATAAAAATGAACAAAATAAGGCAAGAGAATTAGTAGAAAATTGTCAGTCGGTTCTTTTTCCTGAATTAGTCGCTTCGCTGAATAAAATAGATGAGCGGATTAAATTATTGATATTCTATCAAAATTTAGAAGATTGTGAGCTTTCAGAAGAAGAAATTATTACTGTGATTGAGCGAGAATATTTTGTGACTTTTTATGAAACAATTGAAGAACCGACCACTGAAATTATTAGTAGTCATTCCATGTATTATTTATTGCAACAGCCGACTAAAGAAATGCTTTGGGATTTAGACTTTAGTAACATGTTAAAACAAGGTCAGTTAGTTGATTTAATGGATTACCAAAAATTGACCAAATGTTATCAAAAGCTACAGAATCAAGCTAAAAATTTGATTGAAAAATTAAATAAAGAAACATTTTACACATTTTATAGTCAACTTTTATTGATTGATTGCCAATGCAAATTATTAATAGAAGAGGCGCTTCTGAAAGAAGAATCATTGATGACGGTCGATGAATGCTTAACAGCCATTAAGCAAGAAATTCGAAAAATTCATTTTGAACAATTTAAATACCAACATTATTTATTTGAAGATTTATCTTTGCGGTACCAAGTTTAACGAAAGTGACAAAAAGAATGGTTGAATCTAACAAGAATGTTCGTTGTTTTCTGTTATATAAAAAGATATGATAGTTTCTGTAGAAAAAATAAAGGAGACGATTCATGAACGCAAATCGCTTAAAGTTATTGATGATGGGGTTAATGGTTCTTGACCATATTAGTTATTTTGTTCCGCCAGAATGGGCACTGATTTTTCATGTAATTACTCGTTGTGTCGGTGTGTTTTTTGGTTACATGGCTGTAGAAGGTTTCAACTATACACGGAATGTTTATCGCTACAATGGTCGTTTGTATATTTGGGCAGCAATCATGTTTGTTGGAAATACGCTTCTAAATCATTTAGTGAATAATCCAGCTGTCGCTGTTCACAACAATATTTTCTTCACCTTAGCCCTTGGTGTCAGTATGTTAATTGTGACAAAAGCGATGCTAGAGATGCCAAAAATCAGTTTAAAAATTGTTTTATTGATTAGTATATTAGCAATTTTAGGAATAGGAGCAATGTTTGCTGAAGGTGGCATTGTGATGTTACCTTTTATGTTGATTACGTATCTAGCCAGAAAGAGACTTGTCTTACGGAACTGTTTATATGGTGCATTAGCGCTCTTTTTCTTAGTTACAAGTTTTCAATGGTTGGGAGATTGGCCAACGACAATTGAAATGTTAGCTTATAATTCTGATTTTATGTTTATCACTGTGTTACCATTTATATCGCTTTACAATGGTGAGAGAGGGAGCAAAACACCATTTTTCAAATATTTATTTTACGGATTCTATCCGCTTCATTTATGGCTGATTGCATTGATAGCCAATTACGTTCATTAAACCTTTTTATATTAAAAGAATAAAAACAGCGGCTCACAAAAATGTGAGTCACTATTTTTTTAGATGGGTAAGATACTGATTCCTAAAAGAAGAGTGACAAGTAGAAAAACAAAAAGCACAATTCGCTTATCATGAACCAGTAAGGCAATGTATTCTCGGATTAGAGCAGTTGGTAAAAAATATAAGGCAGTTGGCGCCCCGACACCTTCAGCTTTTAAGCCGACACGATGGGCATACATAGCTCCTCGTAAGACATGATAGTTATTTGTTGAAAAAATAACAGAGGGTTGTTTAGAATCAGACGGCATCTTTTGCCAATCCGCCTGAATTATTGCTTTAGAAAACAACATATTTTCATAAGTAGTTGTGGATTGGTCCTCCATCAAAATTGCTTCTGCAGGAATATTTTGTGAAAGCAAATATTTTTTCATTGCGAAAGCTTCGGCCACAGGTTCGTCAGGACCTTGCCCCCCGCTGACTACAAATTTAGCGGTGGGATTTTTTTCATAATATTCAATCCCTTTATCTAACCGACTCTTCAAAAGTGGAGGTACTTCCTCGCTACGAATTCCCGAGCCTAAAACAATGATATAATCAACCGCTTTTTTTAAAGGAATCATTTGGTACATCCATGAATACAAGACGTAAGCAGCAAATAGAAAGGTCAGCAAAAGATCCATTAACAATAGAAAAAGTAAGAACAGAAAAAGGACATAGGGTACTTGCATTGTGCCAATCGATAATAAATAAAGAAAGGCTGGTAAAGCAATTAATAAGTTCAACCCTAAGCCCGCCGACAATTTAGCCGTGACACTTTTGCCTTCTTTCGTTTGCATCGTACGTGAGTTAAAAATAAAGTAAAGGCAAATACCGATAAACACAGCGGGAATTAATAGATAAGCAATGGCCAAAGTAATTAGGTCGCCATTCTTAAAATGTAAATAAATTTTGTCTAGTCCGATAAATAGTAAGGTGACTAATGACAATAAGGTGCCAGAAGCCAGAGTGATACCGCCGAGGATACTGCGGTTATTAATTTTTAATATACCAAATCCTAGTAGGGCGATAAACAAAAAGAATAGTAGTAGTGCCATTTAATTCCTCCTAAAAATAAGTATCTAAAGTATAACATGGTTTAGAATCTGACATGAATAAACAGCTGTGCCGAAGCATAAGTTTTCCTTTCATTCTTAGAAAAGAAGTTTTTTCATGAAAAGTAAATTAGATAACAATTGTTTAGAGAAAGAAAAGCTTGATTTACTAAGCTTTTCCTTCTCTATAAAAAATATTAATAAGGGCATAAAAATTAACAATTTGTATGCGCTTACATACTGAGGTAGATTTAAAGTGTAAAGAAGAAAAAATGAGGTGAGAAAATGATCACTGTTTCAATTGCAGGAGGTTCACAACCAGAGATTTTACAGCTAGTTAAAAAAGCGCTAAAAGAAGCCGAGCAACCGTTGAAGTTTATTGTATTTGATACAAATGAAAATCTTGATACTGAAAATCTCTGGAAATATGTTCATTGCTCAGATGAGGCCGCGGTAGCGCAGGAAGCTGTCAGTCTAGTTGCAACCGGTCAAGCACAAATTTTATTGAAAGGAATTATTCAGACCCACACATTACTGAAAGAAATGTTGAAAAGCGAGCATCAATTAAAAAATAAACCGATTCTTTCCCATGTAGCAATGGTGGAGCTGCCTGCGGGAAAAACCTTCTTGTTAACCGATTGTGCGATGAATATCGCCCCCACTCAAGCGACACTCATTGAAATTGTTGCAAATGCTAAAGAAGTCGCCCAAAAATTGGGACTGCACCACCCGAAAATTGCTTTGTTAAGCGCAGCGGAAAATTTTAATCCTAAAATGCCTTCGTCTGTTTTAGCAAAAGAAGTCACGGCACATTTTAATGATCAACAAGAGGCTACGGTTTTTGGGCCACTTTCGCTTGATTTAGCGACCTCTGAAGAAGCGGTTGCGCATAAACGTTACAGCGGTCCTATCATGGGGGATGCAGATATTTTAGTGGTCCCAACTATTGATGTTGGCAATTGTTTATACAAATCATTAACCTTGTTTGGGCACGCCAAGGTGGGAGGAACGATTGTTGGCACAAAAGTCCCAGTCGTTTTAACATCTAGAAGCGATTCAACAGAAAGCAAATTCCATTCATTAAGATTTGCCATGAGACAAGTTTAAAAAAAGGAGCAGAAAACAATGGAAACAGTATTGGTTATTAATCCTGGCTCGACCTCCACTAAGTTAGCGCTTTTTGCTAATCATGATTGCTTGGCGGAAGAAACGCTTAGACATAGCGTCCAAGAATTGGCACCTTTTGAAAATGTTGTCAGTCAAACATCATTTCGAAAACAAATGATCGCGGAATTTTTAGAAACACATAACATCACACAATTAGCCGCTGTCGTGGGGCGTGGTGGTTTGCTTAAGCCTATTCCTGGCGGTACGTATCTTGTCGATCAACAAATGCTAGAAGACTTGCGGACAGAACGCTTTAATACCCATGCTTCAAATTTAGGGGCGATTTTAGCTAATGAGTTTGCAGAAAAATATCACGTGCCAGCCTTTATTGTCGATCCTGTTGTTGTAGATGAGCTACAGCCATTAGCCAGGATTTCCGGATTAAAAGGCATTCACCGGCGTAGCGTTGGTCACGCCTTAAATCAAAAAGCGGTCGCTCGAAAAATCGCTGAGGATTTAGGGAAAACATATGAGCAAAGCAATTTTATCGTTGTTCATTTAGGTGGGGGCATTAGCTTGGGGGCGCATCAAAAAGGCCGCATGGTGGATGTGGTAAATGGGCTTGATGGTGAAGGTCCTTATACGCCTGAACGCAGTGGTGCCTTACCGCTCGTTGAATTTGCGCAATGGATACTTGAACAGGAGTTAACGATTAGCGAAGTGAAAAAGCTAATTGCGGGGAATAGCGGTCTTAAATCATACCTAGGTGAAACAGATTTACGGCATATTCAAGCACAAATAGCTGCAGGTGATCAAACAGCAAGTTACTATTTAAAAGGAATGTGTTACCAAATCGCAAAAAGTATTGGCGAGATGGCCGTGGTTCTTGAAGGCACAATTGATGCAATTATTTTAACAGGGGGTGCAGCCTATTCGCAAACCGTTGTTCAAGAAATTAGTCAAAAAGTCACTTGGATTGCACCAATTAAGGTTTACCCAGGTGAAATGGAGATGGCTGCTTTATATGAAGGCGTCAATCGAGTATTAACAGGGGAAGAACAATCTTTAAATTATAGTGAAGCAAAAATTGAGCAGGAGTGATCAAAATGGCGGAACAAACAGATTTACTGATTTTAGGTGGCGGAACAGGAGGCTATGTAGCAGCAATTCGAGCCGCACAAAAAGGGCTAAACGTGACAATTGTTGAAAAATACAAATTAGGTGGCACTTGTTTGCACAAAGGCTGTATCCCTACAAAAGCTTTATTAAGAAGCGCAGAGGTTTTTGATACCTTAAAACAAGCGGCTTCTTTTGGGATTGAAACAGAGGCAGCGTCCATTGATTTTTCTAAAATACAACAACGGAAAGAAGGAATTATTGAGCAGTTACACAAAGGTGTTGAAGGCTTATGCAAGAAAAATAAAATCAAAATTTTAGCAGGCGAAGGTGCGATTTTAGGTCCCTCTATTTTTTCACCAGTCTCTGGCGCAGTGGCAGTTACGTTTAATGATCCAACACGGGAAGAAGAAATTATCGTTCCTAAAAATGTCATTATTGCGACAGGCTCTAGTCCTAAAACGTTACCTAATTTGCCACTGGATGAAGAATTTATCTTATCTTCTGATGGGATGCTTGAATTAGAAGAGCTACCAGAATCAATTGCAATTATTGGAGGTGGCGTTATTGGTGTCGAGTGGGCTTCTTTATTAAATAGTTTAGGTGTCAACGTAACTATCATTGAATTTTTGGATCGTTTACTTATAAATGAGAGTACAACAATTTCTAAAGAATTAAAGAAACGTTTAGAGCAACGAGGAATTAACATTTTATTAGGTAGCAAAGTCCAAGAAGCGAAAGTTACCGGGCAGAAGGTTCAAGTAGAAGTTGCAGGACAAGAAAGCCTCGCTGTTGACAAAGTCATGGTAGCAATTGGGCGTCAACCCAATATCAATAAGTTAGGGTTACAGAATACCTCAGTGAAATATACTGACAAAGGCATTGAAGTAAATGAATTTTATCAAACCACAGAAGGACATATTTATGCGATTGGTGATTGTATCGATACACTCCAACTAGCACATGTGGCTATGAAAGAAGGAGAGTTAGCTGTTCAGCATCTTTTAGGCGAGACAGTTGAACCTTTAAATTATACAAACGTGCCTCGAGGTGTTTATACAAATCCTGAAATAGCAAGTGTCGGCTATACTAGAGAAACTTTACCAGCAGATAAAGAAGTAGTGATTGGTACCTTTAATTTTAATGGTAATGGTAAATCACTTGTTTATGGAGAAACAGATGGCTTTATAGAAGTAATTCGTGACAAGAAGACCGATGATTTATTAGGGGTTTCTATGATTGGGCCACATGTCACGGATTTAATTGCCGAAGCAAGTACTGCCATGTATTTAGATGCCGCGCCCATTGAAATTGGTGAAGCAATCCATGCGCATCCAACAATGACAGAAGTATTGCAAGAAGCAGCCTTAGATACTTATGGCTTAGCGATTCACAAATAGAGAAAGGTTGATGAAAATGAAAGCGCTTAAAAAATCAGGTTTATCAAAAGAAGAATTGATTCAGGCATATCGTGAAGTACTAAGAGGACGTCGTTTAGACGAACGGTTGTGGCAATTAACAAGGATTGGTAAGACCTCTTTCAATATTTCTGGTCAAGGGGCAGAAGTTGCACAAGTAGCGATGGCGATGGCTTTTGATCCTCAAAAAGATTATTTTTTACCGTATTATCGTGATATGACCGCGTGCTTGGTTTGGGGCATGACCTCCAAAGATATTTTAATGGGTTCTTTTGGAAAAGAAGCGGATCCTTCTTCCCATGGTCGTCAAATGCCGAATCATTATGGTTCAAAAGAGCATAATATTGTTTCCTTCTCTTCAACAGTAAGTACACAAATGCCATTAGCGACAGGTGTTGGTTATGCAGCGCAACTTCAAAAAGCTGATTTTGTTGCATTGGCCACCACTGGGGAAGGCTCTGCCAATCAAGGAGAAGTCCAAGAAGCTATGAACTTTGCAGGCGTAAAAAAATTACCAGTCATTTTTGTTGTTGAAAATAATGAATATGCGATTTCTGTCCCAATTGAAGAACAGTATGCCAATAAACGAATGGCCGATCGCGCGAAAGCTTATGGCTTTGAAGGTGTGACCGTTGATGGTAGTGATTTTACTGCAGTCTATCTAGCATTTAAAGAAGCAGTAAAAGCGGCTCGCGGGAAAAAAGGACCAAAATTGATTGAATTAATGGTTTCTCGCTTGACTTCTCATTCCGCTGATGATGATCAATCTGTTTATCGTTCAAAAGAAGAAATTGAAGAGATGAAAAAGAACGATGCAGTGAAGCTTTTTGAAAAACAATTATTAGAAGAGGGCTATTTAACAGACGAAGACATTGCCAAAATTGATGAAGAAATTCGTGCAGAAATCAATCAAGCAACGGATGAAGCAGAAGCAATGCCAGATCCTGTACCGACATCAATTTTAGAAGAAGTGTATGCAAAATAAGAGAAGAGGAGAAGAAATATAATGGCTGAGATGACTTATTTAGAAGCAATTAACTTAGGAATTTCTGAAGAAATGGCTCGTGATGAAAAAGTAGTTATTTTTGGGGAAGATGTCGGGGGCGACAAAGGCGGCGTGTTCGGTGTAACAAAGGGCTTGGCTGCTAAATACGGTGACGAGCGTTGTTTTAATACACCGTTAACAGAAGGCTTAATTGGTGGTTTAGCTGTCGGCTTAGGTTTAATGGGCTATCGCGCAATTGGTGAATTTCAATTTGCGGATTACATTTTGCCTGCAACCAATCAATTGTTATCAGAGGCTCGGACAATGCGCTATAGAACAAAAGGCGATTGGACTGCGCCGATCGTTTATCGGACCCCTTATGGCGGCGGTGTTCGTGGTGGGCTGTATCATTCTCAGTCTACAGAAAAAGTTTTTTGTGGACAACCAGGATTAAGAGTTGTGACCCCCTCTAATCCTTATGATGCAAAAGGGATGATTAAAGCAGCGATTCGTTCCGATGATCCAGTCATTTTTTACGAACATAAGCGTTTATATCGTTTACTAAAAGATGAAGTGCCTGCAGATGATTATATCGTACCAATTGACAAAGCCAATGTCGTTAGAACGGGTAGTGATTTAACCGTGATTAGTTACGGCATGACCTTGCAATTAGCTTTAGCTGCGGCGGAAAAACTAGCCGCTGAAGGAATTGATGCCGAAATCGTCGATGTTCGCTCGTTATATCCTTTAGATCGCGAAACATTAGTGGCTGCAGCTAAGAAAACAGGGAAGGTCTTACTCGTAACAGAAGACAATAAAGAAGGCAGCGTGATGAGTGAAATTGCGGCAATGATTTCAGAAGATGCTCTCTTTGATTTAGATGCACCGATCCAAAGACTTGCAGGACCTGATTGTCCAAGCATGCCTTATGCATTACCTTTAGAAAGAGAATTTTTAATCAATGAAGAGCAAGTATTAGCAGCAATGAAAGAATTAGCAGAATTTTAATTGAAGCAAGGAGGAAAAAATAAATGGCCACAAAAGAAATCAAAATGCCTCACCTAGGCGAAAGTGTCACAGAGGCAGCCATTGTTCAATGGTTAGTTAAACCAGGGGATTCAGTGAAACGCTATGATCCCTTAATGGAAGTCGTTTCTGATAAAGTCACCACGGAAGTCCCATCAGATTTTGATGGCGTAGTAAAAGAATTTCTGATTTCTCTAGATACAGATGTGCCTATCGGAACAGCGGTGATGACGTTAGAGACAGAAGAAACAACCGCAGAAACAGAAGTAGCTACTTTAGCACCAGTGAAAGAAGCAAGTGCGGAACAAACACAAGAACATGAAACCGCTGCAACAACAAGTACTGCGACGCCCCATCAAAAAAATAATGGTCGTTATTCCCCAGCAGTCCTTAAAATTGCCCAAGAAAAAAAGATTGATTTAACACAAGTTACAGGGACAGGTCGTGATGGTCGAATTACTAGAAAAGATGTTACAAACTTTACACCAACACAGGCAAGAACACCTGAGCAAGCAGTGAGTCCAGGAACTAGCCCTTCAATTTCAGAGGAGCCAGTTGCTTCGCAAAATGAAAGCGCCGCAATAGCTAGTCCAACTGAAACAACCACAGATAAAATTGTCTCTGCAGATCCTGTACGTAAAGCAATTGCTAAAAAAATGGTCCAAAGCGTCAACGAAATCCCTCACGCTTGGTTAATGGTGGAAGCGGATGTGACCAACTTAGTCCAACTTAGAAATTCATTAAAAGATGAATTTAAACAACAAGAGGGCCTATCTCTAAGCTTCTTCCCATTTTTTGCCAAAGCAGTCATTCAAGCGTTAAAGAAAAATCCAAAAATCAATACATCTTGGGATGATGGCTCAATTATTTATCATAAAGATGTTAATTTATCCATAGCTGTAACGACAGACGAGCATCTTTATGTGCCAGTGATTCAACAAGCGGATAACTATTCGATTGCAGGGCTAGCTAAAGAAATCAATCGCTTGGCACAAGAAGTCCGACAAGGAACGCTGGCAAGCAAGGAAATGCAAGGAGGGACCTTTACTCTTAATAATACTGGAACACTAGGTTCCGTCCAATCGATGGGAATTATTAACCATCCACAAGCTGCGATATTACAAGTAGAGTCAATTAATAAACGCCTTGTGCCAACCGCAGATGGAGGCTTTAAAGTGGCAGATATGGTTAATTTATGTCTTTCTATTGATCATCGAATTTTAGATGGACAACAAGCAGGTAAGTTCTTGCGAGATGTTAAAGATAATTTAGCGAAATATAATGCGGATACGGATGTTTATTAAAAAATCGTTTCTTGCTTAAGTTGAATAAAAAGCGCCTCAAAGAAATAAGCGCTCTTCTTTGAGGCCGCTCTTTATCTAACAGAAAGTTCAATCATTCTCAAACTTATTCTAAAAAAATAAAAATAATCAATAGGAGTGTGGAAAATGCCCACTGATAAACTGGATGCTCAATTAACCCCAAGAATATTTTTTAACAAAGTGTTAGCTGGAACAGCTTCCGGCACCATTATCGCCTTAATTCCCAATGCTGTATTAGGAGCCATTTTAAAATATTTTGCAGAATACAAGATTATCGAAATGATTATTCATGCGGCGCAAATTTTCCAACTAGCCACCCCTTTAATTATTGGTGGACTGATTGCTTTTCAATTTGGCTTAACGCCACAGAAAATGATGATTGCTGGCGGTGCAGCATTTGCTGGCTCTGGCGTGATTAAATTTAATTCAGAAGTGAAAGGCTTTATTGGTGCAGGCACTGGTGACATCATTAATATTATGATTACCGCTTCTGTTGCAGTCTTACTTTTATTAGTCATCGATAAAAAATTCGGTTCAGTGGAAATCATTGCTTTACCGATCGTTGTTGGAGTAGGTGCAGGCTTGTTTGGCATGTTGATTTACCCATATGTGACACAAATCACGGTCGCCATCGGGAAAGTGATTAACAATTTTACTGATTTTCAGCCAATTATCATGAGTATTTTAATTGCTTGTTCATTTGCTGCACTGATTATTTCGCCAATCACTACTGTGGCAATCGGTTTGGCGATTCAGTTGAATGGCTTGTCTGCAGGTGCTGCTGCAATGGGAATTGCAGCCACAACTGTTGTTCTTGTGATTAATTCTTGGAATGTCAACCAATCGGGAGTGACACTGGCTGTCTCTTTGGGCGGCATGAAAATGATGATGCCTAATTTATTTAAATACCCAATTATTTTAATTCCTTGTTTATTTACAGCGACTATTTCAGCAATTCCTGTGGTTCTATTCAACATTTCAGGAACCCCACAATCGGCTGGATTTGGCTTGGTTGGACTCGTGGGACCACTTGCTTCATTGGATGCGGGCTTAGGGATCTTACCCTTACTCTTTTCTTGGTTTGTTGTTCCAATTGTCGCAGGTTTGTTCTCGAAATTCTTATTTGAAAAAGTGTTGAAACTTTATGATAGTAAAGTCGTCTTTGCTTATCAAGGCTAGATTATCCATTAATTTTCTTTAATGATTTGGATAAAATCTCTAACATCTTCTGTCATACTAAAATCGCGGCGCAAAGCAATGCCGATGGGGAAATAGTCAAACTTATCTTTTAAAGGAATCCATTTCAGTCCCTGACTTTTTCCCACTTCATAATATTCAATCGGCAGCAAACAAATCGAATTATTTTTTTGCAAACTATAAAGAAGTACTTGTAAATCATCGTTATGCAAAATGATATTCGGCTCATAACCGAAGCTCCGAGTCCGATCTAGTAGTAGGCGACCAATCATAAAATTATCACTTAACGATGAAAATCGTTGATCTTTCAAATCTTTAAAAGTTAATTTTTCATATTGGGAGAGAGGATTTGATTCTGGTACCACGACATAAACATGGTAGCCTTTGGTAGTCGTTTCTAAAGGTTCAATATGAATAATTTCAGGTAAGGTATTTGGGAAAGAAATTAGTCCCATATCAATTTCTTTATTTGCTAACATCGTTTGTAATTTTGGCGAGCCATCTTGCTGTAATATTAAATTCACATGTGGATGGGTTGTTAAAAATCGTGAAATTTCTTTCATAAATTGTACAGCAAATAAAGTAGTTAACCCTAAACGCAATTGCTTTTTAACTGGTTTCTGGTTCATTTCACGAATATCTGTTACCAATTGATCGAATTGAAAAACAACTTCTTGGCCATGTTCATATAAATAAACACCAGTATCGGTTAATTGAAACGGTTGATCAGAATGGTCAAACAAGGCTGTACCTAACTCAGATTCCATTTTTTTCAATGCTAAAGAAAGTGTTGGTTGGGTGACAAATAAATTGCGAGCGGCCGCCGATAAACTGCGGGTATTAACAATTTCAATGAAGTACTTTAAAAGCTGAATATTCATCAGAAACTCCCCTTCTTTTTTAAAAGCGCTTACATAAATGCGCTTGGATAAAAAATAACAAATAGATCACTTATAATATAACATATGTATTGCCTTTTTATGGTTATAAAAGTAAGAGATAGAGATTTTCTTAGCAGATTTTTACCTAAAAATAAAAAATTGAATGGAGGAAAAGAAATGAAGATTATTATCGCAGGTGCTGGCGCTATGGGCAGTCGCTTTGGACTAATGTTACATCAAGCAGGAAATGACGTTATTTTTGTTGATGGTTGGCCAGAACATATTGAAGCAATAAGAAAAAACGGGTTAGTTGCTGATTTTAATGGCGAAGTGGTGACCGCTAAAATTCCTATCTATCCTCAGACAGAAGTAGCAAGCATCGATTTTACAGCAGACTTAGTTATCTTATTTACAAAAGCAATGCAACTGGAAGGAATGCTTGAAGCATTAGAACATTTCCTTAATAAAAATACGAAAGTTTTATGCTTGTTAAATGGAATTGGGCACGAAGATATTATCAAAAAATATGTGCCTTACGAAAATATTTTATTAGGAAACACAATGTGGACCGCTGGGTTAGAAGGACCGGGTAAAGTAAAATTATTTGGCAATGGTTCGATTGATTTACAAAATTTAGGAGCGCAAAGTGAACAAGCAGCAGAAGCAGTCATTAAGGTATTAAATAACGCTGGCTTAAATGCACGTTATTCTGAGAATATTTTATCATCCATTTATAAGAAGGCTTGCGTAAATGGAACAATGAATGGTTTATGTACTTTGTTGGATTGTAATATGGCAGACTTTGGCGAAACAGAGCAAGCAGATCAAATTGTTCAACAAATAGTTAATGAATTTTTAGCAGTCGCTGAAGTGGAACAAGTTACGTTAGACAAACAAGCAGTTCTTCAACAAATCCGCTCGTGTTATAATCGAGAAACAATTGGTTTGCACCATCCATCGATGTATCAGGACTTAATAACCAATCATCGTTTAACCGAAATTGATTATATCAATGGAGCAATTGTTCGCAAAGGGAAAGCTTATGGGATTGCTACACCGTACTGTCAGTTTTTAACAGAGTTAATTCATTGTAAAGAAAATTTACTTCATGCTAAATAACAAGTAAAAACAGAAATACTCTTGAGTCGGTCTTGAGAAGAGCTTGACCTACTTCTTTCTATACTTTGCCAGTCTACAAGGCTGAGACAAAATCCAAAGTGAGTTTGTCTCAGCTTTTTTGTTTTTTAAAGAACACTACAGAAAATAAATCAAATCCGTGAAAAATATGTTAAACTAGAGAAGGTGTTTTTTCGCAAGAATCTACGCGGAACACAGGACTCGTTGAAGAATTGAATCAAAGAAACAATGTGTTAAAGAAGGGATTTGAACAGATTATGACCATTCAATGGTTTCCCGGCCATATGGCCAAAGCAAGAAGAGAAGTTTCTGAAAAAATCAAATATGTCGATATTGTATTTGAACTAGTTGATGCGCGGTTACCGCTTTCTTCCCGTAACCCAATGATGGACCAAATTGTCCAACAAAAACCACGATTAGTCCTTTTAAATAAAGGGGACTTAGCAGATAACGACCAAAATAAAAAATGGCAACATTACTTTCAAAAGAAAGGGTACCAAACCCTAGTCATCAATGCCCAACAAAATAAAGGAATCAATAAAATTGTGCCAGCAGCCAAGGAAGCGTTAAAAGAAAAATTGGCTCGTGAACAGGCGAAAGGCTTGAAACCGCGTGCGATTCGCGCAATGTGTATTGGGATCCCCAATGTTGGTAAGTCAACCTTAATGAATCGTTTGGTCGGAAAAAAAATTGCGCAAACTGGGAACAAGCCAGGCGTGACAAAAGGACAACAATGGTTACGCTCTGGTTCCCAATTGGAATTACTGGATACACCAGGAATTCTCTGGCCAAAATTTGAAGATGAAGAAATTGGAAAAAAATTAGCTTTAACTGGCGCTATAAAAGATCAATTATTACATTTAGATGATTTGGCGATTTATGGATTAGAATTTTTTGCACGTTTTTATCCGCAACGTTTGACAGAACGATATGGTTTAACAGAGGAAGAGCTATTTTTACCTGCTCCAGAACAGTTGATGTTAATTAGCCAAAAACGTGGTTTTAGAGATGATTATAATCGAGCCAGCGAAATGATTATTTTAGAAATTCGCAGTGGAAAATTAGGTACGTATACTTTGGACCGCTGGGAAGAACTAGGAGACGAATAACATGGCAAAAGAGTCGATTCAGGCAATCAAAGAAGCGTTGTTAACTGTCACTGATGCAACCGATGAACGATTAGCAAGCTGGCGAGAAGATGAACGTTCAGGAGTGCAACAAGCGATCAAACAATGGGAACGTCGCCAGTTAGCCAAAGAAAAAGAGTGGCAACTTTTTAAAGAAATGAGTCAATTTGAGGAAGCGGCCTATAAAAAAGGCCATCGTTTAATTGCAGGAATTGATGAAGTAGGCCGCGGACCATTAGCTGGCCCTGTTGTGACAGCTGCAGTTATTTTACCGAAAGATTGTCAGTTATTAGGCTTAAATGATTCAAAAAAACTATCTGCTAAAAAACGGGAAACGTTATATAACCAGATTCAAGAACAGGCTGTCGCTATCGGGTTAGGTATCGCTGATCAAGGAGTCATTGATCAAATTAATATTTATCAAGCAACTAAACAAGCGATGAAAATGGCAATTGACGATTTAGCTTTTGCACCAGATTATTTATTAATTGATGCAATGCAGTTAGACGTTCCCCAACCACAAGAAAGTTTGATTAAAGGGGATGCACGCTCCATTTCGATTGCAGCAGCCAGTATTATTGCAAAAGTAACAAGAGATCGATTAATGGAAGAATATGATGAATTATATCCTGGATATGGATTTAAAAACAATGCAGGCTATGGAACAAAAGAACATCTTCTCGGGTTAGAAAAATACGGTGTAACACCCATTCATCGACGTACGTTTGCGCCAATAAAAGATATGATTTAAAAATAAAACACTTTTTTTACGTATTCTTATTTTAAGAAGATGTGAAAGAGGTGTTTTTTGTTGGAAATTTTACAACGACAATTATTATTTAAATTAGCGGTATGCCAAGGAATTGGCAATTTAGGTATCTTAAAAGTGTTACAAGAAGCTATCGTACAAAAGCGTGTTGATTTTTCCAGTACAGAAATTATTAGAATTGCTGAAATCAAGAAATATCGTGAATTATTTGAACAATCTTGGTTACACCATACGATTCATAGTGAAGCGTTATATATACGACAATGCCAACACCAATTTATGACAATTTTAGATGCCGTCTATCCTAAATTATTACGAGAAATTTATAATCCACCAGCAATTCTTTTTTATAGAGGAAATTTACAATTGTTAAGTAGAAGGAAAATTGGCATCGTCGGCGCTCGCTATGCCACTTCGTATGGGTTAAGAGTGACTGAAGCTCTGGTTCCTAAAATAGTCAAAGAAGGATTCACAATCGTCAGTGGTCTTGCCAAAGGCATTGATAGTCGTAGCCATGAGATGGCCATCCAGAACGGGGGTCAGACAATTGGAATTTTAGGCACTGGATTAGATGTATATTATCCGTATGAAAAGAAAGAATTACAGCAAACTATGAAGCAGAATCAGCTTGTTTTAACAGAATATGTGAATGGGAGTGGGCCGAAAAAATATCATTTTCCTGCACGTAATCGCATTATTGCTGGATTATCTTTAGGGGTCTGCGTGATGGAAGCTCGTAAGGATAGTGGCTCTTTAATTACTGCACAAGCAGCGATGGATTACGGGCGCGAGGTATTTGCCGTACCGGGAAGTATTTTCCAGTCTTTTTCAACAGGCTGCCATGAATTAATTCAGGACGGCGCTAAATGTGTTCAGACAATTGATGATATCTGTGAAGAATTGTGACTTTTACTAATTGTGAATTGACAACCTAAGTTCACTTCGGTACTATTTAATCAGATTTTAATCTTTTGGTTGGTAGTTAGGAGTGTCTAAATGGAAACGGTTGTTAGAAAAAGATGGTTGTTTGGTATGCAGCTACTGGGCTTTTTGATTTTGGATCAAATTCCTTTGATGATGGTCTCAGTTGTTCAATTTTCTACAGAAAATTTTTGGTTTCGCTTTGTTAGTGGATTAGTGGCTGTTGGACTTGGTGCCTATTTCGTCTATCTATTTGTTGCTTTTTTGAAAAAGAAAAAGCTCATAACTTGGACTTTTTTAGGAATCAAAGAAACCTTGCCAGTGGTCTTGTTAGGTTTGGTGATAATCTTTTGTGTGGGAATATTTGGTGATTTCTTATTACGTCTGGAAGGACTAGAGATGACCTCTAACCAACAAAGTGTTGAAGAAATTGTCCAATCTATTCCTAAAGGGCTTATACTTATTTTTGCAGGTGTGATTGGACCAATTTTTGAAGAGGGAATTTTTCGTGTCGGGATTCAAGCGTTTTTCAAGCCAGCTTCAAAAATAGGCATACTCGTTTCTTCTATTTTATTTGCACTTGTGCACACGCCGACAGATATAGGTAGTTTTGTTATTTATTGGGGCATGGGTTTAGCTTTAAGTTGGGTCTATCTACGCACGGGTCGCTTTGAAGCTGCTGTCTTGACTCATTTTATTTGGAATGTTATAGGTATTTTAATGCTTTAGGATAAAATCTATAAATCATAGGCATTTTTTATTTATAAATTCGGACAGTCAAACAGAAATGACAGAAATGTTAGAAAGCCTAGTCTTGACAAACCTATTCTATATAGCATATGATGTATTACGATTTGTGCGTTTTTTACATATATTATATAGTAGGAAAGCGAACGCGAAAGGAGCTAATTGAATGGCCTATAAGTATCTCGTGATTGTAGAATCACCTGCCAAAGCCAAAACAATTGAAAAATATCTAGGAAGAAACTACAAGGTGGTTGCCAGTGTTGGTCACATTCGCGATTTACCAAAAAGTAAAATGGGGATTGATATTGAAAATAATTATGAACCTCATTATATTTCGATTCGCGGAAAAGGCGATGTCATCAAAAGTTTAAAAGCGGCTGCAAAAAAAGCGGAAAAAGTCTATCTCGCAGCCGATCCGGACCGAGAAGGTGAAGCAATTGCTTGGCATTTAGCTTATCTTCTTGGCCTTGATTTAAAAGATAAAAACCGCGTGGTATTCAACGAGATCACTAAAGAAGCGGTAAAAGCGGCATTTAAAGAACCTAGAACCATCAACGTTGATTTAGTTGATGCACAACAAGCACGGCGCATTTTAGACCGTTTAGTTGGATACTCGATTAGTCCTATTTTATGGCGTAAAGTCAAAAAAGGTTTGAGTGCTGGTCGTGTGCAATCTGTTGCTTTAAAAATGATTATTGATCGAGAAAATGAAATTCGAGAATTTAAACCTGAAGAATATTGGAGCATTGATGGGAATTTCCAAAAAGGTCGCAAGAAATTCAAAGCAAATTTCTGGGGCGTAGATGGTAAAAAGAAAAAATTACCAAATGCAGAAGCGGTGAAAGAAATTACTTCTCGAATTGACGGTAAAGATTACGATGTTACAAAAGTTGAGAAAAAAGAACGGAAACGTAATCCTGCATTACCTTTTACAACCAGTAGTTTACAACAAGAAGCGGCACGTAAATTAAATTTCCGTACCCGTAAAACCATGATGGTTGCGCAACAATTGTATGAGGGAATTGCTTTAGGGAAACAAGGCACTGTGGGGCTGATTACCTACATGCGTACAGACTCAACCAGAATTGCCGATTCCGCCAAAGCAGAAGCTGCTGAATTCATTGAAAAGACCTACGGAGATGAGTTCTCAGCACATGGCGGCCGCAAAGCAAAAAATACGCAAGGTGCACAAGATGCCCATGAAGCGGTTCGTCCGTCAAGCGTTTTAAGAACACCCGATGAAATGAAGAAGTATTTAGATAAAGATCAATTAAAATTATATACTCTTATTTGGTCGCGCTTTGTTGCTAGTCAAATGACACCAGCGATTTTAGATACCATGAAGGTCACGCTTCAACAAAACGGCGTAACGTTTATTGCCAATGGCTCTAAAGTGAAATTTAAAGGGTTTATGCAAGTATATGTTGAAGGACGCGATGATGGTAAAGAAGACAAGGAAAATATTTTACCTGAATTAGTGGAAGGTGACGTTGTTAAATCGGTCGATATCGAACCGAAACAACACTTTACTCAACCACCGGCTCGTTTTAGTGAAGCCACGTTAATCCGGACTTTAGAAGAAAATGGTGTAGGCCGACCATCAACATATGCGCCAACATTAGAAACCATTCAACGGCGTTATTACGTGAAGCTAACCAATAAACGGTTTGAACCAACGGAATTAGGTGAAATTGTGAATTCCCTAGTTTCAGAGTTTTTCCCACAAATTGTCGATACACATTTTACAGCGACAATGGAAACGGACTTAGATAAAGTCGGTGAAGGTCAAGAAAAATGGGTTGAAGTTGTCGATCGTTTCTACAAGCCCTTCGAAAAAGAATTAACAAATGCCGAAGAAAAGATTGAAAAAATCCAAATTAAAGATGAACCAGCAGGCTTTGACTGCGAACTATGTGGACATCCAATGGTGATTAAACTGGGTCGCTACGGAAAATTTTATGCATGTAGTAATTTCCCAGATTGTCGGAATACAAAAGCGATCGTTAAAGAAATTGGCGTGACTTGTCCTGTGTGTCACGAAGGACAAGTTATCGAACGCAAATCAAAGAAAAATCGGATTTTCTATGGCTGTAGTCGGTACCCAGAGTGTGACTTCACTTCTTGGGATAAACCAGTAGGCCGACCATGTCCAAAATGTGGGCAATATTTAGTAGAGAAAAAAGTTAAAGGCGGCAAACAAGTTGTTTGTATCAATGGCGATTATGAAGAAAACGTCCAAAAATAAGAAAAATTGAGACCGAAGAATTTACTTCGGTCTTCTCTTTTAGTAAAATGAATTGAGTTTGTAAGAGACAGCTCTTAACTTCTTGACATAGAAAGGAATTTTTATACATGACAAAAAAAGTCACAATTATTGGTGCCGGTTTAGCCGGAAGTGAAGCGGCATGGCAAGTGGCCAATGCTGGCGTACCAGTTGATTTATATGAAATGCGCCCTGTCAAAAAGACACCAGCGCATCAAACAGAAAATTTTGCAGAGTTAGTTTGTTCTAATTCATTACGTGGAAATAGTTTAACCAATGCGGTAGGTGTTTTGAAAGAAGAAATGCGCCGTTTAAATTCAATCATTATTGGTAGTGCAGATCAAACCGCTGTACCAGCTGGCGGCGCCTTAGCAGTTGACCGTGATTCTTTTTCTGAAACAATCACTGAAAAAATTAAAAGTCATCCATTAATTACAATCAAAAATGAAGAGATCACCGATATTCCGGAAGGGATTGTAATTATTGCAACGGGTCCCTTAACCTCTGAAAGCTTATCTCAAAAAATTCAAGAATTTAATGGTTCTGAAGGCTTTTATTTTTACGATGCAGCAGCACCAATTATTGATAAATCAACAATTGACATGGATAAAGTTTATTTAAAATCTCGTTATAACAAGGGCGAAGCGGCTTACTTAAACTGTCCGATGACTGAAGAAGAGTTCAATGCTTTTCATGAAGCGCTAGTCAATGCAGAAGTGGTTCCTTTACGCACGTTTGAAAAAGAGAAGTTTTTCGAAGGCTGTATGCCCATCGAAGTAATGGCGCAACGTGGCATTAAAACCATGTTGTTTGGCCCAATGAAACCTGTCGGACTAGAAGACCCTAAAACAGGTAAACGCCCTTATGCTGTAATTCAATTACGTCAAGACAATGCTGCAGCTTCTTTATACAATATTGTTGGTTTCCAAACGCATTTAAAATGGGGTGAACAAAAACGAGTATTCCGTATGATTCCGGGATTAGAAAATGCTGAATTTGTTCGCTATGGCGTCATGCACCGTAATAGTTTTATGAATTCTCCAGAGTTGCTAAAACCAACCTACCAATCAAAAAAACGTGACGATCTGTTTTTTGCTGGACAAATGACTGGTGTTGAAGGATATGTTGAAAGCGCGGCAAGTGGTTTACTCGCAGGTATTAACGCAGCTCGTCTTGCCAAAGGGGAAGATCCGATTGAATTCCCTCGCGAAACGACTTTAGGAAGTATGGCTTATTATATTACACATGCAGAAGGCAAACATTTTCAACCAATGAATGCAAACTTTGGGCTTTTCCCAGAGTTACCTGAACGAATTCGTGACAAAAAAGAACGCTATGAAGCGATTGCTAATCGGGCCTTAGATGTTCAAGCTCAAGTTATCCAATCTTTAGACTAAATTAGAAAAAATATGAGAAAAGAGACTGAGCATCATTGCTAAGAAATGCGATGATACTCAGTCTTTTAATTTTTAGAAAAAAATAACAAAAGCTAAAGAATAGTTAAAATTGTGAACATATTTAGAAATATTGATTAAATTCTGACAACTTAATTGTCTTTTGAAAAAGGTTATGCTAAAGTTACTTTGTAATCGAATGAGGAGGGCTATCACATGGAAGAAAAGAATTGGCCTGAGTTATTTGCTCGTTATCTTATTGTCGAAAGAGGCTATTCAGAAAAAACAAAAAAAGCATATCAAGAAGATATACAACATTTTTTTTCGTTTTTAAAGACTTCAGGTAATGACAATTATTTGACTGTGGAACATTTGGATGTTCGGGCTTATTTGAGCGAATTATACGATCAGGAATATAGCCGTAATTCGATTAGTCGAAAAATTGCCAGTTTGCGTTCTTTTTATCAATTCTTATTAAAAAATGAAGCAATCCAAGAGAATCCTTTTTCCTATGTTCATATGAAAAAGAAACAGTTACGGTTACCCCGTTTTTTTTATGAAAAAGAAATGGATGCATTATTTGAGAGCGCACAAGGCGAGCAACCGCTTGATTTGAGAAATCAAGCGTTGCTAGAAGTTCTGTATGGGACTGGTATTCGGGTCAGTGAATGTGCGAACTTAACGGTGGACGCAGTTGACTTTCAAGCTTCTGTTTTATTGGTTCACGGAAAAGGAAATAAAGACCGCTATGTGCCTTTTGGTTCATTTGCACAAGACGCCTTAAAGGATTACTTAGAGAATGGCCGCGCGCTATTAATGACAAAATATCAAAGAAAACATCCGTATGTCTTTGTTAATCATCATGGTGAACAAATCACGTCAACAGGGATTGAATATGTCTTAAACCAACTAATTAAAAAAAGTTCATTAAACGCGGAAATTCATCCCCACATGTTACGCCATACATTTGCGACGCATTTATTAAATAATGGCGCCGATATGCGGACAGTTCAAGAATTATTAGGACATGCTAATTTATCAACAACTCAGATATATGCGCATGTGACAAAAGAAAGTTTACAAAAAAATTATCGAACGTTTCATCCTCGTGCATAATAGAGGTAAACGTCTAGGAGGAACAACAATGGTTGAATCACAATTTCACTCTACAACAATTTGTGCAGTCGAAAAAGATGGAAAATTTGCAATGGCTGGTGACGGCCAAGTAACAATGGGCGAATCTGTCGTTATGAAAGGTACAGCCAAAAAGGTGCGCCGTATTTACAATGATGAAGTCGTTGTCGGTTTTGCAGGAAGTGTGGCAGATGCCTTTACATTAGAAGAAAAGTTTGAAGGAAAATTAAATGAATACAACGGAAACTTAACGAGAGCTGCGGTTGAGTTAGCCCAAGAGTGGCGTACACAACAGTCTATGCAAAAATTAGAAGCTATGCTGATTGTGATGAATAAGGAAGAAATGCTCTTAGTTTCAGGAACTGGGGAAGTCATCACACCAGACGATGGTATTTTAGCGATTGGTTCTGGCGGTAATTTTGCTTTGTCCGCTGCAAGAGCCATGAAAAACTTTGGTGATAAAGAAATGCCAGCGAAAGAGATTGCTAAAAATGCCTTAAATATTGCTGCAGATATCTGTGTATTTACGAATCATAATATCATTGTAGAAGAATTATAAGCGAGGGAAAATCCATGAATGAATTAAACAAAACACCAAAAGAAATAGTCAAAGAACTAGATCAATATATTGTTGGACAGCAAGCTGCCAAAAAATCAGTGGCGGTAGCTTTGCGTAACCGCTATCGTCGCTTGCAATTAGAAGAAAATATGCAACAAGATATTACGCCTAAAAATTTACTAATGATTGGACCAACAGGTGTTGGTAAAACTGAGATTGCTCGTCGTCTCGCAAAAATTGTCAATGCGCCTTTTGTAAAAGTTGAAGCAACCAAATTTACAGAAGTAGGCTATGTCGGTCGGGATGTCGAATCAATGGTTCGGGATTTAGTAGAAAATGCGATCCAAATTGTTGAAAAACAACAATACAGTCGCGTGTATGCGCAAGCGTTGAAAAAGGCCAATCAACGTTTAGTCAAAGTATTAGTGCCTGGAATTAAAAAAGAACAAAAACAGGCTGGCGGTAATCAATTTGAACAAATGATGAACATGTTTAACATGGCTCAGCAACAGCAAGAAGCACAAGAAGAAGTAACGGAAGATATTCGAGCGAATCGCCGAACAATTTTGGAACAGCTGGAAAAAGGTCTATTAGATAATCGTGAAGTAACAATTGAAATTGAAGAACCGAAGAAAACGATGCCAGCTATGAACAATGGCCTAGAACAAATGGGCATCGACTTAAATGAAACGTTAGGCGCTCTGTCACCGAAGAAAAAAATCGAACGTACTGTAACGGTGAAAGAAGCACAAGAATTATTAGTGAAAGAAGAATCAGCAAAAATTGTCAATGACGCTGATATTCATAGTGAAGCGATTCGTTTAGCTGAATCAAGCGGAATTATTTTTATCGATGAGATTGATAAAATCACCTCTAAAAGTCAACAAAATTCGGGCGAAGTCTCTCGTGAAGGAGTACAAAGAGACATTTTGCCGATTGTTGAAGGCTCTCAAGTTAACACGAAGTATGGTCCTTTACAAACGGATCACATTTTATTTATCGCTTCAGGTGCTTTCCACTTGTCAAAACCAAGTGACTTGATTCCAGAATTACAAGGTCGCTTCCCAATTCGAGTTGAATTAGATGATTTAACGGCTGATGACTTCGTAAGTATCTTAACTGAGCCAAATAATGCTTTAATTAAACAATATGTAGCATTAATTGGCACAGAAAATGTTTCAGTCATCTTTACAAAAGAAGCAATTGAACGGTTAGCACACATCGCTTATGATGTAAACCGTGATACAGATAATATTGGGGCGCGTCGTTTACACACAATTTTAGAACGTTTATTAGAAGATTTATTATATGAAGCACCAGATATGCAAATGGGTGAAATTACGATTACCGAAGCATATGTCAATGAAAAATTGAATGACATTGTTCAAAATGAAGATTTAAGTCGTTACATCTTATAAAAAAGGCTGGAGGAGAAAAGATGGCTACATTATTAGAAAAAACACGTCAAGTGAACGAGCTTTTGCAAAAAAATAATCTGTTTGACGTACAAGCAGAACTTCCGTACAACAAAATGGCAATGATTTTAGGGGATATTTTAGAAAGTAATGCGTATATTATTAGCAGTTCAGGGGATTTGTTGGGGTATACTGAAAAATTAGATGTTAATAATGCCCGTATCAAAAATATGTTTAAAGAGAAAAAATTTCCTCAAGGATACACCGAGGCCGTGGATATGCTCAAAGTAACCGAAGCAAATATTCCAATAGACAGTGATTTAACTGCATTTCCTTTTGAATCACGAGAGCTGTATCCGTTTGGTTTAACCACTATTGTGCCTTTGTACGGTGCCGGCAAACGCTTGGGTACGATTATTTTAGCGCGTGTTGAAAAATCCTTTAACGAGGATGATTTAGTGTTAGCTGAATATAGTGCGACCGTTGTCGGCATGCAAATTTTGTATCATCAATCCAGAACAATTGAAGCAGAAGTTCGCAGTGCGACTGCCGTGCAAATGGCCATCAACACTCTTTCCTATAGTGAATTAAAAGCCGTCCATGCTATTTTTGAAGCCTTAGATGGCGAAGAAGGTCGTTTAACTGCTTCAAGTATTGCAGATGAAATAGGCATTACTCGTTCCGTAATTGTGAATGCCTTAAGAAAATTAGAATCAGCTGGAATTATTGAATCACGTTCTCTTGGTATGAAAGGGACTTATTTAAAAGTGTTAAATCAACAATTTATTAAAGAGTTGGAAAAATAAGCAATTGCTCGTATCAACTAGGAGGACAACGCAATGACTGTACAAATTGAAAATGAATTTCTAATCGCAACATTTGCTGAAGAAGGAGCAGAATTAGTAAGTTTACAATCAAAAGAAACCGGCATTGAATATATTTGGCAAGGAAATCCTGAATTTTGGGCCCGCCATGCGCCCGTACTTTTTCCGATTGTCGGTCGTCTAAAAGAAGATACGTATATGTACCAAAATCAAGCGTATCATTTAACTCAACATGGTTTTGCTCGTGATCAAGTATTTGATGTGATTGAAAAAGGTGGAGAAGAAGTTTCTTTTTCACTAAAATCAACAAAAGAAACCAAGAAGAAGTATCCTTTTGATTTTGAACTAGTGATTACTTATACATTAGAACACCAAGAATTGACTGTAAACTACCAAGTAGAAAATACAGGGAAAGAAGAGATGTATTTTGGAATTGGTGGTCATCCAGCCTTTAATGTACCTTTAGAATCTTCACTAACGTTTGAAGATTATTATCTAAGTTTTTCACCTAAAAAATCACGGACACAAATTCCCTTAGCAGGCCCGTTTATTGATTTAGCGAATAAAACGCTAGCCCAAACGAATACCAGCTTTGACTTAACGCATCAATTATTTGAAAATGATGCAATGATTTTTGAAACAAAAGGTCAAACAGCAATTACGATTGCCACAGACGAAAGTGACCATCAAGTCACTTTGAGTTATCCAGAAATGCCTTTTGTGGGGATTTGGTCACCGACACCGAAAGAAGCACCTTTTGTCTGTATCGAACCTTGGTGCGGGATTGCTGATGCTGTCGATGCAACTGGCCAACTTGCTGAAAAATTTGGCATCAATAAGTTACCAGCTAACGAATTATTTAAAACACAGTATATGATTAGTGTAAAATAAAGAAAAAGGCTGTGAACATTATTTGTTCACAGCCTTTTTCTTTATTTTTTTGCACGTAAGCCAAAAGAAAGACGACTTTCTGTTCCATTTTTAATTCGCTGAATGTTTTCACGATGACGGACAAAGATAAAAGTAGTCAAAGCAATCGCAATCACGGTTAATAACCAGTTAAATGTTGGTAAAATAGCTGGGACAGTGAAAGGCAAAATAATAGTAGAAAGTGTAATTAGTACAGCGCTAATCATACTTGTTAAACTCACCATACTGGTTAGATACAGACAAATCACAAAAATAAGAGCAGAATAAATAAAAAATGTGGGGCTGTATGCTAATAACATGCCAGCGCTAGTGGCTACGGCTTTACCACCTTTGAAATTGGCAAAAATAGGGAAGGTATGCCCTAAAACAGCTGCTACCCCAAAGAAGAGTGGGTTCACGCCTTGTAAACCAAACAAATAGGGTAATGAAGTGGCTAACGTTCCTTTCAAGATATCCATTAACAATACCGTAATTCCGGCAGGTTTCCCTAAGACACGAAATGTATTGGTTGTTCCTGTATTCCCACTCCCAAATTGGCGTATATCTTTTTTAAAGAAAAGTTTGCCAATCCAAACACCTGAGGGAATCGAACCTAATAAATAGGCAACAAGTAACAAAATGACGATTTTCATCAAGTTAACCTCTTTCTTATTCAAACTAGGATTTATTTTATCATGAATAGAAAAACGGAACAACGTCTAATAACTAAAACAAGAAAAGTTTTTCTTTTGCTTGAGGAAGCGTTGACAAATGGTTGATAACCGTTATAATAAATGTGTGTCATTAGACAAAGACGTCTAATCACTGGTTTGAAAATTAGTTATCAACGAAGATACAATATATATGTACTTATGAAGTGTCAGGGAAAGAGGTGCGAATCCTCTACAGACCTACCTACTGTATGGTGGATGAAACCAATAAGACCACAGATTATTCTGGAAGGATTGGGAGTAAGAAGAAGCTAAGTCAGGATACCGGCTTGATAAGTCTAATCATTCTTTTGTAGGAAAAAGAAGGGGCTTTGAAGATAACTGGCTGAGTATATCATTAGCATAGTTAAGTGACTGCTTTTTTTCTATTGGAGAAAAAAGTGGTTTTTTTGTATTGTTTTGACGTTGAGACAAAGGAGGTTCATTTCAGAAAATTTTCCCCAAAATAAAATAGACGAATGCGAGGATGAAAAAATGAAAAAATTTACTTTAACAATGATGACTTTAGGTTTAGTAGCAACACTTGGCTTAGCAGGGTGTGGTAAACAGGAAAAGAAAGCAACTACCTCTTCTGAAAAAACAGAAGTAACGTTACCAACCAAAGACCGTAGCGGCAAAGAAATTACTTTACCCAAAGAAGCAACCAAAATTATTTCTCTAGTGCCATCAACAACAGAAGTGATTGAAGACTTAGGTAAAACCGATCAATTAATCGCAGTTGATACTCAAAGTAGCACAATGATGACTGATTTAAAAAAATTACCACAAATGGATATGATGGCTGTCGATGCAGAAAAATTGATTGCCTTGAAACCACAAATTGTTTATGTGAATGACATCAATTTAGCTAGCTCAGAAAGTGTTTGGAAACAAGTGGAAGATGCTGGAATTACAGTCGTTAATATCCCCACTAGTACAAGTATCAAAGCAATCAAAGAAGACGTCCAATTCATCGCGGATAGCTTATCTGAACATGAAAAAGGACAAAAGTTAATCAAAACAATGGATCAAGAAATCGACGAAGTAGCCAAAATTGGGAAAACTATTAAAAAACCAAAAACTGTTTTGTTTGAAGTAGCTGCCTTACCAGACATTTATAGCTTTGGTAATGGGACGTTTTTAAATGAAATGATTGAAACAATTGGGGCAAAAAATGTTTTGGCAAATGAAAAAGGCTGGTTACCAGTGACAGAAGAAGCGGCCATTGCTGCAAAACCAGAAGTCATTTTAACCAATGTTAACTATATGAAAGATCCCGCCAAAGAAATTTTAGCTCGTAAAAACTGGGAAAACGTTCCTGCAGTTCAAAACAAAGAAGTTTTCGAAATCGATAACATGTCTAGCTCTTTACCAAATAACCACATTACCAAAGCATTAAAACAAATGGCAAAAGCTGTTTATCCAGAGGAATACAAGGATTTAAAAGATGAGTAAAAAAACGTGTCTCATACTGATGCTCTTGATCAGTATGAGCATGCTCTTTTTGGGTATTAAAATTGGAAGTGTTCAGATTTCGTTAACGGATTTGCTTCAAATTTTAGTGAAAAAGACGGTTTCAGAAGACGGGATTTTAGAAGGAATCATCTGGAATGTTCGGTTACCGCGTGTCGTGATGGCCTATCTCGTGGGCGCAGGCTTAGCAGTAAGTGGCACGGTGATGCAATCGCTCTTAGGTAATCCTTTAGCTTCTTCGTATACTTTGGGCGTATCAGCGGGAGCATCCTTAGGCGCTGCGTTAATCATGGTAACTGGAGTAACTGCTTCGATCTTAGGGGCATTTTTATTGCCTTTAACTGGTTTTATCTTTGGCTTAGCAACGGTCTTTTTAGTTTTGTTATTTACGCAAACAATGGATAGTCAAATGTCCAATCAAACAGTTGTTTTAGTGGGAATGATTATGACCTTGTTTGTCGGTGCTATTTTGACGTTGATTACAGCACTTTTCCAAGATTATTTGAAACAATTAGTCTTTTGGCAAATGGGTAGTTTTTCTGGCAGTAATTGGCAAAAAATTGCTATTTATTGTCCAATCTTGCTTGTCAGCAGTCTGTTTCTTTGGTTTGATGCCAACGCATTGGATGTTCTCGGTTTAGGAGAAGAACATGCGATGTTAGCGGGAGTAGAAGTCAAAACAGCAAAACTACGCATTATTCTTTTGGCTAGTTTACTAGCAGGAAGTGCGGTTTCATTTGTCGGTGTGATTGGTTTTGTTGATTTAATAGCGCCACATATTGTCCGACGCTATTTAGGGGCGACTCATCGCTGGCTGATTCCCGGTTCAGCAATCTTAGGTGGGACCATCATGGTAATAGGGGACACAATTGCCCGCACGATTTTATCACCAAGAGAAATTCCCATCGGGGCCGTAACAGCCTTGATTGGAGCGCCATTCTTCTTGTATATTTACTTTAAAAAAAGGAGCGTTGCTGCATGATTGAATTAAAAAAAACAGCTGTAACACTCCAACAAACCCCCATTTTAAAAGATATTTCCCTCGTTTTTCCGACAGGTAGTAAAACTTGTATTTTAGGTCCAAATGGTTGCGGTAAAACGACACTTTTAAAAACGATTGCAGGACTTGTCCCTTATAGTGGTTCTGTTTTAATTGATGGTCAAGAAGTTCATGGACAAAAGCGGAAGGAATTGGCAACGAAAGTAGCGATGATGAGTCAATTCACGACAGTTGCTTTTGATTATACGGTCTACGAAACAGTTTTGATGGGGGCGTATCGACAACAAGCACAACGTTTTTTACCTATTGTTTCTAAACAAGAAAAAGAACGAGTTCTTTATTATTTAGAACGCACGGGTTTATTGCCTTTAAAAGATAAAGTTGTCAATCAGCTTTCAGGAGGACAACAACAACGAGTATTTTTGGCTAAATTATTTGTACAAGATCCAGAAATTATTTTATTGGATGAACCCAATAATCATTTGGATATTCGGTATCAACAAGAATTGATTCAGCAGTTAAATGAGTGGAGTGCGCAAGAAGGGAAAACGTTAATCGGGGTGTTTCATGATATCCGTTTAGCGTTAACGCTAAGTGAAAAAATTGTGTTTATGAAGCAAGGGAAAGTGGCCGCGCAAGGTGATTTTCAAACGTTGGCTTCCAAAGAATTTTTACAAACAATTTTTGAAACAGATATTGTCTCCTATTTTCAGAAACAACATAAAGTTTGGGAAACTATTCAATAATTTTGACAAGTTTTTTGGAAACAGGTAAGATAAAGGCAAAGAATCAGAAACACAATGGCGTGTTTTAACAAATCGGCAAAGGAGCCCAAGACTAAGTACGTGATGGTACTTGCTTTGGGCTCCTTTTTTATGGAGGTAACGATGAAACGAATCATTTTAATGGGAGCTATCGGTTGTGGCAAAACCACGTTATGTCAAGCTCTGCAAGGCAAAGAATTAATTTATGATAAAACACAGGCGGTGGAATTTCATACAGAAATGATTGATACACCGGGCGAGTTTATTTTGCATCGGCAATATTATAATGCGTTAAACGTCACAGCGGCAGAAGCAGATGTGATCGGTTTGGTCCAAAGTGCTGTAGAAACACAACAAGTTTTTTCACCAGGATTTGGTAGTATTTTCCCGAAAGAAATCATTGGTATTTTAACCAAGATTGATTTAGCACAAGATTCTCAGCAGTTAGAGATTGTTCGGCAACAATTAAAAAGTGCGGGTGCAACAAGAATTTTTGAAATTTCTTCTGTTGAAAAAATTGGCTTGCAAGAATTAGTAGATTATTTAGAGGAGGATGAAGCAGAATGAAAATTTATACAAAAACTGGCGATAAGGGAATGACGAAATTAGTCGGCAGCTCAACCGTCGCTAAGGATTCTGATCGAGTTGAAAGTTATGGAACGATTGATGAATTGAATTCTTGGGTGGGCTATATTATCAGCCAACTTCCACAAGAAAATCAAGAAATTAAAGAAGAACTAGAAGCTTTACAACATTTACTTTTTGATGCGGGAACAGATTTGTCAACACCGATTGAAGCACAACGACCATTTAAATTACAAAAGGAAAGTGTGCATTGGCTAGAACAGCGGATTGATTTCTACACTGCACAATCACCAGATATTGATCGTTTTATTTTACCTGGCGGAACCCCAGCAGCCAGTATGGTTCATGTGGCTCGGACGATTGCACGGCGCGCAGAACGCATCATTGTTCGTTTAAATTGGACAGCCAAAATTAACGAAGAGGTGTTAATTTTTACCAATCGTTTATCAGATTATTTTTATGCGTTGGCTCGCTATTTAAATGTTCAAGCACAACGACCTGATGTTTTTTATGAACGAAGCGAAAAGGTTTTCCATAAAATTAAAGAAGATGGATTGTAAACAGTTGCTTTTCTAAAAAACTTATGGTAAATTTCAGATAGATTAAACGAATATTTTATGAAAAATATGAATGGAAGCCAGTGAGAATCTGGCACGGTCCCGCCACTGTGAAGAAGCAAGGTTGCTTTTAAGTCAGGTCTTTTCATTTTTTCATTATTGGGCATGCTGTTTCGAGGCAAAACAGGATGTTTCTTAACAACGCTTGTGTTGAAAATCCAGCCCAAGATATTTGTATTAATCCAATTAATGGCACGAGGAAGTGCTTTTGGGAATTTTGGGCTGGTCTTTCAATGTTGAAGGAGATTTCAGGTACAATGACGTACTGCTATATTCCCTTTTTTTATTGACAATTAATTAAAGGCGTTGTACTCTATGGATAAGGTTTCGTGTACAATGGCGTATACATAAGGAAGCAAAGACGCTTCAGACAGATGATTTTTCGTTTGTTTGAAGTGTCTTTTTGTATTTTATTAAGGAGGAATTGAGATGAAAACAATTCATTTCCCTACCGAACTATGGGTAGGAGAAGGCGCATTAGCCAATTTGGAAACACTTCATGATAGACGTGTTTTCATTGTCACAGATCCATTCATGGTTGACTCTGGATTTGTGAATGAAGTGACAAAGCATTTAACAAAAAGTGAATGGCAAATTTTTAGTGACATCATCCCCGATCCACCAATTGATAAGATTGCTGCGGGAATTAAGCAGTTAGCGGCATTTCAAGGAGATACGATATTAGCTTTAGGTGGGGGATCCGCTATTGATGCGGCCAAAGCAATGAAATTTTTTGGCAAACGTACTTTGCAAACTCAGATTGCTGAGTTTATTGCGGTTCCTACAACTAGTGGGACTGGTTCAGAAGTTACGAATTTTTCAGTGATTACGGTTGCTGAGACTGGCACCAAAATCCCGCTTGTAACGGATGAAATTCAACCAGAAATTGCGATTTTAGATACAAATTTAGTGATGAGTGTCCCACCAAAAATCACAGCGGATACAGGAATGGACGTCTTAACGCATGTTATTGAAGCTTATGTTTCAACAGAAGCAAATCCGATTTCAGATGCGTTGTGCGAAAAAGTCGTTCGCCTGGTATTCGACAATTTAGAAATAGCCTTTAATGATGGCAGCAACCAACAAGCCCGGGAAAATATGCATTTAGCTTCATGTATGGCAGGGATGGCGTTTAATGTTACTTCGTTAGGCTTGAATCACGGTATTGCTCATGCGGCCGGTGCGCGTTTACATGTGCCACATGGACGAATGAATGCAATGCTCTTACCGGAAGTCATTGCATATAACAGTGGCTTAGCGAATGGCAAAGTAACTAACGAATCAACAGCCAAACGTTATGCGCAGTTAGCAAATTGTCTAAATGATACACAGACAACCAATGCACGGATTGGTGTTCAACAATTTATTCGACAAATCAAGCAACTCCGTCAAAAATTAAACATGCCTGCCACTTTTAGTGACTATGGGTTACCAAAAGAAGAAGTCCAAGCTGCAATCCCAAAAATAGCTGAAGGCGCATTGATGGATGGCTGCACCAAAACAAATCCTGTTCAACCAACAGGAGCAGAAGTGACAAAAATTTTAAATTCTATCTTATAAGCGATTGACAGGATGAAATCGATAACATATAATGTGGGTAGCACAACGGCGTGCTTCAAAATTTAAGAGCAAAGAAGCTCCTTAGTAGAAAGCGAAAGTGGAACCTTTACGTTTTTTATTGAGGATTTTTTATTTGCTAAATTAAAGGAGCGAGTCTGGTTGGAAGAAAAACAACGAATGATTCAAGAATATGTTCCTGGGAAACAAGTAACGTTAGCGCACATCATTGCTAGTCCTAATAAAGAAATTTATACAAAATTAGGATTGCCAGAAGGCACCAGCAATGCACTAGGTATTTTGACAATCACTCCGAGCGAAGCGGCAATTATCGCTGTTGATATTGCGACTAAAAGCGGAGATATCCAAATCGGTTTTATTGATCGTTTTTCTGGATCGGTAGTCATTTCTGGTGACGTAAGCTCAGTGGAAGCAGCCTTACAAGCGGTGATTGAAGGTTTACAACAGATTTTAAACTTTTCTGTAACTTGTAAAATTACCAGAACATAGCGTTGAAAGGACAAGGGCGTGAAGAAAATGGATGGACGAATTGTAATAGTCGATGATGAACCTATTACGAGACTCGATATTCGTGATATTGTGATAGAAGCAGGGTACGAAGTAGTCGGTGAAGCAGCTGATGGTTTTGAAGCAATTGAAGTATGTAAAAAAACACAACCTGACCTAGTATTAATGGACATTCAAATGCCAATTTTAGATGGTCTAAAAGCAGGTAAAAAAATTGTTCAAGACCAACTAGCCAGTAGTATTGTCTTTTTATCTGCATACAGTGACGTACAAAATACGGACAAGGCTAAAAAATTAGGCGCACTGGGTTATTTAGTTAAACCTCTAGATGAAAAATCATTAATACCTACAATTGAAATGAGCATTGAACGAGGCAAACAAACGCAGCTGTTACTGAATCAAATCGATAAATTAAGTTTAAAATTAGAAGAACGTAAAATTATCGAAAAAGCCAAAGGTATTCTTGTAAAAGAAAATCATATATCGGAAGAAGAAGCCTACCAAATGTTGCGTACGTTAAGTATGAACAAACGCGCACGTATGAGTGAAATTGCAGAATTGATTGTAATGGATGATGAATAAATGAAACGATTAGAGCATTTATGTCACCAATATACCAATCTTTCAGAATCAGACATTAAAGAATTACAACGTACAGCACGTTATCTTTCTTCGACGACACTCTATCAAAGTGCAGATGTTTTTATTGATGTGTATAAGGAAATGTCACAGCAAGCACTAGTCGTTTATCATAAGCCGCCTGCGAAGACAACTTCTTTATATAGCGGAGATGTCGTCGGGATGGAAGCTTTATTAAAAAATGAACCTGGTGTTCTGCGTACCATGCAGACTAGCTTAAATAGCATTGGTTTGTTAGCAGTGACTCAGGAAAATCGTTTGATTAAGCAAAATATCTATCCCATTCGCAATGAACATCGAACGATTGGTGTCATTATTGTCGAGATTGCGGCAGATGAAGAGATTCAAGCGGACTTACAAAAAGAGGAGCTAAATAACTGCCAGTTAGCAAAAGTAGCGAAATCAACTAGTCAAGTCGACGCATTATTTATTGATCAATTGGCAGAAGCCGTTTTGATTTTTGATGCGGCGGGTCACTTATTAATTACCAATCACAATGCACAAGAGCTTTATCGCAAACTTGGTTATCGGGATAATATCATTGGAATGAGTTATGACAATTTGTCCATCGATTATACAACTTTTGAATATGTGTTGTATCAAATGAAATATAAAATGAGTAATCAACCAATTGAAAGCAAAACGACCTACCTTAATTATTATTTTAAGGTTCGGAAAGTGTGGTTGGCATCAGAAGAACAACTGATTATGATTATTCAAGACAATACAGAATTTAAAGAAAAAGAAGCGGAAATTATTTCCAAATCTGTTGCGATTCGTGAAATTCATCATCGTGTTAAAAATAACTTGCAATCGGTGGTTTCCTTATTGCGTATTCAAGAACGGCGGACGCAAAGCCCCGAAGCAAAGAAAGTCCTTCATGAAAGTGTCAATCGAATTATGGCGATTGCAGCCACCCATGAATTGCTGTCAAAACAAGTCAAAGATGACGTTGCTTTACGGCAAACATTGGAAGCAGTGATGTATAATTTTAGACATCTTTTTCAAGGCGCACAACCCATTGAGATGATGATGGATGTTGATCCAGCCATTATGGTTTCTAGCGAACAAATGGTCACCATTTCCCTTGTTGTCAACGAACTATTACAAAACATTTTTGATCATGCATTTGAGCCACAAACAAGTGGCGTTGTTAAACTTAGTGGAACATTAGATAATAAAATGATTACCATTACTGTTACAGATAATGGTAAAGGCTATGACGTTCATCAAAGTAACGAGACCAGTTTAGGTTTGATGATTGTCAAAAGCTACGTAAAAGATAAATTAAAAGGAAAAATTACAATTGAATCCAATAAACAGGGAACTAAAACCTGTTTCTATTTCGAACAGAACACCAGTGATGTTGTTCATTGATTAAGCAAAGGCGCTTAAAGAAAAGTAGAAAGAAATTTTCTAACGATTCTTTAAGTGCCTTTTTGTATGCAAAAGGAGGCGAGTCAGGCGATGTCGAAAGAAACACTTTTAACCGTAGGGATTGATTTAGGGACGTCTACAACCCAATTAGTCTTGTCAGAATTAACTGTTGAAAATTTTGCCTCTGCGTTTACAGTACCACGTATCAGCATTTCTGATAAAAAAGTCATTTACCGAAGTGACATTATCTTTACACCCTTACTTAACCAATCAGAAATTGATGCAGAACCTATCAAAGCGTTTGTAGCGGAGCAATATCGCCAAGCAGGTATTCATAAACAAGATATTCAAATGGGTGCGGTAATTATCACAGGTGAAACTGCTCGAAAAAGCAATGCTAACAATGTGCTACGAGCACTTAGTGGCTATGCAGGTGATTTTGTCGTTGCTACGGCTGGTCCTGATTTAGAAAGTATCATTGCCGGGAAAGGCGCTGGGGCTCAAACTTATTCTGAAACGAAACGCAAACCAGTGGTTAATTTAGACATTGGTGGTGGAACGACAAATTTAGCTGTCTTTAAAGATGGTGAAGTGATTGATACGGCTTGTTTTGACATTGGCGGACGCTTAATTAAATTAGATCAACAACAAAAAATCACCTATATAGCTCCGAAGATTCAAGAAATTATAAATAAAAAAGGGCTAACCTTGCACCTTGGTGACCAAGCCACCGAACAAAACTTACTACCAATTATTTCGGAATTAGTTGCCGTGTTAGAAAATAGCATTGGCTTGGGGACACAAAGTCCGTTCTACCAGTTATTAGTAACCAACCATCCACTACGAAAAGGTGAGGAATTACCAATTGTAACATTTTCTGGTGGTGTGGCTGATTGCTTAAATACGACAAGTACGAATCTCTTTAAATATGGGGACATCGGCTTACTTTTAGGGAAATACTTGAGAAAGTCACTGATTTTTTCGAAAAAAGAAGTCTTAGAAAGCGCAGAAACAATCCGAGCGACGGTCGTCGGAGCAGGTTCACACACTGCTGAAATTAGCGGAAGTACGATCGCTTACCGTGAGCAAATTTTGCCGGTAAAAAATATCCCAATTCTAAAATTAGCGCAAGAGGATGAAACCCTTACTGTGACAGAATTAGGCCAGCGAATCCAAGAAAAACTCAATTGGCATCGTATTGAAGAAACACCCCAGATTGCCCTAGCAATTAGAGGCATGAGCAATCCAACATTTGCTGATATTCAACGCTATGGTCAAGGGATTGTGGAAGGATTAGCTAGTTTAGTTGCTGAACAAATTCCCATTATTGTTATGGTGGATGAAGACATGGCGAAAGCTTTAGGGCATGCCTTAAGTGCCCATCTGCCAAAAGACTATCCGTTTATCTGTCTTGATTCGGTCAAAGTAGAAAACGGTGATTATGTAGATATCGGTTTACCAGTGGCAGAAGGAGCCGTCCTTCCAGTCATTGTTAAGACCTTAGTATTTAATTAAAAAGGAGCGACACAAAGATGATTTTAAAAACCAAACTATTTGGCAAAGTCTATCAATTTACATCCGTTAAAGAAGTCTTAGCCAAAGCCAATGAAGAAAAGTCTGGCGACAAGTTAGCTGGCGTAGCTGCTAATTCAGCCGAAGAACGCGTGGCGGCGAAAGTCGTTTTATCAGAATTGTCCTTAAATGACTTGTTTAACAATCCCGTCGTTGATTATGACGAAGACGAAGTGACACGCATTATTATTGACCAAGTCAATATGCGAATTTTTGAAAGTATTAAACATTGGACAGTTGCAGAATTACGCGAATTTATCTTATCTTCGGAAACAACCGATTTTGATATCAAACGAATTTCCCGTGGACTCACTTCAGAAATGATTGCTGCTGTCTGTAAATTAATGTCCAACATGGATCTAATTGTTGGCGCAAAAAAAATCAATATTGAAAAAACCGCGAACACAACAATTGGCCGTCCCGGAACTTTTTCAAATCGTTTACAGCCAAACCATCCAACCGATAATGTCGATGGCATTATGGCATCAGTTATGGAAGGTCTTTCTTATGGCGCCGGTGATGCCTTAATTGGTTTGAATCCTGTTGATGATTCTACAGAAAGTGTTAAACGGATCTTAAACAAATTTGAAGAGTTCCGCAGTGAATGGGAAATTCCAACACAAACTTGCGTGCTTGCTCACGTAACGACACAAATGGAAGCCATGCGTCAAGGCGCGCCAACTGGCTTAGTCTTTCAATCCATCGCTGGTTCAGAAAAAGGGAACACAGCATTTGGTTTAAATGCAGAAATTTTAGCTGAAGCACAAGATTTAGCCCTTCACAGTGGTCAAGCAGCTGGTCCTAATGTGATGTATTTTGAAACAGGTCAAGGCTCAGAACTTTCTTCTGAAGCGAACTTTGGCGCAGACCAAGTGACAATGGAAGCGCGTTGTTATGGCTTAGCCAAAAAATTTGATCCGTATATTGTAAATACCGTTGTCGGCTTTATTGGACCAGAATATCTTTACGATTCAAAACAAGTCATCCGCGCTGGTTTAGAAGATCATTTCATGGGCAAATTAACAGGAATTTCAATGGGCTGTGATGTCTGCTACACCAACCATATGAAAGCTGATCAAAATGATATGGAAAACTTAGCAATGTTATTAGCAACAGCTGGTTGTACGTATATCATGGGGATTCCTCATGGCGATGATGTCATGTTAAATTATCAAACAACTGGGTTCCATGAAACTGCGACGATTCGTGAAACATTAGGCTTACGTCCAATTAAAGAATTTGAAGAATGGATGGAAAAAATGGGCTTAATGGAAAACGGAAAATTAACAAGTCGCGCTGGTGATGCATCTGTATTTATTAAATAAACGAGGTGAGAATACAAATGAACGAAAAAGAATTAAAAGAAATGATTGCCGGAATTTTAACAGAAATGGTCGCTGACAATCAAGCGGTTTCGACTGCCACTGTGACTGCTGAAGAAAAACCAGTCACAACACACGTCACTGAAACGACAGAAATTGAAGAAGGCCTAATTCCTGACATTACTGAAGTAGATTTACGTAAACAATTACTATTGAAAAATGCCGTAGATCCTGAAGCACTATTAAAAATGAAAGCTTTCTCGCCAGCTCGTTTAGGCGTTGGTCGTGCAGGGACGCGTTATATGACTAGTTCAACATTACGTTTCCGAGCGGACCATGCGGCAGCACAAGATGCGGTCTTTTCAGACGTAAGCGAAGACTTGGTAAAAGAAATGAATTTTATTTCTACAAAAACAATCTGTAACAGTAAAGATGAATATTTAACACGTCCAGATTATGGTCGTCAATTTGATGAAGAAAATAGCGAAATCATTCGGAAAAATACGACACCAAAAGCCAAAATCCAAATGGTCGTAGGGGATGGCCTTAGTTCAGCTGCTATCGAAGCGAATATTAAAGAAGTCCTACCAGCAATTAAACAAGGATTAAACATGTACAACTTAGATTTCGATAATGTTGTTTTTGTTAAATATTGTCGCGTGCCAGCAATGGATAAAATTGGTGAAATCACTGACGCTGATGTTGTTTGCTTGCTAGTTGGCGAACGTCCTGGTTTAGTAACAGCTGAATCTATGAGTGCCTACATTGCTTACAAACCAACTGTCGGTATGCCAGAAGCACGGCGGACAGTTATTTCAAATATTCACAAAGGTGGGACACCGGCTGTTGAAGCAGGGGCCTACATTGCCGAAATTATCAAAAAAATGTTAGACAAGAAAAAATCTGGTATTGATTTAAAAGAAGCTGAATAAAGGAGGATTTCTCATGAAAAATGATCGTCTAGGTGCAAATGTCCTAAGTATGAAAGTCATTCCCAATGTCGATCCGGCATTAGCAAAAGAATTATCATTGAAACCAGAACATCGCTCATTAGGAATTGTTACTTCCGATTGTGATGATGTCACTTATGTTGCATTAGATGAAGCAACTAAAGCCGCCGATGTTACTGTAGTTTACGGTAAAAGTATGTATGCTGGCGCAGCAAATGCTTCAACCAAATTAGCCGGTGAAGTGATTGGCATTATTGCTGGTCCGAGTCCTGCCGAAATCAATAGTGGCTTGAGTGTCATTACGCAAGTCATTGAAGAAGAAGCCAGCTTCTATAGTGCTAACGAAGATGACAGTATTGTTTATTTTGCGCATGTAGTGTCAAGAACGGGTAGCTTTTTATCTGAACAAGCGAATATTCCTGAAGGTGAAGCGATTGCTTATCTGATTGCTCCACCGCTAGAAGCAATGGTTGGCTTAGATGCAGCAATGAAAGCTGCCGATGTTCAAATGGGTGTCTTTTATGGCCCACCTTCTGAAACGAACTTTGGCGGTGCCTTATTGACAGGTAGTCAATCTGCATGTAAAGCTGCTTGCAGTGCGTTTGAACAAGTCATTCAAAATATCGCTGACAATCCGTTGAGTTATTAAGGATGTGACCTGAATGAAAGCATTAGGAATGGTCGAAGTCAAAGGATTTTTAGGTGCCATTAGTGTGGCCGATGCGGCATTGAAAGCCGCCGACGTTACTTTGTTAAAAGCTGAAATTATTAATGGCGGTTTAACAACTGTGGAACTGATTGGTGACGTTGCTGCGGTCCAAGCTGCCGTTGAAGTAGGCACGGAAGTAGCTAAAGAATTAAATTGTTTAATTGCTCATCATGTGATCTCACGGGTTGATGCTCAAACGGAAGTGATTTTATCAGATCCAGAACCTAAGTCAGCACCTGAACCGATGGAACAAGTAGAAGTAATTGAAGAAGAGATTGAAACACCAGATTTGGAAGAACACACTGGCACACGCCAAAAATTAGAAACACAACGCGTGGTTGATTTACGCAAACAAGCTTACAAAATGAACCTAAGTAGTTTAAAGAAAAGTGAGATTAAATTTGCCAATAAAGAAGCTTTAATTCAAGCAATCATGGCTGAAATAGAAAGAAGTGAAGACGAGTGGAATTAGTAGATAAAGACTTACGTTCCATCCAAGAAACAAGAAATTTAATCAGAAAAGCCAAAGAGGCACAGCAAGTATTAGCAACATTTTCGCAAAAACAAATCGATGCGATTGTCCAAGCAGTTTCAGAGGCTACGTTTAACCAACGAGAAAAGTTAGCGAAAATGGCCAATGAAGAAACAGGATTTGGTATCTATGAAGATAAAATCATCAAAAATGCTTTCGCTTCAAAAGTAGTATATGACGAAATGAAGGACAAAGCTACAGTTGGTGTGATCCATGATGATGCTGCCAAAAAAGTCACTGAAATTGCTGTCCCAGTTGGTGTGATTGCAGGATTAATTCCTTCTACCAACCCGACATCAACAGTCATTTACAAAGCATTAATTTCATTAAAAGCTGCCAACAGTATTGTTTTTTCACCACATCCCAATGCGTTGAAATCGATTATTGAAACAGTGGAAATTATCCAAAAAGCGGCTATTGCTGCAGGGGCACCAGAAGGTTGTGTCTCGGTCATCAAAACGCCAACTATGCAAGCGACCAGCGAATTAATGAAAAATAAAGAAACAAATTTAATTTTAGCTACTGGTGGAAACGCAATGGTTAAAGCCGCGTACTCTTCTGGGACACCAGCAATCGGTGTTGGGCCTGGTAATGGACCAGCCTACATCGAACGAAGCGCAAACGTTCCTCATGCAGTGAAACAAATAATGGATTCAAAAACTTTCGATAACGGTACAATTTGTGCATCGGAACAATCAATTATTGTTGAAACTGTCAACCGTGAAGCGGTCAAAGAAGAGTTAATTAAGCAGGGAGCGTATTTCTTAAGTCCAGCCGAAGCCGACAAATTAGCTAAATTTATTTTACGACCAAACGGTACAATGAACCCGCAAATCGTAGGACGTTCCGTTCAACATATTGCTTCATTAGTCGGTTTATCTATTCCAAAAGATCGCCGCTTAATTGTTGCCGAGGAAACACATGTAGGTTTGAAATATCCATTTTCAAGAGAAAAATTGGCGCCGATTATTGCTTTCTATACAGTTGAAAACTGGGAAGCAGCTTGCGCGTTATCAATTGAAATTTTGAAAGGTGAAGGTGCGGGTCATACAATGGGCATTCACACAGAAAACAAAGAAGTCATTCGTGAATTTGGCTTAAGAAAACCCGTCTCTCGTTTGCTTGTTAACACCTCTGGTACACTTGGCGGCATTGGTGCTTCAACTAACTTAGTGCCAGCATTAACACTTGGCTGTGGCGCAGTTGGTGGCAGCTCAACTTCTGATAATATTGGGGTTGAAAATCTGTTCAATTTACGTCGTGTTGCTTATGGCGTGCGTGATTTAGAAGAGATTCGTCAAGAATTTGGTCAAACATCAACCACATCTGTGGCTACTTCTTGCGAAACAACCAATCAAGAAGAACTAGTAAATGCCGTGGTAGCTCAAGTTTTAGCTCGCTTAAACTAACAAGAAACGAGCGAGTAAGAGTAAAACAAATGAATTATTGGATTTAGGGTTTGGGACCTAAGTCAAATTGATAATTGTCCCAAATTTTTAAAAATAAAACATACATCTTAGGAGGAAATTATAATGTCAAGTACAAATGCTTTAGGAATGATCGAAACTCGTGGTTTAGTAGGTGCTGTTGAAGCAGCGGATGCAATGGTGAAAGCGGCAAACGTTACTTTAATTGGAAAAGAACAAGTCGGTGGCGGTTTAGTTACAGTAATGGTTCGCGGTGACGTTGGTGCTGTAAAAGCAGCAACAGATGCTGGTGCTGCTGCAGCAGAACGTGTTGGTGAATTATTATCTGTCCATGTAATTCCACGTCCACATACAGAAGTAGACGCTATTTTACCACACGCAACAACTGAATTATAATTTTGATTTTTTGGGGCAGAGGTAGGTTCATTACTTCTGTCCTAAACTTTCATTGAGGAGGGGTGTTATGACAGTTATTACAGAAGATATGCTTCGCATCAAAAGGCTAAAAAAAGAACTAGAAGATGGCACGGATTTTGTGTTTCCTGTAGGCAGTTTTCTGACGCCAGCCGCCAAAAGCTATCTACGCGAGCATCGGATTAATAGCAGCTTCTCTTCAACAAACCCATTGCTTTCTGAGGTTCATTCAGTGAAGGCCTCCTCACAAAAACAAGAACATTTATCGAAAGAAACAATTTATGAGATTCGGCACTTAAGCCATCTATTGTATTTGCCTTTCTTAACGAATGAAGCGTTATCAACAGAAGGTTGGTTATATTTCGAACAACAACAACAGTGGTTAGAGAAATTTATTTTAGAACAGTCGCTTGTAATGGAACCAGTCATTTTGGAATCAAAGGTAACTATTCTAACTAACCAACAGAGACAATGGCGCTATTCCTCAAAAGAAATTCAATTACAACTAGATAAAATTATTCTCCAGTTAAAAGGAGAATCACAACTGTTCGGCCTTTTTCAATCTTGGGCTACAGAATTAATTAGCACCATGGCTGAAATATCACGAAACTAGGAGATGAACAAATTGGATTCAATGAATGAAATTGTTGAAGAAGTTGTTAAACGAATTCAGCAACAACAACAAAATACTTTTGAAGTTGAAGCTTCTGGCCGACATGTTCATTTGTCTCGTCAAGAGATTGATGCATTATTTGGACCAGGATATCAACTAACAAAAGTGAAAGATTTATCACAACCTGGACAGTTCGTTTGTAAAGAACGAATTACGGTTGCTGGACCTAAAGGACTTTTTCAAAATGTGGTTATTTTAGGCCCTGAACGTAGCGAATCACAAGTTGAAGTTTCTATGACGGATACACGTATTTTAGGAATTAATGCCCCAGTTAGAGAGAGTGGCAAGACAGAAGGGACACCAGGTGTCACGCTGATGAACGGATCAGCAGTTGTGACATTAAGTCACGGCTTAATTGTTGCCAAACGTCATATTCACATGACACCCGAAGACGCCTTGAAAAATAAAGTAAACAATAGCCAAATTGTGCAAGTCAAAGTGGAAGGCACACGTCCGTTAATCTTTGATGATGTAGTTGTGCGAATCAGTCCACGATTTGCAACGTACATGCACATTGACTACGATGAAGCCAACGCTTGCGGCTTAACCAAAGGAGCTCGTGGCTATATTCTTAAGTAAAAGGAGGAAGGACAATGAACGTTTCTGAAATGGAAAATTTGATTCAACAGATTACTGATCGAATTTGCCAACAATTGCTGTCGTCGTCTTATTCAGTGGCTTTAGCAGAAGCAAAAGAAGCATTTCCTGAAGAAATGTTTGTTCGTTTTCCTGATGTAAATTGGGTAACCAAGGAGCAGAAGCTAGCACGAGGTTTGGTTGTAAAGAGGCTAACGATTTCCCAAGTAAATGCGATTGCGCATTTACAGGAAACGGATGAATTAGTCAAAAACATCTTAGCATTCTTATTTGAAGGTAAGCCGGTATTGGTTTTAACCCCAATACCTTCAGTGACTAAAAATTCACGATTGAAATATCGTTTGAAACAAACGATTCAGGAAAACGTGGACATGTGCCAACAGTTTGGGCTGATTTTTTATCATGATTCAGAAAATTACGCTGTGTTTCAGGCGGCCTGTCAAAAACAACTTCGTTCTTTGGCTGAGACCAAACGAACCTACATTACTGAAAAACAATTGATAAGAATGACAGAAGCAGGTGTTTCTTTAAGTAAAAATGCCTATTTAACCCCGTTAGCGAAAGATTATGCTAGGAAACATCAATTGCTGACGTAAGGAGGAAAAACGATGCTTTTAGGAAAAGTGACTGGTAGCCTTTGGTCAACAAGAAAAGATGAAAAATTAAATGGCTGGAAATTTATGATGGTTGATATTTTGAATCAAGAGGACGAAAAGCAAGGATTTTTAATTGCTGCTGACAACGCTGGAGCTGGTGTCGGGGACAAAGTGTTAATTAGTCAAGGCAATGCTGCCCGTATTTCGGCAGAAGATTCAAATGTCCCAATTGATGCAATGATTGTTGGTGTCATTGATTCTACAGAGGAAGAATAGGGAGGACGAGACATGAGCATTAATGAAATTATTATGTATATTATGGTTCTTTTCATGATTATTGGAGGAATCGATAAATGTATTGGCAACAAACTAGGTTTAGGGGAGCAATTTGAGGAAGGGATTATGGCTATGGGTTCTCTAGCGCTTTCTATGGTAGGGATTATCACTTTAGCGCCTGTCTTAGCCAATCTTTTAAGTCCGATTGTCGTTCCTGTCTATGAATTACTAGGGGCTGATCCAGCAATGTTTGCCACAACCTTATTGGCTAATGATATGGGCGGCTTTGCGTTAGCGCAACAATTAGCCAATGATCCACAAGCTGGTTTATTTGCGGGGGCAATCTTAGGCGCAATGATGGGACCAACATTAGTCTTTACAATTCCAGTAGCGCTTGGCATTATCCAAAAAGACGACCAACAATTCTTAGCAACAGGTGTTTTGAGCGGGATTATTACAATTCCTTTTGGTTTATTAGCAGGTGGTTTAACAGCTGGCATGTCATTGTCATTGATTATTCCTAACTTAATTCCAATTATTATTGTTGCCGCTTTAATTATTTTAGGTTTATGGTTAGCGCCAAAAGGCATGATTAAAGGCTTCCAAATTTTTGGTCAAGGCGTAGTGATTGTCGCTATCTTTGGTTTAGTTGTGGGGGCGATTCAACTATTATTAGGAATTACAGTGATTCCTGGTATTGCACCAGTTACTGAAGGAATTGAAGTCGTTGGCGGGATTGCTTTAACTTTAGCTGGCGCTTTCTGTTTAGTAGCAGTGATTACGAAAGTCTTTAATAAACCATTGATGAAACTAGGAAAAGTTTTAGGAATGAATGAAGTAGCGGCTGCAGGAATGGTTGCTACATTAGCTAACAATATTCCCATGTTCCAAATGTTAAAAGACATGGATAATCGAGGAAAAATTATTAATATCGCTTTTGCTGTTTCGGCTTCTTTCGTTTTAGGTGACCACCTTGGTTTTACTGCAGGCGTAGCAAAAGAAATGATTTTTCCAATGATTGTTGGCAAATTAGTTGGAGGGATTACCGCCATTTTTGTGGCTATCTTTATGGCAAATCGAATGCTAGGAAAACCCGAAACAGAAGTGAAATAATGAGGTGTAAATATGACAGAATTAAATCGTGAAATGATTGAAACGCTTGTTCGACAAATTGTCACAGAAAAATTAATGCCAACTAAACAAGTGGATCCAAGTGGAATTATGTCCATCAAATTACCCGAAATTGACGTAACAGAAGACGATCGTTTAGATACAGGCAACCCAGCGGACATTGTTTACACAAAAGATCTGTTTTCTTTAGAAGAAAGCCCGCGCCTTGGTTGCGGTTTAATGGTGATGAAAGATACTACCTTCGACTGGACATTGGAATACGATGAAATTGATTATATTATTTCAGGACAACTGGATATACTGATTGACGGACGTAAAATTTCTGCAACAGCCGGCGAAATTATTTTAATCCCGAAAAGTAGCAAAATTCAATTTTCAGTGACGGGTGATGCCCGCTTTGTCTACGTGACCTATCCAGCAGATTGGCAAAGTCAATAATTATTTTACCGGCAGTCAGAGAATAATTTTGCCAAAACCCTTTACTCAGCGTTATAATAAATAAGAACGAAAAAAGGGGTTGAGTGAATGACATTTGAGAATCCAAGTCAAAATCAAATTTTTGATATTTTAAAACAAGCAAAAAATATTGCGGTGGTTGGTTTGAGTAACAAGCCCGACCGCACGAGTTACAAAATTGCGGAAATTTTACAGCAACATGGCTATCGTGTATTGCCTGTCAATCCAGTTTTAAAAGGTGAAACGGTGCTTGGCGAAACGGTTTATGGGACATTAACAGAGATTCCTGAAAAGATTGATATTGTTGACGTCTTTCGGCGGAGTGAATTTTTGCCAGAAGTGGCCGCAGAAACATTGAAAACAGAAGCGCCTGTCTTTTGGGCCCAACTAGGTTTGGAAAATGAAGAGGCAGCGAACTTGTTATTAAATGAAGGTCGTCAAGTTATTATGGACCGTTGTATTAAAATTGAATTGGCAAAAATGGCAGATGCTGAATAAACACGTGTAATTTTATAAAGAAAGAGCGTCCTGAACGGAAAGCTCTTTTTTTTTTGACCCAGATAGAGTATTATTGTAATGATGGTTTTAGAAGGAGCGAACGGAAAACGCAAGAAACCGGCTCACTCTTCTTCTAATTCTTTAAGAAATAGTTAATGTACGCTTATTAACTAAACGAGAATCTAAGTATAAGGAGTTTTTTCTTTGGCTAAAAAAATTAACAATGAGTACAATGATGCCTCTATCCAAGTCCTAGAAGGATTGGAAGCAGTGAGGAAAAGACCTGGTATGTATATCGGTTCAACCGATAGCCGTGGACTCCATCACTTAGTCTATGAAATTGTCGATAACGCAGTCGATGAAGCGTTATCTGGCTACGGGAATGAAATCAACGTAACTATCCAAAAAGATAATAGTATTTGTGTTGCAGACTCTGGCCGCGGAATGCCAACAGGGATGCATGCTTCTGGTATCCCAACAGTAGAAGTAATTTTTACTGTCTTACATGCGGGTGGTAAGTTTGGCCAAGGTGGCTATAAAACTTCAGGCGGACTCCATGGGGTGGGTGCCAGTGTTGTTAATGCCTTATCTAAGTGGTTAGAAGTTCATATTGTTCGTGATGGCGTAGAATACATGGAACGATTTGAGGACGGCGGTAAACCAGTTGGTACCTTAAAAAAAATCGGTAAAACAAAAAAACGCAACGGCACCTCTGTTACTTTTTTACCTGACGACACCATTTTCTCTACGACAAATTTTTCTTACGAAATTTTAGCAGAACGTTTGAGAGAATCAGCTTTCTTATTAAAAGGCGTCAAAATTACTTTAACGGATGAACGTGGGGAAGAACCCAAAGAAGAAGTCTTTCACTACGAAGAAGGCATTAAAGAATTTGTTGCCTATCTAAATGAAGAAAAAGATACATTAACACCTGTTGTTTATTTTTCAGGAGCCAAAGAAGGTATTGAAGTTGAATTAGCCTATCAATACAACGATGGCTATTCTGAAAATGTTTTATCTTTCGTTAACAATGTCCGCACAAAAGATGGCGGTACCCACGAAGTCGGTATGAAAACGTCAATGACAAAGGCGTACAATGAATATGCACGGAAAGTGGGACTATTAAAAGAAAAAGATAAAAATTTAGAAGGTAGCGACTTCCGTGAAGGCTTAGCAGCCGTCCTTTCTATTCGAGTACCAGAAAACTTACTACAGTTCGAGGGCCAAACCAAAGGGAAATTAGGTACACCTTTAGCAAGAACCGTTGTCGACAACGTCGTAGGCGAACAAATGGGCTTCTATTTACAAGAAAACAGTGAAATGAGTCAATCATTAATTCGGAAAGCGATTAAAGCCCGTGAAGCCCGTGAAGCGGCTCGCAAAGCCCGTGAAGAAAGCCGGAACGGTAAAAAACGGAAAAAAGGCGAATCGTTACTTTCTGGAAAATTAACCCCAGCTCAATCCAGAAATCCTAAGAAAAATGAATTATATCTTGTCGAAGGAGACTCGGCCGGTGGCTCAGCAAAACAAGGGCGCGACCGGAAATTCCAAGCCATTTTACCGCTACGAGGAAAAGTCATTAATACGGAAAAAGCGAAAATGCAAGACATCTTGAAAAATGAAGAAATCAATACTATGATCTATACGATTGGCGCAGGCGTTGGTCCTGAATTTTCAATTGAAGATTGTAATTATGATAAAATCATCATCATGACCGATGCGGATACCGATGGTGCCCATATTCAAGTGTTGCTATTAACGTTCTTCTATCGTTATATGAAACCATTAATCGAAGCCGGGAAAGTCTACATTGCCTTACCACCACTTTATAAAGTCTCTAAAGGAACTGGAAAAAAATCAGTCATTGAGTATGCTTGGACCGATGGTGAATTGGCAGAAGTGATTGATAAAGTTGGTAAAGGCTATATGCTCCAACGCTATAAAGGTCTGGGGGAAATGAATGCAGAACAACTTTGGGAAACAACGATGGATCCTGAAACTAGAACCTTAATTCGTGTTCGGATTGATGATGCAGCTCAAGCAGAACGCCGTGTGACCACATTAATGGGCGATAAAGTCGAACCTCGTCGAAAATGGATTGAACAACATGTTCAATTTACATTGGAAGAAGATGGCAGTATTTTAGATCGTTCAGAAGAAGACACTTCTGCACCAACAGGAGAAAGTCTTTTAGATGCGGAAAAAACAAAAGAAGCAGAACAAACCGATGACACTGAAATCAGTTTGTTTGACATAGAGTAGGGAGTGACAATTTTGGAAAAACGCCAAGAAGTTCAAGAATTAACCCTTGAAGAAGTAATGGGCGATCGTTTTGGAAGATATTCCAAATACATCATTCAAGAACGGGCCCTACCAGATATTCGAGATGGGCTAAAACCAGTACAACGCCGCATTCTCTTTTCAATGAATAAAGACGGCAATACCTTTGATAAAGGCTTTCGTAAATCGGCAAAATCTGTCGGAAACATTATGGGGAATTATCATCCCCATGGCGACAGTAGTATTTATGAAGCGATGGTGCGTCTAAGTCAAGACTGGAAATTACGGGAAGTACTAATTGAAATGCACGGAAACAACGGAAGTATGGATGGCGACCCACCAGCGGCGATGCGTTATACAGAAGCTCGTTTATCACAGTTAAGTGGTGAGTTGTTAAAAGATATCGACAAAAATACCGTCGACTTCGTCTGGAATTTTGACGATACAGAAAAAGAACCCACTGTTTTACCAGCCAAATATCCTAATTTATTGGTAAATGGCTCAACGGGGATTTCAGCAGGTTATGCAACAGAAATTCCTACACATAATTTAGCGGAAATTATTGATGGGACCGTGTATTTAATTGATCATCCTAATGCAAGTTTAGAGAAACTAATGGAATACATTCCAGGACCAGATTTTCCAACAGGTGGGATCTTACAAGGAAAAGCAGAAATTAAAAAAGCCTACGAAACCGGCCGTGGTAAAGTAATTTTACGTGCGAAGACAAAGATTGAACCGTTAAAAGGCGGCAAACAACAAATTGTCATTTCTGAAATTCCTTATGAAGTCAATAAAGCAACGCTAGTGAAGAAGATGGATGAAATCCGTTTAAATAAAAAAGTAGACGGCATTGCCGAAGTTCGTGACGAAAGTGACAGAACTGGCTTGCAAATTGTTGTTGAACTAAAAAAAGATGTCAATGCAGAAGGTATTTTAAATTATCTATTTAAAAATACTGAATTACAGATTAACTATAATTTTAATATGGTTGCGATTGACAACATGACCCCGCAACAAGTGGGCCTAAAACGGATTTTAGAAAGTTACATTACGCACCGCAAATCAGTTATCATTAACCGTTGTCAATTTGAGTTGGACAAAGCTCGCAAACGTGAGCACATTGTTGCTGGTTTAATTAAAGCATTGTCTATCTTAGATAAAGTGATTGCAACAATCCGTGGCAGTAAAGATAAAAAAGATGCGAAGAAGAACTTAGTATCCGACTATGCGTTTACTGAAGAACAAGCTGAAGCAATCGTTACTTTACAGCTATACCGTTTAACCAATACAGATATTACTGATTTACAAGAAGAAGCGAAAACTTTAGAACAACAAATTGCTGAGTTATTGAACATTTTAAACAATGAAAAAGAACTATTCTCAGTCATGAAAAAAGAACTTCGCGAAGTTAAAAAGCAATATGGCAATCCGCGCTTAACTCAAATTGAAGAGGAAATTCAAGAAATCAAGATTGAAACAGCCGTGTTAGTTGCGCAGGAAGACGTGGTCGTAACCGTGACGCACGAAGGCTATATCAAGCGGAGTAGTATTCGTTCTTATACAGCATCAAAACCAGAAGAAATCGGCATGAAAGAAGGCGACTTTTTACTATATGCTGGCGAAGTCAATACATTAGATCATCTTTTACTAGTAACAAATAAAGGAAATATGATCTATCGCCCCGTCCATGAGTTGCCAGATTTACGCTGGAAAGAAATTGGCGAACATATTTCTCAAACCATTTTAAATCTTGCTATCGATGAATCGATTATTGCTGTATATCCTTATAAAGAGTTAAGTCCGACAAAAACCTTTGTTTTCATTACAAAAGCTGGCATGATTAAACAAACCAAAATGGCTGATTTTGAGCCTTGGCGCACTTATAAGAGCCGCCCGACATCTTGTATGAAATTAAAATCAGACCAAGATGAAATTACCAATGTTTATTTAACAAATGATCAAGACTTATTGGATGTTTTCCTCGTTAGCAATCGCGGTTTTGGCTTACGCTATCCATTATATGAAGTACCAGTCGTAGGTAGTAAAGCGGCTGGAGTTAAATCAATGAACCTCAAAGAAGATGATTATGTCGTTAATGGTTTACTGGTTCATTCTGAAGGGGATACACCGATTGTCATCGTTACCCAACGTGGCGGTGTTAAACGCATGTTAGCCCAAGAATTAACACAATTAGGACGAGCAAAACGTGGATTAATGGTCTTACGGGAATTGAAGAAAAATCCACATCGTGTTGTCTTTATGTCTGAAAGCACCGATTTAGATTTATTAGTCACTACGCAAAAAGGCACACAAGAAGTTATTCAGTCGAAAAATTATCCAATCAGTGAACGAACATCCAACGGTTCCTTTGTCATCGATGAACAAAAAGATGGCCAAGTAATGGAAGTCCACGAGATGCATTCTGCAGTGATTGAAGAAGAACAAACAAACTAAACTGTGTTATAAATATCTCCACAGCAGCCATCTGTATTAATACAGATGGCTGCTGTTTTTAATACAGAAGTACATTTTTCACAAGTGATAACAACTATAAATCGTTCTTATTTTCACAAGTATAAATGTTTATATATCAGCATTTAGAATCTTTGCTCCCCATTTATTTATTAAGAAAGTGCAATAAATAATAAAAAAACGCTTGCATCTAAAAGGTTATGTGTTATACTAATCACATAAAGCTGTTACATACAATCAAGTAGCAGTTAACTAAGGAGGCAAACACTTCATGAAACAATGGGAAGGCTTTAAAGGCGACAAATGGAGAACAAGCGTTGACACTCGTGATTTTATTCAAAACAACTACACAGAGTACAAAGGCGACGACAGTTTCTTAGAACCAATCGCTCCGAGCACTGACAAATTATGGACAAAACTACAAGAATTATTTGAAATCCAACATGAAAAAAATGGCGTTTATGACATGGATAGCGATATCCCAGCAACTATTACGTCACATGAACCTGGTTACTTAATCAAAGAAGAAGAAAAAATTGTCGGTTTACAAACAGATGTACCATTAAAACAAGCATTTATGCCATTCGGTGGTATTAAAATGGCGAACAATGCCTTGGTTTCAAATGGTTATGAAACTGACGAAGAAATGACAAAAATCTTCACAGAATACAGAAAAACACATAACCAAGGTGTTTTTGATGCCTACACAGCTGAAATGCGTTTAGCACGTAAAAACAAAATCATTACTGGTCTTCCAGATGCTTATGGCCGTGGCCGTATTATCGGTGACTATCGTCGTATCGCATTATATGGTATCGACTACTTAATGGAACAAAAGAAAAAAGATCATGATAACACTGGTAACAAAGAAATGACAGACGATGTTATTCGCTTACGTGAAGAAATTTCTGAACAATACCGTGCGTTAAATGACTTAAAACAAATGGCTGCTTCTTATGGTTTCGATATTTCTCGTCCTGCTGCAAATGCGCAAGAAGCAATCCAATGGTTATACTTTGGTTACCTAGGTGCCATTAAATCTCAAAATGGTGCGGCAATGTCAATTGGTCGTATCTCAGCATTCTTAGATATCTATATCCAACGTGACTTAGAAGCTGGTTTAATCACTGAATTCGAAGCACAAGAAATGATTGACCATTTAATCATGAAATTACGTATGGTTAAATTTGCACGGACACCAGAATACAACCAATTATTCTCTGGTTATCCAATTTGGGCAACATTATCTATTGCTGGTATGGGTATTGACGGTCGTTCATTAGTTACCAAAAATGACTTCCGTATCTTACACACCTTAACAAACATGGGACCATCTCCAGAACCGAACTTAACTGTATTGTATTCTTCTCACTTACCAGAAGGCTTCAGAACATATGCAGCTAAAATCGCGAAGGAAAGCTCATCTATCCAATTTGAAAACGATGACTTATTACGTGAAAACTGGGGCTCTGATGACTGCGCAATCGCATGTTGTGTTTCTGCAACAGTTATGGGTAAAGATATGCAATTCTTCGGCGCTCGTGCGAACTTAGCGAAAGCTGTTCTTTATGCAATTAACGGCGGGGTCGACGAAAAAACTAAAATGCAAGTAGCACCAAAATATCGTCCAATGACTGGTGACAAATTAGATTACCATGAATTCATGGAACGCTATAAAGACATCTTAGACTGGTTAGCTGAATTGTATGTTAACACATTAAACATTATTCATTACATGCATGATAAATATGCATATGAAGCACCACAATTAGCTTTAATGGATACTGATTTACAACGGACATTCGCAACTGGTATTGCCGGAATCTCTCATGCGACTGATAGTATCATGGCAATTAAACACGGTGAAGTAGAAGTAATCCGTGACGAAGATGGTATGGCAATTGATTATGTACCAACAAAAGAATTCCCAACATACGGAAACGATAACGAAGAAGCCGATGCAATGGCTAACTGGATTTTAGATTACTTTATGACACAAATTAAACGTCAACACACATACCGTAACTCTAAACCAACGACTTCATTATTAACAATCACTTCAAACGTTGTTTATGGTAAAGCAACAGGGAACACGCCTGACGGACGTCGTGCCGGCAAACCTCTTGCACCAGGTGCGAACCCAAGTTATCAAGACGGTAAATTCTTAGGTGAGAAAAATGGCTTGTTAGCTTCATTAAACTCAACAGCTCGTTTAGAATATACAATCGCTTTAGATGGTATTTCTAATACACAAACCATCAACCCTAATGGTTTAGGTAAAGACGACGACACAAGAATTAACAACTTACGTAACGTATTAGATGGCTACTTCGATAAAGGTGGTTACCACTTAAACGTAAACGTATTTACAAACGAATTATTATTAGATGCACAAGCACATCCAGAAAAATATCCAAACTTAACTATCCGTGTATCTGGATATGCCGTGAAATTCCGTGACTTAACTCCTGAACAACAAGCAGACGTTATTTCAAGAACTTCACACGACAGACTATAAAAAACATTTACATTATTTAACTGAAAGGGTGACATTTAACGTGTCATCCTTTTCGTTTGAAAGAAGAGGGATCATTATGACAACACCAGTTACAGGTAGAATTCATTCAACAGAAAATTTTGGTACCGTTGATGGCCCAGGTGTCCGTTTTATCGTATTTACACAAGGGTGTCGCATGAGATGTCAATTCTGTCATAATCCAGATACTTGGAAAATTGGTTCCGGTGGTCGTGTGGTGACGACTGACGAAGTATTAGAGGAAGCGTTACGTTTTCGCTCTTATTGGGGCGAAAAGGGTGGTATCACTGTCAGTGGTGGTGAGCCGCTATTGCAAATGGACTTTTTGATCGATTTATTTAAAAAAGCCAAAGCACAAGGCATTCATACAACCTTAGATACGTGTGGCAAACCTTTTACTCGGGAAGAACCCTTCATTAGTCAATTTGATGAATTGATGAAGTATACAGATTTACTCTTATTTGACATCAAACATATTGATAACGAGCAACATAAACTGTTAACAACGCAATCAAATGATAATATTTTAGAGATGGCTACCTATTTATCTGAAATTGACAAACCTGTTTGGATTCGCCACGTATTGGTGCCTCAACGTAGTGATTACGACGAATATTTAATCCGTCTGGATGCCTTCATAAAAACATTAAACAATGTAGATAAAGTTGAAGTGCTTCCTTACCATACGATGGGCAAGTACAAATGGGAAGAACTAGGTATTCCTTATCCATTAGAAGGAATTGAGCCTCCTAAAAATGATCGTGTTGAAAATGCGAAAAAACTACTACATGTCGAGGACTATCAAGGTTATCTAGCACGTTAACAAACGAAAAAATAGAAAAGAAGACAATTTTTTTGTTGTTTCTTTTCTATTTTTTGTTATCATTAAGAGTGAATCAAAACCAAGGAGTGTGTATTATGTCAAAAATTTTAGTTTTTGGACACCAAAATCCTGATACAGATGCTATCGGAGCAGCAATTAGTTTTGCTTACTTACAAAAAGAATTAGGAAAAGAGACAGAAGCTGTCGCTTTAGGAACACCAAGTGAAGAAACTCAATATGCCTTAGATTACTTCAATATTGAAGCACCACGTGTTGTCACTGAAGCAGCTAGCGAAACAAACCAAGTCATGTTAGTGGATCATAACGAATTCCAACAAAGCATTTCAGATATCGCTGAAGTAAACATTTTAGCAGTAGTGGATCATCACCGGATTGCCAACTTCGAAACAGCAGATCCATTGTATTATCGTGCAGAACCAGTAGGGTGTACCAGTACAATCATCTATAAAATGTTTAAAGAAAATAACGTGACAATACCAGCTCAAATTGCTGGTATGATGGTCTCAGCGATTATTTCTGATACATTATTATTTAAATCACCAACTTGCACACAAGAAGACATCGATGCAGCGCACGCCCTAGCTGATATTGCTGAAATCAATTTAGAAGGCTATGGTCTTGACTTATTAAAAGCAGGAACAAATTTAAGCGATAAATCAGCTGAAGTCCTTTTAGATTTAGATGCTAAGAGCTTCCCAATGAACGGCAAAACAGTTCGCGTTGCCCAAGTAAATACCGTCGATTTAGCAGAAGTTTTAGATCGTCAAGCTGAATTAGAAGCAGCTATGGCCGCAGAAAATGCAGCCAATAATTATGACTTGTTTGTCTTAATTATTACGAATATCTTAGACAGTGATTCTGAATTATTAGCGATTGGTGCGGAACAAGCCAAAATTGAAGCAGCGTTCAATGTAACATTAGTTAACAATCGTGCGTTCTTACCAGGCGTTGTTTCTCGTAAAAAACAAGTAGTACCACAATTAACAGAAGTCTTTAACTAAAACCGTAAGCGCCTAAGCAACGCGATAAATTCCTTGTTGCTTAGGCGCTTCAATAGTAAAGGGGCGTTAACATGAATGATTTAGCAATTTACTATCATTCTCCGCAACAAACGAAACAATACAATCATTTGCTCAACCACTCACTTTTTTTCCCTCTTGTTACTTTTATGTATGAACATCGGGAAGAAAGAATCATTTTAAGACAATTAAAAGCGGCCTTTGCAACAGAAGCCAAGTTAGAACAATTTTTATCAGAAATGATTGATTGTCAGTTAATCATTCGGGAAAATCGTCAATATCGTTTGAATTTTCCTATTTATACGGCAGCTGAAGTTGCGAGTTTGCCCTTGGCTGAAGACGAACTTCCTAAGTTTAAAGGAACTGTAACAGAGCAATTATTTTGGCTAGCTGAATCTTTTTGGCCACAAGTGTTTCCAGAAGAGGAAGACTATTTTTTTGGCGTGAGCGGTGGCCCCTCATTTTATCAAAAACAAAGATTGGCCTCGGCACAACTATCTATAATTACGCTTGAAAAAGAAAAGACAGAGGTTCCAACAATGCCTCGTTATTTTGATTACTTGGGCAAAGAGCAATCCTTGCCAGAAACCTTCAGCGCTTTATATGACTTGCTAGGGGACGTAAATCCTGAATACTATCTTTCGCAAGCGAGAAGAGCCATTAAACAAGCTCTGAGAGGCCGCAAAGTCAGTACTGTGCCTAATATTTTTCAAGAAAGTTTGCACTTGACCCAAGTGATTACGATTGACCAGAACCACTTAAAACTCCTTTTACCAGTAGCAACGGAACAAGCCGAGCCTTTAGAAGCACAGTCGGATATTCTAGCATTTTATTATGAAAAAATTGCTAACCGATCGGCCATCGAACGCTTAGTTTTTATGCAACAATTGATTAAGCAACTAGGTACGAACTCTCTAAGTTATCTTAGAATAAATTAAAGTTACGATAATTTTATTATGTAAACTAAAAATCAATAACAAGAAATGACGCCGCTTCTTAGTGAGAAATGGCGTCATTTCTTTTGCGAACTTTTTTCGTCCAAAACCCACCGGAAATGAACTTAGGCTCATAGGAAATGATAAATGCTCTCGGCTCTAATTGATTGATTAATTTGTACAATGTACGTTCGTTTTTTCTTGGGGAAAGAATTTCTAAAACCATTCGTTCTCCTTCGCGTCCGTAGGCAACACTTTGTGTAACACCATAGCCGTGTTCACGAAGTGTTTCTGGTAAATGAAATTGTTCAGTAGTAGAAGGGAGGATAACCGATACCATAATATAACCCAAGGCCAAATAGTCTTCGATTTTAATTCCTACACTAATGCCAACAGCGTAACCAAGCGCATAAACAAGTAAATTTAAAGGATTGTCTAACCGATTCAGAACCATACTTAGCCCTAAGACATAAATTGTTATTTCAGCCATACTAACCAGCGGTGCAATAACCCGATAACCTTTCATCGTTAACATAAAACGAATAGTATTTAAGGTAATATACGCAAAATTAATGATAAAAATCATAGCTAACATTTTCAAATCAACGACCATAAAATAAGTACCTCTTTTCAAAATCTTTACATCCAGCCCTCATTATAGTACAGAAAAACTGAGAATCAAAGGCGAAACACTTATAGAAATGAATTCTTTTTTGAATACTCGCTCATATTATTCGCCTAATTTAACTGTTATTTGATATAATCTTAGTATGAAGTAAGAAGGAGGTAAGCGATGAAAATTTTTGTTTGGATTTTGTTATTTTTATTAGTAATTAACGTTATTGCTGCCTTAATTACTGTTTTTAGAAAACCTCGTAGTATTTCCAGCGTTTTAGCATGGATGATGACGTTGATTTTCTTGCCTGGTATCGGATTTATTATTTACTTATTCTGTGGGCGGGGTATCGATGGACAAGAAGTATTTAAATTGTCTGATGATGAAAAACAAATGGTTCAACGAATTAAAGAAAAAGTGGACATTGATAACAAAAAAGCAGGGCGCGATAAACGTTATGATTTACTTTATGATGCGAAAGTTTTAAATCGTTATTTCCGGAATATGGACGCATCACCGTTGGCCAAAAGAAATAGTTTGCAATTATTCACAGATGGCCAAGAAAAATTCCAAGCATTATTTGAAGATATTCGTGCAGCGAAAGAAACCGTTCATGTGGAATATTATGCGTTTTTTAATGACACGATTGGCAATCAATTTTTAGATGTATTAATCGAAAAGTTGCATGAAGGCGTGGAAGTTTACTTAATTTACGATCCTTGGGGTTCACCAGGCGCAAATAAAAAGTTTTTTGCTCGTTACGTTGACGCTGGAGGAAAAGTAGCTCCCTTTATTACTTCACGCGATATGATCCGTAAAACACGTCTAAATTATCACTTGCATCGAAAAATTGTTGTCATCGATGGCAAAATTGGCTGGACCGGCGGGTTCAATGTCGGGGATCAATATTTGAATGTCACCGAAAAATTTGGTTACTGGCGAGATACCCATATTCGTTTGGTCGGAACGGCCGTATTTTCATTGCAAGAGATATTTATCATGGATTGGAATGCTTCAGTCAAATATCCTGAAGAACGTATGACGTATCATGAAAAATATTTTAAATTACCAGAAGATCATGAAGTGGAGCATTTGTCCTTACAAGTTGTTTCAGATGGTCCTGATTCAGAAGAAGAAATTTTGAAAAGCGGGTTTGTCCGGATGATTTTTTCTGCAGAAAAGAGTGTCTGGATTCAAACACCGTATTTAATCCCTGATGATAGTATGATTAATGCGTTGTTAGTGGCGGTTCGTTCGGGTGTCGACGTGCGAATTATGATTCCTTGTATGCCTGACCATCCCTTTATTTACCGCGCAACACAATATTACGCGAATTACTTACACAAACGCGGCATTAAAATTTATATTTATGATAGTGGGTTTATTCATGCAAAAACAATGGTAATTGATGATGAATTAGCTATGGTTGGCACAACAAACCAAGATATTCGCAGTTATTCATTGAATTTTGAGGTAAGTACGTTTATTTACAATCCCGACATTGCGTGGATGTTAGCGCAAGTCTTTGAAGAAGATATAGAAAAAAGTGTCTTACTAACCGACGAGATAATTAAAAAACAAGGGTACTGGCTACGCTTCAAGCAAAACTTTTCACGCTTGTTGTCACCAGTCTTGTAATCAAATGAATCAGCAGTGAATGTAGTAAACTACTATTTTCACTGCTGATTTTAGTAACAAAACACTGAGTTGGTCTACCTAATTCATTGATAATCCCTCTAAATAATGGTAAATTAAAAATAAATTCAATCAGCTATTCTATCGTGAGAAACATAGTTATTACGTAGATCAGATCAAGGGGACATTCACGACGAGCAAATATTGAGTGTGTTTGCTGAAACGTGCATGTGTGATTTGGTCTTTTTTATTGAGCTGTTATTTTATAGATAAGGAGTGGTCACCATGGACTACCTAGCAATAGCAAAAGAAATTTTGAAAGACGTAGGTGGCAAAGACAATATCGTGGATGTCACACATTGTTATACACGATTGCGTTTCGTATTGAGAGACACGAAACAAGCGAACAAAGAAGCCTTACTACAAACAGAAGGCGTCATTTCTGTTATTGAAAGCGGCGGGCAGTATCAAGTGGTTTTAGGCAATAAAGTCGCGCATGTCTATAATGCTCTAGAACCTTTGTTGGCTCAGCAACTTACGACCAAAACATCCACAAAAGAAAAAAATTCATTAGGCAATCGAATTTTAAATACTGTTGCCGCGATTTTCACGCCTGTCGTACCAGCAATTGCCGCTTCTGGCATGTTAAAAGGAATTTTAGCTATTGCTGTGATGGTCGCAAACAATTTTTACCAGGTCGATTTAAAACCTTTGAATACGTATATTATTTTAAGCGCCGCTTCCGATGCACTTTTTTATTTTATGCCAGTTATTTTAGGTTATTCAGCTGCTAAGGTTTTCAAAACAAACGAATATATCGCCATGGTAATTGGTGCTACCTTATGTTATCCGACCATCGTTTCATTAATGACTGAAAAATCAGCGGTTACCTTGTTTGGATTACATGTGACCAAAGCCAATTATGTTTCCACGGTAATTCCAATTATTCTTGCAATTTTTATGTTAGCTTATGTGCAACGCTTTTTGGAAAAAGTTATTCCAGAAGTTCTAAAAATCATTATGGTTCCTACGCTATCATTACTTTTAATGATTCCAGCCACTTTATTATTATTTGGACCAATAGGGATTTATTTAGGTGACGGCGTGAATTGGTTGTATTATTATATAATGAATTTGAGTCCCATCTTGTTAGGCGGTTTTATCGGCGGAATTTGGTGTGTCTTAGTCATTTTTGGGGCTCACCGTGGGCTTGTGCCAATTGGGATTAATGATGTCGCTCGAACAGGACAGCAAAATTTGCTAGCGTTTGCTGGTGCAGCGAATTTTTCTCAAGCGGGCGCCGCATTTGGCGTGTTTGTCCGCACAAAAAATAAAGACTTGAAAGCTGTTGCTGCCTCTGCAACAGTGACTGCATTATTTGGTATCACAGAACCAGCCATTTATGGGGCAAACTTGCGGCTAAAAAAACCGATGATTTATGCGGTGGCTAGCGGAGCAGCAGGCGGGGCCTTAATGGGCTGGGGCGGTTCCTACGGGACAGCCTTCGCTAACCAAGGACTCTTGACCATCCCAGTTTACGCAGAAGCAGGAACCAAAGCCTTTATTTGTTATTTATTAGGTTGTGGCATTGCTTTTTTTGGTGCATTTCTATTAACGATTTTTCTAGGCTTTAATGATTTACCGCTTGACGAGTTACGTCAAGAACCAGTCCTAAAGACAGGGACAGTCAAAGAAAAGCAACGGATTCAAGCACCTGTTCAAGGACAACTCGTATCTTTAGACCAAATCAACGATGAAGTCTTTGCTTCTCAACAAATGGGAAAAACGCTAGCTATTTATCCGACAGAGGAACAAATTGTTTCACCAGGAAATGGGCAAGTGACGGCTTTATATCCAACTCATCATGCAATTGGCTTAAAGTTAGACAATGGTGCTGAAATCCTTCTTCACATTGGAATCAATACAGTCGAATTAAAAGGACGAGGATTTGAGAGGTTCGTAAAAGCAGGAGAAAGGGTCAGACTAGGACAAAAACTGCTCTCTTTTGATAAACAAATCATCCAAGCTGCTGGTTATGATCCAACCGTCTTAGTCATCGTAACAAATACTGCGGAAATGGCTGTAATTGAGACAACCAAACAAACAGAGATTACACCACAAACAAATTTATTTTTCATGCAAGTAAAGGAGCAAAACTAATGGTTAAACAATTTAAGAACGATTTTTTATGGGGGGCTTCTTCCTCCGCTTTTCAAATTGAGGGCGCTTGGAATGAGGACGGCAAAGGCCTAACAGTCGCTGATTACAATTCTTTTAAAAAGTCAGCTGTACAAGCAGATACGAAAGTCGCCAGCGATTTTTACCATCGTTTCAAAGAGGACATTGCGTTAATGAAAGAATTAGGCTTAAAAACCTATCGTTTTTCTCTTTCATGGGCACGAATCATTCCAACAGGTGATGGCGAAATCAATCAAGCCGGCATCGATTTTTATAATGCTGTCATTGATACACTTTTAGAAAACGATATTTTGCCGTTTGTCACACTTTATCATTTTGATTTACCTTTTGCGTTGGTGGAAAAATACAATGGTTGGGCGGATCGTCGCTGCGTTTCCGCATTTCAACGCTATGCGCAAGTCTGTTATCAAGCATTTGGTGATCGAGTCAAAAATTGGCAAGTTACAAACGAACAAAACTTAATGATTCGTGTCGATGAACGAATGAATATGTACGATGTTGCACCAGAAAATATTGAAAAAATTCGTGCACAAATGGATTACCATATGTTTGTTGCCCATGCGTTAGCGACGAATGATTGTCACCAATTGGTTGCTGGGGGAAAAGTCGGACCCTCTGTTTCCTCAACGATGACTTATCCTAGTTCCAATAAGCCTGAAGATGTTTGGGCAGCTCGTATGAATGATAACTTTAAAACGAATTACGCTCTAGAAATGTATTGTTTTGGCGAATATCCTGGTTACTATCAAGAGTATTTGACCAAATGCGGCATTTATCCCGAAACACAGCCAGAAGATCAAGCAATTTTGAAAGCCGCTAAACCAGATTTTATCGCCCTTAATTATTATCGGACGTTAGTCGCTAGCTATTTACCGACAGATGAGCAACACCCATTGGGTACGAAAGAAAAGGACATTGATTTTGATCTATACGGTTATTTCAAAATCGAAAAAAATCAACATTTAAAAACCTCTAAGTATGGTGCCCAAATTGATCCAACTGGTTTACGTTTAGTTTTAAATGATTATTATCGTCAATACCGTTTGCCGTTAATCATTACAGAAAACGGCTTAGGCACACCCGATCACCTAACAGAGGACGGAAAAATTCATGATGATTATCGAATTGCGTATTTGCATGACCATATTGCTGCTTGTCATGCGGCTATTTCTGACGGTGTTGAGTTGTTTGGTTATTGCCCTTGGTCGGTCATGGATATTTTAAGTTCCCATCAAGGATTCAAAAAACGCTACGGTTTTATTTACGTTAATCGTGAAGACCATGAGTTAAAAGATTTACGACGTATTAAAAAAGATAGTTTTTATTGGTACCAATCAGTGATTAAAAATAATGGGTTACCAGAAGAATAGTGATCAAAAAGGATCATCCATTGCATAAGTGGGTGATCCTTTTGTTTTCAAGTTCTGTCATTCCGTGTTAGACTTAAGTTAACAAACCCATTAAAGGTGGTGAGAGAGATGAATAATTACGATTTATGGAAATGGGCTGCCGGGAAACGAACCGAAAAAGATAAAAATGAAACCTATAGTGCCAAAAATTGGTGGTATGTTTTACTAATGCTCGGTGTATTTGTAGGGATCATGTTGTTGTATTATTTAATCTCTGTGCTTTGGAATTAAGGGGAAATGATAAAACAGACAAAAAGATGTTGTAATTTCGAATAAAAATTGTTACTATAAGGGTAAGAAGAAAACGATTGCAACAAGGGGTTGCAAGAAAAGAGTATGTCACTGGTTCGACCAGGCAGAACTCAACAGACAACTGTTATAAATCTTTACATGGGTTAAGGATGACAGTTTGTTTGTTGAGTTTTTTTCGCGGTTTTTTATAGGAAGAAGGGGTTATATGAAAGTCAAACAAATACTAAATAACAATGTAGCGATTTTAACAAAAGGAACCAATGAGGTAATCGTCTATTCTAAAGGAATTGCTTTTCGAAAAAAAGTAGGCCAATCAGTTTCTAAAGAAGAAGTAGACAAAGTCTTTGTGTTAGACTCGGCAGATGTTTTAGAGCATTTTAGTTATTTGTTAGCGAATACAGAAGAATCATTATTTGAAATTGTTCGTAGCATTATTTTACGAGCGGAGGAGCTTTTTCAAAAAAAAGCAACTGATTACCTGTATTTAACGCTTTTAGATCATATTGATTACGCCCTGAAACGTGGTAAGAAAGGCCAATATATTTCCAATCCTCTTCTTTGGGAAGTACGGCGCTATTATCCGAAGTCCTATCAATTAGGAGTAGAAGTGGTGGAACGATTAAACAAAGAATACAACGTTTCATTTCCAGAAGACGAAGCTGCTTCAATTGCGTTACATTTGGTAAATATCCAAGAAGCTGTACAAAATAGCCAAGAGAATGAAAAAGTCACAGAAATTATGAAAGATATTGTGTCCATCGTTCAATACCATCTTGGTGCGCCAATGAATCATGAATCCATTAATTACACGCGTTTCATGCAGCATTTACAATACTTCGTCCAACGGATTTTAACCAATGATACGTATAGTGAAAACGATTCTGAGTTATATCAACAAATTTCACAGCTCTACCCAGAAGCTTATGGTGCGGTGAAAAAAATCGAATTGTATGTCATTGGCACTTTTGGAAAGCTGATTTCTGAAGATGAAAAAACATACTTAATGATGCACATTCATCGCATGACTGAACGAACAGAAAAGCGAAAAGAAAGCGATGTGTAGAAAATGAAATATGAAACATTTTTAAAAAAATTAATTGTCTTAGTTGGTGGACCAGAAAATATTGATAGTGTTGCACACTGTGTCACGCGCTTGAGATTTCAATTAAAAGATCGTAGTAAAGCCCAAACAGCCGAAATCCAAGAAATGAAACAAGTGATTGACGTTATCGATAATAATGTGGCTTATCAGGTCGTTGTTGGCACACAAGTGAAAGATATTTATCAAGAATTATTACCTATGTTAGGAATAGGGGAAACAACTACAGACGCACCAAAGAAAAAGACTAATCCATTCAAAGCAATTGTTGATGTCGTGAGTGAAACAATGACACCCTTAATCGAACCGATTTTTGTTGCAGGGATTTTGGCAGGCTTTTTATCATTATTTAAATTACTTGGAATTATTCAAGAAGACAGCTCAACGTTTATTGTGTTAAACACAATTAGTACGGCCGCTTTTCAATTTTTACCAGTGTTTATTGCAGCATCGGCAGCTAAACGTCTCAAAGCAAGTCCCTATTTAGCCGTTTTGTTAGCAGTTACGTTATTATCTGATTCAATTGACGGTGTCAAAGGTCTAAGTATTTTTGGGTTAGGTTTACCACAAATTACGTATTCAAATAGTTTTGTGCCAATTTTTTTAGGTGTTTGGTTTATGGGGATTTTAACTGAGCGCTTTAAAAAATGGATACCTGATGCCTTGCAATATTTTTTAAATCCATTACTAATTATGCTGATTACCTTACCAGTGACATTATTGATTTTTGGACCATTAGGTACATGGATTGGTGATGCGTTGTTCTTCGTTTGTGATATTTTACAAAATACTGTTGGTTCATGGGCTGTAACAGCCTTGTATGCCGCTTGCCAACCATTCTTAATTTTACTAGGTGCTGGTAATTTCGTTATGCCAGTTATTATGCAAATGTTAAGCGAGCAAGGTTATGATAGCATCTTTTTACATGCTTCAACAATTTCAGATATTGCTGTTGCGGGAGCCATGTTTGGTTACTTCCTGCGTGCTCGTCAAGCAAAACAACGTGAATTATTTGGCTCAGTTAGTTTTACTGCGTTGATGGGAGTAACGGAACCTGCTGTCTATGGTGTATTCGTAAAATTCCGTCGGCCATTTATCGCTGTAATGATTGGCGGTGGTTTAGGAGGCTTAATTGCTGGACTGCTGAAAGTCAAAACTTATGGCTATGTGTGGGGCCTAACTAGTTTGCCTTCTTATTTAGGTAAAACAAATGATACGAAGAACTTTATGGCTATGCTAATCGCAGTAATTGTCGGTTTTGTCGGTGCAGCGGTTGCTTCGTTTATCCTAGGGATTCCATCAGAAGAAAAAGAACTACCTAAAGAAACAACGACTAACAAAACAACACAAAAAGAACGACTACTAACCAAAAATCCTGTTTTTGCAGCAATTAAAGGAACCGTCATCCCTCTAAGTGAAGTAGAAGATGCGGCTTTTTCAACAGAAGCATTAGGTAAAGGTGTTGGAATCGTTCCAACTGATACCGAAGTGGTTGCACCTTTTTCTGGCGAGGTTGTTTCGGTTTTCCCAACAAAGCATGCCATCGGACTTAAAAATGAAGACGGTGTAGAACTATTGATTCATATCGGTATTGACACTGTTTCTTTAAATGGTAAAGGTTTCACTGTCCATGTGACAGAAGGCGAGCACGTTCAACAAGGACAATCATTAGTCACCGTTGATTTTGATTACATTCGCCAACAGGGACTTTCAGATACTGTTATTTGTGTAATTACCAATACGAATGAATTTTTAGATGTTATCGGAACTACAGGAGAATGTACTTCGTATGATCAAGAAATGCTAAATATCGTGGTATAAAAAGGAGAGACCTATCATGAAAAAAGAAAAATTTTTATGGGGCGGCAGTATCGCCGCTCATCAATTAGAAGGCGCTTATCAAGAAGGGGGTAAAGGCTTAGCAATCATGGATCTTGTTACAGCGGGTGCCGTAGATCAGCCGCGAGAAATCACCCAGACCATTGAGGCAGACAAGTATTATCCTTCGCATACTGGCATTGATTTTTACCATCGCTATCGGGAAGATATCGCCTTATTTGCAGAAATGGGTTTTACGTCACTCCGCATTTCCATTGATTGGTCACGAATTTTTCCAAAAGGAGATGAAGCCGAACCGAATGAAGAAGGTTTGTTTTTCTATCATCAAATCATTGATGAATTACTCAGTCAGGGAATCGAACCAATTGTCACTTTGTATCATTTTGAAATGCCAGTTCATTTAGTCAAACAATATGGTTCATGGAAAAATCGGAAAGTTATTGATTATTATTTGCATTACTGTCAGACTGTTTTTGAAGCGTTTAAAGAGAAGGTTACTTATTGGTCTACGTTTAACGAAATGAATCACCTCGATCCGACCTCAAACGCTTCTGAACCTTTCACCTATATTTTGACAGGTTTAGAATACGATAAAATCCAACATCGATCACAAGTGTTAGCTGAAATTGGCTATAATATGACACTTGCCGGAGTTAAAGCCGTTCAATTAGGCCATGCAATTAATCCTGATTTCCAAATTGGTTGTGTTTTTGGTTTGACACCAGCCTATGCGAAAGATTGCCATCCGACGAATGCATTAAACTCATTAAAACAAACAACTCGTGATTTTTATCAGATAGATGCAATGTGCAATGGAGCCTTTCCACTTTATAAACAAAAGGAATACGAGAAACTTGGACTCCACATTACTATTTCGCCCGAAGATCAGGAAGCATTTTCTGAAGGTAAAATTGATTGGATTGGTTTAAACTATTATGCTAGCGAAGTTGCAAAATTTGAAGGAGACGACGACGCTGAAGGTTCTCTATGGGGTGGAACTCAAAATCCTCACTTGGAAGTTTCTAAATGGGGTTGGGCAATAGATCCTATGGGTATTCGTTATTTATTAAATATGCTTTACCAACGTTATGGGATACCAATTATGATAACGGAAAATGGCTTAGGAGCGGACGATGTTTTTGAAGATGGAACTGTGCACGACACCTATCGTATTCACTATTTACAACAACATATTGAGCAAGTACAAAAAGCCATGACAGAAGATTTTATTGAGGTAATTGGTTATTTAACTTGGGCACCGATTGATTTAGTCAGTGCCACAACAGGTGAAATGAAAAAACGTTATGGCTTTATTTACGTGGATAAACATGACGATGGTACAGGAACATTAGACCGTTATCGGAAAGATTCTTTTTATTGGTATCAACAATTAATTAGAGATTATCCGCAAGGTTGTTAAAAAGAAGAAACAAATCATTTTAAATCTAAATACACCTAACTAAACAAAAGAACAGCAAGAAGTATTCTTCACTTCTTGCTGTTCTTTTTCTTAATAAAAAACCAATGATTTTCAGTTGTATTTGTCTATCCGTTTGTAGTATGATTGAGTCAGTTTTAAAGGAAACATGCCAAGTATGGAAAACCATACTTGACACGCATTGACTAATTAAACATGGGGAACGTTGCCATAAGTTGATGTTCCAGTCAATAATGCAAGTAAATCAAACATAGCATGTACCTCCTTTAATTGATAATCAAAGTATAACATCTTTTAATGAATTTACATAATAATACAAGTGGAGGTCTGTTCGTGAAGGTAGCAGGAGACAAAATAAAACAAGCGAGAAAACTTAAAAAAATCACACAATCAGAGCTGGCTAACGGCATCTGTACGCAAGCAACAATTAGTAATATTGAAAACCGTAATCTATGTGACAGTTTAGATATTTTCTCATCTATTTGCCTCCGATTAGATTTAGAAGTAGAAGAATGCATGATGATTTCTGAAGAAAAGAAAATTGAAAATCTACTAAACAAAGTCGAGGATTTATCTTTACGGTTATTTCACTTAGAGGCCTACAATTTATTACAAGAAGTGCCTGAAGGTCTTATCTTATCTAATAATGAACTAACGACTAAATTGTTATATTATAAGGGAATTACTTGTTTATTAGGAAAAAAAGATAAAGCAGAGGCCTTGTTTTACCTATACCGGGGCGCGGAAATTGACCGTAAAGTCAATATTTACAACATTTTAAGCCTGAATGCGCTAGGTACGCTATATGAACTGGAAAAAGATATGAGAAAAGCGCAAGTATATTACGAAAAATCATTACAAGAATTGGAACAATTTAAATTAGAATGTTCCTTGGAGCGTTGTAGAATTTATTATAATTCTGCTAAATTCTACTCGGAAATGAAAGACTACCAAAAAAGTGTCATTTTAAGCGAAAAAGGGATTCAGATTTGTCGTGACAAACACTCCATTTATTTGCTAGATTATCTTTTATATGAAAAAGCCTTTAACAAACAAATGCTCGGGGAAGACACAGCCGATGACTATCGTCAAGCCTATTATTTTACACAATTTTTTGGCAATACAGAAGTCCTACAATATATTGAGAAAGATATGAAAGCTTTTAATATTTCCTATTAATTTAATCAAAAAGCCGATAAAAGCTGAAAATCCAGTTTTTATCGGCTTTTTGAAAAGTCTAGGCAAGTTGCTTTTAAAAATCAGCAGTCACGGTTACGATAAGCAAGACGAAGTATTTAGGAGGATTTAAAAATGAAAAGAGTAATGTGGTTTAGACGTGATTTACGATTACAAGATAATAAAGCATTAGCACACGCGTTACAAAATTCTGCAGCTGATGAATTGATTTTATTATTCCAAATGAATCCTCAACAATTTATTCAAGAAAGTGCTAATCATAACGCTTTTTTTGCAAGTTTAGCCTCGTTTAAAGAACGAATCGATCAAGAGGCACATTTACAAATCATGGTCGGCGAACCATTAGATTTATTTTCACGTTTGAAACGCAAATTACCCGATTGGCAGGCCATTTATTTTAATGAAGATACTTGTGGCTTTGGGGCAAAGCGGGACCAGCAAGCTATGCGCTTTTTTGAAGAAAATAATATTCAGTCTTTCTCTTTTCAAGATGCCTATTTGCATGGCTCTGAAGAAATTAAGAAGAACGATGGCAGCAAGTACCAAGTGTTTACGCCCTATTACAATAAATGGAAAGAGGCGCCTAAAGAAACCCCGATTCCTGTTTCCTATACAGCTGAAAAAATTTTTAGTGCGTGTCTTTTTCCAGAAGAGGAAGCAGCATATGGGGAACAGATTGCGAGGATTCCTTTAAAGCACTATAGTGTCGGCGAAGAAACAGCCAGAAGGTGCTTAAATACTTTTATTGATCAAAAACTTCAATCCTATGAAAATAAGCGTGATTTTCCTTATCAGGATCAAACGAGTCATCTGTCTACTTTTTTAAGAACGGGAGAACTTTCGATTCGCACCATTTGGCAAGAGCTTGCATCTGCGCCTTCTAGCTTGAGTAAAGAAACCTTCAAAAAAGAATTAGCTTGGCGTGACTTTTACAATATGATCTATAGTGCGTTTCCACAACAAAAAGAGGAAGCTATTCAAGAAAAATTTCGTTATATTCAATGGACAAATGACCCAGAAATGTTTGCCAAGTGGCAAAAAGGGGAGACGGGGTACCCTATAATTGATGCCGCAATGCGACAACTGAATCAAACTGGTTGGATGCACAATCGCTTAAGAATGATTACTGCCTCTTTTTTAGTTAAAAATTTACACATTGATTGGCGTTGGGGTGAAAAATACTTTCAAAAAATGTTGATTGATTATGATGCCGCCAATAATATCGGTGGCTGGCAATGGGCTGCTTCCACAGGAACGGACGCTGTCCCGTATTTTCGGATTTTTAATCCAATTATCCAGTCAAAAAAATTTGATAATGACGGCCAGTTCATCAAAAAATATGTCCCAGAACTTAAACAAGTGCCACAAAAGTATATTCATCAACCAAATCTAATGAACGAAGCCTTACAAACGCAATATCATGTACATTTAGGAGAAAATTATCCAAAACCCATTGTCGATTATGCATCAAGTAAAAAACAAACATTATTTCTATATGAAGCGAGCAAAGAAATTCATCAAGAAATGAACAATCCAAGGTTTCAATAAACAGTAAACCCAACTAGCTTAGCAAACAACTGTAAGGTTAGTTGGGTGAATTGATTGGTCGAAAGAGAAGTGGCAAGTTATCGGCTAAAGTTTTTTATTTTATTCTAGTTTACATAATATACATTATACAAAGTAGAATAAAAAGCATTGAAAAGCAAACAAACCCAGTCTTTAGTTTATCTAGACTGGGTTTGTCACGTACGTTATATAAATTATGCTTGTTGCTTGATGGCTTGTGCGACGCGTGCTCCATATTCTGGATTTACTCTAGTGAACAAATCAATTTGACGCGCGATGATTTCTTGATTTTTCACTTGACCTAAAGATGCCGCTATATTGTTAATTAAGTTTTCTTTTTCTTCGCTTGGCAGCAAATTATACAAAGCGTTTGCTTGTGTAAAGTGATCTTGATTATAGCTATAATTACCAACATTTCCCTCAACTTCAAAGGAACTAATTTTCGCCGTAGGATCTTCTTTTGGTGTTTCAGTATAACTATTTGGTTCGTAATTAATTTCGCTATTGCCATTGTCAAAACGCATATTGCCGTCTTTTTGGTAGTTATTTACAGGCGCTTTTGCTTGGTTGATCGGCAATTGGTGACTATTAGCGCCCACGCGATGACGATGTGCGTCCCCATAAGCGAACAAACGTCCTTGCAATAATTTATCTGGAGAAGCTTCAATACCAGGAACGAAATTCCCTGGTGAAAAGGTTACTTGTTCAACCTCTGCAAAATAATTCTCTGGATTTCTATTTAAAGTCATCGTGCCAACTTCAATCAGCGGATACTCTTTTTGAGAAACCGTTTTTGTTACATCAAAAAGAGTTTCTTTCATTGTTAACGCATCTGCATACGGGATAATTTGCACAGATAATGTCCAAGAAGGAAATTCTTGATTTTCAATTGCATTATGCAAATCTTCAATATGGAAATCTGGGTTTTTCCCAGCAATTTCTTCTGCTAATTGACTCTCTAGATTTTTGATTCCTTGATTCGTCTTGAAGTGATATTTAACAAAAAATACTTCTCCAGCAGCATTGACCCATTTGAATGTATGGCTACCAAAACCATGCATGTGACGGAACGACAACGGAATGCCACGATCACTCATTAAAATTGTTACTTGATGAAGGCTTTCCGGTGAATGAGACCAAAAATCCCAAACTGCTTCTGGACTTTTCAAATGCGTCCGTGGATTTCTTTTTTGGCTATGAATAAAATCTGGAAACTTAATTGCATCACGAATGAAAAAAATGGGCGTATTATTGCCAACTAAGTCGTAATTTCCTTCATCTGTATAGAATTTAAGCGCAAAACCGCGAGGATCACGCAATGTATCTGATGAACCTAACTCTCCAGCTACTGTTGAAAAACGAGCGAATAAAGGTGTTTCTTTGCCAACTTCAGATAAAAAATCTGCTTTAGTATATTGTGCCATTGATTGGCTCACCTTGAAAATCCCATGAGCACCAGCACCTTTGGCATGAACAACCCGTTCTGGTACGCGCTCACGATTAAAATGAGCTAATTTTTCTAATAAATGAACGTCTTGGATTAGGACAGGACCAAATTCTCCTGCAGTTAGCGAATTTTGATTATCGCCAACAGGACTTCCTTGTGACGTAGTTAAATGTTGATTTTTCACCTAAAACACTCCTTCATCTAAAATTATACTCATTGTATAAAAAAACCACTCTGCATAACAAAAATAATGCTTAAAAACACTCAAAAACATTTGTTATTTAATAGAATGATTAAAAATAGCAGTAGAATTTAAATCAAAAACAAATGTATTAATTTTAAACTGTTTACACCACCAAAAATAACAACCAATAATTCAAAGAAAACTAAAATGCTGTTTTTTTATTCAAAAAAGACCTAGCATGATTGGGATGCTAGGTCTTTCGTTACTTTTTTTGAGGGACCGTTTTTATTGGTCATTCAGCGTTATTGATTGATCGCAACAGTCGTGTCTTCAGTCGATAGACCTGTCATAGAGGTGCTATCGGAAAATATTTTTTCAACTTCTTGTTCTGATAAAATATTTTCTTTCTTAGGCATTGAAATCGTCGCTTTTTTGGCTTTTTGTGTAATGCTAATTTTACTAGATAATGATTCAAGTCCCATGTCAACGTTCTTGTCTTGTTGCGGTTTCACATTAATCAACATATTTGTTTTATTTTCTTTTGTATTAACAGAAACTTTAGCAGAAACATCTTTAACTTTTTCGAAAGGATCTTGTTCTTTACCTTTCTCAGATGCTTCTGTCGTAATTTTGATTAACTTTTGTAATTCTTTTTTTGTAAACGTATGGGTAATGGTGTCCCCTTTTTTCTCGAACGTATCCTTGTCTAATCCTTCTAAAAACTCTTTGTATTCCTTAGCAGACTGTTTTCGTTCTTTTTCCGATTCTTGATACTCTTTGATTGTATCTTGCCATTCTTTCGCACTTTCCTCGTTCATGGCTAAAAGATCAATGTATTTCCCTTTTAGTTTTTCTGTATCTAACTGAGAACTATCAATAGCACCTTCAGACATTGAGTCTGCGACAGCGACAATATATTCCATCATATCTGTTGCTAAATAGAGTTTTGACTCTTTGCCCTCGTTATCTAATGATCCAATCAATGAAATCGGTACATCCATGCCCATCGCTTTTAATTTCATCTCTAAGCTGAATGCTTTTTCTTTTTTGGCATCTACTTGAATCTTCCCAGAAAGCGATGCGTCTTTGATTTGCGTGATGAGCATCCCAATCATAGGATTCGTTTGTGCACCATCTTCTTGTGAAAATTTCATGTCACTAATTGACATAGAGAAATCCCAAACCCCAGATTCTTGTGCGTTTTGATTGCCAATCCCTTGAATGAACTCATCTTTCGCGCTTTTGCCACAGCCTGTCAGTAACAGAGCTGAACAGAAAACGCCTGCGATAATCCCCACTTTTCTTTTTAACACACTTTTTCCCCCTCATTATATAAAAAATTAATTCCCTTTTATTAAGAATAGCAAACATTGCTTATAAATAGCAATGTTTAATTTTAGATTTTCTCTCTTTTAATAAGTGGGATTGATTTAATCTTTTAGGTTTGAATCATTAAGCTGTATTATTTTTAAAATAAAATTGCTTTTCGCCAAAAAATACTGGGAAAAGTTCTGCTAAACTGCCAGCTAAAGGACCTTCTCGCAATTCTTTTTCAGTGACCCAAAACAAGGGTTGTTCCGTTTCTTCTGGTAGTTCATCCGCTGTTTCTGCAATGAATAATGCGGCTAATTCCCGCGCACCCGAACAATCATTCAGCCATTCTGCAACACCTACTAATTGTGGTTTCAGCACTAATCCTGTTTCTTCAAGGAGTTCGCGAACCATGGCTGTTTCCATGCCCTCGTTTTTTTCAACATGTCCGCCAGGGAACGTCCAACCAGGCCAATCCTTTTTTTGTCGTTCTTGCACAAGGATTTCATTTTTCTGATTTCTAATCATACATAATGTTGTTAATTCCACTTCAAAATTCCGCTTCATTTGGCACCTCATCATTTTTTCCTTTGTTAAGGTTACGATACAGAAAAACAGAGAAAGATTCAACTAAGAATTTTCTCTGTTTTATCATCTAGCTCTTTAATAAGTCGTATTGCGATTGATATAAATGATGATATAACGCATGTTTTGCCATTAGTTGATCATGAGATCCTTCTTCCACAATACGACCACCATCAATATAGAAAATTTTATCGCTATTTTTGATGGTAGAAAGCCGATGAGCAATAATAAACGATGTCCGTCCTTTTAGAAGTTGTTGTAGTCCTTCTTGTAACAATTCTTCTGTTTTTGTATCAATACTGGAGGTTGCTTCGTCTAAAATTAAAATTTTGGGATCTGCCAGTAAAGCACGAGCAAATGAAATTAATTGGCGTTGTCCTGCCGAGAGTGTACTACCCCGCTCTTCCACAACTGTTTCATAGCCATCTTTTAAATCCTTGATAAAATCGTGCGCACGAACAATTTTTGCGGCTTGGATGACTTCTTCCTCTGTGGCTGCTAAATTTCCGTACCGAATGTTTTCAATAATCGTTCCTGAAAAAATAAACGTATCTTGAAGCATTACCCCCATTTGTTTTCTTAACGAACGGAGTGTCACATCGCGAACATCATAACCATCAATTTTAACGGCCCCTTCATTCACATCATAAAAACGACTTAATAAATTGATGATTGTTGTTTTACCCGCACCTGTTGGCCCAACCAAGGCGATTGTTTGTCCTGGCTCAATATGAAAACTAACATCGGTCAAAATATTTTTTCCTTCTTCATAACGGAAATAAACATGCTGAAAGTCGACGGTTCCTTTAATTGGCGGCAACTCAATAGCGTGCGGCGCATCTTGAATTTCTGGAACAACATCCATCGTTTCAAAAATCCTTTCCAAATAGGCAGTTGCAGTAATCAGAGAATTGTAGAAGTTACCAATATTGATGACCGGATTCCAAAAGTTATTGATATAACCAATAAAAGCAATTAGCGTCCCAGTGGTAACGGACACACCTAATTGACGGATTCCTACGAAATAGATAAAACAAGTCGTAATAACGGATATATTTTGCACTGCTGGCCATAATAAATACTGGACACGCACAGCTTTCATAAAGGATTGACGATATTCTTCGCTTACTTCGTTAAAAATCTGGAAATTTTCATCTTCTCGTGCAAAAGATTGTGTAATTTTAATTCCTGAAATACTTTCATGAATATAGGCATTTAAGTTTGATTGTTTATTGCTAAGCTCTTGGTAAGCTTTCCGTTGTTTCCCTTGGATAAACAGAACCATCACGAACAACACAGGCAATAGCAGTAAACTGTATAAGGTTAATTTCACATCAATAAATAACATAAAAATTAAGGTAATAATCACATTAAATAAATCAGAAATTAAATTGATCAATCCGTTACTTAATAAATCACTTAACGTATTGATGTAATTGACTACCCGAATTAAGATTTTTCCATGCGGCCGACTGTCAAAATAAGAAAATGGTAATTTTTGTAGATGCTCAAAAATTGAAAAACGCATATCTTTTAAAATATCTTGTCCAATTTCTGTGATGGCATATATTCGATAACGCATACACCAACCAATAATCACCAAGGAAAATAGGAAAATAGCCCCTAGTATCAAGAGTAACGAGAGATTCTTTTGTGGAATTACTTGGTCAATCGCAATTTTAGTAAAGTAAGGGCCTAACATACTTGCCAGATTAGCTAATATGATGACAAACAATGTTTTAAAAACAGCTTTTTTGTAAGGCTTAATATAGGCGCCTAATCGTTTATAGTGAGACCAATTAAATTCTTTTTCTAAAGTCTCATCCACATCAAACGTATTTCTAGCCACGCGACTCACCTTCCTTTGTCAGACCTAATTGTTTTTGATATACGTCAAAATATTTGCCTTTTTGTTCGACTAATTCGCTATGCGTACCGCTTTCCACCACACGGCCTTTTTCCATCATCAAAATTAAATTGGCCTCTCTCACAGAAGAAATTCGGTGGGCAATAATAAATGTCGTTTTCTTTTCCGTCAAACGACCTAGTTCTTTTTGAATTTTTGATTCTGTTTCCATATCAACAGCAGAAGTTGTGTCATCTAAAATTAAAATAGCTGGATCTTTGGTTAAGGCACGGGCCAGTGAAATCCGCTGTTTTTGGCCACCAGATAGGCCAACGCCGCGTTCACCAACAATTGTTGCATAACCTTCGGGCATTCTGGAAATAAAGCTATGGGCATCGGCAATTTCAGCCATCATTTGCACTTGTTCCAAGTTAGCCAATGTATTACCAAAAGCAATGTTATCTTCTATCGTATTGGAAAAAAGAAAGACATCTTGCATAACCATGGAGATATTTTCTCGCAATTTACGAACAGAATAGCTTTTAGCATCTTTTCCATCAATATAAACAGTGCCTTTGGTTGGATCATAGAACCGAGCGATTAAGTTAACTAAAGTGGTTTTGCCTGAACCAGTTTCCCCTAAAATACCAATTGTTTCACCAGGTTTTGCTGAAAATGAAACATCCGATAAAATGGGGGTTTCTGGATCATCTGAAAAATGAAAGGACACGTGATCAAACGTCACATAGCCTTGGATCGGTTCTGCTTCTTTTTCCCGAGCAATGGGAATCTTCGGTTTCGTTGCTAATAACTGACGAATTTTAATGGACGATGCCGTAAAGCGTTGCACATCATTGATCAACCAGCCACTCATTCGCATCGGCATGTTCAACATCCAGAGAAAACCGTTAAAGGCCACTAAATCACCAATTGTCATCCGACCTTGAATTACAAAGAGGCCACCAAGAACTAAGGCAATAACATTTAAACTACCTGCAAAACCGTCTAACCACGGTAAATATTTTTTAGAGACATCTGCAGAAGCCATATTCCATTTTTTATAGTCTTCATTGTGCTTGTTAAACTTTTCAATTTCATAAGGTTCTTGAGAAAAAGCTTTAACCACCCGATTTCCACCAATATTTTCTTCGACCATTGAATTTAACCGAGAAAAACTTTCCCGAATCTCAAAAAATACCGGATGCGATTCCTTCGACATTTTTTGTGTTAACAGAAAAATCAAAGGTGTAATTAAAATTAATGCTAGCATCAATTGCCAATTGATCGTCCCCATCACAATCACGGCTGCGATGAACCATAAAATACATTCTAAGAGGTTATAAGTGACCCAAGAAACAAAATGGCGGATAGCGTCTGTATCCCCTGTCATTCGCGCCATAATGTCGCCAACACGTGTATGATTAAAGAAATCAAAATCTAATTCTTGAAGTTTGACATACATATCTTTTCTTAAGTCAAATAACGCAGATTGTCCAACCGATTCAAACAAGACTTGATAACTATAACGAACAACTGTCCGAATAACGGTCACCCCAATCATAACCCCAAGAATTGGGACAAGCTCTTCAGTTTTCCCCTGATTGATTACTTGGTCTACAATTCTGCCAGATAACAATGGAATAATAACAATTAAAATAGCGTTAATAACGACAAAAATAACAGCTAGCAGTAACTTATTCTTATTTTTTTTAGCATATTGCCAAATCCATTCAAAACTATTCATTTTCTCCCCTACTCTCTCTTGTTTTTATGGACGTGTATAAGATTACTGTTTTTTTATAGGAAAAGAAATGGGCATTCTTGTATATTTTGATGTACAATATAGTATAGAAAGCGGATACAAGTAGGAGTGATTTTTTATGAACTACACAAATAGTCGAACGTTTAATCCTGAAATTTTATATGCCTTTGATCCTTGGAACGAAGAGACCCACCCTTATAATTGTCATCATCATGAATTTCTGGAAATATCTATTCTTTTAGAAGGTGAATCTGAATATATTGTTCAAGGGCAACAGTACCATGCCACTGCTGGTACAGTGTTTCTTTTTAATCCGCGAACGGAACATGGTGAGCAACAAAAAGCAGGAACTTACTCACATCAACTACACATTGGCATTTCAAATCTCTATTTAGAAGGCTTAGAGCGAAACGTATTTCCAAATAAATCAGCTTTATTAGATTTAAGTCATTTACATGGTGCTTTTTTAGAAAAAGCTTGGCAAATTGTTCATGAATTAAACCATCAAGAAGTTGAATCAGCGTTACAAATTAAAGCTTTAGTTATTGAACTATTGGTTTATATTTTAAGAAGCTTAGCAGTTGATCAAGAAAATAAAATTGAAACTCGGCTATCGAAAACGGAAAAAAGAAAACGAAATTTAGTCAATCATACGATTTATTATCTGGAAACGCACCATGACGAAGAAATTACTTTGGAACAGTTAGCTGAAATGTTATATGTTACCCCGACTTATTTGTCGAAAACCTTTAAAGCGGCCACAGGCGTTGGGCCAATCAATTATTTAATTCAAATCCGCTTAAACCATGCGAAAGAATTGCTGAAAAATGATTCCTTAAGTGTCAAAGAAGTGGCAAAAACGGTTGGTTACGAAGATGCCTATCATTTCAGTAAATTATTCAAAAAATATTATGGAAAATCTCCTTCACAATTTTAAGATAAAAAAACAAGGAATCGTCGGCTTCATTGCGTCCGTTTCCTTGTTTTTGCTTTACGTTGACTCTTTTAACTGTTTCGTCATTGTATAATCGGTATGGCGTTCATTTCCCATATAAAAATCATGTTCATCTGTTTTGACGAAGCCTAATGATTGATAAAATTTTTGCGCTGGATGATTATGTTCCCAAACACCTAACCAAACCGTCTCTTTTTCTGCTTCTTCCGCTAATTCAATTGCTTTCGTAATCAAATGTTTGCCTAAGCCTAAACGCTTAAAAGATTTACGAATATAAATGCGCTCAACTTGTAACGCTTGTGGATGTTGATAGGTAATCTGAGCATCACCGTGATTTAATTTCACATAACCTGCAAGTTCATTATTATAAAAAGCAAAGAAATATTGCGAATCTTTATGTAAGATTTCGCTTTCTAAAACTGCTGGACTAAATTTCCTCTCATAATGTGCCTGTAAATCTTCTTCGTTTTCGCCATCTCCATAAGTATCTGCAAAAGTCTCTTGGCAAATGGCCTCTAATTCTGGTACGTCTGCGACGGTACACTCTCTAATAAATACTGACATACTAAAACTCCTTTGTAGATTAAATCAAGTGTTTAATTAAAATTAAACAAGGATTCCAAGCGTCCCATAATGTCGGAAAAACCTCAAGGCGCTTAAAACCCAATGATTCGTAAAAACGAATAGTATGATCGTACACGGAATAATTTCCTTCGTCAACTGTTTTGACTTGAATAAAAAAATAGTTATTTTTAGAATGCGTTTCCACGATTTCTATCAATAACTTGCCGATACCTTTGCGATGATACCGCTTTTTAACTGCCATACAATGGATTTCTACTGTATCTTTACTTGTTTCTGAAAGTGTTATAAAACCGAGTATTTTATTCTCTACATCCTTTGCCACCCACATAGGTAAAGTGCTAGCTATATCGATATACTTGCGGGTCTCTTTTTCAAGGCCAAACCATTCTGGAAGATTAAACAATACTTCTTGTGCTGCCTGAGTCTTTTTATCTGCATTTTTTTCCCTTATAATTATAAATTCTTTCAATTTACAACCTCCTTTTTGTTTACATAACAAAATTATTGTATACACAATCCTTTTTATTAAATAATAGCATAGGTAGTTTAAAAATGTAAGTTAGTCATTTATTCTTTATTATTTCCTTAAAACGACGCCTTTTCTCGCTAAATCTGCCCTTCCTTTATTTTTTTCTGTTAAACTAAACGTATTAAGTCTATGAGGAGCGTGCGTATATGGATTATCTGAACACCTATAAGCGGTTGCTAGCATTGGCAGATGCAGGTCTTTTTTACGGGAAAGATGCTTTTGATCAAGAACGTTACCAAGAACTACGAGAACTTACGTTACAACTTATTAGCACAACCGGACACGAAGCGACTGTTTTGCCCGACTTAGAAAAAATCTTAACTAAAGAGGAAGGTTATCCAACACCGAAAGTAGATGTTCGCGGTTTGATAAAAAAAGAGAATCGCTTTTTATTAGTTGAAGATTTACGGACCAAAGAATGGTCATTACCTGGTGGCTATGCCGAAATTGGCTGCTCCCCTAAAGAAAATATTGAAAAAGAAGTATTGGAAGAAACTGGCTTAGTTGTTACAGCAAAAGAATTGCTTGCTGTTTATGATACAGATAAACGAAAAGACATTCCTCAACTATTTCAGTACTATAAAATGATCTTTTCTTGTGAGATTTTAGAAAATCATCCCTTTGAAAAAAACATTGAAACCTCGAATTGTGCTTATTTTTCTTTAGATAATCTCCCCCCTCTTTCTATCAAACGAACAACGAAAGAGCAATTAATGGCATTAATGAACCAAACAACTGGAGCGCTTAGTGACTAACAAAAAGAGGTCGGGACAGAAGTGTTTAACTCCGAGAAATAAGAAGGAATTTCCGAAAATTGTTCTTTAATTTTTGGAGAATTTCGGCTTATTTCCGAAGGAGTTGCTTCTGTCCCCGCCGTTTATCAATTTTTAAGCCTGGGCCAAAAATCCAAAGTGATTTTTGGCCCAGGCTCTTTTTCTATTATTAATTACATATTTTCTAAAGCGGCTTGGGCTAATAAGTTTAAGTAGTTCCAAGGGCGATCAAAATGTGGTTGGAAGAAGAAATCAGAAATCGCTAAATCTTCGACAGTCATTTTATTTTGGACCGCTAATGATAAAGTATTGGCAGATTGTGTGATATCATATTTAGACATCAATTGACCACCAACAATGCGTTGTGTTCCTTTTTCATAGACTAATTCCATCAGAACTTTTTCAGTTGTTGGCATAAACTCTGGACGATAGTTATCTTCGAAAACAGTTACTTCGACATCTAGTCCGTTTAATTTGGCACTTTCTTTTGTCACACCTGTTGAACCAATTTTCCAACCGAATAAATATAAGCCAGAAGTTCCCTGTGTGCCACGATAAGCCAATTTTTGTTCAGTCAAATTACGACCTACTAACATACCTTGACGAACAGCATTCGTTGCTAATGGGATATAATTTTTTGTTTGACTTGGGTTGTAGTGAACAACTGCACTATCACCCGCAGCAAAAATATCAGGATTGCTTGTTTGCATATACTCATTGACTTCAATTGCACCATTTGGTAACATGTCAACTTTATCTTTTAATAATTCTGTATTTGGACGGAAACCAACACACATAATCACCATATCTGCTTCGAATTCTTGACTTGGTGTAATAACTTTTGCCACTTTTCCTTGCTCATCCGCTACGAATTGTTGGACATTTTCACCTAAAGCTAAGTTAACGCCACGATCAACTAATTCTTTTTCTAGAACATCTGTGAATGGCTTATCTAAATATTTATTTAAAATGCGGTCTAACCCGTCAACTAAAGTGACTTCTTTACCTGATTCTACAAAAGCTTCTACTAATTCAATACCAATATAACCGCCACCAACGACAACGACACGTTTGGCATCTTTCGCTTTTTCAATAATCACGTTGGCTTGTGAATAGTTTTTACATAATAAAATATTTTCAGCATCAATTCCTGGAATTGGTGGAATAATTGGCCAAGAACCAGTTGTCATCACTAATTTATCATAAGAAACGGTCTCAGTTGCGCCCGTTTGTAAGTTTTTCGCTATAACAGTTTTGTCGTCCACGTTGATTTCTTCAACATTGTGTTCCATCTTCACTGTTGCTCCTAAAGAAGCCAGTTCTTCTGGATTTGAATAAAATAAATCAGCAGCATTTTTAACTACGCCTCCAACGTACAAGGCAATTCCGCAAGATAGGAAGGAAATATTGTCATTTCTTTCATATACAGTGACTTCCGCCTCCGGGTGATTTGCTAAAATACTTTTAACTGCTGAAGTTCCAGCATGGGTACATCCTACGACTACGACTTTCATGTTGTAAATCCCTTCTTTCACAATCTTTGTTTTGCAGAGGTGACGTCTCCCTCTGTCTGTTTAAAATATATCAGAGGAATCAAGCTTATTCGAGTTCTATGCTTGTGAATCGCATATAAAAAAATTCACAAACTGTTGCTAATTCTTAATAATAGCTAGTTAATTTTTTGTTTTTAAGAATTTAAAAGTCAATAACCACACAAAAAAACAAGCATAAGAGTGAAAACTCTTACGCTTGTGAAATTTGCCTAGACAAGTGACTTATCTTTTGATAAATTTTTAACAGTATGTAATTTTTTACACATTCTCCTGTTGTGCTTGTTGGCAATCTGGACATAATCCATATAATTCTAAACGATGTTCATTAATTTCGAAGCCTGTTAATTTACTAGCGGCCATTTCAACGTCCTCTAACCCTGGATAATGAAAATCAACGATTTTACCACATTTTTGACAAATCACGTGATAATGTTTCTTCGAACTAAAATCAAAACGACTAGATGCATCGCCATAACTCATTTCTTGAACGAAACCGATTTCAGTAAATAAACGTAGATTGTTGTAAACCGTCGCTACACTCATATTTGGAAAATGATCTTCTAATGCGCGATAAATTTCATCAGCTGTTGGGTGTGTATGATTTTCGATTAAATATTCCAAGATAGCATAACGTTGCGGAGTAATTCGGATATTGGCTTCTTTTAATTCAGCAAGTGCATTTTTAACCAATACGTTGTCCATCTTTGTATCCCTCCCCTGTCTATCTTTCTTAAATAATACTATTTCTTATTACGATTGACAAGAATTATTGTAGGATTCTCGTGGAAAAAACGAGCATTTTACTAAACTAAGAGAAATGCTCGTTTTTTGGTGTGTTTTTTATTCTGGAAATTCGTAAAGAGCTGTCGAAAGATAACGTTCACCATTATCTGGAACCAGCGCTAAGACACGTTTGCCTGCGCCTAATTCGACTGCCAAATCAATGGCAGCTTTAATTGCTGCCCCTGCTGAAATCCCCACAAGGATGCCCTCTTTTGGCCCCATTAAACGAGCAGTTTCTAACGCGTCTTCACTAGAAACGGCGGCAACTTTTTGATAAACAGTGGTGTCTAAAACTTCTGGGACAAAACCAGCGCCTATTCCTTGGATTTTATGTGGACCTGGTTCGCCACCTTCTAAAACAGGCGACTCCGTTGGTTCTACTGCAACAATTTCAATATCTGGAAAAATCCGTTTCAATTCATGGCCAACTCCTGTAACGGTTCCTCCAGTGCCAACACCAGAAACAAACGCATCTAAGCCACGTTTACCAAAGACATCAACAATTTCTTTTCCTGTTTTTTGTTCATGTACCATTGGATTAGCTGGATTATTAAATTGCAAAGGCATGAAGTACCCATGTTCTTCTGCTAATGCTGTGGCTTTTGCAATTGCCCCTTTCATTCCTTCGGCACCAGGGGTTAATAATAAATCAGCCCCATATGCTTGCATTAATTTGCGGCGTTCAATACTCATAGTATCTGGCATCACAATCTTAACTGGATATCCCAACGCAGCACCTACCATTGCTAACCCAATGCCTGTATTACCACTAGTCGGCTCAATAATCGTTTGTCCAGGTTTTAGGCGACCATCTGCTTCGGCTTGTTGGATCATGCTTAAAGCAATTCGATCTTTCACACTGCCACCAGGATTAAAGAACTCTAGTTTAACAAAAACATCTGCAGCTCCTTCTGGTACCATCCGTTTTAATTTCACAACTGGGCTTTGACCAATTAACTCTGTTACTGATTTTACATAACCTTTAGTCATAATCCTACATCCTCCAATTTTACAAACAATATAATAATTCTTTCTCTAAGCATAGCTCAAAAAAACGATTTCTACCAGAAAAACGAATTTTAGTTTGTGAAAAATTAAATAAAAAAACGGATTATACTCATCCAATAATTGCTGCTGGCCCTACCTATTTTCACGATAAAAGACCTTACAAAAACTACTGCTTTTGTAAGGTCTTTCTTCAACTAAATAATTGCAAAATTAACCGATTTGGATGGTTTGACCCACCGATAAAACAGAATCCAATGTTAATCCATTTAGTGACATTAAATTATCAACTGTCGTTCCAAAACGTGCAGCAATGTCCCACAATGTGTCGCCGTTTGCGACAGTGTAACTTTGACTAGCTACAGTTTCTGCTGTTGCTGTTGCAGAAGCCGCTGTATCGATTGTTGTATCAACGGTTCCCGTTGTATCTGAATAACTAGTGGTTTGAGCGACTGGTGCTCCCCAATCATATTGAGTTAAATTATATGCTTCAATTAACCAATTCAATTTTTCGGCATAGCCTGGATCAGTTGCATAACTTCCAGCTAAAGCGGCTGTTGCATCGCGATAACTGCTAGTATTACTCTTCCAAACGCCAGAATAATGGTATGTATCCCCAAAAGCAGTGGAACGAATAACATTGGCATGATCTTGGAACGATTCCGCATAAGAATTATAACTTCTAAATGCTGCTGTGACGGTCACCCATTGTCCGTCTAAATATTCTTTTGTTGGCATATAAACAGATTGTCCATTATAACTTCCTTTTACACCAAACAAGTTATAGTTCGGTGCAGATGCTAACCCAGAACTACCATAACTACTTTCTAGCAACGCTTGAGCAATCATGACGGAAGCATACATATCATTGCTATTGGCAACGGCTGCTGCTGAATTTCCGATTTCATTAATAAATGCTTGCTGGCTTGATTCTGCTTGGGCAGGTACCGCAGCACCAACCACAGGTGCTAAAATCATTGAAGTCCCCGCAACGGCGGTAGCACGTTTATAAGCTTTTTGCTTTTTAAGAGCTTTTTGAATATGTTTACTACTTCTTGTTAACTGTTCGCTCATTCATTTTTCCTCCTCACTGTCTCACTTTTCTATTTTACCGTTAATTTCCTATTGAAACAAGAAATAAACGTATTAAATTTTGAGTTTTAAAATTTCTGTAATGTAATTGAAATCTTGTTTGTATTTAATTAACCCTCTTCACACTTGTGAAAACAACCACTTCTTCTTTTCAATTTGATGAGATTTTTGTTATTTATCCTCTTACTTTTCTTTATTTATTGTGATAAAATTTTTAATGGACTTGTCACTTTTTGAACAAACTTTATAAGAGAAGTCTGTTTTTGTAGTCAAAAACAACTATTACCAAGTAGTTGTTGTATTACAAAATGAATTACATAGAAATGTAGGTGGTTAGATGAAGAAACAACAATCGGGTTTAACAAATCAAGTGACGTTTTTATTAGCGTTAACTTGCGGGGTCGTGGTCGCCAATATGTATTATATTCAACCAATTGGCACCCAAATTGCTCAGGACTTTCAAGTCAGTATTGGTTCTATTGGTTTTGTTACTATGCTGACCCAATTAGGGTATGCGCTAGGCTTACTTTTTCTTGTTCCATTAGGCGATGTCGTTGATCGCCGCAAATTAATCATTCGAGTAGCTGGGCTCTCCTCGCTGTCTCTAAGTGCTGCGTTTTTTGCACCAAGTTTTCTTCTGTTTGCACTCTCTTCTTTTTTTATTGGGTTGCTCTCTATTGTCGCCCAAATTATTATTCCTTATGCTGCGGTCATGGCGGGACCAGCGAACCGTGGTAAAGTAACAGGTCGAATGCTAGGCGGACTATTGACAGGAATTTTATTGTCTCGAACGATCTCGGGTTTCATTGCTAGTGCAGCTTCTTGGCGAACAGTGTACCTAATCGCCGTAATATTCGTGTTAGCATTGGTCGTTCTACTCCAATTAAAATTGCCCAAAACAGTGATACATACTCAAACTTCAAATCGATTAACTTATTTAGGTTCTTTGAAAAGTCTTCCTAAGCTAATCAAATCGCAACCTTTGTTAAGAGAAGCAACTGTCAATGGCTTTTTTATGTTTGCAACCTTTTCAATTTTTTGGTCTACATTAATTTTCTTTGTTAGTAGTCCAGCTTATTATTGGGGACCGAAAGAAGTCGGTATTTTAGCAATTTTTGGGTTATCAGGGGCTTTCGTAGCACCCATCATTGGTCGTCTATCCGATTATTATCCAGAACGGAAGATTGTTTTGATTGGCCTGTTGATGCAGTTCGGTAGTTTTATCTTACTTTTTCTAGGTGGAACACATGTGGTCTTACTAATCTTAGCAATTATTGTTTTAGATATCGGTACTCAATTTGGGCAAGTAGCCAATCAAACACGCGTCCAAAATTTGGGAGAAGAAGCCAGCAATCGTAACAATACCGTCTTTATGTTTTTCTATTTCATCGGCGGTTCACTAGGGTCATTGATTGGGACATTAATGTGGCAAAACTATGGTTGGTCTGGTGTTACTTTAACTGGTATTGGATTCCAATTGTTCGCATTATTTTTTCACTTTATGCTCTTTGCTCCCAAAAAGAAATGAAGCAAAAAAACCTGAATGCTATCACAAGCATTCAGGCTTTTTAATGTTTATTTATAGTGATTTATAGGTATTAACCACATTTTCAGGAGTAAAGCCGAATTTTTCAAGAACTAGACCGCCAGGTGCAGAAGCGCCGAAGTGATCAATTGTGATTGTTTTGCCTTCCGTTCCTACATAGCGTTCCCAACCAAAGCTTGCTGCAGCTTCAATCGCCACACGTTTTGTCACAGCTTTAGGTAACACACTTTCTTTATATTCAGCAGATTGTTTTTCAAACAAATCAAAACTTGGCATTGACACGACAGATACATCGATGCCTTCTTCCGCTAATTTCGCTTGTGCTTCCACTGCTAGATTTACTTCAGAACCAGTCGCAATTAAAATCCCTGCTGGTTGTTCACCTTTTTGTGGTGACAATACATAAGCACCTTTTTGAACAAAATCAGAAGCGTGTTCTAACGTTCCTTCTAAAACAGGTAAGTTTTGACGACTTAGAACTAAAATAGTTGGTGTTTCCGTAGAAGTCATAGCAATTTTCCAAGCAGCAACAGTTTCATTACCGTCTGCTGGACGAATCACATGAACATTTGGAATGCAACGAACACTTGCTAATTGCTCAATTGGTTCGTGTGTTGGCCCATCTTCACCCACCGCAACAGAGTCATGCGTTAAGACGTAAGTTACAGGAACTTTTTGTAAAGCGGCTAAACGGATTGCCGGACGTAAGTAGTCAGTAAAGACGAAGAATGTCCCGCCATAAACATGACTACCACCGTGTAATTGAATCCCGTTCATTGCTGCAGCCATTGCAAATTCGCGAACACCAAACCAAATATTACGGCCTTCGTATTGACCAGGTTCGAAATCTTTTTCTGCAGCAACCATTGTATTATTTGAGGCAGATAAATCAGCTGAACCGCCCCAGAAACTTGGAACAACTTTTGAAATAGCTTGAATCGTTTCTTTACTTGTTACACGACTTGCGGCACTTGTTCCTAGTTCATATTTAGGTAATTCTTGTTCCCAACCTTCAGGTAATTGGTTGGCAAAAGCTTCTTTAAATTGTTTGGCTAATTCTGGATGCGCATGTTCATAGTTCTTAAACATCTCATTCCAAGCCTCTTCAGCTTTTTGGCCTTCGTCAATCATCGTTTCTTTAAAACGAGCAGCGACTTCCTCTGGCACAGTAAAGTCAGGATATTCCCAACCATAAACAGCTTTAGCCGCTGTAATGCCCTCTTCACCAATTGGCGCGCCGTGAACGGAAGAAGTTCCTTCTTTTGGTGCTCCGTAACCAATGACTGTTTTAACTTCAATCAATGTTGGTTTATCTGTTTCAGCTTTAGCCGCTTCAATCGCAGCCTCTATTTCATCTAAATCATTGCCGTCTTTAACTAAAATATGTTGCCATCCGTATGCTTCATAACGAGCCCCAACATTTTCAGTAAAGGCTTTAGAAGTTGGTCCATCTAATGAGATGTCATTTGAATCGTACAAGACAATTAATTTACCTAATTTCATATGACCAGCCATTGAACTTGCTTCTTGGGAAACACCTTCCATTAAATCGCCGTCACCACAAATTGCGTACGTATAATGATCCATAATAGGGAAACTATCACGATTATAAGTTGCAGCTAAATGCGCTTCAGCCATTGCCATACCAACAGCCATAGCAATCCCTTGCCCTAGAGGTCCCGTTGTTGCTTCAACACCATCTGTGTGGTGCACTTCTGGATGCCCTGGTGTTTTACTATCCCATTGACGGAAATTTTTCAAATCGTCAATTGTTACGTTGTATCCTGATAGATGTAATAAGCTGTACAACATTGCAGAGCCGTGGCCTGCTGAAAGTACAAAACGATCACGATCAACCCAGTTTCTAGAAGTTGTTGGGTTCACCTTTAAATGTTTTGTCCAAAGTGCATACGCCATTGGGGCAGCACCCATTGGTAAACCAGGATGTCCTGAGTTCGCTTTTTGTACGGCTTCAATACTTAATGTCCGGATTGTATTAACGCCCAATTGATCTGTCTTGTCAAACAAAAAAATCATCTCCTAATTTAGGTTTTTTTTACCTTTATTCATAGTGTAGCTTATTTCGACAATGAAAGCAATTACTTTCTGTTGTGAAGTCCTTTTTCACGTTGAATTTGTTTTAGTTTTTCAGGAGTCACATCGGTCCCTTCTTGATCCACGACCTTCATTCCTTCGATATGGTGACGCATCCCTCCACGAAATGCTTCTAAATACTCTTTACGTAATTCTTGTTGTTCGACTTTTTCTTTCGCACTAAGTTCTTCCACTTTTGCTTTATTCGCTAATTCATTTATACGGGTAATTTTTTCTTTCGATAACATCAAAATCCCTCCTTACTCTCACTGTCTATATTATAAGAACTGCCTTAAAAAAACAACTATATTCTGATATTTATAAAACACGAACGCTTGTTTGATTTCGTTCGCATTTTATGGTACACTAATTTTATCAATTGAAAGAAGGTGCGGGTTTTGGCGAAACGTACAGAAACAAGACAATTAGAAGTACTTAAATATATATACGAACAAGTCGAATTAAAGGGTTATCCGCCAACCGTTCGCGAAATTGGGAAGGCTGTTGATTTATCCTCAACTTCTACCGTTCACGGACATTTAGCTCGTCTTGAAAAAAAGGGTCTAATCTTACGTGACCCAACAAAACCGCGAGCAATCGAATTAACACCAGAAGGCTTGGAAAAGATCGGAATTCAACCGACAACTATTCCGATGTTAGGTGTCGTAACTGCTGGTGAACCAATTTTAGCGGTGGAAGAAGCATCAGATTTCTTCCCGTTACCTCCTGATTTACGTACAGAAGAAAATGCTTTATTTATGTTGACGATTCGAGGAGAAAGTATGATTAACGCAGGTATTCTAGATGGCGACCAAGTGATTGTTCGTAAGCAATCGAATGCCAATAATGGCGACATCGTAATCGCAATGACCGATGAAGATGAAGCAACCTGTAAACGATTCTTCCGAGAAGTAGATCATATCCGCTTGCAGCCTGAAAATGATGCATTAGCGCCTATTCTTTTAGATAACGTTACAATTTTAGGTAAAGTTGTTGGTTTATATCGCAATCATATTTAATAAAAAAAGGAAGTCACTCCGTTGAGCGGCTTCCTTTTTTGCTTGTTAACAAGTAAATAGCCTTTTGAGCTTCCTCGATAACCTCTGCTTCAGTTTCTACAGAAAGTAGATAATTTAAAGCTTCTAAACTTTGCTCGGGTTCTCTTTTTGCGAGCTGACCTAACGACCAAGCAGCTGTTCCGCGAATGACAGGACGCTGATCATTTAAACAGAGAATAATTTGTGGGATAGCTTCACGGCCGCCCAAATTCGCTAACGCAATTAAAGCATTCCGTTGCAATGGTTTTTTGCCACGCCAAGAGCCTGCTAAGTGTCCGAATTGCTGTTTAAACTCTTTATTGGAAATAGTTAATAACGGTGCCAATTTGGGATAGACTTCTTCAATCTTTGGTTCCATCTCTTCATGAAAATGAAAATCTTTTCCTTTATTATAAGGGCAAACCAGCTGACAAATGTCGCAACCATAAATGACGTTACGCATTTTTTTCCGATACTCTTCAGGCATCATGCCTTTTGTTTGCGTTTGATAAGACAAACATTTTTGAGCATTCATTCGACCGTCCCCTAACAAAGCCCCTGTAGGACACCCTGTGATACAACGAGTACAATCACCGCAACCATTTGGAACAGGTTCATCTGGTTCAAATTGAATGTTGGTGGTCACCTCACCTAAATATACAAAGGAACCAAATTCTTCGGTAATCAGTAGACCATTTTTACCAATGAATCCTAAACCCGCCCGCTGAGCAACAGCGGTGTCAACATATTCGCCAGTATCTACTTGCGGCCGAAAGCGCCAGTGTTCTTTTTCTGCTTCAGTGGCAGCTTGCTCTTCAATAAAAGCAATTAATTTTTGCAACCGATCCTGCAAAATGTGATGATAATCAATTCCCCAAGAGGCTCGCGCAAATTGTCCACGCTTTTCATCTCTAGGCATTTTTTCCTGAGCTTTGGTGGGATAAGCTAAAGCAATGGAGATAATACTTTTAGGATGCTCAAACGTTTTTTCTGGGTAAATTCGTTCTTCCACATTTTGATGTTCAAACCCCGAGTTATATCCTCGCTCTCGTTGTTCATGCAGAGAATCTTCTAATTCAATAAATGGTTCAGCATGAGTAAAGCCGATTTTATCGATGCCTAAACGTTGACTCTCTTGAATAATTTTTTCTTTCAATGTCGGCATTGCTCATGCCTCCCTTCATTTTATTATTTATCGTTTCGATGATACGTTTCATAGTCATGTGCATAGAGATTTTTCTCGTCCACGACGCCGGGAACAGTGGCAACTTTTTCCCAAACAGACCAGTCGATTTCTGGAAAGAAGGTGTCGCCTTCAAACGTTTCATGAATCATCGTCCGATATAAGACATCGCATGCGGGAATCAATTCTTTAAAAACGACAGAACCTCCACCAATAACTGTCACGCCTTCATAGTTGTCAGCATACGCAAGAATTTCCTCTACGGAATGCATAACCAAAACGCCTTCAGCTTGGTAATCCGGATTACTGGTTAGGACAATTGTTGTTCGATTTGGTAGCGGACGACATCCCATGCCTTCGAAAGTTGCACGTCCTAAGACCAATGTATTATGAATTGTTTTTTCCTTGAAAAATTTCAAGTCGTTGGGTAAATGCCAAGGCAATTTGCCTTCTTTACCAATCACTCCTTGTTCATCTTGGGCCCAAATGGCTGCTAACATAGCTTCTCTCTCCTTTTTTATACGGCAATCGGCGCTTTAATCGTTGGATGTGGGTCATAGCCTTCTACTTTAATATCTTCCATATCAAAATCAAAAACAGAAGCCTTGTCTGGATTCAAAACGAGCGTTGGGAAAGAACGAACTTCTCGTGATAATTGTTCTTGCATTTGCTCCACATGATTTTGATATAAGTGGGCATCTCCTAGCGTGTGTACAAACTCCCCCACTTCTAAACCTGTTTCATGTGCAATTAGATGTGTCAATAAAGCATAGCTTGCAATGTTAAAAGGAACACCTAAAAAAACATCGGCACTGCGCTGATAAAGTTGACAGCTTAATTTTCCTTCATTTACATAAAATTGAAACATAGTGTGACAAGGCGGCAACGCCATTGAAGGCACATCTTCTGGATTCCAAGCGGAAACAATTAAACGGCGAGAATCAGGATTGGTTTTAATCATTTCAATCACATTAGCTAATTGATCGATAAAGCTACCATCTTTGGTTTCCCAGTGACGCCATTGCGCACCATAAATATTCCCTAATTCACCATATTTTTCTGCAAACTCTGCATCATTTAAAATGGCATCACAGAATTTTTGATGTTCTTCTTTGTATTGTTCTGCAAACGCTGGATCTTGTAAGACACGATGCCCAAAATCCGTCATGTCTGGTCCTTGATAATCTGCGCTTTTTACGTAACGTTCGAACGCCCATTCATCCCAAATATGATTATTTCGCTCTAACAAATAACGAATATTCGTGTCGCCTTTTAAAAACCACAATAACTCACTTTTAATCAAGCCAAACGGTACTCGTTTGGTTGTTAGTAAGGGAAATCCTTTGGCCAAATCAAAACGCATTTGATAGCCAAATAAACTATACGTACCAGTTCCTGTACGGTCTTCTTTAAAATGACCTTCTTCTAAAATCTTTTTTCCTAGCGCTAAGTATGCTTCTTCCATCTTATTCCCTCCGTCTCTTAATCCGCGTATTCACTCAAGTATTCCCAACGATTCATTTTTTCTTCTAACAATTGTTCCGTTGCTGTTACTGCTTCTTGCAATTCTTGTAAACGAACAAAATCATCACCCTGATGATTCATTTCTTCAGTTAATGTTTCTAATTTCGTTTCTAATTGTGTGATGTCTTCTTCAATTGTTGCCCACTCTTTTTGTTCCATATAAGTCAGCTTTGTTTTTTCTTTCTTTTCTGTCGATGCTTCTTTTACTGGTTTATTGAGCGGTTTTTCTTTGACCTTTTCTTGTTCTTTTTGGTTCGCCAAATATTCACTCATCGTGCCATAAAATGATAGGATCTGACCATTTCCTTGAAAAACTAACAATTTATCCATTGTTTTATCCAAGAAATAACGGTCATGAGAAACCGCAATTACCGCTCCTTTAAACGTTTGGATATAATCTTCTAAAATGGTCAACGTATCAATGTCCAAATCGTTGGTTGGCTCATCCAATAATAACACGTTAGGCTGACTAATTAATAATTTTAAGAGATATAACCGGCGTTTTTCTCCACCAGACAGTTTGCCAATCAGTGTGCCATGCATAAAACGAGGAAATAAAAAGCGCTCTAACATTTCAGCGACCCCAACGCTGCTTCCATCACTGCGTTTCACTTCTTCTGCTGCTTCTTGCAAATAAGCAATCATCCGTTGATTAGGGTCCATTTCTTCGTTTTGCTGGGTATAATAGCCAATTCGGACGGTTTCACCGATACTATATAGGCCACTCTCTAAAGGAATGCGGCCAGCTAAAATATTTAATAATGTGGATTTGCCTGCACCGTTTTTACCAGTAATGCCAATTCGATCGTTTGCTTGAATGAGTAAATTAAAGTCTTTCAAAAGCTGTTTATGATCAATGGCATAATTTCCTTCCTTGATTTCCAGAACTTTTTTCCCTAAACGCTGCGTGGCAAAGTCTGCTTCTAAGGTGCCATTGGTTTGTACCTGATGCAAGTTTTCTTTTAAATCCTGAAACCGATCAATTCTTGCTTGCTGTTTTGTTCCTCGTGCTTGAACGCCCGCTCGCATCCACGCAAGTTCTTGTTTGAAGAGGCGCTTTCTTTTTTCTTCTTGCTCTACAGCGACACGTTCACGTTCGGCTTTTTCCATCACATACGTTTCATAGTTTCCTTTGTATTCATACAGTTTTCCAAAAGAAAGTTCGAAAATCCGATTGGTTACTCGATCTAAAAAGTAGCGGTCATGGGTCACCATTAAAACCGCACCACGATAGTTATTTAAAAAGTTTTCCAGCCATTCAATCGTTTCATAATCCAGATGGTTCGTTGGTTCATCTAATAACAGTAAATCAGGCGCTTCAATTAAGACTTGCGCCAAGCTTACTCGTTTTAACTGCCCACCAGAAAGCTCACCTATTTTCTTTTCCAATGTGGGAATGCCTAATTTTTGTAAAATAATTTTTGCATTGGTATCTGCTGTCCAAGCATCTTGTTTATTCATGGCTTCTTCTGCTTGCGTGTAACGTCTTTGAACCCCTTCGTCTAAACCATTCTCACTTAAAGCAGCTAACGCTAATTCATAATTTTTGACTGCTTTTATGATCGGGCTGTCTCCCTGAAACACGGCTTCTGCAATCGTAATATTCTCGTCAAATGTTTGATTCTGTGAAAGGTACCCAATTTGATAATCACTTGGCTGCTGAATTACAGCAAGATCACCATCACCGCTATCTACGCCAGCAATAATATTTAATAAACTGGTTTTGCCTGTGCCGTTAATCCCAATTAAACCAATGCGATCTTTTTCATGAATCAAAAAAGAAAGATGATCAAATAGTGTTTTTTCCCCATATGTTTTGGTTAAATCTGTTACTTTTAATTCTTTCACCGACACTACCAACTCCTTCTATTTTGGTCTTGCTTATTGTATCAAAAATTGGATTATAAAAAAAGTGCATGAGATAAAAATCGTCTTGGTTTCATCTCATACACTATACTTATTCTTTATTAAAATTTTTAACAAATCGTTTCAGCGGAACATTATTCACTTCGCCGCTAATCGAATAACTCTCTAATAAATTGACATTTTTTCGTAACTCGTTTGCTTCGATAATTGAAATGCGTTCAGATTGTTCGTAATGATCAATCATCCGTCGTTCTTCTTGGAAGCCTAATAATAGGTCTTTGACATAGTCTGTCTCCGTATGAACAATATACGAATCAATAAATTCGCCTTTTTCAAACTTATGGGCTAAATCCAAGCGTCCGTCAATGAAAAAATCAATTAAATCATCATCATAGACACCGCGCAAATTATCTAAACTTTTTAGAATAACTTGAGAATTTCTTAGAAAAACTTGACGAATATTTTCTAATTCTTCGTTTCGTAATTCTTTTTCTTCTTCAGAAGCTTCACCACGATTGAAAAATAGCTTAGGATGTAAAAGAATCGAAATGATTTGTCGAGCAAATAATAACCAAAAGCCTACAATCGATAATAATTGTTTGGCAATCGACCGTTGCATCCGTGTAATCAAGCGTTGATACATACGATAACTTCTGACACTAATTTCTCCTTGTTTCAGACTTTCTTCTAAGCCGTCTCGTTCAATGGACACAATTAACGTCCGCAACTCTTGCACTTCTTGTTTTCGTTCTGCACTTAGCTGCTCGGTATACAATTCTTTTAAACGATCTTGATAATTTTCAATGACCGCATTCATTTCACCACGAGGATTCTCTTCATTTTGCTGTTTTAAGACATCAATGACATCACGTAATAAATCAATTTCGACTGACTCTTCATTTTCCACTTCCGTCTCTGAATCAGTTAAAAATGGTAAAACTAGAATCCCGCCAATCAGAGTCACCAAAATAACACAAGCCGTAATGAATAGTAATAACGGTCGTTCTTTAAAATGCTCGCCGTTAATCGCTGTTGGCAAAATAAAGATGGTGGCTAAACTCACTGTTCCTTTAACACCGCCAAAAGTTAAAATCAGCATTTCATTCATTGCGTTTTTAACTTTTTTAAGGCCATGTTGAAGCGTGTAAACACTGAAAATGGCTAAGAAACGAATCAAAAAGACAACGGCGCTAATAATTAGAACAACCATTAGTAGGAACCAGTTTGAATATTGTTGGTCAATCCAAATTGGCGAAAACACTTGAGAAAGTTCAATTCCTAAGAATAAGAAAACTAAGGCATTTAAAGTGAACTCAATCATACTCCAAATACTTTCGCCAACATTTGACAGCTCTGCTTCAAAAAGCGAAACTTTTTTCAAACTAGACGCTTGCATAATTCCAGCAATCACAGCGGCAATAATTCCAGAAACGCCAATCAACTCTGAAATTAAATAAGCAATAAATGGCAAGAGTAATTCAATCAACAAGTAGCCTGTAACATCTTTTGCCACTGCAGTTTCAAGTAAATGAACAATTTGCTGTTTTAATAGAACTAACACGATTCCGACTACCGCTCCACCAATACTGGAAATAACCAAGGTCCCTGCCGCTTCCACCGGCGAAAATGACCCCGTTAATAAAGCCGCTAATGCAAATTGAAAGGCTGTAACGCCTGATGCATCATTAATGAGTCCTTCACCAGATAAAATGTTCATCGAACGTTCAGGAATGTCAATTCGACCTGATAACGAACCTACCGCCACCGCATCCGTTGGCCCTAAAGCCGCCCCAAAAGCGAAGCAAGCGGCTAATGGTAAAGTAGGCAAAATCATATGCAAGGTCCAGCCGACTCCGACTAAGGTAATTAACACACCAAAAAAGGCCAAGAAAAGAATCATCCCGAAATTTTTCATCATTGCTTTCAGATTGATTAGCTCCCCTTCTCTAAATAAAAGCGGTGCAATAATCATTACTAAAAACACTTCAGGCTCAAATTCAATTTCCTGCCCCATTTTAGTTAAACCAATTAGAACGCCTACAATAATTTGCACAATTGGCAGCGGAATGACGGGAACAATCCGGTTGAATATGTTTGAGAAGGTAATAGACAGTGCAAAAACAATGATTAGAAAGGTAAATTCCATCCTATCATTCCCTTCTATATTAAATTTTTATTGACTTACCGATCAAAACATTTAAGTAATTTTTTCTTTTTAAGAATAATTTTCTTTTCGACTTCTTCTAACTCAGAACTGCGTTCGCAAAGTTCCAATTGAGCGCGTCGTGCTTCTAAACGAAGAAGTTCTCCTTTAATTAATTCAATTTTTTTGTAGCGTAAGAAATTTTTCTTTTGCATACGTTCTGCAAAGTGTTGTCGTTTTTCTTCAGGGATTGCTTGATATTTCTTTTTCAAGTCAGCGACACACTTTTCAAATTCTTCACTCACCGAAACAACTTCCTTCCAAAATTTAATCTGACTAATTATAACAAATTTTACCAAAAGTACAAGCAAAATTGCTTTCTTTTTTTCAAAAGAAATTCAGACAAAACTTAACGGGGGAAAAGCTGATTTCTAGGAGCTGAACATGGTTAATCTTCATTAACAATAATATCAATTTCTGCCTCTTCATTCATCCGTGTTGAAAGAAAAAGAACCATTTCTTCTAGTGGCGCAGAAAAGCGTAAAACCACCCCTCTTCTGCCTTTTTTTAAATACCCTAAACGAATACCGTTCGGCTTTTGAACAAGGACAATCTTTTCGATATCTTTAAAGGCCGTGCCCCGATTGTCAAAAGGATGCGTAATAATACAGTCCTCCGCAAAACCTCTTGCATCGTAAAGAAAACTGAAGATAATCAAAATATATAACACACTTCGAATCATTTCAATTTTATCTCCTGCCGAAAATGCATTGGCCAGAATCATTAAACTAAAAAAAGCAACTAGATATTTTGTTGTAGGATGTTTTGCAGCCGGAATTACAATACTTTTACGTACGAAGTAAAAGTAACCATACATAACGACGACAAATAAAAATAGCAATAACGTAAATCCATCGATAATCACAAACGACTCCTTTATTTCTTTTTCTTTTGAATATCTGTTAATATATCATTTATTTCTTTAATTTCTTTTTTTGATTCATTAATCTTTTTGATAACCGCCTCACGGTTTTTTCCAGGCGGTAAGTCAATTGATTCTTGGTAGTAGTTTGCTAAAGCTTGAACTTTTTTCATTTTTTCGCTTTGCAACAAGGCTATATTTCTTTTCATTTAACCGCCTCCTCTTCCTTAGTATACATTACTTTGTAAGGAATTGCTTAATTTGCAAGATATTTTCTAATAAAAAGGAGTAATTTTACATTTTCTTATAAACAAAAAGTATTCGGCTGAGTAACAGCAGCAAACGATAAAATAATAGAATAAAAGATGAGACAGAAGTAGTTTACTTTTGTCTCATCTTTTATTATTGAGCTGAAATCGCTAAACCAATTGCTTTTTCCCCTAGATGGGTCCCAATAACTGGACCAAAATGACCGATTTCAATTTCTGCATTTGGGTATAGCTTTTGTAATTTTGCTTGTTCTTTTTCAGCAACGATGCGGTTATTGGCATGAATCACGTACAGTTTAACTGGTGCTTCAATCCCTGCGTTGCGTTCACCAATAATCTTTTCTGCACGAGCAAAAGCTTTCTTTGTTGAACGGATTTTTTCAAATAATACAATCTTTCCATCTTCAAAAGTCAAGATAGGTTTAATCTTCAATAGCCCAGCGATCAAGGCTGCGCCATTCGTTAAGCGACCGCCGCGAACTAAGTTGTTCAGATCTTCTACAATTAGATATGCATACGTATTATCACGAATTAAATCTAATTTGGCAAAAATTTCTTCTAAGCTGGCTTTTTCTTCTGTTAAATCTAAAGCAGCTTCTACCATGTGTCCCATTGGCATACTTGTAATTTTTGAGTCATATGGATACAAAGCAACGCCTGGGATTTCATCAGTAAGTCCGTGCAATGTATGAACAAAACCAGAGATTCCTGAAGAAAGATGAATGCTGATGATGGTGTCGTACCCTTGTTCAGCGATTGATTTGTAAAGCTCTAACACTTCTCCTAAAGCAGGTTGTGAAGTCGTCGGAAATTCTTTACTATTATTTAGCAATGCATAATATTCATCTGCTTCAATGTCAATGCCTTCGTTGTATATTTTTCCATCTAAAATGACTGGGATGGGAATTACAAAAAGATTCGGATGATCTTTAATGCGCTCGGGTAAATAAGCTGTACTATCTGTCACAATAGCAATTTTCATTTTGTAACCTCGTTTCACTAATTTTCCACGTTGTTTCTAATATAGCATAAAAAAGGATATTTTAAAATGCTTTCCTTATTCGTTCAGGAATTTTTCGATGGCGTCAGCATTTTTTTGTTCATCTACTTCTAAAATACTGCCTGCATAAGAGGATTCACCAAAATTCCAAGAATCTGGTACCGGAACCGATAATGACTCAACCCCTGCTTTTCCTTTAATCAGCAATGATGGTCCGTTCGTTAGCATGAAACTGACAGGCACATCTGTCGACATATAGCCGACTAATTTCCCAAGTGATTCTGGGGTTCTTAATAAAGTCATTGGATTTTTCATTTGGCTCATTACAGCTGACATAACTTGTTGTTGGCGACGAACCCGACCAAAGTCGCCTTCTTCATCCATCCTAAAGCGAGCGTATTGAAGTAAGACATGTCCATCCATGATCTGTTGCCCTTTTTCAATATCAACGCCATCTAAATTCAGTGATTTTTCTGCATCGATTTTGACACCTTTTGGAAACATAGAGTCAACAATTTTTTCAAATGATTGGAAATCTACCTTAGCATAATATTTCGTATCTAAATTAAAGTTTTGTTTTAACGTTTCACGAACCAATTCAGCGCCGCCATAAGCGTATGCGGCATTAATTTTATTCGGCCCGACACCAGGAATGTCCACGAATGTATCACGCATAAATGAAATTAATTTTGGTTTTTTTGATGGTCCATTTAGTTGGAGAACCATTATTGTGTCGGCTCGTCCAGCATCTTCCCCACGTGTATCGCTGCCAAGAATTAAAATATTCTTAGCCCCATTGCTACTTTTGACACCATTAAATGTTTCTACTTTTTCTTGAGGCAACGAGTCATCATGTTCTGCTGCAGATTTTCCTTTTAAAAACATGACTGTACTATAGGCAAATAACAGAATCAATAGGATCACTAGCCATTTGAAAAAGCGTTTTGTTTTTGATTTTTTACGTATCTTTTTTGGTTTCTTGTCTTTTTTTCCGCGAGGTGGTTGGTCAGAACCATTGCCACCACCTGAATCTGTTTGATGTCGCCTCTCACTTCTGCGACTGTCCTCAGTATAGCTGTCTTCGTAAACTGGCTCTTGAAGGCTTTCAGCTAGTTCTTCTGGTTCTTCTTCTCTATGTTCACCCATTGATTTTCGGGGATTAAAGGTCTTTTTATGCTCTGCTGGTCTCGATTTTTCATGAATATGTTTATAACGATCTACACGACTCATCGTGTCACTCCTTTACCTCTGTGTTTTATCACCTTTCTTAGGATACCTCATTTCGCAGGAAATTCCTATTACAAATATGTAATTTAATAAAAAATGAAACTCACTTTATCTAATAAGTAAGCTTCATTTTCATTTTTAACTCTTTAAAGTGTGGACAAAACATAGATCGGGTAATCCCCTAAAATTTTTATTTCTGCACCAATGAGTTCCAGTTCTGTTAAGGCTGCTTCAATTAATTTTTCTGGTTGATCTTTCACTAAGTCCATTAAAAAGAAGTACTCTCCTAGCTTTGTTTTCAACGGCCGCGATTCTATTTTGCTAAGATTAATCCCTCGCCAACTAAACACGCTTAATGCTTTGTGTAAAGAGCCAGGAACATTACTTGGCATCGTAATCGCCAGTGTTATTTTTTTCTCAGATAGCGGGAAAGAAATCGCTAAATTTTCAGAACCAAGAACCCAAAATCGGGTTTGATTTACCGATAAATCTTGTATATTTTTTTCAACAATGGTCAAATCATACATTTCCGCAGAAAGTTTTGGTGCAATAGCTGCAAAAGGTAATTCTGGATGTTCTGCAATGTATTTGGCGGCGTAAGCTGTTGAAGGCGTTGCTTCTAAAATCGCTTCTGGAAAGTTTTTCTCTAGAAACATCTGCGATTGAGCTAATGCTTGCGGATGTGATAAAATTTTCTGACTTTGTTGCCAAATCGCTTGATTCTCTTTTGCCACCATTAATTGTTGTTGAATCGGTAAAACTAACTCTGCTTGGACAGGTAACTGCGCTTGATGATACAAATAATCTATCGATGCGTTAACAGTTCCTTCAATCGTGTTTTCTATTGGAATAATGCTACATGCCACTTCTTGCTGTTCAATTGCTTTCAAGCAAGCTGGAATCGATGCGTACGGTATCAATGTAGCATCAGGAAAAGCAGCCAACGTTGCACTGTACGTAAAGGAACCAATCGGACCTAAATAACCAACTTTCATCGTTTCTCTACTCCTTTAATTGTTGCAGAATTTCATTGATAATTTCTTCTGGTGAGCGATTGGTCGTATCAATTGTCATCTTCGCACATTCTTCATAAAAATTTTTACGAGACTCAAATAAAGTAATGATTTCTTTTGAAGAACGTTCTATAGCTAAGGGGCGTTGGTTTTCAGTATCTTCTGCGATTCTTTTTAACAGCTCTTCTGGTGTCGCATGTAAATAAATCACTTGCTGAAAAGATTTTAATAAGCTACGATTTTCTGGTCCGACAACAATCCCGCCCCCAGTTGAAAGGACGGCTGTATTTTTTGACAGCTCCTTTAAAAGTTGGGTTTCCTGTTCTCGGAAAGCTGCTTCACCATATTTTTCGAAATAGTCAGGAATTGAGCGTCCTATTTTTTCAATTAACGCTGTATCTAAATCAAGATGAGGCATCTTTAGTTTATTGGCCAAACTTTGGCCGATAGTTGTTTTACCCGCACCCATGAAACCAATTAAAACAATGCTTTCCATGGTTCGTTATCCTCCTTCGTTAACAACTTAAACGTTCTAAGTCGTCAAAAAATGCTGGATAAGAAACTGAAACTGCTTCAGCCTTATCTAATTCAACAGTGCCTTCTTTTACAAGTAATGCAGCAATTTGTAACATCATCCCGATACGATGATCCCCGTAACTGGTAACTCTTCCACCATGTAAAGAAGTTGGTCCATGTATAATTAAGCCATCATCAGTAGGCGTGATGTCGGCGCCTAAAATTGTTAATTCTTTCGCTACTGCATCAATCCGATTGGTTTCTTTGACTTTCAATTCTTCTGCATCTCGAATGATTGTCGTGCCAGTAGCCTGAGTAGCTAACAAAGCAATAATCGGTAACTCATCAATTAAACGTGGGATAATAGCGCCACCAATCTCTGTAGCTGTCAATTGACTCGTTTTTACAAGTAAATCGCCAGAGTGATTGGCCTCATCTTCATTTAAAATAGTGACGGAACCACCCATGTTTTTAATCACATCTAAAATACCTGTCCGCGTTTGATTTAAGCCAACATTTTTCAGAAGTATCTCGCTATCTGGGACTACTAAACCCGCAACTAAAAAGAAAGCTGCAGAAGAGATATCGCCAGGAACTACCACATTTTGACCTGTTAATTGTTGCGGTCCAGTTAACATAATTTTTTTACCGTCTACTTCAAGTGTCCCACCAAATTGTCGAATCATCTCTTCTGTATGATCACGTGTCTTTTCTTTCTCAACCACTACAGAAGTGCCCTCGGCTTGCAAAGCGGCGAATAAAATAGCCGATTTCACTTGAGCACTCGCAACAGGCATTGTGTAGTCAATCGGTTGCAAATTTTGAGTTCCGCGAATAGAAATTGGCGGAAACTCTGTTTGCTGAACCCCTTGACATTCCGCTCCCATTTGGTTTAAAGGAAGCATCACACGATTCATCGGTCGTTTGGCAATAGACGCATCACCAGCTAGGCGCGTTTCAAAGGGACAGCCAGCTAAAATGCCCAGCATTAGACGAATTGTTGTCCCTGAATTTCCAACATCAATTGTATTCTTCGCCTTTTTTAAGCCTGCAAATCCTTGCCCCTCAACGGTGATTGTCGTCCCGTCATCTTCAATGTTCACACCTAAAGAACGAAACGCCGCTAAGGTACTTAAACAATCTTCGCCTCTTAGAAAATTTGTAATCGTCGTTTTTCCAGAAGAAATCGCTCCAAACATAATACTTCTATGGGAAATCGATTTGTCGCTAGGAACCATCAGAGTCCCTTGTAAATGTTTCACATTTGTACGTAGTTGCACCCTCATCACCTCTTATTTTTCGTAACACGTATAGTTCGTTTTTTTAGATAAAATTTGTTTTGCAGCTTGGCAGTCTGATTGATTTTTAAAAGACAATTGAAGAATCCCATAGATTTCTTCTCTCGTTTCTAAAATTTTAATATTTGTAAGAGAAAGGTCCGCTTCGCCTAAAATTTGCGTAATTTCAGCAATGATTCCTGGTTGATCTGGTACATCAACAAACAGATCATAGAAAGCGGGGATTGCGCCTTCTTTATGAATGGGCAACTGAGCACGTGTTTCTTTGGCCTTATCAAAAAAATTACGAATAGCTGGGGCATTTTTTTCTGTTAACCATTGGCAAACAGTAGTCATCTCTTTTTGCCAATTTTCTAGTAAGTCCAATAATACTAAGCGATTGCTTAATAAAATATCCGTCCACATCGTTGCATCAGAGGAAGCAATTCGAGTAATATCTCTAAATCCTCCAGCCGCTAGCTGCTGTGCTCTAGGGTAAGTGGTATTCAGTTGCTGACTTTCGTTCACTAAAGCTGCGGCAACAATATGTGGCAAGTGACTTAGAGCACCAGTAATTTCATCATGTTCCTGTGCAGGCATCGTAATAAACTTCGCATGCGTTCCTTTTAGTAACGTTTGTAACTCCTGAATCTGTTTGCTTTTTTCGCCATGGTCATCGGTAAAAATATAGTAGGCATTTTCAAACAAACGTTCATCAGCGGCTGTTACGCCGGATTTATGTGAACCAGCCATTGGATGACCACCAATAAAATTTTTCATGTTAAGCTTTGTTGCTAACTGATTAATTTCCACCTTGGTACTACCCACATCTGTGATCAGAGCAGTTTCTAGTGATAATTGGTTTAATTCTTCTAGTTGTACTAAAGTTGCTTTAACTGGGGAACAAAGAAAAATAATCTCTGCTCGTCTTGCCCCACTTGTTAAAGTTTCAGCTACCTCGTCAATTAGACCCGTTTTCTTAGCAAATCCAGTTGTAGCCGCTTGATTATCGAAACCGATAATCTCACTGTTGGGATGCCCTTTTTTGATACACAAAGCCAGTGAACTCCCGATTAGCCCTAATCCTACGATTAAAATACGTTTCTTCATTTTTTCCCTCCATATACTTGCGACTTTCTTCCATTAAAAGTTTTGAGTATATAGACGATAACGTTTCACTGCTTCTTTCATTTGTTCAAATGAGTCACTATCAAATTTTTCGAGCATAGCCTTCGCTACTTCCGTTGCAACAACGGCTTCACAAACAACGCTAGCGGCCGGTACCGCCGTGCTATCAGAGCGCTCAACGCTGGCCTTATAAGGCTCTTTTGTATCAATATTCACGCTTTGTAATGGTTTATAAAGGGTTGGAATAGGTTTCATGACACCACGAACGATGATTGGCATTCCGTTGGTCATTCCTCCTTCAAAACCGCCTAAATTGTTGGAAGTTCTGGTATAACCTGTACTTTCGTCCCAAACAATCTCGTCCATCACTTGACTACCAGGGCGTTGCGCCATTTCAAATCCAATGCCAAACTCAGCACCTTTAAAAGCATTGATGCTTACAACAGCTTGCGCAATTTTGGCATCTAGTTTACGATCCCATTGAACATAGCTACCTAAACCAGCTGGAACGCCGCCCACAAGTACTTCTACTACCCCACCAATTGTATCGCCATTTTTCTTGGTTTGGTCAATTAGTTCTTTCATTTTTTCTTCTACGGAAGGATCTAATACGCGAACGGCAGATTGTTCAGATCGTTCTTGAATTTCACGAATCGTTAAATTTTCAGGAATCGCAGCTTCAATCCCGCCTAATACCGCGACATGCCCAGCGACTTGGATATCCAGTTCAGCTAAAAGTTTTTTAGCAACCGCACCAATCGCCACACGCATCGTTGTTTCTCGTGCCGAAGACCGTTCTAAAACATTCCGTAAATCATCATGTTGATATTTCATGCCACCGACTAAATCAGCATGTCCTGGACGTGGTTTGCTGACGCGGCGGATTTTCTTTTGTTTTTCAGGAACTGGCTCTACTGACATCACGGAGGTCCAATTTTTCCAGTCTTTGTTTTCGACAATCAACGTTACTGGTGAGCCAAGTGTTTTACCATGCCGAATGCCCGAAGTAATACGTACTTGGTCTTTTTCAATTTTCATCCGTCCCCCACGACCGTAACCGCCTTGACGTCTTGCTAATTCTCGGTTAATCTCTTCGCTACTTAAAGGCAGACCGGCTGGTAAGCCTTCAATAATAGCAGTTAATTCAGGTCCATGTGATTCGCCTGCTGTAATAAAGCGCATCTTAAATTCCTCCTTCTCTGTTTAAAAATGCTCGAATTTCTTCCGTTGGTAAAGAGACAATTTTCGCTTGACCAATTTTTTCTAAGACAATGATTTTAATCTGTCCCCCACGTGTTTTTTTATCATGTGTAATTGCTTGATAGAGACGTTCTTCTGACCAACGATCTGTTGTTACTGGTAAATGAAACTTTTCTAGCATGGTGACCAACTCTTGGGTAGTCCCAAGTGGGGAAAGCCCTCGTTGTTCTGCGACTTGAGTTATTTGAATCATTCCTAAAGAAACGCCTTCACCGTGAGCAATCACCCCGTAACCAGCTGTATTTTCTAATGCGTGGCCGATCGTATGCCCAAAATTCAGAATCAAACGTAAGCCCAAATCTAATTCATCTTCTTCGACGACATCACGTTTAATCTTGCAACAGGCCGTGATAATTTCTTCTGCATGTGCCACTAAATCTTGTTCATTTTCCAAAGAGGATAAACGGTGCCACAATTCAACATCAGCGATAGCTGCTGATTTTACAATTTCTGCAATTCCTTCACGAACACGTCTAGGTTCTAATGTTTTAAGTGTATTAGGATCAATTAAAACCCCATCTGGTTGGGCAAAAGTACCGACAAGATTTTTGGCTTTTTTAGTATTAACCGCTGTTTTACCTCCAATGCTACTATCTACTTGTGCCAGTAAGGTTGTTGGTACTTGCAAAAAGTGAATGCCGCGCATATAGGTTGAAGCGACAAATCCAGCTAGATCTCCCACAACGCCTCCACCTAAAGCAATTAGACCATCACTTCGAGTCAATTGCTGTTCCGCTAAAAAATCATAAAGCAGTTGAGCTGTTTCGAGGCTCTTACTTTGTTCACCTGCCGCTACAGCAATCAATGATGTTTCAAAACCAGCAGCTTGCAATTCTTTCTCAACAGCTGCGCCATATAATTTATTCACCGTTTCATCGGTAATAATCGCTACCCGTTGTGGCTGCCACAGGCTACGTACCCAGGTGCCAATTTTATCTAAGGCACCTGTTTCGATGGTTAAATCATATGAATGTGTAGGTAACGTTACGGTTAATTTCATGTCCTCTACTCCTCTGTCTTTACTAATCTTCTAAAGCATTAATTTCTTTCATTGCTTTTTCGATGATATGAACTTCTTTCATCATACGTAGGTAAGTTTTTTCATTCAAGGATTGTGGCCCATCTGACCACGCATTCGCTGGATCTGGGTGAATTTCTACAATCAAGCCGTCCGCACCTGAAGCAACACCTGCTCGGGCCATTGGCGGTACTAAATCCCAGATACCAACACCATGACTCGGATCAACAATAATTGGAAAATGACTTAATTTTTTAATTAAAGGCACCGCACTTAAATCAAGTGTATTGCGCGTAGCAGTTTCGTACGTACGAATCCCACGTTCAATGAAGATCACATTGAAATTCCCTTGCGCAGCAATGTATTCAGCTGCGTTTAGCCATTCATCAATCGTACCAGCAATCCCGCGTTTTAAGCCGATAGGTTTTCCAGTTTTACCAACCGCTTGTAATAACTTGAAATTTTGCATGTTGCGTGCACCGATTTGTAAAATGTCACTGTATTTTGCGACAAGTTCTAAATTCGCTTCATCCATCACTTCTGTAATGACTTGCATATCTAATTCATCAGCCGCTTGGCGAATGTATTTCAGTCCTTCTTCTTCTAGTCCTTGGAAAGCGTATGGCGACGTTCTAGGTTTGAATGCACCACCTCGTAAAATTGTTGCACCGCCAGCTTTAGCAATTCGCGCACATTCACGAATCTGATCTAAGCTTTCGATTGAACAAGGGCCCGCCATCATGGTCATACTGCCGTCACCGATTTTAACACCGTTCACATCAACCACTGTATTCTCTGGATGAAATAAACGACTCGTTAGTTTGTAAGACAACGAAATGCGAACACTTTTTTCCACGCCTTCTAATGCTGTTAACTCTGCTTCAACTAATTTTTCTGTATCACCAATCAAGCCTATCACTGTTTTTCCATTATCTTGACTTGTTTGAGTAGTTAAGCCTGCACCTGTTACTAAATCAATGACTTGTTTCATTTGCTTTTCGGTTGCATTTTCTTTCATAATTACGATCATTATATTCTCTCCTCATGCCTTTAAACGGCGCTCTTTTTATCTATTTTCAATTTTACGTTTTACGACTGATACAGGCATTTTTTGTCCTGTCCATTGTTCAAAAGCAGCAGCTCCTTGATAAAGTAGCATGTCCAAGCCGTTGCTTATTTCTGCGCCACGTAAACGGGCTTCTTTTAATAATTGTGTTTCTCTGGGATTATAAATAGCATCATACACAAATAACTTTGGTTGAATCATTGCATAATTTTCTATAGGACTACTATGCGCATGTGGATGCATACCCACACTCGTTGCATTAACTAACAAGACGCTTTCAGCAACATCTTTTGCTAGTTTTTCAGTATCCGCTAAATCATTTAAATGGATTACACAGTTGGTTCGTTCAGTGAAATTTGCCAGTTTTTTTTGACTGTCGTTAAACCCCGCGCTTTTCCTGTTGTAAACGGCGATTTCTTTCACGCCATCTAAAGCAGCTTGGGCAATGATTGATAAGGCTGCACCACCTGTTCCTAAGATGGTCATTTTATTCTGAAAAACGTCAACCTTTTTTTCTTTCAAACTCCACATAAAACCAGTACCATCTGTGCTGTCTCCGTAAAGTTTTCCATCTTTGTTGACAATCGTATTAATTGCGCCAACCAGTTGAGCGGTAGGACTTAGTTCATCCATATAACTTACAGCCGCCACTTTATTGGGCATTGATAAGTTGGCCCCTAACATGTGAAACGTTCGAATCGCTTCAATTGCTTGTGGCAATGTCTCTTGTCCAACGTCAAACGCCAGATACCGAGCATCAACTCCTAAATTTTGAAATGCTGTATTATGAATCAACGGTGAAATACTGTGTCGGCTGGGTTTCGCGAATAGCCCAGCTAAACGAGTGGCTCCAGTTATTTCTTTCATCCTGTGTGCTCCTTTACGAAATTTTTTTAGTAAGTTTCTGAAATCCTAATTTTTGGCCAAACAAAAAGGATATTCACAGTAAATTTTAAGAAAAATCTACAGTGAATACCCTACAAAAAAGCAATATAAAAGCCACTATAGATTTTCTTAAATCTACATGGCTGAAAGTCATCTTAAATTTCCCTAGCCATTATAGATACAAACGTTTGTTGTCTGTACCCATAATGTTATGAATACAAACCTATCTAAAATAGCTAAAGTAAAAGTTATTCAGTTGTGTATGGTTTTTCTTCGTTGTTGTCATAAGAATCACTCCAAAACTGATTTAATTAAGAATTGTTAACAGTATACCGCTAGAAAAAACATGTGTCAACACTTATTCCCTTATTTTTTTGACTATTTCATTAAAACCAATGTTATTTTATTTGTCAAAAGGCTCAAAAAAGCCACAGGAACCAGTCATTTCACTGATTCCTGTGGGGCAAAAATTATTTTAATTCTTCAGCGTATACATCGTCAACTGTTTGTGTTGGGTCGATAACAATGTATAAATTTTTAGTTTTTTCGCTGACTTTTGTAGATTGATAGATGTTATCCAAGCCCTCATCTGTTTTATCTTTGTAAGGGAAATAAACTAAATCTGGTGTGCCATTTTTGTAAAGAATTTCCATACGTTCGATATCTTCATATTTTAAAGCACGAGAGAACATCCCTAATTCTAAGCCACCTAAGTTAATATCGTGGGTTTGAACATGATCTCCTTCTTGGAAAATTTCAATTTTGAACCCTTCACATGGATGAATTTCAACAAATTCACTACCATGGATACGGCCAAAACTTGTTGTAATATGTTTGATCCATAAATCACCAATAAAACGACGATCAATCGTCCAAGTTTCACCATTTCTGAAATAAAATTTAAGTCCTGTCATTTCTCTAGCCATAGCACAAATCTCCTTACTTAAAAATAATTTCTTACATTATTAGTTTACCATACTTTTGATAAACGGTCACAAACTTTCGCTGTAGATTCTTAATCTTTTGTTATTCTTTTTAAAAAAGAATCAATCTCAACTACTGCACGTTGGTGAGAACCTTTGGCAATTTGTCGTTCTCCTTCATAAGCAACAAATTCATAGCGTATTTTGTGTGCAGTCTGTTCAATGCTGGTCATCGTAACAACGATTGTCGCCCCTACCGCGGATGGATATAAGTGGCGCAATTCTAACACCGTTCCGACAGTCGTTTCCCCAACTGATAATTGCTCCTTCACAGCTTCTTTGGCTGTTTGTTCAACCATGGCAGCTAAAGCAGGGGTTCCTAAAACTTCTAAGTCACCAGAACCGAGCATTTTAGCCGTTTGTGATTCTTTCACCAAAAATTCTTTTGTAAACATTTCTGTTGGCATTATGCTTTCTCTCCTTTTGAACGTTGTTTTTTGGCAAACGAAAGCAGAACTTCTTGTTTATTCTCTAAGCTACCTTCAACAACGTGTTGCTCGATTTCAGCAATCAGTTCCCCTAACCATTTGCCTGGTGTTTCTTCTAAGACGGCTAAAAGGTCTTTTCCTGTTATGGCCAATTCCTGTCTTTGGTGGATGGGTAATGCCTTAACTAACTCTTTTGTTACTTGTACTTGACTCTCTTGTTGGTAATAATATAAAAGCCTTTCAACAAGTACTGCTGATTCTTCGCCTAATTCATAAAGCATCATTGGCTGCCAGTCGTTACTCAAGCGAAAACGCAAACCGCGTACTAATTGTGAAACGTTTTGGATTAATTGATTTGAAAGTTTCCAAGCCTTTAAGAAGGAGCGAATTTCTGCTTCTGGTAAATTCAATGATTGGATAAGTAACGTCCACGCTTCTGCTTCTGTTTCAATTTGACGAGCAGGCAAGTCCATTAAACGAAAAAGTCCAGCCCCTTGTTCTCGTAATTTTGGACAGTATTGATAGCATTCTGTTTCAATAAACGGAGCTAAGCCACCTTGTCGATTAACCCCTAAAAGCATTTTTACAAATTCAATTGTAATGCGTTCTACTGAAATTTTTTCCAATAAAGGATGAAATTCAGCGATAGCGGCTAAGGTTTTTTCTTCAATTTTAAAATCTAGTTGGCTAGCAAAGCGTAAGCCCCGCATCATCCGCAGAGCATCTTCATGAAACCGCTCATGGGGATTACCGACTGCACGAATGGTTTGACTAGTTAAATCTTCGATACCATCAAATAAATCAATGATTTCGCCTGTGCTGTCAAGCGCCAAGGCATTAATCGTAAAATCTCGTCGTTTTAAGTCTTCTTTCAAGGAGCGAACAAAGGTGACTTCATCTGGTCGACGAAAGTCTTGATAAGTTGACTCGGTACGAAAGGTTGTTACTTCATACTGTTGGTCTTCCATCAATACAAGAACTGTACCATGTTCGATGCCCACATCAACGGTTCGTTTAAAAATTTGCTTAATTTCTTCTGGATAGGCACTTGTCGCAATATCGACGTCATGGATTGGTTTATTTAATAAAGCATCACGGACACTGCCCCCGACAAAATACGCTTCAAAGCCCTGTGCATTGATTTCACGAATAACGGGAGCGGCTTCTTTAAATTCGTTTGGAATAGTTGTCAATTTCATAGCATCTGTTCCAATCCGTAAAGTAGTTCTGTTCTCTGTACCACTTGCCGACAAGCTAACGCCACTCCTGTCATGAATGAACGTCGATCATAAGAATCATGCCGAATAGTGAGCCCTTCACCTACACTGCCAAATTGGACTTGTTGGTGTGCCACTAAACCAGGTAAGCGGACACTATGGATTCGCAGACCCTCGTAATCAGCCCCGCGTGCCCCTGGTATTGATTCTACCTCTTGCGGATTCCCTTGTTTTTTTGCTGGCCGAACTTCTTGAATCATTTCTGCAGTTTTTATAGCCGTTCCACTTGGTGCATCCAATTTGTTATCATGATGTAATTCAATGATTTCCACATCCGGAAAATACTGTGCCGCTTTTTGGGCAAATTGCATCATTAAAACTGCCCCAATTGCAAAGTTTGGCGCAATTAAGCCGCCGATGGCTTTTTCTCGAGATAGGTTTGTCAATTCGTTGATTTGTTCCTCCGTAAAGCCTGTCGTCCCAACAACAGGCGCCATACCGTGTTCCAACGCAAAACGCGTATTTGGATAGGCGGCTTCAGGAACCGTAAAATCAATCCAAACATCTGGTTTGACAGCTAGGACTTCTTCTAAGTGCTGAAAAACGGGAATTGCGGTTTCATCATCGAAAAAAACAGTTTCTTGTGCTTCATGAGGATCATACACACCTACTAATTCAAAGTCTGCGGTTTCTAAGACCATTTGGGTAGCAGTACTGCCCATCCGTCCTTTAAACCCAGCGACAATTATTTTAATCATGTGTTTTCCCATCCTTTCTTTCAAAGCGATAGCGATCCCGCTTGTTAAATTTGGCCATATTTTCTTCAAAAACTTCGGTTAAATCAATCTCTAAAGAATTTGCCATGCTAATCAATACAAAAAAGACATCTCCAAGTTCCTCTGATACTGTCTTTGGTTTTTCGTCTGCTTTTTTCTGTTTTTCACCATAATAATGATTGACTTCACGGGCTAATTCTCCGACCTCTTCCGTCAAACGAGCCATTTGTCCTAATGGTGAAAAATAGCCTGTTTTAAACTGTTGAATATAATCATCAACTTCTGTTTGCATCGATTGCAAACTACGTTGTTCTGATTCTGACATTTTACCCCAACCTTTCTTACTCTACCTCCTACATCTTATCAAAAACTTGGCTATCTGGAAAGGTTCTACTTGTTGTTTTATATAGAGAATGATACAGTTTATACTGTAAAAGGACGTGATTAAATGGAAGAACAAAGATTTTATTTTAAAGATGTGTTATTTATTGTATTAGGAAGCTGTATCTATGCCTTTGGTTTGGTTACTTTCAATATTGCCAATGACCTGGCCGAAGGTGGTGTCACGGGGATTACTTTGATTTTAAGAGCCTTATTTCATTTTAACCCAGCATATACGACATTATTAATCAATATTCCGCTCTTATTAATTGGTGGTAAAATTTTAGGCAAACGTTCCCTCTATTATACGCTAATTGGCACCGTGTCGTTATCGGTATTTTTGTGGTTTTGGCAAAAATTTCCTGTTGAAATTAATTTAGATCATGATTTATTGATTGCTGCTCTCTTAGCTGGTTTGGCCGCAGGATTCGGTAGTGGCCTTGTTTACCGCGTAGGCGGAACCACTGGTGGGACCGACGTCATTGCCCGCATTTTCGAAAAATACTTTGGGATTAGCATGGGCCGCTCGTTGTTACTTTTTGATGTTGCAGTCTTACTCCTCTCGTTGACCTATATTGATGTCAAACGAATGATGTATACTTTAATTGTGTCCTTTGTTTTCAGTCGTGTTGTCGATTCTGTACTCGACGGAGCCTATGCTGCGAAAGGAATTTTAATTGTTTCCAATCATTCCGAAGAAATCGGTCAAAGTTTAATGGCTTCTTTAGAACGTGGGGTAACATATTTAAATGGTGAAGGTGCTTATTCACAAGTGGAAAAACGGGTTCTCTACACGGTAGTCAGCCCTCGAGAAATAATGGAAGTCAAACGGATTGCTAATGAAATAGATGAAAAAGCCTTTGTGTCCATCATTAACGTACATGAAGCAATTGGCGAAGGCTTTACTTATGCAAAACCCAGCAAACAACGGCGCTTTAAATTAAAACAATAAATAAAACCCAGCATTTATTGAAAATGCTGGGTTTTATTTATTGTTGTTTCAAACGATTTAATTCATCGGATAATTCTAAAAACGCTTCTTTGTTGCCTGTTTCTAAAGCATCATCAATTTGAGCTTTGATTAATGCCATTCGCTGCGTTTGTTCTTCTTGCTTAAAGTATTGATCAATCGCTCTGGCAACTTCCTGATCCACTTGTTCATTCCATGGCGCAAACGGATTATCTTCTAAAACAGATAAATACTGGCTCGTTTGCCAAGCCTCTGGAAATACACATTCTAAATAAAGAGCTTTCCGCCAATTCATCCGAATCTCATGAAAAATTTGTTCCGGATCTGTAAATTCTTGTGCTTGGATAAAAAGCAATAACGGCTCCTTACCTAAACCATCCGCTACCACACGAATCCCCCGATCGGTTTTCTCTACGTTCTCAACAAAATGAACATTATTTAAAATCGCATCGTGCGTTAATAAGTAATTTAAAATCCACAGTACTTCTCTTCTTCCAAAAGGCACGGTATTCACTAACCAAGTTAAAAATTTTTTCTTTTCTGATAAACTAACAAACATCGTCGTTTCCTATCTTTCTTCCATATCTGCTAGCACAGATTGCATGTCGACATCACCAGGTTCATGTTCCAAATAATGGTGCAACAAGTGTTTTGCTTTTTCAAGTTCGCCTTCTTCTCGTAAGAACAATGCGTATTCTTTTAGAAATTCTGGTTCGTGAGACAATTCTTGCGCTGCTTGTTCATAATGAACTTTAGCGACGGCAAAGTCTTCTAATTCGTTGTATGCTTTTGCTAAGTTCCATTCAGCATAAGGATGATCCGTTTCCTCTAAATCATTTAAGATAGTAATTACTTCCTCAAAACGCTCTTCCGTGATGTAGAGATTACTTAAGGTCAAACGACTTTCATCTGTTTTCTCACCTAATTCCAAAGCTTTTAACAACCAGTTTTCAGCACCAGCAATATCGTGTAAGCGATAGGCATTTTCAGAGGCAAATTGGTATAACTCTACTTGGAAGGGATTTTCCGCAATTCCTTCTTCGATCACCGCTTTTGCTTCCTCTAATTGCTCTTCTTCTTGGAGCGCTTCCGCTAAATATAGATAAAGTGATTGATAATGTGGGTTTAGTGTTTTTAATTGCTGGAACAACGCAATGGCTTTTTGATTCTCATGTAACTGTAAATAAGTGAAAGCTAATTGGAATAAACGATCATCTGTTTGTTCTTCTTTGACCGCGGCTTCCAAATAAGGAACTGCTTCTTCAAAATCACCTAACATGCTGTAACTACTTCCTAAGCGTTCATTCAAGGAAATAGCAGAGATTTGCGCTGTCCCGCTTTCTACAATGCTTTGATAACGAGTGATAGCCTCGACAAATTGACCATTTGTAAAATATAGTTCTCCCAAAGCAAATTGAATTAACGGCTCTTCTGGCATAAGATTGGCTGCTTCTTTTAATTTCGCTTCACTGACTTCTGGAATCCCTAAAACTTGGTACAAATCCGCAGTAACTAAGAGACTTTGGACATAACTGTCACTAGTTTCTGGAATTTTTTCTAAATAGATGAATGCGTCATCTATTTCATTATTTTCAATGGCGATTTCTGCTAATGGAATGTTTAAGCCATCTGCATCGGGAAATTGTTCCAACAATTGTTGGAAAATTTGTTTGGCTTCTTCTAGAAAACCTAAAGATAATAACGTTTCCCCTAAATCTGCTAAGGTATTTTCATCATCTTTCTTTAATGCTTCTTCAAACATTAACTGTGCTTCTGCTAAATTTTCAGCTTGTAATGCTTGAACCATTTTTTCACTGTATGACATAATTTCCCCTCAAATCTCTTTTAAAATTTCTTGGTATCTTTCAATCGTTGTTAACAGCTGATCGGGCGTTGGCTTTAAAGCTGCTCCTAGTTGACCGATTTTTTCCAACACCATAGGAGGACCTAGTGTTTCTGTGTGAGCCAATACTTGTTCTGCGTAATCAGCACTTAAAATTTCTTTTGGAAACGCCACCGGAAAACCTAAGCGAATAAACCAAACGATAAAATTTTTAAATTGAAAGTCAAAGTGATTGACTTGCTGGCTCCATAAAACTTGTAACAATAATCCCAATAATCGTTTCATGGGACCTGATAACAAATGGCCATTTTCGGTTGTAGCAAAGGCCGCTTCAAAAACTCGGCCAAATTGATCCACTTTTTCCCCTGCTTGTTCATAAAAGGATAACAACTCGTCTAAAATACCATTAAATGACGTTTGATTCAACCGTTTTTTATCTGGATACGTTTGGTATAGCATTTGTAAATAAGCATAATCACAGACAAGACCCGCTCGAATAAAAACGAGCAAATCAATTAAAGGAGCGGCACCTTTTTTATTGGTCAAGGTACTATCAAACAAAATTTCTTCTGAATGATTTTCTATATGCATAGTTGCATGCTGTGCTTGCTGAATTGTGACACTTGGTAAAAGTCCTTGGCGTAATGCTTGAACAGACACAGGCATCAGCCAACATTTGGAGGAACACTTACTTACTTGATGCAAAAATGCGGTTAATTGTAGTACCCCTTCATTACCCAAACCAATCAATAAAACATCCTGATTTTCTGGCCAATCAGCTAAGAAACGTAACACACTTTCTAATTCTGATAAGTCATTGCAATGAACATCATTACGACAAATATACCAGTTTAATCCCAACTGTTCCCCAAAGGCATAATTAATCTTCTCCGAAAAAAGATCATAGTAACGCTGATTCGCCAAAACAACGATTGACTCCGTCGTTACTGGTCGTTTTTTTAGGACGGAAGCAAATGTTTCTCCATAAATAATAGCGACCTTGTTTTCCCCTCTAGAATAGTTGTATTTCATTGATTCACCACCTTAAGACTGTTTCCTCTTCCTTCACCCCAAGTCTAGCATAACCACTAAAAAACAGCTACTGGCAACAACTTATTTTTGTCCTTCATTCATAAATCTTTCTCTTTTTATCAAAAAAGCAAGGAGCGAGTGTCGAACCGTTCCCGCTTGATTCTCGGAGCGAAGCACGTTTTTCTCACCCAGGGTTCGTTACAATTTAGCCTTTTAGCGTACTGTTTCGACCACCTCTTAAAATAACATTTTTTATGTATGATTCAAAAAAGAACCCTTGGAAACCAAGGGTTCTAATTGTCTGTCTTATTTCACTGCATCTTTCAATGCTTTACCTGGTTTGAATGCAGGTACTTTGCTTGCAGCGATTTGAATTTCTTGTCCAGTTTGTGGGTTACGTCCTTTACGAGCTGCGCGTTCGCGAACTTCAAAGTTACCAAAACCGATTAATTGAACTTTTTCACCTTTAGCAAGAGTTTCTTGAATTGTTGAAAAGACAGCGTCTACTGCTGCAGTAGCATCTTTTTTAGTTAAACCAGTTGAAGATGCAACGTTTTCGATTAATTCTGCTTTATTTGCCATGGATCATTTCACCTCCTCTATAAGAGATACGATGTTTTTACACACCTAAAGTTCCGTCTATTTTTGAGTGGTCCAAAAACAGACAGCAAATATTGATCTGGTTCAATATTCTGTTAACAAGATAGCATAAGAAAGTTGTAATAGCAAGGTTTTTAGTGTATTTTAACCAGTTTTTTCAAAAAATAATCATTTTTTCTCAAAGTTGATAAATTTATTTGAATATCTAAAAAAAGTATGGTAGAATGCACTATTTTCGGCGTCGCGGAATGATTTTAATTGGCGTGCCCTCAAACGTAAATGCTTTTCTGATTTGATTTTCTAAAAACCGGGCATAAGAAAAGTGCATTAGTTCTTCTTCGTTGACAAAAATAACAAATGTAGGTGGTTTGACTGCCACTTGTGTTGCATAAAAAATCTTCAAACGTTTTCCTTTATCGGTTGGTGTCGGATTAATTGCTACAGCATCCATTACAACGTCATTTAACAACGCTGAAGGAATCCGTAAGTTTTGATTCATACTTACTGTTTCAATTAGTTCAGGCAGTTTGTTTAAACGTTGTTTGGTTAATGCAGACACAAAAATAATGGGTGCATAATCTAAATATTGGAATTCATCACGAATTTCCGCTTCAAAATCACGCATTGTATTTGTATCTTTTTTGACTGTATCCCATTTGTTGACCACGATAATAATACCGCGACCTGCTTCATGGGCATAGCCCGCCACACGCTTGTCTTGCTCACGAATACCTTCTTCTGCATTCAAGACCATTAAAACAATGTCTGAGCGTTCAATCGCCCGCATTGCGCGCATGACGCTATATTTTTCAGTTGATTCGTATACTTTTCCACGTTTACGCATACCAGCTGTATCAATCATTAAGAACTTTTGACCTTCTTCAGATTCAAAATACGTATCGATTGCATCTCGCGTTGTTCCTTCAATATCTGAAACAATCACACGATCCTCACCAAGAATAGCATTAATCAATGATGATTTACCGACATTTGGACGCCCGATTAAACTAAATTTAATTGTATCTTCGTCCTCTTCTTCTGAAGTGTTAGGAAAATGTTTAACTGCTTCGTCTAACACATCGCCAATGCCTAACCCGTGACTACCAGAAACTGGGAAAGGATCCCCTAGTCCTAAAGCATAAAATTCATAAATATCATTACGCATTTCAGGATTGTCAACTTTATTAACAGCTAAGATCACTGGTTTATTACTACGATATAAAATTTTTGCTACTAACTCATCTGCATCAGTAATTCCTTCACGGCCACTAGCAACAAAGATAATCACATCTGCTTCATCAATCGCAATTTCTGCTTGGTGTTTGATTTGGTCCATAAATGGTTCGTCACCTAAATCAATCCCACCTGTATCAATAATACTAAATTCACGCCCTAACCATTCTCCAGTTGTATAAATACGGTCGCGTGTTACGCCAGGAGTATCTTCTACAATCGAGATACGCTCACCGGCAATGCGGTTAAAAATAGTCGATTTACCGACATTCGGTCTACCGACAATCGCAATAGTTGGATTTGCCATTTGATTCCCTCCTTGAGAATTTCAATCCTTACTAGTTTACCTAATCAAACCTTAAAGTGCAAGAAAAGTTTTAGTTTCTGCTGATTTTCTAACCAATTCAAGAAAAAATGAGTTTGACACAGCCGATCTGTTTACGGCTATGTCAAACTCATAAATTTCAAGAAAGTAACGTGTTATTCCTCTTCTTTCGCATCAGATAAAGCGTCACCTAAAATATCGCCCATGGTAAAGCCAGTATTTTCTTCAGGCAATTCATATTCCTGTTCTTCTTTTGGTTCTTCTTGAGACTCAGGTTTTGGTTCTAACGCTTTGATACTTAAAGCAATACGATGTTCCTCTGGATTAACTTCTAAAACTTTCACTTGTACTTGATCCCCTTCATGAAGAACTTCATGAGGCGTTGCAATGTGCTTGTGAGAAATTTGAGAAATATGCACTAATCCTTCCACACCAGGGAAAACTTCCACAAAGGCACCGAAGCTTGTTAGGCGTTTTACTGTGCCATCTAAAACAGTCCCAGCGGCTGCTTTTGTTTCGATATCTGTCCATGGTCCAGGCAATGTTTCTTTAATAGATAAAGAAATACGTCCTTCTTCTGGATTAATTGAAAGAATTTTTACTTGAACGTCTTCGCCAACAGTTAACGCATCACTTGGTTTGCCCACATGCTGATGAGCGATTTCAGAAACATGAACTAAACCATCCACGCCACCTAAATCAATGAATGCGCCGAAATCTGTTAAACGAGCTACTTTCCCTTCAACAACGTCTCCGTCATGTAAAGAAGAAAGTAATTCTTCTTTTTTCGATTCTTTTTCAGCTTCAACAACTGCTTTATGTGAAAGAATTAAGCGGTTTTCTGAAGGTTCGATTTCAATAATTTTAAATGCTAGTGTTTGACCTTTATATTCAGAAAAATCTGCAACAAAATGATCTTCAACCATTGAGGCAGGAACAAATCCGCGAACACCGACATCAACAACCAAACCACCTTTAACAACATTTGTAACAGGTGCTTCGATTACTTTGCCCGCTTGGAAATCTTGTTCAATTTCTTCCCAAACTTTTTTAGCATCTAAACGGCGTTTTGACAGTAAATAACTGCCGTTTTCTTTATCTTTGCCAATTGATGTGATAACAACTAAATCTAACACATCACCGACTTTCACAAGTTCGTGTACATCTTCAACTGGTAAAGTCGATAATTCCTTTGCAGGAACAACGCCTTCAACGCCCGCTCCTTCAATGCCGACAACAACTTGTTTGTCTTCAATGGCTAAAACTTCGCCTTTAACAATATCGCCAACACTGACTTCTTGAACGCTGTTCATTGCATCTTCCATTGTTTCGTTGTTTGCTACTTGTTTGTCTTCAAAATCTGTCATGCCTCTTATCCTCCTATGCCAACAAAAATTCCAAAACTTAGCTATATATACTTACATAGTACGAGATTTTTGTAAAAAAATAAAGCGATTTCTTCTATTTTTCTTAAAATTCTTTAAAAAAGTTCAAAACCTTTTTGTTTAATCACATTTTGTATGGCGGCGACGACTTCTTCAATCGTCAACCCTGTTGTATCGATTTTCACAGCATCACTTGCTTGGACAAGGGGTGATACTTCTCTGGTTGAATCTAAATAATCCCGACGTTCAATCTCCGTCTTCAAGGTTTCAAAATCCGTCTTAATCCCTTTTTCTTGATTTTCTTTAAAACGACGTTCTGCACGTTCTTCAACGCTAGCCACCAAGAATATCTTTACTTCGGCCTTTGGTAGAACTGCAGTACCAATATCTCGACCATCCATGACAACTCCGCCGGCTTGACCAATTTTCTGTTGTAACGCCACCATTTCTTCTCTAACTTTTGCATGTTTTGAAACAGCTGAAACAGCATTCGTTACATCTGGCTGGCGAATCGCTTCGGTCACTTCATGACCGTCGATAAAAACACGTTGGCCATTCTCTGCTTGCTGAAAAGAAATAGCGTGGTTGACACAAAGCGCTACTAATGGTTCTTCCGCTTGAATGTCGATTTGATTTTGCAAGGCCAGATACGTAATCGCTCGGTACATGGCACCCGTGTCACAATACACATAATTCAATTGTTTTGCTAAAATTTTTGCAACTGTACTTTTGCCTGACGAAGCTGGTCCGTCAATAGCAATACTGATTTTCCCCATGAAAAAACTCCTTAACTGATATGCATCCTTTAAAATGCGCTTCTTCTTTTATATTAAAATCAGAAGAAAAGAACTTGGATTTAAACTGATGACGAGTCTCTAACGAAAAAGCAATAAGCCGAAATCCCTCGAAAGACGCAAAACATCTTTCGGAAATTTCTGCTTATTGGCATTCTCATGTAATCATTCGTCGCGGTTTAGCCCTTGAAAGTGCTGTCCAAACCTCTTTTTCTGGATTATTTAATACGTAATGGTTGTCCTGGATAAAACACAGAGGTATCAATCCCAGGATTTAACGCTAAAATTTGTTCTAATGTCATTCCGTTACGTTCGGCAACTTGACGTGCCCCTTCGCCACTTTGAACGGTATCATAAACAGGTTGTTGGTTCTGCGCTTGTTGCTGTTGTTGATTTTGAGCTTCTTGTTGTTGTTGCTGCTCTTGTTGTTGCTGTTGCTGTTGTTGTGCTTGTTGGTCCTGTTGTTGCTGTGCAGCAGCATCTGAACTTGAAGGTGTTGTATTTTCAGCTGGTTGGCTGCTTGCTGGTTCTGAGCTTTCCACTGATTTTGACGTACTTTCTTTTTTCTTCTCTTTTGATGATGATTGGACTAATGAAGAAGATGGCTGGCTATTTTTGCTAGCACTTTCGTTCGGTTTCTTGTCTTGCATCATCCATAAGAAAGTCCCAATTGGAATGGCAATAATTAATAATAGCAAAATAACTAAAACAGTTAGAAATAATGAATTTCCTCGTTGCTGTTGGCGTTTTGCTAAACGAGAACCACCACCATTTTGATCAGGTTCATAAATTGATTGTTCCCATGGCTCACGAGCTTGGTTTTTCTTTTTGTCCTTTTTACTCACTGCTAATTTCCTCCTAAACTTCTCTCGCTTGTTATTATATCATAGCTTTTGCCAACTGCCGACTAAAAAAATGAATTAATCACGTTCTTTAAATAATTTTAGAAATTTAGAACGCCAACCTTCTTCATTTTGATTGCTGGTCTTGTTCGATTTTACTATTGAATCTTGGTAAATGTCAAAGAATAACGCACAATTATCACAACAAGTTTCCGGTGATTGTTTGACAATCGGTTCTTGAAAATAAGTTTGAATCAACGTTCTTCGACAGGTTGTGGTTTCAATATACGTCAGCATCCCTCTTAATTGCGCTTGACGATCTTTTTCTTTCTCCTCTAAACGATGCTCTAGCTCTTCAAAAGAATAATCCTTGGCTAAATAGCCTTGGACCCATTTTTGTTGTAACTCGGTGGCATTTTCTAACAAACCTGCTTGTTCTTCTCCTTCAATCAGCGATTTTAAGGTCGCTCGATTCGCTCTTGTCTCTTCTAAGAAAAACCGATGAATAAATTCATCCCCTTTTTTATATAATAATAGCGCCCAACTTTTTTGACCATCACGTCCAGCTCGCCCGATTTCCTGCAGGTAATTTTCTAAGCTATCAGGCAAATCAAAATGAATCACTCCACGAACATCAGGTTTGTCGATCCCCATCCCAAAAGCATTCGTTGCACAAAGAATATCGATTTGATTATCAATAAATTGTTCTTGCAAGCGACTACGTTCACTAGCCTCCAAGCCCCCATGATAATAGGCTACCTTAAAACTGGTTTTTGCCTGAATAAGTTGACTGATTTGTTCTGTTTTGTTGCGCGTGGCGCAATAGATAATGATTTTACCAGCCGTTTTAGATAAGTAATCTAGTAACACTTCTTCTTTTTCTGACGTTTCCTTCACGAACAAGCCAATATTTTTTCGATTCACTGAAGAAAGAACTTCTTGATAGCTACCATGAGAAAATAATTGTTTTATAATTGCGTGCTGTACAACGGGTGTCGCTGTGGCAGTTAACGCCAAGGTCAAAGGAAAGTCTAACTGTTTTTGGACCAGATCTAATTTACTATATTCAGGGCGAAAATCGACGCCCCACTGATAAACACAATGGGCTTCATCCACCACAAATAATGCAATTTTTTGGCGTTGTAACACACTAAGTACTTCTTGCTGCAAAAGCATTTCTGGGCTTAAAAACAGATAATCGTATTGGAACATTTTCGCTAAAACATAACGCTTTTCTGAATATTGTAACGTACTGTTTAAGGCAACCGCACCTTTAATTCCTTGTCTTTGTAATTGACGCACCTGATCTTCCATTAACGAAAGTAAAGGAGAAACAATTACCGTTAGTCCCTCTAACTTCTGGCCCACAAATTGATAACACAATGATTTTCCAGTCCCTGTTGGCAAAACAGCCAATGTATTCATACCGTCAAGTAAGTTTGTAATCACTTCTTTTTGACCAGGCTTAAACGCTGCGTAACCAAATCGAGTGAATAATTCTTGTTCTAATGTCAACAACACTCACTCCTTTTCTTGCCAAATTTGTTGGATTTGATATAACCGAAAATCTAAATAAGAAAGCGTCGCTTCTTGCGCTCGCCAATCCCGATACACCCACAACCGCGGATCTTGTTCTGTTTGAGCCAAGTTTTGGAGTATTGCCTCCTTTTCAAGATAAACAGACGCCTGCAGCTGCCCTTGAATAGCCAACTCTAATAGATGGTCATGAATGGTACTCGGTTTTATTTTTCGTTGCTCAGCAATTTCTTGAAGCGTCTTGCCTTCCGTTAACAATCGTTGGGTTTCTTGCATACTTTGGTTTAGATTTTTTTCTAGATACGGCCATACAAGCGTTTGTAAAGCAGGATAGTTTCCTCCGTACATTATCAACTGCAGTAAATGATGAACCGCTTGCGTATGCCATAAACGCTGTTCAAGAGCTGTCTTATGGCTTGTTAATTGCTGAGGAACTTTGCCAGTTTGCTGATAACCAGAAAGTTGCGCAACCAAATAGTCGCTTTCTGTTTCAGGTAGTAACTCAAACCCTCGCAACAGTTCTTCTTTGATTGATTGAATGCGCTGCTCTTTCTTGTCTTGTTGTAACCATCGTTTCAAATATAGTTGCGGAATCGGTGTTGATAAAAGTGGAATATACTGTTTTTCCTCAAATGATAAATATGAAGTCACTTGCACGGCAAATTGAATGAGTTGCCAACTTTCTCGATCACTTCTGCCAAAACGATAAAGATCAATTGCAGGATAATCCAGCAACGAAAAATGATGCTCCTTTAAAAATAGTTGCCCTTCTTTTGTTAGTTGAATCTCATTTGTCTCTTTGTGATACTGAATTTGTTTCGCCTTCGAAAGTTTTTCAAGAAATTGAAAAAAGGCTTGTTCGGAAATCGTTGGCCACCAGCCAATGAACCGTAAACAATCATATAAAAAACCATAAATCAAAACAGAGCTAGTCCGTTTGCCTTTTAAAAGATGATACAAAGTTGATGCACGCACCTTGTATCCGTGAGATAATAACGCTAAAATAAAAGTTGCTTCCATAGTAAACCTCTTTTAGATAGGATGTGTCACTGTTTATGCAATCACGTTTAGTTCCTGAAAAATGTATTGCTTGTGGACTTTGTCAAGTTTATGCGCCCAATATATTTGATTATGATGATCATGGGATTGTCCTTTTTAAAGACGAGCCGCATGCTCGACAACAATTTATTCCAGAAAACGAACGCGAGAATGTGTTAAAAGCGTACCGCAAATGTCCCACGCGTGCAATAGAAATAAGCAAAAATGAGTGCTAAATAATTTAGCACTCATTTTTGCTTAGAGTATTTTTTCGAGCCAAGCAAGTGTTTGCTCATCTATCGAAACAAACTGTAATTGTCCTTCTTTTAGCGGTTCTTTGACTAGATGAATTTGATCATTTAGGCCATTGATCCATTCATAACGAAGACCATTTTCTTTTGCTTTAGAATTTTTGGCTTCTAAATAATAATTGACATGGTAATTTTCTTTACCATCCAATTGTAGCGTATTAATGGTCACTTCAAAATCTGGTGAAACATCGGTCGATTTCTTTTCACGTAATCGTTCAAGCGCTTCTATAAAAGAAGGAAATTGAGGATTATTTTCCCCACCAACGAGATATTTTTTAGCAAATTCTGTACTATCCGTATGACTTTTCACTTGTTTGGCAAATGCTTGATAAAAGGTTTCTAGCGCTTTGCGGGCATCATAGTCGCTAGCTAACGGAAAATTCAATTGTAGCGTTGGATTATCGGAGAGCGCTTCGACAAAATCATTTTCACCAATCGTTTCTTTTGATGTTTGAATTTCTTCTCCATTAATCGTCTTTTTAAGTTGAATCGTCATCCCTTTGGACCAGAACAAAGGGCCAATCGTTTTGCTTCCATTCGTTAGCGTACCAACTTTCCGATCATTAATATAAATATCTGCGTCTGGCAGATTGCTTTCCACAACAAAATTCATTCGTTTAAAATCTAAAGGAATACTAGAAATATAATTTTCCTCTTCTAATAAACGATACTCTTCTGTGATAACAGGTTCGCCGGTGCTATCTTTCACTGTGGCTGTAAAAGTATATTGTCCTGGCGCTAAGGGTCCCAATTCCTTTTGATAAGTGGTTGAGTCGGAAGTGCCCACTTCCCGCCCGTTCATTGCCAGCGTCACACCGCGCTGATTCGTCGTTAACTGAACAGAAACAGGCGTTAAAATGAATTGATAACGGTGAAAGAAAAATGCTGTTTGACTTGTTTCACGAATAGTTAAACCATGTAGCTTTTTATCCTTTAATAGCGCTTTTTCTAATTTTTTTAGCTCAGTTGGATTTTTTTGATAATAAGTGATTAAGGGCTTAATGCTTTGCGGATTCACTTGGAATTCAGACTCGTTCGTCCTCATTTTTTTACTTAATTCTTGGGCATCACCATTCTCAATCGCTTCAATAAAATGAGAAATTTGTTGTTCCTTAGAAAAATAATGCGTCCCGAGAAAATAGCTACCCGCTCCAAGAACGATGAACACAAAAAGAAACACCCAGATCCAGCTTCTTTTTGATCTGAGAGGAGTAAATTCGTTCCCTTTATTCATTGATGGTTGTGCTTGGTTTTCCTCTTGATGCATTGATTCATTCATTAGCGGAGCGCCACATTCTTCACAAAAGGACTCCGTATCACGATTCACGTGACGACAATTTTTACACTTTTTCACTCAGGAAAACTCCTCTTTCTTTGATGATTTCTATCATACCAAGGGAAAGTTAAAATTACAATGCAGATGGTTTAGTATTTTTTAACAGAATGATGACAGATTATGACAACCTCTTTTCTTTTAGGCGTAAATTTTAAAAACCCACTGTCAAACATTGTTCAACAGCAGGTTTTTTATCATTTATTTTGTTAACGGTGTTTTTTTCTGAATAGTATGTTGTTTTTTTGATAGCCATGGCAATAACTTCGCATGTAGTACTAGAAAAACACCACTGACTAAGAGGCCTTTAATAAGGTTGAATGGCACAATACCAATCGCCACATAGCTTGCTAAAGATGTTCCTAAAAATTGTTGTGTGGTCACACCATATAATTGTAAGTAAATGGGTGTAATGACAAAATAATTCGCAATACTCATGAAAATTGTCAAGGCTAAGATCCCACTTACTAAGCCCACTATCCGATTTGTACGGATATTTTTCTTTTTACCAAAGAAATAAAAAATTGGCAAGGTGAAGATACTACTTGCTAAAAAGCTAGCGAAATCTCCCACCATATTTTGCGGTGCTAGTCCGGTTAAGAACAGGTGTAGCAATGAACGAACAAAAGCAGTAATTACTCCTGCTAACGGTCCGTACAAGAACATTCCGAGTAGAATCGGAATATCACTAAAATCGATTTTCAAAAAACTAAACGCCGGCATAATCGGAAATGCCACAAATTGTAATACTGTACCGATTGCGGCCAACATTGCAATGCTGACCATTTTTTGTACCTTGTTGTTCATCTGAAATCCTCCAATTAAGGACCCATCTTCAACGAACTTTTTGATTCGCTTCTTTGTCATACAAAAAAACCCTATTTTTCTGCAGGGAAAAATAGAGTAGGATTATCTGATGAAAAAGCGTCTCAAATAAGCCCTATCTTCTTTATCCAGACTATACTGTCGGTATTGGAATTACACCAATTCAATCGTTAAAAACGAGTCGTGGACTATAACCACCGGTCGGGAATTACACCCTGCCCCTGAAGACGAACCTTGTATTATATTTTTTTACTTACTTAGTGTAACCGATTTGAACAATGAATGCAACTAACTAAGCTTTTTTATTAAATTTCATTGATTGCTTCGTTTCTCAAAAAAAACAATCCCTTCGCCATAAGCGCGAAGAGATCGAGTCGTTTTATCTTATTTAGCTTGATTTAATAATTGACTGATTTCTTTTTTAGTTAAATCACGATATTGCCCTGGTCGCAAACCTTGTAAGGTCAACTCACCGTAACGTTCACGTTTTAATTTTTGAACAGGGAAACCAACAGCTTGAAACATTTTCTTCACTTGATGATTACGTCCTTCATGAATCGTTAATTCCACGACACTGCTACCTGTTTTAATGTCCGCTGAAAGAATTTGAAAATTGGCTGGTGCTGTGCGTTTGCCATCAATGCGAATGCCTTTGGCTAATGGCAATAGATCCCGTTTAGTTGGAACACCTTTAATTTTTGCTACGTAGACTTTATCTACTTCATGTTTAGGATGGGTTAATTTTTGTGAAAAACTTCCATCATTCGTTAAAAGTAACAACCCAGAAGTATCATAATCCAGACGACCGACTGGATAAATTCGCTCAGTAACATCTGTAAAATAATCCGTTACTACTTTACGGCCTTTATCGTCAGACACCGCAGAAATAACCCCTCTTGGTTTATAGAATAAATAATAACCATATTCTTCTTGATAAATTGGTACACCATCAACCTCAACAGTATCTTGTTTACTTACTTGTGTTCCTAATTCTTTGACCACTTGGCCATTGACTTTTACGCGACCTTTGACAATTAATTCCTCTGCTTTGCGACGCGAGGTCACCCCAGCATGAGCAATTGCTTTTTGTAATCTTTCCATTGTTTAAGCTTCCTCGCCTTCTGTTGTTTCAGACATTGGGTTCGTTTCTTGATAACGATCAAAAAATAGATCCATTGGTAGTTCTTCTTCTAATTCATCTTCCATTTGTTGGATATCTGGTAATTCATCTAAACTTTTCAACCCAAAGTAATCCATAAAATACTTCGTTGTGCCATACAAAATTGCTCTACCAGGACCATCTACGCGGCCTTTTTCTTCTATCAACTGACGGGCAACTAACTTTTGGATAGAGCCAGAAGTCTGTACGCCACGAATTTCATCAATTTCAATACGCGAAATTGGTTGCTTATAAGCAATAATGGATAATGTTTCTAGCGCCGCTTGTGATAAGGCGTTCGACATAGGCGATTGCGCATATTTTTTTAGTAATGAGGCATATTTTTTCTTAGTTGTTAAGACAAAATGATTGCCGACTTCTAAAATATTCAACGCCGATTTATTGTCAGAAGCATAATGTTCTTTCAATTTCGTTAATTCTTCATAGGTTTTTGCTGTTGACTTCTCTAATAAGTACGCAAGCTCTTCCAAGCCAATTCCTTCTTCGCCAACCACAAATAAAATTGCTTCAATTTGACTAACTAATGTCACTGTGTTTCCTCCACCTCTGTTGTATCTTCCTGCTGGGTTTCTGTATTAAATAACAAAATTTCACTATAATTATTTTCTTGTTCAGCATAAATCGCGCCCGTTTTCATTAATTCTAAAAGAGCCATAAACGTTGTCACAATTTCTTGTTTGGAATAAGAATCGAAGAAAGAATCAAACGACACTGCCTTCCCTTTCTGTACTTGACGCATACGCTCTGAAATAGCGGAGATTTTTTCTTCGATGGAAACATCGTCACTGGCAACAGTTGTTTCAACAGGCTGGCGATTTTTTTTCTTTTCTAACATGGCATGAAAGGCTAGAAATAAATCAATTGTATTGATTTGATTAGGCGGTAGTGTTGTATCTTCCTCTTTATAATCATCCATATCCATTGGTTCTTTTGTATAATAGAGTTTACGTTCTTCTTCTTTTTCATGTAAAACAGTCGCTGCATATTTAAATTTCCGATACTCCAATAACTGAGCTACTAAAGCTTCCCGTGGGTCTTCCTCTTCAAAAAAATCTTCATCATCAATGATTTCAAGCTCTTGTTTTGGAAGCAACATCTGACTTTTAATAGCCATTAAGGTGGCAGCCATGACTAGATATTCTCCAGCGACTTCTAACTCTAAGGTTTGCATCGCATGAATATAAGACATGTATTGTTCAGTTACTGCTGTAATGGGAATGTCATAGATATCGATTTCTAATTTTTGAATTAAATGTAGTAGAAGATCCAGTGGTCCTTCAAAGACATCTAGTTTTAAATTAATTTCTTGCAAAAACGACACCTACTTTCTTTTCTCGACTTCCTAGTTTACCATAAATTTATTCGTTTGTGGGCATTCTCGCAAATTAAGCCCGAGGAAAATGTTCCTTATAAACATCTGCCATTCGTTGTTTGGTAATATGTGTATAAATTTGTGTCGTGGAGATATCTGCATGTCCTAATAATTCTTGCACGATTCTAAGATCTGCGCCATTTTCCAACAAATGTGTCGCAAAGCTATGCCGCAATGTATGCGGCGTAATATTTTTCTCTATCTGGGCTTCTCGGACAATCTGTTTTAAATTTTTCCAAATGCCCTGTCTAGATAACGGTTCGCCATGATGATTAACGAACAGGTGTGTTTCATTCGGATGGTTTTTAATCAATTGAGGTCTGGCTTCGTTCATATAGCGCTCAATCCATTGAATCGCATAATCGCCTAAAGGGATAATTCGTTCTTTGTCCCCTTTTCCGATTGTTTGCAATAAACCAATGGATAAATGCAGATCCCCTAATTTTATTTCAATTAGTTCACTAACTCGCAGGCCCGTTGCATACATCACTTCTAAAATAGCACGATTCCGCATACCTAGTGGTTTACTTGTATCAGGCGTTTCAATTAATCGAGTCACTTCGTCAACAGATAATGTACTTGGCAATTTTTGAACTTTCTTGGGGGAGTCAATATGTTGCATCGGATTATGTTCGCTTAAGCGTTCTTGACGTAAAAATTGATGAAATCCTCTCAAACTAGAAATCATCCGAATCACACTTGCTGAAGCTTGCTGTTCTTCGTGAAGGGATTGCAAAAATTCTGTAATCATGTAACGGTCAACTTCGTCCCAAGAATGCAGGCCTTGTTCTTGTAAAAAGGCTACGTATTTTTTTAAATCTCGTTCGTAACTCCGTCGTGTGTTATTTGATAAGCCCCGCTCTATTTGTAAATAGTGTAAATAATCGACTAATTGTTCTTCCATTATCCTTCCCTCATTTCTAGTACTATCCTATCAGATTATGCCCTAGATTGCATGGGTAAATTCCAACTTATTAAAAAAATCAACTGACAACAAAAGACTTGTTCACTAAGTCGTTAACTTAAGAACAAGTCTTTTGTTGTTGCTACTATTAGTAAAGAATAAATTTGTTATTTTATATATTTATCTAGAAAAGCAGCTACTGTTTCCTTATATTTTTCTGGGTTTTTATTATAAGCTTTCGCATGCTCTGCTCCAGGCACGACATATTTCTCTTTAGGTCCTTGGGTTGCATTATAAACTTCGTCTAACATACTAAACGGCACAAACGTATCATTTTCACCATGAATAAAGAGCATTGGTAAATGATTCTTTTGTAATTGTTTAACAGCGCTTGCTTGCCCAAAGAAATAGCCAGCTCTAAGTTTCGTAATCCCGCTAGTAACATTAACTAATGGGAAACTTGGTAAATTGAAAAGCTCTTTCAATTGATATTGCAACTCCTGATTGACTGTAGAATAGCCACAATCTTCCACAATGGCTTTCACGTTATCTGGTAATTTTTCCCCGCTCGTCATCATGACTGTAGCAGCACCCATACTGACACCGTATAAAGTGATTTGTTCTTGCTGACCATTTTCGGTTAAAACTTTCTCAATCCATCGGACATAATCTTTACGATCGGGCCAGCCGAACCCAATATAATCTCCTTGACTTTTCCCGTGACCACGCGCATCTGGCGCTAACACATTGTAGCCCCAATCATGATACATTTTCGCAAAGACAGACATCGTTTCTGCCGAACCCATATAACCATGCGCCATAATAACGGTACGATTACTTTTTTTGTCGGCTGGTAAATAAATGGCCTTTAGACGTAGCCCATCTTCCGAAGTAATTGACCATTCTTGTCGATTTTTGTCATCTTTAAACCACGCGCCTTCAGGTGTCTGGACCACTTTTGACCCTGGGGTATTCTCATTTATAAAGTCTTTCTTTCCTGGAACTACTGCATAATTATAAAAATATAAGCCTGCCGCAATTAAACCAATTGCAATTACTACAATAAGCGCAATCAAAATTTTTAACCATCGATTCATCTACGTACTCCTTTTATTTAAACTGTATGATTCATTATAAGTTGTCGCCCTTTTTTTGACAACTACCATTCAAAGATTCAGCCATCTTTCTTTACCACTACAATGAGACAATTTTGTTGCGACAAAAAAAGCATAGCACAAAAATATTACCTCTTGCGCTATGCTCCACTTATCTATTTATAGGAAACTAAAAATTATTTATTTTCAATAAGTTTAAAACTTGACCATGGTTTCAAAAATTCTAATAAGAAACGTTCGTCATCAGAAATACGACCAACCACATTTACACGGCCATCATTTTTCATTTCTTTTAAAGCAATTTGTGTTTCCCCTTTGTATTGTCCATAGCCAACGTTGTCAATCAAGACATCGCCTCGAACAATATCTCTCGTTGTATGAGCTGGGAAAGGACGATCTTTATAGTAAACACGTGTCATTGTTGAACGCAAAACGTAATCAGAACGATCTCCACGATAACTGTGTAAGTTATCGAACAATGCAATTCTTTCATCTTCTGTGATTTCTGGTTCTGTATCCACTTTGATCGAAGGATACGGTGCATGAAAGGCTTCTGCCATTGCTGCTAATTCTGCTTCTGAGGCATAAGCATTTCCGACAGAAATATCATCGATTAATCCTGTTAAAACTAAATGCTTAACTTGCGTTGCAATTTCTAAATCGCGGTGGTCTTCCAAAGAACATAACCCATCTTGTGTCGGCCATGGCCCAAATGTAGCATCGTGTGAGTTCACAAACGCCATCGTATTTAAATTATATTTTCTAAATTTTTCTGAACAATAAACAAAATGCTCATAGCCTAAGCCTGTATAACGATGTGGATAGAAATTATGTGAGCCTAGTAAATTTTCTGTGTTTGGTGAGTAGGCCATAATATTATCTACATAACTTGTCCCTGAACTCATATTAATTTCAATTTTAATGCCATAAGGGTTTCTTGTCATATTCGCCTCTTCTTGCCCAGTAAAACCAAGATCTAAACGAATGCCGTAAGCGCCCATATCATGGAAAAATGATAAATCATCATAAGAGATGCCTAATTGTTCGAACAATGCAGGATTAATATCGACCATCACTTCCATACCTAATTGGTTGGCGTAATCTACGACTTTTTTAAACTCTGCTAATACCTTTTCCCGATCATCATTGATTTGCAATAAACTAGTAAAGACACGCTTAAAGCCGTATTTATGAGCCAAATCCAAATATGCTTTGTCCTTTTCAAATGTTGAACGTTCTGGATAAATTGAAATACCTAATTTTCCCATGTGATTGCCTCCTAAATTGTAAAACATAATAATGTATCTGCTTACATTGTAACAAAAAAAACAAAAGTGGTCTACACCTTTCCTATAGGAAATCTTATAAAAATTCCACTGGTTTGTTATCTTCTCTTTTGTTATGATAAAAAAGAACCTAATTGTCAGTGTGAAAGGAAGAGGAAAACAGATGAAACATAAGAAAATGCTTGCTGTTGCTTCAGTTGCAGCATTCACCTTGCTTTTAGCAGGCTGTAACACAACCAATAATAAAGGCACGACCGCAACGAGTGATTCTGTCGCTAAATCCAGCGAAAGTAAAACAAAGGATTCGGTCGACTTAAATTCACTAGATTTACCACAACTAGATGACAAAGTTGCCGAAGATCAAGACTTAGTCCAAATGGTTACTTCAATGGGAAATATTGAAATCAAACTATTTCCTAAACAGGCTCCAAAAACTGTCGAGAACTTTATGAAACATGCCAAAGATGGCTATTATGATGGCTTGACTTTCCACCGCGTCATCAATAACTTTATGATCCAAGGTGGCGATCCTAGCGGTGATGGAACTGGCGGAAACAGCATCTGGAATAAACCATTTGAAGATGAATTTTCAAACCAGTTATATAACATTCGTGGCGCGTTATCAATGGCGAATGCAGGACCTAATACTAACGGCAGTCAGTTCTTTATTGTCCAAAATACAGATGATCAATCTGATGGTCTTTTATATGATGATTATCCAAAAGCAATCATTGATGCTTACAAAAAAGGCGGCTATCCTTCTCTTGATAAAAAACATACTGTTTTCGGTCAAGTAACCAAAGGAATGGATATTGTCGATAAAATTGCCAAAGTCGAAGTTGGTGCCAACGATAAACCAAAAACTGATGTTAAAATTGAAAAAATCAATATTCTTCAAGAAGCAAAAAAATAACAAAAAGTCAGAACGTACGCTGAAGATACGTTCTGACTTTTTTGTTATTTTTGAATCGCTTGTAATGCCTTTTCTGGTACTTGGTCTTGATTGACCTCTTCATAGGTATTGATATGGGCCCCTTTATTTGAGACTTTTAGATAATGATCTGTTTTTAATTCATGGTCCGCTGTGAAAGTTATTTCTCGTGTTTTGCCTTCCTCATCTGCGGCTACTTGCGTATAACTAGCAATTCCATAGCCATTAACGCTATCGGCTTTCTTTGTTTTAACATACACATTTCCTTCTTTAACCAATGGATTTAATTGATCTAACACACCAGCTAATTCGCCAGAGTTCTTCTCTGCGTAAAACTTGGCCCCAAATAAACCACCACCAATAACAATTGCTGTCACCACTAAAAATTTAATAAATTTCATCACATAAATCCTCCCGAGTAATTATTCTCTGTTACTTCTTCCAAAGTATAGCAAGTTTTAAACAATCCTTCCTCGGGCGCAACGACCAGTTTTTTCTCAGACTTATGTCGTATTTTTGTTATTTTGAATAAATAACAAAACACTACTCTTCTATCAATAATTGACTTAATAATTGAATTTCTTGATTCTTAGTTAAGTCAATTGTTTTCATTGTAACCGCTGTGGCTAAACCTAAATAGATTACCACCATTTTAGGAAATAATTCGACAAATTTTCCTTTGTCCATTTGTACATATTTTTTATCCAATAATAAACGCTCTTCAAAAAAAGTTTGAAGCATTTGCTGCAATTCTTCTTCATAACCATGTGCTTTCATAAATAACGCCGTATAGATTTTTTGATGTTTTTGGGCAAATAATATAAAGTTCAGACCCAATGCAATCACTGGGTCTGAGGTACCGACATCTGCTTTGTAAAATAATTGCATACGATGAAATAACGATTTAATTAAGGTTCGTTTTAAATCGTCCATGTTGACAAATTCTAAATAAATTGGCTGTGTAGAAATCCCCATAGCATCTGCAATATTTCTAGCAGTTAAATTAGAAAAACCTTTATCTACTAAAATTTTTTCAGCTACGTTTAAGATTTTTTCCTTTGTATATACCTTCGTTCTAACCATTTTCATACCCCTTTTCTCTTTTAGTTAACAATAACTTTATTATGTTCACACAAAAGAAAACCATTTTCATTATATATATAATATTTTACACTTTTTTATGCGTTTCTTTTCTCAAAATTTTCTATACATTTCAAAAAAATTGAGAATTTTCATCACCTATAAACAAATAGGTCCAGAACAAAAGGTCATCACCTTTTGTTCTGGACACTAAACGGCTGCACTCTTTATTCTTCTATTTGTTTGCCTTGTTCTTTGGCAAGCTCATTTTTATCATAAGCTACAAAGAACGGATAGTAAATCAAGATGGCCACTAGAATTAAAACAATATTCAAAACAGCAGCACGCCAATCGCCGCCTGTCGCCATAAAGGCGCCAATTGGTCCTGGTAAGGTCCAAGGAGCGGTAAAGACAACTTCACTTACTAAACCTAATTTTGTGGCAAACCAAGCAATCGTTGCTAAAACCATTGGTGCAAAGATAAAAGGAATCATTAAAATCGGATTTAAGACAATCGGTACACCGAAAATAACTGGCTCATTAATATTAAAAATAGACGGTGCTAAAATAGCTTTTCCTAGTTTTGAACCATATTCTGATTTTGCCCGGAAGGCTAATAATATAGCTAAACCAATTGTGGCTCCAGCACCACCAATCCAAATAAACCATTGGTAAAAAGGTTCTGCCGCAATCCGAGGTAATGCTTCGCCAGCTGCTTTAGCAGTCGTGTTTTCCTCTAATAGTTGTAGCCATAGAGGACGCGCCAACGATCCTACGATTGAAGCGCCGTGAATCCCAAAGAACCAGAAAAATGTGGTTAAAAAGACTAACAGCAAGACACTCAATAAAGAGTCCGCTGCTTGAACTAGTGGTCCTACTAAGTTCCCTACAAATGTGTGCCAATCAAAGCCTAAATAATAAGTGATTGAACCAATCAATAACATGACAATTAACGTCGGAGTCAACGATTCAAATGAACGAGCAACAGCAGGTGGAACGTTATCAGGCATTGTAATTTTGAACTTAGACTTATCTGTCACTCGATAGATTTCGACAGCAATAATTGACGTCACAATCCCGACAAACATCCCTGCACCACCCAAATTAGCCATTGGTAAAACAAACCCAGAAACGCCAGCTGCTTTACTGGCTTCTTCAGGAATCGCCACAGGTACTAATGTTAATAAAAAAGCAATCGTAGCCAAAATCCCTCCAGAGACTTGATCAAGATTATATGATTTCGCTAAACTAGCGCCAATGCCAAAAGTCGCATATAACGCCATAATGTACATTGTCATTCGGTAAGGCAGTAAAATTGTAGCAGCATTACTTGTTAAAAATTGAGTAATGCCCCAAGATTCTGGTAACGGCGGAAACGCAATAATTAGAAAAAAAGAACCGACAATAATTAAAGGTAATGTCGCAATAATCCCATCCCGCACCGCACGTAAATGGCGCTGATTGGCAATTTTAGCCATTGGTCCAGCTAGATGATTTTCAATCCAAACAGTCAGTTTATCTAACATAAATAACACTCTCCTCTGTTTTTCTCTTAAAAAATAACTCCTTTAATCAGCCATAAATAAGAGATAAGCTCTAATAAAATAAGAGAAATTAAAAACAACCAAATAAAACGCTTACAAAAACCTGTTTTCGTTTCAATAAAATAATGACTATACGCTAACGCAAAAGCAATCCCAACAGGCAAAAAAATCATGGCACCAATATTAAACGGCAGATTGAAAGTCCATAATAAAACACTCGGCAACAGGACACCACATAAGAGCCCCATACTAAAAAGAAAACCGGCACTTTTAACTGAAAACTTAGGAACCATTGCTTGATTGTTTTCCATTTCAATTTCGCTCCTTTCGTTTGTTATTTTGTTACATTTAAAATTATAAGCTATTAAAAATATTATTTCAATCTATTCGCTGATTTAATACTAATTTTAAAATAAAAAACCAGTTCACTGAGTGAACTGGTTTTATGCTTATTCGACAAATTCAAATTCAAAATTACCAATCCGAACAATGTCGCCATCTTTCGCGCCACGTGCTCGTAATGCCTCATCGACACCCATACCACGTAATTGACGTGCAAAACGCATTACTGTTTCATCATGATCGAAATTCGTCATTTCAAATAATTTTTCTAATTTTTCACCAGATAAAACCCATGAAGCATCTGGTTCACGATCAATCGTAAATTCTGGACCTTCTGGTTGGAAGCCATAACGAACGGTTTCTTCCTCTACCACTTCATCTTCATATAATGGGAATTCAGGCGTTACTTCCAACAAGTCAGCTGTTGCATTTAATAAAGGTTCAATACCTTTACGAGTAACCCCAGAGATTGGGAAAATAGGTAGCTCATCAGCATACTCATCGGTGCGTTCCTTCGCAAGTTGCTCTTTAAATTTCGCTAAATTCTCTTCTGCTTCAGGCATGTCCATTTTATTGGCAACAATAATTTGAGGTCGCTCCATCAAACGTAAATTGTGTGAAGCCAATTCTTTATTGATTGCCAAATAATCTTCGTAAGGATCGCGTCCTTCCATGCCACTCATATCAATGACATGTAAAATGACACGCGTCCGTTCAATGTGGCGTAAGAACTGTGTTCCTAAGCCGACACCTTGAGAAGCTCCTTCAATTAAGCCTGGCAAATCTGCTGCAGCGAAGCTTCGACCGTCACTAGTAGTCACCATCCCTAAGTTTGGAACTAACGTCGTAAAATGATAGGCACCAATTTTCGGACGAGCGGACGAGATAACAGAGAGTAATGTTGATTTCCCTACAGAAGGAAACCCAACTAACCCAACATCTGCTAAAACTTTTAATTCTAATTCGATTTTACGTTCTTGACCCGGTTCGCCGTTTTCGGCAATTTCTGGTGCAGGGTTTCTTGGGGAAGCAAAGCGAATATTCCCGCGACCACCGCGTCCGCCTTTTGCTACTACTAAGGTCTGACCATTCTCAATTAAATCCCCAATTAAAGCTCCAGTTTCTGCATCACGAACTGTTGTACCTGGTGGAACTTTGACAAGTAAATCTTCTGAACCACGACCGTGCATTCCTTTACTCATACCATTTTCTCCAGGTGTCGCCTTAAAATGACGATTAAACCGGAAATCCATTAATGTGCGTAATCCTTCTTCAACAACTAAAACAACGTCGCCACCGCGACCGCCATCACCACCAGCGGGACCCCCGTCTGGTACATATTTTTCTCTACGGAAAGCAACCATTCCGTCGCCGCCTTTACCAGCTTTGACATCAATCGTCACTTGATCTAAAAACATGGACATATAATTTGTCCTCCTATTCTACTTCTACTATCTTTAATCACCTCAAAAAGCGTGATTCGAAAGTCTTTATTATTGTATCGGGAAAACAACCGTTTGTCTAGCAATTCTAGTTAGTTATCGTTGGAAAAAGCAAAATTTCTCATGAATCTTTCGCTTTCTTTTTGTCGCTTCGCTATCAGTCTTTTGACAAAAAAATTTTAGAGGTTCATACTATAGATAGTTGAAGAAAATCACTTTTTCAGCAAGGGTCCAAAGAAACACAAACATCTAAAGGAGGAATTTTTGTTATGACAGTCAAAGTAGGAATTAACGGTTTTGGAAGAATTGGTCGTTTAGCCTTTCGCCGAATAAAAGAAGTTTCTGATGATATTGAAGTTGTGGCTATCAATGATTTGACTAGCCCAACAATGTTGGCTCACTTATTACAATTTGACTCTACGCATGGCACCTATCCTGGCACCGTGACAGCCACTGAAAATGGCATTGTTGTGGACGGCGAAGAAACCCGTGTCTACGCAGAACCAGATGCAAGTAAAATCCCTTGGGTTAAAGAAAACGGAGTAGACATTGTGCTTGAATGTACAGGTTTTTATACCTCTGAAGAAAAAGCACAAGCTCATTTAGATGCAGGTGTGAAACGTGTGGTTATCTCTGCTCCTGCAGGCGCAATGAAAACAATCGTTTATAACGTCAATGATGATACACTTGATGCCAACGATAAAATCATTTCTGCCGGCTCATGTACGACAAACTGTCTAGCACCGATGGCTTACTTTTTAAATAATGAATTCGGTATTGAAGTTGGTACCATGACAACTGTCCATGCCTACACATCAACACAAATGCTATTAGATGGCCCTGTTCGTGGCGGAAATCTTCGTGCGGCACGCTCTGCTGCAGACAATACTATTCCCCATTCAACTGGTGCTGCTAAAGCAATTGGCTTAGTTATTCCAGAACTTAATGGAAAATTACAAGGCCATGCCCAACGTGTTCCCGTTGTGGATGGATCCTTAACAGAATTAGTTAGCATTTTAAAAACAAAAGTAACAGCTGATCAAGTAAATGAAGCAATGAAAAAACACACCATTGATAACCCTTCTTTCGGTTATGATGATCGTGAAATTGTTTCTGGAGACATAATCGGCACGACAGAAGGTTCGATTTTTGACCCAACGCAAACAGAAGTAACGACAGCTGGCGATTTCCAATTAGTGAAAACTGTGGCTTGGTATGACAATGAATATGGTTTTACTTGCCAAATGATTCGCTTATTGGAAAAATTCGCTAATTTATAATGCCAATAAATAAAAAACTGCCTTGCATAAATTAATGCAAGGCAGTTTTTTTAATGTTTACTTTGACAACTTTGACAAATACCATGAAAAGTTAAGCGATGATCTTTGACTAAAAAATGATACCGACTTTCAACAATTTGCTCTACTTCACCAAGCAAGTCTTCTTCCACTTCCTCAATTGTGCCACATTCTAAGCATAACAAATGGTGGTGAAAGTGTTTGGCGCCTTCTTTTCTTAAATCATAGCGAGCTAAACCATCGTTAAAGCTCACTTTATCAACGACTTTTAAGTCTGTTAAAATTTCTAGCGTTCGATAGACTGTTGCTAGACCAATTTCCGGACTTTTTTGTTTTACCAAGAAGTAAATTTCTTCTGCTGATAAATGATCTTTTTCATTTTCCAATAATACAAGTACGGTTGCTTCCCGTTGTGGTGTTAATTTAAAGCCTGATTCATGTAATTGTTTTTTTGTCTTTTTTAAAGCAGCAGTCGAATCCATTATTACAGCTCCTTGTTTAGAATGATTACAAATTAAGAAACTTAATTTATCAATCAAATTAAAATAATTATAAAAGAAATAACTGTAATTTGCAAGATATTCTCAATTAGCTACCTTAATTTTTTTCTTTTGATTGTTCCAACGAGCCAATTAGAATTGTTTTACCATCTTCTTGTTTAATTAATTTTTGTTTCATTAAATGGCCTAAGGCGCGTTTAAATTGCGCTTTACTAATGCCAAAGGTTTGTTTAATTTCATCAGGGCTTGATTTATCGGTGAAAGGAATTTGGTGATCGTTTGCTCTTTCTAAGAAAGTTAGAATCATTAATGCATCATCGCTGATTACTTCATGACTTCTTGGTTTTAATGAAAGATTCAATACGCCGTCCGGCCGCACGCCAATCACACGTCCCACTACTTTTTCACCTAAACGTGGTTCCTGGAATCGTTCAGAAGGATGGATAAATCCAATGTATAAATCATCAGTTAAAATATACGTTCCTGCAAGTTTCAGACGATACACATGCCCAGTTAAGTTTTGGTTTTGCATTTCAGCATTCCCGCGTTTTGCCATGGCTTTAAAGACTTTTTCATCTGCTAATTCGCCCCAAATGCGGTCTTTACTGTCCACTTTTAAAGTAACCATTACTCGGTCTTCTTTTTTAGGCCAAAGTTCCCGCATGGTTGGTAATTCATCCAACGAAATAACGACATCTTTATCTGGTAAGCCAACATCCACAAAGACACCTAAATCACGTCTCGTTCCTGTGACAGTACCAAAGCCATAGCTACCAATGCGCACAGTAGGAATTGTAGTTGTCAGTGCTGGCTCTTGTTTTTGATTTAAATAACCAAACCCTTCTACAGCCTCCCCTATAGCATGCGTGCCTTCTTCTTTTTTTAAACGGAATGTGATGCCATTTTTTTGAACAAAATAAAATTGTTCATTTTCATCGACCACAATGCCGGTAAATGTTGTTGCTAGTAATTCTCTCATTTATCATTAACTCCTCAAGGAAAATCAATCGAACAAAAGATTTCCGCTTTTGTTCGATTGTTTCTATTTTCTTTTATTGCCCTGCATTACGAGAAGCGTTCCCTTTGAACCAACCTGTTTTAGCATTGATTGTAACTAAATACATGTGAACATTTTTCTCTGTAGTGCCTTCTAATAATTTTGATTGATTGTTTGTTGCATAAAGATTGTAGTAACCTTCGCCATTCACAATTTTGGCAGGTTCTAAAGAATATCCGCCAGGAGCCACATAGCCACGAGCAATCACTGTGTCTAAGACTTTTTCTTTCACACCTGGTGCCCATGTCCACGCTGGATTGCTACTATCAGCGATATCGGCAGCATCTGGTGCATAAAGCGGACTAGTGTAAACCCCGTCACTATTCGGTGCCGTGTAGCCATTCGCTTCAGTTTTTGCTGTTTCTTCCTTCTTAGCATTCTCTTTTTTCGCAGCAGCAGCTTGTTTCGCTTGTTCTTCTGCTTGTTTTGCTTGCTCTGCGGCAGCTTGGGCAGCTTGTTCTTCTGCAATTCTTTTCTGTTCTTCTTCAACCTTCGTTAACGCTTGGTCAGCTGTCGTGACTTGTTTGACCAGTTCTTTTTTCAGCTTATCACTTGTTACTTTATCTACTTCTGCCTTAGCAGCTTGATACGTGTCTCGATTCAGCTGATTGGTAGTTTTTCCATCTTTATAAATGACCTCAACCGCTTTTTTAGCTTTTTGTAATTGGTTGTATTGTTGGTTCGCTTGATCGATTGCTTGGTTCATCAATTGGTCAAATGGATCATTTCCTGTTAATTTCTTTACGGAAATTGGTTGATCAGCAGCTAGAATCGCCGGTTTCAACTCATTGCCATTGACAATCGGCGCCTCAAATAATTGGTTGATTTGTTGAATGGTTTGTTGCTTCTCTTTCAATGTTTGAATTTGTTTATTTAATTGAGAATACTCTTCTGAATCTTTAATTTCCGCGACTTGTTTTGAGAGTTTTTCTGGACTAACAGTCACCATATCGGGTTTAATAAAAACTTGCTCCTTCGTGGTATAAAAGGCTGCTAGTTCATCTTTCAGCGTATCTGTTTTCTTGGTTAGTGCCGCCGCCTCTTGTGCGGCAGCTTTTTGCGTTTGATCATGATACGCCCAAGCACTACCTCCAGCTAATAAAACAACCGCAAGCGCAACGAAAACTACTTTTTTTGATGGTTTCTTCGGAGCAGGCGCTGGTTGAGCATTCCCAGTTTCATTCATCGGTGGTATCACACCTGAATCTGAAACTTTTTCCTCGGTTGCATCAGCTTCACTCGGTTCCTCTAGCGACGCTGCACTTGTTAACCCTTCTTCAGAATCTGAAATGGATTCAGTTGGTGTTTCGGCTTGGGTTAATACTGCCTCACCGCTGTTTTCTAACTCTTGGGTCTCTGCTGTTTCTTCTGATGGATTTTCAGACATTTCTGTATCTGCTCGATGCGCTTGAATATAAGCTTGCAAAGTTTCGTTTGGTGTTACATCTTGATCTTCTATCGGTGGTTGTGAAAAAATTTCTTCTTCAGAAGTAGTAGAGATAACTTCAGTTCCTGAAATCTCTGTTAAAGCTTCCTCTTCTGACTTCACTGTCTCAGATACCTCAGCTGTTTCTGCTTCAACAGTAGTTGTTTCTTCTGTTGTTTCTTCTAAATTAACTGCTTCGTCCGTTGCTAGTTTTTCTTCTGTTGAATGAGTAGGCGTCGCTTCTGTCGCTGGTATCGTTTCCTCCACCGAATCATGAGTCTCCTCACTAGCCCCTTCTTGAAGCACTGCTTCTGAATCAGAAACATCCTCTGAATCAGATACTATTAAGTTATCTTCTATCGACTCTTCTTTTTTGTCATCATTACTTTCTTCTTCTGGTGATTCGCCAAACAGTTCCATCACATGGCCTAAGCTCATATCTTTTAACTCAGACCACTCAATATTTTCATTTAATTGATCTTCGTGTTGTTCATTTTCCTGTGTTTCAAAATCTATATTTGTTGAAGTCGTTTCCGCTTCTTCTTTATCAACTGTTGTGTCAGTTAGTGAATAGCCACATGTTGGGCAGGTCGTTAATTCTGCATCGAATTCGTTCCCGCACTTCGGACATTTCTTTGTCATTCTTCCGCCTCACATTCTGCTAATATTCCATTACTTCTAATTTACCACAACTTGCGCCTTCTTCCAATAACTAGCAATGACATTTAGAGACTTTTTAAAAATCAAAAGCGGCTCTTCTCGCATGCACGAAAAGAGCCGCTAAACGGTATGTTTATTCTAAAAAGTCTTTTAATTGTTTTGAACGAGAAGGATGTCTTAGTTTTCTTAACGCTTTTGCTTCAATTTGACGAATACGTTCGCGAGTGACACCGAAAACTTTTCCGACTTCTTCTAGCGTACGTGTCCGACCATCATCTAAACCAAAACGTAAACGTAAAACATTTTCTTCACGGTCTGTTAAAGTATCCAGAACATCTTCTAGTTGTTCTTTTAACAATTCGTAAGCTGCATGTTCAGCAGGACTGGTAGCATCTTGGTCTTCAATGAAATCACCTAAATGTGAATCATCTTCTTCACCAATTGGTGTTTCTAAAGAGACTGGCTCTTGTGCGATTTTTAGGATTTCACGAACTTTTTCTGTTGGTAAATCCATTTCCGCACCAATTTCTTCTGGCGTTGGTTCTCTACCTAAATCTTGCAATAGTTGGCGTTGAATCCGAATCAATTTATTGATTGTTTCAACCATGTGAACAGGAATTCGAATCGTTCTAGCTTGGTCCGCAATTGCCCGCGTAATCGCTTGACGAATCCACCAAGTAGCATACGTAGAGAATTTGAACCCTTTACGGTAGTCAAATTTTTCAACAGCTTTCATTAAGCCCATATTACCTTCTTGAATTAAATCCAAGAATTGCATACCACGACCTACATATCGTTTGGCAATTGAAACAACCAAACGTAAGTTGGCTTCTGCTAAACGTTGTTTTGCTTCTTGATCGCCTTCTTCAATTTTAAGTGCCAATTCAACTTCTTCTGCGGCAGTTAACAATTGAACGCGCCCAATTTCTTTTAGGTACATACGCACGGGATCATTAATTTTAACACCTGTTGGCGCAGATAAATCTTCTGCTTGGGCCTTTTCCGCTTCTTTTTCATCTTTTTTCAAGCTATGTTCACTTGGGTCTCCATTTTCATCGACCACGCTGATACCAGCATCTTCAACTTTTTGGATCAATTTTTCCATAGCTTCTGCATCCAAAGTATACGGTGTGGCTAATTGATTCGCTAAATCATCATAAACCACTGTTCCTTTAGGCTTGTTTTCTTTGATAAATGCTGCCACTGCAGCTTCATATTTTTTACTTGTTTCTTTTTCCATGAAAGAAGGCCCCCTTCATTTTTCGGTTCACGCTTGAAATAACTGATAAATCACTGGGACTTATCAAAATAAAATGAACAAAACGCTTAGTTCTATTCATTATATTGCTTAAGTAAATGTTCGTTGAGCTTTAAGCTGTCGAGCCAATTGGATAATCTCCATTGTTAATTCGGCTTCAAGCTGTTGGTTGCCCACTCGTTTTGCTTCTTGCTGTTGAATCTTTTTCTGCTCAATTGCCTCTGCAATACTTGATAAGGCAATTACATGTAATAAATCGGCAACTTCTCGCTCAGAGCTTTCTTCCGATAAATTCTGATACGCAATTTCAATTGCTAATTGTTTGGTTTGATTATCTTGCAAGAAATTAATAAAATCGGCAATGTCGAAACTTTGATGCAGTGTCGCATAACTTTCTAGCAAGAAATATAATTCTTGGTATTCATCATGAGCGAATGAAAAATCTGGCAATTGTTGAATGGTTTGCCGTACTCCTTGTTCATTCATTAAACGAAATAATAAAGAACGTTCTGCTTTTTGAACTTGGGTTAACGGTAACTTGTTCTGGACGTGATTCTCTTCAAAAACAGGTTCTTCCATTGGTGGTGGCATCATTTCATCTTGATAAAATTGTTGCCTTTCTTGCCGTTGGACTGAACGTTGCTCTTGCTTCAATTGATTGAATTGTTCTTCTAAACTATGAACAGAAAGTTGAAATTCCTGAGCAATTTGGTTTAAATAACGATCACGTTCCAAGGGAGATTGAACATTGGTTAACTCCCGTAACAATTCGTTCACATAATCCAATTGTTCTTTTTCGTTATTCATGTTTCTAGTTAACCGATGATAATTCATTTTAAAACTAAAAACTGTTTCTCGGCCATGATTGGCTAAATTTTGAAAAGCTTCTGCGCCATATTTCCGCACATATTCATCAGGATCCAGCTTTTCAGGGATGCTGACAATACTCAAGTCAAAATGACTGTTTTCTTGCAATAATTGAATCGCACGGTTTGTGGCTTGAACACCGGCATTATCGCCATCGTAACAAATAACTACTTCCTTAGCGACCCGTTCCAAACGCCGAATTTGTTCATTGGTCAAACTAGTCCCCATTGAAGCCACCCCGCTTTTTACGCCTGATTGCCAAGCAGCGATAACATCCATGAATCCTTCAAAAAGCAAGACCGTATTTTCTTTACGAATTTCTTTTCTGGCTCTATCAAAGTTAAACAGCGTTTCTCGCTTATTAAAAAGTGTTGTTTCAGGACTATTCAAGTATTTAGGCATCTCATCCCCTGGAAAATCAGCTGTTTTTAACAAGCGACCAGAAAAGGCGATGACATTGCCTTGGGGATCATTAATTGGAAACATGATTCGTTGATAGAAACGATCCAAAAACGTACCGTTATCTCTTTGGACAAACAGCCCAGAAGGCTCAAAAAGCGTTTCATCCAGTTGTTCATTTTTAAAAACTTGACTTAAGAAATCACGTTTTTGCGGCGCAAATCCAATTTGAAAGGTCTCAATTAGTTCTTGTGTTAACCCCCGCTCTAATAAATAGTTTAATGCGGGTTCGCCAATTTTAGTATTCACTAAAATATGATGGTAAAGTTCTGCGGCTTTACTATGCAGTTGTAACAAACTCCGTCTTTGTTGGTTTTCTGGGGTATCCGCTACTTCACGCGGCTCTGACCAATCAAAGTCCACAGATAAATGTTCCAAATCTGCAACACGTTTCACGGATTCTGGAAAACTAATGCCTTCAATTTCTTGCAAGAAATTAAAAACAGTTCCACCTTTCCCGCAGCCAAAACAGTGAAAAATTTGTTTGTCTTCTGCTACTGAAAATGAAGGGGAACGTTCTTCGTGAAACGGACATAAACCCATATAATTTTTACCGGATTTTTTTAACTGGACATACTGCCCAATAATATCTACTATATTCGTTCGGTGACGAACTTCCTCAATGACTTCCTGAGGAATGCGTTGTGCCATTGTCCTCACCTCCTAAGAATAGCATTGTGCTAACTCATGTGATTGACCGTTTAAAAAACGCACTGTCATTTCAGTGCGAATTCCAATGGACACATTTACACATGATTTATTGTATCACATAATCTCTGTTTTTCAAGTATCTTGTTTCAACTCAACAAAAAAAGAAAGTATCTAGGACAAAAGTCATCCTGACTCCTGCCCCAGACACTAACTCTTAAAATAATCAGTTAAACATCAAGCTTGCTCCGACTTCCTTCAAGATTTAAAGAAGAACTGCATTTCTGGAGACGAATACTTTTAGCTCAACCTCTGTTTTTTATAAATCTTTAATTGTTTTTCCAGCACGTTTCATTTGTACGAAACCAATTGCTACACGCACCACAATATTAATGGCCATCATAATAAAGAAGAGACCCATTGTTTGCGAAGTTAAGAAACCAATTTCTAAAATGTTGTGGAATAACATAGCTGCTACATAAATACCAATAATGGTACTGAAAACCAAGAAAATGCGTAATGGATTTAAAGGCAGACATGCTCGAACAACAGCCATACAGCTAATTCCAACTAATAAATAATACATTAACGTCGTGGTGTCTAAAGAAGAAAATCCTTGATTTTGTCCAATCAGATAAACAGCAATGATATTCGCTACAACTAAAAGCGCATTAACAGACGCATTTTTCAAAGCCGTTGGTAAAAACTTCCCGACAACTTTTCGTTTGTCCCCTTCGAAAGATAAGAAGAAAGCAGGATACCCTTCAATTGCTAAATCAATCAAGGTCACTTGAATCGGAATGAACGGGAACGCAATGGCCGTTAAGGCACAAATGATTGAGAGAATAAACGAATAAATCGTTTTAATGAAGAAAACGCTGGAAACTCGGGTTACATTATTTACCACACGTCGTCCTTCAAACAAGACATCTGGTAACGTTGTAAAATCAGAATCTAGTAAAACTAGATTAGAAATTTGCCGAGTAGCGCCATCTCCTTCTGCCATGGCGATACTACAATCCGCTTCTCGTAACGCTAAAACATCGTTAACGCCATCGCCGGTCATCGCCACCACATGCTCTGTGTCTTTCAACTCACGTACAATGGTTCTTTTTTGCTGAGGCGATACACGTCCGAACACTGTGTATTGCTGAACTGCTTCACGCACTTCTGCTTCTGTCGTTTTGGTCGACAAATCAATATAAGACTCATAACCGGGTAGCCCAGCACGACGAGCAATATTTGAAACAGTTACCGGATTATCACCAGAAATTACTTTTAAGTCGATTCCTTCTTCTTTTAGATAAGCCAGTGTTTCTTTGGCATTTTGGCGAATTGGATCGTCAATTTCTAGAATTGCTAATGGCTCTAAATAAGGCATTTTGGTTTCGTTTAACGGTTGTTGTTCCGCAATGGCTAACATCAAGACGCGATACCCATTCTCTTGTGCTGTAAAAACAGCTTCTGGCAACCGACTATCGTCTACCAAACGCTCAGGAGCCCCTAAATAAACTGTCCCAATTTCTGGAAATTCAATAGCCCCCCATTTTCGTTCAGAAGAAAAAGCCAAGACTTCTTTTGCGCCAAATCGATTGGATACTTCATAATGATCACGAATTGCTTGCATTGTAATATTATTATCCGTACTTTCAGATAGGTAGCTTCCGATAATCTGCGGGAAAAGTTCTTCATATTTGTCATGCAAGATAATCGCCTTTTGCACTTTCATTTTACCTTCTGTAATCGTTCCAGTTTTATCTAAACACAAAGTGTCCACATGGGCCAATGTTTCAATTGAGTACATATCTTGTACTAGAATACGTTTTTTGGCTAACTTAATGACACCTGTTGTCAGCGCAATACTAATTAATAGTACTAATCCTTTTGGTAACATCCCTAACAAAGCTGCTGCAGAAGCAACAACAGATGTTTTGATACCAGCATCTCTTAACCAAAAAGCTTCAACAAATAAAATAATCCCTAGAGGAATAATCACCCAACTTGTAAATTTAGAGACTTTACGAATCGAATTAACTAACTCTGATTGAATTGGTTTATGCACTTTGGCTTCTTGGGTGATTTTCACAGCATAGTTTTCGGCACCAACGTGGATAACACGGGCATAGGCTTGTCCGCTAACAATGAAACTTCCAGAAAGCAAGGTATCGCCGATTTCCTTTTCAATTAAATCTGATTCACCTGTTAACAACGCTTCGTTCGCTTCTACTTTACCGTCAATAACTTCCATATCAGAAGGAACTTGTTCCCCTGCAGAGATAATAACAATATCTTCCATAACTAGTTCTTTTGTATCAATTTCTTGTTGTACGCCATTTCGAACAACATGAACATTTTCTTTTGCCACAATAGATAATTTTTGAACTAAATTACGGGCATGAATTTCTTGGAAAATCCCGATTGACATGTTCACAATAATAATCGCTAAGAAAGCCAGATTGGAATACGCTCCGACAAATAGTAAACAAACAGCGATTGCAAAGTTTAAAAAGTTGAATAACGTCATGACGTTATCAAAAATAATATCTTTTGTAGATTTTGCTACATTTTCCTCATAATTATTTTGAAGGCCTAACTCTTTCTGCTTGGCAACTTCTTCTGTACTTAACCCTTTTTTCAGGTCGACTTTATTCAACATCCAGCTCTTTCCCTACCTTTTCAATTAATCAGTTACATCCCTTCTAGTTTACTTGCATTTTCATGAAACTGCAAGAAAAGCCTAAAAAATTCCTGTAAGTTGAAAGAATTCTTTAGACTTTTCTCGTTTTAATTTAACTTTTCAATAAACCAACGATTCATTTTGACAATTTCCGCATAGAACATATTGCCACCATTTTGATAAAGGTAACCACCATTGTAAACTAACGCTTGCCAACGATAATAACGATATTTCGTATTTTGGTCATTCCCTAGCAACGGTGAAAGGACTTCTCTTGAATATTCTTCTGCTAACTCTGTCGTGTGTTTCCCGCCGCGTTCTTTAACAAACTGAATATAATCCAGTCCATAATTATATGCTTGTACGCCTGTCCATTCATCACAGCCAGCTTCTTTTGCTTTCGCTAACGCTTCCGCAAGAAATTTGACGCCATGTGCGATACTTTCCTCTGGTGTTTCAATCACTTCTTGTTGTCCATAAACACTTTCACTGCTCTGCATAATATCGCCAGATTTCCCTTTAGATTCTGTATAGATAATCGCTAAAGCTAATGTTTTGTATTCAGGTATTTTATTTTTTTTGACTTCTGCTTCTACTTGTTTTTCAAAGGTCATTACCGTTTCAACATTTTGATGTATTTTATAGCCAAGATAGCCAAGACCAGCAACTAAACCAACAAACAAAAGTAGCATGATTTTATAAATTATTTTTCTTACTCTACGCATCGAATCATCCAAACTTTTTCTTTTAAGATACGTTCTATGTTACTTGAAATAACTGAAAAAAGCGAAGTTTTTGTTACTTCTTTAGTTTTATTTAATAAAAGTAACTTTTTTGTGAACAAACCGTAACTTCGCAAGATTGAACGTTTTCATCTAGAATAGAATAACAAGTAATTTTGTTCTATTGACGCTTATTTATTGCATCAAAAAAAGCCCAGATAAGAATGAACAAAATTCTTTTCTAGGCTTGACTTTATACAACTTATCTATTCTTTTAACAAACAGTCAAATGTTTTATGGAATTTTTTTCCCAGTCATTTCTTTATAGTCTCTACTCATCATTTTCCAAGCTTTTTCAATATCTTCATCTAATCCAAATAATCCGCTTCTACCAACAATATAAATATCAGGTCCTGCAGCATCAATTCGCTTAAATGAATTTCTATTCGATGAGCCATCCATTTCAATTACATAACGATAACTTTTTTCTTCACGTAAATTACGAAGAGCAACAATTTTATCAAGTGTTCCTTCAATAAATCGTTGGCCAGCAAAGCCTGGATCAACGGTCATGATTGTGATTTTATCCAACAATTCAATATATGGAAAGATTGATTCAATAGGCGTTTCGGGATTAAGGACGATCCCTGCTTTAAGATTAGCATTGTGAATTTGGTCAATTAGGCGAAATGCTAGACCATCTAAAACCTCTGCATGCATACAAATCCATTCACATCTGATATCTACTAGTTGTTGTACCCAAAAGCTTGGATTCGTAACCATTAGATGAGCAGATACTGGGAGCTTCGAAATTTTTCTTAACTCCTCAATAAACCACGGAGATAGCGTGATATTTGGCACATAGTGACCATCCATAATGTCTATGTGATACGAAGCAACATGATCATTCAAAAAGGTGATTTGCTGTTTAAACTTGTCCAAATCCATCGTCATTAGTGACGGAGAAAATTCAACTTTGTTCATTCTAATTTTCAACTCTTTCTATCTGATTATTTGGTTGATGTTTTTGAAAATTTTTCTAACTCGTTATATTCAGACGTTGACACATCTCTGACAGGCAATATAAATTGCATTAATTTTGTTGCGCTTTTTCATTTTTTTTTTTAGAAAATCTGAATGTCTTCCAAGTTTATCTCCTCTTCTTCTTTTTCTACTAAAGCTTCCATATCTTTCTCAGTTACATCTTTCTTAATAATAGCTAAAACTAAACCGGTAACCACAGCGTTTACAACAATTGCAATAACACCAGCCAGCGGTTTACTCATTGTTGGAATCATTAAAACACCGCCAAATGGAACAGTCGCATCCGCCCCTAAGATCATTGTTGTTGCGCCACCCACGAAGCCGCCAATCGCTGTAGCAATGACTCCTCGGACAATATCATTCATAACTAAAGGAATAACACCTTCAACAATGTTAATCACGCCCATTGGTACGGCAGACTTTAACGTTTCAACTTCTAGTTTTGTATAAATATTTTTTCTAAATAATTTAGCAAAGAAGAAAGCTAATCCAAAGCCTATTGGCGTTGCTGTATTTACTAATTGCAATGCTGTAATTGGTCCATTAAGTCCTTCCGCTTGCATTGTCAAAACAAAGGCAAAAACAGTTTTGTTAATGGGTCCGCCATAGTCTATACCACTTAATAAACCAATTACACCACCAAAAATTAATAATGACGAGTTACCTAAGCTATCTAAAAAGTTCGTTAATAATGAAGTAAATGCCGTTATTGGGGTCCCGATAATATATACCATGATTAATCCACCAGTAATTGAGGTTAAAAATGGAATAATTAATGTTGGCATTAACCCTCTCGCCCAGTTTGGTAATTTCACATATTTTAAAATAGCTAATACAAGATATCCTGCCAAGTAACCACCTAAGATACCACCAATAAAGCCAGCGCCAACTGCATTCGCAGTTAAACCAATAATAAAGCCCGGAGCAATTCCAGGTTTACCAGCGATTGAAAAGGAAATGCCAGTAGATATAACAACCGGCAGTAAGCCTAAGCCAGCGCCACCCATAGTAGCTAAAGCATCCCAAAGCGAAAATTCACCTGGCACCAAGGTTCCTTGACTTGAGCCACCAAACCCCATACCAATTGCAATTAAAAAGCCAGCGCCACAGACAATTGGAATTAAATATGAGATTGCTGTTAATAAATGACCTTTAAGATTTAACTCTTTTAGTTTTTTCATTTTTATCCTCCTAAACATTGTTCTTTTCATTTTATTTTCTATTTAAAAAATTACTGTTGTGGATTCTTCTGTAGAAAATATCCACAATATGCTGTCTTAGTAATTTCATTAAGAGAATGCCTTCACTACATCCTCTGGCGATTTTGATTGAAGGAATTCTCTCACTACTTCATCATTTCCGAGTTTTCTGGCAAACAATGATAATAGTTTAAGATGGCTAGTTGTTTCTTTATGATCATTACCCACAGCAAAAAGAATGATTCCTTTTACGCCATTATCATCTAAAGATTCCCAAGGAATTTCTGTACTGTTAATACCGATGGCCACGCCTATTTTTTTTACATACGCACTTTTGCCATGTGGAATGGCTAGATAGTTTCCGATGCCCGTTTGGCCTTCCGCCTCTCTATCATAGATATCTTTTATAAAGCCTTTTTCATCTGAAATATTGCCATTTTCAAGCAAAAGATTGGCTAATTCTTTTAACGCTTCCTCTTTTGTATTTACATTCATATTCGTTTTAACGGTTTTTAAGTCAATGATATCCTTTACTTCCATTACAATTCCTCCTAGAAGGTTACTTTTCTTGTGTCATAACTTCTTCTGCTTTTTCAATTAGTTTAGTGGGTGATTTTACAGCAACTTCTGTAGGTACTTGAATGATTCGTTTCCCATCAAAACGCTCTCTTCCAGAAATTTTTACATCAATGGCTAATATAACAATGTCCGCTTCCTTAATTTGTTCATCCGTTAGTTTGTTTTCAATCCCAATGGTCCCTTGTGTTTCTACATGGATCTCAACTCCTGCTTTTTTTGCAGCGTTCTCCAATTTTTCTTGTGCGATATATGTGTGAGCAATTCCTACTGTGCAGGCTGCTACGCCGACTATCTTCATTATTTTTCCTCCTCAAATTTTTCTATAATTTTATAAAAATCTGTTTCTGTTTTTAAACGCAACAACTTTTCTAAGAAGTCTTCATTTGCTAATTTTCTAGTAAATCGACTGATTTCTTTTTTTACTTTTAACCGTTCATTTTCTTTTAGTAAGATGACAATAATTAATTTCACTTGCTTAATGTCTGCCGTCCATGCTTGGATTTCTGTTTTTAAGCCAATCAGATATATTTCACTTTTTTTCAAGAGTGCATTTTCTAAATGTGGCAAGACAATTTGCTCTGCAATCTGATTACTTCCCATCTTCTCACGATTTACCAAAGATTCCTCAATCTGCTTTTTTTCTTGGGGCGTTAACAAAGGCGCTGCTGTTTCTGCAATGAATTGATATACTTGCTGTTTTGAAAGAAGTTCTTGGTTTAGGAAAACTTGGTATAAAGGATTAACGTTCATGATAGATTTCCTCAACTTTTCTTTGTAATCGATACTGATCATCCATTGTAAACATGGCACTTACCAACAATGATTTAATGGGGACCTTTTCCTGTAAATGAATCGTTGTAAGAATCAATTCAATATCAGAATAATCTTTTAATGATTTCCTTATATTTCGTGTGGCAATAATTTCAACAATTTGTAATTCAGGGAATTTCTTTTCAACTTTTACTCTCAATAGTTCTGAAGTGCCAATTCCAGTAGTACACATAATCAAAGTACGAATAGGTAACTGATTGGTTTCAATCATTCGCGCAAAATACAATGTAATAAACCCATTCTCGTCTTCGTTTATAGCCGGCAGTTGATAGTTTTTACTTACTTGCTTAGAAACTTGCACAATTTTTCTGAAAATTGTTTCATACGTCATTTTTATTTGATCCAATAAACTATTCTTAACATGTATGCCGTTTTCAAGACGATTTATCATTGGTTTTATATGACTAGCCAATTCAAAAAGTAGCTGATCATTATCAGTTAAAATTTTTAGTTGTGCACTCATTTCCTCTAAATAAAATTGAGTAATTTGCATTACTTTGAAAGAAAAATTAGTTGCTTTACTAAATGAACCTTGCATCCTAGAAGAAACTAAATATTGATATAAGTAATAAATTTCAACGTTAGGCAGTCTCTTATTTAAATAAGTTTCAATCTGTTGAATCGTTGTTTGCGCGACCTTTTTGAGTACTAAGTCCTTTGTTAATTCTTGTTCTTCTTCGTCAGATAATTGGTATTTTTCAGAAATGGCTACTTTTCGTGAACGACTAATTAAGATATAAAGATGCGAAAAGATGTTTACATTATATGGATGTGGAATAGTAATATCTAGTTTCTTTTCAATGTTCCTGACTTGATCTAACGTAAAAAGGACATCATAATTATTAAAATTTAATGCTTTGTTGTTTCGAAGATCCTCAATATCGATAATGTTCAACAGTTGTATTCTATCGGAAATGGCTTTCCTGATAGCTCTTTCCTCCCCGATAATTGCCAACGTTCGATTTTTCCGTTTGAGTGTTAAATCATATTTCTTTAAATCTTCGGATAATTGTTGTTCATCGCTAAATATCACAGAATCGCCAACATAATATCTTGCAAATAATTCATAAACATTTTTAGCTTGTGGAGAAGCTAACAACAATTCCTCCAGAATTCGATTGCGTCTTTCCCTTGGCGAAAAATCACTTTCTTTTTCGACTAAATGTCGATTCTGTTCCATAAATCGTTCATAGTCTAGCTTGTATCCTCGTCCTTTCTCAGATAATATGAGTGAACCTTCTGAAAATTCATCGTTAATTTTTTTTATCAAACGATAAACTGTCTTAGGAGAAGTACTTAGGCAGTTTGCCAATTCTTCTGCAGTCATATAATCTTGTTTTTTTGAGAGAAGTAACAACAATTTTTGTCCACGTTCTTTTTTCGAACTCATAGCAACCCCTCCTTGATATATTTATTATAATCCATACAAAAGAAAACGCTTCCTTGTTTTCTGTCCGTTACATTGGACATTTTTGTGAGTGGTTAAAGTGTTCAATTATGCGAAACTTTCTAAGGCTATTTATAAATAAAAATCTGTAGAGCAAGCGATTTTGAATTACTGGCTCTACAGACACTAATATTTTCAAAGAATACAAAAAAGGGCTGCCTTACGGCTAGCCCTTTTTTACTTTTATTTTACGGTAACATTTCCGATTACATCATTTATTGAAGTCGTTTGACCTGCTTTTTGTAAATCGTATTGAGCAACGATATCTTGATTTGTGAAAACAACAATTAAATCTGATTTTTTGCCAGCTTGTTCTAATGCGGCTAAATCAATGGTTGCAATTTTATCGCCTTGTTTTACAACTTGGCCTTCTTCAACATGTAATGTAAATGGTCCACCTTGTAACTCAACAGTATCTAGACCCATGTGTAATAATACTTCAATGCCTGAATCTGTTTGGATACCTAACGCATGTTTTGTTGGGAAAATGCTAGTAATTTTACCAGCAACAGGTGTTGAAACTTCGCCGTCTGTTGGTACGACAGCAAAACCGTCACCCATCATTTTTGTTGAGAAAACATCATCTGGTACTTCAGAAATAGGAATAACTTTCCCATTCGCTACAGAATATAATTCAGTTTCTTTTGTTGAAACTGGTGCTTTTTTTTCAACAACTGGTTTAGAAACAGGTGTTTCTTTGACTGGTGTTGCTGGCGCTTGGTGGTTATATAATCGTTGCATTTCGTCAGCAACAAATTGTACTTCCGTACCAACGATCACTTGGATATTGGTGTCATCAATGACTTTCACACCTGGAACCCCAGTTGCTTTAATTTTTGCTTGATCCACTTTGCCTGTATCTTTCACTGTTAAGCGTAAACGAGTTGTACAGTTATCAATAGAAGTTACATTAGCATCAGCGCCTAAACCATCATAAATACGACGAGCTAGAGAAGCAAATTTGTTGTCGCCTTCTGCAACATCTGGCGTTTCTTCGCCATCGCCTTCTTCACGTCCTGGTGTCATTAAGTTAAACTTAGTGATTGCAAAACGGAAACCGAAGTAGTAAATTGCTGCAAAGACAAGTCCTTGAACCACCAACATCATTGGGTGATTTGCGACTGGGTTTTTCAAACTTAAGAAGAAGTCTACAAAACCTGCACTAAAGGCAAAGCCAGCTGTCCAATGCATAAACGCAGCGAATGCTAAAGAAATACCTGTAAAGACTGCATGTAAAACATATAAAGGCCAAGCAACGAACATAAATGAGAATTCTAAAGGTTCAGTAACGCCTGTAAAGAAAGCCGCAAAACCAGCAGCTAACATTAATGAAGCTGTAACTTTTTTCTTCTCAGGACGTGCACATTGATAAATAGCAAACGCACCTGCTGGTAAACCAAACATCATTACTGGGAAGAAACCAGCTTGGTACATCCCTGTTTGTCCTACAATTGCTTTACCAGTATCTAACGCTTGTTGACCAGCTAAAAAGTTCCCAATATCATTGATACCAGCAACATCAAACCAGAAAACAGAATTCAAGGCATGGTGTAAGCCTGTTGGAATTAATAGTCGGTTAAAGAAACCATACAAGCCAGCTCCTACGAAACCTAAGCTAGAGATTCCTTTACCAAAAGCAACTAATCCGTTATAAACAACTGGCCAGAAGAAGAATAAGACAGCTGAGATTGCTAACATCGAAATAGCTGACATAATAGGAACTAAACGTTTTCCACTAAAGAATGATAAAGCCATTGGCAATTTCACACCAGAGAAACGATTATACATTGCCGCGGCAACTAAACCAGCGACAATCCCGACAAAGACATTGTTGTCCATGCTGTTGAAGGCTGGGTTTACTTCAGCAATATCCTTGAAGCCTTTAATGGCTTGGATAGAAGCAGGCGCTAAAACAGTTTTTGGCACTAAATAAGCGACTAAACCAGCTAATGCTGCCGATCCATCTTTATCTTTTGACATTCCTAACGCTAAACCAACCGCAAATAATAATGCTAAGTTGTTTAAGATAGCCAAACCACCATTCATTAGAAAAGTTGTGGCTGGACTAGCGCCGATTGTTCCCACGATCCAGTTAGCAATACCGACTAATAAAGAAGCCGCCGGTAATACAGCAACTGGTAACATTAACGAACGTCCCATTCTTTGCATATACGCTTTCATTATACGTAACTCCTCACATAAACTATTTAATTTTTATTATTTGGTCATTCTTAATCGTTCAATGTGAATCGATAAATAACCAAGTTCTTCATTTGGTACTTGATAATGAAAATTTCTCATTAATAAGACTTGTACTTTTTTTGAGATTTCATAGCTTTCAGCATACTTTTTCTTTACGACTTCCAAAATTTCTTCATCTAAAACAGCATATTGATTTTGTTGGAAGCGATGAATAAACAAACGTAAATGATTCACCAAACGTGAATAACTGAGACTATTTTTATCATCATGAATATCAATAGCCAATTCCTGCTCGATTAAATGAATAATTTCAGAAACGATTGTAACTTCACGGATACTTTTACTATTATCAGTACGCCCGCTGCGAGCACTATGGATATGAATTGCAATATATCCCGCTTCATCATAACTAAATGGAATCTCTAAGGTTTGTGTTAAATATTCTACAGCCCATTGAGCAATAGCAAATTCTTCACTATATAAAATCTCAATTTCACTTAAAAGCTTGTTCCGAACAATAATATTATTTTGAATATTTTCAGCTGCAAAAGCAATGTGATCACTCAACCCAATATTAATATGTTCATTCAACTTTTCACCCAATACCGTTTCAGCATGTTGGATAATTTCTTCACTCGCTAAAAAGTATTTGTCTTCAATTTGTGATAGCAGTACTTGAAGTTTTTTCAGTCCTTCTGGCTCCATCACAAACATCCGCTCCACCAATTGTCGAGATAAGACATCATTTTTAGTCTTATTAAACCCGACGCCTTTACCGACAGCTACTTTCTCCTGTCCTTCGTCAAGAACAAGTACAGCATTTTGATTTAGCACCTTTTTAATTTTCATAAATGACCCTCTTCTGCAGAAGTAATTCTAACATTTTCAGTGAAAACAACAAAAAAAGCATAGAACAATCCCGTTAAACATGTTGCGTAACCATTGTACACCACATTGTATTACGAAATTCTTCCATGCCTAGTATTATCTAGTCACATGAAAACGCTATTCATTTGTTAACAGTGCTTATTCTAACGAGTATCATTATTTTTGTCAACCTTTTTCAATTATTTTTTTATTAATTGTTGACTATTAACAAAAAAGAAACTCTTATCGGGAAAAAAGTACCTTCAGCTAAAGGTACTTTTGTTCACTAATTTATTCTTTATAGGCATACTTATATGTGCTCGTTGCACCGAAGTTATGATACTGAATACCTTTGACACCTGGTCGTACAAGCTGACTACGGGCCTCTTGGTATAAAGGAATTAAAGCGGCATCTTCTTCCACCAATACTTTTTCAGCTTTAATTAATGTTTGCCAACGAGTTTCAGGATCATTTGCGTATTTAGTTGTTGCTTCTTCAATTAGTTGATCAAACGTTGGGCTAGAATAGTTCATACGGTTACCACTAACTGAGCTTTCTAAGAAAGTCATTGGATCCTGATAATCGGGTCCCCACATGCCAACAGACAATTCATAATCCCCTTTTCTCATTAATTCAATCGCATTATTTAAAGGAACTGTTTTGACATTAATAGTGATACCAGGCAACGTTTCTTGTAACTGGCCTTGGATAAATTCAGCAACTTTTCGGTCACTATCACCATCTCTTGAAAGAAGTTCAATGGCTACATCTCCGTTTAACTCTGCTTTTGCTTTATCTAAATACTCTTTGGCTTTTTTGGCATCTGTTTTGACAAGGGCGCCTGCTTCTTGACGAAAATCTTCATTCGTTTCTGGGTTATATACAAATTTTTCTGGAATGTACCCATAAATTTCTTTTGAACCATCTGCTAAAATATTATCGACTAAACTTTTTTTATCCAAAGCATAAGCTAAAGCTTTGCGGACATTCTCATTTGCAAAAATGGATGGTTTTTCGTTTCTTTTTTGGTTTAAACGTAAGGAATAGACTTTTGACCGTTCGATTGCTTCATAGTCTGGGTTGTCTCGATTTTGTTTAGCAAAATCTCCTGTTAAGACAGCCACATCTAATTCACCTGATTCGTACAAATTATAAACGGTATTGGTTTCTTTAAGAACTTCAAAATGAATCGTTTCTGATTTTACTTTTTCTTTATCGTAATAGTCGGGATTACGCACAAAATCCCACGACATCGCTGACTGATCCCAATTTTTCATTAAAAACGGACCATTAGATACAATCATTTCACTAGAAGTGCCATAGGCTTGTCCTTTTTCTTTCACGAATGCTTCGTTTTGTGGGAAAAATGGAGAAAATGCCAATAAGGACGTAAAATATGGTACAGGCTTTTCCAAAGTAACCTCCAAAGTATAATCATCAAGCGCTTTGACACCCAATTCCTCTGGTGCTTTTTCCTCTTTTGTAATAGCTGTTCCGTTCAGAATCGTTCCTTCTAACAAGAAAAAGTAATTGGCTTGGTTTTTGGGATTCGCTAATTTACGCCAAGCAAAAACAAAATCATCGGCTGTTACAGCATCACCATTGGACCACTTGCCATCTTCTCTTAGTTTAATGGTATATCGTTTGCCATCTTCAGAAATTTCAGGCATCTCTTTAGCGGCAGCAGGTATCAGTTGATCCTTCTCATCTAATTGATATAGCCCTTCAAAGACATTGGACTGTGCGTTAATACTGGCTTCATCTTGTGTAAAAATAGAATCCATTGAACCGATTTCCGAGTTCTCCATTAAATTTAAAACTTTTTTCGAGACACTGGTTTTCTCAGTTGCTTTCTCGTCTATTTTTGTTTCTGCTGTTGTGCCACAACCTACCAAGACCGTACTAACAAATAACATAATCCCCATCATTTTTAACTTTTTCATACTATTCCCCCTATGTGTCAATCAAACGGCAACTCTTCCATGGAAAGCCGTTCTTGCGAAACTATCAAGCATGCGTAGGGCAAGCCCTCATTTTCGTACTCAAATTCTCCCCGCTGGTTGTCAATTGGGTCTGCACGCAATTGCATTTTCGCCGGCTGAAAGTCTGTCTGGATCTCGCTATTTGCGACCATTCTAAAAACATCTAAATTGCCGAAATAATGATTCCACCGCTGTCTATCCCCATCTCGGTAAGCACCTCCGCCAAAAGATAAATCCGCAAAGAGCCAGCCGTACGGTTCTATATAAAATTGTGCCCAATCATGACAGCCTGTATAATGTGTAGAAACATATAATCCCGATTGCCATTTGGCTGGTATCCCTGCAATCCGACAAAGCGTGATAAACAAAATCGCTTGCACGCCGCAGTCACCTTTTAAATTAGTTGCAGCATACTCTGAAATATTGGAAATTGTAAAATATTCACGCATGAAAGAATAATGAATCTTTGTCGTCACAAAGTCATAAATCAAGCGTGCCTTTTTTAAGGGATTACTTTCATCGCCTACAATCTCATCTGATAAATTTCTTAAATAAGGCGTGAAACGAATATGCGGTAACTGTTCCTCTAAATCAAAGCTTGGTTGCATTTTGTCTACGTTATTTTCTTCTAACTGTTGGTAAACCATCCGATTAACATAACAATATTCAACTGTAAACGTTTGATTTTCTTTTAAGATTGTTTCAAAACACAGTGTTCGTTGAGGCGCATCTTCTGCCGCTATATAGGTTGCTTCAGGTGACGTAGCTAGGATTTCAATTTCTGATTGTTGTTGACACGCTTTGGGCAGCGGCAAATGGACACGAACACGCTCACCTGGACGCTCAAATTCTTTTTTCACCTGAATGGTGGCTTTAATTGTTGTTCTCACTTTTCTACCACCGTTTTTTTGCATTTGTTCGATGTTCTCTTTTAGTTCTTTTTTGCGGAGAATTTCTAATTGATTGCTTTCTGCTTCCCGCAAACGTGCAACATATGCCGCATTTGTTTTAATTAAATTGGCCAAAAATCGAAGTTGGAAATACGGTTCACCGTCAATATAAACCCAGTCCACTAAACCCGTTTCTTTTAAACGAATTAATTCCTCTGTTTGATAATCCTGAAAAGTATCTCTCATCATTTGATCAGCTTTTGCAAAGCTATGAGGATACTCATTCATACGCATCATTTTAATGACATCTTTTTCAATTATCAAACGTTCTTTTAATGCCTGCGGAAGTTCTTTTGTCAACCAAAAATCAATGGCAATATCCGCACTTGCAAAATCGCCAAATTCTTTCACCCTTTGAATTTCCTCAGGCAAAGGAACACTAAGATACTTTAAATCATACTTCATTTGCTTTACTCCTTTTTTAATGAGAAATGCCTAATCCAGCTGCTTCTCCTAATTCCAATAATGGTTTTGCTTCTAAGGATACGCCCCCAGTTACGGGCGCAGTTTCTAAACCGAATGTCGCATCTAAATCTGCTCGTGTGATATTCTTTTGAGCAGCAGCTAAATGGGCAGCAGCCGTGATGCCAATGGTTGTTTCTTCCGCCATGCAACCAATCATGCATTCGATACCTGCTGTTTCACAAATCTGATTAATTTTCAGCGCTTCATGAATGCCGCCACACTTCATTAATTTTATATTGATAACATCGACTGTGCCTTTTTTAACTAATTCCAACGCATCTTGGGCATCAAAACAGCTTTCATCAGCCATAATTGTCGTATTGACTTGTGAGGTAACGTATTTTAGACCTTCTAAATCGCGCCTTTTAACTGGCTGTTCCACTAATTCAATTTGATAATCTGCCAATTCTTGAATTGCTTTAACAGCATCTTTGGGCGTCCAAGCCTGATTTGCATCTAAGCGGAGCTTGATATCAAAGCCAACTGCTTCACGAATCGCTTTTACTCTTGCGATATCAGCTTCAATTCCTGTTCCGACTTTAATTTTTAATGTATCAAAACCTAGTTTGACTTTTTCGATGGCTTTTTGTGCCATCACATTTGGTTCATCAATACCTAGTGTAATATCCGTTATTACTTGGTTATCATAGCCGCCTAACAATTGATAAAGAGGCAGTTGAGCTTTCTGACCCATCAAATCATAACAAGCAATATCGATTGCTGCTTTTGCCGCTGGAGCGAAAGCAGATATTTTATCCATCACTTCATGAATTTTCTCAATATTAAAGGGGTTTAAGCCAATGATTGCTTGGCCAAATAATTCGATCGTTTCAAGCGTGCCAGCCAACGTTTCACCGGTAATAAAAATGCCGGGTCCTCCTTCTCCATATCCAATGAGTCCCTCTTCTGTTTCAATTTCTACAATCGCACTATCCGCTGATTCTATCGTCCCCAAAGCGATCGTAAATGTTTCTTTCAGTTTAATTTTCGACGCCCTAACATGTACCTGCTTAATTTTCATAAAATCCTCCCTTTGACATTTTTAAATTGACTGAAAATTCAGTTTTTTAAAAACATCCAAAAATTAAATTTAGATTGTTACCGACCATTCTAAACTCATTATTTTCTAATGTCAACAAAATAATGAGATTTAGATTAAAATAAAATGAATCTCAATTTTTATGAGCTTTTTAATAAATCAGTAAATTCCAGGACATGTGAGATACTTCTCATTTACAAACATTCTTAAAAAAGGTATGATAGTAAAGAGGCAACTTGCAAAGGAGTAGAAGACGAATGAGTGAACAACCTCAACAACGCTCAACCGAAGAAGTTGAAGCAATTAAAGAAGATATTTTAACTGCATTAGAAACAGTGATTGACCCTGAATTAGGCATCGATATTGTTAATTTAGGACTAATTTATGAAGTTGAATTTGCAGAAGAAACTGGTGATACTGTCATCAAAATGACCTTAACCACAATGGGTTGTCCGTTAGCAGATGTTTTAACAGAACAAATCCATGGTGTTTTAAAAGATATTCCTGAAGTGAATAATATCGAAGTAAAATTAGTCTGGTACCCTGCTTGGACAACGGATAAAATGAGCCGTTACGCACGAATTGCTTTGGGTATTCGCTAGTTATTTCGAGACTTTGATTAATGATAAAAACCGCCTGAAAGAACTGACTGATTAGTTTTTTTATGTGGTTTTTTGTTTAGCTAATAGCTTGCTAGTCCAACTTTATTATTTTTCTTTTTAAGCACTTTAAATTTAGCTAAACAAGTCAGACAAAAAAAGACATGGAATCATGAAAATCCATGTCTTTTTTAGTCGAATGTTGTTTTTACTGCAGGACAGTTTTCTTCCAAAAACTCAAAAATACTACTGTAATAATTTTCAGGTTCGTAGACACTTGAAGATAAATGTGGTGCTTTAGCCACAATGAGACCTTTTTTTATCCCCTGAGTTGCCGCTAAATTTTCTTCAAACATTATCCTTGGAACAAAGCGATCACCTGTACCGTGAATAAAGAATGTGGGCAACGTATTTTTGTGTAATTTTCTCACGGAAGAAGCGGTTTTCAATTGAAAGCCATAGTTATTTAATGCTAATTGATTAGCAATTGTTAAAATAGGAAAAGCGGGTAAATGAAAAGATTCATGTAGGACATATTTAAATTCATCATAAACAGAAGTGTAGCCACAATCCACTATTAATCCGCGGACATTCGTTGGTAACTTTTCACCACTTGCCATCATGACAGTAGCTGCTCCCATGGAACCGCCCACTAAAATAATTTCTGCTTCCATATCAATGGCAAGAACTTCACTAATCCAACTTAATAAATCTAACCGATCCAGCCATCCCATCCCAATTTTATTCCCTGAACTTTTCCCGTGCGCACGCAAATCGGGAACTAAAACATTGTAGCCTTCTTCTGCAAAACGTAATGCAGTATATGCCATATCGCGTTTTCCGCTTGAACGATAACCATGCACACAAATCGCCCAACGATGGTTATCTGGATAAGGAGTAAAACACCGTGCATACAATGTTTCGTCTTTAATTTTCAACCAACGATCTTCAGCAAAAGACTCTGTCCAAAAAGCTTCGCCTTCTTGTTTTTGTTGTTCTTCTATTTTAGTATATCTTGTTTCTCGTTCTTGAAAGTTATCAGGATTTAATAACCGATGCCCTTTTTTATGATACCAAGGGTTGTCTTTAAGCAACGCGATTTTCAAAAAATAATTGGCAATGTAAACAGAAAAAACAACGCCAATCATTGCAAAAATGATCAGTAACCCGAGGAGCCATTTCATCTGCAAATCACACCCTCTTCTAAAGTATTTCCTTCTTCATTTAATATACTATGGATTTTTCATTTCTGAAAGAAATCACCCTTACATTTTGTTATTTTTTGAAAAAAAAAACAGCCGTCTCAAAAAGAGGCGGCTACTTTTAATCTATCAACAATCCAACGTTGTCATATCTTCATATGTCTCACGGCGAGCAACTAATTTTACTTGTCCATCTTCGACAAAAACCACTGCCGGTCGAGGATTTCGGTTGTAATTACTTGCCATTGAATAACCGTAAGCCCCCGTACTACTAATGGCCAATAAATCCCCTGCTTTAACTTCTGGCAATAAAATATCTCGAAGTAAGACATCTCCTGATTCGCAATATTTACCAACCACTGTGACTTTCTTGACTGAGTCATGCCCATCACGATTCGCTAGAAATCCATCATAAACTGCTTGATACAAAGCAGGCCGTATATTATCACCCATGCCACCATCTACGGAAACAAAATGACGAACACCAGGAACCTCTTTTTGCGCGCCAACTGTATATATCGTTGTGCCCGCTTCGGCAATTAAACTGCGGCCTGGTTCAATCCAAAGCTCAGGCAGTGGATACCTTAATTGTTCACAATGACCTTTCAAGGAATAAACAATTTTTTCAACAAATGTTGCTGGTGCTAATGGCTCATCTTGCTGCGTGTACTGCACACCAAAACCACCACCCATATTTAAAACATGTGCTGTAAATTGATGGACTTGCCGCCAGTCTTCTAAAATAGTGAACATTTTTTCAACAGCAGCTAAAAAGCCTTCTACAGCAAAAATTTGCGAGCCAATATGGCAATGGACTCCTTGTACATCAAAAGAGGGATTTGATAAAAGGCGAACGAGTGCTTCTGTCGCCTGGCCACTTGCAACATCAAAACCAAATTTTGAATCTTCTTGACCTGTCAAAATGTAATCATGTGTTTCTGCATCCACGCCAGGACTCACCCGAAAAAGAACTTTTTGTGTTTGGTTTCGTGTAGCTAATAATTCTTCCAACAAGTCAATTTCGTAAAAATTATCAATGACAATTGTACCTATTTTGTTATCCAAGGCGTAACGTAATTCTTCAGGGGTTTTATTATTTCCATGGAACTCAATTTCCGCTGGCTCCATGCCCCCTTTTAAAGCTGTGAATAGTTCTCCACCAGAGACAACATCACAAGCAATATCTTCTTCCTTTAACACTTGATAAATGGCTAAACAACTAAATGCTTTACTTGCATAAACCACTTTATTTTTGATACCTAATTGATTTAACGTTTGTTTAAAACCACGTGCCTGCGCGCGAATATGAGCGACATCATAGACAAATAACGGCGTCCCGAATTTTTGCGCCAACTTTACGGTGTCACAACCACCGATTTCTAAATGATTTTCCCGATTCATTTTTGCTGTACCAAATAACATGTTTTCCCGCCCCTTCATTTTGTTTTATTAAAAATCATAGCATAAAACCCAGTAGCTTCCTATAATTTTCCACATTTTTCTCTGACTTTCTCCTGTTGCTTTTTTTCGCCAAATAGCCTACAATAATTGGCATACGAATAAAAAACCTTTATTATCAAGACTTTAATCTTTTAAATTAAAATTGGTATATACGAAAAAGAAAGAAGGCAGATGACTTGGCTACACTGAACCGCGATCAACAAATTGAAGAAATTATTAATTTGGAAGCAATTTTGAATTTACCGAAAGGAACAGAACATTTTGTCAGTGATTTACATGGTGAATTTGAAGCTTTTGACCATATTTTAAGAAATGGTTCTGGGCGAATCCGAGAAAAAGTTCAATTTTTATTTAAACAAGAATTAAATGCCCATCAGATGGACGAGCTTTGTTTTATTATCTACTATCCAGAAGAAAAATTAACACTTTTAGAAAATGAAAGCGCCCTCTCTTATGAATGGTGGCTATTAACGATTCGCCGTCTGGTTGAAATCGTCCGTTCTTCTTCGATGAAGTACACACGTTCTAAAGTTCGCAAAGCCCTTCCTGAAACCTATGGGTATATTCTCGAAGAATTGATTTATCAATATGATGAAACAACAACCAAAAACGGTTACTATCAACAAATTATTGAAAAAATTATTTTACTAGGTGAAGCCAAACGTTTCGTAACAGAATTAGCTTATCTAATCCAACGTCTGATTATCGATCACCTACATGTTATTGGGGATATCTATGACCGGGGGCCAGCACCAGATAAAATTATGGATCGATTAATGTCCTATCACTCCTTGGATATTCAACTAGGCAATCATGATATGATTTGGCTGGCTGCTTATAGTGGTTCACTGGCTTGTTTAGCCAATGTAGTACGTATTTGTGCTCGCTATGGAAATTTAGATTTGTTAGAAGAACGTTATGCTATCGATTTAACCGCCTTAAAAAAATTTAGTTTAGAAACGTATAAAGAAAATCCTGCTTTTGCACCCAAGAAAAATCCCTATCGTGCGTTAACTGAAGCTGAAAAACAAGTAGCGATGCGTGTGCAACAAGCCATTGCCATTATTCAAGAAAAACTAGAAGGCCAAATTATTGGTCGACGCCCTGATTTTAACTTGGCACATCGGCTACGCTTAGATAAGATTCAAGGGGAAACTATTACTTTTGACGAATGTCGTTATACATTAATTAACAGCTGTTTCCAAACCGTTTCTGAAGAGCAACCTTACCAATTAACACGTGAGGAAAAACAGATAATTGATGATTTATTAACGCAATTTCAGTCTTCACCGCGGTTAACAAAACACATGCGCTTTCTAATGGAAAAAGCTTCTCTTTACCTTGTGTATAATCAAAATTTATTGATTCATGGCTGTCTGCCTCTGAATGCGGACGGTACTTTTCAAGCTTATACATTTAAAGGCCACTCCTATTCAGGAAAAGCTTTAGTTGACTTCTTTCAGGAAATGTTAGAAGAAGCTTACGCTCAGCCTGCTAGTACAGATGACTATGCAACAGATTGTTTATGGTATCTTTGGTGTGGCGAAGGTTCCTCATTATTTGGTAAACGAGCTATGAAAACCTTTGAGCGTTATTTTCTCGCTGAAAAAGAAACACATTACGAAGAAAAGAATCCTTATTACTCTTTGCGTGATACGGTTGAAGTTTGTGAAAGAATCCTAGATGAATTTGAAGTGACTGGTGAAAATCGACATATCATTAATGGCCATACACCAGTTAAACGAACAAAAGGCGAATCGCCAATCAAAGCAAATGGCACGCTTCTCGTAATTGACGGCGGCTTTTCAAAATCTTATCAGACAATTACTGGGATTGCTGGTTATACATTGTTGTACAACTCGTTTGGTTTACAACTGACCGCGCATAAATCTTTTTCTAGTAAAGAAACAGCCATTTTAAATAATCAAGACATTCATTCCATCAAACAAGTCATCGATCGCCCCTTACAGCGGTTATTGGTGAAAGATACCACTATCGGCAAAGAGCTATTAAAGCAATCGCAAGCACTCCAAAAACAAATGAAACAAAACCAGGAGTGCCGTTAAAAAGACGCTTGCGCTCTTATCCGAAAAATGATTAAATGGAGGAGTTGAGAAAAATATCTATTAGAGAAACGGAAAGGGTTTTACATTGAAGAAACAGCAACTCTCACTATACGGCATCATTTTCTTTCTTTGCTTTTTCCTAATTGTGGGCTTCTTCTTCTCAAGTCGTGGCGAAGATTATGCCAAAGAATCTGAACAAAAAGTTACAATTGATTCCGCCAAACATGAGAAGCATACGAAAGACAAGGAAGAAAATAATTCAGCAAATACAGTATTTTTTGATAAAATAAATGACCTGCTCGTCGCTTCTGTCAAAGAATTTGAAGGAACGGTCGGGATTAGTTATTTAGATTTGGAAACTGGCGAACAACGTTCTGTGAATGGCCAACATGAATTTTATACAGCTAGTACTATTAAAGTGCCGCTGACGATGTTAGTCGCCGACACGGTTGCTTCTGGTCAAAAAAAATGGACAGACCTGATTCCCTACAACGCCGAAGAAGATTATGAAGAAGGAACTGGGATCATTGCCTATAATATCCAACCAGAATATCCATTAAAAACGTTACAAGAATATGCCATCACCTATTCTGATAATATCGCTAAAAATATGCTCTATGACACATTGGGTGGTGATGCAAAAGCAAAACGAGAAATGTATCAGCGTTATTTGCACAAGTCACCTTCGATTGAAGAACCACAATTTTCTTCGGAAGATGCGCTAGTTATTCTACAAAGATTATATACTGAAAAAGCAACAAAACCAGATTACCAAGCGATTTATGATTCTATGAAACAAAGTGTTTTCCATGAAAGAATGGAAACTCCCACAACTCAAGGAAAAGTTGCTCATAAAATTGGTTCCTATGATGAATTTATTCATGATATGGGGATTTTAGAAACACCTCACCCCTTTGCTTTAGCAATTTTTACTAAAGGACCTGATAATGCTAAGAGTGCTGCGTTTATTGCTTCAGTGACAGATAAGTTATGGCAATTACAGGTGTCTGAATATCCTAATGATAACCATTGATAATGAAAATAAAAGCATCTTTTTTTAATGACAACGCTCAATAAAAAAGATGCTTTTTTTAGTAGTTATATTAATTAAAATATTTGTATTTTCCATAACCTTTTTAGCAATTATTTCTGAGTATTTTTTAACTCCAACGAACCTAATTCTTTTCCTGCTGCATCATCTTCATAAGAATTTCTAACGATTACTTTATATAATGACTTATGATCCAAACTACTTAAGTCAAAAGAAATGTTAATTGTAGCATCTTCCCCTTTATTAAAGCCACTACCAATCTGACGTGCAATAGGTATCTCAAGACCGTTTTTATAAACTGAAATTAGAATATCACGACTTTTTTTATTTTTTTCTGGATTTGGAACATCCATAATCAGCGTAGTTTGAAGCGCATCACTTTGGGCCTTAATATTTTTAATTTTTTTCACGTTTTTAATGCTAGGTATCGTTTCTTTCATAATGGGTTGGTAAGGAATTTTAAACGTCCAATCGCCTTGATACTCTAATGCATTCTCAACACTAAAAGATCGGCTACTTGCTTTGATTGCTTCTTTTAATTCATTATCATGCTGTTCTTGATCTTCCCAAGCTAATCGGTAGATATGGAGCGTTAATTGATCTTGACTAACAAGTTTTTGCTTATTGAAAGTTGAAATCACTGAACCATAAAAAACATCCTTCTCGATTCTATATAACGATGTTGAACTTACACCCCCAAATAAATCTTCTTTGCTTCCTTCTCTAAATAACCCTAGTTGAATATCTTGAGAATAATTATTTCTAGCGATTTTTTTCTGTAATAACTCTTTTAATTTTTGATCTTTAATCTTAAATTGATAATCAAACGCCATTTTATTTTTTGTCGATACAAATTTTGTTAATACGATTTCTCGCTCATTTTGTACACTCCGCAATTCTAGTTTTGTTGGAACACCAGAAGATTCTACTGTTTGAACACCTGTATCTTGACTAATCCCCAATACCTCTTCTATGGCACGTCCAATGGGTGTTTTTACTATCAAAGTAAAAGTCGTAGCAATACTAATTAGCCCTATAATTAAATGTTTACGCGATATTTTTTTCTTTGGCTGTCTGTATTGTTTTATTTCTCCCATTAATATCTTAGTTCTTTGTGTGTTTAAACGTTCCACTGTTTCTAAAGGCATCTTTTTTTCATATTTTAATATATCACTTCGTTTTCTATCCATTTACCATGTCTCCTTTAAATATATCCTTAATTTTTTTCGACCACGAGAAAGGCGAATTTTGATGGTATTTGTTGAAACATCAAGTTGCTGAGCGATTTCTTTTATACTAAAGCCAACATAATAGTACATAACTAGCGGAACGCGATAATTATCAGGTAATTTATGTAATCCTTTATCCAAATCATATAAATCATCAAAAGCAGGAACAGGAGAATAAGTATCCATCCAGTGAGTTGTTTTCTGCTTTTCTCTAAAAATATTTTGAACTTGGTTTAACATTATTTTAAAAATCCATGAATTAAACGCATGTTCATTTTTTAAGGTTGTTATTTTTTCCCATGCACATAGTTCAGTTTCTTGTAAACAATCAGCAACGTCGACTTCGTTTAATAGCATTTTATATGCAGCATTGTATAAAACTGTTTCATATTTTTGACAAAGGTGAACAAATGCTTGCCCATCTCCTTTTTTTGCTTTCTGAACTAATTTTTTTGTTGAAATTTTATCCATAAAACACCTCTTTTCATTTAACTAACTATTAGACGTTAAGTATCTGTAAAAGGTTTCATATTTTTATAAAAAAATATCTGGGACAAAAGTCAATTTGACCACTGTCCCAGATACTAAAATCCACAATGAGTAGCTGGCTACTTTACAGACAACAACTTCGTAAAACGTTCTGCCAACATTTGGTGGGCATCAATTTTTTTGGTTCCTTGTGCTTTTGCTGCAAAACTAGCAAAGTTTAAGCCAGCCCCAAATAGTTGTAATGCACCGTTGCCTAAATCTCCCTTTTTAAGGGCTTCAAGCCCATCTTCGATAAACTGGTTACTTTCATCTAAATGACACTCAGGAAGATATTTCACGCCGTGATGATAACGTTTTATATTCAGAATGATTTGCTTCGCGGCTTCTTCTGAAATAGCTGCTCCCAAGTTTAACAGTAGCTCATTAATTGGTTCCACCAAGCGAGCATAGTCACTTTCGTATTTTTGACAATTCAGTGCAATCGCTTTGCGGCGTTCTTTATTTTTCATTTTTTCCACTCCTTTTTATTAAAAACGAGTACGAAAGCTACCAACTGGCTTCGTACTCGTTCTTTCTAACAACTAATTGTCTTTGTTCATGCTTTTAATTTTAATTAGACGTGTAATTTCGCCACGTTCATTTTCTTCTAATTTCATTTGAATGTAGTAAATTGTTTCTTCTAATTGTGGAATCGTCATGTACTCTAAGGCGTTGACACGACGACGCGTTTTTTCAATTTCTTTTGATAATAATTGGCACGTCTTTTCAACATTTGCAAGTGCTAATAATTTCGGTAAAATGCTTGAAATTTTAGCAAAAGCTTGATCAAGCTCGCTGTTTGAATTCACGTAACCATAGTCTAAGGGGGCTTCTTGAACCGATTCATCGTAATCAAAAATCATTTTAGGAACTGGCACACTTAAGATGTTCTGCTCAATAATTTCTAATTCAACTTTTTCGGCTGGAATTGCCACTAACTCTTCAATAAAGGCTTCGTTCAAAGTTGCGTTTGCCAATACAAAATTTGATAACGCATCCGTCACTTCTTGTTCAACCTGAATACGTAACTCATTGTTTTCTTTGACTAGCGCAATAAACCGTCGCATCAATTCATCTTGTTTGTCTTTCAGCAACTTATGGCCTCTCGTGGCCGTAGTTAACTGTTTTTTTAATCGGGAAAGTTCCATACGGGTTGGATTAACATTTAATCGAGCCATTTTTCTACTTCCCTTCAGTTAAATATTGATCGAGCATATCCTCTTTAATTCGTTTTAGTTCTGTTCTCGGTAGCATGCTTAATAGTTCCCACCCAAGATCTAACGTTTCTTCAATCGAACGGTTTGTATCGAATCCTTGATTGACATATTCTTCTTCAAAACGTTGGGCAAAAGCTGCGTAAATTTTATCGACATCGGAAAGAGCTGATTCTCCTAAAATGACAGCTAATTCTTTGGCTTGTTTGCCTTGTGCATAGGCTGAGAACAATTGATTCATCGTCGCTGCATGATCCCCGCGCGTTTTGCCTTCGCCAGTTCCTTTGTCTTTAAGACGGGAAAGTGATGGCAATACATCAATTGGTGGTTGGATACCGCTCTTATATAGTTCCCGGGACAAGATAATTTGCCCTTCTGTAATATAGCCAGTTAAATCGGGAATTGGATGTGTTTTATCCTCCTCTGGCATCGTTAAAATAGGAATCTGTGTTACGGAGCCTTTTGAACCACGAATTCGGCCTGCCCGTTCATACAACGTTGCTAAGTTCGTATAAAGATAACCTGGGTAACCACGACGTCCTGGAACTTCACGGCGTGCTGCTGAAATTTCTCGTAACGCTTCGCAATAATTGGTCATATCCGTCATGATAACTAAGACATGCATGCCCTTTTCATAAGCTAAATATTCAGCGGCTGTCAAAGCCATTCTAGGCGTTGCAATCCGTTCAATGGCTGGATCATTCGCTAAGTTCATAAATAAGACTGAACGATCAATTGCGCCTGTTTGACGGAAATCTTCCATAAAATATTCCGCTTCTTCAAAGGTAATCCCAATGGCCGCAAAAACTACGGCAAATTCTTCTTCACTATTTAACACGTTGGCTTGTCTGGCAATTTGTGCCGCTAATTCTTTATGAGGTAAGCCAGATGCTGAAAAAACAGGTAATTTTTGACCACGAACTAAGGTATTTAAATGGTCAATCGCTGAAATCCCTGTTTGGATGAACTCATCGGGATAATCACGAGCGACTGGATTGATAACTTCGCCGTTAATATCTAATTTTTTTTCAGGTAATAATTCTGGTCCATTATCTTTTAAGCGACCTAAGCCGTCAAAAACGCGCCCCATCATATCTGGTGAAACCCCTAATTCTAAAGGATGTCCCAGAAAGCGAACTTTTGAATCACGAATATTGATGTTACTCGTTCCTTCAAATATTTGGACCATCGCTTTATCTCCATTGATTTCTAAAACTTGCCCTTGGCGAATTTCGCCATTTTGCATGCGTACTTCAATTAATTCTTCGTACTTTACGCCTGCCACTTTTTCAACAATCATCAGAGGACCAACGACTTCATTGATTGTGCGATATTCTTTAATCATTCGTCATTCCTCCTTCAGCAATGATTTCTTTTATCGTTGTTTTAATTTCTGCTTGTAAACGATCCAATTTCTCTAATTCTTCTTCTGGTAAATACTTGCTACGAGCAATGCGATCACGGATTTCAACTGTTCCCGCCATTAACTCAGAGAAATAAGTGCCTAAACTTAAGGCTTTTTGACCTTCTTCACCAAAAGTTAGAATCAATTGCAACATTTTCGCTTGTTTTGTTCGAGAAGTGAACGTATCCACGTCATCAAAAGCATTTTGTTGCAAATAGTCTTCCCGTAATGATTTGGCTGTTTCCAACGTTAAACGGTCTTTATCCGACAAGGAATCAATCCCAACCAAGCGAACAATTTCTTCCAGTTGAGATTCCTCTTGTAAAATCCGCATCCCTTCAGCTACCATAGCGGCCCAGTTTCCTTGCAATTCCAAGTCTAAATATTGCCCTACTTCTGTGGAGTAAAGAGAATAACTTTGCAACCAGTTAATAGAAGGAAAATGACGTTTTTGTGCTAATTGAGAATCTAAGCCCCAGAATACTTTAACAACGCGTAACGTATTTTGGGTGACAGGTTCTGATATGTCCCCACCAGATGGCGAAACCGCACTAATCGCTGTAATGCTTCCTTCACGATGATCTTTTCCTAACGCGATGACTTGTCCTGCTCGTTCATAATATTCAGCTAAGCGGCTACCTAAATAGGCTGGATAGCCTTCATCACCAGGCATTTCTTCTAACCGGCCACTCATTTCTCGTAACGCTTCTGCCCAACGAGAAGTAGAATCCGCCATAATTGCGACTGAGTAACCCATATCACGGAAATATTCTGCAATGGTAATCCCTGTATAAATCGAGGCTTCCCGTGCCGCCACCGGCATATTTGACGTATTCGCAATTAAAATCGTCCGATTCATCAAAGACTCACCAGTTGTTGGATCAATTAATTCTGGAAATTCATTTAAAACATCTGTCATTTCATTCCCGCGTTCCCCACAACCAACGTAAACGACTAAGTCGACATCGGCCCACTTAGCAATTTGGTGCTGAACGACTGTTTTTCCAGCGCCAAATGGTCCTGGAACTGCTGCCGCTCCGCCTTTCGTAATTGGGAAAAAGGTATCAATTACGCGTTGTCCGGTCACCATTGGTACTTTGGGACTTAGTTTTTCTAAAATGGGACGTCCCCGCCGAACGGGCCATTTTTGCATCATGCTAAAACTTTCCGTTCCTTTAGCCGTTTTCACTGAGTAAACTGTTTCATCAATGACAAAGTCACCTGCTTTAATTTCGACAATCGTTCCTGAAACGCCGAAAGGCACCATAATTTTATGTTGAATAATCGCTGTTTCTTGAACCACACCGACGATGTCACCTGCCGACACTTCTTCACCCACTGCCACAGTCGGTTCAAACGTCCATTTTTTCTCACGATCTAACGCATCAATTTTAACGCCACGACCTAAAAAGTTACTGTGGGTTACTTCTTGAAATGTATCCAATGGTCGTTGAATACCATCAAACATTTCGGCAATTAAACCCGGGGCTAATTCAACAGATAATGGTTCTCCTGTTGAAATAACTGGTTCTCCTGGTCCAATGCCTGTTGTTTCTTCATATACTTGAATCGAAGCGACGTCGCCTCGCATTTCAATAATCTCTCCGATAACGCCTAAATCTCCTACATGACAAATGTCTTGGATACTAGCATCTGACATGTTTTCAGCTAAAATCAAAGGACCTGAAACTTTGACAATTTTTCCAATTTGCACGCTCATTCTCCTTTGCATTATAAAATATTTTGTCCAATTGCTTTTTCAACATTTTTTTCAATCTCACTTAAACCGATTCCGATTGTACCATTATGACTTGGGATTAAAATAATCGCTGGTGTCACTTGTTCTTTGTATCGTTCAATCGTTTCTTCTGCTAAAGTAGAGGCTTCTTCCGTTATGAAAATGACCCCAAACTTATTTTTTGCCATAGTTTCAATGGCTTCTCTAACTTGCATTTCTGAAATGGCATGATGGACCTCAAAGCCAAACAGTTTAAATGGTAAGATTGAATTTTTGTCTCCAATGACACCAATTTTATACCCCATTGACTTTTCGCATCCTTTCTCGAATTTTTTCATTTGAAAACCCACTATGTTTTCCGACCAAAATTAAACGCAAATTTTTCCATTCAACTTCTTTCGCATTCAAAAAGGCTAGTAATGGGAGCGGCCCAAAAGCAACCGTTCGACCGTTTTCATACATTGAGGTCAGGTAATCATCTTTGAGTTTTTCAAAAGCCAATAAATTTAATTCATTGGTTTCTTTATTGATAATCTTTTCTAATAGTTGTCCGTAATTCGTTGTTCTGACAAATGCTGTAAATTCTACAAGTGACTTTTCCGCATAGGTCAACAGCTCTTTCTTTGAGAGACTGCCAGCGCTAGAAAGCACGGTTGATAAAAAGTTACTGTTTTGATGTTGAACAATTCCTCTAGCCATCGTTGATAGATTGGTTAAATCAATAAAAGCGATGACTTCCTTCGTTAACTCTTCATAGCCCAATTCATCCGCTAATTTTCGCTGTTGCTGTAAAAATGCTCGATCATAAAGGATATCAATTGCTTGCGGCAAACCGCCTTCTTCCAGATAGGCAAAAACATCACGGATCACTTCTAATAATGCTGGCTCAAGTTCGGAAGAGTTTTTTGTATGAATGGCACTTTTGACTGTGTTTAGAGAATAACGACCATCTTCTAAATAAAGATAATCAAAATCTTTACCTGTTCGCTCAGCTTTCGTCAAAATTTTCAAGTTATGGAAGGTAAAACGCATCGTATACAACGTTACTACAGCTGGTTCTGGAGCCATTTCATATAACCAGCGATAAAGACTTCCCAGCGCTTCAGAAGAATGGTAGTCAAATTTTTCTTCAAAAGTTTCGGTTAAATAAGGTTGATAAACCGTACTTTTTAACATATTTTTAACGTCTTCAACTGTTTCCGCTTCTAAAAGTTGTTGAAACTGTTGCTCAGAAAGCAGCTCCGTTTCTTTTAAACGAATCAGCGGATTAATTTGATGATACGTTGGTTTTCTCATTCTACGTCCTCCCTTCTTAACTGAAAAGTTTTTCTGCTACTTTAAAGCCTTCTGTTTTTTGAATCTCTTCAACTAATGCTGAAAAGAGAAAATTATAATCCAAACCGTCTTTTGCAACGATAAAGCCACTTTCTTTTGGAACAACTTCCTCTGAAAGCTCCCATTGAACAGTAGCATCAGAAAGAGCGGTCAGCCATTCTTGCGTCACTTTCGTTTGAGAATACTCGCCTAAAAGAATGGTTGCTTTTCCTGTTAATTCAAGTGAGCCTAATTGTGCTTTCATAAATTGTTGAAATTCTTCCGCTGACCATTCATTCATCTTTAAGACCACTTCATCAAATAATTGGTTAAGATATGCTTGTTTTTTATTTAATGCATCCTGACGAATTTCTAGTGTTTGCCGTTGTTGGCGTTGTTTAAATTCTTTTAATAATTGTTGTTGTCGTTTTTCTATTTCATGTTCTTGCTTCAGCAAAATTTCTTGTTGTGCTGCTTGGAATTCTTGATCGATGCGCGTTTGTTCACTGGTGACATAGGCTTCGACTTCTTGCTTTCCTTGCTGCTTAATTTCACTGATGATTTTTTCAATGGCATCCATCCATCTGCCTCCTCAATTATTTGACGTTCAATACAAGTAAGAAGGAAATTACGAACCCTAAGATGGCATAAGTTTCAACCATGGCAGCATAGATAATTCCTTTTGTTGCATGTTCTGGTTTCTTCGCTAAAATTTGGATCCCCGCAGCGGCTACACGACCTTGGGCAATCCCAGAGAACAATCCTGCAAAAGCAATTGGTAAAGCTGCTACAAAATAGTTCAATCCTTGAACCATACTCATATCGTTTCCTAAGTTAATATAAATTAAGAAAGCAATAACGAAACCGTATAGTCCTTGTGTACCTGGTAATAACTGTAAAATTAACGCTTGACCAAATTTTTCTGGCTGCTCCGTCGTTAAAGCTGCTGCTGCTTCCCCAGTAAAGCCAACCCCTTTGGCTGATCCAATCCCAGCAAAAATTGTCGCCATCGCCATTCCTAATACTGCAAAAACAATTCCACCATTATTATTAATTAAGTAATCCATCATCTCTATTTTCCTCCAATAAATAATTTTCTATTTTTTCTCAACATTGACATACTTTTCTTTTGTTTTTAGCGGATTAAACGCCCGGCCACCGCCTGTGTAAAATTTTCCAAAGAACTCAACATATTGCAAACGTGCGCCATGAACATAAGCACCTAATAACGATAAGAATATGTTTAACGCATGTAAAACAATTAACAGCAAGATGCCCACGCTAAAACGGGCAACTGGCGGCATGAACTCTACGAGCATATTAAACGCTGAAGCAATACTTCCCCCAGCAATTCCTAACGCCATCAAACGTGTATAACTAACTAAATCACCGACATAACCTGTCACACCGTATAGTCCATACAGTCCTTTGGCTAAGCCTTTTAATTTGGCCTTCGATTGAATCATTGGAATCACAATAATTGCAATGGCAGAAAGGCTTGCTAAAATCGCACCTGCTGTAAATAAGCCTTCATTTTTAACCACTAATTTACCAACGACTAACAATGCTAAACCAAACAAAATCCCTAACCAAGCGTAACTTTCGTTAATACTATCTAAATAGCGCTTTTGTTTTGATAACTGAATCCCATTAATCATTAAACCGACAACCAATTGGATAAACCCAAAAATAACCGATAAAATAAGAATCGTATTTACATCTTCGGTCGTTGATAAAATCGGAAATGGTGATTTGATTCCAAACATTGTTGGCGGTAATGCTGCACCGAAAAACGAACCGTAAATGAAGCCCCAAATAATTGTTGGAAATGATAAAATCAAGAAAAAGTCGGCAAAACGCTTCATGCCTCTCGGTAAGACAAATGCTTTCAACGCAATAATAGACAAGAGTAGCATCAGTAAGCCATAGCCAATATCCGCTACCATCATGCCAAAAAAGACTAGATAAAACGGCATCATCGCAGGTGTCGGATCAACTTCTTCATATTTTGGTAAGCTATACATCTCTGTTAACATTTCAAACGGCTGCACCAGTTTATTATTCGCTAGTTTAACTGGTATATCCGTCTCAATTTCCGCCTTCGTAGGATTTTCAAAAGTAAGAGCTATTTCGTCCTTAGGAACTTTTTCTTCAATCGCTGTCAAAATACCGGCTTTTTCTTCGAGTGGAATCCACGTTTGCAAGATGAAAAATGATGAAGCATTTAACAAATGTTGACGTGCTTGTTCTCTTTGGATAACCGCCAATAAGACTTCTTCAGCCAAGCAAAACGTTTCATAGAAATCATGATAAGAAGCCAGTTGTTGCTTTAAGGTTTTTTCTTCTTTTTGTAAAACTTCATATCGTTCTTTGACTTGTTGATATGCCTCTTTAGGCGGAACATCATAACGGTATTGGAGTGGTTCAAAACTATATTGGTTTAATAACTCGGTTACACTCTGCTGATGTTCCTTCAGGTAAACGAGTGTGAAATAACTATGATGCATACTTTGATAAATTTCTTCAAAATAAACCGTTGGCCATTGAGACAAAGCGCTCAAGAAACTGGCTTTATTGGCTAGATTTATCGAACCATGAACGACATAACTACTTTTTAACTGCTGTTTGTGCGGTAGAACATCCAGATATTGCCAGCGGCCTAATAATTCTTCTTCGGCTTCTAATCCTTGACGATCCGTTTGAATTTGTTTCAAAGATTCTTGAATATTCTTTAATTCCGTCAAATAGCTTTGTAATGTTTCTTCATCAAAGGTTTGTTCCAGCTCTTCTAAGGTATAGACTTTTCTTTTTATCTTTAAACCTTTTCCTGAAGAGCGTGTCAAAAATAAAAGAAGCTCTTGCAATTGTTGTAGCATCGTTTCATATTTACGTAGCTGTTCAGTTGACTGTTCTGCTTGTAAAAAAGAATATTGACTCTTTAAGGCTTGTTCTTCTTCAGGCGAATGAAAAATCCGTTTTACTTCGACAATTTGCAAGCCTTGAATGGCTTGTAGAATTGCTGCTTCTTTTTCGGCAGCGGCAATTATTGTCATTTTTTCCATTTTACTAACTGCCATAAACGTCTTTCACCCTCTCAATAATTGAATCAATGACTTGTTCTTTGTTCGCTTCGTAACGTTCGTGAAGCGCTTGTTCAGTGCGCTTTGTTTCATCTAAAAGTTGTTCTTTTTCAAGTTGTAACATCTTTTCTTGCGTTGCTAGTGAATCCGTCAGCACTTTTTCAACAGCTTCTTCACTCTCTTGACGTAGTTCAGCTAAACGTTCTTGCTTTTGCTCTTCATATAAACGACAATTCATCTTAGCTTGTTGCCGATGCTCTTCCACCGCATCTTCCGCTGCCTTGATTTGTTCTAGTACTTCTTGTACCATTGTCTCCACCTCCTTAGTTTTTACACCTTTAGCATATAAGAAAAAGGACTAGCGAAATAGAGATACGCTCAGCCCTTTTGTTTTAGGTATGCAAAAAGGCGCAAACTCAAAAATTGTTCTTCTCACCCCTTGAAGAACTGAATCCTTGAAGCTTTCGCCCAACCATTCTTTATTCAATACTCTACCATCTTAGCAAAGTTTTTCGCAAAATTCAATACTTACCCAAATGAATTAAAATAACAAATTTTCACTTTTATAATAGGTAATAAAAAGGCATTATTTTTTTCGCTTTATAATTATTGATCTTGAATTTTTTTCACATAGATGTGCTATACTTACGTAAACAATTAAATTTATTTGGAGGGGTCTCTGATGAATATACGATATATTTCAATCTCTGGTAATACACGCTCATTTGTTCAACGTTTAACAACTTATGCTGAAGAGCAACATCAGCAAAACGAAAAAAATCCTACGATTACTTTCAAAGAAATTTCGGAAAATTCTCCGTTAGAAGTAGAAACAGAACCATTTTTTACCTTTGTGCCTACCTATTTAGATGGTGGCGATGGCATCAACAACGGCAATACCGAAATTTTAACAGAAGTCATGCGAGAATATCTTGCTTTTGAAAATAATTATCGTTATTGCTCTGGCGTGGTGGGCAGCGGAAATAAAAACTTTAACCACCAATACTGCCTGACAGCCAAACAGTATGCGGAACAATTTAACTTCCCCTTCTTAGCTGACTACGAATTAAGAGGTACACAAGCGGATATTGAACGAGTTTATGCTATTTTAAAGGAAAACCAATAAGCAAGTTTCATTACTAAAAAGCTCACCTATGATAGACTACATTTTGAGGTGAAGAAAAATGAGAAATACATGGTTAGCAGAACAACTTCAGTCAATCAGCGAAGAACCCAATTCTTTTATTATCGAGGAAACCATCAAATATATTGAACAATTAGAAGATGATAATGAAAGTCTTCAAGTTGCATTGGAAGGAACCATTTGGAGTCCTAAAAAATGGAACGAACCTTTGGAAAAATAATTTAAACAGAAGAAAAGAGCCAGAAACACTTACGTTTCTGGCTCTTTTCTTCTGTTATTTACAAATTATAGGCGTGCATTTAAATCTTTTGCTAATTCTTCAAATCCTGGTTTACCTAATAAAGCGAACATGTTGCGTTTGTAAGCTTCAACACCTGGTTGATCAAATGGATTAACCCCATTTAAGTAACCTGAGATACCCACCGCAATTTCGAAGAAGTACATAACATAACCTAATGAATAAGCATCCATTGTTGGCACTTTAACGATCATGTTTGGCACACCACCATCTGTGTGAGCAAGCAACGTACCTTCGAACGCTTTTGTATTGACGAAGTCAATTTCTTTTCCTTGTAAATAGCCTAGGCCATCCAGATCTTCATTTTGTTCTGGAATTGAAATGCTATGGCGTGGATTTTCAATTTTAACCACTGTTTCAAATAAGTTACGCATACCTTCTTGAACATATTGACCCATAGAATGTAAGTCAGTTGAAAAGTCTGCGGCTGCTGGGAAAATACCTTTGCCATCTTTTCCTTCTGATTCACCGTATAATTGTTTCCACCATTCAGAGAAATAGTGCATACCAGGCTCATAGTTAATTAACATTTCAGTTGTTTTACCTTTACGATATAAAATGTTACGTAACGCAGCATATTGATAGGCTTGGTTTTCTTTTAAGTCGCTCGTTGCGCCGTATTCTTTACGTGCATCATTTGCACCTTCCATTAAACGATCAATATCCGCACCGCTAACAGCGATTGGTAAAAGACCTACTGGCGTTAAAACAGTGAAACGTCCGCCTACATCATCAGGAATCACAAATGTTTCCCAACCTTCCGCATCAGCTTCAACTTTTACTGCTCCTTTAGCACGGTCAGTTGTCGCATAAATACGTTTATTGGCTTCTTCTTTGCCATATTTATTAATTAATAACTCTTTAAAGACGCGGAAAGCAATCGCTGGTTCTGTTGTCGTTCCAGATTTTGAAATAACGTTGACAGAAAAATCACGATCACCAATCACATTGATTAAATCAGCTAAATAAGTTGAGCTGATGCTATTTCCAGCAAAGAAGATTTGTGGCGCTTTCCGTTCTTCTTTTGATAATAGATTATTAAATGAATGTGTCAAAAATTCAATTGCTGCACGGGCACCTAAATATGAACCACCGATACCAATGACTACTAATACCTCAGAGTCAGATTGAATTTTTGCTGCTGCTTTTTTAATGCGCGCGAATTCTTCTTTGTCATAGTTTTCTGGTAAATCAATCCAGCCAGTAAAATCATTACCAGCTCCTGTACCTTCACGTAATGCTTTGTCCACTGCAGTGACTTGTGTTTGCATGTATTCCAATTCATGGTCAGCAACAAATGGTGCTAATTTGGAATAATCTAATTGAATGTGTGACATTCCTTTTCCTCCTCGAAAGTAAACTTACTACATGTATACTTTACGTGTTTTTAGACATTTTTTCAAGCAAATTCTTTTGGATAGACCAATTGTTTAATTTTAACTATTTAATTAGAGATATTTATTCTCTTAATCAAACAAACCAAGAAAAAATGCTAGGAAATCCTAGCATTTTTTGTTATTAAACGAGTCCTTGACTTAGCATCGCTGCCGCTACTTTTTCAAAGCCAGCAATATTCGCACCTAAAACAAAGTTATCTCGTTCCTGATATTCGTTAGCTGTATCACGACAAGTCTCATAAATGTTTTGCATAATTTGATCTAGCATACCGTCAACTTTTTCAAAGGACCAAGCTAAACGTTCAGCATTTTGGCTCATCTCTAAGGCAGAAACCGCAACACCACCTGCATTAGCGGCTTTACCTGGACAATAAATTACAGCTGATTTAGCAAAAACAGCGACTGCTTCTAGTGTACAAGGCATATTTGCGCCTTCTGCCACGACTTTCACTCCGTTTTTCACTAAAATAGCGGCTTGCTTTTCGTTGATTTCATTTTGTGTTGCACATGGTAACGCAATGTCATACGCTGTTTCGAAATCCCAAACAGATTCTTTGTCATAATAAGTTGCGCCTTTACGTGTTTCAACATATTTTGAAATGCGTTCACGATTTTTTTCTTTTAGTTCTTTTACTAACGCCACATCAATTCCTTCTGGATCATAAACAAAACCAGACGAATCGGAACATGTGATTACTGTGGCGCCTAGCTCAGTTGCTTTTTCCATGGCATAAATTGCGACATTCCCGCTACCAGAAACAGCGACTTTTTTGCCTTCAAACGTATCGTTTTTATCTGCTAATAAATGTTTAACAAAATAAACCGTTCCATAACCCGTCGCTTCTGTTCTTGCTTGGCTTCCCCAGTATCCTAAAGGTTTGCCAGTCAACACTCCTGCATCATAGTTGCGCAAGCGTTTATACATGCCAAACAAATAACCAATTTCACGAGCGCCTACGCCAATATCGCCTGCTGGAACATCTGTACTTGGACCAATATGTTTTTGAAGTTCGGTCATGAAACTTTGACAAAAACGCATCACTTCAGCATCTGACTTACCTTTTGGATCAAAATCACTACCACCTTTGCCGCCACCGATTGGCAAACCAGTTAAACTATTTTTAAAAATTTGTTCAAAGGCCAAAAACTTCATCACACTTAAATTCACACTTGGATGAAACCGCAAACCACCTTTGTATGGTCCAATCGCTGAATTATATTGAACACGATAGCCTCTGTTCACATGCCAGTTGCCCTGGTCATCTTGCCACGGCACACGAAATTGAAAAATACGTTCAGGTTCAATCAAGACACCTAAAACATTTGCTTCAATGTATTGAGGATTTTTTTCTAAAAAACCTTCTACGGTTGGTAAAAACTCATCGACTGCTTGTAAATATTCTGTTTGACCTTGGTCTAATTGGTGAATCTTTTCTTGAATATTTTTAACATATTGTTTTGCGTCCATTTAATCATCCTCTCATTGTTATAGGTTTATTTTAACTGAAAATTCAAAAATTACCATAGTCAAACGTTTATTTTTTCCTTAAATCCAGAAAAAATCCCGTAATTATGGTACACTACCTATTGAATTGGAGGAGAACTATGAAGAAATTTGATGTAATTATTGTCGGCGCTGGGACGAGTGGTATGATGGCCACGATTGCGGCTGCAGAAGCTGGTGCTCAAGTATTATTGATTGAAAAAAATCGCCGTGTTGGGAAAAAATTATTAATGACTGGTGGCGGCCGCTGTAATGTAACCAATAATCGGCCCGCAGAAGAAATCATTTCATTTATTCCTGGGAATGGAAAATTTTTATACAGCGCATTTTCACAATTTGATAACTATGATATCATGAACTTTTTTGAATCCAATGGTATTCACTTAAAAGAAGAAGATCACGGACGCATGTTCCCTGTTACAGATAAATCGAAGTCAATTGTTGATGCGCTATTTAACCGTATTAACGAATTAGGAGTCACTGTTTTTACAAAAACACAGGTCACAAAATTACTACGAAAAGACGATCAAATAATTGGCGTTGAAACCGAACTGGAAAAAATTTATGCACCGTGTGTTGTATTAACAACTGGCGGCCGCACTTATCCTTCCACAGGAGCAACTGGTGATGGCTATAAACTAGCCAAAAAAATGGGGCATACCATCAGCCCGCTCTACCCTACCGAATCGCCTATTATTTCTGAAGAACCTTTTATCCTTGATAAAACGTTGCAAGGTCTCTCTTTACAAGATGTTAATTTAACTGTTTTGAACCAAAAAGGAAAACCTTTAGTTAATCATCAAATGGATATGCTGTTTACACATTTTGGCATTTCAGGACCTGCCGCGCTCCGCTGTTCTAGTTTTATTAACCAAGAATTAACTCGCAACGGCAATCAACCTGTCACGGTAGCCTTGGATGTGTTTCCGACAAAATCTTTTGAAGAAGTGCTGAAAAATGTTGATTACATGATTGAGGAACAGCCAAATAAAGTGGCGAAAAATGCCTTTCATTCTTTAATACCAGAACGTCTGCTTACTTTTTATCTAGAGAAACTAGCAATTGAAGAAGTGCCTGCCAAACAACTAACAGAAAAGCAACGTCTTTCCTTTGTGGAACTACTGAAAGACTTTCAGTTCACTGTTACGAAAACATTGCCTTTGGAAAAATCTTTTGTCACAGGCGGTGGGATTTCCCTCAAAGAAGTGACCCCAAAAACAATGGAGAGCAAATTAGTCAATGGTTTATTTTTTGCTGGTGAACTTTTAGATATTAATGGCTATACTGGAGGCTACAATGTTACAGCTGCATTTGTCACTGGACATGTTGCTGGCTCCCATGCCGCAGAAATTGCAGAATACACCTATTTACCAATTGAAGAAGTCTAAACAAAAAGTCGCTACAATAGCGACTTTTTGTTTACTTTTTTTATTTATCAATAAATTCCCCGTTTTCTAAATAAATAGTGCGGGTGGCTACTTTTTCCACAAACGTTTCATCATGCGAGGTAAAAATTACTGTTCCTTGATAGGCACTTATAAATTCTTCAAGTGCTTGGATTGTCTCTAAATCAAGAAAATTGGTGGGTTCATCCAATAAGATAATATTATTTGGTTCTATAAACAGTTGCGCCAAAGTAATTTTTATGGCTTCGCCACCACTTAGAGAAGATATCTTTGTCTGTAAATTTTCTTGTTGAAAACCTAGCCGATATAAAAGTGAACGCACAATCTTTTCAGAATAATTTGTCCGCTTCAATAAATAAGTCAACAGTGGTTCATCATTTTTTAATCGATAATCTAATTGATGATACGTTCCTAACCGGACTTTGGGAGAAAAGTAAATGGCCGGGTGACGAGCTTCAATTTGTTGAAGGAAGGTACTCTTCCCAGCACCATTTTTTCCACAAAGTGCTATTTTTTCGTTTAAAGGAATTTGAACGTTCACTTGGTTAAGAATTGTTCGATTCTCATAAGCGAAAGTTAAATTTTCAATTCTAATTGGATATGGATTGTATAAAGAGAACTGATTATTAGTAGGAAAAATAATTTTTCGCTCTTGTTTTGCTTGCGCAACATCGGGTAATCTGTCAATTCTGGCATTAATCGCTTTCGCTTGTTTTTGGAGTGCTTTTTGTACGGTATCTTTTTGTTTAGAACCAGCTAAACGACTAGGTTTAATTTGCTTTTGTTTTTGTTTTTTTGAAACATGACTAGATTTTTGCGCTTGTGCTTGTTTCTTTGCGTAAGATTCCTGTAATTTTTTCTTTTCCTTTTGATACTGACGATAGACATTATATTGTGTTTGCTGTTCCAATTCTTTTTGACGACAATACGCATCGTAGTTTCCTAAATATTCTTTGACATGTCCATCCGAAACTTCCCAAATTTTCTCTGCTAATTGATTCAAGAAAAAGCGATCATGACTAACAAACAAAACGGTCCCATAATAATACGTTAAATCCGCCACTAACAACTGACGATGTTCTTTATCTAAATGTGTGGTTGGTTCATCTAAAATAACCCCGGTTGGATACTCTGAAAATAATGTTGATAAGCGTTTTTGGACTTTTTCGCCACCACTTAGTTTTTGATTTTTCTGATTTAGCAAACAGTTTTTGTCAGTTTTCTCTGGTTCATTCGTTATTTCTTCAGCTACTTGTGCCAAGTAATGAAAATCGTTCAATCTTTGAACTTTTCCTTTGTCTGATTGAATCTTACCCATAATTAAATTGAGCAGTGTTGATTTTCCTGCGCCATTTTTACCAATAATCCCAATTTTTTCATTTTCATATACAAATAATTCATCAATTTCTAGAATTGGTTTTCCCGAAAAGTGAATACTTACTTCTTTCAGATGAATACTTAATTTTTTCATTTTGCCCTCTTCTTTCATTTCTGAAACGAAAGAATCTTGGGTACGCAAAAAAGGACAGCCTAATCGCTATCCTTGTAGTTTCGTATAAAAGTACACACGCCACCCATGAATTTTAATTTCAGACTTTTTGATAAGATTTATTCAATTTATTTTGTCAAAAAGTCAATCCAAATTCTGATAGATGCCAACATACAATTATACCTCCTCGTTTAATTACTCCCACACTAACACCTCTGCTTTCTTTTGTCAATTCTGACCCTAAAATCAGAGAATCGGACTTTAGTAGGATACAATTTTACCGAAACTATGGCAAAATAAAGACGGAGGTGAAAACCATGAAGATTACATTGACACGAAAAACATCAGCTTGGGGCGCGTTACGCTATTTTACATTTTATAAAAATGGTGTGCATCAAGGGAAACTTTTTACTAATGTACCTATTGAAATTGAGGCTGATCCTGGGGATGTTTTAACGTTCTATGAAGGCTGGTTCCAGTTTTATCGGCGCATTGAAGTTACTGAAGATACCAAAGAAATCACGATTATCAATTCTAAAAAATTGCAACACGTTTTTTATACCTGTGTCGTCTTATTTTTAATTTTAACGCTATTATTCCTTTCCGCACAGAAACTTTCGACATTTATTATTGCTGAAATTTTAATTTACTCTGGTATTCAGTGGCTGTTCCGCCAACAAACCTATCATTTTACTGTCAAGAAAAAAACGGAATCCTTTGCTTCCTATTCTAAAAAAAGTATCGCACACTAAACGAATCTTTAGCGTGCGATATTTTTTAATTACTTTTCATTAATTCGGCCACATATGTGACTGTTTCTGGTTGTGTTTCTTCAATTTTATTAATCGCATCTGCAAAATTCGGTAAATGTGCTTTGTGGGCAATTAATAATTCGTCCAACAAGGTCTTCGCCATGACGCCGCCAGGAACTAATGGATTAATAGTGAAAGCATGCAATGCTGCGCCGTAATCACCATTGATGGCTGCTCGAATAACCGTTTCTTCCATAGCTTTCATATTTTGAATAATTCCTCGTGCTGCTGGCGGAAAGGCCCCCCAGTTGTAAGGTTCATGGCCATGTGCTGTCACAGGACCAGACACTTCTACAACACAATCATACGGTAAATCAGTAATTGTCCCATTATTTTCAGTAGAAACAACCATATCCGTTCGTTTATCATTATAAATTGATGCGATCATTTCACAAGCTGCATCGCTATAGTGTGTGCCGCCCCGTTCTTCTAATTCTTTTGGTTTGTAATCTAGTTTGGGATCTTTATACAATTCAAACAGACGACCTTCCGTTTCTTTAACCACTTGTGCTCTTGTTTCGCCCCGTTCATACTCTTCGATAGAATGCTTCAACATCTCATCTTCAATATAATAATAGCGATGATAACCACATGGTAACATTCCTAAATCTTTTAACTGTTCATAATGGAACGGCGCATCAAAAATATTTTTCAAATGACTTTCTTGCTCTTGCTTAGGCCCGTAAATTAAATCAATGAGTTCTTGTGTTCGCTCTTGTCCTTCTTTGTCCCAAACGCGGTGCCAATGGAAATGATTAATTCCAGCAAATTTAAAGAATAAGTCTTCTTCTGGAATTCCCAGCATTTCGGCCGCTTGTTTTCTATGACCAATCGGCACATTACATAAGCCAACTGTTTTTTTCCAACCGCCATGTTTAATTGCGGCTTCCGTAACCATTCCAGCTGGATTGGTAAAATTCACTAACCAAGCATCTGGGCAAAGACGTTTCATATCGTCAATAATAGCTAAAATGACAGGAATTGTTCGAAATGCTTTAAACATTCCTCCCGCGCCATTTGTTTCTTGGCCTAATACCCCATGGGACAAAGGAATCCGTTCATCTTTAATGCGAGCATCTAATAATCCTACACGAAACTGTGTTGAAACAAAATCCGCCCCTTTTAAGGCTGCTTCACGGTCCAATGTTAAATGAACTTCCCAATCTAAACCAGCAGCTTTAATCATGCGCTTCGCCATTGCACCAACGATTTCCAATTTTTCTTTACCAGCTTCAATATCGACTAACCAAATTTCCTTAATTGGCAGTTCATCTTTTCTTTTAATGTATCCTTCAATTAATTCAGGTGTATAACTAGAACCGCCACCAATTGTTGCAATTTTTAATGCTCCTCTTGTCATCCGTCTTCTTCCTCCTTGATTAAATTGTTATCGTTTACATCTTTAGGATAAATTATGGGAATGTTCCCATGTCAAGCACTATTTTCAAAAAAATGTATGCTATACTTCTTATAAGAATACATTCCACTTTGGAGGTAAAAAATGACGTCTATCATTGATGTAGCAAAAGTTGCCGGTGTCTCGAAATCGACTGTTTCTCGCTTAATTTCTGGAAAAGGATATGTAAGTGCCGATAGTCAAGAAAAAATTCTCAAAGCAATGAAAGAATTAAATTATACCCCGAATTATGTGGCGCGGAATTTACGAGCAGGTGCCACAAAAACCATTGGCTTTTTAGCCCCTAGCTATTTAGGTTCCTTAGGCATTTTCTTGAATCGCTTTATTTCAATTGCCAAAAAATACAATTATTCCGTAACCTTATTTTTTACAGATAGCGATCAGCAGAAAGAAATTGATGCCTTGAACCAATTAAAATACAAACAATTAGATGGCTTGTTTTTATTGACACGAACAAATGAATGGTCGGTGATTGAGCCATACAGCGCGTATGGTCCTTTAGCAACCTGGCATCGTATCGATTCACCTAATATATACTCTTCCTACATTGATCATTACTCTGGTTATTATCGTTCCTTAGAATATTTACAACAACAAGGATACCAAAAAATCGGTCATGTCCTCGGTAATCCCGAAAACTTAAACACGCACGCACGAAAACGTGCAATGAAAGATTTTTATGAAAACACTCAGGCACCTTGGCAAGCTGAGTGGCTGATTAATGATCAGTATACTAACCATTCTGGTCGCAAAATTGCCCATTACTGGCAACAATTAACCGACAAGCCAGAAGCTTTGGCCTTTTATAATGATCACGTAGCAGCTGAGTTTATTTCAGAACTTGAAAATCTAAATTATACCGTTCCTCGCGATGTCGCTGTCATTGGCTTTGATAATAGTTATGTCAGTGAGTTGATGCATATTACGACTGTTGATTATGCCATTCAGTATCAAGCTGAAAACTCATTTATTTACCTATACAACCAATTAAATCAGACGAACATTCCTGAAAAAAAATTAACCGTTCGTCTAGTTGAACGACGAACGGTACCTAAAAAAGACCCAGCAGATCAGTCACTTTGACTGATTTACCGAGTCCTTTTAGATTTATATAAAATTATTTATGCTTTTGTTCATTTTTTAAAATAGAAATTGACTGTTTTAAGGATTGAATCATGCCGCCTTCGCTGTATACAAGAACGTTTGATTTGTATAAACGAGCAGAGAAGATTGTTAAAATGATTCCAAAGACTGCCAAAATCACTAATGAGACAATTGCTTCCATTGTTGATGCCGTTTCGGTCGCCAAGCGTACTGGCATGATATATGACGAAATCAGTGGAATAAAGGAAGTTACTTTCACCACGATATTTTGTGGATCATTCGTTCCAAACGTAATGCCAATCATATAACCGATTAAACCAATATACATGATGGGCTGAACTGCTTTTGCTGTATCCTCTGGTTTGGAAACAAGAGAACCACAAAGTGCTGCCAAAACAGCAAAAACGAGAATACCAATAATGAAAAAGCCTAATGTAAAAATAAAGGTTGATGAAAAAATACTTTGTGGTGAAATACCACTTAATAGACTTTTCATAAAATCAAGATTTTTCAATTGAGAATAGCCGAGAACAAACGCCACTCCGTAAATGAAAATTTGTGTTAAAGCTACTAGAATAACCCCAGTTAATTTGCCATAAAAATGGGTTTGCGCTTTTGTACTAGAGAGAATAACTTCCATGATTCTAGTGCCTTTTTCAGAAGCAATCTCTTGGGCAATAATTGAAGAATAACTGCTGATGAAGACAAATAACAAAATTGTTATCCCCATTGCTAACGCCATTTGAATCCCTGTGTTATCTTCTCCTGTTTTTATTTTGCCATTTTCATCAAAACTAATTTTGGCTTTTTTAAACGTTGCTTGTTGATTCAACATGGCAACTTGCTCAGCTGTTAGGTTTAAACGATTGGCATTCGCCATTGTTTGTAATTGGTTTAACATTTGAGGAATTAGCATCTCGGTTGCATTTCCTAAAGAGCGTTCAGAGTAAAGCTGACCAGAAATCTGATTATCTGTAGTGTCCAAAAGTAAATAGGCATCAATTTTCTCGTCTTTTAATTGTTCTTGGGCCTTTTTCTCAGAAGAAACAGCTTTGAAAGAAAAGTCCTCTGTTTTATTCTTTGTCAACTCTTTAACCAGCGCTTGGTTTTCCGAAACCAGACCAATGGTAGTATCTCCTGAAAAACCGCTAGCTAGAGAGCCCGCTAAGTAAACAATTCCTACAAGAAGAAATGGCGCTAAAATCATGATTAAGAAAGACAGCGACTTCACATTTTTCTTATAGACATCAGTCGCAATAATCCAAAATTTACTCATCTTGCCCACCTACTTTCATTTTGAAAATTTCTTCCAATGTTGGTGGTTGTTGATTAAACATTGGAATGTAGCCGTTGGCTGTCGCTTTATCAAACAACACTTTGCCCACTTCAGCGTTTTCTAATGTCGCTTCTAAGACGCCATCTTGTCGCAAGTGCGCTTCTTTCACACCTGCTGTAGCAGCAACTTCCTCAACAGATAACGGTGATTCTAAAAATAATTTTGTTCGACCAAATTGTTGTCGAATTTCATGAACCTGACCATCTAAAACCATGCGTCCATTTTTTAACATGACTAAATGGTCACAGATTTTCTCCACATTGTCCATATTATGACTGGAAAAAATGACACAAGAACCTTGATTTTTCAATTCAATAATGCCGTCTTTTAATAATTCTGCATTAACTGGATCCAAGCCACTGAATGGTTCGTCTAAAATAATTAACTTCGGTTCATGAATAAGTGTCGCAATCAATTGAACTTTTTGTTGATTTCCTTTTGATAAAGATTTAACTTTATCTGTTTTTTTGCCTTTAACTTGAAATTTTTCCATCCAAAAGTCAATTTTAGGTTCAATTTCTTTTTTAGTTTTTCCCCGCAACGAAGCGAAATAAATTAGTTGGTCTTCAATCGTAATTTTAGGATATAAACCCCGTTCTTCTGGTAAATAACCAATAATATTGTACTCTTTTTCGTTTAATGGTTGACCATTCCATAAAACTGACCCGCTATCTTGTGTTAAAAAATTTAAAATCAAGCGAAACGTAGTTGTCTTCCCGGCACCATTTTGGCCAATTAATCCTAAAATTTTCCCGTCCGGTATCGTAAAGGATACATGATCAACTGCTTTAAAATCCCCAAAGGTTTTGACTAACTCTTTTACCTCTAACACATAAACGCCCCCTTCACTTTTTCTAAACCGCTGTTTAGTTACTCATATCGTATCTTTCCTGTGTTGGCTTGTCAATGACAATTGTTATGGAAAGATGTTGCACTTTAATCAAACGCTTTATTTTCTGCTAAACGAAAAAGGCCATCCGTCTCGGCAGAAATATGCACTTCATTTGCGGTCAAGCCTGTGCTTTCATAAAATGTATTTTTAAATTCCTTTGCCGATTTTGATGATTGACAGGCCCAAATTCGACCTGTACGATTCAACCACGTACCCAATTCATTCATTAAACGCTCATCAATCAGTAATTGATTTGGTACTTTTTTAAATTTTATTTGATAAACGGGTGTTAGTATTTTCATGATCAGACGTCCTCTCTTTTAAGTTAGTTTTAGTATATCACGAAAGAAATCGTTATCATATTTTCTTGAGAGTTCAACTTTTCATGAAAAAATTGAATAAAAAAACCAGACAAATTAGGAAAAGCACCTAATTGGTCTGGTTCATTTTCATTTATTTTTCTATCTCAGAGGTTGTTTCTTGGTGCAAATGACGATACACATTCTTTGCGACAGTTTCAGGTAACCCAGCTTTTCTTAATTCTTCAACACTGGCTGCCGTAATATTTTTAAGCGATTTAAATTCTTTTAAAAGATTTTTTTTACGTTTTGGTCCCAAACCTTCAATGTTATCTAATTTGGAAGCAAAACTATTTTTACTACGTAATTGACGATGAAATGTGATGGCAAAACGATGGACTTCATCTTGGATTCGTTGCAACAAGAAAAATTCTGGTGAGTTTCTTTCCAATGGTACAACTTCTAAGTTTGGACCAAATAAAAGTTCACTCGTTTTGTGCTTGTCGTTCTTGGCTAATCCAGCTACAGGAATATCGACTCCTAGTTGATTGGCTAACACATCTTTGGCAACATCGACTTGACCTTTACCACCATCGATTAAAATTAAATCAGGAAAAGGCAAGCCTTCTTTTAAAACTCGTGAATATCTGCGATAAATGACTTCTCTCATAGAAGCGTAATCATCAGGACCTTGGACGGTTTTTATTTTATATTTTCGATACTCATTTTTAGCTGGCCGTCCGTCAATAAACACAACCATCGCAGAAACAGGGTTTGTTCCCATAATATTTGAATTATCAAATGCTTCAATTCGAATGGGCGCAGGTATGTTCATCGCATTGCCTAATTTTTCAACTGCGCCAATTGTTCGTTCTTGTTTCCGTACAATCAAATCGAATTTTTCATTTAAAGCAACTGCAGCATTTTTACTGGCTAATTTAACCAGTTTTTTCTTTTCTCCCCGTTGCGGCTGCAAGACTTTCGTAGCTAATAAAGCTTCGACGCTTTCTTTATCAATGTCATCAGGAATCAAGACTTCTTTTGGCACAAAATGCTCATTCTCTTGATAAAATTGTCCAATAAAAGTTAAAAATGCTTCACTGGCATCATCATAAAATGGAAAAATCGATACATCACGTTCGATTAATTTTCCTTGTCTGACAAAGAATACTTGGACACACATCCAGCCTTTATCAACAGCATAGCCAAACACATCACGATCAATTAAATCCACATTCGTCATTTTTTGGCGGGTCATAACTGTTTCAATCGCTTTAATTTGATCGCGAAATTCTGCAGCTTTTTCAAATTCCATATGCGCAGCTGCATAAGCCATTTTTTCTTGTAAGCGGTCTTGAATTTCTGTATGTCCACCAGAGAGAAACCCTTTAATCTCTTCCACCATATCTTTGTAGACTTGCGGATCCACATCAAAAGCATAGGGACACAGACATTGTCCTAAATGATAATACAAACAAGGTGTTTTTTGCGACGGATTACATTTTCGCAAAGGAAAAAGCCGATCTAACAGTTTCTTTGTTTCATTCGCTGCATTTACATCTGGATATGGGCCAAAATATAACGCTTTGTCTTTTAAAACCTTTCGAGTAATCATTAAACGAGGATATTTTTCGTTTGTGATTTTAATAAAAGGATAGGTTTTATCGTCTTTTAACATGATGTTATATTTGGGATTATTTTTATGGATTAAATTAATTTCTAATAAAAGTGCTTCAATATTCGATTCTGTCACAATATATTCAAAATCATCGATTTCACTGACTAATCGTTCTGTCTTAGTATCATGGCTACCACGAAAATAAGACCGGACACGGTTTTTCAAAATTTTGGCTTTCCCAACATAGATAATCGTGCCGTTTTTATCTTTCATTAAATAACAACCAGGTTGATCAGGAAGCAGTGCTAATTTATTTTTTATTCGTTCGTTCATACGATACTTCCTTTCTAACAAAATGCTTCATCTATTATACACCTCTTTTTGTAATTAAACAAAAAAAGCCGCTACTTTATGTACGAAAGAAACAGCCCGAAAAGACAATCGCTAATGATTTCTCTTCAGACTGAATCAGACTATTCGTAATGACTAATCAACGTTTATAAGTGTTTGGCAATCATTGCTTGCAATTGGTCTTTTGTATGAACACCGACTGCTTTTTCAACAACTTCGCCATCTTTTTTCAATAGCAATGTTGGGATGCTCATGATTCCAAAACTTGCTGGTGTTGCAGGATTTTCATCCACATCCATTTTGACGATTTTCACTTCGTCTTCATCATATTCTTCAGATAATTGTTCTAAGATGGGTGCTTGCATACGACAAGGGCCACACCAAGTTGCCCAAAAGTCGATTAAGACTAATCCTTCATCTGTTTCTGTTGCAAAATCTTTATCGGTAATTGCTTGTGTCATTTCACAAACCTCCTACTCTTTACTCTTATTACATGCTTAGTATAACACGTCATCTCTAAGATAGCGAGTGTTCTGCTTACTTATTGTAAGTCTTTATTTATTGGAATTTCACGACAGTCGCACCATTACCACCTTGGTTTTGTGGCGCAAATTCATAGCTTTTCACACTACGGTGATTTTTTAAAAATTCCGTTATTCCGGTTCTTAATGCACCTGTTCCTTTGCCGTGAACAATGGTTACTTGTGGATAGCCCGCTAGAATCGCAGCATCAATGTATTGGTCAACTTCTGCCAATGCTTCTTCGTAGCGTTTGCCACGTAAGTCTAGTTGTGTGCTAACATGACTGCTTTCTGCAGAACGAACCGTTGTAACTCTTGGTTTTGCTTCTTTTTGTGGAGCGACAGGCGTCATATCCTCTTCAGATACGTTCATTTTTAAAATGCCTAATTGGACTTGCCATTGTCCTTTGCCGTTGTCTTTTAATAAGGTCCCTCGTTGGCCGTAGGTATTGACAATTACTTCATCGCCAGCTTTTAATTTTTTCTGCTCTTTCGCCTTCTTCAGCACTTTGTTTTTAGCAAGCTTGGTTTCTTCGTGGTGTAATTGAGAAAGTTGTGTTTTCGCATCAATTAACTGATGTTCTTTGACACCACCTTGTTGGCCACTTTCCAATTGCATTTTGCGAATATCAGAAATAATGGTTTCTGCGTTTTCTTCCGCTTCTGCAATAATTTTATTCGCTTCTTTCCGCGCTTTTTGTAATTCTTTTTCTCGTTCTTCAAAAAATACTTGATAGGCTTCTTTCAGTTCCTTATGCAAAGCGGCCGATTCATCGACATAGTGGCGAGCTTCTAAATATTCAGTTTCGGCCATTTTGCGACGGTTTTCCAAGTCTTCAATCATTTCGTTTAAATCTTGACTTTCACCGTCCATTATTTGTTTTGCAGCTTCAATAATACTGTTGTCTAATCCAAGACGTTTCGAAATTTCAAAAGCATTACTTCGGCCAGGCACGCCAATTAATAAACGATAGGTTGGACTCAAAGTATCTACATCAAATTCCATACTGGCATTGATTGTTCCAGCTCGATTATAGCCATACACTTTTAATTCAGGATAATGGGTTGTTGCCATCACATAGGCTCCTTTAGCACCCAATGAATCTAAAATGGCAATCGCTAAAGCGGCTCCTTCTTGCGGATCTGTCCCAGCACCTAATTCATCAAATAGTACTAAACTTTGATGATCGACTTTCTTTAAGACAGACACGATATTCGTCATATGTGAAGAGAAAGTACTTAAACTTTGTTCAATCGATTGTTCATCCCCGATATCCGCAAATACTTCTGTAAAAATCCCCATTTTACTCTCTTCTTCAACTGGAATAGGTAATCCAGCTTGACCCATTAATTGTAAAAGACCTAACGTTTTCAGAGTAATGGTTTTCCCGCCGGTATTAGGCCCTGTAATCACAATTGCTTGATATTCTTCTCCAATCACAATGTCATTGGCTACAGCTTTTTCTGGATCCAATAGTGGGTGCCGGGCTTGTTTAAAAACTACATGATTTGCTTGACTAATTTCTGGAACAACTGCTTTTAGTTCTTTTCCAAGTCGCGCCTTAGCATTAATAAAATCAAGTTTACCGATGACATAAGCATTATGCGTAATTTCACGGCGATAAGGGACCAACTCGGCCGACAGTTCTGCCAAGATGCGAGTAATCTCATTTCTTTCGGCAATTTGTTGTTGTCGCAAGCGATTATTCATTTCTAAAATTTGTTTAGGTTCAATAAATAAGGTTTGACCTGAAGCACTTTGGTCGTGAACCACGCCACCAAAAATATTTTTATATTCTTGTTTGACTGGAATCACGTAGCGTTCATTTCGCATAGTAACAAGGGCATCACTCAGATAACGTGCGTTTTTCCCACGAATAATACTATCTAGTTCTTCTCGAATGGTCTGCTCACTACGTCGAATATTTTGCCGAATTGCCTTTAAGGCTGGCGAAGCTTCATCTGTGACGTAGCCATCATCATCAATGGCTTGTTTGAGTTGGCGATTTAATTCAGGCAAAACTTCTAGTTGCTCTCGCCACATATATAAACGTTCAAAATCCACTTCATTTTCACTTAACTCATCAAAAAAACGAGTCAGTTCTGAAGTAGTCGACAAGACACGGCCTACTTGTGCTAATTCTACACCATTTAAATCCGCACCAATTTCAATCCGTTTCATGTGTGGTTGGATATTTTCTAATTTAGGAATAGGGATTCCACCACGTAATCGTTGAACTTTTAAACCATCCTGTGTTTCATTTAGCCATGATTGAATTTTATTTTCATCAGCAATCGGTAATAATTCCGAAACTTCGTTTGTCCCCTGAGCTGTCACAATAAATTGCAACAACTGTTGTTTTACTTTATCAAACCCTAATGTTGATAGAATGCGCTGATTCATTTTTCCACCTACTTTTCTAACTTTTTCATTTGTTGAAAAGACTGAGACATAACATAAGAAGTTTCGCTTTGCTCACTTACTTCTTATCTCTATCTCAGTCCCATTCAGCTTTATTTCGTAATTGGTTCAACCCATAATTCATATGCTTGTTTTGTTAGAATTGGGGTATTTTTTACAATGCCTCGTGCCAAGCCACTTGACCGAAACTGATTTTGGACAATATCTGACGGAATCATTGACGCCGTAGCTAACACTAGAAAAAGACCCACGTATAATACAAGAACACTTAATACGCCACCTAATAGTCCATTTACCTGTTTCAAAACTGGAATAAATGTTAATCCATGTAAAAAGATAGCTAAAAAACGAACGACTAACCAGCCTGCAAACAGCAATAATAGAAACGCAACCGCTGAATAAAAGGCTTTGTCCAAGTCTAAAGAAATCTCTTGATTAAAAAAGACAAGCTTTGACGTTGGCGTAACCGATGGATATGGAATATACAATTCTAAATGAGAGGCGACCTCTTTGTAATAGGTTCGAGCAACAAAATATGAAATTAAGTAACCTACCGAATAGAGCACTTGTAAAATCAAGCCTCGTTTAGCTCCTGTATAAAATCCAAAGGCTAAAAGTAATAAAATAAGTATTGTTAACATCTTGTCATCCTTTCAGGAACTACTCCGAAACACCTTTATTTTGAATCTGCTGTTTTCGATTTTCATTCAAAATTTGTTGGGCTTCCACATGATTATGAATTTCTACATCCTCTTGTCCATTCTTTTTCAAAACATCCCGTGCTTCTTCTTCGATAATTTCCATTCGGCGCACACGATTCTCTAATTCAGCCAAACGAATGGTTTTCTGTTTTAAATCTGCTACTTGTTTTTCCAATTTTAAAGCATATTCTTGTTTTTTTAGTTGATCTGAAATTGCATTAATTGCTAATAAAACAGAAGCTTGTTCCGTATCAGTTTGCGGAGAAAGATGTTTAATTTCCGCCAGTTGTTCGTTGACAATTTTTGTGACTAAATCCATATGTTGTTTTGACTCTTGGCCAATAATTGTATACGTATGGTCTGCAATGATTGCTTTATATCGTGTTTTTTCATTTGATGCCATGTTGAGGTTCCCTCCTGTAAATCAATCCATTCTTGCTTATTGTACCATGAAAAAAAAGCGAAGCGCAATTTTCGTACAAACTCTCTCTTATTATATGCCACAAAGCGAAAAATTTAAAGATTTCTTTACAAGAACTCTGGCAATTTAAGAACGAATAGAAATTGTGTAGGAGAAAAAGCGTGGAACAAAAAGTCAAAGTGATTTTTGTCCCACGCTCAAACTCTGATAATCAGCTAAAAATGTTTGTTTCAGCTGTACTTTTTAAGACTTAGTTATTATCTTTCATCTTTTCTACACGTAAACAACGCATAGCATTTAAAACAGCGATAATAGTTACACCAACATCAGCAAACACTGCTGCTTGCATTGAAGCCAAGCCTAATGCACCTAGTACCAAAACAATGATTTTAACAGCAATCGCAAAGATAATGTTTTGTTTAACAATTCTCAATGTTTTTCTTGATAATTTAATCGCAGAGGCGATACGACTTGGTTCATCATTCATAATCACTACATCAGCTGCTTCAATTGCCGCGTCACTTCCTAAACCACCCATGGCAATCCCAACATCAGCCCGAGCTAAAACAGGTGCATCATTCATGCCGTCACCAACAAAGGCAACTTTGTTTTTAGGTGAAGATGCTTTTAACAACTCTTCTAAACGATCCACTTTGCCATCTGGTAAAAGTTCTGCATAAACTTTGTCAACACCAACTTCTTTTGCAATAGCTTCTGCAACCTGTTGATTGTCTCCAGTCAGCATAACAGTTTGTTTGACCCCTTCAGCTTTTAATTCTTTTATTGCTGAAATGGCGTCTGGTTTCAATTGATCCGCAATCACTAAGTAGCCTGCAAATTGATTATCAATAGCGACAAAAATTAAAGTTCCCGCTTCCTTCACTTCTGGTGCTTCGATACCAAATTGTTTCATTAACTTCGCATTACCGACTAAAACTGTTTTACCTTCAATTGTGGCTTTGATACCGTGTCCGGCAACCTCTTCAATTGCTGTTGCTGGAACAGTTTCTTTGCCATAGCTTTCTTTAATAGAAATAGCAATAGGATGAGTGGATAATTGTTCTGCTGTTGCTGTTAAACGTAACAACTCTTCTTCAGGTAAAACAACACTAGTTATGTTTTGAACCACAAAATTTCCTTTTGTTAGCGTACCAGTTTTATCAAAAACAATTGTTTCCGTATTCGCTAAAATTTCTAAATAGTTGCTTCCTTTAATTAAAACACCTAGTTTGCTGGCTCCGCCAATTCCACCGAAGAAACTTAAAGGAACAGAAATGACTAAGGCACATGGACAAGAAATAACCAAGAACGTTAATGCCCGATAAACCCATTCATTAATAGAGGTATCAGGGAAAATAAATGGTGGAATCACTGCCAATAAGACAGCTAAAACAACGACAACTGGTGTATAGTAACGAGCAAATTTAGAAATAAAGTTTTCTGCAGGGGCTTTTTTACTGCTAGCATTTTCAACTAAATCTAAAATTTTGCTAACTGTTGAATCCCCAAATTTTTTCGTAACATTAATGGTCAAGGCCCCATTTTTATTGATAAAACCACCTAAGATTTCATCGCCGACTTTGACCGTTCTTGGAACGGATTCACCAGTTAACGCAGAGGTATCTACCATACTTGATCCATCAATAATTTGACCATCTAATGGAACTTTTTCACCTGGTTTCACTAATATTTGTTGCCCAATTTCAATTGTATCTGGAGCGACCGCTTTTATTTGTCCATTTACTAAAAGATTTGCTGAATCCGGACGAATATCCATTAATTTGGCAATTGATTTTCTGGATTGATCAACCGCAGCACTTTGGAACCATTCGCCGACTTGGTAGAACAACATTACTGCCACAGCTTCGGGATATTCCCCAATAAAGAATGCCCCAATCGTTGCCACAGACATTAAGAAATTTTCATCAAACACTTCCCCACGAAAAATATTTGTTACCGCTCGTTTGACAATGTCGCCACCAATTAAGACATAAACGACTAAATAAGACGCCAAAGCAACCCAATTATTACTTGGCTTAATGATAATAAGTGCTAAAAATAAAACAAATGCAATAATGATACGAATTAAGCGATTCTTATTTGGATTACGTCCCTCTTCTTCTTTGACATCTTTTAAAGAAATAACTTTGACATCTGGTTCTAACTTACCAATCACTGCACGCGCTTCATTTTCGACTTCTAAATCATGTCCTGATTCAACTTCCAGTGTCATCTTTTCAGCCATGAAGTCCACACGCGCTTTTTCTACTCCGTGAATTTTTTGGACAGATTTTTCAATTTTATCTGCACAACTTGCACAATCAAGTCCTTCTAGTTTATAACTCTTTTGCATTTAAACACCTTCACTCCCTATATAATAGCGATTATTCCGTTTATATGAATAACCTTTCATAAATCTATTATAAATGAAGATGCAATCATATGTCAACTGCTTCACGTAATCTTTTTCTATTTTATAGACATAATGGCATAATTGCTGTAGGTGGAATGGATAACTGAGTAATAACTTTCGGATTGAGTCTATTGCTGCCTTTCCACCAAATTTTGGTTTGTTGGTGTTGAAACCAAGCACTTTGTTCAAAAGGTGCTGACAATGTTTGTAAGTGATGCACTTCGATTTGATTGGTTGCCTGCGGTTCTGTTGTGAAATCATGGGCCCGAATACCAATAGAATGACAAGAAATAGGAACTTCTTGTGTAACCGTTAGTATTTGTTGCCAACCAATCACTTGGACTCTGTGCGCATCTATGCGTTTGACAGGCCAAATATTTTTACAACCAGTGAGTTTAGCTGCTTCAATCGTTTGAGGTTGGTTAAATAATTGATTTGTTGCACCAAAAAGTGTTTGGTTTTTTGTGATTATCACTAAACTCTGACATAACTTATACAGTTCATCTAAACTATGACTCACAATTAAGGCATGTTGATTTAAATTACTTAATCGCTGTTGAAGTTCAATTTGCAGCTCTTCCTTTAAGGGTGCATCTAATGCGGAAAATGGCTCATCTAATAATAGGTAAGCCGGCTGAGCCGCTAGCATTCGCGCAAAAGCCACTCGCTGTCTTTGTCCTCCAGAAAGTTGACTAGGATATTGTTGTTGGACTTTAGTTAAGTGAAAAGATGCAAGCAATTGAGTGACCAATTGTAAATCTTTTGTCACGCACGTCAGATTTTCTACTACCGATAAATGAGGAAACAACGCATACTGCTGAAACAAAAGACCAATTTTTCGTTGTTGCGGCGACAAATTGATCTTTTTTTCAGCATCGAATAAGACTTGATCATTTAAAACAATCTGACCTTTATCCGCAGTCTCAACACCCGCAATACATTTTAATAACATACTCTTGCCACAACCAGAAGCACCTAAAATTCCTGTTGTTTGCGTCTTTGTTTCAAACTGAATTTGCAAAGTATGACTTTTCAATTCTTTTTGAATATCAACAATTAATCTCATTCCGATCTTCTCCAAGCGCGCTGACTAAAAAATTCCGTAAAAAATAAAATAATCAGGCAAAGTAATAACATAATCACAACATATTGATTGGCTAAGCGCCAATCCCCACTTGCTACAGCAGAGTAGATAGCTAAAGGAAGCGTTCTTGTTTTGCCAGCAATATTCCCTGCTAACATTGTCGTCGCTCCAAATTCACCTAACCCACGGGCAAAGGCTAACACGCCACCGGCCAAGAGACCGTTCATCGACAAAGGTAACGCAATTTTTCTAAAATATCGACTTTCCGAAAACCCGAGTGTCTGGGCCACCGCCAACAATTCACTATCCATTTGTTCAAACGCCGTTAAGGCTGAACGATACATTAAAGGAAATGAAACAGCAACGGCAGCAATAACCGTAGCTGGCCATGAAAAAACAACTTGAATGGCAAAAAAATCAAGTAAAAACTGGCCCACTGGTTGCTGAACACCAAAAATAGTTAAGAGAAAAAAACCAAAAACAGTCGGCGGTAAAACTAATGGCAACGTAAATAAACTATTCAAAAGAATTTTTAATTTACGATTTTTCAAACGAAAAACAATATACGCAACGCCTGTTCCTAAAACAAAAGTAAATAAAATGGCGATTATTGCTGTCTGAAAAGATAAAAGAATTGGTCGAACATCCATTTTCCCACCTACTTTGTTAACTTAAAGCCAATATTTTCAAAATATTTTCTGCATTGTTGACTCTGTAAAAAATTTAAAAAAGCATCCGCTGATTTTTGTTTCTTAGAGGCGGCAACTTTACCAACTGGATAGATGATTGGCTTCTTCAAAGCAGCTTCAGGCATGGCTGCAACAATCGCTACTTTTGAATTGGTTGCTGCATCTGTCGCATAAACCAATCCAGCTTCTGCACTTGCATTAGCCACCCATTCAAGGACTTCTGTTACATTCGTGCCAAAGCTTGCGTGTTTTTCTACATAAGACCAAGCGCCTAAAGCTTTTAAGCCTTCTTCGGCATATTGACCAGCTGGAACACTCGCAGGATCACCAATTGCTATCATTTGGGCTTTTTTTAAATCAGAAAAATCATGCCACTTTGCTTGATCTTGGTTAGGCACAATAAGAACGAGCTGGTTTTCCAATAAAGGAACGACACTTTTCTTATTAATTAGTTTTTCTGCAACCAATGCATTCATTTGTTTTGTCGAAGCCGAGAAAAATACATCGGCTTTTAGGCCTTTTTCAATTTGCATCTGTAATTTTCCAGAACTATCATAGGTTCCAGTTACCTGAATATCTGGATGCTCTTTTTCAAAGGCTGGAATAATTTTCTTCTCCATGACTGATTCTAAGCTAGCTGCTGCCGCAAGGGTTATTTCTTCTTTTTTTGTTGAAACTGTTTCTTTTTGCGGCTGATTTGTACATGCAGCAATTAGGGCAACTAAACTGAATAAACTAAGCAAGAACACAGTCTTTTTTTGTTTAGACATTTGAACGCCTCTTTTCTTTTATAAATACCCGCCATAACTCAAGTCAATAATTTCAGATTTTTTAATCACTTCTTTGGCCATTAATCTTGGTAACAACAAATCAAAAACAGTTTTTTCTGAAAATAAAACACCACCTGGTAAGCCAATGATCGTTTGCTCTCCTTTATAAGCCAGCAAAAACATTGAGCCTGGTAAGACTGGTGTCCCATGGGTGACGATTTCAGCACCTGTCTGCTTAATTGCTAACGGTGTCAAATCATCAGGATCTACACTCATACCACCTGTACAAACAATCAGATCAAGCCCTTGTGCTAACATCTTTTTGATCGCAACAGTAATTTTTTGCGGCTGATCATCGACAATTTCTTGCTTGACAATCGTAACTAAAGGATACGCGGAGAACTTGGCTTTTAAAACAGGGTAAAAAGCATCCTCAACCAATCCTGTGTAAACTTCACTGCCAGTAGTTACAATCCCGACCTGTATTTTTTTGAAAGGTTTCACAGAGATTAGTGGCTCAGAAGTACTGAGCTGACGTGCCTTTTCTAATTGCCCTTTAGAAATTGTTAGTGGAATCACTCGAAAGGCTGCAACTTTTTCATCTTTCTGAACTTCTATATTGGTAATTTTAGTTGACAAGGCAAGACCTTCAATTTCATTTAAAGCAATTAATTTTTCTCGATTGACTTTTAAAAGGCCTCTCGTGCTAGCTTTAGCAACAATTTTTCCTTCATGGACTTCACTCGGCTGACATGAGTCATCTGTTAACAGGTTATACAAAAATTTCGCTGCCTCTTCTTCATGTATTTCTGCTGGATCCAAGGCAACAAACAGATGTTTTTTCCCTAATGATAAAAGAATTGGAATATCTTCTTGAACAACTATATGTCCTTTTTTAAAACACACTTCCTTGGTTTTCCCATAGTCAATTCGCGTAATATCATGACTCAATGGAAGGCCAACTGCCTCTTCTGTTCGAATTGTTTTCATGGTTTATTCCTCATCATGTATGATTTTTTTATTTGTGATTAAATCCAAAGCGTGGGGCAAAACAGGCAACAAAAAATGCAAATGTTCTGTTACACTTTTTGGGCTACCTGGCAAATTAACAATGAGCGTGCGTCCTCTTTGAACAGAAACGCCTCGACTTAACATAGCAAATGGTGTTTTTTCCAAGCTAAGTTGACGTAAGCCCTCACTAATCCCGGGAATGATTCGCTCTGCTACACGTAAGGTAGCTTCTGGGGTCCGATCCCGTTCACTCAACCCTGTGCCGCCTGTCGTTAAAATCAAATCACAGGTCTTAGACCACTCTTGCAATAGCTCTACTAATTGATTTTCTTCATCTGGTAAAATGGTTTGTTTGGTTACCTGGTAGAGCACAGGTAACTGTTCACGAATCAAGGGACCCGATTGATCGACAGCAAGCCCTTGAAAGCAACGATCACTTAATGTTACAATGCCCACTTTAAACAACGTCTAACTGGTCTCCTTTTTTAATATGACCTTCTGTCACAACAACTGCAAAAATTCCTTCTCTAGGCATGATGCAATCGCCCACTCGCGCGTAAATCTGACAGTGTTTATGGCACTCTTTCCCAATTTGAGTAACCACCAATTCAGAATCGCCTATTTTCATTTTCGTTCCAACGGGTAATTGACGTAAATCAATCCCTGAGACGATTATGTTTTCCCCAAAAGCACCATTGCCAACCCGAGCTCCTTTTTCATTGAAAGCCGTTATTTCTTCAAAAGATAACAAACTGACTTGTCGATGCCAATTCCCGCCGTGCGCATCATTTTCTAATCCAAAGCCTTTAATTAAGTTGACTTCAGGAATTTCCTTTTTCTGTGTACCTCTTCGCGGGCTAATATTTATTGCAATAATTTCTCCTGTTTTCATACTTACCCTCCTATTTGTGACATAAATCGTTGTTCTCCTTGTTGTTCCAAGAAAAGATGTTTTTCAGGCTTACAGGCAATGCCACTCTTGATAATCCCTAACAATTCTGCTGTTTGTTCCTTAGCTAAAGCTTCCTTTAACGAGTAGCCGTCTGCAGAATGCAGGCACGTTTTTAAATGGCCGTCTGCAGTAATTCGGATTCGATTGCACGTCTCGCAAAAACAATGCCCTAATGCACTAATAAAACCTATTTTTCCTTTAAAATCTTTTAAGGCGTAATAACTAGCAGGGCCATTGCCCAATGTTTTTTTGTATGGTTGCAACGTTCCATAATGTTTGGTTAAAATGGCTTCTACTTCTTCTTGTTGCTTACCTGGATGCGCCTTCCCTAATCCAATTGGCATCATTTCAATGAAACGAAGGTGCACAGTCTCTTTCTTAGCGATTTCAGCCAGTTCTACAATTGTTGCTTCACTTAGCTCTTTCCTAGCTACAGTATTAATCTTGACATTAGGTAGTCCCACATCAATCGCTTGTTCTAAGCCCGCCAGAACATTCCTTAACTGACCAACTCTTGTTATTTCTCGAAATTCTTCTGGATCCAAAGTGTCTAAGCTAATATTCACGCCGTCCAAGCCCGCCTCTTTTAATCCTTGAGCCTCACGAGCTAACTTCATGCCATTAGTTGTTAGGGTTACTTTTTCGATGCCTGAGATTTGCTTTATCCTTTTAATTAAAGAGAGTAAATTTGGTCTAACAAGCGGTTCACCACCTGTTAATTTAACTTTTTTGATGCCTTCTTTCGCTAATATCCTCAATAAAAAAATAATCTCATCATCTGTTAGAAGCTGCTCTTTTTTTAAAAAGCAAAGACCTGTTGCTGGCATGCAATACGTGCAACGTAAGTCACAACGATCTGTTAAAGACAAACGAACATAATCAATTTCACGGTTAAATGCATCTTTCATGCTGTTCACTCATCACTTTCCTTTGATTTAATTGAAGAACGAATGAAATGACCACTACGTCCACCATTTTTCTCTAATAAACCAATGTTTGTCATTGTCATTCCTCGATCAATTGCTTTACACATGTCATAAATTGTTAAGAGTGCTGCCTGCACACCTGTTAGCGCTTCCATTTCAACACCAGTTGAACCCACTGTTTTTGTAAAGCAACGTACTTCTAAACAAGTTTGATTGCGCCAATCAAACTGAATTTCACACTTTGTCAAAGCAACCAAATGACACAAAGGAATCCATTCAAACGTTCGTTTTGCGGCGGTAATCCCAGCTACTCTTGCTACCTGTAATACTTCACCTTTTTTAATCATTTGGGTCTGGATCGCTTCTGCTGTCGCTTCCAACATGTGAATTTCTCCATAAGCGAGGGCTGTTCTTTGAGTGTCATTTTTTTCCGAAATATCAACCATATGCACTTCTCCTTGTGTATTCAAGTGCGTAAATTCCTTACTTTGAACCATTTCTCCACCTCACATTTGACATTTGTTAACGTTTACACAATACTTCTTTTTCAAGTGTATCACTCTTGCATCAAAAAAACAATCTGGCATCCACAATTTTTTTTAGCGAGAAATCGAAGTAAAAAAACGTTAAGCGTCAAAAATTACGTGCTTCGCTTAGTCTGACCAAACTTTTGTCTAAGTTTTAAAACTTGATAAGCAATAAGAGGTCGGGACAGAAGTGCTTAACTCCGAGAACCAAGTAGGTACTGTTCAACACTCCCAAAGGCTCAAATACATCGAGTAATCGCAGATGTCATCTATTTGCTTTGCAAATAGTGTTTCTCAGCACTTAAGAAGGCTAAACTGCGACGAATGCTCACATGAGAAAGCCAATAAGAAGAAATTTCCGAAAATTGTCATAAAACACAACGAGGAACGAATTGATGTTGCATGATACCTATCCGGTGTTCTTTAATTTTTGGAGACCAAGTAGGTATTGTTCATCATCGAATCACTACGTTCTTCGTGATTCTCAACAATTTCGGCTTATTTCCGAAGGACCTTCACCAAGTAGGTACGATGATTTCATCTGTTCATGCTTCACAGTGAAACATCGCAACTCTTAGAGCTGTAGCTCTTTTGAAGGCTGTACTGTGACGAGACGCATGTCGAGAAAACACCTTAGAAGTTGTTGAGATCGGAGCAACGCGTAGTGTTGCTTCTGTTCCCGCCGTTTATCAATTTTTAAGCCTGGAACAAAAATCCAAAGTGATTTTTGTTCCAGGCTCTTACTTTCATACTAATCTTAGGTCAGGTTGTCATCAAGTTTGCCAATAATAGACTTTTACAAGCGCGCCTTTTTTGAGTAGTACACCAGCTGGTTGTTCTAGCAGGCAATTTGTTTCTAAAGTATTTGATAAATTGGATGAAAGATGACTTTTTGTCACTAAATTTACTTTGCCATCTATTTCTTTCGCTCGGTAAAATCGACGTAGTCTACTGGGGGTTAATTCATGCGCTAAAATTACTGTTCGTTCCTTGAGATTTAACTCGACACAATTAAAAAAAGTAGCTAATAATGTCCAGTAAAAAAGATGTAAATTAACCATTGCCGCAAACGGATTGCCTGAAACGCTTAAAATGAGTGTTTCTTGAAATTTACTTCCCATAACTGGGGTTCCAGGTTTCATATTTACAAAATGAAACAACTCTGTTCCTCCGATACGTTTAATCGCTAAAGGTAAATTGTCCTTTTCACCTACCGAAACACCACCACAAGTAATTAATAAATCAAGTTTTGGTAAAATCTCAATCAGCCTATTCGCTAATTCTTCAGGGTCATCTGAACAATGGTCTAGGTGGATTACTTCATTGCCACTCGCTTTGACAAAAGCTGCTAACATGTAGAGATTACTATTATAAATTTTCCCAACTGACAGTGGTTCTTCCAAAGAAACTAACTCACTACCGGTCGCTAAAATCCCCACCTTCATGCGCTTCAAAACAACAACTTTATCAATCCCTTGCATTGCCAACAAACCAATCATACGACTATTAATCTGTTGATGTTTTGCTAAAATTTTTTGCTGAAAAGCAATATCTTCTCCAATTTCCGCATAGTTTTGGCCCGCAGTGACAGAGCGAAAAATTTTAACATGGTCTTGCCCAAAATCCGTCCATTCTTGTGGTACTACAGCATCAAAATCGGTTGGAATAAAAGCACCTGTCGTTATTTTAATCGCACAGTTATTCGTCTGATTACAATAAAACATGGAATCCCCTGCCACTAAAGAACCGACGACTTTTAAACAACTTGGGCTTTCAGCAGTCGCACCTCGTGTTTCTACTGCACGAACGGCATACCCATCCATCCCGGCACGAGGAAAATGAGGAATCGCTGTCTCTGCAAAAATGGTTTCTCCGCTAATCCGCCCCAAGGAATCAAGCAGCGCCACTTCTTCTGTTTCACATTGACTCTTCATATGTTGGGTCATTTTCTCTCGTGCTTCTTCCAACTCGATCATGTTTTAACCATCCTTTTTTATTTATTCACTGGTTTAATCGCAACGGCACAAACTTTATATTCAGGAATTGTGGCGATATCATCAAATACAGCATTGGTAATTTCGTTAACATTCCCATCTGGAAAGTGGAATGTCATAAAGACTTCTTGCGGAAATACTCGATTTCCGACAGCCGCATAGGTTTCAATTTTGCCACGTCGAGAATGAACTTCCACTTTGTCACCTTCTTGGATTCCCAGAGCTTGTGCATCGACTGCATTTATCTCAATATAAGAGTGATTCGCTATTTGGTTAATCCCTTCCGTTCGTCCTGTCATTGCTCGGGTATTGTAATGGTAAAGCATTCGGCCTGTCGACATTAAATACGGGTACTCTTCATCTGGTAATTCTTGTGCTTGCTTATACGGAATTGCTTTAAATAAGCCTTTCCCACGAGCAAAACTGCCCACATGCATAATCGGCGTGCCTGGATCTGTCAAGCTCCGACAAGGCCATTGTAAGCTCTCCTTCTCTAATCGTTCATAATTAATTCCACCAAACGAAGGCGTCACAGCTGAAATTTCTTCCATAATTTCTTTTGCAGATTCATACGCACAAGGATAGCCCATTCGTGTCATGACTTCACAAAAAATTTCATAGTCTTCTCGCGCTTGTCCTCTTGGTTCAACAGCTTTGCGGACTCTTTGCACGCGCCGTTCTGTATTTGTAAATGTCCCGTCTTTTTCTGCATAACTGATGCCTGGTAAAACGACATCTGCATAAGCAGCCGTTTCTGTCATAAATAATTCTTGAACAACTAAAAAGTCTAAACTTTCTAAAGCTTGACGAACATGTCCTGTGTCTGGATCCGTAACAATTGGATCTTCTCCAAAAATATAAAGGCCTTTGACGTTTCCTGCCGTTGCTGCTGGTAAGACTTTAGTAGAAGTTAAACCTGTGTTTCGATTTAACGGCACATGCCAAGCTTTTTCAAATTTGTCGATTACTTCTGGATTGTTGACTTTTTGATAACCTGGGAAATCATAAGGCATACAGCCCATATCGCAAGCACCTTGAACATTATTTTGACCTCGCAAAGGATTGACACCACAGCCTGGTTTTCCAACTTTACCAACCAACATTGCCAAATTAGACATACTCATAACACCCTCAGTTCCTGTCGAATGTTCCGTTACGCCTAAACAATAAATGATTGGTGCTTTCTCTGCTTTTGCATACATGCGTGCTGCTTGAATTAAATCTTCTGGATGAATATGACAAATTTCTGCGACTTTTTCCGGCGTATAATCAGCCACCATTTTTTCTAAATCTGAAAATCCTTCTGTCCGTTCTTCAATAAAATGGCGATCTGCTAAACCTTCTTTCAAAATCACATGCATCATGCCATTAGCAAATGCGACATTCGTTCCCGCCTGAACTTGTAAATGCAGTGCACTATCCTTCACTAAGTTAATTTTCCGCGGATCAACAACAACAACTTGCGTTCCTGTTTGGATGGCTTGGCGAATTTGCGCACCAATAACTGGATGAGCTTCCTCTGGATTGGAACCTACTAATAAAATCATGTCGACATCTTCAGTGATATCAGCAATAGGATTGGTCATCGCACCAGATCCTAAGGTTTGGGCTAAACCATGGACCGAAGCCGAATGACAAACACGGGCACAGTTATCAACATTATTGGTCCCAAAAGCAGCACGCACCATTTTTTGAAAGACATAATTATCTTCATTTGTCGCTCTAGAGCACGAAAAACCAGCAAGAGCATCCGCGCCGTTTTCTGCTTTAATTTCGTTAAATTTTGACGAAACAAGCGTTAAGGCTTCTTCCCAAGAAGCAGGTTCAAAAATGCCATTCCGTTTAATTAATGGCTCCGTTAAGCGATCTCCTGACCCAACAAATTTATATGAAGCAAATTTTCCTTTCACACAAAGTAAATTTTTATTAGCTGGTCCATCTAGGGGTTCAACACCCACCAAACGATTATTTTTAACGAGTAAATTCATCTGACAGCCTGTCCCACAATGCGGACAAGTTGTAGGAATTTTCTGGGTTTCCCATTTGCGGTACTCTTTCGTATCTTTTGCTGTTAACGCTCCTGTAGGACAGGAAGAGACACAATTGCCACATGATTCACAGATAGATTGATCAAACGCCTGCCCATAACTTGGCATCATTTTTGTTTCAAAGCCACGATTAGCAATACTGAGTACATCTCTTCCCTGCCGCAATTGACAGACACGGGCACAACGACGACACATGATACACTTTTCTGGATCATAAGAGAAAAATGGATTACTGGTATCTTCTTGATGGCAAGGCATTCTTTTTCCCTCGGTAAAGCTAGTGGCATCAATCCCATAATCTAGCGCATACTGTTGTAATTGACAATCCCCGTTTTTTCCACAAGAAAAACATTCTAATTTATGATTACTCAATAATAAATCAAGAATAAAACGTCTGGAATCAGCAACTTTTTCAGAATGTGTTGACACAACCATGTCCTCTTGACAATGTGCCGTACAAGCAGTTGTTAAGCCACCACGTCGGCCGCCTTCCACCTCAACCACGCACATCCGACAAGAACCATCAGGTGCTAATTCCTTTAAATGACAGAGCGTTGGAATTTCAACACCTAGCGCTTTCGCTGCTTCGAGAATAGTAGTCCCTTTAGGCACAGTTACTTCTTGGTTATCAATAGACAACGTAACTGTTTGCGTATGCAACTTTGTTTTCATTTTTACCAACCTCCTTTGCTGGTGGCATAGATTTCTGTTTCAGCAGTCGTTTCAAATTCTTCTGGAAACAAAGCCAATGCACTCTTCATTGGATTTGCGACGGATTGGCCCAAACCACAAGCTGATAATCGCGTGACATGCGTGAGCATCTTTTCCAATCGCGGCAAATCACTAGCTGTTGCCTCGTTCCGATTGAATTTACTCAATAATTCCAAAATCCTAGTTGTTCCCAATCGACAAGGGGTGCATTTACCACAGGACTCATGAGCAAAAAAGGCCGCCACGTGTACTAAATAGTCCACAACATTGACTGAATCATCCATTACTACAATTGCGCCAGAGCCGACAGATAAGTCATGGGCCCATAAATCTTCGTAAGAATACAAACAATCCGTTAACGTTGCGACAGCACCAATTGGACCGGATTGTCCACCGAAGTGAATAAATTTCAATGCTCGACCAGTTGCAGAGCCTCCGCCGTATTGCTCGCCATAAATTATTTCTTCTAATGGTGTTCCAAGGTTGACCTCGTATAAACCCCGATTTTTAATATGTCCAGACAAACAAATTAGCTTTGTTCCGCCACCATCGGCAGTACCCATCTCTAAAAAGGCTTGTCCACCTTCTCGTAAAATTACAGGAACACTTGCAAATGATTCAACATTATTTACTAATGTTGGTTGCAAATATAAACCAACATCTGCTAAGTGTGGTGGTTTGACACGCGGCCGCCCCGTTTTTCCTTCAATTGAATTTAAAAGTGCTGAATTTTCCCCACAAATATAGGCACCAGCACCAGAAATAATCGTAATATCATAATTGAATCCTTCAATTCCTAAAATGTTTTCCCCTAAAAAGCCAGCTTGTCGTGCATTATCGAGTGCTTCTTGAAATGTTTTTTGAATTCTGCGATATTCTCCTCGCATATAAATATAACCTGCTTTTGCTGAAAATAAATAGCCAGCAATGATCATTCCTTCAATCACACTCAATGGATCTTCAGATAAAAGTACTTTATCCTTAAAGGTCCCTGGTTCGCCTTCATCAGCATTACAAACAATGTACTTTGTGGTTCCTTTTGCATGATAAAGATGGCGCCATTTTTTTCCTAAGGGATAGGCTGCTCCACCGCGACCTCTTAAGTGAGCAACATCCAATTCGTTTAAAATTTCTTCATCCGATAGTGAAATTGCTCTTTTTAAACCATCAAATCCATCGTATTTACAATATTCAGCAACATCGGTCGCAGATTGCATTTTCCCCATTCTCTCTAATAACATTGGTTGGTTTCTCTTAAGCATTGACTCACCTCCTACAATCCTTCATAGCAATCATTTTGTAAATGTTGAATTAATTGATAAATTTTCTCTTCTGTTAGTTGACTAAAAACGGTGTCCTTAATTTTAATTACTGGACCCAAATCACAAGCCCCGATACAAGGAATACTGTGATACATAAATAAGCCATCTGGTGTCGGCTGATTCTCTGGCACTTCTAAAATAGTTTCTAAAACTTCGGCAACCATCGCCCCACCAGTATAATGACACGGTGTGCTGTTACAAATCTTCAAGACATACTTCGCTTGCGGTTCCGTCTTTAAAATGGCATAAAAACTGACGATTTCATAGACTCGCGCTTCCGTTAAATGTAGATGCTCTGCAACTAATTGAGCTGTCTCCTGATCGATATACCCTTCCTCTGAAGCAAATTGTAATTCAATTAAAATATTTAAAATTCGTTGTGGATCAGCATCGTTTTCTAGAATAATCGCTTCTTTTTCAATTAAGCTTAATGCACACATTCCTTTTTATTCCCCCTTTTTAGTGAAACTTGAAGTTGTTCTCCTTGATAATAGATACGCAATTCTTTTGGTATTTCAGCAGATAGTAAACAAAAATCGGCTTTATCTATGACTTTTTTTGCTGATTCTTTTTGGCGATTCTGGTTATTCATCATAAGAAATAGTCCTGGCTGCACAACATTACGTAATGAATTTGATTCACAAATGATTAATGCTTGGGCCGGCACAGCTTTCAGAAATTGCTGAATGGCTTCCACCAAATTTTCTTGAAAAACTTTCAATAGAAAAACTTTTTGACAGCCTGCAGCTAATAATTTCATGGTATCTTTATTGCCAATCGTCTCTTGCTCTTCTACTAATTCATAACCAGCTGTAATACTGGTACAAATTCCGCACCCTTTTGTGCCTCGTTGACACACCCCTCGTTGACCACTAATCGTAATAATCTTCAAGCCATAAATTGGATAGACTTCTTGGTACTGTTTAATAAGAGCTTCGGCTAATGTCGTTTTGCCACTATTCCGACCAGTAGATCCAATTTGAATCATATTTGGTACCTCAATTGCCATAGAGCTCCTCCGTCTGAATCGTTTTCTCAACTCTTGGTTTGACAGTTGCTGGTTTTGTCATAAAGATCAATGGTACAGCCATAAAAAGACTGCCCCCTACCGCATTGCCTAAAAATACCCATAGTGTATTTTGCAAATAATCCCACCAACTAATTGTGGTGCTTTGTGAAAAAATTGCCGCTGGAATAATAAACGCATTGGCGACCACGTGTTGAAACCCACAAACAACGAAAACCATGACAGGAAACCACAAGCCAAACATTTTACCTAAATATGATTTTGCCAACGCTCCGAGATAAACCGCTAAACAAACAAAAATATTACAGCCAATCCCTGAAACAAAAGCAACTAGCGGTGGATCAGCAATTTTCGCCTGAGCAACTGCGACTGTTTTATCCAGAAACGCACCTTCAGTTAACCCAACAATATGGCCAAATAAATACGCCACAAGAAATCCGCCTAGACAATTGGTCAATAAAACAACTATCCAGTTATAACAAAGAGCGCCCACTCGAACCTTTTTTTGTAATACGCCTAATGTCATTACCATCATATTGCCTGTTGCTAACTCACCACCAACAAAAGTAAGCGCTATCAATCCAACTGGAAATAAAGCTCCACCCAGAAAGTTGTTAAAACTTCCCCATTCTGTGGGGGCGGTTCCAGTGATACGAATAAACGCCAAGTAACCCAGTGCAATACAAAAACCAGCCATGATGCCTAAAATACAGAGTCGAACAAATGATAATTTCCCTTTCATTTCTGCCTTATCACCTAAGCTTGCAACTATTTCTTCACTACTGAAAAAATCCATTACGATTCCTCCTTTTTATCGATACCACTGAGACAATTCTTCTTTTCGATTGACATTTTTAAGTTGATTCTCTTTTGATAGTTGCACCGTTTTTACAGATAGATGCTCAAATTCTTGCCGAATCTGATAGTTATTTTGCGCAAGCTGTTTTTGAAATGTTGGTAAACAAGAACATCGATAAAAGCCAAATAATGGTTCTTGACGACCTTCAAAGTCAAAGATTGTTACTTGATTTTGTCCACGCTTAGAGGCTAACTGATACACAAGTTTAGGAGAAAAAGTTGGTATATCACAGGCAATTACAAACACTTCAGCTTTCTGAGTATAGTTCATTGCTGTCACAATCCCACCTAATGGCCCCTTTCCAAGATACATATCTTGAATGATTGTGCATTTTCTAAACGCCTTAGGAAATTTTTGACTATCATTCGTTACTAAAATAACCTCTTCGAACAGTTCCATTAACTTTTCAGCTGTTTGCAAGATCACGTATTGGCCTTGAATTTTCAATAATGCTTTATCAAATCCCATCCGTGAACTTTTCCCGCCGCATAACAGCACTGCTGTACAATCAGCAATAATTTTCGCCACCCCTTTACCATAATTTTTATTAGTTCAAAAAAATATTTTTTAGTCATGTATTAAGTCTATTATAAGACATCCCTCGTACAAGTCAATTCCTTTTAAAAAAAAAGAACAAGAAAAAGAGCGACTCTTTTTCTCGTTCTACCTTATTCATCTGTTTGACGTTTTATTTCTTCAATCTCAATGCGTAATGATTTTCGTTTCTCAATGGCGACATAAACTAAGCCAATCAAAAAGGGTAACACAAAGCTACCAAATCGATACAGTAAAACAGATGCTACGGCATCAACATTGCCGACCAATGGTTTAAACAACAATAAGTAAACAAATTCAAATGGACCAATGCCAGCAGGTGTTGGAATAACTCCTGAAAGAATAACAGCAAAACTGGTAAAGGACATCACTAATAATAAATCAATATTCGGGTGATTTTCTACTAAAACAATGTAAGGAATAATGTACCAAAATAATAATTTAAATACATTCCATGAAAAGATTCGAAGCAACGCTGAGCGATCTTGTGTAATTGTTTGGACAGCCGCCCGCAAGGAATAGATTTGTAAATTACAATTATCCACCCAATCTCTTAGTTTTGGTCGTTTAAACCAACGATTGGCAAACTTAACCAATAAAACTTGCAACTTTAAGCTACTAGATAAAATAAGCAATGCTGCAATTATTACTAATGTTAAAATAACACCTGCTAAAATGAATGGAATCATCTTAGGCGCATTTTCATAAAACAGGGAAAATTGAATAATCAAACCAATAATTGCTAAAAAAATCACGGCTGCTTTGTACATAATCATATGTAATGCCGTTATCCCTACACTTTTAGAAACAGGAATTCCCTTTTTCTTATAAAAATAAATTTCTGAAAGCAAGGTTCCCGTGCCAAATGAAATAATCCGGTAAAATGCTACATAACAAGAAGTAAAAAAACCATCCACTGTTGTAAAGTCTTTGTTAAAATAACGAGCTATTTCCTTGATTGAGCGCCCTTCTGCAAATTGATAAACTACACCAAAAAAAATAACAGCAATCAGCACCAGCCAACTCGTTTCCATCAGTTGAGCAAAAATATCACTTAATGAATTATCCATGACATAAAAGATTACGCCTAAAACGATAATCATTAACAACATATTTAAGCCAATTTTTACTTTTCCTTTCATCGCTTCTCCTTTTTTGTTCTTACTTAAATGTTAGATAGATGCAACTAATCATCGCGATTACGCCAATTGAATAACACAATGCAAAAACTGGTTTTTGGGTTTTATGATGAAATTTCTTTTGTCCCATTAGCCCACCTAGACCGCCACCGACAAGTCCTATCATCAATAAGCGGCGTTCCGGAATACGCCAGTTCCCACGTTTTGCTTGTTTTTTATCATAACCCATCATACTAAACAATACTAAATTAATGACGAGGAAATAAATGATTACTATCCACTGAAGCATTCTTTCTGGCCTCCTAACTAGTTACTGTACTAGGATACCTTGTTCTGATTCTAATTGCAAAAAAATTTTCAATGACTCATGAAACTACAACAGGAAAGTAAGCTCTCGGTTGCCCGTTTTCTTACTTTCCTATTGAGTACCTCATTTATTTTGCATTTAATTCAGCAATTTTAATAATCACATTGGTCGCTTTTTCCATGGCTTGTAATGAAACAAATTCAAAACGGCCATGCATATTTTCGCCACCAGCAAAGATATTTGGTGTTGGAATCCCTAAATAAGAAATTTTTGAGCCATCCGTTCCACCGCGAACAGGTTCAATAATTGGTTGAATTGACAATTCTTCCATTGCTTGTTTAGCAATTTCGACAATGGACATATCTTTTTCAATCACTTCTCGCATATTATAGTATTGATCAAATAAATCAACTTTGATTCGTTCTTCATCAAATGGTGCATTCAATGTTTGCTGAATTTCTTTAATTTTAGCTTTACGTGCTTCAAAAATCTCGCGATTGTGATCGCGAATAATATACGTCATTGTAGCTTCTTCTGGCGTTCCAGCAAACGCTGCTAAATGATAAAAGCCTTCTTCACCTTCTGTTTTTTCTGGAACTTCGTCAGCAGGTAAGGCATTATGGAAATCAATTCCTAATTGTAACGCATTAATCATTGTATTTTTTGCTGTTCCTGGATGAACGTTTTTCCCTTGAATTGTAATTTCTGCTTGCGCCGCATTAAACGTTTCAAATTGTAATTCACCTACTGGTCCGCCATCCATTGTATAAGCAAAATCCACGTTAAATTGAGCGACATCAAATTTGTCGGCACCTACACCAATTTCTTCGTCAGGACCGAAAGCCACACGAATGGTGCCATGTTTAACTTCTGGGTGATTAATTAAATATTCCATGGCTGTCATTATTTCCGCAATACCTGATTTATCATCAGCCCCTAATAAAGTGGTACCATCTGTTGTGATAAGTGTTTCACCACGATATTTTTTTAAGTTAGGAAAGTCTTTCGTATTTAAAGTGAATTTGCCTTCTTTATCTAAAGGAATCGTTGATTCTCCGTCATAGTTCTCAACAATTTGCGGAGAAACATTCACTGCATTAAAATCAGCGGTATCCATATGGGCAATAAAGCCGATTGAACGAACATCTTTCTCCACGTTACTAGGTAACGTAGCAATCACAAAACCATTTGTTTCGTTATAAATAACATCGCTCATCCCTAATTCTTCTAATTCTTTTTTTAAGGTTTGTGCAAAGGCTACTTGTGTTTGTGTTGATGGTGTCGTTGTGCTTGTTGCATCTGAGCGTGTTTCTGTTTTCACATAGCGTAAAAAACGAGGTAATAAATTTTCATACATAAAAGAACACTCCTTTAATCTTCATTTTTTATTTAAAACGAAATGGGTTGGTATTCGCTTCTGATTCAAAAATGGATACATCCCACTCATTTTCTTGTTTCCATTGATTCATTAATTCCACAAGTTTCGGCTTACAAAGCGCTTCAATGTAATGACCAGGATCGATGACTGGTAAATCTTCAGCAATCATGTCATGTGCCGTATGATAATACACATCACCAGTAATATAGACATCGGCTTGTTTACGTAATGCATCATGATAGAATTTTTCACCACTTCCACCACAAATGGCTACCCGTTGAATCATTTTAGTGTCATCTTTTGCAATGACCCGCAAGCCATCCAATTGGAAAGCTTCCTTGACTTGCTGTACAAAATCAGAAAATCTCACAGGCTTGTCTAATACTCCAACCCGACCTAAACCAAATTCTTTTGATTGATTTTCAATGGTATAAACATCATACGCCGGTTCTTCATAAGGATGCGCCTGTAACATAGCTGCAAGAACTTGTTCTTGCTTAGTTTCAGGGAAAATCACTTCGATTTTTGCTTCTTGGACGACACTTTCTTGACCAATTTCGCCAATCGTGGGATTTGCTCCTTGTGTTGGTGTAAAACGTCCTGTTCCAATTAAAGAGTAACTTGTTTTAGAATAATCACCTTGAGCTCCAGCGCCAGCTAGACCTAAAGCTTCTCTCATTTGCGGAGCTTCATCAATTGGCACAAAAACGGCTAATTTTTTATAAGGAACAGTATGTGTTTTAGTTAAAAAGGTGGTCTGTTTAATTCCCAATAATTCACAAAACCAATCATTTAGCCCATTGTCAATAATATCCATGTTAGTATGCGCTGCATAAACAGCAATATCGTGTTTTAATAAATCAGCGTACATTTTTTCTTGAAAATTATCTGTGGTTAATCGCTTAACTGGGCGGAAAATAGGTGGGTGTTTCGCAATAATTAAATCAACCTGCTTCTCAATTGCTTCTGCAACGACCTCAGGACGAACATCTAAGGTAACCATCACATTTTCAATTGGTTTATCTAACGTACCAATGTGCAAGCCCACAGGATCTCCCGTTTCAGCTAACCACTCGGGACAATAGTCATTGAAGCGTCGAATCAATGTCTTACCGTTCACAGCCATTGGCCAGCACCTCCTCAATTAATTGTTGGCCTTGCTGTAGTTTCGCTTGTTTTTCAATATGTTCTCCACTTGCTTTTGCTAGTTGTGCAAGAACAGTTTTGCGCTGTTTTAATTCTCGATGCCATTTTTTGGTAAAAACCGGTCCTTGTTTTTTAATTAAAACTGGCCCAAATAGTAATTCTCGGTCCGTATAAGAAACGGATTGCTCTGTTTTTTCGGCTACGATAATTTCATACAACTTACGGTTTTCTTCCACGATTGTTTCATCAACAATACTGTAGTCATTTGCCATTAACCAGCGGCGTAAAGTTGGTTCACCAATATTCGGTTGTAAAACAAGGCGTTCCTTCCCTGTTAAACGATTTTTTTTGCGTCCAGCTTCTAAAATATCTCGGATTAATGTGCCGCCCATTCCACAAATACTAATGACGTCTATTTGATCTTCAGGTTCAATTGCATCTAGCCCGTTCGCTAAACGTACGATAATTTTATCCGTCAAATTGGATTTACTGACTTGGGTTTTGGCAGATTGATAAGGGCCTTCTACCACTTCCCCAGCCACAGCAAAAGACAGTTCATTTTCTAACATTAAAGCAACTGGTAAATAAGCATGGTCTGAACCAATGTCTGCTAAGCGACTTCCTCTAGGGATTAAATCACCAACCGTTGCGAGACGTTTTGATAATTGATTTTCATTCATATTTTTGATTCCTCCGTTGCTTATTATACCATTGTCAATTGAAGATGAAAACTTACACATTCGTGCAATCTACTGTTTCCTCTCCTTAATCATTTATAAAAAAGAACCCCCTTCAAAATCAATTTCATAACTTTGAAGAGGGCTGTCATTATTGCTATAAAGAGCATTCTCCTTATATTAATAATAGGGAAAACATTTTTAATTAGGCATTTGCCAACCAGTTTTCAACTTCTGCTAAGGCATCCGCAATCCCTGCTGGATTTTTCCCACCAGCTTGAGCCATATCAGGACGACCACCGCCGCCACCGCCAACTTTTGGCGCAATTGCTTTGATTAAGTCACCGGCTTTTAAGCCTTTTCCGTTCATGTCTTTTGTCATAGCCGCTAACAAGCTTACTTTTTCATCTTGTGCAGTTGCCAGAACTAGTACATCAGACAATTCTTTTTGTTTCCATTGGTCGGCCAATTGGCGTAATTGATTCATGTCTTTAACATTGACTTGAGCGGCAATATAACGAACACCGTTGACTTCTTTGACATCTTTAAAAATGTCACCAGCTTGTTGATTCGCTAATTTGCCAGCCAATTGTTCGTTTTCTTTTTGTAGATCACGTAATTGTTGTTGCAATTGCTCTGTTTTCGTAACCACTTCTTTTAATTGAGGTGATTTAACTAATGTAGCAATCTCTTTCAATTGACGTTCTTCTTCTTGTAAAAGTTGATACGCTTCTTTACTCGTCACTGCTTCAATACGGCGTACTCCTGCACCAATCCCAGATTCAGAAACAATTTTGAAAATCCCGATATCTTCTGTATTAGCAACGTGTGTTCCACCACATAATTCGATAGAGTAATCCCCAATATTAACTACACGGACTTCTTTGCCATATTTTTCACCAAATAACGCCATTGCGCCCATGTTTTTCGCTGTATCAATATCTGTTTCAATTGTGACAACAGGAATAGCTTCCCAGATTTTTTCGTTAACGATGGCTTCCATCCGCGCTAGTTCTTCTGATGTAACTTGCCCAAAATGAGTAAAGTCAAAACGTAGATGTCCTGGTGCAACTAATGAGCCTGCTTGGTTGGCATGCTCCCCTAACACATCTTTTAAAGCACGATGCAATAAATGGGTTGCCGTATGGTTTTTCAAAATACGTGTCCGCATCCGTTCGTCCACTTGCAATTGATAAATTTGACCTTCTGCTAATGGCGCCAAAACTTCTACTTTGTGTAAAAATTGACCGTTTGGTGCTTTTTTCACATCCACCACGTTGGCAACGACTTCCCCTGCGGTATTTTTTACATAGCCGCGGTCAGCAATTTGTCCACCCATTTCAGCATAAAATGGTGTTTCAGCAAAAATTAATTCGGCTGTTCCTGCAGATGCTTCATTTACTAGTGCGTCACCTTGAATAATAACAAATAATTCACTATCATGTGTTAATTCTGTATAGCCAACAAATTTACTTTCTACTTTAATATCTGTTAATAAAGCAGATTGAACACCCATTGAAGTTTCTTTACTGCGGGCAGAACGAGCACGTTCACGCTGTGCTTCCATTTCTGTTTCAAACCCAGCATGGTCGACTTTCAAGCCTTCATCTTCTGCAACTTCTTCCGTTAATTCTACTGGGAAGCCAAAAGTATCATAAAGTTTGAAGATAATTTTTCCATCTAATGTATCGCCTTTTGCATCTTTAACTTCTTTAATAACCTCATTTAACATGCTTAAACCTTCATTGATGGTTTCATGGAAACGTTCTTCCTCTGTTCGAACCACTTTTTCGATGAAGTCTTTTTGTTGTAATACTTCTGGATAGTAGCTTACCATGATTTCGCCAACAACAGGCACTAATTTGTATAAAAAGGCTTCATTAATGCCTAATTTTTTCCCGTGCATTACCGCACGACGTAATAAACGACGTAACACATAGCCACGACCTTCATTTGAAGGAAGCGCACCATCACCAATTGCAAAGGATAAAGCACGAATATGGTCAGCAATCACTTTAAAGGAAACATCCGTTTGTGGTGCATCTCCATATTTCACGTTAGTTCCTAAAGCTTCTACCGCATGAATGATTGGCATAAATAAATCAGTTTCAAAATTTGTTGGTGCATCTTGAATAATAGATACAACACGTTCCAAGCCCATGCCCGTATCAATGTTTTTATGTGGTAATGGTTCATACGTATCTTCTGGTGTATGGTTAAATTCAGAGAACACTAAGTTCCAAATTTCTAAATAACGTTCATTTTCGCCACCAGGATAATTCTCTGGATCATCTTCTGGAATATCTAAAAATTCTTCGCCGCGATCATAAAAGATTTCCGTATCCGGACCACTTGGACCAGCACCGATATCCCAGAAGTTATCTTCTACATCAATAATATGATCTTCAGATAAACCAACTTCATCACGCCAAATGCGTTTTGCTTCTGTATCTTTCGGATAAACAGTCACATATAATTTTTCTGGGTCAAAAGCAAGCCATTCAGCACCAGTTAAAAATTCCCAAGCCCAGTGAATCGCTTCATTTTTAAAATAATCTCCAATTGAGAAGTTCCCTAACATTTCAAACATTGTATGATGACGAGCCGTTTTCCCAACATTCTCAATATCATTTGTACGAATAGATTTTTGAGCATTCGTAATTCTTGGATTTTCTGGCACAACAGAGCCATCAAAATATTTTTTCAAGGTTGCAACACCAGAGTTAATCCATAATAATGTTGGATCGTTTACTGGTACTAAAGAAGCGCTTGGTTCTACTGAATGTCCTTTAGACTTAAAGAAGTCTAAATACATTTGGCGAACTTGACTACTTGTTAATTCTTTCATTGATTTTCCTACTTTCTATTAATAATTAACTATTTATATTTTGTACCCTCTTAAGTGGCAGATTGTGAACACAAAAAACACCATTGCAGTCAAGGACGATTGCTCGCGGTACCACCTTGATTGCAATGATGTTGGATCATTACCTCTTAAGCTCTATAACGCAGAGTCGCGTTGATATTTCTATCAAGTCCATCTAAAGGGAGCAAGTAAATTTATCTGATGCCCTTCTCTCAGCAATGAACGGCTTTCTGTGATCAAAATAAGATTCCTCATATCCTTTAGCTTATAGTCAAAAGTATAAGAAAGATCTGCTAAAAAGTCAATTGTTTTCGTAGGAATCTTTCCTTACTAAGCTGTTTCAAACAACGTTTGCTCTAAATAAGGCAAAATTTGTTCATTTATTTGATACCCTTTTCCCCAAGAGGTTGTAATAATCTCTTCATTCATGCCTGCATCACTAAATTTTTGTTTCACTCGTTTACATACGAAAGACAGCTGCGATTTTGTAGAAGCATCTGGTTCTTTCTGCCAAAGCAAGCGACAAATTTGATCACGATCCAACCCTTCGTGGGCATGCTGATACAAGATTTTTAAAAAGCGTTGCTCGTTTTTTGTAAAGCGAATCTTTTTTACTTGGTCATCAAGTAGCTCGGCTGTGACTTCGGCAAAACTTTGATCGACAGTGTCAATTTTTTCACGAATATCTTCCAATGAATCTTTGAGGCCTAACCACCGGATAATACCTCTTTCCTGCCAAATCTCCGCTTCACGTTTATTACACATCGATTGTGAACGTCGATAAATCGGCTTCTCTAACGATGAAAGACTTCCTAATAATCTCAAGCAATCGTTCTGAGAAAGTGTTTCGCTTAATACAATTGCATCAAAATAATTAAAAAAAGTTAACTCATGTTCTATAGTTTCTTCACAGCAGTTCGTACAAAAGACTTCATAATTTAAATGTTGTAATTGCTGCTGAAATGTTTGCTCAACTAAAATGTTCTTTGTTAATACCAAAATCCTTCTCATTTCTTCTTTCCTCCTAGAACTCTTTCTGCTACCAATAACTAAACGCACCAATCAAACTACGTTACCAAATCGCGTGTTTTCTCCATCGATTGGTTAATAAACACCTTTTTATCTTCATCTCTCTTCGCTCCTTTATTCTTTATTTTGGTGGTTATTTATATTATATTAGAAAATGATTTTTTTTGTGTGTAAAATTTTTTTATCCTCCGTAAAAAAAAATGAATTTCCTTTAATATCAACTAATAAAGCTGATTTTTTAACAAAAAAAGTGCCGAAACTTCCTACTTTTTGCTAAAACTCGCCAAAAAATCTGTAATTTTATTATTTTTTTCTCGAGAAAACATCAAAATGTTGGTTCTAAACACCAACATTTTGATGTTTTTAACAAAAATCTTTACAATTAATTGGTAAATTTCTCTACTTTTAGCAATAGTCACTTTAAAAAAAGAGTTATTTTAAAAGTGACTTAAATATTTATCATATAAAAAAGTAAGGGACGAGAATCTTCACGATTCTCGTCCCTTACTTTAAATAATCCACAACAATGTTAGTTAGAAGAATTCTTTTTTGCTTTTCTAGCAGAACGATCTTTTTGACGACGTTCAATTTTACGTTTTTTCTTATTGCTGTCTTCAATTGCCCAATTAATTTTTTTCTTGTATCCTGGTTTAATTTTTTTCTTTTTCTTTTTCACTAAACCAATTAACGTTGGGTCTAATTCTTCTCGAGATTTTTCTCGTTTTGTTCGACGATTGCGATCATACGTCTCTACAATCTCACCATTTTTAATTTCTTTTGGTTTGAAAGAAACACCTAACTGCTCAATCTGAGTAATCGCTTCATCATCCGCTGGTGAATATAATGTTATGGCAGTTCCATTCAATCCATTACGTCCTGTGCGGCCAACCCGATGGATAAAGAAGTCCAATTCATGTGGAACTTCTGCATTGATGACATGTGAAACCCCTTCAATATCAATCCCACGTGCGGCTAAATCAGTAGCTACCACATATTGGTAGTCAAGATTTTGAACTTGACGCATCACACGTTTTCTTTCGCGTGGTGTAATGTCTCCATGAATTTTGGCAACTTTTAGGCCCTGATCTTTTAAGTAATCGGTGATTTCATCAACTCTTTGTTTAGTATTTGCAAAAACAATCGCTAAATAAGGATGCCCGATAGTCAATAATTGATAAATTATTTGATTGCTGTTTTTTCCTTTGGTGGAAATCAACCAATTGTCAATTGTTTCTGAAATAACTGCTTTTGGTTTGATATGTTCAATCACTGGATTTTCTAAATATTTTTTTAAAAATGGTCGTAATTTTTCTGGAATGGTTGCAGAAAAAACGAGCATTTGTAATTTTTCTGGCAAACGACCAGCAATTTGATCGACTTCTGCTAAAAAGCCCATATCTAATGTCATGTCTGCTTCATCGACAACAAAGGCAAAAGCCGTATGCACTTTCAAGGCTTGTTCATTCATCATATCTAAAATCCGCCCTGGTGTACCAATCACCACATGAGGTTGTTGATGCTTTAATTTATTTAATTGACGTTGTTTATCTGTTCCGCCAACAAAATTTGACACGCGAATTTCTGGTTGACTGAAACGAGCCAGTTGCTGCGCTTCTTGATAAATTTGATTGGCTAATTCACGACTAGGCGCAGTAATCACAATTTGTACTTCGTCGATAGTTGGCTTAACTTTATCCATTAATGGAAGTAAAAAAGTATGCGTCTTTCCACTTCCTGTTTGCGATTGTCCAATGACACTTTTCCCTTTCTTAATGATTGGGATTAATTTTTCTTGGACTTCTGTTGGTTCTTCAAACCCTTTTTCTGCGAGTGCTTCGTTGATAAAAGGTTGAAATTGAAATTGTTTAAATGAAGGCACTTGCCTCACCTCTTCTCGTTAAATTCTTTATGCACTTTGGCATTATAACACAAAAACAACTTTTACTCACCTGCTGATTCCTTTGTTTTCGCAACTTCTAATGTACTGACTGTATAAGTGTGGCTGGCTTTTTCATAAAACAAACGCCGTTTTTTACGAATCAAGGTTAACAAAACGTTGATCAAAAATAGTAAATATAAAATTAAACAGAACAAATACAGAAGCAGTGACACCATTTGCAACATCCGATTAGAAGAATTCAATAAATCAGTGGCATTAGCTAGATAAATACTAATTAAACCATACACAAAATACAAATAACCATAGCGAACAAACAAGGCTTTTAAACGAATTTTTTCATGTCCTGTTTCAACCACCCGAATGCGAACAACTTTTTTACCTAACGTTTGACCATTTGTCAGTTTCATCATGATGATAAAGACCGCAAAAACCATTATAAAGAACCACATCCGATCTGAAAAAATCGGATAATTGGTTGCCCAATTTTTATAAGCTGGAATGAAATTTAGTCCAAAAACGAGCAGGCCTTGCACAAAGCCAATCACCAACCAATCAATCCCCCATGCAAAGAAACGTCTTAACAGGCTAACTGTCTGCCCTTTTTCATAAGAGGTGGCATCAATTTCTTCTCTTGTTGGCAATAAAAAGGTAAAGAGTGGCGTCAACCAATAACCGACCATGCCTCCGACGGTATTATTAATTAAATCATTGACATCCGCCAGGCGATACGAACGTGGATAAATAAAATAAAGGCCAGATAACTGTGTTAATTCAAAAAATAATGACAATAAAAAACTCGCAAGAACTGTTTTTAAAAATGAACATTTGAAATAATACCGTAAATACACACCAAAAGGTAAAACTAATAAAACATTAAACAGTGGTTCTAAAACGGCATGCTGTTTTAATGCTGGCAAATACGTACTAGGATCTTTGAGCGAAAAAACAGTTTCGTTTAAAATCCCTGAAATAAAATGAAAAGGCCGCAGTTCCATTGTTGGTCCTGTGTATTGAGCCACTTCTGCCCGAGATGGCAAAGGTAAAATCACCAAGAAATAGGCACATAATAAATAAAAAACAAATGAATACAAAATCATTGCTCGTGTCCAAACAAATGAACCATATTTGCGGTATTCATAGATTAATAATGCCCCAGAAATAAAAAATGCTAGAAACGGGAAAATAATGATTGCCCATTTAATTGGTTCGCTATATACTGCCATAAAAATTCCTCCAAGATAAACAATTTCAAGTATGAATGCCTCAATAACACTATACTTGTTTCTAAAAAAATGTACCAACAATAAATTTTATTTTGCAAATCCTCTCCTTTGCAGTATCATTAAGAAAAAGGAGGACGTTCTCATGTTACAGCCATATTTTGCGTTTGGAGTACCGCTATTTTTACTTGTGCTCTACTTACTCTTTGCACTGATTCACCGTCAAACAACGATTTATTATTTACGGTTTATTTTGTTACTTATTTCAACATTTCTCATGGTTTTTAGTTTCCAAGTATTGCAAGAATCATGGACCATCAACCCTGAAACGTTAAAAGATGCCGCTTATTCTCCGCAATGGTTATGGATTCCTTTAGGTATCGGGTTAATCCTCACACTTTACAACGCTTGGCACGGCCTTCGTACAATGATAAAATACAAGACCGATAAACATTAGTAAGAGTCTAGGACGATGGTTGTGTCCTAGACTCTTACTGTCTCATCATTCAAATGAAATTTAATTTTTCTTAACAAACTCTGATTTTAACTTCATTGGACCAAAGCCATCTACCTTACAATCGATGTTATGATCACCTTCCACTAAACGAATGTTTTTCACTTTTGTGCCTTGTTTAATTGCGCCACTGGCACCTTTAACTTTCAAATCTTTGATTACAGTAACACTGTCACCATCCGCTAAAAGATTGCCATTTGAGTCCTTGACTACTAAGCCTTCTTCTGCAACTTCTTCTGTTGGTGACCATTCATGACCGCATTCTGGACAAATAAATAATCCGCGATCTTCATAGGCATATGCCGACCCACATTCAGGGCAGTTTGGTAATTGCTCTGTCATTAACGTTCTCCTTTGTAAAAAATAATTCTTTTTCATTTTACCTTATTTTCTAGTGAATGAAAAGTAGTCCGAATGATTTATCAACGACCGATAACTACTTTCTAATTACTTATTTATTTTTGAGCCCACTCTTGGCAAGCTGCTTGGATTTCTTGGTAAATCACTTCAATTTCAGCCGCATCACGTGCATTAGCGCCACTTGCCAAAGGATGGCCGCCGCCATGATGGTTTTTAGCAATTGTATTAATGATGGGTCCTTTGGAACGTAACCGAACGCGATAATAACCTTCCGGCTGTTCAACAAAGATTGCCCATGAGAGAACATCTTCAATTTTTCCTGGCATTGAAACAATAGCTGCCGTTTCAGAATCGACAATATCATAACTGTTTAAAATACTTTGTGGTAAAACGACACGAGCAGCGCCATTTGCGTCGATTTCTAAATTTTGATAAATATAACCCGCTAATTTAGCAACCTTTAAAGGCATTTGGTCTAACTCACGATTTAAGTCTGCGGCATTAAAGTTAAACGTACGCAATTGCGCAGCGACAGCGAGTGTATGCGCCGAAGTGGAAGGATAAAGAAAACGTCCTGTATCCCCCACAATCCCAGCATACAATAAACGAGCTGCATTATCTGTCATCGTTAATTCTGCTAAATGCTGTTGCCAAAAATCAACAATAATTTCACTACAACTACTTGCATTTGTATTCACCCAAACTAAATCTCCATAAGGTTCATCATTCGGATGATGATCGATTTTAATTAATTGATCGCCTAAAGAAAAACGCGCATCACTAATTCGTGGAGCATTTGCAGTATCTGTTACAATGACTAATGCACCTCGATAGACATCGTCAGTAATAACGTCCATTTCAGCTAAAAACTCTAAGCCTTCCACTGGTCCGCCTACTTGATAAATATTTTTTTCAGGAAAGCTCGCTCTTAAGAGTTCTGCTAACCCAACCTGTGAGCCAATCGCATCTGGGTCGGGCCTTTGATGTCTATGAATAATAATTGTTTCATATTGTTTAATTGCTGCCATAATTTCTTTTACTACGTCCATTCTTTGTAGCCTCCTACGTTCTCTCCATCACTTGGCAAACAACAATTGCTTTTGCCACAATGACATTTTCTAAATAAACTTCGATATCTAATTTTGCAGAGCGACGACCAATTTCTAAAATACGTGGACGAATGTCCAATTCACTTTCCAACTGGATTAGCCGCAAATAATGTAGATTCACTTGTTCAATTAGTACATTTCTTTTTTGATTCATCAACATTGTTCGTTGTGTCACGTTAGAAATAATTTCACTTAGGACACCGAACGAGATGGTACCAACACTGTTAACCATTTGGGGCGCAACCGAAAAACGAAAACGGGTTGTTTCTTTGCCATTTTCTTCAACAGGCATCACTTCCCCGGAAATTTGATCTGAAATTGTATCTGCAATTTGTGGTTGCCGTTGCACCAATTGCATGGCTTTCATCACATCTTGGCGAGAAACAATTCCAACAAGCGCTAAATCATCTTCCACCACCGGCATGACTTCTAGACCATCCCAAATCATTTGATGACTGACACTCGCTACACTCATCATCTTTTTCACAACATTGGGATCCTTTGTCATGACTTTATCCACGGTTAAATGTTCACTTTTACCAATGACATCTTTGGCTGTGACAATCCCCACTAAACGTAATTTCTTATTTACTACTGGGAAACGAGAATGATGGGTACTTTCAGATAATGCCTGATAATCTGCAATCGTTTGAGTTGTCAATAAATAATTGGTTTTTTCAAGCGCTGTATAAATATCACTGACGAGTAAAATGTCTTTTTTAATCAGCTGATCACTTAAAGCACGGTTAATCATAGTAGCCACAGTAAATGTATCATATGTGGTTCTCAAGACAGGCATACCCAGACGATCTGCTAACTGCGCAATCTCTTCAGATGTTTCAAATCCACCTGTAATTAAAACGGCTGCCCCATTTTCTAAAGCAAGCTTTTGCACGCCTTGGCGGTTACCAACAATCATTAAGGATCCGGGAGTAATATATCGCGTCATCGCGGTTTCTGTCATCGCACCAATTACAAATTTATTAAGGACTTTGTCTAGACCAGAGCTACCGCCTAACACATCCCCTTCAATAATCCGGACCACTTCACCAAATGTTAATTTTTCAATATGTTTTTTTAACTTCCGCTCAATTCGTATCGTACCAACACGTTGAATGGTGGAAACAAGCCCAATATTTTCTGCATCTTTGATGGCCCGATACGCTGTTCCTTCACTAACACTTAAACTTTTGGCAATGCTTCGAACAGAGATTCGATCGCCAATTGGTAATTCTTCAATATGTTTTAAAATTTGATCATGTTTCGTCGCCATAATTTCCTCCTAAACTAGGATCGTCTCTCCTGGGTTTAATACTTTCCCGCCAACTACTTGCTCTGCGAATATTGCTGGATTTTGTTGGATAACAGGAAAGGTATTGTAATGAATTGGAATGGTTATTTTGGGATTTAAGTAAGAGACTGCTTCTAGCGCATCCTCTGGTCCCATCGTATAATTATCGCCAATTGGTAAGAACGCTACATCAATGGATTTGTCTTTTGCAAAAAGGCGCATATCTGAAAACAACGCCGTATCACCAGCGTGATAAATTTTTTTATCTTCTGCTTCTAAAATAATCCCGCTTGCTTCGCCCATGTAGGTCATTGCGCCGTCTATTTCATAACCAGAACTATGCAAAGCTGGCACAAATTTAACCGAACCAAAAGGAAAGACATAACGCCCACCTAGATTCATTCCATGCGCTTTTACCCCTTGCGACTGCGCATACGTAGCCACTTCAGCTATCGCAATAATCGTTGCCTTGTTTGCTTGAGCAATTGCTAGCATATCGCCAATATGATCGCTGTGTCCGTGGGTGATTAAGATGTAATCAGGGTGTAAATCTTCAAGTGAAACGTCCGCTAAAGGGTTGCCATTAATAAAAGGATCAAATAAAAGGTTCGTGCCGTCGTTTAGACGAATTTCAATACATGAATGTCCATGTCCTATCAGTTCCATTTGTATTCCTCCTACGGTATTTTCTACACACTCTTATGATAATTAATCGTCAAATTCATTCTTAAAAGTAGTACAGTTTAGTACAGTTTACTTTCTTTATTGTAACAGAGAATTAGAAATATACAATCGCATTTGCTTATTTTCTTAGCTAGTAAAGAAACAGACGAGAAAAATCATGAATCTTTCTCGTCTGTTTCTTTTTACTTATTTGGTTGTTTTCCGAAAACGTAAAATCGTTAATATAAAGGCCGCCACACATAATAGAAAGGCGACAAAAAAGGTTTCACGCATTCCCACAATAAATATATCTGGGCGATTAGCCAGATACGTGGTTACTCGTTCACCATAGGCTTCGCTCATGCCACGATATAAAATGGTCGTTGACAACGCAATCCCAATAACCATTCCTAAGTTTCTAGCAAAAGAATTCATACTTCCTGCTACACCTAAATCTTGCTTTTCAACACTGCTCATAACCATTGTATTGTTTGGAGACTGGAAAAGTGCATTTCCCAAGCCCATAATGGCTGTTGCAATGACATAATACCAGATGGGCGAATTCATATCTAAAAACATATACATTAACGACGTACAGCACAAGAGCAACAATCCGCCAAATGTTAAAATACCTGGGCCAATTTTATCCGTCAAATAGCCACTCAGAGGAGCCCCAACCACCATTAATAACGGAAATACCATCATTAATAGACCAGCATAACTAGCACTTAGTTTGCGTGCATCCTGCAAATAAAATGGAATGACAACATTTACAAAAAAGTTTGAGGCAAAAATTAAAACGGCGGACAATAAACTTAAAGTAAAAATTTTATTTTTAAAAATTGCGAACTTAATAAGTGGGCTTTTTCTTTTTCGTTCAACCATGATAAATAATCCTAATGCGATTACTGCAATAATGAACAATAAATAGGATTGTAACGAGCCAAACCCACTCTCTTGTCCGAGGAAAATCCCGCCGAAGAACGTCATAATTGCAATGGCAATACAAGCAAATCCAGGAAAATCGATTTTTTCTTTTGTTTTTGTAATATCTTTTGGTAGAAACTTTTCGCCAATTAAAATTGTAACTAGCCCCACGGGAACATTAATCCAAAAAATATACGACCAAGAAAAGTTTGATAAGATCAATCCACCAATCCCAGGACCAGCAATCGCGCCTAAAGAGACAAAGGCACCTACTGCACCAAGCGCCCGCCCTCTTTCATTTAAAGGGAATACTTCCGTAATAATTCCTGAATTGGTCGCCATGGTCATGCTAGCACCAATACTTTGAACGACTCGCGCAAATAATAGAAAACTCAGCGAATGATTAAAGCCACAAAGTAACGAACCAATCGTAAAAATAACCGTGCCAATTCGATAAACTTTTATTTTTCCAAAACTGTCGCCAATTTTTCCAAATAATAATAAACAAGCACAGACAACCATTAAATAAATAGATACGACCCATTCCGCTTGATTCATGGGTACGGACATTTCTTTTGAAATAGTCGGTAAAGCAATATTTACAATGCTGGAATCTAATGTAGACATGAAGGTAAACATAGCCACAGAAACTAAGATCCACCAACGATTTTTCTGCACTTCAGAATCCTCTTGGTAACTTTTAATTTTCTCCATTGATTCATCCCCTCTCGCTCCAAAACAGTTTACTTACTAATAATAACTCTATTTCTTCTTTTTTTCATCGGAAATTTTCTAAAAAATCACTCATGAGATGTTCACCTTCTTATTACACGCTCGCAATTGACAACCATTCGCTTTTACGCTAATTTAAAATTAGCAAACGGAAAACGCAAGGAGGACTTGAAATGACCTTAATTTCTCGCATTAAACAATTAGCTCAGTCAAAGCAATTAACCCTCGCCCAATTAGAAAGAAACGTCGGCATTTCCAATGGACAAATTCGTCGTTGGGATACCTCTTCGCCTAAAGTAGAGAATCTTTTAAAAATAGCAGACTATTTTTCTGTTTCCTTGGACTATTTAATGGGCCGCACCCAACAAACAGAGATTAATCATCAGGCACCTATGACAAGCACACAAAAAGAATTACATATTCACATTACTACGGAAGAGTTAACAGAAGAAGAAATTACTCAGTTAGAGGAAGAAGCAAATCGTTTCTTGCGGTTCCGTAAATTTGAAATGACAAATTCTTAAAGAACGTTCACTTCTCCTAGTCAATTGATAGCAAAAACTAGAACCTAAACAAAAAAACCACCACGACCGTCGTCTGTGGTGGAAATGAAGGTTGTTATTTACTCTTGGTAGGAGTAAGTATGAAAAAACCAATTCGGGATAATTGGCATAACGTAAGTATAGTGGTTTGTGCCTTTTTTATCATGAGTTTCAGCTATATTTTTTATAAAACTTTTATTAGAACACCATTAACAGTCCTTTATTTAGATTATTTAAAGCGTTTTCTTTTATTGAACATATTGTTTTAAACATTCGATTTCCTGTGCTACACTTACTTTTAGAAGGGGGATTTTATTATGGCAAATCAAAAAAAAGATAGCTTATCAACATTATTTTCTGAAGAAGTTCATGGACCGTTTGTTACTTTCTTGTTTAACACCCATGTCGCTCATCAAAACGTAGAAAAAGATTCGCTTGTTTTGAAAAATTTTGCAAAAGCGGCAAAAACACGCTTTGAAAAAAAATTTCCTGAGGAAAAATGGGCCGTTTTTCAAGAAAAAATTGACGCACTTCTAGCTGATGCTTCCTTCTGGCGCAACGGCACAGCAAGTGTTTCAATCATCTTATCTCCAGAGAACACCTTTGTTCAACGATTAGATGTGCCCGTTGACGATCAATATTACGTGGACACGATTCCTTATTTACTTGGACTAGTCAAAGACAAACAATTTAACTACCATTATTACCTACTTGCTCTAAATCGCGATTCAATGAAACTTTACAAGGTCGATCATACGACTGTGACTCCTGTTGAATTGCCTAAAGATGCACCAACAGACGTGGTTACAGCTTTAGGTGATGAATTAACGGGGGGGAATTTAAACTTTTCAACTCAAGGTAGTTCTAACGGTTCTAAAGAAGGTGTCGCTTATCATAGCATCAATACTAAAGATAAAGAAGTTGAAATTGATTGGGTGAACTACTATCAAGCAGTCGATACTTTCTTAAAAGATCAACTGGATAATCCTGAAAAATTACCGCTTTATCTTTATGCTTTACCAGAAAACCAAACACTCTTTAAAAAGATTGCTAAAAATCCTTATTATGATTGCTCAATTTCAGTTGCTGCTTCACCCGCACAAGCAACCATTCAAGATATCCGCAGCGCTAGTGAAAAAATAGCTGCAGAGTTAACAGAAAAAGAAACAGCTTCTTATAACAAATTACTAGATCGTAAATTCTTAGATCAATTTACAGATATTTCGCCAGCGGCAGCTGACGGCAAAATTTCCCATCTTTTTATTGCAACGTCACTCTTTGTTACTGAAAACAATGAAATGTCATCTGAAGAGTACGATCGTCGCAAACTTTTAAACACCATTGCTTACCAAGTCATTCAAAACGGCGGTCAAGTTTTTGTTTTAGACCAAAAAGCTGCACCAGATGAAAAATCTTTAGCGGCTATCCTCCGTTATTAAAAACAGGCAAAAAGCCCATTGTAAGAAAGCGCCTTACAATGGGCTTTTTTTCTGAGTCTTATTGAAACAGCACTATAACAGCCTTATCTTCACTTTCTAGTTTTTAAAAAACATCCGATAAAAAAGAAAATAAGGTTATCGCTATACAAAAACCAGTTAGTATGCTATAGTAATAGATGTAGTTTTTGTTCGGTAATATGGGTAGCTGTTTCAAATAAACATCTTCCACATTTTTCACCTTTCAAGTAATTGCAAAATATGAATGTGTTATAACACACATCTAGGAGGATATTTATTATGGAAACAGGTACAGTAAAATGGTTTAACTCAGACAAAGGCTTTGGCTTCATCACTGCAGAAAACGGAAACGATGTATTCGTACATTTCTCAGCTATCCAAGGTGACGGCTTCAAAACTTTAGAAGAAGGTCAAGCAGTAACTTTCGAAATCGAAGAAGGTCAACGTGGCCCTCAAGCAACTAACGTTACTAAAGCTTAATTAAACAATACTGACTCAAAAACCTGACGTTAATCGTCAGGTTTTTTTTATAAAAAAAAGAACAAGAAAACTTTCTGAAACTAAGTGCTTCCTCTATTTTTTTTGAAGAGTTTTCGTTATACTGAAGAGGAAAAATGTTTTAAAGGAGTTTATTTATGCAATTTTATGGTGATTTAACCTTTTTAGGTGTTTATTTATTGGGTCTCTTTTTCATTCCCTCGTGGCGGAAAAAGAAAAAAGAACACGATTGGTTGCCGTGGATGTTTGGCTGGACTGTCTTTATGTTCTTCTCATATGTTTTATATTTAGAAATCATTCGTGGTACAGCCTTCTTTTTAATCCCCATTGCTTTTTTTGGCTTGTTTGCGCTCTTCTACTTCAAAGAAAAAAGACGTTTACTGAATGGAACATTATTTAATATTTTTCTTGTGGTTCTAGCGACTTATTTAGGGATTACTGCGATTCGTACAAACAACTACTTTTTAATAACCTTAGCAATTATTGCAATTCTAGCTATTTTAATTGCTTTGGCTCTAGGAATCTATGCTTTAATTATTTTCCTCTATTGGAATGCGGTCGTTGTTATGAGAAAAGAAGGTCGGTCTCTAGGGAACTTGTTGACGTTGTTGCTGGCAATTGGCTTAACATTACTATTAATTTATAATTTCTTTTTTCAATCGTTGTTACCAACTTGGCTCTCCTTACCCTTAACTATTGCGCCATTTATTTTGACTTATTTCGCGTTTGTTTTTTATAATTTTTTAACTGTTTCTACGTTGTATCAATTTAATCAGCCAAAATATACACAGGATTATATTGTTGTGTTAGGTTCGGGGTTAATCAATGGTGAGATTGTGCCGCCGTTATTGCAAGCCCGCATCAACAAAGCCATTCAATTTTACAAGGCTCAAAATCGCGCAACGTTAAATCCACCAAAAATCGTCATGTCTGGTGGCCAAGGTCCCGATGAATTACTTCCTGAAAGTGTCGCGATGAAAATGTATGCTTTGACACAAGGTATTCCTGATGATGATATTTTAGTAGAAGCTCATTCAAAAAACACACTAGAAAATATGCGTTTTTCCAAAGAAACAATGATTGAGGATTTTGGAAATGCTAATTTCCAAGCCATTTTTACTACAAACAATTATCACCTTTTCCGAGCGGGTCTTTTCGCTCGAATGGCTGGCTTAAAAGCTGATGGCATTGGTGCAAAAACCGCTTTTTATTTTTTACCTAACGCGTTTATTCGAGAGTTCATCGCCATTGTAGTGATGTACAAACGCCGCCATATTATTGTTTGCGGCCTAGCTGCCATCGGTATGGTTATGTTATTCTTAACAGGATTGATTATTCAGTAAAGAAGGAGTTTCCCCTATGAGTTTGTATCAAAAATTTATTCAAAATGAACGTTTGCGACGTTTTTGCGTCCTTGCTTTGATTATTTTTGTGCTTTATTTATCCAGAAGTATGATTACAACAATTCTTTTAACATTTATCTTTACCTATTTAGCTGTTCGTTTGGTCCATTTTGTTCAACGCTATATGAAAATCCCGACGATTGTCATCGTTCTCTTAACCTATGCATTGGTTGTTTTTCTAATCTATTTAGCGATTACTAAATATGTTCCCGTTCTAGTTAACCAAACGACTCAAATGATTAATTCTGTAGTTGATTTTTATCAAAGTCCACATACAGATACAAATCAAGTATTGCAATTTATTGATCAATACTTGGAAAAATCTAACTTACTCTCTCAACTCCAGAATGGCGCTTCAATGATTTTACGCTACATTCAAGATATTGGCGCTGTTGGCTTATCATTTGTCATGTCCTTTATTTTAAGTTTCTTCTTTATGATTGAGAAGAAGCAAATGGCCGATTTTTCTAAGTTATTTTTAAAAAGTGATTTTGATTGGTTTTTTCAGGATATCTATTATTTCGCCAACAAGTTCGTCAACACATTTGGTGTCGTAATGGAAGCTCAGTTTTTCATTGCTGTGGTGAATACTGTCATTACTACCTTGGCCTTGGCGATAATCGGCTTTACTCAGTTACCTAGTTTAGCTATTATGATCTTCATTTTGAGCTTAGTCCCAGTTGCTGGTGTGATTATTTCCTGCATTCCGCTAAGTTTCATCGCTTATTCCCAAGGTGGCTTGAACGATGTGATTTATATCTTAGCTTTAATTACAATCGTCCATTTATTTGAATCTTACGTGCTAAATCCTAAATTCATGTCTAGTAAAACAGAGTTACCAATCTTTTATACGTTTGTCATTTTATTAGTTAGTGAGCGTCTCTTTGGTGTATGGGGACTTATTGTAGGAATCCCTGTGTTCACTTTCTTCTTAGATGTCTTAAAAGTAAAACCGATTCGTGGCCTGAAACGGCTACCTAATGTGAAAAAAAATAGTTCAGCAGAATAATTTCTGCTGAACTATTTTTTTATTGTTTTCTTAAATCATTTAAAATAGCCAAGGCTCGGTCTTGGTTCATCGTTTTTTGACGTTTTAATTGTTGAGCGACTGCCTCAACTTCTTTACCAGTAGCTCCGACCGTCATCGCTAAAGAACGTGCTTGTAGAGCCATGTGTCCTTTTTGAATTCCTTCAGAGACTAAGGCCCGTAACGCCGCTAAATTTTGTGCCAAACCAACAGCCGCTACTACTCGACTTAGTTCTTTTGCATCCGTCACTGCTAACAAATCAGCGGCTGCTTGAGATTTAGGTAAGACTTTTGTGGCACCGCCAACCGTGGCTAAAGCAAGCGGAACTGAAATTTCACCAATTAGTTGTTCGCCATCCAGCGTCCAACTAGTCAAGCCTTGGTAGCGACCTTCTTTCACCGCAAAAGCATGACAAGAAGCGCTAACAGCGCGTGTATCATTTCCTGTAGCTAAAACTACAGCTTCAATGCCATTCATGATCCCTTTGTTATGCGTGACTGCCCGATAGGGATCTAATGAAGCATAGCGTGAAGCTAAAACAATTTTTTCAGCAATTTCCCGGCCATTGATCCCCTTACTTAAACGTGAAACTGGAATAGCCGTTTTCATCGTAACAACCGACTCCGTTGCGTAATTACTTAAAATACTGAATAAAATCTTTTGCTCCGCAAACCATTCACGGAACAACTCGGCCACACCTTCCAACATAGCGTTAACGATATTTGCCCCCATTGCATCCTTAACATCTACTAAAAAGTCGACAGATACAAATGATTCATCAAAAGCACGATACTGCAAATCTCTTAAGCCGCCGCCCCGTTTAACGATAGATGGATAACTTAACTCTGCTTGTTGAAAAATTTCCGCTTCTCTTACTTGTAGTTTATCAATCAATGACTCGGGATCTGCAACATCGTAAAAAACGATTTGTCCACGCATTAAACGTTGTTGATTCACTGTTTTAAATCCTTGTGCTATTTTTGCACCATTACTCAAAGCCGCAATCACTGAGGGCTCTTCTGTCGCCATTGGTACCAAATAATCAGTTTCGTCCACTGTTAAATGTAAGCCAACGCCCATCGGCACTTCTGTTTCACTGATTTGATTTTCAATCATATGATTGGCAATCTGCGAAGATAAAGCCGTATTTTCAAATTCTTTTTTTGTATCAGCAGAAATCTGGCCTTCATTAAGAAGAGAAGCCAGGCGTTCCTCAGGACTCATTTGATAAAATCGGCTGTTTTTTTTTTGCTGAGGTCTCTCTAGTAGCATAGCGAGTCCTAAGCCACCGCCGATACATAAAGAAGCCACTCCATATTTCTTTTCTTTTTGATTTAATTGATAACTTAAACTTGTTAATAAACGAGCACCTGTGGCACCAATCGCATGACCTAATGAAATACCGCCACCATAAATGTTAACCTTCTCCTCTGGTAAAGCCAGCTCTCTTTGGACCACAATTGAAGTTGCTGCAAAAGCTTCGTTGATTTCATACAGATCAATTTCTTCCGTAGTAAGTTGATTCCGCGTTAACAGTTTTTGAATGGCTTTAATCGGCGAAATTCCCATATAGGCTGGATCAATACCGACTTCCACACTGTCTCGAATAATAGCTAAATAAGGAAGACCGTGTGCTTCGGCATATTCTTGTGAAGCAATAATCAAAGCAGAAGCCCCATCATTAATGGTTGATGCATTCCCTGCTGTTACAGTACCGTCTTCTTTAAAAACAGTTTTAAGCGTTCCTAGCTTCTCGACGCTCGAATTAGGGCGAATCCCTTCATCTTTCTCCACAAGCGTTCCTGACACTTCTAATGGGGCTATTTCGTCCGCGAATATCCCTTCTGCTTGTGCTTGAGCTGCTTTTAATTGTGAATGTACAGAAAATTGATCTTGCTCTTCTCTAGTTACATGATACTTTTCGGCCACATTTTCAGCAGTTAAGCCCATTGCCTGACCACTAAAGGCATCCGTTAACCCATCATACATCATACTAGAAAAAGGCGCATCGTAGCTTTCTGTTTCGTAATTAAATCGTTGTAATTTAGGTGCTTGGGACATATTCTCAATCCCACCAGCAATTAAAACTTCCGCTTCTCCTAATTGAATCAATTGTTTCGCCAAAATAACGGCCTTCATGCCTGATCCGCAGACCTCATTAACCGTCATGGCGGGAATTTCATGAGACAAACCGCTGTTTATTGCTATTTGTCGTGCGGGATTTTGCCCATTTCCAGCTTGTAAAACATTTCCAAAGATTACTTGATCAATTTCTTCAGAAATAGTGGAATGTCTTTTTAAAAGTTGTGTTGTAACATGTGTTCCTAAGTCTACGGCACTTACTTGACTTAAGCTGCCTTTATATTTTCCAATTGGTGTTCGTAATGCATCAATAATAACTACTGTTTTCAACTAAATGCACCTCCATCTTGAAATATATCATAAAATCCCAGAATCACAAGTGCCAATTACTGAATGTTAACAGACTTATAAGATATTTTTTAATAATCTATGAAGTTAATACAAAAATTCCCCATTTTGGTTCATTTCGTGCTATTTTATATAATGAATCTATTTATCGTAAAGGAGTTAAAGAAATGACAATTGGGATTGATAAAATTAGTTTTTTTGTGCCCCCTTATTATATTGATATGACGGCACTGGCTGAAGCCAGAAATGTAGACCCTGGAAAATTTCATATTGGTATTGGGCAAGACCAAATGGCGGTGAACCCAATCAGCCAAGATATTGTGACATTTGCAGCCAATGCCGCAGAAGCGATCTTGACCAAAGAAGATAAAGAGGCCATTGATATGGTGATTGTCGGGACTGAGTCCAGTATCGATGAGTCAAAAGCGGCCGCAGTTGTCTTACATCGTTTAATGGGGATTCAACCTTTCGCTCGCTCTTTCGAAATCAAGGAAGCTTGTTACGGAGCAACAGCAGGCTTACAGTTAGCTAAGAATCACGTAGCCTTACATCCAGATAAAAAAGTCTTGGTCGTAGCGGCAGATATTGCAAAATATGGCTTAAATTCTGGCGGTGAGCCTACACAAGGAGCTGGGGCGGTTGCGATGTTAGTTGCTAGTGAACCGCGCATCTTGGCTTTAAAAGAGGATAATGTGATGCTGACGCAAGATATCTATGACTTTTGGCGTCCAACAGGCCATCCGTATCCTATGGTCGATGGTCCTTTGTCAAACGAAACCTACATCCAATCTTTTGCCCAAGTCTGGGATGAACATAAAAAACGAACCGGTCTTGATTTTGCAGATTATGATGCTTTAGCGTTCCATATTCCTTACACAAAAATGGGCAAAAAAGCCTTATTAGCAAAAATCTCCGACCAAACTGAAGCAGAACAGGAACGAATTTTAGCTCGTTATGAAGAAAGCATCATCTATAGTCGTCGCGTAGGAAACTTGTATACGGGTTCACTTTATCTGGGACTCATTTCCCTTTTAGAAAATGCAACGACTTTAACCGCAGGCAATCAAATTGGGTTATTCAGTTATGGTTCTGGTGCTGTCGCTGAATTTTTCACTGGTGAATTAGTAGCTGGTTATCAAAATCATTTACAAAAAGAAACTCATTTAGCACTGCTGGATAATCGGACAGAACTTTCTATCGCTGAATATGAAGCCATGTTTGCAGAAACTTTAGACACAGACATTGATCAAACGTTAGAAGATGAATTAAAATATAGTATTTCCGCTATTAACAATACCGTTCGTTCTTATCGAAACTAAGTATTTATATCCCCCGATTCAATCAACAAAAGAGCTAGACATTCAAGTTTTTGCTTGAATGTCTAGCTCTTTTTATGAAAGCCAAACTTCTTTGACCCCGTCTGTCACGGCGATACCATCTGTCAAAGCTAAACGTTGTGAATAAGAAACGTAGCCATAATAAACATCAACACCGCCGCCATTGTTCCAAGTAACAGTGATTTTAACATTTGGAGTAATCGATTTTGTAGCTGGTTGGGTCGTCGGGCGATAACTAGTCGTATCATAACTTAAAATAGTGCCCGAAGCTCCACTTATTTCGGCTTTTCCTGTGTAAATTTCGCCATTCGTATTCGTCTGCGTGACTGCTCCATTCGCTTCAATGATTAAACCCGCTTGCTTTTGATCTCCTCGTGGATAATAAAAAAGATACGTGGTTGCCCATTTAGCAAATTCATCTGGAATCGGTTTAAGTGATTCCGTGGGTGCCGGACTCGACTTCGTTTGCTTTTCAACCGCGACTTCTTCTTGTCTTTTTAAGCCTTCATTATTTTGATTATTTAGTTTCTCAACCGTTTCTTTAACGATCGAATAGTGAGGTTTCCCTAAATCGCTAACAGGGATCGTAGCTAATTTTTCTTCTGATTCTTTATATTGCCCCTCTGCCGTTAACTTTTTAGCTTCTGTAATAATGGCATCATACTTGGTTTGGTCTACAGAAGAGGATGTGCTTTGTCCCGTAGCTTCGACTTGTTTTGTGACACTGGTTTTTTCCGTGGTCACGTCTGACGAATTTCCACAAGCACTTACAAACATTGAGCTAACGATTAATAAACATCCCACAATCACATGCTTTTTCATCTTTAAATCCCCCATTGGTCTATCTTTGTTATTTTTTGTTACTTAAATTATCCCATAGATGAACAAAAGAAACCATTATTTATAAAAAAGTTTAGCAAGCGCTTCAAGAGAGGCACTTGCTAAACTTTTTTCTCACTGTTATTGATTGATTACTTTGAGTAGTTCTTCAAATAATAATGCACTAGATGCTGCTCCTGGATCAATATGACCAATTGCTCGTTCCCCTAAATAAGAGGCACGTCCTTTTTTCGCCACCCAATCTTTTGTTGCTTCAGCAAATTGTTCAATTTTTTCTTCATTAAATTGTTCCGTTCCAATTACTTCAGCAACAGGTGCCCAGACATCAACCATCGTTTTATCTCCTGGTTCAGCTTTGCCGCGCATCTGAATCCCAGCTAGACCTTGCTGAACAATTTCTTTTAATTGCTCTGGCGAACTGATGGTTTCCAAATCTTTTGTCGCTTTAGTCATATTCATAAACGCAGTACCATATAAAGGACCAGAAGCTCCGCCAACTTTTGAAATCAAGGCCATGGATAGGACTTTAAATGTCTCCGTGATTGTTGTTGGTACTTTTTTGTCAAACGCAATTTTGTATTCAGCCATACCACGAGCCATGTTGTTACCGTGATCCCCATCACCAATCGGCGTGTCTAATTCACTTAAATAGTCTTTTTTTTCTTCAATAACTTTTGAATAATTGTCTAACCATGTTTGAATGTCTTTTACTGTTAGTTCCATCTTTTATCACCCTTACCAAGAAATTGTTGTTACATTGCTTTCTAGCGCTGTTTGCCAGTCTTTTGTCGCCAAGTCAATCATCGTTAAAGATAAACCTTGCATGTCAATAGACGTCATATAGTTACCCACTTTATGGAAGGTCACTTGAACACCTTTATCTTCTAATAATGTTAGCACGTCGTTCATAAATACAAATTGTTCCATTAATGGCGTGCCGCCCATGCCATTGACAAGTACCCCCACTGTTTGTGGTTGTTGTTCATAGCTACTTAATGTTTTTTCAACTAATTCTTTCGCTAACTCTTTCGATGGTTGGATTTTTTCACGACGATAGCCTGGTTCTCCGTGAATCCCTACGCCAAATTCAATTTCATCTTCTGGTAAAGTAAAACCTGGTTTGCCAACTTCAGGCACAGTGGCTGCTTTTAAAGCCACTCCAATTGTTTTCGTGGCTGCTACAATCTTTTCTCCTAAAGAAACGAGCTCTTCTAAAGAAGCACCTTGGCGGGCATGATGTCCTAAAATTTTATGGACAAGAACAGTCCCGGCAACGCCGCGTTTTCCAGCGGTATAGGTGCTATCTTCGACAGCAATATCGTCATCGACAACGACCATTTCTACATGAATGTCTTCCATATCAGCCATATCTTTGGCCATTTCAAAGTTCAAAATATCGCCTGTATAATTTTTTACGATTAACAGAACCCCGGCCCCTTGGTCCGCCGCTTGGATCCCTGTTAAAATTTGATCTGGTGTTGGTGAAGTAAAGACATCACCTAAAACTGCGGCATTTAACATTCCATCACCAACAAACCCAGCATGTGCAGGCTCATGACCACTTCCACCACCAGATACTAACCCAACTTGTTTGTTTGAGTCGTTGCGAGCAATCACGCGAGAATCTTCGACTTGATGAACAAGGTTTCCATAGCTTTTCACAATTCCTTGGAGCATTTCTTCAACAATTTTACCAGGTTCATTAATAATTTTTTTCATTTAGTTCCACCCTTTCTTACCAGCATTTTGAGCTTCTGCTAAAATTTGCGTCAAATCATCTGAGACACCTGCAGTAATTGCTGCCGCAAAGGCACCTTCAACCAATGGGGCATCGACTAAATGATAATGTTTCTGTTGGTCTTCTTCTAGCATATCAAAAGCTAATTCTGAACTTAAAACGGCACTGCCTAAATCGGCAAAAATTAAAAATTCTCGGTCAGAGTCCGCTTCGTTAATCGTGTCAATGATTTTCATTGGATCTGAACCTAATGAACCATCTGATGTGCCACCAAGTGAATGAATCTTAATTTCTTCACTGGCATTCATCTGTTCAATCATCTCTTTAATACCATCTGTAATCATTTTGCTATGTGAAACGAGTAAAATATCTGCTTTCATGTGGACACTTCCTTAATCTAATTTATGTCTTGTTTTATATTCTTGTCCGACTTTATCTGCAACAATGATTGCATTCGCTACTTCTTCAACGACAATTGGGAATGGCATTGAATGAATTGATTCTTCTGGAATGCAAGCAATTTTGGCTACTTCCAACGCTTCTTCATAAGTGATTCCATCGACACCAATGTCTGAAAGCGTTAACGGTAAACCTACAGAAGCGCTAAAGTCTAAAACAGCTTCTAATTCGTCTTTTGCTGCATCTTCTAATACAAGTTGTGCAATCGTTGCAAAAGCTACTTTTTCACCATGTAAATAACTGTGCGCACCAGGTAAGACTGTCATACCGTTATGAATCGCATGCGCTGCAGCTAAACCACCACTTTCAAAACCTAAGCCTGAAAGTAAGATATTTGTTTCGATAATCTTATTCAATGATTCAGTAACCACGTTTGCATCACAAGCTAATTTCGCTTTTAACCCATCTTCCTGTAGGTTTTCCCAGCAAAGTTTCGCCATGGCCAAAGCTGCATATGTGCCGCTAGCAGCGGGCGTTAAGCCTTCTCTTGAACCCATTGGCAAACTAGCATTAACCCGAGAATATGAATTGTGTGTTGCGCGTGCTTCAAAATATGTGGATAAGGCATCCCCCATTCCAGCAACTAAAAATCTAGTTGGCGCTTTGGCAACCACTTTTGTATCAACCATAACGACACTTGGACTTTGTTTAAAGTAAGCATAATCATCAAATGAGCCATCTTCATGATATAGTACAGCTGAATGCGAAGTTGGTGCATCTTGAGCCGCAATCGTTGGTACAATAATTAAGTTTTCACCTTCTGCTACGACTTTTGAAGCATCGATTGCTTTACCGCCACCTAAACCAATGATACAGTCTGCTTGTTCTTTTTGTCCAACGTTTTGCAAGCGCTTTGTTTCTTCACGCGTTACTTCTCCACTAAAGCCGCCCTCTACGAAGGTAATGTCAAACTTTTTCGCTGTTTCTTCCAATTGCGGACGTACACGATCAACGTCAGCAGGATTTGCAATTAGTAACGCTTTTTTTCCAAAAGTTGAAACGAAGTAACCTAAGTTTAGTAATTCATCTTCCCCTTGAACATATTTCGTTGGTAAAATCAATGCTTTTCTCATGTTGATAGCCTCCTATATTTTGTTTACATACATAGTATAAAACGCTTTCATCCAAAAAGCATTGAACTTTTGGTATCGTTTTCTTGCAAAAAATGATAGAATTATTTTGTGAAATAATAAAATATTATGATTTTTAAACTTTAGATTGAAGGATTGCCATATGACTGTAGAATTAAAAAATATTTTAGATTTAGAAAAGTGGGAAAAATTGCAAGAATCATTGGCCTTAAGCACTCGTTTAGCCATTATTTTAGTCGATTATAAAGGTCGTCCTGTGACGAAACATAGTCAAGTTCAACCCTTTTGCCAACTGGTACGTCACTCCCCTGAGCTCTCGAAACTTTGTGAAAAATGTGATGCTCGTGGTGGCTTGGAAGCTGTTCGCACTGGTCAGCCTTTTATCTACCGTTGTCACTTTAACATCGTTGATATGGCCATCCCCATTATTGTTGATGACCAGTATGTAGGAGCCATTATGGCTGGTGAAGTTTTGCTCGAAGATCACCAAGAAGAGTTAGAACAGGTTTTAACCATGAATGATGCCTTCATTCAAGAATTTTTAGTAACACACCAAGAGCTGTATCAACAATACCCTGTTTTAGAACTAGCAGACTTAGAAAAGAGCGCGACATTAATCGCTGATCTAAGCCAATATATTATTTCTGAAGCCATCAAAAAAGATTATTTAATCAATACGTACAAACAATCCTTACAGATTAGTTCGCGAAAAGAAGAACTGGAGCCATTAAATATGATCCAAAAAGATATTCAACAAACTTTATTAACTGCTCAATTAACTCCTTCAAGTGCCTATCAAACTAAAAATAAGCAATTACAACCGGTTTTAGATGCCCTTTGGGAAAACAAATCGCTGCGTTTAAATTTACAAGAACTGGCAGACCTTGTTCATTTGACACCGACGTATTTAAGTCGTTTATTAAAAGAGGAGTTTGGTATTCCCTTTAGTCAATTTTATCGACAATTAAAAATCACATGGGCTAAACAGCTTCTTTTGGAGACAGATAAAACGATCGCCCAAATCAGTGAAGATTTAGGGTTTGTTGAAGATAGCTATTTTGTCCGTATCTTTAAACAAGAAACGGGTGAAACACCTCTTAAATACCGTAAAAGAAAGAACAGAGCATAAAAAAACAACGACTCCGAGAAGTCGTTGTTTTTTTACACCTTTTGCTCTTGCTGTGGCTAATGCAACAAGTGCAAAAGGCGCATTATATCTGTCGTGCGACAAAGTGATACTATTAAATATGAATTGGTAAACCTAAAGCCAATTCAGCTGTATCCATAGTAATTTCGCCCAATGATGGGTGTGGGTGGATTGTTAAAGCAATGTCTTCTGCATTCATGCCAGATTCAATAGCTAAAGCTAATTCAGAAATCATGTCACTTGCACCGACACCGGCAATTTGTGCACCGATGATGACATTGTCTTCTACAGTTGTAACTAAACGCATGAATCCTTCAGTTTTATCTAAAGAGATTGCACGGCCGTTACCAGCAAATGGGAATTTGTAGCCTTTTGCTTCGATTCCCGCTTCTTTTGCTTCTGCAACAGTCATACCAACGCTTGCCAATTCTGGATCAGTAAAGGCAACAGCTGGCATTGCTTTGTAATCAACTGCAACTTTCTTACCAGAAATTGCTTCAGCAGCAATTTTTGCTTCGTAGCTTGCTTTATGCGCTAACGCAGCACCTGGTACGATGTCGCCGATTGCGAAGATGTTTTTCACGTTAGTACGTCCTTGGTTGTCAACTGGGATTAAACCACGTTCGCCAATTTCAACGCCCGCTTGTTCTAAGCCTAAGTCGTCTGTGTTTGGACGACGTCCAACAGTGACCATTACGTAATCTGCTTCAACACTTTCTTCTTTTCCGTTAACTTCATATTTAACAGTGACGCTATCGCCATTGTCAACAGCTTCTTTAGCCATTGCAGAAGTCACGATTGTTACGTTTTTCTTCTTGAAGTCGTCTGTGACAACTTTAACCATATCTTTTTCATAAGTTGGTAAAATTGATGGGCTACCTTCTAAAATTGTTACTTCTGAACCTAAGTTAGCATAAGCGCCACCTAATTCAGCACCGATGACACCGCCACCGATAATAACGAATTTTTTAGGAACTTCTTTTAAGTTTAAACCGCCTGTAGAATCTAACACGCGTCCGCCAAATTTGAATCCTGGGATTTCAATTGGACGAGAACCTGTTGCTACAATAGCATTATTGAATGAGTAAGTTTGTGCTGAGTCTGGGTGAATAACACGCAATGTATTTTCGTCAACGAAGAATGCTTCGCCTTCAATAATTTCCACTTTGTGTTTTTTCAATAACATGCCAACGCCGCCTGTTAATGATTTAACAACTGTGTTATCTTTCCAGTCTTGTGTTTTTGCAAAGTCTAATTCGACTCCTTTAGCTGTTACACCAAAAGTTGAAGAATCTTGTGCTTCTTGGTAATGATGTCCAGCAGCAATTAAAGCTTTTGAAGGAATACATCCAACGTTTAAACAAACGCCTCCGATGTATTCACGTTCGATAATCGCAACTTTTTGACCCATTTCTGCGGCACGAATTGCAGCAACGTATCCTCCAGGTCCAGCTCCGATTACGACTGTATCTAGTTCAATGGCGAAATCTCCTACTACCATTTGTTAATCATCCTTCCATTAATAGTAATTCTGGATCAGCTAATAAGCGTTTAATGTTGTTCATTGCTTTTTGAGCAGTTGCGCCGTCAACGATACGGTGGTCAAAGCTTAATGATAATTTCATCATGCGTCCCACAACGATTTCGCCGTCTGCATTAACAACTGGTTCTTGTGCAATTGTACCAACGCCTAAAATAGCAACTTCAGGGTAGTTGATTACTGGTGTAAACCAGCCGCCACCGACTGAACCAATGTTACTAATTGTGATTGTACCATCACGCATATCTTGTGCAGTTAATTTGCCTTCGATAGCCAATGCTGCTTTTTCGTTGATTTCATCAGCGATAGCAAACATGCTCTTCGTATTAGCATTTTTAACATTTGGTACATATAAACCATGATCTGTATCAGTAGCGATACCAATGTTAAAGTAATTTTTGTAAACAATTTCTTGTGCTGCGTCATCGATTGATGCATTCAAGATTGGGAATTTTTGAACAGTTGAAGTCAATGCTTTTACAACGTATGGTAAGAATGTTAATTTTGTACCATTTGCAGCAGCAACATCTTTAAATTTCTTACGGTGATCCCATAATTTAGAAACTTCTACTTCATCATGTAATGTTACGTGAGGAGCAGTGTGTTTGCTGTTAACCATTGCTTTAGCAATTGCTTTACGTGTTGGTGTCATTTTTTCACGTGTTTCCATTTCGCCTAAATCAGAAGTAAAGGCTTTTGGCGCTGCTTTAGGTGCAGCTGCTTCCGCTTTAGGTGCTGCTTCTGTTGCGGCAGCTTCAGTAGCTGGTGCTGCTTGAGAGCCACCAGAAACAAAGGCATCAATATCCGCTTTAATGACACGGCCACCTTTACCAGTTGCAGTTACTTGTGTAATATCAACGTCTTTTTCACGCGCATACTGACGAACAGATGGCATTGCTAAAACGCGTTTGTTTGGATCAGCGGCTGCAACTACGCCTGTTGAAGCGGCTGGTGCTGATGCTTCCGCTTTAGGAGCGTCAGTAGCTGGTGCTGCGGCTGCCGGTGCTGCTGAATTATGACCAGGTGCGTCAATTTCAACTAACACGTCACCCACATTGGCAACTGTTCCTTCTGGTACAACGATATTTTTTACAGTACCTGTTACTGGTGATGGAATTTCTTCTACTGATTTGTCATTTTGTACTTCTAATAATGAATCATCTTCATTAATTGTATCGCCAGCTTTAACGAACCATTTAACGATTTCGCCTTCGGCAATTCCTTCACCGATGTCTGGTAATTTAAATTGGAAAAATCCGCCAGCTGCTTCGGTTGTTGGTACAGCAGCAGGTTGTGCTGGTGTTTGTTCTTGTGCAGGAGCTGCCGGTGCTGCATCGTTATCTTCGTGACCAGGTGCGTCGATTTCGATTAACACGTCACCAACGTTTGCAACTGTTCCTTCTGGTACAACGATATTTTTTACAGTACCTGTTACTGGTGATGGAATTTCTTCCACTGATTTGTCATTTTGTACTTCTAATAACGTATCGTCTTCGTTGATTGTATCGCCAGGTTTTACAAACCATTTAACGATTTCGCCTTCGGCAATCCCTTCACCGATATCCGGTAATTTAAACTGATAAGCCATTTTTTAAGTCTTCCCTTCTTCGTTGGATCTGTCTATTTTCTTAGGAGCAAAACGCGGGGAAACGACTATAGTAGCTGAACATTTCATGCCTATAGCCGTATTCCACCTGTTTAATTCTTCGTTTATCTACTTCGAATAACTATTAAAATTCGACGATTTCTCTAGCTTTTGCTTCGATATCTTTCGCATTTGGTAACCAGATATTTTCTGCTTGTCCGAATGGGAAGATTGTATCTGGAGCAGATACACGTCCGATTGGTGCTTCTAATGATAATACGGCACGTTCAGAAATTTCAGAAACAACCATAGCGCCAACGCCAGCTTGTTTTTGTGCTTCTTGAACGACAACCACACGGCCAGTTTTTTCAACAGAGTTAATAATTGTTTCCACATCTAAAGGAGCCACTGTACGTAAATCAATGATTTCTGCTGAAATATTGTCTTTCGCTAAGCTATCAGCTGCTTTAATCGCTTCACGAACCATAGCGCCGTAAGTGATGATTGATACGTCTGTTCCTTCACGAGTTACAGCCGCTTTATCTAAAGGCACTTCATAAGCTTCGTCTGGCACTTCCTCACGGAATGAACGGTATAATTTCATGTGCTCTAAGTAGACAACTGGATCGTTGCTGCGAATAGATGAAATTAATAGTCCTTTTGCATCGTAAGGGTTTGATGGAATAACAACACGAACACCTGGTGATTGTGCGATTAATCCTTCTAAGTTATCTGAGTGAAGTTCTGGTGTATGAACACCACCACCAAATGGGGCACGAACAGTAATTGGCATATTACGAGTTCCACCCATACGGTAACGCGTACGAGCCATTTGACCAACGATTTCGTCAAATACTTCAAAAACGAAACCAAAGAATTGGATTTCAGGAACTGGACGGTAACCTTGCAAGGCAAGACCGAAAGCCAATCCACCGATACCAGATTCAGCTAAAGGTGTATCGAAGACGCGGTCTTCACCAAATTTTTCTTGTAAACCTTCAGTTGCACGGAAAACCCCACCGTTGTTACCAACGTCTTCACCGAAGATTAAGACATTTTCGTCTTTCTCTAATTCAAGAGCTAAGGCATCTGTAATTGCTTGGATCATAGTTTTTTGTGCCATTTTTATTTCGACTCCTTCGCTTCATAAAATGCAATTTGTTCTTTAATTGTTTGAGGTTGAACTTCAAACATATTTTTCAAGAAATCAGAAACTTTTTGTTTTGGCGCTTTATCCGCTTCTGCAATCGCTACTTTGATTTCTTCTTTTGTTTTTTCAATAATTTCTTCTTCTTTTGCTTCAGACCATAAGCCTTTATCTGTTAGATATTTACGGAAACGAGTCAATGGATCTTTTTGTACCCATTCGTCATCCATTTCTTTTGAACGGTAACGTGTTGGATCGTCTCCAGATAAAGTATGTGGACCATAACGATAGGTTAATGTTTCAATTAAAACTGGACCGTTTCCTGCAGCTGACCAATCGCGTGCTTCTTTTGCAATTGCGTAAACTGCTAATGGATCCATACCATCAACTTGAATACCAGGAATTCCTGCTGCAACAGCTTTTTGAGCTAAAGTTTTAGCCGCTGTTTGTTTTTCACGAGGTGTAGAAATCGCAAAACCATTGTTTTGGATAATGAAGACACCGTTTGCTTGGTAAGCACCAGCAAAGTTAATTGCTTCATAGAAGTCCCCTTGTGAAGAACCGCCGTCACCAGTATAAGTGAAGACAACATTTTCTTTTCCACGTTTTTTCAATCCTAAAGCAACACCAGCTGCTTGGATGTATTGAGCACCAATGATAATTTGTGGTGGTAATGCATTTAAATCTTCCGCGTAGTAGTTCCCTGCTACGTGACCACGAGACCATAAGAAAGCTTCTCTTAATGGTAAACCATGTTGTACTAATTGAGGTACATCACGGTAACCTGGTAGTAAGTAGTCTTCTTTTTCCATTGCAAATTGACTTGCCAATTGGCTTGCTTCTTGTCCAGCTGTTGGCGCGAAGAATCCTAAGCGTCCTTGACGGTTTAATGCAGTAGAACGTTGGTCTAACACACGAGACCAAACCATGCGTGTCATTAATTCAACTAATTCCTCATCCGATAAATCAGGTACTAAATCTTCATTCACAATTTTTCCATCTTGATCCAAGATTTGGAAAGTTGGGAAATCAGCGTCGACTTTAGCCATTAGCTCTTTAAAGTCAATAGGTTTTTGTTTCTTAGCCTTTGCCATTTTGTCACACAATCCTCTCTATTACGTTTCTTTAATTTCGATAAAAGTAAAACAGAGTGCGAAACTGTATTACTTTTTATCGACTACACTTAACAAATTATCACTAAATTCGAAAAAGCGCAAGAAAAAAACTCTAATTTCTTCATTTTTTCACAAAAGAGCAAAACCGCATGTTTTTGCGGTTTAGTGATAATTTTCACAAACAAGAAAACGGTTTCTGTTCCACACTTCTTCTGTACTATTTTTCTCCCAACTGTTATATTCTATTTTAAAAATATTATATAACAGTTCTATTAATTCGAGCCCCCTCATCCCCGAGCTGGCTAGTAATCTGATTTCCGAACTTTACGTTTTCATGAAAATTATCTTGAAAAAACCAAAAAATAAAAACCGTCAGCCGAGTAACCTACTCAGCATGCGGTTTTTTATTTTTTAGAGAACAAAGTTTTTTTCGTTAATTTTTATTTTTTTTGGCTCGTTTTTTTGCCAAATACTTTACCTTAGGTTTTATCACGAACATTCATTGCTTAAAATCACCAAATTTTCGCAAAACGAGTAATACAGCTTAGCAAATTCTTTTCTCTTTCAGTAGATTTTACTAAATCCATTCCTTGGTAATTTTAATATATAAACGTTTAGCTACTTCAACAGTTAACATGTACGCAATGATGATTCCAAAGAACCATGGCCAGTAGTTAGCCGGAAGTTTCACAAAGTCAAAAACCTCTCTTATAGGCGTTGCTACAATCAGGAAACCGAGTAAAATTGCGCCTAAACTACTTAACATCACAGGCATTGACGCACGACTTTGAATGAATGGTATTTTCCGCGTCCGGACCATATGAACAACTAACGTTTGACTAACAAGTCCCACCATAAACCAACCTGTTTGGAATAAATGTTGAGTGGCCAAACTATTAGCGCTAAACACAAACCACATGACAAGATACGCTATAATATCGAAAATACTACTTACCGGGCCAATACATACCGTAAATTTCGCTAGTCCGTTCGTTTCCCACCGAACAGGGCTTAATAATTCTTCTTCATCGACATTATCCCAAGGAATTGTCAACTGAGCCACATCATAAATCAAATTTTGAATCAAGAGTTGTAAGGAAAGCATTGGTAGAAATGGTAAAAAGGCACTGGCTACTAAAATTGAAAAGACATTCCCAAAATTAGAACTGATGGTAATTTTAATATATTTCATCATATTGCTAAATACTTTTCGTCCTTCAATCACACCAGATTCCAGTACATTTAAACTTTTTTCCAGTAAAATAATCGAGCTAGCATCTTTAGTAATATCAGCTGCAGTATCTACTGAAATGCCCACATCAGCTTTTCGTAATGCCGGTGCATCATTAATGCCATCCCCCATAAAACCAACCGTATGACCTTTTGCTTGTAGCAATTCAATAATTTTAGATTTTTGCATCGGATTTAATTTGGCAAATAAATTAGTTTCTTCTACTTGCGCCCGCAACTCTTCATCTGTCATTGCTTCAATTTGAGAACCTAATAACACATGGGAAACTTCAATGCCTACATCTTTACAGACTTTTTTGGCGACAATGTCATTATCGCCCGTTAGCACTTTCACGTTGACACCATGTTCATGTAAGGAGCGGATAGCGCTGACGGCTGACTCTTTTGCTGGATCAAGAAACCCCATAAACCCAATCAATGTCATCTCTTTTTCATCTTCAACTGAATAAACTGCTTCTTTATGGACATCTTTTTTAACAGCTACCGCTAACACACGCATCCCTTGTTTGTTCATTTGAACATTCACTCGGCGTAGTTCTTCTCGTACAGCAGTGCTTAATGGTACAATTTCGCCATTAATTTGCGCATGCGTGCACACTTCTTCCATTTCTTCCACGGCGCCTTTCGTGATCATCAATTGATGATCATCTGCATTCACGACAACCGTTAAGCGGCGTCTGGAAAAATCAAAAGGAATTTCATCAATTTTAGTGACATTTTTAAACGGCGTTTTCCATTGATGCTCTTCATAAAAATTAATAACGGCAATATCCATTAAATTTTTCCAACCTGTTTGATAAGAAGAATTTAAGTAGGCTAAATTTAGAACCTCGTCACTCAAATCACCTAATGGATTCAAATGTTGAACCAAAACTACACGATCTTCGGTAATCGTTCCAGTCTTATCTGTACAGAGCACATCCATACCACCCAAATTTTGGATAGCCGCTAATTCTTTAACAATGACTTTATGTTTCGATAAGGATAATGCACCCTTGGCTAAGTTACTAGTAACAATCATTGGCAACATTTCTGGTGTCAAACCAACTGCAACGGCAATCGCGAAGAAAAACGCTTCGCCCCAAGCACCTTTAGTTAAACCATTAATCAAGAAAACGATTGGAAACAAAATCATTACCATTCGTAATAAAAACTTACTGACTTTTGCTAAGCCTAAGTCAAAACTAGTTTTTCCTCGTTGTGTTGTAGCATTTTTAGCAATATCACCAAAAAATGTATGTTGCCCAGTTTTTAAAATAATCGCTTTTCCTTGTCCACTCAAGACATCTGTGCCCATAAACACTAGGTCTTGCATATCTAATGCAGAAACCTCTGTTTGTTGACGATCCACACCTGCATCCACAAATTTTTCGACAGGCATGGATTCGCCTGTTAGCGACGATTGATTAACGAATAAATCTTTGGTCCAAATCAACACGGCATCTGCAGGAATCATGTCTCCTGTAGCTAAAGTTACAATGTCTCCTGGAACAATTTCGTCCATTGGAATTTCTTTCGTAATCCCTTCCCGTGTCACTGCAGCGGTGTTTTCAATTAATTCTTTTAAATCCAAACTCGCTTTTTGAGAACGATATTCTTGTATAAAAGCAATCAAGACACTGGCTAAAATCATCACGCCCATCACGATAGCGGCTTCGAAATCTTTCGTTAAAGTTGAAACGACCATCAATAAGGCTAAGACATAGACAAACGGATCTTTGAATGCACTTAAAAATAAAATAATTGCTGGGGTTGGCTTTTGTGCAGAAACTTCGTTTGGTCCAAATTCCTCTAATCTTTTTTCGGCATCTTCATTCGAGAGTCCTTTTTCAGATGTCCGTAATTCCATCATTAATTCCCGTTCAGAAAGCAAAGCCAATTTACGTAATTCTTGATCTTTGGTTGCTTTTCTCATATCCATTGTTTTTTTGTTCATCATTTTCTTTTCCTCCAAGGTTGTAGTCACCTGCCGAAAAGAGTGCTAAAATCTTCTCCTTTCGTTGGTGACTGTATTTTGTTTCTCTGTTCACTTCCAGGGTCTTCCATGACAGTCATCCTTTCTTTTTCTTATTTATACTTCCAGTGAATAATTGCTTTTTTGCCAAACACACAAAAAAGGACCTACTCAACAATAGAGCACGTCCCAAAATACCATCTTTAAATAAGATTCTCTATCGTTGAGCTTTAGCACTATAGGGCGTAGATAACATGTATCAGCTACATTATGAATAACCTTCACGATTATTCCTGTTCAACCAACTAAGGGTCTCTCGATCCTTTCGCGGCAGCAGCATTTGTCCAAATAGGAGCCTCACCTAACAATTATTCAGTTTTTATCCACTTCTTATAATAGAGGAGTTTGACATTCTTGTCAAAAGATTTATGACTTTTTTGTTATAAATAAAAAATAACTACTTTAAAATTTCCTTTATTTCTGCTTTTCGCTCAGGAATAAACCACATGACTAAAACAATCGTATCAATAATCAGGACAGCGATTGGCGCTACCATTTTACCCACAATCAACGCAATAATATTCAACACAATCGAAAGCGTTAATTTTGGATAGTGGCCAAACAAACGTTGTACTTCGGATTTGGGCCCATTTGCCTGAATCAATGCCCGCACCACTAGATAATAAGCAACATCAGCTCCTAATACTACTAAGCCATACAAAGCTTGTGGCGGCCAAGAAAACGGATGTTCACCTACCCAACCAGTAACAAACGGGAAAAACGTCAACGTCAAAATTAGAAAATTATTCATCCAAAGGACACGTCCATCAATTTTACGGACACTTTGAAATAAATGATGATGATTGTTCCAGTAAATTAATAAAGTAACAAAACTAATTAAATAAATAATGATTTTGTGTCCAGATTGAGTCAGAGCAGACCAATCTGCTTTTTCAGGAATTTTTAATTCTAAAATTAATAACGTTAAAATAATCGCAATGACTGCATCTGTAAATGCTTCTACACGTGTTTTCGGCATCATTTCCCCCTACTTTCATAAAAATTAAATAACTTACCCAAAGTAAGTATAACGCATTTCTGTAAAAATTCAATTATTTATGAAGTCTCTCGGTTGTTGAAGTTCCTAAAAACGAGTGCAAGAGCCCCACTTAAAAGTAAGCCTCTTGCACTCGTTATAGAACAAATCAGTTATTGGAAGACGCCTGCCTGATAAGGTGCTAACTGCATCCGTTTCTTCACCGTAAAATCTTGATTCCCTAATAATTGTTGCCACTTTCTGCCTAGTAATTTATTCGGCAAGTCAAATTGGCACTTTTCTCCACTTAAATTGACAATCACTAACGCTGTTGCCTCAGTTGTTTTTCTTAAAAAAGCAAAAACAGACGGATGATTGGGCGCTAATAGTTCAAACTGTCCATCTGTAAAGACCGGATTGTCTTTCCGCAACGCAATTAACTTTTTATAATAATTCAACACGGATTGCGCATCCGTTTCTTGGTCAGCCACATTTATTTCTTTGAAATTGGGATGAATTGCTAACCACGGATGCCCCGAGGTGAATGAACTTGCCTCTTGACTCGTCCACTGCATAGCCGTACGCGAATGGTCCCGCGTCCAATGCGCCACTTCTTTTAATGCTTGTTTCGCATCGTAGCCACTTTCTATAAGCAAACGATAATGGTTATGAGAATCTTTAGCATCTAACTCGTCAATCTGTTGAAACGGATAATTAACCATGCCGATTTCCTGTCCTTGATAAATAAACGGTGTTCCTCGCAAGAGCAAGGCGATTGTTCCAATCGCCTTAGCAGAATGAGAGGTTTCATTGCCTAAAATTGAATTGATTCTGGGATTATCATGATTTTCTACATATAATGCATTCCAGCCTTCTGTCCCTAAATGCTTTTGCCAGCGAGCCATTACTTTTTTATAGCCTAAAATATTTAACCGTTCTTCTCCTGGCTTTCCTTCTCGAACATTGTGCTCTAATTCAAAAATCATATTCAGATAGCCCGCATCATTGGTCCATTCCACCGCTTTTTTACTTGAAACGCCACTAGCTTCCCCCACTGTCATGATGTCATACTCAGCAAAAATAGCTTTCAAATCCAGCATATAGTCTTCAATGCCTTTTACATTCATAAATGGAGCCCACGGATTCGTGGTAATTTTAAAATCCCAAGGTTCTTTTTGGATATGACTAATCGCATCCAATCGGAAACCATCAATTCCCAAATCTAACCACCAGCGAATCATCGCATAAATCTCTTCACGAACTTTAGGATTTTTCCAGTTCAAATCAGGTTGCTCTTTTGCAAACACATGAAAATATGCTTGCTTTGTACCTTCGTCATACGTCCAAGTCGAGCCACCAAAAAAGCTTTGCCATTCATTCGGCATACGATCTGGTGTCGCATCGGCCCATAAATAATACTCACGATACGGATTATCTAAACTTTTTTTCGCTTCAACAAACCACGGATGTTGATCACTGGTATGATTGACCACTAAATCAAGAATAATCTTCAAACCTAATTGATGCGCTTGGTCCAAAAGTTCTTGAAAATCTTCCATCGTACCAAACTCTGGCTGAATCCCTTGATAATCCGCAATATCATAACCATTGTCAACGTTTGGCGAAGTGTAAATCGGATTTAACCATAAAAAATCGACCCCTAGTTCTTTTAAATACGGTAATTTCTCAATAATTCCCTGCAAATCACCAATGCCATCCCCGTTGCTATCTTTAAAACTCCGAGGATAAATTTGATAACCGACAGCATTTTTCCACCATTGGTCCATCTTATTGACTCACTTTCACAACAAATGCTTGCCAAGGCGCTAACGAATAGTCTGCTAAAGCAGTGACATCTGTCGGCATATTTTCAATCATTACTTGTTCTACAGAAACGTCTGCAGAAAATGGCTGAACTTTGTCAGAAAAGTTCGTTACAACAAGCCAGCGTTCCTCACCATAGGTACGATAAAAACTGATCACTTCCTCCACTGTTTCCAGCAATTCAAAGTTGCCCCAAACGATTAAAGGATGTTCTTTTCTCAAACGAATCATTTCTTGGTACGTATAGAATAGTGAATTTTTATCTGCCAAAGCAGCAGCGACGTTAATCGTTTGATAATTGGGATTAACATCAATCCAAGGTGTACCAGTCGTAAAGCCCGCATTTTTTTCAGCGGTCCACTGCATAGGCCGGCGTGCATTATCACGACCTTTAGTATTAATTTTCAGCAAAATTTCTTCTTTAGAATATCCTTTTTCTAGATACTCATGGTACATGTTAATCGTTTCGATGTCCCGCGCTTCACGAATATCTGTAATCGGCGTATTGGTCATACCAATTTCTTCCCCTTGATAAATATAAGGTGTGCCTTTCATCATGTGCAGTAAAATAGCGAATAACTTACTACTTTCCAACCAATATTCCTGATCATTTCCCCAACGTGAAATCATTCTCGGTAAATCATGGTTATTCCAAAATAAAGAATTCCAGCCATCATTTCCTAATTCTGTTTGCCATTTTGCAAAAACCTGTTTCAACTTGGCAACTTCCATTGGCTGAAGGTCCCATTTTTCTTTACCTGGTTGTTGATCCAAGCTCATATGTTCAAACTGAAAAATCATGGATAATTCATGACGCTCTGGACTAGAGTACATTTTTGCAATCTCAGGTGTGGCCCCCCATGTTTCACCTACAGTTAACAGCTCTTTGCCGCCAAATGTCGCGGCGTTCATTTCTTGTAAATAACGATGTAAATGAGGCCCATTCGCGGTGATCTCTTCTCCTGGAATTTTACCCACTAAGTCAATTACATCTAAACGGAAACCGCCAATTCCTTTATCAATCCAAAAATTCATCATCTCGTAAACCGACTGACGCATTTGTTGGTTTTCCCAATTTAAATCTGGTTGTTTTTTACTAAACAAATGCAAATAGTATTGCCCACTCGCTTCATCAAACGTCCACGCCGAACCCGAAAAGGCAGATTTCAATCGGTTAGGCACACCGCCATCTGAAGCAGGATCAGCCCATACATAATAGTCTCGGTAGGGGTTCTCCTTGCTTTTTTTCGCTTCAATAAACCAACGATGTTCATCTGACGTATGGTTAACCACTAAATCCATAATAATTTCAATCTTTCGCTTTTTCGCTTCCTCAATTAGACGATCCATATCCGCCATCGTCCCAAACTCTGTCATAATCGCTTCATAATCAGAAATGTCATAACCATTGTCATCATTGGGTGATTGATAAACTGGTGATAACCAAATAGCCCCAATGCCTAACGTTTCCAAATAATCCAATTTTTCAATAATTCCTGGTAAATCTCCAATGCCATCTCCATTGCTATCCTTAAAACTGCGAGGATAAATCTGATAAACCACGACTTCTTGCCACCAATGTTTTTCCATTCTTCTTCACATTCCTTTGCTTAATTATTATGCTTCATATAAAAGAAAACCTTTTGGTAAAACCATTATCTGTTCTGAAGCAATTTCGATAGAAGAACTTAGCAAAACTTCTCGATCAGTTCTATCGACAAATTGTGTCTCTTGGCCAGTATTAAAAACCCCATAGATCGTCTGTTCCTCCAAACGACAAGCGAGTCTAATCAACCCCGTTTCAAAAGAAGTGCCTGTCCAATCGATTGTTCCACCAGAAAAAACAGCTGCATACTTTTTGCGAAGGGCAATCAATGATTTTACAAATCCCTTCAAATCCAAATCTTGCTGATTTTCCTCCCAAACCATACAACGACGACAATCAGGATCCATATCACCTGTCATACCAATTTCATCACCATAGTAAAGACAAGGGACGCCTGGTTGAATATACGTAAACGCTAATACTTGGCGCATCAACTCTTTATCCTCTTTCGTTTCATGCAATAAGCGTGGTGTATCGTGGGAATCTAAAACATTAAACTGCATTTGATTCGTTTGTTGTCGATAGAGCATTAACTGGTTGTTCATTTCAGAAAGCATCTTTTCCAAGGACAGTTCTCGCTTGACAAAGTAGCCCATAATCGCATCTGTGTATGCATAATTCATCACTGCATGAAATTCGTCTCCTTGGAGCCAGCTTTGCGACGAGTGCCAAATTTCTCCTAAAATATAAAAATCTTCTTTTGCGTCATCACATGTTTGCCGGAATTTTTTCCAGAACGCATGATCCACTTCGTTTGCCACATCTAAACGCCAGGCATCAATATCATATTCCTCAATCCAATAACGAGCAATTTCTAAAAGATAGGCTTGCACTTCTGGATTTGCTGTATTTAATTTAGGCATATGCGGAGTGAATGCAAAAGTATCATAGGTAATGTTGCTTGCTTCTTCAAAATCAGCACTTTCTTCATAGCTAGCTGGAAACTCATTTACGTGGAACCAATCGGCATAAATTGAGTCCTGGCCATTTTTTAACACATCTTGCCATTGAGGCGAAGTGTCCCCCATATGATTAAAAACGGCGTCCAACATAATCTTAATGCCCCGTCGATGACACTCTTCAACTAAACGCTTAAAGGTAGCGCCATCACCAAAAGCTGGGTCAATTTTTAAATAATCAATCGTATCATATTTGTGATTAGAAAACGCTTCAAAAATTGGGCAAAAATATAAGCCGTTAACACCTAAATCTTCAATGTAATCAAGATGATCTAGCACCCCTTGCAAATCCCCACCAAAAAAATCTTGTCGATCTGGTCTTTTAGATCCCCAACGCAACGTCCCTTCAGGATCATTGGCGGGATCACCATTTGCAAAACGCTCTGGAAATATTTGATACCAAACCGTTTCTTTGACCCATTCAGGTGCTTTAAAACGATCGATTTCATGAAAATACGGCATCCGAAAATAATTATTCGCCATCTTTAAATACTTTTCTTCTAAAGGATAAATGCCGTGTTCGCCATAAAACGCCGTCAAGCCATCCGTCCCTACTAAAGTAAAAGCATATGAAAGGCGTTTAAATTTTGCACTTAATGCAATAAACCAGTAATCATATAACTCCGTAGATACTAACTTCTCCATGGTTAACGACTGTTGGTACCACTTTTCTTTTCCTAAAAGATAAGGGTCTCCTTGCACTAATTGGACAGAGGCAATGTCGCCTTTTGCCGTACGCAAACGAATATGCATGGTTTCTTCTGTATAAAGATAAGCAAATTCACTTTCTGGACGATGGTAGATTGCAGCAGTGTTCATTTAATTCTCTCCTTTAATTGTCGCTTTCCGTGTATTTTCTAATACTCGAACACATTTTAGCGCAAACGATTGCATTTGTATACCCTTTTTTATTTTTTTATTTAAAATGCTCAATTAGTGGTATACACCACTTTAAATAAACAGTATGTTATTTATAACAAAAAAACTTTTTTAACTTTCTCGATGAAAAACACTTGATTATTTCCGCAATCGGTTGCATAATAAGACTTGTAAAAAATAATTTTTGGAGGGTTCAAAAATGAAAGCGAATTGGAAAAAGATTTTAATGGGCGGTATCCTTTTAAGTGCTTCCGCGGTTTTACTTACTGCCTGTGGTGGCGCAGAAAAAACGAAAGCTGAAAATGAAAGCGGTTCAGCAAATAAAGCAGCTGGTGACGTAAAATTATGGGTTGATACTGAATATATGGGCGTCTTTAAAAAAGTTGTCGCCGATTTTGAAAAAGAAAACCCCGATATTAAAGTTAACTTAACTGCTGGAAATTCGGCAGATGCTAAAAAAGACATTGCAAAAGATCCTAAAGCTGCCGCAGATGTTTTCATGATGCCACATGATCAAATTGGTCAAATGGCAGAAGCTGGTCTGATTTACCCTAACACAAAATATGAAAAAGAAGTCAAAGAAAACAATATCGACTCGGCAGTCGCAGGAGTCACTTGGAAAGACAAAGTCTATGCCTACCCTTATGCCGTAGAGTCACAAGTTCTTTATTATAACAAAGATACGTATTCTCCAGAGGAAATCAAAACTTGGAAGTCTTTAACTGAAAAAGGCAAAATCGGTACCAATTTTGGCGAAGATGGCGCAAATTATATCTTCGGTCCTCTATTTATGAGTAACGGCGATTACTTATATGGTGAAAATGGCGAAGATCCAAAAGGTACCAACTTTAACAATCAACAAGGCATTGAGGTATTACAATGGATTGCCGATCAAAAAAATAATCCTGGTGTGATCCAATCAAATACAGAAGCATTGTCTAATCTAGGTTCTGGCAAAACGGATGCCTTCCTTTCTGGCCCTTGGTCTAAAAACGATGTAGAAAAAGCTCTTGGCGACAAAATGGGGGCTGCTGCCTATCCAACCATTGATTTTGGCAATGGAGAAAAACAAATGAAAGCTTTCTTGGGCGTTCGTAGTTTTGCTGTCAACCAACAAACACAAGCACCATTGGCCGCAATGACATTAGCAAACTATTTAACAAGTGAAAAATCACAAATGACTTACTTCAAAGAAATCGGTTTTGTCCCTTCAAACAAAAAATTACAAACAAACGAAGAAATTACACAAGATACTGTTGCAAAAGCTATCTTAGAAATGGCGCAACCAACCCACTCTGTGGTAATGCCAAAAATCCCAGAAATCGTTTCATTCTGGCCTGCGATGGATGCAGTAATCAATGATACGTACAAAGGCAATATCAAACCTGCGGATTATCAAGCAAAATTAGATAAATTAGTCCAAGACACATCAAAAGAAGCAAAAGAATAAAAAGAGTAAAGAAATGGGACGAGCTTCAATCTGCTGTCCCATTTCCTCTATCTTTTTTATTTAAGTAGAAAGTGAGTGAACGAAGATGTTCAAGAAAAAGAAAGCCCAGACGTCATTTCGAGAGGTCTTTAAAAAAGGCGACTTCGCTACAAAACTATCTTTTTTAGTTATGGGTGCTGCAAACTTCGCCAACAAGCAGTGGTTAAAGGGAATCATCTTTTTAACAGCTGAAATTGGCTTTATCTATTGGTTAATCCGTAATGGTTTCCATGCATTAATGATGCTAGGAACACTAGGGACCCAACAGCAAGGATTAGTATATGATGATTCTTTAGGGATTGAAGTTCTAAAAGAAGGCGATAATTCAATGCTCTTATTATTATTCGGAATTGCAGCAATTTTAGTCTGTTTATCGCTAATCATTTTATATGTAATCAATTTAAAAAGCGTCCGTCACCTATATGAATTAAAGACAGCCGGCAAAAAAATTCCAACAACTATGGATGATTTACGTAGCTTGTTAAACGAACGTTTCCATGCAACTTTAATGACGATCCCCTTACTAGGCGTTCTTTTCTTTACCATCTTGCCGTTGTTATATATGATTTCAATTGCCTTTACCAACTACGACCATAACCATTTGCCACCGAAAAACCTTTTTACTTGGGTTGGATTGGCAAATCTAGGCAATGTAATCACAGGCGATATGGCTTCAACGTTCTTTCCAGTACTTGGCTGGACCTTGATTTGGGCTGTTTTTGCAACCGCAACTTGTTTCTTTTTTGGAATCATTTTAGCCTTGCTTATCAATACAAAAGGCTTAAAATATAAAGCATTTTGGCGGACCATTTTTGTTATCACGATGGCCGTACCTCCGTTTGTTTCACTTTTAATTATGCGAAACCTCTTAAATGGTTCCGGACCTATCAATGCTCTGTTGTTAAACTGGGGCTTAATCGATTCTTCTATCCCCTTCTTAACAGATCCGAATTGGGCAAAATTAACCATTATTGTTGTCAATATGTGGATTGGTATTCCTGCTACGATGTTAATCTCTACAGGGATTATCCAAAACCTTCCTGAAGATCAAATCGAAGCAGCTAGAATTGACGGTGCCAATAAATGGCAAATTTTTAAAAGTATTACGTTTCCACAAATTCTATTTGTGATGACCCCGGCGCTAATTCAACAGTTTATTGGCAACATCAATAACTTCAATGTCATTTATCTATTAACAGGTGGCGGGCCAGCCAATTCTAACTTCTACGGTGCAGGCTCAACTGACCTTTTAGTTACCTGGTTATACAAATTGACTGTCGATACAATGGATTACAATTTAGCCTCTGTGATTGGTATTTTAATCTTCATTCTCTCCGCAGTCTTCAGTTTAATTGCCTATACACGGACGAATTCATTTAAGGAGGCGTAACTTATGGCTAAAGCAAAAAGTTACCAGAAAAAACAACGCACTGCACTTACCAGCGTTTACATCATTCTAACCATTTTAGCAGTTTTTTGGATGTTCCCCATTGTGTGGATTATCTTAACAAGTTTTCGTGGCGAAGGCGGTGCATTTGTTCCCTATATCATTCCCAAAACATTCACTTTAGAAAATTATAAAGTATTATTAACAAATCAGACTGGCAACTTCCCCTTTGTCCGTTGGTTTTTGAACACCTTGTTCGTCTCCATCGCAAGCTGTCTGTTATCAACTTTCATTACAATCGCAATGGCTTATGCGCTGTCACGGTTGCGTTTCCGCTTAAGAAAACCATTTTTAAAAGTGGCGCTCGTTTTAAATATGTTCCCTGGTTTTATGAGCATGATTGCCGTTTACTATATTTTAAAAGCCTTAAATTTAACTGAAAGTTTATTCGCTTTAATTCTGGTTTACTCTGCAGGCTCGGCGCTAGGTTTTTACATCGCCAAAGGGTTCTTCGATACCATTCCGATGGCTTTAGACGAATCGGCTATGATTGACGGTGCCAACAAGTGGCAAATTTTCACAAAAATTACGTTGCCATTGTCGAAACCAATTATTGTCTATACTTCTTTAACCGCCTTCATGGGCCCTTGGATGGATTTTATTTTCGCAAAAGTTATTATGGGTGATAAAGTTGAAAATTACACCGTTGCGATTGGTCTCTTTTCGATGATGACCAAATCAACAGCCAATTCACTATTCATGGCTTTTACAGCAGGATGTGTGCTAATTGCCATTCCAATTACTATTTTATTTATATTAATGCAACGTTTCTATGTAGAAGGCGTGACTTCTGGCTCTGTCAAAGGCTAGAAAAAACATCGTTTGGTTTATAGCCAAACGATGTTTTTTATTTTTTGGCGTTGTTTTCCTTACACGTTTTTCTTCGTAGCGCTTGATAATTGGACAAAATTTTCATGACCGCCAAAAAGTGTTGATTGACCTCTTGATAATCCTCTAAGGAAAGAACACTAAGCGTTTCAGATAGTTGCTGTTTTACTTGATTTTCTTTTTGCTTAAAGAGCTTCTCGCCTTCTTTTGTCGTATAAACATTAACCACGCGGCGATTTTCTTGATTATGGCGACGTTGAACAATCGCTCGTTCTTCTAACCCCGCAATAGAGCGACTCACTTGAACTTTCGACGTTCCTACTTGGTTGGCTAACTCCGTCATACTAATTCCTTCATTCGTTGCCACAATTAATAAAATTAACATGTCTAACTTTGTTAATTTTAGATCCTCCAAGTCTAGGTCTTTAAAAAGCAATTGGCTCATATATGAAAAAATTTCAGTAAAGACACTAATATCTAAATTTGATGAATGCTTCTCTTTATCCATATGTTCTCCCTCGTTTCCCACCTAGTGTATACTAAATTCACTTGATTATCAAATGGTAATGATTGATTTTTGTTAACTATTATGTTACGTTATACACTAACTTAAGGTTGTGTTGTTGATAAATTGGAAGAAGGATGCGAAAAATATGCTAGAACTCAAAGAGATAAAAAAATATTATACTGTCGGCGGAACGACCACTAAAGCTTTAGATGGCGTCTCTGTCGCTTTTCGAAAACAAGAATTTGTAGCCATTCTGGGTCCCAGCGGCTCTGGTAAAACGACGATGTTGAATGTGATTGGCGGATTGGACAATTACGATTCTGGTGACTTAATCATTAACGGCAAATCAACAAAAAATTTTAAAGAAGCCGACTGGGATGCTTATCGGAATAACTCAATTGGTTTTATTTTTCAAAGTTACAACTTAATTAGTCATCAAGGGATTTTGGATAATGTCGAGCTTGGTATGACACTGAGTGGTATTTCAAAAGCAGAAAGACGCCAAAAAGCCGAAGATGCACTCATCCGTGTCGGTTTGAAGGACCATATCCATAAAAAACCTTCCCAATTATCTGGCGGTCAAATGCAACGGGTTGCCATTGCTCGCGCTTTAGCTAATGATCCCGATATTTTACTTTGTGATGAACCAACTGGTGCATTGGATTCAGAAACCAGTCTGCAAATTATGGCACTTATCCAAGAACTTTCGAAAGAAAAATTAGTTATTATGGTGACCCACAATCCTGAATTAGCTCACGAATACGCTGATCGAATTATTGAATTTTCAGATGGCCAAATTCGTCATGACTCACGTCCTCATATTGAACATGAAAAAAAAGAACCTTTCGAATTGAAACGCACCAAAATGAAATTCACGACTGCGCTGCGTTTATCTTTTAATAATATCCGCACTAAAAAAGGGCGAACTTTTTTAACCGCCTTTGCTTCAAGTATCGGGATTATCAGTATCGCGATTGTCCTTTCTCTTTCAACAGGATTCCAGAAACAAATTGATAAAACTCAGTCGGAAACGTTAGCGCAATTTCCGATTACCATTTCTAAAATAGCGACAGATCAAGATCCAGAAAGTTTCAATAATCAGGACAAAAAAGGCACCTTCCCGAAAGAAAAAGAAGTGACTGCTAAAATTAGCGATGCGGACCGTGCGCAACACACGAATTTAATTGATCAAAAATTTATTGACTATGTCAATCACATTGATCCTGAATTAAGTAATAATATCGGCTATACTCGTCTAGTCAATATGAACTTATTAAGAGAAATCAACGGGAAAGCACAAGCTGTCAAATTTTCAAACGATGCACCTGATGGTCAATCAAACGCGATGGCTTCTATGATGGCTGCCCAAACTGGCGTCGGCGTTTCTGCTTTTCCTAAACAACTAGAAAATGGAAAAAACAATTTCTTAAAAGACAATTACTCGTTGCTTGAAGGAAATTATCCAGAAAAAGAAACCGATGTCGTTTTAATCGTCGATAGTAACAATACCACCAATATTAATGCCTTAAAAAATCTTGGCTTTGACGTGAAAGATAATCAAAAGATTGCCTTTTCAGACATTGTTGGCACAAAAATGAAATTAGCCAATAATAATGCATTTTACACCAAATTACCGACAGGCAACTTCATTCCTAACCAAGATTTGCAAGCTGTTTACGATAATCCAGAAAATACCGAATTAACAATTTCAGGGATTTTGCGAATTAAAGATTCTTCAACAATGAATCTATTAGCACCTGGAATTGCTTATAGCGATGCACTTTCAACTAATATGATTGCCAAAAACAAAACCTCTGATATTGTTAAAGCGCAAGAAGCCAGCAATACTAACGTTATGACTAACGAAACATTAGATGCTTCCGCGAAAGAAAACCTGTTGTCTTATTTAGGAGCGAATGAAATCCCTTCAAGTATTATGATTTATCCAAACGACTTCAAATCAAAAGATAAAATTCTTGATTATTTAGATGCTTATAACAAAGGAAAAGATAAAAAAGACCAAATCATTTATTCTGATTTAGCTGGAACAATGACCCGCTTAACAGGTGGTTTAATGGATGCCATCACCTATGTGCTGATTGCATTTGCTGGGATTTCCCTTGTTACAAGTATGATTATGATTGGGATTATCACCTATACTTCTGTCATTGAGCGGACCAAAGAAATCGGTATCCTGAAAGCGTTAGGAGCTCGTAAAAAAGATATTACCCGGGTGTTTGATGCCGAAACTGCTATTTTAGGCGTTGCCTCTGGTATTCTTGGTGTTGTGATTGCCTTTCTCGCAACATTTCCAATCAACGCAGTACTCTATAACCTGACTGATTTAGAAAATGTTGCCACCTTAAATCCGATTCACGGGATTATTTTGATTGTAATTAGCACAATCTTAACCATGATTGGTGGCCATATTCCTGCCCGAATGGCAGCGAAAAAAGATGCGGCAGTTGCTTTACGTGCAGAATAAATAACAAAAAGCAATCCTTTAATTTCTCTTAAAGGATTGTTTTTTATTTGTATTTCTTATAAAACCTTCGTATACTAAGTGATTGTGAGTACTTAATAAAAGGAAACGAGGTAATTTCATGTTAAAAAAACCATTTTTACTATTTTTTTCACTTTTAGGAGCTATTTTTATTTTAGCTAGTTGCGGCGTAGGAAAAGATGCCGTCACGGATACAAAGTACAAAGTTAGTTTGCAGCAAGCTGCTGAAATCTACGAAAAAGAAGCCGGCAACAGCAAACCATTAGTAAATGTCCAATTTGATACAAAACCAGAAAGTGACTACAGCTATATCTTTACCAACGATACAGAAACACTTTACGTGAATCCTGAAACAGGAAAAGTCACCAAAAATACTGAAGCAAATCAACTTGGCGAAAACGAGACAGCCTTTTCAGCTGCTGAAGTCAAAGAATTAGGCGCTGTTAACGACGTCTTAGCCAAAGCAAAAAAAGAAGTTGGAGGACTTTCTCCACGTATTTTGACTTGGAAGTTAACCAAAAATAACAACAAACTTGTTTATACAGTAGATGTTAAAACGACTACAGCAGATGAAAAAGTTACCTTAGATGCCAATAAATAAGTACAAGCGTATAACTTATCACGAAATAACCAAATCTTAAAATACTCTTCGGGACATAACCTACGCTTTCGGAAATCTTAACATTTTCCGAAGCCAATCGTTCTGTCCCAATTTCATTCTTTTAAGTAATAATAATTGTTCGTTACCCCTGCTGCCGTTATACTTAGTTTAAAAGAAAAGATGGGAGTATCAATTCATGGTTTATACAGTTGATTTTAAAGAAGTAGCCACTATTGGTTTAGAAAGTTCACCAGTGGCACCTGCTCTGGCTGGACTAAGAGCGAATGAAGCTCGCTATTTTTGGAATAAATACAAACATCGCTTTACGACCGTCCCTGCCTCTGAAGCTCCAGAAACATTGGCCTGGATTGAAAAAATTTTATTAGAACGAGAATTACATTTCCCTTACAAGCCACTTGAAATTTCTTCTTTCACTTTAGATGGCATAAAAATGGCCTATGTATTTTATGAAAACGGCTTAGCAGTTAACGTGATGTACACATTAGCTGAGGAAGGCAAACGCGCCGTTGGGTTTAAACTTTCAGATGGTATGGCAATCCCTGCAGAATTTGAAGGAAAATTCAAATTTGCTCGTCAAAAATCAAAATTAGCTGGAACCATTCGTGGCTCTTATTTTGTCATTAAAGGAACCTATTAAAAAAATGCTTTTGCCCTTATTATTAAAGGCAAAAGCATTTTTTTATTTTAATTCTTCAATATAGTTAAATACTTGTTGTCCAGCAATACCGCCTTCACCGACCGCTGTCGTGATTTGACGCAATGTTTTTTCACGGACATCACCAATGGCATAAACACCAGGAATTTTTGTTCTCATCTCTTGGTCTGTTTCAATCCAACCAGCCTCATTCGTAATACCAGCTTTTTTAAATGGTTCTGTTAATGGATCTAGCCCCACGTAAATGAACACGCCGTTTGCTTCAATTTCAGAAACTTCATCTGTTTTGACATTCCGGGCTTTCACACCTGTCACGACCATTTCATTGCCAACAATTTCTTCGACAACTGTATCCCAAACAAAGGAAATCTTTTCATTTGCAAAGGCACGATCTTGAATGATTTTTTGCGCACGCAATTCATCACGACGGTGAACAATCACTACTTCAGAAGCAAATTGTGTTAAATAGATTGCTTCTTCAACTGCAGAATCGCCGCCACCAACAACTACTAAGCGTTTATTTTTAAAGAAGGCGCCGTCACAAACGGCACAATAAGAAACACCACGGCCAGCAAATTCTTCTTCGCCTTTTACACCCAATTTTCGGTGTTCACAGCCTGTTGCAATAATTACCGCTTTAGCTTCATAAGATTTGTCATCACAAATCACTTCTTTATAGGATCCGTGGTCTTCGATACCCATCACAATGCCATACGCATTTTCCGTACCAAATTTTTCTACATTTTCATACATTTTATAGGCCAATTCTGGACCCATAATAGAATCAAAGCCTGGGTAATTCTCTACCTCAGCAGTGTTGTTCATTTGCCCACCAGGCGCACCGCGTTCAATCATCAATACAGAAAGATTGGACCGTGATGCATAAAGTGCTGCCGTCATCCCAGCAGGACCGGCACCAATGATAATTACATCATACATTTTATTTCCCCCAAAATTTTAAGTAAGTTTACTTTACTCCTTAAACAATTTCTTGTCTACTTTTCTGCCCTTTTTTGACATTCGGAGTAGGTGTGTCTATTACGTAAGTTATTGTACCACGGTTTTGTGTTTTCTAGGAGGGGGAAGGAAGATTAATTTAGCTATTGTATTTAAACCAGAATTCTTCAATTTTTTCTTTGAATGCTATCGTTGGATAATTCCCTCTTAAATCAAAAGTATGTCTATCACCATCACTAAATTTTATTTGATAATTATAAATAACCTCCCTTTCCATTTGTCTGAAAAGTCCTACATCAATGACCTCCGACCAACTACGCACTATTAGAAATCCCTTTTCATGATATGACAAACCACGACTGTCCATTCTATATAAAATGCCACCATATTTTCTGATATACTTAGTCTCATTAATCCCGGTTTCGATTATCAAAAAAGCAAACATACATATTAATTTAAGTAAGGATAAAGCACTGATTAGTATAGCCACTACTGTTAAAAAAACAAAAAAATTATATTACTTGTCACTGGATTTTTATAGAGTGGAAAGTAAAACCATACCAAGCAACTAAGTGTGACAAAAATAACACCTAGTCCTATACCAATTTTTTTGTACCCATCTGCCTTAGTCAGTCTCACTTCAAATATCTCTTCCTCATTTATAAGCAAACTCAAACTTTTCTCTCCTCTTTCCTTACAACAAAACTCTAATCAGTTCAAAACTATTTAACACCAATCATCAAATCAGTGTATACCTTATTATCTATTACTTGCGGACAATAGAAAATTGGTGAAACAATTGTCAAATCTTCCTGAACAACTATAGTGATTAACTCTTCTAATGCTTTAGAGAATTCAGATAGCTTATCGCCTTTTGCTCTAGTTGCTAACATATTGTTCACCTGAAAATAAGATTGGAAACGATATTCTGCTGGAAGATTCTCTTGCCATTCTTCATTGACAGGTAAAAAAACTTGAATCAGCAATTCTTCTTCACGAATGTCAGAATTCATTGAATAGAAAAAGCTGTCTGATAAAGAATAATCTGCTTCAAAAATTGTTTCCAAAGCATCTTCTAAACAACGACCCATCTCCTCTGAAGTCGTTACATAATAACGACTGATGACATTTTGATAATGTAATGATTGTTTATAGCCAATTGTTTTTCTCATTTTTTCACCTACTCTTTTGTTGGGATTAAAACATCTACCCAATATTCATCATAAACTAAGGTCATTACCAACAATAATTTATCATCAAATTCAATCTTTTGTTCCAGCAAGTAATCCGTCATTTCCTCAATATTAGCGCCAAGTTCATCATCAAAAGGAATTCTTTTACGAACTAGATGATCATAATGAATATTTTCTACAGTAAAAATCTCGCCACTTTCAACTGGCTCATTCACAGGAATATAAAATTTATACGTTTGTTGCTCTTCACTTAATTCAGTTGGTTTTAGTTCAATCATTGTTGGTCCATTTTTATAAAAACCTTCTTCATAAGTTAATTCTTCTGATTGTAAAATTAAATCCACTAATTGATCTGTTGTTGCTCGTTTTTCAATATACACTAAATTGTTCATTTCCAATGATACTTTTTCAATCATCTTCTTCCCTCTTTTCATTAAATTAATTTCCTAAAATCGATCTATTTTTAAATTTTTCAATACCTACCAATTCCTTTGATTGAATCTTTGAAGGCTGGTTTTAAGCCTCCTTGCGTGCTTGGAGTCAAGTAAAGTCTTTACCTTTTCTCATAACGTTATCAATGCCATTTAATTTATCTCATTTATTCAACCATTTTCCAGCTTTTTTGATTACTAAAGTACCGTCTGACATTCGTTTAACCCTGGAAGAAATATAGCTATTTTTTGGTTCTCTTGTTCTTCATCATTTCAATAGAATTTCCATATGCAGATTTGTTTAAATCAATCAATGGCATTTTCTTCCAATATCGTATTACACGAGGAAAATGGAAAATCCCAATATTAATAAGTATAGATATTGTGATAGAAAACCCTATAAAAAACAATGAGCTATTATCCAATATCTTTGCTAAAAGAAGAATTAATAATCCGAAAATGCCAATAAAGTTCATACAATAATTTGCGTATTTATCTCGAATGCTCAGATTATTTTTTTTCAAGGAGATGAAAGTTAAAACAAAATTATAAACAACCTGCAAAAAAAGACAACTAAAAACAAGAATAAGCTCCCATATAAATACATTAGTTGTGTTATCTGATAATGATGCTGTAAATGCACACAAAATTATTAAAAATAACATACCTAACGCATAAATAAATACAGCTAAATATTTTTGCAGCTTTTTTATTTTAAATAACATTAAACATACAACATCTAATATTAGTAATTGCATAATTATCTTTAAAAAGTTTAAAATAAACTGATTGGTTTCATCTGTTATGGTTCCCGAAGATCTTCCAGACCACCTACCTAAAAGCCAAAATAAAAGCAAAAATATATATCCACTTCCTGACAGTAAAAATGATTTATTTGTATACTCCTTTAAACTATATTTTTTATAATTCGATGGAATAAAATTTTTAAAAATACTTTTTATTTGAACCATCCAGATACCCCTTTTACCATTGAATTTACTCCAGATTTTAAAGAATTAGTTACTTTCCATTTCTTATCTGCATAATTAATTGCTTCTGAGACTGCAATTCCAGTTAAAACCACACCCACAACAGGAGCGCCAAAAAATCCTGCTACAGCACCAGCCGCTCCTATCGCCACCGTTGTCACCGCTACTTTCCCGACATCCACCAATGCACCACCCACTTTACTTGCGGTAATTTCTTTCCCTTTCAATCCGTCTTTTCTGGCTTGTTTTTCACTCTTGCTTATTCCTTGAACGACATCTACAGCTCCTAAATCTATGTTCAACCCTGGCACAATTTTTCCTGCACCTTTTGCATTGACTAATGCTTTGGCATCTTTCACAACACCATTAATCCCAAAACTTACGCTTTTTTTCAACGCACCACCAGCACTCTTTAAAGTTCCTTTGCCAATTCCTTTAACTGATTCTTTGAATGCTTGTTTTGATCCTTTTAATACAACATTTTTATCCATTAACTTCAATTTATGCAGTAATGAATCACCTAAATCAGTGAACTGTTTTAAACCGCCTGAGGTGCTTAGTCGAGTAAAGTCTTTGCCTTTTCTCATATAGTTATCAATTCCGGTTAGTTTATCAAACTTACTCAACCATTTCCCGGCTTTTTTGATGACTAAAGTGCCGTCTGACATTCGTTTAATTCTGGAAGAAATGTAGCTATTTTTTGGTTCTCTTGTTCTTCATCATTTCAATGGAATTTCCATATACAGATACATCGCTATCAATATCTGATTGTCTTTTCCAATAGTGTAATACTCTAGGATAATGAAATGTTGCTAAAATAAGTAAACCCGCTATTATTGCTGTAGCTCCAAAAACTCCAAATGATATATTGTCTTTAGCTTCTGATAAAACTATTAAACCAATTCCAAGCAAACTCACTCCGTTCATAATGAACATAGCAACCATATCTCGTAAATTCAAATTATTAATTTTTAACGAAATGAAAACAATCAGCATATATACAAACTCTAAAAAAATAAGCAGAATAAACAATAAACTAATACTTTCAATAAATACTTTTACAGGATTTTCTGCTAAGAAACTAAAAAATGCTATAGCAAAAAAAGTAAACAATATTGATGAAAAATACATAATTAACGCTAAATATTTTTGTATGTTTTTCTTATCAGATAGTAGATAAACGATTAATGAAAGTACAAATAAGACAACAGCTCCAATAGACTGTATGCTTAAAAAATTTTGATGTGTTTCTTTCTCTTTATCAAATATTTGTATAACTATCAAACCAATAAGCAACAGTAAATAAGCGCTCAACACTTTCTTAGCCGATTGTTTTGTAAAAGGCTTCTTGTTATAGTCTTTATATTTCGTAGGCACATAATTTTTTATCATGAAAACCATCCTCGCGCACTTTTTATTAGAGAGTTGACACCTTTTTTCATTTCCGAAGTAACTCCTAGTTTCTTATCAATTGTATTTGCTGCCCAACCTGCTATTATTCCCACACCAACAACTGCTCCTATTGATGCAGTGGCTGGTAAAAGTGCGGTTGCCGCTCCTATCGCCGCCGTTGTCACCGCCACTTTTCCGACATCCACCAATGCACCGCCAACTTTACTTGCGGTAATTTCATGCCCTTTCAAGCTATCTTTTCTGGCCTGTTTTTCACTCTTGCTTATTCCTTGCACAACCTCCACAGCACCTGCCGCTATGTTTAATCCGGGAATAATTTTTCCTGCACCTTTTGCATTGATTAATGCTTTAGCATCTTTCACAACACCGTTAACGCCAAAAGATAATCCTTTCTTTAACGATTTCCCCATTGATTTTAGAGTTCCCTTTGCGACTCCTTTAATACTTGCTTTACTAAAAGCTTCACCAGATTCTCTTAGAATAGACTTCTTATCTACTAAATCTAATTTGCCTAATAATTTATCTCCTAGTTTAGTAAATTCCTTTGCGGTCCCCGATGCAGTGATACTTAATGACCGGTGACCTTTTGGCACATAATCATCAATATCTGCTAATTGATCTAATTTTTTTAGCCAGCCTTTTGCTCGTCTCATTACCAATTTTCCATTCGGCAGACGTTTGATACGACTAGAAATGTATAATTTTTTCATATGGTTTATATATTTTTTTCCTGAAACAACGCCTTTTGCTATCGCATGATTAATTAATTTATCTAGTTCGTCTAACTTTTCTTCTGTTAAATTACCATCCATAGCCATTAAAATTGGATGGTCTTTTTCAAAAGCAAGTCTATCTTTTTCTTCTTCCTGGACTTTTTTATGTGCTTCTTTTATTTCATTTTTAAATGTCTTATCCGTAAAAATTGCCAATGATTTGGGATTGGTATAGCTTAATCCTCCGACGTTTGTGATTTGACTAGATTGTTGGGCTAGTTTGTCTTTTACAGCACTGTCTGCTTTGTGTCCGTTAAAGGTATCCATGCCTTTCAATGTTTCCGTCAAGACTTTCTTAGCCTCTTCCATTTTTTTATTAAATTGATTGGATGGTGCGGAAATAGGGACGATATGTGCTACAGAACTGTAGATGTTGCTAATTTTCTTATCTAATTTCGCAAAATTTGATAACGGTGTTGAAAATTTTCCTTTTGCTTCATTTAAGGCGTCTGTATCAATGATGGCTGAGTCACTATTTTCCTTCACACTAGCTTTAAAATCACTAATTGTTTTTTCCATTTCTTGTGCTATTGTATGTAAAAGATCATAATAATTGGTTAGCATCGGTAGTTGGTAATTACCAATTTCACCATTAATAGCTGTTTTGACTTTTCCAGATAAAGCATCGCTTCCTTGGACTGTTTTCCAATCGCTTTTGGCACGATTGATTTCTGCTTGTAGTTTATTTCTGGAAGAAGTAATTTTGTTTTTAGCTTCCATCACTTCACGCATATTAATTTTCATTTGCCCACCTCCTCATTAGACATACGTACACGAATATTTTTCATCTTGCACCAATTGTTTTCTCAAAACTTCAAAAGTAAACTTTTCCTCGTACGCATTAGTAGGCCCTTCTGAAATAACTCGTTTTACCATGACCGAGTTAAAATAAATTGGCTCCACCTCTGCTTGTAATCCAAATGGCCATAAAGTTCCTACGTAATCAATCATCATTTGCGTTTCTGGAATGGTTAATTTTCTCCCTTGAACAGAAACAAATAAACCTAATTCATCTGTAGTAAAAAGCACTTTAACATCTTCGGTTAATAATTCTTCATCTAATTCGACAATGGTTCCAATTGGATAGATTTCTGTAAAAATTGTATCAACGAAACCCATAAATCGTTTAAATTGTGGCACGGTCAATACAACTTGTTTTTTTAACCAAGCAAAAGTGACTCTTTCCTTTTCGTAATCAAAACTAATTTGAATAATCGCGCCAATTCTTGGTTTATGTTCATAACTTGTGGTTTGATTGAGGAAACTTTGATAAATATTTTGAGCTAATTGGGGTTGACCGCCCAAAATTAAACCGAGTTCGTTTATGGTGTCCTTTGTTATTTTTCCAGTCAGGTTACTACTTTCTATAGTAGCCACCCACAACTCCTTTTGTTGTTGATTCATTTTTCTTCACTCCTTATTGACTAATTTTCATAGTAGCAGCTCCCGCTTTATCATCATTGGCTTTATTTTTTCCGGCAGCAATCATTTTATTGGTGCTTCCTTTTGCAAATTCTTTGTAACTTTCTAGAGAAGAATTGATTTGCTCTATCATTGTTTTGAATTCTGTAAAAGGTCGAGCATTTGTTTGAGAAAAAGATACAGTTTTCATTTTGCCAATTCCTGAAATTGTGCTGTTTGCTTTATTGACAGATTGCGTCCATTCCGATAAATTTACACCGCTTTTCATTATTTTTTTCACTCCTTTATTAAGAATCCAAACTCATTGCTATTGATAATAGTGCCGAAATTTGTGAATTTAATGAACTGATTGTCATGGCTTCACGTTGCGCTTCTTCTTGTAAGTTAGACAATTTCCGTTGAAACGTTTGTAAATTTTCTTGATTTTTTGTGGCATATTTTGATAAATCACTATCTACTTTTCTAATTTTTTCATTATACTTATTCCGTCGTGTGCCTTTAAAATTACTTCCAGAAATACTCTTTAACTGATTAGAAACGGTTGATTTCAATTGATGAATACTAAGAATCTCTCGACTTAATTCACGAATTGCTTTTTCTAATTCTCGAATTTTCTGATCAATTTGATTTTTGTTGGCTTGTGCCGTGTTGACCTGACTACTTAAATGACTGGCTTCAGCACGCTTTCCGGCTGCCAGTGCTCTTTTTTGCGCTTTTATTGCTTCATCACTCATGAGGTTCCTCCTTTATCGAATCCCTAAAATCGTTGAAATCACTTGAGCCAATACACCACTAGCAGTATTTAAAAATAGATTGGACGTAAAAATTTTCCGATTCATTTTAATGATTGTCTCAAATTGTTTTGAGTCTTTTTCTTCAACAGCTTTTAGCGCTTGCCTGTTGACTTGTTTTGTTTCGTCTTCATTTTTCAATGAAGTGATGACTGCTTTAAAATTAGCTTCAAGTACCGGCCAATCATAAACAGGTTGTTCATTTTTTTGATGATTCTGGTTGCCAAATATCGAATGATGAATAGTACTATCTGTGATATCCCCAACAGTAGTTGACGAATCTTCTTCATGATTATTCGAATGCATTGTATTGCCTTGTTGAATCCCTGTGTTTAGGTTGGCCTGGTTGCCATGAATTACATGGTGATTTCCTTGAATAATTTTTTGTTCCGCAATATTGATTTCTGAATACACATTTTTGTGATTGAATGCTGCTTCAACTGCATTACGGACTTTGTTTAAAAATTCATCATCTTGAAAATAAAGGGAATAATTATCTCCAGAATTTAGTTGAAAGATTAAATATTCTTTATTACTTTGATGTCTTTGATAAACCATATAGATATACAATCCTGTCAATCCCATAATAATTAAACTAATCCAACGTAATCCTTCAAACCGAATAGTTCCAAAAGCTAAAACAAAAATGCTTATCGCCATCACAGGAATTCTCATCCGCTTAGTTCCAGCATATATTCTGGAAATGTTACTTAATTGTAAAGTTAGATGATCAAATCTTAAAATGTTATCTTTGATAATAAAATGATTTGTTTCAATTTCTTCTTCGCTCTTTTTCATATCAATTAATTTTGAGAATTCATTATTCATAATTCCACTCCTTTTTATTCACTTACTAACTTCACCCGCATTGCTGTTCGACCTTCAAAGAAATGAGATTCATCCAATTCCACGGCAGGTTCATTATAATCACTTTTCGTTTTAACAAAGCTTTGGTCTGCGAGTCTGGTACCAACCATACCCGCTGGGATATTAGCACGTAATAATTTATCGGCATCATTAAAACTGTTTTCCAATAATTTTTGATTGGTTTGGAAAATAAAATACATCGCGACTTTGCTACCTTTTTTCAGTAGGATATTTAGGTTTTCAGCACTAATAAAGGATTTTTCGACAAATTGTTGCGCTTCGGGAATATAAATCAACATCGGTTCATACTCACTAATCATTTGTCGTTGTTCAATTTCCTGTAATAATTCATTGACAAAGCTTCCATATTCAGTTCCTGCGATCACTGTATCAAAGCTATCTGCATAACCGCCAAAACGGTCACTATGGTTAAAGATAATCCGTTCGGCACGCCCTCTAAAATGCTTCATGTCTTCGATAATCACTTTTTCAACAGATTCATTTTGTTGTGGTGTATCATCACCAATCACAAAATAACCATGTTCCGTTGGTTTGAAGCCCACTATGTTAGTCGTTTCTTTATCAAAGGCAATAGGGAACTCCATATTTTCCAGCATTTGTTGAGCGTGTGGATGATTGTATAGATTCGCCATAGCGATTGTTTTCGGTAACATTGGAATTGGTAGTGGTCGTTCACCGCCCCATTTTTGGTTCATCTTTTCAATTTCTTGTTCTAAACGGTTTAAACGAGCGATATCATTTTCCCCTTCTGTTGGTAGATAGATTTGAATTTCTTGCGGCTGTTCCAATTTCACTTGTGCACGTCCCATAATTTCTTGTGGAATCAAAGCTTCTCGTCCAACAACATCACGAATCGCATCTTCTTCTACTAAATACAAACCGATATGTGTTGGGATATTACTTGTCATACTCATTTTAAAGCTATTTGTTCTTAAGACCGTAATAATGGTATACAAGCCAACACTTGCTCCTTCTCGTAGCAATTGATTTAAAACAGATTCAATTGGATCCTCTAATGGGCTTTCTTTGACTGCATCAAACCCATCTACAATCGTAACAATCACTGGTAATTTCTGTCCTGATTTTTCTTCGTATTGATTTAAACTAGCAACACCGTATTCAGTAAAGGCATCTTTACGCTCTTGAATTTCTTTACGAATTCGTTTTAAGAATTTAACTAATTTTTCCTCTTCTTCCAAACGGACTAAATCAGCAACATGTGGTAATTTTTTCAACGGTAACAACCCATTTGTACCAAAATCAAACAAATTAAATTGAACTTGTTCTGGTGTATTTTTACGAGCAAAGTTCATTACTAGGGTTTGCAAAGCTGTTGATTTACCGAACCCCGGCGAACCATATAAGGCAGTATGATTTAATTCGTGCAAATCGAAATTGAAATTGACTTGTTCTTGTTTTGCTGGAATATCCATAAAACCAAAAGGAACAGAAAGTTCTCGTTGTTCTTGCCATTGCGTTTTAAAAAGTGGTGAAACAATTTCTGTTGCTAATGGAGGTAACCAAGGTTTCTCTGGTAAAGTTGCTTGACTTTCTTCCGCATGCTTGGCAATTTCTTCAACAATTGCATCTAATTGTGTTAACTCTTCCTCCGTTTTAATAGAAACCTCTTCTTCTTCGGAAAGGTCGGCAGTTAATAATTCGTATTGTCCTAATTGATTAATTGACCAAATCCTTTCATCCACTTTTTCTTCCTTGGTAGCGAATGGATCATAGTTAGCACCACTCCAAGCAGATTGGAATAATTCGTAAATTTCATTATTCCCTACTTGCAAATAAGCACGACCCGGTTGAGTAATACTAGCAGCATCTGGGGTTTTAATAATCTCATTGGAATCATTGGCGTCAGCAACTTTTAATGCCAGCTTAAACCGTGAGTTTGACCAGATTTGGTCATCCACTACGCCGCTTGGTTTTTGTGTCGCTAAAATTAAATGTACACCTAACGAACGACCAATCCGCGCAGTAGAGACAAGTTCTGCCATAAAATCTGGTTCATTGGCTTTTAATTCAGCGAATTCATCGCTGATTAAAAATAAATGGGGTAATGGCTCACTTGGATAGTTTTTCTTTTCTTCTGGGTCAGTAATTTCTTTTCCTTGTTTATATAATTTCGTATAACCATTGATGTGGTTAACCCCGTATTCTCCAAATTTTCTTTGTCGTTTTTGTAATTCTGCACGAATACTTTGTAATGCTCTAGCTGAACTAGCTCCATCTAAGTTAGTAATCGAACCCAATAAATGAGGTAATTTTGCAAATAAGTTAGCCATTCCGCCTCCTTTAAAATCAATAGGTAAAAAACCTACATCTTCTGGAGCAAAATTAACAGCTAATGACAACATATAACTTTGAACGATTTCAGACTTACCAGAGCCAGTCGTTCCTGCGACAAGTCCATGCGGTCCATGGCACGTTCATGTAAGTTCAAGTAAACAATGTCATCTTTGCCACGAACGCCAAGAGGAACTGCTAAAGACTTAGAAGTATCGGCTCTTTGCCAAATAGTATATGTTTTAATGCTATATTATGTAGAAAGGCCAGAAGTTATATTGCAACTCCAAAATCTCAACTTTTTTTAGAATTGGCATAACTATTCTGGTCTCATTCATAGAAGTTTATCCGGATTACTTTTATTTATTACTGAAAAAATAGTTATGAATATCTTCTGTTAGTTTTCATGTATTTTAAATGTTTGCAACTATTATTATTTGTTCCTATACCATTCTTCTTTATCAAAAAAAACGTTCTACGAAATTCTTCTGAATATTTTTTTATTAATGCGCCTTGAATAAATTCATTCCCATCAAAAAAGGTTGTTGGAAGTAAACCTACGCAAAAACTACCGAGTATAACACCAAATCCTCCAACGACACCGTAAAGAAAATTAGTTATGTTATTTATATCAGAATAATATAAAGAAAGATTTTGTTATTCTATATACTTGCATACCCACAATAGTAAATATAATCAATCTAGCTGGAAACCGACTAAGTCCTTGTTGCCATTTTTTTACAGGTAATACAAAACCGTACGTATCATTCAATACTTTTTTTGTATCGGTAACAATTATTATTACTACTAACTTATACAGTAAAATATAGTAAAGCACTATCAATAACAGTCTGATATATGTGTTCAACTGTTGAAATTGCGCAAATACGATTATCCCACTATAGCCAAATACGCTAACTTCACTCAATGAAAACAGTATCATTTTATAATTAAATCGATTCAATCCTATACAACGATTTTTTTTTAGAAATTTTGAAATATAAATAGCAACTCAAAATGACAATGCCTATAATTATTCCAATAATTGCAATAAAAATTGGATATCCTTGTTTTGGTACATCTTTAAAATTGTATGTTGACATTGCAATTAGAAATATCGTAGGAATTATCATCGACCCAAGCAAAATTATATTTTTTTGATAGAATAGCTCAGCAACGTATTCTTTTCACCTGATATATTTTCTAAAAGTATGTCGTAGTTTATAATTTTTTTTTGCTTGTTCAAAGGTTATTATATTTATCATGTTATTTAAACTTTTCATAAACGCACCTCAGTTCCTTTTATAAATTTTGTTATTCATTTGCGGGTTAATATTAGTGCTGCCACTATGAACAGGCACCCCTATTTTATATTCTTTATCCGTTGGAATCACTTCATATTCTCCATGTTTTTTATATTGTTCATTTAACCATTTTCTTTTATCTTCTGCAGAAGATGACCAACCAAATCCATCTTTATCTCCCCATATTTTGGGAATAGAATTAATAATATCTTTTCCCATACGACCAGTAGTATTCACCGTCCCCAACACAGCTCCAACAGGTCCTCCATATTCTGCTCCTTCTAGCGGCCCCATGTCCCAAGCAAATGAATTAATCCCACCATAAATAGCCTTACTTTCATCTCCATATGCTGGACTTTTTGGATTAGTGTATTCTTCATAGGCATAGGAAAGGAAGGTTAAACCATCTCCTATATATAATAGTCCTTCTTTCAGTATGGGATATGCTTTTAAAAAATCAGAAACAGCTTGCATTTTTTTGAACTCTTTGAGGCTTATTTTAGATCTTACAGTAATTCTTGATTCTAGCGAAATTTTTGAAAAGATATCTGTGAAATACTACATTTAGTTGTTTATATTATGTAAAAGAGGTCAGGTTCAAACTTGACCTCTTTTGTTCTAACTATCTTCACCATACCATTCTTGCTTTGTAAAGCCATATTCTTGACGAAATTCCTCGGAAAATTTTTTCAAAACAATTCCTTCAACAAATATTTTTTTATTAAATATCATAGTTGGAAGTAGAGAAAAAACAAGAACAATGAGAAAAATAATGGCAATTATTATTAAAAATATCGCTGTTCCTAGCCATTTATTTTCTATAACCAATAAACCAGTTTCATTTGTACTTTGACTCAACCAAGATTTATTTAATCGATAAAACTGTATTCCTATCACAATTAGTACAATCATCAATGTAGATAATTTTAATATCAGACTATTAAAAAAAATTGTCTTTTTGGAAATTTCAACATTAATATTTTTTTGTCTTAGATACTCCAAAACCATGATTTTGCATCTCAAAAAACTAAGCATCCCTACAATAATTAAATAACATACAGAAATAAGTATATAAAAAGAGCCAAACAGAGGTTTTCCGTCTGATTGTATTCCTAGAATTATACTTAATGTCCAGCTTTGTACTAACAAATATATTGTAAAACTATCACTAGCTTGAATTAAGAACTGATATTTAACGTGACATAAACTATTTAAACTGTAACTACCACAAATTATTATTATTAAAATCAAAGTAGTCCATACAGAGTTATTTACTGTCAATAAAGATAAAAAAATACTAAATAGTCCTAAACAAAGTATTTTATATTTTTGCGTTTTGTATAATTGAGTACTAGTAGTTTCTATTAAATTCTTTGCATCATCAAAAGATATTTTATTTAAGATTTTATTCATATTATCCCTCTACATTCTATTAGTTTTAATCATTTGGATTAAAATTAGGTGTTCCACTTTGAGGTTTTACACCAGTTTTATACTCTTTGTCTGTTGGAATAGCTTCGTGCTTGCCGTAATTCTCATATTGTTTTCTTAACCACTCTATTTTCCACTTTTCTCTTTCCTTTGAATTTCCAGAAAATCCGACATAGTAATTTTTGGAATGAATAGATACTTTACCGAAAATAGTATTAACTTTGATTTCAGGTGTTGTATAATCAACTCCTTTTATTAGTGTATTAAGCATTCCAAACACAGCTCCAACAGGTTCTCCATATTGAGCTCCTTCTAACGGTCCCATATCCCAAGCAAATGAATTAATTCCTCCATAAATGGCTTTACTTGCATCTCCATACGCAGGACTTTCAGGATTAACATACTCTTCATATGCATAAGCTATAACAGAGATTCCATCACCACCTATTGATAACACTTCACCCAACAGTGGATTTGCCTTGATGCCTCGAGAATCCAATGACCTAGTTGACAAAATGTTCGTCAACTAGGTCATTACTACTGGTATTTTCCAATCGTTATTATTCTCCGTACCATTCCTCTTTACTAAATCCATATTCTTGACGGAATTCTTCAGAGTATTTTTTCATTAATTTTCCTTTTACATAATCTGCTGGCGAAAATAACAAATTAGGCAATAAAGTAAAACCAGCTAGCAATCCTAACAGCACCACCGACCATATTGTGTATTCCAAAATGCTCGGATCACCTGTAGTCAATTTAATATTTCTCATCCATGATTTATTCACTCGATAAATCATTGTAATTGCTATAATGGTTGATAGAAAAACAACTAATCCTTTTGTCAATTTCATATCGAAAAAATGGTTTATTCTAGACGTCGCTTTTTTTCCCACATGGTATTCCCTTTCTAAATAGCTATTTATCTGTATTTTCATAATAAAAAAAGAAATAGTATAAGAAAAAATAATGTAAAAAAGTGGTATTAGATTATATTTATCTCCTCTAACGACCAAAAAAACAATCAAGAAAAAAATGGCTGCTGTTTGCCATATGAAAAAAAGTAGTTTATTATAGTCTAATACTTTAAAAAGAGGACATAACAATGTATACCTGTAAAAAATTATACATAACGCACCAAATAATATAGCTGAAAAAATCCAAAAGTAATTAGTTGCAGGCAAACTTAGAACTATAGCTATAAAACAACTAATAAGTACAGCTCTTACATATCCTCCAGATTTTTCTTTCTTTTCCAGAATTTCTTTAATTTTTTTGATTGGAATTTTATTTTTTACTATTTCAAAACTGATATCATTCATAATTTTACCACCTTGGAAGTCCATTATTAAAATCTTCTATATTTACACGACCATCTTGTTTACCAAGCCAATCCTCTTTTATTTCACTTATATTTCCTTCATTCAAATTTTTTTTGCGGCTTTCATAGAAAGCATATTGTTCTTCAAGCCACTTATCGGCATCTTCCTGCGTGCCTATTCCCATAATTCCATCCCAACCAATTTTTCCATCTTTACCTAACCATTTAAAAGGAGTTTGAAGTTCTATACCCTGAAAAATAGTATTTAGCATCCCTGCTATTGCTCCAGCAGGACCGCCATACTGAGCTCCTTCTAATGGTCCAACATTCAGAAAGAAAATATTTAAACCTCCATAAATAGCTTTACTTGCATCTCCATACGCAGGACTTTTAGGATCAGTATATTCTTCATACGCATAGGAAGCAACAGATACTACATCTCCACCCACAGATACTCCCTCTTTTAGAACTGGATGTGCTTTTAAAAAATCAGAAACAGCTTTCAATTTTTTAAACTCAGCTAAACCTACTTTGGAACCTGCAATGATTCGTGAACCTAATGAGCTTTTTGACAAAACACCCGTCAAGTGGCCCATTGGTGCTAAAACTTCCCAACCCTTTTCACTTAATTTAATTAATACCCCATATAACTGAGCTTGTTTATCTAGCGGTAATTTTTCTACCAAAATAGCCAGCTCAGAGCTTCTTAAAACCTTCAGCGCTTTTTCTTTAGGCCAGTCATTCACATTTTCTTGAAAAATAAATATTTCTAATGCTGCCATTTTCAGTTTCTCTGGTACTTTATCTGAATCCAAGGCAGTAATAATATAGTTAAACAATCGTTTATCTTTTTTGACTTTTTCGATAGCCGCCGCTGGATTCTTCTTAAATAAGTCATTAATCATTTTTGCCATATTTTGTTGATTTTTCTTTGCTTCTTCTAAGCTTTCAATCCCTTGAATTTTTGTAAACCATTCTTTACTCGTTCCTTCTGGCAATGTATAACTACCATTCGCATGAATTGTTGTTCCATTCAACACCATTATGCCTTGCATAGCCAGTTTAAATTCAGCTAGACTTCCTTGAAACAGCCCACTTATTTTGCCATTAAATTCTCTTAGCTTATTCAACTTTTTTTCAATCCGTTGAATATCCTTTTGACAGTCTTGCACTCGCCTCGCGAAATCTCGCTGCATCCCTCTTATCATTTCTGATAGTAAGGGCTCTGGCAATGCATTGGCAATCATGTTGGCTGTACGTTCAGCGTTCTCCAAAGCTGTCTTTGAACTTTTACATAATGTTAATTGTTCATTTAAGTTGTCTTCTTCCAAATAACCTTCACTGGCAATAAAACTGTCCGCTGAAGAGAACGTATTCAAATCTCTTTGAACATTATCTACTGCACTCGAAACACGTTTGATTGTTGGAATCACTAACTCTGAAAATAACCCTTTCCCTGCGGTATACGCTGCTCCTGCTAATGTCTGGCCATCGATTGCTGCGATTAATTGCTGACTACCAGAGTTTAGATTACTGACTGCTGTCCGAGCAATAGAGAGATTCGTTGCTAATGAACTTTTGATGGCATCGCTGTCACTACTTGAATAGATTAATCCCATGGCAATTCATTCCTTTCTTTTTGATATTCAAGACGTTCTTCGTTTAATTGTTCATTTTTTCTGACACATTGTTGATAAAATTCCTGATGAACTTGTTGAAAAGTAGAGGTTTGCTTTTGCTGCTTCTGAAGATAATCTTCTTGTAGCCATCTTGCTTCTTGATTACCATTCTTAGCTAATTCATGATTCAGATTTTCTAACTTACGTATATTTCGCGTTAAATCTCCTTCTAATGTGTCAAATAAGTTTTGAACTTGTCTCTTTACACTAGAAATTGAAGATATTTCGTGCTCTTTTTCAATAATTTTTTGATTGTATTCCGCTCGTAACTGCTCATTATTTTTCATTTTATAATCCTCTTATTTAAATCTTGTCCTGCTATCACGTGCTGCGATGACTGCGGCTAATTTAGGAAACTTACTTGCTTGATTATTTACACATTCCACCATCTTTGATACGTTAGCTACAAGCTGATTACTGACTTGCGCACCTTTTTTCATACCAGAAAGATTACTCTTTCCTAGAGTACACTTTTGTCCTCCACTCACCGATACATTACTAATTCCAGAAACCGCCGCTTGTGCGGCTCCTTGATTTGAGGCAATCTTTCCCATCTAGTCCTCTCCTCCTTTTCTAAAATAATAAAATGGGTCTCCATTTGTTTCCATTTCCGTTTTTTCTAGTTCACTACTTTTTTCAACCTCCGATTCAGAATCCTTTGGAAACGATTCTGCACTCCCGTTCATTTGTGAAAGTAAATTTTCCAAAAACTCTTCATCCGTTTTATCAGAAAAACCTTCAAACAAAACCTCCATAATTTGCTCCACTTCAATTGAAAAGACTTCTTGTGTTGGTATATCCCCAAAAGGATGTGGTGCAACTTTATAACGAGAAACAATTTCTCCGTTACCATTTTTGGCAATCGCTCGAGCAACAATGAAATAATATAATGTATCATTGGTTGTATCTTTTAACTTCAACACACTCCCCAATGGTAAAAAAGGGGTAGTTAAATCTTCACTCATTTGTTCACCTCCATTGGCACAACAATTTTATCTAATACTTCTTCTTTTAAGCGATGTAACACATTTTTAGGGACAGGAAGATTTTGCTGATCATAAGGAACATTTTCAACAAATGATTGATTTTGCAATGTACCTCCGAAAAGAACTTGTTCTGTATTTTCTTTGATTGTCGAAATAAAACTACTGTAAGTAGATGTAAGCTTTGTTGAAGTATCTAATAAAATTAACTGTAGTTTGCCCATAGGACTATTTGTTATATAAGCCAGACTATCAATATCCAATGATAATTTATCGACCAAGTCTGCCAAGCTATTAATAATCACAATTCGTTGTGTCGTTTCATCAATTAACATTGCTTCTAACGCTTCTTTCAATTCCACATTCTGTTGTACTACTTGTGTTCGTTGAATATAAAGGGATACTTTTTCAGACCATTTTTCTAAGTTCCCCGCTACATCAATCAAGACAACTTCATAATTGACAGTTAATTCACTGATTTGCTGCATAAACCATGGAAAGATTAGTTGGGATTGTTTAGTAGATTCTGGAAAAATACCTAGCGTTTTTCTTTGGAATAAGGGTAACGTTTCTGGTTCAGCACTTAATTTGTTTAATCCCAAATATAACTGATTCAATTCTTTTTCTGGTACAAATTGTTGGAATTGTTCATGTGATAATTTTTCAGGAACCATTGGAATTCTTTCAGGACGAATTCCCACCCAGTCATGATTCATCGTAGCCACTTTGGTTTCTAAATTTTCTAATAATTCTGCACTATTTTCACCCTCTGCTGGCAAGTAAAATTGAATCGCCGTTGGCGTATCCAACATGACTTGCCCACGTCCGCTGATTGCTTGAGCCATTAAAGCATCTCTACCTAACAAGCTACCTATTTCACTTTCATCATTCAAATAAAGAACGACTTTAGTTGCGATATTACTCATCATATTCATCCGAATACTGCCAGAACGGCTCGCAGTAAAAATTAAGTAAACGCCAAGACTAGCACCATCTCTTAAGAGTTGTAAAAGTAGCTCGTCAATCCCGTCTTTCCGTTGATCTTCTAAACTTAAACCATCATAGCTATCTAGCAAATTAATAATGATTGGTAATTTTTGCTGTGTTTTCGCTTCATATTGGATTAGACTAGCTACGCCAGTTTCTTTAAATAGTTGCTTTCTTTGCGCTAGTAATTGGCTAACTCGATCCAACATTTTTTGCAATTTTTCGTCTTCTTCTAACGTCACAATGTCTGCCACATGGGGCAAATCTTTCAACGGAAGTAGCCCGTTATTCCCAAAGTCTAATAAATTAAAATGTACTTGCTCAGGGGTATTCTTATGGGCAAGATTGATTGCTATCGTTTGTAAAATCGTCGATTTCCCATATCCTGGACTCGCAAAAATTGCTGTATGGCTGGACTTCTCCAAATCATATTCATAGACTTCTTGAGCTTGCTTTGCAGGAATATCAAGTAAGCCTATTGGTACTTTAAGGCTACGATCATTCGATTTTCCAATATTTGGTGTTGCTATTTTTTCTTCAAGATTAGGTAACCACGGTTTATCTGGAATCGTTAGTGTTGATTGTTCAAAAATTTCACCAATCGTAGTAATAACAGCTTCCAATTGGGTTGGTAAGTCGCTCTTATCTTTTCCTTGAACCACTTCTTCACCTGGATCATAAAGCAATTCAGTTTGTCCTAAATCATTGATCCGATATAGCCGTTCATCCACCACTTCTTCCATCACTTGGTCAGGATCGTAAGGAACACCCGCATAACCACTTTGGAACATTTCATAAACTTCATTTTCCCCAACTTTTAAATACCCCCGACCAGGATTGGTAATTTGAGCTGCATCTGGTGTTTTTAATAATTCATTAGAATCTTGGACACTAGCCATTTTCAAAGCAATTTTGCTGGTACTATTGGCTTCAATTTGATCATTTACCACACCACTTGGTTTTTGTGTCGCCAAAATTAAATGAACACCCAATGAACGGCCAATCCGCGCCACCGAAGTTAGCTCATCTAAAAATTCTGGAACATTCGCTTTTAATTCCGCAAATTCATCAGAAACCAAAATTAAATGAGGCAATGGTTTAGTAGGATAGATAATATCAGGTTTCGGTTCGTGTCGTTGTTTGTATAAACTCATATATCCGTTGATATTATTCACACCATATTTGGCGAATTCTCGTTGACGTTTATCCAATTCTGCTTTGATACTGGCTAAGGCTCTAGCTGTTCCGGCTCCGTCTAAATTGGTAATAGCGCCCATAAAATGCGGTAGCTTATCTAATGTATTGGCTATTCCGCCACCTTTCCAATCAATAATCAACATGCCGATATCTTCAGGAGAAAAATTAATCGCTAAGCCAATTAGATAAGTTGTTAAAAATTCTGATTTTCCGGAGCCTGTGGTCCCTCCAACAAGTGCATGAGGCCCATGCAAACGTTCGTGTAAGTCCCAATAGACATAATCTGATTTACCACGCCAGCCAATTAGTGAACGAATTGATTTATTTGGCTGCGCATTCAACCAACGTTGATCGATAGTTAATTCTTCAATCCTTGTTACTTCGTATTGCTCAAGTAAACTCAGACTTTCTGGCACCGCATTCTTCTCCACTTCCACATGCTGCAAGTTCGCCAAGCGCTGAATCGCATAAGCAAGCGGATAAGCAGTCGGTAAATGATTAGGAACGAAGTTTTGGTTCACATATTTATTATTTTGATTGATTAAAGTCGCCGCTTCACTACTTTGATACTCAATCAGTGTAGTTGTCGTTTCTGGTAACATATTTAAAGCATCTTTTCCCCAAATAACTGTCACACCATATTGACTCATATCTTCAGCTAAAAATTCATTTAAGCCATGCCCTGACAACCAGCTTTCCTCTAAAATCGACAGAATATACTGTGGTTGAAAGTGAACTTTTTCATTGCCGGCTTCGCGCACTTGTTGACGACGTTTCGTAATCATTTGATAGAAAGAATTTAAAACCATATCCCTTGTTTGAGGATCATGAACAATCCCACGCAAATTCAGGCTGCGGATTTTGACGTGTGGCAACCAACGCCAAGAATGCCAATCTTTCTGATAATCTTCCTCTGGTACTAAAGTAACAAACTCTACGTCACGATAGGAATGTAAAACAGACACTTGAAATAACAACGTTTGAATGGCTGTCCTTAAAACAGCAGGTGTTCCCGCCAATCCTAAGGTTTGTCCCATTAGTGGTACAACAATCGGCGCCTTTTCTAATTGTTTATATGGCCATACTAATTGTTCTTCAGCTTCTTGACTTAGTGAATCATCTTCAGTTGACTGATAATTTGTCGTAAAACTTGAAGAAATTTCACCAACCCCTAAGCTAACTGTCAAAAAATCTTCATTAGTCATCATGCGTTCATATATTCGCGCATGATACTCTTTTGTCATTAAGGCTAATTCGTTCATGGAAGGATTCATATATTCCAAGGCCTCTTTTTGTTCTTGTTGCAGTATACTTAAATGAGCTTTCTCTTGTATTAAATATTGTTCGTAGCTATTTGTCCGTTCGATATTCTTTTGCTTTGTTTCTTTTTTATTGGTGAAATAACTAGAGACTGAAAAACCAGCCGTCAATAAACTCGCTCCGCCCATACTAAGCATCATAATTGGATTGCCCCCACTTAAAAAGCTTGTTGCGCCACTCAAAACGACCATTCCTAAAGGTGGGACAATCGTCCGTAACAGTTCATTTTTCCCTTCTGTTTGCTTGACTTTTGGGGCAGCAATTTCTATTTGTTTTTTTGGCTCCTTCAAGTGAATCCGTGGACTTCGTCGAAATGACGGGAAATCGACAGGATATTCTGGAATAACCTCCTCTTCTACAATTTGCCAAGGATTCAGGGAATATGTAGCTCCTAGACTTGTTAACTTTAATTGTTTTTCCCGAACTTCAATGATTAAGCCATTGACAACTAATTGATCACCGACTGCAAAAGCATAGCTTCCTTTTTCAACTAAATAATGATTGTAGTAAATCGTATCTTCTCCGGGATAAATCGTTGCTGTATATTCCCCAGTTTCTGGTGCTAGTGTAATATTGATGTTGGCATCTGTTTCTAATGAAATCGCAGCGTTTTTGGCAGAGGCAATTAAAAAATCTTTCTGCGGTTTATTGGTGGTGACAGTAATTAATTCTTCGTGGGGAAAAACAGAAAAATTTTCAGCAGAATCAAAGGTTTCACCATTACAGAATAATTCTTCATTTTCGTAAAAAAATAATTGTTGATTGATTGAAACACTTGGGTTTTTAGCCGTAATTTGACGGTGAAGAAGTTGGGTACCAAAATAAAAAATGTCAAAATAAATCATGCTAGATGTATGAATTTGATCATTCACAGAGACCAATTTTTTACTGATTTTCGTTGTCATCCGTTTTTCCTCCCAAGATTTTCATGTATTTATCAATCGCTTCTTCATATTTTGTTAACAATGCTTGTTTTTTCTCGCCGTTCATTTTGTTATTGGCTTTGGTTGCATCATATAATTTTGTATAGGCATGTAATATATATTGGTTATCGCCTAAATTTTGGGCAATATCTAATGATTTTTCAAAGTCTCCTTTGCCAATATAAATCCAATAAAGTAAGGTATTTTCACTAGATTTTTGAGATAAATTATTTAAAATTGCTGTTTTTTGTTCATTTGATAAATTATCTAGTTGGACAGAACTAACAGCAGCAACATACTTAGCTCCTATCGGTAATTCTTCTGGTGTATCTTCTTTTAATGTTTTCGTAACACTTGCATAGTCATTAGAAATATACTGCGCTTCTGCCAAACTCACTCGCTCTTGGGCTGGTAATTTTTTTAAGACATAAATCCCTGTTGTAGTTGCAAAAAGTAGCGTTAAAGCCAATAACACTAAGCTGGCCCATTTAAAGGTTAAATAACTTTTTTTACTCACTAATTTGGTTTCTGCTTCACGCTTGGCTTTTTGACGAATGACTTGTTCACCAATGATTTGCTCAATTTCATTGATTGTTTTCGCCTCTTGTAATTGTTTAGATAGCGTATCTTTCAGGGTGCCATTCCCTTGAATCAATTGTTCATACTCATACTTTGGATGTAAGATTGCTAAAATCAGCGCTCGATATTGTTTAAAAAATTCTCTTTCATCTGCTGAATAAGGCACAATGACCTGCATAAAACCACGATGAGCAATTAATAATTCTTCTCCCAAGATATAGATGTTTTCTGGATGAATAAAGGGTTGGACCGGTGTACCTAAGAAATCAACCAAATAATGAACTCTTTGCGCTAACAATAATCGCTCATATTGATCCATTTTTTTTATCGCTTGTAAAATGGATTGCATATATTGATCCTTATGGTATTGAATCACTAACGCTTCTTCCGTTGCTTGTATTATTTTTCCCGATAAAAATCCACGACTTGATTTTAAAAATTGTTGAAACTGTTCTAGTCTTTCTAACTGATATTGATTTGCTTGTAATGTCACTTGAACATATTCTTTTGTTGCTTCTAACGTGATTGTCTCTGAAATATCCTTTAACTCGCTCATCCATGTGTCTCCTTTATAATTTCTTTTACTACTAGTTGATCGCCATTCCCTAATGGATAATCTGCAATTAATTGATTGTCAGCTAAATGAATTGGTTTATTCAAAACAACCAATTCAAATGATGCTGGCAAACGGTTTGGCAACAGCTCAAACGATTCGAGTAACAATTCTTTTAAACGTGCAACTGATACCTGATTAGGGATTTGCAAATCAATAATTTGATTCGACACATGTAAGCCGATACCAATCGATGTTCTTTTGTTCATGTTTCTTTCACTCCTTAATTTCCGCTTTGTGCACGATGATATGAAAAACGGTTTCCTAGAAAAACACCAACGAATAAAATAACTATACTTCCTAAAAAAATACCACTGTACAACCAAAAGTTTATGGATATTTCTCGGTGAACCTCAAGAGATTCAACGCTTTCAGGAGGAGTGACCGTTTCCGTCTCTTTGAACAGAAAAGGCCTTACCTTTTTATCAACTGCTAATGTTTTTGCATTCTGTTCTGTCCTAAATACATCATTTTTTGCTTCGTTGATAACCATCGCTTTACTTTGATTGACTTCTTTTTCTCTCTCTGCTTTTATCGGTAAAAACAAATCCGGAATAACAAAATTCACTTCTACGTTTTTTTTCTGCTGATTGTCTTGGTAGATCACTTGATTATTTATTTTTAAAGCGCCTACTTCTTCTGCTTTTGTTTTTGTTGATGACAATGACAAATAGAGCATATTAACACTTAAAACAATCACTATTTTTATTATTTTTCTCATGGCTATTCCTCCGGTCGTACAAACAAATTAAGGACAACACCTAAAACAAGTAAAACGATTAAAATAAGGTAACTAACCCAACTAATTTGTACGCCATTTACTAAAGCAGTAAAGCCATTTTGGATATTTTGAAGCGGCGATAAACGATAGAGCCAATTGCTTAATGATCCTACCTTTGTTGCAATGCCTAATAAAGGTGTCAACATGAAAAATAACCCCAGCATAGCTCCATAAACATATAAAGTAAGTTTTTTAAATTGGCGCAAACAAGCACAAACCAAAAGTACACCGCTAGCAAATACTAAGAAACTATAGCTAAACCAAGCGAATCGATTTATTTGAGATACATTGAACACCAGTAGAAGTGAAAAGACACTCCCAAACAAAATAACCGTAATCAAAAGTAATAACAGATTTGGTATATTTTGCCAAACTCTGGTTGGTTCAACCAACGCATCCGCTACAGTAACTGTTCTTTTCTTCATAAAGCCTTGGAAAGTTAGCGCAATAACGAATGTTAGAATACTAACAATCAAGGTAGCGTAATAGGGAATTAAAGAGACATGTCGTGTTTCGCCAAAGATTCCTTCTCCTTGAATTGGGCTCGCAAGGAAACTAAATACCCGTGGATTATCAGCACCGCCGTCTCTTGTATTAGCCAATACTTTTTCAAATGTTTTCGCATACTCTTCATTTTCTTTGGTTGTTTTCTTTGACTCATCAATTGAATCATTTAAGTTTGCTAAGATATTTTGCACATGATCTTGAACTTTGGTTGTTGAGGCTTTCAATTCTTTGATAGTCGGGGCAACATCTTTGACTTTGGCTGCTGAATCAGCTGTTGTTAGACTAGTTTTTTTCGTTGTTTGCATTAACGTTTGCATCATTTTAACTAAATTTTCTGTTTCTACATCTAAAGTGCTGGTTTGATTTTCTTCTGGATGTGGATTTCTTTCATCAATTACAGAAGTAGCTCCCACTTTTCCAGATTCTTGCCAAGTAGCATATGTCGCATTGACTTGTTTTTTTGCTTCATCAAACCATGTATTTAATTTCTCTGCTTCTCGTAATAATTTTTCGGGGACTGTCATTAAATTTAATGTTCCGTAAAGTGTTGTAGGTTGTCCATCTGCATTTTGATCTGTCTCAGTACCAATTAATTGTTTTAATTGATTAATTTGTTCATCTGTTTCTCGATATAATTGATTTCCTGTTTTTTTATATTCGTCTAATAAATTATCTGTAATCATCATGGTTTGCTCGTTTTCAGTGATATTATCGTACATCCAGTAAATGGATGTCTCACCTGCTAACTCTTCAATTGTTTTATCCTGATTTTCAGGAGCAGTTAACATTGCTGCATACTCTTGAATAGATAGACTTTGATTAGGCGTACCATATAAAGTCACAATTTGTTGTGATACAGTATCTAAAAGTTGAAATTGCTTCATGATTTCAGGAATATCGGTTACTAATGGTTGGTCCATTGCAATATACACAGCGAACGAACGTGCATTTTGAAGCTCATTATTTACCCACCAAGAATAATCAATCTGATTAAATGCTGTTTTTTGTTGTTCTGGTGTCAGTTGCCAAGACATTGGTAAGTCAATCGTTAAGGAAAGTTTTTCTGGAAGTGAGAGCAAATCATTTACTGGCTCAGTTACTTTTTCAGATTCATCTTCGGATTCTTCTGCCAACTCTTCTTGCGTATTTTCTTCGTCCACTTCATCATTCTCAGGAATCTCAGCTTGTATTTTGACTGGTTTGGTAATTGTTAGCTGTGTTGGGGTAATTGCTGAAATATCAATGCTGTAACCTGTACCTGCTAACTGCTGATTCAAAGATGTTTTAATTGTTTGAACTTTTGAATCATCTAAAAGAAATGACAATTCGCCATTTTGTGTATTGGTTTGTCGTAATGAAATAACCGACTCTTGATTTGTCGCTAGTGAAAAAGTTACTTTTTCTTGTGGAATCGCTATAGTATCTTCATGAAGTTGTTTAGGTTCCAAATACATAAAGCGGCTTGAACTGGTGAAATCAAGTTCATGTTGTTCTGCATATCGCTGAATAATTTGTAACTCATCACGGAAAAGATTTCCTTGTTCAACTGAAATCCTATTATTCATTTCTAATTCACTAACGAGTCTTTCTAAACTTACAAAAGAAATTTCACTTAGTGATTCTTCCAATCTTTCCTGATAATTTTTATCTAAGTTAGGTATATTTTCTTTTTCGTTCGTAATTAACTGAATAATCGCTTGCTTAATTTGAGTGTCTGTTGCTATCTCAGGTGTTGCTTCAAGATCATTATAATATGTAGCCGCAATTTGCTTTTTTAACGCAGTTAATTGTTCTACTTGCATATGTAGTTCTGCGATTTCTTTTTGTAGTTCGCCAATGCGATTGCTTTGTGTTTCTTGAAATAATTTAGATTCTGATAAAAAGTCAGCATAAATCCCTGAGTTTCCTTGTTCACTTGGTGTGTAGAAGGAGCTAAACTGATTGATTACCATTCCATTTAGTTGATCGAATTGTTGTTTGTATACTGTCGTGTCACTTTCCCATTGATTAGTCAATTCTTGTTTTTGTCTCTCAAACTGTTCATTAAATTGTGCAATTGATTTTTTTATTTTTTCATTTGCTTCTTTCGAATACTCGTCCACTGATTTTTTCGTATCTTCCGTTGTCTTACTAGTTGATTCTAAGCTCCGATTGTTGCTTTCTAATAAGGTTTGTACTGATTTTACAAACGCTTCTTGCTCGTTTGTAAATAATTTATTGTCCTCATCTAAAATACTAGCCGTACTTAATACTGTCGTATAATTCATGGGAATTTCTTTAAATGGTTGCTGAATTGTTTCTTCTAATTGATTTTGATACAGCAACTGCGTATCAGTAATTTGGTTAACGTTTTGTTGTACGATAACTAAATTTCCAACAATACTGGAAAAATACATCTGAATTACGCGTTGGTTAAAATCTTTCAAAATAGTATTTACTTTGTCTTGAATTGCTTGATTGGTCAATTCATTTTGTCCGTCTCGCACTTGGTATTCAACAGAAGCCTGCTCTGGACTAACAGCTTGTAGTGACAATAATTTCTCCGAAAAATCTTGCGGAATAATAATTTGAGCATCGAATTGTCCATTTTCAACCCCAGATGTTGCGATATTCCGAGTCGTTGTTTCCCATCGATTAGCTGTATCTTTGTTAATTAATGTGACAAAATCAGAACCTAATGCATAACGTTTTCCTTCAAAACTTGCGCCTTTATCTTCATTAACTAATGCGTACTGCATCTTTGTTGTCTGATCTTTGCTACTTCGAGTCACGTTCTCATCTTTAAACCCTAAATGAATGAAAAAAAGTAATAACAAGAAAGTTGCTCCAATTGCTAAGGCAAAAGGGATACCTTTTTTTATTTTCCCTTCCATTATCTTCTCTCCTTTAGAAAAAGCGCTAGTGCAATTCATTGCGCTAGCGCTTCAATCTTTGATCAATTAAAAGCCAAATGATCCTGCATCTTGACGGTCACGTTCTGCGACAGTATCTGCATATTTGTTTAATTGTTGATTAATACTAATCAATAATTCTTCCATCTGTTTGACATTACCTTCCAATTGATTATACTGTTCCAGATACGCTTGAAATGCTTGCCCTTTCCATTGTTGTGAAATTTGTTGGTTCATTGAATTCACTTTACGAATTGCATCTTGAATTTGAGACGATGCTTGCGAATATACTTTCGCTTGTGATTTCAGTTGTTCTGGTGTTACAGCAATTGATCCTGCCATAAGTAATCCCTCCACATTTTTTATAGTTTTATTACCTGTTACAAAT